>Ga0074198_1000004_pt1 | contig 897290 bp, 744 predicted proteins | sample EPASupsiteSAE323_FD_64527 | JGI IMG/M metagenome (GOLD analysis project Ga0074198, IMG submission 64527) | Bioremediated contaminated groundwater from EPA Superfund site, New Mexico - Sample SAE3-23 | ecosystem: Environmental > Aquatic > Deep subsurface > Groundwater > Contaminated ... | reverse complement strand
CGCCGCGCACGGGGAGTGGGGCCGCCTTGGGGGCGGGCGTCCGCCCACCCGTGGAGCCGCGATATCGCCCGGTGGGGGGGGGGGTCGTGGGGGGGCCCCCCCCGCCACTCCCGTCCCTTAAACTAAAGTAGAACAATGCCCAACCAGCCTGTGTAAGTTAGAAGTATGTTCCTAAATCTTCATTTGACCATCCACCATAACCTGGTCTTCCAGGAGTTCCGCTAAAACCAGGACGTCCGGGGCGTCCCGCGAAACCCGGTGTGCCAGGAATACCTCCCATCCCAGGCCTTGAGGAAAGATTTGTCGCATTTTGCAAGAAGCCTAGTACACGGTTATGTGAATCATAGAGCACAGCTTCCTCAAACCAACCGCAATGCTTGCCTTGCAAAGTATAAACGTTATTCCCTGAAATCCAAGCTATGACTTGACCATGACTACTTCTAATACAATCCGAATCAAGAATCGCCGATGCTCGACCATTTCTATTAAAAATCCAATTATTCATTCCTCCTCCTTAAATGAGTAGTGAATGTGATGCAGGCATACCTCCCCTCACATCATCCTTAATTCAATAAATAAACCACTTCAAACCTTTCGTCGCTTTATTCTTTTTCAACTGTTTCTGTTTTATGGATAATCCTGGCCATTGTTTACACCAAATTGCTCTATTTTCTTTAATCCAATAATGGGATCTACAATCAAAATTCCAGTTCCCGACCGAGGGATAGAGTGAAACTGATTCACCATCAAATATTAATTTCCAAGCAGTTGGAGAGAACGGAGTAACAACTTCATTCCCACACCCACAACAGCATTTATGTACAGCTGTTCCATACACCATTGAAATATAAATTATCCCGTCTTCTATATCGTCTGGAATGTTTTTGACAAATTTATGCTTCATAATTGGTCATCATTTAACAACATATTTACATTTAATGTATACGTACTATGATGTTCGTTCTCGCGATCCTGATAAAAGCCGCATAATTTCTTCCATTTTATTACTGCCAATGCAGCATTTAGCGCATTAAGATCGGCGATTTGGATATTCTGAGAATAAATATCATCACCATTATCGTCTGAAAAAGGAATTCTATTCTTACCTTTTACATGATCTCTCTTCTGCTCATTACTAACAGTAGTCCTAATTATTCCAATTAACGCTTCATCAACAACCTCTATTCCCATCCCAACATCTATAAAAGCTATTTTTGCCTCCTCCAGCTTCTCAACAATTAATTTTTTTAGACTTCCCGTATCGATACAAATAAAAACAAAATCAATTCCGAGTAATTGATCAATGTTTGAAGAATTGATATACCCATGCGGAAAAATATTCTTACGCATTTTAGAATATAACTCTTTGAAGTACTCCACCTTTTTGGGTTTTTTATTCAATTCTTCAATTGAAGGCGCACCTGGAGATCTAAAAGCGTTATGCTGCAGAAACTCGTCTCCATCAAAAAGATGAATTTCCCTTACCGGTGTTTTAGCAACTAAGTCTAAAATATAGGATCCCGTCCCCCCCACACCGACTATTCCAATCTTATAAGATTTTAATTTATCGGATATTTTATTAATCCCAGCCCTGCTCGAGAAAGTGTCAATAAAATTGAACACTGAGTCTTCTTCCTTTGATTCGATAACTTTGAAAGTCTTTGCTGTAACAGAATTGTCAGCTGATTCAGCAGGGTGAGAAATAATTTCAATATATCTTGTCATTTTCTCGTAATAATCCCTATATCCGATTGTCGGCTTATTTGAAAATGAATGATTAGCTACCAATCCACCATCAATAGTAAGATTTATAGATTGGTGTTTGATTTGACTGATTTCTGAACCATCCTTATTGCAAGGATAATCGCCAGCAAAAGAAACCACGTGGGTACTTGGCGTAGTTGTTATATCTCCATTCAAGGTCAGTTCTGAGACGAGAGTCCCATATTTAATTTCTCTTTTCGAATTTAAATAAGGAACACTGCTTATCAACAGATAGCTCGACCTGATTTCTACTTCGTAACCCTCATTTCTTAATCTTTGAAGATCAGAGTTATGATCTATTAGTCGCTGTGACATTGAATATCATTCCATCCTTAACTTTCACTGTATCTCCATATACCATAGTTCCTTCATGTTTTTTGTCTTCACCTTTTTTATACGTCACTGTATAAATTGTAGTATCGTTTATTGAGGCTGTATTAAAAGCTAACTCAACAATCTGAATAAACGCGATTTCCCTGCATGTTACAACCTTTTCCCTGCCATTTACAATAATAGTGAATTCTTTGTTTTGGCCCGGCACTTCATTTTTATGTTCTTCTGCATTCATAATGCTTCTCCTTTTTTAAGTAAAACTCTCCATTTAGAATATGCTGGTAGACAATGTGAAGCTATGCTACTTCACTTTCATCCAAAAATGGAAGAATTTTGCCCTTTTGGGGTAAATTGCTTTACCATTCCGGACTATGTACCGGCAGAATATTTCGACATATCCTGGCCTTCCAGCTTTGTTTCCCATAGTCGTTTCCTCCTTTCTCGAGCCAGGTAACTACCCTCGCGCCCGGATAAGAGATAAAGACAAGCGGGGCGGGGTAGCACCTAGCTAACGAGAAAAGAGAAAAATAACAAGAGAAAGAGCGATTGTCTACCAGCGCTTAAATATGAAGAACTCCCAGGGCGAGTTCGTATTCAATTACTTTCCAGTAATTAAATCGTTCAGGGACGGAATCTGATGTTGCTTAAGGAATGTTCCCAAATGCATATCAGACCGGTGATCGCCCAAGTTAACACCGTATTGCTTTTCGATGGTGCCGAGATGAGTGTCGTCGCGTTTATCGCGCAAACGCCCATCTTCATTCCTAGAGCGATATCCCCGCATTCCAGGGGCATCTTTCGCCATGATCGGTTCCTCCTTTCTCGCGACCACAAGAGGCTCGCGCGCCTTATCACGAGCTTTGTTTTCGCAAGAAAGAAACTCGCCCTGGAAGTACTATTACTTATTGATTGGCATACAAAGAGCTTTAATTACTTTCGTTAGCAGTCTACCATATGGAGTGCCAACTGTCAACTATAAAATACTACATCTTGAATACTCTCAGTATATTGATACCACATCTTGTGCTGGGGATAACTCTGTGGAAAACAACAAAGGGGATCTCGTCGTAAACATATACCGCTTTAAGCTTAGCCTTCGGCAGTAACTGCAATATTTTTCAAGCCGGCAGGAAGGGATTTTGTTTCCTTTTCATTAACTGTATACTCCCACGCATCATAATCAAATGCTACAGCAAAACACCGACAAACTTCTTTCCCGTCAAACTTGATAACAAATCCGCCATCAGCCATGCTTCCCTCCTATCTGCTCAAGAATCCCGACTACATAAACATAGCTTCTTTTCGGATTATCGATGCTTTTTTGCGCAACTATGCCAAAGGCTTTTTTTATCTTCGCTTCCCCATATTTGCTCGTCTTCAAAATTATATCCTCAACAACGTCTGGATTATTTTCCTCAAACACAATCTCCGCGTATTTCCTGGCCTGGCCACACGCTTTAGCGCCATATTTAGCCTCAAGCCCCTTCAGCTTCGCTGCCAGCTCCTTGGGATCGTAGAGCGGCAGTATCTTGTACACCTTCGGCTTTCTCTTCTCATAGTTACCATTCAACTCATCATAGGAAACCTCGATTAATTTTCTCCTGCGCAATTCGCCCATGCCTTTATTGATGATATCCTGACTTATGCCTCCGAATTGCTCAGTAATAGCACGGACGCTCTTTGACCAAAAAGGCTTGGCATCGCTTGCGCTGGAATTGGCAAGATTTATCAGGTAGCAAAACTGTGCTCGGAATGACAATAACCTGTTCCACCCGAACTTGAAATAGTCATTGGGCAGCTCAAAATATTGTTCTTCCCGTATCTCGAGGTCTTTGCCGAGAGTCTGGGTCGCCAAAAGCGTTATATACGCTTCCTTGGCATATCTAGGTTCGAACCTTATCAGCTTGTACCGCTGTTCCAGCTTCTTTAAGACCTTGATTATCTGCCTTCGGTAGGCCGTAGCCGTCCAGCCCTCATAGATTCCCAGATACCTAGCCACGTCATCGTAAAAAAGTGTCTGCTTCGCTTCCGGATTACCGTCATACTTCCAGAGCAGTAACAGGTACACCTCAAACGCCCGCTGGTCCTGTTCTTTAACCATTAGAGGCGCCAAGGTCCTATTCTCCATGAAATCCCAGGCCACAGGCGTAGTCGACCCGATAGAATCAAGATACTTCTCGATCCCCGTATCAATCTTTATCGTCTTAAAGTATTCCAGGAGTTCAGCGGCTAGTTCTGAAGAATTGACCAGGACATTAGCCTCAATGCTCCGGTCAAACGCCGATTCCGTCCAGTTCGAGCTTCCCAGGATAACCATCCTGCCATCAATGACTATGGTCTTCGCATGAGTATAGCGCGCCGGCTCATCATAAAAGACCCTTACTCCCGCCTCCCTCAGTCGCTTATATGCCCGGATACTCTTGACCAACGTCTCCCATTCCCCCACATGCTTTCTCTGGATGAAATCAATGTTCTGATCCAGGATTACCTCAACAGCCACTCCCTTTTGCTTTACCGCAATCAGTGTATCTATCAGTTGATTGACTTTAGAGTCCTTCTTGTAGGGGGATGATTCGACGGTAAACATGATTAGATGGATGGATTTCTCAGCTTTCTGGATAGATTCTTTTACGGCGGGAAAATACTTGGAGCCACTGATGTCGATTACAGCAGCCGGATAACAAAAAGCCCCTGCTGGTATAAGCACTAAAGAAAGGGCAGATATTAACCGTCTATACATCTCTTTTAAAGATTATTTAGATATGCTTTTCTTTAGAAATTCCTTAATATCGTGCTCATAAGAATAATAGGGATTTTTTATAGTCTCTGCTCTTAAAGAAAGCAGACTTACAGATAATTTAGCTAAATCACCATACGCCAAACAAAATTCCTTTTTATCTGGATTGGCATGAAGAGTAGTTGAGAAGAAATCCCATAGTCTATCCACCTCCCGTCCTAAGCAATTTAATTTACCCAGTTTGTTCTCTGAATTTTCGGTTGCAAGAGAATCTTCAATATAGGCCCAAAATCTATTCTTAATATTACCTTTGGTCAATTCGTGCCCATTCAATTGAGTGTTTTGTGCAGGATAAAGCGCATCTGCCAATTGTTTCAAATACCTTCTCCCTGACAAGCTGGCCTGGGCAATATCCTCGGTGTTTCGCGCTCTTTTTAAAGCACGCACTGCCGCTCCTAATACATTAAACAATCTTGTATCCAAGTCCTCCAAGACCATTGACAATTCCCCCGCCTCGTCAACTCCACCATTAAGATAAGAAGAAATTGTCTCCTCAAATTCTTTAATTTGACCAAAGTGTTCTACTGTATCGTACTTATCGAAAATAGTTTTTTGCGCTCCCCTATCCTCCCATTGAACAAGGTCAAAACCGAGTTTCTTTATCTCCTCAAACTCGCTCAAATTCTTGCTATCTTCTTCGCTCATCGAAAAGAATAGATTACATTTCCTTCCCTTAATTCGATAGAGATCAATCATGAGATTCCTATAAAAAAACAAATGAACGGGATAAGAATAATCTACGACGTGCATTCCTAAATAAGCCGAATCTGTTATCAACCTTAGATGCAGCTTCTCTGCAATTTCTTCAGTTATATTCTGGATAACCCAAGCAAAAACAGTAGCGTTAAGATAAGTCCCCATTAATTTGTCTTTAAGAAGACGCTGCCATGGATGCTCAAAGAAAGTTCTTTCCGCCAACTCCTTATACATCTCTTTTGTTTTGGAATGCGAGTATATCAACACATCGCCAATGGCGATTTTCATATGCCTATTACTTTCTTGAAGAACATTAGAGGATAGAATCGTAGTACGAATGGAATCACCATAAATACCGTGATATTTTGTATCATCTGAATTAAATAGGACTGCTATAATCATTATATTTATACGAATAAATCTATTTTAATTAACCATCTCAATAGATAATATCTACAACAGAACTCTTTAACACCGGAGAAATACTGACCGCAGGTATCAATTATAAACAAACTTCTTACTGAGCGTGAACTCAGAAAATTTGCAGGTACCCATTCATCTCGTAAGTTTATTTTCCACATCCCTTGGCAATTTAGGCAAGGGCGCCTTAATTGCTAAAGCATCTTGTTCCATAAAATCTAGCCAACGATAAGCATCAACTAAATTCTCACTCTTAGCAATCTCTTTAAGTCGAGAGAAGCGCTCTCTCGCTACGTCTTCAATAACTCGAATTTTATTTAAACCAACAAACCTCAACACGGTCCATAAGACTCTGGCTCCGGCATCAACAATATCCAAGTTACGTTTAACTCTAATCCCAAGATAGGAAATTTCAAAACCTATATTTAAAACTGCAAGATAAATATCTTTTTCTTCTTTAGGGATTCTAACTTTTGATCTACCCACTAAACTAGTAATCAATAAAGTCTCGGTTACTAAACAAGAAATTGTGTAAATAAGATTTTTTGATTCGTCGGTATTAAAACTGAGGGCTTTAGAAAAGGATAATGCTCCTAATAATTCTATTCGAACACTAGGACCATACTCTTTGGTGAATGCATACAATTTATTTAACTCATACTCATATTCCTCTTCATCTTCAAGAGAAGAAAGGACAGTCCTAATTTTCCTTATTTCATGTATCGCCAAGGAGTTCAAAATCTTCTTTTCGGAAAGATTCTTAACTCCGATCTTCCTTAATGAATTTTCTCTCTTCACCTTAACGATATCATTCCATTCATCCTGCACTTTCCTCAAATACCCGGATGGATATCCTCTTGTTATCCCTCCTTTCTTAGTAACAGTATCATGACAAACTAAACACAAAACTACGAGATTATGCACCTCCTGATTACTAGGATCACCATCAAGATGGTGGATCTGGACTGAATTACTTTTCCGGCATAAACAACAAGTTCGATCAGAATTAAACAAAATCGCGACCTCAGTATACGCCGGTATCTTAGTTCTTTTTCGCTTCATGCAATCCTCGGTTTAATTTAATCTCCTAGTATTAGATGTAGCGCTTAATAATAGACTTTTTTTCTTCTTCCAGGGAATTTATCGATGGTTTAAATACGATTCCTTTCTCATCTACCGACTCAACATGAGCTTTTATCCATTCAATATCTTCGAATCCAAAACCATAACGAGCTAGCCAAATTTCAATATCATCATTCGTTCCGTACCTAACGTAATTTTTCATAACTAGCGCTCGCCCATCAAGAGTCGCTTCATAATAAATCTGAAAAGCGGCAGTCAGCGAATCAGTTAATGATAAGGAAATTACCTTATCCAGGTAATCATAAGTGTCGTAAACAAGGGTATCATAATCTAAATCAAGGACAGAAGCTTGCGTTGAAAAAAGAGGAAATTGTCTAAGCTTAGTATTTGGTAATATTGAAGCGGGAGGAGTATACCTAATCTTCATTTCTTTAAGGGCTCTTAATTCCTGTGTTTGAGTAATTTCATTTCTCTTAACCTGCAAATGTATTTCCCGTCGTTCGTCCCTTCTCGACAAGAAGGAGTATCTTAAAGAGACAATCTCCTTGAACGATTTCCCCTGAATGCGCCACAACATTATGGGGATTGCCGCACTTAAAACTCCCATCTCAGCAGAAGTCAGCTCCTTCCTTCTTAAATGTTGTGTAAAAACAGCTTTAAATGCTTCCTTTATTTTCTTTTTATTAGGTAATTCACAATATTCCTTACCCTGAATTGGCACACTTCCTTTCAATAAATTATCTAGAATGTATTTTATATTCACAAAACATTCATCACATTTGAGTCTCTCAACCTGTGTTTCAGTTAGATGCAACTCGTCATTAAAAGTGTCGTTTCTTATTGCCTCTGCAACATCTTTTAGGTCTTCCGATATGTTTGAAATCTTTTCATCAAGCAAAGATGTAGGGTTCAATTTATACGTATCATTCAATCTTCCCGAGAACGTCTTGACATTATTTCTCCGAATAATAACATATCCATACTCAAACACATTCTTTTGCCTAGTAGTTCTTCCCGCGCGTCCGATTAAATTTCGCAGAGTTAATACTTCCATTCTATTGAAATTATCTATCCAAACCACATCAAAAGGCATATTAATACCCTGATTTAATGTCGAGGTTGCGAAACACATCCGTGCATAGTTCTTCCTGACAAAATCTTCAATAATAAACCGGGCCGTTAATGGCATTGAACCATGATGGATAACTACACCTCTCTCCATCATCTTTATCATAACCGAATACTTTTCTTTCCCTTCTTCATCAGTCGCGCCAATGAAATCCCTCAATTTCTCAATACAACTCATTGCTTTCCCATCACTAAGCTTAGTCATAAATTTAATATACTTATCAAAATCAATTCTATATTGACCACTGTATATCTTTTTCTTGGAAATATAAACTAATATTGTGCCCCTCTTCTTTATCACTCTTTCAACCATATCAAATTCAATACTCGAGAATTCCCGCTTTGCATCTTGAGAAAATGGAGAAAAATAACTAAACCCTCCATCGCTAAGAGAAAAACATATTTTTCCAACAGTATTTTGATTATATTTCATATATGCAGCCGAATCCGGATTGAAATTATGTTTTTCTAACTGCGCTCCAGGATTATCCACAAATGGTTGAGCGAAGACTTTTCTTGCATTAGGGAAGACCCTATCAATTCTTCGAACAAAGGAATCGAATTTCATTCCCCGTATTTCCTCTTCAGATATCTGGGCCTCATCAAGTAAAAATAGATCTATTTTAAACTCCTTCTCAAATTTGAATAATTCTGTTCCACGCTCAGGGGTAATGACAAAAATTCTACGTTTCGTTCTTCTAATGTTAATATTTTCTATAAATGGCAAAACAAGAACCGAATTATCAACAAGTTCAAGAATTGCATAAATATATTCAGCAATCAGCGCTCTAGATGGAACAACAATAACCAAATCACCTTGCTCGCGTTGAATTAGCTCGCGAAATAAATACGATTTTCCAGTACTTGTTGGCGCCGAAAAAGAGAAATATTTCTTATTATGGATATTTTTATACGCGTGAGCCTGCATTGGAGTAAAATTAGCTCCCGTTTCTTTTTTAATCGCACTTGCGTAAACTGAATACACTTCTTCTAAAATACTTTGAGGTTTACTCGTTTTATAAAACAAACCCAGCAAATAAATTAATTTCTTTTCATACTTCTTAAAGATCTCCTTTTGCAGCTCTTTTATAAAAGCTAATTTCTCGAAGTCAGCCGGATTAACAGGCCCAGAAACATGTATTTCACTTAATATTCTTATTAAGGATTCTTCAACTCTTTTCCCTTCGATAATTTCTCTAATCATTTACTTCGACTCCTATTAAATACAGTTCGGGATAACGAAATAGTTGTTTTATTGAATCTGAACGAAGGGCATTCTCAAAAATCAAGGTGGGATTTGTAGAATTCATGGAAAAAGCGGCTGCAAAAGCCTTTTTATCATTTACGATATTCTTCAAAGATTTACGACTGACAAATGCCCGAAGAATAAGTAGTTCCGCCAAATCCTTCTTTTCATCAATGAACTCTAATATTTGCACCGAAGCTTCTGTATAAGGATTATCACTACCGCTAAACTTTGATTCACCAAAAGCGATGAGTTGCCCAGTCGTTTCCCCATGAAAATCGAATCCCATATTACCAACAACTTTTTCTTTCAATAGCTCTGCCAATGGTACTTTCTTATGCCCACATTTCTTCGCTAAAACACATTGCGCAGTATCGGAAATCATGTATTCCCCGAATTCTGAAGTAACTGTGTCTTCAACCTTAGCTATAACTTCATTAACTAACCGAACTATTGTTTTCTCCGCCCGGGCTTTGAAAGTAGCCTTGCCGATACTATCTAATCTCTTGATCCAGCTTGTATCCGAAATAATTCTTACCATTTCTTTAGCTCTCGCATTTACATCATTTATTTTGACGTGAATTACATGAATATCACAAATACCTTTACTCTTTTTATCTGCACGTCGTATTTTTCTATAGGATTCAATTAACATAGCGCCTTTTCAACAAATTACAGAAATAGTAATTTTAAAGTACCTCTGATTAGTCTTGGATACCGGCATCTCTCTTCAATAACTCATTTCTCTCCAAATCTAATGAATAATCATTTAAATCCACCCGGCCACCTTTTTGCGGATCTGAAGAGTACTCTTGACGTCAGCCCTATTCCCAAGGAGTAAAGTTTAGCCCTTATTGGAAATTCCAAACGGAATATGGACTGACGGAATCGTTTCTGCAGCAGATTTCAAGTGATCCATTTGGTCATCAAAGAAAATGTGCGGTTTCAAAATCTCCAAGACCCTCTTTTTCTCAATTCCACCAAGAAAGAAAGTCTCGTCTGCTGTAACTCCCCACGCCCTAAGAGTAGTTACCACTCTCTCATGAGCAGGTGCATTCCTGGCAGTTATAATTGCAGTCCTCAAAACACGCTTATACCTAGAATCCTTTCTTTCTTTCATATGTTCTAATGTCTGAAACACAGCTAATTTTCTAAACAAATCACTAAGAGGACCCGGTCTATGAGGAATTGCTACTTTGTCTGATTCAGTCTGTTGAAATTGAGCTAAATCATGCGTTTTATATACCGTCTCAGCTTCGTCGTCAACTATAACGCCATCAAAATCAAAAGCTACGCGAAGCTCTTGATCACTTTGATCATCTACAGCGTTAGTACGCAAAACTGTACCTGCGGCATGTCCAGCGAGTATCGCGTTTCTCACATCATCAGGATTAGCCGACAAGAATAGGGAAGCATTAAAAGCGGGCATGTACTTAAAAGGAGGCCTTCCATTTAAGAAACCTCCTCGCGTAATGGCTAAAGAATGGGCTTTTATGGAATTAAAAACTCGTAATCCGGTATCTGGATCATTTTTTGATAGCAGAACAACTTCAACTGGATCTAAATCAGGAAATGCTAGATTTAAATTAAGTAGTCTTTTTATAAATGGAAACGCCACGCCTGGCAACAAAATATCCTTCTGATGCTCCCTCTGATAATGTCGATAAAGGTCCTCTCCTTTTTCGCGAAAAATACGGTCACCATCGGATAAATCAAAGAGAGCACTTGAGGCAATGGCAACAACTAATTTCTTCTCAATTTTGTATGGCATAGACGTTTCGTTAGTAAGCTAACAATAAAAAAAACCTTCGCCCTCTTTTCAGAGCGAAGGTTAATATAGAAATTCTATCTTCTGGGGGGAAAAGCATAACGGTTATGCTCGCATTTAGTGATCCAAAGTTAGTACATAAATTGTAACATGTCTTACTATAATGGCAATGAGTTTTTGTTATAGTTTAAGCCGCCGTAGCATTGTTTAAGGATATTCAGCGATTCTCAGCGCAGGTTAGATTAACTTTATTTTCGTCTATTTGAGGATTTCAGGCAGGATTGTTAGTCTAAAAACTTTTACAGTAACGAAAATTGAGCTTCGTCTTGCACCTCTTCAACCTCATTAATTACAATGTCGATTCATAAGATTGTTTAATAAGATCTTTAACTTTAGAAAGTTCAAGCCTATTAGACACCCTAATATGGCCATGAGGGATGTTTATGCCTAAGCAGATTATATTTGTCGTTTATACCTAGCTTTCGTGCATCGACCAAAAATTGGTTTTTTTGAGGATAAATTTTTGCAAATGCTTTTGAAGTTTTATAAACGATATGCCTATTGTAGTATATGGAGAGTTACTGCTCCTACCTTAAAACGTGGCACATAGTAAAATTCGAACCCTCGCGCTCTTAGATAGCGGGCGCGAAGGTTCGAATTGGTATCAATGGCGGAGAGGCAGGGATTCGAACCCTGGGATCTTACGATCACACGCTTTCCAAGCGTGCGCGATCGACCACTCTGCCACCTCTCCAAAACTATCTATCTACTATGCTGGGACGTTAAAAATAAAATGGCGGAGGGGAAGAGATTCGAACTCTTGTGGGCTTGCGCCCAACCGCTTTTCGAGAGCGGCCCGTTATGACCACTTCGGTACCCCTCCTGGAACATATAGTTATACCAGAAAATACCGTCTTAGGCAACTGAGAATTGGGATGAGAGAGACGAAAATATACCAGCTGCCGACCGCGAGGAATACCACGCCGGTCGCTTTACGCGCCCACACTTCTATCCAGGTTGTGGCCTTAAACCATCGTGTCAAGGTGCGCGCCCCGCACGCCGCGGCGACCGCAAACGCCAGCACCGGCAGTCCGGTAGCCGCGCCGTAAATGAACGGCAATACGCCGCCGGACGGATGCTTTAGCGCCAGCGGGATGAGACTGCCGAAGAAAAGCGCCGCGGAAAGTGGGCAAAACGACAACGCGAAGATAAAACCCAGGCCGAAAGCGCCGGCGATCCCCGCCTCAGCCAGCATCTTCCTGCCGTTATAGGTAACCGGCGAAAACACCCCGCCAAATTTCAGGATATCAAGCAGGACAAGCCCGGAAACGATCAGCACGGGGCCAAGTAGCGCGTTCATGAACTGCTGGAGGAAATTCGCCGTGGCGGGGACTTTCAAAAGTGAGCTGATGATCAGAAATCCCAGCAGTGAATACGCCGCCATCCTGCCGAGCGTATATGCCAGGCCGGAAAGAAAAACCAGCCCGGGATGGACGATCTTCCGTGATAAGAACGACACCGCCGCGATATTGGACGCCAGCGGACAGGGGCTGATCGAGGTGAGTATTCCCAGCCAGAGAGCGGACAGAAGAACTGCCATTATTCCTTCCTGAGGCTTGCGCGGATCCGGCCCGTTACGTACTCGATGAACTTCGGCTTATTCCCCAGGTATTCCCAGGCTTCCATGAGGACTTCATGCGAAAGCTCCTTCGCCCCCTCACGGCGCGAGACCACGACTGATTTGGTGTACAACTGATAATCGCCGACAAAGTGGGCATTCTCTTTCTGCTCGACGTTAACCGGAGAAAAAACCACCTCGCCGGACGCCACCTCGGCCTTGAAATTCCCCGCCACCGCCTCCTGCGTATACTGTTCCAGCTTGTAACAACTGGCACAGCGGGCGTTGCCGTGAAAATAATAAACGATGACCTCCGGATCAGCGGCCATGGCCTTCACGGGGAGGTAAAACCCCGCACCGAGCGCGATTGCCAGCAAAGCTCTTTTCATTTATATCCCCATCTTTACGATCGCCGCGTCAACGGTTGCGTCATCAACAGAGGTCTTGCCTTTCTCATACCCGAGATCCTTCAAATTGAACGCCCGCGGGCTAAATCCCGCCTGTTCCAGTATCTTCTTCGCGCAGTTGACCGGACAACCGTCGATCGTAATGTGCGAACAAGCGCCCTTGGCGGTTTCAAGCATCCCCGGCACGGCCGCGCCGATACCCGCCAGGCAATACATCCTCCCTACCCCGCCCTTCGCCAATGCGCGGGCGATACGATCGCTCAACCCGCCCACATCCGAACCGCCGGAACAGGAAAAAATAAAGGTATTGTCCGCCTTACCACATGAACAACCTGCCATATTCCCTCCTAGCGTGAGTTCTCTTTTATCAACCGGAAAATTTCATCGACCGCGAGATTCCTTCCCGACACGCGCACCACGCCGTCGATGACCAGCGCGGGAAGGTTCAAGATGCCGCTTGCCACGATCCGGTCAATATCGTCGACCTTGGTCACCTTCACATCGATCCCGGACTGGCTTGCCGCTTTGCGGGCGTTTTCATATAACTTAGTACAGGCAGGGCATCCCGCACCGATTATCTCGATCTGCATCCTCGACCTTTCGTTTATCGGATCAAAAAATTGAACATATACCCGGTAAAGATTATGCCGGAACCGACTACCGCGGCGAACATAAGGAGCAACTTGAGCCGCATCACTTTTTTCAGGATAAGGAATTCCGGCAGGGACAATCCGGTTACCGCCATCATAAACGCCAGCGCGGTGCCCATGCTTACTCCTTTTTCCACCAACGCGCTGACCATCGGGATCATCCCCGCGGCGTTGGAATACAACGGTATACCGATGAGTGTGGCGATGGGTACGGCAAAAATATTCCCTTTCCCGGCCACCCGGACAAGGAACTCCTGCGGCACATACCCATGGATCCACGCGCCCACCGCGATACCGCCGATAACATAGGGCCAGACCTTCCGGATGATCTCCCCGGTGTAATCCCGGCTGATACGCGCCCGTTCCCAGGCGGTAAAATCAAGCATGCCAAAGCCTTTTTTCTGTGAAACCGGCGTGGCCGCGATCAAAAGCCCTTCCGGCTTCATCATGCCGATAATAATCCCTGAAACAATGGCGATGACCAGGCCGCTGGCGATATAGATCAACGCGATCTTCCAGCCGAACAGCCCCCAGAGCATCACCAACGCGATCTCGTTGATCATCGGCGAGGCCACCAGGAACGAGAATGTCACTCCCAGAGGAACCCCCGCTTCGATAAAACCCAGGAACAGCGGAATGGCACTGCAGGTGCAAAACGGCGTCACGATCCCGAACAACGCGGCAAGGATATGGCCGACATACCGGTTCTTCCGGCCGAGGATAGCGCGCGTCTTCTCCGGAGGAAAAAACGTGCGGATGAACGAAACGATGAAGATGATGACCGCGAGCAGGAGGAATATCTTCGCCGTATCATAGAGGAAAAAATCCAGCGCCTCGGCGAACAGGGAACCCTGGCGCATGCCGAATACGGTATATACCAGCCAATCGATCAGCGGCTTGATCATACGCGCCCCTTCTTACAGCACAACGCCCTTCTATCCACCCTCTCGCACCGGGCGCTGTCCCCGCAACACATAGCGTCCCGCTCCAGATATCCGCAGACAAGCGCAAGGATACGCTTACTCTCGGTATTCTTTAATTTAAGATAATAGTTGGTCCAGAAACCATCCTGTTCGCTGTCAACGAGCCGCATTTCTTTAAGTTTCTTCAAGTGGCGGGAAACACTGGGCTGAGTGATACCGATGACATGCGCCAGTTCGCACACGCACATCTTCCGCCGCTCCAGGAGCTTGATAATACGCAAACGGTTCCTGTCGGCAAGCATCTTGATCGTTTTTACCAGATTATCCATTATTCCCTTTAGTATATAGCAAATCTGCTATATAGTTTACCACATCATGTCCGTTTGTCAATCAAAACGGGGACGTCCCCGTACTTTAGGCCTTTGCCATTTCCAGGCTGATGCGTTTCAGGGCCAGGTCGATTGCCAGCACCTTCACCTTTATAGTATCGCCCACAGAAACGACATCATGAGGGTCTTTGACATATTTCGTGCTCATCTTGGAGATATGCATCAACCCGTCCTGATGCACGCCGATATCCACGAACGCGCCGAAATTAGCGACATTCGTCACCACGCCGTCCAACACCATACCAACTTTGAGATCTTCCAGCTTATTGATCTCCGCGCTGAACGTGACGCTGGTGAATTCTTTCCGCGGGTCGAACCCCGGTTTCTTGAGTTCCTGCAGGATATCTTTCAAGGTCGGCATCCCGATCGAATCCGTGACATACTTCGCGGGGTCTATCCTCCCGATCAAATCCTCATTGCCGATCAGCTTCTTGATCTCCACACCCAGGTCCGTAGCCATCTTCTCGACGATGGCGTAACTTTCGGGATGGATGGCGGAGTTATCCAGCGGGTTATCTCCCTGGGCGATCCGCAAAAATCCGGCGCACTGCTCGAACGTCCGCGCGCCCAGTTTCGGCACCTGTAAAAGTTCCGTCTTATTCTTGAACGACCCTCTCTCAGACCGGCAACTCACAATGTTCCCGGCAACTGTCTTGCCGATCCCCGCGACATACGACAGCAATTCCGCCGAAGACGTATTCAACTCGGCGCCGACATAATTCACGCAGGATTCCACGGTCGCGTCCAGCGAGTTCTTCAACCCGAACTCATTCACATCGTGCTGATACTGTCCCACGCCGATCGATTTGGGGTCGATCTTCACCAGCTCAGCCAACGGGTCCTGGACCCGCCGGGCGATGCTGATCGCCCCGCGCACGGTCACGTCCAGATCAGGGAATTCTTTACCCGCCAGCTCCGACGCGGAATACACCGAAGCCCCCGCCTCGCTGGCCACATACACCGTGATCGCGGCCTTGTTCCGTTTCAAGACATCGGTAACGAACGCGCTGGTCTCCTTGGAGGCGGTGCCGTTGCCGATGGAGATCAATTCCACTTTATACTTATTGATGAACCCCATCACCACCGCTTCTGCCTCTTCTCTCCGGTTCTTCTCATGAGGAAAAATGGCTTTATACTCCTTGAAATTCCCGTTCCGGTCGATAATGACGACCTTACACCCCGTCCGGAATCCCGGGTCAATGCCCATGATGATCTTGTTCCCCGCGGGCGGCGCCAGAAGCAGATTCTTCAGGTTTTTGGAGAAGACGACGATCGCTTCCGCTTCCGCCCCTTGCAGAGCCCGGACGAACACCTCGATCTCCAGCGACGGGAATAACAGCCGTTTATAACAGTCCGCGAGCGCGAGGCATAATTCATCGGTAAAGATCGACCGCTTGTTCTTTACGACCAGCCCCTCCACCAACGCGGTGCCCTTGATCTCATCGATCACGATCTTCCAGGAAAGCACTTCTTCTTTCGCGCCTCTGCGGATCGCCAGGATCCGGTGCGAAGGCAGGTCCTTGACCGGCCCGGAGTAATCATAATACATCTGGAACTTCGATTCCTTGCCCACCCAGTCCTTCATGACTTTGGAACAGAGCTTGCCGTTATTCCAGATATACTCCCTGACCTTTTCCCTGACCTCGGCTTCTTCGGCGATCTTCTCGGCGACGATATCCCGGGCGCCCGCCAGCGCCTGCTCGGCAGTCTCCACGCCTTTCTCCGCATTGATATATTTCGCGGCGACATCCAGCTTGGAACCGGTAGTGCTCAATTGCAACAGTATCAGGTCCGCCAGCGGCTCCAGCCCCTTTTCCCGGGCGATGGTCGCCCGCGTCCGCTTCTTCGGCTTATACGGCAGGTACAGGTCTTCCAGCTTCTCTTTTTCCCTGCACTGGACGATCTGCGCCTCCAGTTCCGGGGTCAGCTTATCCTGCTCCTTGATACTTTTAAGAATGGTCTCTTTTCGTTTCTCCAGTTCCGTGTAATATTTCAGCTTTTCGCTGATATTCCTGACCTGGACTTCATCCAGGCTCCCCGTCTTTTCCTTCCGGTACCGGGAAATGAACGGCACCGTCGCGTCCTCTTCCAGCAAAGCAACGGTATTAGCGACCGACGCCGCGGGCAACTGTAAATCAGCGATGATACTCTTGAGGATGATCTCGTTATTCATTTTTCCTTTTGCTTAGTTTAACGGGTAGGCGAACAGCTAAAAATCCAGCGGCTCAAGGCAATAATAGGCATAATGGGTAAAATAACACGGCTCGTTCCTGCCTCTACCCGGGACCCCATATTCCAGGAATACTCGTACCCGGTCGCCGTTTTTATATGTCTTCCTGATCCCGGCTGGGAACTCTTGCGGAGCGGCGCGGTTGCTCTTCCAGCCGAAAAGAAAATCGATCTTCTTCCCGGGATAACTCCCCCGCTCAACTGCTTCTATTTCCAGGGTCCAGGCCCCGTGGAGCATCATGACATCGTCGCCGCGATCCACGTTCTGGCGTATCTCATCCCGCATCCCGACGAGCTTCCCGACAACCACTAACTGGGCATCCGCGCGCGCCCGTTTTACGGATTCCACGGCCTTCCCGGACAGCAGGACATCAAACCAATTGCCATACGGGATCTTTCCGTAATGGACAGTAGCGAGCACGCCGAGCGAGACCACCATAAAGATACCAATGGTCTCGAAAAGACCCATACCAGCCTGAGTTTTAGGGTTTTTCCAAATGATCATATCGTTTTTAAATATAAAAACCTCAGGATGAATAAGCCGGCCAAAAGGTATACCAGCCAGGGCACCGCTTTGCCTTTGCCGCTGAACAGCTTTATCCCGGCGTAACTGATGAAACCCAGCGCGATGCCCGTGGCGATACTGAACGTCAGCGGCATCATCAGTATCACGATGAACGCCGGCAAGGCTTCGGTGTAATCCTTCCAGTCGATCCGGGTCACGGACTGGAGCATCATGCAACCGACGACGATCAATGCCGGCGCGGTAACCGGATGCAGGAGCGCGCCCGCGGAAGTCTGATAGCCCCCTCCGATCATCCTGATCAGAGGCGCGAAGAAAATGGCGACGATGAATAACAGCCCGGTCACCACGCTGGCCAGCCCGGAACGGCCGCCGGAAGCGATACCGGAAGCGCTTTCGATATAACAGGTCACAGTCGGCGTGCCGCAGGCCGCGCCGACACAGGTGCCTGCCGCGTCCACGAACATCGCCTTGCCCGCGCGGGGAAGTTTGCCGCCCTTCATGAATCCGCCCAGGTCGGCCACGCCCGCCAGCGTCCCGACAGTATCGAAAATATCCATGAAGAGGAAAATGAAGATGACGGTACCCAGGCCCAATTTAAGCGCGCCCGCCACGTCCATTTTCATGAACGTAGAGGCCATGGACGGCGGAGCGGAAACCAGCCCCTGGAATTTGACGATACCCAGGACCACTCCTAAAGCGGCGGTGCTCAACATGCCCCAGAGGATCGCGCCTTTGATATTCTTCGCGAGCATCACGCCGGTCACGATCAGGCCGAAAACCGCCAGGATCACCGGAATACTGGTGACATCGCCCAGCGTAACCAGCGTCGCCGGATGTTTGACGATCAGGCCGGCGTCGATACTCCCCACGAACGCGATCAGCATCCCGATACCGCAGGCAATCGCCGCGCGCAACGCCGCCGGGATGGCATCCATCAGCATCTGCCTGATCTTAAACAGGGTCAGGATGATGAACAATATCCCCTCGATGAAGACACAGCCTAATGCCACCGGCCAGGAAATGCCCATCGTCAGGCAGACGGTATAGGTAAAAAAAGCATTCTCTCCCATTCCCGGCGCCAGCGCGACGGGATAATTCACCCATATCCCCATCGCTATAGTCGCTAAACCCGCGGCAAGGCAGGTCGCCACCATCGCCGCGCCGAAATCAATACCGGTCTGTGAAATCATCGCCGGATTAACGAAGATGATGTAGGCCATGGTCATGAACGTGGTCAACCCGGCGATCATCTCCGTACGGATGTCCGTACCTGACTGCTTGAGGCGGAAAAAATGCTCCAGTATGCGTTGCATATGTTAGATTATATCACAAAAATAAACCGGAAGGTCGCTGAATTACACACTTTGGCAGGATACATACTCTAGTTACTGGCCGGCTCAAGATCTTGGACCGATAGTACGCTGTGCAAAAGGGTTAGATCTATAAAAACCGGGACAAAACCGTCTACACCGGTGTTACTAATCTCCCGCATTATCGCGGGATCGAATCGGACGCCGCTGCCGGTCTCCCGGCGTTTCACATTAATTCCCCCCATATCGATCCCGCCGACAACAGAAGGCTGGTGATCACCTCCGTCTTTCAACGCCATCTTATCAACAAAATCATTTAAAAACACTACTCCCATAGCGTATAAAGCGACAGCCCGGTCTTCTTTTCCATCATGTTTTAAATGATAGATCGGAAGATTAGCCATGATCTTCGCCAGGCTAAGCGACAATCGCTCCCGCCAATACGGATCGTTCTTCGCGAACTCCGAAGAGCCGAAGAATTCTTCCGTTAATCGCGGGAAACGGCGTTCCAATTCCTGATACACGCGCCACGCATACGACACCTTAAGATCGGGGCTATCCTCGAGAAATCTGATACTGATGGATATCTGCCCTTCAGGATCATACTCCAGCCGCGTTTCGTGCAAGTCATAATTCAGAAAATCGTACTTTCCGATGACAGTGTGCGCGATCTTAGCCAGATCATATACCGGGTCTCCGGCCAGATCGCCCCGCGGATCAAGCAATTTAAAATCTCCGTCCTTTGTAAAGAACATATTGTCAAAATGAAAATCCCCGTGCGTAAGCCTCAGTTTGGGAGGCGTTAATCTTTCCAGCAACGCACGGTCATTTTCCAGTTTATCCAGCAGTTGAGGCAGATTCTTATACCGTTTCCCATTGATAGTCAGATATTCCGCGTCAATGATATCGCCAAAAACATCGGAAGCGTCGCGCTTGACCTGGGAGATGGATTCGCGGGTCCGGTCGATCAAAGTCGTTTGCAAATAGTCGTCGGGAACCGAAGCTTCCCTCGCTTTCAACAATCCATCCCTCCAGAAAGTCAGTACTTTACGCAGGCGTTCGGAGATAAAATCGGCGTCTCTCCCATCATAAATGATCGATTGTGTTACTGTCCTCCCCTCGTAAAAAGACATGTCGTAATACGGTCGCGCCCCAACATCCTCGCTGTCCAGGTTATGTCTAATGATCCGGGGGAACGCATTCTGTAAACCGGCCGGCAAACCGAGTAGCCATCTCACCTGGGCTTTGAATTTCTTTTTATCCCTTTCCCACGATCCCGGCGGCGATTCTTTGCGCACCGCTTTTTCCCCGTTATCCGTACGCACTATGCGCAGGGTATTCGTCGATCCGCCTTTTAAACTCACCTTGCCGCCATCCAGGCGCTGAGAAACAGCGCGGATCGTCTGGCGCAGGCTTTCATCGGTCTTAGATACGGGAAGAGTGTTTTTCATCTGGCTATCAGAGGGGACGTTAATACTGCCGGAGGATGCCTTTGACGTAATCGCAAGATCATCCCTCTGCCCGGAGTCCGCGTCTTTCACGATCTCTTCGTTATAAATCTGCCGGATCTTCTCGGCCAATTCTTTTTTCGTGAATCCATCCTCTCCGTTGATATGCTGGATCCCATATCGTTCCTCAGTAATAATCTCCTTGACCGCGGAAGCCAGATCATCGATAGAAACCGGATACCGTTTTTGCGCGTTATCAACCGCGACCGGCTCGCCAGCCTCGATCTTATCCACGATTTCCTTAACAAAAGTCATCCGGTCAGCCCGGTCATTATATCCGAACAACAGTCCGCAACGGATAATGCTGTGCTTCGCGAACTGCTCCGCTGATCTTTCACCGGCAAGTTTGGTTTCACCATAGAAATTAATCGGGTTGGGAGTACTGGCAACATCATAGGGGGGATTTTCTCCGTCGAACACATAATCGGAAGACAAATAGATAAAATGCCCTTGAAAACACCCGCGGAATATATCCACTACGCCTTTATTTAAATATTCCGCGTCTTCCGGTTTATCTTTAGCTTGTTGGGGACTCGCGACTCCTGCGGCATAAATAATGACATCCGGTTTTAATTTCGCGACAAAATCCCTGATGTCCTGCGCCCGGATAAGGTCCAATTTGGCGAATCCGGGAGAAGAAAAACCTGTCCCGATAACAATGTTCCGGTTGTCGCGGCGCAGGACAGAGTATATTTTCTTGCCGACAAATCCGGACGCGCCGACAACCGCGACGGTCTTAAACGGCGAAACAAAGAATGATTTTACGGCCGGGAACCTCTTCTGGATCTTCGCGACATTCTCCGGCGTAGTTTCCAGCACATAGATTTCATCGGACTGACTATTCAAGACATTCTCGATCGCTTTGAATGACAGCGCCTGCAAAAGATTGCCATATTCCAACAGCGCAATTTCGCCGTTCTTGCCGTCTTCTGAAACAACTTCGCCTTCGCCACCATTTCTCAAGTTAACATCTGTCGCGAAATAATACTGTACCCCGTCGAATTCGCCATAGACTCTGACACTCCCATCGTCGCGCCGGCCGATACGCTCGCCTAAATTTATCCGCACATCCTGGTCATTGGCCTGCTCATGACGCGGCGAACGCCCGACACGCCGTCCTTTTTCTCCCAATTCGGAGAAATCCAGTATCTTATCTATCGCGGAACTCGCGGACGCACTGAGAACAATCCCTTCCCGGGATATTTCCCTTAGAAGGTTCTCTTTAAAATCAGCGACAGTATCGATCGTGACCGCGGAATTAGACCACCCCGGGATCTTTTCATCCAGGATGATCGCGATCACCCGCGCCAATGACGGATCGATCTTATTCAAATCAAGGTCCTTATTGAATATGGGGTCTTCATCGGGCCGGCGTTCTCTGCTCGTATACATGAGGAATTTCTTGAATTTCCCCCCTCCCGGCATGTTCTTTAACGCGTTCCAGATCGTAGACTTTCCTACTCCCGACCCTCCGGAGTAAACAAAGAACCTGTTTTCTCCGCCCTCCATTATTCGTTTAAACTCTTCCGCGCAGCGCGCGACATTCGCTTTCTTCTTCTCCGGAGTATCGCCGAAAACATTGACCAACTGGTAATCATACTTGGGGCGGGATTCCATCCACCATTTTACGGATAGATCCATACGCTCAAGCCACTTTTTCTCGCGCATATCCACCGGCTCTCTCTGGACCAGCCTTTTCCAATGCTCGTCGATAATTAACCGGACATCCTGCTCATCATACCCATTCTTTACGAATCCGTTTATCAGCTGTTCGATCTTCGCGTGTTCCCCTTCCTCTTTCGTCTGGCCTCCGTCTTTGCCATACGGCTTTATCCGCAGGGACAACCGATACCTGGTCCCCACAACCGAAGGATCGATCGAATCAATATCGGCAGTCTTTTGTAAGGGTATTTGACTGAACTTCTCTCCCCCGGAGAAATAGCGCCGTATCGCAATATCCCCGCTAAAACGATCCTGCTCCTGCCGCGTCAACTCAAAAACACCCTTTTTAAACGCATCAACATATTGCTGATATATACGGTCTTTAACAGTTGGGTCGGATAGATCAACGCCTTTGATCTTATTTTTTTCGATATATGTTTCAGACAGAAGATTGTTTTTGATGGTTTCCTTATACCATTGGGCCAGGATCAGGGATTGATAGATCTGCCTAAGAAGAGCGAAATTACTGCCTTCATTCACCTCGCGCTCGATCTCAGGAATAATGACCGCCCGTAAAATACCCGCGGTATTGTTACCCTTTCGAACCGAATTGTGCCGCATTGCCTCATAATCCGCGTCCGACATCACTTTAAGCCGGGTTTTAACGATATATACTGAGTTTCCCGTTTCACACACGACCGCTTCTTCAGGAATTATCCAGACTTTATTGAAGGCATTGGCTGTACGCTCACCGCCGGATCTATCTCCCCCCTCCCGGGACAATCTTGCCCAGAATTCCTTTCCGGACTTTCTGTCAGGATGGACTAAAGACGCGGCCAGTTGTTTTAAAATATAGTCTTGCGCCAGCATATCCCGGCCCAACTCGGTTTTGCCAAGTTCATCCGGGATTATCTTATTCGCTTCATAAGGGGAAAGGTTGACCCAGAGATCGATCTGGGGGGCTGTCATCGCGGCAAGAAAATATTTCACGAGCCGATTAGATTCCTGCTTTATCTGGACGTCCGCGAAGCCGGAATTACCGCTGTCAATAATGAAATCAAACCGTAATGGATCATCCGGGTAGAGCGTCATCCCTTTCAGCATAACCGGCACAAATGACGGGCTGGGATTGACCATTGTTCCCGCGGGCGGCAAATTAAGGGAATGCGTCGGACGGGAAGGGATAACGATCAGGTCCTGAGCGTATGAATAGGGAATGATCGTAGTAAAAATAAATCCGAACAGGAAGGACGAACAGAAAAACTGCTGCAGAAATGGCTTGTTTTTATTAAAAAAAACCACGAAATTCTCCTTTTACGGAGTTCCGTGGCGTACTCCCTGATTACTCTACCATGAAGTAAAGTATACCACCATTACCTCTCATTTTCAATTTTATTACTCGAAAACGGGGTAGTCGGAATCAGGCCAGCAAAGACCTTATCTGCGCCCTGTTCTTTTCGGCGTCCGGGTAACCGGCTTTGCCTTTTGAGCGGGCCTTCTCCTCGCCGCAGGCATTCTCCTCGCCACCGGCGCTCTCTTCGCGGCAGACTTTGCCTTATCCGCGGCCGACCTCTGGTCGATCGGATACACCTGGACAGGGCCGGTTGCTTTGGGCGTAACGTCGGTAAAGGGCTTCGGCGCCGTATTTACGGTAGCTGGTGCGGGAACAACTGAAGGTGCTTTGGCTATTTTGGGTATATTGGCGGCTTTGCGCTGAGCAAAGCATTCCTTGCAATACACCGGACGATCACCGCTGGGCTTAAAAGGCAGTTCACATTCGTTCTTGCACTCAGCACAGATCGCTTTGAACATCGGCCGGCTCCTATTGCGCTCGCCCTGCCGCCCCGCGTTCCCCTGATTCGGCTGAACGGGCTTCAAAACAGGAGCAGGAACGGAAGCGGGTTTTGCCTCCGGCACCTTTGCCATCCCCGGCATCGACACCATCCGTCCGGCCAGGATATCAATCTTCTGTTCCAACAACGCTAGCTTTTCCTGGATCTTAATAAGCGATAACGCGATCTCCTGGTTATTCACGGAATTGTTTCTCATAGTGCTCCTTAGGTATGTATTTTGTTTAAAAGAATACGGTGGGAGTGAGATTCGAACTCACGGTGGACTTACGCCCACAACAGTTTTCAAGACTGCCGCTTTCAACCGCTCAGCCATCCCACCCAAACGCTAATTCAGCACGAATATCTGCCTGGTCACCATCATCCACAGGTTGCGGGCGGCCTCAAATGAGCTCTGGAAAAAGGCGACAAACGAGAATTTGTCGACCAGCAGGCTGAGCATGAAGGCGATGAGCAGAAGGTCAAGTATGTAGATCAGCGTGAAGCTGAAGATGTAATTCGCTTTGAGGAAATCTCCCTGGCGCGACCGGAGGGTCTTGGCGGAGAAAACGATATGCAAAGCCCAGCTGAAGCCTCCCAGGAACACGACGATACCGGCGGAATCCTTGGGGGTAAACGCCATCTTCAACAGCGGGTACGAGGCGAAAACGAGCATGGAATAGATCGGCAGGACGAACGGCGCGATCTTCACCATCGGCGCGAAGAACTTGAAAACGAACGCGAGTATCTTCTGCCCTTTCGCGTAAACTACCGCCGGCTCGTAAATGAACAGGTAGGTGATGAGGAACGCGACGATCCCCGACCAGAAACAGGTCTGCAGATCGGCGTCGGCAAGACGGAATTTGCTGAAGAAACCGCGCGAACCGGCGTATACAAACGCGAGGAACGTGAGCCCGAGGAGGAGTTTAAGGACCGCCAGAAGCTTATGGCCGAGATCCTGCAATTTCTGCTGGATCTTTCCGGGTCCGGGTTTCATCCCGCCTTCGGCGTTAAGCCCCGGGTCGAGTTTTGACCAGTCCATTCCCTCGTCGTCCTTGAGGAACCCTTTGCCCATCTTACGCTCCCTTGGTTATACGCTCTGCGCCGCCCATATACGGCCGCAGGACCTCGGGAATAACCACGCTCCCGTCAGCCTGCTGGTAATTCTCAAGGATGGCGATGACGGTGCGCGCCATGGCCACTCCCGAACCGTTGAGCGTATGCACAAATTCAGTCTTTTTGGTATCCTTGCGGCGGAATTTGATGTTCGCCCTGCGGGCCTGGAAGCTCTCGAAATTCGAACAGCTGGAAACCTCAAGCCATTTGTCCATGCCCGGAGCGTAGGCTTCAAGGTCGTAGCATTTGGCCGCGGCGAAACTGATGTCGCTGGAAGCAAGCGTCAGCACGCGATAGGTCAGTCCCAGCGCCTTAAGCACATCCTCGGCGTCGTTAACCAGCTTCTCGTGCTCATCGTACGAGGTCTCAGGCTTGACGAACTTGACCATCTCGACCTTGTCGAACTGGTGCACGCGGACCAGCCCGCGGGTATCTTTGCCGTAAGAACCGGCCTCACGGCGAAAACAGGCGGTGTAGGCGGTATGTAAAACCGGCAACTGGTCTTCTTCCAGTATCTCATCGTCATACATATTGGTAACCGGGACTTCGGCGGTGGGGATAAGAAACAGCTCCTCGTCCTTGAGCTTATACATGTCATCTTCCATCTTCGGCAACTGCCCGGTGCCGGTCATCGCTTTGCGATTAACCAGGTACGGCACCGATACCTCGGTATACCCGTGCTTCTGCTGATGCAGGTCGAGCATGAAATTTATCAGCGCGCGCTCCAGGCGGGCGCCCCAGCCTTTAAAAATGACGAAGTTCGAACCGCTGATCTTCGTCGCGCGGGCGAAATCGATGATATCCAGGTGCTGGGCAAGCTCGATATGGGTCTTCGCCGCGAAATCCGGTTTGCGGGCCTCGCCCCAGGTGCGTTCGATGCGCGCCTTGGACGGGTCCCCCACCGGCACGGAGGCATTGACCATATTGGGAATGGTCAGGAGCCATCCCTCGAGTTTCGCGTCGACGAGCTTCATGTCTTTTTCCAGGCCGTCAACGCGCGAAGCGATCGCCCGCATCGCGGTGATCTTCTCCAGCGGGTCTTTCTTTTCCTTCAGCAGGACACCGATCTCGTCGTTGGCCTTGTTCTTCTGGCTACGCAATTCCTCAAGCTCGACAAGTATCGTGCGGCGGTGGGCGTCCATCTCCAGCCCTTCCTTGAGATTGACCTTGGAATTGCGGTCACGCAGGGATTTTTCCACCGCTTCGGTATTTTCACGGATAAACTTGATATCTAACATGGTTCCTCTCTTTTGGATACTTTATACCAGGAATTTGACGCCGGTCTGGAACGTCTCGCCGTCGGCGGGCCTCTGCCACTGCACCCTTCCCAGCGCCTCCACGTGTTCCGGAGGATTCCCGGGCAGGTCGAATTCCAGCCGGAGGATAGAGCCCTTGTCGAGTTTCGACTTGGTCGTCAGGCACAACCCGCCCTGGCTGATATCAATGGAAGTGCCGACGTTATAGGAGGGAATGACAACGGTGAAGGTGACAGCGGTGTTGACCTCGATGCGGGGGAATTGCCGCTTTTCAACGCCGCTTACGGGATCAGACATCGAAAAACCACCTCCGCTTTACTGGAACTCCGCTGTATCGTCGAGAATGGTATGAGAATATAAATGAGCCGCCGAGGAATCGAACCTCGAACCTTGACCTTAAGAGGGTCCTGCTCTACCAATTGAGCTAGCGGCCCAAGACTTTCTAGGCTACCGCTGTCCTAAGCCCGTGAAACGGGCGAAGGGCGAGCGGCCCGAATGCTTTATCAGATACCGCTGTCCCCGAAGGGCGAGCGGCTCTAAAAATGCGTTTCAAGCGTTATATTGTAACCTATAAATCACGGTTTTGCAATATTAAAATTCCCGGGGCGATCTATGCGCCCGGCAGGAGTCGAACCTGCAACAGCCAGCTCCGAAGGCTAGTGCTCTATCCAGTTGAGCTACGGGCGCAAGGAATTTTGTCGCACGCCGGTAAGGCGGGACAGAGCTATTTCTTCTCCAGGAGCGCGTCGATATCCTTTTTGAACTCTTCCAGGTCGCGGGACCTGGTTTTGCGGCCGTTGACATAGAACATCGGCGTCCCCATGACCTGCACGCTCGTGCCCAGGTCGATATCCGCCTGGATCAGCTTCTCCCACGCGGCGTCATTCTCTTTCATGTCGGCCTTGAGCTGTCCCAGGTTCAACGAAAGTTTCTTCGCGATAGTGTCGAACTCCTTCGCGGAAAGTTTGCTGTTATCGGCGAGGATGGCGTCGATCATCTCCCAGAACTTCCCCTGCTTAGCCGCGGCGAGCGCGTACTTGATCGCGGGCTTCGCCTGGTCATGGAACTGAAGCGGAAAATGTTTGACCGTGTAATTGACCTTGCCGGGATATGCCTCCAGGACCTGTTTGATCACCGGCGCGAAACGCGCGCTGTACGGGCACTGCAGGTCGAGGAAACCGGTGATGGTCACCGGGGCCTGCGCCTCGCCGCGGACCGGGGCCTCGCCCACCGGGATGGTATACACGGTAGTAAAGTCCTCCGGCGGAGGCGGCGGCGGGATCTGCGCGACCACGACGCTCATCTGTTCAACCTTCTGCGCGAGGATGATGTTATCGGACCTGAGTTTCTCCACCTGGGACATCTGGGCGGCAAGGCGGCCGTCAATGCGCTGGATAAGGATAAAAAGCGTGGTGGTAACGGCGGACGCCATGACCAGCAGGAGCGCGAACCCTCCGAACGCGACAACGACGAACTGTTTGGCTTTCTTTCTCACTAATTCCTCCTCGTGGAAAAACCCGATCGCTCAGACAATCTCACAGCGTTCCCCGAACATCTCCCGGATCTTCTGCAAACGCTTCTCATCGAGAGGCGCCATGTCCGGTTCGGTCGTCGACCGGACCGGCGAGTTCAACTGTACCTTATCGGGACGGATACGTTCCACCGCCTCGACCAATTTCCTGAGATTCACGTGGTCGTCGTTAACGCCTTTGACCAGCATGATCTCCAGCCATATCTTCCCGCGGTACGCCTTGCGGAATTCCGCCAGCCCCGCGATCACATCCTCGACTTTGATCCCCTCATGGGGACGGTCTACCGCTTTGAACGCGCTTTCCGTCGCGGCGTCAAGGGACGGCACGACCAGATCGGCGCCGAGCATCGCGGCGCGGGCCGCCGGATCAGCCATCGTCGACCCGTTGGTGATCACACAGACAGAGAACGCGGTATTCGCCTTGACCCAGGCGATGAACTCCCCCGCTCCCGTATTGAGCGTGGGTTCGCCGTGACCGGAAAGCGTCACGAATTTAAGCTGGGCGGCCTGCGACGGATTGTTCTTGAGCCAATCCGAAAGCTCCTGGATAACATCCGCGATCCTGACATACTCCCGGCGTTCAGCGGTCGTCTTCGGCGTCGGCCCAAGCTGGCAATAGACGCAGTCGAAATTGCAGGTCTTCGGCGGTGTCAGCGAAATGCCCAGCGAAAGGCCGAGCCGGCGGGATGGGACGGGACCGTAGATGTACTTCATAGGGTATCCACCGCGGTATAAACAAAACCCCCATCTTTCTCAAGGAAAAATGGGGGCTTGTTAGAACAAGTGATTATTTTACCTCGAGGACGGAATTCTGGCTACCGAAGCTGTTGGTGACAGCGGTCGTGGCCGGATCGGTGATCCAGGAACCGTCGACGATGAACTTGTACTCGTACCTGCCGGGCTTGAGGCCGACCTGGACCGTCCAGGTGCCCTTGGCGTCTTTTTTAGCGCTTACCCCCGCCGCGTCCCAGTTATTGAAATCACCGGAAACGCTGACACGATTGGCATGCGGTGAAAAGAGTTTGAAGACCGTGGCTGGGGCCTTCGTAGCGCCGGTTTTTGATGCTTTAGCCGTGCTCGTTTTGGCTGTTTTCTTCATTTCTCCTCCTCCTGTAAGTATCCTTACCTGCTATCTTACAACAATTTACACGTCTGTCAAGAAATTTACACCGCGATGAGGCAAAGGCCTTTACGATCGGCATAGGCCAGCGCCGCTTTTTTGTCAAGAAAGAGGGTCTTTCCGGCCTCGATCGCCAAGCACGTCGCCCCGGAACGCGCCAGCACCTTCATGGTAGCCAGCCCGATCACGGGAATATCGAACCGCATGTCCTGGCCGGGCCTGCCCACTTTGGCCACCACAAACTTCCTGCCGGCCAATGCGCCCGCCCTGCTGATGAGGCGATCGGTGCCTTCCAACGCTTCGACCGCGATAACCGCTTTGCTTTTTACGGCGACGGAAAGGCCGATATCCAATCCGGCCACGGCCTTGGCCACGGTAAACGCGAACCGCAGGTTATCCTGTTCGTCGGGAGTAGGCTGGCGGCGGCTCATGACCCCGGCGGCGGGGACATACGCGTCAAGGAAGGTTGTGGAAGAAAGTATCTCGAAACCCTGCTTCTCCAACAAACGGCTGATCGCCGCGAAAATGGTGTTCGCGCGTTTATCGCTGACACTGGAAAGGAGTTCCTGGATGGACGGGCTTTCGCGGACCTCCCTGCTGAAAAGCCGGTAGGGGCTGATCTGGCCGCACATGACCACCTGGGAAACCTGCTGTTGTTTGAGGAAATCGAAACCGCGGGTAAATTCTCCGAGGGAGACCCAGAGGCATCGCTCTTTGCCGACGAGCCGGACGACGCGCGGGTCGGTTTCGCCTTTAATGCACACCGCGCTGACGGTGACACCGCGGCGAACCGCCTCCTCGACGAAAAGGACGGGAAAACTGCGGTTCCCGGCGATCAACCCGATCTTATCCATTGGTATGAGCGGTTATTCTTCGCTGTTCCGGGCGGAACGGCAGGAGCGGGTAAGCCCGCGGGTGGAGCTCTTGACGAAATTGACGAGGTACATCACTTCCGCGAGCTGGCCCGGTTCCTTCTCAAGTTTCTCGACCGCTTTCTTCAACGGGACGCCCAGATTGAACAGCTCGTTGAACGCGTTATCGAGCGCTTTGATCACCGGGACGGGGAAATTATTGCGCCGCAGGCCGATCCGGTTAAGGCCGTAGATCCGCGCCGGATGCCCGTCGCAGGTAGAGAACGGCGGAATATCCTGCACGACCTTGGAACATCCGCCGATGATCGCGTGCTTGCCGATCCTGACGAACTGGTGCACCGCACTGAGCCCGCTGATGAGGATGTGGTCCTCAACGACGACATGGCCGGCGAGCGAGGCGCAGTTGGCGAATACGCAGTGGTTGCCGATACGGCAGTCATGCGCGACATGGGCATACGCCATGAGCAGGTTATTACTGCCGATGATCGTCTTGTTCCCCTCACCCGTGCCGGGGTTGATCGTGACATACTCGCGGATGAAATTCCGGTCGCCGATCTCGAGGAATGTCTTCTCGCCCTTGAATTTAAGGTCCTGCGGGCGCGAGCCGATGGTCGCGCCGTTAAAAATATGGTTTTCTTTGCCGATCGTGGTATACCCGGTGATCTGGCAATGCGGGCCGATCTGGGTACCGTCGCCGATCACGACATTGTCATCGATCACGGCAAACGGAGCAACGACCACGTCTTTGCCCAGTTTCGCCTTTTTGGAAACTACCGCTGTAGGATGTATCTTGCGCGCTATCATCATCAGTCTCCCATCGCGAACATTAAGTCAGCTTCCGCCACGACTTTGCCGTCCACCGTCGCGGTCCCGTGCACCTGGCCCATACGGGATTTCATCCTGCCGGCCACCACCTCGAAAACGATCTGGTCGCCCGGTACCACGACTTTGCGGAACTTGCAGTTATCTATACACAGGAAATACGCTATTTTCCCTTTGTTCTCATCCAGTGAAAGCATCATCACCCCGCCGACCTGCGCCATCGCCTCGATGATCAGGACGCCGGGCATGACCGGCTTCCCCGGGAAATGCCCTTCAAAAAAATATTCGTTCATCGTCACGTTCTTGATGCCCACGATACGCTTGCCGTCCTCGATCTGCGTGATCCGGTCGACCAGCAGGAACGGCTGGCGGTGCGGAAGGATGCCCATGATCCGCGTCACATCGAGCATCTGCCCGGCGACAGGCGCGGCAGAGGCCGACGCCGCTAACACGTTCGCCGCCTGACGCTGCTGCTCGGCGAGTTTGCGCACGAACCGCAGGTTAAGCGAATGGCCGCTCTTGCAGGCGAAAACCTGGCCCTTGATGGGCTGTCCCAGAAGGCACAGGTCTCCGACGAGATCGAGCATCTTGTGGCGCGCGAACTCATTAGTGAAACGCAGTTTATTCTTAATAACGCCGGCGGGCCCCACGACAAGCGCGGTATCGTAATTCGCCCCCTTGCCCAACCCGGCCTTCCTGAGTTCCTCGACTTCCGACTCCAGGCAGAAGGTGCGCGCCGGGGCCAGTTCTTTCAAGAAGCTTTCGTTATTTATCGCGAGCGACAGGAAATCGGAACCGATAGCCGGATGGCTGTAATTCAATGTATAGGATATCCGCAGGTCGGGCGCCGGGATACCGATGATATACGCGCCGTTCTCCTCGATGACCACGGGCTCCCGGATCACAAAATACGCGCGATCGGCGTCCTGCTCCTTGATGCCGGCCTTGGATAGACAGGTAACGAAATCAAGGCTACTGCCGTCACCGCCGGGGAGTTCGGAGCTGTCGACATCGACATACAAGTTATCGATCCCCAGCCCGGAAAGCGCGGCGAGCAGATGCTCCACGGTGCTTACCCGCGCGCCGTCGGCCTCGATATAGCTGAAGCGCATACTGCCGGTCTGGGCCTTGATATTCGCGGCGCAGGCCTTTACCGCGGGCCTGCCGGGAAGGTCGGTCCGGAAGAAAACGATGCCCGCGCCGGCGGGAGCCGGGCGGAAACCGATGGTTACCTTGGTGCCGCTATGCAGGCCGATGCCGGAAAATCCCGCCTCAGCCGCTATTGTCCGTTGTTTTTCCATTTCTCCAGTTCCTTAACCCGCTCGTATAATTTGGGAAGATTGCGCGTCAAAACTATCGTCTTCTTCTCGTCGTCGGCTGACTGTGACGGGCTTCCCCAGACCACGGAACCCGCGGCCAGGTCTTTGCTGATGCCCGACTTCGCCATGATGACGCAATTGTCGCCGATAGTGATATGTCCGACGATCCCCGCCTGTCCGGCGATGATCACATTGTCGCCGATCGTAGTCGATCCGGAGATGCCCACCTGCGCGACGATAAGGCAGTTCTTGCCGATCGTCACGTTGTGGGCGATCTGCACGAGATTATCGATCTTGGTGCCGTCGCCGATAGAGGTGCGGTCGAACCGCGCGCGGTCGATCGTGACGTTCGCGCCGATCTCCACATCGTCGCCGACGACTACGGTCCCGGTCTGCGGGATCTTATGATGGCGGCCCGCGACGGTCACGAAACCGAACCCGTCGGACCCGACCACCGTACCGCTGTGGATGATCGCGCGCTTGCCGATGACCACCTGCTCGCGGATGCTGACATTCGGCCAGATCAGGCAATCGTCCCCGATCCGCGCGCCTTCGCCGACATAACTTCCGGCATGGATGACGCACCGGTCGCCGACACACGCGCCGGCCTCGATCACCGCGCAGGGGCCCAGATAGACATCTGTGCCGATCGTCGCCCCTTTGGCGACCACAGCCTGCGGATGGATCCCTTTAAGGGAACTTTCCCTGCGGGGGACAAGCAGTTCAACGACCCGCGTGAACGCCAGAGAAGGATTATCGGTGCGGATAAGCGCTTTTTTCCCGGGCTTCACATCGCGCCCGGTGATCACGGCGGACGCGCCGCTTTTCTCAAGAAAAGGCGCGTAGCGGGGATTCGCCAGGAACGTGATCTCACCGTCTCCGGCTTCCTGTATCCCGGAAACGCCCCTGATCACGATGGCGCCGTCGCCGACAACCTCACCGCCGACCAGCGCGGCTATCTCTGTAAGCGTTTTTTCCACGTATGTTATTTCTTGGCCGCGGGCTTGCCCTTATTGACGATCTCGACGATCTTGTCGGTGATCTCCAGGCTCTTATCCTGATATACCAGGACCCTGTCGTTGAAGACCATCGTGTAATTTTCCTTGGCGCAATACCCTTTGATCGCGTCGTCGATATCCTTGAGCAGTTCCTTCATCTTCTCATCCTGCTCTTTTTTAAGGTCGATCTGCTTCTGCCGGTCGTATTCCTGGAGGGCCTTGTACTTGGCCTCGAGCTCCGGCTTCTTGGCTTCCTTCTCTTTGTCGCTGAGCAGGTTCAATTTATCGGAAAGCTGTTTAAAATCAGTCACCATCTTCGTGCGCTCGGACTCGTACGCCGCCTGTTTCTCACCCAACACCTTATCATAATCCTTCGTCTTGCTGTATTCGCTGAAGATCTTGCTCAGGTCGACGTACGCGAACTTCATCTCGGCCCTCGCGCTCCCCGCAAACATCAGGACACCCGCTAAAACAGTTACGATCAATACCTTTTTCATTACTCCTCCTTTTATCGGTTTGGTCTAATTGTCCAATGGAAAGTTAGAAACTCTGGCTCATGCTGAAATGGAACCTGCCGCCGCCTTTTTCATCCTCACCGGACTCTTTATTCAACGGCACGCCATAATCGAGCATGATCGGGCCAATAGGGGTCTTGAGCCTGAAACCGATGCCGGCACCCGCTTTGTATCCGCCGGTACCGATATCATTCCCTTTCGCCCAGACATTGCCGATATCGTAGAACGCGGCAAGCCTGAGGAAATCGAGCATGGGATAGGTATATTCAAGGTTACCGATCACCACCGATTCGCCGCCGATAGGATCGCCGGATGACGAATCGACCGGGCCGATCTTGCGTTCGCGGTATCCCCTGACGGAATAGGCGCCGCCGGCGAAGAAACGCTCATAGATCGGTATCTTCTCCGAATCGCCGTACGCCTGCCCGTATCCCAGACGGCCGCGCATTTCCAGCGACGAACCGTGCCACAGCGGGACATAATGCGAATAACGGTTGAAACTCTTCCAGAAATTCTTATCACCGCCGAACGGGCCGCCGGCGACCTGCAGGGATGTCGTCGCCAGGTCACCCTTCGTCGGGTTAAAGACGTTGTCGCGGCTGTCGTAGGTCAGGCCGTATTCCGTACTGCTGACGATATTGGTGCCCTCTTCCGCCTTCAAATCGTTGGACGCGGTAGAGCTGATATCGGATATCTTGATCTGGTCGTACCGGTACGTGAAACTTCCCTTCACGTACTCGGAAAGCTCTTTGCCGAGGCGGATGTCGCCGCCGGTGACTTCCTCATCATACCCGTAGCCGGTGTCGCTTTCGCGCTCATGACTGCGTTTGTAGAGGTCAAACCCGAATGAGACCGGATAATCGAACAACCACGGTTCGGTAAAGCTCAACTCGTACGCCTGGGTCAGGGAACCGAATGACGTGCGCAGTTTGATATCCTGGCCGGCCCCGGTGAAATACGGCCAGTTCTTCCAATCGAAGTTCTTCTGCTCGATCTCGACAAACCCCACCAGCTGGTCAACGGTGGAATACCCGCCGCCGAAGCTGAACATGCCGGTCTTCGATTCCTTCACGTCGACGATAAGGTCTTTCTTCGACGGCTCATCGGTATCCTCGATATCATAGCTGACATCCTCGAAGAAGCCGAGATTCTGCAGGCGTTCCTTACTGCGGCGCAATTTATCCCCGTCAAACCGTTCCCCGGGCTTAAGGCGCATCTCCCTGCGGATGACCACATCCCGGGTCTTGACATTGCCGCGCACCTTGATCTTGTTCACGTAAGCGATCTGGTTCTCAATGATGGAGAAAACGATGTCGACCTTGCCCTCGGCGCCCAGCGATGTCGTCGCGTTGCAGGAAGCGGAAATATAGCCTTTATCGAAATACAGCCCCTGGATGCTGGCGGTATCTTTCTTCAGCCCTTCGGGGCTGTAAACCTTGCCCGGGACCAGCGCGGTGACCTTCAGCCTGACCTCATCAACGGCGATATCCTTATTCCCTTTGATATCGATCAAACCGACATAATACCGCGCGCCCTCGACGATCGTGAACGTCACGTAGATAAAACGCCCCGACGGATCGAGCGCGGTCTTGACCTCGGCCTGGACATCGATATACCCGTTGTTCTGATAGAACGTTTTGACGCGCTCGACATCTTCCTTGAGGACGTCTTCCTTCAGGACCCCCGGATTGAACGTCCAGGCGCGCCGTGTCTTGATCAACTTGATGATGCGCGCGTCGGAATAATGCAGGTTCCCCTCGACGAATATCCGCCGGACCCGCTGACGCTTGCCTTCCTCGATCTGAAAATTGACGAGGGCCTTGTTCGTCGCCTCATCGACTTTAGCGCTCTCGGCCACTTCCGCGCGGCCGTAGCCTTTCTTCTCATATAAACCTTTGATCGCCTTGGCATCCATGCCGAGCGTGGGATAATCCAGGTACTGGCCGTTCTTCGATTTAATGGTGTCTTTGAGCTTGGCGTCGCTGATCGCGCGGCGCTTGCCGCCGAAGGTGACCTTATCGATGATCGGGCGCTCTTTCACCGTGATAACGAGCTTCACTCCATCCTTGTACGGCTCGGTATCCATCTTGACGTCCGCGAAATAACCGGTGAGATAAAGCCTTTTGAGGTCGTCGCTTACGACGTTTTCAAGATAGGGGGAACCGATGCGGGACTTGAGCTTGGAGACGACTGTCGATTCGCTGATGGATTTATTACCGCTGACGGTGATCGCGGTAACGTTCTTGCTCGGGGCCGCGGTCTCGCTGGTCTGGGCGAACGCCGCCTGCGCGAGGCCGCCAAGCGCCAACAGGACGAAGAAAAACTTCAACAGGGATTTTTTCATAATTGAATTATTTTAACACGTTAGCCCCGGAAAGCAAACTATTTCTGCGTCAAAACCAGCCCGGGGATCCCTACTCCGCCTCGCGCTCCTGCGCCAGGTTCTCGAAGCGGGTATACTCTCTCAGGAACGCCAGTTTCACGGAACCGACCGGCCCGTTACGCTGTTTGGCGATGATGATCTCGGCGATGCCCTCGTTCTCGGGGGTGGGATTATAATACTCCTCGCGCATGATCAAGACGACCACGTCGGCGTCCTGTTCGATGGCGCCGGATTCACGAAGGTCGGAAAGCTGGGGACGGTGGCCTTCACGGCTTTCCACGGAACGCGAAAGCTGGCTGATGCCGATGACCGCGACATTAAGCTCGCGCGCCAGGGCCTTGAGGCCGCGGGAGATATCGGAGATCTCCTGCTGGCGGCTGTCGTTGTATCCGGAACCGCGCATGAGCTGGAGATAGTCGAGGATGATGAGTTTTATATCGTGCTGGGCCTTGAGACGGCGCGCCTTGGCGCGCAGTTCCATGACCGAGATGGCCGGGGAATCGTCGATAAAGATCGGCGCCTCGGAAAGTTTTCCCGCCGCCGCGGTAAGCCGCGGCCAGTCGGACGCGGCGAGGTACCCGGTGCGCACTTTATTCGCGTCCACTTTGGCGTGGGAGCACAAAAGCCTCTGTACCAGCTGTTCCTTGGACATTTCCAGGCTGAAGAGCGCCAACGGGACTTTCGCGGCGACGCCCGCGTATTCGGCGATACCCAGCGCCAGCGCCGATTTTCCCATGGACGGCCTTCCGGCGACAATAATAAGATCCGACGGCTGGAGGCCGGCGGTCTTAAGGTCGAACCCGATGTACCCCGTGGGGATGCCGGTGACGTGCGCCTTGTTGCGGTACAGCCGGTCAATCGTCTCCATGCTGTTATGGATGATGTCTTTCAGGGCAAACGCGGCGTTCGAGGGGCGGTTATCGGTGACCTCGAAGATAAGGCGTTCCGCCTCGTCCACGAGCTCGTTGATATTCCCCTGTTCATTGGTATGGCAAAGCTGGATGACGCGGGTGGAGTTGGTGATAAGGGAACGCAGGATCCCTTTTTCCCTGACGATCTTGATGTAATGGGCGACGTTGCCCGCGGTGGGAACGGTATTGACGAGTTCGGTGAGATAACTGACGCCCCCGACCTCCTCAAGCGCGCCGAGGCGCTTAAGCTCGTCGGTAAGGGTGATGAGGTCGACGGCCTTGCTCTCGTTGTACAGGCCGATGATGACCTCAAAGATCCTGCGGTGGCCGTCCTTGTAGAACGAGGTCTTGTCCAGCGCCTCGATAACGGTCCCGATCGCGGATTCCTCAAGGATCATCGACCCCAGCACGGCCATCTCGGCCTGCAGGTTCTGCGGCGGGACCAGTTCTTTGGAAATTATCTCCGGCATCTGCCTTATTTCTTGACGATCCAGACCTTGAGGGTCGCCGTGATCTCCGGATAGAGATTGACCGGCACCTCATAGATCCCCACCGCCTTGATCGGTTCCTCGAGCGCGATAGCGTTCTTGTCGATCTCAATACCCTCGTCCTGGAGCGCCTTATGGATCTCCAGCGCGGTGATACTGCCGTACAGCTTATCTTTCTCCTGGGTGAGGACCGGGATGGTGAGCGAGAGCGCGGCGATCTTCGCCTTCACCTGCTCGGCTTCTTTCTTCATCTTCTCGGTCTTCTGCGCCGCCACTTTCTGTTCCTGCACGAGCGATTTCATGTTCGCGGCCGTCACTTTGACGGCGAGGTTCCGGGGGAACAGGAAATTGCGGGCATACCCGTCTTTGACCTTGATCTTCGAACCGGCGGTACCTACCCCGGCGACATTCTCTTTCAGGATTACTTCCATGATATAAGCTCCGTGAGTTGATTATGCCCGGCGCTAATGGGAATTGCGCCGGCATGACATCCGTATGTCACATCCTAACGTACGGCAACAGGCCGATGTGGCGCGCGCGCTTGACGGCCTTGGTGACCTGCCTCTGATGCTTGGCGCAATTGCCGGTGGCGCGGGCGGAAACCATCCTGCCCCGCTCTTTGACGAACGATTCCAGGGACTTGACGTCCTTGTAATCGATGACGCGCACCTTATCCTTGCAGAAACGGCACACCTTGCGCCGCATCGGCAGGAACGATTTCTTCTTGTCAGCTCTGGGTTTTTTCGGTCCTCTACTGGGTCTCATTGATTTTCTCCTCGTTTTCGTCCGTCCACGCGTTCTCGGTGGTACCTTCCGCCGCGGGCGCTTCTTCTGATTGTTGTCCGGAGCCGCCTCTGCCGCCGGGGCCGCCGAGGAACTGCACGCGTTCCGCGTTCACTTCGATGACGCTCCGCTGTTTGCCTGTCGCCTGATCTTCCCATGACCGTGACTGGAGCCGGCCTTCGACAAAGACCGGAGAACCTTTATGCAGGTACTGCCCGCAGGTCTCGGCCATCTTGCTCCAGACGATACAGCTGATGAAACATACCTCTTCCTTCATCTGCTCGTCCCTGCCCTTGTACTTGCGGTTCACCGCCAGGCGCAGTGTCGCCACCGCGGTGCCCTGGGGGGTATACCGCAGTTCGGGGTCGCGTGTCAGATTCCCCATGAGCAGTACTTTGTTCAGGCTTGCCATATTCGCTCCCTTGCTTACACCTCTCAGGTGTAATTCGGAAAACCTCGTCAAAAACCTTCTTACACCTGACAGGTGTAAGAAGAATAAAGAACTTACGCAGTGTGGACTTTAGGGGCATCGGCGAGTATCATAACCCGCAGGATGCTCTCATTAAGTTTAAACGCGTACTTGATCTTGGCAAAACCCTCGTTCGGCATCTCGAAACGCGCGAGGTAATACACACCCTCGTCGTGCTTCTTGATGTTGAAGGTCATCTTGCGCCGCTCGGACCAGATATCGGCGGTAGTGATCTTGCCGCCGTTCTTGGCGACGATCTCGGCGATCTGGGCGAACAGCGCCTTGCGCTCTTCCTCAGTCAGCTCCGGTTTGATGATGAACATCGCTTCATACTTCTTCATTGCAACCTCACCTGTTGAACGTATTCATTGTTTTCGAAATGCCTTCGGCCGCCCAAAGCTCCATCGCGGAGCACGCCGACGCGATTATTTCCTCGAGCTGTCCCTGTTCCTGACGATCGAACCGCGACAGCACGTAATCCGCGGGATCCATCCCCCGCGGGGGCCGGCCGATCCCGATCCTCAACCGGCAGAACTCCGGGCCTCCCAGAGAGCCGATCACCGACTTAAGGCCGTTGTGGCCGCCCGCCGAACCGCCGAGCCTGAGTTTCATCTTCCCGAATTCCAGGTCCAGGTCGTCATGGACGACAAGGATGTCTTCGGCGGCGATCCGGTGTTTGCGCGCGAGCGCGGCCACCGGAGGGCCGGACAGGTTCATATAGGACAACGGGACCGCAAAGAGCGACTCCTGCGACTCTATCCTGACCCTCGCGCATGAAGACGAGGAGAACAACCCTTTTTTGAGAGGCGCCTCATGTTTCCCGGCGCATTCCCTGACTGCCGCGGCCCCGATGTTGTGGCGTGTGCCGCGGTACCGGCTTTCGGGATTTCCCAGACCGACGATCAATCTCATCAGGGCGCTATTTCTTCTCTTCTTTCTTCTTCTCTTCTTTTGATTCTTTCGCTTCGCCTTCGGCATCAGGCTTCTTTTCCTTGATGACCTCGATCTCCGGCGCGGCGCCTTCCTCGCCCTCAACAGGCGCGACCTCTTCCTTCATCGGAGCGGCAACGGTGACCACCGAGGCGTCCATATCGGAAAGCACCTTGATGTCCGCCGGGAAGACAATATCCTTGACGTGGATCGAATCGCCGATCTTGAGCGCGGTGACGTCCACCTCGATATTCTTCGGGATAGCCGTAGGCAAACACTCGATCTCGATCTCCCACATGATGTGCTCGAGGGAACCGCCGTCGGACTTGACGCCGACCGGTTCGCCCTTGGGAACGACGGGCACGTTGACCTTGATCGCCTTCGTCAGCGAGATCTCGTGGAAATCGATGTGCACAAGGCCGCCCGTGACGGGGTCATGCTGCATCTCTTTGATCATGCAGGCGCGCGCATCCTTGCCACCGGCGATCGTGAGTTTGATGATCGCGTTCTCAAGGCGCTTCTGATGCATCAACTGCAGGAAGGCGTGGCGCGATACTTTCAACGAGACGCTCTTCTTTCCCTCGCCGTAAATGACCGCGGGGATGAAACCGGAATTGCGGAGGTCCTTGACCTTCCGCTTTTTGGTCTCCTCGCGTGATTCAGCTTCAAGTAGAATGTCTTCCATAGCTGTTTCCTTTCTTGACGTGATTAATAGAAGAGCGAACTTACCGACTCTTCGACATGTATCCTCTTGATCGCCTCGCCCATCAGTGCCGCGACCGAAAGCACTTTTATCTTCGGGAGGCGCTTGCCTTCCGCTAACGGGACGCTGTCGGTGATGACCAGTTCCTCGAGTTCTTTGCATTTCTTCACGTTCTCTATCGCGTCGCCGGAGAGCACGCCGTGGGAAATACCGGCGTGAATGCTCTTGGTGCCGGCCTTTTTGAGGGCCTGGCACGCCTCAATGAGCGATGAGCCCGTGGCGACCATATCGTCGACGATGATGCAATCCTTGCCTTTGACCTCGCCGAGTATGTGCATCACCTCGGTCTTTTCCGGAGAATCGCGCCGCTTGTCGATAACCGCCATGCCCGCCGAAAGGCGCTTGGCGTACGCGCGGGCCATCTTGATCGAACCTACATCAGGCGAAACAATGACGAGATTGTCCGGGGTCTCGGATTTGAAATAATCTATGAACACGTTGATCGCGAAAAGATGATCCACCGGGATATCGAAGAACCCCTGGATCTGCCCCGCGTGCAGGTCCATTGCCAGGACACGGCTCGCCCCGGCGACGGTCAGGAGATTCGCGACGAGCTTGGCGGTGATCGGAACACGCGGCTGGTCTTTCCTGTCCTGCCGGGCATACCCGAAATACGGCATGACCGCGGTGATGCGCAGGGCCGAGGCGCGTTTGAGCGCGTCGATCATGATCAACAGCTCCATCAGGTTGTCGTTCGACGGAGGGCAGGTCGGCTGGACAACGAACACATCCTTGCCGCGCACGTTCTCGTTGATCTTGACCCTGATCTCGCCCTCGCTGAAACGTCCGACGAGCGCGTCCGAACAACCCACGCCCAGATAGGAACAGATACTCTGTGCCAGCTCCGGGTTGGCGTTACCGCTGAATATCCTCAATTTGTCCATGAAATCTCCCGAAAAACGCGATCTGTGGTTTACGGAATGATCTTCTTTTTCAACGGCTTCGCGGGCACGCCGACATACGTGGCTCCCGCGGGGATCTTTTTCTTGACGACAACGGAACCGGCTCCGGTCCTGCCGCCCTTGCCTACCGCGCAAGGCGCGACGAGAACGGTATCGGAACCGATAAAAACCTTGTCACCCAGCCTGGTAATGCTTTTGTGAATACCGTCGTAGTTGGCGGTGACGGTCCCCGCGCCGATGTTCACCCGGCAGCCGATCCTGGCGTCGCCGATGAACCCGAAATGCTTTGCCCTGGTCCCTTGACTGAGGTGGGAACGGGAAATCTCAATGAAGTTCCCGGCCGAGACGTCGTCACGAAGACGCGTGCCGGGCCTAAGGCGGCAAAAAGGCCCTATTGAACAACGTTTACCGATTTTAACATCTTTTTCTATTACTGTAAAGGGATAAATTATTGTATCAGAACCGATTCGGGTGCCGTGGCTGATGAACGCCGATGCCGGATCGATGATGGAAATCCCGTTTTTCATGTGGATTTCATTGATCCGGTAGCGCATAACCGTATTCGCCTCAGCGAGTTCAACCCGTGAATTAACCCCAAGGGCCTCTTTCGCCGAAGGAGTTTCCACGCTCTCCACGAGCTCATTCTTCTTCACCAGGATACCGATCACATCGGTCAAATAATATTCTTTTTTCCGGTTATTCGGCCTGACCAGCTTAAGGCACTGAGCAAGCCTTTCACCGTTAAAACAGATGATACCGGTATTTATCTCTTTTATCGTCTTCTGGAAAGCGTCGGCGTCTTTATCCTCCACTATCCCCGTGATCATCCCGCGCGTGTCCCGGAGTATGCGGCCGTACCCCGCCGCGTCGTCCATGACCGCGGTAAGGATGGTCGCGGCGGCGCCGCTCTGGCTGTGGCGCGCCATCAGGCGTTTTATCGTCGCGGCGGTCAACAGCGGCGTATCCCCGTACAACACCAGGATATCTCCTTTAAAACCCTTCAATTGCGGCAGGCCGCGCGCCACCGCGTCGGCGGTCCCGCGCATTTGGGGCTGGAGGGCCGATTTCACCGACGGCGGAAGCACTTTCCTGACCTCTTCGTGCTTATACCCCAGCACGACGACCGCGCCGGACAGGCGCAGTTCTTTGGCCGCGTCCAGCACGTACAAAAGCATGGGCCGGCCGCATACCGGATGAAGGACCTTGGGAAGCTCGGATTTCATCCGCGTCCCTTTGCCCGCCGCCAAAATGATCGCCGCCGTTTTTTTCATACGATACTCTCAATCATTGCCCGGTGAGGAGTCGGACCTCAACGCTCAGACCCAAATTCTGATGTGCTACCATTACACTACCGGGCAGAAATTTATCGTGTGCTAACATCACCCCGGTGCGCTATACCCGGCGCTAATCGGTATTGCGCCGGTATGATGCCGGTGCATCATTCGTCTTCCAGCTCGGCGCCGACATGCACCCGCGCGGCCGGGCCCTTCCGCATTTCTTCCTCGTAGGCGACAAGCACCTTCTGCTGAAGATATTCCCGGAACTGCTGGTTGATCGGATGCGCGATATCTTTATGCTCCGCCTGGGCGCTGACCTCCCCGAGCGGGCGCGCGGCGAACGACAATATCGTTCCGCACTGGTTGCAGTATTTCGCCCTCATCTCATTCTTATAGGAGCATTTCGGGCAGGACTGCTTGACTTTCCGTGACGGCATGGCGATAAAAATACCGCTGGTGCCCTGAATGACCTTTATATTACGGACAACAAAAGCGTTATCGAAGGTGACCGTCGCGTATGCCTTGAGCTTTTTATCGGGAGAATCCTTCAGGAAAATACGGACTTCGGAAATATCCATGGTACCCCTCCTCTATGCTGTCTCAGCGCGGAACACCCTGACCCTGCCGTCGCGCAAACGCCGCGCGCACGTGTCCGCCGCCGTTATCGACGTAAAAATACCGAATACCGCCGCTCCACTGCCGGTCATGAGGCACCCCGCGCACCCGGGCGCCCCGGCAAGCGTTTCCCTGGCGCGGATGATCGCGGGATACTTCTTCCCCGCCACGCGTTCAAGGTCATTGCGCAGGCCGGCGCAGATCGCGGCCGGCTCCCGCTTTGTGAGAGCCGAAAGCAATATTGTAGCATCCGCGGCGGGGCTTGTCAACGCGCGCGCGGTATCCCATCCGGCATAGATCTCCCGGGTGGAAGAATGCACCGGAGGCATCAGGATGACATGATGCAAGGCCGGCCCATGTAACGGGCGGAGCTTCTCTCCCCTGCCCCGTGCCAGCGCGAACCGCGCGCCGGTCATGAAAAACGGGACATCACTGCCAAGCCCGGCGGCGATGCGCATCAGCTTCACGGGAGACAGCTTCACCCGCCATAACCGGCACAACCCGGTGAGGACGGCCGCGCCGTTGCTCGAACCGCCGCCCATCCCCGCGCCCATCGGGATCCGCTTCGTCAACCGGATATCACAGCCGGCGGTAATACCGCAGGCCTCCCGCAACGCCAGCGCCGCGCGCACGCAAAGATTGCTTTCATCGAGCGGCACGCCGGGCTGGTTACAGCGCAGGCGGATCGCCGGCCCTTTTACCGTCGAAAGGCCGACCGTATCGCACAGGCTGATCCGCTCAAAAACCGTTTCTATATCATGATACCCGTCGGGGCGCCTGGCGCTGACACGCAGGTAGAGATTAAGCTTGGCGTGAGATTTGAGGACTATAGTGGGCAAGGATTATCGCTTAGAGGCTCAGAGCCGCTTTTTCTATGTCGGACGCGGTGATGCCATATTCCTTCATCAACTCCAGGGGATCGCCGGACTGGCCGAACCTGCCCTTGATGCCTATCCGGATGATCCTGACAGGATGGGCCTCGGACACGACTTCTTCGACCGCGGCGGCAAGCCCGCCGGCAGTCGAATGTTCCTCACAGACCACCAATCCCCTGGTAGACCGGGCGGCGTCAAGCACCGCGTCCTTATCCAACGGGCGGATGGTATGCATATTGATGACGCGCGCTTTGATCCCTTTTGCCGCGAGGTTCGTAGCGGCGGTCAGCGCTTCGGCGACCATGATGCCGCAGGCGATGATGGCGACGTCGTTGCCCTGCGCCAGGATCTGCGCCTTGCCCAGTTTGAATTCGCCTTTATTCTCCAGCGTCGGGACCTTTGCCCTACCGAGACGGATATAACACGGCCCTTTGACCGCGCATGCGGCGATAACCGCCTCCCGGGTCTGCGGCCCGTCGCAGGGAACGATGACCTTCATCGGCGGGATCACGCGCATCAGCGCGATGTCCTCGAGCGCCTGGTGGCTGGCCCCATCGGGCCCGACGGAAACGCCCGCGTGGGTGGCGACGATCTTGACGTCGAAATTATTATAGGCGACGGTGTTCCTCACCTGGTCCCACGCCCGCCCGGAGGCGAACATGGCGAATGTCGAGGCGAAGACCGTCTTGCCGCAACTGGCCAGGCCGGCGGCGATGCCCATCATGTTCTGCTCGGCGACGCCCACATTGAAGAACCGCGCGGGGAACGCCTTGCCGAAGACCGCGGTTTTCGTCGACCCGGAAAGGTCGGCGTCGAGGACCACGATGTCCGGGTTCTGCTTCCCCAGCTCGACGAGGGTCGCGCCGTACACTTCGCGCTGGTACAGTTGTTCGGCCATTATGCCAGCTCCTTCAATGCCTTTGCCGTTTCATCCTTCGTGGGCGCGACGCCGTGAAAACCGCAGCAATTCTCCATGAATGAGACGCCTTTGCCTTTCGTGGTGCGCGCGATGACCACCGTCGGTTTTCCCTTGACGGCCTTTGCCGCGTCGAACGCGCCCAACAGCTGTTTCATGTCGTGGCCGTTGATCTCGATCGTATGCCAGCCGAACGCCTGCCATTTCGCGGCGAGCGGTTCGATATTCATGACGTCGGCGACCTTCCCGTCGATCTGCAATCCGTTGGCATCGACGATCCCGCACAGGCTGTCAAGCTTGTAGTGGGCCGCGGCCATCGCCGCCTCCCAGATATTTCCTTCCTGCAGTTCGCCGTCGCCCATCAGGCAGTATACCCGGTAATCTTTTGTGTCCACCCTTCCGGCAAGGCCCATGCCCACCGCTAACGAAAGCCCCTGGCCCAGCGAACCGGAAGCGGACTCCACTCCCGGCGTCCTGCGGTCGGGATGGCCCTGAAGCATGGCGCCGAATTGGCGCAGGTGCGTCAGTTTTTCCGCGGGAAAATACCCGCACTCGGCGAGCGCCGCGTACCAGGCCGGACAACAATGGCCTTTGGAAAGATGGAACCTGTCCCTTTCGGGCCAGGAAGGATTCTTGGGATCGTGGCGCAGGACCGAAAAGAACAGCGCGGAGATGATGTCCGACGAGGAAAGGCTCCCTCCCGGATGGCCGGAACCGGCCGCACCGAGCATGGCGATAACCGAGCACCGGATCTTCTTCGCCTTTTCCTCGAGTTCAGTTATTTTCTCAGCCGAATATGCCATGGCCATTATCCCCTGTTATTTTATTTTCAGCGCGTCCAGTTTCCCGCGCACGGATTCCTGTTTATCGTCGAGTTCCAGCGATTTCTCCCAGTTCGCCCGGGCTTTCGCGGGATCCTTAAGCCGGGCATACACATCGCCCAGATGATCGTAGATGACCGGATCCTGGAGAAGTTTGGAGGCATTCTCCAGATCGCTCAGCGCTTCCTTGAACCGGCCCTGCCGGAACCTCAACCACCCGCGGCTGTCGATATACGCGCCGTTATTCGGGTCAAGCGCCACCGCTTTCTCCAGCAGGCGCCCGGCCTCGTCAAGGTTGGTGTTATCCTCAACAAGCGTGTATCCCAGGTAATTAAGCGCGGGATGGTAATCGGGCTTAAGCTCGATCGCCTTCCTCAGAGACCTGAGCTCCTCGGCCTTATTCTTGCGCCCGGCGTAGACATGGGCGAGGAAAAAATGCGCTTCGTGATCTGTCGGGACAAGATCGATGGCGGTCTTGTACGCGCGTTCCGCCCCCGCGAGATCGCCCCGCTCCATGTAAAGGGCGGCGAGATTCTTGTAGATGACCGCGTTCCTGGGCTCGAGCAGGACCGCTTTCTCCAGCGCGGCGCCGTATTCGCGGCCGGCATCTTCAGGCTTGTTCTGGGTGAAGTACAACAAGGCAAGGACAGCGTGGGGCTCGACCGCTTCGGGTTCGAGTTTGCTGGCCAGGGTAAGCTCCGCGGTGGCTTTGTCCACCTCGTTTTTCTTGATATAGGCGGCGGCAAGGCTCAGATGCAGATACGCGTTCTGCCGATCGACGGCAACCGCGTTCCGGTACTGATCAAGCGCTTTATCTATATCACCGAGCTTCTCGTAATAGCCTCCCATGATACTGCGGCTGAGGCTGTACGAACTTCTCCGGTCGTAGGCAAACGACCTTCCTGACGATAACAGTACTATCGCCAGGAAGGCCGCGCCGATACCTGCCTTTTTGAACACCTTTGAACTCATGCCTTCAGGATCAACCCCAGGCTCTCTTCTTCAGGTGACGAAGACGACGACGCAGTTTCTTCCTTTTATGCGTCCGTATCTTCTGTCTCTTTCTTTTTTTACCGCACGGCATGTGTAGCTTCCTTTTGTTATATGTTTAACCGATTCACCTCGGAGGTGTTACCAGACTTCTTACACCTCCGAGGTGAATCGGCGTAAGAAGCGGAAAGATCAATATATCAGTTTGTTCAGAGGATATTCGATGATCCCCTCCGCCCCGGCTTTCTTGAGCGCCGGAATGAGGGTGCGCACTACTTTCTCGTCGATGACCGTCTCCACCGCGAACCAATCCCCGCTCGAGAGGCCGGAAACCGTCGGGTTCTGTAACGCCGGGAGGAGCCCGGTGACCGCCTCAAGATCGTTCTTGCGGCAGTTCATCTTCAATCCGACCTTCTCCTCGGCGGCGATCGCCCCCTTCATCAACAGGGCGATCTGCTCCATCTTGGCCCGTTTCCAGGTATCTTTATATGACGCCTCGTTGGCGATGAACTGCGTCGTCGATTCGCACAGAGTGTCGATGATGGCGAGCTTGTTCGCCTTAAGGCTCCTGCCCGTCTCGGTCACGTCGACGATCGCGTCGACCAGGCCGGCGTTGACCTTCACTTCGGTGGCGCCCCAGGAGAATTCGACATCGACATTCGCCTTGTGCTTCTTGAAATATTCTTTGGTGACGTTGACCAGTTCGGTGGCCACGCGCTTGCCGTCAAGCTGTTTCGGGGAGGTGATCCCCGACGCTTCCGGGACCGCCAGCACCCAGCGCACCTTGTTCAGGCTCTGCTTGGCGTAGGTCAACTCGGCTACCCGCTCGACGCGGGAGGCATTCTCCAATACCCAGTCGTTGCCGGTGATGCCGCAATCAAGAGCGCCGTCCTGCACGTACCGGGACATCTCCTGCGCGCGCAGGAGGATCGGCTCGATCTCGGGATCGTCGATGGACGGGAAATAGGAACGGTCGGAAACCGACGCGTTGAACCCGGCCTTTTTGAGTATCTTAAACGTGGACTCCTGGAGACTGCCTTTAGGCAACCCCAGCTTCAGCACCTGTTTTTTCATAGCGGGATATCCTTATTAGGAAAGGCACATACAACCAAACCGGAAATCATTATACAGGGGGTGTTACAGTTTGTCAAAGAAAAAACTCAGACGGTTACATTTTTGCAACAAAAAACCCGGGATCGAACCGGTTGCCGCGTTTAAAGAAAGATAAAAATTGAAATTTGTTCCGAATATCATATAATAGAAAAAAAAGGAGAACCCACATGCTCAGGATATTCCATAATAAAAAGATCACCCGGTGGATCTGGATCGCGCTCATCGTCATTATCGGCCCCGCCTTTGTGCTCTGGGGGGTCGGCTCCTTCCAGAAATCAGGCAAGGAGAACGGGGAGGATTTCGGCACGATCTTCGGCCGCAAGGTCTCCCGCCAGGAATACGTCAGCGCCCTCAAGATGTCCCAGCTCCAGATGAGGATGCAGTTCGGCGAATCCTATGAGGAGCTCCTCAAATTCATCGACCTGAAACAGATCACCACCCAGCGGCTGGTGTTACAGCGCGAGGCGCAGCGGCGGCATATCCGCGTTTCCGACCGCGACGTGGTCGCCTATATACAAAAAGACCCTTCATTCGCGCGCAACGGGCGTTTCGACCCGGGGCTGTACGAATCCGCGATCAAATACTACCTGCATATGCCCGCCCGCGAATACGAGGAGCAGGTCCGCCAGAACATCGCGATACACAAACTCTCGGAGCTGACCTCGGGAACCCCGGAAGTGACCGACGCGGAGGTGCACGAAGCCTACCGCAAGGAGAACGAGAAGATCGACCTCGACTACGCGTCGGCCATCCCCGCGGATTTCGCCGCCTCGGTAACCGTTGCCGACGACGAACTGAAGGAATATTTCGCGAAGAACTCGCTCAATTTCAAACAGCCCCTCTCATTCAACCTCGAATATGTCATGACCGACAAGGAGCACCAGGTCACCGCGATCAACTCCCGGCTGGAAAAGGAACCGCTGGAAAAGATCGCCAAGGACATGGGGATGGAACTGAAGGAAACCGGGCTGTTCAGCCAGACCGACGCCATCCCCGGCATCGGCTGGTCGCAGGAGCTCTCCGCGCAGTTACCCGACGCGAAACCCGGCAAGGTCTTCGCGCCGCTCGAGATGGAAAAGAAATATTACGTCCTGCGCCTGAAGGAACGCAAAGAACCGTACGTGCCGGAATTCGAACCGGTGAAAGAGAAAGTCCGGACCGCGATAGTCAAAGAACGGATCCGGAAACTGGCAAAGGATAAGATCGACGCGGGGCTGGAGAAGCTCAAAGCGGAAGCGGCCAAGAACGCCGCGTTCGATATGCCAAAAACCGCTACCGCGCTCGGCCTTAAAACCGCCGCCACCGGCATGTTCAAATTCGGCTCGTACCTGGAAGGCATCGGGACCTCCGACACGTTCTATACGAAAGGGAACGCGCTGAAAGACGGCGAGCTCAGCGAAGTCATCGAGATGCCCTCCGGCTTCTACATCCTCCGCCTCAAAGGCCGCGAAATGGTCGATGAGAAGAAGTTCGAAGCGGAAAAAGACAAGGTCAAAGAAAAACTCCTCTCCGGAAAAAAATCGGAGATATTCAACAAATACGTCGAGGAACTGGTGAAGAAAGCGTTGCAGTAACGTTCCCGGGGCTCACACAAAAAAAAGAGGCGGTTCATTACGAACCGCCTCTTTTTTTTGTTTATCGGCTCTCCCACACGGGAGCGCCCCGTTTTTATTCGGTGATGATCGCCTGGACCGGGCACTGCTCGGCCACTTCCTTGGCATCATGGGTAGCGCAGCTGGCCGCTTTGACCTTGGCGATGCCGTCCTCGATCTTGAAGACCTCGGGGCATGCCTGTTCGCAAAGGCCGCATCCCACACACAGAGTTTCGTCGACTTTTTTCACTTTTGACATGGTTTCCTCCCTATTAGCGTCGGGTGTTATGCGGCCGGCGTTTCCGCCTTAAGGCCGTATTTCCTGATGTTGTTATCCGCGATCTCCTGGATCGCCTTTATCGCGTCGGCGTTGCCGAGCAGATGCTTGAACCTCCCCTGCGCCTTCAGATATTCTTCCACAGGCTTCGGGGTGATCTTACGCACCGCCGCCAGCACGCCGTTCTCGTACTCGATAAGCGGGTACAATCCGGTGTCCACGGCGAGTTTGGCGATCGCGGTGGTCTGGTTCGAGGGATGCGCCCATCCCAACGGACAGGGAACATGGATCTGGATATACTTGGGGCCTTTGATCGAATGGGCCTTCTTGACCTTGCGCTGGATATCCGCGGGGAACGCCACCGACGTGGTCGCCACGTACGGGATACCGTGGGCATTACAGATCTCCGGCATCGGCTTCTTGGGGCGCGTGTTGCCGGAAACTACCGAGCCTCTCGGCGACGTGGTGGTAAACGCCTTGAACGGCGTCAACCCCGACCGCTGGATGCCGGTATTCATATAGGCCTCGTTGTCGTAGCAGACATAGAGGATATCGTGGCCGCGCTCAAGCATCCCGGACAGGGCCTGCAGGCCGATGTCGGCGGTACCGCCGTCGCCGCCCTCGGCGATCACGTTGATACCATCCTTGATGCCCAGGTGCTTAAGCCCCGCTTCGACGCCCGAAGCGACCGCCGCGCAGTTCTCGAACAGGGAATGCACGAACGGGACTTCGAAGGAGCTCTCGGGATACTTCGTCGAAAAAACCTCGAGGCATCCCGTGTTGTTGGCCACCATCGTATTCTTGCCTGAAGCTTCCAGGACCAGCCTCACCGCCATGGATTGGCCGCATCCCGAACAGGCGGTTTGACCCGACGCGTAGAATGGATTACTCATACTTCTCCTTTAAAAGTTCAGGTTTAAGGTCGATGAACTCACCGTTCTTCTCCTGCGCGGTGAGGAGTTTGAATACTTCTTTTATCGTGTCGACGGTAATATCCCTTCCGCCGAGCCCGGCGACGAACGAACTGATCGTCTGCGGCCGTTTCTTCTTGCCGCTGAACGCCGACCTGATCTCGCCGGCAAGCGGGGCGACGCCGCCCAGGGAAACCGCTTTGTCCAGCACGGCAACCCGGGGAACGTTCTTGAGCGCTTCGCAGATCGCCGCTTCGGGGAACGGACGGTACGAGGTGACCTTAAGCATACCGACCTTCTTGCCTTTGGCCCTCAGCTCATCCACCACGTCCTTGATCGTACCGCAGACCGAACCCATGGCGACGATGACCTTCTCGGCGTCCTTGATCTGATACCCTTCCACCAATCCGTACTGCCTGCCAAACTGCTTGGCGAACCCGTCGAAGACCTCGGGAAGGATATTCAAAACTTCCTTCTGGGTCTCCTGGATGGCATAGCGCGCCTCGAGATAATAATCGGGATCGGCCAGAGGGCCGAGAGTGACCGGAGCGTTCACATCGAGTTTATACAACGCTTTGTACGGCGGGAGGAATTTATCGACATCTTCCTGTGCCGGCATATCGATCGTCTCGATGCCGTGGGTGAGGATGAAACCGTCCATGCAGACCATGACCGGAAGCATGACCCGGTGGTCTTCCGCCAGCTTATAGGCGATGGCGTGAAAATCGACCGCCTCCTGGTTATTCTCCGCGTAGATCTGGATCCATCCGGCGTCCCTCAGGGAAATGGTATCCTGCAGGTCGTTCCAGATGTTGATCGGCGCCGATATCGCGCGGTTGGCGTCGGTCATCACGATCGGCAGGCGCATGCCCGCGATATTGAAAACGACTTCCGCCATGAGGAAAAGCCCCTGCGAGCTCGTCGCGGTGTAGGAACGCACGCCGGTCGACTCAGCGCCCAGCACGACCGAGGCGGCGGAATGCTCGCTCTCGACGTTCACGAACTCGGCTTTGAGATGGCCGTCCGCGACCATCTGCGCAAGCTCCTCGACGATATGCGTCTGAGGAGTGATCGGGTAGGCGGAGACGACGCCGGGCCGGCACCGCGCCACGATCTTTGCGATCGCCATTGAACCTTCAAGAAACTCTTTCATAGTGATATCCTCTCGATTAAGTATCCCGTATAGTACCCGGGTGTGTCCCCGTGGACACCTATTTTCCTTCTTCCTTGATCATTTCGATGGCTTTTTTCGGGCAGATGAACGCGCAGATCCCGCATCCCTTGCAGAACGCCAGGTCCGCGGCGATATCGGTCTTACCCGTGCCGGAAATACACCCTTCCGGGCAATGCTGGATGCACATCTTACAGCCGATACAAAGCTCGTTCTTGAATTTCGGCCTGACCTCGACGCGCCAGGAACCGGTCTTATTGTTCTTGCTGGAACCGGCTTTGGATACTAAAGGACCGAACATATCTATCTCCTATTTATTCTGCTTCTTCAGATTTTCCACGAAAGCGATACCCTGCCTGATCGCCTCGATATTCCCCTCCAGCGCCTTGCCGGAGAAACGGGTCTTGATCGCTTCGATAAGCGCTTCCTCGTCAAGCTCGCCGGTGGCGGCGGAAAAAGCGCCCAGGAGCGCGGTGTTGCCCAACGGCCTGCCGATAGTCTTAAGCGCGATCTCGTTAGCCGGCAGGACGTACAGTTTCTGCGTAGGCTTCACTTTCGGGATCTCGACGCCTTCCCGGAAATTGACGATCGCGACGCCGTCTTCCTTGAGGCCGGCGAAGCAGTTGTACCCTCTCATCAGCGTCGCGTCAACGACGATGACATAATTCGGCTCGTAGATCTGACTGCGCAGTCTGACCGGCCGGGAATCGACACGCACGAACGCGTTCATCGGCGCGCCCATCCGGGCCGCCCCGAAATTCGGGAACGCGTAGGGATACTGCCCCCGGAAAAAGTAGGCGTTGCCCAGAATCGCCGCCGTGGTGATGGCGCCCTGCCCTGCACGGGCATGAATCCTGATTTCCTTCATCTGTTCTAGCTCCTTATCTTGTTTTTTGGGGAAAGCCGTTCAAACGAACAATGAACGATTATGTTAATACTTTTGGGGGGATTTGTCAAATATTTTCCGGCCCAAACTACCCGCGCAGACGTTCCGAGACTTCCCGAAGGAGGGCAAATGCCCTCTGTGCCTCACCGGGAGTCCGGTTCCCCAATCCGCAGGCAGGCGAAACCAGCAGTTGTTCCCTTACCTGTACGGGATCGACCCCTTTGGAAACCAGCGCCTTTATCCCCGCCTCTACCTTATCGAGAAGCAGTTGCCGGGTCAGCCCCTCCCCTTTTTCATCGATCTGGGTCGGTACGATGCCCCAGCACAGGATCCCGCCCCGCGCGAAGAAACCTTTGAGATCTCCGGCGTACAACGCCACCCGGTCGAAGAAATCAAACGCGTCGAAATTGATGATGCTCAGCCCTTCTATCGCGGTAAACAGCGACCAGTCGGTATTACCGCAACAATGCACCCCTACCCGCAAGCGGTCAGAAGCCAGCGCCCCGCAGAATTCCCCGAGCACCGCCAGGACATCCTCACGGTTGATGGGAGCGAACGCCGAACCGAAACTGCTCAGGTACGGTTCGTCGATGAACAGCACCATCTCTTTGCCGAACCCGCCGAATACCTGCGCCTGCCATTGGGCCTTCATGATCAACCCTTTGGTAAACGCCTGCATAAACACCTCATCGCCCAAAAGCGGGGTCCCGGACGCGTCATTGACGCTCCCGGCGAACGTGAACGGCCCGGTAACGTGGAATTTAAGCGCTTTTGCCCGCTCCAGCTCCCCGGCCCCCAGCCGTTCGCGGAACCTCCAAAGCCCGGGCGCGTAACCTTCGCTGATCCGAAAATGCTCCAGGTCGCCGGCGATGAGCCGGTCATAGAACCGCTCCATCTCGGCATCCTGTTCGCGGGGATCGAATACCACGCCTTCCGGCGTGAACCGTAAACAGGGTAACGCCTCGGAATACTGGGCGACCATGGATTCGCTCGCGCCCCGGCGGGGCAGTTGCGGCCAAAAAGGGATCTCGGGACAACAGCGGAAGATCAAGTCAAGCGCGGGATCGGGATCTGAGAACGGAAGACTGCCGATGCCGGTGTTGAGGCCAGTTAGCTTTTGCATAGTCAGCGTGTCTGTAGACGCTTTATGTAAGTTGTTGATTCTGTTGGGACTTAGGAAACAAATGTATTTGTTTCCTAAGTCTTACAGAATTCAACAACTTACATAAAGCGTCTACTTAAATGAATGTTGATATTTGAACGAATTCTCAAAATCGTAGACGTTGTCGAAATCGGCGATCCGGTCCGAGTCGGTCTTGGAAAGGACTCTCAACTCGATAAGATTGAACACGATCGACCCGAAATCGGCGGTCCGGGAAATGCCCCAATAGTTAAGCACCGTCTTCGCCATCGGGCCGTACAGCTTAAGCGCGTATTCCCGCCCCCCCTCGGCAAGCTCTTTGCCCGTGATATGGCCTTGGCGCTTGAGCTGTTTCTGGGTAAAGTGCAGGGCCTGCATCACGAATTCATAGCTGTCGGGCTTGAACCGCTTGTCCCGTTCGCACATCGCCTCGACAGCCAGCCTGAAATCGTCGTTTTCCATGATTATAACCCCGGTATGTTCAACCCGCTGATCGTTTTCATCTTCTGCGCCGCGATCTCCTGCGAGCGTTTAATGCCCTTCGTGACCGCTTCCTTGACCGCCTTCTCCACCCGGGCCTTGTCGACCCCCTCAAGCGGCGCGAGCTTCACGCCCTGTATTTCCTGCGAACCGTTCATCGTCACCGTGACCAGCCCGTCAAGGCTGGCGGCCTCGAAGGTAGTCCGTTCCAGTTCGCGTTTGAGTTCCTGCATCTTCTTCTGCATCGCCCACAACTGCTTCATTTTGTCAAGCATCTGATCCCTCTCTGTTGGCGTTATTCGGCGGGCGCGACATCACGATTGATCTCGCCGTTATAACTGATCTCCGCGATCTCATCCATGTGGACCTTAAAAAAAACGAATTTCTTGTCTTTGCCGATCGTATAATCCTCGTGCGACTTGCCGCGGGTCATGCCCCGGATCACCCGCTCGGTGGACAGGGATATCTCCTTTTGCGTCAGGTGCGAGGTCATCTCCTCATACGAGCTCCCGTGCTCGATGATCTCCACCGGGCCGTTGATCTGATACCCGCGCAACCGTTCCAGATCGAAGAACGAAAGAGAAGCGCGGGGATTGATCTTCAGGTTCGCGTACGTCCGGCCGATGGTGTAATCGACCAGCACGATAGTGTTCCCGTCGATCTTGACGATAAGTTTGGAAACGCCGTTGGGCCTGCCGCGAGTATCACAGGTGGCGACATTGATGAAATCCCTCGCCTTGATGATCTCGATAATAGCCTTGATTATCATATCTTCCTCAACCTTCCGCTCAACCTGCGCGTCAACGACGCCAGCCCCGCGCTTACCGTAACCGGATACTCCGCCGCGTCCGCGCCGGGTTCCCGGAGCCTGGCGGGAAGCCGTGCCAGGGATTCCGCCGTTGTCCGGCGGATCCGTTCCAGCGAGGGAGCGCTCCCGCGCTTCTTCCCGCGCTCCATCACCTTCACCAGCAGGCGCGTGCCGCGCACCGGTTCTTTCTCCAGGCCGATGATATCGCGCCGGAGGTTACCTTTCGCGTCCGTCACCCGGTACACCTGTTTCCGTCCGGGATACGTGACTTTCCCTTTACTGAGTTTCATCGCGGGGAAGAACCTTCCCGTGCCGTCGGAAACCTCGCTCAATTTATAAATAAGGTCCAGCGCCGGCGCGTCGACGCTCGCGCCCATGCGCGTGCCCACGCCGAAACTGTCGATCCTGGCCCCGGCGGAAATAAGATTCCCGATCGCCCACTCATCGAGGTTCCCGCTGGCCATGATCTTGACATCCGCCAGTCCCGCTTCGTCGAGCATCTTCCGGGCGCGTATCGACAAACGGACCAGGTCGCCGCTGTCCAGCCGGATGCCCAGCAGGCGATGGCCTTTCGCGCGTAATTCCAGCCCGGCGCGCACGGCGTTGCGGACACCCGCGATAGTATCGTACGTATCCACCAGGAGCACGCTCTTGTCCGGGAACACCCGGCAATAGACCGCGAACGCTTCCCGTTCCGAACCGAACGACATCACGAACGAATGCGCCATCGTTCCGGCGACGGGGATACCGTAAAGCCGGCCGGCAAGGACATTGGAACTCCCGGCAAACCCGGCGATATACGAGCACCGCGCCGCTTTCATCGCCGCGTCCGAACCGTGCGTGCGCCTCAACGAGAAATCATACACCGGCCTCCCCCGCGCCGCGAGGGTGACACGGCAGGCCTTGCTGGCAAGCATGGTCTGCACATTGACGGTGTTAAGCAGGTAACTTTCCACCAATTGAGCCTGGACGATATCCGCGGTGACCCTGATCACCGGTTCATTCGCGAAGAACACCGTGCCCTCGGGCATGGCCCAGATATCGCCGGTGAACCTCAATTTCGCCAGGTACGCGAGGAAATCGGCGGAAAACAGCTTCAAAGAACGCAGGTACGAAATATCATCTTTGGAAAAACTCAACCCGGCCGCGTATTCAAGCACGTCCGCCAACCCGGCGGCGACCAGAAAACCGCGCCCCTTGGGCAATCCCCGGGCGAACAGGTCGAACGATGCCGACCGCCCCTTCCTGGCGTCGAAATAGCACTGCGCCATCGTGAGCTCATACAGATCGACCAACAGCGCGGGGCCGGCCATCCTATTTCCCCGCCAAAGCGGCGATCTGAGCGGCGGGGAACGCGTTGTCCCGGTACACGATCACGCCCTTGGCGTCGACCATGATGAACGTGGGCACGCCCATGACACCGAGCAGGTCGGAGACGACCGACTCATCGTCAACCAGCACGCGCACTTTCAGGCTGTAATTGCGGGCTACGCGCTCCGCGATCTTACGGCTCTCGCCCGTATTGATGGCGAATATATCCACTGCGGCACCGGCGCTCGCCGTTTGCTGATCGATCACTTTAAGCTCTTTCAGGCAAAAGGGGCACCACGAAGTCCAGAAAAAAAGCACCATGGGTTTGCCGCTCTGCCCGGTATACCCCGCCAGATCGACCTCCTGTCCGGCCAAATCCTTGAGTTTCAGTTCCGGACTACGCGCGGCATTCCCTTTAGCGCACGCGCTTGATGCCATGCAGAGACAGAACAACGGTACTAACAGTTTTTTCCAGAGCATCTCAGAATCTCCCGATGGCATCGATAATGAAATACAGGCCGATAGCCGCCATGACGCCGGCGGCCGCCCTCTCCACCCAGACCATCCATTTCCCCGACCGGGGGAGCGCCGCCAGCATCGCGCTGAACGTGCCCGCGAGGATAAGGGTAAACCCGAGCCCGTACGCGAACGTCAGCAACAGCGTCGTTCCATACAGGAGATTGCGCGTCGCCCCGATATACACAAGGATCGCCCCCAGCGCCGGCGCGACACAGGGGCTGGCGACCAGCCCTGAACTCAATCCCAGAAAAAAGATCGACAGGATGCTTTTCTTCCCTGATCCCGGCGCGGGAGCGATGCCGGGGAAGCGGAGCGCGAAGACCTTGAGCATCGAAATCCCGAACAGGATAAAGATAATGCCGACAATGATCCGCGTCACCGGATGGGCGCTGATCGCGCCGAACAACCTGCCGGTCAGGGCGGCGGCCAACCCCAGCGCCGCGTAGGTGACCGCGAGGCCGGTGGTATAGACCAGGCTCAGCCAAAAACCGCGCAGACGCGAACCCTTAGCGGTCACCCCGATATAACTGATGGTGACCGGCAACAGCGGATAGACGCAGGGCGTGAAACTCAACGCCACCCCGCCCGTGAAGACCGCCGCGTAATCTACGGGGCTACCGGACAGAATCATGCAGCCACTCCAGGTAATCCTTATTGCCCCCCACGATCGGCAGGGCGATGATCTCGGGCACTTCGTAACTATGGCACGATCTCACGAAACGTTCAAGAGCGGCCAGCTTCCGCTTGACCGATTTAACGATCAAAAGCACCTCGGAAGCCCGTTCGATCTTCCCTTTCCAGGAAAAAACCGAGGTCACCGAAGGCACCATATTCACGCAGGCGGCCAGCTTCTTTTCCACCAGCCCTCGCGCGATTTTAGAAGCCTCTTTCGTATTGACCGCGGTGATGAAAATAACTATATCCATAGGCCCAATCATACCACACCTCGACAGGACCCGCATCTGAATTCTTTCACCTCGTCAGGACCCGCATCTGAATTCTTCTTTTTACGTGCAGAATTCAGATGCGGGTCCTGTCGAGGAATTCAGATGCGGGTCCTGAGGTGGTGCGGGTCTTGACGAGGGCGGCAATCTCAGGAATGATCTCCGCGGCCTTGCCGAACGCGTGAAAGTCGCACAGCGATGACTGCCCGGACGGCTCGCGGTTGACCTCGATGAGGACCGCTCCGCGCTCTTTGGCGCGCTGGGGGAACGAAGCGGCCGGATAGACGGTCAACGAACTGCCCACGATCAACAGTACCGAACAACCGTCGATAAGCGCCTGCGCCTTCTCAAACGCTTCAGAGGGAAGCCCTTCCCCGAAAAGCACCACATCGGTGCGGAAATGGCCGCCGCATTTACACCGGGGCAGAAACTTATCTTTCAGCCCGCGCAATCCCGCGCCGCACTCCGCGCCGGCGGGCAATCCTTCCAGCAACGCCACAAACTCCGCGATACGCGCGGATTCATATCTCAGGGAACGCGAGCACGCCCCGCACCGGACGCGGAAACAATTCCCGTGCACCTCAGCCACCGTGCGCGAACCGGCGCGCTGATGCAGGTCATCCACATTCTGCGTGACCACCCCGTCCAACAGCCCCGCTTCTTCCATCCGCGCCAACGCGGTATGCGCGGGATTCGGCTGAGCCTTGAGCAGTATCGCGTACAACTCCAGCAGGAAATCGCGCATTTTCCCCGGAGTATCGCGCGCCACCTTGGCAAGCCCGTCGGGCGTGGCGAAAAGCTCCGGCTCGTACCGTTCCCACAACCCTCCCGCCCCCCGGAACGTGGGGATCCCCGACTCATGGGATATCCCCGCCCCGGTAAAGGCCACCACATGGCCGCGGGGAAAATTTTCAGTGATCAATGTGCGAAGTTTAGCGTCAAACATAGTTCACTATCCGCCCCTCGACAGGACCCGCATCTGAATTCTTCTTTTCACGTGCAGAATTCAGATGCGGGTCCTGACGAGGTGGGGTCCTGTCGAGGTGCTACTTCAGCATTATCACGGCGAGCATCCTGCCCGCGGCTTCACCTTCCCGGCGGAAAGAAAAATAATCGGGGTTACAGCAGGTGCAATACCCGCTGTCAAAGATGTTCTCCGGCCGTACACCGGCATCGAAGAGCTGGCGGCAGTTTTCCTGTATCAGGTTGAAATATATCTTGTCGTCGCGCCGGGTTATTGAATGCGGGAAGGCCCCGGCGAATTCCTCGCCCACCTGGTAACAGCACGGGCGTATCGCCGGGCCCAGGAAACAGCGGATAGCGGCGGGCATCGCGCCGAACTCTTTATGAAGGCACTCGACCGTCAACGCCGCGATCTTGTCCCAGGTGCTCTTCCATCCGGCGTGCACCGCGGCGCATGCCGGCCCGTCCGGCGCGTACATCAGGATCGGCAGGCAATCCGCGGTCTGCACCGCGAGCGCCGTCTGCCGCTCGCCGGTGACCAGCGCGTCGGTATCCGCGATGCCGGTGGCGAAATCCTCCACCCCCCGGCCGCGGTCGATGAGGCGCGCGACAGCAATGCGTTTCCCGTGCACCTGGCAGGGAACCACCATCTGCCGGGGCGTGATGCCTAACCCGGCCAGGAAACCGCGGCGCGCGTCCAGCGTCCCCCGGGGTTCCCCGCAATGCAGGGCCATATTCCCGTCCTGGCGCCGGCTGAAACCCTGCACGAACATTTCCCGTTCATTCATCGATACGCACCAGTTTACTGCGCGAGGTTTGTCCTTTGACGATCGTCACGTTATATTTTTTTGTCTTGAAATGGCCGGCGAGCAGTTCGATGAGCTGTTCATTGGCCTCGCCGTCATGGGCGGGACGGGTCAGGCGCACTTTGAGGCCGCCGGGTTCTTCCTGGACGGAGGTCTTGCTCGACTTGGGGACTACCCGGACAGCGATGACTTTCACTGCGCGTCGATTTCCTTGATATTCTGGATATTCTGCAGTTTATCCGTAAAACGGCCCAACCGGCGCGAGGAATCGTCGTATTTCTTGCAGGCGTTGACCAGATGACTGCCGGTAAGCTCAAAATCTTCCTTGAATTTCGCCATCTCATTGGAAAGGGTCCCGAGGCTCTTGAGGATCTCCTGGGCATTCTGTTCTATCTTCATTCCTTTAAGCCCCAGGCAGATGACCTGGAGATAGGCGTAGAAGGTGTTGGGCGAAACCGGGATGACTTTCCTGGAAAGACAAAAGGTGAGCATATCCTCTTTGATGATCACCTCGTAATACACGTTCTCCGCCGGGATGTACATCAGCGCGAAATCGTAGGTATCCTCCTCGGGAAGGATATATTTGGACGCGATCTCGTTGATACGGTCCTTCACGTCGGCGATGAACTTCTTGCGCGCCGCGGCCTTTTCCCCCTCATCGGTGGCCGCGAGGAATTTCTTGAAATTCTCCAGGCTGAATTTTGCGTCGATCGGCACAAGCTTGTTCCCCAGGCGGATCGCCGCGTCCACAGTCTCCCCGCTCTTGAACTTGTACTGGATCTCGTAATATCCTTTGGGCATGACCTGGGAAAGCAGGTTCTCTAAAAATGTCTCGCCGAACTGGCCGCGGAGCTTCGGGGCGCGCAGGAGCTCCTGCAGGCCGGCAATATCCTTGCCCACCTCGTAGATCTGGCGGTTGCTCTGTTCGAGCCTGCCCAGCGCCTCGCGCACATTGCCGAAAAGGCTGGCGGCACTGCCCAGTTCCTGCGAAATATTCCGGTTGGCGTCCAGGAACCCCCGGTTGATCGCGTCCAGCCGCGCGTTGACCTGTGAGGACATCTTCAGCACGATCCCGATGAGGATGGCCGAAAGGACAAGGAAAAGGACAGCGATCAGTACCGTCATGCGATTTCTTCCTCCAGACGTTTGACCAGGGCGTCGACATCTTTGGACAGCTGGGCGGAAACCAGTTTCCCCGCCTTGATCTCCTCATTCAGCGCCCGCAGGGTGCCCAGGAACCGCTTGACCGTGGCGCCGCGGCGCGCCTCCCAGGCCTCTTCCGGCTCAAGCTCCTTGCGCTGGCGGATCATCTGGGTCAATTCCTTCTTTACCTCGCCGTCGTCCTTTCCCTCCATCACCGCGTCGCGGAAATTCCGGTAATCGTCGCCGTCTAAGGTCTTCTTCTCCTTGGCCTGGCGCAGAAGGTCGATCGTCTCATACCCGGGAAGCTTATCCTGTTTTTCCTGGTCCATATACGCGCTCAGGACCTGCGGCTCTTCCTTCTCGAGGAAATAATACGAGCGCAGGAGCTTCATCGAGGTGTTCTTCTTGATACCGATCTCTTTGGAGGTGTACTGCTCGAAATCGTTATACCCCCATTTCTTGTACAACCGGTCCTTCCAGGCCATATACAGCGCCCGGCCAAGCTCGACCCAGGAGGTCTTGAAGTTCTTGGCGCAGGTCAGGATATGCTGGCGCTGGATGTCGTCCGTCTCGGATAGCTTCTGTTCGATAGTATTGAGTGTTTTAGTCATACGAGGCCCTCTGATAAGTTAACTTCAGTCCGTTTTGAGGTATTATATCACAGCGGGAAGGAAATGGAACGGGAAAGCTCTACTTTTAGGCGGGGGGATGCATCCGGCGCGCGCGGACCAGTTCCGCGCGAAGCTCGTCCCGCTCCCGGGCGGTTTGCGCCATTTCCGCGCGGATCTTCTCTGTTTCCTGTTTGGCGCGCTCGAGTTCCTCTTCGCGCCAGGCCAGCAATTGGCTCAGTTCAGCGGATTTTTTCACCGCTTTTTCCGCGTTTTCTTCCTTTTCCTTGAGGAGCGCGCGCTCCTCGCTGTTCAGGCGCCGGTAGATGGAAAACGCGTAATACAGGAAGATGATGAGCAGGCCGATAAATACGGGAGGGTACAGGAGGAACTGGAGAAAAAGCTTCACTTATTTCTTCCCTTTGATCATTTTCAGGAAGATCTTGACGATCTTCGGGTCGAACTGCGTACCCGCGCCGTCCTGGAGGATCTTCATCGCCTCTTCCTTGGAAAACGCCTTGCGGTACGGCCGGTTGGAAGTAAGCGCCTGGTAAACGTCGGCGACCGAGATGATCCTGGCGCCGGCGGGTATCGTCTCGCCCTGAAGGCCGGAAGGATACCCCCTGCCGTCCCAGCGTTCGTGATGGTAGAGGATGAACGGGATCACCGAATGCAGGAACTTGATCGGCCGCAGGATATCCGCAGCGATCTGGGGATGTTTCTTGATCTCTTTATATTCATCATCGGTCAGCGAGGAATTCTTCAGCAATATCTGGTCGCTGATGCCGATCTTGCCCAGATCGTGGAGGATCGCCGCCTGGCGCACCGCGTCGATCATCTGGTTGGAATACCCGAGCATGCGGGCGAGCTGGGTGGCGTAGGCAACCGTGCGCTCCACGTGCTCGCCGGTATAATGGTCTTTGATCTCGATGGTCTTGGCGAAAGCGAAGATCGATTCGACCAGGCTCTGGTTGGCCTGCTTCGTGACCTTCCCGAGCTTATGCCGGAGGCTGACCATGTTCTCTTTCCGCCCGCCTTTTTCCGGCGCCTTGACCGCTTTCCCCGGCCCTTTGACGTCAAACGAGGAATACACGCGATTGCCGCCGTCTTCCTTGGCCTTTTCCAGGATGGCATCGGCCAGGTTCACCAGGTCCATCGACTTGGCGATATTCTCCTCCGGGAACGAGATGACCGCCATGCTCAGTTTAAGCTTGACCTCGTGCGCCCGGTCGCCGAAAGGATGGAAACCGATATCGTCCAATATGCGCTGGGCGAGGATCAGGGTCTGGAAACGGTCAATACCGGGAGAGATGATGATGAACTCCTCCCCTCCGTACCTGCCGACAATATCGTACCTGCGCACCAGTTTCTTCAATTGTTTGGCGAACTGGGTGAGGATGATATCCCCGAACTCGTGGCCGTAGACATCGTTGATCGATTTGAAATAATCCACGTCGATCATAATGAGCGAAAGCGGCTGTTCGTACCGTTTACTGCGGGTCAGTTCCACTTCCAGCGCCTCTTCCAGATACCGGTGGTTGTAGAGGCCGGTATGCGGGTCGCGCAGGGCGAGCTGTTTGAGCCGCTGGTTCGTCTTAGTCAATTCTTTGTTCAGGCGGGCCATCTCCTGCTCGGCGTTCTTGCGCTCGGTGATGTCCTCCAGGGTCTCCAGCACCCAGGCGACTTTCCGGGTACGGGGATTCTTGACGGTCGCCGCGGTGAATCTGAGCCACCTGCCGTCTTTGAGGAGCGGCGCGAAAAACGCTTCCACCTCCACGCCGTGATCAGGCAATTCCTTTACCCGCATACCTTTATAAAAAGAACGGATGGTCTTCATGCTCGCGCCGTCGATCAAAAGGTCGGCCAGGCACGGCCGCTCGCCGGCGTAAAACGGCTTCCATTGGTCTTTACTGCCGATCATCTGGCTTGAGGGGTATCCGGTGAGGATCTCACAGGCGTGATTCCACTCCACGACAGCGTGATCGGGGCTGATAACAAAGTGGGGAATAGAGCTCGCCTCGAGCGCGTACGCGGGGAAAATAGACGGCCGTGATGTCTTTTGTTGCGGCATATATGCGTAAGAGTTGTCCTACGAACCAATTATACCACACGAACACCGGAAAATCAATCCCGGGAGAAAAAGCTTCAAAGAGGAAGTGAGAAATCGTAACCCTTGCCTTGCTTACCCCTGCTACCCTGACCGGACGGATTCCTTGGCTTTCGTCAATTCCTGTATCCTCTGGCGCTGTATCCCCAGCGCTTCTTTTATCTGCTCATCCTGCGCGAAACCCAGGTCTTTAAGCGTCTCTCCCAACGCGATATCCCTGCGCCAATGCGACCGGAGCGCCTCGTACAGCTGTTCCTCGCTGATGGTCTTGTTCTCCAGGAGGATCTGGCCCAGGGGGCGGTACGCGTTCAATACCGCTTCCTTCTTGTTGTACACCTGCAGGGGCACGTGATGGTCCCGGGAACCACTGCGCCGGTCCGCCATGAACTTACTGCCGGGTATCTCTTTAAGGTATTTCTTGATCTCGGCGACCTTCTCGTTGATGTCCAGCAGGTTCCTCAGCTCCGAGGAATTGTGCCGGTTGATGAGCGCGATGGAGACGCTCATCAGGGGAGCGTTCTTAAGCTTCCTGCTCCGGTCCTTGGCCACGACATACCCGCGCGCCCTGTCCTCATCCGTGTAATGGAACGGGATGATATTGTCGAACATGCAGATGAAATTCTCGCAGATGGGCACGGCGCGGTCGACCCCGCTGATGAAAACGAAATCGTCGCCGCCGATGTGGCCGAGGAAATCGTCGCGCGTGCCGAATTTCCGCACCGCGGTATACAGCATATGCGCCGTCTGCATGATTATCCGGTCGCCCTTCTGGTAACCGTACACGTCGTTGAAATACTTGAAATTATCGATGTCGATATAGCCGAAGCAGAACAGCTCTTTGCGCCCGATCCGTTCCATCAACGCCTGTTCGATGACCCTGCCGCCGGGAAGGCCGGTCAGCGGGGTGGCGCCGAAACTGTATTGGGCGCGCTTGATCGCCATCTCGATGCGCACGCGCAGGTCGAGCGGGTCGGGGGGTTTGATGAGATAATCGTCGACGCCCTGTTTAAGGTTAAGGAGCTGTTCGCGCAACTGGCGTTTATTGATGAGGGTGATGATCGGGATATACGCGGTGATGAAATCGTCCTTGAGGAGGCGGCAGATCGTCAGGTGGGACTTGCTTGCCGAGTAGACGTCGACGACGATGGCGTCGGGGCACAGGCGTTTGACGTATTCGACGTCGCTGACCGGCGAATCGTGGACGAACACCTCGTAGCCCCACCCGTCAAAACAGAAACTGAGCACTTTCTTGAGGTTGTCGTCCGACGAGATGATCAGTATCCGCTTGACCTTTTCCATGTGCATAGTATAGCGCAAAAACCTTTACGGAACCAGCGTGAATTTATTCACCATCCTGACGGGATGGTACGAGAGTTTCGCTTTGCGCAGGCCCTCCAGCCCGAGGTCCTGCTCCATGTTGACGAACGCGTACCCGGGAGCCTCGCGCGACAGGAATTCGTTGTGCATGGCCTGATACAACCCCGGCATATCGGGGAACGCCTTGAGCACGTGCATCACCATCGTATCGGCGTTAAGGCGCTGGCCGACGCAGATCGCGCAGATGCGCCCCTCCACGCGGATAGCCCCGCCGCAAAGGCCGAAGAGGGAGAAATGGCGGCACATCGTCAGAACGGCCTCATGCTCCCGCGCCAGCCCCCGCTCGTCCCCGCACCCTTTGGTGATGCACCACAATTCCTGGAAATCAAGGCAGTCCTCACTGCTCCCCTGGTCAAGCCCGATATATTCATACCGGTAGCGGCTCCGGAATTTCTTTATGAGGTTGCGTTTCCCGTCAAACGACTTCCCTTTGAGCTCGATGAGGGCGGGGCACGAATACACGTAATCGGCGTTGTCGCGGTCCTCGCGCGCCGTGAATCCCGTAACCCTCCGGACGATATCAGCCATCCCTTCGGGGATCCTGATGAACGGCGCGCGCTCGGCGGCGATCCGGGAGAACACGGCCTCGCTGTCACCCGTCCCCGCCGGTTTAAAATAACTTTTTACGCCGTCTTTGAGCGCGGAAACAATGAGGAACCCGTCGAGCGCGGAGACCCTCAGGCCGTACGCGTCGCGCCAGGCATACAAGTTGGTGAACGTGAATTCGGAAATCTCGGGAGGATCGGCGGCGAAGGCCGCGTCGAAACGCGGCTGGTCACCGATATCTAACGGGCGGCACTCGGGAAAACGCGGGATGTCCATATGCGGTTATTATATGCGCGGCGAAGGGCTTACGCAAGAACAAAGACTGTGCTATAATCTTTCCCATGTCCAACTACTTCGCGATATTCTGCCTTTCCTTCACGGTCGCCCTGTCGGGCGCGCTGATGCCGGGGCCGCTCCTGGCCGCGGTCATCGCGGAAAGCGCCGGCGGCGGGTTCCGCGCCGGCCCGCTGATGACCATCGGCCACGCCCTGCTCGAAGGCGCGCTCCTCGCGTGCCTCGTGCTCGGATTGGGCAGGTACCTGGCGGCGCCCGGGCTCATCGCCGCGGTAACGGCCGTCGGCTCGCTCTTCCTCATCTATTCCGGGATACAGATGCTCGCGTCGCTCAAACGTGTGACGATCGAGACCGCGTCTTCGCGCGCGAGCGCGCCGCTGAAACTGGTAACCGCGGGCGTGGTCGTCAGCGCGACGAATCCGTACTGGTCTCTCTGGTGGATGACTATCGGGCTGGGGCTGGCGCTTTCGGCGGGAAACGCGGGGATCGCCGGGGTAGGGATATTCTTCTGCGGCCACATACTGGCCGACCTGCTCTGGTACTCGTTCGTCTCGTTCATCATCGGCCGGCGCCGCGCGTTCATCTCAACAAAGATCTATCGCGCGATACTGGCCGCGTGCGCGCTGACCCTTACCGGATTCGGCCTTTACTTCCTCCTCAAACTGCCGTCGCTCGCGGGGAGATAGACCTCTCGAAACGGTCAAGCCGCGCAATGAATACCAGCGCGCCGCACAGGCACAGGATCCCGGCGAGCATGATCGCCGGCGGCGTCCCGATCCGGGACGCCAGCCATCCCGAGAACAGACTGCCGAACGGCGTCAATCCCACGAACGCCAGGATATAGAACCCCATCACCCTGCCCCGCTTGCTGTCTTCGACGATCGTCTGCAGGAAGGTATTGCTCGACGACATATGCACCATCATCCCGAATCCGACGAACAACAGGACGATGAGGGACAGCCAGACGGAACGGACCATGGACAGCAGGATGATCCCGCTCCCCATGACCAGCGTCGCCGCGGCGATCTGCTTCCCGATGTCGGCGATGCCCCGCCGCGAGGCCATGTACAAAGCGCCGGCCAGCGCGCCGATCCCGATCGCGCCCATCAGCATGCCCAGGGTCGCCGAATTCCCGCGCAAAACATCCTTCGCGAAGACCGGCATCAGCACCGCGTACGGGAACACCACCAGGCTGACAAGGGCCATCAACAGCATGATACTGCGTATCGGCCCCTGGCTGAACGTATACACGAATCCTTCTTTCATGCTTTCCAGCACCCCGGTATGGCGCGCCTTCGGCGCGGCGCGGGGGATACGCATCATCGCCAGCGCGGCGATCACCGCGATATAGCTGATCCCGTTGAATAAAAAGCAGATCCCCTCCCCCCATACCGCGACCACCGCTCCTGCCAGCATGGGGCCGATGAACCGGGCGCTGTTAAAGACCATCGAGTTGAGGGCGATCGCGTTCCCCAGGTCATCCTTGTCCTCGATCATATCGACGGTGAACGACTGGCGCACCGGCATGTCGAAGGAATTTACCACACCGAGAAAAACGCTCAGGACGATGATATGCCAGACCTGTACCGTGCGCGTCAAGACCAGCGCGGCCAGGGCCAGCGCCTGGACCATCGCCAGCGCCTGCGCGAGGATGATCAGTTTCCGGCGGTTGGCGTAATCCGCCCAGACCCCGGCGAACGGGGTGACGAAGAACGCGCTGATCTGGCTGGAAAAACCGATGACGCCGAGGGCGAACGCGGAATTGGTCATGCGGTAGACGAGCCATCCCATCGCCAGGTTCTGCATCCAGGTGCCGACGAGTGAGATAAGCTGTCCGGAGAAGAAAAGCCGGTAGTTGCGGTAGCGCAGGGCGCGCAGGATCACGGGAGCCATACTGATACCACCTAAGAAATACACCTCGGAGGTGTTACAAAGGCACCTCCGAGGTGTAATGTGATACGGTTGTTTAGAGTATATATCTCTGTTCTTTCTTCAGGGGATTACGACGGATATCGTCGGCGATCTCTTTCGCCAGCCCCGGTTTGCGCAGTTTATAATACATGTAGTTCTTGTACCCTTCGACGCCTGGCTGGTCGAACGCGTTGATGCCGAGCAACTCGCCCTCGAACGCCGTCGCCATCTCGAAGAAAAATATCAACTGTCCCCAGGAACGCGGGGAAAGGTCGGGCATGATCACCGTGCAATTCGGCCGCGACTCGCGCACGAGCGCCCATTCCGTCGCTTCCTGCGCGAGCGACAGGAGTTTCGAATACTCCCTGCCCGCGAGGATATCGCCTTTGGCTCCGGCGACCTTCATCTCGCGGCGGAATTTTTCCACCTTGATGAAGGTGACCACTTTGTCGTTGCGCCCCTCGATGTTATTCTGCTGGACCGAGTGCAGGTCATTGGTGCCGCGGGTAGAGACCGGGGTCCGTCCGGTATTGAGCACCCTGCCCTTATCCTGGGCCCATTTCTCTTTCCCGCCCTCACGGACGATCGTGCGCGCGAATTTCTTGCCGGTGCTTTCCGCCAGGAGCTGGCAATACCAGTCCGCGGTCGATTTAAGCTCCTCGCCGAACGGCATCATGATCCCGACAGGCTTCCCTTTTTTCTGGAAAAGGATCGTGTGCAGGAGCGCGTATAAATAGGCGGGATTCTTTTCCACCTTCCCGACCACACAGCGCGCGGCCATCTCCCGGGCGCCGGCAAGCACGTCCTTTATCTTTATCCCGGCGATCGCCAGGTGCAGGAGCCCCATATTCAATTCCGAATACCTGCCGCCGACCCCTTTCATCAACGGATAATTCCGGTAGCTCAGCGGGTCTTTCGCCTGCGCCGCGTCGACCTTCGCGCGCAACGCGCCCGACGAAGGATCGGTGATGGCGAAGATCTGCCTGCCGTACAGGGCGCCGCACCCGTTCTTGAGCCACCGTTCGACGATCTGGAACGCCGCTTTAGTTTCGGTAGTCTCGCCCGATTTTGAAATGACCACCACGAAGGTGCGCTTCGGGTTCAAATTCTGCAGAAGGACGCTCAGCGTCTCCGGATCGAGATTATTCCCCTCATAATACATCTTCGGCCCGTTCGCGCGCGACGGGGCGAACTCATTGTAATACGGCAGGCACAGCGCGTCCTGCGCCGCTTTCAATCCCAGATACGACCCGCCGATACCCAGAAAAATGACGTTCTGGTAATTACGCCTGATCTCGTCGCCGAGCATCTGGATGCGGCTCGTCGCGGCGTCTCTCTGCCAGGGCAGGTTCGCCCACTCGAGGCTCAAGGCCACGCGCTTTTCCCGGTCTTTGAGCACCGCGGCCAGATGATCCGCCGCCGCGCGGGCGAGTTTCGCGTACCCGGAGATATCCTTCGCGCTTACGCCGTCTTTAGCGCCGACGCTGGAGCTGAACATATTGTTGAAATCGAATGTAAGTTTTGCCATGAGGATCCTTTCTGTGGGTGTGGAAAATATGAGAAATATTATAGCGGCTTTAGGAAGGCTAAACAAGAAGAAAAACTTACACGCGGGAAGAGATCCAGGCGATGATGCGGCGAAACACCAGTTCTTTCTCGGGATCGTTGAGCAGGTCGTGCGACAGCCCCGGGAGCTCCTCGATCGCCTTATCCCCGGACAGGGAGCGGCAGATCAACCGGCGGCTCCCTCGGATATCGGTGATCATATCCTGAGTACCGTGGAGGACGAGGAACGGGATATTCCAGCGTTCGAATTCCCGTTGGCGCTTCTTGAGGATCGACATGAATTCCGCGAGGCAGCGCACCGGGATCCCCTGCCGGTTAACAAGAGGATCGTTCTCGTAGGCGTCGGCGACCGCCGGATCGCGCGAAACCATATGCGCCTCAAGTTTCTTGATCTTCAGCCCCGGCGCAAATTTTCCCAACGCGTAACAGGCAAGGACCGCCAGCGGATGAAAGATCAGTTTACACGCGGGGGCGCACAGCACTATCCCGTTGACCACCTGGCCGGCCCCTTCCGCCGCGCTCATGATCGCCAACGCTCCGCCCAAGCTCTGTCCGAGAAGGAATACCTTCAACCCTCCCGCCTCTTCCTTGACTATCTGGCTGAACACCACCGTATCTTTAAGGAGGAGATACAGCGAAGTATCCGGGGTGATCTCGCCCGGCGACTTCCCATGGCCGCGCAGATCGAAGCTGTGGACGGTAAATCCGGCGGTAGCCAGCGCCGCGCCGGCGTCAGCGAACCTGCCGCTGTGCTCAAACGCGCCGTGGATGAGACAGATGACCGCGCGGGGATCATCGCTCAACCAGCTCTGGCGGTATAGCTCCAGGCCGTCAAATGTCCTGAAAAAACTCTCTGTATGGATCATTCTTCTCCCGTCCGCGTATTATAACATAGTGGGGGAATGAACGAAACAAAAGGGGGAACATCTCCCGCGACCGGGAAGCGTTCCCCAGAAATTACAAGGGGCGAGTATTTGGTTTTCAAGAGCCCTTCGGCCTTGAGATCCGGGATTTGTCTCGCCCCTTTAGTCGGGTGTTTCGGCTACCCGTCTTTTAACCCGGATCCTGCAATCACAAGTATACACCAACTTCCCCGGATTTCAAGAGGACGACGTCTTTATAAACACAGCTATGCCAGTAACTTCCAAAAATAATCTCGCGCGTGATTTAAATGCGCGAAAAACAGCCTGCCGGCGCCGGCCTCTATTCCGCGACCTGGGGAGTGCGCGTACCCGCGGTCACTTCGATCTCTACCTTGCCCATCGCGGTATTGACATCAGTGGCGAATTCCGGGCCCAGCTCATATCCGATCTCCTGAAGGCGCCTGACCGCTTTGACGCAGGTGTCGTATTTCTTATCCATATAACTGACGACCGCCGTGTACACCAGCCAGGCGCTCACCGAATGCGGGTATTTCTCTTTTTCCTGGTAGAAATCCTCGCGCGCGCGAAGGTAGTCGCGCTGGCACAGATACGCCAGCCCCCGATTCAGGTGCACATTGAACGTATTCGCGTCGATCTCGATCGCCCTGGTGAAATCCTCGATCGCCTTGGCGATCTGGCCCTTGCTGTAATACACCAGCCCCCGGTTGTTATACGCGTGGACTTGTTTGGCGTCAAGCGCGAGCATCGTTGAATAATCCTGGAGCGCGAGGTCAAGTTCGTTCAGCTTATGATGCAGAAGGCCGCGGTTATAATACGGAAGGAGGTATTTCTTATCGAGCTCTATCGCGCGGCTGTAGTCGGCGAGCGCCTCGGCGGGCATATCCATTTTCTCATAGACCCTGCCGCGGTTGAAATACACGATGGGGAAGGACTGCTCGATCCTCGAGCTCTTGATAAAATCAACCGCTTTATCGAACTCACCCAGCGCTTTACGAAGGTCGCGGGCCTCCAGATACTGGTTCCCTTTGATGATGAAACCGACGACTTCTTCGTCAGCGCACCGGCCGGCCGCCGGCGCCGCCAGCAACAGTACCAGGAACAGGAAAAGGCATCTTAACTTTCCACGGCTCATAGCAGGCCACCTCCGCGCTGATGTCAATAATTCTCCGCCAACACCTCGAAATAGGCCTGAGGATGTTTGCAGGCCGGGCACTGGTCCGGCGCCGCCGCTCCCTCGAACACATACCCGCAATTGCGGCAATGCCACTTGACCGCTTTCCCCTTCCGGAAAACTTCCTTCCCGGCGATATTGCAAGCAAGCTTCCGATAGCGCGCCTCATGTTCCTTCTCTACCTTGGCGATCTGCTCGAAAGACACCGCGACTTCCGGGAAACCCTCTTCGCGCGCGATCTTGGCGAAATTGGCATAGAGCGTCGTCCACTCCAAATTCTCGCCCGCGGCCGCCGCCTCGAGATTGGCCCGGGTATCACAGATGATCCCGGCGGGATAGGAAGCGGTGATCTCCAGATCCCCTCCCTCCAGGTATTTAAAAAAGACCTTGGCGTGCTCCTTCTCGTTCTCCGCAGTGTCGAGGAATATCGCCTGGATCTGTTCCAGACCCTCTTTCTTCGCCACGCTGGCGAAATAGGTATAGCGGTTACGCGCCTGCGACTCGCCCGCAAACGCCTTCAGCAGATTTTGTTCGGTCCTGGTGCCTTTGATGGATTTTGCCATAGTGTCCTCCGTTTTGGAAATTGTACCACACTCCATTGCAATGGTACAAATAAATATTAATCCCGTAGCGAGGAGACTACCCGATAACCGCTCCCTGCTGTTAAACCCCGCTATCGGCTCCGGTCATTGCCATCGCGTGCACGAAATTCCCCGGGACTATCCCGGGGATTAACACGGATATGCCCTGGCTCGTCTCGGCGTACTCCTTCCGCATCGTCCCCGCGCCTCGCCGAGCCATTCCACCGCACCGCGTAAAACTTCGAACAGGTTAATCCCGGGAACGCTTTATAGCAACCGGGGAATTTCGATCGCACGCTCAGGCAAGACCTCTGCCGATAGCGGCGGAGCGTAATTTAGTGAATACCTTTATGGGACGTCCCCGGTTTACCGGTTTAATAGAGATAGGCGGAAAGCACGTACTGCTGGACCATGCGATGGGTGTTGAAGAATGAGGCGTTAATAGCGATCGAGTGGCGCATGATCTCGATCCAGTTATTGCGGTTGCTGTAATAGGTGGGGATGATGATATTCGCCAGTTTATCGTACAGCGATTCGGCGTTGATCTGGTCGTTCGTCTCCACATCCGTCGCCGATCCGATCGACCATCCGGTCAATCCCTCGACATGACCCTCGATCCACCATCCGTCAAGGATGCTGAACTGCGGCACGCCGTTGGCCGCCGCTTTCATGCCCGATGTGCCCGACGCCTCCCGCGGCTTCTGCGGAGTATTCATCCACACGTCGACGCCGGGAATGACGAGTTTCGCCAGGTCCATATCGTAGTTGGGCAGGTAAACGATCTTGACGTTATCCCTGACATGGCCGGCTATCCCCCATATCTTTTTAATGAGTTCCTTGCCCGGCCAGTCCTTGGGGTGGGCCTTGCCGGCGAAAATGAACTGCACCTTCCCCGCGTTCTTACCGATCTCGATAAGGCGGTTCATGTCGTAGAATACCAGGTCCATCCGCTTGTACGCGGTCGCCCGGCGCGCGAATCCGATCGTCAGGACATCCGGATCAAGCCCCGCGTCCGTGGAGGCATTGACCTTCTCGATGAGCTGGCGTTTCGCCGTCATATGCGCGTTCCATATCTCGTTACCGGGAATGCCCAGCGCGGAACGCAGGATGAACGGATCATTGATCCACCCGGGCATATACGTGTCGAAAAGCTGTTTGAAGGGGTCGCTGACCCAGGTCGCCGAATGGATGCCGTTGGTGATGGAATCGATGTGATACCCCGGGAACATCTCGCGCGAGACCTTGCCGTGCTCTTTGGCGACGCCGTTGACGAAATGGCTCAGGTTCAGCGCCAGGAGCGTCATATTAAGGCAATCGTCGCCCGCCAGTTTCTTCATCTCATCCACGGGAATGATCTCGCCGACGACCTGCCTGACCATGTCGTAGGAAAACTTATCGTGACCGGCGGGGACCGGGGTATGCGTGGTAAAAACGCACATCCGTTTGACGCCGTTGATGTCCCAATGGTTCTGATGGTCGCTGTTGCGCTGGTTAAGCAGCTCCATCGTCAGGAGCGCCGAATGCCCCTCGTTCATGTGGTACCGGTCGAGGTTATGGAACCCGAGCGCGTCGAGCATGCGCACCCCGCCGATCCCCAGCACGACCTCCTGGGCCAGGCGATAGTGTTCATCCTCGCCGTACAGATAATAGGAAAGACTGCGATCGTACGCGCTGTTCCCCTCGATGTCGGTATCCAGGAACAGGACGGGGACATAATACCCGCCGACGCCCGGGACCCGGTACTGCCAGGCCTGGACCTGCACGGAACGCCCCTCGATCTTCACCGTTATCTTCGGCTGGAGGAGTTTCAGGAAATCCGCGGGATTCCACTCGGTCGGCAATTCGGTCTGCTGTCCGTTCGCGTCGAGCTTCTGGTAAAAATAGCCCCGTTTATACAGGAGCGACACGCCGACGATGGGAACATTGAGGTCGGCGCAGGATTTGATGGTATCTCCGGCGAGGATGCCCAGGCCGCCGCTATAGGTGGGAACCTTCGGGTCAAGCCCGATCTCCATGGAGAAATACGCGATACGCCGCTCTTTTTTGAGCAGTTTCGCGCCGTGGGCCCTGAAGAACTCCGAATACATCTGGCGAATATGATTCATTGCGTCCTTTCAACCTTACATAAAAAGTAATGGGCTAATTGTACAGTACTTTCGCCGGACGGTCAAAGGAAAAATTAAAATAGCGACAACAGGAAACTGATCAAAAGCACCAGAATAACGGCGATAAAAACTATTTTCCCGGGGAAACGCGCCCGCCCCCGGTCCAGGCTCTCTCCGCAATACAGGCACAGGAGCGCGTCCGCATCATAGATCGGACGCTTACAATGTGGGCAGACGATTTTGGCCACGCTCATACTCCCATCGAAAATGGATATAGATCCGGTTCCAGCCGGTGGAAGTCTTCTCATACCGGCTGTACCTGCGGCGGACATCTTTCTTGTTGAGGAAATTGATGATCCGGCGCCTCATCTCGTCGGAAATACCCCCGCACGAGATCTCCGCCAGCTTCGCCCGATGCTCGGCGGCCTCGGCCAGCAAATCGTCGAGTTTCTGTTCAATATCTTCCAGCATCCCGGCTGTCACGAATAATTTGAGCTTCATTGTTATGTTATACCTGTTAAGCGCCGCCGCGTCAAGATATTATCGAGTTCGGGCCATCCATGATATAATGGAAAAAATGGAGGTTGTCACCATGGAAATCCGCGTATTTTCGGGGATGCTCGCGACCATATTGTTCTGCGGCATGGCGAAGGCCGTTGCCGCTCCCCCCGCGCTCATCCCGCGGGAAACCCTTTTCGGCAATCCCACCAATACCAGCCCGGAGATATCTCCCGACGGGACAAAGATCGCCTACCTGGCGCCGGTCGATAACGTGCTCAACGTCTGGGTCAGGTCCGCCGGCCGCGATGACGGACGCCCGGTCACCCGCGATACCGAACGCGGCATCCGCCACTACTTCTGGTCGTCCGACAACACACGCGTCATCTACCTGCAGGATAAAGGCGGCGACGAAAACTGGCGGCTCTACGCGGTAACCCTGGATTCCCGTGAGGAAACGGAACTGACCCCTTTCGACAAAGTACAGGTACGGGTCATCGACCGGGATAAGCATTTCCCGGACACGCTCGTCATCGGGATGAATAAAGACGATCCCAAACTGCACGACGCCTACACGCTTACCTTATCCACAGGACAGATAACGCCGGCGGCAAAAAACCCCGGGAACGTCACCGACTGGATCTGCGACACCCGCCTGCGCGTGCGCGCCTGCCTGACCGCGGAAGCGGACGCCTCGGTGCGCCTGCTCGTCGCCGCCCCGGAAGGCAATAGCGACGTGGCGGGATGGAAAGAACTGGCGCGCTGGTCGCCGGAAGACAGCATGTCCAGCGGCCCCGTCGGTTTCACGGCGGACGGCGCCGCCGTATACGCGCTGGATTCGCGGGGAGCCGACACGGCGAAACTGGTGAAGATCGACATCGCCACGGGAAAAACGGCCGTGATCGCCGCCGACCCGCGCGCCGATATCACGGGGATCATGATGGATCCCGATACCTATACGATCCAGGCGGTAAGTTTCACCAGGGCGCGGACAGAATGGCGGGTGCTCGACCGGAAGGTCAGGGACGACTTCAACCGGATACGCGCGCTCAACCCCGGGGACATCGCATTCCTGGGCCGTGACAGCGCCGACCGCGCCTGGATCATCGGCTTCGTCAACGACACCAGCCCCGCGGCGTTCTACGTCTACCACCGGGACCGCAAGGCCGCCGATTTCCTTTTTTACAGCAAACCGGAACTGCGCGGGTATACCCTCGCGCGGATGGAACCCGTTAATTTCAGGTCGCGGGACGGGCTGGACATCCATGGATACCTCACGCTCCCGCCCGGAGCGAAAAAACGCGCCCTTCCCGTCGTGCTCAACGTGCACGGCGGCCCCTGGGCGCGCGACTCCTGGGGCTACGACGCCGAGGCGCAATGGCTGGCCAACCGCGGCTACGCCTGCCTGCAGGTGAATTACCGGGGATCGACGGGATACGGCAAGAGATTCCTCAACCTCGGCAATAAGCAATGGGGCGGCACCATGCACAACGACCTGGTAGACGCCGTGGCCTGGGTCACGCGAAAAGGCTGGGCCGATCCGAAGCGCGTAGCGATCTTCGGAGGCTCATACGGCGGCTACGCCGCGCTCGCGGGAGCGGCCTTCACGCCGGATGTCTTCCGTTGCGCGGTGGATATCGTCGGGCCCAGCAACCTGCTGACCTTCATCAAGACCATCCCGCCCTACTGGCAGACCGCGATCGCCGACCTGCACAAGCGCGTGGGGAATCCCGACACGGAAAAAGAATTCCTCGAATCCCGATCTCCGCTGTTCAAAGCCGGCGCCATCAAGATACCTCTCCTCATCGCCCAGGGAGCCAACGACCCCCGGGTCAACCAGCAGGAATCGGAACAGATCGTGCGCGCGCTGGAAAAGAACGCCGTCGAACACGAATACATGCTTTTCCCCGACGAAGGCCATGGCTTCGCCAAACCGGAGAACAGGCTTACATTTTACGCGGCGGCGGAGAAATTCCTGGCGCGCTATTTAGGCGGCAGGTCTGAAGGCGGGAAATAGCTACAAGCGGTTTACGGTTCGACTACGCCATGCGTTACGCGGACCGGGAACACTTTGATCGCCCTGACCGGCTTCGTGGGGCACCGGGTCTGACAGATCCCGCATCCGATGCACAGCCGGGGATTCACCTTCGGACGCTTGATCGTTTTACCGTTCTCGGTATGCTCCCGGAGGATGATCGCTTTGCGGGCGACCGGGCAATGCTCCTCGCAGACCAGGCACTCCTTATTTTCCTTCCAGGGCAGGCATATCTTGTGATCGATCACCGCGATACCGATGCGCGCGGCCTTTTTTTCCGTGACGGTCAGCTTCGGGATCGCGCCCGTCGGACAGACAGAACCGCACAGGGTACAGTTATATTCGCAGTACCCGATCTCCGGGACCAGGTGGGGAGTCCAGATCGCGCCGGCGCCCGCCTGCAACAGGGCCGGTTGAAGGCCGTTGGTGATGCAGACTTTCATGCAGTTCCCGCACCGCACGCACCGGTTGACGAACGCCTCTTCCTCCAGCGCGGCCGGCGGCCTGAGCACGCGCTGTTTCCGTTTCCGGGGCGCGATGGAAAAAGGCGGAACCGCGCTCCCCGCGGCGGTAACAAGAAAAAGCGAGAGGAATTGCCGGCGCGTGATCCCCGCTTCCCCCGCGCGCGCGGCGGGAACACGCCTTCCAAAGACAAAACGAGTGGCCGCGTCCGGACAACGGGCAACGCATTCCCCGCACATAATACATTCGCCTTTATGGTATGAGAGGTCCGCGTTGATCGCCCCGGTCGGACAGACACGGGCGCACGCCCCGCAGTGACGGCAGGCGGCAACCTCCCTCCTGATCAAACTGAAACGCGCCACCAGCGCGTAAAGCGCGCCCAAAGGACACGCGCTCCGGCACCAGCCGCGCCGGACAAAAAACGACCACACCATGATCGCGGCGAACGACGCCAGGATCACCAGTGAATGGGAGAAAAACCGCGGATCGATCCCCAGCACCGACGATTTCAACTGCCGGTAGAGATCGTATACCGCCCCGTACAGCCTGAATGACCGGATAAGGAACGCGAACGCGCCATCGACGGAGAAAGTGAGCGCGGGGATCAGGTTCAAAGAAACAAACCGTGCGGCAATGACGATCGGATCGAACAGCCAGGCCGCCTGCACCCCCGCCGCCGCCAGGACGCCAATGAGCCCCAGGAGCAGGAATTTAGGCCGGTACGGACTATGCGCCGCCGGTCCGCGGCGCCGCCGGAACGCTCCGGCACTATCGATCATGCTCCCCAACGGACAGACCCAGCCGCAGAACAAACGGCCGAGCGCGAGCGCCAGCACAAGCATCACTACCGACGCCCCAAGCCCCGGGAGGAATATCCTTTCGCTCAGGGAGGTTACCAGGGTAAGTAACGGATCGGATTTAAAGATGGCCTCCGCGGGAATGATCCCGCGCAACGGGTAGGTGGTGGACCAGAGGATATAAATAAAAAGCAGGAGAAAAAACAGCTGACAGATCGCTCGAAGAACGCCGTTCTTCATGTTCCCTTAGATTTCAACGATATCCGCGCCCGCCAGATCGGCGCTCCCGATCCCCCGGCCGGCCGCTTCCTTAATATAAGAAACGGACAGTGGCTCCTGTCCCGCGAAACGCGCCGCGTAGGCGTCGCACAGGCAGGGATCGGTGCCGCAGACGACCGTTTTTCTCAGCGCTACGTCCTCAAGCGACCCGCCAGTCGGCCCGTTCCGGATAAGCACCCGGTAGGCGTCGATGACCGTCAGGTCCGGCGCGATGAACTCGGTCATATCCGCGAGTTTCTTGTCGATATTGAAATGCATGAGGCCGCGCGCGCCGCCGCACACCCCCATCAGGTTCTTCATCGACAGCGTCAGCCCGGTAAGGCCGTGATGCTTAAGCACCGGGACGTTGATGAAAACGTCGCATTCCACGGCGTCGCGGAACACCGGCCAATCCCGCATTTCCGAATCGTGTTTGAAACCGGCCTTCACGAAATTCCATTTGTCGCAGAAATAGACATGCGCCCCTTTTCCCAGCGCGGCCTGTTGTATCCCGCTGTTCTCATAACAGCGTTGCGGGCTGTTGCAGGAAATATCGAAAACATTGACCCGGCGCGCTCCCGCCGTCACGCACATCTCCACCAACGCGGCGACCACGGCGGGATTGGTATTCGCGGCGTATTCCGGCGCCCGGTCCCATCCGATATTCGGTTTGATCACTACCGTATCCCCGGGACGGACGAAACGGGACATCCCCCCGATCCCCGCGACCGCGTCGCGCGTGATCGCGGCGGGATCATCGCCGCGGCACACGACAAGGTCATGGAGGCCTTTTATCCGCCTGCTCGTGCGGCCATACGACTGCTCCTCAGCGCGGGCGGCAAACGGGAACATCTGCTGGAACAGGAACGCGGCGAACCCGGCGGCCGAAAGCTTCAACACCTGACGGCGCGAGAACTTCTTTTTGAAGATATCCATACCGCCTCCGTTACTCGGAAAAGACGATGGTCCGGGCGCCGAAACGGATGACCCGGTGGCCGGCGTAATCGGCTACCGCGCTCGACAGCGCGTGTTTCTCGATATTCCTGCCTTTGCGCGTCAGGCTCTCGACATCATCCTTATGGCTGACGCCTTCGACCTTCTGGCAGATGATCGGCCCCTCATCGAGCTTTTCGGTGACAAAATGCGCGGTCGCGCCGATCACCTTCACGCCGCGCTCATATGCCTGGTGATACGGCCGGGCCCCTTTGAATGACGGAAGGAACCCGTGATGGATATTGATGATATCATTACCGTACGACGTGAGGAAATCCGGTGAGAGCGTGAGCATATACCGCGCCAGCACGAGAAAATCGCTCTGCCCTTTCACCCGGGCCAGCACCTCGGCTTCGCGCCGGTCGGAAACGGCCGCGGGGATGTAACAGAACGGCACCCCGAACTGTTCCACCAGAGGACGATGGCTTTCATGATTGGAAAGCACGAACGGGATATCCACGCGCAAGTCGCCGGAACGCCACAGGTACAGGAGGTCGAACAGGCAATGACCGGGGCGCGAAACGAGGATGCCCATGCGCATTTTGGCGCGGGAGTCGAAGATATGCCACTGCGCGGCGAAACGCCCGGCCACCATCCCGAAATCGCGGCTCAGGGAATCGGCGTCGGCCGTCCCTCCCGCGAGGCAGAACTCTACCCGGAAGAAAAAATGGCCGTTGGCGGGATCGGTCGAATGCTGTTCGGCGGTGATGATATTGCCGCCTTTACGGAAGATGAACTCGGTGATGCCGGCGACAATGCCTTTCTGGTCTTTGCACTGGAATAAGAGTATGTAGGAATTCGTATCGGAGGACATGGAGCTATTGTACTGCTCCGGGAGGGAAAATTCAAGCGGCAATATGGAAACCTGCGCTTAAATGGGATGGATAGCCCACATATGTTTCACGCGGGATAGGCGCAGGTTTTGCCTCGCGTGCAATAGAAATTCCCCGGTTGCTATAAAGAGTTCCTGGGATTAACCTGCTCGAAGTTTTACGTGGTGCGGTGGAATGGCTCGGCGAGGCGCGGGGACGATGCGGAAGGAATACGCCGAGACGAGCCAGGGCATACCCGTGTTAATCCCCGGGATGGTTCCGGGGAATTTCGTGCACGCGAGGCAAAACCGGAGCCTATCCGAACGCGATATCCTTACTTTCGACGATGCGGACGCCCGCGCTTTTCATCTCGGCGATGGCGGCGTCGATATCGCCCGGTTTCAGGTCGATGCCCCGGCAGGCGTCGATGATCACATGCGCGGCATAGCCCAGCGCCGCGGCATCAAGCGCGGAATACTTCACGCAATAATCCGTCGCCAGGCCGGCGAAATACACATCGGTGACGCCTTCCGCTTTTAAATACGCGTCGAGGCCGGTATCCCGGCGGTGGGCGTTGTCGAAGAACGTGCTGTAACTGTCGACATTCCCCTCCACCCCCTTATGGAATATCCGGCGGAGGAAACGCCTCTCCAGTTCTATCGACAGGCTGGCCCCGCGGGTATCCTGGACACAATGAGTGGGCCAGAGCGTCTGGGCGACGCCGTCAATGGCCACCACATCGCCCGGATTCTTCCCCGGATGCGAACCGGCGAAACTCGCGTGGTTGACGGGATGCCAGTCCTGGGTGGCGGCCACGATGGCAAACCTGCCCTGCACCGCGTTGATCACCGGAATGACCTGGTCCCCGCCTTTTACCGGCAACCGACCGCCGGGAAGGAAATCATACTGGATGTCTACGATGATAAGGGCGCTTTTCATAGCGGTTATTATAGCATACCTTCACGAAAAAACGATACAGGGACGTACCTCGACAGGACCCGCATCTGAATTCTGCTCGCAAAAGAATAATTCAGATGCGGGTCCTGTCACGGGACGCACTATAAAAGAAAACACCTCTGAGGTGTTGTGCTACTCACCTCAGAGGTGTTCCTCTATTCCCTAGGGTGTCCCCAAATGGGACGTCCCCGTCTTTTAATACCCGCCGCCCATACCACCCATGCCGCCCATCGGCATCTGCGGCATCGCCGGCTTATCTTTCTCCGGCAGGTCGCTGATCAATGCCTCGGTAGTGAGCATCAACCCGGCGATACTCGAGGAATTCAGGATCGCCAGACGGACGACCTTCATCGGGTCGATGACACCGTCCTTGATCATGTCGGTATATTCGCCGGAATCGGCGTTGTAACCGAATGAGCCTTTTTCCTCTTTCACGCGCTGGGCGATGACCACGCCCTCAACGCCCGCGTTCGAGGCGATCTGCCTGAGAGGATCCTCAAGCGCGCGCTTGATGATATCCCCGCCGATCTTCTCGTCGCCGGTAAGTTTGAGCGCTTCGATAACGGGGATGGTGCGCAGGAGCGCAACCCCGCCGCCGGGAACGATACCTTCCTCGACCGCGGCTCTCGTCGCGTGGAGCGCGTCCTCGACGCGCGCCTTTTTCTCTTTCATCTCGGTCTCGGTCGCGGCGCCCACATTGATCACCGCAACGCCGCCCGCGAGCTTCGCGAGCCGTTCCTGGAGTTTCTCTTTATCGTAAGAAGAATCGCTCTTCTCGATCTCTTTCTTGATCTGCTCGATGCGCGCCTTGAGCTCCGAAGTCTTGCCGGAACCCTCGATGATGGTGGTATTGTCCTTATCCGCCTTCACCCTTTTGGCCCTGCCCAGCTGGTTCAGCGTGACAGATTCGAGCTTGATGCCCAGATCTTCCATGATCGGCTGTCCGCCGGTCAGGACAGCGATATCCTGGAGCATCGCCTTGCGCCTGTCGCCGTAACCCGGTGCCTTGACCGCGCACACGTTCAGCGTACCTCTGATCTTGTTGACGACCAGCGTCGCCAATGCCTCGCCCTCGACCTCTTCCGAGATGATCATCAGGGGCTTTCCCTGCTGAGCGACCTTCTCGAGCAACGGGATCAGGTCCTTGATCGAGGAGATCTTTTTCTCGTGGATGAGGATAAACGGATCGTCAAGCACGACCTCCATCTTCGTCGTATCGGTCACGAAGTAGGGAGAGAGATATCCCTGATCGAACTGCATGCCTTCCACCAGCTCAAGGGTAGTGGCCATCGATTTGGCCTCTTCCACGGTGATGACACCGTCCTTGCCGACCTTCTCCATGGCATCCGCGAGCAGGTTGCCGATGGCGGCGTCGCCGTTGGCTGAGATAGTCGCGATCTGCACGGTCTCTTTCTTCTCTTTGACCGGTTTGGCCATCTTCTTGAGCTCTTCGATAACCGCCGCGACCGCTTTGTCGACACCGCGCTTGAGCGCCATAGGATTGGCGCCGGCGGTAACGTTCTTGATCCCTTCCTTATATATGGAACGGGTCAGCAGGGTGGCTGTGGTCGTGCCGTCGCCGGCGGTATCCGAAGTCTTTTCCGCGACTTCCTTGACCATCTGCGCGCCCATATTCTCGAACGGATCCTCAAGCTCCACCTCTTTGGCGACGGTAACGCCGTCCTTGGTGATAGTGGGAGAACCGAATTTCTTGTCCAGGACCACATTGCGCCCCTTGGGGCCCAGCGTGACCACTACCGCGTCGGCGAGCTTTTCGACCCCTTTAAGGATCTTAGCTCTCGCTTCCTCACCGAATAAAAGCTGCTTTGCCATTTCTACAACCTCCTGTTAGAAATTATGTGTGTGTTACCCACGGCACTAATCGTACCCCGCGCGGATCGGAATTGCGCGGGTACGGTCATTCCGCCCGGACTTACGCCGGGGTGCGCCTCTGCGCTAGTCCTTCAGGATCGCCAGAATATCTTCTTCCTTGACGATCAGCAACTCTTCCCCGTCAATGACGATCTCGGTCCCGGAATACTTCCCGTAAAGGACCTTGTCGCCGACCTTTACTTCCGGCGCGACAACCTTACCCTCGTCCGTGACCTTGCCCTTGCCTACCGCCATGATCTTGCCCTCGAGAGGCTTTTCCTTGGCGGAGTCCGGGATGATGATCCCGCCCTTGGTCTTTTCTTTCGCTTCCAGCGGTTTCACCACGATCCTGTCTCCTAATGGTGTTACTTTCATGCTTCCTCCTCCTTGTTAATCCTTAGCACTCGATTCCCCCGAGTGCTAACATGTGGGCAAAAAAAAATCAAACCATCACCCGGATGGCACCCGAATAAGCCGTCTTACATCCCCATCGTTATACCAAAAACCCGCGCCCCTGTCAAGATTTTTTGCCCTCTCAACCCCCGCGCATCCTCAACCCGAAGCGCTTCGCCGCCTGAAGGTCGCGCAGGTTCGGCCGCGCGTGATAGGTCTTGAACTTACCGTGATACCCGGGGCATTTGAATGACGCGATGAACCGCGACGCGCGGAGCTTCCCCTTGACGTACACGTCGCACAGCGACGAAGAGATCGCTCCCCACACCGGCACCCCGAATGTCACCATCAACCCCCACGCCTTGGCGGGTTTTACTTTCTCCAGATACGCCGTCATCGCCGGCGAAGGCATCGCCCGTATATTCGGCGTGCCCAGGATCATCACGTCATACCCGCTCAAGTCTACCGGCGCGTTGTCGACCTTAAAAATGGCGAACCCCGCGCTCGCCGCGGCGGCAATGCACACCTTTTCCGTGTTTCCCGTGAACGAATCGAAGACGAAGATGCCCTTGACCATTTATTTTCCCCCCTTGAGCGCGTCCACCGCCTCAAACGCCAGCCGGGACAACCGCGCGTACTTCTCGTAATCGCTGACGCAGGCCGAAAGGTCAGCTTCCCGCGGATAGAGCGGCTTACCGAAGATCACCCGCACCGGCCGGGGCGCGGGAATAACCTTCCCTTTCGGCATGGCCTCATATGCCCCGTCGATATAAACCGGCAGGATAGGGACATTCAACTTGAGCGCCAGGGTGCCCAGCCCCGGCTTGAACGCCTTCAGCCTCCCGTCGGGACTGCGCCTCCCCTCGGGAAAAAGGATGACCGAGCGGTTCTGCCGGATGAGGATCTCGCAGGTGTTGAGCCCCTTCATGAAATCACCCATCCGTTCAAAAGGGAACGTGTTGAACAGTAACTCCACCACCTGCCGGCGCAAACGGTTGTGGTAAAAGAAATCGTCCGCCGCCGAGGCAAAAACCTTGCGCATCTTCGCGTACGGCAGGCTGGTAAGGATGAGCGGAAAATCGAGCATGCTCGAATGGTTGGCCGCGATGATAAAAGAATCTTCCTTCGGCAGGTTCTCGATCCCCTCGATCCGGCGGCGCAGGTACACCGAGAAAGCCGCCCGGAACATGAAATACGCCGCCCCATGGCTGGCCTTGAACCGCGCGTGCGAACGGATGAACTCGGTGATGTCGCTGTACATCCCCAATTCGTCGCCGTGCCTGCCGCTCTTGTATTCCCGGGTGAACTTCACCAGGTCGGCGAAGGTGTTCACTTCGTAGGCGAGCCGGTCCGGGATATCGATCCCCTCTTTCCGCTCGATCGCCGCGAAAAGCTCCACCTTCATCAGCGAATCGATCCCCAGATCATTATACAGATTGGCGGTCAGGACGATCTTTTCCTGCGGCACTTTGGCCACGTCGCACACCACCTGCCGGAGCAGGCGGGTCAGGCCGTCTTCCTGAGCGCACATCCCCTCGACGAATTCCCCGCGCTCCCCGGCGCCCCCTTCCGTGTCTTTCCGGGCGACCATTTCCAGAAGCACCTTACGCTTTATCTTGCGCGTCGATGTCTTGGGCAGTTCATCGTCCCAGAGATCGAAATCAATGATACGCTTATACTCGGCGAGGTTCTCCCCGAACCGGGCGAGTTCCCGCGCGATCTTCTTCCTGACGGCTTCTTTGTCCTGACGCTCCTCCCGGGAGAACATATCGAGATTGGGGACGATGAGGGCAAACACCTCCTCGCATCCCTTGCGCACGCCCTTCTGTGCGACGCGCCCCATGACACAGAGTTCCTTGATGAACGGACTCTTGGACATGACCTCTTCGATCTCCTCGGGAAACACCTTTTTGCCCGCGCCCAGCACGATCAGGTTCTTGATGCGGCCGGAGATGAAAAGAAAACCGTCGCGGTCGAAATACCCGATGTCGCCGGTAGAGAACCACCCGTCCTTCAAGACCTCAAGGGTCTTTTCGGGATTGCGGTAATATCCTTTCATGATATTGGGGCCGCGGGCGACGATCTCGCCGTCATTAACGCTCTCGTTGCTTTTGACGATCTTCACCTCGCACCCCGGCAACGGCTTGCCCACCGAGCCGTATTTGCATTCCTCAAAATTATTCACCGTAAGCACCGGAGAGGTCTCGGTCAGCCCGTACCCCTGAAGGACACGGAATCCCAAAGCGTTGAAATCGAGTTCGACCACCGGGTCAAGCGGAGCGCCGCCGGAGACAAAACAACGGTTTTTACCGCCGAATTGCGCGTGCACCACGCCGAAAAACAGCCGGCCGGACCGGATATGGAACTTGAGCAGGAACCGGGAGACATGCAGCATCGCCTGGAACAGGCCGCGGGCCACTGCCGGCATATCCTCCACCTTCTTCATGATCCCGTCATGGAACATCTTCAGGACAAGCGGAACCGTGATCATCACGGAGGTCCCGGTCTCCTTCATCATCTTCTGGATCGTCGTCGGCTTAAGGCTGTCGCAATACGTGACCGTGCCGCCGGTATAGAGCGGCGCGAGGAACCCGCCGGTGATCTCCAGCATATGGTTGAGCGGAAGCATCGAAAGATAGTTGTCCCGGGGAGAAAACGTGATCAAGTCGTGCAGTGAGGTGATCTCGAACAGGAGGTTCCGGTAGAGCAGTTCCACGCCTTTGGCTGTGCCCGTAGTGCCGGAAGTATAGACAATGAGTACCGTGTCGTCCGGGACGACCTCGCGATGCGCGGGCCCTTCCCCGTCAACGGTAAAATCCTTCGCCAGGAGTACGCCTTCCGGCGCCGTCTCTTCCAGCGAGATGATATGCTGAAGTTTGGGAAGATGAGGTTTCAACCGCAGGACATGCCCGCAGAACTTTTCCGAGACGAAGACGCACTTCGCCTCGGAATCGCCGAGGATGAACTCGATCTCCGCGTCGCTGAGCTTTACATCCATCGGCACGGTGATCCCCGCGCAGGAGACGATACCGAAGAACGCCACCGCCCATTCCGGCCGGCTCTCGCTGAGGATGGCGACGCGGTCGCCGCGCTCTACCCCCAGCCGTTTCAGCGTCGATGAACAGGCGGCTGAACGCGCGCCGAGTTCCGTATAGGATAGTTTACGGAAGCCTTCCTTAGTCTTTATCTGCAGGGCGGTCTTATCGGAGAACCGTTTGTTTATCGCAACCAGCAGTTCAATGATCGTGACATTCTTAAGGCTGGTTTTGCGCATGGGGATTCTCCTCTTTGTGGATGCGGGGGCGCAAAGGAACCGCGGGAACCCCGAAATACACCGCCCGGGGTTCGACCTTCGTGTTCTTGAGCAGGACCGCCCCGGCGCCGATGATCGCGTGGTCGCCGATCTCGCACCCCGGCATGACCGTGGAATGGGAGCCGATGGTCACGTTCCTGCCGATCTTCACTTTCTTGAGCTTGAGGATACCCCTTTCGACAATATGGCCGATAATGATCGCGTCGCCTCCCACCACCGTATTATCCCCGATCTCGATGAGAGAAGCGTCGAAAATGAATTTGGAATTGATCTGCACGTTCCTGCCCAGTTTGGCGCCCAGCATCCGCTGGAGAAGATTGGCAAACGGCGTCAGCAGGACGAAATCGATGAAGGTGAAATTGATCAGCAGGTAGAGCGAAGAGATGAATGCCCAGGAAAGCGCGGGGAAGGAAAAGATCGGGTGGTTCCCCTCTTTAAGGCGCAGGCCGAGCGCCATGCGGATGGACCCGACCGCGAAGATCAGCGTGAAACCGAAAAGGAAATAGCCCGCCCCCAGGGACAATCCCAGGAGAAAATACCGCTGGAGCGCCGGCATGGCGGCGGTAGCCGTGAATACATGAAAAAAAAGCGCGACTCCGGGCGCCAAGGCGATGCCGAAGAACACGGTACCGACAGCGTACATCACCAGCGAAAACAGCAATTGCCCAACGGTGATCAGTACCGATCTCATCCAGCCTCCCTGTTAACGGTCATCGCGTAACCTCTTGGCTCATTGCGGGTTTATGCGGATACGCACACGTGTAATTATAGCTCGTTTTAGGCGGGCTTCAAACAAAAATAGGGACAGATACTATTTATTCCGAAATATTAATTTTGGAATAAATAGTATCTGTCCCTATTTTACGGAAAAGGTGTCTGTCCCTTTTTTCAATCCGCTGATTATTTCCGCTTACCGGCCTTCCGCTTCGCGACAGGCTTCGCCGCCGCCTTAGCTTTACCATTCGGCTTCGCCGTTTTCTTCGCCGCGGCCGTGCGCGCGGGCTTATCGCGCATCCGGTAATACTCTTGCAGGCAGGTAACCGTGATCCCGCCCCGGCTCATCGCCTCGATCGCCTCGACACTGGCGAAAGCGCCGGCCAACGTAGTAATATACGGTATCTTGTGCTGGATAGCCTTGATGCGGATGTAACTGTCGTCGAATTTGCTCATCCTGCCCACGGGCGTATTAATGACCAGTTGGATCTCATTATTCTGTATCGCGTCGGCGATGTTCGGCCTGCCTTCGTAGATCTTCTGGATCGGCCTGCACTCGATGGCGTTCTTCTTGAGAAATGCGCAGGTGCCGGCGGTCCCGGTCAACGCGAATTTCAGTTTGCGGAGGCGCTTGGCGATCGCGATCAACCCCTGCTTGTCCTTATCATTCACGGTAAGCAGGACAGTGCCTTTGAGCGGCAACTGGACCCCGGTGGCGGCCTGCGCCTTGTAATAGGCCTGGCCGAAATCCCGGGCGATCCCCATCACCTCGCCCGTCGCTTTCATCTCCGGGCCGAGCACCGGATCGACCTCGGGGAACATATTGAACGGAAAGACCGCTTCTTTGACGCCCACGTACGGCAATACCACGCTCCGCCCCAATTCGGGGAAATCCTTGATCTTCCTGCCGAGCATCAACTGGGTGGCGATGCGCGCGATACGGACCCCGGTCATCTTGGAAACGAGCGGGACGGTGCGCGAGGCGCGCGGATTAGCCTCGAGGATATACACCTTGTCTTCGCAGATAGCGAACTGGATATTGATCAATCCGACCACCTTCAGCTCTTTCGCGATGCGATCGGTATACTCGCGGATCGTCTTGAGGTGCTCCGGATTTATCGTGCGCGGGGGAATAGCGCAGGCGGAATCCCCGGAATGGATGCCCGCCTCTTCGATATGCTCCATCACCGCGGCCACGAAGGTCTCTTTTCCGTCGCAGAGCGCGTCGACCTCGGTCTCCAGCGCGTCTTCAAGGAAACGGTCGATGAGCATGGGATATTCCGGGCTCACCTTGATCGCCTCAACGGCGTATTTCCTCAGCATTGTCTCGTCGAAGATCACCTCCATGCCCCGGCCGCCCAGGACAAACGAAGGACGCACCATCAAAGGATATCCGATACGCGTGGCGATCGCCACCGCCTCATCCAGAGACCGGGCGATGCCGCTTTCCGGCTGGGGTATCCCCAGGTCGATCATCTTCTGGCGGAACAGCTCGCGGTCCTCGGCGAACGCGATGCTCTGCACGCTGGTACCGAGGATCTTGACGCCGTTCTCCTCCAGTTCCCGGGCGATATTCAACGGGGTCTGCCCGCCGAACTGCACGATCACGCCGTCAGGCTTCTCTTTCTCATAAATAGTCAGCACGTCCTCGACCGTGAGCGGCTCGAAATAAAGCTTATTCGAGGTGTCGTAATCGGTGGAGACCGTTTCCGGGTTGCAGTTGACCATGATGCTTTCCCACCCCTCTTCGCGCAACGCGAACGCGGCGTGGCAGCAGCAGTAATCGAATTCGATGCCCTGGCCGATACGGTTCGGGCCGCCGCCCAGGATCATCACCTTCTTATTGGCCGATACCGGAACGTTGTCGGTGCCCGATGTATACGTGGAATAGTAATACGCGGCATTCTCCACCCCGCTCACCGGAACCGCCTCGAACCGGGCCGTCTTGCCCAGGGCGGCGCGCTTCCTGCGGACCTCGGCCTCTTTCACCTTGAACATCCCCGCCAGGTACCGGTCGGAAAAACCCAGTTCCTTCGCTTTGATGAGCATCCCGTCGGCCAGGTTATGCCAGGCGCAGGCGGAAAGCTCCTTCTCAAAATCAACCAGGTCTTTCATCTCGCCGATGAACCACTCCCCGATGTGGGTCATCGCGTGAAGCTCAGCGGCACCCATCCCCTTGCGCAGGGCCTCGTACATAATGAAGATGCGTTCGCTCGACGGATAAACCAGCCGTTCTTTCAATTCATCGAGCGACAGGGCGGAGAATTTCGCGGTTCCCAGCCCGTACCTGCCGATCTCCAGGGAACGGATCGATTTCTGGAACGCCTCTTTGAAATTCTTGCCGATGCTCATCACTTCGCCGACCGCCTTCATCTGCGTGCCGAGAATATCCTTTGCCTTGGGAAATTTCTCGAATGCCCAGCGCGCGAACTTAATGACCGTGTATTCCCCCCACGGCTCGTATTTTTCCAGCGTGCCTTTCCGCCAGTACGGGATATCGTTGAGGTCGAGCCCCGCGGCCAGGCGGGTAGAAACCATGGCGATGGGAAAACCGGTCGCTTTGGAAGCGAGCGCGGAGGAACGCGAAGTGCGGGGGTTGATCTCGATGACCACCAGACGGTCATCCTTTTTATTGTGCGCGAACTGTATATTGGTGCCGCCGATCACGCCGATGGCGTCGACGATCTTATAGGAAAGGGCCTGCATCCGCTTCTGGAGCCCGGCCGGAACGGTAAGCATGGGGGCGACGCAGAAACTGTCGCCGGTATGGACGCCCATCGCGTCGATGTTCTCGATGAAACAAACCGTGATCTTCTGGTTTTTCGCGTCGCGCACCACCTCAAGCTCAAGCTCTTCCCATCCGACCACCGCTTCTTCGATCAAGACCTGGTGAACGATGCTCATCGCCAACCCGCGCGCCGCGATCACCCGCAATTCCTCGACGTTATAGACGATCCCGCCGCCCGTACCGCCCATCGTGTAGGCGGGACGCACCACAACCGGGAAATCGAGTTTGCGCGCGATCGCCTCGGCCTGCTCAACGGTCACCGCGGTCTCCGACCGGGGAACCGGGATGCCCAATTGTTTCATCGTCTGTTTGAAGACCTCGCGATCCTCGCCCCGTTCGATCGCATCGGTCTTGACGCCGATCACCTCGACCCCGTATTTTTTCAGCACGCCGCTTTTGGCAAGCGTCGACGCGAGGTTAAGCCCGGTCTGGCCTCCGAGATTCGGCAAAAGCGCGTCCGGCCTTTCCTTGGCGATAATGCGCTCAAGGCTGTCCGGGGTAAGCGGTTCGATATACGTACGATCAGCCATCTCCGGATCAGTCATGATCGTGGCCGGATTGGAATTAACGAGGACGATGGTATAGCCTTCTTTGCGCAATGCCTTGCACGCCTGGGTACCGGAGTAATCGAACTCACACGCCTGTCCGATGATGATCGGGCCGGAACCGATGATAAGGACTTTTTTGATGTCTTTGCGTCTGGGCATGCAACCTCCTGGTTGGCGGGAAAGTAGAAAACCGAAATTTTGTCCATTCTATCACGCTTCTGCCTATTTTCAAGGCAAAATCTGCACCTAAACGAACAGAAACCGCGCCAGAAAGAACAGAACCCGCCCCCAAAAAGAACAGGACCCGCCCCCAAAAAGAACAGGACCCGCATCTGAAACTTGTGTTCAAAAGCCAAGTTTCAGATGCGGGTCCTGTCGAGGTAGTCCTGAATTTCTATCGTACCGGCGTTACCACATACACATACCGGAGAAGCCCCTGCCCCTTGTTGCGGATATCGTGGGATGTATCCGGCGGAATATACACCAGAGTGCGTTCTGACGCGGAAAACGCGGGCGCGCCGTCGACAATGACTTCGGCCGACCCTTCCAGCACGATGATCGCCTCTTCCCGCGCCTCGGTCTTATGCTCCCCGACCGCTTCGCCGGCCTTCAACGTGACATATCCCGATTTCATGCCGCACGTCTCCGGTTGGCCCGCGAGAAGGCGCGTGAACCGGACATCCCCCGTCAACTCAACGCACTTTGGCCCCATCGTGTTTCCTTTCATTCTGCCGGTTGATCATGGCGGCGACATATCCCGCCCCGAAACCGTTATCGATATTCACCACGCTGACGCCGGGCGCGCAACTGTTGAGCATGGTCAGAAGCGGAGCGATGCCTTTGAAACTCGCCCCATATCCCACCGACGTGGGTACCGCCACCACCGGGCAGGACGCCAACCCTCCGACCACCGACGCCAAAGCTCCTTCCATGCCCGCGACCGCGATGATACACCTGCTTGGGGCGACCTTGTCGAAACAATCCAGCAGGCGATGCAAGCCCGCCACGCCGACGTCATAGTAGCGTTCCACGCGACTGCCGAACGCCTCCGCGGTCACCGCGGCCTCCTCGGCGACCGGTATATCCGCGGTGCCCGCGCAGATCACCGACACCAGCCCCTCGCTCTTTTCCCGGCGGTCACGGACAGTCACCGTCCGGGCCGCGCGATTATACACGGCGCGGGGAGATATCCGCCTGACCTTACGGAACACCTTCTCATCACAACGGGTCAACAACACAACCCGCCCCTCACGAGCGAGGCTGCGAAAAATTGAAACGATCTGCGCCTCAGTCTTGCCCTGGCAAAAAACCACTTCGGGGAAACCGGTGCGCAGTGCCCGATGATGGTCGAGCTTGGCGAAACCGATATCCTCGTACGGAAGATGGCGCAGACGCTCGAACGCCTCCTCCACCGTGACGCGCCGGGACTTTACCCGCTCCAGCAGGTGAAGGATCATCTTTTTATCCACGTGTTCCCCCCTTCATCCCTATCGTTTCGTTCATCGCGCCGGTGCGGTACCCTTCCAGATCGACGGCGACATAGGTGAAACCGAGCGCGCGCAAACGCTTCGTTATGCCCGCGCGCTCCCGCGCGAGCAACGCGAACTGCCGCGGAGACGCCTCGATCCTGGCCATCCCGCCGTGAAAACGCACGCGCACCTGCCGCGCCCCCAGGGCGCGCAGGTATTCCTCCGCGCGTTCCACCATCGCCAGTTTCTTCGCAGTCAATTTCTCTCCGTAAATAAAACGCGAACCCAGGCAGGCGAGCGCGGGCTTTTCCCAGCTCTCCAGCCCCAACCGGCGCGACAGCCGGCGGATCTCGTTTTTCGTCAACCCCGCTTCCTGCAGGGGACTGCGTATCCCGAATTCCTTCACCGCCCTGGCTCCCGGCCGGTAATCGGCGCGGTCATCCGCGTTCGACGCCTCGACCACCGCGCCCAGCCCCCGGCTCGCGGCAAAACGCCGCAGGGAAAGAAATACCTGTTTCTTGCAATGATAACAACGGTCTACCGGATTAGAACGCACCCGGGCGGGAAGTCCCTGCGTAAGGAATACGTGGCGTATTCCCATCGCGCGCGCGAACCTGCGCGCGTCCTGTTTCTCGCGGGCGGGAAAAAACGGCGTGACCATGGTCACGGCAATAACTCCATCCCCCAGCGTATCACGGCAAACCCGGGCGAGGAACGTGCTGTCCACCCCGCCGGAAAACGCCACGACGCACGGGCCGATCTCCCGGATGATCGCCTTCAGTTTCTCCAGCCGTAAACATAAACGGCGGGCCGTCACCGGAGGCCCGCCGGAAATACGCGGCGCATTTTTCAACTTTCCTTGAATTTACCGGTCACTTCCCGTATCTCCATGGGGGAGAAATGGCGGACCAGGATACTGTTTCCGTCGTACACGGAGATACCGCCGTCGGCCTCGGTCACTGAGGTATAGAGCACCTTGCCGCCCGCGTCTTCCGCGGTAACGCCCGCGGGCGTCCGTTTGACGACGAATTCCATGCCGGGCTTGAGCGATTTAAGCGAGGCGATCTTCACCGAATCTTCCTGGCTCGAATAACTCAGGCTGACCTGAAGATCACCGTTCACCAGCGTTTTGCCGTTATTGGCCCCGGAGATGGGATTCCTGCCTGTCCAGAATTCGGAGGTATTGAAAATTATCGCGTCCCCGAGAGTCGCCAGCCCGTACACCGGCAGGACCACGCACCCGAGGAAGACCAGCTCGTCCATCCACTTGCTCTGCTGATGACGGTGAAAATTGTAGACTTTCTTTGTCAACGCGAACGACCCCGTACACCCCGCCGACATCGCGGCCACCAGCACAAGCGCCACCAGCCTTCTCATCCTATCCTCCTGTCGTCTATTCGTATTATATTTTGATTATAGGCCATTACAAGCGAAAGTTTCCGCGGCTGTTCAATGTACCGCCGGGGGGACGTTGCCTTCCGGCGGCCGTTTGAGCAGTATGACCAGCGGGATCACGCATACCATGATCACCGCGGAGAGAAAGAACGCGTCAACATACGCGGACAGATTCGATTCCTGGATCAGCCGCCGGTAAATAACACCCTGCGCCGCCGTGGGATCCTGTGTCCCCAGCAAGGCCCCCGCTTTCTGCATCGCCGTCTGATACCGCAGGTCGAACGGATTAAGCTGTTCGGAAAAACGCGCCTGGTGGAACTGCGCCCGGCGCGCCAGGATCGTGGTAATGAACGCGATGCCGAAACTCCCGGCGATGTTGCGGTTCAGGCTGAAGATGCTGGTGGCGTTGGACATCTCCGCGTTCTTGATCGTGGCGAACGCCATGCTCGTCAACGGGACAAAGATCATGGCCATCCCCATCCCCAGATAGATCCGGGGCATGGTCGCGATATAAAAATCGATCGAGAGATTGAACTGCGAAGCCACGAACGTGGAAAACGCGACAAGCGACAGTCCGCAGGCAAGGATTAACTTCGGGTTCACCTTCCGCATCAACTGCGCCACGATCGGCATCATCACCAGCGTGACGACACCTCCCGGAGCCAGCACCAGCCCGGCGAGGAACGCGCTATACCCCATCAGGTTCTGGAGGAACAGCGGCAGGAGGGTAATACTCCCGTAGAGGACGAAAAATGAGATCGCCTGGATGACATTGGCGCTGGTAAACGAAATATCCTTGAAGACGCGCAGGTCGAGCACCGGGTGTTTCGCTTTACGCTCAACGAACACGAACGTGATCAAACAGACCACGGCGATAACCGCCAGCCGCGCGATAAACGCGGACTGGAACCAGTCGTCCTGCTGTCCCTTGTCGAGCACCACCTGCAGGCACCCCAGCCCCACGGCGATCAGCCCGATACCCCAGTAATCGACCGTCTCCCGCTCCCGCTTCAAATAATCGGGATCATGGATGAACAACAGGATCATGATCACCGAGAGGATACCGATGGGGATATTGATATAGAACACCCACGGCCACGACCAGTTGTCGGTGATCCACCCTCCCATCACCGGTCCGACGATCGGGCCGACCATGACCCCGATACCGAACAACGCCATGGCCATGCCGCGCTGGTACGCGGGGAACGATTCCAGGAGTATCGATTGGGACAGCGGCTGGAGCGCTCCGCCGCCGATGCCCTGGATGACGCGGAAAAATACCAGCATACCCAGAGAAGTGGCACTGCCGCACAGGAACGAGCTGACGGTAAAAAGGATGACCGAGAATGTCAGATAGCGTTTCCGGCCGAAGACGCGGCTGAGCCAGCCGCTCAACGGGATGATGATGGCGTTGGAAACCAGGTACGCGGTGATAGTCCAGGTCGACTCATCCAGCCCGGCCGAGAGGCTCCCGCGGATATGGTTGAGCGAGACATTGACGACGGAGGTGTCGATGACCTCCAGGAGGGTGGGCAGGACGACGGATAACGCGATTATCCATTTATTGGCGCGATGATCCATTTAGTCATTCGTGAGGATAGTCGGCAGACAGGACATCCCGACGCGCAGGATGTGACGGCTATCCATCCCTTTGTCGAAAACGATCTTCACCGGTATCCTCTGCACGACCTTCACGTAATTCCCCAGCGCGTTCTCCGCGGGGAACAGCGAGAATACGGAACCCGTTCCCGCCATGATGCTGTCCACCATACCGTGAAATTTAACGCCCGGATAGGTATCCACCTCTATCTCCGCCCGCTGTCCGGCCCGGACGTTCTTCAACTGTGTTTCCTTGAAATTAGCCACCACCCAGATATCGTCAAGCGCCACGACCGCCATGAGCGGCTGGCCGGCAGAAACCTGGTTCCCCTCCTGCGCGGATTTCCGGGTGACATACCCCGCCGCGGGCGCGGCGATGACCGTATAGCCGAGATTCAACCGGGCCGTCTCCAGCGCCGCTTCCCGCTGTTTGACCAGCGACTCCTCGAGTTTACGCATCGCCTCAGCCTTGGCCAGCTGTTCTTTCGCCGCTTTTACCTGCGCGACGGCCATGTTGTAGGCGGTCTCGATCTTCTCATTGCGCTCTTTAGGGATAACGTTCTCTTTGAACAGGGCCTGCGTCCTCTGCCGGTCAAGGGTCGCCTGGTTCAAGGCAACCTCCTGCACCTCAAGCGCGGCGGCCGCGGCCCGGATGCCCGCCGCCACATCGACGGCCCTCGCCTTCTCCGCTTCCAGCGCCGCCTCCGCTTCATTCACCCGGACTTCATAATCCCGGCGCTCGATCTTCAGCAGGATATCCCCTTTTTTCACCGCCTGGTTATCATCGACAAGAAGCTGTTCCACCGTCCCGGGGATCTTCGAAGCGATACTATGGATCTTCCCTTCCACATAGGCGTCATCGGTTGTGACACGGGACAAATTCTGGATAAAATGAACGAGGCCCAGGAGAGCGATGACTGTCCCCGCCGAAAGCACGATGATCAGAAGTTTCTTGCGCCGCCCGCTTAACGCGCTAATCTGCCCGTTCATGGTGTCCACTCTCCATTCTTTCGTAGACCAGTGATAAGTCGACGCCGATCGAATACATCAGACGCGAATACGCCCTCTTCATCTCATAATCCGCGGAATAGAAATTCGTCCGCGCGCCGGTCTGCAGGGTGATCGCCTCCAGGACCTCCGTCGATGTGGCGATACCTTCGGCGTATTTGACGCGGCTGACACGCACATTCTCATCGGCCTGCGCGAGGGCGTCCTTCGCCACCACGACCCGTTCGCCGGCGTTCCTGAGCCCCACATACCCGGTCTCGACTTCCAATTTAATATCCTCCAGAAGCTTCTCGCGCTGTTCCCCTAACTGCGCGCGGAGCGCCTGTTCCTTGCGCAGTTCGGCGCGGTCAGATCCTCCCTCGTACAGGTTCACTTTTGCGCCAACCTTCACCACCGCGTTATTGTCATGGAGCAGGTACTTGTTCTGGTCGCTGGTGTAATCCCCTTGGGCGTAGATCGTGGGCCAATTCTCACGCGCCTTCGCTTTCTCATTGAATTCCGACGCCCGCGCCATGCCGTCCACCAGCGCCAATTCAGAACGCTGGCCGGCCGCGAGTCTCCACGCCTCTTCGATCGGCGGAAGCTCCGGGGGCGTCATCTCGATGTCACGGACACCCACCCGCCGCGTAAGCGGCAGGGCCAGCAGATTGTTCAACTCCGCGGCGGCGATCTCCCTGCCGTTGCGCGCGGCGATCAACCGCTGGCGCGCGTCCGCCAGCCGCACCTGTGCCGGCAAAAGGTCGTTCTTGACCACCACGCCCTGCTCGTACAAATGCTGTATGTCGCCCAGATACGCGGTGACGCTTTCGACTTCCTTCTCCGCGACCTCGATCATTTTCTCCGACTGGAGCAGGTCGAAATACGCGGTAACGAATTCCAGCACCGCCATGCGCCGCACGCTCTCCAGATTGGCCTGCCGCGCGGACAAAACCTCTTTGGCGGCGCGGTAATTGGCAAGGCTCTTGCCGAAGTCATAGAGTGTCTGATACAAGTCGACGCCGAATGAGAACGGCTGTTGTTCCTGGGTATAGATCACCGAACTGCCGGACTTCGACGCCGGTTGATAGCGGTAAAATGACTTCGAGGCGCTGGCGCTCAGGTGCGGAAAAAGCGCCGACCGGGCGATGAGCGTGTCTTCAAACGCCATCTCGCGGTCGGGAAGCGATATCCTGATCAAACGGCTGTCTTTGAGCACCCGGCTGATCCCCTCGGTAATACTCAGGATATCCGCGCACGCGTCGGCGGGAAGGAACGCCGCGGGGACAGCCGCCGTAGCCGGCGCCGCGCCGGCAGGCGCGGCGATGGACGCCGCGGCAAGGAGCACCAGCCCTGTTTTCATCACGGATACGTTCATTTCCTGCTCGCCCCGGTAAGGAACATGTCCAGGACAAACCCGGACATTTCCCGGAGGCTTTTGGCCCCGGGTTTCTGTTTAAAATAATTAAAAACGACCGAGCTGATGATCGCGACGAGCGTCTCCGCCACCTGCGCCGCGCCGTAATCATCCCGCAATAGCTTTTGTTGCTGGCCAAACCCGACGATCTCGGTAACAAACGGCAGGTGATTCAAAGACGACGACCGGCGCCCCTGGGTATCGATCGTCCACTGGAACCTGCTCCGTTCGGAGATAAAGATCCGGAAGAAATCCTGGTTATTCTCGAAATAACCGAGCGCTTCATCGATCATGATCTCAAGCCGGCGCCGCGCGTCATGCACGCCGGCGGTCTTCTCCTTGATAGTCCGGACCATCGCGACGATCTTCTCCTCTATCAAAGAGAGATACACGCTTTCTTTATCCTTAAAATAAAGATAGACCGTGCCCGTTCCGTACTGCGCCTGTTTGGCGATATCCTGAATGGTCGCCCGTTCATACCCCTTGTGGGCGAACTGATGTTCGGCGGCCCGGAGGATGTCCGTGCGGCGGATCTGCCGGTCTCTTTCTTTCCTGGTCAACTGTATCATGGTTCCCTCATTATGAATAACCGTTCACAATTAGAATATACCATCAATTTGTGATATGTCAATCATTTCCGGGAAAAAATTACACCTGACAGGTGTATAAAGAAATCCGTCGACGGGAAATGTTTTACACCTGTCAGGTGTAGTTACGGCTTATTCGTAGCGGAGGGCTTCGATAGGGTTCAACTGGGAGGCCTTGCTCGCGGGCCAGAGGCCGAAGACCACCCCCACCACCAGCGAGAAAACCGTAGAAAGCACCATGGAGTATACGGAAACCTGCACCGCCCACCCCGCGATCATCTTCATCATCGCGGACGCGGCGATCCCCAGGAAGATCCCGGTAATGCCGCCGATGAGGGACAAAAGCACCGATTCGATGAGGAACTGCACCAGGATATCCTTATTATTGGCGCCGATCGCCTTGCGCAGGCCGATCTCGCGCGTGCGCTCGGTAACGGAAACCAGCATGATGTTCATGATCCCGATCCCCCCCACCAAAAGAGAGATCGCCGCTATCGATCCCAGCAGGAGCGTCAGCGTCTGCATGGTCGATTCGAGCGTGCTTTTGATATCCGACATGTTGCGGATATCGAACGCGTCATCGCTGTCCTTGCCGAGGCGGTGTTGCTTGATCAGCACACGGGATATCTCCGCCTGAGCCGCATCGATATATTCCGGCCCTTTCGCTTCCGCGTATATCTGGTCCACGTACTGTTTGCCCGATACCCGGTACATGGCGGTGGTCAGCGGAAGGATGACGGTGTCGTCCTGATCGCGGAAACCACCGGCCCCTTTCGTGGGCAGGATACCGATCACCTTGAAATTCTGCAGATTAAGCTTGATGGTCTCGCCGACCGGGTTGCTCTCCCCGAACACGTTAGTCACGACTGTCGTACCCAGCAACGCGACCTTCTCCCTGCCGCGCAACTCCTGCTCCGTAAAGAATCTCCCCACGACCGGGACGGCGTCGCGCATCGCGGGATATGCCAGCCCGACCCCTTCGATCTGGGTATTCCAGTTCTTACTGCCGAAAACGATCTGGCCGCGATCGGTGACCGAACCGTAGGCACTCTTGACCGAAGAGATCTTGCTGATAAGGGCAACATCCTCAACGGTAAAACGGGTACGCGTCCCTTCCAGAGAAACGCCCTGCGACTTGGTGTGCCCGGGATGGATCATCAACAGGTTGGAACCCAGCGACGCCAATGATTTCTCGATCGAAGCCTTTGCGCCGGTCCCCAGCGCGAGCATGGCGATGACCGCCGCGACACCGATGAGTATCCCCAGGATAGACAGGATCGACCGCATCTTATGGGCCATCATCGCGGACAGCGCCTGCCGGACATAATCCAGGAATTCTATCTTCGCGGCACCCTTATGCGGCTTCGCCAGCACCGCGCTCACGCGGACGTCGGCAACGGGTTTCGCGGCAGGCGATACAGCGGCCGCCTCCAGCCTTTCGTCGGAGATTATCTTCCCATCGCGCATATGGATGATCCGGCGCGCCTGTTGGGCGACCTCCGGTTCATGGGTGACAATGATCACGGTCTTGCCTTTTTCATTAAGTTTCTTGATGATCGCCATGATCTCGCCCTTGCTCTTCGAATCAAGATTGCCGGTCGGTTCGTCCGCCATCACAATGAGCGGATCATTCACCAGAGAGCGGGCGATAGCTACCCTCTGCTGTTGGCCGCCGGACAGCTCGCTGGGTTTGTGCATGATACGAGCTTCCAACCCGACATCCACAAGCTCCTGGCGCGCTTTTTCCCGCATATGCCTTTTCCCCGCGTATATCAACGGCAATTCCGCGTTCTCAAGCGCGGACATGCGGGGAAGCAGATGGAACTGCTGGAACACGAACCCGATCAGGCCGTTGCGCACCGTCGCCAGCTCGTCGTCGGACAACGAAGTGACTTCTTTCCCCCGCAGAGAATACTGACCTGAATCGGGGCGATCGAGCAACCCGAGGACATGCATCAACGTCGATTTACCCGATCCGGAAGCGCCCATAATGGCGACAAATTCCCCATCGGCGATCTTCAGGGAAACGCCGTCCAGGGCCTTTACTTCCACATTGCCCATGGTATACGTCTTATGGATATCTTTTATCTCTATCATGTTTCGCGGGCCTGATTACGGAGGGCCGCTCGTACCTGATTTCTGCCCGCCGGCCTTCGTGCTTGACGCTTTCCTGGTGGGCATGAACGGATTCTTGCCCGCATCGGCCTTTGGCAGTGAGTATTTCTTTGTTTTCACGATGACCGTATCATTCTGTGTTATCCCCGAAATAATCTCCACATTCTTATCCTGGGTCAACCCCAACGTGACCGGACGCTTCACCAGCTCCCCGCCTTCGCTCACCAGGACATAGCTTGCCCCGTTATCCGCGCCCACCGCGTCCTGCGGGAGAAGCAGGGCATCTGTCCTGCTGTCCGTGACAAAATCGATGTTCGCGTTCATACCCGAACGGAAAAACGGCGGCGCGTCTTCAGGCACCAGATCAACCTTATAGATGGTCACGTTATTGACGGTTTCCGATTCGTAATAGATATGGTCAACGGACGCCTTTATCTTGACGTCGGGATACGCGTCCAGCCCGACGGTCGCGGACTGCCCTTCCTTTATCTTGCCGATATCCGTTTCATCGACCTGCGCGCGCACGATCAGCTTGTCCGAAAGCACCAGGGCCGCGTCGCTGGTAGTGACCGTCTGTCCCGGCTGTATCGTCGCCACGATGACCTCACCGTCGATCGGCGCCACCAGGGCGATCGGCTTATACACCTCCTGCCAGTATTTCAGTTTCGCCTCTCCCTGTTCCTGCGCGGCATCCAGCAGGGCGGCCCGTTCGGTCGAACTGAGCCATCCCAGCGTCTGGCCTTTCTTGACCTTTTCCCCTTCCTTCACGAGTATGCTCTCGATACGGCCGGCGACCGGAGGTTTTATCTGCAGGCGGTTCTTCGGTAGCACGGAACCCGTGGCGGAAATCGTAGTCTGTATGAAACCCGTATGCGGGGCGACCTCCTTGATCATTTCTCCGGAATCGTTCTTCGGCTGAATCTTCATACCGACGGCAACCGCCGCGGCGGCCACGGCCAGCCCGCCGATAATGATAAACGTTTTAGTCTTCATATTCCAGCGTCTCTCCTTTCGCCTTGATCCAATCCGCCTCCGCGAGCAAGGCGTTCGCCTGGGCGTTGATGAAACCGCGTTTGGCGCTCACAAAATTATCTTCTATGATCGACCAGTTATCATACGTGATCGTCCCGATGGAATATTGCGCCTGGGCGATCTTTGAACGCTCCTCAGCCGCCTGAAGCGATTTTTCCTGCACGCCCACATTCTCGATCGCGTCACGCAGGGCGGCGCGATCCTGTTCCAGCGTCAACACTACACCGTCGCGCGTACTGCGCTCATCCGCTTCCAACTGCCTGACCGTCGCCCGGGCCTGCGAAACCTTCGCGGCCCTGAGCCCGCCCTCAAAAAGCGGCAGAGAAACAGTCACCCCGGCGGAAAGAGAGCTCTGATCGGGAGGCATATCGGCGCCGGTCTGACGCGCGCTCCCCTCCACGGAAACGGAAGGCGCGTAATCACCCTGTGCGGCCTTAAGATTGAATTCCGCGGCGTTCCTCCGGGCCGCGGCCTTGCGCACCTGCGGATTTTTCTGCGCCAGGACGGCCAGATCAAGAACGTCTTTTGCGGTATCTTTAACGGTAAAATCGCCTTTGACAACCAGCGCCGTCCATTCTTTCCGGCCCATCTCTTTAGCCATCTGGCGCTGTGCCACCTCGAGATTACGCCCGGCCTGCGCCTGTCCATAGGCGGCCTCCGCGAGGCTCGCCTCAGAGGTCAACAACGCGCCGCGATGCTCAAGGCCCGATTGATACCGGAGCGTGATCAACTCCAGGTTACCGCGCCGGATCTCATAGATATCGTTCGTGATACGGATCATTTCCTGCGCCTTGAGCAGGTTGATGAACGCGGCCCGTAACCTCTGGCGCACATCGGAAGAAGTATAACGAAAATTCTGGCGCGCCGCCTGAATAGTCTCCTCAGCGGCTTTGACCCCGTTAACGGTCTTTTTACCGTCATAGATCAACTGGCTTCCCGTGACACCCACGGAATAGCTTTCCTGGGAAGCGGTGCTGGAATTTTTGGTAGTGGACGCGCCGGCGCTGGCGTCGACCTGCGGAGCTCCCCCGCTGGAGGCGATACCCTTGGCGGATTCATCCTGCCGCACCTGCTCTGCCGCGGAAATGATATCGGGATGATGTTTCTGCGCCTCACGGATGCAATCCACCCAGGTAAGGGTCTCTTCCGCGCCCGCCTGTGAAAACGCCGCCAGCGGCGCCGCTATCAGCGCCGCGCAGATGGCCAGTTTTCTGACAATGCTATCCCTCATGGATGCTCTTCTTTACCTGGGCAAGCAACCGCTCATGCTGTGAAAGGAACGCGCTGAAATCCGCCATCGGCACCAGGCCGATCGGCCCTTCCTCCCCGGCGATGACGAACAGCTTGTCGCCCGCGTTCAACCGGTACATCTTACGCAGTTTGGCGGGAATAACTACCTGCCCCCGTTCACCCACCGTCACCGTCCCGAACACTTTCGGAATAGGCGGAAACTTTGCCATATGCTCTCCCTGGCTGGTGTGATTTACATGCTTAGTTTGAAATACATGCCTTACATGATAAGTATACTATTTCATACTTTACATGTCAAGAGAAAAAAGAGAAGGGGCGGTCAATCGCTGACCGCCCCTTCCCGGATGTTTTTTATGCCGCCTGTTTATTACCGGCTGATCTTAATGATCTTATATGTAAGCGTTCCCGCGGGGACCTTGATCCCCACCACTTCGCCCTCTTTGTGGCCCAAAAGGCCGGAACCGATCGGGGAGGAAATAGATATCTTGTTCGCCGCGAAATCCGATTCCTCCTCGGTCACGAAGGTATATACGATCTCTTCTTTCGTATCCACGTCGATCATCTTCACGGTGGCGCCGATGAGCACCTGGTCGGACGGGATATTCTCGTCTTCAAGGAGGCGCGCGCGGCTCAGCGTCTCTTCCAGTTCCGCGACCCGCTTCTCATTATATCCCTGCGCGTCTTTCGCGGCATCATACTCGGCGTTCTCGGAGAGGTCACCGTGCGCCCGCGCCTCGGCGATCGCCCTGGTGATCTCCCGGCGCCGCGTCGTTTTTAAAAACTCCAGCTCCTCGCGCAATTTCTCATATCCCGCCCTGCTCAGATAAACATCCGCCATTTTGCCTCCCTGATTATTTTTCTGTTATGCCGCCGCTATGCTGTCTCCGCGCGCTTTTCCAGTGCTTCCCACCGCTGATACACCGCCAGAAGCTCCTTCTCTATCTCCGGCAGGCGCCCCTTCATCCGCGAAACCTCCCGCGGATCTTTCTGGCAAAAAGTTACATCCCCCAACCTGGCATAAATATCTTCCTGTTCCGCTTCCAGTCCCTCGATCGCCTTCGGCAGGGATTCCAGCTCGCGCTTCTCTTTAAACGAAAGTTTGGCCTTCGCCGCGGTTATTTCCGGCTTTTGCCGCATGGGCCGTTGGCCGCGCCCGTACCCCGCGGGCACCCGGCGCGAAACGGCCTTGCGCTGGTTCACCCAATCATCATACCCGCCGGGATATTCATTGACGGCGCCGCCGCCCTCGAGCACCATGGTCGAAGTGACCACGTTATTAAGGAATGCCCGGTCATGGCTGACCAAAAGCAGGGTCCCCGTATAATCCAGCAGAAGCTCCTCCAGAAGCTCCAGCGTCTCGATATCAAGATCGTTCGTCGGCTCATCCATGATCAGGAAATTGAACGGCCGGGTAAAAAGCCTGGCCAGCAACAACCGGTTGCGCTCCCCGCCGGAAAGCACCTTGACCGGCGTACGGGCGCGATCGGGCGAAAAAAGGAATTCCTGCAGGTACCCGATGACGTGACGCGCCTTCCCGTTGATCATGACCGCCTCACTCTCGCCGCTGACGTTCTGCATCACCGTCTTCTCGCCGTCGAGCTCCTCGCGAAGCTGGTCGAAATACGCGATTTCCAGATTAGTCCCCAGCCGGACCTTGCCGGAAAGCGGCGCGAGCTTGCCCAGCAGCAACCGCAGAAGCGTGGTCTTGCCTGAACCGTTCGGGCCGATCACCCCGATCTTATCGCCGCGCGTGATCTGCGTGGAAAAATCGCGCACCAGGCACCGCTCGCCGTAACCGAAATTCACATGGAAGGCCTTCATCACCTGGCGGCCGGAAAGGACCGACTCCTGCGCCTGCATGCGCACCTGCCCTTCCGCGGAACGCTGGGACTTCTTCGCCTCCCGCATGCGCTCAAGCGCCTTGACCCGCCCTTCGTTGCGGCAACGGCGCGCCTTGACCCCCTGCCTGATCCACGCCTCTTCCTGGCTCAAGGTCTTCTCGAACTGGCGGCGCTGAGCCGCTTCCGATTCCAGCATCGCCTGTTTGCGGGCGAGGAATGTCGTATAATCGCATGCCCAGCTGAAGATCCTGCCGTTCTCCAGTTCCGTGACGCGCGTCGCGACATGCTCCATGAACATGCGATCGTGGGTGACAAAAAATATGGCGCCGGTATAGCTCCGGAGGAATTCCTCCAGCCAACCGATCGCCTCGATATCCAGGTGATTCGTCGGCTCATCGAGCAGAAGAAGCTCCGGCTTAAGCACCAGCGCCTTCGCCAACAGTACCCGGCGCTTCTGCCCTCCGGATAGACACGCGAAATCGCTCTCCGGATCAAGCTTCATCTTGTCGATCACCAGCTCGACCTCGGAATGGATGTCCCAGGCGCCGGCATGGTCGAGCTCCGCCTGCAATTCATCGATCCGGCGCATCAATTCCGGCGCATGGCTGTCCTGAAGACGATGCGCCAGGTGCTCATACTCGCTGAGCAACCTGCCCCGCGCCCCCAGCCCCTCGAGGACAATATCAAAAACATTCCCGTTGACCCCTCCCGGGACTTCCTGCGGCAGGTGAGTCACGTTAATGCCCTTCTGCACGGTTACCGTCCCGGAATCCGCTTTCAGCTGTCCGGCCATGATCTTCATCAAGGTAGACTTCCCAGCGCCGTTACGCCCTAAAAGCGCGATGCGCTCGCCGGGCTCAATGTGCAGATCCAACTGCTCAATGACCGGCGGCCCTCCGAACGCGACCGAGACTTCCTGAAGACTGATAAGCGCCATAGCAGGTATTATAGCATAGCTTTACACAAAACAGGGACATCCATGGCAAGGGATTACCGGTAGAACGGGATGAATACGAGGGCGGCCCAGACAATGACGGTAGTGGCCACGCCGACCGTCAGGCCGATGCCGAACCAGCGGGCGAACCCGATGCGGACCTTCTTCTGTTTCTCGAGGATACCCAGCGCGATAAGATTGGCGGTGGAACCGACAAGAGTAATATTGCCTCCCAGACAGCCGCCGAACAACAAGCCCCAATACAGCGGCTGGAGGCCGACATCTTTGAATCCCTGCACCACGGGCAAGAGCGCGGCGACGAGCACTACATTATCCAGGAGCGCGGAAAACACGGTGGATATCCACAGAATCAGCCCGGTCAAAAGATGCTGAGATCCGCCTGCCGCCGCGGTAAGCTTCGCCCCCAGCACATCGGTCGCGCCCGTATATTGCAGGGTGCCCGCCTGCGCGAAGAGGAACAGGAAGAATAACAGTGTCCACCATTCCACATCCTTCTCTACATAATCCCGGGCCTGCGCCCTCTTCCAAACCATCACGATACCGCTGGCAATCAGCGGCACGGTAAGCAGTACGGTGTTGGGCTTAAGCCCCAGCAGAAGTTCAAGGCGGTGATGGAATGAGATCAGGATGAGCGTCAGGCCGAACAAAACCAGGCTGGTCTTCAGCTCCCCGCTAAACGCGGATTTATGATGGGGAAGCGCGCCGTGATGCTGACGGATCTTCGCGTCCATCTCGCGCATCGGTTTACGGTACCAGGCGAGACACAGCCCGACGCAGGCGGCCAGACATACTACGGCCAGCGGCAGGGCCTTGACGATAAAATCCTCGAAGGTGAGGCCGGACTTCGCCGCGATAAGGATACCGATGGGATTTCCCAGCACCGTGGCGGCACTGCCGATGTTGGTCGCCAGTACCGCGATGATCACGTACGGGACCGGATCAAGCTCATAATGGTCGCACACCTCGAAGATCATCGCGCACACGAAGATGATCGAGACCGCCTCGGAGACCAGCGCGGAGAGCAACGCCGAGAAAAGCGACAGGATGAGCACGAATTTCAGCGCGGTAAAACGACGCATGGAAAGCAACCGGTAGGTTATCCAGCCGAAAAAGTTGTTCTCGCGCAAAAGCGCCACCATGACCATCATCCCGATGAGGAAAAAGATGACTTCCAAGGAAGAGTATTCCACCACATGCGGAACGTCGATGGTACCGGTAAGCAAAAGAAGCGCGGTGCCGATAAAAGCGAAACTGAGGCGGAAATCCCAGAAGAACAGCGTGCCGAGGATGGAAGCGGAGAAGATCGCCACCGCCAGCGACTGGTGGTTGTTCAGGCCCAGCGAATTGACGAAGAACCCGAGTCCCACCGCGATCGCGATAAGAAACACCAACTTTTTTACCATGCCACTCCGTTAATGAAGGAACAACCTGGTAACAAAGAAATACGAAACCGCCGATATCGCCGCGGCGCACGGGATCGTGAGGATCCAGGCCCAGATGATCGTCCCCGCCACTCCCCAGCGCACCGCGCTGGCGCGCTTGAACGAGCCGATACCCATGATCGAACCGGTGATCGTGTGCGTCGTGCTGACCGGGATACCGAATCCCGTGGAAACGAACAGCGTGATCGCGGCTCCCAGTTCGGCGCAAAACCCATCCACAGGCTTAAGCTTGACCACTTTCTGCCCCATGGTCTTGACAATGCGCCAACCGCCGAACATCGTACCCAGAGAAATAGCGCCATAGCAGGCGAAAACAACCCATAAAGGGATGTGATACTCTTTCCCCAACAGACCCGCGCTGAAGAGCAGGCTGGCGATGATCCCCATGGTCTTCTGGGCGTCATTGCCGCCGTGGCCCATACTGTAGAAAGCCGCCGATACCAGCTGGCCTTTCCTGAATATATGATCCACCTTGAGCGGCGTGCTTTTCCGGAACGTCCAATACACGATCATTCCCAGCACCAGCCCCAGCAGAAGCCCCGCCACGGGGGATACAAAGATGAACGCAACGGTCTTGAGGATACCTTTCCATACCAGCGCCCCGGGGCCGGCCTTGACCAGCGCCGCGCCGATCATCCCGCCGATGAGCGCGTGCGAAGAACTCGTCGGCAAGCCGAAATACCAGGTAATGATATTCCAGCCGCAGGCGCCCATCAGCGTACCGAATATGATCGCCTTGTCCACGATCGCGATATCGATGATCCCTTTACCGATGGTATTGGCAACGTGCAGGCCAAAGAAGAAAAACGCGAGGAAATTGAAGAACGCGGCCCAGGCGATCGCGAAACGCGGCGAAAGAACCCGGGTGGAAACGATAGTGGCGATGGAATTCGCCGAATCGTGGAAACCGTTGAGGAAATCGAAAGAAAGCGCCAGGAATATCAGGAAAACAATACCGAAGGTCATTGATTATGCCTGTTTGAGGATGATCGCGCCGACCACGTGAGTGACATCCTCGCAGATATCCAGGACCGTTTCGGCGTCCTGGTAGATCTCCTTGAGCTTGATCACCATGATCGGGTCCTTACATTTCTCAAAAAGCTCGGCGAGCGCCGCGTCCCTCATCTCATCGCCGATATTCTCCAGCCGGTTGATCTCCACGCAGGCGTCCTGTATGCACTTCAGGTTCTTGATATTACGCAATCCTTTAACCGCGGCGCTGACGCCGGTAACCGATTCCAGGATAATAGCGGAAAACCGCACCATGTTCTTATCGACGGCAGTAAGCTTATAAATGCGCAGACGGCTGACGATGGTATTGATCATGTCGACGACATCATCCAGCTCTTTCGCGAGTGCGTGGATATCTTCCCGGTCAAACGGGGTGATGAACGTCTTATTGAGGCGCTCCATGATCTCATGCGCCACTTCATCCCCCTGATGCTCAATATCTTCCATCTTCTTCAACGCCTGTTCGTCGACCATGCCCTTCGCGGTGATCCCCTGAAAATGCTTCGCCGCTTCAACGGCAAAACCAACCTGTTTATCGAACAGATTGAAGAAATTGACTTCTTCGGGGAGGAATTTGAAAAACATAGAGTCTCCTTTGCGATGGATTGAAAGGGGGTATAAACGCTAGTCAGGATATCACAAACCCGGAGCCCCGACAAGCAAAAAAAGGGGACAGACACCTTTTTCATTACGCTTCCGCCAGAAAAAAGGTGTCTGTCCCCTTTTTTACAGCGGCGTTCTGACAATATAGAACTTCTTTTCGGCGGGGACAAGGACGGCCTTGCCGAGGGCGACCGTCTGCGCCGCCGCCCCGGTTGCGTCCGTGCTGACGAATTCCAGGGTATACTCCCCCGGGTCCAGCGCCAGGCGCGTGATCATGATCTTTTCCGGCAACGTCTGCCACGAACGCAGATCGGCGCGATTGGTGCTCAGAAAATACAGGCTGGACAGAAGACGGAAGATATCCACCCCGTTACTGTCATTGTGCTTCGCGACCGATTTCTCCTGCGCCTGCACCGCCACATACTTCACCGCCGCTTTCACCGCGGCCCTGGCGATCGCTCTGACCTTACGGTCCTCCAGGTTCTTCACGGCGATCGCTCCGATATCCTCCCCCACCTCAGCCTTCGCGGTGAAAGAGCCCCCTTTAGCGTTCCGGGCCACCAGCCGGGATGAAACGATCCGGCTCGGACGCAGAGAATACCGGGGAAACGCGATCGAGGAGACATACCCGTTCAACAACGGAACCGGCACCACCACCTCCTCCTTCTGGGGCGAAAACCCTGCGTATTGTATGACATAGATCTCCGCGGGCCGGAGAGCGACGGGAAGAGATGAAGGGCAGGAATTGTTCTTTTCTTTCAGGAACGAAGGCGGATCGGTCCGGTATTGGGAACGGTAATCGGTATCGTACGTCTGGAACGCCTGTTTGAACCAGAGACAGGCGTCATCGGCGTCTTCCGGATGGCGCGAAGCCTCGTACAACAGCCCCATGAGGAGACGGCAAAACGCGTCCTCACGGTACACGTTCTTCTGCTTCTCGGGATATTTGCTGTTGATGGCCGCCAGGCGCGCGTCGGCGTCCCGGGCCTCGACCCGGGCCTCGTCGTACTCGCCCAGCATCACGTAATTAAGCGCCTGGAAGACATTCAGGAGCACGCGCTCGAAATCCTCGCCCCGGTAATCCATGGAATAATCGGTAAGGACAAGGCTGGCGGCGATGCCGGAAAGCGATTTGGTATACAACTCCTCATACCGCCGGCGCGCCTGCTCGAAGGCATCCGTGGATTCCCGGTATTTCCCCTCAAGATGCAGGAGCAGGCCCTTTTCGAGCAGGAACAGGTACCTGCTCCGGGCCCCGTAATCCTTCCGGGAGTTTTCCAGCGATTGCGCGGCGCCGGCGTAATCGCCGGCCTCCGCGGACATACGCACCTTCTGCTGGGCCGCGGGAATGGTCACACAGCCGGACAGCAGGATCAGCGGCGCCGCGAGAAGGATTACAAACCGAAAAGCTTCCGGGAAACGTACTTTTTGATCTCTTTCTGGCCGATCCATACTTTCTCGTTGGTGGTCAGATCCACCATCTCCAGGTTAACCTGATAGAGGATGGCGTACTTCCCGTCGATCTCATCCTTGACCGAATTGATGGTGCCCTGCACCATGAAATCGGCGCCCGTCTCGCTATCCGGCGCCTTGCGCGAAGCCTGCGCGGCATGCGCGGCCTGATCCGCTTTCTCATCACGAAGCTCGTCGCGGTCGCCTTTGGCCGCCACAAACTTCACCTTGCCGGAATTGGTCAGACTGCGTTCGAGGCTGGCGATAAAAAGGCCGGCGTCGACATGCTCATTGGAACGATTACGGACGGTACCGACGATGACCACCGGCTGGCGGTTGTTCTTCGCCGCGAACACATCCACCCACGGCTTGGCCAGGCAATCCTTGATCATTTCCTCGGAAACCATACGGTCGTCGACATCATTCCACCGGCCGCTCAGGTCGATCCGTTTCTCGACAGCCGGGCGGACGACCTTCGTCGCGCAACCGGAAAAAGCCAGCGCCGCGGAAAAAACCATGCCGAGCACTACCACACTCTTCAGTTTTTCCATATTCCTCTCCTTTGTAATGATAAAGACACGCCTGATACAGGTATTCAGGGGATTATAGCTCCGCGGTGGAAAAAGTCAAGGACGGTTCCGCGGTGCACACCGCGTAGGTCTAGACCTGCGCGATGAAGGTAATGGGGAAAATTCAGGTAAGGTGCTTGACCACCACGTGAAGGGGATGCTTCGCGGGGCCGGAAGCGGGACGGGCGGCATAACCGACGGGGATAACCGCCATGAACTCGCCCTCGGGCTCGCCGATGAACTGCAGGATGTCGTTCTTTATCAGGACGAGCACGCCAAGCCAGACCGCGGACAGCCCCAGCGAGGTCGCGGCGATGAGCAGGTTCTGCACCGCCGCCGCCGAGCTCTGGATCTCCATAATGCGGAAAAAGTCGTGGGCCACGTTCTTTTCCACCTTGAACAGCTCGGTCCCGCGGGTGATCAGCTCCCCCGTATTGGCCACCGCCACCACCACGGGAGCGGAAGCGATACTGCGCGATGCCATGCGCAAAAGAGCCGATGAAGGCTTGGGAAAAAGGTCCGCTTTCGCGCAAATAAGGCTGACCAGCTCGCTTTTTTTGTCGCCTTTGAGGATAATGAACTTCCAGGATTGCTGGTTATGCGCGGAAGGCGCCTGGTGCGCCGCGTTCAGGATAAGCTGGAGGTCGCTTTCTTTGACCGGCTTATCGATAAAACTGCGCACACTGCGGCGGTTATGGATGGATTCCAGGGTCTCGTTCTTTTTCATAGCCTCCCCGGACTATTTACAGGTGGAAAGAAGTTCCTTGTTCGTGGGATATTTCTGGAGCAGTCCGACCAGCGTTTGCGCGGCCTCAACGGGATTAAGCTCAAGCAGGGAACGCTGAAGATTATCGATCGCCGTGCGCTCGTCATCAGCGAGCAGGAGCTCGCGTTTGCGGGTTCCGCTCCGGGGGATGTCGATCGCGGGAAAGATCCGGTGGTTGGCGATATCCCGCGAAAGAAAGACCTCCATATTGCCGGTCCCTTTGAACTCCTGGAAGATCACCTCATCCATGCGGCTTCCCGTATCCACCAGGATAGTGGCCAAAATCGACAGCGACCCGCCGTTCTCGATCTTGCGCGCCGCGCCGAAGATGCGCCGGGGAACCTCCAGGGCGCGCGCGTCCACGCCGCCGGAAAGCGTCCTGCCGCTCGACTGGCGTTCCGCGTTATGCACGCGGGAGAGGCGCGTCAATGAATCCACCACGATGAGCACGTTCTTGCCCTCGACCACCTGGCTAAACGCCTCTTTCATCAGGTCATCGGCGGTGCGCACATGGTTATCGTAACTCTGGTCGGAAGAAGACGCCCTTACCTCCGCGGGGACACTGCGCTTGAAATCGGTGACCTCCTCCGGACGCTCATCTATAAGCAGACAATACAGTTTAACTTCAGGACAACTGGCGCCGACCGCCTGGCAGATATGCTTGAGGAATGTGGTCTTGCCTGAACCGGGCGGGGCGACGATCAGGCCGCGCTGGCCCATCCCGATGGGACAGATCAGGTCCATTGCCCGCATCGTCAGTTCCTTACTGCCGGCCTCAAGACGGATGCGCGGCGAAGGATCGATGGCAATCCCTTCCAGGAAACGGCGCTGGGCATCGTCCTGCGGACGCGCCGGGTGCGCCGGTTTGCGGGTCGGATTGCCGCGGCTGAAAAATCGTAAACGGTCTGGGGAATTCAAATTCTGATTTGGGGTTGCTGCACGGTTAGGGGGTGCCTGCGAAAGAGGACGCTGTCTCTTATTCTACCTATTATATCCGGATTACCGCGATTCGCAAAGAAAAAAATCAAATCTTACCGGGAGCGTTAAAAAAGCCCTGGCCACAACGGTGACCAGGGCTCCGCATCCCTGTATATAACAAGAAGCGTTTACGCGAAGGTCGTATCCTGAGCCGCGCCGGCCTTCACATTGATGGCCCGCGGACCCTTCGGGGACTGCTCGACCTCGAACTCCACGGCCTGTCCCTCGTTAAAGCTGTCGAAATTCCCCTCGACACCGCTCTTGTGGAAGAACAATTCTCTTCCGTCGTTGTCCGAGATGAATCCGAAGCCCCTGTCGCGCACGATCTTCTTCACTTTACCTGTATGCATTAACTTCTCCTTTAGGAAGAATAAGGGCCGGCACGCGGATGCGGCCGGCCCGTTTATTCTTAGAGCTTCACTACGTTCTTCGCCTGCTCACCCTTCGGACCCTGGGTGATCTCGAACTCAACATCCTGCCCTTCGGCTAAGGTCTTGAATCCATCCCCGAGGATCGCGGAATGATGAACGAACACGTCTTTTCCAGACTCAGGCGTGATGAAACCATAACCCTTCTGATCCGAGAACCACTTTACTTTTCCCTTTGCCATTACTTACTTCTCCTTGTTTGTAGTAGTAAATAACGGCTTTAAACGAAAAAACCGCCGGCAAGTTCATCCTTGGCCTGGCGGCTTAAAGTGTTCGCTTACCATCATATTTACTACACTTGAATGGAGTATACACGCACTACGCGTATTTGTCAACAATTATCTTTTAAATTATTTCCCGCCTGCCAAAAGGCCGTACGGCGCTATTTCCGCGGGATGATCCGGAAAATGATCTTCACCGCCCGCATCAGCATCCTCGTCCAGATATTCTCCATATCCCTCGCCACCTCTTTGAGGCGCGCGCGGATCGGCAGGTGCTGGGGGCAATGCTCCTCGCATTTACCGCACCCCCTGCAGAGAGAGGCGAAACTCGGCCGGCCGCCGAAAAGGCCGCTGGAAATAACCAGATACTTGATCTGCGGCAGGAACTCGCCGAAAAGGTGTTTATCGTTATAATACGCGAAACATGAGGGGATATCCACTCCGAAAGGGCACGGCATGCAGTAACTACAGCCACTGCACCCCACCCGGATCAGCTTTTCCATCACCCGTTTGACCCGCTCCACCAGGGCCAGCTCCTGTCCGGTCAGGGAATGCGGCAACGCCTCGCCGGCAATACGGACATTTTCGTCGATCTCCCGTTCCTCCCCCATCCCGGAAAGGACCGTGGACACCTGCGGATGGTCCCATACCCAGCGCAGGGCCCATTCCGCCGGGCTCCTCTTTACCGCGGCCTCATCCCAGATCTTCTGCGCCTCGGCGGGCATCTTCCTGACCAGCAGGCCGCCGCGCAAAGGCTCCATGACGGCCACGCCCAACCCGCGGGCCGCCGCGTATTCCAGCCCCTCAGTCCCCGCCTGGAACCGCTCATCCAGATAGTTATACTGCAACAGGCAGGATTCCCAGGAATAGTCGTCAATGATCCGTTTGAAATTGTTGATATTGCCATGGAAAGAAAAACCGATATGGCCGATCGTGCCCGCGCGCCGCGCGTCCTCAAGGAATTCCCGCACCCCCAGCCCTTTCAATCTCTCCCAGCCCTCCCAGCTCGCCAGGCTGTGGATCAGGTAATAGTCGATATGACCGGTGCGCAGTCGCTTCAACTGCGTCTCCAGGATCGCGTCCATATCTTTGCGGGAATACACCAGGAACGGCGGGAGCTTGGTGGCGATCTTTACTTTATCGCGGTAGCCTTTGGCGAGGATCCTGCCCAGCGTCTCCTCACTGCGCGTGTAGATGAACGCGGTATCGAGATAATTGAGGCCCCGGTCGATGGCGGAAAAAAGCTGGCGCTCCGTCCGGGCCTCATCGATCTTCCGGTTCTTCATGGGAAAACGCATGCATCCGTAGCCGAGCACGGACACTGCGTCGCCGGTTTTTCCCATCGGACGGTACAGCATGCGGATAGTAGTATATAGGTAAACGGGGGTTGCGGGAAACGCCTACTTCAGGGGGTATTTTTTACAGGTGAATTTCGCCCCTTCGGGGCAATAGCCCAACCCGACGCATTTGGGGCCGGCCTTGCCGAACACCGCCGGCAACGACTTTTTGCAGATCTCCAGCATCTTCTCCGCCAGGGCCCGGATCTCCCACTGCGCGCGGGTACAGCCGCGCTCTTTGAAGAAATGTGTCAATTCACGGCAATTCATCGTCACCACGATCTTCGTTTCCGCCGCCTGGGGCAGGACAAACCGCACGTCCTGGTTGGCGACCTCGCCCTTCTTCCCTTTTGCCTCGAACATCCCGCTCAGGGCGTTATAGCTGGCCTGTATCTTCTCCATGATCGCCAGATACTCTTTTTTCATCGCCGCGTCGCCCTCAATCGAAGGCGGGACCACATAATCGAAATCCGACTCGCGGACATACCGCTGGCTCTGCTGGGAATACGAGGCGATACGATGGCGCACCAGCTGATGGGTCAGCGCGCGCGAAACGCCTTCGATGGCGAAGGTGAATTTGACATGTTCCAGCGGGCTTTCATGGCCGGAGGCGACCACCTGGGCGATGAACTCCTCCTGTTTGGCGGTGTCTTTCTGCCCCTCGGCAAAGATATCCCCGGCGAATTTCGGGGAATAGCACTGCCGGCAGGCGGCATAGATGATCGAAAGCGCGTTATTGGACACATCCAGCAGTTCCACGTGAAGTTTTGTCTGGGCCATGAAAAACTCCTTATTCTAAATATTCTCCCGCCGCGTACGAACTGCGCACATACGGAGCGCTCTCCACGTGCGCGAATCCCATTTCCCGCGCCGTATCCCCGTAGAGATCGAACTGCTCCGGGGTAATATATTCTTTCACCGGAAAATGCTCGATGCTCGGCGCCAGGTACTGACCGATACTCAGGAAATCGCACTTTACCGCGCGCAGGTCTTTCATGACCGCGACGATCTCATCCCGTTCTTCCCCCATCCCGAGCATCAACCCGGACTTGGTCTTACGGCTGGGCGCGAACTCTTTGGCCAGGCGCAGGACTTCCAGGGAACGGGTATAGTCAGCGCCCTGGCGCACCCACTGGTACAGCGAAGGAACGGTCTCCAGATTATGCGCGATGATATCCGGTGACGCGTCCGCCACCGCCTGCAACGCCTCTATGGAAAGCTGGAAATCAGGTATCAGCACCTCGATCGTCGTCCGCGGCGACTCACGGCGCACCAGGGACACCGTCTCGGCGAACACCGACGCGCCGCCGTCCGCGAGGTCATCGCGGGTGACGCTGGTGATCACCACATGTTTTAATCCCAATCGCGCGACCGCCCGGGCCACGCGCCGCCCTTCGCCCGGATCAGGCGGCATCGGCAGGCCTTTGCGCACATTGCAAAAACTGCACATGCGCGTGCACTGTGTGCCGAGGATAAGGAAGGTCGCTTCGGAACGGGCGAAACATTCGCCCATATTCGGGCACAGCGCCTGTTCGCAGACCGTCTCGACGCCCAGGTTGCGCAACACGCGCTTCATTTCCGTGCACGCGCCCAGATTAACTTTTTTATTCAGCCAGGCAGGCTTCATACGTGCTCCACTTCAAGACCCCTCGACAGGACCCGCACCCCACCTCAGAACCCGCATCTGAAACCGAAGCGCGAACGCAGGTTTCAGATGCGGGTTCTGTCGAGGGGCAGATGCGGGTTCTGAGGAGGTCATGCGGGCTCCCCGTCAAATTCCTCGGCAAACGCGCCGATCAATGTATCTTCCAATTCATCCTTAGCCGGCACTGTCTTCAACTCCTCGGAAAGCGTGGTCACCTGCGCCGCGATATCCAGCGGCAGAGACGGCGCGTAGCGCCGCACAAACTGCCAATCGACACTGACCGGCACCGAACCGTGCTGAAAGATCACCCCGCGCAGGCGTTTCTGGGCGTTGCCGCCGATCTTACGGCCGTTCACCACCAGGTCATACTTCTCGCGCGAGGCACTGCATAGTTCATGCGGGGCGCGCAGTTCGTCGAAACCCGGCGCCTCCAGCGCGAAATCGGCCCGTAATCCCAGCGCCCCGTAAAATCTGACTAAAAATGAACATATCTCACGGTAAGAAACCAGAGCGCCTTCCGGCTCTCCCACATCTTCCTTCCCGCAGACGAAACTGTAGGTGATCTCGTCGTGATGGAAAAGCACCCCGCCTCCGGTCATACGCTGTGACAGCTCCACCCCGTCAACAGCGCACCGGCCGCAATCCAACTCTCCCTCCGGTTTCTGCGAGACCCCGTAGGTGAATGACGGCGCTTTCCAGCGATAGACCCTGAAAACCGGGACACCGTCGCCCAGATAGCGGCGCAGGAGCTCGCCGTCAAACGCCATATTCTCGGCGGCGGACAACGCGGGAGAACGGATCACTTTGAATTTTTTCACGTGAGGAACGCGGGTTTTACGGTTTCCAGCGCAGATTGGGTTCACGGGCGGCCTTGGTCTCATCCAGGCGCCTGACCGGCATGCGCAACGGCGCCGAGGTCACCCGGGAAGGATCCTCCTGCGCCAGACGGGCGATCTCGATCATCGTGTCGATAAAAACATCCAGCGTCTCTTTTGATTCGGTTTCAGTCGGCTCGATCATCAGCGCTTCTTTGACGATCATCGGGAAATAGATCGTGGGGGGATGATAGCCCCTATCGATAAGGTATTTGGCGATATCCAGCGCGTGCACCCCGTTCTTCACCTGGCGGGACGCGGAAAAAACACATTCATGCATGCAGGTCTTATCGAACGCCAGATCGTAGTGGGCCTTAAGCCGCGCCTGGCAATAATTGGCGTTGAGCACCGCGATCTCCGCGGCCTCGATCAGCCCCGCCCTGCCGAGGATGAGCATATAGGCGTATGCCTTGAGGATAACGCCGAAGTTCCCGTAGAACGGGGCGATATATCCGATGGACTTACGGCGGGTATAATCCAGCGCGTAGGTGCCGTCGGGCCGGCGCGCCACCCGCGAGATGGGCAGGAAATCCACCAGCTTCTCGGCCACGCCCACCGGGCCGGCCCCCGGCCCGCCGCCGCCGTGCGGAGTGGCGAATGTCTTATGCAGGTTGATATGCACCACGTCGAACCCGATATCCCCCGGGCGGCATTTACCGAGCATCGCGTTCAGGTTGGCGCCGTCGTAATACATCAGCGCCCCGGCCGCGTGCGCCAGGTCCGCGATCTCCTTGATGCGCGGGTTGAAGATGCCCAGCGTGTCCGGGCAGGTCAGCATCACCGCCGCGGTCTCTTTGTTCAACCGCTTCTTATACTCCGCCATATCCATGTACCCGTCCGGCCCCGTGGGGATGACGATGACCTCGAACCCGGCGATCGCCGCGCTGGCGGGATTGGTGCCATGGGAGGAATCGGGGACGATGACATATTTACGCGGGGCGCCTTTATCTTTGTGGTAGGCGGCGATGAGCATAGCCCCGGTCAACTCGCCGTGCGCGCCGGCCAACGGCTGCATGGTGAACGCGGCCATGCCGGTGATCTCCGCCAGCAGGCGTTCCGTCTCATACAGCACTTCCAGGGATCCCTGCGCGAGCATACCGCCGCCGGACAACTGCGGGAGGAGCGGATGCACATTGGTGAAACCCTCGAACGCGGCGATCCGCTCGGTGAACTTGGGATTATACTTCATTGTGCAGGAACCCAGCGGATAGAAATTGGTGTCGACCGAATAATTCAGCCGGGAAAGATTGGTGTAATGGCGCACGACGTCCAGTTCGCTCAGCGACGGCAGGCGCGACTCCACGGCGCGCAGGTATCTTTTCTCAAGCGGTTTCGCCGCGGGGACATCCGCCGCGCCGTACGAGAACCCCCTCCTGCCTTCCTTGGAAATCTCGAAAATAAGCCTCATAGCACCGCCTCCAGGGAGTCGGCGAGCCGGCAGATCTCCTCTTTCGTGCGCTTCTCGGTGACCGCGACCAGCAGGTAGTTGTCCATCCCCTTATAGAACCTGCCCAGCGGGAAACCGCAGGCAAACCCTTTATCGACCATGCGATAGACCACCTCGTCGGCATGGCGCGGCAGGCGGATGGTAAATTCGTTAAACGTCGGCGAGGAACGTTTCACCTCGATGCCGGAAACGCGCCCTAATGTCTCTTTGGCGAACTCCGCCTTGGCGTGGTTGAGCGCGGCCATTTCCTTAAGCCCTTCTTTACCGAGCAGGGAAGAAAACACCGCCGCGCGCAGGGCGCAGTGGGATTCATTGGAACAGATATTCGAAGTAGCCCTTTCGCGGCGGATATGCTGTTCACGGGTCTGCAGGGTAAGCACAAAACCCCGTTTCCCCTCGGAGTCAACGGTCTGGCCGACGATCCTGCCGGGCATCTGGCGCACCAATGCCTGTTTCGCGGCCATAAAACCCAGGTACGGCCCGCCGAACGAAAGCGGTATCCCTAAGCTTTGCCCTTCGCCGACCGCGATATCGATCCCCATCTCGCCCGGCGGTTTGAGCAGGGAAAGCGAAACCGGATATACCGAAGCGATGGCCAGCGCGCCGGCCGCGTGCACCTTCTCCACGATATCGCTATAGTCGTCGATGGCGCCGAAGAAATTCGGGTTCTGCAGGATGACCGCCGCCGTCTTGTCATCAAGCAAGTCGAAAAGCTCTTTCCGCGAACACTGCCCGTGCGCGACCGGCGCTTCGACAAACTCCACATCCAGATTCGAGGTATAGGTATAGAGCATGGTACGGTAGATCAGGTTCACGCCGCTGGACATGATGATCTTGTTGCGGCCGGTGGCCCTCACCGCCATCATCGCCGCCTCATACAGCGCGGTCCCCCCGTCGTACAGCGACGCGTTGGAAACATCCAGCCCGGTGAGTTCGCAGATGACGCTCTGGTATTCGTAGATGGCCTGCAGCCAGCCCTGGGAACACTCCGGCTGGTAGGGCGTATAAGCGGTATAGAATTCCGGACGGCTGACGATCGCGTCGACCGCGGCGGGGATAAAATGGTCGTAGAAACCCGCGCCCACAAAATTGACCAGCTGGGTGGCGTTCTTGCCGGCCAACCGTTTCAGATGCTCGGTAACCGCGTATTCCGACTTACCGGCGGGAACAGCGAACGATTTCGGGCGCAGGAAGGTGGGGATATCCTTGAATAACTCGTCCACGCTCGCCACCCCGATGGCCTTGAGCATGGAACTGATCTCGTCTTTTGTATGCGGGACGTAACTCATGTATCAGGAAAGCCCTTCAAGCAGTTTCGCGTACGCGGCCGCGTCCATCAGGTTCGCTTTTTCCGCCTCGGCGGCAATATCGATCACAAACAAAAATCCTTTTTCATACGGCTGTTGATTGACCAGCTCCGGATGAGCGGCAAGTTCTGTGTTGACCGCGGTCACCTTCCCGGAAAGCGGCGCGTAGACTTCAGAAGCGGCCTTGACCGATTCCACCGTCGCGCAGAATTTCGCCTGCTGGATGCTCTCGCCTTTTTTCGGCAGTTCCACAAAGGTGATATCGCCGAGGGAATGCTGGGCATAATCGGTAATGCCGACCTTCGCGGTCGTGCCTTCTATCAATGCCCACTCATGATCTTTGGTATACAGCAGATCTTTCGGTACGTTCATAAAAATCTCCTCTACGATTTGCGGTAAAAAGGCTTTCTGACGATCACCGCCGGGATCTCGGCGGCCGCTTCCTTGACCATCACTTTCGCGCCCAGTGCGAGTTTCCGCGACACATACCCCATGCCGATCCCCACGGAAAGGGTCGGGGAGAACGATCCGCTGGTCACTGTCCCGACGCGCATACCGTCGGCCAAAATGATGGAATTATGCCGGGGAGAACGCCGCGACTCGGCCTGGAAACAAACCAGGTGCTCTTTAACGCCGGCCTGTTCTTCGCCCAGCAACGCCGGCTTCCCGATGAAATCCTTAGAAAAATCAACGAACCTTTCCAGCCCCGCCTGCAACGGCGTGCGCGACGTATCCAGGTCCTGTCCGTACAGCGGATAGGCCATCTCCAGGCGCAGGGTATCGCGCGCGCCCAGCCCCGCGGGCTTCACCCGCGTGTCATTAAGCAGGAGCGACCAGAGCTTCCCCACATTCTTGCTGGAAATATATATCTCGTACCCCAGTTCGCCGGTATACCCGGTACAACTGATGATGCACTTCTCCCCCCACAGGTCGAACTCCGCGGCGGAGAAATACGACAGGTACGCGATCTTGACGCCGAAGATATCTTTCAGCACATCGCGCGAGAGCGGCCCCTGCACGTCAAGCTTGCCCATTCGCGCGGAAGCGTTCTCGAACGCGAACTCGCCCTTGAGATGCTTACGGACGTTCTCCTCATCCCCGGCGATGGTAGCGGCATTGACCACCAGCATCCAGAGTTTCTCGTCCAGCCGGTACACGATGAGATCGTCAAGCACCCCGCCCATCTCGGTAAGCATGAACCCGTACCGGCAGGCGCCGACAGGCAGTGCGGCGATCTTCTGAGTAACAATACGGTCCAGGCCGCAGGCAACCGGATCGCCCTCAATCATGAATTCGCCCATATGGCAGATATCGAAGACTGAGACCCGCGTGCGCGTGTGGACATGCTCCGCCAGGATGCCCGCGTACTGGATAGGCATCAGCCAGCCGCCAAACGGCGCCATCTTCGCCCCCAGCGCCACATGCTCCCGGTAAAGCGGTGTTTCCTGAAGTTTTTCGTTAGTCGGAGATTCCATGACAGTATATGTAGAAGTTATGGTAGTGAAGACAACTGGAATAGTCTATCACAATTCGCGGGAAGGTTCAACGGGGAAGTGCGGGAAAAGAAAAGCTCAAACCACCATTAAAGACGGATGTTTTTTGTGCAGAGGCCTCGTAAAACTGATCGTAACATCCGTGTTCAATGAATTTGAAAGTTTGCTCAGAGTATCCAGCGTCAGATTCTTCGCCTCACCTGTCTCGATCTGGGATACATATTGCTGTGAGACTCCCAGCCTTTTCGCCAAATCGTTTTGCGTCAAATGACAATCCTGCCTTAATTCAGCGATCTTCTGGGCGAGAGAAACCTTCATCCTCTCCGTTTCATATGCGTGCCGGAAACGGGGATCGTTTAGTTTCTCATCCAAATGGTGCTTAATATTCTCCAGCTTTGTCTTGTTCATCGATCGCTCCTTAGCATCGCTCAACCCGAAAAATATCCGATTCTACCCCTCTTTTCCTCTTTAAACAAAGCGCGAGATCCACGCGAGGAATCTTGTCAACATGCTTTTTGATCGCATGAACCAACACAATATTGTTCCTCCGGTAAAAGAAGTAAAAGATCCTGTCGTTTTTTGGCCTTAACTCATAGATGCCGTCTTCCAGATAATCCGCCATCGGCCGGCGCATGTTATTGCCCTGTTTCTTCAACTCCCCGATAAACGCGAAAACCTTTGCCTGTTCCTCAACCGTTAAATCTTCAATATACTCTTTAACAGGGATAGAACCGTCTTTATCAACGAAGTAATATATGGCCGCTATTTTTTCGGTTTCCATAATAAGTATACAAGGTATAACTTGTATTGTCAATATTCCCTTTTCCTTACTACCACTATAAATAGACAGTAAAAAATGAGAAATCTAACGGGAATATTTCCAAAAGGCAGGATTTGTTTCAGAAAACTTGGCGACCCAGAGGGTTATGTAAAACGTCTATAGACAGCGGATCAGTTCCAACAGCCTGCCGTAATCGCGACGGTTGAAGCGCATCACCAGGCGTGGCAGGTCGAGATACTCGCCTTTCTGGACTTCGTCCTCAGTCGGCGGCGCGGGAATGATCTCGCCCTCACTGAGGATATCCTTGAATTCCTGATTTATCTTCCGGAGAGTGGCATCGGAAAGCGGCCGGTTCAAGCGGATCACGGTCAATTCCCTGACATAGCGGATGGAATGGTAGACGGCGTAGAACTCCTCTATCAGCCGAACCGCTTCGTCGGCGGTGGTAACGACCTGGAAAAGGCTCAGGTCCTCTTTCTTGATATAGCGTTTCGCCACCAGCTGTTCGTCCACGAAACGCATCCAGCCTTTCCAGTACGTGGAACCGGGAGGTTCCATCAGCAGGATCGGCCGGGGCGCTGATTTACCGGTCTGGATGAGGGTAAGCATCTCGAACCCCTCGTCATTGGTGCCGAACCCTCCGGGGAAAAGCGTCGTGGCATTGCTTTCCTTGACGAAAATGAGCTTCCGGGTGAAGAAGTATTTGAAATTGATGAGTTTTTCTTTTTCGTCGCAGTACGGGTTGGCCTTCTGCTCGAACGGGAGGCGGATATTCAGCGCAAAATCGTTGCCCTTGCCCGCGCCTTTGTTGCCCGCCTCCATAACGCCGGGGCCGCCGCCGGTGATGATCATGTACCCTTTGCCGGACATCTTACGGGCGAATTCCTCGGCCATCAGGTATTCAGGGGAGTCTTTCGGGGAGCGCGCCGAACCGTAGATAATGACTTTCTTTATCTTCCGGTACGGGGCGAATATCTTGAACGAATACCGCAATTCCTTGAGCGTGCTGTTGACCAGTTTCAGATCGCCGGTGTCGCCGGATTCGATGCCCAACCCGACCACGCTGGCAAGGATCTCCCGGAACAGATGTTCGGTACCGGGAGTGGAAGAAAGCTTCGCGAGCCCGGCGATCAGATTATCCGCGTTCGTATCAGACAACGGCATGTTTCTGCAGTTTCGGCCTGCGGTTCTCGAACTGGCAACCGAGGTGGATGTGACAATATTCGTCGTGATTGTAAATACTCAGGATATGCTCACAGCGGGGATACCTGCATTTTCTCCCCCTGCCGGACGTCTTTATCTTTTTCATTTTTCTTTCGCGTTAAGACAGCGGCGGGTATCCTGTATCAGCTCCGCCATCAACTCTTTCACCGAAACGATCTTTTTGATCCGGTACGCGTTGCTTCCGCACATCGCGAAACCTTTGTCCAATTCGCCCCGGTAAGCGCTGATCAGCGCCCTGGCGATGCAATAGTTCACCTTTCTCGGATCGCACGTGGCTAAACACTGGTAGGCGCAGTCGAAATCGATGCGCTCTCCGGAACTTATCCGTCTGACGAAATCGTTAAGGATGACGCGCCCGGGAAGGCCCACGGGGCTGTTGATAATGACGATATCTTTCTTTTCCGCGTCGATATACGCCTGTTTGTATTTAATGTTCGCGTCGCATTCATGGGTGCAGACGAACCGCGTGGCCATCTGTACTCCGCTCGCCCCGACGCGCATGACCCTGGCAATATCTTTGCCGTCAAATATCCCGCCCGCGGCGATCACCGGTATCCGTTTCCCGTCTTTCTCGAATTCACGCACCACGGAAAGCACATCCGCGAGAATACCGTCGAGCGAGAAATGCTCCGGGTCGTCGATCTCCGCCCTGCTGTAGCCCAGATGGCCACCGGCAAGCGGCCCTTCGACAATAACGGCGTCGGGAAGGCGCTGATGGCGTCTCTGCCAGCCGGCGCAGATGATCTTCGCCGCCCTGCCGCTCGACACGATCGGCACCAGCTTTATCTTCGGGTTCTTCACGATCGCGGGCATCTTGAGAGGCAACCCCGCGCCGGAAATAATGACATCTACCTCTTCTTTTTGCGCGACATTGACCAGCTCGTCATAATCGGTCAAAGCGCACATGATATTGACGCCGAACGGCTTTTTCGTCTTCGCGCGAGTCTCCCGAAGGATATCCGCCAGCGCCGTGCAGGAACGGGTCCTGAAATCGACTCCCTCGGTCCCTTCTTCTCCCAGCCCGACCGCGGCAACCACACCCAACCCGCCCTCATGTGAGACCGCTGAAGCAAGCGAGGATGAAGACACGCGCACGCCCATGCCTCCCTGGATTATCGGGACCCCGATGACCAACCCGCCGATATCAAGATCCTTGAATTCCAGAGCCATTAACACTCCTTCGATAATAAAAAAACCGCACAAAGGTTAGTAGTCTTCCCTGTGCGGTTTACGGAAAAATATGCTAATCTTCTATTGTGGACTGTTTATCCTATTGTATTTTAGCATACGGGGCCAGTTCCACCAACACTATTTACCGATATTTACGGACCCGCGCTTAAAATACAGCGCCACATTGACCAGTCCGATCATAACCGGCACTTCAACCAATGGGCCGATGACTGCGGCAAATGCCTGCCCGGAATTAATGCCGAATACCGCTACCGCCACCGCGATAGCCAGCTCGAAATTATTGCTGGCGGCGGTGAAGGCAAGCGTGACGGTCTTCTCATACCCTGCGCCCGCTTTCGCCCCCATCCAGAAAGAAATAAGGAACATGACCACAAAATAGATCAACAGCGGCAGGGCGATCCTGAGCACATCCAGGGGGATCTTCAGAATATACTCGCCTTTAAGCGAAAACATCACCATGATGGTGAACAACAGCGCCCAGAGTGTAAGCGGGCTTATCCGTCTCATCAATTCCCGGTACATCCGGCTTTCTCCGCGCCTGCAGAGCGAAAACCGGGTAATGATACCGGCCAGGAACGGTATCCCCAGATAGATGAGCACGCTCTGAGCAATCTGCCCCATCGTCACAGTGACCTGAGCGCCCCGGAGCCCCAGCCAGGACAGGACGATCGTGATAAAAAACCAGGCATAGAGCGAATAAAACAGGACCTGAAAAATGGAATTGAATGCCACCAGCCCGGCGCAATATTCCCGGTCGCCGCGCGCCAGATCGTTCCAAACGATGACCATGGCAATACACCGGGCCAGACCGATCATGATCAGCCCGGTCATATACGCGGGATACCCCCGCAGGAAGATCACCGCGAGAGCGAACATCAGCAGAGGGCCGACAACCCAGTTCTGCACCAGAGAGAGAATCAGCACCTTCCTGTCGGTAAAAACATCCCGGAGCTCCTCATACTTGACTTTTGCCAACGGCGGATACATCATGAGGATCAAACCGAGAGCGATAGGGATATTAGTCGTCCCCACCTGGAAGCTGTTCCAGAATACCGCGACCCCCGGGAAGAAATACCCGCAGGCCACGCCCGTTGCCATAGCCAGGAATATCCAGAGCGTCAGGAACCGATCGAGGAACGACAATCCTTTCATGACCGCCCCGCGATGACGTTGACCATGCCGATGATCCCGAAGAGCGCGAACACCGCCGCGGAAAACCATTTTATCGTTTTCTCCGGGATATGCTTCCGCAAGACTACCCCCATCACGATGCCAAACGCGTCCGCGATGACCATCCCGGTGGTCGTGCCTAAAAGGACCCACCCCATGTTGTTGTATTTCACGGCGAGGCTGACCGTTGCCAGCTGTGTCTTATCCCCCATCTCCGCGAGGAAAAAAGCGATAGCCACGGTCGCCACGGGGCCGAAACGCGTCTCTTTTTTATCCTCTCCCTCGAGCTTATCCCCGCGCAGGGTCCAGAGGGCGAAAATGATGAACGAGAACGCGGCCGCGAACGAGATGACCGCCATCGGGATAACCGTAGTCAGGAAACGGCCGAAAAGCACCGCCAGCGCGTGATTAAGGATGGTCGCCAGAAAAACCGCGAACAATACCTTACGCGCGCTGTAGCGGGTGGCAAACGCCATCGCCAAAAGCTGGGTCTTATCCCCCATCTCCGCGAGGACCACAAAAATAAATGAAGCTATGAACGCCGACATACGTTAAGCTTACTCCCGATTACGGCGTTTAGTCTTGATATCATCGCGCACCTCGCGCTTGTCTTGACGCAATTCGCGGGTATCCTGCCTCAATTCTTGCCGCGCATCACGGATACCCTGGACATCGCCTTCACTGCGCTCCTGCTGAAGCGTACGCAAGTCCTGACCGATCTCACGACGGTCGCTCTTGAGCTCACGCCTGTCCTGACGCATCTCCCGTACATCTTCAGCAGTCGCGTTTCCCCTAAACCGATGTTGAATCGCCGACTGCACCTCAGTCTCATCCACAGTCCCATCGCCATTCCGATCGGCGCGGCGAGTACGGCGCTGTTCCATCTGCTGTTTCTCAGTCTCATCCACAGTTCCATCGCCATTCCGGTCGGCGCGACGAGCGCGGCGCTGTTCCATCTGCTGTTTCTCAGTCTCATCCACAGTTCCATCGCCATTCCGGTCGGCGCGACGAGCGCGGCGCTGTTCCATCTGCTGTTTCTCGGTCTCATCCACAGTCCCATCACCGTTCAGATCGGCGCGATGGGCGCGGCGCTGTTCCATCCGCTGTTTCTCAGTCTCATCCACAGTCCCGTCACCGTTCAAATCGGCACGACTTTTGCGAAACACGGCCTTTTCCTCATCCGACACCTGCCCGTCACCATTAGTATCCATTGCCGCCGTACGCGCCGCCTGTTTCTCCGACTTCACTGCCTGCCGCGAATCTTTCAACGCCTGCATATCCTGCTGTTTCTGCTGAAGATTCTCCTCATGAACAACCTTCAGCTGTTCCTTCAACGACTGGGCGGACGCGGTATCCCCGGAATTCTCTGCCTGACGGATCTGTTCCCGGATGCTCTTTTCTTCGGCGCGCGCCGCTTCGGCATTGTTTTTAATCGTATCTTTCTGTGCCGCGAACTGGTCCTGGCTGGTAACGTTATCTTCCTGCGCGAGAACCGACGCCGCCGATACCGCCACTATCGCCATCCCCATAATACTGACCGCCCCGAATACCTTACCCAGCGCTTTCATTCCCCCTCCTCGTTAAGTAGAACTTAAGACGGGAACTATAAAAAAAGCCCTGACCGATTAACCGGCCAGGGCTTTTGATACCGTCGTTACTTTTTAACGGCCTTCATTCCGGCGCTTCGAGAAGCAGTCCTTGCAATACACCGGACGATCTTCCCTCGGCTTGAACGGGACTTCGCATTCTTTCTTGCAGTCCGCGCAAGTCGCCTTATGCATTTCTTTGTTACCACCGCCAAAACCACCGCCCTGATATCCCATAGCTACTCCTTCTACCCCACTATACCAGTTTCCTGGACTATTGTGCCAGGTTCCTGGTCCGTCATCGAATCCGCCTTAACTTGCGGGTTTTTCTTTTCCAGTTTACGCTGTAATTTCTCTTCGCGTTTCTTCTTCTGCGCCAATTCCCTCTGGCGCTTCTTGAATGAGTAATTTTCTCTTGCCACCGCGTCTCCTTTTAATGGGAATCCCGAAAAACGGGAATTTCAAACAAAAGTTATTGTACCGCAAAAACCCTTCCGCCACCAGATAAATTATTCTTTCGCTTATTTATGCCGGAATGGCCTCTCCGGCATCGTGCCATGACAAACCACGCAGGATTCCAGGGTCCCGGCCTCCCCCTGCAGGTCATTGAATTTTATCCGGTCGTTCGCTTCCCGGCTGGGCGCGATGGCATGCGGGCTGTCGTGGCACGCCGCGCAATAGATCCCGAACTTCGTTTTCGCCTGGTTATACAGCGGCGTATCCAGCGCGTATCCCGGGCCATGGCAGGCGAGATTATCGCACCGCGGTTCATTCTTCCAGGGGCTCTTATTCCGCGCCACGTTGTCCATGGTCCCGTGGCACGTAGTGCAATTCAAACGAAAATTCGCCGACATGGTATCCCGCAGGCACTGTGTCATCGAACCGGGATGGCACCGGTAACAGCCGGCGGTATCCGGAGTGATCTCTTTAACATCTTTATGCCGGCGGTGCATGGCGTTGGACAGGTTTGGTATCCCGGGTTTTCCCTTCGCCCCCAGCGCGGCTGACGCGTGACACCCGGCGCAAAGTACCGGCCGTTGTTCCATGAGCGGCGTTTTGTACTCCCGGGAGTTTAATTTATCATGAAGGGCCAGGATATTGGCCGCCGGCCTGCCGGTAGGCGCGATGGCATTGCCCGTAGTGGCGATCCCCTCATCACTGTGGCATGTGGCGCAATTCAGTTCGTTTGATACGGGAGCCACCACCCGGGTTCGGCAGAGTTCTGTGCCGCTATGCACGTCTTTAACGACGATCGTCGCCAGCTGGTACGGATGCCTTTTCCAGGTACTCCGCTCCTCCGCCGTGACATCCCCGTCGCTGTACTCGGTAAGCGGGATCCCCTCGGCGATGAAATGGTCTCCCGCCGGGTCCATCGTGCCGCGCAAACCTTTGCCGGCCAATCCCGTATCCGGCGCGAGGTCGGCGCCGAAGAGTTTTTTCGCGTATTTCCAGAAATTAGTCTTATCCGGCTTATCCGCGCGGAGCGCGGAATACGTATTCTCCGGAAAGCTGTACTCCACAACGATCCCGGCGGTAACGATCCGGACGGGCTCGCCTACCTTGATCACCTGCGCCCACAGCGTATTATACGGCGGCAGGATCGCCAGATCGCTGAAATCGCGACTGTAGCAATGCATGCCGAGGCTATTCCAGGCAAGCACGATGTACCGCTCCCCATCCTTCGCCTCTTGCGCCTGGGCAGGGCCCGCCGCCAACACCACGCCAAGCCATACGACCGCGGCCCAACCGGACACACTACGCGCGCGCATGATCTCTCCTTCCTAAAAATGTACTATGCCGCCCATCCAGAACATAAAAACCACCGCGACGACATGAAGGACCCACCAGCCGGGTTGAAAAAGGAAGAAATTTTTCATGTATGCCTCCTTATTTCAAACTGATATTCCCCGCGGCATACACCGCCGTCAGGCCGATCAAATGCACCCACCACCAGCCCATGTTCGGATAGCGGAAATATCTCCCTTTGGAAACTGTATCCGCGTCCGACTTCAGGGATGCCAGCGTGTACAGCGCTTTGCCCACGCCGAATTTTCCCCAGGCGAGGGCGATATCCGCGAAAAGCGTGTTCACGATGATATTCTTCAGAGTCAGCGGCCCCTGAAAATTATCGATGGAAAAATCCGCCATCAGGATCGTACCGATAATAACCAGGAAACCATTGAGGATATAGGCGGCGTTCAGCGTTTTTTTGAACCAGAACAACAACGGCAGGCAGAAAACACTCACGATCCCGAAAATAAAAGGTATATAGTAAATTGTCCCTTTGGTGAACGGATGGATGCGGTAATGCAACAGCCAGCCTCCCAGCCCGAGCACAAAAAGCTCGAAGATGAGCGTTATCTTCAACATCGTCTTTTTATTCATGCCCCCTCCGTTTAGCGACGAATAACGTGACAGGCCGGAGTCATCCCGCGCTTCTTAAAATAGTCCTGGTGATACTCCTCCGCCGGATAAAACGCGCCCGCTTCGATTATTTCGGTGACAACCGGATCTTTGAATCTCCTCGACCGCGCCAGCTTTTCCTTCGCCGCCAGCGCGAGTTTCTCCTGCTCATGAGTAGTAAAGAATACCGCCGACCGGTATTGAGAGCCTTTGTCCGGCCCCTGCCGGTTGGGCGTCGTCGGGTCATGGATACTGAAAAAAACATCCAGCAACCCGTTGTACGATATCTTCGCGGGATCGAACACGATCTCAACCGCCTCGGCATGGCCGGTCTTATCCGAACAGACATCCTCATACGTGGGATCTTTGAAATTACCGCCCGTGTAACCGGCCCGGGTCGAAAGGACGCCTTTGCCGATAAACTCCCGGAACGCCGCCTCCACGCCCCAGAAACATCCCGCCGCGAACACAGCCTTTTCTGTTTTAGGCTGTACCGCGAGCTTCAACGCGACGGCGTTGATGCAGTAGCGTTTCCCGCTCGGCAACGGGCCATCGTCAAAAACATGGCCCAGGTGCGCGCCGCAGAGAGCGCACATGATCTCGGTACGGCGCGTTCCCAGGCTGTCATCGGTTTCACGCCGGATATTCAACTCCGATACCGGCTCCCAGAAACTCGGCCACCCGGTACCGGATTCGAATTTTGAATCGTAGCGGAACAGGTCCGTGCCGCACCCGGCGCACTGATAGACACCCTTTTCTCCTTTGGGTGGAAGCGGGCACTGCGCGCTAAACGGCCGTTCCGTCCCTTTGCGCCTGGTTACGGCATACTGCGCCGGCGTCAGAATCCGCTTCCATTCCGCGTCCGTCTTAACGACCTTCTCCCGCGTCTCGATATTCCCGTTCGCGGCATTGAATATCTGTATCTTCCCGTTCTCCGGTATTTCCTTCATGCCCGCCCCCATCAATAACGGAAGTAACAAAACTATGAATTTATGAACCTTTGCCGACGATCTCAAATACTACCCCCTCACGGTTGGCGTACAGGATCTTGATGTCATCCTGGTATTCATACAACTGGCGCATCAGAGGCCCTTCGTAGCCGTTGACATACCCGTACCGCGCCTTAAAAACCCCGCGTATCGCCGCGTGCGGGGGAATGATCCGGCCCAGCATCAGCTCGTCGATGAGGCGGAATTCACCCGGATACTTATGGTACATATAGATCGCGTCGGCCACATTGATGTAATCGTCTTTCGGGTTCAGGCACATGAAATATGAGGCATCCGCGCACGCGCTGTGATAGATCGTTTCTCCGGCGGGAATATTCTTTTCCATCCACCGGCCGATGTCCTCAAGATTACCGCTCCGCGCCGCGGAGAATTCCATAAAACGCGCCAATTGTCCGTTGTTCGGTCTGATAAAAGGAATGACCGCGATGAGGAATATACCGGCCGCGGCGCATACGCCCCGGGCGTTCGCCCGCCATCCCTTTTCCGCCACGCAGTCACGCGCGTACGAAGCGAGAAAAATGAACGCCAGGACATTGACCTGGTACCAGTACCGGTTTCCGAAAAACGCCAGGATCAGGTACGCGTTCGTCGCCGCGCCCCAGACCGCGCTCGCAAAACTCATTTTCCGCCTGCCCAGCAGGGCGGCCCAGGCAATAACGTTCAGCGCGGCGAATACCCCGCTATTGGTGATGAACGTAAGCCGGGTATCGAACGGCATGTGCTCGCTCGCGGAAACAAAATCAACGCCGGACATGGCATGAAGCGGGAGCACGATCCCGTTGAGATATACCGCGTAAAGATTATGCGGGAAATTAGGATTGATCAGGCACCCGAGCGCGGTCCCCAGCAGGACGGCGTAGATATTCCTGCCGCGGAATTCTTTCACGAACGCGTACCGTATCGCCTCTGCAACCAGTACCATGACGATCAGGGTAAAGAACGAGATATGCGTCAGCGAATAGACGGCCGCGATGAAGAAAAGATGCCGCGGCCGTTTTTTAATAATGAAATAAATGCCGAGGATGGCCAGGATATTGGCGAGCATCACCGACCTGAGTTGAAGGAAATACGACGTGAATACCGAGGAAAGGAACGGCAGGAACAAAAAAACCGCCGCCAGCGGGCCGGGAAGATACCGCCGCAGGATGAACGCGTACGCGGCGACAAAGATGGCCGACAGGAACATAAACGCGTATTTCCCCGCGAGGACCACATCCGGCGTCAGGAAAAAGAACGGCACGATCGTAAGATGGAAAAAAAAGTCTTTATCCGCGAAGGAATCCTTAAACGTGGAAAACTGCGCCCAGTGGAACGGGTAATGCGGGCCGAGGTCCTTTATGAAACGCGATACCGCGATATGGTAATAGCTGTCGGGATCGCAGAATGACGGCGAGCGGAACTGGAGGAAAAACGTATACAGCAGGACGCAGATAATGACGAGCGGGAGTATGGATCCCGATAATGTCACGTGCCCAGGTCTAAAACGCATGCCATTATTATATACCCCGCGCCACTTTATCGCCAGCGGGAATTGCAGCTATCCCCGGCAGAGGAAAACGGGGCCTTGTTACTCCCGATCCCCCGCCTTAGTGGACGGAACCGGCGTATTGCCGTCATACTGCCGCAAAGAAAGGCATTGCTGGACATCCTGCAGATTCTTTGCTATCTTCGCGCTACCGGGTTGCTCCGCGCCTGCCACCATAAGATAGACGAACGCTTCCATGAAACGGCCTTTTGCCGCAAGCGCTACCGCGAGATTATTGCGCGCCTCGACGAACCCGGGCTTAAGGCGCAGCGCGTATCCATAGTGCTCTATGGCCCCGTCAGTATCACCCTGTTCTATCAGGTCAATCCCCTGATTATACTGCCCGCAGGCCTCGTCCGCCTCGGGCAAATGGCCGAAGGCGCGATGCAACAGCGCCTCGCGATAATGGACGAACGCTTCACGGAAATTACCGCGTTCCTTGAATATCCCGGCAATGATCTCATGGCCGCGCGGATTCCTCGGCCGCTTGGACACCACGTCCTGCCACATGCTGAAACGGCTACGGTAATCCTCATTACGCTGAACCGTATTCGTGATCAGGAAAACCGCCGCGGCGGCCAGGGCCACGGCCAGTAGCAGGGATCGAACCCGGGGATCCCTGACAGTCCGCCCCGCGATAAACCAGACCGCGAGCACGGCGGCCACGATGACCGCCGCGAGAGGCAGATACATCCTGTGTTCTTCCATCGGATCCGCCAGGGGAAAGAAACTCGATGTCGGCATCAGGATGAAAAAGAACCAGAAACCCAGGAAACCCAGAGTGGGACGGCGGAACAGGGCCCAGAGTGTCGCCAGCACCATCGCCAAAATCACCGCCAGCGGTAAAATACCCGCGCAATCCAGCACGAACGGCCATCCATGATCAAGGACAAGCGGAAACGGCCAGAACGATATCTTCAGGTAGTGGAGAATAACTCCCGGCTGAACCAGCATATAGAGCCACATGATATGAGTAAGCGCGAAACCCGCGGATGCCCGCGATTCATGGTGGCCCAACGCGATACAAATAACCGCCAGCCAGCTGGCGGCAAGCCCGAGATAAAAGAAAGCCCTCTTCAGCCGGATCTCTTCCCAGGAAGACGCCCAGAAAACGCGATCATAAACAAGAACCATAACGGGAGCGGTGACCATTATCGCCTTACTGCCCATGCCAAGCAGACAGAATCCGCACGATGCCGCCAGCCATCCCGCAGCCCTCCCTGCGGCGAATCCCCGCGCCGCGGCATACACGGTCAACACGTAACATAAGCCCATGAACGATTCGGCACGCTGGAAAATATATGTCACGCTCTGCGTCTGTAACGGATGGACGGCCCAAAGTAGCGCGGCAGCGAATGCGATCCATTCCGCCGGCAATCGCCGGGATGCAAGCCGGGGGGCGCGCAACGTGCGGCGTATCAGACCGAACAGAGCCAGCGCCGCCGCCATATGCACGCAGAGGTTCACGAAATGATATCCCAACACATCCAGCTTGTTCACGCAATAGTTGAGGGCAAACGAAAGACGCGTCAGCGGGCGGGATGATCCGTGAAGGACATCGCGCAACGGCCAGATCCGGCGTATTTTTTCATCGTGTTCGATGAATATCCGGCCATCGAGCAAAAACGGAACCCGGAAACTATTGTGGTACGAAACAAACACACAACTCAGGAGAATAAAGCCGAGCGCGATCAGCAAATACCGGTCAGGAAAGCGACCCGGTTCCTGCCGCGTCCTGGGCCCGGGCGGTTGTCCGGCTATGCTCACGCTTCTTTCTCCTGCGTATAATTCACCGCGCGTATGGGATACGGGATGGTGATCCCCTCCTTCGCGTAGCGGGCATGGAGCCGCTCGATGAACTGATCCTTGATCAAGTACTGGTCGACGAATTCACGCGCCCTCATGATAACGGTAAAATTTACGCCGGAACTCCCGAACTCGCCGTACCTGATGAACGGCTCGAAATCAGCCACGCCTCCCGGCACCTCCTTCATGACTTCCCGGGCCACATCGCACGTCACCTGCCGCACCTTCTTCAGATCGCTCCGGTAATGCACACCCAGATTGACCAGCACCGCCATTTCCTTGTCAGGAAAACAGTAATTGGTCACGATGGACTGGCTGAGTTTGGAATTGGGAACCAGCACGATGTTGTTCGGCAGCATGCGGATCTGCGTCGTGCGCCAGTTGATGTCGACAACATATCCCTCCTCTCCGGATTCAAGCCTGATAAAATCGCCGACCCTGATCTGTTTAGAGATGGTGACATGGAACCCGGAAAAAAGGTTGGCCAGGGTATCCTGCAAAGCCAGCGCTACCGCCAGGCCGCCGACGCCCAGAGTAGCCAGGATGGGCGTGATGGAGATACCGAAACAGTTCAGGATGACCAGCCCCGCGGTAATAAAGATGATGATACTGCTGGTGGTCCGGATCAACGAAGTGACCGGCAGCGCGCCTTCGAACCTGCTGGCATACACCTTGACCGACTTTTCGACAAAAGCCCTCAAGACCAGGGCGACGGAAAGGATACCCAGGACAAGAAGCAGTTTTTCCACCCCATGGACGATCTTTTCCGGCAGGCGTGCCGATTCCAGGGCAAAATACATCCCAAGCATCAGCGACCAGACAATAAAGGGCCCCTTCAGCGAAGCGATAACGATATCGTCGATCCGCGTCCTGGTATTCCTGGCCCAGAACGCAAGCCGCGCGAAAACGATCTTCCGCAGCAGCCATCCGCAGGCGACTGTCGCCAGAAACACCGCCAGCGGGACAAGGAGTTCGGGAAAACCCCGGAACACGTGCGTGATAGTACCCATCTATTACCCCTCCTGAGAATAACGAGGTTTCCCCTCGCGTTTAAAACGCATCTCGGCATCCTCGACCTTTTTGCCTAGTTCCACATCGATGAGTTTCGATTTTCTCATATTCAATATCTGGGAGGGATAGATGCTCCTGTGTCCGGTGATCAGGAAGCTGATCACGCACGCGATCGCCGCGTACGGGGCGATCTTCCCTCCAAACAGTTCGATCGCCATGATACTCGCCGCGATCGGCGCGTTGGTCGCGCCGGCAAGCACTGCCACAAATCCCAGCGAAGCGAACAGGGAGCGGTCAAGGCCGAATACGGTCGCCAGGAAACTCCCCGAAGCGGCGCCCGTGAAGAATAACGGCGTGACCACGCCGCCGCTACCGCCGCACCCGAGGGTAACGCTCGTGGACACCATCTTCATCAGGAACGCGTACCAGACGATCTTCTCCCCCTCCAGTACGGAAGCGATCGTATCCAGCCCCAGGCCAAGGTATCTGGTTGAGAACAGGACACTGATCCCGATCAGCACAAAACCGCCGGCGAGCGCCCTAGATGTCATCCCCGCCTTGCGGGCGATCTTAGCCGTGAATCTCATTGTCTCGATAAACAAAAACGAAACGAGGCCGAAAAACAATCCGGCGCCGACTATCTCTATAAAGGAAAGCGGCGAAAAACCGAGCGAACCGCGGATCGGGTAGTGGAAATAACTGACGCCCAGCGAGGCCGCCACCTGATAACTCACGATCCCGGAGATGAATGAAGGCAGAAGCACTTCGTACAGGATGCTTCCGACGTAGAGCACCTCGACGCCGAAGATCGCCCCGGCGACGGGAGTGCCGAAGACGGAGGCAAAACCCGCGCTGATACCGCAGATAACCAGCCGCTTACGGTCATGATCGTCCAGCCGCAATAATCCGGAAAACGCGGAAGACAGGCCCGCCCCGATCTGCGCGCACGGCCCCTCTTTACCCGCCGATCCCCCGGCCGCGATGGTCAATACGGTCACGACGAGTTTTACGGGCACTACCAGAAGTTTTATCCTGCCCGCGCGTTTATGGATCGCCTCGATGACCTTCTCCGTGCCATGCCCCTCGGCATCAGGAGCTATCCGGCGGACGATCAGCGCGCTGAGAAAGATAGCAACCGGCAACAGGTAAAAATAATACGGGAAGACCATGGCCTTCCCGGTCGCCCATTCCAGCGCTTTCAGGAAAAACGCCGTCGCATAACCCACGATGATCCCGGTCGCGGCCGAAAGCGCTATCCATTTGAACGTGCTGTAAAAAAGCCGCGTTTGCTCCCTGATCCTTTTTTTCATAGAACATTGCCTGCAATCACTGAAATACCCCGTGTTCGAGCCGGCCGGTGCCTTTGCTTTTCGCCGAGAACAGGAACATATCGCATCGCTTCAACAGTTCGACTACGGTCTGGGGCGGTTTCTCGAAGGTAATGGCTCCGACACAAAACGTGACCTGACGGTTAAACCGTTTCATCAACGCGGACAGTTGTTCCCTCAGCCGCGCGATCAGCTTCGCCGACTGTTCGTACCCCGTTTCGGGAAGCAGGATCATGAATTCATCGCCGCCTATCCTGGCGGCGACATCGCAGGAACGCAGGTTGTCCCGGAGCGTCCGGGCGGACGCCTGCAGTAACGCGTCACCCTCCGCGTGGCCAAAGCGGTCGTTGATGCCCCTAAAACCGTCACAATCGATCATGATCGCCGTAAAAGGATGGCCGTATCTTTTACTCCGCTCCAATTCCACAAAGGCCGCTTCGATAAAACCTTTCCGGTTGCGTATGCGGGTAAGGTAATCCCTTTTCGACTCCTCCACTTCCCTCGCCAGCGCGTTCCTGAGCTCGAAGAAAAATACCGGGGAAAGGAAAAACACGATGCGGACAAACGCGTTCCATACGGGGAACAGGATATTCGAATACCCGCGGCCGGCCGCCAAATCCGCCCAGAGCCAGATGACCCCGCTCAATACAGAGAACGCGACTCCGGCGGAGAACCCCGCGTGGCGCGTCGCCAGGATCACCGGAAGCAGATAAAACGGCATGAAACTGAAGCTGTTCCCCGTGGCATAGTCTACCCACCCGATCAATGCCAGAAGCACCAGGCTCAAGGCCACCATGTTCGATATCACCAGGACGCGCTCGTAACGGCCGGGGAATCTTCTCATCAGGATTTCACTCCATTGGAGTACAATAACGCCAACTCCCGCAGATCGGTTTTCTTGAAGGAATACGTAAACCCGCCCAACGCCCAGATCGTGACCATCGACTGCACCAATCCGAAGAAAGCGATCGACCCGACTGAAGTATCCAGATCCTTCCGGAATACCCCGGCCGCCTGTCCCCGCAGGAGTACGTGCTGTATCTTGGTCAAATATCCCCGTATCACACGCAGCATCTTCCGCTGGAGACTTTTATCTCTCAAGCTGAGCGTCCCGTTTATCACGATGAACGACAAACCCTTGCGGCGCTCGGCAAGCGAAAGGTGTGCGGAGAGGATCGCACCAAGTTTGCGCTCCGGTTCCCCGGGCATCCCCGCCTGGCCGATGACCTCGTTGAGCGTGCGCTCAACGTCATCGATCAGCAGGCTAATGATCTCTTTTTTACTCCTGAAATGCCGGTAGATCGCCCCCTGGGTCAATCCCATTTCCTTCGCCAGTTCCGCGATCGTAAGGTTCTCAAAACCCCTGGTCGTGATGATACGCCTGGCACAGCCGACTATCTGCTGCTGCCGGAAAGTCTGCGCGCGCATATTCTACCCCTCTTGTAAGTGAGCACTTACTTACAATTATACCGCAGAAAAAGAAAACGTGTCAAGAATATTGTTTGCGCGCCGGGTCGTATCCTGTATAATCGATCCCATGAGCCACACTGCCGATTACATTACCCTGATCATTTTGTGCACGATCGTCATCCTCTCACACTTTTTTGAGGCCGTTTCCCGCAGGCTACGCGTCCCCTCAGTCCTACTGCTCCTGGCCACGGGATTCCTGTTAAAGGCGGCTACCGGCTATTTCGGCATCGACCTGCATTTACAGCGGTATGTGACGATCCTGGGGGTAATCGGCCTGATCATGATAGTGCTCGAAGGCACCATCAATATAAAACTGGAACGGCACAACCGGGCAACCCTCGCCAGCGGATTCCTCCTTGCTTTCGTCACGCTTGTAGTTTCCACCATCGGTGTATTCTTTCTTCTGGCGGCCTGGCTGCCGGGCCGGTCGCCCCACACCCTCATCGTCAACGCGATCCCCCTCGCCGTGGTCAGTAGCGCCATCGCCATACCCGCCGTCCATCACCTTGCCCCGCGGCTGAAAGAATTCATCACGTATGAATCCGCGTTCTCGGATATCCTGGGCATAACCATTTTCAACATATTGGTTATGGAATCCATGACGCCGCGCGCGCTGATGACACTCTCCCTGCTCAACACGTTCGGAGTCGCCGCTTTCTCCCTGGCGGGAACCCTTGTCCTGCTGATCATAATCAGGAGACTCGTGACAAAAGTAAAATTCACATTCGTCCTGGCGATACTGATCCTGCTGTACTCCGCGGGAAAGATCTTCCACGTATCCGTCCTGTTCCTGGTCTTCATATTCGGGCTGATGATGAACAACACGGAACTGTACGCGCACTGGAAATTCTTCCACACGCTCGGACTGCCGGGCATCGAGAAGGACATCGGGAAATTCAAACTCTTCATCGGCGAATCGACGTTCCTCGTCAGGACATTCTTCTTCATCTTGTTCGGCTTTACGATGGACGTTACCGGGCTTTTCCGGATGGAAACGGTCCTGATCGGCTCGGGCGTCATCGCGATCATCCTGCTCACCCGCCGCCTTTTTTTCAAGGTCCTTCACAAAGACATAGCGCTTTCCGCGCTGTTCATCGCTCCCCGCGGGCTGGTGACCATCCTCCTGTTTTACAGTATCCCCGCGGTCATGCGCACATCCTGCCTGGAGCATGGCGTCCTGCTGTTCGTCATCGTAACGACCAACCTCCTCATGATGGGCGGCGTATTCCTGCAGCCCGACACGCCGATCCAGAACCTCTAACGCCTGGCCATGGATCCGCCGCAAAACAAAAACGCTCACCCCTGTCCATCGGCGATGAGCGCAATCTCCCCGCAATCCTTAAACTACACGCATGCCCCGATTATATACCAAACGGCAATCGCATACAACAACCGCAGTACCTTCCTCATCATGGCGGATCCCCGTTTTTAAGATACCCCCTGTTACTTTCTTCCCCGGGAAATGTAACCGTTATCGTTTTCGTGGTTTTTGTTGCCTTTTTAACGCCCGTGCACCCTTCGCTCAATGCCAAAGAAAGGCACAGCGCAAATCCTATGCAAACCATCACTTCGATCGCGTATCCCCGCCGGTATGAACGCGTCATCACACCCGCCTTCCCGCCTGCCGGCCGGTCTCAACAGGCTGAACCATTCTTCACCATCCGTTCGGCCTTCAACCAGTCGTCCAGCTCATGTCCGGGGATCCGTCCCCTTTTCTCGTAATTCTGCTGGGCAATACGGCGTATCGCCTCGTGCTGAGCGTCAGCGCCTTGCGGAACCACCGTACTGTTCAAAACAGTGCACCTGCCGTTAGCTTTGCATTTCATAGCGTGCCTCCTCTTCCCGTTCACTCCGTGACGTTATCTATCGCCCAAAGGACATCCAAAGGTTTCAGGGGCTTCGTGACATGCCGGTTTATACCGCACAATTCAAGGAGGAACCCGAATTCGCCTTTGAAGAAATCCGACATCGCGATGATCGGTATCCGCCGCGTCTCCAACACCTGGTTTATCTCCCCCGCGATCTCAAATCCGTTCTTTCGCGGCATCTTCAATTCCAGCAGGATCACATCAGGATTGTTCCGCACCACTACATCCACCGCCGCAAGGGCGTCGTCGACCACCACCGAATCATATCCGCTCGCGCCCAGGATCGCCTCCAATTCACGCAGAGATTCTTTATCATCGTTGATGATGACCACTTTTTTATTGCCCATTCACCCTCCCGGACATGCCGCCTATCAGATCAACCAGTTCCTGATCGTTGAACGGTTTATGCAGGAAACCCGCCGCCCCCGCGCCCATGATTTTTTCTTTAAGGCCGCTCTTTTTATCCGCCGTGATGATGATCACCGGGCGGGCCGATCCGGCATCGCGAAGCAGATTGAGCGCCGCCCAGCCATCCAATTCAGGCATGTGGAGATCCAGTACCAGGCATCCCGGATCGCTCTCGGGGACAGCGCGGAAAAAGGCATTCGCGGAATTAAAAACACGCACGCTGAACCCGTACGTGCCCAGCAAAACGCACAGCGCGTCACATACCGACTCATCGTCATCCACGACAAAAACCTGTTTCCCCGTCACAAGATTCATGATACCGTCCGTTCTTCCCGCCGCGCCACTGTTTCGAATGCCTTCACGATCGCGGGATCGAAGAAAGTGCCGGCGCCTTCGCGGATTATTTCCAGGGCTTTCCGGCGGGGATATGCCCGGCGATAGGGACGATCGGCGACAAGCGATTTGTACACATCCACGACGGCAATGATCCGCGCCCCCAAAGGGATCTTTGGCCCCGCCAGCCCCTGGGGATACCCTTCACCGTTCCACCGTTCGTGATGATGGAGCAGATACGGTATGATCGGACGCAACGAATGGATCGGCCTGATGATATCCACGCCGATCTGCGGATGTTGTCTGATCTCATTGTATTCCCGCCGGGTCAGCCGGGACCTCTTCTGCAGGATACGCTCGCTGATACCGGCCTTTCCGAGGTCATACAGCATCGCCGCCTGCTTGATAAACTCGATCTTCCCCTCGGGAACGCGCAGTTCCCGCGATACATTGACCGCGTAATTGGCGGCTATCTCCCCAGAATCCCCGGGATAATGGTCTTTCAATCCGATCTCTTTTGCAAACGCCAGGGTCTCCTCTATCAACCCCTGGCTCGCGCGGCTGGTAAGCTTCTCGATCTTTTCCCTGAGCGAACGCGCGCCGGCAATTCCCCGCGCCGTGCCGTCCGTTTTACGCGTTTCCAGGGAAGAATACACCCGGTTGCCGCCGTTCTCTTTCGCCTTATTCATAAGCTTGTCGGCCAGATCGACCAGCTCCCCGCTTCTTTGTATCGCGTCTTCGGGATACGAAGCGACGCCCAGGCTTACTTTCAATTTGACACGATGCGCTTTATTCCCAAAAGAAAAAGAATCAACCTTATCGAGTATCCTGCGGGCGAGAACCCGGGCGCTCGCCCGATCCGTGTCGGCGGAAATAATGATGAATTCCTCGCCGCCGTACCGGATGACCACATCATACGGGCGTACCGCGGTGATGAGCCGGCCGGCAATCTGCTTCAGAACAAGATCCCCGAACAGGTGCCCGTACACATCGTTGATGGACTTGAAATAATCTATGTCCATCATGATCGCCGAAAGCGGCGCGCCCTGCCGCGTGGCCCGGGCAAAATTCACCTTGATCACGTCTTTAAGATACCGGTGATTATAGAGCCCGGTGTGCGAATCCTTCAAGGCTAACTGCTGTAGCCTCTTGTTCAGCCTTTCGCGTTCCTCTTCGAGATTCCAGCGCTCGGTGATATCGCGGATGTTGCACTGTATTACATCGCCGTAGTCGACTTTATACACATTGCTGACGAATTCCACATTGATCGCGCGGCCGCCTTTAGTGCGGAACGGCAGATCCTCATACCGGACATATCCTTTGTTCCGCAATGTCTGGAACGCGGCCTTGCTCTTCTCGATATCCCCGAACGCGCCGACCTCCCAGAGCCTTTTCCCCAGCAGTTCTTCGCGGGAATACCCCAGCATATCTATGAGAAAAGGGTTAGCTTCCTTAATCTGGGCGGTATCCGCGTCAAGAATCAATATCCCGTCCTGCGCCGATTCAAAAAGCCTGCGGAAACGGGTTTCAGAATCCCTGAGGGCATCCTGCAGGCGGACGCTCTCGGTAACATCGCGCCAGACGCTCAAGAACATATCACTGCCTTTATATTTTATCAGCGATGTCGATACCGAAAGTATCTTACAGGAACCGTCCTTCACCATGATCTTCGTCGGGACATCCGCGGTCCCTTTCCCCCAGGAAATCCCGTCCAGCCGGGCGATCGCTTTTTTCCGCTCTTCAGGATCGGGATAGAGCAGAACATCAAGGCCTTGCGTGTTTATCTCCTCCAAGGTATACCCGGTAACCTGCTGCATCGCGTGATTGAAGATCACAAAACGCCCCCGTTTGTCGCTCAGGGTCAGGCCGGCGCTGATATTATCTATCACGGCGTACGAAGCCACGATCTCTTCCTCGAATTCCTTCTGCGCTCGTTTCCGTTCCGTGATATCCCGGGCGATCCTCCACATCCCCAGAGGATTGCCCTGTTTATCCTTGATCAGCCATATCTTAAGGGCTACGGGGAATATCGTCCCGTCCTTGCGCACGTATTCCTTCTCGTACTCGACAAAATCGCGCCTCCGGGTTATCAGATCGGCGATCAGTTCCTCTTCCATCTGCCACCATCGTTCCGGGGTCACATCGCGGCACGTCAATTTCCGGAGCTCTTCTTCCGTATAATCCAGCATCTTCAAATACGCGTGATTTATCTCAAAGATATGGCCTTTCAGGTCGGTCATAAGCAGTCCGTCCTGGAGCGCTTCGTATAAATTAAGGTATTTCCCCTCCGATTCTTTCCACTGGATCGTATCGCGGAATTTATCCAGGAACGCGTGTATCGCCCGCGCGTGGACAATGATCTTCTGGAGGACCTCGACAGGGACAGGCGCGGTGCTGAGCGGCTCGATCGCGTCCTGCAACATCAACTCGATCGCGTAAAGGTCGTTCCCGAACTGATGTGCGATCAATTCCTGGACGATGGAATTAAGCGGTATCCCCTCTTCGAATTGCGGGAGGACCGGGATATCCCGGGATGACGCAGTGATCGCGCTGGTAGCGTTCTTGATATCCCGCACCCACGCCAGGATGTTGCCGGCCTCGACGATCGGCATCGCCTCCCGGTTATCGATCCGGCGCTGACAAACGAACAGGATCGCGGTTATGCTGTGATTGACACGATGGTACATAAAGTCCCATACGTCTTTTTTTATGGAGACATCCTCACTGCGCATGCGCTCGTAAAGCTCTTTTTCTTCGGTCAAAGGATTAGCCATGGCTTCATTATAGTAACGGCGCGGATGGAATCAATAGTACCCGGGTATAATCGCGGGGAAGGCTTACCGAGGGAAGGGAGTAATACCTGCTTTTTGGGCGAAGCGGATGAGTTCGGTGACGGTTTTAGCCTGCATTTTCCGCATGACCCGGCCGCGGTGGACTTTTATCGTCTGAAGGGAGATCCCCCGCTTCCGGGCGATCTGCTTACTCAGCATCCCTTTGGCAACGAGGCGGAATACCTCAAGTTCCCTCGGGGACAGAGTCTTGACACGACGCCTGATCTTTCCCAGTTCGGCCAGTTCTCTAAGCTGAGTTTTGCTTTTCGCGACCGCCTGCGCTATGGCGGCAAGCAATTTGTCCTCGGTAAACGGCTTGGGCAGGAAATCGATCGCCCCCGCCTTCATTCCTTTCACGCTCATCGGGATATTCCCATGTCCCGTGATAAAGATGATCGGGATGGGGATCCCCCGCTGTTTCATCGCGTCCTGAAGGTCAAGACCGTTCATCCCCGGCAATTGGATGTCCAGGATCAGGCAGGATGGGACACGCGGGCGTTTGCGCGCCAGAAAGATGTCGGAACGCTCGAAACTCTCCGCCCGTAACCCGTGCGCTTTCAACAAAAGGGAAACGGCGCTACGCACAGAATTGTCGTCATCGATGATATAAATGATCGGCCCGCGATCGCTCACTCAGCCATCCTTTGTATAGACCGGCAGGGTAAAATAAAAGTTGGCGCCCCGGCCGGGGCTGGCCCCCACATCCAACCGCCCCCCATGCGCCTCGATAATGGAACGACTGATCGACAAGCCCATTCCCAGGCCGTCCACCTTGCTCGTGAAGAACCGGGTGAAAAGCCGGGGCATATCCCGCGCGGGGATCCCGCATCCGGAATCCTTCACCTCAACGATGATCGTCCCCGCGTCTTTACGCGCTGTCCGGATGGATATCTCACGGACGCCCTGACTGCCTTCCAGAGCGTCGAAACTGTTACTGACAAGGTTCAGGACGACCTGCTGGAGCTGTATCCGGTCGCCCCAGACCGGCGGAAGCCCGTCCTGGAGATCGACCTGTAAAACGTCGTTCCGCACGGTGGCATCGGTGGAAATAAGCACGATCGTCTCATTAAGCAGGGCATTGATATCCAACGCCCGCATTTCGGGCGCGTTCTTCTTTAACAGGGAACGCAGTCGCTGGATGACCTCAGAAGCCCGCCGGTCATCGTTAACGATGTGCGCCAGTATCTTCTGGAGCTCGGGCTCCCTCCCCGCGAGCATACGCTGGGCGGCCTGCGCATATGAAATGATCGCCGTCAGAGGCTGACTGATCTCATGCGCCAGGGACGAAACGAATTCCGCGAGCTTTCCCACCCGCGTGACATGCAAGAGCTCCTCGCGCTGTTCATCGAGCTCCATCTCCCTTTCACGCAGTAAGGTGACATCTGTCTCTATCCCCACATAATGCGTGACGACGCCGCGGCTGTCATGCACCAGGGCTATCCGCAGAAGATTGAAATATTTCGTCCCGTCTTTCCGGAAATTCAGCATCTCCCCGTGAAACGATTTCCCTTTAAGCAGGGTTTGTTTGATCTCGCTGACGACACGAGGGTCGGCATCGACCCCGTAAAGCAGGAAATAACTGCGGCCGATGATCTCGCTTTTGGCGTAGCCGGTCATCTTCTGGAAGGCCTGATTGGCGTAGGTGACGGGAAAGTCAGGCTTTTGGGCATCGATGACAAAAACCCCGTCGGCGGTGGATTCTATCGCCTTCGTGCGGATAAGGAATTGCAACTGCTCGTTTTTTATCTTGAAATCTTCTGTGTACGATCCCCGCTTCTTACGGGCAGAAGAATGACGCTGTGGCGTACGCCGCATCTTTTTCATCATCTCGGCTATTGTTTACGGCAAACTCCTGTACCTGACCACTGCGGGAGACCGCTTTATCTGGAGGAGTTGCGCTGAGCCGAGAACCGCGTATAAAGCAAGGGATGCCGTACCGCAGATTTCGAGGAATAACCAATTTTATTATAAAGCCATATAAAAACCAGTCAATTATACCTGAGTATAATCGGCACCGTTAACGGGCAAAGGTTACGCGAGGATAACGATCTCGCGTCCGTCGAATTCCACGCGGTCGCCCGGGCGCAGTTTCCTGCGGATGCGCGTTTCAACCTGCCCGTTGACCTTGACCGAACCGGCGAGCACGCACTGCCGGGCCTGTGCTCCGCCCGCGACGAGATCCATCGCTTTCAACAGGTTATCCAGTTCGATGAACTCGGATGTGAGCTGAAAATCCATCTTACCCGCCTTTCTGGATGAGAGCGAACGCCGGATGGCCGGCGATACGTTTCATGGCTTTCTTAAGCAGGCTCTTCCCCGGCTCTTTACGATGCCACGGGGACGCGCCTGACGGATGCGGCAACGCGATAATATCGGCCTCGTATCCGGCGCGTGTTATCCGGAACGCGCGGCCGATAATGTGGTCAAGCTTCTGCGCGGGAAGGAATTGCGCGATCGCCAGTTTGCCCACAGGAATAACCAGCTCCGGCTTCAGGATATCCAATTCCCGCGCGAGCCACGCGGAACATTTCAGCACTTCCTCCGGCGAAGGCACACGATCGCCGCCCGCGGGATTCTTCCCGGGAAAACAACGGCATACCGCGGCCATATATACGCCGGCGCGGAATCGCTCCTCGCTCATCCCCGCTTCTTCACTGAACCAGCGAAAAAGGGTCTTCCCCGCGGTCCAGGCAAAGGGCCGGCCCATTTTCGGTTCTTTATCCCCCGGCGCCTGCCCCACAAGCAGGACTTTGCTCACCACCGCCCCGCCGCTGACCGGAGGCGGATACATCAGCGGGCATTGCCGACACCGCCGCAGGGCTTCAACATGGCGCGAGAGTTTTCCGGCGGTATCTTTTTTATTCATGATAATGTCGACCCGGAGAGGAGTTCACGCGCCCCGTTTTTGTCCTGGATATACACCTCCGGGATGAATTCCACGGAATCGGGGATAAGATTGGCGATGACTTTCTTTATCCGCGCCTGCTGAGTCTCATTCCGGGGGTCAAAAATAGGATTCTGGCTGAGATCGTTCAACAACAGGATGACCGGATCATGCGAGAACGTGTAATTCTTCAGCAGCTGTTTGATCAGCAGATCAACGTATTCCGGCTTGTCTTTAAACACGTCCACCGCGGTCTTGAACGTGATCTTTCCCCAATCCTCGGCGATCGTCTTCTTGACGAGCGCGTAGACGGAAGAATATTTGATCATCGTGGTCTCCCCGGGAGCCATTTTACCGGCTGTATTGACGATAACTCCGGTAAGCTCGGCATGTTTGAACGCCTTGATCTCTTTGTGGATATCGATGGTCAGCAGGTCGAAGATATATACGCCGTGGACACCGGAGACGGCATTGACGGTACTGCGCTTCAGGAAATCCTCGATCGCGTCCCAGAGGATCTTCTCATCGTGACGGATGAAATTCAGCGCCAGGAGGATGCACGCCTGGTCCTCCCGGACCGCTTTATACCGGCGAACCTTTTCCTCATTATGCCCGACGTATGAGATCTCGTCGAACAACGGCATATGCTGAAAAAGGTTGGAATTCTGGAATCCGAAATCGATCAGGTTCATGGGGCCGTCTCATCCTTTTCGTAGACTGTCAGGGAAAACTCCAGCGGCACCAGCCCAAGCGAGGCCTGAGTTTCGCGGGAAGGGCCGGTCTTCACCTTGAGGGGATCGAATCCGCCGGCGATCATATACGCGTACACCGCCGTGGCCCGGTCCTGTCCGAGCCTGTCCAGCGCCGCGCGGTCCGGCTTCCCCTCCTCGATGATCCGGCGTTTCATCTCCGCCTGCAGGGCCGGCTCATCCATCTTCTTATTGACCGTATATTCCCTGGCCAGGGCCCAGTATCCGGTCATACCGAAACGGAATTTATACATCTGCTCGACGAGCCGGAAATCGGTCCGTGCGGAATCGGCGCGCATCGCGGCGAATTCCGCGTCAAAGGCGCCGGCCTTCATCGCTTTCCAGTCCGCCTGCGGATCATAACTGCCGTTTATCACGACGGACAGCCGGGGCCGGTCTTTCAACGCCCTGACAAAAAGGGTAAGTTTCTCTTTCGCTTTGTCGCTCAACCGGGCATTCCCGGGCGCGAAAGCAACCGAACCGGATTCTTCCGTCCCGCTTTCCGCTCCCAGGACGGACATCAGCGACGTAAAAGGCGACGTCACCAGTTTGGTGAGAAAATTCCCGGCCACCTGGCCGATAAGATGGAAATACTCGAACTTCGGGTCGCTCACATCGCCTTTTACCGGCAGGGAGATGGAAATGCGCCCCTGGGGGTCCTCTAAAAGGGCCACCGCCAGCCCGAACGGCAGATGCAGGGCGTCCTTACTCTCCACTTTCCCCCCAAAATCGAATTTCTGGATGAGGATCTTGTGCCGGGCATTAAGCTGGTTATTGGCGATCTTGTACTGCATGGTCAGCCCCATCTTCCCGGATTTGACGGCGCGGCCGGTGTATCTCCCGACATACGGCGTCAGTACGGCCAGCGCGTAGTCGTTAAGCGAAACCTCCGCCTCCAGTTCGATCGGCCGGGCCAGCGGCCGGAGATTCGACTCGGCGGTGATCACCCCTTCTTTATCGAGCCTGGTCGAGAAAACCACGTTGGCGACACTGCCGGGACGAGTGGAGATATTGGTAACGGTCAAAGACAGGCCGGTGAGTTCGGTCGAGAACGGCGGGACGACGGAATTGTCGACAAACGTTATCACGGCATCCTTCACCGCGATCTTATCGATAACCGCATCGGGTAACGGCGCGGGAGAAACCGGGGTAGCCGCCGAAGCAGGAACCGGGGCCGGCGCCGCCGGAAGCCGCGGGGACGGGTTAGCCTGCGCGGGCACAAGTTCCATTAAATTGATCTTATTGCCCGGCAAAAGCGCGGCATTGACCGTCAATCCGTCTAATCCGATATACTCGACCCGGTACAGTTTTTTGAACAGGCCCAGGAAACTGACATCCACCTGGAACGCGTCAAACCCGGCCAGTACTGTTTTTCGGCCGGTATCAAAAACTTTAAAACCGTTGACGCTCACGCGCAGGAGAAACGGGTTCAGCCACACCGAACGCACCTCAACCGGATGGCCGAGGACCTTCGAACCCTGGGAGCGGATAACCCACGGGGCCCCGATCGGGATGACCGCGTAAACGACGAATAAAACGAACACCAGCAGGCCGGCAACGGCCTTGAGCGCGATACCGGCTATTTTTTTAACGATCAGTCCCATGTCGTCCCCCGCGGATCACTTACCTGCCGGTTCCGGATACAGCCCCGACCCCAGGAACCAGGTATCGTCCACTTTACGGACATACCCCGCCTTAGCCTCGACGGCATTACCGTGCAGAGGATTCGGCCACGCGTAGTCAAGCCATCCGCCGTCGCCGCGCGCGAGCGTAACCAGCTCCCGGATGACCATCACGCCGTTCGGGTCTTTCATGTCGATCAGATTTTTGCCCACCAGGTCCGCCTGTCCCCCGTGAGAAATGACCGTGCCCGAAAAATCATATGCGAAGATATATAATTGCCCCCTGACGAACCTGCCGTCACGGTCCATAAACGCCTTGAGCGCCGCTTCTTTGCCGTTCTCTTTCGCGAACGCGACAGCCTCGTTCACAAAAGCGGTCACCTCGGCGCGCGTCACCGACGGCGCGGGGGCCGCCCACACGATACCCGCCATCATAAAACCGATCACCACACACAGCATCATCTTACGCATAGTTCCTCCTTATTATTTTACGATATTTATTATAACACTTCTCCTGATATCCCGCACGTTGAAAACATGCCGGCAATACGTTATACTTAAGTAGGTAAAGACAACCATAAGGATCTGCTATGACGGATACAGCGCTGGTGTGTGCCCCTCCGAAAATCCTTATTGTTGACGATAATCCTGAGATCGTCAAGCTCCTGGCGGCCGTCATTGAAATGAACGGATATGATATCTTTGTGGCGCGGGACGGGATGGAAGCCCTTTCCCGGATAGAACAGGTTGACCCGGACCTGGTCGTCCTTGACCTGGGACTGCCGAAACTTTCAGGGGAAGAAGTCTGCCGGAACGTGCGGAAGACCGCGCATACCTCCGACCTGCCGGTCATCATGCTTTCCGGGAAAGCGGATGACGCCGACAGGATCGTCGGCATGGTGATCGGAGCCGATCATTACCTGACGAAGCCCTGTGACCCGGAAGTCCTGCTGAACGCTATCGAGGATTCGTTGCGGAAACACCCCAGGAAAAAACCCGCCTGATTCACGCTTTTTTCGCCTCGTATTTTCCCGTAATCGCCGTTATCTCGTCCTGACACGCGAAAAAAGCCTTCACGATACGCGGATCAAAAGAACTGCCCTCGCCCTCCCTGATGATCGCGAACGCTTTCTCCAAAGAAAAAGGCTCTTTGTAAAGCCGCCGGGAAATCAGGGCGTCAAAAACGTCGGCAATGGCGGTAATCCTGCCGACCAAAGGGATCCGCGCGCCTTTCAACCCCCGGGGATACCCGCTCCCGTCCCATCTCTCATGATGAGTCAACGCGACCAGTTCCGCTATCTTTATGACCCCGACTCTCGATCCTTTCAGGATCTTCGCGCCGACCGCGGCATGCTGTTTCATGATCTCCCATTCCGCGGGATCCAGCTTACCCGGTTTAAGCAGGATAGCGTCCGGGATACCGATCTTACCCACATCATGCATCGGTGAAGCGTGAAAGATCACTTCCGCGAACCGGTCCTTCAAACCCATCTTGCCGGCGATGATCTTCGTATAATGGCCGACCCGCAGAATATGGGCCCCTGTCTCCTGGTCCCGGTATTCCGCCGCCTGCGAAAGACGGTACAGGGTCTCCAGATATGCCTCGTCCTTATCTTTTAAGATACGCCGGAGCTTCTGGGTCTTGCGCACCACTTCGCCCGCCAGGTTCCGTTCGTATTTCTTTATCCTGTCGTGATACGTTTTTATCCTGACCAGCGATTTTACCCTGGCCAACAGCTCGGAGGTATCAAACGGTTTAGAGATGAAATCGTCGCATCCCGCTTCGATCGCCTTTATCCGATCCTCTGTCTCAGTCAACCCCGTGAGCATCACCACCGGAATGAAACGTGTTTTCCGGTCGGCGCGCACTTTCTCCAGCACTTCGAACCCGGACATCCCGGGCATCATGATATCCAACAAGATCAGATCGATCCGGCTATCGACGATCTTCTCCAGCGCCTCTTTACCGCTTGACGCTGGTACGACCTCATACCCCCGCGAGGCAAGGAATGTATCGAGGAATTCAATGTTCCTCGGCTGGTCATCGACAACAAGGATCACGGGGTGGGCTTCCATGGGGACACCACCGGTTGGCTTCAATTGCGGAGCACGATAATCAATAGTATAGCCGCGTGCGAGGGAAAATCAATACTACCTTGGTATAATCAGGCGCGTGATCACGAGACGCTGGATTCTATTCTCCGCAACAGTGTTTCCACATCGAAAGGTTTGCTGATAATCCCATCCGCCATGCCGGAAGGCGTTTTCTTATTGCATACCTTATCGATATTCAGCATGCCGGAAATAATGAACACCGGGCACAGAGGATTCGCCTTTTTCGCTATCCGCAACAGATCGGCTCCGCTTAAACCATACATCTTATAGTCGAAAAGACATACATCGTACCTGTTCCCCGTGATCATGCCCGCCGCGTTCTCGCTATCTGTTGTCGCATCGACACAGTACCCCTCGCCGCGGAAAAGAATGGCTAACGAATTACATACGCCCGGATCATCGTCTACTATAAGGATACGTTTACCCATTGGCGATCCCCGAACAGGGCAAAAAGATAGTGATCGTAGTCCCTTTATTCACTTCGCTTTCGAATGTCACCGTACCGTTATGCGCTTTAATGATACCGTAACAAACCGCGAGGCCCAGCCCTGTCCCTTTTTCTTTAGTGGTAAAGAACGGTTCGAACAGGTTCTTCTTGACCTCGTCCGTCATGCCGGAACCGGTATCCGTAAAATCGATCCTCGCGAAACCATCTGACAGGGAAGTGCGGATGGTGATGCATCCGCCGTCGGGCATAGCGTCCTTAGCGTTATTCATCAGGTTCATAAACACTTCCTGCATCTGCTGTTCATCGACCGCAACCAGAGGCAGATCCGCCGCGTAACATCGTTTCAGCTCGACATTGGCCAGTTTGAACTGCTGTTCCACAATACTTACTACCGGCTCTATGCTCTTATTGATATCCACCTGTTTGGGCACTCCCTTGCTGGGCCGGGAGAACTTCAAAAGCCGTTGCACAATGCTTTTCGCCCGCTGGCACTCATCGATGATCACCCCCAGATTACTCCTGATCTCCTCGTTTCCCGCCTCCGCCATCAAAGAAAGCTGGGCGTTCCCGGAAATGACCATCAGGGGATTATTCACCTCATGGGCGACTTCAGAAACGAGCCTGCCCAGAGAAGCCAGTTTCTCGGACTGGATGAGCATACCCTGGGTGCGTTTCAATTCTTCAAGATGTTCCTCCAGCTTCGCCCTGATCTGGTTATTATCCGCCAGCATGCTTGAGAGGATCATGCGGGATCGCTCCGCTTCTTTCAATGCCTGGTTCAACTTCTCTCCCGTCTCCTTGCGTTCTGTAATATCGCGCCATACACAGTAATACACCGGACGGCCCAGAATATCCAGCAGTTGGGCCGTCACGTGGATGTCCCTGACGGTTCCCTGCCGGGTGCGCTGACGGGTCTCAAAATCACTGCGCCCTTCCCGTATCACTTTCGCGATACGCGATCGTGTTTCTTCCGGCGTTTCCACTACGTCAAGGTCGGAGATCCTGAGCCGGGAGAATTCCTCGCGCGAATACCCCAACTGCCGGTGGGCTACTTCGTTAAAATTAATGATCCGCGCCGTATCCGGGTCGATGATCACGATCCCGTCAGGCGAATGCTCGAACAATAACCGGTAGCGGGCTTCTGTTTCGCGCAACGCCGCTTCAGCCATTTTGCGGTGCGCGATCTCCCGGGACAATTTCTGGTTCCAAACAAACAGCCCCCCGATCAGCGCCGCCAAAAAAACCATGACCTTCCATAAAAAACCATAGTCGAACCGGTGCACGTAACGGATCGGCACCCACTTCTGATATATCCGGGCTCTCTGCCATTCAGGGATCGAATCGAGCGCTTTCTGAATGATCCCGGCCAGGACCGCCCAGTCTTTGCGCACCGCCATACATTGCGCGTTTACGTACGGAGTCTCTCCCACCACCCGACAATCAACCAGATTCAACTTGGCTTTATAATAATTGATGACCAGCAGGTTATCGACGAAAGCGAAGACATCCCCTTTTTGCAACAGGGAGAGCCCCTCTCCCACACCGTTTACCTTAACCAGTTTTATCCCAGGGAAATCCCGCGATATCCATTCATTCACCGCGTATCCGTCCACCACGGCGACGTCTTTCCCCTCAAGTTCTTTCATGCTGGAAATGTACAGGACATCCTTATGGGCGAGGATCGCGACGGGGACCTTCATATACGGCTCAGTGAACGCCCAGAATTCGGCGCGCTGGGGCGTCACGGCTACCGATGTAGTCATATCGATCTCCCGGCGCTGTAGCCGGCCATACGCCTCCTGCCAGCGCAGGTGGCGCACCGATTCGAACCTCACCCCCACGCGCTGTTCGACGAGTTTCAGATAGTCGTTGGCGATACCGGCCGGTTCTCCGCGCGCATCGGCGAATTCAATCGGCGGCCAGGCGGGATCCTGGACGACGCGGATAACCGGATGCGCGCGCAACCAGCTCTGTTCCTCATCGGTAAACGGTTGCATGACGACATCGGATGCCGCCGTGCGCCGAAAAAAAACGTTTTCCGTATCCCTCAGCGCGCCGGATTCTTCCCGGTACAGCCACGCGCCGGCGGCCAAGAGCGCCGCCGCCAGGACGGACAGGACAAGTAACCCATTAAATTTTTGTTTCATAGCTTCTTCTTCAGCCGTTCGACTTCGTTCTTCAATTCCAGTATCCGCTCTTCCCTGCCGACGCTTGCCTGATAAAACACTTCCAATTCCCGCAAACGGCTCTGCATCTCCTCTTCCAACTCTTTGCGCCCGGTGACATCCCAGAGGATACCGTTGATCATGCGGGGATTACCGCGGTCATCGCTCATCAATCGTGCCCGCGCGCTGAGATAATGGATGGTTCCGTCGGGCCAGATGACGCGGTATTCGGGTTCATACGGGACATCGCGCGCGATAGTCTTTTGCAGGGCGGCGGTGATCTTTTCGCGGTCGTCGGGATGCACCGCCGCGAGGAACTCCTCCGCCGTCCCGCCGAATGTGGACGGGTCGATCCCCAGGAGAAAGCATGTCTGAACGTCGAAAACACGCGTGTTCTCCGTTATATCGAATTGCCATACCCCCATGCCGGCCGACTGCAACGCTAATTCAAGCTTTGCCTTGATGAAATTAAGCGCCTCCATCGCCTTCTTGCGCTCGGTAATATCCTCGGCAAGTTCGATAAATCCCGTGCACTCGCCGTTTTTACCGTACATAGGAACGGCCCGGATATTGACGCAGAACGTGCTCCCATCAGGCCTGACGCCTTTCGTCTCAACCTGCGCCGATGGATTGCCTTTCATAACGATCGTTCCCGGGCAATGCGCGCAGACGCTGTCACGGCCCTCGCATTCACGAAAGCAGTATTTACCCTTAAAAGACTCCGGATCCCGGTTAAATAAACGGCCGATATACGGGTTTACTTTTATGATCTTATACTGATGATCTACGATCACGACACCGACAGTAAGATTGTCGAAAAGCGCGGTGAAATATTCTTCGCTCAGTTGCGTCATAACCTCGCCCCGCCAATAAAAAAGCCCAAAAACCGCATTTCTCCGCAGTTTTGGGCTGATTTCTTCTTCAAAGGGAACCTCCCTGGAATGATTTATGTCACTATAGCTCTGTTGTTTAGGCAAGTCAACAACAAAAAGCCCTTCCGCTTTTTACGGCAGAAGGGCTTTTTGAAACAACTACCCGCGTATCGCTTAGACTATACCCTGCGCGAGCATGGCGTCCGCCACCTTCACGAACCCGGCGATATTGGCGCCTTTCACGTAGTCGACGTAATTGCCTTCCTTGCCGTACCGGACACAATTCTCATGGATGGCGATCATGATATCGTGAAGCCGCTTCTCGACTTCCTCGCTCGTCCATGACAACCGCATGCTGTTCTGGCACATTTCAAGGCCGGATGTCGCCACGCCGCCGGCATTCGCCGCTTTTCCGGGGGCATAGAGGATCTTGGCCTTCTGGAACACGCTGATCCCCTCGGGAGTCGTAGGCATATTGGCGCCTTCGCCTACCGCGATACAACCGTTCTTTACCAGCATCTTGGCGTCTTCCCCGGAAATCTCGTTCTGGGTCGCCGACGGGAATGCCACGTCGCACTTTACCTGCCAGGGCTTCTTCTGCTCAAAATACTGGCATTTGAACTCCTTGGCGCATTCCTTGATGCGGCCACGGCGGACATTCTTCAGGTCAAGCACGCATTTCAACTCTTTATGGTCGATGCCGTCCTCATCATAGATGAACCCGTCCGAGTCGGAAAGGGTCACGACCTTGGCCCCTAACTGGAGCAGTTTCTCGACCGTGTACTGGGCGACGTTGCCGGAACCGGATACCGCGCACACCTTGCCCTTCAAAGACTGGCCTTTCGTCTTCAACATCTCTTCGACAAAATAAACGCATCCGTAGCCGGTGGCTTCCGGACGTATCAAACTGCCGCCCCAGGCCAGCCCTTTGCCGGTAAGGACGCCGGTGAACTCGTTCCTCAGCCTTTTGTACTGGCCGAACATATAGCCGATTTCGCGGCCGCCGGTCCCGATATCGCCGGCCGGGACATCCGTGTCGGGGCCGATATGGCGGAAGAGCTCGGTCATGAAACTCTGGCAGAATTTCATCACTTCATTGTCGGACTTTCCTTTCGGATCAAAATTGGAACCGCCCTTCGCGCCGCCCATCGGAAGCGTGGTAAGGCTGTTTTTCAAGACCTGCTCGAACGCGAGGAACTTAAGGATGCTCAGGTTCACGCTCGGATGAAGACGGATCCCGCCTTTATACGGGCCGATCGCGCTGTTCATCTGGATACGGTACCCTCTGTTGATCTGGATCTCGCCTTTATCATCGACCCACGGCACGCGGAACATGATAACCCGTTCCGGTTCGACCATCCGGTCCAGTATCTTCGCCTCTTTATATTTGGGATTCTTATCGATGAACGCGTCAAGGGATTCCACGACCTCACGCACCGCCTGATGGAACTCCGGTTCGCCCGGATTCACGCGGATAACTCTTTCCATCATCTCTTCAACCCTGTTCTTCACGGCCTTCTCCTTTTTTAAACTATGCTCTTCTCCAGGTGCCCGATAATAGCCTTCGCCGCCTTTTTAGCCATCCCCATCGCTTCGATGACCGTTCCCTCGCCCCCCACGATATCCCCGCCGGCAAAGACCCCGTTGATGGAAGTCTCCATCGTTTCCGGGTTGACGATGACATCGCCGTATTTATCCGTCGCGAGTTTCGGCGTGACCCCGGTAAGGATCTTATTGGCGCCCAATCCGATGGCGATCACCGCGAGGTCGCACTCCATCTCGGAAGAACTGCCCGGGATGACGACCGGCCTGCGCCGTCCGCTCGCGTCGGGATCCCCCAGTTCACAGCGGGAAAAACTCATTTTTTTGACGAAACTCTTTTCGTCGCCGGTAAACCCTTCCGGCTTGACCAGCATATCGAATTTAACGCCCTCTTCCTTGGCATGTTCTATCTCCAGCCGGCGCGCCGGCATCTCCGTTTCAGTACGCCGGTAGGAGATCGTGGTATCCGGCGCGATCCCGTTCATCTGCTGGAGGCGGATGGCGACGCGCGCCGCGTCCATCGCGGTATTCCCCCCGCCGACAACGACGATATGCTTTCCTATATTAACGGGAGTATGGCTCGCGGGGAACGTATGCGCGGACATCAGGTTGACCCGGGTCAGGAATTCATTCGCGGAATAGATATTGCAGAGGTTCTCCCCCGGGATACCCAAAAAGGAAGGGATCCCCGCCCCCAGGCCGAGGAATATGGCGGAAAATCCTTCGGCAAAAAGTTCGTCGATCGACTTAACTTTACCGATGATGGTATTCGTCCTGATCTCCACGCCCAGTTCTTTCAGGGAATCGATCTCAAAATCGAGGATGTTCCGGGGAAGCCTGAACGGCGGGATACCGTAGCGCAAGACCCCGCCGGTCTTATGCAACCCCTCAAAGACCACGACCTTGATGCCGGCCCGCGCCAGTTCCCCGGCACAGCACAGCCCCGCCGGGCCCGATCCCACGATAGCCACTTTACGGTTCGCGTGTTTTCCGTCACCGGCCGTTGTCACCTGGATCTTTTTCCCGGCGCCATGGTCCCCGACAAACCGCTCAAGGAAATGGATGCCGATCGCTTCTTTGGACGCGAACGGCTCCCCTTTTTTAGTGAAAATACAGGCCTTGCGGCACTGGTATTCGGCGGGACATATCCTTCCGCAGATAGACGGAAAATTGCTCTTCTGGCGGATAGTAAGGTACGCGCCGTCATAATCTTTTTTGATGATCTGGCCGATAAAAGTTTTGATATCGATCCCGACCGGGCACCCGGTAACGCATTTGGGGTCCTTGCACTGGATACAGCGGCTCGCCTCCCGCGCGACTTCCGCCTCGGAAAAACCCTCGACCACCTCGTCAAACCCCTTAACCCTGAGCGCGCTGTCTTTCTCTTTTATCTTAACCGGCTCTTTTTTCATTATTTACCGCCTTGTTCGGCATGCAAACGACAGATATGCTTTTCTTTCTCGGCATAGATACCGTTACGGCTCATCAATTCCTGCCAATCAACCCGGCTCGCGTCGAATTCCGGGCCGTCCACACAGCTGAACTTGACCTCATTGCCCACGCTGACCCGGCAACAACCGCACATCCCCGTGCCGTCGACCATGATCGCGTTAAGGGAAACCAGGGTCAAAACCCCGAAAGATTTTGTCACCCCGGAGACCGCCCGCATCATCGGGATGGGGCCCACGGCATATACCAGGCCGTATTTCGCCTTTTCAAGAAGTTCTTTGAGCGCTTCGGTCACGAATCCTTTGCGGCCATAGGAACCGTCGTCGGTCATGACCACGCATTCATCGGAAGCCTCTTTCAACTCGCGCTCTAATATAAGGAGAGCTTTATTGCGGGAACCGATAATGGATGTCACGTGGTTTCCGGCGGCCTTCAATGCCTGAGCGACCGGAAGGATCTCGGCGATGCCTACGCCGCCCCCAACGAGGATGACGTTGCCATATGCTTTAATCTCGGTAGGATGGCCCAGCGGGCCGACGATGGAATAAAGGGAATCTCCCGGCTCGACCCGGGTCAACAGGCGTGTCGTAAGCCCCGCCTCCTGGGCGATAAGCACCAGCGTGCCCTTATCCGCGTCGGCTTTCACGACCGTCAAGGGTATTCGCTCGCCTTCTTCGCTCACCATCAGGACAACAAACTGCCCCGCCTTCGCTTTCGCGGCGATATCGGGCGATTGGATAGTAAGTTTTACGATCCGCACCCCCTGATTATCCGCCAGGACTTCCTTCGCCAACATCTTCATGCGCTCTTTTCTCCCCTAAAGTGGCCTTTTTTGTCGCATTATAAGCCGTCAGTGCCTATTTTTTAGGCAACCGGGCACAAAAAAAAGACGCCCCCAGAGTATCATATGGACGTCTTTGTCTCATACTGCTCTACACCTGTTACATTGCCGCTGGAACAGAATCTAATTTAAATCTTTTTACCGCGACTGTCAATATTTATTTTGCGCCGCTTTTCATGACAGGCCCTGTTTCTTTTTCAGCGTTGCGATCTCTTTCTTTAATTCTATAATACGTTCTTCCCTGCCGACGGTCGCCTTATAATAGATCTCCAGTTCATCCAGGCGTTTCCGGATCTCCCTTTCCATGATCCTGCGCTCGGTGATATCATGAAAATACCAGATCCTTCCGTAATATTTCCCGTCATTCCCGCGCAGAGGCGCGGAGTACCGGTCGAAACACCGCCCATCCGTGAACTCGATCTCATCCGTGCTCTTCTCTTCCGTATGTTCATACAAGTACTTTACTTTGCGGCTGAACTCACCGGGATCGTGTAACTGTTGTAAAACGTACTCCATTATCACGGCATCCTCACTCCCGTTTAGAATATCCCGGGGGATCTTCCACAAATCGCTGAAATGCCTGTTGGCGAGGATAATATGGCCGGAACCGTCGACGGCCAGTATCCCGTCGATGGACGTCTCCACGCTGGCCTCCAGGAGCATCGCTTTGAACGCGACGAGCTGTTCTATCTTCTTGCGCTCGATAAGGCCGCGCTCAAGCTCATGATTGGTCTGCTCCAATTGCTGCATCTTGGCCTCCAGCTTGCGGATAAGCGCCGCATTGTATTGCTGGAGATACCCGGGATCGTCTTCCGGCGGCGCCTCAGCCGGAGCGCGCTTCGGCTCCGCGGGAACGCCCTGGACTTGCTGAATGACTTCATGGATCGCCCGCAGAAACTCCGCCGGCTCCTCGGGTTTGATCATGAATTTCGCCGCGCCGAGGCTGAGCGCGAATTCACGGTCGCGGTCATCGGTGTAGGTCGCGGTATAGAAGATGAACGGGATCGGCCGCAGGCGCTCGTCTTTCTGCCACTCGCGGCACAAGGTGAACCCATCCATCTGCGGCATCAGGATATCGCTGATAATAAGGGCTGGCGGAGCCTTCCGCGCTATCACCAGCGCCTCGTTCCCATCGGCGGCGACAGCGACCTGATACCCGTCGCCCTGCAGGATCACCTGAAGGAGGTAGATATTCTGTTTATTATCGTCTACGATGAGGATGGTCATGATGTGCCCCCTGCGCCGTCCGGACGGGTTTTCAGGAAACCCGCGATCTGACTGGTAAACAGCTCCGGTTTGATCGGTTTTTCCAGATACCCGTTGCACCCCGCTTCCAAAGTACGCTCGCGGTCTCCCACCATCGCATAGGAAGTCACCGCAACGATAGGCACGCCGTTCAGGGCCGGGTTCCGCCGCAATTCCCGCGCCACAGCATACCCGTCCATCTGCGGCAATTGTATGTCGAGGATAATGATATCGGGCCGGACGCGCCCGGCAAGCTCGATCCCTGCGGGGCCGCTCCTGGCCTGGATCACCGTAAAACCGTTCTGTTCCAGCAGGAATGACGCGAGATAAATATTCTGTTCATTGTCTTCAATTATCAGGACAGTGTTTTTCATGCTTTCCTTTCCGCGTCTGCCGGCAGGGTGAAACTAAACGTGCTTCCCTTGCCGAGCTCGCTTTCGAGCGCGATCGCGCCGCCCAGACGTTCGATCAAACGTTTGCAAATAGCCAGCCCCAGCCCCGTCCCTTCATATTGCCGCATCAACCCGCTATCGAGCTGACGAAAGGGCTGGAACAACTTATCCAGATCCTCGCGCCTGATTCCCATACCGGTATCGGCCACGGAAACACGCACCATCCGGCGCGCGGGGCTCCCGGGTAAGAGAACGATCTCCGCGGTCACCGTGACCCCTCCCTGCTCGGTGAATTTTATCGCGTTGCTCAGCAGGTTAAGCAAAACCTGCTCGAACCGCCGGCGGTCGCTGGTGACCGTTCCCACATCCGGCGCGAGGCGCGCGGTCACCGGCAGTCCTTTCTTTCCGGCAAGAGGAGCCACAGTATCCAGGACCTGCTGAATAGACTCCGGGAGATCAAAAGGCGCGCGGGCGATCTCGATCTGACCGGCCTCGATCTTCGAAATATCCAGAACATCATTAATGAGGGACAACAGATGCTGACCGCTGTCTTTGACCATATAAAGCTGTTTTTCCTGTTCCGGGTTCAGCGGCCCCGCCAGCCCCTGCAACAGGAGACCGGTAAAACCGATGATGGAATTAAGCGGCGTGCGCAGTTCGTGCGACATGGTGGCGAGAAAAGCCGACTTTGTCCGGTCCGCCGCTTCGGCGCGGTCACGCGCTATCGCCAGTTCGGCGGTACGCTCGATAACACGCTGTTCAAGCGTGTCATGCGCCTGCCGCAACGCTTCCTCGGCACGCTTGCGCGCCGTAATATCCAAACCGATGCTCAATATCTCCGCCACTCCGCCCTGCCGGTCAAATACGACCTTGTTGGTCCAGGCAATCCAGACGCGTTCACCGTTGCGGCGCATGTTCTCATTGACGTTCTGCTCAAACGCCTCCGGATTCGCGCAGATGTTGTTCATCATCGTCTGCAGATCGCGGCCGCTGGTCTCGGTCTCCGGAACGATCGTTCCTATCACGGGCCGTCCGAAGATCTCGGCTTCCGCGTAGCCGAAGAAACGTTGCCCGAACTCATTCAGGAAAATGACCCTCCCGTCACGCGTCCAATGCAGGATGATGCTGTTTGCGTTCTCGACCAGCTCGCGATACTTTCGCTCGCTTTCCTGCAACGCCTCCTCCACTTTCTTGCGCTCGGTGATATCCCGGATAACGGCCTGATAGAACCTCTTCCCGTCGATATCGAGGGAACGCAAACTGATCTCAACCGGGAATTTTGTCCCGTCTTTCCGTTGATGCACCGTTTCATACAGCACCCTGCTGGTATCGCGCCCGAGCCTGGACTGCCCGCTGAACATATCACGTGTCTCCGCCGCGCGCAAATGAGCCGCGTGCATGCCGATCAATTCTTCGCGGGTATACCCGTAACAATCTATCACCCGCTCGTTCATTTCCAGAAAACGGAAGTTTTCGTCCAGGAGGATAATGAAATCGTTCGCGTATTTCGTGAGGTAGTTCAAATGGATCCGGGAAATCCGCGCCCGCTCTTCCGCCGTAGCCTTATTTTTCTCAGTCATCGTTCCTCCCGTAAAACAAAAACCCAGAGCCCGCATTTCTGCAGTGCTCTGGGTTGATCATCACGGCCGCGTACCATTTCTCGTATCCGCCAAAGGAAACCTCCCTCGCGAGATATCAAAACCATACGTCACTATATTCCTTATATACGCGAAAGTCAATAAAAAACCCCCCGCGCCATATATCATCGCGGAGGGTCAAAAAAACGCGGCCTCAACCGGCCGGCAATCCTACTTCTTCCAAAAGAGGAGTTTCCATTTTTTAGCGTGTTTCGGGGGAACAACAGCCGGCCCGGCCTCCTCCGCCTCCCCGTCGCCGCCAAGCGCAGCGTAAAGCCGTACCTGACTGGCCAGCCGAGCCAACCGCAGGGACGTAAGATCCTGCTGCGCCGCGTAAAGCGAACGCTGGGCGTCCAGGACGCTCAGATAACTATCGATGCCCCGGGTATACCGTTCGTTGGCAAGTTCATAGATCTTTTGCGCTGATCCCGCGATCGCCTCCTGCATCGTCAGTTGCTGGTCCGCCATACCGCGCGTAGCGAGGGCATCGGCGACTTCCCGGAACGCCGTCTGGATACTTTTCTCATACTGGGCAAGAGCAATATCGCGCGTAGCCTTGCTGACCCGGTACGCGGCATGGGTACGGGCATCAAAAACCGGCATGGACGCCTGCGGGACAAAACTCCAGGTGTTGGAACCGGTATCAAAAAGCCCCGAAAGATCTTTGCTGGCGGTCCCCAGCGTAGTCGTCAGGGATATCCGGGGGAAAAAAGCCGCCCGGGCCGCCCCGACAAACGCATACGCCGCTTTCAACTGATGTTCCGCCGCCATGATGTCCGGCCGGCGCAAGAGCACCTCGGACGAAAGGCCGGGCGCGATATCTTTGAGCGGGCTGACGCCTGCCAGGCCGGACGGCAGGAACTCTTCCGGCACCGTACAACCCGCGAGGAGATCAAGGGCATTCCGATCCTGCGCCACCGTTTGCGTGTAACGCGCGATATCGCTTTTCGCCGCGTCCACCTGGATCTGCGCCCGGCGCAGGTCCATTTCAGTGGCGACGCCTTTATCATACTGTTGCCCCATCATCCCGTACACGTTCTGCTGTAACTCAAGCGTGGCCCGCGCCACGTTCATTTTTTCAAGGTCGGCGGCCAGGGCAAGATAGGCCCGCGCCGTTTCGCTGATGAGGGATATCCGCGCGCCGCGCCGGGCCTGTTCAGTCCCCAGATACTCCTGCAACGCCTGTTCTTTCAGGCTCCGGATACGGCCGGACAAGTCGATCTCCCACGCCGTGATCCCCAAATCGACGTTGTATTTCTCGGAATACGCCACATTCCCCGACGAGGAAAGATCGGCCGGCACACGCGATTTACTTCCCGCGGCCGACGCGGTGACGGAGGGGAACAATTCCGCCTTCTGGACACCGTAGAGGGCGCGGCTCCGTTCCACGTTCAGCATAGCGAGCCGCAGATCCCGATTGTTCATCAGCGCCAATTCGATGACATTCTGAAGGTTCCTGTCCGGAAAAACATCCTGCCATCTCAATGCCGCGGCCGGCACCGCGTCCTGCGGGGCCTTCTCCGCGTATGCCCCGCCATGAGGCAACACGGCGGGAACCGGCGGTTTCGGCCGCAGGTATTTCGGCATGAACGAACACCCGTTCAGGAAAAGCGCTATCCCGATAACCGGGATCATATTCTTTGTTTTCATTTGCGTTTCCCCATAACCGTTTCGATCATCACATAGAACAGGGGCGCGAACAGAATAACCAGCACTGTACCGGTGATCATGCCTCCCAGCACCGACGTGCCGATGGCGACCATGGCGCCGGCGCCGGCGCCCGTACTGATCGCCAGGGGAAGAACGCCGAACCCGAAGGCCATTGAAGTCATGATAATCGGGCGTAACCGCAGTTTCGCGGCTTCCAAAGCCGCCGCGGCCAGGCTTTTTCCTTCCTCCACCCCGGCCTTGGCGAACTGCACGATAAGGATAGCGTTCTTCGTAGTCAACCCCAGCGTGGTCAGAAGGCCGATCTGGAAATAAACGTCATTGGCCAATCCCCGCCACGACGAAGCGATGACACCGCCGATCGCGCCCAAAGGCAGTACCAGCAAGATGGCGATCGGGATAGGCCAGCTTTCGTACAGTGCCGCCAGGCACAGAAAGATGACGAAGATGGAAAAGGCGTACAACAGGCCGGTCTGCGACGACGACTGCCGCTCCTGATAGGACAAACCGGTCCAATCATAGCCGAACCCCTGCGGGAGCTTGGCGACGATCTCTTCCAACGCACGCATCGCCTCGCCCGAACTGCGGCCCGGCGCGGGTTCGCCCCAGATGTTCATCGACGGAAAACCGTTGAAGCGCTCCAGGCGGGGCGCCCCGGTGGTCCACCGCGTGGACGCGAACGAACCGAACGGGACCATCTTCCCCATTTTGTTGCGCACATATACTTTATCGAGGTCCGTGGGAAGACTGCGGTAGGGCGCGTCCGCCTGCACGTAGACGCGCTTCACGCGCCCTCCCTGGATGAAATTGTTGACGTACGCACTGCCGAACGCGGCGGAAATAGTAGTATGGATCGAACTCAGGGAAAGCCCCAGCGCACCGGCCTTGTCCCAGTCGACGTCGACGCGGAATTGAGGCACATCCTCCATGCCGTTGGGACGGACACTCGCCAGCCGTTTGTCCTTAGCGGCCATCCCGAGCAGTTGGTTACGCGCGTTCATCAACGCGGCGTGGCCCATGCCGCCGCGATCCACCAGCTCGAAATCAACGCCCTGGGCATTACCCAATTCGGTAACCGAAGGAGGCGGGAACGCGTAAATAATAGCGCCGGGATGACGGGCGAACGCCCGCATGGCCCGGCCGGCGACGGCCTTTGCCCGCAGACCGGGCCGGTTACGCAATTTCCAATCCTTCAGTTTGATGAACAACATACCGTTATTCTGTGCCCGGCCGGAAAAACCCATGCCTGAGATAGTCATACAGGCTTCCACCGCTTCCGGTTCTTTTTCCTTAAAATACTGCTGAACCTCATCCGCGACCACCCGGGTCTGTTCAATGGTCGATCCGGTCGGCAAAAGGATCTGGGCCATAAGGATACCCTGGTCTTCATCCGGGAGGTATCCCGTCGGCATACGCATGAAAAGGAATCCCAGGAGAGCTACGATCAAAACGAAGATCGCCAGGTACCGCCGTTTGCGGGACAACGCGCTCCCGACCAACCGCACATACCCGTCGCGAAAACGGAAGAAAAGGCGGTCAAATCCGAGGAAGAACGGACGCAGGAATTTATTCGCGTTTTCCGAGGCCTCATGGCCCTTGACTACCGGTTTAAGCATGGTAGCACAAAGCACCGGCGTCAGGATCAAGGCCACGAGCACGGAAAGGAGCATCGCCGCGGCGATGGTCAGCGAGAACTGCCGGTAAATGACCCCGGTCGACCCGCCGAAGAACGCCATGGGGCCGAACACCGCCGTGAGTACCAGGCCGATACCGATCAACGCGGGGGTGATCTGTTCCATTGACTTGGCGGTCGCCTCCGCGGGCGGAAGCCCCTCTTCGCTCATAATACGTTCCACGTTCTCCACGACCACGATCGCGTCATCGACCAACAGGCCGATGGCCAGCACCATGGCGAACATAGTGAGCATGTTGATGGAAAACCCGAAAAGCCCGAGCACGGCGAAGGTACCGAGGAGAACAACCGGGACGGCGATCGTAGGGATCAATGTCGCGCGCATATTCCCCATGAACAGCCACATGATGAGAAACACCAGGAAAACCGCCTCGAACAGGGTCTTGGTAACCTCATGGATGGAAGCCTCGACGAACGGCGTCGTATCGTACGGATAAACAACCTTCATCCCTTTCGGGAAAAAGGCGCTCATCTCCGCGAGCTTTCCCCTGACCGCCTTTGCCGTGTCCAGCGCGTTGGCGCCCGGCGCCTGGCGGATGGCCAACGCGGCGGACGGATGGCCGTTATACGCCGATTCGATATCATACACCTCGGTACCCAGCTCGGTCCGGCCCACATCCTTTATCCGCACGACAGAGCCGTCCTTTTCGATGCGCAGGGGGATCGCGGCGAACTGATCGGGCGTCTGGAGGAGGTTCTGAACGATGATGGAGACATTGAGGCGCTGGCCCTTCACCGCCGGAGCGCCGCCGAACTGGCCGGCGGAGACTTCGACGTTATAGGTCTTAAGCGCCTGGATCACGTCCTCGACGGTCATGTTGTAATCGGTAAGACGGTCGGAATCGAGCCAGACGCGCATCGCGTACTGCGAGCCGAAATTCTCCACTTCGCCGACGCCGGGCACGCGCGCCAGCACTTTTTCGAGGTTCGACTGGGCGTAATCGCGCAGGTCGTTGCCGTCCATACTGCCGTCTTCGGAGATCAACCCCACAATGATCAGGTAATTCCTCGTGGACTTGCTGACCACGACACCCGAAGTCTGGACCACCGACGGAAGGCTGGTCATGGCCAGCTGGAGCTTATTCTGCACCTTGGACCATGCCAGGTTCGGGTCGGTCCCCGGCTTAAAGGTCAACTCGACGCGGGAAGAACCGGACGAATCGCTCGTGCCGGAAAGATACAGCATGTCGTCAAAACCCGTCATCTTCTGCTCGATGATCTGGGTAACGCTGTTCTCGACCGTTTCAGCCGACGCCCCGGGATAGCTGGCGGCGATGGAGATGGAAGGCGGAGCGATCGGCGGATACTGGGATATAGGAAGACTGTAGATGGCGATACCGCCCAGCGCCATCATGACAATGGCGATAACCCAGGCAAATACCGGGCGTTTCAGGAAGAATTTAGATAACATACGGTATACCCCCTTATTCCAATTTCGCCTCTACGGCGGTCACGGGAACGCCCTCGCGAAGACGCTGGGTCCCTTTGACGATAACGCGATCCCCGGCGGAAAGGCCCGACGCGATAAGCCATTTGTCGCCGATAGCGCGGTCGATAGTGAGCATCCGCATTACCGCGTTCCCGTCCTTATCCGCCACCCAGGAATACGGGTTCCCTTTAGGATCGCGGCTGACGCCTTGCTGGGGGACCAGTACGGCCTTTTCCAGGACGCCTTCCGTGATGACCGCGCGCACAAACATGCCCGGCAGAAGGATGCTGTCCGGGTTGGGAACGATTATCCTCAGGATCACCGAACCGGTGGTTTCGCTGACCGTGACATCCCGGAATTCCAGCGTGCCTTCCAACGGATATCTGGTGCCGTCCTCCCTGATAACGGTGACCTTATCTTTTCCCGCGCCGCCGGTAGTGAAACCTTCGTCCGTCATGCGCTTCTGAAGCCTCAAGAGCTCCGCCGTCGACTGGGGCACGTCCACATAGATCGGATCGAGCTGTTGCACGGTGGCAAGCGGGACAGGCTGGTATGCCGTCACCATCGCGCCTTCCGTCACGCTCGACCGGCCGATGCGCCCGGAAATCGGGGCCTTAATGGGCGTATAGGACACATTGATCCTCGCCATCTCCGCAGCCGCCTTGCTGGATTCCAGCTGGGCCTCCGCCTGGCGCAGTGCCGCGAGCGCGTTATCGTAATCCTGCTGGCCGACCGCGCGGCTGGCGACAAGCGCTTTGAAACGCGCTTCCCGCGACCGGACCGCCGGCAGATTGGCCTCGGCCATGGCCACCGCGGCCTTGGCCTGATCATAGGCCGCCTGGTACTGGGCGGGATCGATCTGATACAACAGATCACCCGCCTGGACAACCGCGCCTTCCTCGAAAGCACGTTTCAGGATAAGCCCGTTGACCTGGGGGCGGATCTCCGCCACGCGGGAAGCCGCAGTCCTCCCCGGCAACTCCCGGGTCAACACCACGCGTTCCGCCCGCATCGTCACCACGCCGACCTCCGCGGCCCCCTTCTGCTGAGGGCCTTTCGGCCCGGAACCGCATCCGGCCAGGAAAAAAACAGCGCTAAAAGCCAGCATCCACATGCTTCTCATATCTTTCTTCACTTATTCTGCTCCTTTGCCCCAACCCCCCGCCACAAAGCCTGGAGTTGACGCTTATAATGGCCGCCGCGGCTATCGCTATCCCTGAACCGGATCGCCAGCAATGTTCCGCACATAATAGTCATCAAAGAAATAACCAGGTCATCCGCGTTAACTGCCGCGGGAAGTTCTCCGTTTTTCTGCGCCAGGATAATACACTCCTTGAACCACTCCTCAAACAACACCGGAGATGTCTCCTCGATACCGGGACAGTCGGGGAAAGCAAGCTCCTTTTCCAGCGCGGAGATCGTTATTTTCCGGGGCCGCTCATCCTGGGCAAGGAGCACGGAAATGATCTGGTACATCAGATTGTTATTGTAGACCTCCCCCGACAGCTGGCTGAACACCATATCGATCAGCGGAAGATATCTCCCCGCGGGAGTCTCTCTCCGGGCCTTCCAGACGATCTTCACGGTGGCCAGGGACAGGTAATACCCGATGACATCGATCTTCTCGGGGAAATAGTTGAAGAAGGTGCCTTCCGCCACCTCCGCATCAACGCATACTTTCTTAACGGAGATGTCGTCAAAACGGCTTTTCTTTAACCGTTCCATGAACGCGTTCATTATCGCGATCTTAGTCCGGGCGTATTTTTTCTCGCGCAACGAATATTCTTTCGCTTTCATTTCGCTCCCATAGTGCTACAGGTAACACTAAAAATATAGCGCACTATAATTATCTTGTCAACAACTATTTTGTTGCGGCACATTTAAAATACGCAACTGGTTAACCGGCAATGACATAAAAAAACCCTGCATGAACAGGGCAATCGCTATCGCCTCTCAATCAGTGGCTAAAAACCTTACCCTCCCTGCCAGTTTGATACGGTTATCGACACTGCGGATGCCGCGCTGGGGATCCCGTCAGGGACCGTAAGCGGCAGTTGATCCTGATGTTGAACGATCCGGGCCGAACCCGACATCGTGATGCTTCCGCCGGCGACTACCGCCCCATTCACGGTCACGGTCTTTTGCATGGTAAGGTTCCCTCCGCAAAATACAACGCCGTTAACCGTTACATTATTCGCGTTAAGGGCCACCGCACCGGGGGTGATCAGCGCGGCATTATCCAGCACCACATTGCTCCCCGTCAAAGAAATACCGGTTGACGCGTAAATCACGGCGCCCGCCTGAACATGGCTGTTATTGGTCATCGATAGCGTCGCATTGGAAATTATCGTGACATCCTGCCCGACAGTGCCGCCATTCACGACAAAATTACCCGTGCACACAACAGTACCCGGGCCTATTATATTGGTAGCGGTCACTTTCCCGTTCACATAAACAGTCCCCCCCGCCAGGGTAAGAGTATTATACGTCATGTCCTTCCTGACGTATTTACCCGCCGCATTTATCAGAGTAGTGTAATATGTTTTATCCAGCACCGGAGCCGCGATAGGCGGAAAAGGCAACGGCAGGCGCATATAATTACCAAAGCCCATATTGGCATACACTATGCCCGTTACCGTCGACCAGCCCATCGTTGTCACGTACCATGTCGTATACACATCGCCCACGATCATATTCGCGCTATTCTGCAAAAAAAGACTGCCACCCCCCGCGAAAACTCCGTAATCGGTAAAAGGCCGGGTCCAACCCGAAGCGGAAAAAGCGACTGTTTGCGCGACAGTCTTCGATATGCCGGCCACGGTTCCCGTGGAAGTCACGGTGTATACCGTCTGCGACGATGGTTTCACGACCGAAACGGCATACGTACCGTCCCCCAGGCTATCGGTTATATCAAAAGGAGCGTTCCTATATATATTGTCGGTCTTGATCCTGTTGATGGCCTGTTGGAGCCCCGCTTCCGCCAGCCAAAAAGCCTTCGCGCTCCCCGACCCGGCCGCCACAGACCTGGTCCGGATGACCGCCAGAGAAATGAATGCCGCGGTTATAACGGAGATGCTCACGAGGAGTATGACCGACAGCAGAAGCACGAATCCTTTTTGTTCCCGGCGCGCTCTCATACAAAACCTATATGTTCCGCGGTTTCACCATACCGACTGAACGCGTGATATTGTTTCCCTGTTGCGCGGTAAGATCTATCGTGACGACCGGCGCGCTGAAAGACAGATTGGTCGCGGGCGGCGGCACAATATCACGCGCGATCAGATCGCCGCTCCCGTACGTAAACGTCCCGGACATCCCGCCTGAAAGGACCGCCTTTCTCAACTGGTATGATGTCCTGTTGAAATGAGGCGGATACGGATCGGAAAGATTATACAGATAGTAGATATAGTAGGTAGCGTTATCCGCGGTGAACCGCACCTCGTCGCTGTTCAGACTGCCGACGGCAGCGGCAGTGCGCAGGTCGCTGGACACCTCTCGTGTCGCCCTGTTAAGGCTCACCGCCAGGCTTATCCGCGAACCCCGCGCCGACCAGGTGCCAAGCGCAACCTGGAACATGAAAAGGAGCATACCGATGATCACCGGCCCCAGCGCGGCCACCAGCAGTACTTCCAGGAGCGTAAAACCTCTGTCGCGTCTTTTCATATGCTAATAATCCGCCGCCAGCGTCGTCAACGTCACGTTCGCCGTACCGCCTTTGACCGGCCAGGAAACGGTCACATTGACCTGCGCGGGGTTGGCCGGTTTGGTCGTCGTCACGTTCACGGTATACCCCGTCAAGCCGCTGAAAAGCTCGCCGGATCCTTTCGTAAAATCCTGCAGGCTCGCGTACGCCGTACTTTTAAGCCCTTCCATCGTCGCGTCCGCGATCCCCACGGCGGTATCCTGTTCCTCGACAGCGCTGGAAATACCGAGCGCCGAACTGAACGCCATCAGCAACGCCGCCATCCCGACCGTTATTATCGCGAAGGTAACGATCACCTCTACAAGAGTAAATCCCCGTTTCACGGCTGAGTATCCTCCTGCATATTGGAAACATAGATACAACTGGCGCCGTTGACCTCGGTCACGACGCCCGCGTCAGTCACGGAAACACTCCCGTTCCCCGCGGGGCCGACGGAATAGATGACGTAACATTTCGCGCCGGGAGACCGGTTGTATCCATACACGGCCTTTGAACTCGAGAACGGGTCTACCGGCAACGACCGCACGATGGCCGGCACGGCCGTCGTAAGATCGGCAAGCGCCGCGGGATACGCGCTGTTATTGTTCAAATAATAGTTCTCGACCGCCATCTGCAGGGATTTGATGTCCGCTTTCGCCTTCGCCGTATTGTTGGTGACGGCGATCCTGTTGAAATTGGGCAGGGAGATCGCGGCGATCACGGCGATGATCACGACGACCACCATGATCTCTACCAGAGTAAACCCTTTTTTCATAGTATCTCCCGTGTTCCGGTATCGCTACATCCTGGCGATATCGATCATCTTGAAAAGAGGGATCAGGATGGATGCCATGATCACGCCGATCACGCTCCCGATCATGACCAGAAAGAGCGGCTCGATCACAACGGTCAGTCTTTTGATGGTCCTTTGTATCGCCTTGTCATAGAACGCGCCGGTCTTCTCGAGCATGCCGACGAGATTCCCCGTCTCCTCGCCGGTCGCGATCATCTGCACGATATTCGGCGGGATCCGCCGGTCAAGCTTCAACAAGGATGAGAGTGTCTCGCCTTTCTCCATCCTTTCCGGCAAGGCGCTGATAGAGGCTTCCATAATGACATTCCGCATGACGGGGCCCGCGAGCCGCAGGGCCTTGATGATCGGGACACCGCTCTTTAAAAGCAATCCCAGCGTTGTCAGGAACCTCGTCAATGCCAGGTTGCGGTTCAGTTCGCCGATAACCGGCAGAGAAAGCATGCACGCGTCGAACCGCGCCCTTCCCAGCCCCGTTTTCAGGTACCGGCGGATACCGAAATATGCCCCGGCACCGCCAATAAGGATGAGATACCACCAACGGATCAACGCCGTCCCCGCGCCATAGAGCATCCTGGTCAGCCAGGGCAAAGAGACGCCGGCGTTAGTGAATATCACGACAAATTTCGGAATGATGAAGATCACCAGGAATAATACGATCGCCATCCCCATGCCAAGAAGGATGAACGGGTAGAACAAAGCGCCGCCCACCTTCTGCTTCAACTCGAGCTGACTCTCATACAGCGCGATATAACTTCCCAGTACCACGTCCAGTCTTCCGCTTGCCTCCCCGCTCTTGATCATATTGATGAACAGCTCGGGGAAGATATCCGTGTGGCGCTCGAATGATCCGGAGATACTGACGCCTTTCTTGATGCTCTCATCGATCTCTTGTATCGCGTTCTTCAGTTTCTTATTGCGCGTCTGCCCCGAGATCGACTCAAGGCTCACCATAAACGTGATCCCGGCGCCGATCATATCATACATCTGCGAATAGAAGATCAACAGGTCGTCCGGCCGTATCCTGTCCGAGACCGCGCCGGATATCCGGGCAAGCGCGAGATGCCTCGCTTCGGCGATCGTGATGATCGTATAGCCCGATTTGTTGAGCAGAGCGGCGGCATCGTTCTGGTCGATGGCTTCGATATCCCCCTGGACCTTCTCCCCCGACGCGGTTATTACCTTGTAGGAAAACTTACTCATGCTTCCTCCTCAACAGCATCTTCACCCGGGAAAGCAGTTTCTCGGCATCATACGGTTTCGTTATATAGTCATCCGCGCCGATATCTATCCCTTTAAGTTCGCTGTCCTTATCCTGCCGGGCGGTCAGCATGACGACCGGGATGGCCGCGGTCTCGAGGCGCGCCCGCAGATTCTTCACCAGCGTAAACCCGTCCATCTGCGGCATCGTGACATCCGTGATGACCATGTCGGGTTTCTCCGTGACCGCCAGAGAAAGGGCCTCTTTGCCGTCTCTGGCCTTAATAACCTCGTAACCGGCGGTACAAAGCCGGCTTTCCAGGACTTTCAATATATCCTCTTCGTCGTCGGCGACAAGAAGCCGCGCTTTCCCGCTGTGGCTCACGGCCGTGCCGGCCGGCGCGATCTCCTTGAGCGTGATGACCCGGGCTAATTCGTCAAGCGTCGTGACGCCCGAGGTGACCTTTTCCATAATATCGGCAGACAATAATTTGAACCCTTCCCTCTGTGCCGCCAGGAGGATCTCGTCTTCCGGGGCCTTACGGGCGATCATAGCCTTTATTGATTCCGAGATATCCAGCAATTCCAGTATCGGCATCCTCCCGAGGAAGCCGGAGAAACCGCAGGCGTCGCACCCCTTCCCTTTAAAGAATTTGCCCGCGCCGCCTTTTCCCATATACGGCGCGAACCGCTCCATCTCCGCCGGGTTGGGGACATATTCTTCTTTGCAATGGGGGCATATCTTCTTCACGAGACGCTGGGCGACAACCGCCACCAGCGACGATGATATCAGATACGGCTCAAGCCCCAGGTCCAGAAGCCGCGTTATCGCGCCGACCGAGTTATTCGTGTGCAGGGTCGAAAAAACAAGATGGCCGGTAAGGGACGCCCGGAACGCTATCTCGGCGGTTTCTTTATCCCGGATCTCTCCGACAAAGATCACGTTGGGGTCCTGCCGCAGGATGCTCCGCAGGGCGGTCGAGAAAAAGAGCTCTTTCGCGGGATCGATCTGCGTCTGGGTAATCCCGTCGATGAGATACTCGATCGGGTCCTCGATGGTAACGATGTTCTTTTTCTCGTTTTTTATGAAATTAAGCGTGGCGTAAATGGTCGTGGTCTTGCCGGAACCGGTCGGGCCGGTGATCAGCACCATCCCCTGCGGTTTCAAGATGCTCTTGCGATATGCCGCCAGGCTCCGCTCGTCAAAACCGATGCTTTCAAGCTCGACCATCATCGCCTTCGGGTCAAGGATCCTCATCTCGACCTTCTCGCCGTAGAACGTCGGGATCGTCGCGATCCTGAGGTCGATCTTCCGGCCCTGGAAAAGTAATTTCAACCGGCCGTCCTGGGGTTTCCGCTTCTCGACAATATCCATCCCGGCAAGGATCTTTATGCGCGCCGTAAGCTCGGCATGCAGGGCCATCGGCGCTTCCAGGATCTTCTTCAGGTCACCGTCGACCCGGTACCTGATCTTCAGGCATTTCTCCTCGGGTTCGATATGAATATCACTGGCGCGGGCGTTCAACGCGTCTTTCAGGGTAAGGTTGAACAACCGGACGATCACCGACGTTTCGTCTTTCATAAACCGGTTGTCGATGACGATCTTGCCGTCCTCTTTCTCGTTGATGATCTCAAACGACGAAGCCGCCGGCATATTCTTCAGGATATCGTAAATAGAGTCGTCGGACTGATAATATGTATTGATCGCCCGGTCGATGTCGCTTTTCGAGCATAAGACCGGGTCGACATGCAAGCCCGTGAGAAGCTGAAGCTCGTCTATCGCCATAATATCCTGCGGATTGCTCATGGCCAGCATGAGATCGTCGCCTTCGCGCCGGATCGGGAACACCCCATGGCGCGCGGCCACCTCGTACGGCAGAAGTTTCACGGTTTCGGGGCCGATCGGCTCCTTGTCTAATGCGCATATGGGCAAATTATATAATTTTGACACCGCCTTCAGCAGGTCGTCTTCCTTGATAAAACCCATCTCCACCAGCAATTCATGCAGGGGTTTCTTCGCGCCGATCTGCTTCACGCGGGCATCGCCCAGTTGTTCCGGAGTTATCAGGCCGTCCTTGATCAAGGCATCGAATAGATTCATAATGGCGTTCCTTTCATTAAAAAAAATCCCAAGTCCGTATGGCGCATGCCATAAAAACCTGGGTGAACAAAACAGCGATGAGGACGGACATCTTTATATGCGTGGTAATCATCACGCCGGGAAGGCCCAAATAACCTCCTATTATATGGGCTCACTATAGCATAACTATCACCTGGAAACAACCAAATGTTGGCCCGGTCAGAAACAGCAGACGACTTCCTGGGAAAGGATATCCGCGGCGATCTTGAGGTCCTTCGTATCGAATACCTTTATCGCGTATTCGTACTTTTTATAGTGCGGAGCGAGCTTCCGGAGCAGATTCCGTTGTGAGGCGAAAAACCCGTTATTGATGTATACCCCCTCCCTGCCGGGGAACAGGGCCAGATAGAATATCCCCGTCTCCACAAGATCCTGGAAGAAATGAGTTCCGAACGAGATCTCCGGCACGGCATTGGCGGTAGAGAACGCGATCTCCCCCATGACCGTCATGTGGTTTATCTCCGCGAACGATACCGGGATGCCCAGAGACGGCGTGCTGGTACCCCATCTCCCCGGCCCCAGGAGCATGACCGACATATCTTTTTTATCGCCGATCCCCCGGTTGATCTCCCCGACGGCCCGCGCGATATCGTACTTCGCGGAAGGGACTATCAATTCGCCGTACGCCCGGGGATCAACATAGACGATCCGGTCGATCTTCTGCAGGATATTGCCTCCCAGGAAGTTACCCGGCGACCGGAACACGATATCCTTTTGGGGGACGGCATCCGGCATCCGCACCTTGTTACCCAACCCCTTCGTCTGCATCGGGCGGCACTGCAAAATGTTCACCTGAAACTCATCTTTCCTTTTGAAATTAACGGTGAATTCTATATCGACGGGATAGCCGTATGCCTTTTCCAACGCATGCAGTATCTTCTGCATCGTCGTTCTGAACGGGCCCTCCGAAAGAAGGGCATCAAACGTGATTATCCATGCCTCCTCGCCGCTCCCCGCTTCGCGGAGTCGTTCTGTGGACGCATAGTCCCGTACCGCGATAAGGTCGAGCCTCACATCGATATGTTTCTTCACCAGTTCCCGCAGGGGGACCATCGCGAACGCGTTGGCGTTGATATCGATCAGGTCCACGTAATGCTGGGAGAACCTCTGGGTATCCTCCAGTCCGGCATGCGGCTTCAAAAGCGGGTCGTCGAGCGCCGCGATCCGGGGATAATCGCCGTCGACACGGTTTACGGCCCGCGTGCCCAGCCCCAGGACAAGCCTCAGCATGCCGGCTTTGGGATCGAGCGTATTCTTCCAGACAAACGCGTTATGGGATATCCCGACCCCCGCCACATCGGGGAAAAAATAATCCTGGTGGTACGCGCCCGATACGCGCTGTACCAGCAGGGCCATCTGCTCGTCCATCTGGTCCAAACCCCGCTGGAGCCGGTACGCGAGCGCGTCCTCGTTCATGGTCGAGGCGTAGATCCGGCGGACCGCCTCCACAAATTTCGCGTATCTCTCCTCAGGCGTTCCCTGGTTGGCGAGGAATATGCTCTCGTATTTCCCCGCAAAGGCATTACCGTAGCTGTCCTCCAACAGACTGCTGGAACGGACAATGATCGGCGATTGCCCGAAATACTCGATCATCCGCTGAAATTGCTCTTTTATCTCCTCGGGGAACACCCCGGACAGGAATTTTTCTTTGAGCGTCCGGGCGACCTCGAAATACCCCTCGCGTGTCCGCTGTTCCATCCGCGCTTTCCACCACCCGTTCTCCACGATATAGGTATAGAACACGTCGGAACCGACGTAGAAAGAATCGTGCGGCTCAAAAAGCTTCTCCGCTCCGATCGACTTTTCTTTCGCCAGGATACCACGGGCGATCAGCATGCCCACAGTCTTCCCGCCGACGAACCCCGTGCCCATCATCCGCGATTTTATATTCAGGAAATCATCCAGGCTAAGGTTCTCCTTCGCCAGTTTCACTATCTTCTCATCCCGGGCGACGATCAACCGGGCTAATTGTTCGATCATGCGCTCCCCATCCCCGCGCGGAACGGCCTTCTGTGAAGCCATATCCTCAGCGCGCAGGAAAAGCCTGTCCCAGTAATCCAGCTTTCGCGCGGCACTCAGGGAACCCTTTTTGAAGATATGCGAGAACAACCGGGCCGTATCCACGCTGTTCGCGATCGGGACAAACCGGCCTTTCTTTTTGATGTGCGGCAGGAACATCGTGGGCGTGTAGCGGTTCCACACCTTGAGGGGATGGATATAGCAGTTCTTATTATAATTATACACGTCGATCAACAACTGCGTCGTATCCCTGATACGCGCGACCGTCTTGAAAGAATGGCTGTTGCGGAGGAGGGAGAAATACGCGATCGTGTTGAGCTCAAACAGGTACGGGCAGGTTATCTTGAAGAAATTGCCCACCATGAGGTCGTTCGACCACGCGGAAAGGAGGTCTGAAAGGCAGTCGAACACATAAAACACGCCCTCCCCCTCTTTTTTCGCGATGCCGTTCACCTGGGCGGAGAAGGCCTCGAATCCCGCGTGAGGGTCCAGGGTATATACGACGATCCCCTTCTTTTTCTCGAGGAGAGGGCGGTGGGCGGCGAAACGGATATACACGAGCCGGCGTTTCTCTTCCAGGGCCTTATTAACAAAAGGATGAACAAAATCGATATACTCGTCTATCGTATCCAGTTGCCAGACGACGTTATCGCCCAGGGCAAGCCCGGTGATCACCTCATCCAATCCTTTTACGCCCGTACTGATCATAGCCGCCTCTGTCCCGTAAACCAAATAACCCAATAACGATTTCCCGTCATTGGGTTATTTCCATATACACCCTCATTATATGACAAATACGGGGATTGGCAACGAGAATCAGGCCTGCGGCCGGCCACTCATCGCGCGCATGCGCTGATACAGGAATGAGGAAACCGGCCGGCTGTTCAGATAGACCTGCACCGGAGAATCCTCACTGCTGATGGTAAAAACCGGGCGATCCTGTTCCCACGGCAGGCAGACAAGGGATATGCCGAGGAATGAAAGCTTCTTGACGAGGGTATACACGACCGCGGAAAAAGCCCCCAGGTTTGATCCCGAGAACACCAGCGCGTCCACCCCGCCCATCTCGGCGATGCCTTCACCGATATATTTCAGGATCTGGTTCTGATACACGGAAAACGCGAGGTCCACTTTCTCATCTTTTCCGTACAGCCCGGCGAACTCCGCCATCGACAGGTCGTAGCCGGTCATCCCGAGGAATCCGCTCTCCTGTTTAAAGACCTGATCGAGCTTATATAACGACATCTTATAGCGTTTCATCAGATAAAACACGATCCCCGGGTCAAGGTCACCGCAGAAATTCCTGCCCATCACCCCTTCCAGCGAAGTGCACCCCAGGCTGATGGTCATCGGCTTTCCGTCGCGCATCGAGCATACCGTGGTCTGGCGGTCGATAACGACCGACACGGTCCGGCGATCCGTGCCGGCGATGGCCGCGGCCCCCTCATGCGTGATACCATGAAAACCCCATTTCCTGATCCCCGCTTTCTCATAATACGCGGAAGGCAACGCGTAATACCGCTGGTGATCGGGGAGCCCGGCGAAAAACGCCGTCTCAAAGAACGCCGTCATCGGCACAGCCGGACAACAGGTGACGAACAACTTCAACAACTCACAGGCAGTCGGTATATAAAACGGATAGTACTCGACGAGTTGCGTAAATTTCCGGAAGAACGCCGCGTTGACCCGCGCGGGTTTCTCGAAAAGATCTCTGCCGAAAAGCAGGCGGAACGCCACCGCTTCGATACGCGACGTGCCCGTAAGAAGCGTCAGCGCCTCACGCAGGCGCCCCGGCTCGCGCAACCGCTCGAAATCTTCCGTACGCGAACGCGCCACAACCTCTGTGCCCTGGCGGCTGTACGCCCAGAGGACTACCTGCGACATCCCCGGTTCAACGATGATGATCACGTTCATGCTCCTTATATGCCTGACGGGCGATCATGATCTCCTCATTCGTCGGAATAACCAGGATACGCGCCTGCGACCCCGCCGCCGAGATATCCATGACCGCCTCTTTATACGCCGCGTTCTTCACAGGATCGAGGCTAATCCCGAAACTCTCCATTGACTCACATACATTACGGCGCACCAGCGGCATGCCGACACCTATGGAATCGGTAAATATCAGCACATCCGCCTTGCGCAGGATCAGGCTGTAATACCCCACGTACTTGCGGATCCCGCGCACGTACATGTCCAGCGCCATTTTCGCCCTGGGGTTCACGCCGATCGATTTGATCACGTCGCGCAGGTCGGAGGAAGAATCGAAGACTCCCAGTATGCCGCTCCGGTTGATAAACATACTCTCCGCTTCCTGTCCGGAAAGGTCTTCCCTGGCCATGATATCGAAGATGACCCCGAGGTCGAGATCGCCACTGCGGGTATTCATCATCAACCCTTCCAGCGGGGTAAAACCCATGGAATTATTGATCGATTTCCCGCCGTCGATCGCGCAAACGCTGGAACCGCCGGTTCCCAAATGGCAACTGACCATCTTCAGGTCGCGGCAATCCCGCTTCAGGAAACGGCAGGCTTCCTGCATCACATAATTGTGGGAGATCCCGTGAAACCCGACCTTGCGCAGTTTATATTTCGCCGCCAGCTCGCGCGGGATGGCGTAGGAAAAGAACTCCGCGGGAATAGTGGAATGGAACGCGGTATCGAACACCGCGTACTGGCGCGTCCCGGAAAATTCTTTGGCGCACAGCGTGAGCAGGCCGTAAATGATGGGATTATGCAAAGGGGCCAGATCCAGGGTATCCGCCAGCTTTTCCAGGACTTTCGGCGTGATCGCGGCCGTGCGCTTGAATAAAGTACCCGGATGCACGTACCGGTGCGCCACGATATCGATCGACAGCCCTTTGTCGTTTTCGCGGTCCTGCCGCAAAAGCTTTGCCACCGCGCGCAACGCGGCCGCGTGATCCGGCAAGTCGACGCGCGCCATGCGCGGAACACCGCGGACCCGGTGGCAGATAGACGACTGGCCCTGGGTCTTACTCCCCACGCGCTCCGCCTCCCCGCACACCAGTTCCTCTTCCCCCGGCATCCGGATCAACCGGTATTTCAGGGACGAACTGCCGCAGTTAAAAACCAGGATATTCCGCGCTCCTTCAGATCTCATCGTCGCTCCAACCGAACGCGGGCATACCGATCACCCGCTGGGCTATCAACGCCTGCCCGATAACCGCTTTTTCCAGTTTATCGATGGTCACCGCTTCCATACTGCTCCCCACTTCCGCTTCCACGCCCGCGCCGAAACCGATAGTCGGGATCTTGAGCGTACCGTAGGTATACGAGCCTTCCGTAATGATATCCCTCCAATACCCCACCGATGAATTGAACCCGCTCTCCCGCAACACTTCCAAGGATTTGAGCACCAGCGGATTATTGCTCTCCATGGTCCAGGGCTTGAACTCTTTCTGGGAAACCACTTCCAGCCCGGTATTGGTCTTCATCTTTTCTTTCGCCAACGCGGTAGTGACGGAGAAATCACCGTCCTCTTTCTTATACACGCTCCGGGCGATAGCCCTGGCCCGGTCAAGTATCGAACGGTCGTCCTCTTCCAGCCCGTATTCCCGGTTGACGATGACCCTGAACTCGCTCATGTCTTCCGACGGAGCGGCCGAACCGTACCGCACGTCCTTGATCTTCAGGCTGGGAGACCCGAGGATGGAATCGTTAGGAAGGGTGCGGGAGAACTTCTCCAGTTCGCTGATAAGGGGGAACATCGCCCCCAGCATATTCACCCCGCTCCCCGCAAGGAACTCGCGGTTGATCTTGCCCTTGACCACGATCTCATATTCCATCCTGCCTTTATGCCCCAGGCAAAGGTTGAAATCCGTCGGTTCGTTAAGGATCACGCCTTTGAGGTTCGCCTTGCGCGGCGCCAGGGTCTCATCGAAAAGGTAGCGGATATTGAAATCACAGCACTCGACCCTCGGCACGCAGCACACCACAAAATCACCGGTCAAAGGCAGAAGCGACCGTTTGATCAAAGCGCCGGCGTATATCCCGGAGATCAGCCCCGCTTTGAACTTCAACACATTACTGCTCAGGCCGGCCTCCGTCGGGCTGTCCGTTCCGGGCAGGTCGATATGCGAAACCGACGCCAGGTGCTGTTTTTTCTGATGGCCGCGGATCGTGCCCACGATATTGCCGGCGTTATCCTTCGTTACCCGGTCGAATCCCAGCGCCTTCATCTGCGCCATCACCTTAACAGCAAAATCCGGGGCGGTATACCGCGTGACCGGGAAATCCGCTATCTCCCGCGCGAATTGCCCCAGCGACTCCCGTAATCCTTTTGACTTCCTGCGCAATAGATCGTCCATGAGAAACCTCCGTGTGTATTATATGGGTTAACACCATTCACTATTGGTTAACAGTATCGCCAAAAAAAATCCTCCGCGCCTAAAACGTAGGCGGTGTGACCACCCAAATAGCCTCAGCCTTCTCTTTGCTGATATTCTTGAAGGTATGCGGCATGTTGGAATTGAAATAAATACTGTCGCCTTTATTCAGCACGTATACCTTATCGTTGAGGGTCAGCTCGATGGAACCCTTGATCACCATCACGAATTCCTGGCCGAAATGCTTGTACATCGCCTTGCCCGCGGACGCGTTGCGGTCAAGCCGGAACAAAAGCGGCTCCATCTGCTTGTTGGGATCCGGGGAAGTCAGCAGGAAAAGATCAATCCCCTTGCTCAGCTGATTCAGGTATTTACGGTCGGATTCCCGCACGATCGGGCTGACCGCGGCTTCCTGCTGTTCCCCGATCAGGTTACCGACCGTAGTCTGCAACTCGTCGGCGATGCTTTTGAGCGTCGCGATCGAAGGAGAAGCCTTACCGGTCTCCACCTGGGAGATAAAGCTGGCGCTCAACCCGAGTTTCCGGGCAAACTGCCGCAGAGTTATCCCCCGCTCTTCCCTGCCGCGCTTGATATTTACGCCGACTATCTTCATTGCCGCTCCCTCTTCAAAACAAGTATATCCGAAGAATCAAGTTTGTCAAGTGCTGTTTAACAAAATACAAAAATGTTAACCATAGGTTAACAGGCGTATTACCAGTCCACGGGGAAATAATCCTTCAGGAATTTCCCGCACCAGTGCTTGCCGGTCAATATCCCGTCGAAAAACGGGTCGCATACCCGCGCCGCGCCATCCACGATGTCCAGAGGAGGCTGAAAATCATGCGTCTGTTGCTTCCGCGCGGAAAGGGCGGCGGGATCCTCGTCCGTCACCCACCCGGTATCCACGGAATTCATGAAAATCCCGCTTTTGACCAGATCGCTGGCCGAGGTATGGGTCAACATATTCAACGCCGCCTTGGCCATGTTCGTATGCGGATGGCGGTCGGTCTTAATGTACCGGAGGAACTTCCCTTCCATCGCCGAGACATTGACGATATGTTTTTTCCCGGTATTCTGGCGTTTCATCATCACCGAAAGCCGGTTGCACAGGACAAACGGCGCGATGGCGTTGACCAGCTGGATCTCGAACATCTCAGCGGTAGGTATCTGCCCCAGGCACAACCGCCAACTGTTGGTCTCGCGCAGGTCGACCTGCTGAAGGTCGGCGTCCAACGCGCCCTTGGGGAAGACCTGTTCGGCGGGCAGGGTGTGGTCATACGAATACGGGACCTGCGAAAGCCGGGCCGAGGCGAAAATACCGATCCCCGGCGCTTTGCCGTTCCAGGTCGCCGGGAGCGACAAGTCCGTGGTCGCGTTATTATTGTAAACGACCCTCAACTGCCTCTTGCAATCGTCAAACGGCCGCAACAGCATCCGGACGTCTTCCGGGAGCTCATCGATGGTCTTTTTCTCATTCTCGACCAGGTGCGCGTAAAATCCCGGCGGGCGGCGGACTGTCTGCGCCGCGTTGTTGATCAGTATATCCAGGCGGTCGTACTTCTGCTCGATAAAATTGCAGAATATCTCGACGCTGGGGGTATGGCGCAGGTCCAGCCCGTAGACATGCAACCGGTCCTTCCATTGGGCAAAGTCTTTTTCGCGCGAATACCGAAGCGCGGAATCCACCGGAAAACGCGTAGTGGCGATGACCCGGGCCCCGGCGCGAAGCATCATCAGCGTCGCCTGGTACCCGATCTTGAGCCGCGATCCGGTGATCAACGCCACCTGGCCGTCCAACGGGGCGGTCTGGAAACGTTTTTTGTAATTAAAATCCGCGCAGTCCGGGCATAACGCGTCATAGAAAAAATGCAGTTTCGTAAAAGACCTTTTACAGATATAGCAATCGCGGGGATTGATCAGCTCCGGCCGCTCGCGCTTTACCGCGTCATCCTGCTGTGATATCTGCAGGGGCGCGGTAAACACAGCGGCTCCGCGGGCACTGCGGATACCGGTCTCGGCGCGGACCTTGCGCTCATAGCTGACGATCTTCTGTTTTTTGACGTACCGGCTGTCCCTCCGGCGCTTGCGTATCTCATCCCGGTTAGGCCGCGAAAGCTGTCCGGTCACGGTGATCAGCTCGATCCTCTGATCCCGCGGAAGATGCGCCAGATGACTGCTGTCCTCGACCAGCCCTTTAAGCAGTTGGATACACTTCTGTATCTCCGCGTCCGGCGGATTCACCTTGATGATCTTATCGCTGTTGTTATCCATATCGCGCTCTTATAAATAAAAAAACCGGCTCCCCGGGTCATGTGATCGCACTTCACGAATTTATCTCAGCCTTTATTATATAGCATGAACCGCCATACTACAAGCCCCTTAAACGCCCCGGCCTCAGTTTTATCCTCCCGCCCATAGCGCCCTCCAGGGCATGCAGCAGCGCCGCTTTATCCTTCGGGAACGTCCCTTCCAGAGGAAGAAAATTCGAGGCGTGATCAGACCGGAATACCGTCCTCTTCAGCTCCAGCCCTTTGATGATTTCATACGTCTCCCGCAATAACTCCGCGGGGCTCAGTTCCTCGAATTCCCCTCTTTTAACCTCTTCCGCCAGGGGCGTACCGGGGATCACCATCAGCGAAAGGAACGAAAGGTAGCGCGGTTGCATCCGGTTCAATGCCGCGATAGTCGCGGCGACATGCTCCGCGGAATGCTTCCTGCCGCCCAGCCCCAAAAGGACGATCACGGAAGACTTGATGCGCGCCTGTTCGGCCCTAGTGACCGCCGTGATCATTTCCTCAACACGGGAATATTTCCCGCACCGGTCAAGCACCGCCTGACTGCCGCTCTCCAATCCCATATAGATCAGGCTTAGTTTACGCGCGTAAAGCTCCGCCAATTCCTGATCGCTCTTTCGTGTAATGTTGCATCCGTTCGCGTAGCTTGAAATACGGGAGAGCCGGGGGAAGGCCGCGCGCAGTTCGTCGAGGATCGGCAGGAGCTTGCTGTTGGCCAGGACGAGGACATCGCCGTCCATCAGAAAAACACGCCGCGTATCCGGATATCTGCGGGCGTACCACTGGATATCCGCCGTTATCTCTGTACGGTCTTTGACACGGAACAGCTTGCCCTTATACGCGCCGCAGAAACTGCAGCTGTTCACCGAACACCCGAGCGTTACCTGCAGAAGGAAACTGTCCGCTTCCGCAGGCGGCCGTATCGCGGGCTCAATAATGGGCATTTAGCCACCTGTCTTCATCATCACCATGATCGCGGCGCCCACCCCGAGGGTAAACGTCACGTAAAACCCGTACATGCCGAAACCCAACCCGGCCTGCCTGAGCAGCATTTGAATAACTTCGGACATAACCGCTGTTCCGACAAATGACCAGAGGACCAGCATATTAAGCCCTACATAACCGCCGATAAGGGAAAGGATCACGCCGAGGACAAGCAGCCCGATGACCAGTTCTGTTGCCGCGTCCATAAACCCTTCCGTTTTTCTCGCGGGGGGCGCCGGCAAAGCATTCACCTTCCCGCTTTCCGCTACCGTTGAACAGAAAAATGTCGAGTACGCGCTGATATTCCCCCCGATAGTATACGCCTCATCCGCCGGAACAGCCCGGCCCATCGGGAACAAAACGCAGAATAGCACAACGGCGCCCGCAAGAGCAGTTTCTTTCATATGCCGCCCTTGTTTTGCGCGTTAACAGCAACCCACTCCGCGAATGCCTGCATGAATTTCGTTATAAATCCCCGAGTCGCCTCGTTAATGAGCTCGCCGTTCGCGTCAAAAAGTTTCGCGGCATTCCCGATGTACGCCTCCGGCTGCGGCATGGCAGGGACGTTAAGGCATACCAGCGACTGGCGCAGATGATGATTCGCGCCAAAACCGCCGGTAGCGCCCGGCGAAACGCTTATTACGGCTCCGGGCTTTCCGTTCCAGACACTCTGCCCATACGGGCGCGATCCGACATCGAGGGCGTTCTTGAGCACAGCGGGCACGGAACGGTTGTATTCGGGCGTGACAAACAAGAACCCGTCGAACACCTCGAGGGAAGCCTTGAACTGCGTATACACGGCCGGCGGCTGATCATCGTAATCTTGATTATACAGCGGCAGGGCTCCGATCTCGACGATCTCCAACGCAAGAGTATCAGGCGCGGCCTTGATCAGCGCGTTAGCCATTTTGCGGTTGTATGACTCTTTACGAAGGCTTCCCACGAGAACAGCAATCTTTCTCGGTATCATAGCTACTCCTCCCTCCTTGTCGTTCTGCTTCTCCCTGTACTACTCCGGGACGGTATCAATGGTACCCGGGTATAACGAGAACGCTCAACGAGACAATTACTCTTTTCAGACAAATGGCTTCAACTCCGCCAACCCGTACAATTGGGCATATGTCTTTCTTACGCCCATACACGCGGCGCGATGAGAACATACCCCGCAGGAATCGGCGAAAACAAACTTCTCCCGCCGTATCGTATCGAATGTTTTCACGATATTCCCAATCCTCATATTCGACCGTTCAGAACTCGTGAGCGGCGCGAGGTAATTTTTCATATCTTTGCCTAAAACACACAGCGGCAGTTCACGGACAAAGAATTTGAAATCATCCTGTTTGTTTTTCTCGATCGCTTTCCTGATCCCGAGGGCGGCCTTCTTCATGGGAGGGACAAAATCGCGGAAATTCTTCCTGAAACTATACCCGTCGATCATCCTGAATTGCTGTCTTTTCGCGCCGATCGACTGTACCAGCTCCGTGACATCGCCCAAGAGGCCGAGATTCTGCTTCATGACTACGGTATTGATCACGAACGGCAGGTCGTTTTTCACTAAATTCGTTATCCCGGCGATCACCTGATCGAACCCGTCAGCGCGTATATATCTCTGGTGCAGTTTTTTATCCGGAAAATGCAGGGAAACCAGGAACATATAATGTACCGGCCGCACATCCAGGATCTTTTTTAAGAACGCCTCATAATACAACATCCTTCCGTTAGTCTGTATCTCAACGTCCCGGAAACCGCATTCTTTCCCGTACCGCAGTATCGTGAAGAAATCCGGGCTGATGGACGGTTCCCCGCCGGAAATAATCAGCCGTTTGCCGCCCCGGCCAGCCGATTTCTTGATCTGATTCTTTATCTCGTCCAGAGGGAATGCCGGATACTTGCTGTGTTTCCTGCACAGGCAGAAAACACAGTTATTATTACAGGCAAACCCGGTCTTTACATCCAGCTCCCGCATACCGTTTCCTTTTCCTTGATTATACCACCCTCATTCCGCGGGGGAAAAATAAAAAAGGCAAGCCCGGATTGCTCATCCAAGCTTGCCTTTGTAAAAAATGAATATTTATTCCGCGGCCGCCAGCGCGACGGCTTTCGCCACTTTTTTATGGACATCGGGATCCATGAAATCCGGGACGACATCGCGTTTGCGGGCGAGCGACGCGATAGTTTCCGCGGCCGCGCATTTCATCTCTGTCGTGATCCGCGACGCGCCGGCGTCAAGCGTCCCGCGCAACAGGCCGGGGAACGCGAGGGCGTTATTGACCATCCTGCCGTCAAGCGCGACCGCCGCGCCGGCCGCTTTCGCGTCATCGGGCCAGATCTCAGGGATAGGATTTGCCAGGGCGAAAACGATCGACCGGGCCGCCATACTCTTGACCATATCTTTGGTCACCACGCCCGGTGCCGACACGCCGACAAAAACATCTTTGCCCTTCATGACATCCGCGAGAGAACCTTTTTCGCCGCGTTTATTCGTTACCAGCGCTATCGCGTCCTTATACGGATTCATCCCGTCCTTGCGCCCCCGGTACAATGCCCCCTTGCTGTCGCAGAGAACGATATCCTTGAACCCGTAATGCAGGAGGAGTTTGGTCGCCGCGATACCGGCGGACCCGGCGCCATTTATCACGATCGAAACGGCCTCTTTCTTCTTCCCCGTCATCTTGAGGGATCTGATCAGTCCCGCCAGGATGACGATGGCGGTCCCATGCTGGTCGTCGTGAAAAACCGGGATCGGCACGCGCTTCTGCAGTTCTTCCTCGACCTCAAAACACAGCGGCGCGCCGATATCCTCGATCATGATCGCACCGAACGTCGGGGAGATACAGGCAAGCGTATCGACGATATCCTTTGCCGAATCGCTGTTCAGAAGCAACGGGACACAGCTGACGCCCCCCATCTTGTACAGGATGAGGGATTTTCCCTCCATGACCGGCATGCCGGGCAGGATGCCGATATTGCCCAATCCCAGGATCGCCGAACCGTTCGTGGCGATGCAGACCGTATTGCCGATCGACGTATAGGTACGGGCATCTTCAGGATGCGCGACGATATGCTTACAGACCTGCGCGACTCCCGGCGTATAGATCATGCGCAAGTCGGCCAAAGTTTCCACTTTGACGCGCGGCCGCATTTCCATCTTGCCGCCTTTATGGAGGTTCAGGATCTCATCCTGCACGCGCACTATCTTATACCCCTTCAATTTCTTCAGCGCGGCGATCGCGCGCTCAAAATGCTGTTCGTTGTCGAAGAACGCGGTAATATCGCGGACAATATGATCAGGCAAAAGCTGTATTTTGACGATATCGCCCAAAATCGCCCCTTCCGCGCCCAGCGCGCGGGCAAGAGCGCCCAACGCTCCCGGGACGTCCGGTATCTTGAAACGGATCGTGCGGATGATCTTATGCGAATATTTCTCGACGTCTGCCATAGGTTCTCCTGATAAAAAACAAAGCCCCCCGATAAGCTGGGAGTCTGCCGACGGCCATACTACGGCTGTTCCTGGTAATTCGGCGCTTCGCGCGTAATGACGATATCGTGCGGATGCGACTCGGCCTTGCCCGCTTCCGTTATCCTCACGAACTGCGCGATCGTCCGCAACTCTTCGATATTCTCCGCGCCGACATAGCCCATGCCGCGCCGCAGGCCGCCGAGATACTGATAGACGACTTCCTTGAGCGGCCCTTTGTACGGGACCATGCCTTCCATGCCTTCCGGCACCAGGTCGTTTTTCCCCTGGTTGTACCGTTCGCGGGAACCTTTATTGCTTTCCATCGCGCCCAACGAACCCATACCGCGGTACACCTTGTACTGCACCCCCTGATGGAAGCGGAACTCGCCCGGACTTTCCTTCGTGCCGGCGAGCATGTTGCCCATCATGACGGAGTGGGCCCCCGCGCCGATGGCGATCGGGATATCACCCGAAAATTTCAGGCCGCCGTCCGCGCACACGGGAACGCCGAACTTCGAGGCCACTTTGGCGCACTCGTAAATAGCGCTGACCTGAGGTTTGCCGATCCCGGCGATGATCCGGGTGGTACAGATCGATCCCGGCCCCTGCCCGACCTTCAGGCCGTCGGCGCCCGCGCGGCACAACCGTTCCGCTGACTCCGGCTCGGAGATATTCCCGGCCATGACGTCGATATCATAGCGTTTCTTGAGCAGTTTGAGCGTTTCGATGACGCCTTTGGAATCCCCGTGCGCGGTATCGACGATCACCAGGTCGACTTTCTCGCTGACGAGCTTTTCCACGCGCTCGAAAGCGTCGTCGTACACACCCACCGCGGCCGCTACCCGTAACCGGCCGTCCTTATCGACATTAAACGTCTTCGAATCACCCAACAGGACGCGCTTAACGTCGCTGAAGGTATACAAACCGGCGATCTTTCCCTCATTATCCAACAGCGGAAGCACCTTTTTCCGGCTTTCCTTCATGATCCGGTATGCCTCACGCAGGCCGACGCCCGGATTTCCGGTAATAACCTTCTTGGTCATTATCTGCTTTGCCTTCAGGGCATAGTCTTCGCAGAAGTCGAAATCGTTCTTGGTCAATATCCCGACCAGGCGGTGGCGGGCGTCGATGATCAGGAAAGAATGGAAATTGAACTCTTTCTCTTTTTTATAGGCAAGGATCTCGCCGATGGTAGTATTTTCGTCGAAACAGATCGGTTTCTCGATGAGGCCGTTGAGGTGGTATTTTACTTTGGCGACCTGGTCAGCCTGTTCCTGCGCGCTGAAGTTCTTGTGGATGACGCCGATGCCGCCGAGCTTGGCGATCTCGATCGCCATTGCCGCCTCGGTAACGGTATCCATCGCCGCGCTGACAATGGGGATCTTCAACCCGACGTTCTTCGAAAACCGCGATTCGACATCGATGTTGTCCGGCAGGATCGCGGAATATCCGGTCGTCAGCCGCACATCATCATAGGTCAGGGCAATGCCTTGATCGCTGATCTTTTTGAAGAAGGCGTCGCGCTTCGTGATAAGCTTCCGGTTGAGATTTTGGGTTGGAACGCTCTTTGATCGTGTCATAGGGCTCCCAGGTTAATGAAATTAAGTATACTTAGTGATGGAACAAATGTCAAGTATAAGAGCCTCTTTTCCGGAAAATGCCCCGTTCCTTGATCTCCTTGAAACAGTAATAGGCAAGCCATACTGCGATCAACAACCCCAGGAATCTCCCCGCCGCAACGGCGGCATTGGCTTGCACTGCTTCCCATGAGGAATAAATCATGAACGGCCTGCCGAACGGCTTCCATCTGAGATTAACCACAAATAAAAGCGACGGCAGAAAAATTGCAGGAGGACGGGCAGAGGAAAACAGGAGAAAGTATGTTCCGACCATTCCGCACACCGATACCCATACGGAACTCAGGAGTCCAACGAACAATAAGATTATACCCATAGCCCTATTCTACCAAAACAAAAACCCCTTGCAACACAAAATGTCGCAAGGGGTTATATGGGGTGGCTAACGGGGCTCGAACCCGCAACCCCCAGAGCCACAGTCTAGTGCTCTAACCAGTTGAGCTATAGCCACCATGAAAAGTAATAAAGATTATCAGATAAAACGGCAATTGTCAAGGAAGCGCTACTTGGCCGCTTCCGGGACCGCTGGACGGTCCTTATTAAAAGAGCTTTTAAAGGTCGACGTAACCGCCCTGCCGATACCTACTGTACCATTAATTAAGGAACGTGTCAATTCAGCGGCGGCCTTGAACGTGCCGCCCACAATGCGCGCGGGAGCAGTGATGATGCGGGGCGTAACGTATTCGGACTTGATCACCTGGTCAACCTTGGCGTCAAAGGCGCTCTTAATCACCCCGCCGCCGAATTCCGGGCTGTCCATGGTGGTATGTATCTTGAAATCCAGCGCGACCTTACCCTGATTAAGCGCCCGGACGATGTCGAAAATAGCGCTGGTCAGTTTCTCTTCCTTGGGTTCCGGCTCGCCTTCGCGGTGATCCTTGAATTTCAGTTCGGTCATCTCCAAATGGCAATCCATAACCACGTCGTTCTTGAGGCCGGTGATCTGGCTCTCGAAATTAAGCCGGGCCCGGGAGACATTGGTTTTTTCCATATTCAGCCAACCGGCGTAGTACGGGTAAAACGAAAGGCCGTCGATATCCCGCACCTTGAGCTCGGCGCGCATATCCTTCTCGGAAAGGTTGATCCATCCGTTCAGGTCGATGCTCCCCTGATCCTTGGCGTTCTCCCACGGGAGCACGCCGGACAACTTGAACGAAGTCACCACCTGGCTCATCGCCGGGAACTGCAGATTGCGGATATACCCCGCGACATGGGCCACGGTCACGTTGATCACGCCATCGCCCGCTCCCTCGTCGACAAAATGGATCAGGCTATCCGAGAAGATAACTTTCTTTATCGAGATCGCGTGGCTGACGGTCATCGCCGGTTGCTGGACGACAGGCGCCGGAGCTTCCGGGACCGGGACGACGGGAACGGGAGTCTCGGCAACGGTACCGTCCGCCGGAGGCAAAACTTCCTCGGGAGGCAGTTCCACCTTATGGCGCGCGGCCTTGACCACCTCGACGTCCACCCCGATCAACCGCAATTCGGTAAGATTCAGGTTACCTTTAAAGATATCGGTAAAACCGCCCCAGAAAATCGCCTGGCGCACGCTACCCAGCCCTTCGATCTTAAGGTCGCGGATAACGATATCCAGGGGAAAAGCCGTCCGGATCGAACCGATCGTGACTTCCCTGCCGAAGATCTCTTTCAGCTTGTCACAAACAATCCTGCGCCCTTCCCTCTTTACGAAAACATGGAGGCTCGAGGCGCAAAGGACCAGCGTGACGATGATGACGATCAGGGTTATCTTGAGGAAACGGAACATAGCTGACCTTAGTTAAGAATTACGCGCCTGGCAGGAGTCGAACCTGCTACCCACTGCTTAGAAGGCAGTTGCTCTATCCACTTGAGCTACAGGCGCAAAACAGGTGTTTCTTACTGCGTTAAAACCGGTTATTGCACAGCTTCTTTCTCACCTTCCGTCTTATAGGCGGTGGGAAAATCCATCAAACGCGACCAGGCCTGCATCGCCCTGACCGCGTCGCCCTGACGATTATACAGGATACCCAGGTTTAAAAGCGCGTCTTTATACTCAGGATTGAGCTCCAGGCTCTCCCGGAACATGCGTTCGGCCTCCGCATAATCGCCTCTTTTGGCGGCGATAACCCCGGAATTATTCAGGATGTACGCCCGGAAAAGGTCGGTTTTCCTTGTCTGCCCCATGATCAACAGGGCGTTCTGGTAATGAGAGAACGCCTCGTCGTACCGGCCGGCCGCCTGCTCTTTCACCGCTTGATTATAGGCCCTGACTCCCTCGGAAAACATCACTTCTCCGGCAAAGGCCGTTACCGGGGCGAAGCAAAGACAGGCACATAACAGCATGATCTTTCGGGACATACCGGCTCTTTCTGAAGATGGAACACAACTTAATCGGGGCGGACAGATTCGAACTGTCGACCTCTTGCTCCCAAAGCAAGCGCTCTAGCCAAACTGAGCCACGCCCCGTCGCATGACGCGAAGTAACCGATTATAACACGTTACGATAGCTTTGGCAATTGACAGCGGGCAAGGAGGTCGCGCATTTTCTTGAGGGCGCGGAACCGGTGGCTCATCGCGTGTTTTATCCCCGTGCCCAGCTCAGCGAAGCTTTTTTTGTAACGGGGGATGACGAATACCGGGTCGTACCCGAACCCGGCACTTCCCCGGGGCTCGAGACCGATCACCCCGGAACACTTCCCCTCCACCGTACCGATCAAGCCGCGCGGATCGGCGAGGGCAACAGCGCACACATAATACGCCTTGCGGTTCTTTTTACCTTTAAGCAGGCGCAGGAGTTTCCGGTTATTCCTGCCGTCGTCCTTATCTTTCCCGGCGAAGCGCGCGGAATAAACGCCGGGCGCGCCGTGAAGCGCCTCCACGCACAGCCCGGAATCCTCCCCCATCGTCACCTCGCCGGTAAACGCGGCCATCTCAATGGCTTTCTTGGCGGCGTTCGCGCGAAAGGTCGTACCGTCCTCGATCACGTCAGGGGCACCGGGGTAATCGGCGAGAGAACGCAGTTCCACATCCATCCCGGCGAGGATCTCGCGGATCTCTTCCAGCTTCTTCTTATTCTTCGTGGCAACGACTATCCTGAGCATGATCAGAACGGCTCGTAAACGCCTTTGAGCAGATTGCGCTGGAGCTCCACCAGCTCCCCGATGCCCTCCTGCGCCAGTTTCATCAGCTCGGCCATCTGGTCGGCGGTAAACGGTTTACGCTCGGCGGTGCCTTGCACCTCGATGAACCTGCCGTTACCGGTCATCACCACGTTCATGTCCACATCCGCTTTCGAATCTTCCTCATAGGCCAGGTCGAGCATGGGCGTGCCGCCGATGATCCCGACACTGGTGGCGGCGACGTAATCGCTCACCGGGATGGACGCGATCTGTCCGGTTTTTTTGAGTTTCGCCAGCGCGTCGATAAGCGCGATGAACGCGCCGGTAATGGCGGCGGTGCGCGTGCCGCCGTCGCCCTGAAGCACATCGCAGTCAAGCCAGACGGTGCGCTCACCGAGCGCCTTCATCTGGGTGACCGAACGCAGGGAACGGCCGACCAGCCGCTGGATCTCATAGGTGCGGCCGGAATCCTTTCCGCGGGGTATCCTGCTCTGGCAGGAACGCGGGAGCATGCCGTATTCGGCGGTGACCCAGCCGGTACCGGTGTTCCGCAGGAACGGCGGGACCGAATCCTCCACCGTGGCGGAACAGATGACCTTGGTATTTCCCAGCTCGATAAGGCAGGAACCCTCGGCGAACTTGAGGAACGGACGGGTGATCTTGACGTGCCTGATCTTATTGTCGGCGCGGCCATCGATGCGTGACATAGGGTTCCTTTCGTTTATTTGGTTTCAGAAAAACAGATAGTGTTGCCGCCGGCGGTCTTTGCTTTATAGAGCAGGCGGTCCGCGGCGGCGACCAGCTCCTCTTTCCCCATCCCCTCGGAATACTCGGCGATCCCGCCGGATACGGTCACGCGGATGGGCTTGTTCTTCTCCTTGACCACGATATCCAGCCGCTCGACCCATTCACGGATCTTGTCGGCGACAAACCGCGCGCCTTTGATCCCGGTCGACGGAAGGATAACCGTAAACTCATCGCCGCCGTAGCGGCAGGCCATATCGACGTTGCGGATGCTTTTGCGTATCACATCGGCGACCTGCTTGATGACCCGGTCGCCCTCAAGATGGCCGTAATGGTCGTTATAGCTCTTGAACTTGTCGATGTCGAAGATGATCATGCTTAAGCCCGCGCCGTAGCGCTGGGCGCGCAGGATCTCCTGCCCGAGCTGTTCCTGAAAATACCGGTGATTGAATACGCCGGTCAGCGCGTCGGTGACGGCCAGCGACGCGAGCTTCTCGCAGAGGCGGATGTTCTCGATCTGGATGACGGTCTGGTGCGCCAGGAGCTGGAGGTACTTGAGGTCTTCCTCGGTAAAGACCATCGCCTGCGCCAGCTTATCGGTCACGTTCATGACGCCAAGCACGTGGTTATCGGTCTTGAGCGGCAGGGAGATGAACGACTTGGTCTTGTACTTTCCCCGCTGGTACGCCGCCAACTGAAGGCGGGGATCGCTGTCGATATCCTGGACGAGAAGCACCTGCCCTTCCTTGGCTACCCACCCGGCGATCATCGAGCCGAGTTTCACGCGCAGGCTCTTCATCGCGTCCTCGTTGATCCCCTTCGAACCTTTGAGCACGAGCTCATGGGAGTTCTCGTCCATCACCAGAAGGGACGATTTTTCCGCCTCGGCGATCTGCAGGGCCCGGCTCGTGACAAAATCCGCCAGCTCCTCGAGGCTGAAGATACTGCTTATCTTGTTATAGGCGTCCATGACGATCTCGAGCTTCACCTTCTCCTGTTCAAGCCGGTCGATAAGCTCCGTGTTCTTGACGACAAGCCGCTGTTTCTCCAGGCCGCGCCGGATGACCAGTTTGAGATGGTCGATGTCGAACGGCTTGATGATGTAATCGTAGGCGCCGATCTTGAGCGCCTCGATCGCGGAAGAAACGGTGGCAAACCCGGTGGAGACGATAAAGCTGGTCGTCGGGGAATAATTGCTCAGCGTGCGCATCAATGCGGAACCCTGGATATCGGGAAGCACCAGGTCCATCAACACGAGGTTGTACTGAACGTGTTTGATGGCCTCAATGGCGTCCTGCGCCTTGTGCACCGCGACAACATCGTACTCTTCGTCGCAAAGCCCCGCCTTCAGATGTTCAGCGAGTATCTTGTCGTCGTCAACAATAAGGACGTGCTCGTTTTTCGCCATGCGCTCTCCCGGATGTGGCGTTGCCGTCAGATCGTCGTTCCCTGCCGCGCGACGGGCAGGGTGACGACGAACGTCGTCCCCGTGCCCTGCGTGGAATACACCTGTATCTGTCCGCCGTGTTCCTCAGCTACCGCTTTCGATATGCACAAGCCGAGCCCCAGGCCGCGGCTCTTGGTGGTGAAAAACGGCGTAAAAAGCTCCTTGAGCGTTTCCTCGGACATACCGGTGCCGGTATCGGTCACTTTGACCTGGATCATATCCTGATGGCTTTCCAGCGACAGGGAAAGTTTTCCCCCGCCCCTATCCGCCATCGCCTGTATCGCGTTGACCACAAGGTTCATCATCATCTCGCGCAGTTGCAACCCGTCCGCGTTGATCGGCGGGATGGCGCCCGAGACGCTCTTCTCCAGCTTGATGGCGTTCTTCTTAAGCATGTCCTTGATCACCGGCATGGCCAGAAGATCGTCCATCAGGTAATTGAAATCGACGTTACTGAGAATGGGTTTTTTGGGATAGCTGAAATTAAGCACGCTGGTCAGGATCTTGCTGGCGTGTTCCAGCGAATCGCCGAGTTCAATGACGGTATCCACCAACGCGGGGTCGGACTTACTGAGTTTCTGTTTAAGCGCGTAGATGCCGGTATTGATCTCGGCGAATGTATTGCGCAATTCATGGCTGAGCGCCGCGGCCATCCGACCCATCGCGGCCATGCGCTCGACCTCCAAAAGCCGTTTCTGCGCCGCCTGCAACTGCTCCCTGCCCTGATTCACCGTATTCTCCAGGCGGAAGATATTCACCGAGCAATCCTGAAGCTGGCGCCTGGTCATCAACAGTTGTTCCATGGTCTTGTTGAAAAAGCCCGCGAGCTCTTCCAGCTCGTCATTGGAATGGATATCCACGCGATACAGCAGGTCGCCCCGGCCGAACGCCTCGATGCCGCGGCGCAGTTTCCTCACCGAATTGACGATGCCGGCGCCTTTGCGGATGCCGAACGAGAACGACAAAATCACCGCCGCCAGCATGGTGATCGCGAAAAACCCGATCAACCGGTCGCGCAACGCGAAGATCACTTTTTCGGGGATCCCCACGCCCAGCATCCCGATGACACTGCTGTCGGAATCATAGAGCGGCGTATACCCGGCGTGGTAGAACGCGCCGGAAATATGCGCCTTGGTCAAAAGCCTGCTCCCGGTCAAGAGTACCCGTTTCGCTTCCGCCATATCGAACACTTCACCGACCGGGCTCGCGCCGCCTTTCACCGGTTTTATGCTCGATGCAACGCGCATGTTCCCCAGGAAAACGCTCGCGTCGAGGCCGGTGCGCTTATTGATCTCGTACGGCAAAAACAGATTATTATTGTTGATCAGCCGCCCCGCTTGCAGAGTGCCGATGATTATCTCGTTGCGATTGATCAACGGCATGGAGGCCAACAGTACCAGCGCGGACGATCCCCTCCCTCCCAGCACGGCGCGGCCGGCCATACCCAGCCGACGGAGATCCCGTTCTTCCATGACCTCGGTTGAGACGGAGGTCTGAAACCGCAGGGCCCGTTTGACGAATTTATCGGTGCTTACGTCATTGCCTTCGTCACCCGGGTTGGATATCTGCACCAGCACTTTCCCCCACTGGTCGGTGACCTGGAAGAAATCAAGATCGTATCTTTTGCAATATTTGACGTATTCGTTCTTAAGCAGATCGATCTGGTCCTCGTCCATCAACACGGATACCCGACGATTGGCGTCGCGCACGACATACTTGAGATTATCCACCTCGCTCTGGTAAATGGAAACCGCCATGTCAAGGCTCGATTCGATGCGCTGACGCGCGTCGTTCATCGCCATCTGGCCCAGCAGAAAAACCGTGATCGAACCCAGCATCAGGAGCGGGATCACCGAAGTCATGATCAGGATAGAAACTATCTTGAACTTGAGTTTTTTCATACGATGGCCTTTCCGCGGGCGTCGATCGCCACGATCAGGGGAAAATCGACTACCTCAAGCCTGTACACCGCCTCGGGTCCCAGCTCGGGGAAGGCGCAGACTTTCCTGGAAACCACGTATCCGGCAAGCAAAGCGCCGCAACCGGCGTAGGTGACGAAATAAACCGCCGTGTGGCGGCGGATAGCGGCGCGTACTTCCGGGGAACGGCCGCCTTTGCCGATCATGGCCGCGAGCCCCCGCGAAAGCAACAGCGGCGTAAACCCGTCCATGCGCCGGCTTGTCGTCGGCCCGCAGGAGCCGATAACCCGTCCCGAAGGCGTTCCCGCGGGGCCGCAGTAATAGATGACCGCGCCCGCCAGCTCGAACGGCAGTTTCCTGCCGGCCTTGATCAGCGAAGCCAACCGGGCATGCGCCTGGTCGCGGGCAGTATAAATAGTGCCGGTGAACAGGATCTCGTCTCCGGCCTTAAGTTTCCGCCAATCTTCTTTTGCGATTACGCCCTTCACTGCGCTCCCGTCACGATTTTTTGTACCGCTTGCATCTTTTTTGCTGTAGCCTCATCCGCCAAAATCTTTCCGGTATGTCCGTCGTGAAGATAGGTATAGTTCCCTTTAAGTTGGGCACAATACGGGCCCGCTTTCCGTGGAATAAACCCGGAAGGACTCGTGCAATAGTCCTCGTTCACCATGATGGTAATAGTAGTGTTCTGCTCCCGGGGCCAGGACATTATCCGTTTGCGCATACACCCGCAGTTCTTCGTCAGAAAAATACAGTCGGGAAATTGCTCTATCTCTAAGCCCGCAGGATGGGGCGGGAACTGTGTTTGATTGCCTCCCGCGCTCCCCGCGTATACCGGTAACGGTATTATGATCGCTACAAGAAACATGATCGAAAATCTTCGCATCCGTCACCTCCTCTGTGGAGTATCGCCCTACAGCACCGCCGACGCGCTCCTGAGCGCGTGACAGCTGACGCTCACCGCCACCGGAAGGCCGGCGATATGCGTCGGATGCTTCTCTATGAAAACCGCCAGCGCGGTCACCGCGCCCCCCATGCCCATCGGGCCGATACGGAGAGCGTTTATCTCTTTGAGTAATTCCTGTTCGAGTTTCCCCTTCGCGGGAAGTTTTTTCAGCAATGCCCTCTTCGCCATCAGGCAGGCATAATCGGGAGTCCCGCCGATGCCCACGCCGATAACGTAGGGCGGGCAGGCATCCGGCCCGGCGGCCTTTACCGTCTCGACAATGAATTTTTTCACTTCCGCGACGGACGCGGTGGGATTGAACATCTTCAGCCGGGTCTTGTTCTCACAACCGAACCCTTTCGGCAATACGGTAATGGCCAACCGGCTTCCCCGGATTATATCGGTATGGATGATCGCCGGCGCAAAACCGGATTTTCCCCGTGCCAACGGATCGCCGACTATCGACGGACGGAACGAACCCTCTCTATATCCCGCGCTGACGCCTTTATTGACCGCCGCGACGAGATCGCCGGCCACGCGGACATCCTGGCCCAGCGCGATGAAAACAGTGGGATACCCGGTATCCTGACAAATGGCCAGTGACGTGCGCCGGGCGGCCGCGGCGTTCTCAATGATCGCGGCAAGGCACTTGCGCGCCGGCGGCCGGCGCTCGCGGGATACGCTCATTTTGAGCGCCTTCAACACATCCGGGCGCAATTGGAGATTCGCTTTCAAACAGAGCGCCTTGACTGCCCCAGTGATCTTATCAGCGGTGATCGTACGCATTATCGTCGGGTTTTGTATTCCGCGGTAACTGTTGTGGTGATCCCTCCCCGGGGATTGACCGTCGCGCTCAGGCGCGCCCAGCGCGGTTTGCACGCCGTGACGAAATCTTCCAGCATCCGGTTGACGAAATGCTCGTGGAAGATGCCTACGGAACGGTAAAAAACCGTGTACATCTTGAACGACTTGAGTTCCACGCAGTACGCGCGCGGCGAATACTCGATCGTGATATCCGCGAAATCCGGCAATCCGGTCTTGGGGCAGATACAGGTGAACTCCGGGACCTCCAGTTTTACCGTATATTCCCTGTCCGGATACTGATTCTTCCACACCTCGATCGCCGGAGTCTTCATCCGCCTAACCCTGCCCTGCAATCCCTCATACCCCGATTGTTTTTTCATATTCCCCCTCTTCAGAACCCGCATCTGAACCTCCCGATACCCGCGCATGGTTCAGATGCGGGTTCTGTCGAGGTTCAGCGGACACCGATTATCTTATGCACCTGCGGTATGACACGCGCGTCAACCGCGTGATCATCGCAGAGTTTCTTGAATCCGCGCAATTTCGCGTCAAGCGACCCCCGCGCGGCGGAAGAATCCGGTTGCAACACCAGCACCGCCTCCGGACGAATATCTTTCACGACCCGGATCCCCTCACGGATATCCTCTTCCCGTGTGCGCGTGGAGACCACGGCTTTAATAAAGACTTCTTTCCCCGCGCACGCGGCGAGGAACGCGCGATGCGCCGCCCAGCAGGACTCTGTCTTACCCGCGCTGGGTAGTTTAAAATCCATGGCCACGATATCGACCAGCCCGGCTACTTCGCGCATTGCCTCCGGCAAGGTGCCGTTGGTCTCCAGGTAATTCAGGAACCCCGCCTGCCGGACAAGCGGCAGAAGCTCCTTCAGGAAATCCGCCTGAAGCAACGGCTCGCCCCCGGTGAACGACACCGCCGCGCAGGTTGACGACCTACGCGGTGTAGACCGCGAGGCCGCGAGCTTTTCTATTTCCGCGAGCGCTTGCGCGGGATCATATTCCTGAAACCCGCTCGTATCGGTGTCGCAATACGAGCATTTCAGATTGCATCCGGAAAGCCGGACGAATATCTGCCGTTCGCCGACATACAGCCCCTCGCCCTGGACGCTGGCGAATATCTCCGAAATTCTGCCCTTCATTTACAGGAACGGAGAAGTTCTTCGGTTTCCGCCTCTATCGGGTACCCGAGCGAACGCGCTTGCTCCACATGATCCTTCCAATACGCGCATTTTTCGGGGCCCTTGACCTGCGCCAGGTATTGCTTCCCGGCCCGGTAATGCGCCTCGGCAAACGTATCGTCGATGATCAATGCCTGCGAGAAATCGCCCTTATCGAATTCCTGCCGGGCCCGGGCCCGGCGTTCTTTCATCGTGAGATATTCCCGCAGGCGGACGGCGCGCGATCCCAGAGAATCGTCACGCGGCTCACGGCCTTGGAGCCGTTCCCCGGTCTCGGCGTCTACCACCACACCCCGGGCAGAAAGAAGTTCGATCAGGTCCATCCGGTTCATGCCCCCGCCGAGAAGCACGTGATCCAGCACGCATAATCCGTCATTATCCCGGGCATTGATATCCGCGCCCCGGTCGACGAGCAGGCGGAATATCGCCGGCGCGGGAACGCTCATCATCAAGAGGGTCTTGCCGCCGGCAAAAAGCGCTTCTTTGTCCCCGCCCGCGTCCAGGTATTCCCTGACGCTCTGGAGATTCTTCCCCCTGATATACGCTTCCAGTTCCGGCAGGCCGGTCGCATGGCCCGCGCCCTGGAATAATTTCACCATCTCCGGGTACTGCGCCCCCGCTTCAAAAAGCGTCCGTCCGTACTGGTTCTTGACATTGCTCTCAGCCCCATGCGCCAGGAATATCTTCATCGTCTCGACATATCCCCGGGAGGCGGCCTCAAAAAGATCGGTAATCGTGATCTTCACGCCTTTTTCCACCAGCATACCCACGATAGCGGGATGGGCCAGTGAAAGCGTCAGCGCGGTATACCCGTCTTTTTGCGCAAGGGACATATCCGCGCCTTTCTCCAGAAGCTGGGCGGCAATATCCGCGCGGCCGTAGAAGCCGGCGATCATCAGCGCGCTCCTGCCGAACCCGTCGCGGGCGTTGATATCCAGCCCCGCTTCCAGGCTCTTGGCGAATTCCGCCGCATCACCGTTATATACCGCGGCCTTCCAGTCCGGGCTGAACGGAACGACTACCGTCCCCTCACGGCTGGAAACCTCGCCGCCAAATGAACGGGCATCGAACCGGTCGTTGACGAACAACGCCACCGAGCCGGAATCGATCTTCACGATCCGGGCGGTCGTGGTAGCGTGATGGTCGGGGCCGAACGGCATGAATTCCTCACCAACCCCCCAGAGGTGTTTTTCCTGCCCCATCCTGCCGTAAAGATTGATCTCCCCGTCCCAGAAAAACGCGACCTTGTCATTCTCGGGAACGATGAGGATGTACTGCCTGTCCATGGAATCCAGGAAACCCGACTGCAGGGAAGCTTCTTCCCCCGCCCGGCAACAACTCACCGGCGCCGCGAAGACGAGCGCCGCCGTTATCATCATCGCCGCGTTATTTCTCACGCGCATGCTTCTTTCCGGCGGGATCAGGAAACCCCGCCTCTTTAAATCCTTTGGCCCGGAAAAGACAGCTGTCGCAGGTGCCGCATGGCCGCGCTCCGCCCTGGTAACACGACCAGGTGAGCCCGAGCGGCACGCCCAACCTGACGCCCCTGCGGATGATCCGCGCTTTGCCCATATGGATGAGCGGCGTCACGATACGCACCGGCCTGCCCTCTACCCCGGCCTTAGTCCCCTGCGCCGCCGCTTTGACGAACGCGCGATAGAACGCCGGACGGCAATCGGGATACCCGGAATAATCCTGCGCGTGCGCGCCGATAAAGACCGCGGAACAACCGCGCGCCTCGGCGAGCGAGACCGCGTATGAAAGGAATATCATGTTACGCGCCGGCACATAGGTGCTGGGGATACCGTGAGAAGCCGCGCGCAGGGAGCGCCGCGGCACGCGCGCCCCTTTATCGAGCAGGCTCGAACCTTTCCAGGGAAAGCGCGCCTTTACGATGAACAACGGGGTGCCCGCCGCCGCCGCGATCTTTTTCGCGTGGCGCAGTTCCCGGCCATGGCGCTGTCCGTAATCAAAACTCACGCAGACGACGCGGTATCCGTCGGCGAGCGCCTGGTACAGCGTCACCGCGGAATCAAGACCGCCGGAAAGCAGGACCACCGCGCTCTTTGTCCTCCCCGCCATGTTACTCCTCGTACCGGGCACTGCAGGCGTCGTTCTCCCACACCACCACCCAGACCAGCGCCGGGATCTTTTTTTTCAAACGCCCATAGATATACCGGGCGATATTCTCCGATGTCGGATTGGTCTTCACGAACGGCGCCAGTTTATTTAAATAGCGATGATCGAGATCGGCCAGGATCGCGTTAAGCGCCTTTTTGAAAATAGTGAAATCCATCACCATCCCAGTCGTATCCAGCGTCTCACTGCGCGCCTCGGCCTCCACGCGCCAGTTATGGCCGTGCAGAGACTCGCATTTCCCTTTGTACCCGCGCAGATTATGCGCGGAGCTGAACTTCGCCTCGACCCGCACGCTAAACATAGTGGTCCGCCTTTTTCGCGTCGGTGATCGGCCGGCCGAGGAAGGTCTTGGCCAGGCCGGTGAACCACTCGGGATTATCGCTGACGAAGAAACGCTGTTTCCCTGTATGAGAACGGGATTCCAACTGCCCTTGCGCCGAAAGGATCTCTTTTACCTCGACCGCGACCTGTTTCGCCGAATTGATGATGCGCACGCCGTCGCCCACTACCTTCTGGATGACCGGGCGCAGGAGCGGATAATGCGTGCACCCGAGGATGAGGGTATCGACCTTCGCCTCTTTGAGCGGGCGAAGATACTCCTGAGCCATCTTCCGCACCACCTCGCCGTCAAGGAACCCTTCCTCCACGAACGGCACAAAAAGCGGGCAGGCCAGCGCGGTCACTTTGATGGCGGGGTCGAGCTGGTGGATCTCCATCTCATACACCTTGCTCTTGATGGTGCCGTGCGTGCCGATAACGCCGATGCGCTTATTCTGCGAGGCATACACCGCTTCGCGCACGCCGGGCGAGATCACGCCGACGATCGGCACCTTGAAATGGGTGCGGATCGAGGGAAGCGCCAGGCTCGACGCGGTATTGCACGCCACACAGATCAGCTTCACCTCATGTTTGAGCAGGAACAGGATATTCTCGATGGAGAAACGGATGATCGTTTCCTTCGATTTGATGCCGTAGGGGACGCGGGCGGTGTCGCCGAAATAAAGGATATCCTCGTTCGGGAGCTGTTGGATCAGCTCCTTGACGACAGTCAAACCGCCGACGCCTGAATCGAAAACTCCGATTGGTTTCATGTGCCTTCCTTTTTACTCGCTATCAGTTCACCCAGCCCCTCACAATAATACCTGATCCCTTCTTTAATGCGTTCCGCGAGTTTTCGGCGGTACGGCTCGCTGGCGATGAGCGATTCCTCCGCGGGATTGCTGAGGAAGCCCACTTCAACAAGCACCGCCGGCATGGTCGAACCGCGGAGCACCGAGAAATTAGCGTTCTTCACGCCGAGGACCTTGATATCGGGAACGCCGCCCATCGCCCGGCAGATAGTGCGCGAAAGTTCGATCGATTCCCGGCGGTCATAGGCGTAGGTCATATCCCAGATGATCGCTTTAAGGTCAAGCGACTGGCTGGCGAAACAATCGGCGTCGAAATTCGGACGGATGTTCTTCGCCGTAGCCACCGCGCGCTTATTATCGCTGACCGCGGGAGAGATATAATACACCTCGAAGCCTTTGAGACTGCGCGTCCGGTTGGCGTTGGCATGAATGCTCACAAAAAGATCGACTCCGTTCTTGTTGGCGACCTGCGCGCGCGTCTCAAGAGGGATAAAGGTGTCCGAGTCGCGCGTCATCACCACCTCGATATCCTCTTTTTTAAGCCCGTCGCGCAATTTGCGCGCGATATCAAGTACGACGTCCTTTTCCCTGACCCCGTGAGGGCCGGTCGCGCCGGGATCCTTGCCGCCGTGCCCGGCGTCAACCACCACCTTCCGTAAACGGCGGAAGGCGCCGGAAGAAACAGTTTCCTCCGGGAACAGCTCATCGATCCTGCGGCGCAGTTCCAGAGGGATGACCACCATCCCCCGGTAAAGCGCGACGGGAGAGCTCAACGGGGCAAAATCGCCGTTGACCAAAAGATCCCCGCGCCCGACTTGAAAACGCAGGGCCGCGGAATTCCGGGACACCGCGACGGTACGGGTAAGGGCATCATAATCAGGGTGGATGCCGCGGGACGCGCATACCGCGTCAAGCGGGACATAGGAAGCGCCGCGGATAGTGAATGTGGGGATGCCGCCTGAAGGGACAGTGGCACAGCCGGCGAGCGACAGCGCGAACGCCAGCGCCGCCAGCAGGGAGAGCGGACGGAGGAACGATTTTACCCGAGGCGCATCGGACATAGGGGAACCTTGTCTACCATCGTGTACTTACACCTGCTTCTAAAAATGGTGGAGGTGGCGGGACACTGTACCTGCCTGTTTCCAAGCAGCGTGGACTATCTCTTCACCCGTATTAGTTACGGGGCCTGGCGTATTATAGAAGGTGAAATTGGCCGTTGGTTCAGCTTCCTGATCTGCGCCACAAGTTTCATCTTTTTCGCCAGCATTTCCGGTGTATATTTGCCGGCGCGATGCGTTACGGATTTATACTTTTGCGTTATTAAATCCGCTTGTGACCGCTTGACGATCAAGTACTGTTTGATCCCGTCGAGAAATCGTATCGCCCTGTCCTGACGCACTGACCAGGCATACGAGTCATTATGATACGGTAACCGCTTTTTTTTCGAGACTATCGTACCTCCGAACCTCAACCTCAGCCATTTTAGAAGCTCAAGATTGTTGTTCGCGACCGACACACAAGGAGTCGGTGTCTCGTTTTTGTGATGCTGCATCAGCGTTACCGTACCCTCGCCGTCAACAATCCCGGCGACATACGCTTTCTCCACTTCGTCCAACGGCGGACCTCCTATCGCCTTGTTTCCAAGGCAGTCTCTGCAGGGCTCTTCACCCCTCAGGATTACCCTCGACTTTACGTTAGGGTTTCCCTGATGTAAGCCAGGTTTTTTACATCCGGATTACTCCGGAAGTCGACCGTGTTGATCGAACCCGCGTCCTTAAATAATCGAATAAAAGCCGCTACATGCTTAGTCCGTTTTGCGCTCTTTGTCCCGTCGAATAAAACGGACAACACCCTCGGGGACGCAGCCTTTTCAAACTCTCGCCCCGGGTTCGAAGGCTAACCCCCGGAGCCAGCCTGAATAACTTCCCGATTCCGGCCTTCAGGCAAACCGGACCAGGGCTTAGCTTAGATTAGTAAGCTAAGTCTTAGTGTGCCATCATGACCATGCCAGTCATGATCGGATTAACGACCATGTTGGCCTGGGCCATGAGACGAGCATTTTCCAACGCTTCGTTTTTGGCATTTATATTGTGCATGGATTTTTGACGCGGCCCACCATACTTCCGCGGCATGCTGCCGTTACCCGGCTTATCTAAGTCGAGACCTGTCACCCCCTCCTTTCGAAGTTTTCCTGTCATCAGTATAGAAGAAAGTTTCGACACTAAAGCCGCGGATGCGGCAAAGCGTCTTTCTTCTATCACCGTCTGTCTTTCATGATCGAGCGGATCTTCCGCTCGGCGTCGCGTTTCTTGATATCGTCGCGTTTATCGTAGAACTTCTTGCCCTTGCCGACGGCGATCTCCACCTTGGCAACGCCCTTGGCGTTCCAGTACATCTTTAACGGGATGATCGCCAGCCCGCCCTGACTGACATCGGCATCGAGCTTGCGGATCTGCTTTTTATGCAACAACAACCTGCGCACCCGCACCGATTCCACGTTCAAATAACTCGCCTGCGCGTACGGGCTGATATGCGCGTTATATAAAAATACCTGGCCTTCCTCTATCCGGGCGAAGCTGTCTTTCAGGCTGGCGTTCCCCTGCCGGAGCGACTTAACCTCACTGCCTTTGAGCTCTATCCCCGCCTCCATGGTCTGGAGGATAAAATAGTCGCGGAACGCCTGTTTGTTCTGGGCTATCGCTTCACTCATTTTAACATACTCAGCATGAAATATAAACTCAAAAACACCGGTATCGTGACCAGCCCCGCGACGTGGCCGAAGAAGATACCCTGGCTCACCAACTGGTCTTCCTGCCGATGTTGCCTGACCAGGACCGAAAGGTTATTTGCCGGCGGCATGGCCAGCTGGAGCACCAGCAAAAGGCCGAGCGGGCCGGAGAGTTTGAACAGATACACCAGCCCCAGCCCCAGCGCGGGCAGAAGAATGAGCTTGGCCAGCACCATCAACGAGATCGCGCCCTTATCCACTTTCATCAGTTTTATCGCCGCGATATTCCCTCCGACGACAAACATGGCCAGCGGCATCGTGCAGTCCCCCGCCATCCCGAGCGCCTTGTTCACCGGGCCGGGGATAAACCGGCCGACGCCCGCCAGCACGCAGGCCAGCCCGATAAGGGTGGCGACAACCGGCGGGTTAAAGAATCTCTTTACCTCGAGCGTCCCCCCGCTTTTATGCGTCAGGCACCATACGCCGAACGAAAAAAGCAGGAGATTGAACCCCATGAGGAACAGGAACAGATATATCAGCATCACGGTAAGCTGGGGGCCGGCCAACAACGACGCGGCAATGACCAGCGGCAGATACCCCGAATTCTGGAACGTGACGAGGCTCAGGAATTGCGCCTTTTTAACTTCTCCGCGCACGAACCCGACGAAGATCAGCCCCGCGAGGAATCCCGCGAACGTGACCGCTATACTCAAAAGCGGCAATGCCCACCACCGGGGAAACGCGCGGAAATCGAAGCCGGTGACCAAACGGTAAAAGATCAAAAGCGGCAGGGTGACATCGATAGCCAGGCGCCCCAACGCGTCCAACCCTTCTTCCCCGATGATGTTCCGTTTCAGCAGGAAGAAACCGATCGCCCCCAGCGCGAAGCTGGGAAGCACTCCCTCGAAAGTGATTTTCGCCGATTCCAAAAACATATACGTGATTTATACACCTCCGAGGTGTTAATAGTCTACTAACACCTCGGAGGTGTATAAACTCTCCTTTTGATTCTATATTATAGCCGTAAAACCCGACGATATCAACCTCAAAAACAGCGAAAAAAACTTCTCAAATAGTTGACAGATGGCGGGCGGTACGTTATACTACTTTCTCAATGCGGAGGTGGCGGAATTGGCAGACGCGCTGGTCTCAGAAGCCAGTGTCGCAAGACATGAGGGTTCAACTCCCTCCTTCCGCACTAAAAATTTGAGGCAGTAAAATTAGGGACAGATACTATTTATTTCAAAATAACTATTTTGAAATAAATAGTATCTGTCCCTAATTTTTTAATAACACGCGTAGTAATGCGGCCCGTACAACTGATCCGTGTTACTGCAGACAGTCGTCGGCGTGGCATTGATCTGACAGGCTAAATAGCCGAATGTCCCCCACTGGATGGAATTACAGTCATAATGATACGGCGCGCAACACTCCCAACTGCCGGTGCACGGCGCGATCAAACCGTCACAATACAATGTCCAACCGGTGGCACTGATGGGATCATACATCAGCCTCCCTCCGCGGGCAAGGCAATCGGCTTTACAGTGAGTAGTGCCCCACTGGTTCGGCACCCCGCAATACAATAATTCATGCGAGGCTTCGCACGTCACGACCGAAGGCGGGCCGCCGCACGTCCAGCGCCATTTAAAATCTGATTCCCGGCCGCGCATGTCGCGCTGGAGCCCCGAACTGCAGAGATTAGTAGACGGGATACCGCGGTTCGCTTGACCCGCGGCCGATCCGCATTTACCGATCCAGGTAACCGTGCCGCAGCTCGCGGTAGTACCCTTCCCGATACCGGTACATTGCCACGTCCAGGGCCCGGAACCGGAAAGCGCGGTAGCCTTACCGGCGCCGCAAAGTCCGGTAGTGGGGGGTGAACTGGGATCCTGTCCATTCATCGTTCCGCACATACCGTTAATATCCGGGATCACCAGCTGGCTCAGGCATTTTCCGGGAATACAGGCGTTCACGGTCGCGAAGGCGGTCCCGTTCACGTCGAGCTTATGCGTGGGAGTGGTAACGCCGATGCTCAGGTTCCCTTTCGCCGTCATATACATGTTCGTCCCGTTCGTCTCCCATCCGTCGTCGCCTCCTCCCGCCGAAGCCCACGTTCCCGCCGCGTTACACAAGTATACCTTGCCGTCCTGAAAAACAGACATCGTGCCCGGAACGCACTGCGCGGTCGGAAGGGCCGGCACGACCCGCACATATTTATAGACCCCGTACGGAGCGGGATAATAGGTCCGGATAGTCAATGACGCGGTGTCGTTATCCTGAGCGGAACAGGACGCGGTAACGCCGGTTCCCAGGAGGAAAAAAACCGCGATCATAACAAATTTTCCTATCTTTCGTTTCCCCACAGCCTGCTCCCTTTTAATAACAGATAACCCACGGGATGTATTGTGTCATGCTTCGCGACGTGCTCAGTGTGCCCCAGCCGGCCGGACATCCGGCGGATACCGAGGAGCCCAAATCGCAATATACATTATCCCCACCCGTACCATACACCACCGTCCCGTAACAATCCGCGCGGCAATGTCCCGGCCTGATCGTATACGGCGCGGGAGGATACCCGCATGTCCCTCCGCAGACTAACATCTCATGCCGCGCCGTACACGTAACGGATATCGGCGGCGTTCCCGCCGAACAGTCCCACCGGAAGTTAAAATCGGCTTCTTTGGTGCGCATATTGGACGCGGTACTGCCCGATGCGCACAGATTGGCGGTCGGAGCCTGGGCGCGAGCCACCCCCGCGGCCGATCCGCACGTCCCTTTCGGCCGGTTGCCCACGCAGGTAGGAACTGTTCCATTGTTTATCGATGAACAGGTCCAGCTCCAGGGGCCGTTGGCGGGCCCGGTAACCGCCGAGGGATCGCCTTTACTGCACAGATTGGTCGTGGGAGCTGAGGTAAATACCTGTCCATTGCTCGAACCGCACACCCCGTTGACCGGGATGATCACCATCTGGCTCAGGCATTTCCCGTTGCTCACGCACAAGTCCTGCGACGCGAAGATCGTACCGTTGACCTCCAGCTTGCGCGTCGGCGTGCTGGTCCCGATCCCGACATTCTGCGTGCTGGCGAAATACAGATCGGAGCCGTTATACAACCACGCGCCGACGCCCGCGCTTACCCATTTCTTCGTCGCCCCGTTGAAAACATACAACCGGTTATCGGCGATATTGACGAACATCGTCCCCGCGGATTCTATCTTGTCTCCCGTCGGAGGCTGAGGGCTCGGCTGAAAGCGGAGGCTTTGATAAACCCCGCTCGGCGAAGGATAATAGGTCGTGATAAGGATGGTCTCGTTCCTGTTGGATTGGGCGAAACACGCCGTGCCGGCGCACAAGATGATCAGCAGGAAAGAAACTAGTGTCCGCATCTGGCTCATGGTATCTTGCTCACGCATTGGCCGCTCGGCAGACAGAAATCCGTAACGGCATACCCCGTGCCGTTCACCTCAAGCTTATATCCCGGGGTCATCGTCCCGACGCCCACATTGCCCGCGATGTTGCTGGTGACATTATTCCCGGTGACGGTCCAGAGCGTCGAGCTCCCCGTCACCGCTTCCCACTGGTTTGTCGCCCCGCTGAACACATACAGCTTATTATCGGTGATATTGCAATAGATGGTCCCCGGCTTGCGCGCGGGATGTCCAACGGGAGGCGCCGAGGTCGGCTGGAGTTTGATATACCGGAAAGCGCCGTTGGGAGAAGGATAATAGGTGACCAGGGTCAACGACCGTGTCGCGTTAAACTGCGCGTAACAGGCCGCCGGAAATAACATGCCGGAGATCAGGAACAGGAATACTATTCTCATAAACCATTCTCCGCCTTAAGTATACCATATTATTCCTAAAAATCTAATGGAAAACGGAGGCAGGGATTTTTAATGCAGGACGCGACAACATGGCCGTCATCCCTCGGTGTTCTCCGTTCCTTCAGAAAAATAGCCGCGGTTCTTCACCAGATAGACTACCGCGCTGATATTGATGAATGTGATAAACGCGAACACCACCGCGAGGGTCACGCGCACCATACCGGCCGACCCGCCGGGGATATCGCGCATGACCGCCGCGAATGTCTCTTTGTTGAACAGGAAGAAAACGGCGGATGTCTCCATTACCTGGAATATCACGTGAAAACCGATCGCCATTACCCGCGCCGCCCGGTTGCGCCGCAGGAAACCGAACACCAGGTACGCCAGCGTCCCCAGGAACACCGCCTCAAGGCCGGGATTCATCGCGAACCTGCCGCGGGTCGTAAGGTGCTGGATGATCACAAAACAGTAAAACGCGAGAAGCCATTTGATCCCTTTTCTCATCTTCGCGATTTCCATCACTCCCTTTCCTTCACCCGTCCCGCCCATGCCCGGTGCGCGTCCCTGTACGCCTTGTACGCGGGTTTAGGCGTGAAATCATTCCGCACTAACCCCATATAGTCCGTCCCGTCCTTCCAATGATTATCGGTATCGCGGAAAAACGCCCAGAAAACCGCCCGGACTTCTTTCCGCGCGAGCAATGCCGTATACACCGCGGAGACCCACCCTGCCTGCCGTATTTCCGTGGGGCTTTTCCCCATCCAGCAGTTCCGGACCCGTACCCCGCGCCGGACGCCGGGGCACCCGGTTTCCGTCACCCATATCTTCTTATCCCCGTCGCCATTACGCGCCATGATCCTGGCGCAGGCCCGCACATACGCGCTGACCCGCTTCTCCGCCGGGCCGGGATTACAGGGATTCTCGAAAATATGGATATTCAACGCGTCGAAATATCCTTTGCCGCCGTTGTCGTACAGCTGGTTGACTTTGCTCAATTCATAGGTCAGGCCGCCGTTAAGCACGGTGCACCCGGGATCGACTGCCTTAAGCGCGGCATACGCCTCCCGGAGCAGGCGGCAGTAACCGGCCAGCGAATCCTGGCGCTTCCAGTAGACCGGCGAATCCGGTTCATTCCATATCTCCCAATACCGCACCCGGTCTTTATATCGCCCGGCCACCCGTGCCGCGTAGGCGACAAACGCGGAATTATCCTCCGCGGGATCGTTCCATTGGCCCGTCGGGGAAGCCCAATCGGCGCTGTAATCGAGGATGCCGAGGATCTCGATACCGTTGGCGGACAGGATATCGACAATGCGGTCATACCGGGCGAAATCGAATTCGCCGCGGCGGGGCTCGACGTCCTGCCAGAGAAAGTCCATGCGCACCATGCCCACCCCGACATCCCTCATCATGCGCGCGGCCTTCTCCAACTCCGCGTCCCCCGGATACTGGAAATTATTCCAGTCGTGGTTCCAGTGGAGGAATTCAAGCACGCCGAACGGGTTCTTTTTCATCTCGTTCTCCGCCCGCGCGGGGCAGGCCAGCGCCAGCGCCGCGAGGAGCACGATCGCCATCCTGATCATCGCCGCTCTTCTTCTTTGTTTATGAAATCCTCGAAATTTATCGCCTCACCGATCTCTTCTTTGACCACGCGGACGCGGTCAGGCGAATCAGGATGGGTCTTATAATAGGACTTCGGCGCCAACGGCCGTTTGCGCTCGACCTCGGCGAGTTTCCGCAAAAAACTGATCATGGCCCGCGGGTCATAGCCGGCGCGTTTGGCGTACCGGGCGGCCAGTTGGTCGGCGAGCAGTTCGTCCTGGCGGCTGTAGCCCATAAAGAGCTCGGCGAACGCCATATCCGCGGCGGCCCGCGCGCCGCTGTCCTGCGCGGTGACCGCGGCAACCACGCTCAGGAACGAATAGCCCCAGAGCGCCTGAAGTTTCTTGACGCTGTGACGGGCGGTCACATGGCCCACCTCATGGCCGAGCACGCCGGCCAATTCGTCGTCGTTGGCGGCCCTGTCGATCAATCCTTTGTTCACGTAAACCCAGCCGCCCGGAAGGGACACCGCGTTGACTTCTTTATCGTCAACGGCCTTAAAGTGATACTCGATATCCTTACGGTCGCAGACCGCGGCAATACGCTGTCCGATATCCTCCACCCGTTTCTGCAGGAGCGGATCGTCGACCGGCTTATATCTTTTCTCGAACTGGCGGGAAATAGACCTGCCCATCGCCACTTCTTTTTCGTCGGAATAGAACGACAGCTCTTCCTTGCCCGTGACGATGTCGTAAGATTTCGAGTAACAGCCGGACAACAATCCGGGCAGGCAGATCAGCGCGGACAGGATAAACAGGCGCGCGCCCATGCGGCCGAACAGCCGGTAGAGCCGGCGCAACGGCAGGCCGACCACGCTGTAAAAACATCCCTCGATGCGCCGGATAAAGAACGCCCCCTTGCCCTGGATATCGAAACTGCCCGCCTTATCCAGAGGCGAGACCTGGCGGAAATACGCGTCAATCTCCCCGTCGGTGAGCGGATCCATGTAGATCTTCGTCTTCTCGCACTCGACCGCCGCGCGGCCGCTTTCGGCGTCGACGAGCGCCAACCCGGTATAGATCCACTGCGCCTTCCCCGAAAGCTGTTTGAGCGTGCGCCGGGCATCGGCCATATCCTTCGGCTTGCCGTAGACTTTATTGCCCATCACCACGATGGTATCGGCGCCGATGACCAGCCCCGTGCCGACCCTGGCGGCGACCGCCGCGGCTTTGGCCAGAGCGTTCTCCTTCACCGCCCGGGCAAACGAAAGGCGCGCCGACGGTTTCTTTTCGGCGACGCGGCTGGGCAGTACGGTGAATCTCAGCCCCGCCACGCGCAACAGCCGTTTACGCGCTTTCGAATCGCTCGCTAAATATATTTTTTTTCGCATAGGTATTCTGTTTCCCCTGCCCGCGGTTACGCGGTGGGCACCGCGGGGGCAGAGGCGGATTCGCCGGCAAGGTAGCCGGTGGAGAACGCGGCTTGAAGGTTGAAACCTCCGGTATCCGCGTCGACGTCGATCAGTTCCCCGCAAAAATACAGGCCCTTGACCAGCCGGGATCCCATGGTCCGGGGATCGATCTCCTTGAGCGGGATACCGCCCCGGGTGACCATCGCTTCCTCGATAGACAGGGAACCGGAAAGTTCCATCTTGAATTCTTTGAACAACCCGACAAGCGCGCGCCGCTCCTGCTGGCTTACCTGGTTGGCCTTACGATCCGCCGGAATAGCGGCCCGGGACAGGAATATGGCGATCATGCGCTGGGGCAGATAATCTTTAAGCAGGTTCTTGATATTCACCCGGGGACTGGCCGCGAAATCGCGGACGAGCCGCGCCTCCACCTGGTCGCGGGTAAGGCCGGGCTTAAAATCAAGCAGGACGGAGACCGGCCCTTTTGCCAGCAGATCGAGCGCTTTGCCGCTCCAGGTCAGAACCAGCGGGCCGGAGATACCCAGGGAGGTAAAGATCATCTCCCCCACTCCGGTATCGAACCGCTTGTTCCCGTAACAAAAACTGAGCGCGATGTTCTTAAGCGTCAGCCCTTCGGGGATCTCGAAATCTCTTTTGATCAATAACGGCACCAGCCCGGGCTTCGGCGCGACCGCGGTATGGCCGTGGCGCGTGGAAATGGATATCCCGTCGCCGGTGGAACCGGTGAACGCGTAACTGACTCCGCCGGTCGCCAGGACCACCGCGTCGGCCTCGATGAACCTGCCGCCGGATACCGAGGCGCCGGTGACCTTACCGCCCTCGACCCGCAATTCGACGAGCGCGGTCTTATACAACACCCGCGCTTTGCACCGCTCCAGCTCTTTCAGCAATACGTCCAATACCGCCGCGGACCGCTCATCAGCGGGAAATACCCTCTGCTGGCGTTCGACCGTGAGCCTCAGCCCCCGTTCCTCAAAAAAACGCATCAGATCGGTATTAAAGAATTTTTTAAACGCGTCGCGGAGGAATTGCCCGTGCGAAAAGCGTTCCAGGAAGCTGTCGAGAGAACAGCTGTTGGTGAGATTGCAGCGGCCTTTACCGCTGAGCAGAAGCTTGCGCCCCGCGGAAGAGTTCTTTTCGATGAGCGTCACGCGTTGCCCGAGCTGACAAGCCCGTATCGCGGCCATCATCCCCGCCGGCCCGGCGCCCACTACCAGGATATTTTTCATTGTCCGTTATACGCCCAGGTCGCGGATCATAAAGATCGGCTGGAGTTTACAGCCCACCGTGGCGAGATTGTCCGCGGCGCCTTCGTTCCGGTCGACCACGACGATCGCCCGGTCGACTATCACGCCCATGGAATCCAGCACCTCTTTGGCCTCGATCAGCGATTTACCGGATGTCGCCACGTCATCCACCAAGACCACCCGGTCGCCGGCCTTAAGCGCCGGCCCTTCGACCTGACGCTGGGTACCGTGGCCTTTAGCCGCCTTGCGCACGATGAACGTCCGCAAAGGACAGGCCGAAGCGTGGCTGACCGCGGCGACCGCTCCCACCATCGGATCGGCGCCCAGTGTGGGGCCGCCTAAGGCATCGATCTTGGCGCCTTTGATCATATCCAGGATGATAGTAGCGATAAGGAACGCGCCTTCCGGAAGCATGGTGACGATCCTGCCGTCAAGATAGAACGTGCTTTCCTTTCCCGAAGAAAGGATGAATTTACCTTTTTTGAGCGCTTCTTTCTGAAGCAAAGCGAGGAGATCCGATTTTAACGCGGCGATGTCTTTGTGTCCCATAGGTATCCTTTGTTATTTTTAAAAATCCCGGGGGTGGAATAGCCACTGGCATGCGAAACGTGCTTTCATTATAATACTTCCGGTATGGTTGTAAAGGCAATTTCTGCCCGGTTGACAAACCGGCCTTTCGTTGTTATCATAATTGAAACTAAGAGGTATTCTGTGGCGGCAATGGCCTTGAAATCTTTCTTCCGTACATGCGTTGACCTGGTATTCCCCCTGCGCTGCGCCGCATGCAGGCGGGTGATCCCCTCCAATCCGGGGATCCCGCTGTGCCCGGCATGCTCCGCGGCGGTACGAAAGAATGTCCCGCCGTTCTGCCGCACGTGCGGAAGGACGATCGGGCAAAGGTCACCGGGAGAAAGCGTCTGCCCGGTATGCGCCCGCAGAAAACCTTTCTTTAACCAGGCCTTCAGCCTCTTCCTGTATGAAGGGCCGGTCAAAGCGCTGGTAAAAGAACTGAAATATCGGGGCAAAGACCACCTGGGAAAGACCCTGGGCGGACTGATGGCGGATTTTATCGAAGAATACGGCCTCCCCGGCGACGCTATCGACGGAGTGGTTCCGGTGCCCCTGCACACGGCGAAACTGCGTGAACGGGAATTCAACCAGGCGCACCTGCTGGCGCGGGAGATCGCGCGCAGGATCGACAAACCCCTGTTTGAAAAAGCCCTGACGCGGTGCCGCAACACGAAAAGCCAGACCGGACTGCGCCAAGATGAACGCCTCCACAACATGGAAGAGGCTTTTAAAGCAGAACGGAACACCGTGAACGGAAAGAACATACTGCTGGTGGACGATGTCATGACCACGGGAGCGACGGTTTCCGAGGCGGCGCTGGCGCTTAAACAGGCGGGGGCGCGGCTGGTAACGGTCCTGACGCTCGCCAATTAGCGGGGACGTCCCCATTTCTAACAACGCTATCCCATTGAGATGAAGATCCTGCGCGATTATTTCCTGAAAGAATTCGTCGGCCCCCTCATCCTCGGGCTGATCGTGCTGAATTTGGTGTTCACGCTCGGATACCTGGTGCAGATCGCCAACCTGGTGATCAACAAAGGCGTGGATCCCTACATCGTCGGCAAACTTTTCCTGCTGAGGATCCCGGCACTGCTCATCTACACCCTGCCGATCTCCGCGCTCGTCGCGATCCTGATGGCGGTGGGCAGGCTTTCCAGCGATAACGAGATCATCACGATAAAGGCGAGCGGCATCAACCTGTTCCGCCTTATCACCCCGCTTCTGACGCTGGGCATCATCTTGAGCATGGTCATGGTCATCTTCAACGACCGGATCATCCCCTGGGCGCATTTCGCCACGCGCAAAACGCTCCTCGAGGTCGGGTTGAAAAACCCCGCCGCCGCGCTGGAACCCGGGGTATTCATCACCTCGTTCGAACGCTATGTCCTGTTCATCTATTCCATAGAAGACAATAAGATGAGCAATGTCCGCATCTACGAGCCCCAGGGCGACGACAAGCCGGCGCGGGTGATCATCGCCAAAAAAGGAGAATTCCTCCCCCTGCCCGAAAGCAACATGATCAAGCTGAAACTTATCGACGGCACCGCGGACGAACCCGACCCGGAGAACCCGCGGAATTTCTATAAGCTGAACTTCAAGACCTATTTCATGAACCTCAACCTGTCGGGAACGGGCGGCAACAGGACGATCGAGAAGAAACCGAAGGACATGACCATCCGCGAGATCCAGGCCGAGATGCGGAAATTCGAGAAAGAAGGCATCGAGACCTCGCCGCTGATCACCGAGCTCAACGAGAAGCTCTCCCTCGCGTTCACCCCGTTCGTCTTCATCCTCTTCGGCCTCCCCCTGGCGGCGATCACCCGCCGGAGGGAAAAATCGATCAATTTCGGCCTCGCGTTCCTGACCGTCGGGGTCTATTACCTCCTCCTCCTGGGAGCGGAGGCGCTCAGCCTGCAGGGATACCTGGACCCGTCGGTGGCGATGTGGATCCCCAACGCGCTGTTCGGAAGCATCGGATTCTACCTGACCTATAAAGTATGCGCATCCTAGACCGCTATATCTTCCGTTCGGTCGTATCGATCTTCCTTCTGTGCCTGTTCACATTCCTTTTCCTCTATATCATCATCGACCTCTTCGCGCACCTGGACGACATCCTGAAGATGCGCACGGGGATGGAACTGCTGATCCAGTATTACCTCTCGTACCTGCCGTACATCTTTGTGCAGATCGCGCCGTTCGCCTGCCTGCTGGCCACGCTCTACGCCTTCGCGCGCCTCAACCACGACAACGAGATCATTGCCATGCGATCATCGGGGATGAGCATTTTCGCTATCGCGCGCACGGCGATCATTTTCGGCTTCGCGGTCAGCGGATTCGTCTTCCTCGTCAGCGATAAGATCATGCCCGACGCCCTGCAGACCAACGAGAAACTCCGGACACAACTTGAATCCGGAATCCGCAAAGCGCGCCTGCGGGACGAAGTCCTGAAAAACGTTTCCATCTACGGGCTGAAAAACCGGCTTTTCTTCATCAATAAATTCTTCCCGCAGGAAAAAGCGATGGAAGGCATCACTATCCTCGAACACGACGAGGGGCAGAACATCACCAAGAAGATCGTGGCTAACCGCGCCATCTACGACGGCGGGGTATGGAAATTTTACCAGTGCGTGACGTATTCATTCGACTATTACGGCCAGATGATCGGAGACCCCCGTTTCATGGAAGAAGAGATCATGGCAATCCCCGAGACGCCGGAAGAGTTCCTCGACCAGAAACAAAGCCCCGACTTGATGGACCTGAACCAGATGCGCGACTATATCAAAAAACTTTCACGCAGTGGAGCGACCACCGTCATCCGCAACCTGCGCATCGATTTCTACCACCGCCTCCTGGCGCCGTTCTCCAGCCTCCTTATCATCCTGCTGGCGATACCATTCAGCCTGAAGATACGCCGAAAAGCCACCGGCCTCTCATCGCTGGGCCTCTCCCTTATCCTCGGCTTCATGTATTACGTGCTCGACGCGATCTTCCTGGCGCTGGGCAAAGCGTCCATCCTTCCGCCCATCGCGTCCGCCACGCTCAGCCACATCCTCGCGCTCACCCTCGGGATATATCTCATCATTAAGATACCGTAATAAAAATTAGGGACAGATACTATTTTCTTTCGCATGAAATGCGAAAGAAAATAGTATCTGTCCCTAATTTTCGAAAAGGTGTCTGTCTCTTTTTTAGATCCGTTTCTTTTTAAATATACACGCGGGGGATACGACTGCCGAAACCGCAGACGATCTCATAAGGAATGGTGCCGGAGAGAGCGGCCAGGGTCTCCGCGCTGACGCGCTTGCCGCCCTGGGAACCGATCAACACGACTTCATCGCCGATCTTCACTTTCGCGTCGCCGACGTCGACGAGTATCTGGTCCATGCAGATCCGGCCGCTGATCTTGTATTGCCGGCCGCCGATAAGCACCGGGGCCAGGTTGGAAAGATTGCGCGGATAACCGTCCCCGTAACCGACCGGCAGAGTGACGATGGTCGCCGCTTTCTTCGTCACATAGGCGTGGCCGTAACTGATGCCGAAATCCCTCGGAACGCGCTTGAGATAGACCACGCGCGTTTTGAGGCTGAGCACCGGTTTCAGAGGGATGGCGATATCTTTTGAAGGGCTCAATCCATACACGATGATACCGGGGCGCACCATATTGAAATGGCTGGTCCGGAAATTCAGGGTCCCCATGCTGTTGGCCGAATGGAGGAGCGGAATCGTGATCCCGGAGGCGCTCAGCGACGTGATGAGCGCGTTAAAAAGCCGCAGTTGGCCGAACGTATAATCCTGGTCCAGGTCGGCGAAAGCGAAATGCGTAAACAGCCCCTCGATCTCCACGCAGGCCAGGCGATGGAGCGCCTTGATCAATTTGAGCGCGTCCTGATGCAGGACGCCGATCCTTCCCATCCCGGTGTCGATCTTGATATGCGCCTTGATCCGCTTCCCCAGCCGCTTTCCCTTGGCGTTCAGCGCGCGGCCAAGTTCCTCGGTGCACACGGTCGGCGTCAGGCCGTAACGGAATAACGGGTCGATATCCGCGTTCAACACCACGCCCAGTACAAGGACGGGAGCTTTGATGCCCGCCTCACGGATGCGGATCCCCTCGTCAATGGACGCCACCCCGAGATAATCCACCCCGCTCTCGACCAGCCGGCGCGAGACCCTGATCAGCCCATGGCCGTAGGCATCGGCTTTTACCGTAACGAGGATCTTCGTGCCGGGAGATACCCTGCGTTTTATCTGACGGAAATTAAAGGCGAGATTATCGAGGTCGATCTCCGCCCACGTAGGACGGTAGCCGATGTGGGTGTGAGCATTCATTTTCGTATCTGACACTCTTTCGGATACAGGTAGAGCGCGGCAAGCGAAAGCGCGCTGACTGATCTTCCGGCGGCGATCTGTTCCCCCGCCAGTTCCAGCAGGTTCCGGCCTTGCGGTTTCCAATAATCGCTGTCCAGGAATCGCGCCCGGCCGGGCATCCGCGCGACCTGTTGTTTGATCACGGGTATCCCGTCGCCGCATAAAATGATATCCTTTGACGCGCCGCGCGCTTTTTGGGCGCGCGCGAGCAATTCTTCGCCTGAAACGAGCAGATGCGGGCCGATCCGTTTAACCCGGCCGCCGCCGACCCGGTACAACCCGGCATACACCAGCCCCCGGCGCGCGTCGCTGACGCATGCCAACAGGCCGTCTTCCCGGCGCGCGTTAAGCGCGACGATATCCAGCGACGGAACGCCGACCGCCGGTTTCTTGCGCGCCCAGGCCAGCCCTTTGACGCAGGCCATGCCGATGCGGATGCCGGTAAACGAGCCCGGCCCCATACCGCAGGCGAAATAATCCACCTCGTCCGGCGCCACCCCCGCGCCCCGCATCACCCGTTCCAGCGCGGAAGTCAGGCAGGCGGAGAGTTTCGTGGCATAGTCGATATCGAATTCGTATTCTTTGGCGCCGTCACGCAGTCCCACGCACAGGCGTTTCGTTGACGTATCAATGGCGAGTATCTTCATGGCACCTTCTTCGCGAGGTCTTTTACCAATTGGCGATAGCGCGCTCCCTTGGCGGTAAAACGCAAGGCCCTGCGGTCGCGCGCGATATGGCTGAGTTCAACGGTCAAACACTCCGCCGGCTCGAGATATCCCAGCCTTTCGGCCCATTCTATCACACAAACACCGTCGGAAAAGAAAAATTCTTCGCACCCCAGGCCCAGCAGATCGTCCGGCCCATTAACACGGTAAAGGTCGAAGTGGTACATCGGCAGACGACCCCGGTGGCACCGCATCAGGACGAATGTCGGGCTGATGACATCGCATTCCCGGACGCCGAGCCCCGCGCTGATGCCGCGCGACAGCACGGTCTTGCCGGTGCCCAGGTCGCCGTGCAGGCACACGATATCCCCCGGCTTAAGCAAGCCGGCAAGTTTTTTGCCGAGAGCGACCGTACGATCGGCGCTGGAAGTAATGATCCGCATCGGTTTAAAAGTGGCGATACCCGCCGACGGCAAGCCCGCGCGCCGCGCCGTCGGTAGTAAGGATATGCAGGCCTTCACGCTCGGGAACGACCACGCCGACCGGCGTGAACCTGCCCCGGGCGTGGCGCATGAGCGCGGCCCCTTCTTTACGTGAAACGGTGAAAATAAGCTCAAAGTCCTCGCCGGAATACAGCGCGTCATCGATGCCGCGGCAATCCTTCGAAAAGGGAATAGCGGACTCGAACAACACGCATCCCGTTTTGCTCCCGCTCATGATATGGCGCAAGTCCTGCACCAGCCCGTCGGAACAATCGATCATCGCGTTGACTTTATGGTTGGCCACCAGGAAACGCGCCTCCTTGACCCGCGGGATAAACCTCAGATGTTTCCCTTTGATGGAACCGCCGAACGAGCCGGTAACGAAGATGACGTCCCCGACCCGCGCGCCGTCGCGCAAGACGAGGTTCTTCTTTTCCACCGTGCCGTACAGGCTCAGGTCAATGGTCAAAGCCGGGGTGCGGCTGATGTCGCCGCCGACGATATTCACCTGGAATTCCCGGGCCAACCGCGTCATCCCTTGATAGATCCCGTCCACCGCCGCGACCGCGAACCCGCGCGGCAGGCCGAGCGTGACCAGCGCGTAACGGGGTATCCCCCCGCAGGCGGCGATATCGCTGAGCGAGATAGCCAGCGCCTTCCGGCCGACGAGCGCGGGATCCTCGCCCTTTCCGAAATCCACCCCCTCGACGATCATGTCGCAGGTCATCAGGGTATAGCCTTTGGCCCCGGCATCCACCACCGCGCAATCGTCGCCGATACCCCTGATAACGCTGGAATCGGTGCGAATCGTCTTGCGGACACGCTCGATCAGGCCGAATTCCCCGATATTCCCTATTTTAGTTTTCATTTGAAAGGCGCGATCCGTTTTTTTATCGCTGTCGTATACGGCGGCTTCAATATCCCTTTATCGGTGATGATCGCGGTGATCAACCCCGCGTCGGTCACATCGAACGCGGGATTGTATACCTTGACCCCTTTAGCCGCGAGCGGGCGCGTGTAATGCATCGTCGTCACCTCTTCCGCCGCCCTTTGTTCGATCGGGATCTGCCTGCCCGACGCGAGCGAACAATCGAACGTGGAGACCGGGGCGGCGATATAGAACGGTATCTTATGATGTTTGCACAGCACCGCGAGGCTATACGTCCCGATCTTGTTGGCCGCGTCGCCGTTGGCGGCGATACGGTCCGCGCCGGCAATCACCCGGTCGACCCTGCCCTGTTTCATCAGCGTCGCCGCCATGTTATCGCAGATAAGCGTGGCATCCATGCCCATGCGCGTCAGTTCCCACGTAGTCAACCGCGCGCCCTGCAAAAGCGGCCGCGTCTCACACGAATAGACCTTGATCTTCTTGCCTTTGGCCTTGGCCGCGTAGAGCACCCCCAACGCCGTACCGTAATCGATGGTCGCGAGGATGCCGGCGTTGCACACCGTCAGCACGGAATCCCCATCTTGTATCAATCTCTGGCCGTATTCGCCGATGAGCCGGCATGATCTCCGGTCTTCCTCGACGATGCGCTCCGCCTCGGCGAAAAGCGCCTTCTTCACCGCGGCTACCGGTTTCTCCGCCGCCGCGTCCGCGGCGCGCGACATCCGGTCAAGCGCCCAGAACAGGTTGCGCGCGGTCGGGCGCGAACTTCCGATATACGCGGCCGCCTTCGCCAGCTCTTTCCTGAACGCGGCGAACGTCACGGCTTTAGAATCCTTCATGGCCAGGCAAACGCCCATGGCCGCCGCGGCTCCCAACGCCGGGGCGCCCCGCACTTTAAGCTCCTTTATCGCCCGCCAGAGTGTCTTCATATCCCGGATATGCAAATACTCGAGCTTACCCGGCAGTTTCGTCTGGTCAATGATGCGAATGCCGCCGTTCTTCCATTCGATGGTGCGAATATTATTCATATTTTCTTACACCTCCAAGGTGTTAGCAGATTTTCCTCGTCGGAGCGACTTTTACACCTCCGAGGTGTCGAAGTACACATGTTCAGTGGCTCTCGGGATCGGAACCCCGAAAATGTATTTTATGCTCCAATATCCTGATCTGCCTGCCGATCTCCTGACGCAATCCCCGGCAGGAACCCGGCGCCAAAAGTCTCAACACCGTCCGGTACGATTCCAGCGCGCCGCGCAGATCCCCGAGGTTGAGCTGGGCATCGGCAAGATTGTCATACGTCACCGCGCGGTCCGGCTCCAGCTCGAGGGCCTGGCGAAAACAGGCGATCGCCTCGGTATGCCGGCCGATATGGTTCAGCAACCATCCTTTATTATGGCGGATAGTGGCGTAGTCCGACTCGACCTCGATCCCTTTGTCAAAATACGGCAACGCCTTATCGATGATCCCCATTTCGACCATGCACAAAGCGCGGTCGTTGTAGGCGGCGCCGTCGCGGGGATTCAGCGCGATCGCCTTATCCAAATGCTCGATGGCACCGGCGCACTCGGCCCTGACAATATGGCGTTGCGCCAGGAAATACTCCGTCTCCGCCGGTATATTCCGCGCCTTGGCCTGCGCCAACCCTTCGCGCACTATCGCCAGGGAACGCTTCTTCGTCCCGTAGGTAATGGCATTATCCAGATCGACGCGCAATTTAACGAACGCTGAATGGCTTCCCATTGCTCATATCCCGAAGAACCTTCGCGCGTTGGCGGTGGTTGCCGCCGCCGCCGTCTCCACGTCGATCCCTTTTATTTTCGCTACCTGTTCCATGGCCGTACGCGCCGCCAGCGGGTCGTTCCTGCGCCCCCTACTGCCTTCCGGCGGCAGGTACGGGCAGTCGGTCTCCACGCAGATGCGCTCCAGAGGCGCCATTGCCACCATCTCCCGGAGCATGTTGGCTTTCTTATAGGTGATATTGCAGGTGAACGAGACGTAGCATCCCATCTCGAGGCACGCGGCAAGGAACGCCGACGGCCCGGCGAAACAATGGATGATCGCCCGTGTTACCCGATGTTCTTTCATGACCGCGATGGTATCATCCTGCGCTTCGCGCGAATGGATGACCAGCGGCAATCCCCTGCGCCGCGCCAGTTCGATCTGCGCCGCGAAAACCTGCCGCTGTTTCTCCGGCGCGGAAAGATTACGGTAATAATCCAACCCGATCTCGCCGATAGCGACCACTTTGGGAGAGGCGCTCAATTCCTCAAGGCGCGCCAGCCCGTCATCGCCGAACCCCTGCGCGTCGTGAGGATGACACCCCACACACGCGTAGATCGACGAATAGCGCTGTGCCAGCGCCACCGCGCGCGCCGAACCCTCCACCGTGGAACCGACATTGATCATGGCCTGGATACCGCGCGCGGCGGCCGCGGCGATCACCTCGTCGCGGTCGGCGTCGAAATCGTCGAAATCAATATGGCAATGGGTATCGATGACCGGAGGCAGGGGTTGTTCCATGTCAGTTTACCGTTTAGGCTTTGTCTCAATGCGGGGGAACAGCGGAGCGCCTTTTTTAACCCTATCTCCCGCGACCTGTTCCTCGATCAACCGGGACGTAGTGGGCAGGAACGGCCCTATCGAGCGGCCGGTCACGCGGATCACCTCGACCAGAAGGCGGATGAACGCCTCCAGTTCCGCGGTCTTATTTTCCTTGGCCAGGTTCCAGGGCTTGACTTCTTCGACATGCTTGTTCGCCTTGTTGACCAGCTCCCAGACACGCTCAAGCGCCTTGCTGAAATCAAAATCATGTCCCGGAGTGAATATCACATCAAGTTCCCCGCCGAGATTTCCGGCGGATTCCAGGATCGCCTTGACCGCCCCGTCGGCGCTTTCCGAAAGGTTGACTGCCGGCACCGTGCCGCCGAAGTATTTCTCATCCATGGTCAGCGCGCGATACACCAGATTGCCGATGTCGTTGGCCAGGTCATCGTTAAAACGCCGCACGATCGCCTCTTCGGAGAAATTGCTGTCCATGCCGAACGGCACCTCGCGCAGGAGAAAATAGCGAAAAACATCATACCCGTACTTCTTGGCCATATCCAACGGAGCGACCACGTTACCCAGCGACTTGGACATCTTCGTATCGCCCATCAACCACCAGCCGTGCGCGAAAACGGTTTTCGGCGGCTCGATCGCCAGCGCTTTAAGCATGATCGGCCAGTAAATAGCGTGCTGGCGCAGGATATCTTTCGCCATGAGCTGTACGTCCGCGGGCCAGATATCCGAATGATAGACGCCGTCCCGGTCAAACTCTCCGACGGCGCTGATGTAATTGATCAGCGCGTCGAACCAGACATAGGTGACATGGCCGGGGGCGAACGGGACCGGTATCCCCCAGCTCAACCGTTCGCTGGGACGCGAGATGCACAGGTCGGTCAGGGTGTTCATTTTCAGGAAACTGAGCACCTCGTTGCGCCGGGTCTGCGGCCGGATGAAATCCGGATTCTTCTCGATATGGTCGATAAGCCACGGCTGGTATTTCGAGAGACGGAAAAAGAAGTTTTTCTCGGATATGTGTTCGACGGGGCGTTTACAGTCCGGGCACGTATCCCCGGTCACCTGCGACTCCGCCCAAAAGCTTTCACACGGCTGACAGTAACAGCCCTGATACGTCGATTCGTAAATGTCACCCTTCTTGTAAAGGATCTCCAGCACCTGCTGGACAACTTTCTTATGGCGCGGCTCAGTCGTACGGATAAAATCGTCGTAAGAAATGCCGAAGTCCTGCCACACCTCGCGGAACTTCGCCGAAACCTCGTCAACGAATGCCTGCGGGGTCTGTCCCTTCGCCTGCGCGGCCTTCTGGATCTTCTGGCCGTGCTCATCCGTACCGGTAAGGAGCCAAACCCCATCCTTGCCGCGGCGATCGCGGTAAAAACGGGCAAGCGCGTCGGCGCAGATAGTAGTATACGCGTGGCCGATATGCGGTAACGCGTTCACGTAATACAGCGGTGTGGTAATATAGAATTTTTTAGCCATAGTTTTATTTGCGCTCATTACACCTGTCAGGTGTAGAGACGGTTACGGTGTTGACGGCTTCGGACGCTCCTGGCCTCCGGGACGATTCGGCCCCGGTTGCTGTCCACCCTGCGCGGGCCGGTCGGGCCGACGATGCCACGGCCGGTCACTCCGGCTGTCGCGGGTGGGACGATCCTGACGGTTGCGGTCGTTACGTTGCTGGTCGGGACGCTGTTCAGGGCGCCCGTCGCGCCCGCCGCCGCGTTCCGGCCGGTCGTTACGGCGCCCATCGCGCCCGCCGCGCCCCGGGCGCTGGTCGTTGCGCTGGCCCCGGTTATCCGGCCGCTCGCCGCGGCGCTCCTGGCGCCCGCGGTCCTGAAGGTCGCTGCTGCGCACCGGCGGTCCCACGGGCCGGTTAGGCCGTTCCGGCCGCTCCGCGCACGGGCACGCCTCGGTCTTCGCCGGGCAGACACATTCCGGCAACGAGTTCGGCTGTCCCGGGACATTCTCCTTATACGCGACCTCGATGAATTTCCCGTCTTCCAGCTCGACCGTCGCGGCGCGCTTGAAAACGTTGACGTTGATGACCTTTCCTTTGCCTTCGGGGGTAACGATCCGCTCGCCTTCGCGCGGGAGCCCTTTCGAAAGCATCTTGTAGGTCTCATACTCGTAATTCAGGCAACACATCAACCGGCCGCAGATACCGGAGATCTTCGGCGGGTTGAGCGGAAGCCCTTCTTCCTTCGCCATCTTGATGGTCACCGGCTCGAAATCCTTGAGGAACGTCGAACAGCACAACTGCCGGCCGCAGGGGCCGTAGCCGCCGAAGAACTTGGTCTCATCGCGCACGCCGATCTGGCGCAGTTCAATGCGCGCCTTGAAGATCTTCGCCAGGTCTTTGACCAGGTTGCGGAAATCGACCCTGCCGCCCGAAGTGAAATAAAAGATGATCTTACTGCGGTCGAACGAATATTCCGCCTGCACCATCTTCATCTCAAGCTTGTGCTCCTGGATCTTCCGCTGGCAGGTGGTAAACGCCTCTTTCGACCGCGCGCGGTTCTCCTCGATCTGCTTGAGGTCGCCTTCCTTGGCGACGCGGATGACGCGCTTGACCGCTACCGGCTGGGTCTTGGGCTGAGCCGGCGACGGCGCCTCCGCCTCCGCCTTATCGCCCTTGAGCGAAACCACCTGGCCGTAATCGAGGCCGCGGTCATGCTCGACGATGACATAATCGTTCTCTTTCACTTCCAGGTCATGCGCGTTATACAGATAGTTTTGCCCCGTATCCCTGAGCCGCACACTTACCATGCGTTCCATAGAGTCCCTCGTATCTCCCCGCTACCCGTTCAAAGACATCTGAATGTTCGCGGTAAGGAGTTTGATGTTCACGTTCTGTTCCAGATGGCCGAATGAAGCGGAGATCGTCCCGAATATCCGTTCGATATCCTCGAACCCGTACCGGGAGGCGCACTGCGCGAGATCCCGCCGCCGGTCGCCGTTGATGGCATTCTCCAGCCCCAGTTTGGTCATATACACATCCCTGAACCAGCCGGCGATGATCACCAGCCCTTTCCTGAGCTCCTCGCGCTTGATCTCTGAGTCCTCCAGCCTTCCGGAAAGGAAACGGTCGATCATCGCGTTCTTCTCGCCTAAAATATCACTGCCCTTGAGGCGCATGGCCAACCCCAGCCTGCCCTCGCAGAAATACGCCAGATACGCCCGCGTAGGGCTGTCGAATCCCATCCCCTCAAGCTGAGCCGAGAAATCCTCCTGGCTGAGCGGCCGGAAATTCTCCCTGCGACAGCGCGAGACCACGGTATCCAGCAATATCCTCGGTTTATCCGTCACCAGGACGATGAGGCTCTGCCCCGGCGTCTCCTCAAGGGTCTTGAGCATGGCGTTGGCCGCGACCGGATTGAGGTTATGGCTGTCGTTGATGATGAATACCTTGCGGCGCGCTTCATACGGGCGCAGGCAGATCTCCTGCTGGAGCGCCCGCACGTCCTCGATCTTGATCTCGGTGGTATACCCCGCGTCGATAATGTGCACGTCGGGATAATTCCCCGCTTCGATGCGCCGGCAGGCGGAACATACCCCGCACTCGGGGATTCCCGAGGGCGACTGCTCGCAATTGACGGCACGGGCCAACGCTTTGGCGGCGCTGAATTTCCCCACGCCCTCGGGCCCGTAAAACAAATAAACACCGGCCAGGGTATTGTCGCGGACCCCCGCGCCCAGCCGCGCGATTATCTCATCATGTCCTTTGATCTGATTAATCTTCAGCATGCGATCTTCTTCTTACGCAACAGTACGCGCGCCAGCTCCCTGATCCCGGCCTGGGTCTTTTCTTTGCTGTCCTCAAGCCTGACCAGTTTGATCCTTCCGGGCTCGCGGCGCCACAGCGCCAGGTACCCGCGTTTCACGCGCTGGTGGTACGAAAGCGGCCGGCTCTCGATACGGTCTTTCTTATCGCCGATTTTCTCCAGCGCCGCCTTGAGCGGCGTTTCCAGCAGGATGGTCATATCCGGAGCGATGCCGCCGGTCGCCACGCGCCCGAGATACCGAATCATCCCCATATCCAGCCCCAACCCGTACCCTTGATACACGATAGTCGAATCGAGGAAACGGTCGCAGAGCACGATGGCCCCGCGTTTGAGCGCCGGGACGATCACTTCTTCCACGGTCTGCCGGCGACTGGCCATATACAGGAGCATCTCGGTCACCGCGGTCATCCCGGTATTCTTTTTGTCGAGTAACAGCTTTCTGATCTTCTCGCTTACCGCGGTGCCGCCGGGCTCGCGCAGAAAAACGACATCAATGCCGCGGCCGCGCAGGTATCCGTATAAAAGTTTCGCCTGGGTGCTCTTGCCGCATGATTCCGGCCCCTCGAAAGTAATGAACGCGCCTTTCACAGTTTCTTTCTCCAGGTTGTGCCGTCGCGCGTATCCTCGAGGATGATCCCCTGCGCCTCCAGTTCTTTGCGAATGCGGTCCGCCTCGGCGAAATCACGGCGTTTCTTCGCCTCCACGCGTTGTGCCACCAGCGCGTCCACCGAATCCTGCCCCGGAGCCTGCCGCGCGATGCTCTTCAATCTCTGTATATCCAGGCCGAGCAACCGGGTCAATTCACACAGCATGTCGCCCGCCTGCGCGGTGAATTCCCGGTCCGCGATATTCCTGTTCGCCGCGTTGACCAGATCGAAGACCGCGGCCAGCGCCTGCGGAGTATTGAAATCGTCGTCCATCGCCGTGATGAATTTTTCCCGGATCCCGGCGAGCTCCTGAGGGCGCGGGCCGGCCGGAATGGGCTTGCCGAACGCCTCGGGGCACACGAGATCGATCTTCTCCGCCAGGCGCACGATCCTGTCCAGCGCCTGCGTGGCTTCAGTAATCTTCCCGGCGTTGTAATCCACCGGACTGCTGTAATGGGCGGAAAGAAAGAATACTTTAAGGATTTCCGGATGGGTGTAGCGCTCGAGGAACGCCTTGATCGTAACGTAATTCCCCAGCGACTTCGACATCTTCGCGCCGTCGATAGTCAAAAGGCCGTGATGGATCCAGTATTTGGCGAACGGTTTCCCGGTCAGCGCCTCAGACTGGGCGATCTCGTTCTCGTGATGCGGGAATACCAGGTCCCGGCCGCCGCCATGGATATCAAGCGTATCGGTCTTGAGGTATTTCAGGCTCATCACCGTGCATTCGATGTGCCAGCCCGGCCTGCCGTCGCCCCAGGGGCTCGGCCAGGAAGGCTCGCCCGGCTTGGCCACTTTCCAGAGGGCGAAATCGAGCGGGTCTTTCTTGCTGTCGTCGGGATCGATGCGCTCGCCGCTCTGCATATCGTCGATGCTCTGGCCGGAAAGCTTCCCATACCCGGTGAATGTGCGCACATTATAATACACGCCGGTCTTGGTGACGTAGGCGTAACCTTTTTCAATGAGGACCGCGATCGCCGCGACGATGCCGTCGATATTCTCCGTCGCTTTGGGCTCGGCATCGGCCTTGGAAATGCCCAGGCTGTCCATGTCGGCGTAATAGCTCTTGATCACCCGGTCAACCAGCTCGCTCGCGGGGATGCCCAGCGTGTTGGCGCGGTTGATGATCTTGTCCTCGACGTCGGTGATATTGCGGATGAAGCGCACCTCGAAACCGCTGAACTCCAGATACCGCCGGATCAGATCGAAGATGTACAGACTGCGCGCGTGGCCGATATGGCTCTCGTCATAAACGGTGACCCCGCAGGAATAAATGTTCACCTTCGGCGGATTGAGCGGTATGAAATCCTCGAGCTTCTTGCCCAGCGTGTTATGTATACGGATAGTCATAGTGTGTAGTTTACGCTTTCCCGTTCTTTTCGAGGCGGTCGATCTTCCTCTGCATCTCTTCCAACGACTGCAGGATCGGGTCGAGCACCTGGGCGTGATCGAGTTTCACCTCGATCTTCTTGCCGTCCTGGCGGGTAATGCGCCCCGGCACGCCGACGACGGTGGAATTCGGCGGGACGTCTTTGATGATCACCGCGTTGGAACCGATATACGAATTGTCACCGACGGTGATGTTCCCCAGCACCTTGGCGCCGGCTCCGACGACCACGTTACTGCCGATAGTCGGATGGCGCTTGCCCTTCTCCAGGCCGGTGCCGCCCAGCGTCACCCCCTGATACAACAGGACTTCATCCCCGATGATCGCGGTCTCGCCGATGACCACGCCCATACCGTGGTCGATGAAGAACCGTTTGCCGATCGTGGCGCCCGGATGGATCTCGATACCGGTGATGAAACGCGAATACTGGCTGAGCAGGCGCGCGATGAAAAAGAGCTTCCGCTTCCAGAGGAAATGCGAGATGCGGTGCGTGACCGCCGCGTGAAAACCCGGATACAAGAGGACGATCTCCAGGAAATTGCGCGCCGCCGGGTCCTTGCTCATCGCCGTCTCCAGCTCCGGCCGGAAGAACGCGAGGAGAAAGAACAGTTTAAGCAGGAACAGCCCCGCGAGGACAAGCACTATTAAAAATAGAATACCCATGATGTCACCCCTTATGTATGATAACAGCCGCGTGGCAGGCGATCGCCTCTTTGGCGCCTATCTCGCCCAGCCTTTCATTCGTCTTTCCCTTGACGCCGACCCGTTCCGGCTCGATGCCCACGAGAGCGGCGATGCGCTGGCGGATCTGTTTCTTGAACGGCCCCAGCTTCGGCTCCTCGCAGATCACGATGGTATCCACGTTCTCAACGGCAAAACCCGCCCCCCTGACCAGTTCCATCACCCGCGTAAGCAGGGCGTCACTGCGGATGCCGTGATACGCCGGATCGGTGTCGGGGAACTGTTCCCCGATATCCGGCAGTCCCGCGGCGCCGAGCAGGGCGTCGCAAACCGCGTGAAGCAGGACATCGGCGTCGGAATGGCCCAGGAGCCCCTTCACATACGGGATCTCCACGCCGCCCAGGTACAACGGCCGCCCCGCCTCAAACCGATGAATGTCGTAACCGATGCCTATTCTATGCATATGCTCACCATTTCAGACCTCAACAGACCTCGACAGAACCCGCATCTGAAACCTTCTCCCTCATCTTGTTTCAGATGCGGGTTCTGTCAGAGGGGCTGTCGCGGTGCATCCTCAACAACGCTTCCGCGATAATAAGGTCTTCGGGCGTCGTTATCTTTATATTCGCGTACTCGCCGGGCACGATCGCTACCGTCCGCCCCATCCGTTCGGCCAGCGACGCGTCGTCGGTAACCGAACCCCTGCTCCCCGCGTACGCCTTGATGATCAAATCCGCGCGGAACCCCTGCGGCGTCTGCGCTTCCCAGAGCTCCTCGCGGCGCAATGTTCCTTTCACCCGCGCCCGGCCCGTTTTCACGACGGCCTGTTTGATCGTCGCTTTCGCCGGCACCGCCGCAATCGCCGCGCCCCACCGGGCCGCTTCGCGGATCACCGCGGCGACTGTCGCGCGCGTAACGAGCGGCCTGACGCCGTCGTGGATCAGCACGATATCCGTACGGGGATCGAGCGCGCGCAGGGCGTTGCGCACCGAATCCTGCCTGCGGGCGCCTCCCGGGACGATCCGGCACCCGGGCCATCGCAAACGGCTCACCAGCCTTCGAAGCCGGCAACTTCCCTCAGGCGAAACCGCGCAAATAACCTGGCGCACATCCCGAAGCGAACTAAAGGTCTTTAGGCAATACTCTATGACCGGGCGGCCCGCCAGTTTCACAAACGGTTTGGGGATCGCGGAACGGAACCGTTCCCCCTTACCCGCGGCGAGCACGATCACGCTGACAAACATGGTTACCGGGAAAGTTTAGTGAAGATCATCCGGCCGGCCGGAGTCTGCAAAACCGAGGTCACGACGACCTTGACATCCTGCCCGAGCATCTTGCGGGCCTCTTCCACGACGACCATCGTGCCGTCATCGAGGTACCCGACCGCCTGGTTGTACTCTTTACCTTCTTTAAGCAGTTTAATATGCATCTGCTCGCCGGGAAAAACCACCGGCTTGAGCGAATTGGCAAGCTCGTTGATATTCAGGACCTTGATCCCCTGGAGGCTGGCCACGTGGTTCAGGTTATAATCCACCGTGAGCACCTTTCCCTCGAGAAGCTGGGCGAGCTTGACGATCTTGGCGTCCACTTCCCTGACCTCGGGGAACTCTTCCTCATTGATCTGGATACTGATCGCCGCTTCCTTGCGAATGGCGTTCAATATCTCCAGCCCGCGGCGGCCGCGCTGGCGCTTGATCGGATCGGTGGAATCCGCGATCTGCTGAAGTTCCTTGAGCACGAAGCGCGGGATAACGAATTTCCCCTCGAGGAACCGGGTCTTGAGCACATCCTGGATGCGCCCGTCGATGATCGCGCTGGTATCCACGACGATGACTTCTTCCGCCTGATCCTGGCGATGCAGACGCACGTACGGGATGACGATATTGAACTGGTCTTTGCCGCGCAGTCCCAGCACCATGCCCAGGTAACAGAATACCAGGGTCAGGATCGTCCTGACATTGGCCATAGCCTCGCCGGGAAGCTGGGTAAGACTGAAGGCGTCGCCCACAAGCTTGGCCATGATCAAACCGAGGATGAGGCCGAACACCGTGCTGGAAAGGCCGCGCACGGAAACCCTGCGGATCGCCACTTCGCCCAGGATGATGATCCCGCTGATCAGCCCGCCGATGAGCGCGCCGCTCAAGGACGGTGTAATGGTCTGATACCCGATCAGTACGCTGATAACGATAAAAAGAATGCGGATAGAAAATAAATTCATGAGGACCTTCCCTTCTTTACCGATTCCCCGCAGGCGATATCCAGGGCCTCCCGTAGCGTCGCCACCGGGATAAGCTCCATCGCCCCGGGCTTGAACCCGAGACCTTTCATATTCCCTTTCGGGAGGATGCACCGGGTGAACCCCAGTTTCTGCGCCTCGGCCACGCGCGGGGCGCATTGGGAGATACTACGGATCTCCCCCGCCAGCCCCACCTCGCCCAATACCAAAATGCCCGCGGCCACCGGACGGTCGAGGAACGCGGAATTGACCGCGCAGGCGACCGCGAGGTCCGCGGCGGGGTCTTCCACGTTCATTCCGCCGGCCACATTCAAAAAAATGTCTTCCGCTTCCAGCGAAAGCCCGATGCGCTTCTCCAACACCGCCACCAACAGGCTCAAGCGGTTGAAATCGAATCCTTCCGCTTTCCGGCGCGCGTACCCGAACCCCGCGCGCGCGACAAGCGATTGTATCTCCACCAGCAAAGGGCGGCTCCCTTCCATCACCGAGACCACGACCGATCCCGAGACCTCCCGTGGACGTTCGGAAAGGAATATCTCCGACGGGTTGGCCACTTCCGCCAACCCCGCCGCGGTCATCTCGAAAACGCCGATCTCATTGGTGGAACCGAAACGGTTCTTTACCGCCCGCAGGATACGATGCGAAGAGAACCGCTCGCCCTCGAAATACAGCACGGTATCCACGATATGCTCGAGCACGCGGGGGCCGGCAATGGTGCCTTCCTTCGTCACGTGGCCGACGATGAACACCGTAGTCCCGGTGGTCTTCGCCAGCTGGGTCAGGGCGCTGGAACACTCGCGCACCTGGCTTACCGACCCCGGCGCCGAACCGATCGCCGGGTCGAAGACCACCTGGATGGAATCGACGATCACCAGCGCGGGTTTGAGCTTCGTGATATGTTCCGTGATATATGAAAGATCGGTTTGGTTGACGATATACAGCGATCCCGTACCCTCGCCGTGCTCGAGCCGTTTTGCCCGGAGCTTCGTCTGGGATACCGACTCTTCGCCGCTGACGTAGAGCACGGTCAACCCCTGCCGGACCAGCTGGTTCGATATCTGCAGGGAGATGGTCGATTTCCCGATGCCGGGGTCGCCGCCCACCAGGACTACCGAACCGCGGACGATCCCGCCGCCGAGCACCCGGTCGAATTCTTTGATCCCGGTCTTGACCCTGTCCTCGTCGCTGATAACCACGTCCTTGAGCAGGACCGGTTCATCCCGGTACAGCGCCGAGCGCTCCCGCGCTTTGCGCGGGGCCTGCTCATACGTCTCCTCGACGAACGTATTCCAGCTGGAGCAATCCGGGCACCTGCCCAGCCACTTGGGAGACTGGGAACCGCAGTTCTGGCAGGTAAAGACCGTCTTATTCCTGGACATTACTATTCTTTTCCTTTCCAGAACAGTTTCCAGGGATGTTTGCGCACGTCGGCGACGAACGCCTCAAGCTCGTTATAGATATCGTCGCGGTAAACCAGTTTGCCGAGCGAACCCTCGCCGTTCTTGACGCGCTCCAGGGCGTCGTCAAGATTACGCGTGAGATCGTCAAGCGATACCGCGAGTTTCTTGAAATCCGTCAGCCCGTCATCGATCTTCTTGGCCACGTTCTTGGCGATCTCACCGAGTTCCTGCATGGCCAGGGGGTCGTTACCGGCAACGATCATCCCGGGTTTGAACACCTCTTCGCTCCTGCCGGGCATCACCTCGATATATTTCTCCCCGAGTATCCCCAGGGTATTGATCCATATCTGCGAATCGACCGGGATCCTCACGTCGCGGCGAATAAGCGTCCTGACCAGCACCTTGCCCGCCGAATCCCGCGCGGACTGGAATTCCAGGTTGCTGACCTCGCCGATATCCACGCCGGCGAAACGCACGGGCGCTCCGACCTTGACGCCGTTGACAAAGCTGAACGTGACGGTAAACTCGTAGGACCCGACCTTATTCCTGATGTCCCCGATGAACATGACGAACAGGGTCATGATGAGCAGGCCGATGCCGACAAAGATGCCCACCTTCAACTCCGTTGCACTCTTGCCGAAGATCATGATTTCCTCCGTTATCTGAAGTGTTCGGTAGACTCAGTTATCGGCCCGTGCGCCAGCCCGTTGATGAACTGGTGCACGATCGGATGCGACGTGTGCTGTATCTGCGCAGGCGTCCCTTCCGCGATTATTTGTCCCTGGTAAAGCATGGCGATCTTATCGGCCACCTTATACGCGCTGGTCATGTCGTGCGTGACCACCACCGAGGTGACCTTGAGCTTGTCGTGCATACTGATGATCAATTCGTTGATGCTGTCGGCGGTGATCGGATCAACGCCGGTCGTCGGCTCGTCATAGAGCAGGATATCCGGGCGCGTGCAGATCGACCGCGCCAGGGACACGCGCTTGCGCATCCCGCCGGAAAGTTCCGCGGGCGTCAGGTTCCCGATGCCGGAGAGGCCGACCATCGAAAGCGCCTCCTCGACGCGGTCGTCGATCTCCGACTGCGCCATCCGCGCCTCCTCGATAAGCTCGAAACCGACGTTCTCGCCGACGGTCAGCGAATCAAAAAGCGCCCCGCCCTGGAAGACCATGTTCATGCGCGTGCGCATCACATCGAATTCTTTGCGCTTGAGCTTCCAGATCTCTTTGTCATCGATGAACACCTCGCCCTTATCGGGCTTGAGCAAGCCGATGATGTGCTTGAGCAAAACGCTCTTGCCGCAACCCGACCTGCCGATGACCACGACCGTAGACCCGGACTCGATCTTCAGGTTACAGCCCTTGAGCACCTTGTTGGCGTTGAAATTTTTCCAGACGTCGCGAATCTCGATCATGAGCTACCTCGCTCACCCCGAACCATTTCCTATCCGGTTCGGGGGTAAGCTCCTTATTACGGAAATATAAAATAAAACAGCGCCGTAAAGAACGTGTCGCAGATAATGATCAGGATGAACGCGGTGACGACCGACCGCGTCGTCGCCCTGCCCACGCCCTCCGCACCGCCCTGCACGTTGAACCCCTCGTAACAACTCACGAGGGAGATGATCATGCCGAAAAACACCGTCTTGGCAAGGCCGGTAAACAAGTCCTTGAATTGCAGGGCCTCGAAACTCGTGGTCAGGTACAGTTTGGAGGAGATGCCGATCTTGAATACGGCGACCACCCAGCCTCCCATGATACCGACGAGATCGGAATACAGCGTAAGGATCGGAAGCATGAGCGTCAGCGCCAGGAAACGCGGGACCACCAGGTATTTTACCGGATCGGTCGCCAGCGTCTCGAGCGCGTCCACCTGCTCGGTGACCTGCATGGAACCGATCTCAGCGGTGATCGCCGCGCCCACGCGGCCGGCGATGATCAACGCGGTAATGACCGGGCCCAGCTCCCTGACGATGGAAAGCGAGACGACGTTGGCGATATACATCTCCGCGCCCAGCCGGCGCATCAGATACGATATCTGGAACGCCATGATCATCCCGAGGAAGAACGCGATCAACGAAACGATCGGCAGGGAATTCATTCCCGCCTTCACGGCCTGCTCAAGTATCCGCCCGCGCTTGAACGGAGGCGCGAACACGCCATACATGGTCCTCCCGGTAAGGTTGCTTAAGCCTCCCAGGAACAGGGCGAATCCCCTGAGCTCACGGACGATCGGCGATTCTTGTTTTAACATTGCTCGAAGACGAGCTCGTCGTTGTGGCGCGCGACCTTGATGGTCGTGCCCTCGGCGAGCTTCTTAGTGATGATCTCGGTGGCCAGCGGGTCCTCCAGGAAACGCTGGATGGTCCTCTTGAGCGGGCGCGCCCCGAACACCGGATCGAAACCTTTCTCGATCAGGAACTCCTTCGCCTCCTGGCTGACCTCGAGCTTGACCTTCTGCTCGCCCAGCCGGTCGCCCACATGGCTCAACTCGATCTCGACGATCTTCACCAGGTCTTCCCTGCCCAGCGGCCGGAAAACGATGATATCGTCGATCCTGTTGAGGAACTCGGGTTTGAACGTATGCTTCACCTGTTCCAGGAGCTTTTCCTTCATATCCTGGTAGGTGACCTCATCCTGGTTCTTGGTGTTGAAACCGATCGAACCGGCCTTGCGCACCGTATCGGCCCCGACGTTGGAGGTCATGATCACGATGCAGTTGCGGAAGTCGACCTTCCGCGCGAAGCTGTCGGTGAGCCGGCCTTCCTCCAGCACCTGCAGGAGGAGATTAAAAACATCGGGATGGGCTTTTTCGATCTCATCCAGAAGGATCACCGAATACGGACGACGCCGTACCTTCTCGGTAAGCTGTCCGCCTTCTTCGTACCCGACGTATCCCGGAGGAGCGCCGATGAGGCGCGAAACATTGAATTTATCCATATACTCGGACATGTCCAGCTGGATAAGGGCGTCCTCGTTGCCGAACATGAAATCCGCCAGCGCCCGCGCGAGGAGAGTCTTGCCCACACCCGTCGGGCCGAGGAAGATGAACGAGCCGATCGGCCTGCGCGGGGCCTTGATCCCCGCGCGCGACCTGCGCACCGCCCCGGCGATGGCCTGGATGGCCTCCTGCTGGCCGATGACATGGCCGTGCAGTTCCGCCTCGATCTGAAGAAGCTTGTCGGAGTCTTTCTGCTCCATCCTGAATACCGGCACGCCGGTCCAGGCGGAGACGATCTTAGCGAGGTCCTCCTCGGTGACCTGCGGCCGCGTCTTATCCTTCGTCGCCTGCCAATCGCGGTTCAGGCGCTCGAGCTCCTCGCGCGCCTGGCGCTCCTGGTCGCGCAGGGCCGCGGCCTTCTCAAAATCCTGGTCCTTGATATGCAGTTCCTTTTCCTTGCGCAGGGATTCCACCTTGCCCTCGAATTCTTTGATCTCTTTCGGAACGACGAGGACATTGAGACGGGCGCGCGAACCCGCTTCGTCGATCAGATCGATCGCCTTGTCGGGAAGGAACCTGCCGGTAACATACCGGTCGGAAAGCTTCGCCGCGGCGGCAAGCGCCTCATCGGTGTACGTCACCCGGTGATGCGTCTCGTATTTCTCGCGCAGGCCCTTAAGGATCTCCGTGGTCTGGGCGACCGACGGCGGCTCGACCATGATAGTCTGGAAACGCCTCTCCAGCGCCGCGTCTTTCTCGATATGCTTGCGGTATTCGTCAAGCGTAGTGGCGCCGATGCACTGGATCTCGCCGCGCGAAAGCGCCGGCTTGAGGATATTCGAGGCGTCGATGGCGCCTTCCGCCGCGCCCGCGCCGACGAGCGTATGAAGCTCGTCGATGAAAATGATCACATCCTGCGAGCGCTTGATCTCCTCCATGACCGCCTTGATCCGCTCCTCGAACTGGCCGCGGTATTTGGTGCCGGCGACCATCAGGGCGAGGTCAAGGACGATGAGGCGCTTGCGGTGCAGGACCTCGGGAACATTGTTGGCGATGATCAACTGCGCGATCCCCTCGACGATGGCGGTCTTTCCGACGCCGGCCTCTCCGAGAAGCACGGGGTTGTTCTTCGTGCGGCGGCTTAAGATCTGGATGACGCGTTCGATCTCCATCGAACGATTAATGACCGGATCGAGTTTGTTCTCGCGCGCCAGGGCGGTCAGATCCCTGCCGAAGGCGTCGAGCGCCGGGGTCTTCGTCTTGGCCGGCGCCGTCCCACCGAAACCGGGAAGCTCGGAACCGAGCACTTCCATCACCTTGTTGCGCACCGTGGAAAGGTCGAGATTGAGGTTCAACAGGACCTGCGAGGCAACCCCTTCTTCCTCGCGGATAAGCCCCAGAAGGAGATGTTCGGTGCCGATATAATTATGGCCGAGCGAACGCGCCTCCTCGGCGGCAAGCTCCAGGGCCTTCTTCGCGCGGGGGGTGAACGGCAGGTCGCCGATGATCTGGGTGGCCGGACCCGGCTGAACAAGTTTCTCCACCTCGAGGCGGATATTCTCCAGCGAGACGCCCATCTTTTCCAGGACGGTGGCGGCGACGCCTTCGCCCTCGCGGATCAACCCGAGCAGGATATGCTCAGTGCCGATATAATCGTGGTTGAAACGCTTCGCTTCCTCTTTCGCGAGAATGATGACTTTGCGCGCCCGTTCCGTAAACCTGTTGAACATATCTCACCTCATGTTATGAATGGTGGTATGAACGATTCCCCAGATTGATACTTGCGCGGTGTACACCGCGCAGGTGAGGGGCAATCTATGAACTCATCGCCTTCGTCAATTTCGCGCGGATCAGCTCCGCGCGCTTGACATCGCGTTCCGGCGACGTAAGCTTCTTGTTCTCGATCTTCTGCAGATGCGCCGGCTGGGTCAGGATGAACAATTCGTTGATCGCCCGCCGGTTGATATCCTTGACCATGCCCATGTCGATGCCCAGCCGCACCAGCGACAACAGGTCGGTGGTCTCCTGGCTGGAAATGATATGCGCGCTCTTCAAGATGCCCAGACTGCGGTTAACCTTATCCTCAAGCATCGAGCGGTTCTGCTGTAACAACCCCTGGCGTGAAACGTTCTCCTGCTCGATCACCTGGCGGATGAGGCCGTTGATGTTCTCGATGATATCCGTCTCGCTCTGCCCGAGGGAGACCTGGTTGGAGATCTGGAAAAAATTCCCCGTCGCCTGCGTCCCCTCGCCGTACAGGCCGCGGGTGGTAAAACTGAGCTTGGAGATCGCCGCCAGGACCTGATTGATCTGGCGGGTCATCACCAGCGCCGGCAGGTGCAGCATCACCGAACCGCGCATCGCGGTGCCCGTATTCGTCGGACAGGAGGTCAGGTACCCCCAATCGGCCAGAAAGGCGTACGGGAGCTCTTTAGAGAACCCGTCGTCGATCCGGTTGATGATGTTCCATGCCTCATACAGGTTGAAACCCGATTGCATGACCTGGATGCGCAGGTGGTCTTCTTCGTTGACCATGATCGCGACGACCTCTTCCTCGTCGATGATCACCGCCTTGGAGTTATTTTTCTGCGCCTGCTCATACGACATAAGATGCCGTTCGATGAGGAACTGCTTCTCCACGCTGTCGATGTCGGCGAGCCGGAACACGGAGCTGAGCCTGAGCGCCTCTATCCGGGGAACCGCCGCCTCGACCATCGCCAACACCTCAGCGGCCTGCTTCTTATTCGCCAGATGGGGAAACGGCATCTTGTCGATATTGCGGGCAAAACGGATACGGCTCGATATCACGATATCGGAATGGGGGCCCGTCCCTTTAAGCCATTCGCTCGTATGATTCATCAGGTCGTTAAGCATCATTCTTCGCCGCCTCTTCCCCCGGCCCCTGTTTGTCCTGGAGCTCGCGGATCTGGTCGCGGAGGCGCGCCGCCTCCTCGTATTCCTCGGACTCGATCGCCTTCTGCAGGCGGGCGCGCAGTTCCTGTACGTCGGGTTTTTTCTTTCCACCCGCCGCCTTGCCGCCGGCCTTGACCGGACATTTTCCGTAATGGAAATTCGCCCCGTGGATGCGCTTCAACAGGGGGGCAAGATACTTCTTGAACGTGGTATAGCATTCGCCGCACCCGAGCCTGCCCACCTTCTTGAAATCCTTATAGGTGAGGCCGCACCCGGGGCATTTGACGGTGATCTCCTTCTCCGCCCCTCCCTCCACGGGCGGCTTCTCGAAATTCGTCAGCCCGGCGAGCAGTTCAGACAGGCCGAACTTCTCCTCCATCTGCGAACTCTTCTTGCGCGCGCACTCCTCGCAAAGATGGAGCTCGTTCATCTGCTCGTCGATTATCTCGGTGAGATGCACTGTCGCCGGATTCTTCCCGCAGACATCGCATGTCATAGCCTGTTCCTTTCTAATACTTGACGCCGGCCTTTTTCGTCACTTCCCCGAATTTCGCCTTCATCTTGAGCGTCAACGCGCCCGGCTTGCCGTTGCCGATCGCCCTGCCGTCAACCTTGACGATCGGGACGATCTCCGCGGCGGTACCGGTAAGGAAACACTCGTCGGCGTTATACACTTCATGACGGGTGATCACGTGCTCGTGGACCGGGTTCTTCATCGCCTCGGCGATCTCGATCACGGTGTCCCTGGTGATGCCGCGCAACGTGCCCATGCACTGCGGCGGGGTGTAAAAATGGCCGTCCTTCACGATGAAGATATTGTCGCCGGTGCATTCCGCCACGAAACCGAGCGAATCGAGCATGATCGCCTCGTCGCATCCGCCGTTCACCGCCTCGATCTTGGCGAGAATGTTGTTCAGGTAATTGAGCGACTTGATCTGCGGGTTAAGCGCCTCGGGCTGGTTACGGATAGTCGGCACGGTGATGATCGAGAGCCCCTCCCGGTAAAACTTCTCAGGGTACAGTTTTATCTTGTCGGCGATGATGATGACCATGGTATTGCCCGCGCATTTGCGCGGATCAAGTCCGAGGTCGCCCACGCCGCGGGTCACGATGAGGCGGATATACGCGTCATCGAGGTTATTGGCCTTGAGCGTGTCCACGACCGCTTTGGTCATCTGCGGTTTGGTCAGGGGGATCGGGATCATCAGCGTATGCGCCGACTCGTAAAGCCGGTCGATATGCTCCTTGAGCTTGAACACCAGCCGGCTGTACGCGCGGATGCCCTCGAACACGCCGTCGCCGTAAAGCAACCCGTGATCGAACACCGACACCTTCGCGTCTTCTTTTTCGCAGAACTTCCCGTTCATATAGATCTTCATGGATCCCCCCTGTCGTTTATATACCCGTTAAGCCAACATACCGTCTTTCAAATGATATACCCGCGTCGCCGCGGCGGCCAGCTCCATGTTATGCGTGACCACCGCCACCGCCATGCCGCTCTCGCCGCTGAAGCGCCTGATGAGCGCGATGATCTCGGCGCCCGTCTGCGAATCCAGGTTCCCTGTCGGCTCGTCGCAGAGCAGGAGTTTCGGCCGGTTGATGAGGGCGCGCGCGATCGCCGTCCTCTGCTGTTCGCCTCCCGAAAGCTGGCTCGGAAAGTGCGTCACCCGGTCCTTGAGCCCGACCTCTTTCAAAAGCCCCAGCGCCCGGTCTTTCGCTTCGCCGCGCGCCACGGCGCCGGAAATAAGCAACGGCATCAGGACGTTCTCCAGAACGGTGAACTCCGGGAGCAAGTAATAAAACTGAAAAATAAAACCGATGCTCCGGTTGCGCGCCGCGGCCAGCGCCGCGTCGCCCTGCGCGTACATATCGCGCCCCTCGAATACCACCGTGCCCCGCGTGGGCGAATCCAGCCCTCCCAGGATATGCAGGAGGGTCGATTTTCCCGCGCCTGAAGGGCCGACCAGCGCGACGAATTCGCCGCCGTCAAGCGTGAAACGTATGCCCTTGAGCACCTCGACCGTCTTGCGGCCGTCGGTATACCGTTTATGGATATTGGTGGCGTCTAAAAGCATCATTCGTACCTGAGCGCTTCCACCGGCTTGAGCTCCGCGGCCTTTGCCGCCGGATATACCGTCGCCAGCAGGGTGATCGCCAACGCCGATCCCACGATGAGCACCAGATCCGGCCAGAGCGTCAGCGCCACCGGCAGTTTATCGATATAATATACTTCCGAGGGAAGCTTGATGAACTGGTACTTCTTGAGCAGGAAACACAGCCCCACCCCGCCCAGCGTCCCGATAAGCGTCCCGGCGCACCCGATGATCAACCCCTCGTACGTGAATATCCGCCTGATCTGGCGGGCGCTCATGCCGAGGGATTTCAGTACCCCGATATCCCGGGTCTTCTCGACCACCATCACAATGAGCGTGCTGACCACGTTGAACGACGCCACCAGGATGATGAGCGTCAGGATGATGAACATGGTCAATTTCTCAAGCTTGAGCGCGGCGAAAAAATTCGAGTTCGACTCGATCCACGTCCGCAGGAAATACTCGTATCCGACCGCGCCCTGAAGTTCGTCCTTCACCTTCTGGGCGTTATAGATATTGTCCAGGCTCACCGACACCGCGCTGATCTGCCCTTCCATGGAAAGGATCTTTTGCGCGGTCTTCAGGTGCGTGACCATCAGGTTCAGGTCGTAATCGTACATCCCCGAGGCGAATATCCCGGCGACTTTCAGCGTAAAATGCTCGCCCTTAGGCGAGATCAATTTAAGTTCCGAACCGACGGTAAGCTCGTAGAGCGACGCCAGCTCCCTGCCGATGAGCACCGTCCCCGGCACAAGCGCGTCGTACGACCCGCGGATGACCAGGCGGCTGACTTTGGTGACCCGGCGCTCCCTCTCGGGATCGATGCCCTTGAGCCCCAGCGCCATGTACTTGCCGTCCTGCTCCACCAGCACCTGCCCCTGAATGAACGGGGAAGTCGCGGTCACATGGGGATTCCGGCGCGCGCGCGCGTCAAGCCCCGCGTACTCGCTGGCCGCGATCGGCTGGTACGCCCCGATGGTGATCGGGGAATAATTCCCCACGATCCGGTCGCGCAGGTCGCGGTCGAACCCGGTCATCACGGCAATGACCACGATGAGCGCCATCACCCCGATCGCGAGCCCCGCGACGGAGATGAAGCTGATCAGGGAAAGGAACTTCTCCTTACGCCGGGTCAGCAGGTACCGCAGGCTTATCGCGAGTTCAACCTTCATCGCTCTTCTTGTCGCCCTCGTGTTCGTGGCTCACGTTCCGCAAGAGCGGGAACAGGATGACATCGCGGATCGACGGCTGGCCGGTCAGAAGCATCACCAGCCGGTCCACCCCGATGCCCAGCCCGCCCGCGGACGGCATCCCGTGCTCGAGCGCGGTCACATATTCCTCGTCGATGGACTTGCCCGCGGCCTCGCCGTGCTTAAGCTCGTCCTCAAAACGCTGACGCTGTTCCGTGGGATCGTTCAACTCGGAATACGCGTTGCCCACTTCCATGCCGGTGATGAACAACTCGAACCTCTCGGAGAGGAGCGGATTATCCTTGCGGGTTTTGGCCAGCGGACTCAATGACGTGTAATAATCCGTAACGAAGGTGGGGTTCATGCTCATCCCCTCCTCCAGGGTATCCTCGATGATCTTATTGATCTGGGTGCGCCCCAGCTTGTCCTTATCCTTGGCGAAGCCTTTGGCCTTGAGCTTGTCCAGCATCGCCCCCTCGGAATCCGACGGCTCGATGCCGAAACGCTCGCGCACCAGATCGGCGAACGAGACCACTTTCCAGGGCGGGGTCAGGTCGAACTTCTTGCCCTGGTACTCGAACTCCAGCTTCCCGCAGACCTGTTGCGCGGCGGTGGTAATGAGCTTCTCGGCGAGCCGCATCATCCCCTCGATATCGGAATACGCGCAATAGGCCTCGAGCATGGTGAACTCGGGATTATGCCTGACCGAAACGCCCTCATTGCGGTACGAACGGTTGATCTCGTAAACCCGGTCCATGCCGCCCACGAGCAGGCGCTTGAGATACAGCTCCGGCGCGATGCGCATGAACAGCTCCATGCCGTACTCGTTGTGGAACGTCTTGAACGGCCTTCCCGCGGCGCCGCCGGGGATGTCGTGCATCATCGGCGTCTCCACCTCGAGGAATCCCCCCCCGTCGAGCGTCGCCCGCAGGGAACGGATGATCTGCGCCCGCGTCACGAACGTCGCGCGCACTTCCTCGTTGGCGACCAGGTCGAGATACCGGTGGCGGTAGCGGATCTCCACATCCTTGAGGCCGTGCCACTTTTCGGGAAGCGGCCGCAGGGCCTTGGCGAGCATGGAGAAGTCTTCCACTTTTACCGTCGGCTCGCCGGTATGCGTCATAAAAAGCTCGCCGCTGACGGCGAGAAAATCGCCCGGCTCGACATTATCCAGGAGCGCGAACTTCTCCGCCCCGAGTATATCCAGTTTCATATACAGCTGTATCCGGCCGGTGGCATCCTTCAAATCGCCGAAAACCGCCTTGCCGTGGCCGCGTTTGGCGGTCAGGCGGCCGTTGAGCGCCACCTTGCGCCCCTCCTGGAAATCCTTTACCGCCTCAGCGACACGGATGCTGGAAGAAAACGGGGCGCCGTACGGATTTACCCCCGCCGCTTTAAGCGCTTCAAGTTTGGCCTTACGTTGCGCGATGATCTCATGTAATTCCATAATTTGTCCTCTCTGTAAATCTTAATTATATAGTATATTTAGAGAAGTGTCAACAACGGTAGAACCCGCCCTGCTTCTCACAACCTGTTCTGTTAAAATATGTTACGTGGCAAAACGAGCGGTAAGGAGGGAAATGGGAGAAAAACCGGAAAACGGCGGGTTAAAGATAGCTTCCGTCCTTCAAATACCCCGCGTAATCTTTGATCGCGTCTTCCAGCGAGTAGAACGAGTGATTGATCCCCGCGCGGCGCAATTTCGACATATCCGCCTGCGTGAAATACTGGTACTTATCGCGCAATGCCGGGGGCATCTCGATATACTCGATCTTCGGCGGCATGCCGAGAGCGGAAAAAAGCGCGCGGGCCAGGTCGTTCCAGCTCCGGGAATATCCCGTGCCGACATTGTAGATGCCCTTTTTCACGGGATTTTCCATGAAATGCCAGACGATATCGAGGGCGTCCTTGATGTAGATGAAATCCCTCTTCTGTTCCCCGTCGCCGAATTCTTTCCGGTACGACTTGAACAGCTTCATTTTCTTTTCCCGGAGCACCGTCTCGAACGATTTACAGATCACCGAGCGCATCTCGCCCTTATGGTATTCGTTCGGGCCGAAGACATTGAAGAACTTGAATCCGGTGACCTTGTCGGTCAGCTTGTTCTGGACCAGCCAGAGGTCGAAAAGCTGTTTGGAGTAGCCGTACATGTTCAACGGATGGAGCCGCGAGACCAGGTCGTCTCCGTCGCTGTACCCGAGCTCCCCCGCCCCGTAGGTGGCCGCGGAGGAAGCGTAGAGGAACGGTACGTTGCGCGCCAGGCACCAGACCGCGAGCCGTTTGGTATACGCGTAGTTGTTCTCCATCAGGAACTGCGCGTTGGTCTCGGTGGTGGAAGAACAGGCGCCCATATGCACGATCATGCCGGGCACGATCTTTCCGCTTTCCAGCATCCCCGGGAGCGCGTCCTGGTCGACATAATCATCGATGGTCTTGCCCACCAGGTTCTTCCACTTCGCGGTGGCATCCAGCTTATCCACGGCGACGATATCAACCATCCCCGCGTCATTCATTTTCCTGAGCAGGCAACTGCCGATGAAACCGGCCGCGCCCGTTACAACTACTTTCATGGCAACCCCTTGTTAAGCTTCTATCATAGGCGCAAAACCCGGTTTCGTCAAGACCCGGAACGGAAAATATTTGAACGGAAGCGGATTTTCTTATATAATAAGCGTACGGTACAACATGAAGGAGGGCAGACATGGATGAACGCAGGAAACACCGCCGGCTTCCCATCAAGGAAAAGACAACTCTTGCCAAGACCGATTCACAAGCGCCCTGCCTGCTGGTGGATATCAGCCCGGGGGGCATGAAGGCCATGCTGAACTCGGACGTCAAGGTCGGCGATATCATTTCCGGCCAGTTCAAGATCCTCCCCAACGCCGGCCCCTTCTACGTCAAAGGCACCATCACCTGGGTGCGCCCGCTCAAAGAAAAAACCGCCGACGCCAATTACGAGATCGGCGTCAAATTCACCCGTATCAATACCATCCCTTTTTAGCTTTCTTTACCCCCTCCCCAGGACCCGCATCTGAAACCCGAATGCGGACGCGCCGGTTTCAGATGCGGGTCCTGTCGAGGAGCGGGTCCTGAAAAACAAAAAGCCCCCGTGCGCTACGCACGGGGGCTTTTGTATTTCTAACCTATCGGTACTTATTCGTACCGGTTTTCTTTCTTCTGCTTGCCGCCAAGCTCCTTCTCCTCGAGCTTGAACTTGCCGACGACCTCTTTCAGGTCCATGGCCAGACGGGCCAGTTCCTGGGCCGAGGCGGACATCTCCTGCATCGACGCGGTCTGTTCCTGCGTGCTTGAGGAAACTTCCTGCACGGTGGACGCGGAGTCCTTGGCGATCGCGGCGACCTCGTTGATCGATTTGACGACGCGCTCGACTTCGACAACGCGTTCCTGTCCGGACTGCGCGATCTCATCGGTGATCGAAGCGGCTTCCTGCGCGGCCTTATTGATCTCGGCCAGCACGTCGGCGATCTTCGATACCTGAGTCTTGCCTTCCTGGACTTCCTTGGAACTGGTGTCTATGGCGTTGACCGCGCGGTTGGTCTCGTTCTGGATGGAGCGGATGAGACCGCCGATCTTGCGCACGGCCTCGGCGGAACCTTCCGCCAGCTTACGGACTTCTTCGGCGACGACCGCGAAACCGCGCCCCGCCTCGCCGGCCCTCGCGGCCTCGATGGCGGCGTTAAGCGCGAGCAGGTTGGTCTGGTCGGCGATCGAGGTGATCGTCTCGGTTATCTCACCGATCTGCTGGGACATCTGTCCGAGGTTCTGGATGACTTTCGCCGTGTCGACGACCGTCAGCGTCAGCCGTTCGATCTTCTCGACGGTTTCCTGCGCGGTGATACGGCCGGCCTCGGCGCGGGTGGAGGTATGCGCGACGGCCTGGTTCGCCGCCTGCGCGTTGGAAACCATCTGCTTGATGCTCACCGAGGTCTTCTCCATCGTCTCGAAGGTCTCTTCGACCTTTTCCGCCTGGGTGCTGGCGCCTTTACTCACCTTCTGGATCGCGGTGGAGACTTCCTGCGTGGTCGCGTTCATCTCCTGAGCGGAAGACGACATCTCTTCCGCGGAGCTGGCAACCTTATCGGCGCTTGAGCGCACCTGGGAAACGATGGTGTGCATCGCCACAATGATCTTATTGAACGCCTCACCGAGCCTGCCCAGCTCGTCCTTACTGGAGATATTGATCTTCTGCGTCAGGTCGCCGTTGGAAAGCGGCACCGATCCCTTAATGAGGATACCGACGGGGATGGAAAGCATTTTGCGCAGGAGCAGAACGAGGATGATGATCATCGCGATAACGCCGATGAACGAGAAGAACAGGTTCTTCCACTTGGTCTCGGCCATCGCCTTTTCGACATCGCTCCAGTCGAGCACGATCCTCAGCACACCGAGCACTTCCTTATTCTTCCCGTGACAGCTGAAGCACTTCTGTTCGTTCTCGATCGGGCGCAGGACGGTAAAGGCCTGTTTGTCCGGAGCGCCGCGCTTGGGCTCAAGCCCTTCGTACATGTTGTTCTTGCTTTTTAAGGCGAACTGCACGTTCTGGAGCGGCTTCCTGTCATACGCCAACAGGTCGTCGATCTTCACGTTGATGAATTCTTTCTTCGTGCTCCGTTTCGATTCGCCGTTCGCGTTGATGAGCTCCATCTCGTGGATGCCTTTGAGGTCGACATTATACTGGTCGAACTGCGTCTGGACAATATCCTGATCGCCGGTCAACATGGGATACCGCATGGCGGTCAGCACCGCGTCGGAAAGCTTCTTCGCCGAATCTTCCTCACGCTTAAAAAGATTGGCGTTCTGCGAAGAAACGTTCATGAAGGTGATGATCAGCAGGATCATGATCAAACCGACGCTCAACCACAGGGTAAGTTTTATGCCTATCGACTTCTTCAAGGCATCCAGCATCGCGCCCTCCTGTTTGTTTTTGTTTGGTTAAAGACCGCTTGCGAAATTTATACTCGAACGGGCCCCGCCCGGATAACGCGAATCTGATGTACTATGACGGATGAAGACGGACTACGCGTTAAAAACCGTCCCGGAGGCCTGCCGGAGGCAGGCGCCCCGGGACGACGGATCACCAATTAGAAATCAGCTTCTTTGTGGGTCTTCATACACTTGTGGCAATCGATGCATACGTTCGTCTTGGAAACGTAATCTTTCATCCCCGCGCGGGCCGCTGAGTCGCCGGGATTGGTGACATGCAACTGCCCTGCCCCGTGACAGGCTTCACACTGTTTATAACGCAGTTGAGGAGTCTCTTCGTCGGAAACGAACCCGCCCGGTTTTCCATAGCCGGTGACATGGCATTTAAGGCATTCCGGATCCTTCGTTTTACCACGCATCTGGAGCACAGCCCAGGCCTTGGTGAATTTACGGCTCTCGAAATCCTTGTACTGCTGAGGATGACAGCCTTTGCATTTCTCCGCGCCGACGTATTTGTTTTCCTGCGCGGAAACGGTACCGCGGGAAACAGACACGACCGCCAGGAGCGCAAATGCGGCCAGCACAACCAGGGCCAACGACTTTCTCATTCGACACCTCCTTTTGCTTATTTACTTGTCATTCTTCATGTTAGGATACCTGACTACCCTTAGACTGTCAAGCTTTTTCTCGGATCACTTCTTCTCTTCGACCCCCTCCTTTTTTTCATCCTTCTCATTTACAGCCTTCTTGAATTCTTTAATGCCGGTACCGAAAGATTTCATGATCTCCGGGATCTTGGCGCCCCCGAAAATCACCAGCACAATGACCAGTATGATCAACAACTCAGGAAATCCGATCCTTCCCATGATTACTTCCTCCTTCTCTCGATTATACGAGCGACAATGATGCCGATCTCATACAACACCAGTAACGGCCCCGCCATCAGCACCTGGTTGAACGCGTCAGGGCTGGGCGTCAGTATCGCGGCCGCGATAAAGATCAATACGATGGCGTACCGCCTGTTCCGGCGCAGGGTCAGCGATTTAAGCAACCCCATCTTCACCAGGACCGCGATCACCAGCGGCAGTTCGAAGATGATACCGAACGAGAAGACCATGCCGAAGGCGAAGGACAGGTAGCGCGAGATGGTGATCATCGGCACCAGCGTGTCCGAACCGTACTCCAGCAGGAACTTCACCCCCGCCGGCAGGACCAGGAAATAACTGAACGCCGATCCGGCGGCGAAAAGCACGAACGCCGATGCCGCCAGCCAAAACAGGAACTTTTTTTCTTTCGGGAACAATCCGCGCTGGATGAACCCGCCTAACTGGAAAAGAACGACCGGCGAACTGAGGAACACGCCGATAAAGAACGCGAGCTTGAATTTGCTCCAGAACGCCTCCATCGGGGTGGTAAAATACAGTTTCCCGATAGGACGCGCCAGGTCCTTAAGTATAGGATCGACCCACGAATACGCCAGGACACTGCAAAGAGCGATCGCGATCGCCGCGACGACCAGGCATTTCCTCAGCGCTTCGAGATGTGCCAGCAACGGCGCCGGCTCGTCAAGCCGCGGGTTTATCCCGGCCGGATTCTTCTTTGTATCCAAGTTTATCCCTTACTTCCTGCTTTATATCCTCAGGCGGCTCCTGCTCAAGCGCTCCCTGAAGATCGGACGTCGCTTTTTTCAACTGCGCCACGGCCTTGCCGATCTGGCGCGCCATATCCGGCAACCGTTTCGGCCCCACGACGATCAGCGCCACGGCGCAGATCATGATCAATTCCGGCATGCCGATGTTGAACACGTAAACCCTCTGTTTCTATGAATTGCTCCGGGGAAATCCCCGTTCTAGTTTTCCACTTCCAGATCGACCACGCGCGATTCCAGGGCGGTGCCGGGGATCACCGTGAGCTTCGCGCCTTCGGCATTGGTGGCCGCCGCGCAGTGCTCAAAGGCATGGGTAAGCGTTTCCGGCGTGGTATGACCGTCATCGGCCAGCTCGACGGTGATAGCGACGATCTTCCGGCCCCGCGCCTTCTCCCGCGCGATCTTCAGCACTTCCGTGGCGACGCCCACTTCATGCATCCTGTATCTCCTTCAAAACCAGCTCCCTCAATTTCGGAAGCTGTTTGCTCACCGTCTCACTCAACTCCATGCCCCAGTCAAGATCGCGCGGTTCCACGCCGAAGATCACGATCCCCGGCAGTTTTTTCCGCGTCTGTTTGATGAGGCTGAAGATATCCTTGAGCGAGATGTCATGGAGCGACGTCTTGGGAAACTGATCGGTCTCGAAATCGTCCGGAGTGAACCGGTACACCGCCCCCGGGACTCCCCCGGGCGCCGTCACCGTGTCGACGATAACGACCTTCTCCGCGTCCTCAATGTACCCCATGAGGTCGAACCCGCCGCACGCCCCGTCGACCAGTTCGACGTCCGGCGGCAGTTTCTCCCCCTCAAGTGATTTGATCAAATGCACTCCTACTCCTTCATCCTTGAGCAGGAGATTGCCGCAACCGATGATCCGTTTCAGAATATATCTCCTCAAGGTCTGCTCAAAAAGCCTCAGATGCTAGGCGCGACGACGAAGGCGTACGTAACCTCAGTACGTCGAGGAGGAGCAACGACGCAGATGAGGCTTTTTCAGCAAACTAGATAACGCGGAACTTTTTCATCTCGCCGTTCGGCTTGATCACATGCACCGCGCAGGCGATGCAGGGGTCGAAGGAACGGATGATCCTGACGATCTCCAGCGGATTCTCCGCGTCGGCGATCGGGGTTCCCACGAGCGCTTCTTCGCACGGGCCGCGCTGGCCTTTATCATCGCGGGGGCCGCAGTTCCAGGTCGTCGGGACGACGCACTGGTAATTCTCGATCTTTTTATTGGTGATCTTGATCCAGTGGCCGAGCGCGCCGCGGGCGCCTTCGGTCAGCCCCATGCCCTCGCCGGAATCCGGGACTTTACATTCGGTCCAGATCGGATCACCGGGCTTCAACTGCATGACCCAGCCTTCCATCTCGGAGGCCAGCCTCTGCGCCTCGAGCGCGCGGGCGGCATGACGGTCGATGACCGAGATGCCCTGGCGATAATCGCCGTTGACCCACATCCTCGCCAACGGGCCGACTTCATAGACCTTGCCGTCATAGCGCGGAGCCTTAAGCCAGGAATACGCGCCGGCCTTTTCCGCGTCGGGATCGGTGACGCCGTTCAGCGGATATTTGCCGGAAGTCCCGTCCTTGTAACGGGAATATTTGATGTCCTCGGTGATCTTCATCGGGTCAAACGGCTGGATCTTACCGGCGGTCGAACGGCCGGCCTTGTAGAGCTTCACCTTGCCGTCGGCATCCTGCGGGAAGCCGCCGTAGGCAAGCAGGTTGCCGCATCCGACACCGATCTTCTTGTAATCGCTGTAGACATCAGCCACCGCCAGCACGTCGGGAAGGTAGACATCGTTGATGAACGCCTTGATCTCGCGCAGGCGCCAGAGGAACGAGGCGATCTTGTCGACCGTCGGATGGTTGGTGACGCCGCCGGTGACGAACGCCATCTGCGGGGGCATCTTGCCGCCGAACACCGCGAGCATCTCGTGCGCCTTCTTGCGCATCTCGAGCGCCTGCAGGTAATGCGCGACAAAAACGTCGTTGATCTTTTTCGGGAGACGGTAATCGCCCTTGTAACGCGGGGTGAACGGGGCGATATCCGGGCCGGTGACATAGTCGAGCGCGGCCAGGTGGTAAAAATGCAGGATATGCGACTGCAGGTGGTTGGCGCCGAGCAACAGGTTGCGGATGATGCGGGCGTTGTCCGGTACCTTCACCTTGAACGCGTCGTCAAGCGCGAGGATAGAGGCGGTGCCGTGCGCCATGGGACAGACGCCGCAGATCCTCTGGGTGATCTGATGGGCGTCGCGGGGATCGTGGCCTTTGAGGATGACCTCAATACCGCGCCACATCGTGCCCGAGCTGTAGGCGTCGACGATCTTGCCGTCGTCGACCTCCACGGTCATTTTCAAGTGACCCTCAATCCTTGTTACCGGATCTATCACTATTTTTTGGGTAGCCATTTAATTCCTCCTTGGGTAGAAGACCCAACACCGGCGCCGCCGGGTGTTATTGGTTAATTAAGCGATCTCGCTGTCCTTTTTGGGCCACTGATCCTTGGGCAACGCGGTGTAGAACGCGCCGTTGCCGTCCGGAAAAGTCTCGCTACAGCAGCCGATGCAGGGCGAACCGGCGCCGACGCACCAGTTAACGCCGTTGTTCCACTTGCGATTAGGACAGTCGGAGTTCGCCATAGGGCCCTTGCAACCCAGTTCGATAAGGCATCCCTTATCGCCGAACTTCTTGGCCATTTTACCTTCCTGGAAATACGAGTAGTTGGGGCAATTCTGGTGGACCGTCTCGCCGTAGAACATCTTCGGCCGGCCCAATTTGTCGAGTTCCGGGATCCCGAAAAGAAGCACGTGCACGACGGTGCCGAGGATCCAGTCCGGATGCGGCGGACAGCCCGCGAGCTTGATGATCGGCACGCCCTGGACGATATCGCTGATCGGTTTGGAGCCGGTCGGATTCGGTTTGGCGGCGGAGATCCCGCCGAACGCGGCGCAGTCGCCGACGGCGATGATCGCTTTGGCCTTGGGGCCGATCTCTTTGACGGTATCGAGGATAGTCATCTCTTTGCCGTCTCTCTCGCCGATGGTGCAATAGACGCCGTTATCCTTCGTCGGGATGGCGCCTTCCATCAGCAGGAAGAACTCGCCCTTGGCCTTCTCGGTGACCATATCAAGGTAGGAGACAGCCAACTCGCCCGACGCGGCCATGATGTTGGACTGGTATTCGAGGCTGATGATCTTGGTAAGGACCTCCGCGATCGTGGGATGCGCGGTGTTGATCATGGATACCACGCACCCGGTACACTGGGTGCCCTGGAGCCAGATGACCGGAGGGCGCGTGGCCGCCGTCTGATCCAACGCCTTCACCACTTCCGGCGACAGAACCTGGGACACGCCCACGCCCACGGCCGAAGCACTGCACAACTTCAGGAATTCTCGCCTCGTAAGGTCCATTTATTCCTCCTTGTTTAACATCTCGACCCTTCTGACCCTTATATATAAAAGAAAAGCTGAACCCTATAAAGGATTCAGCTTCTTAGAAATACAAAATCTCCGGGGAAAACCTGTGAACGCGATCTCGCCGTGGCATGCAAGACACCTCCAAAACTTATTCGGGTTTCCGACCTAGCAACACTTTTAACATAAAGCGGATAGATTGTCAAGCATTATGCGCTACCTTCCTTATATCAATACGATAAGGATATTTGACTTCATGGCCAATAGTGCTACAATTGCCGGTATGAGGACACGGGCCAGGATAAAACTCGAGGGCGTGGTCCAGGGCATCGGCTTCCGGCCGTTCTGCCACCGGCTCAGCGCGGAGCACCGGCTGGCCGGTTTTATCGCCAACACCAGCGCCGGGGCCGAGATCGAGGTGGAAGGCTCCCGTTCCGCCATTCTCCGCTTCTACCGCGACCTTTCCCGCCGGCTCCCGCCTCTTGCCCGGATCACCCAGAGCTCTCTCCTTTTCATAGCGGCACAAGGAGATACGGAATTTGTCATCCGCGAAAGCCGCAAAACCGGCGAAACCGTCGCCCTCGTCAGCCCGGACATCGGCACCTGCGACGCCTGCCGCAAAGAGCTGTTCGACCCCAAAAACCGCCGCTACCGCTATCCTTTCATCAATTGCACCGACTGCGGCCCGCGTTTTTCCATTATTACAGGCGTTCCCTACGACCGGCCGCTGACCACGATGCGCGAATTCGCCATGTGCCCGCTCTGCCGCCGGGAATACGCCGCGATCGCGGACCGGCGCTACCATGCCCAGCCCAACGCCTGCCCGGCGTGCGGACCCCGGGTTACCTTACTAAAAGGCGGCAAAAAGATCGCCGAACGCGACACCGCGATGAAACAGGCGGCGCGCCTGCTGAAAAACGGCAAGATCATCGCGATCAAAGGCATCAGCGGATTCCATATCGCCTGCGACGCCCGTAACGCCGCCGCGATCAAAAGGCTTCGCCAACGCAAGCACCGGCCGTCAAAACCTTTCGCGGTAATGGTTGCCGACGCTACGGTAGCGCGCTCGCTCTGCGAACTTTCCGCGCTGGAGGAACAGCTCCTGCTCAGCCCGGAACGCCCGATCGTGCTCCTGCGCAAAAAATCGTCAGTCAGGCTCGGCCTGCTCTCTCCCGACAACCATTATCTCGGGGTGATGGCTCCCTATTCGCCCCTGCATTATCTCTTGCTTGCCGACGGGCCTTCCGTATTGGTTATGACCAGCGCCAACGAGGCAGACGAACCGGTGGAAACCGAGAACACCTCCGCGCTGGGCAAGCTGGAAACCGCCTGCGATTATTTCCTGGTGCACGACCGCGCTATCATCAACCGCTGTGACGACTCCATCGTCCAGGTGATCGACGGCAAAGCGGTAGTCCTGCGCCGGGGGCGCGGATATTCGCCGTTCCCGTTCCTGTTAAAAGAGAACCTGCGCCCCACCCTGGCCTGCGGCGCGGAGCTCAAATCCACCTTTTGCCTGGCCAAAGGGAAACACGCGTTCCTCAGCCAGTACATCGGCGACCTGAAAACCCTGGCGTCATTCTCGTTTTATAAGGAAGCCGCGCGGAAACTCGAGAAGCTTTTCGCGGTAAAACCCCGGCTCATCGCCTGCGACCTGCACCCGGATTACCTTTCCACGCGCTACGCGCGGGAACGTACCTCGACAGGACCCGCATCTGAACCCGGGGATCCTTCCTGCGCCAGGTGCGGGTCCTGGAAACGTCCCAGGCTCATCCCCATCCAGCACCACGAAGCGCACGTGGCCAGCGTCATCGCTGAGCACGCCATCGCAGGCGCGGTGATCGGGGTCTGTTTCGACGGCATCGGCCTCGGCTATGACCAGACTATCTGGGGCGGGGAATTCTTCTGCGGCGACGCCGCGAAAATGGAACGCGTAGCCAGCCTGGAAACGGCGCTGATGCCCGGCGGCGACAAAGCCACCCAGGAACCCTACCGCATGGGGATCAGTTATCTGCTTCGGGCGTTCGAGGATGAGGAAGAGTTATTGAAACTGCCGATCCCTTTCGTGAAAAAATATCAGGCGCAAATCCCTTTGATGGAGAAAGTGATGCGCAACAATCCCCTCCTCACCTCCTCCTGCGGCCGGCTCTTTGACGCGGTCAGCGCGATTTTGGGAATTTGTGATATAATCACCTACGAAGCCCAGGCCGCGGTCCGTTTGCAAAGATACGCCGAACATTCCCTGACACACCAGGCGTACGGGTTCGATGTATTGCCCGACATGACGGGGATAACCCGTATCTGCGCCGACCGGACCATCCGCGAACTGGTCGCGGACATGAGCGCGGGCATCGATACCGATACCTGCGCCAGGAAATTCCACAACGGGTTGGCGCAGGTGACCAGCGAAGTTTGCGTCGCCATCGGCCGCAGGACCGGCATCCGGCAGGTCTGCCTCTCCGGCGGCGTATTCCAGAACAAGCTCCTCCTGGAAACCCTGCTCGGCCTGTTAAGGAAGAAAAAGTTCACTGTGTTCTTTAACCAGCTTGTCCCCACCAACGACGGCGCCGTCTCGCTGGGACAGGCATTGATCGCGAACAAAAGGTAACCGATGTGTTTAGCCGTTCCCGCTAAGATCATCTCCATCACGAAAACCGTCGCCATAGCGGACATGTCCGGCGTGAAACGCCAGGTCGACGTCCGCCTGGTCGACGGCGTCAAACCCGGCGACTACGTGCTCGTCCACGCCGGTTTCGCCATCGAGATCATCGACGCCAAAGAAGCGAAGAAAACAATGAAACTGCTCAAGGTGGTTTCCTTCGAATGAAATACATCGACGAGTTCCGCGATAAGAAGCTGGTCACCCGGCTGATGACGGAGATCAAGAAGTTCCGCGGCCGCGCCGCTTTCATGGAAGTCTGCGGCACCCACACCATGGCCATCTTCCGGAGCGGCCTGCGCGGCCTCCTCGGCGGCCGCATCGCGCTCATCTCCGGGCCGGGCTGCCCGGTCTGCGTCACCGCGCAAGGCGACATCGACCGCATGATCGCCCTCTCCCACGTCAAAGGGATGATCCTCACCACCTTCGGCGATATGCTCAAGGTTCCCGGAACGAACAGCAGTCTGGAAAAAGAGCGCGCCGCCGGCGCGGACATCCGCATCGTCTACAGCCCGCTCGACGCGCTGGAAATCGCCCGCGCCACCCCGCGCTCCGAGGTCGCGTTCCTCGGCGTCGGTTTCGAGACCACCTCTCCCGCGGTCGCCTCGGTGATCAGCGACGCCCGCGCGAAAAAGATAAAAAATTTCTCGGTCTATTCCTGCCACAAGGTCATCCCGCCGGCAATGCGCGCCCTGCTTGCCGCCGGCGAAGTGCGCCTCGACGGATTCATCTGCCCCGGCCATGTCTCCACCATCATCGGCACGCAGGCGTACGATTTCATCTGTAAAGATTACCGCCTGCCCTGCGTAGTCACCGGCTTCGAACCGGTGGATATCCTGGAATCCCTGCTCATGCTTCTCCAACAGGTCCAGCGCAAACAGGCTACAGTCGCCATACAATACAAGCGCGCGGTAAAACCCGAGGGGAATCCCCTGGCCCGCGCGCTACTCAATAAAGTCTTCCTCCCCGCCGACGCCGACTGGCGCGGCATGGGGATCATCCCGGGCTCAGGCCTGCGCCTGCGCGCGGAATTCGCCGCGTTCGACGCGGCGCGGAAATTCCCCGCGCGCGTTCCCCGGCCGAAAGAGAATCCCAACTGCCTGTGCGGAAAAGTCCTGCGCGGCATTAAGACGCCGGCTGACTGCCGCCTCTTCGCCAAAGCCTGCACGCCCGAGAACCCCTTCGGCCCGTGCATGGTCTCCACCGAAGGGACGTGCGCGGCGTGGTACAAATACAACCGGAAATGACCAGACACCACCGAGGTGTGTACTGTGACACCTCGGTGGTGTCTGGATAAAAAAGGTGTCCCTAAATGGAGCATCCCCGTATTTTATTGAGCCACGGTTCCGGCGGTAAGCTTACCCACCGCCTCCTTTCAGAGATCGTCTTCCCGGCGTTCCGCAACCCGTACCTCGATAAGGCCGACGACAGCGCCGTGGTCGAGCTCAAAGGCAGGACCGCCTTCACCACCGACTCTTTCGTCATCAATCCCATTTTCTTCCCCGGCGGCGACATCGGCAAACTCGCCGTCTGCGGCACGGTCAACGACCTGGCGGTCATGGCCGCCACCCCGCGCTTCCTTACCGCCGCCTGTATCGTGGAAGAAGGTTTCCTTATCGACGACTTCAAGAAGATCATCACTTCCATGGCCAAGGCCGCCAAAGAATCCGGCGCGGTCATCGTCGGCGGCGACCTTAAGGTGGTGGAAAAAGGCGCCTGCGACGGCATCTTCATCAACACCAGCGGCGTAGGCACCCTGGCAAAAGGCCCGGCGGTATCCGGCAACCGCGCCCGCCCCGGCGACTGTGTGATCATCAACGGATTTATCGGCGACCACGGCGCCGCGGTCATGGCCAGCCGCAAAGATTACGGTCTCAAGACCTCTTTGCAGAGCGACTGCTGTCCGCTCAACGGCCTGGTCGAAACCATGCTCAGCACTAAATGCCCCATCCACGTCATGCGCGACCCCACCCGCGGCGGCGTAGCCACCACCCTCAATGAGATCGCCCAGTCATCGCGCGTAAGCATCCGGCTCGACGAGGAACAGCTCCCGGTGCGCGACGCGGTGCGCGGCTTCTCCGAGATCCTCGGCATCGACCCGCTTTACCTGGCCAACGAAGGAAAGATCCTGATCATCTGTCCCCAGAACGCCGCGCAAAAACTACTCACCGTAATGCGCCGCCACCGCTACGGAAAACACGCCTGCGTCATCGGCACCGTCGCAAAAGGTGAACCGCAGTTGCTCCTGCGCACGGCCATCGGCTCAACGCGCATCCTCGACATGCTTACCGGCGAACAACTTCCACGGATCTGTTAGATTGAATTTGTTTCAGGAAGGATTACCACAACACGATGCTCTGACGGAAGGTACGTTTCTGCAGGATGCCGATCGCCTCTTCCGCCCGGTCCTGCTGGACCATGAGCGCCACCGGCAATTCTTTGGCGGTATAGCTGATCGGCTGTAAATAAAAATTCATCCCGGCCTTGCCGAGATCCTCGCGCACCGCGACAACATCATCCGGATCATTGATCACGGCAAGTTCCGCGTAGGCCGCGTCCTCAAGCTCCTTCTCGATCGCCTGAGCCGGAGGCACATTCTGCTCGGCGGAAGCGATATCATTCCCCAACTCCACCTGACGCTTGCGCCCCTCCTCGACCAGCAGGTTGAACGCCTCAGGCTCAAACCCGTCTTTGCCGGCGTAGAGCATCTCTTTGATCTCCTCGTCGCTCAGCAGAGAATACTTATTCCGTAATTTGTTCAGATCGTTGGCATCCATATCAGTCCTATATAACGGTGCCCGCCGGCACCACGGTATTCTTGGGGACGATGATGACCCCGCTTTTGATCACAAAATACTCGTTCTCAAAATCCTGGAGCCCTTTTTCATTGACGATACAACAATTGTCGCCGATCCTGACGTTCTTATCGACGATGGCCTTCTTGATCCGGCAATTCCTGCCGATACCCAGGGCACGCCCCTTGCCGACGACATTATCGCTGACGTGGTTGTAATAATCATTGCCCAGTAATATCGAGTCCTCTACCACCGTGCCCTTGCCGATGCGCGCACGCAGTCCCACAATGGAACGGGAGATACGCTCGGCCTCGACCGTCGCCCCCTCGGCGACGATGGAATTCTCGAGCGCGCCCTTGGAGAAACGCGAAAGCGGCAGGTACCGCGGGCGGGTGAAGAACGGCCAACTTTCATCGTAGAGATCCAACGGCGGGGCCTGGTTGGTAAACGCCAGGTTCTCCTCGTAAAAAGCCTTGATCGAACCGATATCTTTCCAATACCCCTCGTGGATAAAACCAAAGGTCTGGTTCTTCTTGATCGCGTCCGGGATCACCTCCCGGCCGAAATCAACCTTCTTGGTATCCGTCAGGAGGTCGAACAGGACATCTTTATTGAACAGGTAGATACCCATCGAGGCCAGGTACTGTTCCTTGCCATCGATCTTTATCTGCATCTTGGAGATATCCACGTCCTTGGGCGGCTTCTCGATGAACTCGCGAATGCGCAGTTCTTTGTTCACCCCCATGATGCCCAGCTCGCGCGTCTCGTCACGATCCACCGCGTTACAGGCCACGGTGATCTCCGCGCCCTTCTCCTTATGGAATTCCGCCAGCTTGGCGAAATCCATCTTATAGAGCTGGTCGCCGGAGAGGATGAGGATATATTTGATCCGCGTGTCATTAAGATGCTTGAACGATTTGCGCACCGCGTCCGCCGAACCCTGGAACCAGTCCGCGTGGTCGATGGACTGCTCCGCGGCGATGATCTCCACGTACCCCGCCGAGAAATAATCCAGCTTATAGGCGCGCGCGATATGGCGGTTCAACGATTCGGAATTAAACTGCGTGAGGATGGAGATACGGTTGAACCCGGAATTAAGACAGTTGGAAATGGGAATATCGATCAACCGGTACTTGCCGGCGATGGGGACCGCGGGCTTGGAGCGGTACTTGGTGAGCGGATAGAGCCGCGTGCCGCGGCCGCCGCCGAGGATAACGCAAAGGACGTCTTTCATGGGAGTAATTATAGCACCAGATACAAAAGCTGGGAAGAGCTTATTACTTCATCCTCATATGCCGGGCGATATTACGTATCACCGGATACACACCGAGGAATATCATGACATCCAGGACGAACAGGACCAGGCATTTCGCCACACGGTGCGCCTCCGGGGAAAGGTTGGTAAACAGAACGCACTTGCACGACGACGCCACCATCGCGTCAAGCGCCCCGATCAACAACAGCGTCAGCAAAACACTCCCCGGATCGATCTGACGCATAATTTCCGCCTTAAGCCCGCCCCGCCTTCTGTGCCCGCCGTGTGAAGTTTTAGTCAGCATAGGAGTCTCCGCTCATTTCTTATCTAAAATCCATCCACCAAAATAATCGCATAAACAACTACTTCTTTGTTAAGACTTGTGCAGCCAACGTCCCTACAAAAGCACCGATTACGGGCATCCAGAAAGTCCAACTCCTACTTAAATTCAATTGACTATCATGTAATTTAATAGCAGTTTGCATTAACTTAGCTGTATATTCCGATTCTAACGGAGCATGGTTTTCATTAGCATAACGAGCAATTAAAGAAACTTCTGTGCCTTTCCCTTTACGCACTCTAAAAAACTCCGGATGTTCTCTTGCGATATCAATCCAGCTGCCCGCCGATGAAGGATGGCCCTGGAATTCCGCAACAAGACCATCCTGAGTACGACATGTTTCTTTATACATGGCCAACACTTGCATTAACGCTAAAACATCAGCCAACCGATTCTTTCTTGTGTAAGGGAAATTACTCATCTCCGTCTTCCCCTTCTAAATATTTTTGTTATACTTTGCACTTCCGTTGCATTTAAATAGGCAAATCTCCGTGCATCTAAAACTCGCAGTTGCACATGAGTGTTTCTCAACCGCTGCTGAATTTCTCTTACATTCTCATCGCCATTGTTATACCCAGGATGTAAGATGAATCCAAAAGAAGTGAATCTCCCCGTATCTTGAACAATTCGGAAAATATCCTCTAGAGCCAATCGCTTCGTTGGATGAGTGGGCTGAATAGCCATGACTACACCAGAGCACCGAGAATTACGGGTACTTTTAGACAAGATGCTGCGCAGCTCTGTTACTGTTATCGGTGTTTCTTCGGGAGAACTTGCCACAACAAAAATTGAGTTGTCCGGGTCTTTCCCAACAACGAAACCCCTGTAAATCTTAGTGGGACAACCCGTGAGACTCTGAATAATTGTACTTTTACCAAAGTTCTTAGAACCTATAATTGCAATAAATTTCCTCATAATCGCCCCATTTTCTAAATTACTTTGCCTAAGTCAGTTTAAATAATAAAAACCTCCGCTTCTTATAAAAGCGAAGGTTGTAAATTAAACAGGTTGGATAGTAGAATATGGAGCATAACAGCTATGCCTCCCAATAGGCGTGATTTAAATTGCAGGTATTATTGTAGCATAATCTATTGCAAATTAAAGCCGTTTAAGATACCTTTTGATGAGTTCTGCGGTACTGAGAGCGAAGATGCTTCCTCAAAATATTGTCAATCTTGACTACTCCGCGTTCGTTGAGAATCTTCCCACTAAGAATCAATATGTTCCCATGCTGATGGCGCCGAAAAGGAGCCGCCTTGCCTATTAAACGATGCGGCATCTTATAGGCTTCTAAAACATTAAAGTTCTTGTCGAAAAGCACTCCGATTAGAAAATTAAATTTTTTCTCCGACAAATTTCGGATAACCCCTAATTGTCTGGACCCGCCTGCAAAATGGAGACGCCTACTTTTTATCTCATATTTTATTCCTTTTGAATCAATAGCATCAAAACCACTGTTTGAATTTCCTTGCAACTTCAGCTTTAATGCCCCCGCAACAAGCCATTCCGAATAATCCGCAACTGGATTGTTATGACTCCTGCACACGCCTCGTTTTTTCAATTCATCTAAAATTTCCCCGTACAACTGCAGGAGTTCCGGTATACTAGAATCTACTAGTTTCATTAAACACCCCGCAATCTAGAAATAACGAGCAACTTTCTTTATACAACGCCCGAGATTCTTTTTAATTTCGCATTCCCAAAATACCAAAGTAATCCAATCATCCTGTTGCAATAGAGCCAGTTTCTTCTTATCACGTGCCCTATTTTTCGTAAATTTTGCTTTCCAAAATGAGCTGTGTGTCTTCGGCAAAGTCGGCTGGCAACGCGGACACCAATGCCAAAAACAACCATGAACAAAAATAGCGATTTTATTTTTAGGAAAACAAATATCTGGGCTCCCCACTACTTTCCGATAATTTAACCGATACCCCCTAAAACCGGCCCTGAACAATGCTTTACGCAAAATAATCTCGGGTTGCGTATTCTTAGCCCGAATTGCACTCATTATCCGAGACGTCAGTTCCTTCTCGGGGATAGGCGCACGTCCATCTCGAATATACGTAGCAGCAGAATGTACCTGTTTATATGGTCCCATTATCTCTTAAAGAACTCCTTACTTTCTCGGCAACAAATTTCTTATTCAACCAAAATGACTGCCTAGCTACTTCATTCCCATAGGGATCATTATCTCGATTAGCCGAACACTTACGGGCGTGCGGTCGGATATGAATTATTTTCGTCGCAGATTGCTTTGATAAATTAGTTATTTCTTTGTACTTCTTACCACCCGCGATATACTTTTTCGTAGGCCTTGCTTTCCCATCGACGATTTCATCACGATATCTTTCCCACTCTTGTTCAATCTTTTCCCATTCTTGCTCATCCGGACTCCAAAAGAACGCTTTCCCTATAATACGCTGCGCAATGGGCAACTTCGCTTTGCGGGCATACACAGGAATAAAAAGCATCTTGGTTACATACTCATGTAACGCCGCATCCTCCCAGTCCTCTCTTAACAATTCTTCAATGTCAAAAGCAGGGAATGAAACTGCTTCACGAGGATAGTTATTTGTTGCCAACGGCACAATACGCACTTCTATGCCTAATTGTTCAAACTCTTTTATACGCGAATTGACGTTCCTAAAACCAATGGCTTTTTTCACAATGGTCGCGGCAGCATTCTTCCCTTTTGGTATCGGGACATTGAACTTCTTTGCAAACGCCCCCAACGTTTCCCCCGCATATCCGCGAAGTGCCTTTAGTAGCATCTCCTCAAAATTAACATATTCAGTAATTTTAAGAGAGGCAACTATTGATTCATATACAACACTTTTATGGATTTGGAGCCAACGCTGCCTTGTAAAAGACTGTTTTAAGGAAAAGGCTCTTTTAAAAGCTGGTTTTTGTTTATTTTTAGGTTGGGGAACTAAATCATTCTGTTCACCATTTCTATCACACCCTCCTTGCCCCGCCCTTGAGGCTGCCAAAATTTTATTCTGGCTCTCGCTCAGTAAGTGCGCCTCCCCTCGATCAACGAAATTCCATACAGTCTCCCAGTCCCCTTTTATAATACCTTCCTCGGGAATACCAGTTAACGCCCACAAATCATAATTAATGATTTTAGATGAGAGATTATCCTTCTGGTTATAGTGATAATAAATGAATAAAATCTTGTTTAATTTACAACGGGCGTGTGACTGGGGCCATCTTTCTTCGAGCAATTTAAAATAATCAATCGCACAAACCTTTGTTCGTTCTTTTACAGTCAACCCTGTTTTTCGGGAAGATTCCAATGGGATAACTTTTAACTCAATCCCAGCTTCGACAAAATCAGGTAGGGGAGAAGAATTATTTTTTATCCCAAAACCGTGCTCCTCAATAATATTACCTATCAACCCCTTATTGGAGCATCTACTATCTTGAGAAGTATATGGCGAACATTGAATCACCTCTTTTATCGACAAGCCTACGAGGCATTGCGCACGCTTTAAAATCTCTTTTTCAAATAATGGATCATAATTAAACCTGCTCCTAATTTCTTCCCGATTATAATGCTCTGCCATTTTAAACATACTCGCTCAATTGCTTTCCTAATCGTTCAACAATCCCAACAACCAAAGCGTTCCCCATCAAGAACGCTCTTTTAATAGGACTAATGCCCGCAATATTCGTATGGTTCGCCGGAAAACAATTTATTCTTTCCAATTCAACCGGAGTAAGTCTTCTGTATCGCCCATCATCCGTTTGAATAATATGCTTAAACCGCGAGGGCGTACTCCCCCCCTCTCCCGTAACGATTGTTCGCGCCGGCTTATCTTTTTTATCAGGGAACGGCATTGATCCTTCACTATAAAAATATTCAAATCCATTCGACTTCTTCTTTCGTGGCAACTTCTTAGCACCCTTTAGGAAGCGCCATTTTTCGACGTCATCATTATGAACGAAAAACTCGAGGGGCACAACTTGATCGTTGTCTAGAACGTCCCTCAAAAGTTTTCTTTTCCCCGTATAACTTGCTTCGACTTTCGTTGTGAACACATTTCTCTCGATCATAAATCCCGCATTCAGAAAAACGGGACCTGCGCTATCTAACCCGAATGAATCTGAAACACTCAATAAATCTTCTTCCAAAACAAACTTCTGCGGTAACAATTTTGCTTGTTTACTCGGGAATGCGTTATTTATAACACTTTCATCGCGAAGCCAAATCACTTCTTTCTTGTCCTTATTGCATTTCTGCATACGTTTATAAACTTTAGTTGTTTTATAATACCCTAAAAAGAACACTCGCCGTCTCTTCTGTGGAAAACCATAATCTGCGGCGTTAATCACGCGCCACTCAACTGCATAACCTAACTTTGCTAACGAAGCCAACATAACGGCGAAATCACGCCCTCTTTGAGTCGCTGGAGAACGCAATAATCTGTCAACGTTTTCAAGTAAAAGATACTTCGGTTTAACTTTCTTTTCTTTAAGTATCCTATGTATCTCCCACCATAGAACACCCTTTTTCCCGACTAACCCCACCGCCTGATTAAGCGTCCTTGCAACCGAATAATCCTGACAAGGAAATCCTCCAACCAAAATATCATGATTGGGTATCTCATCTATTTTAACAGTCGATATATCTTCACAAGAATGACCTATGCTACCCCATTTCCCTTCATATATCTCCGAAGCATATTGAATTCTTGCTCCCGGCTCCCATTGATTACTCCACACAAACTCATAACAAGGCTTACCATGTTTGTCCTTAATATTCTCAAGTCCTAACCTAAAACCGCCTACACCGGCGAACAATTCTATAACTTTTAACGGACCATTCTTGCTCATTATTTCTCCAACCAGTTATCTGTTTTATCAGGCATATGCCAAGTTCCTCGTGATTAAACTTGCATATAGAAAAGCTTACCACCAAAAACATTTACGGAAAAGACAATTTTATTGAACCTTAATATAAAAATAAGTGTTAGATTTTCGTGCTCCGACTGTCTATTAGAGTAAAGGAGGAACTATGAACGACAAACTATGCATTGAGGCGGTGGCGGCGAAGATCCTGGTGATACGCGGGAAAAAGGTGATGTTGGATCGGGATCTGGCGGAGTTGTATGGGGTAAAAACGAAGGTGTTATCTCAGAACGTGAAGAGAAACGGTAAAAGATTCCCGAACGATTTTATGTATCAGCTTACACGAGAGGAGTTTGCTAACTTGAGGTCACAATTTGTGACCTCAAGTTGGGGCGGCAAACGATATTTGCCTTGCGTTTTTACCGAACAAGGCGTAGCCATGCTCTCCAGCGTACTTAATTCAGAGCGCGCGATTGAAGTTAATATCGCGATTATGCGAGCTTTTATTCGCATCAGAGAAGTACTGGCTACGAATACTGATCTTGCTGCAAAGATCGATCTACTGGAAAAACGGTGTAAAACTCACGACGGGAAACTGCTGGAACACGATTCCCAGATTGCGATGATCTTTGAAGCGGTGCGTCAGTTATTAGCAAAGGATGGATAAGGTTGCAAACTTGATATCGCAGAATGCGATATCAAGTTGGGGGGTACAGAAAAGAGGCAACGTAAACCGCGTAGGAGCCGTCTTCACGCAATAGCAGGACGCCACCTACGCGGTTCACGCTACTATTCACAAAAACTGAGGTTACGAACTTGAGGTGCCAAATTGGCACCTCAAGTTGGGGCGGTACCTGGTAATTAAACTGGTCGCAATTTGCAACCACCTAAGAAGAGCTTGCTAACTTGAGGTCGCAATTTGCGACCTCAAGATTGCTATTCTTTTGAGCAACGTAAACCGCGCAGGAGCTGTCCTCACGTAATAGCCGGACACCACCTACGCGGTTCACGCAGTGTTATGCAAATACTTCTGGCGGAGGGGTTCGGGGAAGCGTTCGATGGCGTAGCGGAGCATGGTGCGGGGCATGCGATTATAATGTTTCCGCAGGAAGGCCTCTTCTTCCGCTTGCGAACAGCGTTTGCCGACTTCGCGGAGCATCCAGCCCACGGCTTTGTGGATCAGGTCGTGTTTATCGGTGAGCAGGATGGCGGCGATGGCCAGGGCCTGGCGTGAATCGCCCTGTTTTATGAAAGCAAAGGTAGCGATGATGGCAATGCGGCGTTCCCAGAGGCTGGATGAGCGCGCGAGTTTACGCAGGGTGTCGGTAGGTTTGTCGAGGAGAAAACCGCCGACGATCTGCGGCGCGGAAAGGTCGACCAAATCCCAGTTATTGATATACCGGGTATTGGCCAGATAAAGTTTGTAGATCTTCTCCCTCTCCCCCGCGTCGCCTTCTTCAAACTTGCGGATGAGGATAAGCAGAGCAAGCAGGCGTTCTTCGTGCATCGGCGAGCGCAAAACGCGCGCTGTCGCGGCAAGGGAAAGTCCGGCGTGTTCACGGGCAAGAGCCCGCACCTGCGGCACGGTCACTCCCCAGAAACGGTCGCCTTCGGCGTACTGCCCCAGCCCGGTCTTAAAAAATCCCGCAAGAAAACGCGCTTTCGCGGGACTGCCAAGTCTGGCTAACTGACGGCTGATGGTACTCATTCCTCGGCATATCCTCGTATCCACAAATCGGGGATTTATCCGGCATTGAACAAATTGCTGTTTGGCAAAATTTTAACCTAGTTGGGCGATGATTTCCCTCAGTTCAACGGAAGTCTCCGCCGCTTCCTCTTCATCATGCTTGACCATATTCGCCACGCAATTAGTCACGGCCTTCAATTGCTTATCAGTGCCGGTCGTCGCGTTACAGGCCTCCACATACGCCTTCATCTTCTGGTACGGTTTCTGGCCTTTGGCCATGTCGGTACGGATCTCGACCCACTGGTGGTCCAGTTCTTTCAGGCTGACCAGGCCGGCATTCGCGCGGGGCACCATCGCCTCCGCGGATACCTGCCGGGTCGCGATGGACATTTCGCGGACATCGATACCGCCGACATTAGACCCACCGTCATTTTGCCCCCAGTCCGAACGCGCGACTTTCCGGGCGATCTCGGCGCCCTCGCGCTCATCACGCCAGAAATACCAGCCGCCCGCGTCCTGAAGCGCGTCGACCGCGAAAAGCCCATTCAAACCCACCCACTTCTTCCAATCCAGGTAGGTCTCATTTTCCTCGATGTCCCGGAACATGCCCGCGACCTTATCGAAATCCCTGCGATTGCACTCACGGGCCAATGCCTCGATCTTTTCCTGCATCCGCGGATTAGCCAGGATATAGAGCTTTTGCATAACTTCCAGAGCACCCGCTTTATCCTTAGCCTGTATCCGTTCGGAAAGCATAGCCAGAAGCTCACCCACGATGGAATGGATGACGCTTCCGCCGTCACGACGGATTCCATCACGGAAAGAATCGTCCAACACCTCCTGTATCCGCGACAACACCGGCCGGGCATTCCCTGAAACGATGAACAAACTGACCCGGGAAGCTCCCAACGCATCATGATCGACCTCGAACCTGACAGGGGAATCATTCATTTCCCGGCGCCATCCATCCGCAAGCCGTTCAACATTCCCGTACAAATCGCAGGCGCCATGAAGCACGGTCCCCGGAACAAGCCGGTACCGTTTCAGCAATGTCGCCCACGCGTCATTCTCAGCAAACACGCTGACATTATGCCTACGCGCTTTCCGCAGTTCTTCCGCATCCGCTTTTATACCCTCAAGCCTTTTCTTGCTCGCGGCAAGTTCAACGTCCGTCGCTTTCTCGACTTTAGCCAGCTTTTCCAATCGCTCATTCCGGGTCTTGCTCTGGCCGCCGAGATCCTGGTCAGCAAAACTCATCTTCTTAAGGCTCTCGACCGAATGACGCACATGCCGGATCCGGTCCACAAGCATCTCCTGATACAACACTTCGCTCCCCTCAAGGATCTGCAGACGCTCCTGTTCGGTCTTTACGCCGCCATCCTTCGCCGATTGCTCAAAAGAAGCCGCATCGGGAAGGTAGATCGTAAGACGGGAGCCGATACTCGTGCTGTAAAACCAATGCAACCCTTTCGCCGACAAGGCACCGGCTATCGAACTGAAGAATTTATCCTGTAAAGGGCTACCCTGCGTATACACCTGCAAGAGGTCCGCATTCACGCCCTTCTCCTTTTTCCAGGAACAAACACCGGCCAGTACCCCATCTTTATCATAGAGGGACATTACGTTCTCAACGCCTCTGCGCTTCGCGGTAAGGCCGTACTCAAGACTGGCGGTTTTGATGGCATCGATTATCCCCAACTGCTCCAGCATATCGATACCACCATCATGGCGGGCAACACCAAGAACTGCGGCATCGGATGGCCCGGTAAACGCCAGGGACCGGTTGCTAAAATAGTTCAACGCGTCAAGCAGATCCTGCTTGCTTACCGTATATTCGTTGCCCGCCCTCCATAGAAAGGCGGCCGCGAAAACGGCGCAACACCCGATGGTCGCCGCCGGGACCGTGGTCACAAGCGCGACACTCGCAAGAGCGAGAAGACCCGCCCCGTACACAACCAGTTTTTCCTGCCGCATAGCCGAGGCCACATACAGCGCAAACTCCTCAAACTGCTCGCGGCTGGAAAAACTCTCCTCAAAATAAGGCTGATACAGACTCCAACTCTGTTCCCGCATACGGTAATCAGCGTCGTGGATATTATGCGCGAGCAGGCCGAGATACCGGATCAACCGGCGCTTTTTCGCGTTCGTCAACAGCATGCCGCCGTCGCGGCCGGCTTTGTCTTGACTGCCGTCTTTTACCTTCGAATTATCCAGGGTATACAGCTCGGCTTTATAGCCGTTGATCTTCTTGGATTCCTTCCATGCAAAATACGCGGGAACACTGCCGGTAATCGCGAAAACAATTCCCGCGAACAAATACATGCCGCCGGAAACCAACAGAGGCGCCCCTGTCCATGTAACAGCGGCAATAGCGAAACTGGTTATGCCGGCAACTAATGGAAGGAACGCGTATGCCATCAGCATTTCCATTCTACCAGTAGCCTGTCTGATCGCCTTAACCAAATCCTCCCGTTGCGGCAATTGCCCGCCGTCGCGGGCGATGTCAATTTCCTGAATGCGATTGTTGACGACCTGGTACCGGACACCCAGCCCGCGGCCGAATTTCTCGTCATTAAGCCGGTTCATCGCCTCGGCGCGCGCCCGTGTCTGGTCGGACTCGGTCAGCCTGTCAAGACCCATACTTCCCCCGTATCCATTGCTGGGATCGCGCCAGATCTCATTCTCCACCTCGCGCAGGATCTCGCTGTATCTCCGGTCCCAGCCCTGAGAGCTCCCGCCGTCGGTACTCGCTTTATCATCTCTCCTGCTCAGAACCGACTGCGTGAACAAATAGCCGATAGCACTGCTCACGCCGATCATCACGATAAACTCGGGGCTCATCAACCGCACGTCTTTGCCCAGCCCCCAAAACGTCAGGCGCATCACCGTAGAAAACAGCAGTATCGCCAGGACGTCTACCGCGATGAACAACGCCGGGTGGCGCGCGGCCACCGACGTGACATGAGTACCGCCGTCGCGATTGATATCGCCCGCCCGGGCAGCGTCATCCCGCGCGAATACAAACTGCTCCGCCAGGTCGGGACGCTCAATGCTTCCCCCGTCCATCCGGCTTCCCTTTGTCAATATCTCTATACCGCGCACCCCCCTGACGGCATCAGGACGTACACCCGGATCGCCCCAGTAAAATCTAAGCGCGGAACGCGGATCCCCGGATCCCGAAGACGCATATCTACCAATAAAGAACTGCTCATCCCAAAGGACCGTACCGCCCATATTCCCGGGATCTTGCAGGATCACATCTTTGCGCCTATCGTGGGTCAGAGTAAGCGTAACAGGAATACCGTATTCTACGACGTTATTAATGACCCCTTTTATTTCACCCGCATTCTGCGCGACAAGATCCTTCCTGGTATATACCCGGGGCGTCAGAATATCGATTGCCCGCGCCAGGGCCGCTTTTTGCCGTTTCGGCAGGAAATAATTGTCCGCCGCGAAATCATCAAGTATCTTTTGATAAACCGCGGACGCTCCGGGAACGGCCAAACCCAGGTCCACCAGCCTGCGCATCAGGGTATCACCTACCTGCCCCTCATACGCTTTCATCCCGGATTTGTAAAACTCAACGTCCGAATTGTGGAGTGTGCCGAATTCCCGGTCCAGATTGTCTTCCGTTTTCTCAAAAATCACGCCGACTTTGTCCACGATGGAAACGGCGGCATTTGGCGCCGACTGTATGCTTTTTACCCCCGGAACAATATACGAACGCCCGCCCGCGCTCAATTCCCTGCGTCCGGGATCATTCCAATGAAACTCGCTATACATTTCCCAGCCCCATTTCCTCCGGCCGGCATACCTGCCGGCGAAGAAACCGTTATTCAAAACCGCGACGCCGGACGAACGGCTACCAGAGATGATCACATCCTTTTTCGTGCCGTCGGAGAACTCGACCGTCAACGGAACGCCATATTGGGCGTTGTCGTCGATGGCCATGGCGATCTCCTCCCATTTCTCCTGATCGCGAAGGTCTTCTTTCGAGTATTTCCACGGCCGCAAAACCTCAAGTGCCCGTTCCAACACAGCCCGCTTCCGTTCATCTCTTTCTTCGAACTTCAATAAAGACTTGCCCACCTTCACGGCGGCCGGATCATTGCGGGCCAGATCGACGATCCGCTGGATACCGGCTTCTTCAATATCAGGCTCGTATCTCCTCACGGACCCGCGGTGATACGCCCGGTCCCTGAAACGCATTCCTCTGTATTCGTCTTCAAAAACCGTCTTCGCCGACCCGAAGATATTATCGAACCGGTTCTTCAGCGTCCCGCCGTCGCGGTTAGCGTCTTTAGGAAACGGCTGATTCTCGATACCCTGACCCACGATCCGGTCGAACTGACGTTGCATAAGGCGTTTTTCCGCGTATTTCCCGGCAAGATATCCGAGCCCCAGGCTGGCAACCGTCGCCCCCAGCGACGGCAAAAATGCCGCGTACACCTGCGCAAGGCCCGTGACCCCGGTCCCGATAATAAAGGGCACCCAGGTAACCACCAGCACGGCATTAAACGCGCATGCGGACACCAGGGCAACAGGAAGCGCGACCCCCCACCATGCAGTCTTCAGGATACGCTTCATATCCCCGCCGTCGCGGCGTATTGTATCATTATTCGAGGCCGCCATATCCCGCGCCTCGTTCGCGCCGGCCGCCAGCGTCTCTTCGACACCCTTCATCACCACGGGCTGGAGCGTGCCGCCGTCCAAAGGAATGTTGCCCTTGGGAATAAAACCGTTCTGGTATCTGACGAAATTTACCGACGCTTCGCCGCCGAAAATATCGGTGACGATGCCGCCCGAGGTGTAATTGCGGATGCGGTTGCCGGTGGCACCCACCACGTTCTCGCTGACATTGTACTCGCCTTCGGAGAACGACTTGCGATAGGCCTCATAATAGGTCTGGGTCGACCAGGGAGTCTTGGAAACCAGGCCGGTAAGGTCGCCGGTGTCAATAAGACTGGCATACTGGGAATCCGTGCCTTTGAAATTTTTCTTGAACCACTGCGCCAGAACGAGGGAATAGAACGCCTGGCGGAAATCGGCATAGGCGCGGGAACTGTTGACCTTTTTGGTCAAGGCGGGCAGGATGATCTCGCGCACCAACTGGGTGGCATAGGCGTTAAGCTCTTCCTGACGCGGGTCCACAGCCGGAGCCGGGCCGCTCACAGCCTGTTTCAAGTGATCCTGCTCGATCTTGACTTTGAGTGAGGCTTTATACACGTAGGCATTACTGCGGGACTGGCGGATGATGATGTCGCCGGGGACGATCCAGGGACGGGTAAGCGTGGGCACGGTAACGTCGCGCGTTCCCAAAAGCTCCTCGGCCTTGGCATAAAGCTTGCTCCAATATTTCCTGCCGGTGGCGGTGTTGGGCGAAGTAGCCAGTGCCATATCTTTCTTGAGCGCCAGATCGGTCTCCAAAAACACCTTGCCCAGATCGGTCTTCTCCAACGCCGGATCGATGATATTCGTGGGGGCGTCGGGGCGCAGGTTGACCCAGAACGCCGAATTCGGCAGGGCCACGCCCGTGCGGAAATATTCCATCAACCGGGCGGCGGCCGCGGACATCTGCGGTTGGGTGATCGCGCGCGCGTCGCCTTTATCGACCAGGATATTGAATTTATTGCCGTCGTGGTCATAGATGAGCGAACGCATCTGCACCGGGCGGAAACGCTCGAAGGCGTTGACGCCCGCGGAGGAGGAGGCGGCAATGTTGATCACCGGAGCGACCTGGGCATAACCGGTGGATTCGATCCCGAAGGTGATGACGATGATGAAGGCGATGATCTTCTTGAACATGAGCCCCTCCTGTCGGATTGGCAGAAAAAAAACCACGAAAATCCATTCATCGATTGAATGGTTCCCGTGGCATAACGTCGCGTGAAACGTATTATTAAAGCATACCTTCCCGAAATATGTTTTTCAAGGCGGAAAGGGTATTTATTTACGCTCGGATCAGAAGCGGCGGCGGTAGTAGATCCGGAAGATGTGCTGGGTATCGATGGTCAACAGCGAACCGCCGAACGGATCGGTGGTAACATACCCGATCGGGGTAAACCCGCCCACGCCGTACTGGAGGACGAACTCGTCGTCCTTGGTGGGGAAATAGCGCATCTCAGCGAAAATATTGTGATGTCCGGATACCTTGGAATTCCCGGCCTGCAACTGCTGGAGGTCCTTCCAGCGGGAATAGGTGTACTTCACATAAAACCCGAGTTTGGAGAACGGCAGATAGGCGATCTCAGTCCCGACATGGTTCATGCTGTCGGAAACCTGTCCGGCGCTGGAAAATTCGTTGCGGGTCCAGTCGAAATACATCTGGAGCTTGTCACACGGCTTCAACAGTACGCCGGCCTTGAAGATATCGTAGAAGGGGTACGGCGCCTGGGGGAACAACTGCTGATCGTAGAGGAACGACGTGTCCCGGCGGTACGAAAGGCCATCGATGGTATAGAGGCTCCCCGGCTGTGAGCTGTTGAAGATGCCGCGCGGGAAATTGTCATAGGCCAGGGTGTAATCGTTGGTGTGCTCCCATACGCCGTTGAGCGTCGCCCAATCGGTAAGCTCGTACTCCAGCCCCAGGGAGCCGGTCTTAAGCGACGGGTCCTTGTTGGCGTCGATCGGATCCGAGGAATAATCCAGCACGTATTCGCCGGTGTAGGAATCATAGATGAACGGGTCGACGCCGGCCTCGGTCTTGGGCATGGCCTGGTAGATGCCCAGGGCCTTGCCGGTCAATTTGTCGGTAAGCTCCAGGGTAAGCGCGTCGCGGGTAACAGTCTCGATGTGCTTTCCATGGACGGTGCGCGCGTCGCGGATATCGAAGATATTGCCGCTCTTCTCGCCCCACTCGATCTCAGAACGCAGGCCGATGGTGTCGCGACCGATATCGATGCCGTCGCCGATGGCGAACGGCGTAATGTCATTCATGGACTGCGCGGGGCCGTACATCCCGGAATAATAATAATCAAACGGGGTGCGGAAGGTCAGATGGCGCGACCAAAAAGCGTCGCGGCGGGTCTGATGGTAGTCGGAAAGCGTCGGATCGAAATTGGTGTCCATATGGCAGAAGAACAACCGGGTCTTGGAGAGGAAATCCTCCTCCTTGCCCCTGCGGATGGAATCGAACGAATTATCAAGGATGTTCTCCGCCGGGTACCGGTTGATCAAAGCGGCGTAATAGGCGCTCCCGCGTTTTTCAGTCTTGTACGTGTCGTTCGTCAAGTCATAGCGCGAGTAAGAGCTTGCCACTTCCACCTGCGCTTTGGTGCCTTCGAATATCTGGTAATCGGCATCCACCGCGCCGACCTGGTTGATCGCGTCGGTCTCGTGGTCCTGGTCCGGATTAAAACCCATATGCAGGGTATACAGCCCGCCCATGGCGAACCAGTCGGAGAAGCGATGGCGCAGGCGCGTGGCCGAAGAAAGGCTGTCGTAATCGCTATAATCGTCCCAATAACCCAAGGGGACCGCAGTAGTGGAGTCAAACTGGGTATCCTCCAGCACGCGGGTCTTGATGGAGAAACCGCGCAGGCCGGTCAGGAACGCGCCGTCGGAATCGCGGGCGAGCGACGACAGGGATTTATCCCACCTGCCCTGAGTGAAATCGTTAGGCTCGGAATTGTACTGCCCGGGTTGCCAGTTGCGCAACCAGGGACTGGCCTGCCAGTAGTTGGCGTGATTGGAAAGCACCAGCGGGTCATTGGAAGTATAGGCCTGATCCTGTGTGGCCAGGGGGAAGATACGGAAAAGGTTGTCGTCCTGGCGGTAGTCGAACCAGAGTTCGCGCACCGGCTGGAATTTATAATCGATATCCATCTCCGGAACGGAGAATGTGGTGCCCCAGGTCGAAGTGATCGTCTGGGCCGGCACTTTTCCGTCGATAAGCTTGATCTCGCGGAGATTGAACGCGTCGGCCTTCGTCTGGGTGCGCACTGAAGTATTGGCGGTATATCCGGTGTTCGACCAGGAAAGGTACTGCACCTGCGCCGTATCGCCGTTGGCGCCGGTCACGGTGATCTTATCGGACTTGCCGGTAAAAGCCCACGGATCGATGGATATCTGGGTACGGAAACCGAAGCCTTCTTTCGGCTGGCGCTCAACGACAAACCGCAGGCGGTCGTAGATGCCGGGATCGTAGGTGTTGACTTTATTGTTCAGGGCGTCCTGGGAAAGGATGCGCCAGCCTTTTTCGTTGAGGTCGAAATTCGAGCTTTTCCAGATGACATCGCCGCCGGAATCGACGCCGGCGCTCATCTGCACTTCGCCGCTGACCTTGACGCGTTTATCATCTTCGTCAGAGGCCCCGGTCCCTTTCTGCTCGCCCGCGGGAGTGGAAAGAAGCGGGGCGATCTGGGACGGAAGATTGGCGATCTGCGGAGCAACGTATCCATCCGGAGCGGTGTCCTCCGTTAACACGGGGACTTCCACGGGCGCCTCCACGGCGCGCTGAGCGACAGGCTCAGCAACGGGCCGAGCGGCAGGCTCAGCAACAGGCTGAACGACAGGCTGAACAACCGGCGGAACTACCGCGGTGTCCGGCAGGAGCAGTTTACTGATATATTCCCTGGCAGTGGGATTGGAAGGATCGACCGCCAGGACTTTCTGGAAGCCGTCAAGCGCTTCCTCTTCTTTACCTTTATTATAGGCATCCAACGCGGAATCAAGCAAATCCTGGGTGATACGGGAACCGGCAATCGCCGGACGGGAATCCGCGGGAGCGATATAAGTCGCCGTTTCATTGGGAACCGGGACCGCTTTGCCGGTGATCTCACCGACATACTGGCGGGCGACACCGTTATCCGGATCCACCATCAACGCTTTTTGGAAACGCTCCAAAGCCCGTTCGTTATCGCCTTTTTTAAAATAGGCGATACCCTCATCAACCATATAATCCGCCAGCTCAGACCCGAAGGCCCGCGGCGCGGCAATGGTTGCCGAGACGGCAAAGACAAAAAATACCTGTAATAGTAAGTTTTTCGTTGTCATTGGCTTATATATTAATATACACTTAAATAAAGTATAACCGATGAAAATAAGAAATACAAGGCGATAATAAAAATAGCTAACTACCGTTTACACCTTTCAAATGTTAGTAGACTATTAACACCTGACAGGTGTAAACGGTGTTATGGTAAAATCCGGTACAATTAGCCAAGCAGGCCTAAAAGCTCTTTAAGCTCCGGGCTGGTGGCAGTAGCTTCTTCTTCGTCTTTCTTTAATATATTGGAAACACAAGTGGTTACATTCCTAAGTTGTTTGGCGGCGTCTTTACGGCCGGCGCACGCGCTCAGGTATTCCTTTATTTTAAGGAACGGTACACCTCCGGTAGTCATATCCAACCGGATGGTACGCCACTGGCTGTCCAGTTGGGACAGGGTCAGCGCGGAACCGGCGACTACCTGTGCCACCGGAACGCGGGTCATATCCATGATCGGCAGAACGCCAAGCGCGATACCGCCCAATCCGCCGTCTTTCCGCGCGCCTTTAACCGCCTCAACAATCGCCTCGGAAGCGCCGACCGGGATAGTCGTAGCGGCCGCGGAATTGGCTAATACCCTGGTCGAATACTCCCATTTGGAGTCGTTACGCACAAGGTCGAAATCGACCAACCCCAGAAATTCGGTGATGCCCTGATCTTCCTTGGAAATACTCACCCGCATCTTGAAGGCGTCCTCGGCGGCAGTCGCCATGTAGTACACGGCAACATTCGCCCGCGTCCAGCCCAGTTCCTGCCGGAACGCCGGGCTTCCCAGGTACAGCTCCAGTTTACGAAGCTCCTGGTTAACCGTTTCAGTCGAACTGATCCGGTTGTAATCCTTCTCCACGAACCGCGTGACCACGAGAGATTCGACGCGGTCCAGAATGCTCTTGATGGTGAGATCGGTCTCGGCGGGAACTGCCGTCTTCATCCCGCCATCCTCTTCCCCGCTGATCCGGTCGCGGAAGGAAGCCATCCCGCTGAGAATATCTTCCCGAGCCCGCGGAAGCTGATCCTTATTCTTCAACTCGAAGATGATGGTCGGGATACCCGCCTTACTGCCGCGATAAATGTTGCCGGCGAAATAGGCGTAGGTAGTCGGGTCGACTTTCACTCCCGGCTCCACCTCGCGGGTGCCCAACCCTTCTCCGTAGGTCTCCGTGGAAACGATGGCGATGTTGAACACGTTCTCCGGATGCGACATGATCGCCTCAATGCCGGTATGCGCCACGCCCGGCAACGCGAGTTTCGGGATCGTGACATTGAATCCGGCAAAAAGTTCCGTCAGCCCCTCGGCGATCTCTTTGATCGCCGGGTTATCCGCGTCGGCCTCCATGTAGCTCAAGGCCATCTGCTGGAATTCCGCCTTCTTCTCTTTGACCAGGTACATCTGATGGAAATATTGACCGAGCTTTTCGCTCAGCGAGCCGGCAAACGACACCTGGCTTCCCGCCGGCATGAGCACCGACACCCGGTATTCCCGCTCATCCCGCAGGATGACCTGCTGTTCCAGAGGAGTAAGCGCGCGGTCAGTAGTGAACTTCCCGAGCAATCCTTTCTTGATCATCTCCGACTCGTCGAACGCCGCGGTACCGTCGGCATTGGAACTGCCTCCCGCCTCAAGGACATCCGCGGTAAATACCTTCGGCGATATCGCCCCGAACAGGGTCTCGACAACGGTATCGGCGGAGACTCCCAGAAGGCGGGCCAGATCGGCCAGCGCCTGCTCGAACTGCGCGAACTGCGCGCCGGCGGGAGCCCTGGCGATATTCTTCGCCGCCAATGCCGCCTTCGCCTTTTCCAGGTCGGCTTTCTGCTGAACGCTCATCGCTCCCAGGACCTCCGCGGCATTCATGCGGATATCGTCACTGGCCAGTTTCTGTTTATTCTTGAACATGACCTTGGTGATCTCGCGCACCAGCTTCACCGCCGGATTGGAATTGGCGTCCTGGTTGGTAATATAGGTAAAATACACCACCATGTCCTGCAACAAGGCGCTGGTACGGGCCAACGATTCGAGGTTGGCGCCCAGATCCTCACCCAGATCAACGGTGACCACGATCACCGGGATACCTTTTTGCTTCAACTCGTTGACATACGCCATATCCGAATCTTTGGTCACCAGGAATATCGGCACCTGCGAATACGCGGCCTGTTCAAAAACAGTCTCGTAACGCGCTTTGTCCCCGGTAAGGGAATAGCTGTCAAGGATGTTGTTGTTACTGCCGCCGGCGATAGTCTTGTTGGCGCCTTCGTTGAGGAGCTGAAAAAGTTCTTTGGCGGTGAACCTGAGTTTCTCGTCAAAGACCACCGAGAACTTATTCCTCCCGTCGGCCCGGTGGCGGAAAAGGAATTCCGCGAGTTGGACCGCGGCGCTTGCGGGATCGGAATATGACAGCTCGGCATTGGCGACCAAAGACGCGGAAACGTATCTCCCGAGCATCTTCCTGGCCTCGGCGGTATCCTTGAGCCCCGCGGTCAGCGCGACAAACAGGGGCAGATAGACCATCAGCGTCTTGCGATTCATCTGCCTGCCGCCGATATCGCCCGGCGTGTCGTCGATAACCAGGGTGTTGCCGCCGGAGTTCCTCAATGCCAGCGCGCCCTCTTTCAACGGGCCGGAGTTGGCGGCGACGATACGCGTCCTGAACATATCCTTCGTCGCGTTGAAGAAATCAAGGGTCTCCTTCGTCGTACCACTGCGCGACATCTCAAAAACGATGGTATTGGCGTCGACAGCATCGGCGGGCAAACGGTTGAGGTGCGCCGGATTATTCACCACGATCCATGTAACGTCGATACCCCGCGCCTTGAAAGAGGCGTTGAGGATCTGGGCGAGCTCGTGTGAATACATCTCATTGGCCCCGATGCCGGAAGTGACCACATAGCGGAGATTCTTAGTATCGACCGTACTGAAGAAGTGTTCTGTCCGGCGGATCAGGCCTTCCAGATCGGGATCTGCCGGAACGCTCCTGCGGCCGAGGAATTTCCCGACGAAGTCGAGCATATTGTCGCGGAATACGAACGGCACGTTGCCCACCGCGCGGCGCATTACCTTCAGATAATCGGAGATGGGTTCGCCGGCGTTATCCGCCTGGGCGCCCTCAAGGTCGTACCCGCGCGCTTTTACCGCGACAGTGGCCGTCTTAAGCGCGAACTCCGCCTTCGCGAAAGACGCGGCGGTGCGCACGCGGTAATTCGCGGCAATGGGAGCGAAATAGGCTACTGAAGCCAGCGCGTCGATGACCCGCGCGGTATCCGTGCCGGAGACCTTGACGAGCGTATCGACGAACGCAACCGGATCGGTGGACCGGCGCAGGGTCTCGATGACCCGGGGATAATCCTTGATGTTAAGCGCGCGCAGGATGAAATCGATATCGGCGGACGCCTGGGCGGGGGTAAAACCGCCATCAAGGTTGTATTTGGCCTTAACCGCCTGAGTTTTGACCGCGAGGTCTTTGAGGTCGACTTTGGCGGCGGCATCGGCATTTTTCTGGTCGCCGGACTGCGCGAATTCCTTGAGCGCGTCCTTGATCACGCCTTCCATATCCGTCATCAGCTCGGCCAGCTTCTGCGGGGTCGCTCCCTCAAACATCAGCGTGGCCTTCTCTGAAGTGTTTGATTTACGGAAGAGCGCGCTGGACTTACCGTCCTTGAACTGCACCTTCACGCCTTCGGTAAGGACCGTGCCGACTTCTTTGGGCTGGATCCTCATCTTGCCGACTATCGAAAGCGGCGATGAATCCGCCAGTTGTCCGGCATATCTCTCCTGGAGCTTGCGCACCATCACCTGCTCGAGTTCCGCCTTGATGACGTTAGGCACGGAGATACCGACATCGTCTGAGGCGATGGCCTTGGGGAACTTGGCGAAAAGATCGGCCAGGCTGTATTTGTACACCGAAGGACGTCCCGCCAAACGGGCAACCGGGCCGAGATATTTCTCGGCGCTCCGCTCACCACGGGGGAATCCCAGGGCCGGATCGTTCACTTCGACCTGTCCGATAGTTTCCTTAATATGCAAAAGGTTGAACGCCACCGCGATACCGGCGTCAATGACCACTTCTTTATTCGTCGGACAGATATGGAAGAATTGGTGGCCGGAAGCCTCAGCGGTGAAATAGGTCTCGCAAAAATGATGAAAATCTTCCATAAACTGCGGATCGAGGCGAAGCTTGCTGTTCATATTGACCCGCTCCTTCAACTCACGGATCCTCCAGCTGACAAAATCGCGCTGTGCCGGGTAGCCGGGCTGGATATAATACCCGGCGTAATCCGGATAACGGTCGATCATCTTGAGCAATGTGGAAGTGGCGCGGATGTCGCAGGCCAGCTGTATCTCCTGCTCGCCGAATTCCCGCAGGCGTTTTACCACCCTCTGGTTGACCGGGTCCGAGATGAAGCGCTGGTAGAACGGCAGGGTCATCTCGAACGCGGGCACTGCCTGGCCGTCCTCGAGGATACCTGTGGCGCGGTCACCGTCACCGTCAAAAACAAAACCGACGGCGCGCAACGGGGATTTCTGCGCCGCGAGCTGGGCATTCCATTCTTTCACCGCGTTCGAACCAGGAACGAGCGCCTCGGGTTTCGCCGGGTCCCAGATGCCGCCGGGCATGGACGGGTCAGCCACGTCGTTAAGCCAGCGGACATTCTTCAGGCCGCGTTTGGCGACGAGTTTCTTGAGGGCATCAACGAGCGCGCTGTTACGGCAGTCAAAAACGACCGGCTGTTCCGGATTGACCGCGGGAAGCGTCTTGTCGTACGCGTCGACGACTATATCGATCAGCGGCTGTGATTCCGTGACCGGGTACGCCGGGTTGAACGCCCGGAACGAATTTGTCTTGATGATCTTGTCGTAAAGGTCGGAAAGGTCCGCGGCATACACGGGTTCCAGCTTACCGTCGCCCGTATCCGCCTTGATCTTAAGGCCGTTTTTCTCGGGGACATTATGACTGCCGGAAACCTGCACCATCATCTTATAACGGCGCGTATTCTCGCCGGACAATAACCCGTGTTCGCCGGTGCCGAAGATCTCGTCGCTGATCTCGGCCCGCACGCCGACCGAGTAAAGCCCGAGCGCCAACGCCAAACGCAGGGCGGGCGTATGCCACCGCTGGTCGCCGGTCACCAGCCCCGTCTCCCCTTCCCGCGCGTACCGGGTGCCCAGCGCTTTGCCGATAAGGTACGCGTTCATCGGAGTAAGGTCGACAATCCCGCCGGGGACCGGCATGGAATTGCCGCGCACGTCATAGCCGAAGCCTTTGCCGAAGAGATCTTCAGGTATTTGAGTTACCGCTTCCGGAACCTGCGATTCAAACATGGCGACCAGTTCTTTCAATGCCTGCCGGCCGTTCTTTCCCAGGGCAACTTCTTTCAATCTCGCGTACGCCTGCGCGCGGTTCGCGCTCTTTCCGTCGGTAGCGTCGCTGAAAAACTGTTCGTACCGGCCGCCGTCGCGCCGTGTCACGGAAGATACGTGGCCAACGACGCTGTTAAACGCCACGATAGGAAGAGGATCCCGCGTATCCTCGGCATAGATCCGGCCGGTAGTGCCGTCAACGACAATGGCGTCGCCGGAGCGCGCGGCGCGCTCATCCACAAAAAGTTTACCGATACCCACCACCACGGGGATCTCGCGCACGGTGCTGAACCTCATGGCGAAACTGGCGAGGCCGCCCTTTTCCACGATGATCCCGTCAACGCCGTCCAGGATCTTCATGAGCGACGGATCGGCTTCGGCGACATACAGGATAACCGGCTGGCGGGCCTCTTTCTTAAGCTGTTTGACGGCCTGCTCATTCCGTTCCACGATCTGGTTCTGGTCGTAGACGAACAACCGGCCGCTTACCGCGCCGTTGGTGCCGATCCCTTTGGCCAGGGGTTTGATCCCCCTCTCGGCGACAGCCGCCTGATCGATTTTACGCGTGGTGACGGTGAATGTGCCGCCGTCGCGTTTGGCGCCGGCGTCCGCAACCGATTTATCGGCATACACCATGCGGGCAATCCCATCGATAACAACAGCGTCGCCGGTGCGCACGCCGCGATCATCGATAAAGATCCTTCCCGTTCCCGCGACCGCGGGTATCTTTATCGCCTGCGCGAATTTAATGGTAAAATCACTGCCGCGAGCGTCTTGCGCGATCAACCCATCCGCGAGATCCAGGACCGGCATATACGACTCATCCAGCGTAGAAGTATACAGGATGACCGGTTGGCGGGTCTCTTTCTTTAATTGCTTTAACGCCTGCGCGTTCGCTTCGACGATCTTGCCCTCATCATACACGAACACGCGGCCGCTGACCGCACCGTTGACGCCCAGCGCGCCACGGGCCAGCGGAGCGCCTTTTTGCTCATCAATAGCCGGCGTATCATCGCCATCGCGCGGAGTGAGTGTGCCGCCATCAAGAAGCTGAGTGCCGGCGGGCAGTGCCTGGTTCATCAACCGGCTGCCGGGAGCGACATTGATGATCGTAGCCTGATTAAGGCCAAGGACCGCGCCGCCGCTGGCGTACCTGCGCACGGTGGTCCCATTGGAAGTCGCGATGTTCTCATTAACGTTATATTCCCCGCCGCTGAAAGACGCGCGATAGGCGTTGAAATATTCCTCTTTCGACCACGTGCCGGAGTTGAGCCCGGTAAGATCCTGTGAATCGATGCGGCCGGCATACTCAGCCTGGGTGCCGCGGAAATGTTTTTTGTACCACTGGGCGAGGATGAGCGAGTAATACGCCTGGCGCAGGGACGCGTAACCGCGGGCGCTGTTAACACGTTTGGTCAGCGCGGGCAGGATCAGCTCGCGGATAAGGCCGCCGGCGTATTCGTTGAGCTCCTTGAGGCGCGGATCGGAAAAATTATATTCGCTGGAATTCTTGAGATAGTCCTGTTCGAGCTGGACTTTGAGGGCCGCTTTGTAGACATACACGCTCTGGGCATCCTGGCGGATGATGATCTCCCCGGGGACGATCCACGGACGGGAGATGGTCGGGATGTTCACCGCGCCGGCGCCGAAGATGGTCTCAGCCTTGGCGTAGAGTTTCGTCCAATATTTCCTCCCCTCGGCGGTCAGCGGCGAAGTCGCCCTGGCCAGGTCTTTCTTAAGCGTGACATCGGCTTCCAGGAGCGCCTTGCCGAACGCGGTCTTTTCCAGCGCCGGATCGATAATGCGGTCCTGGCTGTCCGGCCGGAGGTTGACCCAGAACGTGGTATCCGGAAGGGCCAGCGCGGTCTGGAAATATTCCATCAGCGCGCCGGTGGCCTGTTTAACATCGATATTCCTGGCGTCGCCCTGGTCAAGAAGCAGGTCCAGGCTCTTACGGCTCCCGTCATAGACCATGGAACGCAATTGCGGAGGACGGAAGCGTTCCTGCGCCGACACCGCGGAGAAGGCCGCGGGCAGGCTCACGGAAGATGCCACCTGGGCGAAACACTGCTCGAATGACATACAGAAGATTACCAGCGACGCAAGTATTCTTTTGGCCATTTCCGCTCTCCTCACTTAGTTAAAACTTTTTTAAAATGTTTTTAATTGAAGATAAAAAAAAGCCCGTGCCCGATGTAGCAAACCGTATCGGATTTCCGTGGCTTTTTATAATACTCTGTAATATATAGTAAGTATATCCTCCGCCTAAACTTTTGTCAAGGTTTTTAGGGGTATTTTTAGGCGTGGGGATGCTGATGCTCCAGGTGCTGGTGCGGATGGGTATGCACCGTCCCGTCATGACGGTGGCGATGGACATGCATCAGGTTGTGCTCTTGCAGGAACGGTATGTCGGAGAGGATGTTTTGCGTCTGTCCGGAACGGATAACGCGCTTCTCCCGGTCAAAAACGAAGATGGTATCCGCCATCTCATTGACCAGATGCAGATCGTGGGTAGCGGTAATGATGGTCTTCCCATTGGCCGCGGCCTCCGCGATGATCTCGATGATATGGCGGGTAGTGGCCGGATCCAGGCCGGCGGTAGGCTCATCCAGCAAAATGACCTCGGGTTCGATCGCCAAGGTAGTCGCGATAGCGACCTTGCGTTTTTCCCCGATGCTCAACTGGTGGCAGGAACGATCCAGCAGGCCTTCTATCTCCAACAGGGCCGCGATCCTGCGCATCCGGGCGCGCACTTCGTCATCCGGAACATCCATATGCAACGGGCCGAACGCGATGTCCTCCCGGACGGTGGGGCAAAAAAGCTGTATCTCCGGGTTCTGGAAAACAAATCCCACCTGTTGACGGAATTTTCGCGCGTTTCCCGGTTCATTAAGGTACGCCTCGGTCAACGGGACGCCATTCCAGCGCAGTTCTCCCCTATCGGGAAAGATCAAACCGTCCAGCATGGTCAACAAGGTTGATTTCCCGGTACCATTGGCGCCCAACAAAGCGATCTTGCCGCCGCGGGGGATCTCGAGGTTGAGGCCGCGCAAAGCGGGATACTTGCCCAGGTACGCATACTCCACGCCGGTAAGGCTAAAAAGCGGAACGTTCATATCTGCCTCAGAGTAGAAACGATGATCGCGATACACACCAGCGCCGCGGAGAACCCGGCCCACCACCAATCCACGGCGGTGGTCCGCAATCCGCGCATGGCCTTCGCTTCACCGTCATACCCCCGGGACAGCATCGCGTTGTACACCTGCTGGTTCATCTGGACCGACTTCACCCAGAGATTGGCGATATTCCAGGAAACGATCTTCTGCCCCCGCCGGTAATGCATCTTCCCCCCTGTCCGGCTTTTCATCGCGCGGTGCATGTCCAGGATGATGCCGGCGAACAGGAAGATATACCGGTAACACATGTTCAGGGTCATCACGAATACCTGCGGCACCCCCAGCCAGCGCAGGGCCGCGAACAGCTCGGAGGCGCGCGTGGTCAGCGTCAACAGGATCGCCAGGGAGACGGATGCCAGCACGCGCGTGACAAAAAGCACCGCCCCGTCCAGCCCGGGGCGGGTGATCGTCAGCGTTTTCCCGAACACCGGCAGGACCGCCATCGGTTCTCCCGGAGTAAAACCGCTGAACAACGACGGGACCGCGATAAAAAGCGCGAAAAGCGGGATGAATATCCAGGTGCGTTTCAGGAAAAAACCGAGCCCGATCCGCGAAACCGCGGCCAGCGCCAGGCAGAAAAAGTACGCCAGCATGATGAAGCGGGCGTCCTTCATGAACATCACCGCGACGATGAACCCGGCGAATGTAACCGTCTTGACGCGGGGGTCGAGCGACTGCAAAAAACCCGCGCGCGAGGCATACTCATCGGAAAGCACCGAATCCCTGAAAAAACATAGAGCGCCCGAAAGCGAGCGCTCTATGAACACATTCTGTTTTCTCAAAAAACCAGTCATTCTTTCTTTACCAGCATCTTTCCCATCAAAAATACGGCGCTCACGGTTATCCCCATACCCAGAATAGCTGACAGTATATAAGCAAAACTCAACTGCGGCAAACCTTTTTCCTCCCACCCTTTGAACGCGTAATCGGGAATGGGCGCGTTCCAAATACTGGACAGGCGCTCAAGACCCTGGGGTATATATCCGCAGATGCCCGCTATTTCGTCCGTGCCCCACTCACCCCACGCCGCGCCGGCTTTAAAATGCTCAGGCAGAAGCAGGCCGAGCGGGGAAAGCACGGCAAGTATGGCCAGACCTATCCAGAATTTTTTTGTGATCGTCATGATTACACTCCTCCTTCCGAAAGAAGTTCCGGCGACTGTTTCTGCAGGTATTTGACTACCAGCGCGGTCACCGCCGCCTCCACCCAGCCAAACACCAGTAAATGTTCGCCCGCCATGGCGGGAACAGCCACATTCAACCCATACGGGCAATACAGCGCCTGGCCGTTGGCGGCATGATGCAGGAGCGGCTGTAACCCGAACTCCATCCCGGTCAATGCCGCGGCAATATTCAAAGCGGCGTACCCGGCGATACCGGCCGCGATAACTTTCCGGCCTGATCCCACTGGAGCCTTATGGCTGATCGCTTTGTAGATATAATACCCCGCGAAAGGCAGGACAAACGCCATATTGAAACAATTGGCGCCGATGGCGGTAAGCCCTCCGTCGCCGAACAAGAATGCCTGAACCACAAGGGCAACGGTAATCGCGATGCACGCCGCCCAGGGACCCAAAAGGATCGCCGCGAGGACTCCGCCCACCGCGTGGCCGGTGGTGCCTCCAGGTATCGGCACGTTGAACATCATGATCACGAAACTGAACGCCGCGGCGATCGCCAGGAGCGGGACTTGTTTCGCTTTGAGCGTCTTTTTGACGATGTTCGACGCGCAGGCCCATACCGGGATCATAAACGCGTAGAACGCGCCGCTCGTCGCCGGGCCGAGATATCCATCGGGAATATGCATGCTTCTCTCCTTTTCGCTGACAGGTTAGAAATCGATCTGTGTCCTGAGGCCGTACACCGCGACATTCGACGTATCGTCCGCGATATCCTTACCGAACGGATTCCAGATATACTGAAAATCCGGGCTGATCGAAAGATGGTCGTTAACCTGGATACGGTAATATGCCTCCAGGCGGCCTTCATTCTTCGCGCGGCGCGCGGGATCCGCTTTCTTATATTCTCCTGAAGGGATCGCCTGGCCCACTGCCAGCCCTACGATATCGTTAGCCCTGCCCCACGGCGTTCCAAGGCACTGCAGGCCGGCGCTCCAGGACCGCTCCAGCGAATAGACCAGGTCGCCGGCCGTCGTCCGCGTCGGATCATACACATTGGGATCCTGCCACCCATAACGGGCGAACGCGGTGATATTGTCGGTCAGCCCCTGATCAAAGCTCACGGCATACCCATACGCATTCTCGCCGGTCCGGGAGGTGTCGCGCCAATCGGTATGGTCGGCACCGCTGTTCCAGGCCAGAAAACGGTAGTTACCGTCACGGCCGAAAAATTTCGGCTTGAAAGTGACTTCGCCGATGGCGAATGGATCAGAGTTAACCTCCTCAAAATCGGTATCGGCATCGAACACGCCCGCGCCCACCCCCAACCATTCCACGGGATAAACCGTAAGCCTGACGCCCGCGGTCTTGCCCGGAAACTCGATGGAGGGATTATTGACGAACATATCCGCAAGGAACTGGGTAGTCTCGTCATTGGCGACGGCGTTAGTGTCAAAATATCCGGACGGATCGAGTTTACCGAACGTCAGGAAAGCGCGTTCACCCGCCAGTTTCTGCTCATACCACACCTCGTCCACCCGCACATTCTCGTCATTATCGGCATCACCATTAACACCGCTGAACAATGAGAGCTCATCCGTCAACCCCGCGCCTTTCCCGGCAACCAGGTCGACAACGAACGTGCCGCCAATATCGGGAAATTCTTTTTCCAGGACGATGTCCGCGGAATATGAAGCGTCCGCGCGCGAACCCTTTTTCACCGTCGTGGCGTTGGTATTGCTTGTACCCTGGAGGATCATTGTCGCCCCCCCGCTGATCTTGAGGCCGTCGGAAAGCGCCGCGATCCCGACAGGCTGACGGCGCAGGGACTCGTCAAACTTTTGCAATTTCGTCTCATACCCCTGGATCTTATCCTTCTGCTCATCGATATACGAACTCTGTTTCCTGATCGTCTGATCCTGGTCGCCGAGTTTCTTCTCGAGCGCCTGAACCCGCGCTTCCAGCGCCTGGATCCTCTGCTCAACGGAATCAGACTGAGCGTACGACAAGGAACAGAACGCCATCACCATGACTACTGCCGCTACAACACGCTTCATCACCCCTCCTCCTGGTTATTCGCACTATTCCGTGTTATGATATTTGTAATCGTGTTACTAGTGGACAAAAAAATAACACCCTACAGCTCGCTCCCGGTCGAGGTAACAGAAAGGGTGCCGTGTTTAACACCCTTCGCCGCGCGCAGGCGGTTAGACAGCTCCTCTATCTTCTTGGGCTGGCCTTTAACCGCGATGATCTCCAGGCAATTGTGGTGGTCGAGATGGATATGCTGGCCGGAAACGATAAGCTCGTGATAATCGTGCTGTATATCGGTGAGGACATTAACCAGCTCGCGCTGGTGATGGTCGTAGACGAGGATGATCGCGCCGGCGACCTCGCTCCCGGAAGCCCATGCTTTCTGGACAAGGTCGTTGCGCACCAGGTCGCGGATGTACTCCGACCGGTTGGTATAGCCTTTCTGCCGCATCAGCAGGTCGAGGCTCTTGAGCAGGTTGTTTTCCAGGGATACGCCGAATCGTGACAATTCCGCCATAACGCTCCTTGAGTATTACGATTATTAAAATTGTAATACTTTAGGGGCGGAGTGTCAAGCGGAATTTACGCGCAAAACTGATTATTACGGGAGGTTCGCATCCGATGTCCCGGAACCGGGCAATTGGATCTTCAGTCCGGCCGGCGTCGGCGTGGAATTCGGAGTGACCGGTGCCTGATACGGAACGACTGCCGCCCGGACCGGAGTACCGTTAGGAGAAGTGAATGGTTTTATACTGACCACATACGCGGAAGTACCCGATCCGGTATTGATGGCTATCGGAGTTATCTGGTTAACCTGCGCCACCGGCGCGGCAGTAGAAGCGGCAGTGGCAAACTGGGCCCTGACGGCTTGCGGAGCGGGGCTGACGGCGGCGTTGAGGTTTTCCATGACGCCCTGTATCTGCGCGGTCTGATACGGCACCACAGCTCCTTTGACACCCGGCGTCACGATACTGCTCCCGGTCAATTGCGTCTTCGGAAGCCAGACCGTCGAATCTCCGACGGGCATAATACCCTGAGTCCCCTGTGCCCTGGTCTGCGCGGCGGTAAGATAGACATCCGTAGCGACCGGCCCCGAACCGGAATAAGTATTCGACGGTACGCCGGTCACATAATTTGAGGAAGCCGGCGCGAAAGACTGCTGGGCCCTGTTCTGCTGGGAAGTCAGGTACACGTTGACCGGCACCGGCCCGGAACCGGAATACGTCTGCGTGGGGCTCGTCGCCACGGAAGTCTGGGAGTCGCCGGTAGGATTAAAACCGTTGCGTTGCATCTGCCGCTGTTGCCCGGCGGTCAGATACACGTTAGTGGGAACCTTGATATCCGATTCGGCGAACGCCGTCCCGGCCGATACGCAGATGACCGCGAAAAATACCAGGGCTGACTGTCTCATGGCGACCTCACGGGTAAGTGGACCGAACGCGTTTGTATGATGGAATGAGTCTTACCTTTAACTATAGCATCCGGAACGGGAAATTGCAAGGCGCCCGCTTAAAATGCCGTTTTGCGCCGGCGCCGGAGCGCGGCGAGCGCCGAGAGGGCGTAGATCGCGGCGGCAAAAAGCACGATAGTGGCGCCTGAGGCGGTGCCCCAGTAATAGGAAGCGACCAGGCCGCAGATACCGGAAAGAAGGCTGAAGGCCGCGGAGAAGGCGGTGTACGAACGGGTGTTCGAGGCGAAATTACGCGCCGCCGCCGCGGGCAGGATAAGCAGTGAGTTGATGATCAGTATGCCGACAAGGCGGATGGAGAACGTGACCACTACCGCCAGCAATACGCTGAAGCTGGTCTCGATGAGGAAAACGCGCAATCCCCTGCTGCGCGCCAGGCTTTTGTCCACGCTCGTAAGAACAAGGGCGTTGCCGAGGAAAAACCAGTAGGCGATGACGATAAGGACGCAGGCTGACAGCCAGCCGATCTGGGCGGGAGTGACCGAAAGGATATCGCCGATAAGATAGCCCGTATACCGGGCAAAGCCCCTGCCGGCGCTCAGGATCACTACGCCGATGGCCACCACGACGGCGAAAAATACGCCCAGGACGGTATCGGAAGCGGCGTTGGTGGCCAGGCGCAGGACATTGACACAGACCGCCAACACCACGGCGAAAAGAAGGATGGACAGCTGGGGATCGGCCCAGCCCAGCAATACGCCGATCGCCACGCCGGTGAGCGCGGAATGGCCGAGGACGTCGGAAAAGAACGCCAGGCGCTTGCTCACTACCATCGTCCCCATGAGCGCGAAAAGCGGCGTAACCAGCAGGACGGCCAGAAGCGCGTGTTGCATAAACGAGAACCGCAGGAAATCCATTACCCCTCCACCCTGCAAAGATACCCCAGCTGTTTGGCCACCGCCGGATCGGCCATCACTTCGCGCGGCGGGCCTTCTTTGACAATCTGCTTATTCAGCACAATCATGCGGTCGGCGCGCGGCGCGATATCCATGAGGTCGTGGGTCACCATAATAACCGAACAGTCGTACTCCCGGCGCAGGTTGTCCACGATGGCGTAAAAAAGCGCGATACCTTTCGCGTCGATGCCGGTGACCGGCTCATCGAGCAGGAAGACATCGGGCAGGGGTTCAAGCGCCATGGCCAGAAGCACCCGTTGGAGCTCGCCGCCGGAAAGTTCGCCGATCCTGCGCTTTAGTAGATGCTGTGCCTGGACCTTGCCGAGAGCATCGGTAACGCGAGCCTTCAATTTACCGCGCACCCCCATCCATACCGGATAGGCGCCGATAGAACTGGCGACCAGGTCGCATACGCTCACCGGAGAATCCGCGTCGAACGCGAGCTTCTGCGGAACATACCCGATGCGCGGAGTGCTGTCGCGCTGTTGCCCGCGGGCGCGAAAACGGATACTCCCGCGCCAGGCAACCTCGCCGAGGATAGCCTTGAGCAGAGTGGTCTTTCCCGCGCCGTTGGGGCCGACCACGGCCAGAAGCTCGCCGCAGTTGATATGGATACTGACGTTATCAAGTACGCGGCGCCGGTCGATGGTGACCGAAAGCCCCTCAATCTTGAAACAACAGTGACTGCAACAATCTTTCATGCGTGTTCCTTCAACGCCTCTTTAAGCGTTTCACGGTTCTTTTCCATTATCTTTATATACGCGTCCGGCTGGTCCGGACCGGTAACCGCCGGATCGAGCACGTATACGCGGGCGCCGGTCTCGCGGGCAATCGTCCCGGCCGCGTCCGACGGATACTGCGGCTCGCTGAAAATAACGCGCGCCTTCTTCTCCCGGACCGTCATGATAGTCTGAGCAAGTTCCCGGGCGCCGGGCGCCGACCCCGGTTCGCGCTCGATCACCGCGCAGATCTCCAACCCGAATTCCCGGGCGAAATACGGGAAGGCCTCGTGGAAGGTGACGATGGAAAGGCCGCACAACGGCGCCAATTCCGCGCGCATACTGACGGATAACCGCGACAGCCGGTCACAATACGCCGCGCCGTTACGGGAATATTCCGCGGCATGGCCGGGATCCTCCCGGCACAATCCTTTGACCAGATTCTGTGTCTCGGCCATCGCGCCGGAGACGCTGACCCAGACATGCGGATTAACCGCTCCTCCCTCCTCGATCAACGGGATCCCGTCTGAGAGGCTGACAACCCGCATACGGGGATTGACGGCGCGCGCCTGTTCCAGGAATGCTTCCATGCCGGCGCCGTTGACGACCAGGATATCCGCCGTCTCAAAACGTTTCATTTCCCGGGGAGTAAGCGAGTAATCGTGCAGGCACCCGGAGACCGTTGGAGTAAGACAGGCGACCTCCACGCCGGGGATATCACCGGCGACATTAAGCGCCATGATATACATAGGATAGAAAGAAGCGACGATAGAAAGGTTCTTTTCCGCGCGGCAGGCCGCGGGCAACAGGAAGATCGCCAGCAGGAGCACCGCGACGCGGCGCGTCAACGACAGTGTTTGCATAATCCCTCCACGCGCAGATCATGGCTTTCCGCTTTGCCGCCAAGGTGTTTCTCGATGAGGCCGGCCAGTTCCCCGAAATTGCAGAAATCAACTTCTTCCACCCGCTCGCATTTGCGGCAGACGAAATGATGATGATGGCCGGCGCCGTGAACGGTACACAGGGCGTAACAAAGCCGGCGGTCGCGCCGTTCCATGCGGTCGAGGATACCGCACCCGCGCAGTTCCTCGAGGATACGGTAGATGGAAGGCAGGCCGAGGCGCGGGAAACGCGGTTTGAGACTCTGCCATATCTGGCGCGGGCCGAAACATTTGCGCGTGCGTAAAAAAACATCGATCACCGCCCGCCGCTTGGGGGTGACCTTAAGGTTGTGCCCGCGTAACCGTTCATGATACCGGAGATCCATCTTCTCTCCAAATAGAAATGATTTCTATTTACATGATAGCACAAAAAATGAGGGACAGATACTATTTTTTATTCCGGGAATAAAAAATAGTATCTGTCCCTAATTTTACGAGGCGTAGGAATGCAGTCCGGGAAGGATGAAATTGACGCCGACAAAGGTGAAAAGCACCACAATGTACCCGATAATGGAAAGCCAGGCCGCGCGCCTCTCCTTCCATCCGCCCGCCATGCGCAAATGCAGGTACAGAGCGTAAACCAACCAGGTTATCAGCGAACAGGTCTCTTTGGGATCCCAGCCCCAATATGTTCCCCAGGCGGTGTTGGCCCAGATCGACCCCGTAGTCATGCCGATAGTAAGGAACGGGAAACCGAACGCGATGAAACGATACCCCAGGCCATCAAGCAACCGCGCCAGCGCGGAATTACGGCGGCGCGCGATGAGATAATAGATACCGGTCACGAACGACAGGGTCAACCCGCCGTAGCCGATAAAATACGTGATCACGTGAATGCTGATCCATCTGCTCTGGAGCGCGGGCATCAGCGGCGTTATCGAACCGTCAAGGGTGGCGATGTAATTCATCATCAACAGGACCAGCACGCTCACCACTTTACCGAGCGCCTTCACACTGTCAAAGAGGCTGAAAATGATGTACACAAGCGCCACGCACCAGGCCAGCAATACCAGCGCTTCGTACATGTTCGCGAACGGCGGCCTGCCCGCTTCGTACCAGCGGAGAGCGACAAGGACGCTGTGGCCGAGGAAACCGGCGCCGAATGACCATTCAGCGTTCCTCTCCAGATGTGTCCGGGGAAAGGCCGTCGCGAAAATATAAAAACCGGCGCCCAACAGATAGGCGATAAGCGCGAATTGCATGGCGTACGGTTGCATCTACGCCCTCCGCCGCGCCGCGCGCCTTTTGCCGGCATAGATCATGATGATGCCCAGGTTGAGCAGGATAAAACCGGTGAAAACCACGGGGACACCGGGGTCTTTGACCACCGTAAGCGAGGTCCAATCCGGTTTTTCCGCGTCGTATCCCGACTGGTAGAACGTATATCCGCCGAATGAGACCGGGCCGTTGACGGTGGCGTCACCGCGAAAAACACGCTTTCCGTCGGAAAAACGCAGGCGGCTGCGGAATTCCCTGACCATCGGTTTCTGCAATAACACGATCCGCACCGGATCATCCTGAGACATGGAAAGGTCGGGATGATTGGCGAACACCCAGCGCCGCGAACTGCTCTCAGGGGTACGCACAAACAGGAGCAGGGCGGGATTAAGCGCTTTATCGGAAAGATTGACCGGGTTGTTCTCCTCATCCAGCGCGAAATCAGGATAATACCCGTGAATGACGAACGAATAGCCGCCGAGCGTGTATTCCCTTCCCGGCACCGCGTCGAATTTCTTCTTCAATTTCCCGCCGTCAACCGCCACGCCCAGCTTAAAATACTGCGGCACGTACCATGACACGGAGAAATCATCCAGCCGGACGGAGAATCCCAGGGGGACATCCCCTCTTTCGCCGATGAACGCGGTGAACTCCTCGCCCCTGGTCAGATCGATCCTCCCCCGCTCGCCGGCGAGGAAACTGATGAGCGACCCGGCAAGGATCAGCAGGATCGAGGCGTGAGCGAGTTTAGAGCCGGCCCGCGTATGGCGCGAGAGCAGGCGGCGGAACAGGCATACCGTAAGGTTGGCCGCGAAAACTCCCAGTACCGCCAGGAACCACCAGCTGTAGAAGATCCTCGGCTGAACACGCTCCGGGGCCACGGCGCCGGCGAACGCGATACCGATGATCGCGCAGAGTATCCATAACGCCACGCGCATGGAACCGAGGGACTGCAGGAATTTATTCGAGGAGTGCGTGCTCATCCTACCTCTTTCATTGTCCGGGTGAACGCGGCGATCGTGCGCTCGATATCGGCGCCGGTGTGGCTGAAAGAAACAAATCCCGCCTCGAACTGTGACGGGGCAAGGCTGATCCCTTTATTGAGCATGGAACGGAAAAAAGCCGCGTACGCGCGGGTATCGGAAAGCCGGGCGGAAGCGTAATCACGGACTTCGCGGCCGGTAAAGAACGGGGTAAACAACGATCCGCAGCGGTTGACCCGCAACGGCATTCCCTGCCGTTCGCATGCCGCCCCCATGGCGCCACAGAGGCGCGCGGCCTTTTGGTCCAGCGCGGCGTAGTCCCTGCGGGAAAGTTCCTTTAGTGTGGCGAGCCCCGCGGCGACGGCGCAGGGATTCCCCGAAAGGGTCCCGGCCTGATAAACGTCGCCCAGGGGAGCCAGGCGGTCCATGATGCGGGCACTGCCCCCGAACGCGGCCAGCGGGAACCCGCCGCCGATTATTTTCCCCAGGCAGGTAAGGTCCGGCGTAACGCCGAAGATATCCTGCGCCCCGCCGTATTTCAGGCGGAAACCGGTGATCACTTCATCAAAGATCAGCACGATGCCGTATGTGCTCGCGAGGGAACGCACTGTCCTGAGATACCCCGGCTGAGGCGTGACCACCCCCATATTCGCCGCCACCGGCTCTACGATAATGCAGGCAACCCGCTCACCGTCCCTGGCCAGGCGCCGTTCCAGCGCCGCGGGATCATTATAGGGAAGCACGATGGTCTGGCGCGCCAGGGAAGCGGGAACGCCGGCGCTATCCGGGATCCCGAACGTCGCCCCTCCGGAACCGGCCTTGATCAGAAGGCTGTCGGAATGGCCATGGTAACAACCGTCGAATTTAATGATCTTTTCGCGCCCGGTATACCCGCGGGCGAGGCGGATCGCGCTCATCGCCGCCTCGGTCCCGGAACTGACGAGCCGGACCTTGCGCATCGAGGGAATAGCGCGCGCTATCTCCCGCGCCAGCTGAGTCTCCCCTTCGGTGGGCGCGCCGAAACTTGAGCCATTCTCCAGCGCGCGCCGCGCGGCCGCGGCCACTGAAGGGAACCGATGGCCGAGGATCAACGCCCCCCAGCTCATTACGTAATCGATATACGTGTTGCCGTCGGCATCGGTGATCCGCGATCCCCTGCCGCGCTTCATGAAAACCGGGGTAGTGCCCACGGCCTTGAACGCGCGCACCGGGCTGTTCACGCCGCCGACAAGCAGTTTCTTCGCTTTGGAAAAATTATGGATCGAACGGGAATGTCTCATTTCAGGGGAACGCGCTTGCCGGCGTCATGGCAGAAATATATCAGGTTCATCCTGTCCTTGAGCTCAAGGCCCTCAAAACACACGCCGGTCTGGTAATAATATTTCCCGTCGCCGGCCTTCACCGGGCGCAGGTTCTGCCAGATCACTTTTCCGACGCAGGCGATGGCCCGTTTATCGTCATTGACATAGACTTTCAATTCCAGCAGGCTGTCTTTTTTGATGATCTTCTTGAGCCACAGGCGGGCACCTCCGGCGGAAACATCGGCCGATGACGCGGGACTGTCTTGCGTCTCGCCATCGGCCCTATACGCCATCTTCAGGGCGATACCGACCCGCCTGAACCTGCGCTTCTCTTTTCCGGAGGCTTCTCGGGGGAGCACCATAATGGTTTTATTGTATCATAGAACAGCCGCCAAATCAGCCTTTGTTTTCTTGAACTCCCTGACGGTAAAGAACGCGCGGTATTCGGGGATCCCCGTCGACAAAGCCAGTGCCCTGATCAGCCGGGAACACTCGGCGCGCGTCGCGCAATGGATCATGGTGTACACGTTATACGGCCAGTCCGGCGCGGCCGCGCGCTCATAGCAATGGGTGATCTGCCGGGCCGCGCGAAAAACCCGCGCGGCCCGGCTGAGTTTCGCGGGCGGGACCCGCCAGGCCGCCATGCAGTTGGCGCGAAAACCGGCGTGACGGTGGCCGAGGATGATGCCGAAACGACGCAGGACCCCCGCTTTTTTATACCGTTCCAGCAGGCCCCGCAGGCGCGGCTCACTGATGCCGAGCCCGGCGGCGGCGCGCGCGAACGGGCGCCTGACCAACGGGAACGGCCGGTTCAACGCGATCACTGTTTTCTTATCGACACGGCGGGCGCGGGCGGACAAACGGGCCCACGGCCGTACCGGGCCGGAGGCGCCGCGATCCGTCAGATGGAACCGGGCATCGATCTTGAACGTCTGTATCACGGGAAAAGAACGCAGGGAACCGCCGGTCAAGGCTCTGATATCTTTGAGCGTCCGGACAAGTTTTTCCGCCGAACCGGCGGAGACGGTGAACCAGAGGTTGGGGTTCCCCTGCCTGAGGTAATTATGGCTTACTTCGCGCCGGGAGCTGACGGCGCGGGCCACTGCCGCGACATTCCGCGGCGCCACATCGGCGGCGCAGAGCGTGGAATGGATGCCCAGGCGTTTCGGGTCGAAGATCGCGCCCAGATACCGGATCACCTTCCGGCGTTCCAGGCGGGCAAGGATGGCCAGCACCTCGTCCTCGCTGATGCCGAACCGGGCGCCGGCGAGCGCGAACGGGCGCGCGGCCAGAGGAAAATCATCCTGAAGATACTGGAGAAGGAGCCGTTCCTTTTCGGTCATGAGGATACGCCGGGGAAAAACAGGCAATCGGGATCCTGGGCCATGTAATCCCCGGAGCCGTGGAAAGCGCGGGCGCGGCATCCCCCGCACGTCTTTTTGTTGCCGCACCGGCCGCAGGTGCCGGTGTAATCGAGCGTGCGCAATTTCCGGAAGACCTCGCTGTCGCTCCAGATCAGGCTGAATTTTTCCGCGCGCACATTGCCGGCCTTGAGCGGCAGGTATGGGCAGGGATGCACGTCGCCGTTGGGCAGGATACAGCAGTAGCTGGTGCCGGCGAGACAACCGTTCCGGAAGCGCGTCTCGATCCCCATGGCCTTGGCCAACGGGATGAACTGGGGCGCGCAGACAGGTTTGATCTCGATATTGAGCTCTTTCTGTTTAACCAGCACTTTGCCGAGGACTTCTTTTATCTCGGCGGCGCCGATAAATACGTCGCTGATCTCCTTGCCGCGCCCCGTAGGCACCAGAAAGAAAATATGGTGGGCCTTGGCGCCGATACCGGCGACAAAATCGGTGATCTCGGTGATCCGGCGGTAATTGCGCCGGGTCACGGTGGTATGCACCTGAAAATCAAGCCCTTGGGCGCGGCACAGCTTCATGCCGTTGACCGTCGCCTGCCAGGCGCCTTCATGCTTGCGGAAGGCGTCGTGCGCGGCGGGATCGATGCTGTCGAGACTGATGCCGGCGCGGCCGACCCCGGACTCTTTTATTTTACGCACTATCTCAGGGGTGAACAACACGCCGTTGGTGCCCAGCACGGGGCGCAGGCCCCGCGCGGCGGCGTGACGGATAAGCTCAAAAATATCCTGGCGCAGAAGCGGTTCGCCGCCGCTGAGGATAAGCACCTTGAACCCGGCCGCGGCGATCTCATCGATAAGCGCGAGCCCTTCCCGCGTGGTCAGCTCATCAGGATCCCGGCCTCCCGCGTCGCGATAACAGTGCTCGCATTTCAGATTACAGGCCTTAGTGGTATTCCAGGAAATGATCATTTTCTTCCCTTTTCTCCCGTTTCAAAACCCGTTTAGGATCCCCCGCTTCAGAACCCGCATCTGAAACTCGCGGCAAAATCCTGGTTTCAGATGCGGGTTCTGTCGGGGTGAACTTGGGCAAAATCCATTGCGTGGTATGTAATAATTATGTCGGCGCCGGCGCGGCGGATAGAAGTAAGTATCTCTCCCGTCACCCTCGCCTCATCGATCCAACCGGCTTTCGCCGCGGCCTTGACCATGGAATATTCGCCGCTGACGTTATAGGCGGCAAGCGGGATATTGAACTCGGCGCGGGCGCGTTCAATGACATCCAGATACGCCAGCGCCGGTTTTACCATGACGATATCGGCGCCCTCGGCGACATCCAGCGCGATCTCGCGCATCGCCTCGTCGCTGTTCGGCGGATCCATCTGATAGCCTTTACGATCACCGGACCGGGGCGCCGATCCGGCGGCCTCGCGGAACGGGCCGTAGAATCCGGAGGCGAACTTGGCGCTGTAGGCCATGATCGGCAGTTCCGGCAGGCACTCATCGTCAAGGATGGTACGGATGGCCTTGACCTGGCCGTCCATCATCGCCGACGGGGCGACCATGTCCGCGCCGGCCTTCGCCTGAGAGAGCGCGGCCTTGGCCAGCAATTCCAAGGTAGTATCGTTATCCACCACCGGGCCGTTCTTCGAGCTTTTGAGCACGCCGCACTGGCCGGTACTGGTAAACTCGCAGAGACAGACGTCGGTGATCACCGCGATGCCCTTGACCTTCGATTTTATCGCGGCGCACGCGCGCTGAATGATACCGTCACTGGCGTAGGCCTGGGAACCGAGCTCATCTTTTTTACCGGGGATACCGAAAAGCAGTACCGCGGGGATACCCAGTTCACGCGCCTGTTTGACTTCCACCAGCAGTTTATCGATGGAAAGCTGGAAGACGCCGGGCATCGAGGATACCGCCTTACGCGCGCCTTTGCCTTCACGGACAAAAAACGGCATGACCAGGTTATCGACGCTCACTCGGGTCTCGCGGATCATCCGGCGGAAGTTCTCATTCTGTCTCATCCTTCGAGGACGATACGTGGGGAAATCCATAACAGCCTCCTGATTGCTGAGAAGCCGCGTCTGAAACCATTGTTATCGTCACCGGTTTCAGATGCGGGTCCTGTCGAGGTGAATCTCGTCGTCGGTCAGATAACACGCCGGGTCTTCGCGCCACACGTCGCCATACACCGCCTCGGCGCGAGCGCGGAAATTCCCATTGCACAGCGAAAGCCATTTGCATGACGCGCACCGGCCTTTAAGCAATGCCGTGCGGTCTTTAAGCCCGGCCATCAATGGATCGGAAGTATCCATCCAGATCTCGCTGAACTTGCGCTGTTTGACGTTGCCGAATTTATGGATCTGCCAGAACTGGTCGGCATGCACATAGCCCTCATTATTGACGTTGGCGATGGCGATGCCCGAGGCGTTGCCTTTATTGTACTGGAGCAGTTCGAGGATCCGCGCGGCCTTGGCCGGGTCGCGTCTGAGCTCCCTCAGATAGACGTAGATGGCGTCGCAGTGGTTGTCGACGGTGAGCACCTCCCTGCCAATGCCCCGCTTGTGCATCGATTCAGCCCACGTACAGATCGATTCGACGCACTCGCGCGCCTGTTCCCGCGGAAGGTCATCCTGCGTCATCGCCGAACCGCGGCCGACATAGACCAGATGATAGAAGCAGATACGCTCGATATCTTCTTTTTCCACCAGCGCGAAGATACCTTTCAGATCGGGATAATTATGTTTGGTGATGGTGAAACGCAGGCCGACCTTCTGGTCTACCTTGACCAGATTGCGGATACCTTTAAGCGCCATCTCGAAAGCGCCTTTGGTGCCGCGGAAACGGTCGTTATTCTCGCCGATAGCGTCGAGGCTGACGCCGACATAATCGAAGCCACCCGCCTTGATCCGGGCGGCAGTGGGTCCGTTGATCAGCGTGCCGTTGGTGGAAATGACCGTGCGGATGCCTTTGCTCTTCGCGTAATCGTTGAGCTCGAAAAGGTCGGGCCGCATCAGCGGCTCGCCGCCGGAAAAAAGCAGTACCGGCACCTTGAATTCCGCCAGGTCGTCGATCATCGCCTTCGCCTGCGTGGTGGTGAGCTCACCGGTGTAATCCTGATTGGCGGAACTGGAATAACAATGGATGCAGGCGAGGTTACAGCGCCGGGTACAGTTCCAGACCACGATCGGCTTGCGGTTCCCGGAAGTCATCCCCTGGCGGTAGCGCAGTTCATCGCCGTACGTCTCGTGGTCACACAAAAGTCTGGTGATGGTTATCATTTTTTATACAGTTTGACGATCGCCCGCGCCAGCCCGTCGAGTGTGTACTCGCGTGCCTCCGCGGAGATCTTTATGCCGTTCTTTTTCGCGGTAGCGGAGGTGACCGGACCGATAGAGGCGAATTTCACAGCCGCCGGCCGTTTTTTCCCGAACACCTTCACAAATCCCTCGACGCACGAGGAGCTGGTGAAGCTGACCAGGTCGCAATTCTCCAGGATCGCGCTGTCGCCCGCCGCGCGTTTCCGAAGGCGGGCGCGGTACGCGGGGATGACACTGACCCGGGCGCCGGCTTTAGCCAGCCCGTGCGGCAACACATCGCGCGCCTCCTGCGCCCTGACAATAAGGATCGCCGTGCCCTTGACCCCCTGCTTTTTCAAAGCGGCGAGCAGTCCCTCCTGCCGGTATTCTTTCGGCGTCGTATCGACAGTGAGGCCCAGTTCCGCGACCGCGGCGGCGGTGCGCGGGCCGATAGCCGCGACCTTCACGCCGTGCAGACAACGGCAATCGAGTTTCAATGCCGCCATACGCTGGCGGAAAACCTTGACCCCGTTCTGGCTGGTAAAGATAAGCCAGGAAAACGCGCGGATATCCCGTATCGCCCGGTCCAACCGCACGTAATCCTTCAACCGCTCGATGGAGATCAACGGAAATTCCACGCATTCGGCGCCGAGCGCGGAAAGCATGCCGGAGAACCGGCCGCTCTCGTCGGAAGGGACAGTGACCAGGATCCGCCGGCCGAAGAGCGGGCGCTTCTCGAACCAGTTCAATTTATCGCGCAACGAGACCACTTCGCCGACGACGAGGATGGCCGGAGCGGAGAATTTCGCCGCGGTAGCGCGCGCGACGATGTTCGCCAGCGTCCCGTCAAGACTGCGCTGACGATCCCAGCTTCCCCACCGCACCAGGCAACACGGAGTCGACGGCGCGCGGCCGTATTTGACCAGCGTGGAAACGATCTTCTCCAGATTCTCGAAGCCCATCAGGAAAACAAGCGTGCCTAATCCGGTGGATATCTTCGGCCAGTCAATGCTCGTCTCTTCTTTCGTCGGATCTTCCTGCCCGGTAAAAATGCCCAACGACGAGGTATACCCGCGCTGGGTGACCGGGATGCCGGCGTAGGCGGGAACGGCGACCGCGCTGGTAATGCCGGGAACGACCTCGAACGGGATCCCCGCGGCGACGAGCTCAAGCGCCTCTTCGCCTCCCCTGCCGAAGATGAACGGGTCGCCGCCTTTGAGGCGGACCACCGTCTTTCCCTGTTTTCCCAGGCGGACAAGCAGGGCGTTGATCTTATCCTGGCGCATCGTATGCTTGCTTGACGCCTTACCGACAAAAACGCGTTCGGCCGGCTCGGGGATAAGCGCGAGGATGCGCGGATTGACCAGCCGGTCATAGACCACCGCATCGGCGCGCTCAAGCAGGCGTTTCGCCTTGAGCGTCAACAATTCCGGGTCGCCGGGACCGGCACCCACCAGATATACCGTGCCTTTATTCTTCATCGTCTATCTCCGCGAGGATCTTCCTGCCGCCCGAGTCCAGCGCTTCGCGCGCCAGCGCGCGGGCCAGCGCGGCCGCGCCGGCCACCGTCGAACTTCCGCTCACCGCGGCGCTCCGCGCGCCGTCTTTGCTGATGATAAGGGCCGACAACACCAGTTTCTTTCCGCGCAATTTCGCGTACACCGCCACCGGAAGGCGACAGCCGCCGCCGGTCGCGCGCAGGAATTCGCGTTCCGCCCCGACACACGCCAGCGCGCGCGGATCATTGAGGCGGCCGCACAGCCGCGCCATCAAACGGTCATTTTTGCGTATCTCAATCGCCAGAACTCCCTGCCCGCAGGCGGGAAGAAGGATATTCACCGGGATCACCTTAAAACGCGCGGCGCGGATATTCAATCTCTGCAAGCCCGCCCGCGCCACGATGATCGCGTCATACAACCCCTCATTGAGTTTGCGAATGCGCGTATCGAGATTTCCCCGCAGGCCCTCGATCCTCACATCAGGCCGCAGGCGCAGTATCTGAGCGGCCCGCCGCAAGCTGGTGGTACCGACCCGCGCGCCTTTTTTCAACGCCATCAGCTCCCGGCCGTCCGTGCTGATGATCGCGTCCCGCGGATCCTTGCGCTTCGCCGCGGCGCCCAGTATCAGCCCCGGCGCCAGCTCCGACGGAAGGTCTTTCATGCTGTGCACGGCCAGATCGATCGTGCCGGCGAGCAGTTCATCCTCTATCTCTTTGACGAATATCCCTTTGGCGTCCCGCCCCCAGTCCTTGACCCGGTCGCCGAGGGTGGTGATGGTCTTGAGTTCGAACGCGTACCCCGGGAATGACCGGCGCAATGAACGGATCACCTGCGTTGCCTGCGTCACGGACAAAAGCGATCCCCGCGCCCCGACGATAATAACGCGCCGCGCCGCGCTCATGGCAGGCTCCCGTCAAGCCTGCCGAGGATGGCGTCAAGATGGCGCTCGATGATCTCCTCGGCCTTACGGGCCTCGCGATTCCGGTCATTGATATTGGCGTCCCTGACCTGCGCCAGGTCGTCGATATTATAGACGTACGCGTTATCAACGGAATTCGCCGCGGGATCGATATTGCGCGGCATTCCGAGGTCGATGAGGAACAACGGCGTATTGCCGCGCTGTCCCATCGCCGCGGCGATATCGGCGCGGCTCAGCACGTAGTGCGGCGCGCTGGTGGAACTGATGACGATATCCGCCGCGGAAAGCGCCCCGGCGATCTCGTCGAAACGGATGGCCTCGCCGCCAAAAACGCCCGCGAGCTCCCGGGCCTTTTCGTAGGTGCGGTTAGCCACCATGACGGTGCTCACGCCCCGGGAATACAGGTTCTTCACCGTCATCTCGCCGATCTTGCCGGCCCCGACGATGAGGACTTTCTTGCCGTCCAGGCTCTCGAATATCTTGCGCGACAACTCTATGGCGGCGGTGCTCACCGATACCGCGCCTTTGCCGATCCCGGTCTCGGTGCGGACCTTCTTGCCGATGCGGATGGCCTCCTCAAAAAGGTCGTTGAGGCGCCTGCCGCTGACGCCCATCTCGCGGGCGCGGAAATAGGCGTCCTTCACCTGCCCGAATATCTGCGTTTCGCCGACGATCATCGAGTCGAGCGAGGCGGCGACGCGCAAAAGATGCCTCACCGCTTCTTTGCCGCTGAACGAATACAGGTACGCGGAGAGCTCCTCAAAACGGATATCCTGAAAATCGCTGATGAAACGTTTGATGGAATCGGCGCCGGTGCCGGCGGTGACCGCGGCGTAGATCTCGGTGCGATTGCAGGTGGAAAGGATGATATCCTCTTCCACACACGCGCGGCGCTTGAGCTGGGTAAGGGCATCCGTCAGCCGTTCCGGGGAGAAGGAAAGCCTTTCCCGGACCTGGATGGGCGCGCTTTTATGGTTAACCCCGATGACCTGGATCATATATCCTTAAAAATACGAGTGCAGTCCCGGGAGCAGGAAACTCACTCCGAAATACGTGAACAGCACGGCGGCGAAACCGAGCACCGCGACACGGGCGCTCTTTTTCCCTTTCCATCCGGATACCAGCCTCCCGTGCAGATAGACCACATAGATGAACCAGAGGATGAGCGACGCCGTCTCTTTAGGATCCCAGCTCCAGAACGAACCCCACGCGCTCCATGCCCAAAGCGAACCGGTGACCAGTCCGACGGTAAGGCAGACAAAACCGGCCGCGACCGCTTTATACCCGAGCCGGTCGACCAGTTCCAGCGGCGGAAGACGGAAGAAAAACGCGTCCACGTTGCGCGATTTCACCTCGCGCTCCTGCCAGAGGTACATGATCCCGAAACAAAACGCCATCAGGAAGCAGGCGTAACTGAGCAGGAACGATGAGGCGTGGATGCCCAGCCAGGGGCTCCTCAGCGCCGGAACAAGCGGCCGCAAGGCCGGGTCGACGCCCAGAGAATACCCGGTGACCGCGGCGGCCAGCGGCAGGACGAACGCCCCGTTGACCAGTTCCCGGCGGCGCGCCTCGACGAAACTGTATACCATGACGATCACCCAGCCGAAGAATGAAAGCGACTCGTGCAGATTGGACATGGGCGGATAGCCCAGCAGGAACGCGCGGATAGCCAGCGCGACGGTATGCGCGGCGAAACCGGCGCAACAGGCCCAGAACGAGATCGTCCCGGCGGGCCGGCGCTGGGTGAGGAAAAACGCCGCGGAGAGCGCGGCGGAGAGCGCGTACGCGGCGAAGGCCGCGGTCAATACGGGCGTGTATATCCGTATCGGATCGGTCATCGGGGACTCCGTTTGAGGAACCGGGCCAGCGAGCGCTTGCGTTCGGCGATATCGGGCTCCCGTTCTTTGAGACGGCACCGTTCGGCGGCGACCGCTTTGAGCGCGCGGGCATATCCCGGGATGAACCGTTTCTCCAGGTCGAGCCGCATCCGGCGCGCCAGGCACGGGGCGGCGCCGCCGGTGGAGATGCTCAGGATAAGGCCGCCTTTGGCGATGACCGACGGCACGATGAAACTGCACAGGGACGGGACATCGACGACATTGCAGGCCATGCCGCGCCGCGCGGCTTCGCGCGACACCGCCTCATTCACCCGGCGGTCACCGGTAGCGGCCACGGCGAGAAAAAAACCCTTCAGCATGCCGGTACGGAATCCCCGCGCGAGATGTATCAGGCGCCGGGCTTTCGCCAGCCGCGCCAGGCCCGCGCACAGCGCGGGGCTGATCACCGTGACCCTGGCGCCGGCGGCGCGCAACGTAACGGCCTTGCGCAAGGCAACCGGCCCGCCGCCGACCACACAGCAGGGCCTGTCCTTAAGATCGAGCAATACAGGATAATATCTCATTGATGTATACGGGTAAAGGAAAACAGGGGCAGTATACTGCCCCTGTCATGGGAGGACCGTCGGAAAGAAGCTATTCTTTGATATTCTTCGCGACGGCCTTGACCGAACGTTCCACGTGCTGAAAATCCTCCGGCGTAAGGATCCGGTTCAGGTCGAGCAAAACAAGCAGGCGGTCTTTGAGCTTGCCGACCCCTTTGATGTAATGCTCGGGGACTTCCGTATCCACCAGGCTGGGAACCTCATCGACGCAATCCGAGGAAAGGCGGAGCACTTCGGAAACGGAATCGACGATCATGCCGACGGTATTCTCGCCCACCTCGACGACGATGATCCGGGTGTTCTCGCCGCGCTGTTGGGATTCAAGGCCCAGCCGCTTGGCGAGATCGATCACCGCCAGCACCTGGCCGCGCAGGTTGACCACGCCCTCGATAAAGACCGGGGCTTTGGGCAGATACGTGATCTGCACAAGGCGCACGATCTCGCGGACCTGGCTGATATCGACACCGAATTCTTCCTTGCCGATCGTGAACACGACTAACTGATATTCTTTCGGTTTTTGCTCAGCCATGCAAACCCTCCGTTTGTTATTACACGCCCAGGATCGTGAATATCTTCTTCAATGACTCCGTAGTGGGGAAAAGCAGGAACAACCCCTCCATGCTCAGCCCTTTCACCTGCAGATCGGTCTTTATGTAAAGCGCCTCTTCAGCTTCCTGCGCGATCTGTATAAAGATAAAATCCAGTATCGCCGCGACCATGTCCATCGCCATGGACGGCGTGGAAAGCATGATCATCATCTTCGTCATATCCGCCAGCGCGGAAACATAGGCGCCGCCGAGGATATTGCATATCTCCTGGAGCGCCGACCGGAACAGCGGGTCGTTGAAATCTATCTCGCTCTTGTCCTTGCCGAGCAAGGCGCCGGCGAGGAAACGGGCGTCGTTGGGGGAAAGCAGAAGGAATATCCGGCCGCCGATATCGCCCGCGATCTCCATGCCAAGGACAAAGAATATCTTCTCAGGCCCTTCCAGCAGGTGGGCGATGCGCTCAACGGGGATAAGGCTCACCTGGGGAACAGATATCTCGACCTTGGCCGCGATCATATCGGCCAGCGCGGTCGCGGCCGTGGCCGAGCCGATCGACCCGATCTCTTTGAGCACGTCCATCTGATACGGGGACATCTTCTGTTCTTCGTCCATGGTAAACCCTTACTTCCTTTCGGTTTTTAACGTATGCTATGGCTGTTGCGCCATGTTGACGATCGCGGCGGCGATCTGCGAAAGGGGCAATACCGCGTCCGCCAGCCCCTCTTTGACCACCGACCGGGGCATCCCCCACACGACCGAGGACTCCTCGTCCTGCACGATGACCCTGCCGCCTTTTTCCTTGATCTTGCGGCACCCTTCCATCCCGTCCTTCCCCATGCCGGTAAGGATAACACCCAGGATATTCCTGCCGAATATCTCGGCGGCGGAAAGCATGGTCATATCGATGGCCGGGCGGACGAAATTCACCAGCGGATCCTGGGTCAGGAACACCGCGATCTCCCCGTCCTTACGGTCGACCACCATATGCGATCCCGCGGGGGCGACGAGCGCCCGGCACGGAGCGATCCGGTCGCCGGATTCGGCCTCTTTCGTCCTGATCCCCGACTGCCAGCCGATCCGCTCCGCGAAACTCATGGTAAAACCCTTCGGCATGTGCTGGACGATGAGGAATGAGGCGGGAATGTCCGCCGGAATATCCTTCATGATGTCAAGCACCGCCTTCGGCCCTCCGGTCGAGGCGCCGATGATAACCAGCTTCCGGATCCCCGCCGGCTTTATCTCCTCGACAACGGGAGCCGGAGTGGCCTGGAATGAGGACAGGTATTTATCAAAATCTATCTTGGCGGCAAGCTTTATCTTGGAAACGATCTCGCTCCTCAGCTTGTCCAGCCCTAATGATATCTCCCCCGCGGGCTTCGCGATGAAATCGACCGCACCGAGTTCGAGCGCCCTCATCGTCGCCGTGGCGCCCGCCCTGGTATACGCCGAAAGCATGATCACGCGCGTCGGCTGTTTCTTCACCAGTTCCTGAAGCACCTCGATCCCGTCTTTAACGGGGAGATTTATATCCAATGTTATGACGTCGGGCTTAAGGGATGCCGCCTTCTCCAGCGCCTCATCACCATCCTTGGCCTTACCGACAACCTCGAGCTCGGGATCGCTATCGATTATATCGGTGATGATCCGCCGCATCAGGAATGAATCGTCCACAACGAGGACCCGAACCTTCTCGCCCATTACACCTCTTTTTCGCCCCAGGAAATCGTCTTGACCAGCACCTTGCCGTCTTCCAGGTTGAACTCGATAGTCCGCCCGAAAGTACCGCCGACTTCCTGCCCGACGATCTTTATGCCCAACTCTTTAAGCATCGCCAACGCCATCTCTATGTTCTTCTGCCCGACATTAAGCACGCTGTCGGCATTGATGAAACTGAACATATGCGCGCCGCCGAAAAGCTTGACGACGATCCGGTTTTTCGGACAGCCCCGTTTCTCGAACTCCGCCACCATCTCGTTAATACAACCGTTGACAAAGCGGTGCGGATTGTTCCGCATCTTCGCTTTATCCATATCGGGAAGCATGGCATGCGCCATCGCGCCCAGTTTCTTGACCGGGTCATAAAACGTGATCCCCAGACATGACCCCAGCCCGCGCGTCACAAGCACCGCGGGAGGATGAGGATATATCTGCAGATCCGCCATCTGCACTTCAACGATATTCTCTTCCATGATACCCGCCGTTATCCTCCTAACGCGCGTTTGACCGCTTCAATTACCCGGGAAGGCTGAAAGGGTTTGGTAACAAAGTCTTTCGCCCCCGCCTGGATAGCCTCGACGACCAGCGAGTGCTGGCCCATGGCGGATACCATGATGATCTTCGCCTGGGGATCGACCTTCACGATCTCCTTCACCGCGCCGATCCCGTCGATCTCCTCGATCTTGGGCATGACGATATCCATGGTCACCAAGTCGGGCTTAAGCTGTGTGTACTTCTCGATCGCCTCTTTCCCGTTCTCCGCCTCCCCGCAGATCTCGATACCCTCTTTTTTGAGGATATCCGAGAGCATCCTCCGCATGAAAAGCGCGTCATCAACTACCAACACCCTTGCCATCGTAGTACCTCCCTTTCAATGTGGCCCGCTCACGCGCCGGCCAGTTGCCTGCTTACTGCACCTTTCTGTAGATCTTCCGAATATGATCGACAGGAATGAACAAGTCCTTCTCCCAGATACTCTCGACTTTCGCGATGATCAGGACGCCCTTCGAATTCAATCCCTGGGCGAACTTTGTCATCAGCGCGTCCTGCTGTTCACGGTTGAAATAGATCATCACGTTCCGGCAAAAGACCACGTCCAGGAATTTAAGCGGCGGATCGGTGATGAGATTATGCCGGTCGAACCTGATCAACGCCTTCAACTCATCCTTGGCGACGTACGCCCCCCCGTCCTCGCGGTCGAAATACTTGTTCAGGAACGGCAGGGGTATATCTTTGACCTCATCCGCCGCGTACCGCCCGGACCTGCCTTTATTGAGCGCGTCGTTATCGACATCGGTCGCGTAGATGCGTACCGCGCACCCTTCATGGCCCCGCAACGCCTCGCTCATCAGCATGGCGATGGAATACGGTTCCTGGCCGGAAGCGCAGGCCGCCGACCATATCCTGATCAGTTTCTTGTCCCCGCCCGCCTCCCTGCCGAGGAACTCGGGAATGATGCGCTGTCTGAAAGAATCGAAGACATCTTTGTCCCGGAAAAAATGGGTGACATTGATCGAAAGGTCGTCGAGGAAAAGGTCAAGCTCCCCCGGATTCTCTTTCATATAGCTGATATAGTCCAGGTAATTCTCCGCATGAGTGTCGACGAGGCGCGAACGCAGATGGCGGTCGATGAAATTGCGCCGGTACGACGAAAGCTCCACCCCTTTGCGCTCCGCGATGAAACGCAGGATCTTGAGGATGTCCTCATCGGGAAACTTTACCTTAAGGTCTTCCATCACGCGTCAATGCTCCGGGTTCTTGCTGATGATATCGATCGCCTTCGTCAATTCCTTGATCACGTCGGTCTTGAACTGCAACTCCTGCTCCTTAAGCTTGGTGTACATGCGCCCTTTGTCGGTAATGACGTATTTGGGCGGAAGCCTGTTCAGCGCGAAGACCATCATGTCCATCACGCATTTCTGGCATTTGCAGACATCCTTGCGCTCGCCCAACAACATCTCGAGCTCTTCCTCGGCCATCTTTTCCATGTAATTCTGGATCTTCATCGCCCCTCCTTCGCCCTGTGATGAATAGCTACCGGTCCTCAAAAACTATCTTCACGCACGAGCCCTCGACAAGCGGCGTGGTAAACCCCGCGGGAACCTCATTGACCAGAAGGCGCAGGCGCTTGCCGCGCACGCGCTGGGGGTCAACATTCACATATTTGAATATCTCCGAAAGCAGGACCCTGCGCTCGGAAGCATGGTAAACCCGGATATCGGCGCCGTCGATGATGAATTCGTCGGGATTGACCTGCTGGCCGTTCATATATACCTGCGTGGTCTCCACCGCCAGCTCTATCTCGTTCCCGTCGACCGTAACGCGCATCTTCTCGACACATGACGGTATCTCGACGCAGTCACGGATGCGGTAGCAGGTAGTTTCCGTGGCGCTGAATTCCAGCGCGTCCCCCGCCGCCAGCTCGACGTCGAGATCGCACGATATCCCGTTGCGCGTCAGGGAAAAATTGCGCTGGGTAAGGATCTTCGGGGTCCCGTTGATGTTAACAAGGACCTGGCGTTGCGTCAGGCTCGATCCCCGCACGCCGGACACATCGAGCGCCTGGGAAACCACGGGAGGGCAGACCCGCACCGCGCACCGGTCCTCCACCGCCGCGGCCAGCGCCGCCGGTTTTCCGTCAATGGTCACGCGCGGCCAGAGGTCCATTCCCTGCCCGTTGCAAAAAACCTGGATGGGACGGATCTCAACGATATCCTGGACCCGCGCCGCCGCGTCCACGCCGTCAATGGCGCCCGCGAATTCTATCCTGTCGCCGTTCTCTATCTTTTCCGAAAGGGCCTCCACGGGATTCCCGTTGCGGATGATCGCCGCGGGCGAACCGAAAGTGCCCTTAATGATGCGCATCTCACCGTTCACCGTAAAGGTCAGCGCCAGCCCCGGCCGGGCGTGGAGCTTATTCCCCGCCAGCGCGCCGGAAAGCGTAAGCGCTCCCAGAACATCCTTCTTCTGCTCGAAATCAAGCACCGCGATCTTAACGCCGTTCACCTCCGCCTCAATGAACTGCAGGCCCTGCGCGCGCTCGGTCATCAGCGCGATGCCGATAGGCGTGACCGCTTCGGAACCCTGAAGTTTTCCGGTGCGGTCGATCAGCCCTTTGATGAGCGACGGGAGCCTGATACCGACTTTATACTGAGGGATACCGAACGCCCCGGCCAGCGCCGGGATAAGGCCGGGTGTCAACGCGCCGCCGCCGACAAGCACGACCGCCGACGGCGCCGCGCCGTTAAGCTCGACCGCCGTGGCGGCGATCGATCCGGCGAGTTTGGCGACTGCGGGAGACAGAAGGCGCTTGAGCGCCTCTCCCTCGATGACGCGCGGCCGGTCCCAGATGTCGGCGTACTCTATCGAACCGCCGCCGTCAGCCAGCCGCTTTATCTTCTCGGCGTTCGCGAAATCGCACAACAGGTTCTCCGAGATGCATTCCGTGATCTCGTCTCCGGCCTCGGGGACCATGCCGTAGGCAAAAACCTGGCTTTCCCTCGCCAGGGCGAGGTCGGAGGTTCCCGCGCCGATGTCGACGAGGACGATATTAAGGTTACGCAATTCCTGCGGGATGATCGCGTTCATCGCCGAGATCGGCTCCAGCGTGATATTGGTGGCGGTAAGCCCCGCCTTCCTGAGCACCGTACGGATGCTGTCCAGGACGATGCGCGGCAGGAACGTGGCGATGATCTCAGCCGCGACGGTGGACGCTTTGTGGCCGACGGGATCCCCGATCCGGTTGCCGTCGACCTCGTAAAACACCGGGCTATAGCCGGCGCAGTAATATCCCGAAAGGGAGTTGCCGGAATCGGTGGCGATAGCGTCCACCCCTTCCATCTCGACATCCTTGAGGAACGCGGCGGTGACTTCTTCAGGGACGGCGAACTCGCGTTCCACCCGGGTCTTGTACGTCGTCAGGTTGCGCCCGGCGACGGCGACGCCGACCTTCTCCAGCTTCCGGCCGAGACGGCCCTCGAGCCGTTCCCGGATAAGGCTCACCGTGCGGGCGACCTCGTCGATGCTGTGGATCTGGCCGTCGAGCATGCACCGGGTGGTATGCTCGATGACTTCCATGTCGATGATCTCCAGGCAGGAGACCGCCCCGTCGATCGCGGCGGAAGGAAGATCGTCCGTCCGGCGGCAGACCAGCCCCATGACCTTGCGCGTTCCTATATCAAGCGCGAAAATATCTTCCATCACACTCCGATGATATTGAGGATCTTCTTGATCGAATCATACTCCAGGAGGAATATGACGAACAGGCTCACTTCCACGCCCTCAATGACCAGGTTGTTCTCTATGGGAAGCAGGTACCCGTTCTCCCCGCTGATGAATTTCTTGAGCATGATCGCGTTCAGGCGGTCCATCCGGTCGACAATAGTCTGCGGAATGGAAGGGATAAGCTGGTGCAACTGGAGCAGTTCTCCGATGGCGTTGAGGTACGAACTGCAGAGGATATGCGCGCTTTCCGACAGCGCGGACGCCTCGAGTATATTCAGCAACTGGGTGGCGCCGTACGGGCGCTTCATCAGGATATCGATCATCGTCATCGCGCTTTTCTGCGAGAAAAGCACGAGCATGCCCCCCCGGAGCGCGCCGAGGATGCTCAGGTCCACCGCGATCCCGAGCTCATCGGGGGCGATGAGGAATTCCGACGCGGAAATGCGCTCCGCGCTGACAAGATTGACCCGCGGGACCTCGATGGAAACCTTGCGCTTGAGTATCTGGCTGAGCGCCGTGGCCGCCGAACCGCCGCCGATCGTCCCGACTTCCTTCAACACGTCGAGCTGTTCTTTAGTCGGACTGAAGTGCTCCATCACCGCTCCTGTCTACCTGAGGCTCATGATATCAAGGATGAGGGCAACCCTGCCGTCTCCCAGTATCGTCGCGCCCGCGATGCCTTTCGTGCGCTTGATCAATGAGCCAAGAGGTTTCACCGCGATATCCTGTTCGCCGAGGACCTGGGAAACCCCCAAGCCCAGCGCCTTCTTCCCGTATTCGACGATCACCAGCGAAAGCCGGTCATCGCCGTCCTGCGCCGCCACGGAAGACTTGGCGATACCGAGTTCCTTGTTCAACCGGATGATCGGGATGACTTCTTCGCGGACCTTGACCACCTCAAAACTCTGGAGAAGGCGCAGTTCCGTGGCCTTGAGCTTGATCGTCTCGCGGATATTCATGAGCGGGATGGCGAATATCTCGTCCTCGACCCGGACAAGCATGGCCTTGATGATCGCCAGCGTAAGCGGCAGGGTGAGGATGAAACACGAGCCTTCGCCTTTCTTCGTCTCGAAATCGACGCGGCCGCCCAGCGACTCGATCTTCGACCGCACCACATCGAGCCCGACGCCGCGGCCGGAAATATCCGTAATGGTCTTCGCCGTGGAAAAACCGGGAAGGGTGATGAGATCCAATATCTTTTTCTCGTCTATCGCGGCCGCCTCGTCCTTCGTGATCAGCCCTTTCGTGATGGCGACAGCGCGCACCGCCTCAAAATCGATCCCTTTGCCGTCATCCCCCACTTCGATATAGATCTGCCCCTTCTGCCTGCTGACACGGATAAAGACCTTGCCGCGGGGGTTCTTGCCGGCGGCCTTACGGACCTCGGTTTTCTCAAGGCCATGGTCGATACTGTTGCGCACCAGATGCAGGAGCGGGTCGCTGATCTCGTCAAGAACCATCCTGTCCAGTTCGATATCGGAACCGATGATCTCCAGTTCGACGTCCTTTTCCTGTTTGCGCGACACATCCCGCACAACGCGCGGGAAGGCATCCAGGATGTAGGCGACAGGCAGGAGGCGGGTCTGCATGACTTCATCCTGCAAGGCGGACGTAAGCCGGTCCAGCGCGAAACTCACCTCTTCCAGCGCCTCGTTCTTGGTGGCCTGAACGATCTGGACCAGGCGTATCTTGGCGATGGCCAGTTCTCCCATGAGGTTCATGATCTTATCGAGCCGCTCCACCGGGATGCGCATGCTCTGGATCTTCTTCACAAAGGAATGCGTAGGCTGGACAACCGCCGCTTTATCGGCGTCCGGCCGCGCTTCCGCGCCGTCGGTAGCCTCGGCTTTCGGCGCCTCGGCGGGCAGTTCAACCGGCGTGACCTGGATCTCGGCGACTTCGGATATATTCAGGAGCTCCTGACGCACCAGCGCCGCCGGCTCTTTGCTCATCAGGTACGCGGAGAAAGAAAGGTCGAATTTGCCTTCTTTGAGCGCTTCGACATCGGGCTCAGACTTGATCAGCTCGCCCAGCTTGCGCAGGTTGGTGATGACGAGGAACGCCCGGGCCTCCTTCATCACGCAGTCTTTGCTCAGGGCGATGGCGATATACTGGAGGCTCGCGTCCTTCCTCAGCGCTTTGATGCGCTGGAGCTGGGCCGCGTCGAACCGGGAATTGTCGAACTGGATGGCGGAACCGTTGTCCTCGATCTCGATGTGGGATTTTTTGCTCTCAACGGGCTCGACGGCGGTGCCGCCCAGGAAACTCTTGAGCCGCCCGGTGATCTCGGCGATATCGATGACCGATTCCTGTTTCGCCTTGATCTCGCCGAAAAGCCCTTCCAGGATATCGACCCCGGCAAAGAGCGTATCCATGATCTCGCCGGTGAGCTTCAGGCGTTTGTTGCGCAATTCGTCAAACAAGTCCTCCATGGAATGGGTCAGATGGGTAAGTTTATCGTACCCCATGGTGGCGGACATGCCCTTGAGCGTGTGTACACAGCGGAATATCTCGTTGATGGGGGCAGGGTCGGAAGGTTTCTCCTCGAGCTTCACCAGGCAGTTGCTGATATTGCCGAGATATTCCTCCGATTCAGAAAGGAATAATTCCCTGTAACTGTCTTGCATGATACTCCTTCCATACAGACGGGACACCCGGGCCCGGGCGTTCCATCAACTTATTTCCCGATGGCCTTCAACATCAACTGCAACCCGTCGGGATCGGGGATAAGGAAAAAATGGCCCGTGACGCTGGCCTCCGGCTCCTTGAATTCCGATTCGACGAGAAGCGCGAACTGCGATTTACAACTCAGGTCTATCAATATGTAATCGACGATCGCCCCGGCCATGTCGATGATCAGCTCGGGGACCGTGGGAACAAGCCCCAGCCCCACGAACGAACCGAGGGCGCCGAGATACGCGTTGGCGAGGATCACGCCCACTTCTTTAAGCGCGGAACGCTCAATATCGGAGATGACGCGGGCGCTCCCTCCCGCCTGGGATTTCCCGGTCATCAACGCCGCCAGAGTCAAGGCATCCCGCTGGGAGAAGATAAATATGATATTACTGGGAAGATCGCCGAGCACCCGCAACATCAGCCCCACGACGAGCTGATCCGTGCCGCCGACGGCCTTCGGGACATCCTCAATGGGAAGGAACAGGATACGGGGAACGACGATGTCGATCTTCCTGTCGAGAAGCTGGGACAGCGCGGTAGCGGCATTCCCCGCGCAGATGTTCCCGATCTCTCGCAACGCGTCTTTCTGAAGATCGGTAAAATTCAGTTCTTCCACGCTCACTCCGCTTGCGGCACGTTCCTGCCCGTCCGCGACAGACGGGCCGGCCGCGCTGGTTTCATTTGCAGGATACGCGAAAACATGTGCCGTATGAACAAGACGGCATCGGCACTCATTATTTTTTCCACCAAAAACACGCCCTCTTAGGAGATTATAAACTACCGTGACTTAATGTCAAGCAAAATAATCCCCTCTAACCCCTGTTCTATTCTATATTTACAAAAAAGAAAGGCCGGGCGAAACCGGCCCCAAAAACGCCCGGGCGGAAATAAAAAAGGCCCCCCGGAATTGACCGGAGGGCCTTCGCGAAAACCTGTTATTCACAGGCGGATTCGATGCGCAATGTCCCATTGCCGTCATCGTAATAGTCGCCCCAGTTCCCCGCTGAGCTATTGGTGATATCCGACGCTTTGGGCAGATGGCCTTCGGTGAAATAGTTCGCGCCGAAATTGGAAGTCCCGTTCATCAACTGCTCCGCGGCGGGAAAACCCGAGGTATCATTGCAGGAATCGTTGTACGGGCAGGTCGCGTTGATATGGAACTGCGCGTACCAGGTGCTCAGGGCGCCGCGGATGGCGCCGGCATCGGCCTGGCAGGTCGCTCTCAACGCGTCGCGCCGGAGGTTGATGAACCGCGTCACCGCCACCCCCGCCAGGATCCCGATGATAACGATCACCATGATCAACTCGATGAGCGTAAAACCTTTCTTTTCCATTATTGCTCCCGGTAGGAATAAACAGGGCCCTTCAGGATATTCCTGAAGGGCCCTGTGATCGTTCGTTCAGAAACGCCCGCTTACGGAGTGCAAGCGGTGTCGATATTCAGCACACCGGTGCCGTCATCGTAATAATCGCCCCAGTTGCCCCCCGACGCGTTGGTGATATCTGTCGTCTTAGGAAGGCGCCCCTCGGCAAAATAATTCGCGCCGAAGCTTGAGGTGCTGTTCGAAAGCTGAGTGGAAAGCGGATATCCTGAAGTGTTATTACAGGTGCCGGCGTACGGACAGCTGTTGTTCAAGTTGAACTGCGCGTACCACGTGGTCAACGCACTGCGGATCGCGCCGACATCCGACTGGCAGGTCGCCCTCAACGCGTCGCGCCGAAGACTGACAAACCGGGGAACGGCCACCGCGGCCAAGATACCGATAATAACAATAACCATAACGAGCTCAATAAGCGTAAAACCTTTTTTGTTCATGCGCTCCTCCTTTGCGTTGAGTTTAACATACCCTTTCCCCTTGTCAAGCGATTTTATGTTAACCGAGGCCGGATATCGCGCGGCCCCGGGATGACCCGGAACGATCATTCCGGAAAGAAAGAAACCACTACCAGAGATTCTCCTTCACCCATGAATCCATCTTCTCCAGCTGGTCGAGCGCCGTCGTAACTTTCTTCTGCCGACGGTCCGCGACGATGGGATTCTTCCGGTCGAAGATGCCCGCCGCGCGATCCCGCTCTTCCTGCGCCGCGGCGCGCGACTCATCCAGCCGCCGCTGTTCCGCCAGCGCCTGGCGCCGGGTCTCTTCCACCTTGCGCCGGCGCGCCAACTCCTCCAGCTTACGCTGTTGCTGTTCCCGCGCCGCCTCTTCTTTTTCCTGGGCGGTAATGAACCGGAGGTTCTCGGCCCTGCGCGCCGCTTCCAACCGCTGTTGCGCGGACATCGCCCGCTTCTGTTCATTCGCCTCGCGCTGACGGTCCTGTTCGGCCTTGCGCTCTTTCGCCGCGGTGATCTTCCGGAGGCGCTCTTCCTGCCGGATCTTCTCTTCCTCGGTCTTTACCTGTATCCGGAACTCACGCACCGGGTCCGCCGCGGTGCGCCCGGCCGGCGATTTAGCGGGGAGTGAGGCAGCGCGCCGCGGCGCGGCCGTTTTCACAGCCGCCGAAGCCGGCGCCGTTTTGCCCGTCTTCTCGTCGATCGCGCGTTTCTGACGAAGCGCGTCGTTATATTGACGGTCGAGCGCCTCGATATTTTTCTCTTCCGCGGCTATCTGTTTGTTAACGCTCTCCAGGTTGTCCGCGGCTCCGGCCGCGGGAAGGAAGCCGCACCACCATATCCCGGCGATGACCATGCCCCCGATCATAGTCCGCTTCATTTATCCCCCGTCTTTTTTTCAAGAAGGCCGTTCACATCCCGCGCGTCGTTACGCAGGTCCGTCTCCAGCCTCAGCCCCTGTTCCAGAAGCGACTTCTGCCTGCGGATCAGCTCATCAAGGTCATCCTTCGAGGCCACAGAAGCGCTTCGCGAGGAAAGCAGTTCCAGGTCCATAGCGTTTTGCCTGCGCGCGTTCTCCGTTATCGCGCGTAAACGCGCTTCCTCTTCCTCACGTTCCCGTTCCTCATCCAGCGCCCGCTGTCGGCGTTCTTCTTCCCGACGGGCAAGCTCCTCCTGCTGACGGCGCGCCTCTTCGGCGCGCGCCTGACGAAGGCCTTCCAGCTCTTTCCGGCGCTGTTCCAATTCGAGATTCCTGCGTTCCAAAGCTATGCGTTCCTCTTCCAGCGTCATCTTCTTCGCTGTCTCGGCAAGTTCCCGCCTGCTGCGCCGTTCACTCTCCTGCCGGGCCGCGTCTTCCGCCTGAAGCTTCTTCTCCACGTCCCTCCGCGCCGCTTCCACTTCCCGCCGCTGGCGCTTCTCTTCCTCAAACTTCATCAGCGCCAGTCTCTTGGCCTCCGCGGCTTTCGCGGCTTCTTCCACCTGGCGCCGGAGATCGGCCTCCCGGGCTTTCTCCCGCTCACGCTGTTCCCGCAGGAACTCCTCATTCTGTTTCTGCTCCTGCCTGAGCCTGATCTGCTCGCTTAACCTCTCTTCCTGCGCCTTTTTTTCGGCGAGCGTCTTACTCAATTCCGCGATCTTCGCGGCAATTTCCGCCCGTTGCTGTAATTCCTCTTTACTGACGAGCGCCTGGAGGCGCAACGCGGCAAACCGCTTCTCCTCTTCCGCGGCGGCCTGCTGGCGCCGTTCCTCCTCAGCTTTCAACGCCGCCTGCCGGTTTTCCTCGGCCTTCTTCGCCGCCTCTTCGGCCAGACGTTTCTTCTCGGCCGCTATCTTTTCTTTCGCCTGCTTTTCATCTTCTATCTTCTTCGCCGCCGCCTGTTTTTTCTCCTCAGCGGCCTTCGCCAGCGCCTGTTTCCGTTCTTCTTCCTTTTTCGCCGCGTCCAGCACCTGCTGTGTGCGTTTCTCCTCGGCCTTCTTCACCGCCTCTTCGGCCAAACGCTTCTTCTCGGCCGCTATCTTTTCTTTCGTCTGCTTTTCATCTTCTATCTTCTTCGCCGCCGCCTGTTTTTTCTCCTCAGCGGCCTTCGCCAGCGCCTGTTTCCGTTCTTCTTCCTTTTTCGCCGCCTCCAGCACCTGCTGTGTGCGTTTCTCCTCGGCCTTCTTCACCGCTTCGTCGGCCAGACGTTTCTTCTCGGCCGCTATCTTTTCTTTCGCCTGCTTCGCGTCTTCTATTTTCTTCGCCGCGGCCTGTTTTTTCTCCTCAGCGGCTTTCACCAGCGCCTGTTTCCGGTCTTCTTCCTTTTTCGCCGCCTCCAGCACCTGCTGTTTACGCTTCTCTTCGACCTTCTTCACCGCTTCGTCGGCCCGGCGTTTCCTCTCCACCGCTATCTTTTCTTTCGCCTGCCGTTTCTCATCGGCCTGCTCCTGCCGGACCCGGATCTCCACCAGCTTATCTACTTCCGCCTGTTTATCCGTCAACAAACGCATGAAATCCTCGCGTTTATCGAGCCAGGCCCCGAATTCAACGCGCCGCTGTTCTTCCGCCTTGGTCAGCTCTTTGCGCTCCTTAAGCTGAGCCGTCCGCGCGTCATCCGAGATCTTTTTCCGTATCTGTTCCTCAGTAAGCTGTTTCCGGCGCGATGCCGCGTCTTTCGCCTGTTCCACAAACCGCGCTTCTTCCTCTTTCAATCTCTCCCGCTCATCCGTCAGCACTTTTTTCTTGCGCGACTCCACCGCCAACCGGTCCATATCCAGCCGTTGTTGCGCCACATCCAGCCTCTGTTTCTCGATCAACAGCCTCTGACGCTCGACTTCAAGCGCGGACAACTGGTTCTGGATGCGTAATTCGTCTATCTTCTTCTGACGCTCCTCTTCCGAGAGGGGCGCGGAAACGGGAACAGACACCGGAGCGGGGGCAGAAACAGCGGCGGACGGGGAAACAACGAGCGGCTCGGAAGCCGCATCCACCGGAACAGCGGCGGGGACAACAACCGCCGCCTTCCGCGCTACCCGAGGCTGAACAGCCTGTTCTCCCATCGCGCGCTCTTTCTCCGCCCTCCGTTCCAACAGGGCCTTTTCCCGCAATAACTGTTCCTTACGGATAAACGCCGCCTCCCGGGCCCGGGCAAGCGCGCTCAATTGAGCGGCAAGCTCATTCTTCTTCATATATATCGCTTCCTCGGTCTCCTCGCCGGTGCCGGCAAAACCGGCCCGGGCCCCGGCACAAAGGACCGAACAAAAGCAGATAAAGGCCGCTACGGATATACGCTTCATAAACTCTTTATTCAAGATGGCCCCTGATGATCTCCCTAAGTTTCCGCACCTCATCAACCGAATACTGCCGCCACCGGTTGATCATGTTCCGCCGCGCTTTGGGAAAAACACCGCGTTTTTCGTACCGGAATAATGTCTGCTTGGAGATCCCAAGCTTTTCCGCAACTTCCTGCGCCGTCAAAAGCTTGTTGTCCAATATGTCACCCCTTTCGCTGTTCATGGTGTCCCGCCTCGCTGAGTATACTTAATCATATTTGATAGTATTGTACGTAGTTTACCCGAAACTGTCAACTATCTTCGCTTTATCGGCTTCAGACTGAAAGACCAGCTCGAGGCCCATCAGATAACGGGCGCCCTGTTCCATCCGGCAATTGACGACTTTCGCTCCGCACCCGACGGTTTCCTTCTGGACCTTAAACTCTACCCGCAATGCCAGTTGCGGCGGAAGATACAGCATTGTCTCCAGCCCGACGGATGAACCGTCCCGGGAAAAATCGGTCGTGACCGCGTCAAAACGGCACTGGCCGCTCAACACAAACGTGTCCTGGGCAATGATCACGGAAACGGGTATCCGCGCCGGGATCCGTTCGGCCTTCCGGTAAAAACTGACGCCGCGCAGGCGATTAGGGGAATCGGCCACCAACACATGCGCCTCCAGCATGCGTTCATCCAGGTTCCAATACGCGTCCTGCGCCGCGTGGATAGAAGCGGCGCTGGCCATCAACAACTCCACATTCATCCCGCTCATGCGCCCGCACGCGTCAGCAAGAGACGCGTCGCGAGGATTGGAGGCCGCGATATACAGCGTCCCCGCCACCTTGAACAACGGGAACAGCGCGTTACTGACGCAGAACGCCGGCTCGAGCGCGGTAAGGGCTTCTTCCTGCACCGCGTAATCCGAGATCCTGACGTACGCCACGCCGCTTTCGCGGGCGAAGAACATCATCAGCTGTTCCTGCGTAAGATAGCGCAACTGGACAAGACAGTACCAGACCGAATGTCCGGTGCGCAACGACTCTTCGCGGGCCGACGCTAAAAGCGACTCGCCGATCACCTTGCCGTCTACCAGCTTCTCTTCCAGCGTCGTGTCGTAAATACGCGGCTCCCGGCTCACTATTTTTTCATGACGCTGATCATACCCCACATCGGCAGGAATATGGCCAACGCCATGCCCATAACCACCAACCCGAGCATGGCGGTCATGAGCGGTTCGATCATCGTGGTCAGGTTCTTGATCGCCGTCCTGACTTCGAGTTGGAAATACTCGGCCACGGAATCAAGCATCATCGGCAGTGAACCACTGCGTTCGCCGACCGCGATCATATACCCCACCAGGCGGGGGAAGAACTTGCTGTTAAGGACCGCCTGCGAAATACCTTTTCCGTCGGAAACATCCTGTTTGATCCGGGCAAGCTCTTTCGTGAGCACCACATTCCCCAGGGTCGAACCGACGATATCCAGGGTCCGGAGCACCGGCAGGCCCGACTGGTAAAGGACGCTCAGCATCGTGGCGAAACGCAGCATGGTGATCTTGGTATACAGCTTGCCGAAGACCGGCACGTCGAACTTAAGGCTGTCCCACCAGAACCTGCCGAACGGAGTGGCGAGCAGGCGTTTAAAAAGGAAAAAACCGGCGATAGCGCCGGCGATGAGCGCGTACCAGTATGTCCGCACCACGAATCCGACGAAGATCATGACCTGCGTAGGCAACGGAAGCGCCGCGTTGGCGTCTTTATAGATGGAGGCGAACTGCGGGATGACGAAAACCGAAAGCACGACGACCGCCACGATCATGGCGATAACGACCATGATGGGGTACCGCATCGCGGCGGAGATATTCGACTGGTTCTCCATATCCTCCTCGAGCATATCGGAAAGCCGCATCAAGACCTTGTCCAGTATGCCCGCGGCTTCGCCGGCCACCACGGTATTCACATATATGTCGGGAAAAACATGGGGGTGTTTGCCCAGGGCGCCGGAAAGGGTGGAGCCGCCTTCCACGTCTTTGATCACCTGGATAAGCGCTTTTTTCAACGCGGGGTCATCGGCCTGCTCGGAAAGGACGCGCAGACCCTCGAGGATCGGCACCGCCGCTTTAATGATCGTGGCAAACTGCCGGCTGAAGATCACCAGCGCGCGCGGATCGCCCCGTTGTACCGGTTTGAGTGAAGAAAGGGAAGCGCGGGCCTTGCCCTTGAACGCGATGCTCACCGGCATCAGCCCCTGGCGCGCGAGCTCGGTGGTCAGGACCATCTCGGTGGCCGCTTCCATCTCGCCCTTGATCAGTTTGCCGGCCTTATCGACCGCTTTATACGCGTATATGCCCATATCGCCCGCTCGTTAGTTCTCTGTTCTCTGTCTTCTATTTTCTATTCAACCAATTGGCGATCTTATCCGAATACTGGCTGATGTCGGCTTCCTTCACCTGCGGCTTGCGCGCCATAACGGGCGCCGCCGCTCCCGGCGCCCCGATCACCGGCTGAAGCTCGACCGCGGCCGCCGCGCTGGCTTTAAGATCCATGTGCTCCTCGCAGACCCGGGCGACTTCCTCGACGGTAGTGATCCCCGCCAGCGCCTTTTCTATCCCGTCTTCGCTGAGAAGCTTGAGCCCTTTTCCCTGCGCCGCTTTCCGTAATTCCATCGCGGAGGCCCCGCCGATGACCATCTCCCTGAGCTCGTCATCGATCGGCATCAGCTCAAAAATACCGCTCCTGCCGCGGAACCCCGTCCCTTTGCAATGCTCACAGCCCTTACCGCGGTACAACGTGACCATGCGGCCTTTGAACCCCCACTTATCGATCACCGCCTGGGTAGGTTCGTACGGTTCCTTGCAGTGCTCGCAGATCTTACGCACCAGGCGCTGAGCCATGACGCCGATCAGCGAGGCGGAGATGAGGAACGGCTCGACACCCATATTGATAAGACGGGTGACCGCCGAGGCGGAATCATTCGTATGCAGTGTGGAAAACACGAGGTGGCCGGTGAGCGCCGCCTGGATGGCGATGACCGCGGTCTCCAGGTCGCGGATCTCGCCGACCATGATCACATCGGGATCCTGCCTGAGCATGGCGCGCAGGCCGTTGGCGAAGGTGATCCCCGCCCGGGTATTGACCTGCACCTGGCGGATCAGCCCGAGCCGGTACTCGACGGGATCCTCGATGGTGATGATATTGCGGTCGACGGTGTTGATGCGCATGAGCGATGAATACAGCGTGGTCGTCTTGCCGCTCCCGGTGGGGCCGGTGGTAAGGATGATGCCGTACGGGCGGGAAATAAGCTCCTCAAACCGCTTCATCTGTTCCACGGTCGAGAACCCCATCTTCTCGAGGCCGATCATAACCGACGCGGTATCGAGGAGACGAAGCACCACATTCTCGCCGTAAATGGTCGGCATGGTCGAGACACGGTAATCGACCACCTTTTCGTCAAACCTCGACTGGAAATGGCCGTCCTGCGGCACCCGGCTCTCGGCGATGTCCATGCCGGCCAGGACCTTGATGCGCGAAATGATCGCCGGCTCCCACTCTTTGGGCGGCATGGGGATCTCATGGAGCAAACCGTCGATCCGGAAACGGATACGGGTAATATCCTGCTCCGGCTCGATATGGATATCCGACGCCCGGTCCTTGACCGCCTGGGAAATGATCAGGTCGACCAGCTTGATGATCGACGACCCTTCCGATCCCGCCGAAAGGTCCGTCTGCTGGGACATATTCTGCGTCAAGTTGGCCATCAGATCGTCTTTTCCCGCCTCCTGGCCATAGATATGTTCCCGCGCCTCGGCCAACTCATCGGAGCCGGCAAGATACACCTCAACGGCCATCCCGGCCTGCAGGCGGAGCTGATCGATGGAAAAAAGATCGGTAGGCTCGGCCATCGCCACATACAAAACGTTATTCTCGACCTTGACCGGTATCGCCTGCGTCTGCTCGGAAAGCGAGAACGGGATCATCTTGATCAAGGCGGGGTCGGGCTTGGCCGCGTCAAGGCTGACATAACTGAAGCCCATGCGGCGCGCCATGGCGGAATAAAGAGCGGAACGGGAGATCAGCTTCAGCTCCACGACGACTTTTTCCAGCGGCCGTTTGAGCTTCCGCATCTCGTCAGTCGCCTTATCCAGGTCGGCCTGAGAAAGCAGTTTTTCTTCCAGTAAAAGCGACTGGAGGTCCAGGTCGTTCATTTCACCGCTCCCTTTTTAATCTCTTTCACCCATCCCTTCACGACCGCCGCCTTTACCTCGTCGGGCTCCAGGAACACGTACCGCAAATAACATTTCGCCGCTTCGTTCCGGTCTTTAAGATACCGCTCGTAGATGATGCCGAGATTATAATACGCGTCCTTGTCGCGGGGATTAAGCCTGACCGCCTCCTCGAGGCAAGATTGCGCCTTGCGTATTTCCTCGGTTTTGATATGTATCACCGCCTCATTATAAAGCGCGTCCGCCCGGCGCACCCGGTCCTCGGCCGCCGCCTTCCGGTTTTTCTTCCCGGAAACGCCCTGCGCGCGCGGAGGGGAAGAAAGCTCTTCCCCGAGAAGCGCCTGGGCCTCGGCGAACCGCGCGTTCGCGGACGCGTAGTCCCCTTCCTCAACGAGGCTCCTGCCGTCCTTATACAGCTGGTTCGCCCGTTCCACGCGCTGTTCGCGGGTCAACTCTTCCCCGAAAACAGGCCGCGCCGGAACCATCAGCCACACAAAACACGCCAGCCCTATGATATATTTTCTCATTTTTTAACCGCCCCGACTCCCTGCACCTCGACATCGACCCGCTTCACGGCGGCAGGCGGCTCGGCCGCCTGTTGCGACAAAAGAAGCAGTTTCCCGATCTGAGAAAGCTTTTCCTGCATCTGGCTTAATTCCGCGCGCGCGGCATTCAGGTCGGAGATCAGGTTCTCCCGGTCTATCTGCAGGGCGACATTGCGCTCCCGCAGCATGGCGCTGTCACGCTCCATCTCTTTGAACTGTCCCAGCGAAAGCGCGAGTTTGTCCTCGCGCTTGCGTATCTCGCCCTCGAGCGAGCGGATCTTGTCCTGGCGCTTGTTCAATTCCAGCTGGTTAAGCTCATCCTTCGTCTTAAGCCACGCGACCCAGGTCTCCAGGTCGTTGATGCGTCCGTCACCGCGCCCGTCACCCATGACCCGGGCAAGCTCCTTGCCGCCTTCGGAAGGTTTTGTCGTCGCGGCGTTCAATTTCGCCTCCAGCGAGAACAACTGCGCGGAAAGCTCCTGATTCCGCTGGACGTTCTCCTGAAGCTTGCGCTGGAGTTCCTCATTCCGCCCCTCCACCTGGCGCAATAACGCCACCTTACGGACGAGCGCGCGGTTTTGCGCGATCACCTCCCACAATTTACGCTGAAGCTCGGCGAAACGCGCGCGCTCCGCGGCCACCGAGGACTCAAGCGAAATCTGCAACGCCTGCGTGCGGGCCAATGCGGCCTTGAGCTCTCCCTGCGCCGACACCAGTTCCCGGATCGTCTCTTCTTTCGAACCGATCACCCGTTTTTGCGCCGACTCGTCGAGATTCATCCGGGACGAATAATAATACCACGTTGTCCCGGCTCCCAGCGATCCGGCGGCGGCGGCGACGAATAAATAGGTAAAGAGTCTCATTGCTTCTCCCTAAACTCCGTCTTGAACGGCCTTTCGGAAACAACAACCGGCACGGCCGTTACGGGCGCCGGCACGGGAACCGGCTTCACGACAGGCGCTTTCACCGCTTCAACAGTTTCTTTTTTAACCGTGGCTTTATCGCCCGCGGGCGCCGCGTTCTTCGCGTTCGCGCCGCGCCGCGGGGCCTCATCGGCCTCAACAGTCGGTTCGGGGACCGGCGGAGTCTCACCGTCCTTGATGATTTTGACGGTCACAAAAATAAGCAGGTCTGTTTTTTCGGACGGATTCGAGGTCGAACCTGTCTGCCGGCTCTTGAATAACCACCCGATCAGCGGAAGATCCCCCAAAAACGGTATCTTGCTCTCCGTTGTCAGCGATTCCTCTTTGACCAACCCGCCGATAACCACGGTCTGTCCGTCCTTCAACTGCACCTCGGTCTGCGCCGAGCGCGAAGACGTGATCGGCCCCTCATTGACCCCGTCCCGGGTGGAGGCATAACCGATGAGACTGCTGACCTCGGGCTTCAGCTTGAGTTTGACATGGCCGTCAGGGCTGATCTGGGGAGTGACGTCAAGGCTGACCCCCACGTTATAGCTCTGCCATCCGGTCACCTCCAGCTTGCCGGTTGTCGCGTTGCGCTCGTAGGTGGGCTGGGAAAGGACCTTGCCCACATTGATCGTGGCGTTATGATTATTCAGCGTGATAATGCGGGGGTTGGCGACCAGGTGGGTCTTCGACCGGGACTTAAGCGCGTCGAAGACCAACTGGACCCCGGTAAAATCCAGAGTACCGAACGTGAACTCGTCGGCATCGGCCGTCGGCCAGCTCTCGCCGACGGTGCCGCCGTCCACCGTAGGATTGTACTTGCTGGCCTCTTGCGTGGTGAACGGGAACGTGATCGGGCGCTTGGCGCCGGTAGCCTTGATCGTCGTCTGCCAATCGATGCCGAGCTTTTCCGCGCTCGTCAGCGAGGTCTCCACAAGCTTCGCCTCGATCAACACCTGCGGGGTCAGCTCATCGAGCGAGGCAATCATCCCGTCGATCTTCGCCAGCACGGACGGCGAATCGGTGACCACGATGGAATTCGAGCGCGCGTCCGCCTCGATGGAACCGTCGCCGCTGAGCACCTTGGCCAGGGTTTCTTTGATCTTGGCCGCCTCGGCGTTATTAAGCTTGAATAATTTAGTCTGCCTGCCTTCGCGCCGGGCCTCTTCCTGGCTGGTGACCTTGTAAACATTTTCTTTCTTGCTGTAGGCGAACCCGTTGACGGTGATGATCGAATCAAGCGCCTGGTCGATGCTGACCTTCGTCAAGTGCACCGTCACCACGCCTTTCACCGATTCGGAGAAAACGATGTTCAGGTCATACTGCGTGGCCAACTGCCGGAGCACGTCTTTTATGTCCACCTCGCGGAACTCGAGCGACTCGATGAGCTGAGGTTTTTCGTCGGCGGCCGGGGAACGGCCGGGAACCGCGCACAGTCCGCAGAGCGCGATGCACGCCACCACTAGTATTCTCATAGACTCCTCTTCTTATTTTTTTTCGGGAAAATTAAGGTAAAATTTCTGGTCGCCCTTCTGCAAAAGCACCTTGTCTTTCAACACATCTGCCACCTGGAGATTGCCGAGCCGGTCGCCTTTCCTGACGATCAGGTTATTTATAAACGCGAATCCCGTGCCGTTGCCCAGCGTGACCCCCTGCAACGTCAGTGTCTCAACACGTTCTTCCTGCTTGCCCGCCAGCGAGCCAAAAGGGTCGCGCCCCCACGTGTCACCCTTGCCGGATTTCTGCGCGGAGATCTTCGCCGCGTCGTCGGGGATCTGTGTGGCGGTGACGCGCGCCGTGACGGGCTCGGGGACGGTTCTTGCGGGCGCCTTCTTCGCGCCCTTGCTCATCGAGGAAAAGCTGTTATACATCACAATCCCCATTATAATTACCAGAATTCCGGTAACAATCAACTGTTTTTGTTCTTTTGTAATTTCGCTCATTTTTCAGCTCATTCCCACATCAACACAGTACTGACCACAAGATCGGCTTCCAGCGGCCCGGCGCTCCCGGTGGACTCACCGGGAATCTTCACCCGTTTCATCAGGGAAAGCGATTCGGTGGAAAACGGGTACGGCGGGACATTCATCTTCTGGATGAATTCCGCCAGGTTCCGGTACTCGCAATAGAGCACCAGCTCCACGTATACCTTCGCCACCCCCGGCGACAGATCCGGGTCCTTAATATCCTCGCGCGGGCGGATCGTCACGACGTCCAGCTTGTTTTCAACGGCCATCCGGCCCAGGGCCTGAATGATCTTCGGCAACTGTTTTTTGTTGAACACCATCTCCTTGAGCTCGGTATCCTGTTTCTGTATCTCCTCGGCCGCCTTAGCGGCATTGGGCAAACTGCGCACCAGTTCCTGCGCCTCCTGGAGCTTCGCCTGCCCGGCACGGAACTCAGCCTCCCCTTTCCGTGCGGACGCCAGGATCCCTTTGCCGATGAAGAAATACAACAGCGCCAGGAACAGCACGGATAGGCCGACAAATATCAGGAAACCAAAAACTTTATTCTTTTTCTTCATGACAGCCTTAATAATTCAGCGCGCACGATATCTCGAAATCCGCCGACGCGGCAGACGAATACGCGCTCTTCTTGCTCGCGACCAGTTCGACCTGGCTGAAATACGGCGATTCCTCAAGCGTCATCACGAACTGCGAAAGGACAAGGTCGGCAATAGTATACTGCGGGGGGTAAACCGTGCCGAATAATCTCACCCGCAGGGGCTTCTGCCCTTTATCCGTCTCGATCTTCGTCAGCGTGATATCCGCCGGAATGATCACGCTCAATTCGCGAAGCATGCCTGTCCAGTACGGCTGGCGCCCCCGGGCCTTTTCCAGCAATTCCTTGTTCTGTACGACCCTGCCGCGCAACGCCTGATATTCCCTGACCTTGCGCGCGGAAGGATCCAATCGCTCTATCTCCCCTTTAAGCCGCACCGTCAGAGCCTGATACTTCAGCCCGTTAACATAGACCAGGCCGTACAGCACGAGATTGACCAGAAGGACCGCGGGGAACGCGAATTTAAGCAACAGGGACGCGATATTCGCCTTCTGCTCCAGCCGCTCTTTCATCGGAAGGAGATTGACCCTGCCGCCGTTCGCCAGGCACATGCCGAAAGCGACCGCCTGGTGCGGCGCCGCCTGTTCCATCACCATCTCCTGGCTATGCAAACGGTCCGACCATCCCCGGACGGACTTGAGGATATTGAGCGGCTGGATCCTGCGGACGCCCTCGACATTCATCTGCAGGAACTTGTCCATATTCTTGATCCGGGAACAACCTCCGGTCAGGTAGATATCCTCGACCTTCTCGGCCCGGAACGTCTTCACGTAATACTGAATGGTGCGCGAGATCTCCATGACCAGCCGTTCCAATACCGGACGCAACATCATCGCGATCTGTTCGCCGCGGAACTGGCCGAAATCCGTGATATACTCCGCTTTGGCGTCCGCGTCCAGGGGGATGCCCCAGTTACGCTTGAGCGTCTCCACGTCCGCGGGACCGATCTCGTGGCCCGCGAGCGCCAAAAGCCCTTTATCCAGGGCCGCGGTGAAATGGTCGCCGCCGAGGGGAATCTCGCGCGAGAAAAGAAGATTATGGCCTTTGTAGAAATTAAGCTGGGAAACCGAAGCTCCTATGTCGAACAGGACGACCGCTCCCTTGGGATGGGGATCGAAACAGAACGGCAGGAGATTACCGAGGCTGTCGGCGATGGTGAAGATACCCGTCGGCGTCAATCCCACGTCCTTGAGCAATTGGACCTGCTCGTCGATCACCGCGCGATCAGCGGCGACGCAGGTTATCTGGGTCTGCGCGCTCTTCTCCTCCCCCAGTGAACCGGTGACGAAATAATCATATGAGATAGTGGAGATGTCCGTCTGCGCGGGAAGGCGTTTTTTAAGCTCGAGCCCCACCGCTCCCCGCAGGTCTTTCTTGTTCATCGGGGGCATAGTAAGGGAAAATATGAACACGCCCCTCCCGGAAACAGTGATACGGGCAGAACAGCCCTGGGCGCGCGCGTCGCTGATGAAATCACGGATGAATTCCTGCGTTACCCGTTTCTTCTCCGCCGGGTTCTCCCGCGCCGCCGGAGGCAAGGCGCGCGTCATGCAGGAGCGCACGCCGTAGCGGGAACCGGACTTCTGTAGCCGCATGATCTTGAGGTACGCCGATCCCGCGTCGATACCGATAATGGTATTCGACGAGGAAACGATACCGGAAAATGCCGAGAACAAAGAACGGCCTTTTCCGCCCGGCGCCTTATTTTTTATCTCTGGTTGTTCCGCCATAGTTTACGACCGTATCGATATCCGCACTTTGAGCACGTCAAGTTCCCGGAGTATCTTTTCCTGGTTCTGCAATATCTGATTCAACTTCTGCTCGTTCTCGCCCTGCCCCTGCTCCTGACGCGCCTGCAGGTCGCTGATCCGCGTCTGCAAATCGTTTATCCGCGTTTTCATGCTTTCCAGCGCCGTGGCGATATCATCCTCGGGAGCGGGCGCCCTCTGGGCGCGCGAAACAGCGGCGAAAGCCAGCACCGCGGCACAACACGCGACGGCGATGAAAATACGTTTTCTGCCCATATCCGCTCCTTTCACTGTTCCACCCATTTGATCCCGCCCAAACCGAACGCGTACCCCGACATCTTGCTGACAGCGCTCGCGTCGTACGAGATGGACACCATCCCGCTCAGGTAGATATTCCTCCCGTAAATACCCTTGGCATCGATATAATTGAACGTGATGTCGCCGTTCTCCGTATAGATGAAATCGTCGAAATTACGCCGGGAGAGTTTGTTCTCCGGCCAGGTCCCGTCGGGCGTATCCACGCTGATGATATCCCCGTTCTTCGTCGCCATGTTGGGATACTCCAGGGGCCGTTTCGAAAAATACGCCTCGTTGCCGCCTTTGATCACCACATCGCCTTCCACCACCAGCCCGGTACGGTCAAAACGGACGGAATCATAACGACAGTCGACAATAAAGTCGCTCATGATATACCAGAGCGTATCGTTGTAGACATCCCAGTCGACAAGGGCGGTAGGAGCCAGCCAGCAGGGGGACTTATCCCACCGCCGGATATCGGTATTGCCCAGCCCCCAGAACTCGTCGTTCTGTACCCGCACGGTCTTCCCGTCCCAGCTCACAGAGGTGATGATCCCCCAATCCGTGTTATCCCAGTTCCCGATGGTCTTCGGCGCCCCGTACACCAGCCGGCGCACCGCCTGATAATAATCGTTGTAGTAGGAAAAGACCGGCACGGGGAACGTGATGGTATACTCCCCGCTCCAATTGTTATAGGTGATGCTCTTCGGTTGCGGAGCGACCACAATCCGGTCGCCGACGACCCAGTCGACCGCGGACGCGGCATCGTCAAGCACAATGCGATTGGCGGCGGCCTTCGAGTACAGCGGCCGCCAGGTATCCACTGTGCAATGGCCGCGGGTGATATCCCTGATCACCGCGCTCGGCGCGCTCCCCCACCCGCTGTCGCTGAAAATACTGGTATCGAGAAGCAGTTCCGTGCGTGTACTGCGGGTGATGGAAACGATCTTCGCGCTCAACTGCGGCTTCCATGACCAGCCGTACATAGCCGCCCGGGATTCATAATACGTCATATCGACCGCCGGGAACGGTTCCGCGGCGATGACCCTCGCGCGGATGGTATTCCCTCCGGCGGTAGGCACGATCGGCACAGTGCCGCTGTGCAGGTCGGAGGGATCCTCGTTATAGACCGCGTCATTGTCGCCCTTATAATAGCTCGCCTGGATATCCCCGTTGAAAATGCTGAACCTGTTGGCGGCATGGCCTTTGGCGGTCACCTGCGACCAGTCGAAGATCCCTTTCGCCTGGATCACTTTGGTGAACTGGCCGGTCCGGAGCACCATCTTAAGCTGTCTGCTCGAGATATATTTGGCGATCGAGGGCGTATACCCTTTCGTTTCCACGGCGACATCGCCGTCGACCTGTTCCGCGCCGACGGAGTTCCGGCAACAGACCTGGTACTGGGCCCCGGGGAGGGAATGCGTCACCCATTCCGACGCCAGGGTACAGCTATTGTCGCCGTTATCGGTGCGCCAGGTCCCGTTCTCAACCAGCATGTTCATCGCCCAGTTCTGTCCCGACAACGCCGCGTACATCGCTTTCTCCGAATTGAACAACCGCAGGCTCGCGTCGAAGCCCGAAGAGGCGATCATCGCCAGCGACCACCCCAGCCCGCCGAGGAGCATGATCATGAAAACGACGATGATCAGGGTGAAACCGCTCTTATTCCCGCGGCGCGCGCTCATTACCGGAAATTCCACGGGTACACCTTCGCATTAAAGGTTTTCGACTGCCCCGACGAGCTCAAGCTCAGCGTCACATTCACGCAGGCGATATCCGTATGCTGAGGAGTGATGAGCGGCGCCGGAAGGGCCTGGCTCTGGTTGTCGTAATACGCGAACGTCAGATTGCTCACGCCGTCGGCCAGGGTATTGTTGTTGCGCCGGAGCCCGCCCCCCGAGACACTGAATCCGATCGTCTGGTTATTCACATCGATGAACCGGAAACAACTGGCGTTGGCGACCAGGACCGAAGTATCGTTATTGACCTGGCGGATCTCCCTGACCATGCGCATCATCGCCATCCTTCCCTGAGAGACCACCTCATTCCGGAACGAGACGAAATTCCAGAGACGGATGACCTCCCGGATGTACATCGACGCCACCCCCGCCATCAACCCGATAGTAACCATCACCAGAACGAGCTCAATGAGCGTCAACCCCCGCGATCGTTTTACCTTGACGGCCATATCAGCGTTTTGAGATAAGTGTATTCATTACCGCGTTCACCATATTCCGGGCGTTACGCACCGTAACAGTAACCAGTTTATAATCGGTCGCGCTCGTCACCGTCGTCCAGTCCGTCCCGGACAGATTGGCGTAGTTCACCGTAACAGTCGTAGTGAACGGGCCGTTAACCTGCGAGAAATTCGCGAAATCGTCGACATCGTTGTACCCGGGATAGCTTTCCCCGTTATTCGGACCGAGCGCGGTATTACCGCTGTAATCCGGGTCGACGAATGCCTTGGAACCGATCTCCTCCAACAGCTGTTCCGCATAAAACGTGGCGTCGCCCACCGCTTCGGACTTGAGCGAACGCGTTGATACCGTCGCGAAATTCGTCATCAACGCCGGGATAGCCATACCGACCACGACAATGACCACGATCATCTCGACGAGGGTCGCGCCCCGTTCACCGCGAAGGCTCATGGCTGTCTCACCAGTCCGGTCTCGTTCTCCACCGTCACCGTCCGCCCGACATTCTTGAAGCTGATCACTACCGACCCGCCGCTCACGGGAGACCCTGTCCAGTTGAATGTCACGCTGGGCTGGCCTCCGAAACTGGCGCTGGTGATATTGACACCCGCGTACCGCGGGTCGCGTGGAAAATCAAGCGTCATGTTCGCCCGGGTGAACGGACTCTTCATATTCACCCACAGAGTGGAATTAGTGGCATTTTCCTCCTGGGCGTAATAACTTTTGTTGGCGAGATTGAAAACGACGCGGGCGCGCAGATGGCGGGACATGGCGTACTGCTGGACATAGCGGAGGTCCGCGGCGAGGGCTTTGGCGGCGGCGCTTACCTTGGCGGTTTCAAGCCCGCGCAGGCGCGGGATAGCGGCGGCGGAGAGGATACCCACGATGATCATCACCATGAGCAATTCGAGCAAGGTCACGCCTTTCGTCAAGCGCTGTTTGAGGTTCTCGATATCCTCGTGCGTATATTCCCGCCACGAATTAATGCGATTCCTCCGCTGTTCCGGAAAGATGCCGCGCTTTTCGTAACGGATCAGCGTTTGCTTGGAAATCCCTAATAGAGCGGCTACTTCCCGCGCGCGAAAGAGTTTCACCGTAGAATCTCCTGATATACCTTAATGATATTTGCCTATATTTTACCAATTTTCGCTTTTATAGCAAGAAAAAATATTTCTTTCACATACGGCGCAGTATGTTATAATCCAAGTGTATTTTCACACTGAGTGATCATTATGCCGCCCAAATTACGCAACATCATCGAAGACCTCGCCCGGGACTGTCTTACCAGCGCCTTACAGATGCGTTTTGATATCTGCACCTGCGCCATCTGCAAGAACGACATGCTCGCCCATATCCTTTCCCATGTGCCGGCCCAATACGTCACCACAGAATCCGGGGCCCTGCATACGGTGATCCAGCAAAGCAAGATCGAGCACCAGGCCGCGATAGCCCGCGCCGCCATCGAGGCGATCGATCTCGTCAGCAAACAACCGCGCCACGCCCTCAAAGAGGACAGGAACCAGACTTTCCTCCTCCTGCTCGACAAGATCCGCGACGACCGCGGCCTCGATTTCCACCACTATCACCAGGACCTGCTCAAACGGCGCGTAGCTATCCGCATGCGCGTCACCGGCATCGAGGCCTACGCCGATTACCTGCGCCTGCTGATGAACACCCCGGAAGAATACGACAAACTGTTCGAGGTCCTCTGCATCAATGTCTCGGAATTCTTCCGCGACCCCGAGGTCTGGGTCAAAGTGCGCTCGCTCTTCGATGAGATCATCCGGCGCAAGACCCGCACCGGCGACCGGTCGTTCAGGATATGGTCGGCGGGGTGCGCCAACGGCGAAGAACCGCACACCATCGCGATCATCCTGAAAGAGATGCTACAGGCGGACATCCTTAATTTCAACATCGAGATCATCGCCACCGACGTGGACAAAAAAAGCATGGGGCTGGCGCTCAAAGGCGAATACACCAAGGACGCGGTCAAGAACGTTGACAAAAAGTTCCTGGGCAGGAATTTCGAATGCAAGAACGATCTCTATTGCGTGAAACCCGATGTGCACAAGCTGATCACCTATCGCTATCTCGACCTCACATCCGGAGACCTGGTCACTGACTGCGATGTCGTCTTCTGCCGCAATGTCTTCATCTATTTCGACCGCAGTCTCCAGGAACAACTGCTGATGAAATTCTATAACGGGCTCAAACCCGACGGATTCCTGATCATGGGAAAATCGGAAACCCTCATCCGCGAAGCGGGAGAGATATTCGAAGAGCTCGATTTCAGTACCCGCCTGTACCGGAAAAAATCCCAACAGGCGCCCCATGGGAAATAACCCGCTTGAGGAACTGGCCGCCACTACCCTCGCCGCGTCACTGAAACTCCGCTTCGACATCTGCACCTGCGAGATCTGCCGCGCCCGCATGCTCACACTCACGCTGGCGGAATTGCCGCCGGGAACGCGCCCGGACGACCAGCGCCAGGTCACGTACGCCTGCGCGCGAGCGGTCGAATCGGTAGGAGAAAAACCGCCGCACGAGCTCAAAGAGGACAAAAAAGAAAACTACCTCCTCCTCGTAAAAAAGATCCTCCGCGACCGGAACCTCGACCTCAGGCATTACCACACCGAATTGCTCAAACGCAGGCTCGCCCTGCGGCTCAACGCGACAAAACTCGATTCCTACCTTTTATATATGCGCCAGCTCGACAAGGATCCGCAGGAATACGACCGCCTCTTCGCCACACTGTGCATCAACGTCTCGGAGTTCTTCCGCGACCCTCCCGTATGGGTTACCTTGCGTTATCTGGTCGACGCGGTCATACAGAAGAAACTCGCCTCAGCCGACAGGCGGCTGAGGATCTGGTCGGCCGGATGCGCCAACGGGGAAGAAGCGTATTCGCTGGCGATCGTCACGCGCGAAGCGACCCGCCATATCGCGCACAACCTCCGAATACAGATATTCGCCACCGATATCGACAAAACATGCCTTACGGCGTGCGCGAAAGCGGAATACCCGAAGATCAGCATCGCCAATGTCGACGCGAGCCTCGCCGAGCGCTATTTTTCCCGGGGGCGCGACACCGTCACGGTGGAAGAAGAAATCCGCCGGATGGTCGAATTCTCCTATCTCGACCTGACCTCATCAGAGCTCATCCGCGACACCGATCTGATAGTCTGCCGCAACGTGTTCATCTATTTCGACCACAGCCTGCAAAAGTCCATCCTCACCAATTTCTGCGAATCGCTCCTTCCCGGAGGTTTCGTCGTCCTGGGAAAGACCGAGATCCTTCCCGGCGAATCCTCCTGTCTCTATGAGGAAGTGGACGGCAACGCCCGCATCTACCGCAAAAAATAAAAAGGAAACAGACACCTTTATTCGCCCCAAAAACTCAGAACCCGCATCTGAATCTCCCTATAAGAATAAGGACTCAGATGCGGGTTCTTAATTCCGGAGACGCGTTTATTTCCGGTACGTCGGACGCGCCTTATATGAAGTATGCAGAAGTTTTTCCGATTTCGCGCCCAGCGGTTTCTCCAGAAACTCCTCGTAGAGCCGCTTGACATACGGGTTCTGGTGCGAGAACCGCACCTGCTTGTCCCGGTCATTCTCGTACAGCGCCGCGGCGCGTTTCAAGCGGAGCTCGTCGGTAACCATGTACGGCTGGCCGCCGCCGCCGACGCAACCGCCGGGACAGGCCATGACCTCGATAAAATGGTACGGCAGTTCGCCGCCCTTTTCCTTCGCCGCGCGCACCTTGTTCATGACGTATTCCACGTTGCCTAACCCGTGGGCGATGGCCAAACGGATCTTCTTCCCGGCGATCTCAACCTCGGTCTCTTTGACCCCTTTAAGGCCGCGCACGTTCTGGAACTCGACATTGGCCAGATCCTTGCCGGTGACAAAATAATGCGCGGTCCGGAGCGCCGCTTCCATGACGCCGCCGGTGGCGCCGAAGATGACGCCGGCGCCGGCGTACTCGCCGAGGATGCTGTCGCACTCCTCGTCAACAATGCTCTCGAAATCGATACCCGCCTGTTTGATCATCCGCGCGAGCTCCCGGGTGGAAAGCACCACATCGATATCCTGGTAGCCGGACGCGGACATCTCGTCACTGCGGTAGATCTCGTATTTCTTGGAAGTACAGGGCATGATCGAGACCATGACGATCTTCGTGGGATCGATCTTGTTCTTCTGGGCGTAATAGGTCTTGGAGAGCACGCCGAGGATCTCGTGCGGTGATTTGCACGAGGAGAAATTCTCGATCATATCGGTGTGGAACTTCTCCATGAAATCGACCCACGACGGACAGCACGTGGTGATGAGCGGGAGCGGGCGCTTACCCTGGATGAGGCGCTCGACCAGCTCGCTGGCCTCTTCCATAATGGTCACATCCGCGGCGAATGAGGTGTCGAACACCGCTTTAAACCCGAGCCTGCGCAGGATCGCGTAAAGTTTATTGGTGAAATTCTTCCCGGTAACGCCGAAGGCCTCGCCGATGGAAACGCGGACGGCCGGGGCGATCTGCACCACGCAGAATTTCTCCGGGTCCCTTAACGCGTCCCACGCCTTAGCGGTATGATCCTGCTCGGTGATCGCGCCCGTGGGGCAATGCGCGGAGCATTGGCCGCACCGCACGCACGGAGAATCCGCCAGCTGAATGTCGCCGGCGGGCGAAATGCGCGTCTCGATGCCGCGCTCGAGGAACGAGAGCGCCCAGACATCCTGGCAGTCCTGGCAGACATGCACGCACCGGCCGCACAGGATGCATTTCTGCGGATCGAGGTCGACCGCCTTGGTGGAAACATCCTTGGGCAAGTTCTTGAGGAACTGGGGGAACGATTCTTCCTTGATGCCGAATTCCGCGGTCAGCTTCTGCAGTTCGCAATCGTTGTTGCGCGCGCACTTCAGGCAGTCGTGCGGATGGTTGGAAAGGATCAGCTCTATCACCGTCCGGCGGATCTCGACGACCTCCGGATCATGGGTAAGGATATCCATCCCCTCTTCCAGGGGCGTACAACAGGCCCGGAGCATCTTATTCGTCCCCCGCACCTTGACGATGCAGATACCACAGGAAGCCGACGGCGGAAGGTCGGGATGCTTGCAGAGCGTCGGTATCTTGATCTGCACGTTCTTGGCCGCCTCGAGGATCGTCGTCCCTTCGGGCACTCTCAACAATATGCCGTTGATCTTGGCTTGGATTATTTTTTCCATGGCGTTATTCTTTCAATATGGCCTTGAACTTGCAAACCTCAAGGCACTTTCCGCATTTGACGCACTTCTCGGTATATATCTTGTATCCCTGTTCCCGGTCGCCTTTGATGGTATCGACGGGGCAGTTCTTCACGCAGATGCCGCACCGCTTGCATTTGTCGGCGATAATGCTGTAGGTGATCAGGCGCTTGCACTTGTGCGCGGGGCACCGTTTGTTATCGATATGCTCATTATATTCGGCGTCAAAATACTTCAGCGTCGAAAGCACCGGGTTCGACGCGGTCTGGCCCAGCGCGCAGAGCGACGCCTTCTGCATCGAAACCGAAATGCGCTTAAGCTGGGTCAGGTTCTCCGGCTTGCCGTTGCCTTCCGTAATACGGTTGAGCACCTGGAGCATCTGGAACCCGCCGATACGGCAGGGGGCGCATTTCCCGCACGATTCTTCCACGCAGAAACCAAGATAGAATTTGGCGATGTCGACCATGCAATCGTCCTCATCCATGACGATCATGCCGCCCGATCCCATGATCGAACCGAGCTTCTGCAGGTTCTCGTAATCCACCGGTGTATCCAGGAATTCCGCGGGGATAACTCCGCCCGAAGGGCCGCCGGTCTGCACCGCTTTGATCGCCTTACCCGACCCGATACCGCCGCAGATGCCGTAGACGATCTCACGCAGGGTGATGCCCATCGGCACTTCGACCAGCCCGGAATTACGCACTTTTCCAGTCACCGCGAAAACCTTGGTGCCCTTTGAAGTCGGCGTTCCGATCGTCGCGAACCACGCGCCGCCTTTCGAGATGATAACGGGAATATTGGCGAGCGTCTCGACGTTATTGATGATCGTCGGCTTATCCCAGAGCCCTTTGACTGAGGGATACGGCGGACGCGGGCGCGGGGTGCCGCGCCGGCCCTCGATCGAAGCGAGCAGAGCGGTCTCTTCGCCGCACACGAACGCGCCGGCGCCGAGCCGGATATCGATATCAAAACTGAAATCAGTCCCTAAAATATTCTTTCCCAGAAGGCCGGCTTCATAGGACTGCGCGATCGCTTTGCGGATACGCTCCACCGCCAGCGGATACTCCGCGCGGATATAAAAATACCCTTTATTGGCGCCGACGGTGAACGCGGCGATGACCATGCCCTCGATGACCGAATGGGGATCCCCCTCAAGGACACTGCGATCCATGTACGCGCCCGGGTCGCCTTCGTCGCCGTTGCAGATGACGAATTTTTCGGGAGAACGCATCTGGTGGGCGAATTTCCACTTCATCCAGGTCGGATACCCGGCGCCGCCCCTGCCGCGCAGGCCGCTTATTTTAAGTTCCTCGATCACCTTTTCCGGCGTCATCCCGGTGAGCACTTTTTTCAAACCGGCGTACCCGCCGTTCTCGATGTATTCCTCGATGCTCTCCGGATCGATACGGCCGCAGTTCCTGAGCACGACCCGCAGTTGTTTCGGTTCGGCCTTAAGTAAAAGCTCGTCGATCACCTCGCCCTTGCCGATCGTCAGGTCGATGATGCGGGCAATGTCGCTTTCCTTGATGTCTTTATAGACGATACCGCCGGGCAGGACGCGGACGACCACGCCGAGATCGTACACGCCGATGTCGGCGACCCTGACCACCTGGACCTCCTCATGAAGGTTCTTTTCCCTCAACTGGTTCATGAACAGGGTGAAGAAATCACGGGTCTTGTCTTCGGCGGTATCTTTTATGAGGATCGTTTTCGTGAACATGGTTTTATGGAGGCTTAGTGTTCCTTAAGAGTGAGGTCGAAAATGCAGTCATTCACCAGCGTCTTCGCGACAACGTGTTCTTCGATGATCTTGACCGCGGTCTCCCGGTTCACCCTGCCGTAAATAACGGCGGGGAGCCCCTCGACCTTGACTTCGACGAGCGGCTCGACCGAGCACATCCCCAGGCAACCGCACTTGCGCACGTCGATCTGGATATTGCGCTTGCGCGCCTCTTCCACCAGCGCCTTGAAGACGTCCTCGGCCCCGGCGGCGATGCCGCAACTGCTCATCCCGACCTTGATGTATTCCGCCGCGCGCTGTTTCGCCTGGCCGGCGATAGTATCGATATCCTGAGGAGAAAGGGGCTTCATGGCTTATTCCTCCTTGAAATACGTGGACAATATCTCGGTCAACTCGCTTTTCTTGACCTTGCCGTATACTTTCTCGTCGATCATCATAACGGGAGAAAGGCCGCAACACCCGAGACAGCGGACCACGTCCAGGTAAAAATTACCGTCTTTGGTAGTCTCCCCCTCGTTGACATGGAGGATATTCTTCAGTTCATTAAGGATATCCTGTCCGCCCTTAAGGTAACAGGCGGTGCCCATGCACACCGCGATCTTATGCTTGCCGGGCGCGGAAAGTTTGAAATAGTTGTAGAACGTGATCACTTCGTAAATACGCGCCAGGGGAACGCCGAGCATCTTGGAAAGCTCCAGCGAAAGTTCGCGGGGGACGTAGCCGTGATGGTTCTGGATGGCGTGGAGGATCATGATAAGGTTGCCTTCCTTATCCTTCCACTTATTGACCAGTTCGATGACTTCCTCTGATATGGCCTGTTTTTCCATGGTACCCTCTATTCCTATTATATATCCTGCTTAACGGCAAAAACCACGGTAACCTGATACTATCCCTGGGTTTCGTACCATTCGTTTTCTGGTTGATTTTTCGACAGGGATTACGGTGGGAAAGGGTTGCTTTCGCTGTTCCTCTATCGAAACTGGAGTATACCACCAACCCCCGGAATTGTCAAATATAAACTACCCGTTATCCCTCATCCGGCGGATCCGCGCCATGACCTCCCCGGCGCTTATTTCCATGCATTCCGGCCTGCCCCGCGCGCATTCGCCATGAGGGCAGGGACTGCAGGAAAGGCCCCTCCGGGCTACCGCGGTCCTTCCCGCCCAGGGGCCGTACCGCCGTTCATCCGTCGGACCAAGGATCGCCACGGTCGGCACATCCAGGTACCCGGCCAGATGCATATTCGCGCTGTCATTGGCAACCAGAAGCTCAGACCTGGTCAGCACATACGCCAACTGCGCCAGGGTGGTCTTCCCGGCAAGATCGATGACATCCCGGCAACCGCCGGCGATATACGCGGTGGCCTCCGTATCGCCGCCGTCGCCTAAAAGAACGACCGCCGACCCCGTTTCCGCGGCCATCAACCCGCACAACTCGCGGAAATTATCGCGAGACCAGCGTTTTTCGCGTCCGCGGCAACCCGGGGATACCGCGATGATCTTCCTGGCCGCGCACCCGTGAGCGGCAAACAACGCCTCGACCCGCGCTTTATCCTCCGGAGAGACAAAGATTGAACAGGGAGCGACGCGCGCCGCCGTACCTCCGCCTCCGGCTACCGCGCGGGCGATCTCGAGATACTGCCGGTACGCGTGGATCCCGGCAAGTGAAGGAATAAAGGGTGCCCGGCAAATGGGATTCAACAACCATCCGAACAGGCTGTTGCGAAAATCCACCACGAGGTCAAACCGCTCTTTCCGCAGATCGCGGAACAACCGTATCTTCGCGCGTAACGGAGCATGCTTGTCATACGGAATGCACCGCTCAACGGCCGGGCTGGAAGCGAAGAAACCCGCCGCCCGCGGGCCGCAGATGACGGTAAAGCGCGCGCCGGGAAAACGCTCGCGCAAAAAATCGAGCGACGGCAGCGTGAGGATCACGTCGCCGATGTTCGTGAGGGTGACAAAGAGTATCTTTTTAGTGGCCATAGATGATCCAATCCGCGCGCCAGGCTTCGGGCTTCGCTCGCGGGCAGTGATTTTGCGGTTAAGGCGAGGGATCGATTTAGCGATCATGCCCTGCCGAGTTTCGGCGGGCTGCTTTCGCGCCGTCCCGGCGCCTCAACTCGGCATTCATCGAGCGTTCAATGATTATCGGTCGATCCCCAACAGGCTCGGCCTCGCGGGCCGCAAAATCACATCGCCCGCTCCGCGAAGCCCTGCGCCTAGCGCGCGGGCTGACGTATCGTGCGCACCTGCGCGAGCACATCGTCGACCGAGATCGCTTTCATGCACCGGTTATCCGCGCAATCGACCGTATAACACGGTATCTTGCACCCGACGCTTTTTTGTATGACCACCGTGCGCTCGGCCTGCACCGGGCCGGTAAGCTTCGGATCCGTGGGGCCAAACAGGGCGATGATATTCCCGGCGCGCGAAGCCGCGGCGATATGCAGAGGCCCGGAATCGGCGGTGATGAACAGATCGAGGCGCCGGGCCAGCGCGGCGAATTCCTTAAGCCCGCAGGTCCCGCACACCGAGAGCGCCGCGCGCCCGCTTTCCCGTTGTATCTCCGCGGCCAGCCCGGCGTCTTCGGAACTGCCGGTAATGATCACTTTCGCCGCGAACTCATCGACAAGCCGCCTGACGAGCAGGCTGAAATTCTCTTTCGGCCAGCGCTTAGGAGCCCAGTTCCCCCCGGGATTAACACCGATGAGAAAATCTCCGGCCACGCAAAAGCCCGCCACGATGGCGTCGGCCTTCGCCCGATGCTCATCCGTTATCGAAAAATCGGTATGCCGGTCGCGGATCGAAAGCCCCGCCTGGCGGATGACATCAAGGTAATAATCAGCGCGGTGGGTGGAGAAGATATCGGGCGCCGTAAGCCCGTGGGTAAGCAGGAAATCGCGTTTGCCTGTCCGGTACCCGATCCGCTCCGGGATGCCGGCCAACCAGGTGATGAGCGCGCGGCTGAACGACCGGTGCAGGAGATATACCCGGTTGAACTTCTCCCGGCGAAGCCGGCGGCAGAACGCGAGCTTGCCCGCGAGCCCCCGGTGCTCCTTTTTCTCGTCGAAAATGATGATCTCGTCCAGATATGGATTTCCCTGGAGCACGGGCAGGCACCGCGGCGGAATGACACACGCGATGAACGCGCCGGGGAAATTATAGCGGATATTGCGAATGACCGGGGTGGAAAAAAGCACGTCCCCAAGCCAGTTCACGTTGAAGATCAGTATCTTTTCCGTGTCAGCCGTCTCTCTCATCGCTATTTACTCTTGGAACCTTTCTTGAAAAAATTGTAGTAGCCGCTCGTCTGGAAGGCGAACAGCAACGGCGAACGCGCTTTCTCCGATATCCTCAAGCGCTTGATCGCGAACACGTCATCATCCGGCCATCTCTTCCCGGGGTTGGCCGCCACCGCAAGAGCGTATCCGGCGCGGATCACCTGTTCGCGCACCCGCGCGTTCATATTACCGAGCGGATAAGAAAATGCCGTGACCGGCACGCCGATCCGGCTTTCCAGGAGCTGTTTAGACAAAACGATCTCCCGTTCGCTCCTTGCGGAGGATACCCGCGTAAGCAACACATGGGCGACAGTATGCGAACCGAAACTTACCAGTCCCGAATCACGCATCTCGCGCACCTCGCTCCACGTCAGGTACCCCTCGTTCCCCACCTGCGAATCGATCAGGAAAATCGTGGCGGGGATGCGGTATTTCCGCAGGATCGGGAACGCGTAGAGATAATTATCTTTCGTTCCATCGTCAAACGTGACCGCGACGGCTCCGGCCACCCGGCGCTTCGCCTGAATATACCGGCCCGCTACCTCGAGCGGAACCGCCATACGGTGGTCGCGCAGAAAACGCATCTGACGGTCGAAGTTTTCCACCGAAACCGTAAGCAGGTCACCGGCGCGGACCGCCGGGGCCACCTTATGATACATCAGCACGGGCAATAGGTATCTCTCCTGTGCCAGCGCGAACACAGACAGGACAATGATAATACTGATCCCCGCGATTATCCGTATTAGCTTTTTAACACGCATTCCGTATATACCCTTTCCGTTTCTTCCGCCATCTTCTCAAGCGAGAAATTCCGTGAGATGAACAGTCGGGCGTTGTTGCCGAGCGTGGCACAGAGATCGGGGGAATCCAGCAGGCGCAGGACCGCCTGCGCCAGCCCGTCGGAGTCTCCGGGGCGGACGAGCAGGCCATTCTCGCCGTCGCGGATCAGGTTGAGGATCCCCCCTACCGCGGAACCGACGCAGGGCTTTCCCCAGGCCATCGCCTCCATCAATCCCAATCCAAGCCCTTCATTAAGCGAAGGCATGACAAAAATATCGATCGCGTAATATGCCTCGCGGATATTGTTCACCTCGGGGACAAAAACCACGTTCCGCTCGATCCCCAGTTCCCGCGCGGCCCGGCGCAGGGTGTTCTCCATCTTCCCCTCGCCGACGATAAGAAGCTGGGCGTCAACCGCTTTCTGCACAACGCTCTTGAACGCCCTGACCAGGAAAATATGCCCCTTGACATCCGAAAGGCGGGCGACGATGCCGATGACCGGACCGTCTCCCAGCCCGAATCCCCGGCGTACCTCGCCACGACTGCGGCCGCCCTCCATCCTGAGCCCCTCGGTATCGACACCGCTGTACACGAGGCGTATGGCGGGCTCGGGGACCTTGAAATCATCCATCAGGTGGCCTTTCACCGAATCGCTGATGGCGATCACCTTCCTACCCAGGCAGGGGAAGCGTCGACGAAAAAACCGCGGCCGGAAAAACCCGTGGCATGTGGATACGAACGGGATCCCCGTCCTCGCGGACACCAGCCGCGCGAGCACCTGCGTTACCCGCGTGTTGGCGTGGATGCAATCGATCCCGTTTTCCCTGACCTGCCGGCACAGAATAGCGAGACTGGGGATGATGCTGAACAGGTTGAGCTCGGATTTGGTGCGGATCGGTATCGGGATGAAAATAATCCCCTGTTCGGTAAACCGCGTAACCCGGTTCCCGCCGCTCGACGCGACAAAAACACGGTGGCCCCGGTCCTTGAGCCCCTTGCCCAGCGACAGAAGGTAACTGGTGATACCGCCGGTATCGAGATGATTGGCGAGAAAAAGGATGTTCATTGTGATTTTTTCATCAACCGTTCCACCGCCGCGATGACTTCTTCCGGCGTGATCGCGCGCATACAACGGTTGCCGCGGCACTTTGACTTGTAGCAGGGGCCGCAGGCGGATTCTTTCCGCAGTAACACGAAATTCTTCGACGGCGGCAGATGACGGCGGGGATCGGTCGGCCCAAAAAGCGCGACGAACGGGGTGCCCACCGCCGCCGCGACATGCAACGGCGCCGAATCGCCGGAGATGTACACCGCGCATTTCCTGACCAGGCATGCCAGCTGATTGATCGTCAATTTCCCGCAGAAGTTCGCCGGTTTAGCGGCGGGCGCGAGTTGTATCAGCCGTTCCGCCGCCGCGCAGTCTTCCTGGGTCCCGGTCACCACGATCCTGATGTCGCGGCGCGCCAACTCCTGGCACAGGCGCGCCAGGTGTTCCATCGGCCATACCTTGCTCTGCCAGCGCCTGCTGGCGCCGATATTGATGCCGACGAGGGGACGCGCGCCCTCGATCCAGTGCGACCTGAGGATCTCGGTGACCACCGCCTCGTCGTCCGGGCCGGGCCACATCTCCAGGGACAGCTCTCCCTCCTCAACGCCCATCTCTTTGAGGATCCGGAACTGATGGGAAACCGGATCGATACCGCGAACGGTATCCTTGATGCCGCGGTTGAGCAGGAAACCCAGCTTCCGGTTATCGTATCCATACCGGTCGGGAGCCAGGGATAACGCGGAAAGCAGGTGGCTCTTACGGTTATTCTGAAGGTCGACCGAGATATCGAAATTCCGCGCGCGCAGGTCCCGCGCCAGCTTAAGGAACGCGGGTAACCCCTTATCCCTGTTCTTGAAATCGCAGGTGATCAATTCGTCGATATACGGGCACCGCTGGAGGATCTCGCGGGATTCCTGCCCGACGACAAACGTGATCCGGTAATTCGGACGGGGGAATTTCGCGCGCAAGGCCTTGAGCCCCGCGGTCGAAAGGATGATATCGCCGAGGGAACTGAACTTCATGACCAGCACGCGCGAAGAACGAAGCGCCTCCTCGTAGACATCCATCGTATTCTTGACCATCAGCTCAAGCGTGTATTTCTCCTGGACCTTTTTATACGCCTCGCGGGAGAATTCAGCGGCCATCTCCCGGTCGCGCAGGAGTGTGACGCACGCGTCGGCCATCGCCTGGGGATCCGCGGGCGGGACCAGCATACCGTTCACACCGGACTCGATGATATCCACCACCCCGCCGACGCTCGTAGCCACCACCGGGACGCCGGCGGCCTGCGCCTCGATGATCACCCGGCCGAACGCCTCCTGCGTCGTCGTGGAAAGCACCAGAAGGTCAAGATGCGACATGATCTCCGGGATATTTTTCTGCGTGCCGAGGAACTGCGTGCAATCCCAGAGCCCCAGCCGTTTTACCAGGACGCGCAGATGCTCCTTGTACGCGTCTTTCGAGGAAGGGGCGTCGCCGACGATCCATATCCGGATCGAGAGGATCTCCTGCGCCACCCTGGCCATCGCCTTGATGAAACACAGATGGCCCTTGAGCGGGGTCAGCCTCCCGATGATGCCGATATTGAACTCGGCGCGCTTTTGGGTATCGACCGGCTTATATTTATATTTGTCCATATCGACACTGCGCGGGATAAGCCGGATCCGCTCCCGCGGCACGCCGAAATCCTCGATCATGTGGCGGGCGATGACGTTGCTCAGGACGATCACTTTCTTTCCCCAGCCCATGACACTGCTGAAAAGATGATGCGTGTAATACCCGTGGCAGGTGGTGATGAGGACCCGCCGCGTACGGCGGCAGGCGAACCAGGCGATCCAGGCGGGCACCCGGGAACGCGCGTGGACGATGTCGATCTTCTCCTGTTCGATGATGCGGGCAAGCTGAGGCACCGCGCGGACCATGGAAACGATATTCTTGGCGTTGACCGGAAGCTGATAATGCACCGCGCCCAGCGCCTGAAGATCGGCCACCAGCGCGCCGCCGTTGGAGACCACTACCGCTTTATGGCCGGCCTTGACCAGGTGCTTGGCGAGATCGAGCGTTCCCCGCTCCACGCCGCCCACGTTCAATTCCGGCAGTACCTGAAGGATATTCATCAGTTAAGGACCTTTCGCACCGCGGCGCGGACACGCTCCCGGTCAACCAGCCCCCGGCGCTCCGGATTATCCGCGATGATCTTTTGTATCGTGACGGAGATCTCCTCCGGTTTTACCAGGCTGATGATCCCCCGTTCCTGAAGCCGACGGAGGAATATCCGGTGCCTGCGCCGCAATCCCGGGAGATCGAACACCACAACGCGCGCGGCACTGCTCGCCGCTTCGGAGATCATTGAGATACTCTCCGGAGAACAGACGACCACGCGGCTGGAACCAAGGAACCCGCCCACGGCGAACGGAACGTTCGCCTCATTGGCGATGACTGTCATGCGGCTGAAAGCGGCACATTCTTCTTTTACCGCCCGCTCCGCGGCGGACGATGTCCTGCGGGACGTAGTGACGAACAATTCCGCCGACGCCGCGCGCGCGGCGTCTTTCATCTGGCGGCACACCTCGCGCACCGCCGGGGCGGCGAGACGGAATTCTTTCGTGTCGCCGCCGAGAAGAAGCGCGAAACGCGTCCGCGCATCGCCGTCGCTGATCCCCGCGGACTGCCGCAGGAGGCGCGCCTGTTCCGCCAGGTATTCATCGTCGACGAGATTCAGCGCCCCCTCCACCGGGACCACATTTTCCCGCGAAGGCGGGTCGTCATGCGCGGGGATCACTACCAGATCGAACCGGTCAAGAGACGCCCAGGAAGGACGCATCACCGCGAACGACTGCGCACCGTGCTCGCGCGAAATAATATAGTTAGGAGCCGCCAGCGAAGCCCCGCATGAAATAACCAGATCGTACTTGCCGGCCGTCACCGCGCGGTAGGATGGCGCGTCAAGCAGGCGGCGCAGACAGCGCACGCACCCCCGGCAGATATGCTTACCGGAGAACGCGTTCAACAAAGATCCGGCCGCCTTCGCCCATCCGCCCCGGAACCGCACTTCCACCACGGTAGTCGAAGAACTGATCCCTTTTTCCCGCCACACCGCGGTAGCGGCCTTCGCCAGCGACTCGGACTGGCGCAGATGGCCGGTCTTTCCGTCGGACAGAATAAGTATCCGGCGCTGACGTGAATACTTCCACACCTTATACGACCAGAGGTATTCGTGCGGATGCGCGGTGATCCGGCGTTCGAAGCGGCTGACCAATTCCTGCAGATTGGCCCGGACATCCGCGTCATTGTCTCCGGTCCGGCGGGGCTCAAATACCGGATCAAGCGTAATATGCAGGCGCGCCCCGTCCACGCGCCGGATGAAGACCGGCACGAGCGCGCAATCGTATTTCAAGGCCAGCCTCACCGCCCCGGAAGCCATAGAGGCCTCTTTGCCGAAAAACATGACCGGCGTACCGGTCCTGCCCCCCTGATCGATGGTAATGCCCGTCGACTCATTGTTCTTCATCAGGCGGAACAGCGCGCGGTGATCGTCGCGCCGGAGGAGGCGACAGCCTTTGTTCCGGCGGTATTCGTTAAGCAATCCTTCCATGCGGGGGAATTTCTGGTCGCGCACGAACATGCCGAACGGGATCTTGAGATGCGTGCTCAGGATGTTCCCCAACTCCCACGACCCGGAATGGACCGTGCAGAAAAGGACGCCTTTGCCGCGCGCGAACGCGGTCTCGATATGCTCGCGCCCCTCGAAATGCACGTACTTCGCCGCGTATTCCCCGTCCATTGTGGGGATAAGGAATATCTCGATGATATTCTCCCCGAGGCTCCGGAATGATTTCCTGGCCAGCCGCCTGATCTCCGGCGGCGACATCGTCTCCCCGAAAGCGGTGCGCAGATTGGCGTAGACCACGGCGCGGTGCTTCAGGTCGAAAAGGAACACGAGGCCGCCGAGCCAGCGCCCGAACGCGAAACTTACGCGGCGGGGAAGCGCGCGAACGACCGGCCCGAAAACCCTAAGCAGGGAATAGGCCGCGTAATCGACGAATGAATTCCTGTTCATTTTCCTTTATCCGCAGGGTGACCCGGAGCACGTACACCGCGAGCCCCCGCGCCTCAAACTCTCCCGGCGACAGCCGGGCTTCATCCTTCCGGGTGATCACGGCCGCGCGCGCGCCGGCGCCCCGGCACACAGCCGCGATCCGGTCAAAATCGGACGCGGTAAACGCGTGATGGTCGGGAAACACGATCCGCGGGCCGTCGATGCCGGCCTCACGGCATGAATTAAAAAACGAATCGGGATTGCCGATACCGCAGACGAGCGCCGCCGGGCCGATCTTCTCCGCGGGAGTCATCTCCCGCGCGCCCGGCGCGAACAAGCCCTGCGCCTGGTGGCCGGATTCCACGATGAGCGCCCGCGGGTTTATCCCGGCGAGAAAGCCCCGGAGGGAAACCGTATCCCGGACCAGGCCGCGGTTGGTAATGACAAACACCTGGGCGCGCCTCAGCGCGCTCAAAGGCTCGCGCAACAGCCCCCGGGGAATACAGCATCCGTTACCGAACCCCCGGGCGTCGACACAGACGATATCGAGGTCTTTCCTGATCCGCCACTGCTGAAAACCGTCATCAAGGATCACCGCCGCGCATCCCTGAGCCGCGGCCAAGCGGGCGGAACGGACACGGTCGGGATCGACCAATACGGGCATACCGGGAAATCCGCGCTTGAGCATCGCTCCCTCATCGCCCAGCGCTTCATACCCGTTTTCCCCGCCGGAATGCCCGCGCCGGGGTTTTTTGTACCCACGGGTGAGCACCGCCGCCGGATGTCCGGTCCCGGACAAGGCATGCGCGATATATTCCACCAGCATGGTCTTCCCTGTCCCGCCCAGCGTGATATTGCCTACGCTGATAACCTTTATCCCGGGATGGAACGGCCGCAGAGACTGCACGCGGGACAACACGCGGATAAACATGCCGTATACAAGCGATAACAGGAACAGGGGAATTTTCGCCAGGGAGGCAAAAAATCCCTTTTCCTGATCCGTTGCCAGGTCAAGTAGATAGCTCCGCAAAAACATGGTTTTCCTCGTCTAAAATTACACCGTATTATATCGCTAAAACCATAAAATCCCAAGTACTTTCACGCGAACAGAAAAAAGGGGACAGACACCTTTTTCCCTCCCCGAAAAGCTCAGAACCCGCATCTGAAACTTGTCCCCAAAAAGCTCAGAACCCGCATCTGAAACTTGTGCTCAAAAACCAAGTTTCAGATGCGGGTTCTGTCGAGGTGTTCAGATGCGGGTTCTGTCGAGGTGGTTCTGTCGAGGTGTGCTTATCCGAGGGTTACTGAAATGTGGTTGATCCCGGAAGAAAGGCCGGCGGTTTTAATGAGGAATCTGCCTCCCGCGCTGACGACTTCACGTCCGCGGCAGACGACCTTCCTGACCACCAGAAGCGTATCCCCGGCAGTCCTGGAACAGGCGTAGCGCACGCGCAGTTTTTTGCCGTTACAAATAAGATCCGCCTCAACATATCCCCGGGGAAGGTCGGAAGAAAGCAGTTTCGGCTCGATCAACAGGTCGCCCAACAGGAATTTTATCCCCAAAACCTCCTGGGTAAGGGTATACAGATACCAGCTTGCCGAACCGGTAAGGTACAGGTAAAGCCCCCGGCCCTCGGAATTGAAATATTCGGGAAGTACCGGCGGCAGAAGACTACGGTCGGCCATCGCCATAGTCCGGATGGACGAAAAGACCCGGGCGCCTTCTTTGACGAACCCGCGGGTATACAGGGCATACGCGAGCATCACCGCCATGTGGTTGAAGAAAGCGCCGTTCTCCTTATCCCCGTACGAAAAACCGAATGCCCGGCCCAGTTTCATCTGGATAGCGCCGAAATCAGTGTTCAGGCGGTATCCGGTATGCGCCGTATCCTTAAGGTAACGGTTCAGGGAACGCCAGACCGCTTTGATCTGCGCTTCGCCGGCCACCCCGCTCATGATCGCGAATACCTGCCCGGTAAGGGTCATACGCGTCTTCCCGTCGACAACACCCTCTACCCTGCGGCCGTCATTATCATAATAACCGTTGAAAAAACCCTGGGCGAGCCATTCATTGCGGGAAAGCCAGGCAGTCCCATGCTCCCATTTCTGCCGGAGATCGTCGATCAGCCGGTCAAGCGGCACCTCGGCCTTACGGCCGCTCACCGTAACCGTCCGGTCGAAATATGCATCCAGCTGTTTCTGTTTCTGCCGGTAATCGCCGTAATCGACGCGCGCGCCGCGCGCCCGGTCAAGCAGGAGCAGGAGCTCTTCCATCAGAGGAACGCTCCGCCTTTTCTTGCGGATCACCTCGAGAAGGCCGATAAGGTCGCCGAGCGTATGCACATACATACAACTGAACGCCACGCTCTCCCCCTTATCCGCGGCCATATCCAACCCGTCGTTCCAGTCGGCATTCTCCAGCCGGACGATATTATGACTGCCCACATTGAAGAATTGAACCAGGTTCTGCACCAGGATATGCTCGAGGATGCTCCCGCGCACCACGCCGCCCGTGCGGTCCCGAAGCAGGAAATCGCCCTGGCGGAACTGTGTATCGGTCCGGCGCGCGCGGCACAACTGGTGGTCGCGGAAATAGGTCTGACCGGTAAGCAGGAAATCCGGATTCCCCGTGCGGTTGATATACAGGCGCGTGGTCAGGTACGGCCAGATCCCGTGGTCCATCCAGACGCGGTTTATCTTATTGCGGTCGGCGATGAAATTCCCGTCGCCGGTGATGATCGTCGCGTTCGAACCGTCGACCCTGACCCCCCGGAAACTCTGGCGGATGATCTGCCCCGCTTTTTCGGGTTCGGTCATCAGGAGCGCCAGCGCGTCCTGCCAGAGGTCGCGCCATCCCCTGCCGCCTTTGCCGTAGTCGAAATGGGGCAGGAATGAACAGCCGAATAATTTGCGCAGGGTCGGTTGCAGGGCCACCCAGGTAAGCCACCCGTTGATATCCGCGTCGCCGAAATCGAAACGGACTCCGGAAAGATAGTTCCTCCAGTAACGTTGCGTCGCCGCCAGCGCCGCCTCCACTTTCACGGGCCGGTCAAGCCTCCGCCAGAGCGCCTCCACCTGCGCGTCGCTCTCGCCGATGCCCAAGATGAGCGTGAACTCACGGCTCTTGCCGGGACGCAACGGCCGGCAACCGAAACGGAACGCCGCGCAGGCCTCTTTGCCGTCAAACCGGGACAGTTTCTTATCGAATGCCGGCAGGTCTTTCGCGACGGCATCGGGGCTCAGGATGTCCCCGCTCCCGAAAAAGCTGTCAAGCGTGGGATACTGTCCGGCGAATGCCGTTCTCTGTCCTTCGTACCCCCGCGCGAAATAACGGGTGCGGTTGGCGCGATGGCCTTTCTCATCAAAGACCATCGAAGGGCACAGGGTGATCCCGTATCGGGAAAGAAAAACGCGGTTGAGCAATGAACTGACATGGCGGTGGTCGCGAAGGTTCTTCTCCGACCTGCCGTACAGGGGGACAAACGAGAGTGCCGAAAGGGGGATCGCGGCGGATGAAACGTTGCGCACCCGGACGCGCATCACCTCGACGCCGATAGCGTGGGGAACGAAATTGAGGATCTCGATCTCCAGCCCCCGGCACCGCTTCGTCAGCTTCTGGTACAGAAGCCCCGCCTCCAGACTCTCGCGAGAGCAAGGCTCGGACAAACGGACGGTAGCGCCGGCAACGCGCAGGAAGAATTCCCGGCGGCACAACGGACTGCTCCGCAGGTCCTCAACGCTGGCCGGGACGGTGAGAAAACGCTCGTTGTCCCGTTTGATGTCGCCGGACAGGTTCGGGCTGATCGAGCTCAGCAGAGATCCCGCGGCGTCGGTCAACGGGAAATACAGCGGGAACCTCTGCGGGTTATCGATGACGTATGTTCCGTACTCGTCTATAAACCGGTATATCATAGTGGCAAAATCAGACCCCCATCTCCGCTTCCGGAATGGGGGCCTGCCTGTTATCGCGATACGGGATTACTGCTGTTTCTTCGCTTTGATCTTGTCGATCGTCTCGCTCAGCGCCTTCCGGGCGATGTCCTGACAGCCGAGGCCGAAGGACAGCGCGAACGCCAGGCCCAGGGAACCGAGCACGATAGTGACGATCAGCTCGATGATCCTCGCCCCGATCCCCAGTTGCTCCAGGGTGACCATCACCGCGAAAACGATGACCACTACCTCGATGATCTTCGAAAGAAGATTGACGTGCGAAAGCCCCGCGTTACTGGCCGCGGTCCTGACGATATTCCGCAGTATAGTCGCCACAAACATCCCCAGGATCAGGATAAAGAGCGCGGCGATGATATTCGGTACATAGAGCACGATCCGGTTGAGCAGATCGGCGGCGACGGTAAGGCCGATCGCGTTGACCGCGACCACGAACGTGATCAGAAGGCCGAGCCAATAGCAGATCATGCCGATGAGCTGTGAAAGGCTGTATTGCAGGCCGCCCTTCGCCATCAGGGTGTCGATCTCGATGCGCTTGGCAAGCTCATCCAGCTTGAACGCCTTGCACATCCGGGAAATAAGCGCTCCGACGAGCTTGGAAAAGAGCCATCCGATAAGGAGGATGACCAGGACCAGCAGGACATTGACCAGGAACTGCATGATCTGGGTGAGGACGGTCTTCGCGGGCTCCACTAAAATAAGCTGCAGGTTCCCCATCGCCTACCTCCTTTGTGATTTGTTCAAGTCTATCACGGGCGAAAAGATGTGTCAATACGCGCGGAAAACGCGCTTACTTCACGTATTCGGCGGTAAGAAGCATGCCCTTTTCATCGAACGTGACGAATATCTTCTCGCCGTTGAACCAGTCGGAAGACGCGGGCTTATATCCCCAGACCGTAGCTCCGTTTTTCTTAAAAACCGACACCGGCTCCCCGAAGAGCTTGTGCGCGGCGGCCATATCGAGCGGGCCGGTCTTATCCGTAAACCCGCGAATGGCGTCTTTGGCCTGCCGGAAGTTCCGCGTTTCCCGTTCCATCACCGCGGCCTTTTCCCGCGTATCCCTCTTCATATCCAGCAACAGCCCGGCGATCTCGGCCTTGCGCCCGACCCCCGCGCACCCGCACAGCGCGGGAACGCAGGCGAAACAGATCAACCGTAGCGCGCGCCGCGCGAATCTTCCGCGTATCATCCCTGGGCCTTTTTCCTTTCTTCAAGAAGCCGCTTGACCAGATCGTCGATCTCTCCCTGAGAAAGTTTCCGTTCATATCCCCCGGGAGCCGGCGCGGCCGATGCGGCCGGCGCCGAGGACGACGGGGCCGCCCCGGCAACGGGGACATGGCCCGACAACGGGACGACCTTGATCATATCCCCGGAATTTATCTGGCGCAGGCTCTCGAACGCGGAGGCGCGGCCGACAAGTTCCACGGGGGCCTCGGGAACGGGTTTATCGATGACGCTGGCGGGAGTGCGGCCAAAGAAGATACACAGGCATTTCCCGGCATGGAAGAAACCGACATCGCCGACGTTGACATCCAGAGTACCCTGTCCCGCCGGAGCATCCGCCGGGACCTTAAAATAGATCTCGTCCCCCCACCGCGACGCCGCGGCATCGAGCGGGAGCTTTTTCACCAGCTCCTGCGCGATCGGGGAATTATTAAGCTCCACGATGATATTAAGCTCACGCACTTTCAGGCTTATTTTGATCGGGGCGATGCCCATACTAAAACACTCCGAAATTACGCAGTTTTTCTTTCAGTTCCTTGATCACCGCGTCTTTCTCTTTTAATTCCGCGTCGGCGCGCTCAAGCGCGGCCTTCATCCGGGCAACATCCTCCCGGTAAGCGGCGATCTGCGCGTCCCTGACGACGACTGTATGCCTCAGGCTGATACAGCCGGAGCACAACCACACCGCCGCCAGGCCGGCCGCGAAAAAACGCGCGCGCGCCGTCATACGATGCTCACATCGACGCGCGGATTCGCCTCCAGCGTCGCTTTGATCGGGCAATTCTTCACGAAGGCAAGCAGGGCTTCTTTCCTCCGGGGATCGAGCGCGAACCCTTTCAGATCGACCTTCACGCCGATCTGGCGCAAGGCCATGGGCTTTTCCCGGGAAAACTCGCTCTCAAGGGAAACCGTGAACTCCGTAAGGTCGATCTTCGTCTGTTCGCAGTAAAGACGGATGAAATATCCCACACAGGAACCCAGGCTGGCGAGCAATACTTCCGCCGGGCCGAACCCGTTTCCCGCCGGCTCGATAACGCATGTATTGCCGCGCGCGGTCGCCGTGAATTCCCCCGTCCCTTTATTGGTCACTTCCACCGAATACATGATGGTTCCTCCTGTCGCTTCAGAATTTCTCCCAATGCAGGAGCGCCTTCAATTCCCGTTTCTCGGGAAGCACGGACTCTCCCTGAGGATATCCCAACGCGACCAGGCTGACCAGCCGGAATCCCGCGGGGACGCCGAGGAACTCGGCGATCAGGGCGGCATACGGCTTCTTGTCGCCGGCGATCCAGCAGGAACCGAGGCCCAATGCCGCGGCCGCCACCAAAAGGTTCTGCGTCGCCGCCGCGCCGTCCTCCAGATAATATTTGGTATCCCGGCAGAAGACCGCCACGCAGGCCGGCGCGCCGGCCATGAATTTCCCGTGATCGGTCATCCGGGCCACAGCGCCCACCGCCGCGCGATCCGTCACCGCGACAAATTCCCACGGCTGTTCATTACGCGCGGTCGCGGCGAAACGCGCCGCGTCCACAGCCTGTTCGATCAGCCCCTTCGGCACCGCCGCGTCGCCAAACTGCCGGACGCTCCTGCGTTTTTTTATCGCCTCAATAGTATCCATCGTTATTTTTTCAGTATCGGCGCGACGCCGGCCAGGTCACCGATCACATTGACCAGATCGGTATTACTGGGAACGACGATCTTGGCGTTGTTCTGCAGTGATTTCTCCACCATCTCGATCCGCCGTAACAGCTGGGCGTTGCCGACGAAATACTGGTTCGCCGCCTCATTGACCAGCTTGATCGCCTGCGCCTCGCCGTCGGCCTCCAGGACCCTGGCCTGTTTGACGCCGTCAGCCTGCTTGATGGCCGCGCGGCGCGAACCGTCGGCCATAGTCTCCTGGGCGGTGGCGAAATCGATGGCCGCGATCTTCTCGTTCTCCGCCTTGACGACCTTGTTCATTGTCTCCTGCACGTCCTTGGGCGGGTCGATCTCCTTGAGCTCGGTCCTGACGATCTCAATGCCCCAACTGCCCGTCTCTTCCTTGAGCGTTTTCTGCAACGCGTCATTGATGCGCCCCCGCTCGCTGTTCGCGGATTTCAGCGTCATCGTGCCGATGATGTTCCTGAGCGTGGTGCGCGCGAGGTTAACGATCTGGTACTCGTAATTATTGACATTGTAGGTGCAATTCTTGACGCTCTCCTCGGTGGGTGTGACCTTGTAATAGACCTGGGCGTCGACGCGGGCGTTCAGGTTATCATTGGTGATGATCTCCTGCGGCTCCGCGTTGATCATCACTTCCGTCACATTGATCTGGTACATGTTGTCGATGGCCGGGATGATCCAGTGGAACCCGGGCTCGGCGAACGCGTGATATTTCCCCAGCCGCTCGATCAGCCCGCGATGGGTCGGACGGACAATCCGGATACCGCTGATAAAAACCATGACCACGAATACCCCGATTACATACCCTAACGTTCCCATGATCCCCTCCTTGATTGAATGAATCTGCGTATCTCCCGCGGTACCTGCGCCAGCCCCTCAACCACCACATCACTGCCCTTCAGGTAGGGGCGCGGAAGACTGGTAGTCAGCGCGCAACAGAACATGCCCGCGCTCTTCGCGCTCCTGATACCCAGCGCGGCGTTCTCCACCACAAAACAATCCTTCGGGGCGACCCCCAGGGCCGCCGCCGCTTCGCGATACGGATCAGGATACGGTTTCCCCCTCTTTACCATATCGCCGCTGACCACCGTATCAAAAAGCGCGTAGATATCCCGGGGAAGGATGAGCCGTACCTCGCGCGCCGGCGTGCTGGTGACCAGCGCCAGCGCGGCACCGTGTCCCTTCAGGCTCACCAGAAGTTCCCGGGCGCCATTAAAAATGAACGGACGGAAATATGCGCGGAAGATCCGCTGTTTGGCGCGGAATACCCGGCGAAAAAGCGCGGGCGTAAGCTTCCGCCCGGTACCGGAAAGAAGCTCGCTCAGCGTCTTCTCCCACCGCTCGCCTTCCTTCTCGTAGACATACAGACAGCCCACCCGTACCCCGAGCGGGCGCAGGGCCTCGTACCATGAAATAAAATGGTAGGGCATGGAATCGACGATCACCCCGTCCATGTCAAAGAGGGCCGCGAACGGGCGCGCGGCGCTCACAAACAGCTGTCGAGCGTGGAATTCCGCTCGACGAATTGCAATACCTGTTCCTGAAGAAGCTGATCGAGATGGTAAAACTCCAGCCCCATGCCCGGATATATCTGCGGCTGAAGCTTCTTATCCACCAGCCACGCCACTTTCGCCTCGGCCAGGAACGTTTCGGCAACGGGCTTAAGCGACAACCTGACGTCAAGCAGTTCGCCGAGCGGGTAGGTCTTATCGATAAAGATCAGCATGCCGACGCCGCTGATATTAAGGAGTTTTCCTTTGTGATATTCCCCTTCGCGCTTCGCCTTGAGCTCAACAGCGACATCAAGCGGCAGGCGCTTGAATCTCCGGCGCAGTTGTTTCCGCTGTATCTCGGAGATGATCTTGTCTTCCTCAAAACTGCGGATCGCGCTTTTTTCGTCATCAAAAAACTCGAACACCCGGTCCAGGCAGACCAGCTCGAATTTCTTGCGCACATGCAGAGGCACTTTAAGCAGTTTCATCCTCGCCTTGTGGTTTACGCAATCCTTATAGGCCAGACCGAGGGCGGAAAGTCCGGTAAAATCGACGAGATTGACGTTTTCGAGGTTGCACAGGATGAAGCGGTACCGGTTATCAAGGCACCAGCCGACTTTTTCCACCAGATTGGCGGAGTCGATATTGATATCGCCGGAAAGGTCAAGAACGGCGACGCCGCCGGTCCGCCGTATTGCTATCTCAAGCATTCGTTCTCCCTTAGTACCAAGGGTTTATTGTATCACAACCGCGCGCCGGACAAAACGCCTTTTATGACCTCGCAATTCCTGCGCGTGGCCCCCTGGTTGCCGGTGATGATCTGCCGGGCCGCGCCCCCCAGCGCCGAAACAGCCGCCGGATCAGCCAGAAGCGCGGCGATCCCCGCCGCCAGCTCCGTTTTATCGGCAACCATCCGCGCCGCGCCTTTCTCCAGAAAAAGGGCGGTGATATCCGGGAAATTGAACATATGGGGGCCGAACAGGATCGGCTTGCCCAGCGACGCCGGCTCCAGGATATTATGGCCGCCGGTACGCACGAGCGACCCGCCGACAAAAACGATATCGGAGATCGCGTAGAAATACATCAACTGGCCGACGGTATCAAGGATGAATATCTCCCGGCCGGTGCGCGCGGGAGGAACGGCGACGCCTTTTACCGGCGCGATAGACGAGACCCTCACCGGTTCCAGTCCCGCCTGACGCACGAGGGCCTCCAGCTCCGCGCTCCGCTCGGGATGGCGGGGCGCGATCAACAGCCGCAGTTCCGGCGATTTTTCGCGCAGGCGGCGGTACACCTCTATCACCGCCGCCTCTTCGCCCGGATGGGTGCTGGCCGCCACCAGGAGACGCTCCCCACTGCCGATGCCGAAATCCTGGCGGTAATCATGATAGTCTTTCCGGAGGCCGTCATAATCGCGCACGGTAATATCGAATTTCATGTTGCCGGTGGCCTTTATTTTCCCGGGGCGCAGTCCCAGCCGCGCCAGCCTTTCGCCGTCGCGCTCCGACTGCGGGCAGAAAACGGTTACCTTATTCAAGAGAGGCGCCAGGAGCGGCCGGACGAGACGGTAACGCCGGAACGATTTATCGGAGATCCGGCCGTTGACCACGCATACCGGGATCCCGCGGCGCGCCGCGCACCGGATCAGGTTGGGCCAGAGCTCGGTCTCGACGATAACCAGACAGCACGGATTAATCCGCGCCAGGGTCCGGCCGACGATAAAACTGAGGTCAAGGGGAAGATACGTCACGAAATCGCCGGGAGCGGCGATAGAGGCCGCGATCCGGTTGCCGGTCGTCGTCACCGTGGAAATGACGAATTTCTTCCCGGGGTACGCCGCGCGCAATTCGCCGGCAAGATGGCGGACCGACGCCGCCTCGCCGACACTGACCGCGTGGATCCAGATCGGACGGTCCAGCGCGAGCCCCTTCGGCAATACGCCGAGCCGCCGCGCGAATCCCGCGTGCATCTTGCCGCGCAACAGGAAAAACGGCAGGTACACAATGGCGAAAGCAAGGAAGATCAGATCATAGAGTATGAACATGAGTACCTCGGTAGCTGCCCCCAGAATCGGGGTGAATCCTTACCCCCAATCCAAGTAGAAGGATTGGGGTGAATCCGTACCCCCAATCCAAGTAGAAGGATTGGGGTGAATCCGTATTCAAGCGCGAGGATGCGCCTTATCATAGACCTTCTTGAGTTTATCCGTCGTCAGATGGGTATAGATCTGGGTTGTGGACAGGTTCGCGTGGCCGAGCAATTCCTGCACCGTGCGCAGGTCGGCGCCGCGGTCAAGCATATGCGTGGCGAATGAATGGCGCAGGGTATGGCAGGAAGCGTTCTTCGCGACGCCCGCCCGGCCCATATACCCCTTGACTATCTCACGCACCCCCCGCGCGGTGATCCTCACCCCGCGCCGGAGATTGGTAAACACCGCGGTATTCCGCCGCTTGCGCCCCTGCAGGTATTTGCGCAGGGAGGCGAGCGCGGTGTCTCCCGCCGGGGCCAGCCGCTCCTTCTTCCCTTTGCCGCGGATCTTCAGGATGCCGCCGATAAAATCGACGTCATCCTCGTTCAATCCCACCAGCTCGCTGATGCGCAGGCCCGAGCTGTAAAACAGCTCGAGTATCGCCCGGTCGCGCAGGTTCCGTTCATCGCTCCCGGAAGGGCCGTCTATCACCCTGCCCACCTCTTCCTCGGTGAGGAACGCGGGCAGATGTTTATCGACCTTTGGGCTGGAGATGACGGCTAACGGATTGGCCTTGAGAAAACCCTCGCGCATGAGGAATTTAAAGAACGAACGCAGGGCGGACAGGCGGCGCGAGACGGTCTTTGACGCCAGGTTCTTTTCCTTGAGCAGGGCGAGATACTTCCGGATGGCGAAATAATCCACTTTTTCCACCGGGATATCGCCGAGGAACGACCGGAACCCGTTCAGATCGATCTTATAGTTAACGATCGTATGGCTGGAAAAATCCTTCTCGATCTCCAGGTAACGGACGAACTTATCTATGTACCGCTCCATACTGGATCCTGGTAGTCTGCGATCCCTTACACTGCGTCCGGCTTCCCCGCGGGCTCTTTATTCTCCCCGTCATTATCTTCCGGCAGGTTCTTGGTGATATACCGGCAGGCGGGAAATTTCGTGCACCCGAAGAAAACACCGCGGCGCGAACGGCGCTCGATCAGCTCCCCGCCGCACCCTTCCTGCGGGCACTTGACCCCGCTGGTGATCGATTTCGACTGCTTGCATTCCGGGAAACCGGCGCAACTGAGGAACTTGCCTTTCTTTCCCCATTTGATGACCATGGGACGGCCGCACTTCTCGCACACCTCGTTCGTGGTGATGACTTCCTTCTTGATATTACTCTGCGCGAAATCGTAGCGCTGTTTGAACGGCGCGTAAAAATCATTGAGGACCGTGAGCCGGCTGAGCGTGCCCTCTTCCACTTCATCCAGTTCGTTCTCCATGCCCGCGGTGAATTTCACATCCATGATCTCGGGAAAGAATTCGACGAGGATATCGCATACCTTGAAACCGAGCTCCGTGGGATGCAGATACCCCCTGATCCTGCCGACATACCCGCGCTGGATAAGCGTGGAAACGATCGGCGCGTAGGTCGACGGGCGGCCAATGCCTTCCTCTTCCAGGATCTTCACCAGAGAGCTGTCGGAAAAGCGCGGCGGCGGTTTGGTGAAATGCTGCGACGGCGAGGCCCCGGCGAGGTCGAGCCCCTCGCCTTTTTCCATGTCGGGGACCGGATTTTTCTCTTTCTCCTCTTCCTCGTCTTCCTTGTTATAGAGGCGGGAATACCCGTCGAAAAGCAGTGTGGAACCCGATGCCCCCAGCGTATAATCCCCGGCGCCGATGACCGCGGTGGTCGACGCGAAACGCGCGGGCGTCATCTGGGACGCGAGGAAACGGTTATAGATCAGCTCATACAGGCGGTACTGGTCGTCGGTAAGATATTTCTGGAGCTCCTGGGGTTTGTGGCCGACGGCGGTAGGCCGGATCGCCTCATGCGCTTCCTGCGCGAACTTCTTCGTCTTGTACACGGGAGGCTTCTCCGGCACGTAGTCGGGGCCGAACGACTTCCCGATGTAATCGCGCGCCTGGCCTTGGGCCTCCGGCGCGATGCGCACGGAATCGGTCCTCATGTAGGAAATAAGGCCGACCGGGGTCTCCTCGCCGATATCGATGCCCTCGTACAACTGCTGGGCGATGAGCATGGTCTTGGCGGAATTGAACTTGAGCTTATTGAAGGCCTCCTGCTGGAGGGTGCTGGTGATGAACGGGGCGTCGGGGAACCTTTTCTTCTCGCTCTTTTTGATCTCCTGGACAATGAATTCCAGCCCTTTGAGCTCCGCGCAGATCCGGTTCGCCTCTTCACCGGTCGTGATCTGCGCCTTTTTGTCCTTGATCTTCTCGAGCTTAGCCTTGAACGAGGCCGCACCGGCCTTCTTCGTAAGCTCGACGGCGATCTCCCAGTATTCCTGCGGGACGAACTGCTGGATCTGGCGTTCGCGGTCGATGATCAACCGCAGGGCGACCGACTGCACCCGGCCGGCGCTCAAACCCCGCGCGACTTTCTTCCAGAGCAGGGGGCTCAGATAATAGCCGACGATCCTGTCGAGGATCCTCCTGCTGATCTGGGCCTCGATCATGTTGCTATCGAAGTCACGGGGATTCCCGAACGCGTTCTTTATCGCCGATTGGGTGATCTCATGAAAATCGACCCGGTAAACCTTCTTGTCTTTGAATATCCGGTCCTGGATATGCCAGCCGATCGCCTCGCCCTCGCGGTCAGGGTCGGTCGCGATGTACACGGCATCGGCGGCCTTGGCGTCCTTCTTGAGCTGGGTGAGCATCTTCTTGCGCGTGGACATGACGACATACGAGGGCGCGAACCCGTTCTCGATATCGACCCCGAGCTCTTTCTTGGGCAGGTCGATGACATGGCCCATCGAGGGGACCACCGTAAAATGGTCGCCAAGTATCTTACTGATCGTCTTCGCCTTGGCCGGAGACTCGACAATAACCAGCTTTTTTTGGTCTGCCATCACGTGTCCTTGTCGTTTAAGGGTTTACCCCCGGGAAAACCGGTTTCCGGGGATCCGTTTGATCATCCGCGACAACTGCATTTTCAGGAGCAGTCCGGAGAGCCGGCACACGCTCATGCCGGATTCCCTGGCAAGCTCATCCAGCGAGGGTTCTTTGCCGGATATTATACCATACAATAATTCCTCTTCCCGTCCAACAGGTTTTTTGCCGTTACCGCCCGCCGGCTCCTCCCCGCCGGAAAAAGCCCCGATGAAAGGGAACTCCTCAATGATATCCTCGACCCGGGAAGCCAGGACCGCCCCTCCCCGGATAAGCCGGTTGGTCCCCTCGGACGCGGGCGAATTCACGCTCCCCGGGACCGCGAACACCTCTCTGCCCTGCTCAAGCGCGAAATCGGCGGTGATCAGCGCGCCGCTGTTGCGGCAGGCCTCCACCACCAGCACGCCCAGCGAAAGGCCGCTGATAACGCGGTTCCGACGGGGAAAATTCTGTTTCAGCGGCGCGGCGTCCATCGGAAATTCGCTGACCACACAGCCCTGCCGGGAAATATCGTCCGCCAGGCCGCGGTTCTCCGGCGGATAGATCCGGTTGAAACCACTGCCCATTACCGCGACCGTCCTGCCTCCCGCGGCCAGCGCGCCGCGATGCGCCTGCGTATCGACGCCGCGCGCCATGCCGGAAACAACGGCGCACCGGTATCCGGCCAGCCCCCGCGCGAAATCTTTGGCCAGGGACAGGCCGTATGCCGAAGCGCGGCGGGACCCGACAATGGCGACAGCCAGCGAATCTTCCGGCCGCAACTCTCCCCGGCAATACAGGACCGGAGGAGGATCGAACATATTCCTGAGGTTCAGGGGATACCCGCTGTCGGCGGTGGTCAAAATGCCGCCCCCCCGCCTGCGCGCTTCGGCAAGCTCCCGCGCCAGGTGGCCGTCGGAAATCCCGGCGACCTTGCGCGCCAACCCCGGCGCCAGCCCCGCGTCCTCCAGTTCACGGCAATCCCTGCCGATCGCCGCCTCGGGAGAACCGAAATGATCGATAAGCTTCTTAAGCCTGGCTCCCCCGACCTCCATGGTCAGGTTCAAGGCAATCAACGCTTCCCGCGTGTTCATGCCGTATCCCGGCCCAGGAAAACGGCTATCTGCCGCGCGACTTCTTCCGGCGCCAGCGCGTCGGTAACGATACAGGTATCCGCCGCCCCGGCGTACAACGGAGCGCGCCGGGCTAAAAGCCCTTCCACCGTCGCCCTGCGCTCGCCCTGCGTTTCCAGGAGCGGGCGCGAACCGGAGTCTTTGCTCCGCGCCAGTATCGTGTCGACCGACGCGGTAAGGCAAACTACAGTACCGGCCTTTTTCATCGCGGCGACATTCTCGCCGTCTATGACGATGCCGCCGCCGCAGGCGACCACCTGCCCGTCGCGCCGCGAAACCTCGGCGAGGAATCTCTTCTCAAGCTGACGGAAGAACGGCTCGCCCGCCAGCGCGAAGATATCCGTGATGCGTTTACCGGACTGTTCCTCGATATACCCGTCAAGGTCGACGAACCGGGCGCCCAGCCTTTCGGCGAGCTTCTTTCCCGCGGTACTTTTTCCCGTCGCCATGAAACCGATAAGATAGATATTCATTTTTTTAGTACACCGCGCGGGGCGCCGGGAGGTACGACACCCCGTGCGGTGTCTCCCCTACGCGCTGTACGCGTCAAGTACCAGTTGTGTAATGTCTTTCTTCGCCTGCGGCGTCACCGGGAAAACGACATCGTACCATTTTCCGTCTTTCGCCTTTTCCGCCGGCATGCTCAGGAAAAGTCCGTTCTTGCCTTCCATCACCTTGAGCCCTTTTACCACGAACTCGCCGATGGAGATATCGCAGAACGCCTTCAGCTTTGAATCGCCGTCGAAACGATGCAGGCGTACCACCTGTAACTCAGCCATCCTTCTCACCCCCTTTCACTACAATAGACAGTTGGGGGGAGAAAATCTAACACCTATTTTTTTTCGCCACAGGGCGAACACCCACATCTCCTCTTATGTAGGGTGGGCTACCAAGCCCACACCCGCGCTTCCACCTCGGCAGAACCCGCATCTGTCGAGGTGCGGGTCCTGAGGAGGTTAGCGGATCCGTTTCAAATATGCCTTCACCGCGAGCTTCACGTCGGCAAGATTATCGCCGCCGAATTTCTCGCGCATCGCCTCGGCGAGCACGAACGCGATACAGGATTCGGCGACCACGCCCGCCGACTCCACCGCGCAGATATCCGACCGCTCCACCGACGCTTTCGCCGGGCGTTTCGTCCGTATGTCCACCGACTGCAGGGGCGCCAGAAGCGTGGCGATGGGCTTCATACAGCCGCGCACCACCAGTTGTTCGCCGTTGGAGATGCCGCCTTCGATGCCGCCGGCGTTGTTGCTCGCGCGGCGGTAGCCTTTTCCTTTTTCATAGATGATCGGGTCGTGGACCTGCGAACCGAAAACCAGGCCGTAGCCGGAACCAAGCCCGATCTCAACTGCCTTCGTCCCCGGGATGGAAAGGATCGCCGCACCGAGCCGGGCGTCAAGCCGGCGGTCAGGCTGAACATACGATCCCAGCCCCGCGGGAACACGGTCTACGGTGACCTCGAATATCCCGCCCACGGTATCTTTCCTGTCCATGGCCTCGCGGATCCTGGCGGCCTTGCCTGAAGAAGTAGTCTGCCCGCCGATGGAAACCACCCTGCTCTTAACCTGGATGCGGAATTCCGCGAGGAACAGCTTGCAGGCGGCGCCCACGGCGACCGTCGCGGCGGTACTGCGCGCCGATGCCCGTTCCAGCACGTCGCGGATATCCGAGAACCCGTATTTCTGCAGGCCGGCGAGATCGGCATGACCGGGGCGCGGACAATCCACGCGGCCGATATTCTCTATCCGGAAATCCTTATTTTTCACGCACAAAGCCAGCGGCCCGCCGGTGGTCAACCCGCCGCGCGTGCCGGAAATGATCTCGGCGCGGTCATGTTCTATCTTCATCCTCGCGCCGCGGCCAAAACCCATCTGCCGGCGCTTAAGCTCGGCGTTGATGAACGCCTGGTCCATCTTCAGCCCGACCGGCAGGCCGTCGATAATGGCGACCAGCGCCTTGCCGTGCGATTCACCCGCGGTAAGATATCTCAACATGTGACCCTCCGGGTAGTTTTCATCTTTCTCTATTCTTCTTTCCAAAGGCCGCGGCGGTTCTCCCGCGCCTCATTGTATAATCCCTTGAACTTCTCTTTGTATCTCACGTTCGGCGGATAGTTCATCGGCGACGCGTACCCCGCCTTGATGATCTCGGCGTTGACGAACGTGCCGTCCTTCAGGAATACATACGCCAGAAGCCGTCCGTACCGGTCGTGTTTCTCGGCGTCAAATTCCAGCCTGACCCGTTTTCCCTCCACCAGCGTGCGGGTAACAGCCCAGGACTTCTTCCCCATCCGCTGTATCGCGGCGGGATCCCGGCCGGACTTTTTACTATCCTTATATAGTTTCTGCGATTCGTGCACTTCCGGCGTATCGATCCCAATGAGACGCACGCGCTCGCCGTTCTCAAGTTTAAGCGTATCGCCGTCCACCGCGCGCGTTACCAGGATATCGTCGTACGTGTAACTTTTCCCGAACGGGATGCTCCACGCCCCCCGCTCGTTCCCGGAGCCCGGCGCGTTCCGGCACCCGCACGCAACGGCGCAACACAACAATCCCACGAATATAAAAAGGCTCCGCATCAATCCACCTTATACATATTTAGCCGTAAAACCGGCCAGCACCGCGACATCCTCGGTACAGAATATCCCGCGGATGCTCTCGTCAAAAAGAAGGTTCGCCTCGGCGGGGAACTCATCGTCGCCTTTCCAGAGGATCACCTGGAGCGGCACTCCCGAAAACGCCTCGACGATCACGCCGGCATCGCCCTGCCCGGCCTTGCCCACCGCGACATTCCTGTCCAGCGCCTGGAATACCGCCTCCACATTCCGCGCGTATTTCTTCACCAGGAGATCGATGGAACGCTTGCGGAACGCGGGATAATACTGTTCGCCGGATTCCATCTCCTTGAACGATATCCACCTGCCGGTAAGCGGCGGCAATCCCCCGATCCGCTTCTCCAGATAATGCAGTAATAATATAGAAACGAAATCCTTCGCCGGCTGGCCGGAGCTCTGCGTGACGGTATGCGATCCCGGGTCAACGCGGAACTCATCGGTAAAGAACCGCACGGTCGTAGCGTCTTTAAGCCCCGCGGCCCGCAATCTGTCCCATGATTTCTTCAACGCGGCATCATATCCCATTCTGTCGACTATTTTACTATTTTTGCTGTATAAATCAAATCATTTAGTCTATAATATAGTACGAATGAATAATTTACGTCAAACCTGCTCCTCACAAGACCGATGATCTACGATAAATTCCAGCAGGACGCCATAGACCATATCAATAACGGCCACTCGGTGATCGTCTCCGCCCCCACCGGCGCGGGAAAGACCGCTATCGCCGAGCACGTCATCAGTACCTGCCTGGAAAACCGTACCGGGGTCATCTATACCGCCCCGATCAAGGCCCTCTCCAACCAGAAATTCCGCGATTTCACGATACAGTTCCCCGATCGAATCGGCATCCTCACCGGCGACATCTCGCTCAACCCCGGCGCCGAGGTGCTCATCATGACCACCGAGATATTCCGCAACAAGGTGCTCAACGAGCCGGACTCGCTCCTCCGCTACCGCTGGATCATCTTCGACGAGATCCATTACCTCGACAACCAGGAGCGCGGCACGGTCTGGGAGGAATCGCTCATCTTCCTCCCCAAACACATGAACATCCTGGGATTATCCGCGACCATCCCCAATATCACCCAGTTCGCCGGATGGATCGAATCCATCCACAAGCGTCCGGTGCGCGTCGTGATCGAGGAAAAACGCCCGGTACCCCTGCATTTCTTTTACCAGTATTCCAACGAGATCTCCGACCGTCTTCCCCGTCCCTCGCGCTACGCCAAAACGCGCATGAACAAGATGGGGACGCTGGTCACGTACGTCCGCAACAAAGAAGGGCTCCCCTGCATCTATTTCGTGTTCGGCAGGAGGCGCGCCGAGGAACTGGCGTTCGAACTGGGCTGTGAGAATTTCCTCTCAAAATCGGAACAGGAAGAGATCACGCGCCTCTACGAAACACTGTTGGACAAATACGACCTCCGGCGCGAATCAAGCGCCCAGCAGATGATCCCGCTGGTGCGCCGCGGCATCGCCTTCCACCACGCCGGCATGCTCCCCACGCTCAAAGAAGCGATCGAGCGCCTCTTTACCAGCAAACTCCTGAAAGTGATCTTTACCACGGAAACTTTCGCCCTCGGCATCAACATGCCCAGCCGCTCGGTCATTTTCGACGACCTGCGCAAATTCTACGGGAAATACTGGCGGCCGCTCAAGACGCGGGACTTCTACCAGATGGCCGGCCGCGCGGGCAGGCGCGGCATGGACAGCGAAGGATTCGTCTACACCCGGTTAAACCTCAACCGCATCAGCCCGGATGAGGTCAAAGGCGTCATCTATAACCGGCCCGAAGCGGTGAACAGCCAGTTCAACACCTCCTACGCGACCATCCTGAACCTCTATGAGAAATATAAGGACGAGCTCTTCCAGGTCTACGAGCTCTCATTCCATTATTACCAGACGAAGAAACACCAGCAGAAAGAAGCGATCCGGCTGATGCAGGCGAAACTCGACCTGCTCAAGCACATGAAGTATATCGTGGACGGGGAATTGACGCAGAAAGGGAAATTCGCGCGGACGGTCTACGGCTATGAACTGCTTTTATCGGAGGCGTACGAAGACGGGCTGTTCGAATCGTTGGATGAATTCGGGCTGGGGCTGTTGACGATCGCCACGGTGTTCGAACCGCGCAAAAACCAGACCATCCTGAGCATGTCGAAACTGGCCAAGGCCCTGCACCGGGAATGCGACCAGACCTACGCGCTCATCGAAGAGCAGGAAATGAAGCGCCGCATCTATCCCAGCAGTAAACCGGCCTACTTCCACCTCTCCACCGCGCTGGAATACTGGCTCCGCGGCACGGAATTCTCGAAGATACTGCAGTACACCGACACCGATGAAGGCGAGATCGTCAGGTACTTCCGCATGGCCATCCAGACCATGCGCGAGATCAAGGACAATCCCGTCTCATCCGGCCCGCTCAAAGACCGCATCACCGAGACCATCCGCGTGATCAACCGCGACGTCGTCGACGCCGAGAAACAGCTCCGCGAAAGCTAAAAACAACCGATCTGGGTCACAACCGCGCTCCCCACCGCGATGTTGTTACACCCCGCAGGCCAGAGCCAATACTTATACGGGCATGTCTCGGTATCCTTCCCTGCCCACGCATGCGACTCCGTTGTACAGGAGCCGCAACTGTAGGGAATCGAATGTTCCGAAGGATACACCAGGGGCCCCTGAAACGATTGGGGAATCGTGGTCGACCAATTCTTATACTTGTTCCACCCGCTCGGGCATACAGCCGCATTGAACCTGCACTGATTATATCCGGCATCCGAAGGAACCACGGTACCGCCGGCGGAAACACAGTTCGCTTCGGTATGCATCGAGTTCACCAGCGAAGCGGGATTAGACCTGAAGGCGGCACACGAAGGACTTGCCCCGCCGTTCTTACCCAGGCAGGACCAGCTCGTCGAACCGCCCATGGACGGGAAAAAGGGACAGGATGCCGAGCGCGAGGATCTTCTTCATAAACCCTCCGGGATCGCGGGTCACATAAAACGCCTGCCGAGATAATCTTTCAACACATCTTTATGGTCGAACGCGAAACTCAGGGAATCGATCTCCCCGGGTTTGATCACCCGGATCCCCGCGGCGTCATCGCCGGCCTTCGGGATACCGGTAGCCTGGCAGGTGAACACCGTGGTCACGGTCTGGAAACGCGGGTCGCGCCCCATGGCGGAGTACGTATGCATCTGGCGCAGGCCGGTAACGTCCAACCCGGTCTCTTCTTTCGCCTCGCGCGCCGCGGCCTCTTCCAGAGACTCGCCGTAGTCGACGAATCCTCCCGGCAGAGCCCAGCCGAACGGCGGGTTACTGCGCTCGATGATCACGATACCGCCGTCAATCTCGATGATCGTGTCGACGGTCAGAAACGGCGATTTCAGTTTGAACGCGATATATTCCAGGTACCCGAGCGAGAACCGGCTGAACGCGTCGTAGGCCTCCTGGTCGTACAGGCAGAAAATGATCTCTGTCAGGCCGGTGCCGGCGTGGAAGATGGCCCGGAACGCTTCCTGCGCCATGATCTTGGCGCAGGCCTTCATCGGAAAACCGCCGGTGCCGGCGCCCAGCGCGGGCAGGGCGACGCTTTTTAATTTAAGCCGGTCCGCGAGGGCCAGCGCGCTGCGGCAGGCGTCGCGCACCTTTATCTCATCGGTCTTAAAATCCATTCCCATCGTGGCGGCATGGATGACATACTTCGCGGGAAGAGCGCCGGCGGAAGTCTCGACCGCCGCGCCGATCCCGATCGGCCCCTTGGCTACCGCCTCATCCTCGATCCCTTTACCGCCTTTTCTGCGGATCACCCCGGCGACCCCGCCGCCCATGACCAGCTTGTTATTGGCGGCGTTGACAATCGCGTCGACCGCGAGCGTCGTGATATCGGTCTTGGCCAATCTTACCGTAGTCCCCTTGATCGTCAGGCTGTCCATCTCACTCCCCGATTATCTTGATCAACACGCGCTTCCGGCGCTTTCCGTCGAATTCCCCGTAAAATATCTGTTCCCAGGGGCCGAAGTCGAGTTTCCCTTCCGTCACCGCTACCACCACCTCGCGCCCCATCACGGTGCGTTTAAGATGCGCGTCGCCGTTGTCTTCCCCGCCGAGATTATGCGCGTACCCGCTTTTGGAGTACGGGGCCAGCCTTTCCAGCCACTTCAGGAAATCCGCGTGCAGTCCCGATTCGTCGTCGTTGATGAAAACACTGGCGGTGATATGCATGGCGTTGACCAGGCACAGCCCTTCGCGGATGCCGCTTTCTTTCAGCGCCTTCGCGACATCGGACGTGATATTGATCAGCTCAGAACGTTTTTTCGTCTCGAACCACAGCTCTGCGCGGTATGACTTCATGGCTTGAGCTTCTCCAGCGTAAGTTTGCCCTCTTTCTGGTTGATCCCGACATTGAACTTGCTCAGGAACGACATCCCCAGGACCCCGTCATTATCGGCAAAAGCGTTCGCGTCGTTGATGATCGCCGCGTCGACATTACTGGCCGCGGAATCATTGACGCTCAGGGAATTCAGCAGGACATAATCCGACGGGACCTTGCGGCCGTCGGCGAGGGTAAGCTCTACGTTCCGCTGGGAAGACGATTTTTTGTCGACGCCCGCCGAAGCGCCCTTAAGCTGTTCGCCGATCTTAGGGGAAAGCACGGTCAGGGTCGCGCCGGTATCCACCAGAAGCCGCGCCGTGATCTTCCCGTTGATGAGCGCGGTGACGAACACGTGGCCGGTTTCTTTGTTAACGGAAACATTCCCGGTCTTGGGCTTGCCTTCCTCCACGCGCCGGCGTTCCTCATCAGCCTTCTGACGCGCCGCCTGCTCGCGCTGACGCGCGGCATCCCACTGCTGGCGCAGGTCGGAGGCGGCTTCGGGAGTAATGGTTTTCTGAACGCGCTCTATCTCCGACTGCCGGAACTTCACCGTCCCGATATTGATCTCCAGCGTCACGCCCTGCTCATCATCGTTCTTGATGATCCCGCTGACGGCGTTCCCGTTCTTAAGATACACCGTATCCGCGCGGACAACCGGCAAAAACAAAACACCGCCAAGGAGAAGCATTAATCCCGTGACGGAACTTTTCAGCATGCCGCTCACGGCTTGCCTCCGGCCTGGTATATCCCGTCATACCCGTTACGCGTTTCATTTATGCGCGTAAAGATCAGCTGGATCACGCGCGCGTTCTGCTTAATCCGCACCCCGCGGGGATTGGATACATGAAGGATGAATTCGCTCTTGCCGGTGAAACCGGCGTCCCATACCCCGGTCTGGGTGAACGCCCCCATGCGCATCAGGGAACTGCGCGGGAAGGCGATCCCGATAAGGTCTTTCGGGAATTTCACCGTCTCATTGGTGGTGACACGGTACGCCCCTGGCGTAAGGCGCCACCAGCCGTGCGCGTCCGTCCGTTTATCCTTGCGGGGAATAAGTTCCCGGACCTTCGGCAGGACCCGCTCCTTGTTCGAGAAATCCAACTGCCCGGCGCCGGCAAAACTCGCGATAGAGGCCGCCGTAAGATCGAACCCGTTGGGCGTCACCTGGGTCGCCAGGTCGATATACCCCGTTACCAGACCTTCTTTCACCAACGCGAGTATCTCCTCACGGTTAAGCATGCAACAGCCTCTCTTTCATCTCGGGGGGTATCGCTTTCGGGCGGAAATCCGCGCCGATGAGCGCGAAAACGGTCTTTGCCCTGCACAGCAATTTCCGTTCCTGGTTGAAAAGCTCGTGATGCAGTTCCACGCGGACGCGGGAGACCTCGGCGGCCTTTGTGGTCACTTCGACCGTGTCGCCGTACACGGCGGGAGCCAGATAATCCATCTCCTGCCGGCTGACCACGAAGAAAGTACCCTGCGCCATCAGCTCCTTGACGCTGACACCGCGCTCTTCCATAAAAATCGTGCGCGCCTCCTCAAGGAATTTCAGATAGGTGGCATAATACACCACGCCGCCGCAATCGGTATGATGGTAAAAGATCCTTTGCTTCATCCCCTCCCCCTTCCCCCACCGCGTAACTTCACGCCCGCAACCGGGCAAGTATCTTGTTCTTCTCGGTAAACGATATCCGCGATTTCCGCACGACGCCGCGGAAAAATTCTATCGTCGTGTCGTACGTCCGCGTATCGACCGGGTACGGCGTGGCGTCCTTGCCGCCGTGCGCGAACGAATACCGCGCCGGATCCTCGTACGAAGGCGCCGCGCCGTAAATGACCTCGGAAACAAGGCTGAGCGCGCGCATCGTCTTGGGGCCTACCCCTTCGATCGACAGCAACTGCTCATAACTGCCGGGTTTGACATCGCAGACCTTGAGCAGGACTTTTTCCAGGTATTTGCTCTTGGAAAAATCTTCTCCCAGCACCGGATGGGACGTGAATTCCCTGTCGGCCAGACGGGAGACGGTCACCGTCGCTCCCGCTTCCTTGAATGACACCATCTGCGAAAGCGGCGACGAATGTTTCCGGATGATCTCGATGTCCTTCATCAGCCCCGTATACGCGCCTCGCACCAGTTCGGTGCTGATCTGCCGGGTCTTCCCGCTTTCCTTCGCGGTAAGGTCGAGCGCGGGCACGCGCACCTGGCTGATGATCCCGGAATGCGGTTCACAGACCAGGTCGGTGATCTTCTCCGAATGCCAGTGATACCGGCGCGCGGTGGCGTTCTGCGTATTCATCCCCTGCTGGACCACCGCCCAGCCGCCGTTCTTTGAGAAGAAGAAACTGTGATGATAGATCTGAAAGCCGTCCTGCACCAGCGCGCTATCCACCTTCGCCGCCATCTTTGAGTTGTAAACAAGATTATCGACGTGCGGCGACGGCAGGCTGAGGATGTTCCCCCAGCCTTGTATCTCATCGGGGGTCTTGCGGGACGTCTTGCCTTTGCCGCCGCAGATAAAAACCCCCAGCTCTTTCTCTCTGCCGCGGATCGCCTCTTTAAGCGCGGCGGTAAGGATGGTGGTCAACCCCGAGGCGTTCCAGTCGAACGCCAGGACCGTGCCCAGCGACTGGAACCAGACCGGGTCGGCGATCCGGCGGATGAACTCGTCGGGGCCGTACTCCGCGATGATGATCGTCGACATCTCCCGCCCCAGCCTGACCATGCGCTCATAAAGCCAGCGCGGGCATTGGCCGGTATCAAGGGTAAATGTCGCGACTCCCCGGTTGATCATGATGACACTCCGATAGTAACATACGCCTCCGAGGGAGGCAATATTTTCTTTGCGGGAAACGGGCAATACGGGCGGATCGGACAATGCCCGCAGTCCGGACGCCGCGGATCGCAGATGTTCTGGCCGAACGCGACGAGAAGCTCGTTGATGCGTATCCAGCGGGCGCGGGGAAGTATCCGTTCCAGCGCCTTTTCCGTTTCCTCCGGCGTGGATGTCTTTACCCAGCCCAGCCGGTTGGAAATACGGTGCACGTGGGTGTCGACGCAGATCGCCGGTATTCCGAAACCCAGGCCGAGCACCAGATTCGCGGTTTTCCTGCCTACCCCGCGCAGAGAAAGCAACCCTTCCCGGGTATCCGGCACCCTTCCCGCGAACTCCGTCGTGATACGCCGGGCCGCTTCATGGATCGCCGCCGCTTTGTTCCGGTAAAAATTAACGGAGTGGATGACGCGTTCCAGTTCGGCCCTGCCCATCGCCGCGATCCCCGAAGGAGTGCGGGCTTTCGCGAAAAGCCGCCGGGAGGCTTCCGCGGAAACCGTATCCCGCGTGCGCAGGCTGAGGATGCAGGAAACCAGGACAAGGAACGGATCATGATCCTCACGCGCCACCGCGCTGACGCTCGGCAGACGCAGGCGCGCGGCCTCTTTCTCAAGGATGCGGATGATCGTCGCTATTCTTCTATCCATGCGGCGCGGGCGGCTGATTTATACGCGCAGAGATGGTCGCTGTCCCAGTGGCGGTTCAATATAGTGCGGATCGGAACACATTTAAAACGCAGGCCGCCTTTGGAGGAATGCATGCCGTACCGGTTCTCGTAGGTATCGCAATACCACTTCCCGTCCGCGCCCTGGCGCAAATGCTCGCAGGGATCGGCGAAGGCGCCACAGCAGGCCCCGCACCGGTGGCAGAGGGATTCCCACTCCAGCTCTTTTCGCTTCATATATTCGGCGTAATCTTTCGAATCCGGCATGAGGATATTATAGCAAATCCGGGGGAAAAAGCACGGGGGAATGCGGGAGGAGATCAGGCCGCTTCCAGCGCGGCGAGCAGGTCTTTAATGACGGGATCGGTAGCACAGCCGCCGGACTCTTCCAGCTTCAAGCACTCCGCCACAAACGACAGCAATGCGGGAGAACGGGCCGCGAGCGTGCCTTTGAAATAACAGGCGCCGGCGTATTCTTTCACGCGCTGGCAGGACGGCAGTACGCCGCGGTTGACCATGGCCTGCAGGCGCGACCATTCCGCGTCGATATCCCGGGAAGCGGCGCTTCGCGGCAGGGCGCCGAACAGTGTCGTGAGGTCAGGTCCGGCCATGCGCGCGGGCAGGGCGCGGAAATCGATGCCGCCCGGCGCTTGCGCTGTCCTCTGCCCAACGCCAGGATTCGCCGTTCCGCCGTCGAGCGCGACCTCCGGCGGATCGATAAGCATATCGGCAGTGCCGTAATACACCGCGGCAGGATCACCGGTACGTGTGCCTTCGGAATACCCGAAACGCTCTCCCGGTTTTAACAGGATGCGCTGCGGCCGTGTCTTCCATATGTAATAGTCCAGCCCGGAAAAATTCTGGTCGGTAAGCACGATGACCTTCCCGCGCGTGCGAAGCATCTCTTTGGCCGGGGCGATAATCGCTTCAACGGCATTGTGCCGGATAACGCTCACCTCTTCGGGATTGAAGGCATTGTAGGCGCCGTTAAGCTGAAGCGATTGGAACACGAAGCTTTCGGCGAGGAAGAAGCGAAAACCCTGCGACAGGGCGTTCAGGTCCTCGGTGATATGCCAGTAGCGTTTCGTCGTGCCGCGGTCGATAAATTCGATCACCGCGTTGGGGAATTCCCTGCCCGCGCCCTCGCCGGAAGGAGCGAAGACCATCGTCCCCACGCGGTCGAATGCGAAATAGCGGATCCCGGTCACCTGCGCCCCGAGATAATACTTTACGCGCATGACGGCGCTGGCCCCCATCCCCTCCAGCCCGTAGATATCCCTGCGTCGTACCATCCTGTTCTCCGATTCATATGGGCCGTACTCCAGGAGCGCATACGGATCAGCCTCGGCGATGAACCGTTCCATATCGCGCGGGCTCCCGAACGGCTGGCGGTCGACGCACACCACGTCTTTGATGGCGTCCGACAGCCAGAACGGTTTCGCGGAGTCGAATCCGCCCATGGGATAATAATGCGCCGGGCCGAAGGCCGCGTTCGTGTCCCGCTCTACGGTCATGGCGATGGAACGCACGAATCCGCGGTACTCCTCCGCCGGCCGTTTAAACGCGCCATCCGCGCGCCACGCGTCCAGTGCCTCGCGGAAAGCGGGCTCCTTCTCGCGCCGCGCGGTCAGCCGGTTGAAATCGCCGGTCGCGTTGAACGATCCCTGGTCGATGAGCGCGCCCATGCCTCCATCACGTTCCGGGCGCGGGGCAACCCCCAATTCAAACGGGGAGAAATGGTTATTCAGGAATTTGACTTCTCCCCAGGCGCCTCCCCGCTCCATCACGTCCAGGACATGGCCGATGAGCACCCCGGAACCGGTCGACTGCACGTTATCCTTCCACTGTTCATTCATGGCGACGATCACATGCTCATACGAAGATACCGCTTCGCGCTTTCCCAGATACATCCACAGCCCCGCTCCGGTGCCCCAGAGGAACGTATCGGTCAGGGAATCGCCGGCGCCGACGGTGATCCCGACGCGCGGGGTCGCTTTGATCTCATCCGCCTTATCGAACAGGCTGATCTTGGCGAAACTCGGCGCCCCGCTGTACGCGCACGGCATACCGTTGCGGGCGAAATAGAACCTGTCCCCCCGGCGCTCGACCAGCCCTTTTTCCACCAGCTTCAATACGGCATCGAGCGCGACCTTTTGGCCGTCGACTTCCCACCGGTCGTCATGAAGCAAAAAGTTTATCTCCGAATCGGCGAGACAGCACCGAACATCGTGGAGCGGATACTCCACCGCTTTCATGAATTCGGCATAGATCCCGTCGGGGCCGAGGAACGCCGTTGCCCGCCCGATCCTGCCGGCCCACTCCCGATAATCCAAATGTGTAGTCCTGCCCACTTCCTCAAGAAGCGCCAGCGCCAATGCGCGGGATACTTCCAATTGTTCCGCGGCGGAAAACACCCGCGCGGCCTCTTTGACATACCTGGCGCGCCCTTTTTCGTCGAATGTAATGGTCTCGCTCCCGGAGACACAGCGGACCTCGATGTTCTTCGCGTATTCCTCCAACCCCTCGGCGCGCAACGCGGCCAGGAGCGGGCGTATCACGCGCCGCTCGACCGATTCCCGCGTGTACGGGAACGCCCTCACGTCGGAAAGCGCCCGGCCGCTTGCCGCGATCTCATCCTTGATCTCACGGAGCGTTTCGGCACTTCTCTCTCCCGCCAGCGCGTCCCAGTCCCATTCGCTCATCAACGGGCCGAACTGCGTTTCGGCGTACGGTTTAAAAGGACTGCCGCTGATCATGACCACCTGCACGGCGCGGTTGCCGCTTTTCTTCGCCAGCGCGAACGCGCGGACGATCTGGGCCAGATTATCGGGATTAATGTCTTTTATCCCCGCGGGAGTAAGCGTCCGGTCGACATCGAACACGAACGTGACCTTCTCCACCTTCGCGTTGAGGTCGACTCCAACAGGAAGCTGAATGTCTATTTCACGTGCCGATCCCGCGACCATCCGGGTAACCGTTGTACGCCCGCCATCCTGTTTCCCGCCGGCGCCTTCCGGCAAAGGAGAGAACGCGGCTTTCGTCGCGCCGATCCCCGGAATGTCTTCCCGCGCGTAGCGAATATTCCACTTCAGCCACCGGATCGCGTCCCCCTGTCCGCCCAGCCCCGCCGTACGCGCGGATTCTTTCTCGACCGCGGTAAGCTCTTGGGGCGAGATAACGTTGTATATCTCGAATCCCGAGGGTACGGAACGGTCAACGCGGATAAACAACGGCAGGCTGTAATCAAATTTATTCCCATGCAGGAACGCGTTATCCAGAAGCTCGGCAAACACCGTTTCCAGGCCGGCACGGCTGTCGCCGAACTCGCGCCCCAGCGCGGCGGAAAGTCCGTCGAATGCCCGTGCCGTCTCGCGCGGGGAACGGCCGCTTCCCCGGGAAAGATCGATCCGCAGAATGCCCTGCTCGCGCAAAACACCGGCCGCCTCCGCATACCCCTCCGGAGACCAGATATCGCACCCGCGGATCACAGAAACCCCGGATTTATCCTTCAGGTATTCCTCAAGTTTCCCGGAAGCTTCCCGCGACGCGGCATGATCACGGATAAACCCGCTGATCATGAACATATTGTAGATATAGGTGGCCTTGACGAATTCCGTCAGCGGCAAGGGGCCGTTGACCGGGCCCAGGTCGGGGTTGACGCCGTCGGCCTTCCAGCCGGACGGAGTCCAACCGCGGGAGCTCTCCTGCTTAAGCGCGTATCCCACCCGCGTATCCGGCGCGTAGATTCCGGTGGGGATATCCTTCGCGATCAGGCCGGGGACATACGCGTCGCTCATGAAATACGCCATCTGCCGGGCGAACATCTCCCAATCGACCAGCTGTCCGGCGACCGGATCAACGGTTCCCCCGAAAGCCGTGAACGCGGCGTCATAGATCTCCCGCACCTGACGGGAAAGCTCACGCGGGTCCTTCCAATCAAGCCGGCCGGAGGCCCTCAACCGCGCTCCATCAACGAGAGTCCAGGCAAGCAGATAATTCCCCAGGAAATGGGAAAGCACGTAGCGCGGAAGGTTGGGCTTTCCGAAACGCCAGAAATAATCGCCCAGATACTTGGAATGAGGGCCCTCCAACAGAGAGAGTTCCTTAATCGTGGTCAATTCGGCGAGATCGGCCGGGCCGGAAAGCCTCATATTGGGATACCGTACCGCCTGCACCCATGTATCCAGCCTGCCCGCCCCGTCATTGAACACCGGTTCCCGCGGGCTCGTCAAATCCCAGATATATTTTCCTTCATCGACCCGGGAACTGACGTGATTGTGGAATAGCTCGATGAGGTCGGGATGGATCAAGCCGTACCGCGCCAGGACGAAGAGATCGTGGATATTCTTCCGTGACGCCTCCATGAACATCCGGTCATCTTTCACGTCGGTAAGGTAGGTGAAATAATCGGGGGATCCCGTCGCGTACGCCATGAGCGTATAATACCCGCCGGCGGTATCCAGCGCCCCTTCACCCGTCAATCCGCCGAGGGCATCCCGAAAGGAAGCCGGCAATTCCGCGGGCCTGACCCTGACAACGCGTTCTCCCCCAATGAGAGAAGCGCGGGGATAGGCTCCGGTGAGCGGAACGCCTTCCGCCTTCAGCCGGTTAAAATAATCGAACATCTCGCTTTCATAGGCCAGCCTGCCGGGATCCTCCCCGGATTTAAGCGCCTTGAAAGCGATACAGCTGTTGTCTTTCCTGATAAATACGCCGGTGCGGTTGAGCGCCGTAAAAACAGCACCCTCCAGAAGCGCGGATAATGCCGCTCCGTCAACAACGGGAATATCCGCGGCCGGGCGTGACGCGAAATCCGGTTTCGGCGCCGGGAGGCTCTCACTGCGCAAAGGCCCGGAACCGCGCAGGGCGTTCTCCGCGACCAGCCCGAACGAAGAGAAACATCTTGCCCCGTCCCGCAATCCGATCTGCACTGCCCGGAAGAATCCCGCGATGAGCGGGGCGGAAAGAGGCTCCCCTTTCTTGAACAAATACGCGAACAACCTGCCCGCGGCCGCCGACGGCGCGCGGAAACTGACACTGGACGCGCGGCCGATCTCCCGCGCCAGCAATTCCTGCGCGCGAAGCTCCAGCGCCTGTTTCGCCCGGGCGGGAGTTGCCCCGTCGCGCGCCTGCCGCGCCAGTTCAGCGTAAAACTGCTTTTCTACCCCGCCGCGGCGGCAGAGGGAATCCAGCAGGAACATATCGTCATCCATGAACGCCAGCGCGCGGAACGCCGCATCCTGATCGTCGCGCAGGAGTTCCAAGACTTTCAGATACGGTATCATCAAGGGGAACGGGATGGCTTTACGCAAAACCGCGATGTCGGGGCCCAGCCGATCGTACGAAGAGGCCGCTGAACTGTCTGGCCGGTCACGCATAGACGAACCCAGTATCATCTCCGCGATATCGGCGGCCACCGCGCTCCCCGCGTCCAGATTCCCGGCCAGTTTATCCGCGAGCGCGCGCACGTCCCGATTTTCCAACAGGCCGCGCTGGACCATCCCGCTCAAGGCATGGCCGTTCTCCGAAGCCTCGATCATCGACATCGTGGTCAGGCTGTCCGTCATTCTGCGTTCGACCGTTTCAACGAACTTCTGCGCCTCCCTGATATCGCGCGGTCCCATAGTCTTAAACCACCCGCCGAATTCTTCCCGGGTCAACCCTCCGTCGCGCGCCGCGCCGATCTCAAACGGTTCGATCCGGGTAACCGGCTTGTGATCATATTTCGCCAACAGTTCCTCGGAAGCCTGTATGGCCCCCTGCAGGTCCCGGTCGAGGATATCCGAAAGCAGGGAAACCTTGCCGGTCGACCCGTCAAAAAGCACGCTCACGAATTTCTGTCCCGCCGCGGGCCTGACCATCGCCTGCGTCACGCGGAATACGCCCGCCGAGGCTAACGCCGACCGGATCCCGCTCAGCAATTCGCGGTCCGCCGTATACGGCCCCGCCGTATTGCCGATCAGGATCACCTCGATCCGGGAGACATCCCGCGCCCCCCGGGCCTTCATGCCGGCGATGGCGCGGCCAACAGCGTCTTTCGCATCGATACCCTCGGCCACATGCCCCAGCGCGAACGCCCCGCTCCCCGCGTCGCGGGCCGCGAAACCGACACAATTATACAATTCGTACGTCTTCAGGTACCGCTGAACTTCCACGGTCGTGACGGTAAAGAATGATTCGGGCACCGCGGGAACGCCCGCGCGATCTGCCACCGCAGAACCAACGGCCATCGCGCCGCCGTCGCTCTGTAATTCCTGCACCGCCGGCATAGTCCATATCTCGTAGACCTCGCTAAACGGATACTCCTGAGGCAGGGTATTCCAATCCACGCGCGCTATGTCCGTTTTATGCCCCGCATATTTCTTCGCCGCGATCTTGCCGATATCCGGACGGTTGCTTAAGATATTAGGCTCAACAGGCAGGTAAACACCCTCATACCCCCCGGCCTTGGCAACCCCAATTAACGCTTCCTCGATCAGCGGATATACCGCTTCCGGCTTGACCTCGGAAAGAAATTCCACGCTCGGCTCGATCCCCGGGACAGTCAGGATATTCTTCCCATTATCATCGGCGCTGAACAAATGCGCGAACCCGCAAACCTTTTTAGTGTTCTTATCTATCATCGCCAGGAGCATGAACTCCTTTTTCTGCCATAATTCCAGGTCCGTGGCAATACACACCCCGGCGTTCAGGCCCCATAATCCATACGGGATCCCCTTTACCACCCGGAATTCCAGATCAACCTCACCCTTATCCTGCACCTCGAATTTTTGCTTTTCCGCCGCGATCTGCGCATAAGGCTCCGCGAATAAACGCGCTACGATCTCAGCCTCGGACACCTTATTCCCCTGCCAGCCGGTTTTGATCACCTCCCGCACCGCCTGGCGCAATTGTGCGTCATCAACCGCGGGCAGGATCTTTGTTTCAATATCAGCCCGGCTAAACCTGGACAACAGCGCCCGCAATCCTTTCTGCCGTTTTTCCAACCGGGGATCGCGCCAGATCTGCCGCAGTTGTTTGGCCATGCGCGCGCCATCCTCCACCCTGGCAGCCTTGTCCGGGAAACCGGCCTCGCCGATATCTTTGGAGACCTCCCTTACCAGCACGCTGAGATTATCTTTGTCCGTGAACAACGGCTCAAGAAGGGCCACCGCGCTGTAATCCCCGCTGATGGCGTCGATCTTCTCGCCCAGCAGGTCGTTGTGGCTGGCCCAGGCGTAGAATGCCTTCAGCGCGGCATTTTGTTTGCCGTTGTCTGAATAATCCCGGAGCCAGGCTGTCAACGAATCTTTAAAACTCGTCCTGTCCCGCGCCTCCGCTTCTTCTTTCTTCCCGGCATTAACATCCCTGTCCTTATTACGCAAGCCGCTGATAATATCGTGAATTGCCCGGCCCGGGTCAAAGACCTCACCGTCTTTCAAGCGATACTCAACCAGCGGGATCTTCCTGCCTGAGCCAAAATCCTTATCCCGTAATTCCTCAGGGATATCCTGCCGGCGGTCACCCGATTCACGGTACTTGCGATATAATCCGATGATCTCGTCCTTCTTCACGAACGAAGCCCCGGAGCTCGAAAGAGCGATCTGGATACTCGCGACGACTGTCTCGTTCAGAGCATCTTCAGTTATACCTTTCGCGCGCAGGATGTCTTCCAATTCAATAAATTCTTCCTCCCCAACACGGTCCTGCAGCACCTGTCCGGCAAAAACAAATATCTCCGACAACCCGTGCTCGCCCTGCTGCTGATAAAGCCTGAATAAAGCCGGGCTGAATGAATGCGTCAGTCCGATGAACGAGAAAATCTCTTCTTTCCGGTTTTCCAGGTCGGCGGGATCAAGACTGCCCTGTTTGATCGCTTCCAGTATCCCCTCAAGGATATGATTGGCAAGGCGAGCCTCTTTATTCAAGACCTCCAAGGCAAAATCGAGCACTTTGAGATAATCGGCATTTGGTTTGGCTTGAATAACTTCCGGATAAGCCTCACACAGTAACTCCATGATCCTCTCTCGATTATACTCATTGGTCCTTTTACAGGCTGAAATGATCCGGGAAACCAGCGGCCGCCAGTTGGCAGTGATATACTCCTTACCCAGGAATTTCTGCATCGCGGGAAAACCATGTATAAATAAGAGCGCGCTGTAACTCTCGGCCGCTATTCCCAAACGGACCAGATCCGGCCAATACTCTTCAAATTCATCGCCAAAAGTTTTTTTGAGGGTGGAAAAACCAACCTGAAAAAGCGGTAGCGCATCCTTTTTCGCACCTATACCCAGACGCACCAGGTCAGGCCAGTACTCTTTCATCTTATTACCGAAAGTTTTCTGAGCCCCGGGAAAACCCACATAGAACAGATGGCCGGACATACCTTCGGCAGCTATGCCCAGCCGCACCAGGTCAGGCCAATACTCTTTCAGCTCTTCGCCGAAAGTCAGCTTGACCGAAGGGATACCGTACTGGAATAAATTCCAGGAGCCGTCTCCCGCGGCTACGCCCAGCCGTACCAGATCCGGCCAATAATATTCAAGGTCGCTGCCAAAGGTTTCTTTCGCCACTCCAAGCCCGACGGAAAACAGATCAGCGACATTTTTACCTACGGAAATGAATAGCTCCCTGAACCCCGCGTATCCATATGCCGCGATTATCTCGCCGTACGCGAAATCAAACTTCTTAATGTCAATTCCGTGGCCTATCAGGAATTCCCGTGCTTCATCATTTTTCATTTCAACTGCCACCAGTCCGCCATCCAGACGAATAGCGGGATTGGCGCTGAAAGCGGTGACCTTTTCCGCCGTAGAGACTAACGTTCCTCCCTCGGGGATCGGCACCACCAGGTTCATGCCGCCGCTGGTATATTGCCGGATGGCCGGGCCGGAAAGAGTCCGCGCTGATTCGCTGACGTTATATTCCCCGTCCCGGAATGACTTCCGGTAGGCCTCAAAATAGCTCTGCGCAGACCACGCCTCTTCTGACGCGAGTCCTTCCAGCTTCCCGCTGTCAACCATCCCGGCGTATTTCCCGGTTATGCCGCGAAAACGTTTCTTGAACCATTGCGCGAGAATGAGCGAAAAATACGCCTGGCGGAGTTCGGCGTATTTTTTAGAGGTATTGATGTCGCGGGTGAGTTTCGGGATGATCGCCGCGCGGACGAGCGCGGTAGCGTACTGATTCAGTTCTTTCCGGCGGCTGTCGCTGAAATCGTACGCCGGAGAGTCCTTGAGATAGTCCGATTCCAGTTTTACTTCCAGCTGGGCTTTATAGATGTAGACGTTCCCCCGCGCCTCACGCAGGAGTATCTCTCCCGGCACGATCCAGGGGCGGGTGAGCGTGGGGATAGAAACATTCGCCGGCCCGTAGATCTCTTCCGCTTTCTTATACAACTTCGCCCAGTACTCTTTTCCCGTGGCGGTATCCGGCGCGGTATAGCCGGCGAGGTCTTTCTTCAACTGCAGGTCGGCCGCGAGCATGACCCTGCCCAGGTCGGTCATCGCCAGGCGGGGATCGATCACGCCGTCCGGAGAATCCGGGCGCAGATTGACCCAGAACGCGCTATTGGGCAACGCCAGGCCGGTAAAGAAGTACTTCAGCAATGCGGGGTGTCCCTTATCGGCGGGCGCCTGCCGCGCGGTCCCTTTATCGAGCATGATCTGAAGATCATCGGAGGAAGCATCATACTCAACCGCGCGCAGGTACGCCGGCCTTGAATTTATTTCCCGGGCCGCCGGCGCCGCGTGGATCAGACGGGAAAGATCCGCCGGCGCGTTGACCTGGGCAAATCCAGTCTGCTCAGCGATGAAACTGAAGCAGATCAGGAAAACGATTATTTTTCTACCTCTACCACGTATCATACTTTAATAAAGTCTTATGGAATAAATGAATAAAAAATCCCCCCTACCGAGGAATGCCGCACATATAAAGGTTTATCAGCCTGTTGTAAGTATGCCGTATATATAGAGGGAATTCAAGGAAACGGGAGGGCTTTTTTGAAAACGCTTTCCGGAGGCAAAAGGGGACATACACACCCCGACAGGACCCGCATCTGAATCTCTATTTCTATCGGGAGATTCAGATGCGGGTCCTGTCGGGGTGTACGTATTCCAGCCGGAAAGAAGTGTCTGTCCCCTTTTTTTAAATATGCTCGAACGCTTTTTCCAGCAGTTTTTCCTGCGGCGGCCGGGTAAACAGGCTGACCAGCGGAATCACCGCGAACGGCACAATAATAGCGATCGTTGAGGCGATCGGAGAATTATTCGGCCCCAGCTTATAGAACAGGTAAACGGCCAGGAACAGCCCCGTAGCCATGCCCGCCTTCACCGCGGCCTTCGTCGCGCGCTTCCAGTAGAGGCCGTAGAAGAACGGCGCCATGAACGCGCCGGCGACCGCGCCCCAGGAAAGCGACATCAGGGTAACGATCACCGCGAAATCGTACCGCGCGATATAATAGGATATCGCGATGAAAACGCCGCTGAGAAAGCGCATCATCAGGAGCGAGTTTTCCTTGGAAACATTCGGGTTGACGTGCCCTTTGTACAGGTCAACCGCGATGGCCGAGGCGGAAACGAGCACCAGCGAGGACAGAGTCGACATCGATGCCGAAAGCACCAGCAGAAGTATCACCGCCATCAGCGGGCCCGGCAGGTACTGTGTAAGAAGCGCGGGGACGATCTGATCGAACGCCGGCTTGCCGTTGACCATGACCGGAGAATTGAAGAAAAGATGCGCTATGGCGCCGGTAAAATAGGCGGCGAACGTGATCACCACGGCGAAGAGAAACGTCACCAGCGCGGCGCGCGGGATCACCTTCTCATTCTTTATCGCGTAGAATTTCTGCACCATCTGGGGAAGCCCCCAGGTACCGAAGGAAGTCATGAACACGAGCGCGCCCAGCAACCAGTAATTCGGCGCGGCCGGCACATGCGCGCGGTGCGCGGCGATGATCTGCGGAAAGATGTTGACCCATCCACCGGCCTTGCCGACGAGAACAGACACCAGGGCAACCGAGCCGATAAGCATGACGATGCCCTGGATAAAATCGGTCAGGGTCACCGCGAAATATCCGCCGAGGATCAGATAAATGCCGGTGATCCCGATCATGATCAACAGCGCGGTATCATAGGGAATATTGAACGTCGCCTGAAAAAGATGGCCCAGCCCTTTGAACACCGAGGCGCAATAGGGGAGCAGAAAAATAAAGACGATCACCGCGCTGACCATCTTGATGTATTTCCCTCCGAAACGTTCGTGGAGGAATTCCGGCATGGTCATGACGTCCAGGTTCTGGGTCATACGGCGGGTGCGCCGGGCCAGGACCAGCCAGGCGAGCAGGGAACCGAACACCGCGTTACCGAACGCGATCCACAGGGCATCCAGTCCGAACCCCCAGCCGACCTTGCCGGCAAAACCGATGAAGATGACCGCGGAAAAATATGTCGTCCCGTAGGCGAAAGCGGACATCCAGGGACCGATCGTCCGGCCGCCGAGGAAGAAATCGTTGAGATTGGTAGTCTTCCTCATCCCCCACACCCCGATGACGATCATGCCGAGCAGGAACAACGTCAAAAGCGCGATGGAAAACATTGCACCTCCTTAGTTGTGGTAAGACCGCTCCTATATCCCCTGGAGATTCTTCAGCGCCTCGATCCCTTTCAACTCGACGATCCCCGTAAAAAGGCGCACGATCACCGGATCGAGCTGTTTACCGCTCAATTCCTTCAGTATCTTCATCTCCTCATCAAGCGGGAACGCCTTTCGATACGGCCTGTCCGCGGTCAACGCCTCGAAGGTATCCGCGACGGAAAGTATGCGCGCGCCCAAAGGGATCTCATCACCGGCCAGCCCTTTGGGATACCCGCCGCCGGCGTACTTTTCATGATGGTGGTAGATCATCAGTTTCACGTCGGCGGAAAGATCCGCCTGCTCGAACAGGCTCAGGGTAAGCTCCGGCGCCGGATCGCTCCCTGGGTCCGAGAAATGGGGGAACTCGACGGGACCGAGGATCTTCATGGCGATCTCCGGATGGCCCTTGACGATGTCAAACTCACTCTCGGTAAGTTTGCCTTTCTTACCGAGGATCTCCTCCGGAACGCCGATCTTGCCGAGGTCATGCAGAAGGCCGGCGATCTGTATCGATTCCACGGTCGACGGGGTAAGGTCCAGGGCCTGCGCGATGGCCACGGAATACCGGGAGACCAGATCGGAATGGCCGCGCGTGTATTCATCCTTGGCCTCGATCGCCGACGCCAGGGCGTTGATAATGCTGAAATATGTCCGTTTGAGATCGCCGTAAAGCATGGCGTTCTCAAGCGCCACCGCCCCGTGCGAGGAAAGCAGTGAGAGATTGCGCTGGTCGCGCACGGTAAAGCTGTCGCTCGCCATCCCGTAGACCGCGATGACACCGAGGACCTTCCCTTTCGTGATGAGGGGCGAGGTCGCGAAGGCGCTCAGCCCGCGCCCGTCAGCCTTGGCCTCTCCCGCCTGAATGATCCGGCGCAACCCCTGCTGACGCGGCATCACACGAGCAAGATCGGAAACGGACTCGATAAGGTTTCTCTCGATGAAATTCAGCGCTTCTTCCTGCAGCATGCCCCGGGACTTGACGAAAAGGATGCGCTCTTTCTTCCCGAACACCAGGAAACCGCAGGCGTCGAATTTGATCATTCCCGATACCGCCTCCACCAGGATCCGGAGGACTTCCTCCTCGTTGGCGGTCGGGTTCAGGGCGCGGCTCAGGACATTGAAACGGAACATGTCGATACTGCGCGCCTCCGACTCGATAAAAACGGCGGCGTTGGACAGGATGATCTCGGCCAACCGCGCGAATCCGAGGATGCGCTCTTTCTCCTGCGCGTTCTCGCAAATCCCCGCGGTCAGCATGCCCAGGAGCTTCTGCCGATTCAGCAGGGGGACGATCATCTCCTGGCCGCTGAAAAAAGGAGTAGAGTCGCCGGCGGGGCGCGCGCTCATCTCCGGGGGAATGCCCCCGGGGGTATCGGAGGTGAAACGTTTTTTCTGCTCATCCCAGATAAGGAGACGGAATGTGGTGGACGGGAAATCAGCCTCGAGCAGGCGCACGATCTCGGCGGCGAGCTTCTCAATACGCAAATCAGGCCCCATCGCTTCGGAAGCGGCGTTGAGGCGGAGGATCTCGGGTATCACATACCGTTCGTTCATGGCTATCCCTGGTTCTTTATCATGCCCTTGGCCCGGGCCAGGATAGCGGTGATCGATTCCGCGTCGAACACGATGAAAAACGAACCCTCGAGATCCCGCTGGGTCTCCCGGAAACGGGCCTCGACAAGGATCGATTCCTCGACCTCCTCCCGCTTGATGCCGGTGAACGCCAGGCTTACCAATGAACGGGTGGCACCGCTGGTCAGCGTCACCGTCGAGGGAAACGCGGCGATCCCGGTAAACGCGCTGAGCGCCGAAAGATACGCGCTGACGATGATGTTGCCCATCTCTTTGAGCGCGGAGATGCCGATCTCAGTGAGGTTGGCGGCATTCTCCTGTGTCCGGCCGATCAAAAGGTCGACCAGCCGGAACGATTCCTGCCGGGGAAGCACCATCATCGCGTTCCCCTGCACCCCTCCCCAGATATGCATGTGAATACCGATAATGGACTCCTCGGGATCAAGGCGCATGTACTTCGGCAAGTCGTTCAGGGAGATAAGCGACGCCGACGGCAGGTCGAGCTCGATACGCCGCCCGATTATCTGCGCGAGCGCGGTCGTGGCGTTACCGGCGCACATGTTGCCGATCTCCAGCAGGATGCTTTTCTCGATCTCATTCAGTTTTCTGTTTTCCATCAATGCTCCTTGGTGACAGGCTTCCCCGCGATCTTCCGCGCTTCGCGAAGGCCTTCCTCTTTTGTGGTGATCGAACGCTCCGCCTGCATCTCATCAAGCGCGCGCAATATCTTCCCGAACACCGGCGACGGCTCAAGGCCGATCCGGATAAGGTCGTCCCCGGTAACCAGCCGCGCGGGCGGCGGGCACTCCGCGCGCCGGAAAAACTCCCGCAACAACCGCTTTATCATCCGCTCCTGCCGGCCGCGGGTCTCTTCCACCACGCGGTATCCCCGTGTCGCCCGCAGATCGGCGAGCGCCAGGATAAGAACGGCCCCCGCCTCCTCCCGGGCGTCCCGGAAGAAACGGAACCGCGCTTTCGCCGTCAGCTTCGGGGAGGCCGCGAGGAATCCCGGCCGCAGGTGCAACGCGACGACCCTGCGCACAGAACGTTCTTCTTCTTTCGAGAGGCGCAACCGGCCGCAGATGTCCGCGGCGATACGCGCCCCCTCGCGGTCATGGCCGTAAAAGCGGGCTTTCCCGCCGTAAAAACGATAGGTCTTCGGCTTGCCGATATCGTGCAGGAGCGCGGCAAGTTTCAATACCTGGAACCTGCTCCGGCCGGATGACATCTCCGCGCCGAGATATCCCTCCAGCCCCTCGAGACGCGACAGGCGCGAGCGCGCCTGTTCCAGCTTGCCGAACGTCTCCAGGGTATGGCCCCAGACATCAAGATGCGGGACATTGCCCCGGCGCATCCGTTTCATCGGAATGATCTCCGGAAAAACCGTTTCCAGGACCCCGCACCGGTCCATCAACTCGATATACGCCCGGCCGCGGGAAACCGCGAGGATCTTGAACAGCTCGTCACGGATCCGCTCGCGCGAAACCGAGGCCAGGAGGCCTTTTTTGCGCGCGGCGCGCCGCAGGGTCGCCGGTTCCACCGCCCCCCCCAGCAACGCCGCGGTGCTGAACGCGCGCAGGACCCGCAGGGGATCATCGTCAAACGCCTTCGGGCCGCATGCCCGCACCAGCCGGCGGCGGATATCCCGCCGCCCGCCCAGGGGATCGATCAAGACCCGCTCCAGAGATTCTCCGGAAAGCAGGCGCTCCAAAGGAGCGGCCAGGCTGTTGGCCGTGAAATCCCGGAGCGCGATATCCTCCTCCAGCCCCTTTCCTTTGAAATCGGAAAAATCGAACGTGAATGTCGTTCCGTCCGCCTGCCGGCTGACCACCCTGCCCGTGCCGCGTTCTTCGTCAAGCGCGACGAAACCGGCATGCAGGAGGCGCGCCACATGGCGCGCGAAACCGATCGAACCGTCTTTGAGCACGAAATCGATATCGGGATCCCGCTTGCTCCTTCCCGCGAACAGGTCGCGCAGTATCCCGCCGACACAATACAGCGTCTTGTTCTTTTTCGCCGCGGCACCCTGGATCAGCCTCAGCATTCCAAACGCGGGTTCTTCGGTAAAGAATGATCTCATGGGATTGTGATGATCTCAGCGGTCATCGCGGCAAGGTCAACGGTCGCGATCGTCGCCACCCCCGACATCCATCCCGAGCACTCTCCGGGATTGACCACCAGTTTCCCGCCCGCGCGCGAGATATTCGGCTTGTGGGTATGGCCGTACACGACCAGGTCCGCTTCTTCAGCGGCGATAGTAAGTACTGCCGGATTATGGACAACGGTGATCCGGCGCCCCTCCATAACCATGCGCGAAGGCGGCGGCGTGATCCTTCCGGCCGATTTTTCGATGAGCCCCGCGTGTTCGCCGTCATTATTGCCAAAAACACCGGCCCAATCGCAGGAAAGTTTATTGAGGATATCGAGAGTGAAGGGAGCGACGAAATCGCCGGCATGCAGGACGAAGCCGACGCGGGCCGCGGTGAACATCCCGACGGCGGCGGCGATCATCGGAAGGTTATCGTGAGTATCGGAGAGAATGCCTATTTTCAAATGTACACGCCTCGGCGCACAGACCCGTTATTTATCCGGTTCGATCTTCCCGGTCTGACGGATGACTTCCTCGTCGACCATGATCGGGCACTTGGCCCTTACCGCCAGCGCGATGCTGTCCGATGGGCGCGCGTCGACCTCGACAACCGACCCGTCCCCCGCGGACAACGCTATCTTCGCGAAAAAAATATTGTCCTCAAGCTTATCGATGCGAACGCTCTCCACTTTCGCCGTGAGCGCCGAGATCGCGGCGAACAGCAGGTCGTGGGTCAACGGGCGCGGTGATTTCGTGCCTTTGATCTTTGAGCGGATCGCCAGCACTTCCGCCAGCCCGATCACGATCGGCAGGACCCGTTCCCCGTTCTTCTCGCGAAGCACGATGAGCTGGTCATGGCGCTTCTCATCGATCACTATCTTGCTTACTTCCATCAGCACCATGGATCAGCCCCTCCCCCGTTTCTTCGCGGCCCGGGGGCGCCCCTTACGCTCATCTTCCCCCCCGATAAGGTCCTTGAGCTCGGCGAGGAACTGCTCGACATCCTTGAATTGCCGGTATACCGACGCGAAACGCACGTACGCGACGTCATCGACGGTTTTCAGCCGCTCCATCACCAGCTCGCCGATCCGTGTGGACGGAACTTCGCGGCTGTGCTTCTTGAGAAGCTGACGCTCGACCTCCCGCGCGATCTCTTCCATCTTCTCGACGCTGATCGGCCGCTTCTCGCATGCCTTGATGATGCCGGCAAGCATCTTTTTCCTGTCGAACGGCTGACGCCGGCCGTCGCGCTTGATCACCATGATCTGCAACTCTTCCACGTACTCGTAGGTGGTAAAACGCTTACCGCAGCGCAGGCATTGCCGCCTGCGGCGGATCACGCTGTCCTCCTGGATCGAGCGCGAATCGATAACCTTGTCTTCGTTACTGCCGCAATACGCGCATCTCATATGTTACGCTTTCTTCCCCAGTACCCGGACTTTCAGCCCCGCTTCTTTCAGGAAGTCGGAGGCCATGGGATCGGGATACTGCCCGGCGATCACGATCTCGCTGATGCCGGCGTTGATGAGCATTTTCGCGCAGATGACGCACGGCTGGTGGGTCACGTAGATGACGCTGTCCTTGACCGAGATGCCGTAGAGCGACGCCTGAATGATCGCGTTCTGTTCGGCGTGCAGGCCCCGGCACAGCTCATGGCGCTGTCCCGAAGGGATCTTGAGTTTCTCGCGCAGGCATCCGGTCTCCAGGCAGTGCTCCATACCGCTGGGAGCGCCGTTATATCCGGTGGCAAGCATGCGCTTGTTCTTGACGATCACCGCGCCCACATTCCTGCGCAGGCAGGTGGAACGCTGAGCGACCAAACGGGCGATCTGCATGAAATACTCGTCCCAGCTGATGCGGGTGACCTTTTTCTTTTTCATTCGATTATCCCCTTTAATTCCGGATACAACGGAAACTGTCCGCATATCCCGGCGACCTCGCCGCGGACACGCTCCAGTTCGCCGGCGTCGTCGCGGCACCGGATCGCGCGGTCGATCAATTCCGCGACCTTATCGATCTGGGCCTCTGTAAGCCCCCGTGAAGTCACCGCCGCGGTGCCCAGCCTGATCCCGCTCGTCTGGGCCGGCGGAAGCGGGTCATACGGAATAAGATTCTTATTCACGGTGATATTGACCGTCTCCAGCAGTTGCTGAGTCTCCTTACCGGTGATATGGCGGGAGGAAAGATCGACGAGGAACAGGTGATTGTCCGTTCCGCCGCTGATGATCCGGTAGCCTTTACCGGCCATGCTCGCGGCAAAGGCCTTGCTGTTGGCGACGATCTGACGCTGGTATTTCTTGAAATCATCCCCCATCGCCAGCTTGAACGCCACCGCCTTGGCGGCGATGACATGCATCAGCGGGCCGCCCTGCATACCGGGGAAAACGCATGAATCGATCTTCTTGCCATATTCCTTCTTCGCGAGGATAAAACCGCCGCGCGGGCCGCGCAAAGTCTTGTGCGTAGTCGATGTGACGATATCGGCATACGGCACGGGCGACATATGCAGTCCCGCGGCGACCAGCCCCGCGATATGCGCCATGTCGACAAAAAGCGCGGCGCCGCTCTCATCGCAGATCCGGCGCAGGGCCTTGAAATCTATCTCGCGCGAGTACGCGCTGGCTCCCGCCAGGATGAACTTCGGCGTGTGCTCCTTCGCCAGGGCGCGGATCGCGTCGTAATCGATGCGCTCCGTCTGTTTGTCGACGCCGTACGGGATGGGATTATAGAACATACCGGAAAAATTTATCTTGAGCCCGTGCGAGAGATGTCCGCCGCAGGCAAGGTCCATGGCCAGGAATGTATCGCCCGGTTTGAGGAGCGTGAAGAAGACCGCCATGTTCGCCTGACTGCCGGAGTGCGGCTGGACGTTGGCGTATTCCGCCCCGAACAATTCCTTGACCCGCTCGATGGCCAGCGCCTCGGCGTTATCCACGTATTCACAGCCGCCGTACCAGCGCCTGCCCGGATATCCCTCGGCATATTTATTGGTCATCACCGACCCCTGCGCCTCAAGGACCGCCTCCGAGGTGAAATTCTCCGACGCGATAAGCTCGAGGGTCTGGCGTTCGCGCGCCAGCTCGCTGTGTATCGCTTTGTAGATCTCCGGATCGACCTGCTTCAAATGTTTCATCGTTTCTCCTTAATCATCGTAGCCGCGTACTCTTCAACCTGTTTTATCTTTCGTAAGCGCCGCGCGTGCCTTCCGCCGGCGAACGGCGTTTTGAGCCACACATCCACCATGCGTTTCGCCATCCCCGGCCCGGTAAACGCCGACCCGAGCACGAGGATATTGCTGTCGTTATGTTCCCTGCTCAGCCGCGCGCACGTCGTACTGTAACACAGCGCGGCGCGTACGCCGGGAAGGCGGTTGGCGACGATGGAATTGCCGATCCCCGACTTGCAGATGAGGATCCCCCGCCGGTATTTTCCCGACGCCACCTGACGGGCGGCCGCGAACGCGTAATCGGTATAATCGCAACTCTCCGTGGAATAGGTCCCCACATCCGTGACCTTAAAACCCTTCCGCGAAAGATACCCTTTGAGCGCCTCTTTCAGCTCAAACCCCCCGTGATCGGAACCGATGATTATTTTTTGCATTATAGTATCCCGCTTATTTTGTCGACCGCTTCCCCGATTATCGCCAATGTCTGTTCATAAAATTCTTTCGGCCTGCCGATCGGATCCGGAATGTCCAAACCGCCATCCGTGACCCGGGCGAATTCCTTGAGCAGGAACAACCGGTTCTTTATCTGCGGATGCAGTTCGAGCAGGCGCTCCTCGTGCAGGCGTTCCATAACGAGAATGATATCCGCTTTGTTCAACATATCGCCGGTGACCCGCTGGGAACGGTGGCCCGAGACATCGATGCCCCTGGCCGCCAGGAGTTCCCGCACTTCGTAACTGGCGCTCACCCCGCCCGTGAACATGATCCCCGCGGACAGGACTTCCACGTCATCGCGCTTGGCGTCCCGAAGCTTCTTCGCCAGCAGTCCCTGCGCCATGACCGAACGGCAGGAATTCCCCGTGCAGATGAAAAGCACCGTCTTTCTGCCGGCGGTATCCCGGATATCCTTCTCGCTGACCGCCCCCTGCCGGAGCACGGCGATCGGCTGTTGTGTCACATCTACCACCGTCGATTCCACCCCTCCGCGCGCGGGCCCGGCATCGAGAGCGATATCAACGGAATCGCGCAGGTCTTTGATCGCCTCGGCGAACGTCACCGGAGCGGGGCGGCCGGAAAGGTTTGCCGAAGGGCAGACCACGCCGGAAAGCGCCAGCCCGATCACCTTGCGCGCGGTCCAGTCATCCGGCATGCGGATGCCCACGGTCCCGCCGGCGATCGCGTTGAACACGATAGTCAACGGCCCGGGCCAGAATTTATCGACCAGCTTGTACGCGGCGACCGGCACATCCCGCGCGTATTCCGCGACGGCTTCCTTGTCGGCGACAAGCAATGAGAACGGTTTGTTGCCCGGCCGCCCTTTGACGGCGATAAGCTTCTCGAGCGCCTTTTTGTTTGACCCGTCGGCCGCGATCCCGTACACCGTATCCGTGGGAATGATCACCAACCCGCCCGCGCGGATGGCCTCGGCGGCCGCGGCGCAGTGCTTTTCTTCCGGATTAACGGGATTGACCTTGAGTATTTTCGCGGCCATGCGCTCCTTAGTCCTTACACTTTGATCTTTATCTTCCGGATCGCCTGCCGCATGCCTTCCCGGTACGCGCACAGCCGGCGCGCGACGCGCCGGTCCGAAAGGGCGATGATCTCCAGCGCGAAAAGCGCGGCGTTCTTGGCCCCGGCCGAACCGATCGCCATCGCCGCCACGGGGATGCCCGCGGGCATCTGGATCGTCGATAAAAGCGAGTCCATCCCGTGAAAATTCTTCGTCTCCATGGGGATCCCGATCACCGGCAGGGTCGTCTGCGAGGCGATGACCCCGGCAAGCGCCGCCGCTCCGCCGGCCGCCGCGATGAAGATGCGCGTGCCTCTCTGCGCGGACGTGGCGACATACGCCTCAAGTTCCCGGGGACTGCGGTGCGCGGAAAGCACCTGAATATCGAATCCCACGCCGAATTCCTTGAAGATATCCGCGGCAGGCTTCACCGCCTCAAGATCCGATTGGCTTCCCATCACGATACTGACCGGCTTCGTCATCATTCCTCCCTGGAAATGGATAGACCCTACAGCGCCTTCGCGCCGATGTCGGTACGATAATGCATTCCCTCGAAATTTATCCTGCGGGCCCCCGCGTAGGCGACGGCAATCGCCTCTTTGATCGTCGGCCCCATGCCGGTGATGCCCAGCACGCGCCCTCCTGAAGTCACGATACTGCCGTCCGGACGGCGCGCCGTCCCGGCATGGAACACCGTCACCTTCCCCGCCGCCTCGGCATCTTCCATCCCGGTGATCACCGCGCCTTTCGCGTACTCCCCGGGATATCCTTTGGCGCTGGCGACCACGCAGACGCACGCCCGCGAGTCCCAGGCGATGCCGCCCCGTTTGGCTATCCGCGCCAACTGGCCGTTCGCCACCGCAGCCATCACTTCGACGATATCCGCGTTCATCCGCGGCAGGATCGCCTGCGTCTCCGGATCGCCGAACCGCACGTTGAATTCCAGCGTCTTGGGCCCCTGCGGAGTAAGCATCACTCCCGCGTACAGGACCCCGCGGTAATCAATGCCCTCGCGGGACAACCCGTCGATGGTCCGGTTGACGATCTTCTCGATGATCTCATTGAACAACGCGGGGGTGACCACCGGCGCGGGCGAATACGCGCCCATGCCCCCGGTATTCGGCCCTTTATCCGCGTCAAAGATCCGTTTATGGTCCTGGCTGGTCGCCAGGGGGATCATTTCTTTCGAGTCGGTGAGGACAAGGATCGATGCTTCCTGCCCGCTCAGGCATTCCTCCACAATAACCCGGGCGCCGGCCTCACCGAAGATCCGGTCGACCATGAACGCCTTCACCGCCGCGATGGCTTCGTCGACACCGGAGGCGACCACCACGCCTTTGCCCGCGGCCAGGCCGTCGGCCTTGACCACGCAGGGGCCGCCGCGCCCTTCGATATAGCGCCGGGCCTCGGCGGGATCGTCAAAAACCCGGTAGTCCGCGGTGGGGACCCCGTACTTACGCATCAGATCTTTTGAAAAAACTTTGCTGGATTCAAGACGGGCGGCGGAGCGACCCGGCCCGAAAACCGGGATCTTGTACCGGCCCAGTTCATCGGCGAGCCCCAGGGTAAGCGGCACTTCCGGCCCGACCACCACCAGGCCGATCTTTTCTTTACGGGCGAACTCCACCAGCCGGCCCACATCATCGGCTTTGATATCGATACACTCGGCCAGGCCGGCGATGCCGCCGTTGCCGGGCGCACAGAAGACCTTGTCCGCCAGCTTCGACTGGGCGATCTTCCACACCAGCGCGTGCTCCCTGCCTCCCGACCCGACGACGAGTATTCTCACCGCTCAGCCAATCCCGTTTTTAACTTACACCTCCGAGGTGTAAAAGTTTTTACCTCGAGGAATTATTTCTTACACCTCGGAGGTGTAATGATTAGACGATCTCTACTTTCTTCGAACCTTTGACGATCTCGCCGATCCGCCAGCCTTTAAGCTTCTGCGCCGCGCACCGCGCCAGCACCGCGCCCTGTGCCTGTTTCTCAACGATCAGCACCATCCCGATGCCCATATTGAGCGTATGGTACATCTCGCGCTCCGGCACATTGCCACGGGCCTGTACCAATTTGAACAGCGCGGGGACCTTCCAGCCGTCCTTATGGATCACCGCGTCGGTGTCCGCGGGAAGGATGCGCGCGATCTTGTCGTAAAAAGAACCTCCGGTGATATGGCTGATGCCGGTGATATCCCAGTCTTTCCCGCGGTTCGCCTCTTTCAGAACGGCGAGCACCTGGCGCACATAAATGCGCGTCGGGGTCAAAAGCTGGGGGCTCATGCGTTTAAGCTCGGCGGCGGAAAATACCTTGCGCACCAGCGAATATCCGTTGGAATGGATACCGCTGGATTCCAGGCCGATGACCACGTTGCCCGGCCTGATGCGCGACCCGTCGATGATCCTGTCCTTATCCACCACGCCCACGCAAAACCCGGCCAGGTCATATTCGCCCGGCGCGTACATGTCCGGCATCTGGGCGGTCTCCCCGCCGATAAGCGCGCAGTCCGCCTGCGCGCAACCGGCATTCAGCCCTTTGATAAGATCGAGCAGATACCGCTCGTCGAGTTTGCTGTAGGCGATATAATCGAGGAAAAAAAGCGTCCGGGCCCCGGTGCAGAGGATATCGTTGACGTTCATCGCCACCGCGTCGATGCCCACGGTATCATGTTTCCCCGCGAGCATGGCGATCTTGAGCTTTGTCCCCACCCCGTCCGCCGAAGAGACCAGGACCGGGTTCCTGTATTCTTTGCCGGCAAGCGCGAACAGGGAACCAAAACCCCCGATGCCTTTGAGCACCCCGGCGCGGCTGGAACTCCGCACCAGCCCTTTTATCTTGCGTTTAAAGGCCTCCGCTTTCCCGATATCGACGCCCGCTTGTTTATACGTAACCGCTTTCATCGTTTCCTGCCGCTCCTTTTGATCAGGGCCTTCTCGCCGCAACATCCCACCTCAAGCGAAAATTTACCCGTATCGCGGGGCTGGATCGGGTAATTCCCGCTCCAGCAGGCCGCGCAATAATTCTTATCGGAATATTTCATGCATCCCAGCATCCCCTCGAGGCTCAAGTACCCCAGGCTGTCGACCTCGAGATATTTACGGACTTCCTCGATCGACGAATACCGGTTGGCGATGAGCTCCCGCGGATCATGGAAATCGATCCCGTAGAAACAAGGATGACGGTGCGGCGGGCAGGAGATCCGCAAATGGACCTCTTTAACCCCGGACTTGCGCAGGTTGCGCACGCGGATCTTCGAGGTAGTCCCCCGGACGATCGAATCGTCGACGATAATGATCGATTTCCCCTTGAGCACGTCCTTGAGGATGTTGAACTTCACCCTCACACCCAGGTCGCGCGAATCCTGCGCGGGCTGGATGAACGTCCTGCCCACGTAATGGTTGCGGATAATACCCATCTCCAGCGGGATGCCGGATTCCTGCGAATACCCCAACGCGGCGGAATACCCCGAGTCGGGAACCGGCACGACCATATCCGCTTTCACCGGATGTTCGCGGGCAAGCTGAGCGCCGAGCCTGCGGCGGACCATATGCACGGTTTGGCCGAAGATCACCGAATCGGGACGGGCGAAATAAACGTGTTCGAACGCGCAGAACGCGTGGCGGTCTTTCGCCTGCAGGCGCGGCGGTTTGTGCGACTTCACTCCGTTGGCATCGATGATGACGATCTCGCCGGGTTCGACCTCCCGTATGGTCTGGGCGCCGATCAAGTCAAACGCACAGGTCTCAGACGCGAGGCACCAGGCATTCCCCAGTTTGCCCAGCACAAGGGGCTTAAAACCGTACGGGTCGCGGATACCGACAAGGCGCTGTTTGTCCATCATCACCAGCGCGTACGCCCCTTTTACCTTTTCCAGCGCGTGCACCAGGCTCTCCAGAAGCTCCGGCGATTTCGCCTTGGCCATCAGGTGGATGATGATCTCGGAATCGGTAGTCGTCTGGAATATCGAACCCGCGCGCTCAAGCTCCTGGCGCAGGTGGAGCGAATTGATCAGGTTGCCGTTATGCGCGATGCACAAGGAACCCTTCGCGTAATCGACGAGAAGCGGCTGGGCGTTCTTAAGCACGCTGGATCCCGTAGTGGAATACCGGACGTGGCCGATCGCCGCTTTTCCCTTCAAGCGGGAAAGCACATCGGAACTGAAGACGTCGCTGACCAGCCCCATGTGTTTGTAGACACTCAAACGTCCGGCGTCGTTCACACAGATACCGCAGGCTTCCTGGCCCCGATGCTGTTGCGCGTAAAGCCCCAGATAAGTCAGCCAGCTCGCCTGACGATGGCCGTAGACACCGAACAAACCGCAGAATTCCCGCGGAGAACCGTCATCCAAAAGTCTTCCTGACATATTCCACTCCGTTCCGTAAGATCAATAATCCGTCGCCCGCTTTATGCGGTTTGGAAGAGCCTTCCCACCGGGGATGCTGGCTTTTCTCGATATGCCGTTCGGGATGGGGCATAAGGCCCAGGATCCTTCCTGTCGAGTCGCAGATGCCCGCGATGTTACCGGTCGAACCGTTCGGATTGGCGCCTTTAAGCTCGCCCGAGGCCGAACAATATCTGAACACCACCTGGCCGTTCCGCTCAAGCCGCTCAATAAGCGCGGGATCGCCGGCCACGAATTTTCCCTCGCCGTGCGCGATAGGAAGATAGATCGTCTCGGGGAGCCCCTGCGCCCAGACGCATACCGACCGGTCTTTTTTCAGGCCGGGCGCCTTCAGGTGCACCCACCGATCCTGGAACGATCCCGAGTCGTTGATGATGAGGCTGGCCTCCTGCTGGAGCGTCGGGTTCCCGGGAAGGAATCCGCTCTTGACCAGTATCTGGAAACCGTTGCAGATGCCGATCATCGCCTTGCCCTGGCTGATGAATTCCCTGAGCTGGCGCCCCAGTTTGAAACGCAGTTCGTTAGCCAGAACCTTGCCCGCGGCGATGTCGTCGCCGTGCGTGAAACCCCCGGGCAGGGCCAGGATATGGAATTCCGCCAGGAACTTCTTCCCCTCGATCAGCTTATTAACGTGCACCGATTCGACCTCGCATCCCAGGGCGGAAAAAGCGAACGCCGTCTCCCTGTCGCAGTTGGTGCCCGCCGATCTCAACACGCATACTTTTGGCTTAAACATACCTCTCCGTCCTTATATCGCGCACAGGTTCTTATGGGCCTTATAGTATTTCCGGATGATCGTCGCCACTTCTTTAGGCTCGTCCGCCACCTTGAACAGGCACAGGTCCTGTTTGTCGATACATCCCGCGGTCAACATCGTCTTCTCCAGCCATTCGATCATCCCTTTCCAGTAGGAACTGCCGAACAGCACGACGGGGAAACGCGGGATCCGTTCCGTCTGGATGAGCGTGATCGCCTCAAAGAACTCGTCGAGCGTGCCGAACCCGCCGGGCATGATCACGAACGCCTTGGCGTATTTAACGAACATCACCTTGCGGACGAAAAAATAGCGGAACCCCAGCGGAACGTCGACATAGGCGTTGCACTTCTGCTCCATAGGGATGTGGATATTCAGCCCGATCGAGGGAGCCTTCCCGGCCATCCGGGCGCCTTTATTCGCCGCCTCCATGAGACCGGAACCGCTCCCGGTGATGATGGCGTACCCGTCCTTCGCCAGATGATAGGCGACGTCCTGGGCCGCTTTGTAATATGTATGGTCGCGGGGAAGCCGGGCGGATCCGAAGATCGAGACCGCCTTTCCCACGCCGGCGAGCGTCTCGAACCCTTCGACGAATTCCGACATGATCCGGAACATGCGCCACGGGTCTTCCTTAACGAAATCCTTGGTGACCGCCATCTACCACCTCAAGCTTTCCTGCCACGCTTTTTTAAGATCATGCAGGTGCGCCTTGACGCACAGCTCTCCCTCGAGCCCGTACACGCGCACCTGCGTTTCCTCCGACACGCATCCGATCAACCCGTACGCCGTTCCCTCCAGGAGCCGCTCAAAACGCTTCTGGTCCTTTCGGGACACGGAGACGATAAACCGTGAATTCGATTCGGAAAAGAGGGCCACATCATTCCTGCGCCGGGCATCTGTATCCAACGCCACTTCCTTCAGGAACAATTCCATGCCCAGGCCGCCGGCGAACGCCATTTCCGCGCAGGCCACGCCGATCCCTCCCTCGGAACAATCGTGCATCGCCCGGACAAGCCCCTGGGCCGACGCCTGCGACAGCGCCGCGAAAACCGCGTTCCCTTCTTTCGGACGGACGATCGGGACGGTCTTGCCGAGCGCGCCGGAAAGGTCGTAGTAATGCGAACCGCCCAACTCGTCATAGGTCATGCCCACGCAATACACCAGGTCGCCCGCTTCCTTGGCGTACATCGAGACCGCGGTCCGGCTGTCGTCCATCACGCCGATCGCCGAGATGAGCAGGGTCCCGGGGATGGCGATCGATTTCCCGTTCACCGTGAATTCGTTATACAAGCTGTCTTTCCCGGAGATGAACGGCACGCCGTATGCCTTGGCGATATCGTAACAGCCGTAGGCGCAGCGCACCAGTGACCCCAGCCGGTCGGGCTTGTCGGGATTGCCCCAGCAGAAATTATCCAGGATCGCCACTTCCTTGAGCGAACCGCCGGAAGCGATGATCTGACGCAGGGCCTCGTCGATGCAGGAGGCGGCCATCCAGTACGGGTCGAGGAAGCCGTAGCGGAAATTGATGCCGTTGGAAACAATGACCGCTTTCTCCGAGCCCAGCACCGGCCGCACGATTGCCGCGTCCGACGGTCCGTCGTTATCCTTCCCCACCAGGGGCTTGAGCACCGATCCACCCTGCACCTCATGGTCGTACTGCCTGATCACCCATTCTTTCGAGCAGGTATCGAAATGGCCCAGCAATTTTTTGAGCGCGGAAGTAAGGTCTTTCTCGCAGCGCAGGGCCGGCTCGACGAGGCGCGGCGCGGTATATTCCGCTTTTTTCTCGGTCCGCGGATGGCCTTCATGAAGGAAATCCATATCCAGTTCGCAGACCCGGTCATCCTTATAGAACAACTCCAGCTTCCCGGTCCGGGTGAATTCCCCGATCACCGTCGCCTCAACATTCTCCCCGCGGCACAGCTCAACAAGATGGGCAAGGCGCTCTTTCGGCACCGACAGGACCATGCGCTCCTGGGATTCCGAGATCCAGATCTCGGTATGGGAAAGCCCCGCGTATTTAAGCGGGACCTTGTCCAGGCTGACCCGCACGCCCAACTCCGCGCCCATCTCGCCCACGGCGGAGGAAAGCCCCCCGGCCCCGCAATCGGTGATCGCGGTATACAGCCCGAGGTCGCGGCACTGCAAAAGGGCGTCGAGCATCTTCTTCTCCTGGATCGGATTGCCGATCTGGACCGCGCCGCTGGAGACCGTCTCCGATTCCTCGGTAAGCTCTCCCGAGGAGAACGTCGCGCCGTGGATGCCGTCCCTGCCGGTCCTGCCGCCGACCACCACCACCAGTTCCCCGGCGGAGGTCTTCTTGAACGATTTTCCCTTGGGCATGATGCCCACGGTCCCGCAATACACCAGCGGGTTGCCGATGAATTTATCATGAAACAGGACCGCGCCGTTGACCGTGGGAATGCCCATCTTGTTGCCGTAATCCCTGACGCCGGCGACCACGCCTTTCATCACGCGTTTGGGATGCAATGTCCCCGGAGGAAGTTTCTCGAACGGATAATCCGGCGGACCGAAACAGAACACGTCGGTATTGAGGATCGGTCTGGCGCCCAGCCCGGTGCCCATCGGATCGCGGATGACCCCTCCCACGCCGGTATTGGCGCCGCCGAACGGCTCGAGCGCCGACGGGTGGTTGTGCGTCTCCACTTTGAAACAGACGTTGGTGGCCTCATCGAAACGGATCACGCCGGCATTATCCTTGAACACCGAGACGCACCACGGTTTCTTGAGTTCCTGGGTGGCCTTCATGATCGTCGATTTAAGCAGGTTATCGATCTTTGTCTTTTTCGCGACTACTTTATGCTCGCCGGGCCTGACACTCTCGCTGTATTCGATCCTGCCGCGAAAGGTCTTGTGCCAGCAATGCTCGGACCAGGTCTGGGCGATGGTCTCCAGCTCGCAATCGGTCGGATCGCGTTTGAGAGCGCGGAAATGGTCCCTGATCACCCGCATCTCGATAAGGTTGAGGAAAAGCTGTCCCTGCCGGCTGATCTTCTCGAGCTTCCGGTCGTCGGCCTTGCGCAACCCGATAACGACCGGTGCGTAGGAATAGGCGGCCGGATGCGGCTGATGCTCCGACGGCCGCACGATATGCTGGATAAGTTTGTTATAGAGGAGTTTATCGGAAATGCCGGCGAGTTCCGCGGATTCCAGCGCGCCTTTAAGCACGTACTTCCTCGAGGTCTTCACCGAGGCCACGCCCCCGATCCCTAAGTCGCGGATACCTTTGAGCGTCGAGCTTTCCACGGGATCCATGACCCCGGGATTATATCCCACCTCGACCACATAGGTTCCGGCGGCCGGCTCGAGCTCCGGATTCAGGCTGTACTCCTGGCTGATCGGGTCGCAGAGGAGCTGAGAGCAGATCTTGCGCACCACCGGTTCGGCGATCAACCCGTCGATATTGTAGACCTGGATGAACGACACCGCGCGCACCCCTTTGATGCCCAGGTCGAAGATATCCTTCTTCACCCCTTCGCCGACGGCGTCGAAGACGCCGGGCTTATCCTTCACTTCAATCTTCCAGAACATTATCGTTTATCCTTCCGTGCGGTTTATATCCCGAGACGCTTGAAGATATGGCTGACGTTGCGCAGATAATACCCGAGGTCGAACACCTCATCAAGCTCAGTCCCGGAAAAGCGGCGCGCCACATCCGGATCCGCCTGGAGGTTCGCGCGGAATAGACTGCCTTCCGCCCAGGTCTTCATCGCGCACCGCTGTACCATGTCGTACGCGGCCGGCCGCTCCACCCCTTTGTTCATCAGGGCGATAAGCGCCCGCTGGGAGAATATCAGGCCGCGCGTCTTTTCCATATTGGCCTTCATGTTCTTCGGGTAAACGGCGAGCCCCTCCGCCACCTGAATGAATTTCTTAAGCATGTAATGGAGCGCCAGCGTCGAGTCAGGAAAAATGACGCGTTCCGCGGAAGAGTGGCTGATGTCGCGCTCGTGCCAGAGCGCGATGTTCTCCAGGGCGACCAGGCTGTTGGCGCGCAGGAGGCGGCTCATACCGCAGATACGCTCGCAGATGACCGGGTTGCGCTTATGCGGCATCGCCGAGGAACCTTTCTGCCCTTTGGCGAACGGTTCTTCCACCTCAAGCACCTCGGTCCTCTGCAAATGGCGGATCTCGGTCGCGAACTGCTCAAGAGAAGCGCCGATTATCGCCAGCGTCGAAAGGAACTGGGCGTACACATCGCGCTGGATGACCTGCGTCGAGATCGGCGCCGCTTTCAGGCCGAGCTTCCGGCAGATATACAGCTCGACCCGGGGATCGATGTTCGAGTACGTGCCCACCGCCCCGGATATCTTGCCCACGGCGACCGCGTCTTTCGCCGCGCGCATCCGCTCGATGTTACGCAGGGTCTCGTCGTACCAGAGGGCGAACTTCAGCCCCAGGGTCACCGGCTCGGCGTGGACCCCGTGGGTCCGCCCCATGCACACCTGTTTCTTATACCGCCGGGCCTGCTTCAAAAGCACGCCGCGCAATTGATGGAGATCGACAAGCAAAATATCGGAGGCCTGACAAAGCTGTACGCCGAATGTGGTATCGAGGAGGTCTGACGAGGTAAGCCCCATATGGAAATACCGCGCGTCCTTGCCGATCGAGGCGCTGACATCGGCGACGAACGCGATGATGTCGTGCTGGGTCTTTTTCTCGATCTCCAGGATCCGGGGGACGCTGAAACGCGCACGCGAACGCATCCTGCGGCAGGCGGCGCCCGGCACCCTGCCGAGACGGGCTTGCGCCTCGCAGGCAAGCAGTTCGATCTCAAGCATCACGCCGAATTTATTCTCGTCACGCCAGATGCGTTCCATTTCCGGGAGGGAATAGCGCGCAATCATCGTATTTCTCCTTTCCCGTGGGGGGATAGCGGAAGAAACTGTTAGAAGATATATTCTAGAGTCGTGTGTGCCGTTATTGCCTGGGAAACCAGACGCCCTATTATATCAAAGATGCCAAATCCCTGCAAACAAAACCGGAGAAAAATGAATAAATAACTTGACAAAACCGGAAAAAATGCTATACTCCTTTTAATCGCACCTTTTAAAGGAGTCGTAACAGTCGTGTTCCAGTTGACCCGTAAAGCCTGAAATATTCCACAAAAGAGCTTTACGGTTTTTTTTTATCCAGGCGTGGTTAACAAGGAGGCTGCAGCATGGCGATCGGCAAAGTGAAGTGGTTCAGTAATCAAAAAGGATATGGCTTCATCACGCGCGATGACGGCAAAGACGTTTTCGTGCATTATAGCGCGGTTAAAGGCGACGGCTATAAAACCCTCGAGGAAGGCCAGGAAGTCGAATTCGAAGTGACCCAGGGCCCCAAGGGCGAGCAGGCGACCAACGTAACAAAGGTCGGCGGCGCCGCCGCGTAACATCCCGAAAATACAAAACCCGCCGGTTCAAAAGACCGGCGGGTTTTTTTATGCCCGCGTCAGGGCGTTTTTTATGTATCGCGCGGCCGTGTCTTGAGGGCCGCCAGGATAGCCTTCGCCAGTTCCCGGGCGGCTCCCGCCGCGGCCGTGCCCAGCGGACTGCCGAACGCGATGGATGCCGACTGGATACCGATGATCGAAACCACGCACCCCATAGTCCGCACGAGATAGTCGACCATGATCTGGAGCGGAAGCTGGTGCGTGCAAAAACAGGTCCCCTGCGCCTCGGAAGGATCGACAAGGCGCGTAAAACCGGGCCTTTTGCCGAAATCGGCGGCGTCAACGAGGATGATATGGTCGGGTTTGAACGGGCGGATGGCGCCGGTGAGATTCTCGGGAGCGGTTGCGCCGATGAAGACCTTGAGCCTGCGCGACGGGAAGACGAAACGGGTGTGTTTTTTCAGCTCCTCGGCCACGAGCAACCCGCAGGCGTCATCCCCGCGGAACTGCGAACCGATGCCGACGAGCGCGACGCGGCGCGCGTTACTGAGCCTTTTCCTGAGGGATATCGCCAGGCTTGTCGCCATACACAACCTTCAGGGCCTTGACATCGCCGGAAGCAAGCTCGATGTCATGGGTGAACTCAAGCGCTTTCTTGAGGCACGAATCGACGCACTGCGCGCAGTAAATACATTTATCCAGCCGGATCTCGGCCTCGAACTGTTTGTCGGCGATCTTGGTGATCTTAATGGCGCCCGAGGGACAGTCGCGTTCGCACATCTTACAGCCGATGCACGCCTTCGCGTTAAAAGACAACTTTCCCCTGACCAGCACGGCAGTACCTAAATCCTCATACGGGTACCGCACCGTAGCCGGTTTCTTGAACAACGAACTCAAAAGCTGATGCAACATCGCGCCGAGGTTCATCGCGCCACCACGCCTTTCATGATCAGGTTGAAGAGCAACTGCGCTATGGCGACCGGCGCCAGGTATTTCCAGCAGAAAATGACCATCTGGTCGAGCCTCAGCCGCGCGAAGAGCGTGCGCAAAAGCGAGATCAGGCCGACGATGAAGAAAACCTCCGCCAGGTACACGAAGAAGTTCCCCGACGGCATGAACACCGCCGCCAAAAGCGACGCGCCCACGATCATCTCGACGTTAAGCATCAGCCGGAACATCGCCAGGAGCCTGCCGCTGTATTCGGTGAACGATCCCGCGACGATCTCGGTCTCCGCTTCCGGGATATCGAACGGCACCCGCTCCAGCTTGCCCATCAGCGCCGTCAGCGATACGGCGAACCCGGGAATATTGCACAGCCACAGAAGCGGATGGCGGTTGTAAAACGCCGCGATCTCCGTGAGCGACCAGGAATCGGCCAGCAGGGCGGCCGACAGGATACCGATGAAAAGCGGGACTTCGTAGGCAAAAAGTTGTGTCAGACAGCGCAGGGAACCCAGCCGGGCGAACAACGACGTGGAATACCAGCCGCCGATGAATATCGCCAGGGTCGGGATGGTCAGAAGATACAATACCACGATCGCGTCGCCGGTGAATGAAAAAAGCGCCCGGCCGCCCCACAGGGGGACGTAAAAGAACGCCGTCACCGCCGAGGCCAGCGCGACAAGCGGCGCGGCGTGGAACATCGCCTCGTTGGCGTCCTTCGGCATCAGGTCTTCTTTGGCGATCAGCTTGATGAAATCGGCCAGCGGCTGGAACCACGGCGGCCCCACCCTGTTCTGCAGGCGGGCGTGCAGTTTGCGGTCGAAATATTCCGCCGCGAAACCGAACGCGCCCAGAAAGAGGAACCCGGGGAATACGATCATGGCGAACAACGCGTGTGTCATAGTGATAGTTTTTTGTTCAGCGCCGAGAAATCAACACCCCGCTCGCGATGCCAGGCGAGGCTGTACTCGTGCAGTTCTTTCCAGGGAATGGTTTTCGCTTTCCGCGTATCCAGGTTATCGATCCTGACCATACGGTCGGTACAGGAGAAACAGGGGTCGATGGCCGCGATGACGATAGGCATATCCGCCAGGTACCGGTCCTTGAGCATGTGCTTGACCGCCTGCACGTTCGCCAGCGTCGGCGCCCGGACCTTCACCCGTTCCGGCTTATCCGAACCGTTCGCTTTGACATAATGCATATCCTCGCCGCGCGGCGCCTCGTAACGGCTGATCGCCTCTCCCGCCGGGATACGGCGCGGCGCCTTGACGGAGATCGGCCCCTCGGGCAACTTCCCGATGATCTCGCGGATCATCCGGCACGACTGCAGAAGTTCTTTAACGCGGACGAGCGTGCGGCCGTAGACATCGCAATGCCCGTCGGTGATCACATCGAACGTCAATTCGCCGTATGCCGCGTACGGATCGTCGCGGCGCACATCGCGGTCGACGCCGGAGGCGCGGGCGGTCGGGCCCACCGCGTCCAGCGTAAGACAGTCCTCGCGCGAAAGCGTGCCCACTCCGGAAAGCCGGTTGATGAGCGTCGGTTCGCGGGAAGCGATCTGGATATAATATTGGGTCCGCTCCTCAAGAGCGTCGACCATCGTCAGAACCTTCTTCGCCTGCGCGGGAGTGATATCCCGCCTGACGCCGCCGATGGTGTTGACGGAATAGTTGACCCGATTGCCGGTAAGCTCGGCGAGGATGTCCATCACCAGCTCGCGATCCCTCCAGGTATACATGAGCAGGGTATCAAAACCGATCTCGTGGCCGGCGACTCCCAGCCAGAGGAAATGGCTGTGCACGCGCTCAAGCTCCCCGATCAGCGAACGGATGTAGAGCGCCCGTTTCGGGACTTCGACGCCGGCGATCTCCTCGACGCACTGGACAAAACAGGTCGCGTGGGAATGCGAGCAGATCCCGCAGATGCGTTCGGCAATATACATATCCTGGATGTACGTGCGCTCCTCGCAAGCCTTTTCTATGCCGCGATGGTTGTACCCGAGGCGCACCTCCACTCCCAGGATCTTCTCGCCTTTCAATGCCACGCTGAAGCTCGCCGGCTCTTTCAACGCCGGATGCTGAGGCCCTATCGGGATCTTAAAACCGTGGGATTCATGCATTACGCGGCCCTCTCTTTCGTGCCGGGTTTCCAGTCTTTGCGCAACGGATGTTCGTCCACCGGCCAATTGTCGGCCAATGGATAACGGTTCCCCGCGCCCAGCCCTTCCACCTTCGCCCCAAAAAGATCGACCAGTTCGCGCTCATAGATATCCGCTCCGGGGAATTCTTCCGTCACCGAACGGATAACCGGGTTCGCCTTGGCCACGGTAAACCTGATATTCAGGACAGCGCCGTTGTCATGGGCGAGATGGTACATGAACGCCAACCCTTCCGGCTCGTCAAAACCGGTGATCGAGACCAGGTGCGAGAATTTCAGCGCGTTCCTGGCATACGAGAATATCGTGCCGAAATCGGCCTGGCTGACCTCTACAAAAATCCGGCGCGGGCGCGGCACGCGGATCTTGTCCTCGGCGATGCCGAATTCTTTCATCAATCCCGATTTAACCGTCTCTTCAGCTGACATTGGCTTTTTCCTTCTTTTTCTCCGAGCCCTCAAGGCTGGTGAGAAGCTTGACCGCCCCGTCAATGATCGCCTGGGGGCTGGCCGGGCATCCGGGGATATACATCGACACCGGGATGGCCTTATCGATACCGCCCAAAACATTATAACACCCGTTGAACACCCCGCCCGAACAGGCGCAGGTGCCCACCGCGATGACGAACTTCGGTTCGGCCATCTGGTCGTAGATCCGCTTCAGCCTGTCCTCGACCTGACGGGTGACCGGGCCGGAACAGACGAGCACGTCGGCGTGGCGCGGCGTCCCCTTCAGCAGGACGCCGAACCGCTCCAGGTCATAGCGCGGGGTAAGCGCGGCGATGATCTCGATATCGCAGGCGTTGCACGCGCCGGTATTGAAATGGATGATCCAGGGTGACTTTATGCGCGCCCAGGTGACTATTTTTTTTACAAGGTCCATAATTAATCCTTACGCATCAGTATGCACAGCCCCGACACTATCCCGGCCATATACAGCGCCGCCGGCGCCAGCGCCCTCGGGGACACGGGGATCGCGGTCATGGTCAGCGCCGCGACATGGGCGATGGTAAAAAAGAACGCGAACGGAAAAAAGGCGCTGTAATCCGGACGGGCGGCATGATTATACTCCCGCTCGCCGCAGGAGTACGGCTGGCGCTGGTCTTTCGCGTGCTGTCCGGGGCGCAGGGAAAAGCGCGCGCACAGCCAGGAGAATCCCAGCACGGCGAAAAGCATGACGATGAACGCCAGGGGCGGCCAGAACCAGAATGTCGATTGAGTTCCCATATATTATTCCCCGCCCTTCAATACCCTGATGTCGAGCGATCTATTATGGCGCTGTATCCCCACCACCACGCCCAGGGCCACGGTCATCACCGCCACCTCGATAACGATAAACGTGATCACCAGCGACTGCGCCAGCGCCGGATGGCCGGTCGCGTACCCGGCGACGATGATAAGGAGAGAAACGCCTTTCAACAGCAGTTCCACGCCGATAAGCGCGCGGATAAGGTTGAAACTCGCCAGGACGCAATACAGCCCGGCGACGCACACCAGGATGATGAAAACGCAATACGGCCAGAATACGCGCAGGAGTTCCGGGTTCATTTTTTGTCCGCCTCCTTGAACAGGATCACCACGCCGAAAACCCCGGCCAAAAGCGCCGCGACCTGCCCGGCGATGTCGAACGGGCGCTGGGCCCACAATATGACGCGGGGATCATGCGTAACCTCCGGGAACAACGGGGCCACCTGAAGGCGCGCCCGGATCATCCACAACCCGGCGCCGAGAATAACTACCAGCACCGGCAGGAACCAGAACCTCCGCAGACGGGTCTGCCCGTGGCGGGATTTCTGTTCCGCGGTCTCGCTTTCCGTCAGCGTGATCGTGCTGATGAACAGCACCGAAATAAGCCCGGAGCAGACCGACAGCTCGAACACCGCCGCCAACGGCGAGCCGAGCCTGAACATCAACAGCGCGACGAGCGCACTGGCAAGCGCCAGGCAGATCGCCGCGCGCAAAAGACTGCGCGCCAGCACGCACCACAGCGCGGCCGCCGTCAGGATGGCGAGGATCACGATATCCGCAGTCAACGACACAGCTCTCTCCTATAATCCAAGCAGTTTAAGCAGGAACGGGAACGCCAGCCCCAGGCCGACGGTTATCGCCGTAAGCACACAGACGGGGAACAGAATCCCGGCCCCCGTTTCTTTCACGTTCGCGAATTCTTCCCGGGCAGGGCCGCCGAACACGTCACGCTGGACGAGAAGCAGATAGGCGAGCGTGATGACGCTGGCGATGACGGCGATGGCCGCGTACACCTTGAAACCGGCCATCCACAGCGCCATGACGATCAATAATTTGCTCCAAAAACCCGCCAACGGAGGTATCCCCGCCGCGGAAAGGCTCGCGATGATCGACGTGGCCGCGGTAACCGGCATCCGCGGCGCCAACCCTCCCAACCGGCTGATCTCACGGGTACCGCCGCGCGACTCTACCGCCGCCGCGTTGAGGAAAAGCGTCGTCTTGAATACCGAGTGATTGAACAGATGCAACGCGGCTCCCGCGATACCCAGAGGGCTCCCCGCGCCGATCCCGATAAGGATATACCCGATCTGGCTGATGCTCGAGTACGCGAACATGCGTTTGAGGTCTTTCTGCCCCAGCGCGGCAAGCGCCCCGGCGACGATCGAAAGAGTCCCGACCACGAGGATCACCCCGCGTAGCGGCGCGCCGAAATCGACCACGGAAAGAGACAGGCGCAGAAGGACAAACGCGCCGAGTAATTTAGTGACCACCCCCGCCAGGAAAACCGACACCGGCGCGGGAGATTGGGAATACACATCCGGCAACCACCCGTGGAACGGCATCTGACCGCCTTTGATGAAAAGCCCGCAGGCAAAAAGCGCCAGGGCGCAGGTGACCAGCCCGCCGCGCGGCTGGCTGGACAACGCCTGCCGGATAGCCGAAAAACCGGTAGAACCGGTAACAAGCATCAGCAGTGAGATCGCCGCGAGCATCAGCGCCGAAGCGACCGCCGAAAGGATGATATATTTGAACGCCGCCTCCAGCGCCGGTTTTTCCTTGAACAGGGATATCAGGATGTACGAGGCGATCGCGGTGATCTCGATGAATACGTACAGCGAAAAAACATCGCGGCCGATCGCGACGCCGTTCATCCCCGCCAGCGCGAGAAGCAGAAGGTTGACGAAATCAAAGCGCCGGCGGCTATCCTGGATAGTCGCGTAACCGGCGGACAGGGCGCAGAATGCCACCAACGCCGCGCTGGCCAGCGCGACCGCTCCCAACCGGTCGATCTCCGACGTGAAACCAGGGACGACGAACATATCCATCCCGGAGAAGCCGAGAAGCCGGCAGGCGGCGATACATGCCTGGAAAACGCACACCAGCGTCAGCAGACCGAAAGCGGCCTTCCGCATCGCCTTGAACGTCAGGTTCAGGATGAGCACCGAGAGTAACGGGATAAGTACGAACAACGTGTGCACCAGCCCTCCTAAAAAGACTTGAACAGGAACAGCGCGACGAGCGCCATCCCCGCCAGCGCCCAGGCCAGGTATCCGGGATAATTGCCCGGCTGGGCCTTGCGGATATTATTCGAGAAGAACGCCGCGCTTCCGGCCGCCAGCCCGTCGTACAACCAGTTGACGGCCCGGTCGATGCCCCAGCATATCCGCGCGAACCCGGCGGTGACCGCGGCGCCGATGGTATACGGATCGAAACAGCCCTTCTCCGCCCGGTCATAGCTCCACGATAACCCGGGCGCGTAATGGATGTGGTCGGCGGCCTTGACCCCGGCCCCCGTCCTCTTGACTCCGAAAAGATGGTTTAACAGGGCCGCGATAAGCACCGCAACCGAGACGATGACAATGGCAGTATTCGCCGGCCACCCCGCAAACCCGCGGCCCTCGAGCCGGTGCGCGCCGACTACCGGCTGAATGAGATGGTTAAGCGGCAGGGCATTGTACACCCCGAAAAGGACGCACATCCCGGCGATGACCAGCATCGGCGCCAGCATGGCAACCGGCGCCTCTTTCACCCGGGTATCGGCGCATTTTCCGAAATACGCGGCATGGCCGAGCTTGAGGAACGAGGCGGCGGTAAAGAAAGAACCGGCGACGGCCAGGACGTAAAAGATCATTCCCCGCTCCATGGCGCCGTCATATACCAGCTCTTTGGAAAAGAAACCGTTGAACGGCGGGACGCCGGAAATGGCCGCGGCGCAGACCAGGAAACAGGCGAATGTCACCGGCATCTTCACGGCGAGTCCGCCCAGCTTGGTAAGGTCGGTCGTTCCGGACTGCTTTTCCACGGCGCCGCCGGTCAGGAAAAGGCCGCTTTTATACATCGCGTGGTTGATCATATGGAAGATGCCCCCGACGATCCCCGCGGGGACCATCGTCCCGATGCCCAGGATCATGTATCCCACCTGGCTGATCGCGTGGTACGAAAGCAGTTTCTTGTAATCTTTCTGGATAAGCGCCATCATGACCGCCAGCAGGATGGTGATGACGCCGACGACCATCAGCAGGACGCTCATCGCCGAAGCGGGCGCGAGCTGGAACATGTCCAGGCAGATGCGCGCCAGGAAATAGATGCCCAGGAGCTTCTCGAGCGCCGCGGGCAGAAAGGCCATGAACGGCAAAGGCGCGTCGAGCGCCGCGTCCGGGATCCAGCTGTGGAACGGCATTGAACCGGCTTTGGAGATCGCGCCGATCATCAGCAGGATGAACGCGGTCGAGCCGGCCGCGTCCAGCGGCAGGTTGATGCGCGAAATAGCCAGCGTACCGGACAGATGGGCGGCCAGCGCGATGCCCAGCATCATGCACAAGTCGGTGATACCGCAGATCACCAGCGCTTTGATCGCGGTCTTGAACGCGTTCTTCCCGCCGATGGCGATCATGCCGAACACGGTCGCCAGCAGTCCTTCCCAGAAGAAAAGCATCACCAGAAGATTATCGGCAAGCACCGCGCCGTTGACGAACGCGATGGAAACCAGCAGGTAGGCGTAGAACTGCTTCGCGTACGCTTTGCCGTTGACGAATACGGATGAATACAGGCAGACCACCAGGCCGAAGCCGGCGGTAGCCAGGAGGATGAACGCGCTGAAATGATACAGCCGGAGCGAGAATTCCGCCAGCGTGCCCAGCCAGGGCAATGAAAGCGTCCCGGAGCTCCGGAAGAGCACGATCGCCAGAACCATGTTCAGCGTGACGGCACCGAGCGCCAGCGCTTCCTTAACAAAACGCGCCCGGGCAGGAACAAGCGCCACCAGCGCGGCGGCGATCACAGGCAATAGTATAGGTACAAGCAATATATTCATATTATTTGATCACCGCGGCCATGTGTCGCGCGGCCGTCTGCGCGAACGTGTACAGGTACCAGATACAGATACCGCTCGCCAGCGAAAGCGCGCCGAGGGCGGCTACGGAAAAGACCATCACCGGCTCCCCTTCCCGTTTGGGATGGAACGCCTGCGGCCCGACAAAGACCAGGTTGAACACGCGCAACAGGTAGGCGATGGTCAGGAACGCGCCGACCAGGAAAACCCCGGCGATCGCCAGCTGGCCCGCCTGCACCGCGCCGGAAAAAACCAGGTACTTGGCGAAGAACCCGCCGAACGGCGGGATACCCATCACCGAGAACGCGCAAAGCAGGAACGCCATAGCGGTTACCGGCATGGTCTTCATCAAACCGCCCATTTTAGTGATATCACGCACCTTCGTATTCTGCTCGACGATGCCGGCGCAGAGGAACAACCCCGCCTTAGCCAGCCCGTGAGTAAGTATATACAGGAGTCCGGCGGTGGCGCTCAGCTCACTGCCGACGGAAAGCCCGAAGAAGATGAAGCCGATCTGGCTGACGGTGGAATAGGCGATGATGCGCTTAAGGTCGGTCTCCACCAACGCGGCGCCGGCGCTGACCAGACTGCTGACCGCGGCGATCACCGGCACCGCGACGGTCCAGACATGATCGATGGAATAGGTGGCCAGGAACAGGCGCGCGTACACATATAGGCCGATCTTCACCAGGATGGCCGCGTGCAGGAGCGCGGTGACCGGCGAAGGCGCCACGCCCGCGTCCGGAAGCCAGGTATGGAACGGCAGGGTCGCCGATTTCGACAGAATGCCCACCAGCACCAGCCCTACCACCAGATTGGAAATATGGCCCGGGACCATATCGAACGTCCCGGTCTGCTGATAGATGGCGATGAAGCCGATGAGCATCACCAGGGCGCCGAACACGGTGACCATGAACGCCTTATCCGCTTTCAACAAATACTGCTTCTCGCGGAAGAAACCGATGAGCCGCCAGCTGGTGATCGCGGTGATCTCCCAGAACAGGTACAGCAGGATGAGGTTCGCGGCGAAAACCAGCCCCATCATCGCGCCGAGAAAAAGCACGACCATGAAATAATACTCGCCCTGATGCTTATAATGGCTGATATAGCCGAAGGAGTAAAGGACGATGATCGCGCTGATAAGCGAGGAAGCCATCGCCATGAACACGGCAAGGCCGTCGGCGGTAAAGGCGAATGAGAAACCCGGAATGATCTGGCGGGATACGGTAACGGCATGGCCGGAAAAGATAGACGGCAGGAGGAAACAACACAGCGCGAACGGCGCGGCGCAGAACACCAGCGCGAGGGCGTTGCGCAGGCGCGTCGAAAGCATCCCCGCCGGGAGCAGGACGAGCGCCCCGAGAAGCGGCACAAAAACCGTGGCTGATAACGCGTATTCCATCACGTCTATATTATCCCTATTTTAAAGAAAAACCAGAGAAAAAACCTTCTCTGGCTTTATTCTTCATCGAATAAAATCCCAGATCATTGACACGGTAAAACGCGGAACGGGCCCGGCACTCCGGGCCCGTCCGCGGATGATATTAGAGTTCCTGCTGTTGGTTCTTGAAGCTCAACGCGCCGTGCTTGGAGTAAAGGATAGCGCCTGCTATCAGCACGATGCAGACCACGATCGCCGCGATGATCCGGGGATCACTGCGGTGCGTGCGGATAAGGATCGGCGCCGCCAGCAGGGAAACCAGGTTGATGACTTTGATCATCGGGTTAAGCGCCGGGCCCGAGGTATCCTTGAGCGGGTCGCCGACGGTATCGCCGACAACCGAGGCCTTATGCGCCTCAGAACCCTTGCCGCCGTAGATCCCGTCCTCGATGGTCTTCTTGGCGTTATCCCAGGCGCCGCCCGCGGTGGCCATAAAGACCGCCAGGAGCTGGCCCGAGATGATGACGCCGGCGTTGAAACCGCCGAGCGCTTCCACGTTCAACAGCATGCCGATAAGGAGCGGGCTGAGCACCGCGATGAGCGCCAGGCCGATCAGCTCGCGCTGGGCCGCGACGGTGCAGATGCCGACCGCTTTCTTGTAATCAGGTTTGACCTTCCCCTCCATGAGGCCGGGGATATGGAACTGCTTGCGCACCTCGTTGACGATGAGCGTCGCCGCCCGGGCGACCGCGGTGATGGTCAGCGCCGAGAAAAGGCACGGCAGGGCCGCGCCCAGGAGCAGGCCGATGAACACGATCGGTTCGGAGACGCGGAAACCGACGGCGAGGAAACGCAGGGCCTCGGGAACGCCCATCTGCGCCTGCACCTTGCTGACGTCCGTAAGGAAAGAGCCGAAGAGCGATACCGCGGCGATGACCGCCGAACCGATGGCCACGCCCTTGGTGATCGCTTTAGTGGTGTTGCCTACCGCGTCCAGGTCAGCCATGATCTGGCGGGCCTGGGGTTCCAGGTGCGCCATCTCGCCGATGCCGTTGGCGTTATCCGCGATCGGTCCGAACGAATCCATGGCCACGTTGTTGCCGGTAAGCGTAAGCATCCCGATACCGGTCATGGCCACGCCGTACAGCACGAAGACGACGGGCTGGCCCCAGTAGATGAGGACCGCCGAGAAGATCGTGCCGGCGATGACCACGAACTGCCAGGCCGATGACTCGAGACCGATGGAAAGGCCGCGCAGGATAAGCGTAGCGGCGCCGGTTTTCGAGCTGGCGGCGATCTCCTTGACCGGCTCATGCGCCGTATGAGTGAAATACTTGGTGATCTCGTCGATAATGAGCGCCAGCAGGATGCCGACGCCGACCGAGAAGAACGCTCTCCATTCATGCATATAGAAATGCGCCAGGAGGGCGAACGCCACCAGCGAAATGATCGCGGAGGTGCGGAACCCGAGGTTGATCGCGCCAAGCGCGTCCCCCTTCTGCTCCCCCTTTTTGCTCTTGACCAGATATGTTCCTATAATAGAGGAAAGAACGCCGATCCCGCGGACCAGAAGCGGGAAGATGATCCACTTGATCTCGCCGGTGATCGATACCAGGGCGATACCCAGGATCAATCCGGACACGATCGTAACTTCATATGACTCAAAGATATCCGCCGCCATACCCGCGCAGTCGCCGACATTGTCGCCGACCAGGTCCGCGATGACCGCCGCGTTGCGCGGATCGTCTTCCGGGATATTCTTTTCGACTTTACCTACCAGGTCGGCGCCGACATCAGCCGCTTTGGTGTAAATACCGCCGCCCACGCGCATGAAAAGCGCCAGGAGGGTGCCGCCGAAGCCGAAGCCCAGGAGCACGTCGGGAGAAGCGATGCCGAAGACCATGAAGATAACGGTGCCGCCGAGAAGGCCGAGCCCGTCGGTAAGCATACCGGTAATGGTGCCGGAGCGGTAAGCGATCTTCAGCGCGTCGGCAAAGCTGTGGCGGGCCGCCGCGGCTACGCGGACATTGCCCTGAACGGCCATCCTCATGCCGAACTGGCCGACCATCAACGAGAAGAAAGCGCCCATGACGAACGCCGCCGCGCGGCCGATACCGACGATGAGGCGGACCTTGTCGGGAGAGAACGCCGCGAAACGCTGTAGCGCTTCCTCGCTGGGAGGAATGACGAATACGGACAGGAACAGGACACCGGTAAGTACGAAAATAAGCGGAAGGATGATCTTAAGCTGGCGGCCGAGATACGCGTCGGCTCCGACGCGGATGGCATTCCAGACTTCCTGCATCTTATCGGTGCCTTTTTCGTAGCGCATGACCTGGACCCTGAGCATCAGGGCATATCCCAGCCCAAGGATCGCGATACCCAGGACGCTCCATATAGAGCAGATTTCAAATAAGGTTGCTTGAATGTGGCCAAACATCCGGTACTCCTTTCTCTAACTTTGTGGGGGAATCAAACTGAGAAACGATCTGGAACCATCATTGCCCGACTGTCTCGTGCGGGTAAATTTATGCCGAGAGAGGGAATCGAACCCCCCACGCCGGCCTTTTCAGGGCCGCGCTCTACCAATGAGCTACCTCGGCAGGAAAATATCTGATGTCAACAAACCTTCAAAGAGTCCAATTATACTATCAGGAAGGCGTAAAGACAAGTACTTTTACTTCAGCGCCGGCCCCATCTTCGCCTGGTCGAGGATCTTGGTATAGACCAACTGAGCCAGCTCCAGGTTGGGCATCTTGTATTTACGGCTGGCGACGCGCAGGCGCGTCGTCGACTGGGTGATCTTTTCCAGGGTGATCCAGACCTTCGCCTTGGCTTCGGTCATCTCGATCATGCCCTTGTCGAAATCCTGCTTTATGATCGTGCCCCGATTCTTGGCCACCGTCAGCGCGGCATCCCACAGGCTCTCACTCGACACATCCGTTTCTCCCTGGAAGGTGTCTTTGCTCACCGCATACGCCCCGGCGCCTCCCGCGGCCACGAAAAACAGCGGCACGCATCCGGAAACAACGAGAGAGAATGAGATCAACGCGAGCACTACGGGAAATTTTCTCATGAACGCTCCTCTGTGTGGAGACACGCCCCGATCTATCCTATAAGATCAGGGATTGTCGTTATATGAGAATATTATAGGATCAAGCCGGAAATAGTCAACCCGAAAAAGTTATGGCGCTACTTTGGAAAGCGGCACTCCCAGCCCCGCGACCACAATAGTCCCGCACTGCCGGGGGCCCTTTCCCCGCGCCATGCCGCGCTTGGGAGCGAAAAAAGTCACTGTCCGCTCCGCCCTGACGCAACAGTCCCCCGCCGCTCCGGTATCGCCGTCCAGGCCGGAAGGAATATCGACGGAAAGGACCGGCCTCCCGCAGGTATTCATCGCCGCGATCGCCTCACGGTAGACGGGCCGCGGCTCTCCCCGGAAACCCGTTCCCAACAGCGCGTCGACCACGAGGGCAGAGCCCCTGAGCCGGCGCCGGAACGCGGCGAGATCCCGCGTGGTGATTGGGAAGATCGCCGCGCCCAGCCGGCGCAACGCGCGCAGGTTGACCGCGGCCTCCGGCGCTAACCCGGTAACGGGCGAGGCCAGCCAGGCCTCAGCGCGCGCGCCCCGGGAAAGCAGATGGCGGCAACAGACCAGGCCGTCGCCGCCGTTATTGCCTTTACCGCACACCACAGTGACCATTCCGGCACCGGCCATGGCCAGCGCCTCATCGCACACCCGGGCTCCGGCGTTCTCCATCAGCACCAGGGTGGATATCCCAAACTTCTCCCGCGCGGCCGTGTCTATCGCGCGGGCCCGCGCTACCGTAATATATCTCATCCGCGTCAATGCCCGCCTTCCACGGCATCCAATTGGACTTCGATCTTTTTCGCTTTTAACTTCTTTTCGAGGGAAGTGAACAGTTTCGCGGACAGCGCGTCGCGCGCGAAAGAACTGGGGGAAGAGACTTCTATCCGGGCCTTCTCGCCCTCCGCCGCGGAAATGAAAATGCCCACCGGCGTAGTATCCTCCTCGGAAACATACACGGCGATGAGCTCCCCTTCCCTGGCGTACACATACGCCTTCAGCTCCTTAAGCGATTCCTCGACCTTTTTCACGCAATCACCGCGCCCGCACGTGAATTCCCGCGACACCGCGGACGAACGGGTATCCGAAAGGATCTTCGTGGAGTCCCCCTTAAACCCGCGCCATGCCTCTTTCATCCCCCCCGTAACGCATCCCGCCGTCAGGATGCCCGCGCACACCGTCATTATCACCAGTCTTTTCATAAAAACTCCTTTTCGTTGACCATTTTCCAGATCTTGTCCAGATTTTTACGCGCCTCTTCCTCGCCCCGCCTGGCGAACTCCGCGGAACGGTGCAACTCCAGCCAATGCAACCCGGCAAGGTCCGGATGCAATACGACATCGGCAAGCAGCGCCTCTTTGCGCGCCACCTCCGACTGCATGATCTCGAAACTGCTGAAGATCATGTCCAGGATGTTGTTCTTGAGCTTATCCTTGAGATAATCCCTGATGTGGAACCAGGAAGCCGGTTTTTTCTGCCCGGCCGTAACCAGGCTTTCCTTGATCTCCTCATAATGCCGGAGCAGGTCTTCCCGCGAAGGCGTCAGGTTGACCGCGATGATCTTTTTCGCCCCCGCCTCCAGGAGCGGCTCGGTAGGCAACGGATTCATTACACCGCCGTCACAGAGCATCTCCTCCTTGAACTTAAAAGGATTAAACACTCCGGGCATGGCGCAACTGGCCATGATCGCGTCGACGATCGAGCCCTTCTCGAGCACGCGGCTCTCTTTACGCTTTATCTCGCTGGCGACGATCTTAAGCGGGATCCGGGTGTCCTGGAAGGTGGCATCGCCGAAATGACGCTTGAGGAACTTATACAGTTTATCCCCTTTTATGAACCCGATGAGGGGAAACGTGAAATCGAGCAGACTCCAGATATACTTCGGCTCGCGGAATTCCCGGGTGACGCGCATGATCTCGGCGCTGGAACGGCCGGTAGCCCAGAGCGCGGCGATAATCGAACCCATGCTCGAGCCGGAGATGACGTCTATCGGGATCTTTTCCTCCTCGATCACCTTGAGTACCCCGATATGGCAGAACCCGTACGCCACCCCCACGCCGAGGGCGAGGCCAACGAGGCAATCGCCTTCCTGGCGCGCGACGCGTTTGATGGCCCGGGAATACTCGAGCTCCGGCTTCTGCAGGACCAGCCGGCCCGAATGAACGGGGTCGACGGGCGGCAGGGTGGCGAAGATATCGTGGCCGAGGACGCGCACCTCTTCCTCATAATCGATGCGCGCCGGGCGCTTCTCGTTGATGACCACTTTGATCTTTCCCTGCGGGAAATGGAAACTGCCCTCGAGCTTGCGGATGAGCCGGGCGGTGCTTTTGAGGTCCGCCAGGCGGGGCGTGCTGATGATATGAATGATATCCGCCTGGTTAAGGATGTCGAGCACGGTCTTTTCCCGGCACGTCGGCAGGTCGAGGATGATGAAATGATAATCGTTGACGAGCGAACTGAGGATATCGACGACATCCGGGGTCCAGTCCTGCCGGTTGCGGCTATAGGTCAGGTACGCCAGATCGATGCCGCCGGGGTCACGGATGAGGCTGTCTTTGAACGCGGCGAGCGGCGCCCCGCCGGAAAGCTCGCAAGCCTTGTACCCGCCGTGCGTGAGGATGCGGGGCAAGCGGTGGATCTTTTCCTTCGGGCAGATATCCAGGATGACCACCGACTTGCGCGTCTCCCGGCTCAGACTGAACGCCAGGTTCGAGGCGTAGAGGGTCTTGCCCACCTGCGGGCAGGAGCTCATCACCGCGATGATCGTCGATTCGAAGATGCGTTTCGGATGGCTGTCCCGGCGCTTGAGCCGCCGGGATAGAGTCCTCCCCAGATCGATGGCGATTGACGGTATCTTCTTAAGGAGAAAATCGAAATCTTTCCCGCCGATGACCAGACAGGCGCAATCATTGATCGCCCGGGCGGTCACCGAATGCGGCTCGCCGGTCAGCATGGAGATGATGCCGAAATACTTCCCCCGGTGAAGATATTCCAGGACAGCCGGTTTCCCCGCCGCGTCCAGAGAGGAGATGGCCACCCTCCCGCGCAGGATGCAATAAAAACCGCAGGCCGGCGCCCCTTCCTTATATACCGCCTGCCCTTTCTTGAATTCGACAAGCGCGGAACGCTCCCGCACCAGCCGCAACTCCCGCGGCGAAAGCGCCGCAAAGAGCGGGATCTCCGTAAGGATCGATTTCTGGTCGAACAGGCTCATCGCGCGTTTATCCCGGGCTTTTTCATATCCCAATTATAACGCAGAATGACTAAAATAAAACAAAAAAACCCAACGGTGGAACTGTTGGGTTGTATAAGAAAAAAGCCGATAAAGGCGGTAGTTCCGCCTCCGGCAGTCCAGCCACCGTATCAGCCCGGCCCCCACAAGAAGTACTATGGGACCGCCCCTCCGGGACGGACCCCTGCGGGGCCTTCCCCACAGCCCGGAAACTGATCACGCGGGCCGTGACGGGACTCACCGGCCCCGGGTATTGACCCGAGCGGACCGGCATGTGGAGAGCTGAAGTAGGTCTGTAGGCTTTGCTCCGGGAACAAGCCCCGGAGTCCCTCGCGGGACGTCCCCCGGTTTCCCGGGGTTTGCCTTTATCGGCCTACCTAAAGAATAACATATGCCGCGCGGGTTTTCAACCCGCGCGGCAAAAGAATTATTGCTTGGCGGCCTCGGTCGCGGCAACCGCGGCAGGCACGGAAGTCAGATATTTGCTTAACGCGGCCCAGGTCTTGGGCCCGACTTTTCCGTCGGCGACAAGGCCGTTGGCCTTCTGGAATTCCTCGATCGCCCTGCTGCTCTTCGGCCCGAGCTTCCCGTCAATCGCGCCGGCGTAATACCCGGCGTTCTTGAGGGCCAACTGGATCTCTTTATTCGCCGGCTTGTACGGGCCAGCGGGCGGAAGCGGTTCGAGTTTCTCGCCGGAGGTGGAAACGATGGTCGCCTCGGGCGCCACCTGCGCGACGGTCGCGTTGACGTTCTCCGTAGTCTGCGTGGTGATCCGGGTCAGGTCTTCGGGGGACATAGGCTGCTGCATCTCCTCAAGCGCCTGCTGTTTTTTCGAACAGCCGGTAAGCATCAGGGCAACGGCAAAAGCTAAAAATAGGTACGTTTTCATGGGTTTGGCAACCCTCCTTTCTAATTTTTTTATTGTAATACTCCCTTGTGAAAAATCAAGTGCAAATTCAAAGTATTTCAAAAGACGCGCGTTACGGCCTGAGCAGGCGCGCCTTGACCTTATCGCTGACGGTCTTGCTGTCCGCGCTTCCCGCCGTCCGGGCCATCACTTCCTTCATCACTTTGCCCATGTCCTTAACGCCCTGCGCGCCGGTCGCGGACACCGCTTCCTCGATAGCCTTCTCCAACGCCTCCGCGGACATCTCCGGAGGAAGGTACCCTTTCAGGATATCCAGTTCCAGCACTTCCTTATCGACGAGGTCCTGACGGGCGCCTTTGGTGAACTGCTCGATCGAATCCTGGTGCTGTTTAACCAGCTTCTTGATGACCGCCACAGTCTCCGGATCGTCGAGCGCGTCCTTTTTCTTCTCCAGCGCGGCATAACTCATCTGCGCCCTCAGGAAGCTGAGGACGGAGACACGCAGTGAATCCTTTTTCCTCATCGCGTCCTTGAAATCATCGAACAGCTTTTCCGTCAACGCCATCAATCCCTCCTTTATGATTACAGCCTGATCATCTTCTTGAAATACGCCAGCCTGCGCTCCAGTTCCGCGGAGCTCAAACCGCACGTCCGTTCGACGCCGAACCGCTCCACATTGAATGAGGCGGCGATCGTCCCGTACGCAATCGCGTTCTTCACGGCCGCAAGGGACAGTTTCTTGCGCGTGGAAAGATATCCCATAAAGCCGCCGGCGAAGGTATCCCCGGCTCCCGTCGGGTCGACAACCGTCTCAACGGGATACGCGGGAAGCGAGAAGAGGAAATCCTTGCAGTAAAACAGCACCCCGTGCTCGCCCTTCTTGACCAGCACCATTTTAGCGCCAAGCCGCGACAACCCCTTGGCGGCCTTGATCAGATTATGTTCGCCGGTCAGATCCCGGGCCTCCTGCTCGTTCGCCACATAGATATCGACCCGCGGGAAAAGCGCGACCAGTTCCTTGCGCTTGGTATGGATCCAGTAATTCATGCTGTCCAATCCGACGAGGCGCGGACTGCGCATGCAGTCGAGAAGGCGCGCCTGTATCTCCGGATCGACGTTGGCCAGGAAAACATTCCTGATCCCCCGCTGGGAGGCATGCACGTCGGGGCAGAACGACAAAAGGACCCCCAGCTCGGTCTTCTTCGTCAGGGCGCTGTTCAGGTCGCCTTTATATTCCCCTTCCCAACGGAATGTCTTTCCGTCCGAACGGATGAGCGACGTAAGCACCAGCCCTTTGCGTTTGAGGAAATCGATATGGCGGGCGGGGAAATCGCGGCCCACGATGGCGACCAGATGGACGTCGGTGAACAACCGGCAGGACATCGAAAAATGCACCGCCGAACCTCCCAGCAGGGCTTTGCGGGTGCCGTGCGGAGTCGTGACGCTGTCCAGCGCGACCGTGCCCAGGACAAGGATACTCATGGATTCCCCTCCTTACATATTATTTTAACCAGATATACAAAACGCCCGCCAGAACCAGGCAATAATAACCGAAGTAGTGGAATTTGTCGCTGACCACGGCCTTCCTGAGCACCCACAGCGCGGCCAGCCCGGAAAACAGGCTGGCGACGAAACCGGCGGCCAGGGAAGAAAATCCGGTGGCGGCGGCACTGCCGATATCCTTGCATTCGATCAGGCTGGCGCCGAGCACCGCCGGGACCGAGACAAGGAACGCGAAGGTGAAACACTGCCGCCGGGATACCTTCCGGAACAAAAGCGCCGCGATGGTCATGCCGGAACGGGAGATCGCCGGGACGATCGCCAGCGCCTGCGCCAGCCCCACGATCACGGCATCCCACATCCCCAGTTTCACGCGTTCCCCGGCTTTGACCCATCCGGTAGCGAGCAAAACAATGCCCGTGAACGCCATTTGCGGGGCAAGCAGATCGACGCGCTCAAAGAGCCCGGTAAAAATTTTCTTTCCGGCGATGCCGATGACGCCGGTGATCGCCGTCGTGACCAGCACGAGGATGATCCCCCTGCGGTCCTTCAACAGCGCCAGGATATCCCGGCGCAGGAAGATGACCACCGCGAGGATCGTGCCCAGATGCAGGACCAGCTGGAGCGCGACATCATCGAACTTCATGCCGAGGAGCTTTTCCACGATCACCAGGTGGCCCGAACTGCTTACCGGCAGGAATTCGGTCAATCCCTGGGTGATACCGAGAAATATATATTTGATCACCGCGCCACCTCGCCATCCGCCAACGCTTTGTCCACGACCATGACATCCCAGTGATTGCGCAACAATTCCTCGCGTATCTGTTGTGCCGCCCTCCCCCGCTCCTTCTCTCCGCGGATGAACGCCGCCAGGACTCCCAGATTGAACTTCTGCGCCGCGTCAAGGGGGAGCTCCGGTTCCCGCTCCCGCTCCGAACCGTTCTTCAGGAACGCCAGCGCCCCGAACACCAGCGGCAGGGCCAGGACAAAGAGTGAACCATACAAAAGGCCGGGGGTGCTTTTCCCGAGGATATACGGGGAAACCCCCCAGTACACGTCAAACAGGTAGTGGGCGACGATCAACGGGATGATGCCGTAGCGCAGGAAGATAAAACCGTACCCGAACCCGATAATGGTCACCTCGATGCCGCGGAACCAGACCGGGAAGATCGCGTATTGCGTATGGCCGAACCCCCAGGCGAGCGAGGTGAATACCACCGCGCACAGGGCGTTCCGGAATATCCGTTTGCTCCAGGTGATGCCGAAGAGGCGGAACACCGACTCCTCGGTAAGGCTGGCGGTGATGCCGATGGCGAACGCCCCGAAGAACGGGATGACCGAAGAAGAGAACTGGGTGAGCTTGATCCACTGCTTCCACACGCCCAGATACTTCTGTCCGAAGAAAAATATGACCGCCTGTACCCCGAGCATGATGAAAAAGAGCAGGTAGCCCAGGAACACCGCGCGCGCGACGCTCCGGCAGGCGAACGTCGACCGGATGTAGTGCGCCAGGGAAATACCGCTGTTGCGCGGAAGCGCTTCCTCGTGCAGGGATTCCCCCGCGAGCGCGGGGATGGCGAAGATAAAACCGATGAAACAGATGCCGACGAGCGACTGGAGGAAATAAGCGCCAAGGTAGCCGGGCAAAGAAGCGGTCGTGGAATACCCCATCAAAACGGTCTGGATATCGTTGATCAGAGAAAGCAGGTTGACCGCCGCGAGGAAACCCGCGGCCATCAGGATCCGTTTACGGATAATACGGGTCATCACCGTGGCGCGGCGGGCGAGGATCGCAAAAACTGAGAAGATCATCAGCACCGCGAACAACAACCGGGAAAAACTCGAGATATACTGGCCGACATACATCTGGCGGTCGATATAGCGGAAAAAGTTCTCCGGAAGGTCGAACGCGGTACGGTAGAATGAAAGCACTTCGTTACCCGCGACCGTGACGCCGGAAATAAGTTTTGCCCCGCCCTCCCCCGCCGTCCAGGGGATGTACACCCCTTTTTTCTCCCAGGAAAACGAGTAATCCGTCCGCTTGTCGAGGCGCTTCGCTTTTTCCTCATTGAAATCGCAGGCGGAAAGATCGACCCCGACGTCCCGCAGGAACGACTCCGCGCGGGCCTGCGCCCCTTCTTTCGTGACCGCTTCGCGCGCCTCGTAGTCGGGGATCTTATGCTCGAACGCGATGATCTTTCCCGACGAGGGGCTTATCTCGACGGCATATTCCTCCTTCTGGAACTGCTTGAAGAAACGCACCTGCCAGGAAAACATCTCACAGCCGTTACGGCGGACAAATTCCTCTTCCCGTTCCAGCCCCATCGTTTTCTGAAGGTACGTATCCGCCCAGTCGTCGGAATCGAACACCGCGGCGGTCAGGTACCCCCGGGGGTCGACGCCGCGTTTCTGGAGGAACTCCCGGGCCGTGGCCAGCGCCCGGCCCTTGCCCACGGAAAGATCGATGGCGGAGAACTGAGGATACCCGAACCTGAACCAGGCGGCGGTAGAAACGACGGCGAGCGCGAAAAAAACGAGCCACTCTTTCGGGGACAACCGCAGGAAACGGGGATTATCCATGGTTTTCGAGGAAACGCCGCATATCTTCGGGCAATTCCGCGGTAAGCCGCACGTGGCGCTGTATCGCGAAATGGTCGAACTCCAGCGATTCGGCGTGAAGCATCGCGCGTTTGGCCTTCAGCGGGAAATCCCGCCGGAAGGAGTATTTTGTCTCTCCCACGATGGGATATCCGATCGCCTTGAAATGGATCCTGATCTGGTTTGTCCTGCCGGTTTCCGGGAAGGCCTTGACCACGCTGAACTCGCCGCATGTGCGCACCACGTGGAAACGGGTGAAGGCCTCGTCGCCCTCAATGGGAATCGTGATCCTCCCGTGGCCGGAGATCCTGCCGTGCACGAACGCGATATATGTCTTCTTGACCCGGCGGGAACGGAACAGGTTCATCATCTGGTCCCGGGCCTCGGCCCCTTTGGCGAAAACGATCACCCCCGATGTCTCGCGGTCGAGCCGATGACAGGGGAATAATTCCGGCCCGCCCGCGGGGCGCGCCTGTTCGTTGATGACCCGCGTCAGCGTCCTGCGCCCTTTACCGGGCGCCGGAACGGTCAGGATCCCCGCGGGTTTGTCCGCCACCAACAGCCATTTATCGTCATAGATCACCGGGATATCGCTCATTGTCCGCCCCTTACTGTTATTTGATCTCCAGCATCCTCTGAATGGCGCTCATCGCCTTACGACGGACCTCATCGCTGACCCGTACTTCTTCGCGCATGGTCTCCAGAGACCAGAGGACCTTCTCCCGCGTGGTGCGCTTCATATTGGGACAAATAGCGCGTTCCGAGGCGGGATAGAACTCCTTGCCGGGATTATCCAGCGCGAGCCGGTAGACCATCCCCACTTCCGTCCCCACGATAAACTCCTTCGCCGCCGAACTCTTCACATATTTGCCCATCCCGCTCGTCGACAAAGCCTCGTCGGCCATAGCGACCACTTCCGGCAGGCATTCCGGATGCACGATCACTTTCGCGCGGGGATGTAATTTCCGTTCCCGCTCGATATCCGCGGGAATGATCTTGATATGGGTAGGGCAGAAGCCCTGCCAGGTGACCAGCTTCCTGCCCGTCTTTTTCGCCGCGTAATCCCCCAAATATTTGTCCGGGACGAAAATTATTTCCTTGGCGCCCTTCAGGGAGTTGACCACCGCCACGGCGTTGGAGGACGTGCAACAGACATCGAGGAGCGCCTTGACCTCGGACGAGCTGTTGACATATCCCACGGCCACCGCCTCCGGATGAAGTTTCTTGAGCTCGCGCAACTGAGGAGCGGTGATCATATTGGCAAGGGGGCATCCCGCTTCCCGGTCGGGGAGCAGGATCGTCTTACCGGGACTGAGGATCGAGGCGGTCTCGGCCATAAAATGCACGCCGCAGAAAACGATCACTTTGGCGTCGGTCTTCGCCGCCATCCGGCTCAACTCCAGGGAGTCCCCCCGGAAGTCCGCCAGTTCCTGGACCTCGGGAAGCTGATAATTATGCGCGAGGATCACCGCGTCGCGCTTTTTCTTGAGTTCCCGTATTTTATCAGCCGTGGTATCTGTGCATGGTTTCATGTGTCGCCTCATTACCTGGCCTGGTCGCCGGCCACCGCCGCTGTGGGCGGATTATAAGAAGACATGAACAGGGTATACCCGATAGCCCCCGTCCCTTTTATCTTGACCGGCACCCGTTTCTCGTCCTTCGTCACCCACACTTCAAATTTCTCGGGGACGCTGATAAAATGATACGCCTCGAATTCGCCGGCGGGGACCCGTACCCGTTCCGTCCCGGTCAGCGTGATCTCGAATTTCTGGGTGGGCAGATTGACGCGGGCGCTCCACCCCGGTTCGAGCCGCGCGCGCTCCCTGATCGAGAACGGCAGAAGGATGGCGTTCTGGAGCGGACCGGCGCTCGTGATCGTATCTGTCCGGCCGCCTTTCTTCAGGACGACCGTGAAATTCTTCTGGTCGTACTCTTCCACGATCACTTCATGTTTCGGCCAGATCGATATATCCCGTTCCACCCTGACCGGGAGCGCGGTCTCCGGGTCGCTGAAGATCCGCTCGCGGTCGACGAAACGCAGAAGCCGCGTCTCAAAGGTGAAACAATCCGCCGCCCTCTCGCGCACGACGGTGCCCGCCACCTGTTCATACACGGCGGTGCCCATCTTCAGCGCGCCCATCTTCACGTCGTAGACGATCTTCTCGCCGACGCGGACGGGCCGGACGGGTTTCGCCGGGACCGCGGCGGCAGTGACGGAAGACGCGAGGACGCGGGACGCGCGGCTCCTGACCGCGCGCTCGGCAACTTCAAGCGCCACGGCGATGACCGCGCACACGATCAGAAGCGCCACCAGTGTTTTTTTCATGCGGGGCTCCGCCCTACCGCCCGACAGAAAGCAGGTTCAGCCCTGTCCGGGGATCGATATCCTTTGAAGCCTTCACACCTTTAAGCTCGAAAATGACCGCCTCGAGCACCAGGAACACGCTGGAATCTTTGCGCACACAACCGGTCAACACGCGCGCCCCCTGGCCCATCGAAGAGTGGACATGCACCTGCGGCCCTTTTTTTCCTGTAAATATGGTCGCGATCCCCAGCGTCTCCCAACCGCCCGCGAACGAAAGCATGTTGGGCTCCGGAGGAATAACCGGTTTTTTCGGCCCGGCGGCCATGTCGCCTTCCCTCAAGGCCCCGATAAAAAAACAGATCCCGCTTTTTATTTTCCGGGCGCGGCAGAACCGCTCGACCTCCCGAAGCACGATATCGCGGTCCTCGAATTTAACGACAAAAACCCGGCCGATCTTTCCCTCTGTGTATTTCATAGCTTACCTCAGATGCAGGATGTCTCCCGCGACGAATTTCTGCACGATCCCGGAATCGCGGCGGACAAGCAAACCGCCGTCGGAATCGATATCCACCGCCTCCCCCTCAACATGCTCCTTAAGACAATTTACGCGCACCCTGCGGCCGAGCGTCACGCTGTGCGCTTTCCATTTCTCCAGGACCGGTTCCATCCCCCGGGAACGGAACAACAGATAATCCCGCTCGATCCCGCGCAGGACAGCCTGCAGGAGTTCGACGCGGTTTACCGGAGCGCCGGTCTTCTGCCGCACCGAGATCGCGCCGTCGACCAGTTCGTCCCGGTCATTGTTCACATTCAGCCCGAACCCGATGACCACGAAAAGGACCGTGTCCAGCTCGGCCTTGAGTTCGGTGAGGATACCGCCCAGCTTACAGCCGTCCAGGATGATATCGTTCGGCCATTTGATCTCGGGATGTATCCCCGCGGCCTCCTCGATCCCCTCGCAGATCCCCACCGCGGCCAAAAGCGCCAGGGCGGGAGCGGCGGCGGGAAGGAGAGACGGCTTAAGGATGAACGACGCGTATACCCCTTTATATTTCGGGGAATTCCAACTCCGGCCCAGCCTACCCCTTCCTTTGCTCTGGCTTTCCGCGACTACCAGGCATCCTTCCGGGGCGCCGGGGCCGAGACGCATCGCCTCATCCATTGTCGAGGGGGTTTTTTCGAAATAAAACGCTTTGTGGCCGAGGAATTTCGTCCCCAGCCCGCAGGCGATCTCTTCGGGATATAACCGGTCGGGAGAAGCGACCAGCCGGTAGCCCAGATGCGGGACGGCCTCGATCTCATAGCCGCGTTCCCGCAATTCCTGGACCTGTTTCCACAACGCCTGGCGCGAGATATCCTGAAGGCGGCTGATCTCCTCGCCGGAAACAAAGCCCTGTTTTTTTCTTAAGGATTCCAGGATCATGCGCGGGTCAGTGGGCGGATGATGACGGGCAGGAACAGCTCACTGCTTCTCGTCGAAATTAATCTCCATCGCGTGGGCGGGACAGATCTTCACGCACAGCTCGCAGGCAATGCACTTGGTCTCGTGAAAAACGACCTTCCGCGTCTCCTCGTCGGTCTCCAGCGCTTTTGTCGGGCAGATCGGGACGCACAGGCCGCAGTCGGTGCACTTGGCCGGATTGCGCACCACATCCTCGCCCAACGGCTGTATCTTCACTCCCGACGCCTTCAGGTACTCAATGCCGCGGTTAAAATTATCCGCGGTGCCCTTGATCTCCAGGACCATCAATCCCTCTTCCTCGGGAGTGACCCGCGCCTTGAGGATATTGAAGCTGAGGTTATACTCCTTCACCAGCACGAAAACGATCGGTTTGTCGACAAGCCGGCGCGGAAAATGAAGGACCATGCGTTTTGAGATCATACAGCGACTACCTCTTTGACCTGCGGGACCGCTTTCTTAAGCATCCGCTCGACTCCCATCTTCAGGGTCATCTGGCTCATCGGGCAACAACCGCAGGCGCCGGTTAACCGCACCTTGACCGTCCCCTCTTTGCTGACGTCAATAAGCTCGATATCCCCGCCATCGGCGGCGAGCATCGTGCGCACTTCCTGTAATGCCTTCTCGACCTGTTCTTTCATAGTATTCTCCTTTTTCCCCCTCACCGGTTACGCGGTGGGGATGGGGTTGATCGGCCGCTCATGGAGCGGCTTAAACGCGTATCCTGAATCCGGGCCGGGCAACGGCGCGACCGGCTCGGTCAGCGTAAACTCGCCTTTGGCGATCCAGCTCTTAAGCTCCTGGGCGATCTCTTTGGCGCGCGAGTAACTGGAAAGGGCCCCGGTGGGGACCTTCTTCCCCCGCACGACGATCTCCCCCGATTTCAGCTGGGCGTAACTTACCTCCGCGAGCGGATTGCTGACGAATTGGGGATAATCATGGGAATAGTCGACGACCGTGGCGAATATGTCCTCGTCCCGCGCCGCCGCCTGGCGGCAGATATCCTCGGAAAGCAACGGGATGGGCACGCCGATACCGACAGAAAGACTCGTACCGTACCCGATCATGCTGACCCCCCGGAGCCACCGCGCGTTCATCTGCTTGAGATCGCCGATGACCGCGAGCGTCCCCGCCCCGCACGCCGGTGTCCCGTTCTCTTTGCGGGGGACGCACGGATTATGCTGTGTCCCCTGCCAGGCGACATACCCGACGCCGCCGCCGAGGAATATCCGCGTCCCCACGCCGATCGTTTTATACTGGGGATCCTTAAGGAGCGGCGAAAGCTGTCCGGCGGAAGAATAATTCGCGTTGCCGAGCTGGGGTTTGAGCACGCCCATGTACGTATAGATCATCCTTTCCGAGAGATTGACCGCGACGTTATAATTCTGGTAGCAGTTCCTCATGTTGAAGAGGACCGCCTCGTTAAGATCCTTGAGGCTGATGAGGGTCTCCAGCCGCTTGCGCGGATAACAATCCGTGCCGTAGGCCTGCGCCTCCAGCCGCACGTCCTTCCCTTCGACCAGCTCCTGGATGACATGGCCCCCGCCGTATTTGAACTCCCCGGGATAGACCTTGTTGCGCGGGTCATCCTCCGGCATCGCCGTGGCTCCCAGGTACGCGTCGCAGGCGGCAAACCCGGTATACACCGGGATATCATTAAGCGTGCAGGCCCCCCCGCCGATCTTTATCCGCGGCTTGGAATGTCCGATATTGAAATACGCGCCGGAAGAGCACATCGGGCCGAACGTGCCGGTGGTGACGACGTCCACCTCCTGGCAGGCCTTCTTGGCCCCTTTGCGCTGGACAATATCGATGATCTCTTCAGCGGTAGCGACAACCACGCCGCCTTTTTTGATCTTTTCGTTTATTTCGGCTATAGTTTTCATTTGCGCAGTTTTTCCCGGAAATCGGCGATTTCCTGCCGGAGGCCATCGAAACTTGCCTGTAACTTTTGCATGGCGCCGATAGTATCGTGGTTGGAGGCGACAATGGATTCGGCCTGGAGATCACGGCCGGAAGCTTCCAGCGCTGATTGCACCTGGCCCAGCTTCCAGAAGATCAGGCACAGGAGCGCGGCGATAATAATAAGGAGAATACCGATGGATTTCATAGGGATTATTGTAGTACGGAACGGGGGGGATGGCAAACGGAAAAATAGGGACAGATACTATTTATTCTGGAATTTAAATTCCAGAATAAATAGTATCTGTCCCTATTTTTCGGCCTCTTTCTGCTTCTGCTTTTCTTCCAGTATCTTCAGGGCGATCTCTTTAGGCACCGGAACGTATTTGTCGAATTCCATCACCGCAGAGGCGCGCCCTGAAGTGATCGAACGGAACGCGGTGGCGTACCCGAACATCTCGGAAAGCGGGGCCTCGGCGGAAACCAGTTTCTGGTTGCCTTTCATCTCCATGCTCAAGACCTTGCCGCGCTTCTGGCAGATATAACCGATGACCGCGTTGACGTATTCCTCGGGCGTGATGACGCCCAGCTTCATCGACGGTTCCAGCAGTTGCGGCCCGCATTTCATGAACACCTTCTTGAAACACTGCAGGGTCGCCAGTTTAAAGGCGAGCTCCGAAGAATCGACGTCGTGGGATGAACCGTCCAGAAGAGTAGCCTTGATGTCAACCACCGGAAAGCCGCCATACGCGCCTGTCTTCATCGCCTCCAGGAGCCCCTTCTCGATGGCAGGGAAGAAGTTACGCGGGATGGCGCCGCCTTTAACGGCATTGACGAACTCATACCCCTTACCCGGCTCGTTGGGCTCCAGCTCCAGCACGACATGGCCGTACTGGCCGCGGCCGCCGGACTGTTTGATATGTTTATACTCATCCTCCGCGCTGGCGGTGATGGTCTCGCGATAGGCTACTTTCGGCTTGCCCACGGTCGCTTCGACGCCAAACTCGCATTTGAGCCGGTCGACGATGATCTCCAGATGCAGTTCGCCCATACCGGTCAATATCGTTTCCTTCGTCTCATCATCGGTCTGCACCAGGAACGTCGGGTCTTCTTCCGTGAGTTTCGCCAGCCCCTTACCCAGCTTGTCCTGATCGGCCCTGCTCTTGGGCGCGATGCTTAAGGAGACGACCGGCACGGGGAAATCGATGGCTTCCAGAAGGACCGGATGATCGGGATCGCACAACGTATCGCCGGTGATGGTGCTGGAAAGTCCAACCACGGCGACGATGTCGCCGGCAAACGCGCGTTCCATGGGATCACGCTGGTTGGCGTGCATGCGCACGATCCGGCCGATGCGCTCCCGCTTATCCTTCGTGGAATTAACGACATAGGTGCTGTTCTCCAGCACGCCGGAATACACGCGCAGGTACACCAGCTTGCCCATATGCGGGTCGGCCTGGACCTTGAAGGCGAGCGCGCTGAAAGGTTCGTCGGGCCCGGTGCCGCGCGTCAACTCCTTCGCGCTATCGGCGGGATCGGTCCCAGGCACGGGCGGCACATCCAGCGGCGACGGAAGGAACAGGGTCACCGCGTCCAGCAGTTTCTGCACGCCTTTATTCTTGAACGACGCCCCGCACAGGACACAGAGCAGTTTATTCTCAATGGTGCCTTTGCGCAGGGCGGCAATCAGCTCCTCTTTCGTCACCGTCTCCGGCGCGGAAAGCACCTTTTGCATCATTACGTCATCGAACAACGAAGCTTTTTCCAGCATGGCGCGGCGGTATTCGTTCGCCATCTCGCGCATGTCCGCCGGAATGTCCTCAATACCATACTCCTTGCCCATGGTTTCGTCCTTATAGACGACCGCTTTCATCTCGATAAGGTCGACAACGCCGCGAAAACCGGCCTCCGCGCCGATGGGAAGCTCGATAGCGCACGTCGTAGCGCCCAGGTGTTTCTCTATCTGATCAAGCACCGCGTAAAAATCGGCTCCGGTGCGATCCATCTTGTTCACGAACGCGATCTTGGCCACGTTATATTTGTTGGACTGGCGCCACACCGTCTCCGACTGCGGCTCAACGCCGCCCACGGCGCAGAAAAGCGCGACCGCCCCATCCAACACACGAAGGCTCCGTTCGACCTCAACGGTAAAATCGACATGGCCGGGAGTATCGATGATATTAATGCGGCACCCGTTCCAATAGCACGTGGTGGCGGCGGCGGTGATCGTGATGCCGCGCTCCTGTTCCTGCTTCATCCAGTCCATCTGGGCCTTGCCGTCATGCACCTCGCCGATCTTATGGGACCGGCCCGTATAATAAAGGATGCGCTCCGTGGTGGTAGTCTTGCCGGCGTCGATATGCGCCATGATGCCGATATTCCGCACTTTCGATAGGTCGAAATCAGGTTGAATGGCTGACTTTTGCGCCGCTTCCCTGGGCGCGGGATCTGCCGTCTTTTCCGGTACGCCAGGCGCGGGTTCCTCCACCGTTTCGGGAGCGTCCGCCTGCGGTTCCGGGATCGGCTGAGCAATCGGCGCTTCCGGCTCAACCGGTTTCTCCGCCACTACGGGTTCCGCCGGCGGTTCCTGCGCCACGGGTTCCGGCAACGGCTCCACTGCCGACTTTGCCAATAATGTAGCCGCGGGGACATCTTCCGGCGCGGGATCCGCGGGAATCTCTTCCGGCACGAGCTCGGCTTTTGGTCCCGGTTCCGGAGCAGGCACAGGTTCAGGTACCGGCAGAGGCTCGGCTGATGGAACGTTCTCCGGAAGCGCCGGGACGTCCTTCTGATCTACCCCCGGCGCAATCGGAAGCGCCGGGGTGCTCCCCTGAGCTACCTGCAATTTACCATGCAACTGGCGCAACTGGTCATCCTTCTTCTCGATCTCATGCAATTTATCGTCGAGTTCAGCCTCCAAAGCGCTGTACTCGTCATTAAGCTTGCGGAATTCCCGTTTCGGCACCCATTCGCTTTCTTCCTGATCCTTTTTCATCCGGGCGATGGTCTGCGCCAATTCCCCGATTTGACGCTCTTTTTCCTCCAGCGTTTTCTGTGACTTCTCGATCACATGGCGCATGCGCTCGATCTCCTGCGTCTTCTCCCGGCCTTCCTTCTCCAGTCCATCGCGCGCTTCTCCCAATTCCCGCACGCTCCGCTTCAAATCGACATTCTTCGAGAATTCCTCGCTAAGCTCTTTTTCTTTCCCGAGCAACTCGTTCTTTATATCCAGAGTATCTTTCTTAAGCTTGGTAAGCGCCTCCTCGTTCTTGCCGACGAATTCATCGCGGCGCTTAAGCTCTTCCTCGGTCTTCGCCTGCCGTTGCGAGGTATCCCGGCATGACGCCTCCGATTGCTGAAGCGCGGTTTTCTTTTCCTCAATTTCCGCGCGCGCCGCCTCCAATTCCTCTTCCAACCGGGCGATCTTCTGTTCCCGCGCCGCCAGCGTCTGCTGAAGGGATTCAACCGGGTTACCGCGGCGCTGGCGCTCCTGGCCTTCCTGCGGGGCAGGCGGAGTCGCCATAAAAAGTACCAGGCAGATGAGGATGAAAAGACCGATTATGCCGGCGATGATCATTACCATGTGCTCTCCCAATCTTCCTTATATAGTAATACTGCATGCATATACACTAATGATACTCTGGAAAAGAGGGCATTTCAACCCCGGGGGGAGGCGGAATGAAAACGTTTTCAGGGTTCGGTGTTGCCGGGGGTGGGCACACCCGAACCAAATGGAAATGGTTCGGTGTTGCCCTGGTGGGCAAAACAAAAGAGGCCCGGAACGGTTCCGGGCCTCTGTATTCGGCGAAGATCACTGCTTCCTCGGTTACACCCCCTGCATGGCGTCAATGACTTTCTGGCTCACGCCCTTCTGCTTGAGCACATCGATCTGGGCCGCCGTCAGCGTGAAACGGGAATTGCTGGCGTGGATCCGGTCGATGATCACGTCATCGTTGACCCCCTGGCCGGCCATAGTAACGACCTCATCGATGGATATCTGCTGTGAAGCCTGTCCCACGGCCTGAGACTGCGTTCCCTCTTCCTGCTGTTTCTTGGGTATCTTATTACCGACAAACGCCCCGCCCAACGCTCCCAGCGCGCCGCCGATAAGCGCGCCGCCGCCGGCATGGCCGCTCTGATGGCCGATGATCGCTCCGGCGCCGGCGCCTACCAGGCCGCCGACAACCGCGCCTTCAGTGGTATTGTTCTGCTGATTCGCGCACCCGCATGCCGCGAACGCGCAACACATCATGACCGCGAGAACTTTCTTCATCGGATCCTCCTTGGTTTAAATGTTTTCTTAGCGGAAAAGTATATCAAAATTCACGCGGTCCGTCCAGATTTTTTCCCGTTAATGAGGATAACCGCCAGCGCGGCGAGGAAAAAACACGCGCTCAGGAGTTGTCCCACAGTCAGGGGGCCGGCGAAAAAATTATCGTCGTAATACCTGATCCCCTCCATGAAGAAACGCTGGACGGAATACAGCATGATGAACAGCCAGAACAGGTAGCCGTCGAAATGTTTTTGCCTCTTCCCCGCCCACAGCAGGATACCGAACAACACCAGGCAGGCCAGCGACTCATACAGTTGCGTCGGCAGGACGGGCAGGGAACGGACGGCGGAAGACGGAATGAGGCCATGGCGCACCTGCTCCTCGAACGCCGGGGGATTGTCCGTCGCGGGGAACCTGACCCCCCACCGGGACACGCGGCCATAACAACACCCGTTGAGAAAACATCCGATCCGGCCGATGGCGATCCCCAGCGCCAGCGCCGGGGCGATGATGTCCGCGATCTGCCAGACCGCGGCCCGCGCGCGCCGCAGGTAGATGATCCCCGTGATAAAACCAAAGACGATCCCGCCGTACAGCACCAGCCCGCCTTCCCACAACTTGAATATCTCAATGGGGTGGGCTTGGTAATACGCGAAGTTGAGCGAAACGAACAACAACCGCGCCCCGGCGATGGAACCGACGAGGATATACAGCACCAGGTCGTACATAAGATTACGGTCGATCCCCTTTTTCCCCGCCTGCCGGGCGGCGAACAGGGTGGCGGCAGTAAACGCCAGGGCAAGCATGAAACCGTAGGAATATAAATTCACCGGACCAAGCCGGCAGATATACCGATGCACCCGGGACTCCTTTTTGTCACTTCAAATGATCCGGCGACAGATCAACGATCTCTTCCACTTCCACGGAGATGATGTAGCGCGGGGCGGGAAGTTTCGCTTCGGGATGGCCGCGATGGCCTTTTTCCCCGCGCAGATTCTTCACCAGCCGCTGGCTGATGCGTGCGGTGATCTGCGCATCCCATTCCTTGACAATCTCGGACGCCACCTCATCCCTGCCGGATATACGCGCCCGGCCCTTGAGGCAGTAGCCGCAAAACCCCTGTTCGTCGACCGCGGTAAGGCTGATGCGCCCGTCGCGGCGCAAGTTGGCGAATGTCCTGCGCAGATAAAGGTCAAGCAGGTATATCCTGCCCTCCGGTTCTATCCGGACAATCCCTTTGCAGGAATTATGCACCGCGCCCGAACCGTCCAGGGAAGAAACGACCACAAAGTTCTGCCCTCGCAGGAATTCGATGACCGGCTCGGGGATCTTCATCATTACATCTTCTCGAACATGTCTTTGGCCACACCGCATACCGGGCACACCCAGGTATCCGGGATCTTCTCGAACGGGGTCCCGGGGGCGATACCGCCGTCGGGATCGCCCGCCGCGGGGTCATAGATATAGCCGCACACCGTACACTTGTATTTTTCCATCCCGGCTCCTTTGTTAGGCGCGGCCGCTTTCAGGCAGGGAACGGGCCAACGCGCGGCCCAGCTCCCGGCATGACTGCTGTTGCGCTTCATCGGGAACGTAATTGACCGCCAGCGAACCCGCCGCGATCTCGATACCCGCCGAAACCATCGCATCCTCGATCTCTTTGACCGCGCCGCCGCCCCACCCGTACGAGCCGAACGCCGCCCCCACCCGGCCCTTCGGCTTGAAACCCTTAAGGAGGTGGAGGAACCCGGCCATAGCGGGAAGCATGGAACCGTCGTGGACGGAGGAACCGAAGACGAACAGTTTCGCGTCGAGCATTTCCTTGAACACATCGGTCCTGTCCGCGGTGTTGATGTCAAAAACCTTCACCGCGATCCCCGCGGCAGTCAGCCCCTCGGCGATGAGGCGCGCCATGTGCGCGGTCGACTGCCACATGGTCTCATACACGATGACCGCTTTAGCGCGCGTATCCTGGCGCGCCCAGCCGGTATAGGCGCCGACGATCTCCGCGATCGACACCGGCGTCCGCCAGATCAGCCCGTGACTGGGAGCGATCATCCCGATCTCCAGCCCCAGTTTTTGCAGGTCGCCGATCTTCCGCGAAATAAGGCCGCCCAGCGGCCAGAGTATGTTCGCGTAATATTTAGCCGCCTCGTCCATCAGCGCGGCATGATCGACCTGATCCGCGAAACGCTCGGCTCCGGCAAAATGCTGGCCGAACGCGTCGTTGGGGAGAAGGAGTTTCTCTTCCGGGCAATAGGTAAACATGCTGTCCGGCCAGTGGATCATCGGCGCCTCGATGAACCGGAGACGGCGCGTGCCCAGGGATAGTTCCTCGCCGGTCTTTACCGTCCGGAAATCCCAGTTCGCGTAATAATTCCTGGCCAGCCCCTCGGCACAACGCTGGGTGCCGAGCAATTGCGCCTGCGGGCACAGGTCCATGAGCCGGGGAAGGGCGCCGGAATGGTCCTGTTCCACATGGTTGACGATCACATAATCGATCTTCTCCGGGTCGATCATCTGGCGGAGAGACCCGATGAATTCATCGGCAAACGGCCGCGCCACGGTGTCGACCAGCGCCGTCTTCTTATCGCGTATCAGGTAAGCGTTATAGGTCGTTCCGCGCGGCGTCGAATAAGTATATCCGTGGAAATGGCGGATATCCCGATCCACCGCCCCCACCCAGTATATGTCGCGTTTTATCTCCACAGCAGGCATATCGTTATCCTTTCCTCCGCGTCGCGTAAGTCGGCGCCGTTTTGGGCGTCAGCCCTTTTTTCACTTCATGATAATACGCGTACGTCATCGGCTTCCCGGCGGCGATGATCCCGTTCCCCGTTACCTCACAACTGAAAAGGGTATGCGCGCCGGTCTCTATCCGGGCGACGACCTTCGCCTCAAGATACCCCAGCGCGTAGTCAAGGACGAGCGGACAACCGGAATCCAGGACCCGGAAACCCGTATCCTCGAACTTATCGATATCCCTGCCGCTTTTGAAACCGAACTTCCCGATGAATGTCATCGGCGCTTCTTCCGAAAGTATGGAAACGCACAGCCGGCCGCTCGCCGCGATATACTCATGGGTCAGGTTGCCGCGATTGACGCACACCGCGATAGTCGGCGGCGCGTCGGTGGTCTGGAAGACGGTATTGACGATCTGGCCGTTATACCTGCCGTCTTTGGCCGCCGCGACCACATACATGCCGTAGGTCAATTGATGGAATGCGTTCCCGTCCATAGCCGTATTATATCACTCTCCCGTTTTCGCGTACAGCCCGGCCTCCCGGATCACGGCGCCGACCGCCGCGGCTGATTTCCGGAACGCGTCCTGCTCGGCGCTGTTGAGATCGAGCTCGAGGACTTTTTCCACCCCGTTCCTGCTGATAATAGAAGGAAGGCTGAGGAACACGTCGTTGACGCCCAGATATCCCCGCACCAACGTCGATACCGGCAGGATATGGCACTCGTCGTTGACGATCGCCTGGGTGATCCTGGCCAGCGCCAGGCCGATGCCGTATGAAGTCTCCTGTTTGCGCGCGATGATCTGATACGCGGAGGAGCGCACTTCCTCGAATATCCCGCGCAACTCCTCTTCCGGCCGGCACCGGGCGTTCCCGCAGAACGCGCAATATTCGCTGAAGATGACCCCGCCCACCATCGCCTTGCTCCACACCGGGAATTCCGAATCGCCGTGCTCGCCGAGGATATACGCGTGCACGTTGCTGGCGTCGACACCGCAATGGGCGCTCAACAGGTACCGCAAGCGCGCGGTATCCAGCACCGTGCCCGAGCTCATCACTTTCGCGGGATCCTTGCCGGAAAACCGGTACGCGGCGTACGCGAGCACGTCCACCGGGTTGGTAACGATCAGGAAGATCGCTCCCGGCGCGTACTTCATGGCCTGAGGGATGATGGCCCGGTACAGTTCCACATTATCCTTCACCAGATCCATGCGGCTCTGGCCCGGCCGCTGGTTCCTGCCGGCGGTAATGACGACGATATCGGAATCCGCGATAGCGGGATAATCGCCGGCCGTGATCCGCACGGGGTTGACATAGGGCGCGCCGTGGGAAAGGTCCATCACATCCCCCTCAAGCCGCTCCCGGTTGATATCGACGATCACCATCTCCCGGGCCAGCCCGCGGATCATCGCCGCGTAGGCATACCGCATCCCCACATTGCCCGCGCCGATAATACTGATCCTGGGTTTATGGCCGTTCATTCTTTACCTCTTTATCCGCCGCGCGCGCCATGCCTTGACAAGTTCTGTGGCCCACAACGGCAGGGACGAGATCACCGCCACCAGTATCCAGTCGAACAACCCCAGCGCTTCGGTCCGGAATACCCGCTGGAAGAACGGCACATAGACCACCGCCATGCACAGGATGAACGAGACCGCGTCCGCGAGGATAAGCTTCATGTTCGTGAAGAAGCCGATAACGAACAACGAGGCCTCCTGACTGCGACAGTTCAGCGCGTGGAACAGCTGACTGCAGGAAAGCACGACAAAACAGGCTGTCCGCGCCCTCGCTATCCCCTCGCGCTCGACGTAAAACACGTAGCAGAATGCCAGAAGGCTGCAGAACGCGATAAACGCGCCCTGGATCACCATAAGAGACATCCGTTCCCGGGTGACAATGCTTTCGTTCAACGGCCGCGGCGGCCGCTTCATAATGTCTTTGTCGACGGGATCGATCCCCAACGCCAGCGCGGGAAGGCCGTCGGTGACCAGGTTGACCCAGAGGATATGGATCGGCAGAAGCGGCACCGGCATGCCCACCAGCGAAGCGGTGAACATCACCAGGATCTCGCCGGCATTGCAGGAAAGCAGGTAGTGGATGAATTTTTTGATGTTATCGTAGATGCCCCGGCCTTCCTCGACCGCGGCGACGATGGACGCGAAGTTGTCGTCCATGACCACCATATCGGAAACTTCTTTCGTCACGTCGGTCCCCGTGATCCCCATGGCCACGCCGATATCCGCTTCTTTCACCGCCGGCGCGTCGTTGACCCCGTCGCCGGTCATGGCGACGATCTGCCCCCGCTGTCTCCATCCGCGCACGATGCGCAATTTATGTTCGGGCGATACCCGGGCATACACCGGGATCCTGACGATCTGGCGGGCGAATTCCTCATCGGACAGCCTGTCAAGTTCCTCGCCGGTCAGCGCCAGGTCGTTGTCGCCGAAGAACCCCAGCTCCCGGGCCACGGCGATGGCGGTATTCTTATGGTCGCCGGTGATCATCACGGTACGGATCCCCGCCGATTTACAGTCGCTGACCGCGCGCCTGACCTCCTCGCGGGGAGGATCGATCATCGCCATCAGCCCCGAGAACACCAGGTCGCGTTCAACCACCGCGGCCTCCGGTTCCGGCGGAAGGGAATCCATCGCGCGATAGGCGAACGCGAGCACGCGCATCGCCTGGCCGGCAAACGCGGCATTGACCGTAAGGATCTTCTCGCGGTCAGCGGCGGTAAGCGGGCGGATCACGCCGCGCTCCTCGATCCTCGCGCAGTCGCCCAACAGCATGTCGGGCGCCCCCTTGACGAACGCGATCACCCCGCCCTGCGGGCTGGCGCGCACGACGGTCATTTTCTTGCGGACGGAATCGAACGGTATCTCCTCAACGAACTGATATTCCCATTCGGTCTCTTTTTTCCAGATGCCCGCTTTCGCGCCCGCGGTAAGCAGGGCACCCTCCGTCGGATCGCCGATTACTTTATATACACCGTCCTCCCGGGACAGCTCGCTGGAATTGCACAGGACCCCGATCTCCAGGCACCGCCGCATATCCGGATGGTCGGCGGGTTTGACCACGCCGGCATCCGAAAGGAACTCCCCTCCTTCCGGCGCGTAGCCGCTCCCCGTTACTTTAAAACTCCTGCCTTCCACATACACTCCGCGCACGGTCATCTCATTTTTCGTCAACGTGCCGGTCTTGTCGGAACAGATCACCGTCGTCGCCCCCAGCGTCTCGACGGAAGACAATTTCCTGATCAACGCGTGACGGCGCACCATCCGCTGGACACCCAGAGCCAGCGAGATGGTCACGATGGCGGGAAGCCCCTCGGGGATAGCCGCCACCGCGAGGCTAACCGCGGTGAGGAACATCTCCAGAACGGTGCCGCCGCGCAAAACGCCCAGCGCGAATACCAGCCCCACAAGGACAAAACAGATATAGACGATCCCTTTGCCGAATTCCTCAAGCTTTTTCTGCAGGGGAGTCGTTTCCTCCGGAATCCCCTGGATCAACCCGGCGATCCTGCCTAATTCGGTGGACATGCCGGTGGCGACGGCGACCGCCCGGGCCTTCCCCGCCGAAACCGACGTCCCCATATACACCATATTCGCCCGTTCCGCCAGCGGCACATCCGCCGCCGCGAGCGCCAGATCGGTTTTATCCACCGGCGTCGACTCACCGGTCAGGCTCGACTCCTGGGTGACAAAATTGGCGGTCAACCAGCACAAACGGCAGTCGGCGGGCACATAATCGCCCGCTTCCAGCTCGATCAGGTCGCCGGGGACGATCTCCGCGGACTTAACCTGTTCCAACTGGCCCCCGCGGCGCACCCGCGAAGACGGAGTAGCGAGTCTTTTGAGCGCGGCCAGCGACTTCTCCGCCCGGTATTCCTGGATGAATCCCATGATCGCGTTAAGCACGACAATAGCCACGATCGCCAGCGCATCCACCCACTCCTTCAAGAATCCCGAAACGAGCGCCGCGCCGATAAGGATCCAGATGATGAAATCGTTGAATTGCCCGAAGAATATGGCCAGGGGGCTGGCGCCGGCTTTTTCTTTCAGGGCGTTAGGGCCAAACCGGGCAAGGCGTTTGCGCGCCTCCTCCGGCGAAAGCCCTTCTTTCAGATCGGTCCCGAATTCCCGCCCAACCCCCGCTGTATCGAACTGCCATGGATTCATCGCTCTCCTCTGCTTATTCCGTCACTTAAAATCTGCCGGAAATCGCTGTCCCGCAGAACCGGCACTTACCGGCAGTAATGTTGTTTTCTTTTATGGTGTACACTTCCCTCCGCACCAGCAACTTCCCGCAGGAAGGGCACGCGGTATCGTTTCCCCAGCCGTAGATGTTGCCGACGTACACATACTGGAGGCCGGCCCGGAACCCCATCTCGCGGGCCTCTTTCAGGACGCCTTCCGGCGTCGGTTCGGTATCGTCGAATTTGTAATTGGGATAAAAACGGGAGAGGTGCCAGGGGATCTCCGGATCCACGTCCACGAGGAACCGCGCGATATCGCCGAGTTCGTCCTGCGAATCGTTCTGCCCGGGGATGACCAGCGTAGTCACCTCGACCCAGACCCCCGCTTTCCGCAGTAACCGGATCGTCTCCAATACCGGCGCGAGCGTCGCCGCGCACACCCGGCGGTAGAAATCATCGCGGAACGATTTGAGGTCGATATTGACGGCGTCCAGCCAGGGGATCACCGCCGTTGCCGCTTCCGGCGTCATATAGCCGTTGGTGACAAAGATATTCGCCAGCCCTTTTTCCCGGGCCAGCCGCGCGGTATCCGCGGCGTATTCGAAGAAGATCGTCGGTTCGGTATAGGTATAGGAAATACTGCGGCAGTCTTTTTTGAGGGCATTGGAAACGATCTGCTCGGGAGAAAGGGGCATGCCCGCGGATTCCATCCCTTCCGTCATCGTCAACTGGGAGATCTCCCAGTTCTGGCAGAAGCCGCACCGGAAATTACATCCGATGGTGGCGATGGAATAACTGGAACTGCCGGGCAGGAAATGATACAGGGGTTTCTTCTCTATCGGGTCGATATTGGCGGCAATAACCCTGCCGTACGCGCCGGTAACAAGCCTCCCGTCCTTATTCTGCCTGACCCCGCAGATCCCGTAGCCGTCGGGAGGGATATGGCACTGGTGGGCGCACAGGAAACAATGCGCCTTGCCGTCGCCTGCCTTTTCCCAGAGCACCGCTTCTTTCATGGGGCTAGATCCTCCATCCCTCCAGCGCCGCCTCCGGCTCCGGTAACGCCGTGATCGTCCCGGAAGAAACGCCGGGAAACACGCGCCACACGATATCGAGGGATTCCCTGCCGCCGCGATCGCTGTAACGGCACACGATCCGCGCGGCCAGTTCCCGTTCGACGGAAGTGAACGCGCCCCGGCCCAGCGCTGTCGGCCCGCCGATCTCGGCCGGAGGCTGGAAAATAATGTCCCCGTCACGGGCAAGCGCCTCGATCTCCCCGTTCTCGTCCGCGTTCCTGCCCACCACCAGCTTGGCCTCTTCCGACAGGCGGAAATGCCGCCCCTGTTTGAGCAGAGCAACGTTATCCATCGTCAACAGCCCGCGCGAAAGGAGATCCTTCATCCGGTCCGAAAAACGCGGATCCGTCAGCAGGCATCCGCCGGCGGCGTTGGGAAAATCGATGATCCCGAGCATGACGGCGAGGTCTATCTGCGGCTTGCGCGACCTGCCGCTGAAACCGTACAATTTACCGCGGTCGACCCATCCCCGCGTCTCGGCGACGGTCTCCTCGAGGAGTTTCGCCGACAGGGGCCTCAAAACAATGCCCTCCACCCCCGCGTCCCGGTCGATCGTCCGCATCGTCTTGCGATGCTGGGACATCGCCCTCTGCGCCACCACTTCCCCGGTAACCAGGAAACCGGCGCCTTCTTCCTCCATCATCGCCTTCGCCTTCCGCAGCATCATGATCCGGCAATCGATACAGGCATTGACATTCGCGCCGTACCCGTGCGCCGGCTTCCGGACCACCTGCTCCAGGAATTCCTCGCCCAGGTCGACCACGCGCAATGTGATCCCCGCCTGGCGGGAAAGGTCCCGCGCCAGCGCCAGAAGCGCCTGCTCGGCCTTTTTCTCCCGCGCGCCGAACGGCGTACGGAAATAAACACCCGTCACCGGCACGCCCAGGTCAGCGACGATCTTGGCGGCAAGAGTACTGTCCAACCCTCCGGACAACAACGCGATCGCTTTCATACGGATTTGACCCTTCCCGGTAACAAAAATGGCCCCGCGAACGGGGCCATTTAGAAAAACAGAAAGCCTCTCCCAGTCCCGTGGTCTTTATCCCAGGCAGGGCTTACGGCCTTTATTCGCTTTTTTTGAACGCCAGTTAAGCTTGCCTCTTCTTTTTCTCTTGCCCATGATGCTCTCCTTTTCTATTGTGAGTATTTGTAATAATCTGACGGAACGGCCTGGGAGATATACCGTGTCGCCTCGACCATACCGATCCGTATCGCTTTTTCCATCGGCGTATTGACATACCCGGAAAGTCCGCTTCCCGGGCTCCATCCGCCGTAAAATCCCGTCATGAATCCGCCTGCCACATCGGAGGCCTGCCCCTGCACGCGGGTAGTCCCCAGTACTTTCGATGTCGCCGCGTCGATGATCCGTATATCCAGGGCCAGATACGCCTTGTTCGTGGCGGACCCCAGAAGCGACTCCAGCGTCCCTGATCCCACGCCACCGCCGCCGCCGATCCCGGCGGCGCCGCCCGACGCCTGCGGCTCGAATTCAGCCACCTGCGCCGCGATGACGATATCGGCCGGTTTCGCCGGCTGTTTATCCTGCCCGGGAACCGGACGCTCTGCCACCACGAACCGGTTACTGCGTGTCAGGGCACCCACCAGCATATCCTTGAGCCCCGCCCCGATCGCCTTCGTGGCTTTCGGCGCCTTCGCCTCGAAGTCGCTGACCGAAATCCGCGCCCGGGGGCCGGCATATTGCGAAAAGGTCCCGGGGCCGGCATCGATGCGCGCGGGAGGCCGCGGAAGCGCGGCGCACCCTGCCAAAAAAACCACCGCCGCGCAGGACACCAGGGAAACGATCCGCGAAACCATTATCCGCTCCTCAGGTAGTTACCGCATCAACTATATAGAAATTACGCCAGAGTGTCAAGCCCTTAATTCCCCGGCAGATAAGGGAGAATTTCCGTCACCCCGCCCAGAAGCAGATCCGGTTTTTCCCGTCGCAATTCGACGCGGGTGCTGGATCCGGTGGAAACGGCGATCGCCGCGGTCCCCGCCCTGCGCGCGGTCTGGATATCGAGGAACATGTCGCCGACATATACCGCGCGCGCGGGCACCACTTTCAGCCGCGCCATGATCTCCCGCAGGATCATCGGATCCGGCTTGCCCCGCGCCACTTTATCCCCGCAGAGGACGCGATCGAAATATCCGCTGATACCGCAATGCTCCATGATGATCCGCGAAAATCTGGTCGGCCGGTTGCTGGCCACCGCCAGCTTGTAGCCCCTTCTTTTCAAGGTTGCCAGGACCTTCCGGGCCCCCGGCAAAAGACGCGTCCCCCGCACCAAAGCCTTCGCGTGATACCGGCGGTAAACCGCCAGCGCCGCGTCCAGCTCCCGCGCTTTTACGAACGGCCTCAGCAGGCTTTTATCCCCCCACCCCACCGCCCGGCGGATGACACGGCCGCTTTGCGGCGGATACCCGAACGCGCTCAGGGTAAAATTGACACTGCGGTAGATCGCCGGATAGGCGTCGACAAGCGTACCGTCAAGATCGAATATGGCCAGCGAAATGTCTGTCATGGAAAAAAGAACGGCAGGGTCACCCCTGCCGTTCACTAAGATCTGCGCGGCGCTTACTGTACCGGCGTTTCAGTGGCCGGCGGAGCCTGCTCGGCTTTCACCGGTTCCGGATTTACCGGCCCCTCTGTCTCGGCGACCGGCCCGGAACCAACCTTCTCCGGCGCGGCGGTCACTGTCTGATCGGTAATCTCTCCGTCATCGACCTTCTCGACGGTAATGACCTTCGCGATATTCTTCCCGCCCTGCTCGCCGTATTCAACGCTGACGGTATCCGAAGCCTTGATCCCCTCGATACCTTTGGCGTCCTCGAACGTCGTCGCGTCGGTGATCGCGATCTTCATCGTTTTCTCTTCATCCGTGTCATAATCGAGATACTTGATGGTAAGGCTTTTCTCCCCGGTGTCCACGGAAACGACTTCCCCCCAGACCCACTGTATCTCGGCCGGATTGGCCTCCACAGGTTTAGCCTGTTCCTGGGCCCGGGCCACCGGCGCGGCCGCGAACAGAAAGAAAGCGCACGTAAAAATGATCGATCTTTTGACCATGGCTCCTCCTTTTAAATTCTGGAACCCGACAGCTTCCGATACCGCGTAACCAGCGCCGCGGCCGTCAATGATTTCACGATGTCTCCCGGAATGAACGGCATGATCCCCATTGCCGCCGCGTGGCCATATGAGGCGCCGGTAACGAATCTCAACCAGGCTGTGCCGACGACCAGAATGCCCAGACTGCACAGGAGGAATACAGCGAAGACCGCGGCAAAACTCCGGGCGTTCTTCAAGAGCAGGCCGCAGGCCAGCGACGCGAGGACAAAACCGATGATATACCCGCCGGTAGGGCCGCACAGGTACAGCGCGCCCGCGCCCGGAGAGGTGAACACCGAATAACCGGCAAGCCCCAGCGCCAGATAAAGGAGCTGGCTCACGGAGCCGGCAACGCCTCCGAGCATGGCGCCGGAAAGCAGGACAAAGAACGTCTGCAGGGTGAGCGGAACCGGTGAAAACGGAAGCGGGATGCGGATCGCCGCCCCGGCGCACGTCAACAACGCGAACCCGACGGTCCCCGCCGCGATATACGCCGCCTTACGGGCGATAGCTTCCCCGTCTTTTTTAAGCAGAATTTCCATGGATCCTCCGTAAATGTCTTTAGTAGTGGTCAGGGTAAGAAACTCAGTCTATTATACTTAAAAATCGGCAATAGTAAACAAAAATGAGGGGCGACCCGTCAATTCCTGGCGATCGCGAGAATGACGATCCCGGCCAGGATGCAGAACGCGCCCGCAACGCCTTTAAGCACGATGAACAGCTCATCCCAGCCTTTATAAAGGAATACGCCGCCGAGGACGAGGAGCGCCAGCCCCAGGGCGAATTTGACTGCAAAGGGGAACGCCGTACCCTTTCCCGCGCCTGCCGGTTTCATTCCGTCTGCCATCTCGCCACCTCCCTTACCGCCGCGGGCATCTCTCCGCCGCCGGACGGCTTTTCCATCTCCGATGTATCCAGGTCCACTCCTGCGGGTACGCCCGGATAAAACCCTCAATGATCCCGGTGATCTTCTGCAGGGCGGTATGAAGATATTCCTGGTGATCCGCTCCCCGGTCAAGTTTCAGCACCGGTTCGATCTCGATCGTATGCGTATCGTCCGGGTTCCTGATGATGAAACACGGAACGATAGCCGCTCCCGTGCGTTCGGCAAAGACAACCGGACCCGTGGCGGTGGCCGCTTTGCGGTTAAAAAAATCCACGTAGATCCCGCCGGTTCCGAAATTCTGGTCGACCGGGATAAAAAGTATCTCATTGCGCCGGAGCGCCTTTAACGCCTCCTGCACACAGGCCTGCCGCGGGATACTGTAGATCGGCGTCAACCCTATCCTGCGCGCTTCAGGAAGGAATATCTTCTCGATCTCGCGGTTCTTCAACGGCCGCATCACGACGTTGGTCTTATACCCTTCCAGGCAGAGGCGGGCGAGCAGAAGCACGAAATTCCCGAAGTGGGCGCTCACCAGGATGACTCCTTTGCCGGCGGCAAGCCCTTCCTCAAGATGCTGGGCTCCCTCTATCCGCACGCTCTCCCGCACCTGTCCGGGCTTCCCGAGAAAATATCCCATTTCGGCGGCCGACTTGGACATGGAACGGAAACTTTCCAGCGCCAGCTCCCTGACCTGTTTTTTGGTCATGCTCCCGTTAAACGCGTACGAGAGCCCGGAAAGCGCGGCTTCCCGGTGGCGCTTATCGATCAGGAACCACAGGAACGCTATCTTCCTGGCGAACTTGTACACCCCGCGCTTGGACGAACGGCGGAAGACGAAGACCAGGATCTTCGCCAGGACAAGATAGAAAAAATGCGAAAGGGATTTCAATATCGTTTTAAGCATAGTGTGAACTTTAGTTGCCGTCGGAAACGGAGAGACGGAAGAAACGTCAGAGTTTATAGCCGATCGCGCGCAACAAATCCTTGCGCCAACCGATATCCTCCGCGTTCTCGATCCCTTTCGGTTTCTGGCCGTCGATGACACCCATGATACCCCGGCCATTCCCGGTCTCGGCCACGACAACTTCGATGGGGTTAGCTGACGCGCAGTATATGGTGCAGATCTCCGGTACCGCTTTGAGCGCATTCAACACGTTTACCGGGAACGCGTTGCGCAACATAACAACAAACGCGTGGCCCGCGCCGATCGCCAGCGCGTTATCGGCCGCGGCCTGCTTCAACTCCGGGTCGGTCCCCTCAGAACGCACCTTGCACGCCCCGGAAGCTTCCACGAACGCGAGGCCGAACTTGATCCCGGGGACCGCGCCGGCAAGGGCCTCGTATATGTCTTCCACCGTTTTGATGAAATGGCTCTGCCCCAGGATCACGTTAACCGCGTCTTCGGGCTTTTTTATGCTGACTGTCGTGAATTGGAGCATAGAGCGATTGTAACACCGCGGGAAAGAAAATCAAGCTAATTCCGGAGCCGCCGCGCGCTTACTGCTTCTTTGAAGAAGCGCGCGTAATAGCGCGTTCCCCAAACCGGTCCTTGATCGCGTCGACAGCCGAATGGAGCTTCTCTTTCCTCACGGAAGGATCGTCCGGGAACAGGGTAATCGGGCCATCCGATGGCGCCAGATGCGAGGCGCGGACCCCAACGAGGCGGATCCTGCGCCCCCGCGATGGAAAAGCCCCGAACAGGTTGCGGGCGCACGTGATAAGTTCCTCCGCGAAATTCGTCGGTTCGCGCGACGTAACGGACCGGGTGTACGTCGAAAAATCAGCGTACCGCACTTTGAGGGTGATCGTCCGGCATCCGCACTTCTCGGCGCGCATCCTCCGGGAGACCTGTTCGCAGAGCGAAACGATCTCCGCGTCGACCTGGCGCGTATCCGCGACATCGCGCTCGAAGGTGCTCTCGGCACTCATCGATTTCGCCTCGCCGCGCGCCTCCACTTCGCGTTCATCGATGCCGTTGGCGGCCTGCCAGAAATACTCCCCGGCACTGCCGAAAATATTCTTCAACTGCACGGGTGCGCTGTCCGCCAGCTCGCCCACGGTATGGATGCCCAGCGAGCGCAGTTTCTCCTCGGACTTCGGGCCGAGCCCCCAGATCGCCCCGATCCCCAGCGGGCGCAGGAACTGCCGGAGCTCTGCCCGCGTCACCTCGACCAACCCGTCCGGCTTTTTCAGGTCGGAAGCGATCTTCGCCGCCATCTTCGTGGGCGCCAGGCCGACGGAAGCGGTCAACCCGGTTTCCTGCCGGATACGCTCTTTCATGCGCGCGCACGCGTCCCGGGGGGCGCCGAAAAGATGGAACGTATCGCTGATATCCAGATACGCCTCGTCGATACTCACCGGTTCGACGCGCGGGCTGAACGACCCGAGGATGGTAAAAACCTTATCCGATGCCGCGCCGTACCGCTCCATGTCGACCGGGACAAAGATCGCCCGCGGACAAAGGCGCCAGGCGCGGGAGATGGGCATAGCCGAATGGATACCGAACTTCCTCGCCTCATACGAACAGGTCGAGACTACGCCGCGCCCTTTGCCTTCCTTCGGGTCAGCGCCCACCACAACAGGCTTTCCCCGAAGCGCGGGATCATCGCGCTGTTCCACCGACGCGAAGAACGCGTCCATGTCGATATGAACGATATACTTTTCCATGGGGATATTATAGCACGTCAGGCGCCGTCAAGCACGGCCAGCAGGTCTTTGAACACCGGTTCGGTGGGCATGTCCTTTGTCTCTTCCATCCGCAGGACCGCCGCGACGCACGATAACAATTCCCGGGAACGGCCCGGCAGGACACCTTTAGTATAACAGGCGCCGGCGTATTCCCTGACGCGCTGACAGGAAGGCAGGATACCGCGGTTGACCATAGTCTGGATTTTCGTCCACTCCGCGTCGATATCCATCCCGGCGACACGCGGTGAAATCCCGCCAAACAGCGCTTTGCACTCAACCCCGGCAATACTGGCGGGTAACTGCCGGAAATCAACGCCGCCCGGCGCCATTGCGCCGCCGTCGCGCCGGAACGCCTCGATCTCCTCGATCTCATCCCCGAATAAGAACCCTGTCCTCTTAACCAAAGCTGTCTCGAGCATCTCATCCCATGCCTTATCCCCGATCCCATTTCTCATACCGGAAAGCATGGCCCGACGGGCCGCGCCGGTCGGCAAGGGCTCGGCGCCCGCGGCCGAGAGGGAAACCAGCAGGTCCGGCTGCTTCCACGGGTCATAATCCGTGAACAACTCGTGGATGATGAATCGCTCGCGCATTTCAAGCGGCCTCATGCTGCCCAGGTCGACGACGACCAGGGAACCGTCGGGGCGCATCATGATGTTCTCCCCGTGAGCGTCAACCACAAATCTACCCAGCACCCGGGCAATACCCATCCACGTCCGGGCGATTCGCGCAAGCTCGTCTTCCGTCAACGGCCTCCGGGCCATAACTTCGTTGACCGTCGGACCGTCGATCCATTCCTGCAGGTAACAGCAGAGGCCGTCGGGCTGGAAGACATCATTATCATACAAGGCGGGGACGGCATCCGAACGCAGACCCAACGCGGACGCCTTCCGAATGTAGTCGCGTTTGTTCTTGGCTTCCTGCCTAAACGAAACGGGGTCGCCCCTCACCAGCGAGTCTTCATCATTACCCGCGCGGAACGGCCGTCGCACGGCAAGGCATAAGACCAGCGATCTTCCCGTCGACAACAAGACGTTCACCTTGAAGATATCCTTATATGAACCACTCCCGTTATTATAGATGACATCGATTGCCGTGACTTTTTCTCCTGCAGAAGCCCTGATACCGAACTCCCGGGCAAACGTATCCAGCTGTTTAAGGACATATCCTCTCAACTCTTCCTGCCGGTCTCCATAAAACGCCATGTTCCGGTGCAGGAAGAGCTTGCCGGAAGGATACGCAGCCATATCCAGACGAAAATCCACGCCGCCGTCCGCCGATCCGGTTTTGCCGCCCCTCATGATGCGGGCGATCCGCCGTACCGAATACCGCTTATCGGAAATGCTCACCTTCTTGCCGTGCGCCAGCACAAACACGTCATACCCGTGCCTCTCCTGTATGATGGAGAGCCCGCGTCCGGCGCCAAAAAGAGCGGCGCTCTCGGCTTTCCGCTGTTCATCCCGGTCCATAACGTGTTTCGCGTTAGTGTCGTAGACATCGACGCCGATGACCATCCTGGGCCCATCGGTATCCACGAAGAAAATAATCGGCAGGCCGAAATCAAGTTTGTTCCCGTGCACAAACGCGTTCTTCAAACCTTCATAGAGCGCGAACGCCATCTCCGAACCGATCGGATCGTCCGTACACGCCGAGGCGCCGACACGCGCGAGCTTCGTCTTCAACTGCCGGTAATCTTCTTCCGTCTTCCGCGGGCAATTACTCAGATCAAGCACGATCAATGTACCCTCGCGCGCCGCCCGGGATACCTGAAGACGATAATCCTCGTCATTCACGTCGACACGGACCATCGCCCGGCCGGGCGCGTCCTGCCTGACCGACTCTAACAGCGTCTCTCCGCTATCGCCGTCGCGAAAGGAAGCGACGCGATGCGTCTCTCCGCTACCGCCGTCGGCCTGAGCCCGAACCTCCGCAAGCAGGTCGTCAAGCTTTGCCCCGATCTTCTTTCTTTCGACGGCAGTGACCTGCCTTTTCGCATCCCTTGATCCCAGGGATGCGACCACCCCCGCGACATCCTGAGCACCCGCCACCATCGCCTCCATAGCCCGCATCACCGGATTCAGGTTGAGATGAGACAACCCTTCCCGGTTACAGAACGCGTATAATTCCCGGCCGATCCTGACCTTGGCTTCCCTGCGGACATTCTCTTTCTTTACCTCCCCGGGCGGGCGCCGGCCGATTTCGGTCAGGGGAACATATCCTTTATCTTTCAGCCCGTCGCGGGTCAGGAGATATCCGGTAAAAAACACCAGCACGCCTTCTCCAAATATCCCCAGATCGGTATAATACCCCTCGTCGGCGGCATTCATCTGCTTGGCTGAGGCTATCTTTTGCTCTGTGGCGTATTTCCTGGCCGCCGCGAGTCCCGCGGATTGCTCTTGCAATAATACCGCCGGCACCCAGCCTTTTTTCAGCAATTCCGCCAGCCCCTCCAACGCCACCTTACCCAGGTTCAAAGCGCCGGCATTATAGAGCGGTTGCACCTGCACGCCTTTATCCGTGAGAAAAAGCACGGCATTGGCGAGCATGTTCCCGCTGCTGGTATAGACCCGCAGGAACAACGTGTTCGCCTCCAGCGCGTGTAGCAGGGGCATCTTGCGTTCACTGCCGGTCAGAGGGTTGAAACATCCCGGGACATTCCTGCCGGCATCCGCGGTCTTCAGGAAATCAAATCCGATCTCCACCCGCACCTGTTCCGGTTTGGCCAGCACTCCGGAAGTATACAGTTTTTCCAGCCGTTTAGTCGCGTCCAGGATCGCGATCAACTCCGCCTGGTCGATCATGGCATTATCGCGAAGATATTCCCCGGCAAACTCCTCGGCTTCTTTATATGAATACAATGCCTCTATCCGGCCGTCAAAAGCGATATCCTCGTCACGGGCAAGCTCGATCAGCTGATCCGTCTGTTTGCGTATCTCCTCGCGCGCATCGATCAACTCGCCGCCGGAAGGCAGAAGTTTGCTGATCCCGGTCGTCCATAATTCCGGCTTATACCCGGCCTTTAACAGCGTCTCGTATATTCCCTTATTCCAGTCCGCCTCGGTATACAGCCAGCGGTTGAATGCCGCCGGATCGCCCACCTCGATGAATTTCCGGAGCACGAGTTCGATCCGTTGAGCGGTAGCCCGATAGTCATCGTTATCGCACAGAGAGAAAAATACGCTCGTCATGATGGACAGCGCTTCCGCCCGTCCGGGATCATCGCGCAGGAAATCTTTCAGCTTGCTCTCCACCGAAGGGTCATCCAGTTTCACGGCTAACGCCCGGACCACGATCTGATTCAACACCCCTTCCAGGCGATCGATGAATTTATGGGTTCCGATCTTGCGCTGGAGAAAAGCCCGGATGAGCGCGTTCACCCGGGGAGAAACATGCCTCCGGCCGATACCCACATGGCTGGCAATAAGATATATTTCCGCGATATACCCCGCGACCCTTTCATACTCCGGCTTGCCGGTTATTTCACGCAACGCGGCGCCTACGGAAACAATCTCTTTCAGCTCCACGCTTCCCAGCAACCTGACCAACGGGACAACTGCCCGTTCATCCTTCAACTGGCCGAGGGACCGGATAACATACGAGCGGACCAGCACATCCGTATCCTTGAACATCCGCAGCAAAGGATCGACTGCCCGCGCATCCCCGATCCTGCCTAAAGCCAGAACTACGTTCGCGCGGATATCGCTGTTTGCATCTCCCAGGGCGGCGATAAGCGGATCGACCGCTCTCGCTCCAAATCGTTTTAAGGAATTTATGGCCGCGTCGCGTGTACGGTATCCATGCCGTTTGCCGAACAAGCCGATCAAAGGCTCGATCGCCCGCTCATCCCCCAGTTCGCCCAAAGCCTTAGCGGCATATTCATACTGATCAAGATTTCCCACCGCCGGCCACACCTTCTTCCTTCGTAAAGAAATGATCAACGGCTCGACCGCCGGAGCCCCGAACCCGGATAATGCCGCGGCGGCCTGTTCGCCATAGGCAGAATTCTCTTCCACGAACCTGACCAGCGCGCTGATCGAACGCGGATCTTTCAGCTCCCCAAGCCCGGCAACTGCCGCGCCGCACACAGCCCAATTGTCCAGGAAACCGATCAGGATATCCGTGGCGCGCGGATCACCCAACATACCCAGGCTCACGATGGAAAAATAACGCAGGTTTTTCGTTCCGTCCAGATCATCCGTATGCAGGGCCTCCTTCAGCAAGGGTTCGAACGCGCGCGGGTCTTTGAGCCTGCCCAAAGACTGCGCCGCCGCGAAACGCACGCTTTCCCGTTCGGCCGCGTTTTCCAAAGTTCCCACGAGGGCTTCATACACGCCGGGATGCGGCAATTGTCCCAACGCGATCGCCGCCGTATAACGGATATCCTGGTTTTTATTGCCCAGCGCGGTGATCAGCGGTTTCACCGCCTGAGGCCCGAATTTAACGATGGCCGCGACTACCTCATTGAGATTGCGCGCGGCCGCATCCTTCCCCGCCATCGCGCTGATCAACGGGCCGATGGTCCGCGGATCATTCACCTCATCCAGCGCCTTCACCGCCCGCGCGCGCGCGAAAACATCCGTGTCTTTCAGGCCCGCGGCCAACCGGCGTATCTCAACTCCCGTCGCGCCGCCGTCTTTCTTCCAGTCGGGGTAGCTGTTACCCTTGGCGGGGCCCCATTTCTGAATAGCGGAAAACATGCCGGTGGGATTATTTTTCAGGGAAAGACGGACTTTCTTGCCGTTCTTCAGCGGGAACACTTCGCGATCGTACTTCTGTTGCATAATGTCAAGCCCCCGCCCGGAACCGGACATCCCGCCGTTCTGGGCGTAACGGCTTTCCACTTCGTCCACCGGCCGTTCCACGGCGTTGTCATAGATCTCAATGAGGTTGGTCCGGCCCCCGCTGTTCTCAACGTAAAAGGCTACCGGCAGGTCGAGATCAAGTTTATTCCCATGCATGATCGCGTTCTTGAGCCCCTCATAAAGCGTGGACACTGCCGCCCTGTTCTGGCGATCGTTTAAGAATGCCGCCGAGGCAAGGGCCTGGATCTTCTGCTTAAGCAGAAAATAATCCCGGTTGTCCCTGTGAGGGCTTCCGCTTAAATGGAGGACAATGACCTTCCCCCGACGGACCTCCCGCGCCACCGTGGACATCGCCCCCGGATCGTTGATGCCGACCGGCACCAGTTCGCGCCCGGGCGCGTCGGCCTTGACGGAATCAAGCAGGCCGCCGTCCATCCGCGCGGCGGGACCGGCGATCTTTTCTATGGCCGCCCTGGAAATCCAGAAAGCAAATCCATCTTGAACGAGCGTGCGCCTGTCAATCGTGTAGTCCCGCGCCGTCACATTCCGCTGTCCCAAGTATTTTTTATAAAAACCCGCCGCTTCGGCAAGAGACGGAATATACGCGCGCGTGATATTCCGCTCACGCAAGCTCCGGAAAAACGTGTCCAGAAGTATCGTCCCTATCCCCCTGCCTGAATCCTGCAACTCAGGAATAACCCAGAGGGTTTTCAGTGTGCCCAGGCCGGCACTCGAGACGATCATACGCATCTTCCCCTGAACGAAACCCCGCGCGTTGACAAAGATGAAGAAGTCGACGTCGTTATCCATGACGCCTGTCCCGTCCAACTGATCAATAATTTCCTGTATCGGTTCTGCTCCCGATTCCGTCGGCGACGCGGGTTGCACCAGGGAAACCTGACGCGCGAACTCGCGCGATAATGCCCCCGTCTTCCCGTTCTCCCCGGCGCGAAAGATCCGCCAGGCCTTCTTCGCGTCAATCACCGTACCGGAAGGCCCGGGACCGCCGACAGCGATGAAGGCGAGATTTTGGATAAGTATTTCCCGCACCGTACCGCCGTCCATATGCCCCGCGGATCCGGCGATCTTTTCTATAGCCGTCCGGGGGATGAAAAAAGGCACCCCGCCATACATGGTGACACGGGTGTCGTATTCATATTCCGTTTCCGCCACCCCCTTCTGTTCCAGGTAATCCCGATAGAAACCTACCGCGCCCGGAGAGGACGGGATCACGGTTTCGCTGATATCCCGTTCACGCGATACCCGGAAGAACGCGTCCGTAAGCATCGTACCTATACCCCGGCCGGTACGCTGTAATTCCTGAGCGACCCACAACATATACAGGGCGCCGGTACCGTGCGAAGGGGCAAAAAAACGCGCTATCCCCTGGATCGCGCCCTGGCCGTTGATAAAGATGAGGAAGTCCGCCTCCTCGTCCACCGTGGTTTTCCCGCTCAACTGATCAATGGTTTCCCGCGCCAGCATCCCCTCGAATTCCGGTCGCGCCGCCGGACGCACCAGGGCGATCTGACGCGCGAACTCGTACGACAACGCGCCGGCCTTTCCGTTATCCAGGGCGCGGAAGATCGCCCAGGCCTTTTTCGCGTCAACCACCGTCCCGGAAACCCCGACAGGGCCGACAGCGAGCGCACGGAGATTCTCCCGGAGTATCCTCCGGACCATACCGCCGTCACCGCGCGCGGGATTCCCGGTAGACGCCGCCAACAACCGGTCATAATCCTTATATGTCAGGACATCCAGCGGAACGGTAACGATCGCTTTTGTGGGGCCGGTCCGGTCAAGGATGAACGGATCCATCAGGCCGGTCCCCGAGAGTATGGCGGCTGTCCATTTCAACCCTTTGCCTTCTCCTCCCAGCGCGTGGCCCGTCTGTCGTTTCTCCGCCGTTGTGGGAGCGCGCGTACCGAGCCCGTTATCCGTCACCGTGATCCTAAGGACATCCCGCCCGTTCTCGGTGTCCAACGCGAAAGCAAGCGTGACCTTGCCTCCCGCGTGACGGATCGCGTCCCAGCTGTTATATAAAAGTTCCTCGACGATCGGACCGAGCAGTTCCATCCGCGTCAAGCCGGGAAATTCCACGGCAAGGTCGGGCCGATTCGCGAAAACCGTCCGCTTGTACGCGAGCGAAAGATCGACCGGAATCGCTTTTACCAGGGCGGCCGACCTGCGCTTAAACACCTCCGATAAAGGAGAATAGACATTATTCCCCGCGTCGTAGTCACGGATGAAATCGTTCAACAGGGCTTTTATCGATTCCCGTTTCCCGTCGCGCGAAGGCAACCGCGCGAGACCGGCCAACGCGTCATAGATCCCGTAATCAAGATGCGAATGCTCCGTGAACGCGTAATACCCGGCGCCTGTGCGCTGTATCCCCAGATTCTCCTTTCTGAATTCCACCGCGTCCCGATCCAGAAGCCCTCTCAATTCTTTGGCGGCCTCCGTGAAAAATACCGACGCCGAAGGGCCGTCCATCGCTTCCCTGATACCTTTGATCACCGCCGCTCCCGTTCCTTTTGTGTCAACACCCGCCAGGGCGAGAGAACATGCCTCCAGGATCTTGAGCGGGGTATACCGCCGGGCCAGATCCATATCCAGCACTTTTACTACCGGCGTGGCCGACAGGGTGAAACCGGCGTTCTTGAACGCGATGTCCACGGGGAAAAGGGCTTCTTTCTGCCCCTCCGGCCATTGACTCAACCCCGCGCTCAGGAAATACGCCTTGACCAGCCCCGTGACCGCCGCCAACAGCTCTTGCCCATGAAGCTCTCCGGGACGGATCGGCGCGAGCATCTCCTCTGTAGTAACCTCACTATCGTTGACCCGCTCCTGGATCCCCTGGGCGGCGGCATACACGCTGTTTACCGGGGCGATAAAGAATTTGCGCCCGTCAGAATCGCGTTCATCATAGTTACGCAGCAACTCCGCCCTGCCGGTGGCATCCATGATCTTCAACACAAATTCCAGCGGCGCGGGCTGATCCACAAAAACACTGACCTTATAGACTTTCTTGTAGCTCCCCGCCGCGAGATATTCCACGTTATGATGCGCACCCGGCGTCAACTCCCTGCCGTAAAGTTTCCTGACCGTCCTGGTGACGATATCCGGGCGCTCAGTCAGAAGCGCTTCAGCCTGAACCGCCAGCCTGCCTTTAAACGCGCTCATGCCGCCGTCAGCCTTGCCGGACGGCTCCCGCGCCTTATACTTGATCCCCGTCAATACCAGGCTCTCCAGGGGGAATTCAAGCGCGATAACGCTCTTCTGTCCGGGGTTATCGGCACGCTGTTCCTTCATTCCCGCGGGATGTCCGTCCTTCCAGCGCGCGTTTATACCATCAACTATCTTCCGGGACAAAACCGCCCATTCTCCGCTCAAACCGAAGAAGACCGGCCGCGCGGAAGTACTGCCGGCTATATACGCCAGTTTTTCCGCTTTCGAAACCGCCCCTTTCCCCGCGCCGTCGTTCTCCGCGATGACCCTCAAAAACGCGCCGCCGTTTTCCCCGCGTACCGCCTCGAAATACAAATCCATCCGGCGGCCCGCGTAGTCTTCCGGCGGCAACGACATGATCCCGTCAAACGCGTCCACGCACAATTCGTAACTAACGGTATCCAATCCCTGCAAGATCCTTAATTCGTGGCGGTTAAGCCCGACCGGCAGGTGGTCGACGAAATAGTCGAGTTCCTCCTCGAACCGCTCTTTCTTGTCATTGTCGGGAAGCGCGCAAAAATCCGGTGTGAACACGAAAGAGAATACCCGCGCCTTGCCGCCGGCATATCCCGGATCGCGGGTAGCCATGAAATCACGGAGCGCCGCAGACACCACCTGACCATATGACCCTCCGTCCCTCCGCGCCGCGGAATCATCGACGTCGATGATCCGTGACCGCGCCCGTGACACGATCCCGTATAATTCATCCTGGTAGGCGCGCGCGCGCCGGGTTTCTATCAATTGCAGACGCCCCTGAGAATCCGGGCTATCCTGAGAAACAAGGTCCTGGAGGTCATGACGACGGTAAAAATCGCCGAGCGTCAACCGGAACTCGCTCCATAAAGGCGTGAATATGCCCTCACCGCCTTCCGGGGCGGTGGATAACGCCTCCAGCATCCCCCCCAGGTACTGCGCGTCGCGCAGGAGCCCGGGGAAACGGAGCCTGCCGCCGGCACCGGAGTAAACGCCCTCAGTCCAAACCGCGTCCGCGTCCGTGACCAGGCTGAACGGCCGGGTCTCAAGCCTGAAGCTGGCATTCTCGACGTCTTTCCTGTTCCCCTCGGGAGTCTGCTCCACGCTTCGGACCACCTGAAGGTAATTATTGAAGTCGCCGATAGTGGCGCCAAGCAGGCGCCGGTCGGGGGAATACAACAGGCACAACGGATAAACCAGGTACCGGATCGCGTCAAACAGGCGCTCCCCATCGTTCAAATACGTATTGTGCAGGCCCAGGCTGATGTGCAGTGGGAATGTCCCCTCGGGAACCAGCCCCATTTCACGTAAAAGCCCGACCATCGCGACCTGTCCGCGGTAATCGGATGTCGGCGGTAACGCGAATTCGATGATCCCGTCGTTGCCCAGCCCGATGCCCAGCGCCCGGCTGAGGATAAACGCCTGTTCCGGCGTATAGTACGGCGAGCGCAGGAGATCTTTCCATACCTCTATCTCTATGCCGACCGCCGGGAAACGCCCGGCGGTCCGCCGGAAATCACGTATCATGCCGCGCACCGCGGCGGATACCTGGGCCGCGTCGGAACCAGATCCGCTCAACCTCATCGCCTCGATGATCAGGTATATCCGGTCTCCCGAATACGGTACCCGCACGCATTCCTCGCGAAGGATGCGGTCCACTTCCTGCCGGGCTGACCGGAACCGCGCCAAAACCAGCGCCTGATCCGCCGTAAGGAATGCCGCGTTCCCCGCGGCGCGGCGGAAAAGGATGAATTCGGAGATATCGTCTTCCGGAGTGGCGGCCAATATCTCGCGCGCGATCCTCCGGATAAAATCGCTATACCGGTTCAGGGAATCGAAAACCAGCCCGAGCGCGCGGGGATCCCGGAAACCGGGCATGGCCTTCAGCACCAGCTCGCGGTCAACATCGTCGCCGTAATTGAACATCTGGATCAGCGGGGTGATCGCCCGGGGGTCGCCGATCTGCCCCAACGCGTCAACCCCGGCGGCGCGAACAGACATCTCCTCATCGCCCAGTAAACGCGTGAGCGCGGCAAGCGCGTTGCCGTCTTTGAACCCGCCCAGCGTCCGCGCCGCGTTACCGCGCACGACAGAATTTTCATCTTTCAGAAGTCCCTCGATCCGGACGCTTACCGACGCGTCGGCCAACAGGCCCAACGCCATAACGGCCGATGAACGCACGAACCAGTAACCGTCTTCAAGCAACGCCAGCAGGGAACCGATATCGCTCCGGTCGCCGATCATGCTCACCGCCTTTACCGCCAGGGCCCGGACATATTCGTCGGGATCCGCCAGCGCGGCGCGCGCGCTCTGTACCGCCGCCGGATCGGGATGATCCGCCAGCTCTTTGGCGGCCGCCGCCCGCACGTGCACGTCGGGACTGCGCAGGCGCGCCGCAAGCGTTTTTGTCCCACCGTCAGTTCTCGGCTCAGCGGGACCGCCTTTCCAACGGTAGAACTTCCCATTCACGCGCAGGACACCTTCATGCTCCGGTATCGCGGCACGTTCAGACGAAGTTATCTCGCGGTAGTTCTCGTCCAGAAAGTCGCCGAGATCGCGTTTAAACGCCTCGGACAGGAAATATTCCTCGCCGTTCTGCACGACCACCCCGGCCTCGGCCAGCCTGGCCAGCACTATCGCGGCCGGCACGAACGGCATCGTGCGTTCCACCGCGCGGGCTACGGCATACGCGGAACTCCCCCAGAGTTCTTCCGCGGTGACATAGCTGTCGTAATACCGGTCAAGCAGTTTCAACAACGCGAACGCGTAATACGGCTTATTCGCGAACTCCGGAGATTCCACGACCCGCCAGCGAGTAAGCAGGCGGACCAGCGGGCGGTCCCCTTCCGCGCTGACCACGCCTTTACGCTCCTGCCAGATCCGGTTCCGGTTAAGCAGATAATTATTGAGCACGTCGGCGGCAGTGATCAGCCCCCCAGCGAGGCCGTCCGCTTTGATATGCGAGCGCGCGTAAAGGACATTGTTGCGGCGCTTCATCTCCTGTACCGTCTCGTCCATCCGTTCCAAATTTAATCGCGAGATGAGGCCGTAAAAACCCGTGTCAGAAGAAAGAAAAACGTTGTTCTCCGGCGTGTCTTCCTCCGGCGCGAAGAGGTCACTGCTGAATATGGTATGTATGAAAACGGTCTCATACATCATGAAGTCGCGCTCCACGCCCTCTTTCGCGAAATTCCACTCGTGGAAAAGAATATACATGATCTTTGCCGGATGGATGCCGCTGGAGAAGGCCAGGGCGAAACGCGCCGTATCGAATTTGCTCTTGAGGATATCCTCCCCGGTCCTGCGCCCGTTAATATAATCAACCGCCAATTCCATCCCCACCAGCACGATACCTTGCGGCAGGTCGAACAGGATCCGGGTGAGATTGATAAGAACTTTGCGCGGCGCGCGGATCACTTCCGGCATATCGAAGATACCGTCCAATCCCCGCGCCAGAGCCTGCCATCCGTTCGTCGTGGCGAACGGATTACCGCGCAGAACGCGCGCGAACTCCGGATCATCTTTGCGTAAACGCCGGTATTCGAGTCCCGCTATATACGTACCAGTGACCGCCACGGTGAGCGGAGCGATCCACAGCAGAGACGGGTACATAACTACGGAACCGATGACCAGAGGCGGTATCCAGTATTCCCGGTTGTCCCAGACGGAAGAAATGAACGCGTCGATACGAGACGGCTTTACCGCACCCGGGGGGATAACGGAAGGCGGGGCCGCGATGGCGACAGTCGCCGCCTGACCCGGGGAAACGGCCACCGGGGTCATGCCGCCGTCAAAATCATTCCCGGAAGGAGCGTGATACACGGTGACTTCGCCGAGCGTCCCTCTATCGGGTATCGCGACGATCAGATTAAGTCCGCCGCTGACACAGGTGCGCACGGTTGGGCCCGAGACGGTCTGGACACTCTCGCTGACATTATATTCGCCGTCTTTGAACGACTGCTGATAGGCCTTGAAATACGTATCCGGCGACCAGCTTTCCCGCGAAACCAGGCCCTCGAGTTTGCCGCTGTCGATAGACTCCGGATAGTGCCCGGCCCGCCCGCGAAAACGTTTCTTGAACCACTGGCTGAGGATAAGCGAATAATACACCTGTCTCAGCCCGGCGTATTTTTTCGCGCTGTTTACCTCCGCGGTAAGCCGGGGAATGATCAATTCCCGGATCAGGCCGGAAGCGTACTCATTGAGTTCTTTTTGACGGATGCCGGTAAAATCGTACGTGGGCGAATTTTGCAGATGATCGGATTCCAGCTTGACGTTAAGCCGGGCTTTGTAAATATACACGCTGCCGCCGGATTCCCGCAGGAGTATCTCGCCGGGGACGATCCAGGGACGGGTAAGCGAGGGAATGGTCGTCCGCGCGGAACCATAGAGCTCTTCCGCTTTTTTATACAACCGCTTCCAATATTCCTTTCCGGTGGGAGTGTCAGGCGAGGTGTAGCGCGCGGTGTCTTTTTTCAGTTGCAGATCGGCCTCAAGCATGATCCGGCCCGCGTCGGTCCTGGCCATCGCCGGGTCGATCATCGTGTCCGGGGAATCAGGCCGCAGGTTGACCCAGAATGTTGTATCGGGAAGCGCCAGGCCCGCAAGGAAATAGCGCAACAACGGCTGACTGGCCTCATTCAGACCTGGCCGGGATGACTTCTTCGCGCTCCCTGGATCAAGAAGCGCGGTGAGATCGCCGCCGCTCCTCAACCCGACGGAACGCAAGTGGCACGGACGAAAATTATCCGGTCCGGCCGCCGCGCGCGGCGCGAGGGCGGAAAGGTCGATCTGCCCGCCGGTCTGAGCAAAGCCCGTCTGCTCAGAAACCAGACAGAAACAGATGGTGAACGCGATGATCTTCCGGAGTATGCTCATACTATTTCTTTTATAAAGTATTACAAAACAAAGTAATAAAAAACCCGCCGTATTGGGAAACGGGTATTCGCCGGTTTATCAGCCATTATAAAGTATGTAATATCTAGGTAAGTGATTCAAGGCAAGAAAAGGACTTCCAAGAAAGCGTTTTCTTTGCTAATATTGGATTATGCTCAGCCAATTGACCATCCAGAACTTCGGGCTTATCGATAAACTCACCCTTGAGTTCACCACAGGGCTCAATATCATCACCGGGGAAACGGGCGCGGGAAAATCCATCCTCATTGACGGCCTGCGTTTCGCGCTCGGGGAACGGCTCAACTCTTCCCAGGTGCGCGACACACAATCGCCCTGCGTCGTCGAAGCGGTTTTCGATCTCACCGGAGAATTGCGCGCCGAATACCCGGCCGCGGCCGAACTGGCCAACGGCGAAGAACAGCTGATCATCCACCGCGCCTATCTTCCCGACGGAAAAACCCGGGTGAAGATCAACGGCCTTTCCGTCACTATCGCCCAATTGAAAGAGCTGGGCGACCATCTCCTCGATTTCCACGGCCCGAACGACCACCAGATGCTCCTTTCGGAATCCAGCCACCTTTTCATTATCGACCGGCTCTGCGATTGCCGGCCGCTCAAAAACGAATACGCGGGCCTTTACGCAAAATACGCGGAGCTGACAAAAGAACAGGCGCGGCTGGACGAGCTGGCCTCGGCAAAACAGCGCGATATCGAACTGTACGCTCACCAGATAAAGGAGCTCGAAGGGGTACCGCTCGACGATGCCGCATGCGCGGAGGCACTGGAAAAACAGCTCCGCCTGAACAACGTGGAGAAACTGCACGAGAATTGCCGGCAGGTCATCGACGCCCTGGAAAACGAGCAATCCGGCATCTCGCAAAACATTCATCCCTGTTTCCCCCCCTTGCGCACCCTCGCGAAGATCGATCCCTCGACGGAACCGTTCCTGGAAATGCTCTCCGGGATCCAGGAAAAATGCGGGGAGTTGACCGCGCGGCTGACGCAGTACATCGAGGGGCTTTCATTTGATCAAAAAGAGGCGCAGGAGATCTACCGTCTCTGCGATCTCTACGACGCGATCAAACGCAAATACGGGCCGGGGCTGGATGACGCGAAACGGTTCTACGAGGAGACGAAAGCGAAATATTCCGCCATCGTCAATTACGAGGAAAATTCGCAGGAACTGAAAAAAAAGATCGCCGCGGCCGGGAAATCGGCGGAAGAATGCGCGGCGAAACTAAGCAAGAAGCGCCGGGCGGCCGCGAAGGAACTGAAAGAGACCATCGAGGGGGAGCTCAAGGAACTCGGCATCCAGCACGTGGAATTCGAATGCCGGTTCGAGAAGATCCCGCTCTCCGCGGAAGGCTGTGATAAAACGGTATTTTACATCAGCCCTAACGCGGGCGAAAGCCTCAAGCCGCTTGCCGATATCGTTTCTTCCGGCGAGGCGGCGCGGCTGATGCTCGCGCTGAAAAAAGCGCTCGTCGAAGTCGACCCCATCCCCGTGCTCGTGTTCGACGAGATCGACGCGCAGATCGGCGGCAGGCTGGGCACCGTCACCGGCACAAAACTCAAGGAACTCACCCGCAACCGCCAGGTCATCGTGATCACCCATCTTCCCCAGATCGCCTCGTTCGCCGAGACGCATTTCAAGGTGACCAAAAAAGTCGTCAACAACCGCACCGTCACCGATGTGGAACGGCTCGGCCGTGACGCCGCGGTAAAAGAACTCGCCACCATGATGAGCGGCGAAAAAGAAAGCGCCGTCGCCCTCACCCACGCCAAAGAGATGCTCGCGCGCGCCAGGCACACATAGCTTCCCCGCCCCTATTTCCCCTGCTCTATCAACCCCTCATCGGCAAAGCTGAAAAATCCCGGATTCCCGATGATGATATGGTCAAGCACCGCCACCTGCAGGACCTTCCCGGCCGCCACCAGCGCCTCGGTGAATTTTTTGTCCTCCGCGCTGGGACTGGGATTCCCGGAAGGATGATTATGCGCGCAGACGATCGATGAGGCGTAATTCTCCAGCGCTTTCTGGAACACCTCGCGCAGGATCGGGCTGGCGTAATTGACCGTCCCTTCCTCGATCTCGATGATGCGCAGGACGCGATTCTGCGAATCCAGCGCCAGCATCTTGAACACCTCGCGTTTCAGGTCGCGCATCCGCGGGGAAAGCAGGCGCGCGACGTCCTCGGGAGAACCAACCGGCTTGCCGTCGTCTTTGCGCTCCTCACCGCACGCCCTGCGCCCGATCTCCGCGCACGCCCGGAGCAGGCAGAATTTCTGCGGCCCGATCCCGCCGACCGCGCGCAACTCCGCCGCGCCCGCCCGCGCCACGCCCCGGAATCCGCCGAATCTCGCGAGGATGATCCGCGCCAGATCAAGACAGCTTCGCCCGCGGGCGCCGGTATTCAACAGGATCGCCAGGAGCTCGGCGTCCGATAAACGGTGCTCCCCCTCGCGCAGGAGCTTTTCCCGCGGCCGTTCTTCTTCGTGCCAGTCTTTGATGGAAAGGCGTTCATTCATAGTCTTACCATAATAGACAGCCGTGCGGGAGAAATCTAACAGGAATATTTTTTACAGGGAAGGAAGAAAAAACGTGGAATGATCTTGGTAATCCGGAGAATTCCTCTAAGAATGCGGATCGTACCGGTTATTTCGCTTTTCGCTCTGTCCTGCGGAGCGCTTTGGCCATGCGCTCGAGCGCCTGCTCGCGGGTGGCCCCTTCAGTAAGGTTGTCGCGGCAGACAGCGGCATACCCTCTGCGGTTCTTGATCTTGAAGACCTGGACTTGCGCATTGCCCGTCTTCATACGCATCTCCTCGTCGTCAATAGCTCGGAACCCGGATCGGCCGGAACACCCGTTTCTTCCGTAACCGGTATTTCTCAAGCAGTTCCCAGAACCGCGGGTCGTTCTTCACGAATGAAAGATCCGCGTCGTTCTCCATCAGACGGAAATCACGGTACCCCAGCACCAGGGACTTTTCCAGCGCGCGCAGGCAGTTCCGATTGTCCTGAAGAAGGGAATAATCGCAGGCAAGGTTATAATACGCGACCTCGTCCAGCGGCCGCAGTTTAAGGAGGCGCAGATCGACCTCCAGCCCGCGGTCATACATGCCTTTGCGGGTATACGCCTCCCCGAGGGCGACCAGCGCCTGGCAAAAATCCGGCTTCCTGGCCAGCAGGCTTTCGAAGAAATTTATCTCGAAATCAAGGTTCTTATCCATAACAGGATTATTTTACTCTTTTTACCCGTGATTTCAACCAAAAACAGCGCGAGCCTCTCCTTAAAATAATTACCCCAAAACGCTTGTCAAATCATGTGTTTTGTGGTAATTTTAGTTAATGCCACGGAAAATATTTTCTTTCGTGGCTTTTTTATTTCTTTTATAATTAAAACCTTTCGCAAACTATACCGAGGAGGCCGCATGTTCCGTAAAATCATCGCCCTGGTGATCAGCCTGACATTTGCCTTTGAGCAAACCGGCTTCGCGCAAATCGCGGCTAATCCGGATATTTCCGGCATGATCGCGGGGATGGTTTCTCCGCAAACAGCGTTCCGCCCTCTTCATTTCCGTTCCCTCTCATTTGACGCCGCTTCCGGCGCTTTCCAGGTCTATGTGGACAAAGGAAGCGCGAAAACCACCGGCGCGGCGATCCAGCGCGACTCAGGCAAGCTTTTCGAATATTTCCTCACCGGCCTGACCCTGCCCAACAGTACATTCTGGGTCAATCTCCGCCCTGACCACCCGGACACGATCATCGATCCCCTGCTCAACCGGACCGATGCCGGTAAGGTGCTCCTCGAGGCCGATCTCCAGCTCAAAAAAGACCTGGCGCGCTTCACCGCTCCCGACACCGCGACCGGAAGGCAGTACTGGAACAAGCTGTACGCCAAGGCCGAGGCCCTCTACGGCGCCTCGACAATGAACATCCCCACGCTCACCCGTCCCTGGGTCGTCCCGGGCGAGATCGTCATCGCCGAAACCGCCACCGGCGCGTATATTTATAAAGCGACCCTCAAGGTAATGCTGGAACAGGATTACCTGAAGAATTCTCCCGTTTTCAATTTCGACGATGCCCGGCTCAAGGAACTTAACGCGTATTCCGCCCGGCTCATCCGCGACATCATGTTGCCCCGCCTGACGAAAGAGATCAACTCTTCCCGGCGGTACGCCGCCCTGCGGCAGGTCTATTATTCCCTCATCCTCGCCCAGTGGTTCAAGAAACATTTCTCCGACGCCGGGACGTACAGCGGCCGTATCGACAGCAAAAACCTTTCCGGCCTTACCTCTCCCGCCGCGTGGTCAAAAGACCCGTATTTCCAGGCATACCGCGATTCGTTCACCAAAGGCGAATATAATAAGGAAGAGACGGTCACCAACCGCGGCAGGACGACCGTGCGCAAATATCTCAGCGGCGGATTCGCGATCGGCACCACCGCGGACACGGCCACGCGCATACCGGTGAAAAACCTCGATGATGTGACCGGCCCGCGGCTGGCACAACTGACGGTATCCGGCACCGGCCTCACCCTCGATCAGGAGAATGTCCCCGCGCCGTCATTCGCTCCCCAGCGCGACGGCGGTAATTTTGCCCTCGACTGGAAAGCCATCGAGACAACCGCCCAAAAAGGGTTTTCAAAGGCTACCGAGCTGTATCTCGCCTTGTTCAGCCCCGGACAAAAAGACGCGTTCGTGGAATATTTCAAAGGGGATACCTATATCAAAGACAAGCAGGGAGTCCTGAACGCCGACACCATGACGTTCGACCTCCAGTCGCCCAACAAAGATGTCCTCATCTACGGGAACGGGCTGGGCGTCCTCTCGGTGATCCATCGCTACATGGAAAACCTGATCGAACGCAACAACTGGCAGGACGGTCAGGAGATCGACCTGCTGGATTTCCTCTCGAAGAACGCCGAACACGCGACCGTCATCACCGCGGGCGGCAAGGCCCAGCGCAACCCGCTCGGCACCGATGTCGGAAAATGCAAGGTGACCGTCCCGATGAAAGACGCGACCGGCACCAAAGCGGCGGAGATCTTCGAGCCCCTGCTCAACCTGGGCATCAACATCGAACAGAACTATAAAGACGAGTTCATGTTCGCGGTCATCTACGGCGACGCCTTGATCAGTTTCGACCCGGCCGACCTGGCGAAATCGCTGAACAATCCCGCGATGAAGAAAGGGCTCTGCTGTCTTCTTCTGAAGATGGACTGGCAGGAAGCCACCAAGTACGGCTTTGCCAAAGTTGATCCGAAGACCGGAAAGATCGAGAAATTCCAGGAGAAATTCACCGACAAAGAACGCAAAGAAGCGAAAGAAGCGAAGGAAAAAGAAGTACCCGCGTACGCCGGAGCGAAAACGGATAAGGACGAAATGAAGATCTGGCTCCGGGAGAACGGGTACCTCGTGGAAGATAAATATATCCTGATGAACCCGGCGTTCTCCGTGCTCGGCCTGGACGCGTTCATCGCGTACGCGCGCCTCGCCGGCGTGATAGACGACACGAACAAACTCGTGGTCAAAGACGGAAAACCGGCCATCAACGACAAAAGCCTGCTTTCCCGGGCGTTTAACGGGGATTTCGGGAAAAAATTCGAGATCGACAATTACGGCGGGCTGGTCTCCGCGTTCGCGTCGATCGAGAAAGAAGACGCGGACAAAAACGTGTTCGACCGGGCTATCGAATCCATGGGCTACAAAGGAAACCTCTACGGCGCCCTGGTGCTCGGCGACTGGTATGACACCGGTACGGGACTGCAGGAACGCGATATCATCCTGCAGAAAGACGCGTTCAAAGGGCTCGCCGCGACATTCGGCCTGCTGAGATCGATCAACAGTAAAGTGGTCATCCGCGGAAAGAAATGGCGTGAGCCCGCGTTCACCTATAACAGTTACCTGCGCTCCGCCGCGGGCGGCATCAATCCCACGTCGATATTGCGCGATTGTTATCTTGACGTGAAAAAAGTCCGCCTGGAAGAAGGCAGTCAGGTCTTCAATGCCATGCTCAAAGATGTGGCTTCCCTGCATCTCGTCAAAGATCACGTGTACAAGCAGGCGGCGATAATCCGTGACGGCAGGAATTTCATCTCGTCGATGGTCTGGAATGTGGCCCTGGACGACGTGAAAAAACCGCTGTACGGCGGGCTGAACCTCAAGAACTGGGCGGGAGAGAACGGCCTTCTCCTCGACGTTAAAAACGACCTTTTCTCCACCCGGCTCTTCCCTCTCGTCAGCCCGGCCATGATGTACGAAGGAAAACCGCTGGACGCGCTCGACAAGAGGATCTACGAGGCCCTGCCGGAGATCATCGAGTTCCTGCAGGTCCCCGGCACTGAAGCGCCGGAAGCGTATCTTGACGCGGTCAAGGCGGGGCGCGTCGCTTCGTTCGAAGATACCTACAAATTCCAGGCGGCGGCCGAAATGGTCGCGCTCAGAAAACGCATCGCCGACGCGGTGACGGCGGTCCAGAAGAACGATACCGACGTCCTTGATTACTACGCGGACATCGCGGTGAAACCGGTCCTCGGCGTCAACAGCTTTGTGAAATACCAGGAAGGGTTCGCGGCCCGGGTAGCGCACAAAGGCCTGCAACAGGCGATCCAGGACGACGCCGACCTGTACCTGAAAGTCTCCCAGAAACTGATGGCGGCCGGCGTTACCGCCGCGAAATTCCTCGGTTACACCTATGATCCGGCGGAAGACGTCGCCCCGGCCAGGATCCTCACTGACACGGAAAACAGGCGCGCGTTCTGGCTGGGCGAAAGCCAGGGCAGGGATAACCGCCCGGGCGGCACGAAGAAACGCGCGCAGGACCCGGTCTATCGCCCGTACAACGCCGCGGAAGACGCGCTCAACGGGCTTGTGGAACGGGAACCGAACAAGGGCATGGGGATCATGGACGTTCCGGTATATGGCCGTTCGAAAAAGCTGTGGATCATCACCAACGCCTACCCGATCTTCACGCGCCACTGGCAGATACTCGATCCCTCGCCGATACGCCAACAGCTTACACTGGATTTCCTCCGGGCCTCGCTGGAGATGATCTCCCAGACCCCGGACTTTACCGCCTATTTCAATTCCCGGGGCGCGAACGCTTCCATAAATCATCCGCATATCCAGTTCTATCCCAAAGTCACGGGAGACGCGTTCGACCGGGCGGAAATACAACCCCTGCATACCAGCGGCCCGCTCAAGATCGGGCAGGTCGTCAACAATGCTGACTTCGCGGTCAATTCGTACGTATTTGAGGCATCGCCCGACGCCGCCGGCCGCGACGTCCTGGCCGAAACCGTGTATGCGTTCACCACCGACCTGACCATCAGGGACATCCCGCATACCGTCATCTTCAAGGATGGCCGGATCTATGTCGTCCCGCACGCGAAGCTTTCCGTGGGTAAATTCGGCCAGTCGTTCGCCGGCGCCGAATACTCCGGACAGATACTGATGACGGCCGCGGAACTCATCTTCACACCGTTCGGGGAACGAAACTCCTGGAATATCGAACGCTACAACGCGCTCAAAGAACAGATACAGAACGGCGACGCGGACGCGCAGGCGCAGTTGAAACAGTTTATCACCGACGCGTTCAACAGCATCACCATCGATGATATCCAGGACGCGTACCGGCGTAATAATCTCGACGAGGAGATGTCGGCCATTGTCCAGAAAGACCTGCTTGACCTGGCGAACGCCATCGCCGGCCGCGCGGCAGGGACACCGCAGAACGATGATAACTTCCTGCCGGGCCTGTTGAGCCTGGCGGCGCTCGACCCGTCAACGCGCAACAGCCAGCGGGAGTACCTCGCCACGGGGATCGAAAAACAACTCGACGGCGGATATACGACGAAGCGGATCGCTGAAACGGCTCAAGCCCAGAAAGACGGCGGCGTGGGCGGTGTTGATTTCGCCTCCCTGCCGGCGCGCGCTATCCGCGCGGACCGGCTCTCGCCGGCATCAGGGCTGGCACAGGTGGATGCCACCGCGTTATTGAACCAGTGGTCGCGCCTCAATAAAGAACTGCGGCTGGGAGCGGTGCCCGTGCGGGAATGGACCGAGCTCCTGGCGGCGGCAAAACGCGGGAAGGATACCGGGAGCCTGCGCAAAGTCTGCGCCTATTCCATCGCCGAGATCATGAGCGCGGAAGAAGAGTCGGCCAAACCGACCTCAGACGAAATGACACAGGTGCTCACCGCACTGTTGAATTAAAAAGGCTGGCGGAATACAAAAGCCCCTGCGGGCATCTCCCGCGGGGGCTTTTTTCTTTACGGCAGGTATTCGGTCTTGATCCGTTTGACGCTCCGGAAAATATTGGTCCTTACTTCCGGGCAGATACGTTGCAGGCCGCTGATGATCTTGGTCATCGTCTGACGGCGGGAAATATTTGAGTTGGGGCAATCACAGGCATGATGAGGAAAGCCGAGGCTCTTTGAAAAACGTCGGATCAAGTCTTCCTCGGTATAGCAGAGCGGCCTGATGATGGAAAGCTTCCCTTTAAACATTTCCTGGCACGGTTTCATCGTGGAGATCTCTCCCAGGAAGAAAAGATTGAGCAGGATCGTTTCGTCGATGTCGTCAAGGTGGTGGCCAAGCGCCACTTTATTGCATTTCAACCTGGCCGCCGTCTCAAACAACGCTTTCCTCCGGTTCCAGGAGCACCAGAAACAGGTAACCTTCTTCTTATCCCGCATCTTCCGGAGCGTATCCACCTTCACGATGTGATATTCGACACCCTGTTTCTTGAGATATTGCTCGAGGATGCGGCCGATACTGCGGGGATACCCCATATCGATATGACAGGCAACGAGGGAATATTTGACCGGCACGAACTTCTGCCGGTCGGAGAGCACTTTCAGCAGGGTGAGGCTGTCTTTCCCGCCGGAAACCCCGACGAGGATCCTGTCCCCCTCCGCGATCATCTTGTAATCGATGATCGCCCGGCCTACCCGCTTGGAGATGTAGAATTCCGGGCCTTTCAATACCGTCATGTGACGATATCCTTGATGATCTTCAGCGTCTCCGAATGGCCCAGCGCGTTGGCCTTGCACGCCGCGTCGTCGATATCGGCGTAGTCGAACGGCCCGTGCGCGCGCCAGAGGCCGCGTATCCGGGCCTCGCAATCCACCTGCGCCACCGTCCCCAGCCCGTTGAAGATCGCGGCCCCGTAAAAATAACAGGCCTCGCGGAACTTGCCCGCCTTTTCCATCGCCTCGGCGACACGGAATTTCTTTTCGCCGACCCGCATCTTCACCGCCATCACAAGCAGGATGCCGGACAACACGACAAGCAGGGCAATACTCATGCTTCCTCCTTAAAACCCAGGCACTCCGCCGCCGATTTACACCATTTCGCGCAGGAAGGCCGCGCGGTACGGAACATAACCGTACCGCACCGCGGGCACTTCCGCTTCATCTCGTCGGAGAATATCTCGATATCATATCCGCAACCGCAACGGACGGTCTCCGCCTTCAGGTTCCGGCTGTCCCGTCCCGGACACTTCCCGAACATGCTTCCTCCCGACGGTTACTTCCGTCTCCGGAAAGAAGGCTTCCCGTGGCCGCCGCCGGAGCCCTGGCCCCGTTTATGGCCACCGCCGCCCGGCCGCCGTTTTCCGAAGAACCCTCCGCCGCCGCCCTGGCGCGAACGCGCCCCGTCCTGCGGCGCGACAAACGCCTCCTGGGGGAATTCCGGATGCTTTGATATCGGAAGGGTCTTTTTCAAAAGTTTCTCGATATCGCGGATCTCCTCTCCCTGATCGGGAGCGGCAAAGGTGATGGCGCGCCCTTCGCGCCCCGCCCGCGCCGTCCTGCCGATACGATGCACGTAATTCTCGCTCTCATCGGGAACGTCGTAATTGATCACCAGCTCGATGCCGGTGACGTCGATGCCGCGCGCGGCGATATCGGTGGCGACGAGGACGCGGTACCTGCCGGACTTAAACCCTTCCAGCGCCATCTTGCGCTGGGACAATGACCTGTCCGAATGGATCTCGGCGGAGTTGACATTGTATTTTTGCAGTTCCCTGGCGACCTTGCGCGCCCCGATCTTCGTGCGGGAGAATAGAAGCACCGAACCGTGGTACTGTTTAAGGAGGCTGAGCAGAAGCTTCGTCTTGAGTTCGCGGCGCACGACAAAAAGCTCCTGGGTGACATTTTCCGCGGTCGTCCCGGACGGGGCGATCTCCACGCTCACCGGCAGTTTCATATAATTCGAGACGATCTTCATGATCTCATGCGGCATCGTCGCGGAAAAGAGCATCGTCTGGCGTTCCCGGGGAATATGCTTAAGGATCCGCTCGATCTGGGGCTGAAAACCCATGTCGAGCATGCGGTCCGCCTCATCCAGCACGAGGATGCCAACCTCTTCCGGCAGAACGGTCCACTGGCTGAAATGATCGATGAGCCGCCCCGGAGTCGCGATGATGATCCGCGGCTTCTTTTTCAAAGCCTCCACCTGTTCATACATCGACGCTCCGCCGATAAGCACCGCGGAGGTCATCCCCATGGAACGTTCGATCTTCTCGAAGGTCTCGTTCACCTGGATGGCGAGCTCACGCGTCGGCACCAGCACCAGCCCGATGCCCTTGCGCTGAACCAGCTGTTGCACCATCGGGATGGCGAACGCCAGCGTTTTCCCTGTTCCGGTCTGCGCGATACCCAGCACATCTTTCCCCGCGATCGCGATGGGAATGGCCTTATACTGTATCGGCGTCGGAACCTTGAATTTGTGCTGTCCCAGGACCTGCAATAAGTTGGGAGCGATCCCTAATCCGTAAAAACTGTCGAATGTCGTCATTGTCTTTTCCTTACTGTTGTGTGTGATCATGTCGTTATGAGCAGTGTTCATTCGCCCCGCTCCATAAAAATAACTTTTTTCAGATTACGCCGGCCGGAAGACTCCTCATACGCGCAGATCTCTTCCGGATCATCCGTCCAGCGGCCGCACGCGTAATTGCCGACGTACTCCCACACGTGCGCTTTCTGTTTGAAAAACACCGGCACCGGCGTTTTTTGCGCGCAGAACAACTCCGCCTCATGCTCCACGCTCGGCCCGGTCCCCACCAGGACAACCTGCGGCCCCTGCGGATTATACTCCTGCGTCAGGCAGAGGCACAGGATCCTGCCGTCTTTATTCGGCATATAATTCTGTTCACTGCCTCCGCCCACCATCCGGGCGATCTCTTCCCGCGTATACGCGCGCCCTCTCTCCGGATGAACCGCCGCACCGCCGGTCATGTGAGGCTCGGTTTCCCGTTTTTCTGCAGGCCCAGCACGATGTCACGCAGAACCTCGCTGTCAAGCCTGCTGAATTCCATACCGCACCGGTACATTGCCTGGCCTTTATGGCTGGACTTGGCGATAAACACTACTTTCGCCTCGCCCTTAAGGCGCACACCGAGGCCGTGGTTCACCAGCAGGAATTCGACCAGGCTGTCTTTTTTCAGCGGCTCCGGACAAAAGAATCCACAGCCTTTGAAACTCAGGTCGACCAATTCACCATTGACGGTCTTCAGCGCGCCATTCTCCCTGGCCTTCGCCATGATCGTTCCGGACATGATGAACCGCCCGAAGAACCTGCCTTCGGCATCCATAATCACCTCTTCGGTTTATTTGAATATCCCCCGCAGGAGGTCATTCACCGCCTTGCGGGTATCCGTCGAACCATCCGCCGTCCCCTGCTGGGCCTGCTGCTGGCCCGACCCCAGCAACTTCATCACCTGCTGTTGGGCCTGGTTCTCGAGGATCTTCTTCGTCATATAGCCGGCATCCACGGTGAACTGAACCTTCGCTCCCGCGGCGCCATTGACTTTCAGGGGGATATAGATCATCCCGTCCCCGTTACGCAGGTACTGCAATTGCGAAACCGCCTTCACCATCGCCCCGGAAAGTTCCGCGGGGATAAGGAATGAACCCTCCATCGAGAAGGTACCGTCAAAACCGGCGTCGCCTTTCGCTTTGAAGATGAAAAGATCCTCGGAAGAAAGCTGGGTCTCGGGAATGATGATCCTGCCGTTGACGATGGTGACCGGAACGGCAATATCGGCGAAGACCGTGTCTTTCTGTTCCAGCTTTTTCCGGTAATTATCCGGCAGGCTGTTTTGCAGGGACTCCCCCAGGCCCGGAATGACCGAGATCTTATCGAGCACGGTCTTTAAGACATTCATGTCCTTAAGCTTTGCCTGCGCGACCGTCACGGCGGCATCACCGACCAGATTGTTCTTCAGATCATCGGGAGTGAACCCGTGCCCCTTGACCTGGCCCTTGGCCGCGGCCAACCCCTCGATCTTCACCGGCAACTGCTCCTGGGCGACGAGGTCTTTAAGGCTGAGCTTTTCCGCGCTCATCTCGAACTGGAAATCCTGTCCGGTAAGGTAATTCTTCAGCCAGCCCGATCCCTTGATGGTGCCGTCGCCGATGGCGGCCGAGAAAGAATTGACGAGCATGTCTTTCTCGGTGATCTTCACGCTTTTAGCTATAGAGCGCACCGGCGCCCCCATTTCCTTGAACCGGGCGTACCCGTTACTGAGGGCCACATCCGCGCTCATCTGGCTCAACCCGGCGGCGCCGGCCTTGAGTTCCGGGACGCTCACATCAACAATACCTTTAAGTTCCGCCGGCAATACCTGCGCGGGAACAAGCGGCACCGCTGTGGGGATAAGCGCCAGCGTAAGTTTCGCGAGATCCGTGGAAGCCTTCAGATCGGTGACTGACGCCGACCCGGTGGCCAGATCGACCCGGCATTTCCCCTCGACGCGGATATTCTGCTGGCCGCTGAATACCGATGCCTGGACCGCGAAAGGGAACGGCTCGGTCAGCGACAGATGATTGACCTGGAACCCCAGGCTGGAAACCTCCACGGTGATCGCCGGCTCGAACGACTGGTCGATATATCTGACCTGGCCGCCCTGTCCCCTGATCGAAGCGATCAATAACGCGGGCAGGGCCGCGGGCGCCGCGGCCGGAACCTGCCCTTCAGCGGGCTTTGCGATCGTCTGGGCATTGATCGAACCGTCTTTCTTCCTGATAATGGTCACGCGGGGCGCGTCGATAACGATCCCGGTGATGCTCACCTGCTGTCTCAACAGATACCCCAGGACGTCGACACCGACGGAAATGCTCTTGACCGAGAGGAACTCTCCCTGCCCGAACGCCGGGTCCTCGGAGATCGTCAACCCGTTGATCTTCAATCCGATCCCGTTGAAACCTACGCCGAGGCTGGCGTTCTGGAAATCGACCTTTCGCGCCAGCGCTTTATCCGCCTGCTCCACGATCTGCGGTTTAAACTTGTTGATGTCGACAGTCTTAATGATAATGACCGCCGCGACGGCCACAAGCACTGCCACTACCGCCAACGAGATCAGGACGATCTTGAATACTTTCATGCATTCCCTCCGTGATGGTCCCTTTAAAACAGAAACCCGGCGGATGCCGGGCGCGAAATCTAATTAGTTTAGAGTAAACTCCCCTGAACCCATACGCGACTGCTCCTTGCTACACTAGGCAATTATAGCACTTTTACGGGAGAAAGACATCAAAAAAGAGGCGGGCGCTCACGGTTGGTTCGATTCCTTCGGTTGAAGCACCTTGCCTAACCGGGACATCGTGTCGCGAAGAAGCTCGCTGTCGACAGTGGTGAATTCCACGCCGATCCTGAACATCTGGCTCGCTTTACGCACCAAGGGCTGGGAATAGGTGACCTTCCCCGCCCCGCTGATGCGCACATCGTATTCTTTGCTCATCAGGAGGAAGCGCACGACCGTATCCTTTGCCAGCTCGTCCTTGGAATACATGCTGATCGCCCGGAAACTGATATCATTCAGTTCGCCGCGTATGGTGCGCGGCGGCCCTCCGGTCGGCTGGAACAACACGGTCCCGGGAAGGGCATAGCGGGTAAAAAAATAATTCTCTGCCATACTGATCCCATGCCTTTCTGTTTTACGCCGGCCGCGGCCATTACCGCACAGACGCGACCCCGCGCTTGAAAGAGACTAATCCGTCCTTTACCAGGCTGTCGAATGCCAGACGAGCGCGCGCCTGGCCGGAAAACAAACGCGTAAGCTCCTTCACGCCGCAGGTTCGCCTGTCCAGAAGATACCGGATCATCGTAGCGCGCGCCTGGCGTATCGAACCCTCCAGCGGCGGCTGTTTTTTATACCCGGCGCTCCTGCGGGACGGGTTCCCGTGCTTTTCTTTCAGAAAAACCCCGTAATCCATCAGCGCGTAATACCAGTCGCGGGGATTGCGGAAGTCCAGGGTCTCGGCGACCAACGGCAGTATCCGGCTATCGCTCACCGTATCCTTATCGCCAAAAAAATGGTGGATAAAGACACTGCGGATATTGGTCTCGATGAATGGACAGGGGATGCCGAAAGCGAACGCGCATATCGACGCGGAAGTCGCCGGGCCGATGCCGGGAAGCCCGCGCAGGGATTCCCGGTCGCGGGGGAAAACACCCCCGTATTCCCCGACCACGGCCTGGGCGAGTTTTTTAAGATAGAGCGCCCGCCGGTTGTACCCCAGCCCCTGCCATACCCGCAGTATATCACCGAGCGGAGCTTTTGCCAATGAATACACATCCGGGAACGCGGCGATGAAGGGGGGATACTTTTCCCGCACGCGCGAGACCTGAGTCTGCTGGAGCATGACTTCGGAAACGACGATCCGGTACGGATCGCGGGTCTCGCGCCAGGGCATGGGACGCCGGTGGCGGCGATAATACGCGTAGACTATCCTGCGGAACGCTTTGGTTTCCATATGGCGGATAACAAAAAAGGCCCGGAGCGTGACTCCGGGCCTTTTTGACGGTTACTGCTTAAAGCTTCACGACCTTGGAAGCCTGCTCGCCTTTCGGTCCGCTCTCAACTTCAAATTCCACTTCCTGGCCTTCGGCTAAAGTCCTGTACCCCTCGGCCTGGATCGCCGTATGGTGCACAAAGACGTCGCTACCTGACTCAGTGGTGATGAATCCATACCCCTTACGATCGTTGAACCACTTTACCTTGCCACGCATGTAACTACTCCTTTTTGTTATTGTAAGGCCGGGTCAAAAAAAAACGCAAGGCTAGAGACTTTCCAACCTTACGGCTGTAGACTTCTAATCTTCTGACCTTCCCTACTGCTTTTGTTAGGGTAAATATACCCGCAATCGGCGGAAAAGTCAAGAATTTTCTGAAGCACAGCCGCTTCTCCCCCGGCTTCCTCGCGCAGTACGCTCGGGCACGCGGGGGAGAGACTGGCTGTTGTAAACGCTGTTACGCGGCGGAAGGCCTGACGTTAACCGCGCGCGGCCCTTTCGGCGATTCCTCGACATCGAAATCGACCGTCTGGTCCTCGTTCAAGCTGTCGAAATCGGTATTCTGCACCTGACTGCGGTGAAAAAAGAAATCTTTCCCCTCAGTGTTGCTGATGAAACCGAATCCTCTTTCCCTGTTCAACTTCTTGATCTTGCCACTCATCTTTTCCTCCTGAAAAACAGTACTTAAAAAAATTCCGCGAGGCGTAAGCACGCGGCCTCGCGGCTAACCACAACTGGGTTAGTATACAAGCCCGGCGCGAAAATGTCAACTGTTTTCGCCGGACCACGCCCGCTACAGGCCCCGCAGTATGAACCACAACCCGACGCTCGCCGTGATCCCCATGATGCCGCCGAAATAGAACGTGGCGGCGGGGCCGAAGAACTTCCACAAAAGGCCGGCCAGGAATGAGGCGGGGAGCAGGCCGATGCCCACCAGCGTGGCATGCAGGCCGATCATCGTCGCCTTGAGCTCACCGGGCGCGATGTCCGTGACGAGCGCTTTTTCCACTCCCTCCGTACAGCTCATGTACAGGCCGTAGACGCCGAAAAGCGCCCACAACCCGGCCAGCGAGCCGTTCACCGCGAAACCAAGATACACCAGACCATAGAACAGGTACCCGGCCACCAGAAGCTTCTTCCTCCCGATCCGGTCGGAGAGCTTTGAGGCGGGATAGATGAACACGCCGTAAATGATGTTATAAAACAGGTAGAGCAGGATTACCGTCGGAAGGGGATTTCCCAGGTTCTGCGCCCGGAGCAAAAGGAACGTGTTGGAGGAATTCCCGAGGGTGAAGATGAAAGTAAAGACCAGGAACAGCTTCAACCGCCGGTCCAGCCGGCCCCACTCCAGCTTCACTTTCTTTCCCGGGACCGTCCCCGTTTTCTTCTCTTTTATCAGGAAGAGGAAAAATACGCCGAGCGCCGCGGGAATAAGTGAGATGAGGAATATTGCCCGCATCGGGTCTTTCAGCGAAACCACCAACAGATATGCCAGGGAAACACCGATCACCGCCCCACCGGTATCCATCGCCCGGTGCAGGCCGAACGCCGCCCCGCGCTTGCCTTCCGCCGCGCTGTCGGCGATGATCGCGTCGCGGGGGGCAACGCGCACCCCTTTGCCGAAACGATCGATCACTCTTCCCAGAAGCACCGCGTGCCAGTTGGCCGCGATATACAGGAAAAGCTTCCCCACAGCCGAACAGGAATATCCGAAAATGGTGAACGGAAGGCGCTTGCGGATCTTGTCCGACCAGAAGCCGGAAAACACTTTCAGCAGGCTGGCAAGCGATTCCGCGACCCCCTCGATAAGTCCCAGGATCGCCGGACTGGCGCCGAGCGTGGCGACGAGGAACACCGGCAGGATCGGATAGACCATCTCACTGGCGATATCGGTCAGCAGACTGGTGATGCCCAACATGATCACATTGAACATGCTCCCCCCCTTCCCCACCGCGCAGGTTGACAACTGACGCGGTGCACACCTACGCAGTGCGCACCGCGTAACCTATTACCGCCGTTTAAGGAACTGGACCGCCGCGCCGGCGCAGACCGCCAGCACGCAAAGCCAGAGAAAATAGTCGCCGTAGCGGGTATACACCGTCGGGACGCCGGAACTCACCGTAACCGCCGCCACAGCGAGCGCCTCGGTAAAAAGTTCTTTCCCCTCCCGGTCGCGCGCGATATCCGAAATGACGCCGTTACGGTCGATAAAACAACTGATGCCGGTGTTGGCGCACCGGACGACCGGGACACGATTCTCCACCGCGCGAAAAACCGCCGCCTGGCAATGCTGGTACGCCGCGGGAGAATACCGGTACCAGGCATCGTTGGTAATATTCACGAGACAGCGGGCGCCTTCGCGCACGAACCGGCGCGCCATCTCCGGAAAGGCATCCTCAAAACAGATGAGCGTGGAAAATCTGAACTCCCCGCTCCCTTCGGGGCCGGGCACGCTGAACACGGTATACGCGTCCCCGCGCGCCAGCTCCCCGATCGGCGCCAGCGTTTCCAGGAACGGGAACACCGCGCGCAGGGGGATGTATTCGCCGAATGGGACACGATGTATCTTATCGTAAACCGCGGCCACGTCGCCTGACGGCATAACCAGCAGGGCGCTGTTGAAAAACCGTTCGCCCCGGCGGGAGATGGCCCCCATGAGCAACGGTGTTTTATTTTCCCGGACAGCGGCGCGAGTACGCTCAAAATAATACGGTTCATCCTCGATGATCACCGGCAGGGCCGCTTCGGACCACACCACCAGATCGGCGCGGACCGCCGCTTCCCGCGAAAGCCTCAGGTGCGTCTCCATGATCGCGTCGCGCGTATCCGGCTGCCATTTACGCTCATGACAGACATTCCCCTGAACAATGGCGATAGTGCGGCGGGCGGTGTTAGGCGGCCGTTCGCCCAGCTTCGCGATCCCGTATCCCGCGCAAAGGACCAGAACGCCGATGGTCACAATAACGGGAGAAAGCCGGGAACACGCGCCCGCCCCGCGCCGGCGCAGGAAACCATAGGCCGCGGTATTGGCCATCACGATCAGGAATGACACTCCCCACACCCCGGTAATATCCGCGGCCTGGATGACGACAGGCAGGGAAGCCTGCGTGTAACCGAGAAGCGCCCAGGGAAAACCGGTAAGCAGATGACTGCGCAGATATTCGAGGATAACCCACACCGCCGGGACGAAAAGGAGCCTGACACCGGGGAAAGGAGCGCGAAAAGCCGAAACAGCGAAGCCGAACGCCGCGAAATACAGGGAAAGATAAAGGACCATCCCGATCATGCCGCCGAGGGTCACATGGATGAGCCAGTATACGGCCCCTCCCCAGAACATCGCCCCGGTCAACCAGGAAAGCAACAGCACCCGGACGGGCGGCTTATCCTCGATCGCCAGGAAGAACGGCACGAACGCGAACCACGCCAGATACCAGAGGTTAAAATACGGGAACGCGAGGAAAAGCATGCCCGCGGAAAGCAGGCACAGCAGGAATTCCCGGATAAAGCTCGCGGTGTTACGTAATCTCATTGCCCACAGCACTTCTTGAATTTCTTGCCCGACCCGCAGGGGCAGGGATCGTTGCGTCCGGCTTTCGGACCGGCGGCGGACTGGACGGTCTGCGCGCGCGCCTCTTTCTTCGCGGCGCCTTCATCCGCCGCGCGCTCCGGAGCGCGCGCCACGGCGGCGTCGGGATGCACCATCTGCTGTTGGCCCCGGCTGAACACGCCCCTGATCTGTTCACGGCCGGGATGGACCGGCTGAAGCTTGAAGATCATTTCCGTCGCTTCATCCTCGATCGCGCCGATCATCTCGGTGAACCCGGCGAACGCCTCGTTCTTATATTCTATGAGCGGGTCGCGGTGGCCGTAGGCGCGCAGTCCAATGCCTTCCCGCAGTTTATCCATGGCATACAGATGATCCTTCCATTTCGCGTCGATGATCTGCAGGAAGACCATGCGCTCAAGGTACCGCACCATATCGATGCCGACCGTCGTTTCTTTCGTCTCGTAAAAACGCGCGGCCGCTTCCGTCAATTCATCCGTCAGCCCCGCGTTCGGCTTCCCGGACAGCTGGCCCGGTTCGATCCGCAGGCCGAATTTCGCCTCAAGCTCCGCCGCCATCGCCTGCGCGTCCTCCGCGGGCGTCTCGGACCCTTCTTTGTGGTACAACGCCACGATCCGCTCGATCATCTTGCCCGCGATCGAAAGCACTTCTTCCTTCAGCGCGGCCCCTTCCAGGACCTGGCGGCGCTGGCCATAGATGACCTCGCGCTGTTTATTCATCACGTTATCGTATTCCAGCAGTTGGCGACGGATCTCGAAGTTATGCTGTTCCACCCGGCGCTGGGCGGTCTCGATCGATTTAGAAAGCATATGCGCCATGCCGCCTGTTTTGTCGGTCAGCGGTTCCCCGTCCGTCTCGATACCCTGGAGCATCTTCAGGATCCATTCCGGCGCGAAAAGCCGCAGGAGGTCGTCTTCAAACGAAACGTAGAACCGCGATGAGCCGGGGTCGCCCTGCCGGCCGCACCGCCCGCGCAACTGGTTGTCGATACGCCGCGCCTCATGGCGCTCTGTGCCCAGGACATGAAGCCCGCCCAGTTCGACCACTTTGTTATGTTCGACATCGGCGTCTTTCTTGAGCTGGGAACGCAGTTTCCCGTATTCATCCTGCCAGAGCGGGTCTTCAGGCGCGAGTTTCTGCCGAAGGATGCTTTTGGCCATAGAATCGGGATTGCCTCCCAGAAGGATATCGGTGCCGCGGCCGGCCATGTTGGTGGCGATCGTGACACCCTTAAAGCGCCCGGCCTGGGAGACGATCTGCGCCTCCATCTCGTGATATTTGGCGTTGAGGACCTGGTGCGGGACCCCGCGCCGCTTGAGCAACTCGGCAAGCCGCTCGGAACGGTCGATGGAGATGGTGCCGACAAGCACCGGCCGGCCCTTCTCGTGCATCTCGACGATCTCCTCCACCACCGCGGCGAATTTCTCTTTCTCGCTCTTGTAAACGCAATCGGGGAAATTCCGGCGGCTTAACGGGCGGTTCGTCGGCAGTACAATCGTGTCAACTTTGTAGATGGATTTGAATTCGTTGGCCTCGGTAATGGCCGTGCCGGTCATGCCGGACAGCTTCTCGTACATGCGGAAGTAATTCTGGAAGGTGATCGTCGCCAGCGTCTGGTTCTCCGACTCGATCTTCATCCCTTCCTTCGCCTCAACCGCCTGGTGAAGACCGTCCGACCAGCGCCTCCCGGGCATGAGGCGGCCGGTGAACTCATCGACGATGATCACCTGCCCGTCCTTGACGATATATTCGGTATCCAGATGGTAGAATTCCTTGGCCCGGAGCGCCTGGTTGATATGGTGCTTGTGCTCCATCGTCTCGATGCTGTGGAGATTGTCGACCCCCCAGAGCTTCGCGGCCCTGGCCTCGCCCTCCTCAGTCAACGAGATCGTATGCGCTTTCTCGTCGGCAATATAATCGAATCCCGCCCCGACATCCTCGCCCTTATGCTTGGCGTCGATCTCCTGGCTCTCGGTGATCCGCCGCCCTTTCAGCTGGTCGGCGATCTTTTTCGCGGCGTAATATTTATCCGTCGCCTCGTCCGAGGCGCCCGAGATGATGAGGGGGGTGCGCGCCTCATCGATCAGGATGGAGTCGACCTCGTCGACGATCGCGAAATAGAACCCCCGCTGGACGAGATCCTCGAGGTTGTATTTCATGTTATCGCGCAGGTAATCGAACCCGAATTCGTTATTCGTCCCGTACGTGATGTCGCAGGCGTAGGCGGCCTTGCGCTCGGCGTCAGTCTTCTCGTGCTGGACCACCCCGACGCTCAGCCCCAGGAAATTGTAGACCGGCGCCATCCATTCCGAGTCGCGGCGGGCCAGATAATCGTTGACGGTAACGACATGGACGCCTTTGCCCAGGAGGGCGTTCAAATACGCGGGAAGCGTGGCCACCAGCGTCTTGCCTTCGCCGGTCGCCATCTCGGCGATCGAACCCTGGTGCAGGAATATGCCGCCGGCAAGCTGGACATCGAAATGCCGCAGTCCGATCGTCCGGCGGGACGCCTCCCTGACGCAGGCGAAGGCCTCGGCGATGATCCCCTCGAACACCCGGTTGCGCAATATCTTGATCCGATCCTTAAGCCGGTCTTTCGCCTCAGGGATCGTCGATAATTCCAGCTGGCGCGCGATCCCGGAAAGCTCCCCCTCGATGCTTTTTGATACCGCCGCGATATGCTCCCGGAAAGCGGCGGTCTTCGCGCGCAATTGGTCGTCGGAAAGTTTCTGGAACTCCGGCTCACGCGTGTTTATCTCATGCACCAGGCGCGCCACGGACGCGACGGAATTAATGGAAGACATCGGCATTTCCTTGTGGAGGAAAAGCCTCAGTCCCGGAAAACGCCGGTTTATCCAGGATTGTTTTGACGTAAGGGTGATTTGTTTCATCAGGCCGAACATGGGTCGTACTACTCCTCTCCGTTGATTATTTATTCTTAAGCCACTTCAGGTACGCTTCTATGAATCCGTCGATCTCGCCGTCAAGCACCGCCTGGGTGTTACCGGTCTCGAAATCGGAACGGTTATCTTTGACCATCTGGTACGGCTGAAGGACGTAGGATCTGATCTGCGAGCCCCACTCGATCTTTTTCTTCTCGGTGCCTACCGATTTCTGCAGTTCCGCTTCTTTCTTCTCCTGCTCGTACTCGTAGATCTTCGCCTTGAGTATGTTGAGCACGCGCTGTTTGTTCTGGAACTGCGAGCGCTCGTTCTGGCTGGACACCACGATCCCGGTAGGCTTATGGGTGATCCTCACCGCGGTATCGGTCTTCTGCATGTGCTGTCCGCCGGGGCCCGACGCGCGGTACGTCTCGATGACCAGGTCCTTGTCCTCGATCTTGATCTCTCCCGCCTCTTCCACTTCCGGGAAGACGTCGACCGAGGCGAACGAGGTGTGCCGGCGCTTGTTGGAGTCGTACGGCGAGATGCGCACGAGGCGGTGCACCCCGCGCTCCGATTTCAGGTACCCGAAGACATACGCGCCCTCGACCAGCAGGGTGACGTTCTTGATCCCCGCTTCTTCGCCATAGAGGATGTCGATGGTCGTGACCGCGTACCCCCGGCGTTCCGCCCAGCGGGTGTACAGGCGCAGGAGCATCGAGGCCCAATCGCACGATTCGGTGCCGCCCGCGCCGGAATTGATGCTTACATAGGCGGAATTAGGATCAAAGGGGCCGTCGAGCAGGGTCTTTGACTCGACCGCCTCGACTTCCTTGACGAGGGCGGCGGAATTCCGGTCGAGGTCGGCGACCATCTCCGGCTCGTCCGCCGCGGTCATCCCGAGGAGTTCGCGCAGGTCCTCGTATTTCTTCTGCGAATGCTCCCAGGGCTCGACGACCGACTTGAGCAGTTTCAGCTCTTTGACGACCCGGGAAGAAACTCCTTCATCGCCCCAGAACTCGGGGCTGGACATGCGGCCGGAAAGCTCCGCTATCTTCTGCTTCTTGCCGTCGATGTCAAAGATAACCTCTGAGATTACGCAGGATCTGCTCTATGGAGGAAAGGCGCATTTTGATGTCGTCAAGCAGTGCCATCGTCACCTCGGTTGAATGCTGGCGTTATGTGATCGTTACCGCTTCTTGATACCTTTGAGCGCGAGGGAGAATTCGTCGGGGTTATCGGAGAAACTGCTGGCCTGCTCCGCGCTGACCTGGCCGGCCCTGACCAGCTTGACCAGTGACTGGTCGAATGAATGCATGCCGTACACCTCGGAATCCTCGACGTACTTGTTGATCTCAAATATCTTGTTTTCCCTGATCAGCCGGCTTATCGTCGGGGAAAGCATCATCACTTCCGACGCCGGGATGCGGGAATTCCCGTCCTGGACGGGAATAAGCCGCAGGGAGATAACGCCCTTGAGCAGGACCGACAACTGAGAGCATACCTGCGGATGCTGGTGCGGCGGAAAAAAATTGATGATCCTCTCCACCGTCTGCGCCGCGTTGACCGTATGCAGGGTGCTGAGCACCAGGACCCCGGTCTCAGCCGCGGTAAGCGCGGCCTGCATAGTTTCCACGTCGCGGATATTGCCGATATAGATGACGTCGGGGCTCTGCAGGGTGAACGACCTCAGCGCCGAGGCATACGATGAGACATCCCTGCCCAGCTCACGCTGGTTGATGATGCAATTTTTGTCCTGGAACGTATACTCGATCGGCTCCTCGAGCGTGAAGATATGCTTGCTCGCGCTGATATTGATATGCTCGATCATGCTGGCGATGGTCGTGGATTTTCCCGACCCCATCGTGCCGGTCAGCAGGACGATCCCCCGGCGCTCCATCGCCAGCCGCTTCAGCACCTCCGCCGGAAGATTGAGCTCCTCCATAGTCGGGATGGACATGAGGACGTTCCTGACTACGATCGAGGGGTAATTGCGCTGGGTGAAGATGCTGACGCGGAACCGGTGCTTGATCTCCGGCGAAAAATAGGCGAATTCCAGGTCGAGGTTCTTCTTGAAGAACTCCCGCGCGGCCTCCGAGAGAAGGCATTGCAACGCCTCGTCCATATCCGCGAGGGTCACCACCTCGTCGCTGATCTTGACGATCTGGCCGTTGATACGCAGGCGCACCGTACCCGCGACACGAAAGAACATGTCGGAGGCGTTGCGCTCCACCATCATTTTAAGGCATGAGACTATATCCACGCTACCTCGGGAAAAGGGTTGAAAACCACGATACTAATTATACCATTCAGCGCCGCTTTTCAGTAGGGAAAAATTTCATCTTGCGCCCCAGAAAAAGCCTGGTCTGCGCGTCGAGGGCGGGTGTGGAACCGAGGAGGATGATGATGAGCGGTGCGATGACCCACTCCACCGCGATAAGGACGTTCTTGAACCAGGGGACGCCCTTGGGACGGGACGGAAGGATCGCCCTGCTCAACAGGACCCAGACGATGCTGGTGCCGAGAGTGAAGTTCAGGAGAAATCCGGTGATGCGCGGCAGGTTAAACCCGATCGGCATCTCACGGAAGAAGACCCCGCCCAGAAGGATCGGCAACGGCGCGATGATGATAAGGATCACCGCCCAGACCGCCCAGGTAACATGGCTCTCGAGGAGGTGGAACGACCGCCTCAGTTTCAGCCCCAGCGGCACCCCCTCTTCGCGCAGGAACCGGCGCACCACGTACGGGAAATTTTCCACGCCCCACGCCCATCTGCGCTTCTGTTTATACTGCATGACGATGGTGCCGAAGAACGAGCGCGCGTAGGCCGCGTCCATGGAAACGGTCGTGTAGAGCGGGATGACGCGATACGCCCCCTTATAATGAAGGAAGCCTTTCCAGTAGATGACGGAGTCATCGGAAACCATATCCACCGGCCAGTAATCGATCTCCACCAGGGTCTTGAAACTCATGCTGTGGCTGGAGAACGTGACAAACTTCTCCAGACGCATGCTTTCGATCATCTGCGAGAACGAGGCGCTCATCTCCACCACCCGGGCGAACGACGGCGCGGTCCAGATATTGTTGTTATACACCGGGATCGGCTGGTAACTTGCCTGGTGCGGACGGGGGTTGTTCAGGAAATGGTACGCCAGACACGCCAGATACTCTTTATGACAACAGGTATCCGCGTCAAAACAGGAGACGACGACGTTCTCCAGCGGGATACCTTTTCCCTCGATGAAATCCCGCGCCCGCTGTCCGGCCCAGGTCGCGTTGGCGCCTTTCATCCGCTCCTCGCCCGGGATACCGTCGGGATGGAACGTGGTGATATACCCGTAAAAGGCGCTCTCATATTCCCGCGCCAGCACCTCCGATAACTGGCGCGCCGGTTTGAACCGGTCCTCGAACGAAAGGACGACGATGATGCGCTCCGCGGGGTAACTGCTGTTCTTGAGCGCCTCCAGCGACGGCCGCAGGATCTCCAGCCCCTCTTTGTAGACGGGAAAGATCACCAGCTGGAAAAGTCCGTCGAAACCCGGGAGGCCGCGCCCCAACGCCAGCCAATCGGTATTCTTCTGCTTCAGGAGCTGACGGTGCGCCATCAGCAGGAGCGTCGTCAGATACAGCGTCCTGACGATCCAGTAGAACTCAAAAACGATGACCGCAACCGCGCTGACCACCGGACTGAACACCGCGAGGACCACCAAGGCGATGATCACCGCCCAGGAAGCCCCTCCGGGAACCATCTCGAGGAAGCGGAACATCCGGTCTTTCTGGCTATTGACCCGTTCACTCATTTCTCTGCCCCTCGCGGCCGGTGCGCATGCGCATGAAATCCGGGAATGGATTGAGCTTCCGCCCCAGTTCAAGCTTATACACGTTCTCGTAGGCCTTATCGTCCGCGCCCGTCTGCGGATCCTGGAAATAAAGCGCCTCGCCTTCCCGGTCGTAGAAAACCTTCGCGGGAACGGCGTTGAGCCGGATCAACCCGAACGGCCGGGCGCCGGGATGCGCCTCAAGCATACAGATCTCCTCGCCGCAAATGGCGATGATATTATAGCTGTCGGAATACCAGAACACCTGCGTGACCGGCGCGGGCATATCCAGGACGAACGCCGCGGATGACCGGGGCTCCTGTTGGAGCTCCGCGATCCCGATCTGCCGGTCGTTATGATACAGGATGCGGCGGCGGTCGGGAGAGACGATCCATGATTTCGCCGGCGGGCGCAGGGGAACACAGTCCGCCACTTTCTCAAAACGCTCGCCGTCAAGGTCGGACCGGAAGACGCTCGCGGAATCCGCGGCCACATAAAAGATCTCCCGGTTCTCCTCTATCCAGAACCACGCGATCTCCTCTTTATTGATCTTCTGCACGTCGGGGCGCAACGGGAACAGGAGTATCTTTTCCAGGCGCGTGACCGCGCTGGGCGCCACGCCGGCCTGCGCCGTATATGGATAATACCCGGGAAGCTTGAGCTCGATCCGGTATGAGCCCGGGAGAAGTTCATTGATACTACAGGGCGTTTTCTCATTGAGCGGCGCGCCGTTAATATACACGGCCGCGCCGGGCGGCTGTGACTTAAGCGAGACCAGCCCGGTCCGCGTAAACCGCCAGGTAGCCGGGTTGAATTTGTACCCGAGGGTATAACTCAAAATGAAGGGGAGCCCCGCGAAGAACACGGTGACACTCAAGTAATAGAGGACTGCCCTTATTTTCTGTTCTCCAGCCACAGCCTGATGCTCCTCTCGCGGGCAAGCAACCGCCGCTTTTTCCCACTGCCTCCGGCGAATCCGCCGGTTGACCCGTCGCTCCTGATCACCCGGTGGCAGGGAACGGCCGGCGCGAACGGATTACGGTTCAACGCGTTGCCTACCGCCCTGCACGCCTTCGGCCTGCCGATCTTTTCCGCGACCCACCGGTAACTCCGTGTTTCCCCCAGCGGGATATCCAGGATCGCGCGATAAACCTTTTTCTCAAACTCGGTGATCCTTACCGCGCGTCTCATTATATCATCCCCACGGGCCGGCAATCAATCACTCTTCTCCCAGTGTCTTCTTTTTATGCAAAAGATGGTGGTACGCGCGGCAAAAACGATGGGCCTCGTCCCTGGCCCGGCGCACCAGGTTCAGCCCCGGAGTGTCTTCTTTAAAACTCACCGGTTGCTCCCTGCCCGCCACGTAGATATTCTCCCGTTCCTTGGCGATGGAGATCAGCGGGATATCCAGCCCCAACGCCGCGATCTCCCCGCGCGCCGCCGCGAGGTGCTGGGCCCCTCCGTCGATAATGACGAGGTCGGGCAACTGTTTCCCCTCGGCCTTCAGGCGGGCATAGCGCCGGCGCACCACCTCTCTGATCATCGCGTAATCATCCGCGCCGGCAACGGTCTTGATGCGGAAACGCCGGTAATTATCCTTATCCGGCGCGCCTTTGAGGAAGCTCACCATCGCCCCGGTCGCCTCCCTGCCGGATATATTCGAGATGTCAAAGGCCTCGATGCGGATCGGCGGCTTTTTCATGCCGGCGATCTTGCGCAATTCCTCGATGCCGTTCAGGTTCCGGAATTCGTTGCCCCTGCTGATGGCGCCGAGCGCGTCCATCCGGTCGCGGATCCTGGCCGCGTCCTCGAACCGGCGCTCCCGCGCCGCCGCGGCCATCTGCCCCCGGAGACGGAATGCCAGTTCATCATAGCGCGAATCCAAGACAAGCCGGATATCGCGGATCACCTCCGCGTATTGTGTGGCGGTCACCTTGCCCGCGCACGGGCCGGGACACATCTTCAGCCGGTAGTACAGACACGGCTGTTTCGGCATCAGGTTGCACGAACGGAACCCGAATATCCCCCTGATCGCCTTGAGCGCCTGGCGCAGGAGATTGGCGCTGGTATACGGGCCGTAATACGTCGCGCCGTCTCCGGCCCCGCCCGGCCCGTGAGGATGGGCCGCAAGCTCCCCTTTCTGCATACGGCAGACTTCCACCCGGGGGAATTCATCGCCGGTGATGCGGATCACCGGGAATGACTTATCGTCCTTGAGGCTGATGTTATAATGCGGCTGTTGTTCTTTGATGAGCGCCGCTTCCCAGAGCTGTGCCTGGAATTCGGACGGAGAAAGGATGAAATCGATATCCGCGACGCGCGCCATCATCGCCTGGGTCTTCGAATTAAGATACCGGCTGAAATAGGAAGAGGCCCGTTTCTTCAGGGACTTCGCCTTGCCGATATAGATGATCGTGCCCGCGCTGTCCTTGAAAAGATAGACCCCGGGTGAATCCGGGAGGTGCCGGACCTTTTCTTTTACCGCTTCCCGCGTATCCATCCCCAGGCCCGCTCCATCTCGTTTATCCGCAGGGCCGAACAGAACACCGCGTACGCCGCCCCGCCGCAACACATCGGGACCGCGACACTCATGATCCGCCCGGCGATCCCGGCGGCGTAATGGCCGCGCGCGGCGGCATAACATACCGCTCCCATCCCCGCGCTGGCTAACGCTATCTTTGCCGCGAACCATCCGGCGCCCTGAAGGTCAAACCCGCCGATCTTGCGCTTCAAGAAGTACAGCAAAACAAAAAAACTGATGGTCCCGGAAAGCGACGTGGCCAGCGCGATCCCTCCCAGTTTCAAAGGGAATATCAGGAGAAGGTTGAACACGATATTAAGCGCCAGCGCCAGCGCCGCCACCTTCGTCGGAGTAACCGTATCCTTAAGCGCGAAGAACGCGCAATTGATCACCCGTGTCGCGCCATACGCGAATAACCCGATGCTGTAGAAAAACAGCGCCTGGCTGGTCGCCGCGGTGGCATAGGCGTCGAATTTCCCGCCCTGGAACAGGGCGCTGACGATGGGGCGCGAGAGCACCATGAAACCCACGGACGCCGGCACCATCACGAAAATTATCGACCGGAGGCCGAACATGACGCTTTTCCTGAGCGCCTTTTTGTCGTCGTCCAGCGCCTGGCACGACATCAACGGCAGGATCGCCTGCGAAAGCGAGTTGCCGAATATCCCCAGGGGGAACTGGATGAGCCGGTACGAAAAATACAGCGCCGCGACACCTCCCGTCCCCACGATGAATACCAGCGAACCGAAGATGGTATCAACGAAGTTATTAAGCTGATAAATAGCGGTGCTGAACAGACGCGGGGTCAACAGCCGGAATATCCGTTTAAGATCGGGATGGGCAAGTTGCGCGAGGGAAAAACGGAACCGGTATCCTTTCGCGCGCAGTACCGGGATCTGTACCGCCAGCTGAAGGATCCCGCCGATCAATACGCCCGACGCAAGCCCCTTGATTCCCTCGCCCCATGCCAGGGCGCAGACGATGATCGCGATGTTAAGCAGGCAGGGGGCGAACGCCGGAACCGTGAAATGGCGCAGGGAATTCAGCACGCCGCCGCAATACGCGGTCAGCCCGATAAGGAGGATATACGGGAAGATCAGCCGGTTAAGCCGCACCGTGGTCAGGAACTGCTGGCCGTCGGCGCTGAATCCGGGCGCGACCAGCCGGACCAGCACGGGAGAGAACAGGATGCCCAGCAGGGTGATGGCGGACAGGCAGACAAGGACGAGATTCATGCCCGCGTTGACCAATTCCCAGAACTCCTCTTTCTTTCCGCGGCCGAGGTACTCGCTGAATACCGGCACGAACGCCGCGTTCGCGGCGCCTTCCCCGATCATATCCCGGAACAGGTTGGGGATCTTGAACGCGATGACGAACGCCTGCGCGTAAACGTAAACCCCGAAAAGCCGGGCAATGACCATATCCCGGACGAATCCGAGCAGGCGCGAGCACAGCGTAGCCGTGCCGATCACCCCCGCTGACCTTGCCACCTGGCCGTGTGTTTCGGATTTATCGGTTGACATGGTTTCGTAATGATGCTATAAATATTTGGTTCGTTATAAACCCTAAAAACAACAATGATTTAACCTAAGGAGATCCCGATGCCGAAACGTAAAGCCGCTGTCAAAAGACTCCGCGTGGACACGAAACTCCATGCGCGTAACGTAAAGATAAAGACCGAGCTCAAAAAAGCCGTCAAGAAATTCCAGCAGGTGGTAGCCGCGAAGAACACAGGCGAGGCGAAAACGGCATTAAGCAAAGTCTACGCCCTGCTCGATAAGGCCGCGAAAAAGAACATTATCCACAAAAACAAGGCCAATCGCACCAAGAGCCGGTTCTCAAGCAAGCTTCCGAAGGCCGCATAAGCAGATCACCAGCCGTTCCAGCACCAGTGCGGGCTTCAACCTTCCGGTCTTGATATCCACGTCACATTCGAGCAAAAGTCGTAACCGTTTCTCGCGCTCCGCGGGAACGGTTACCCTCTTTTGCCATGACGCGCGCAATCCCCCCAACAGTCTCTCCGGCTTTTCCCCCTCAGACAGGAGCCGTCCCAGGATAGAAAGGCTTTCCCGCGCGTTACGCGCGTCTATCGAACGGGCAAGGTCGAAAACCGTTACCGGCCGCTCCTCCTTGAAATAACTCGTCCGGCAATGGCTCGTAAGCCCTTCCAGGAATCCGTCGCGCCCGGCGGCGCGTTCCATATCCAGGACCAATTCCAACCGCTCGTGAGGCGCTTTAACGTACGCCAGGAGAAAATCTTTCGCGTCATCCTTAAGCTCCTGCGCGTTCCTCACCACTACCATGCGGTGGCCGGTGGAAAACGGGAAAAAAAGCAGCAGTTCCTGGAGTTTTTTCACCCCGGTATCTTTACCGTATACAGTATCGAGATTGAACGCGGAAACGGAAGGAAGGAATTCTTTTTTGAGCTTATCCAGGGCCGCGTCTTTGGAGGCGCTGTCTTGACCGATGAACAAATAAACCATAGGCGGGAGAACCGGTTACCACTGATCGACCGTACGCTCGACGACGCGACGGCTGAGGTCGGTGATCGCATCGCTGATGGTAGTCGCTTCCGAATTCGCCTGGGCGCCCGTAACGAAATACGAGGCATAACCGGTAAAGCTGGGTTCTACCCAGAAGGTCTCGCCCTTCGCCTGATCGGTCATCGTAAGGCGGACTACGACGTTTACCCGGTATTCCTCGACATTGTCGTTACGGTCATACCTGAGGGCGTCTTTGCGGAAACCGATCAACTCGCCGTCAAGCACCAGATCGGCGGCGTCGCGGTTTTTCACGGGCTTGAGATTCCCGTCGATAAGGAATTTCTGGATGATCGCGCTGGTAACGTCGGTTTCCAGCGCCGGGCGGTAGATGCGATAATTGACCCCGCCGGTCTTCGTCTCGCGGGTAATGTCTATCTTATTCTTGAACGGGGCCACATATACCGTATGATATTTCTCGGCGATGAGCGACTTGGTCGTGTAACCGCATCCCGCCCAACAGGAAACCGCCGCCAGCAGTACCGCCAAACTCATACTCCGCGTCCTGGTCATTTTTTCCCGCTCTCCATGATGGTAAGCCGTTCCCGGGACTTGCCAGCCCATTCGCTCCCCGGATTTTCCTTAATGATGCTCTCATAATAAAGGCGCGCGGCGTCAAACTGCTTTTGTTTCTCGTAGAAGCGGGCGGCATTAAAATCGCTTTCGGATTCTTTGTTCGTAAGCTTGCCGATATTCTTCTCCGCCTCTTTGGAAAGTTCGGCTTCGGGATTCGACTTGACGAATTCCTCGTACTGCTCCTTCGCCTCCTTGCTGGCGCCCTGGTCATAATCAGGGCCCTTGGAAATGGCCGCTTTGGTGTCGGCAAGCTGGAACTTCGCCGGCCCGACCCATTCGCTTTCCGGGTAACTCGAGATGACCTTCCCGAACGCCTCTTCCGCCTCATCCAGCCGTTCCAGCCGTTTCAAGACCAGGCCGAGCTTATACTGGGCCTTGGCGGCAAGCGGGCCGTACGGGGCATTCTCAACGATCTTGGTAAGGATCTCAATGGCAGGGTTCTCGACCGGCAGGGTCACGCCCCACTTCTTGCGCTTTCCGCCGGCAAGGAACTGCTCGGCAATGGCGAATTCGCGGGTATTGATCTCCCCGATGCGTTCGGAAAAAGGATATTTCTCGACCACCGCCTGATAGCCCTTATATGCCTCAAACAGGTTCCCCTGTTTCTCATCGATAACACCCAGAAAATACTGACTTTCCGCGGCCTCGGCCGCCTTGGGATACGCCTTCAATATCTTTTTGAACTCGCGCCGGGCCTCCTCGAACTTGCCGCTGTCAAAAAGGCTCTTGGCGCTCGCGAGCTGATCGACCGGAGCTTTGACTGTTTCTTTGGGATTGACCCATTTGCCGGTTTTAGGCGTCCAGATCCAATATGGATAGGCGTTCCCCGCGCAAAGGGTGAAAAAAACCAGGAATAGGAGCAGGCGTCTTATCATAATAGGATTACGTTATCATATCCGGCGGGGTTTGTCAACGCTTAGAAACCGCCGCCGGAAGGCGGGGGAAGCGCGAAAAAACCCGCGTTCACGCTCACGACCCGCACCAGAAGCGCGATCGCGTAATCGGCGGCGGCGCCGATAAAAGGAGCGAGCGGCGGGATAACGATCCGGACCACGATCAGGCTGAACCCGCACAGCGTAATGAACCCGGCCAGCGGGACCGCCGCCACGTTGATCAGCACGGACACGGGAGTGACAATACGGAAATAATACGCGACGAATCCCGCAGTGACTATCCACGCGGAAAACGAAGAAAGCAGGCTGTCGGCCGCGTACCGCAAGGTCGCGAAAGGAATACGAGCGATATTCAGGCGTTCCCTCAGCCAGGGAAAAACCGCGATGAGGGCGAACACGCTGGCGTAGGAAAGTTGAAAACCGGCATCGAACATCAGCCGGGGATTGGCCATCAGCATCGCGCAAAGCGCGATAGCGAACGCGTTGTGGATATCCCCGTCCCTCCGGAAGAGATACGCGCCGGACATAACCAGCGCCATGATCCCCGCCCTGAGCACCGGCTCGGAAGCGCCGGTGAGCACGCAATAGAAGATGACACAGGGAAGAAGCGCGAAAAACCGCGCGCGGCGGGGGACGCGCACAAGTTTCATCAGTATCAGAAGGATGAAAGCGACGATCCCCACGTTGAAACCGCTGACAACGAGGATATGGATCGTGCCGGAACGGACCATTGCCCTGGTGATCAGCGGGGACACCTGCCGCTTCTCGCCGATGATCATCGCCTGCATCACACTGGAGCCGGGAGCGGAAAGAAAAACGCTGAAGACCCGCGCGGCACGCGCCCTGGCCGCGAAAAGCCCGCGGCGCAAAGCCCCCTCCGCCTGTTTTCGCGTGACCAGCAGTTCCCGGGGCAAACACGTCAGCGCGCGCGTGATCCCATGGTTCTCCAGGTACCCGGCATACCCCCGTGAACCCGCGAAAAATGCCCGTGCCGCGGGGACAACTTCGCCGGTGACCAGCACCCGGTCGCCGTAACCGCACTCAACGCTTCCTTTGACAAACACCAGCAAAAGGCCGCTCGCCCCGCGCGACACGCCGTTTGCGATCACTTCCCGCGCGCTGACCACCAGCCGTGTCCTGTTCCCGGCATCCCGCGGTTCCTCCGCGATGATCCCCTCAACGCTCACCCTGCCCTGAGGATCAAGTACTGATATATCGTCGGCCCGGGGCGACCGGCAGTTCGCCGCGCACGAGATCCCCGCGCAGAAAAACGCGATCGATAATACAATGCCGGCAATCCCCCGCTTTCCGGCACACAGCCAGCCGGCCAGGCAAAGCGCCAGCGTACCGGCGAACAGCGGCACGAACGGCGGACGCGCCAGGAACGCGCACCAGATCCCCAGGCAGAAAAACGTTGTCAGCGCCGGCAACGGGCTCATCTGATATACACGCACTCCCTGATCCTGTCGATCATGCCGCGCCGGATACCTTTGACCTTTGCCAGATCGCCGGGATCGGTGAAACCGTCTTCCCGCTCCCGGTATTCGATGATCCTCCGCGCGAGACCCTCGCCGATGCCGGGAAGCCCCTTGAGCGCCTCTTTGTCCGCCGTATTCAGGTCGATCTTCCCGACGTTCTCCAACAACCGCCGTTTCTCCAATGGCGGAACATTCTTTGCCAGAAACTGCATGCCCATGCCCGTCAGACTGACCGCGAGCAGAAAAACCAGCACCTGCCGCTCCTGTTTCGTCAAATCCATCATCTTTTCCCCCTTCTCTTCTTTTACACCTCGGAGGTGTTTTCTCTTTCTCCCCGACGCTGTTTCGAAAACACCTCCGAGGTGTAGTTAGTTGTCGTCTATCAAAAGATGTTTCATGGCCGCGAGACTTCGCTGATAATCGATCGTAGCGCGTGCAAAATTCGCATACTCCTCCGGCCCCATACAAACGAAATCCTTGAAGTCACAAAAATAATCAGCGCCGGGATTACCGATATATTCTAAATACGACGAAAACGTCCATTGCTCAGGAGAATCAACCATATATGCTGTTACCGGATTAAGATGTATATACCTCGTTAAGTGAAGCAGATATTCTTCGCTCCTAACGATTAATCGTTTAAACTTCCCCTCATACAAAGTACCTTTCCTTTTATACTTTTCGTTGAAATACCTCGTATAGCTATTAAGTACTCTGCTCATAAATCTTGATATGCCATCGTCCGACAGCTGTTTTAAAATCAAGTGCACATGCGTGCTCATAATGCAATATGCCATTATCTGCACAATCCTCGCTCCATTCCGCACGCCACCCTCATTTAAAGAAAAACGCGTATCGGTTTCAATAAGATAATACTTCAAAGTTTCTTTCATCCGCAAGAACTCCCGGTCAGAATTGAAAATAACTTTCCCGGCTAAGCTCTTGGAATAAACGTGGTAGATTTCACCTGTCGCTAATGGGGCATTTTTCATCTTTCACCTTCATCACAATAGACAGTTCAAAAATAGAAATCTAACACAAATATTTTCACCTCGGAGGTGTAAGGATTAGTTCGACGAGGAAATGTTTCCTACACCTCGGAGGTGTAAGAAACGGCTACCTACGCGGTGAGGCGACGGGGGAAAAGGCGGGTGATGCGGGAGCGGGCGTCGGCCAGCCAGCGCGCGCGCTGGACAGGGGTGCTGGTGACGATGACGCGGTACATGAAGCGGTGATAATTGCGGACCCCGCAAAAGGCCAGGGTATTCTTCCAGATAGTCCGGAGCGGATCCCCCAATTCGTTTTCCTCGCGTTCACGCGGGGTATCGGAGGTATTCAGCACCAGGCAACAACGGATCTTCAATAGCTCGATCGGTAGCCCCGCCGCCCCTTTCGGTCCCGGGGGAAAATCATACGCCACGCCCGGGCGCAGGACGCGATCCACCCATCCTTTAAGGATAGCCGGCGGCTCTCCCCACCAGTTGGGATGGACGAGCACGAGCCCCTCGGCCGCGGCGATCTCCCGACAGTGGCGGGCCACCGGCGCGGGAAGGCGGACGTTCTTGCGGCGCTCTTTCGCCGGCAGGACAGGATTAAAACGCTCGCGGTAGAGGTCGTGGAATGAAACGGTATGGCCGTTCTTGCGCAGGGCCTCGACGCAGGCGCGCGCGAGGGCGGAATTAAAGCTTTCTTTCGACGGATGGGCGAGGATAACCGAAACTCTCATACGGCGACGATATTGACCAGCTTTCCGGGAACAACGATGAATTTTTTGATCTCTTTCCCCTCGACCCAGGATTTGAGTTTCTCGTCGGTAAGGATGGCCGCGCGCAGTTCGGCCTCGCCGGCCGCAGCGGGCATTTCGATGCGCGAGCGCACCTTGCCGTTGATCTGCACCGCGTAGGTGACGACATCCTCAACGAGCATCGCGGGATCGAACACCGGCCAGGGCTCCCGGGAGAGTTCCCCCGCGTTGCCGATGATCGACCACAGCTCCTCGCACATATGCGGCGCGATGGGCGAAAGCAATTGAATAAGCACGGAGAACGCTTTCTTATCCGCGCCGTACTGGTAGATGGCGTTGACGAATTCCATCATCGAAGCGATAGCGGTGTTAAACTTGAAATTCTCGATATCCTCGGTGACTTTCTTAATGGCCTTATGCATGGCCTTGAGCAGTTCCGGGCCGGCCGACTCTTTGAGATTCTCGTGGATGCGCCAGACGCGGTTGATGAACTTGAACGCGCCCTCGACGCCGCGGTCATCCCATTCCAGCTCGGTCTCCGGCGGCGCGGCGAAAAGGATGAACAGCCGCATGCTGTCGGCGCCGTAGCGCTGGATGATCGAATCCGGGTCGACGATATTGCCCTTCGATTTCGACATCACCTCGCCGTCCTTGAGCACCATGCCCTGGGTAAGCAGGCGGGTAAACGGCTCATCGAAGCCGATCATGCCGATGTCCTTAAAGAACTTGGTGAAAAACCGGGAATACAAAAGGTGCAGGATGGCGTGCTCGATGCCGCCGATATACTGGTCGACGGGCATCCAGTATTTCGCCTCCGCGGGATCGAACGGCCGGGTGGCGTCCTTGGGAGAACAATACCTGAGGAAATACCACGACGAATCGAAGAACGTCGCCATGGTATCGGTCTCGCGGCGCGCCGCTCCCCCGCATTTCGGGCATGGGACGTTGACGAATTCTTTTACCTTGCCTAACGGCGACCCGCCTTCGCCGGTAAACGGCGCGTCGGCCGGAAGCCTCACCGGCAGGTCTTTATATGGAACGGGAACGACCCCGCAGGTATCGCAATAGATCATCGGGATAGGCGTGCCCCAATACCGCTGGCGGGAGATCAACCAGTCGCGCAGGCGCCAGTGAGTTTGTATTTTACCGATCCCGTCCTTCTCCATCCACGCGGCGATCTTTCCCTTCGCTTCCTGATTCGGGATGCCGTCAAACCGGCCGGAGTTGACCTCCACGCCTTCTTCCTCATACGCCTCGGTCATCGCCGCGGCGTCAAGCGTCTTCCCTGTGGGCTGAATGACCACGCGCATCGGCAGGCCGTGCTCTTTGGCGAACAGGAAATCGCGCTGGTCATGGGTAGGCACGGCCATGATCGCGCCGGTGCCGTATTCCATCAGCACGTAATCGGCGGTCCAGATAGGGATCTCTTCCCCGTTGACCGGATTGACCGCGTACGCGCCGGTAAAAATGCCTTCTTTCTTCACCCCGCCGGCGCGGTCGACCTTGCTTTCCTCGGAAACACGCTGGATGAAATCGGCTACTTCTTTCTCCCGCGGCGTCCCCGCCGAAAGGCGGCGCACCAGCGGATGTTCGGGCGCGAGCACGACATACGTGGCGCCGAAAATAGTATCCGGCCGGGTGGTAAAAACAGGAATGACTTCTTTCGTCCCTTTAAGGGTGAAATATATCTCCACGCCCTGGCTTCTGCCGATCCAGTTAGTCTGCATGGCGATGACCCGCTCCGGCCATCGCGAAAGCTGTTTCAGGTCTTCCAGCAGGCGTTCTTTATATTCGGTGATCTTCAGGTACCACTGATCGAGCTCTTTCTGCTCGACCTGCGTATGGCATCTCCAGCATCCGCCGTCGATGACCTCTTCATTCGCCAGGGTGGTTTGGCAGGACGGGCACCAGTTGACGGCGGAACCTTTTTTATACGCCAGGCCGCGCTCATACATCTTCAGGAATATCCACTGATTCCAGGCGTAATAATCGGGATCGCAGGTAGACACCTCGCGGTCCCAATCATAGGAGAAGCCCATTTTCTTGAGCTCGACCTCCATATCGCGGATGCATTTATGCGTCCAGGTATCGGGCTTCGTCTTGTTCTTGATCGCGGCGTTCTCCGCCGGCTGGCCGAAGGCGTCGAAACCCATGGGATGCAGGACCTCGAAACCGCGGTTCCCCTTGTACCGGCTGTAGACGTCACCGATGGTGTAATTGCGGACGTGGCCCATGTGGATCTTTCCCGACGGGTACGGGAACATCTCCAGGCAGTAGAACTTCGGCCGGCCGGAAACGCCCGCCTTGAACGTGCCGCGCTGTTCCCAGCGCGACCGCCACTTTTCTTCTATTTTCGTAAATTCGTATTCCATATTATTTTCCTGTTTACGCGGTCTTTCTTCCCGCGAAGATCCTCTTTACCGCGGCAAGGTTCCGGCGGTCAGCGCCCTCGCTGTCTTTCGGCGTCTCAAGGATAAACGCCTTTTCCGAGAACCGGGGGTCTTTCAAAAGCATCTTGAAACCGGCGGAACCGATATTGCCCTTGCCGATATGCTCATGCACATCGTGATGGCTGGCCAGCGCGCTTTTGCAGTCATTGAGATGCACCAGCTCGACGCGCGCGAATCCCACCTGCTCCTCGAGCTGTCCCGCCAGCCGGTCGAAACCCTCTTTTGTGGCGAGATCGAAACCCGCGGCGTAGGCATGACAGGTGTCCAGGCAGACGCCGACGCGGTCTTTACGCTCGACCTTCGCGATGATCTTACGGTGATGGCTGAATTTATACCCCAGCCACGAGCCGGACCCGGCGGTATTCTCCAGCAATATCTTTACCTTGCACTCCGCGGTCTTATCCAGGATCAGGTTAAGCGCTTTGGCCACCCGCTGAAAACCGAAATTCTCGCCCCGCTTCTTATGGCTTCCCGAATGGACAACGAGATATTCGGCGCCCAGCGCTTCCGCTTCTTTGATATCCGCGATACAGGCGCGGATCGACCCGTGATACAGGACGCCTTCGGGAGAAGCGAGATTGATCAGGTACGGCGCGTGCACAAAGACCTTTTTGATCCCCGACTGCTGACGGCGTTTCCTGAATTCCTCGATATCGACGGGGCTGATCCGCGACACGCGCCACTGGCGGGGGTCGCGCGAGAAAATCTGCATGGCCGAGCACCCCAACTCCCGCGCCCGTGTCACCGCTTCATAGATATGTCCGGCAATGGAGACGTGGACGCCCAGCAGCACTACCCGGGCCCCCCCACGGTGGAAATGATCCTCCGCAAAAGCCGCTCGACCCGCTCTGGTTCAAGGTCCTGTTCCAGCACGTAATTCGCCTTCAGGACGGAAACCGCGTGTTCATCGACACGGAACGAGCCGAACCCTTCGGAGAAGAGTTCGCGCAGGATATTCTTGGTGGGAACGCTCAGGAAATGCACGGCCTGAACCGGACGGCTGGAGAAGATGCGGAATTGGCTGTCGAACGATGAGTCGTTGATGCGCACCTCGCGCGCGATACCCAGGCTTTTGGCAAACCCGCTCCCGGAATTCTCGCGATAAACGCGCAGGGAGAACGGCATGCCTTTGAATAGCTGGAGGAGCAGGCGCGGGGGACGGCTGGCGCCGCCGGGAATAAGCTTCAGGGAGAATGCGGTGCCCTGGAACACGCCTTTTGTCGTTCCGAAAAGCCACGAGGCCTTCCCGGAAAAACGCTTCGCGATCCTCTCCAGCGCCTCGCGCCGGGGAGCCTCGCTGATGAACAAAAGCAGGAGAAAAAGCGCCGCGACGGCAATAAAGATCGCGGACAAGACCGCCAGTTGCGAGAATGAAGAACTATCCATAAAGAAACATGCTCCTGCGCGGATTCGCGCTCGTACAAGGAAGGGGAAATGAACCGGGTACCGCGGGGAAGATTGGTGGAGCTGGGGGGATTTGAACCCCCGACCTATTGCATGCCATGCAAGCGCTCTCCCAGCTGAGCTACAGCCCCATTAAAAAATCTGCCGGCGTTCCCGCGTCAACCGTTCTTGTCCAGATACTTCGAGAGGACGGCCCACGTACGGCTGCCGAAAACCCCGTCGGGATTGAGCCCGTTGGCGGACTGGAATTTTTTCAAGGCGTCTCGCGTCTTGGAACCGATCTGACCGTCGACATCGCCTTTATAATACCCCGCGTTCTTGAGCGCGGACTGGATTTCCTTCCCGCTGGGCATCCTGATCTCTTTTTTCTCGACGCTCGTCATGGCCAACTGCTGTTTCAGCATGGCGTTTTCATCCTGCTGAGCTTTAAGCTGCCCTTCGAGCAGGGTAACTTTTTCCCGCAACAGGTTTCCATCCGCCTTCTGGCCGGCAGTAACACATCCCGCGAGCGCGGGAATAAGTAAAGAAATCAACGCGAAACGCTTCAATCCCATTCTTCCCTCCCTTACTAAATTTTAATCATTATAGCTTACATTTAGTGAATTGACAAACAGGTTTTTAAAAGGTATTATTGTGTGTGCCCGTACCCGGCGCAAATCATCGCGCCGATACAATAAGTTCTTTAGCCGTCCCCAGCGCTTATCTGAATTGCGCTGGGACGGCCTCTCTAGGCCGGGGTGTCGGAATGGCAGACGAGTCGGTCTCAAAAACCGATGTCCGTAAGGGCGTGAGGGTTCAACTCCCTCCCCCGGCATTTTTCTTCCCTCTTACTACCGCTGTCCGTTTTCCTGCCGCGCGAGCGCTTTCGCGATCCTGGTCTTACGAAGAACGGCGTTCTGATTAAGGTAGGGAATTATCCCGCGGTATATCCGGTGGGCGATGATCTTGTAGCCCTTCCCGTTGGGATGGATCCAATCGCTCTTGAGATCGGGATTGGCGATGATCCCGTCGAGCAGATTCGGGATGAGGATAACCCCGTACGCGCGGCTGATCCTCCGGAATTCCTTTCCGTACTCGCTCATAATGAAATTCGTGCTGATGTCCGCGAGCGCGACCATGACGTTCTTTTTCTGCATCTCTTTGATCATCGTTTCGATATTGGCTACCGTCTCCGCCGTAGGCGTCTTGCCCAGGAAATCATTCCCGCCGAACTCGATAACCACGATAAGCGGGTCGCGGTCGAGCACATCCGACTGCACCCGTTTAACCGCCTCGCCTGTCGTATCGCCGTTGATCCCCGCGTTAACGACCGGGAGAGCGGTCATCTTCCCCAGAACCGAGGGATAATCCTTTCCCGGCCCGCCCGCGCCTTTGCCGGCGGTAATGCTGTCGCCGAAGCAGATGATCACGCTTCCCTCAGATTCCAGGTTAGCGATATTGCTCCGCGTGCATCCCGCGGCGCCGAACAGCGCGGCGGCGCACAACGCGGCAGACATACACAATGATCTACGGTTTCTCATGACGCAACCTCAGTTGGCCGCACGCGGCATCGATATCCTGGCCCCGCGGCGTCCGTACCGTTACCGGCACTCCCGCCTTCAACAGCTCATCGCGGAACGCGCGTACCCGCGAACTTTCCGGCGCGCGCCAGGACTGCCCCGCAATGGGATTGAACGGGATGATGTTGACCTTACTGTTGAAATCCCTCATTATTGTACTCAATCTCCGGGCGTTTTGCAAATCGGAATTGATCCCCTCGATCAGGATATACTCGAAGGTCACCTGCCGCCGGGTCGCCGCCGCGTATTCCCTGCAGGCCGCGATCAGCTGGGCCAGGGGATATTTCCGGTTGACGGGCATAATGCGGCTCCGCGTGGCGTCATCCGCGGCATGCAGAGAAACGGAAAGTTCTATCTGCATCCCTTCCCCCGCCAGCCGGCGGATGGCCGGGACCAGGCCGCACGTCGATAGCGTGATCCGGCGGGCGCCGATGCCGAAGGCGTCGGGGGAATTGATGATCCGGGCCGCGGCAAGGACATTATCGTAATTATCCAGCGGTTCCCCCGTGCCCATGAATACAATGTGCGAAAGCTCTTTGTCCGGAAGGGCGCTCCGCAGATGCAGGACCTCGCCGATGATCTCCGCGCAGGAAAGATCGCGCTTGAATCCCGCTTTACCGCTGGCGCAGAAACCGCAGGCGTATTTGCACCCCGCCTGGCTGGAGATGCATCCGGTAAGCCTTTTCTCGGTGGGAATGGCCACCGCCTCCACAAGATTCCCGTCGGCGAGGGAAAGCAGGAACTTGCGCGTCCCGTCGCGCGATCCCTGCGCCTGCCGCTGGCTCACGTCGGTCACGACGAACTCCCGCTCCAGCCGCGCCCGCAGGGCGGCGGGGAGATTAGTCATCAGCGTGAAATCCAGGGCCCCCTGTTTGTATACCCACGCGAAGACCTGCGCCGCGCGGAACCCCGGTTCGCCCCGTTGTTCCAGCGCCGTCTTGAATCCGGACAGCCCCATTCCCGCGATAACCGTCTTCATGCTTCTTTCTCTCTCTGCCGTGAAAAAAGGGGACAGACACTTTTTCTTGACGTATCCGCGCAGAAAAAGTGTCTGTCCCCTTTTTCTACGTCGTACGGAAACAATTCCGGATCTGGCGATCGAGCGCGTCCAGCCCCTTGCCGTTGAAAAGCCTGGCGAGGGCGAAGACCCGGACCGCTTCCTCAAGGATCTCGATCCGTTCCAGGGCCCGCGCGAGAGTGCGCGCCCGGGAAAATACACCGTGATTGCGGATGACCACGAGCCCGGTCTTGCGCAGAGCCTCGATGACCGGCCGGGGCTCGGTCACGGTGAGCGACTTCTGCCTGACGACGGGCACGTCGCCGAGATAATACCGTGATTCGAATGTCAGATACGCCAGCTTCGGATACAGGCAGAAATACGCGTTGATAAGCGCGGGATGGCAGTGGACGACCGCGTCGTCGTCGAATGACTGGTAGATGGCCCGATGCAGGGGGGATTCGGAACTGGGTTTGCGCCTGCCCCGCGCCTCTCCCGTCGCGATATCGGCGATGACAATATCCGCGCTTTTCAGGCCGCCGAGCCGGCTCCCCGTCGCGGTGATGAGCATCCTGCGCCGGTCGAGACGGCAACTCAAGTTTCCGGCGGCCACGGTAACCAGGCCAAGCTTCGCCAGTTTCTTCCCCGTCGCGATGATCTCTCTGGTAAGCCGGATGCGGTCAGCCATCGATATCAGAATTTAATGGTCACACGTTTTGTTTTCGCGCCTTTGATACGGCCAAGCGCCGCCGATAATTTCCTGTGCTGGCCGGGATCGCCCGCGAGTTCAAGGATGATCAACCCGGACTGGGAACACGCCTCCCCTGTCCCGTCATGCAAGCCCAACCGTGTCCGGATTACACAGCCGAAATCGGTAAGCACCCGCTGGACACGCGCCGCAGTCTCCCTCCGATCGCGCTGAAGCACCATGAGGATCGTTTTAGACACCGCTTTGACAGCCATGCCAGCCTCCTTGTGAAAAAGTATTATAACAGATAGCGCCGGCGTTGGAAAGGGGAAGATGCCCTACGGGATGTGCGCGGACGGAGCCCGGCTAGAAAGGCAAAACTCATTGATGAGGGCGGCCATCTCGTCGCGCGTGCGGATATGGCTGACCCTCTCCCTGATGGGCCGGACGCCGCGGAAACCCTTGGTGTACCAGCCGAAGAATTTGCGGAAGAGGATGACCGCGGTCTTTTCCCCGTAAAACGCCACGCTTTCGTCCAGATGCTCGCGCATGACCCTGCTTGTCTCGGCGGCGTCGGGACGGGGAGGCATAGGCTTGCCGCCAAAATACGCTTCAAGCTCCCGGAAGATCCAGGGATTGCCGAAAGAACCGCGCGCGACCGTGACCGCGTCACACCCGGTCTCGGTGAACATCTGTTCCGCCAGTTCAGGCGAGAAGATATCGCCGCTCCCGATGACGGGGATCGACAGGGCTTTTTTCACCGCACGGATCACCGCGTAATCGACTTTTCCCGAATACAACTGTTGGCGCGTCCGGCCATGGATGAACAGCGCCTTGACCCCGGCATCCTCGCAGTGGCGCGCCACCTCGACCGCGTTCACGGAATCCTTGTCCCAGCCGGCGCGGATCTTTACCGTGACCGGAAGTTTCGTGTGCTTCATCACCAGTTTGAGCAGGTCGCGCAGTTTTTTCGGTTCGCGCAAAAGGCTCGATCCTTCCCCCCGGCGCACCACTTTCTTCTCCGGGCAGGCGGCGTTGAAATCGAGGATATCGAACTGATACCGCGCCAGGACATCCATGCCCCGCTCGATGAACTGCGGTTCGCATCCCAGTATCTGCACGGCCACCGGACGGTCTTTTCCGTCGGTCTGAAGCATCTCGCGCGTCTTCCTGCTCTTGTGGCTCAGGCACCGCACATTGATCATCTCAATAAAGGTGAGTTCACAGCCGAAACGGCGGTTAAGCATTCGGAAAGGAAGGTCGCTGATACCGGCAAGAGGAGCAAGGATGAAACGGGATGAAAGACGAAGGTTCCCTATGGTAAGCATCGGGCTACTGCTCGGAGAAAACGCCCATGGTGCGGAATTTCATGTACCGCTGTTCCAGCAGGTCTTCTTTCTTGAGCGCCGAAAGCTCTTTGAGCCACCGTTTGACCGCTTCCCGGATCGACTCGGCTGTTTGCGCGGGCTGACGGTGGGCGCCGCCCATGGGCTCGGGGATGACCTGGTCGATAATACCCAGCTTCAGAAGGTTCTGACCGGTAAGCTTCAATACTTCGGCGGCGGTGGAGGCCTTCGTACTGCTTTTCCAGAGGATCGCCGCGCACCCCTCGGGAGAGATGACGGAATAATAGGAGTTCTCCATGACCATCACCTTGTCGGCCACGCCGATACCGAGCGCGCCGCCGGATCCGCCTTCCCCGATCACCGTGGCGATGATCGGCACGCCGATCTCGACCATCTCGCGAAGGTTGAACGCGATCGCCTGCGCCTGGCCGCGCTCTTCGGCGCCGATGCCGGGATACGCGCCGGGGGTGTCGATGAAGATGATCACGGGAAGATCGAATTTCTCGGCGATCTGCATCAGGCGAAGCGCCTTGCGGTAGCCTTCGGGATGGGCACAGCCGAAATTCCTGCGCAGGTTATCCTTGAGGTCCCGCCCCTTCTGGTGGCCCATCACGACGACCTTGCGCCCCTCGAATGTGGCGAACCCGCCGATAAGCGCCTGGTCGTCGGCAAAAAGCCGGTCCCCGTGAAGCTCAACGAAATCGGTGCAGAGCATCTGGATATAATCCATGGTATACGGGCGCTGGGGATGGCGGGCGATCTGCACCCTCTGCCAAGGCGTCAGCCGGGAATAGATCTCTTTCTTCAACGATTCGAGCTTCTCCTCGAGCCGCTTGACCTCGGAAGAAAGATCTATCTTCTTATCCGCGGTGAAACTGCGCAACTCACGGATCTTCTTCTCCAGCTCCATGATGGGTTTCTCGAAATCGAGGTTCTTATATTCTACGGAGTTCATAGTCATGTCCGGTTAGTCGACGATGGTGACTTCCGTCCCCTGCGGGACGATCGTATACAGTTCTTCCACATCCTGGTTGGACATCCGCACGCATCCGGCAGTGGCCTGTTTTCCCAGGCTGGCGGGATCGGTGGTACCGTGGATGCCGTACCCTTCTTTGTCCCACCCCATCCACCGCGTCCCCAGGATGTTCTCGGGACTGCCGGCGGGTATCGCTTTATTGTTCTTATACCAGGTGGGGTTGACGATCTTCTCGATTATCCGGAATTTCCCCACGGGGGTACCGTTGTTGGTGCCCGTGGCGACGGTATAACTCTTGACGATCTCCTCGCCGCTTTTCAATAAAAGCGTATTCTGTGATTTGTCCACGAAAACGGTGAACGGCGCGTTCCACACCTTGATCTTCATCCCGGGGAATATCTTGTCCTCGGCAATGGAATTCTCCCGCCTGATCAACTCGACGGTAGTCTTATGCTCGCGCGCGATCTTCTCCAGCGAATCCCCCGGCTGGATCACGTACGCGACGCTCTGAGGAGTCATGACCGGGGAAAACAGGAGCTTGATATTCAACTGCTCGACCTTGCGCTGCCAGTCGGCGATCTCTTTGTTATTGGGGAAATCCGCGATCAATTTCTGGTACGCGTCACGGGCGGCGGGAACGTTCCCCGCGGTTTCCAGCCCTGCCGCCTGCGCCACCTGCGTTCTTTCCGGCCCCTTCCCCATTCCTTCGCTGGCCGGCTTGCATCCCGACAAAACGAAGAGCGCCACCATGAACACGCACGCTACGCGGCTGAAAAAATAGTTTTTGTTAATCATCTGTCTTCTTCCTCCGGCTTATCGGGCTACCACCGCGATAGTCACGCCCAGCAGGAATCCCGCGATGACCTCGGTCGGTGTATGGCCGATGAGCTCCCGTAACCGGCCTTCTTTCATTTTTCCCTGCCAGTAAATATCATCCATGATCCGGTTCAATATCGACGCCTGCCTGCCCGAAGCCCGCCGGACGCCCTGAGCGTCGAACATCACCACGAGGGCGAATGAAGCGGCGAGGGCGAAATACACGCTGTCAAACCCCCGGGTAAGCCCGATCGCGGTAGCGAGACAGCTCGCGCCCGCGGTATGGCTGGACGGCATCCCTCCGGTCCCCACGAACCAGCGGAAATCGAACTTGCGTTGCCGGATCACCCCGATGATCACTTTGATCGTCTGGGCAATGACCCAGGCCGCGATCGTCGTGATGAACATCTTATTATGGTACAGCTCGAAGAATATGTCTCTCATGGAGTTTGCGCGGGAAGGGGAACGACTTCTATCTTAACCCTTGCCGGGAGCGTCGGCTTGCCGTCTTTAAGCATATAGCCGCCGTTACCCAGGATCAGATGCTCTTTTTCCAGCCGGCCGTTGATCTCGCGCCTGGCCCCGCTTACTTTCTTTTTCAGCTCCCGGATCGCTTTCTTAAGCGCCGCGAACGAACTCAATCTGGATTCCAACAGTTCTTTTTCCCGGACTGCCGCTTCGGCTTCATCTTTCAGCGCGCCGGCCTGCTTGTGCAACGCGTCATTCTCGGCCTTAGCCGCGTACATCTGGCTGGTCAACTCTTCCACGGTAAGCTGTGTCTGCGACAATTCCGCCTGCATTTTTTCCAGGCTGTCGCGGGAGACCCGTAACTGTTCCTGCAGTCCGGTATTCTCCGCTAAGAGTGACGCCTCTTTCGCCTTCGCGCTCTCCAGTTCCTTGCTCAAAGACGCCTGCGCCGCCTGGAGCGCCTCGATCTGCTCCGCGGAACGCCGGATATCGGCAAGCATATCATACTTCTCTTTTAAGGAAGAAAAGTACTTGTAGGAACAGAAAATAGTGATTCCCAGCAAAAGAGCTGTGCATAAACCTTTGAATAACTTCATATCACTTCCTTCTTGCAAACCAATTATACGGGCTGGGGTGGCAAAAAGCAAGGCTTTTCCCGAAAAATATCCGTTAGATTCCGCCTTTTTGACTGTCTATTATAGGAAAAGGGGGATTCCCTTCACACAAGGAGGAACGATGCTGGCAAAGATACATGGCTCAAGGCTTTCGGGGATCGAGGCATACCCGGTGGAGATCGAGGTCGACGTTAAAAAAGGGCTTCCCGCGTTCATCATCACCGGCTTGGCGGACGCCGCGATAAAAGAAAGCCAGGCGCGGGTCAAAACCGCGATCAGGAACTCCGGTTTCAAATGGCCCGGAGGCCGGTTGACCGTCAATCTTGCCCCATCAGGGGTAAAAAAAGAAGGGAGCGGCTTTGACCTGGCCATTGCCCTGGGCATACTCGCCGCCAGCGACCAGCTCAATCCCCGGCACCTGGACCGCTTCTGCTTCCTGGGAGAACTCTCCCTGGACGGATCTGTCCGTCCGGCAAAAGGAATCCTCCCCGTATGCCTGTCGCTCAAGGGCCACCGGATACGGAGTATCGTCGTAGCCGCGGCCAACGCCCGGGAAGCCGCGGCAGTCGGCGGTATAAACGTCTTCTCCGCCACATCACTGGCCCAGACCGTTCACCTGCTCGCCGATCCCGATTCATTCCCCCCGCTGAAAGTCGATACGCGGGAACTGCTGAACAGCGCTCCCTCCTATCCCTTTGATTTCTCTGAAGTAAGCGGCCAACTCGCGGCAAAACGCGCGATCGAGGTCGCGGCCGCCGGCAATCACAACATCGTGATGATCGGACCTCCCGGAAGCGGAAAGACCATGCTGGCGCGGCGCATCCCCACGATCCTGCCCCGGCTGAGCCTGGAAGAAGCGCTGGAGATCACCAAGATCCATTCCGTTACCGGACTGCGCGAGGGTATTGTCTCCTGCCGGCCGTTCCGCTCGCCCCATCACACCATTTCCTACGCCACCCTGCTCGGCGGCGGGCCGAACGCCCAGCCCGGAGAAGTCAGCCTGGCGCACCACGGCGTGCTTTTCCTGGACGAACTGCCGGAATTCCGCCGCGATTGCCTGGAAACCCTGCGCCAGCCGCTGGAGGATGGCTTAATCCGCGTCGCCCGCGCCGGAAAATCCCATGTCTTTCCCTGCGCGTTCATGCTCGTCTGCGCGATGAACCCCTGCCCCTGCGGTTTCCTGGGCGACCCCCGCAAGGCCTGCCGCTGTAACACTACCAAAGTGTTCAATTATGTGGGCAAGATCTCCCGCCCCCTCCTCGACCGGATCGATATCCACATCGAGCTCCCCGCGGTCAAATACAGCGAGCTCACCGACCCGCGCCAGGCGGAACCATCCGCCGCGATACTGGAACGGGTGGAAAAAGCGCGCGCCATCCAGCGGGAACGTTTCCGGGGGACGGATATTACCTGCAACTCACGGATGAAAACGCGGCTGGTCAGGGCGCACTGCGCCGTCGACGAGGAGGGAAAGAAGTTGCTGAAGGCGGCGATGAATGAGCTGGGGCTCTCGGCGCGGGGCTACGAAAAGATCGCCAAAGTCGCGCGCACCATCGCCGACCTGGCGGGCACCGAACACATCGCCGTGGAACATATCGCGGAAGCTGTACAGTACCGCGCGCTGGATCGGTAAAAAATGGCTTAGGGAGCCCGAAACCCCGCCTGCTCGGCTAACTGCAGGTGTTTGCGCGCCAATTCATATTGTCCGTTCTTGGAATACGCCACGGCCAGGTTATACTGCGCCCCGCCCATTCCCGGCGCCAGCGCCACCGCCCGTTCGCCGGCCGCAATCGCGTCCTTAAACTCGCCCTTCCTGCCGAAGGCGATGCAGAGATTCATATACGCGCGCGGTTCATCCGGAGCTTTCGCAACCAGGGCCTTGAAGATGACGATGGCATGATCCGGGGAAAAATCAGCTATCCGCCACGCGAGATCGTTCAGGATATTCCGGTACTCCGCGCCGGACATCCCGCTTCCCCGCGCAACGGGCGCGGCCGACGACAAACCCCGCCAGCGATACTCCTGCTCCAGCCCCTTCTCTAAATCCCGGACTGCCAGTTCATATTGGTTAAAACCGATAAAGAGGAGGGCGCGGTTATAGAACGGCACGGCAACAGGCTTTCCGCCGCTCTTGCTGATGGCATCGCTCCATAATATAAAACCGTTTTCCCACGCCTTACACCGTTCGCCGGCCATGAACGCGAAACTGCAGATCACGGCGACGCACGTCGCCAGCAACGCGCCTCTCACCAGCCCGCTCCGCATCTTTTCGAACAAACGGGCGCAGTAAAAAGCGGCGAGAAAGAACAATCCGAGCGCGGGGATATACGTGTACCGGTCGGAGCACAGCGTTCCGCCGAAGGGCACTAACTGCAGGACCGGCAGAAGGGTCAGGAGAAAGAACGCGCTTCCGAAAACAAGTTCGCGGGCGTTCTTTTTCCACGCGAACCAGATGGCGGCCAGCGCGAACATCAGGAGAACGGCGGCCAGACAATACACCGGCGGCGTAAACATATCGGTCATGCGCGGATAGGGGTAAAAACAGGACAGCCCCAGGGGAAAAACCAGCTTCCCGATATAGAACGCGACGGCGTACCCGGCGTTTCCCATCAGCCCTAAAATGATCCCCCCGTGCATGGCATCCGACTGGGAAGACAGGGCGACGCCGGCGGCAACCGCCGCCGCGATGAAAAACGGGATCTTGTCACGTATCGCGCCCGCGTCGAATTTCCTTTTCGCCAAATAATCTACCAGGAACAAAACCGCCGGCAGGGATACCGCCATCGGTTTGGAAAGCAGTGAGAACACCCCCAAGGATAACGCTACCCAGTAATACCGCGCCCCTCCCCGCAGGTATCGCCGGTAACTGATCAGCGCGCCGAGGAAGAACACGGCATACAGGACGTCTTTGCGCTCGCTGATCCACGCCACCGATTCCACGTGCAGGGGATGCACGCCGAACAGCGCCGCGGAAAAAGCGGCGACAGCCGCGTTCCCGCCGGTCAACCGGAAAATCAGCCAGAACGCCAGGAGGACGTTCAGCAGGTGCAGGATCAGGTTGTCGAGATGATACCCGAACGGATGATCCTTGAAAAAACGGTATTCGACCGCGTACGAAAGCATCGTCAACGGATGGTAGTTGCCGACGAAAAACGAGCTAAACATCTCTGTGACCGCGCCCGGCGAAAACCGCTGGATGGCGGTATTGTGCGTCACGTAATAATCGTCGTCCCAGTTGACAAACCCGTTCTTCAGGCTGGGAAAATACGCGGCGAACGTGATACTAAGTACCGCGATAACGATCAGAACTCGCGCGATTCTCATAAGCGGGGCGCGCTAAAAAGCGGCGAATGGATGAGTTTCAGGCGATGCAGATGGAATTGCGCCAGCACCGCCAGCGACCGTGCTCCATACACACAACTGCGGCGGAAACCGATCGAGGAGGCCTCCTTGAAATACCGCACGGGGACGGGGACATCCCCGAGCACAAAATTAAAATGCACCGCCTGGGCCAGGAACTGCGTATCAAAAACGAAATCGTCCGAGTTTTTCCCGAACGGGACTGTTTCCAGCACCTTCCGCCGGTACGCCCTGAACCCGGTATGGAACTCGCCGAGATTCTGGCCGAGCGCGATATTCTCCACCACGGTCAGGAAACGGTTCGCGATATACTTGTACCGCGGCATGCCGGACGCCAGGCATTCTTTTCGCGTCCGGACCCGGTTGCCGAGCACAACGTCGCAGATCCCCAGCCTCAGGACCATCAACGCGACGGGTATGAGCCGGCTGTCATACTGGTAATCAGGATGGATCATGATCACATAGTCCGCCCCCTGTGCCAGCGCCGCGGCATAACAGACTTTCTGATTCCCGCCGTATCCCCGGGTCGCGGGATTCGTCAAAACGGTCAGCCCGAGTTCCCGCGCGATTTCGACGGTGCCATCCGCGCTTCCATCGTCGGACAGGATGATCTCGTCGACGCACCCCGCCGGGATATCGGCCACAGTCTTTCTCAGCGTCGCCGCCGCGTTCAAGGCGGGCATCACCACAATAACCTTTCCCATACGCCCTCTCTCACTGGTTGTTGTACGCGCTACTTCAGCCGCAGGACCCTCCACGCGGTCGCGTCGAAGTAGGAGCTCATATCGAATATCTGCAGGCAATTGAACACGTAATCGGGATCATGCAGGGCGGCAAGAGGGATCCTGATGGTTATTGTCTTGGCGCAATCCACCTCTATGCCGTGATCCCGGACTGTCGCATTCTTGTCCCTCACCAGCACCCCGTCCTGGCCGATGATCACATGGATCTTGGGCATCGACGCGAAATCCGCCGCGCGGGAATATCCCAACAGGATCAGGTCGAAATACAGGGGCTCCGGCCGTTGCGCCTCGGCCGCATGAGTATTAAGGGACAGCGTCATCACGAGGAATCCGGCCTTCCGGGCGTACCGTACCGAATCGATGACATTGCTGGTCACGATCCTCGCTTTCGTGCCGCGGCCGGTTATGAACAGCTCGGGATAATCGCCGAACAACTCGTTTTGTTTGCAGAAAACGGTAAGGGAGAACGGATCGTCCACCAGCTCGCTCTGATAGCTGTTTATCATCGCCAGCTTTGTCCGCACCTCCTCTTTCGTAAGCCACAGCCTCTTCCACCAGAACCGGGTATTGCGGAACCGCGCCGGTTCCTCCAGTTCTCTTCCCGTATCCAGCGAAGCCGGCGGCCACGCCGCGAAATGGACGGGGAAGGGAAATACGCTCGGCGGCGGGATCTGCCCGGCGAGATCGAACAACGCGACCTTCAGGAAAACATACACCGCGCGATGGTCCCGATGAGTATCGGCGGGATGGGGGACGAATATCTTCGTGGGACGGAAATCGCGGATGATGGTCTTTAAGTCCTTGAGTATGTTCTGCCCGATCAACGCCGCGTCTGGCGACAGCGCGTCCGGATACAGCACCTTGGCGGTCACCGTGACCGGGCTCGTATACGGGAAATCCTTATTCCAATGCTCCGTGAGTATCTCCGAAAGCCCGGCGTCGGGATACCCGAGAAAAATAATGTCTTCCCGTGCGAGCCCGGCGAGCGCCATCGCCGCGACCGTTTCCCGCCCCCGCCTCTCCCCGTGTTCCAGGACATCGGCGGACGAAAGATCCCGCGCGCCCCTGGCGATCAGGCTCATCCTGCCTTTCGTAACACATACCACTTTCACACGGGCCCCGGCCTTTACCGCCCGCTGGATCACGCCTCCCGCGCCGAGCGTCTCGTCATCCGGATGAGGCGCCAGGATCAGTATCCGGTCTTCCTTCGATACCCGGAACAGCGCCCCGCACCGGAACGCGCCCAAGAACGCCGCAACGCTGACGGCCGCGGCGCACACCACTATCGTCGCGTTACGCGCGCGCTTATTCATGGGCGCGACCGGCGTCGGCCGCCGGTTTGTCGAGATACTTCAGCCATCGCGCGGCAACGCCATCCGCGGGATCAAGGCGCAGGGCCGTCTCAAAATCAGCCTTCGCCTCGGGGATCAATCCTTTACGCGCGCGCGCGATCCCCGACAGGCGATACGTCTCGGGAAATCCCGCGTCCAACTCGCGGGAAACCGCCAATGTTCTCAGCGCGGCGTCGGCATTCCGCCCGGTGAGATAGAACGACGCGAGCATATTATAATAATAGGGGTCCCCGCCGGAAACGCGGGCGGCGAGCGAAAAATATTTTTCCGCCTCCGGCATCTCCAGCTCGCGCTCATAGAACAACCCGAGATTCGCGTAGGCCATGGCGCTGAACGGGGAATCCGGGCCGTTGTAGCGGACGATCGACGTGAAAAGCCGCGGCGGATCCCCCCACTTCGCGCTCTCGGAGAACGTCATGCCGGCGAACAGCGCCGAAACAGCCAGTGCAACGGGCAGGAGCCAGCGGGATGTCCACGCCCGGGCCGCGGGAAGCGACAGAAGGGAAAAAACAACGGCCAGCAGGCCCCCGTAACAAAAATAGAGGTTATGCTCCGGCAAAATGACCAGGCCGCCCCGCCGGCCGAAAAGATAATTGAACGCGCCCTGCGCGCACAGCGGCACGCAAAACCAGATGATCCCGAATAAAAGCAGGCGGTTCTTCCGGAACCGCGTGATGCATACGGCAGACACCACAAAAAGCGCGAGAAAAAAATAGCCCCACGGGTCGGAAAAACCGCGCACCAGCGTGATGTTCCTGCCCATGTGTAAATGGAACGGAAAAAGCGCCACCACGGCATAGGCGCACACGCCTTTAACAATGGAAAGCGCCATCGCCGGGATCACGGAAATGATACCGGCCGCCGAGAAACCCGGCGCGCCGGCAGGCTTGAACACGGCCCATGCCACAAGAAGCGCGGCAAACGGGATATACACACAATTCCTGAGCTTTCGCGCGGTATACCCATATTTGAACTTGTCGATCGCCGCTATCAGCACGATGCTGACGCACCCGATCTCCTTGCTTGCCAGGGTCAGCGCGAAACAGCCCAGAGAAAGCGCGTAAAACGGGGCGCGCAGACGGCCGTTCTCAATGGCTTTGGCAAAAAAAAGCGCGGCTGAAAGCGAAAAGAGGAGGACCAGGAGGTCGGCCCGGCCTGAAATATAGGCGACCGACGAGGCAAACGCGGGATGAAGGCCGAAAATGAGGGCGGCGCAGAACGGATACGTCATCCCTCCGAACAATCGCCCAAAAAGCGCGTAGACCAGGAACGCGTTGGCGATATGCAAAACGATGTTGGTCAGATGATACCCAAAAGGGTTGAGGTTCCAGATACGGTGATCGGCGGCGGAACTGAGGAGCTGGAGCGGACGAAAATACTGCGGGACCCTGAACTTGTCCGGGGCCCGATCACGGTACAACGGGGAGAACATCTCCCTGACGCGCCCCTCGCGCACAACGGGATTTTGCGCTACCGACGCGAAGTCATCCCAGATAAAAGGGCCGGACAGGGAATTGCCGTAAACGCAGGCGATCGCGAAAGCGATGACGAACAACGCCCGCCCGCGGCCCCATCGGCCGCTATAATGTAAGATTGGCATGGACATCGTGTTTATTATAGCACGCGCGAAAAAAAAGGCAGGCAAAAATTCCCTTTCACCCCCTCTTTTTCCTTGAAGATTCATCCCCAAGGGCTATAATGATATCTGTCGTAACCGGTTATACGGAGCATCTATAAAGGAGAGCGTATGTCGGAAAAAATCAGGCAGATCGGACGGAGAATTCGGGATTTGCGGGAAATCGCCGGCCTCTCAGGTGACGCCATGGCGAAAGAATTCAAGGTTTCCCCCGCGCTCTACCGGCAGTACGAAAGCGGCGACGCCGACATACCCGTAAGTTTCCTTTGCGAAGTGGCCCAGAAATTCAAGGTCGAATTGACCGCGCTCCTTACCGGCGGAGACCCCCACCTGCACACCTATTGCCTCGTCCGCAAGGACAAAGGGTTGAGCACCAAGCGCCGCAAAGAATATAAATACCAGGACCTGGCGTTCAATTTCGCGAACAAAAAAGCCGAAAGCTTCCTGGTCTCGGTGGAACCCCAGGCCGAAAAAACCATCCATTATTACGCCCATCCCGGGCAGGAATTCAATTTTGTGATCAAAGGCTCCCTCAGGGTCATGCTCGACGGCCATGAGATCCTGCTGAACGAGGGCGATTCGCTGTATTTCGATTCCGGGATAAAGCACGCCATGCGGGCGGCGGGGAATAAACCGGCCAAGTTCCTGGCGGTTATACTCTAACCTTACAACAAGGAAACCACCATGCTCACGAAATTCGCGAAGGAACATTATGTTTCTTACGAGGACTTCCTGAATAATTGCCGGATAAAGGTCCCCCCCCGGTTCAATTTCGCGTTTGATGTCGCCGACGAGATCGCCAAGAACGTGCCGGGAAAGACAGCGCTGGTCTGGTGCGACGAAAAAGGGGCGGAGGCCTCTTTCTCGTTCGCCGAGCTCAAAGAGCACAGCGACAGGACGGCAAACTTCCTCGCTGCCCTCGGCATCGGGAAAGGCGACGCGGTAATGCTCATCCTCAAGCGCCGGTACGAATTCTGGTTCTTCCTCCTCGCCCTGCACAAACTCGGCGCCATCGCGATACCCGCGACGCACCTGCTCAAGGCCAAAGACATCATCTACCGCAACAGCGCCGCCAGCATCAAGATGATCGTTTCCGTCAATGAACCGGAGCTTCTCGACCAGGTCGATGCCTCCATAAATGACTCCCGCACCCTTGAACACCGGATAACGGTCGGCGGGCCATATAAGGATTGGACCGACTACAACGCCGAGATCGGAAAATACCCCGCGGAATTCGCCCGGCCCAAAGGCGCCGCGGCGGCGAAGAACAACGACATCATGCTGTTATATTTCACCTCCGGCACCACGGGCATGCCCAAGATGGTACAGCACGACTTCACCTACCCCCTCGGCCATATCCTCACCGCCCGTTTCTGGCAGAACGTGCGCAAAGACGGGTTGCACCTTACCGTCGCGGATACCGGCTGGGCAAAGGCCGCCTGGGGGAAGATCTACGGACAATGGCTGTCGGGTAGCGCCATATTCGTCTATGACTACAACAAGTTCGTGCCGAAGAACATGCTGGAAGTGATCGCCAAATACGGGATCACCACATTCTGCGCGCCGCCGACCGTCTATCGCTACCTTATCAAGGAAGACGTGAGCAAATACGACTTCAGCAAGCTTACCTACTGCGTGACCGCGGGCGAACCGCTCAACCCTGAAGTATACACCCAGTGGCTGAAGCTGACCGGCCACAAGCTGATGGAAGGATACGGACAGACTGAGTGCGTGGTGGCGGTGGCGACATATCCCTGGCTGGAACCGAAACCGGGCTCAATGGGCAAGCCCTCGCCGGGATACGATATCGATATCGTCAATGACAAGGGGGAATCCTGCGGGGTCGGCGAAGAAGGCCAGATCGTTATCCGCTGTACTCCCACAACAAAACCGCTCGGGATGTTCGACGGATATTACCGCGACAAGAAGCTGACGCAGACGGTATGGAAAAACGGCGTGTATCATACCGGGGACATGGCGTGGCGCGATGAAGACGGGTATTTCTGGTTCGTGGGCAGGGCCGACGACCTCATCAAGAGCTCCGGCTACCGCATCGGGCCGTTTGAAGTCGAAAGCGCGCTCCTCGAGCACCCCGCCGTGCTCGAATGCGCGATCACCGCGATCCCCGATCCCGACCGCGGCCAGATCGTCAAAGCGACGGTCGTGCTTTCCAAGGCCTATGCGGGGAAAGCGGGGGAAGAGCTGGTCAAAGAACTGCAGGAGCACGTCAAACGCGTCACCGCGCCGTACAAGTATCCCCGGATCATTGAATTCGTCACGGAACTTCCTAAAACGATCAGCGGGAAGATCAGGCGGGTGGAAATACGCGATAAGGACGGGAAGTACGTTGATTAAAATTGTCCGGGCGGGAACGCGTTACTGATGCGCCGCGTTGAGGAACTGCGAGACCATCATTAATTCCGGCTTTTCGAGACAGACACCGAAGCGGAAAAGCCTGCCGGGAGAACGACAGCACCACACCACTTTCCCGGTCGTCGTGAATTCCTCCTGAGAATCCGGGAAGCGAAGACGGATGTCCAGCGCCGCGTCCGGTTTCAACGCCGAACCGCCGATCACCCCCAGCCCTTGAGCGCTGATATCGAAGGTCACCGCCTCTTTATCCCCGTACCGCAAGGATACCTCGGCTTTTCGGCGCTCAAAAACACGCCGATCCTCGAATTTTTCCTCTTTCCGGCGCTTGCAGAATAACATACTCTTTCCTTTGTAGTATCCGACGATGAATTATGCCCCAGGAACGGAAGGTTTTCAAGAGCCTTCACCGGAAATGGTGAAAGCGCTTTCAATAATTATTTACGCAGGGACTTAACCGGAGTATTCGGAATGATTTATATCGTGGCGGATGTTACGCGGGATCGATGCGATTTAGAAAATTGACGATCTCTCTGCAATCCTGATCTTCGAGATGCTTGAATAATATGCCGATCCGGTACTCGCGGCCCCCGAGCGGGATATTATACCTCACCTCGCCGGTGATCTCCATCGGGCCGTAGAAACTCACGTCGTCTTTTTCGAGATTGAACAACGTGAACTTGATCAGCAGGCCGCTTTCGGCGGGAATATCATAATCGGTAAGCAGGGATATCCCTCCCTCGCTCAAGTCCACCATGGTCGCCCGGAACTCCTTGCCTCCCAGGGTAAGCCGCACTTTTGCCGGCTTATCGACACGATAGATCACCGCGAGGTTCACTCTCGCGCGTTTGAATTTCCGGTTCTCGGTACCGTCTTTTTTATCCGTAGCCATCGTCATTCCCCCAGGGTCTTCAACAGTTTTTCGACTTCTTTTTTGGAAGCGGTAGACAGGCATTTCTCCAGATTGGTGATCTGTTCGCTTTTCCGGGCCAGCTCTTCTTTCGCGATCCGGAGTTCCCGTTGCCAGTCCGCCACCTGTTCCGAAAATCCCTGCAGGCGTTTGCTCACCACCGCCAGGCTATTGCTGTTGGCGGACGCCTGCCGCCGGGTATCGAAAAAGAAAACGGAGGAAAAAATAACGAATACAACGGTGAACACGCCGAGCCAAAGCGTCCATGCCTTCCAGAACGCGAGCTCCTTGATCAATTCCGCCTGTTTAGCCCGGGACTGGATGACCAGTTGCTTATACTCCGCCAGCGCGTAAACAATATGAGGCGGATGGCGCCGGTCTTTCGGGCCTCTCTTTTCCTCAGGGCTTTTTTTCTCTTCTTCCATATCTTTTATTATACAAAGAATCCGCGCGCGCGCATTACTTTTAATCGCGAATAAGGGCCAGCGCCTCAGATCGCGTCTTCTCGTTCTTGGAGAACACCCCGCGCACCACTGAAGTAACGGTCATAGTCCCCGGTTTCTTCACGCCGCGCATGGACATGCACATATGTTCCGCCTCAATGACCACCATACAGCCCTGGGGCTTGAGTTTCTTCATGATCATATCGGCCACCTGCGTGGTCAACCGCTCCTGCACCTGGGGACGGCGCGAAAGCGTATCGACGACCCGCGCCAGCTTGCTTAACCCCGTCACCCTGCCTTGCCGGGGGATATACGCGACATGCGCCTTACCGACGAACGGCAGGAAATGATGCTCGCACATGCTGTACAGCGGGATCCCTTTAAGCAGGATGATCTCGTCATGTTTCTGGTCGAGAATGACCTCCAGCTCTTTCGAAGGGTCGCGGGATATCCCGGCGAATATCTCCTCGTACATCTCAGCCACGCGCCGGGGGGTCTCCACCAGGTCAACGCGCCGGGGATCCTCCCCGATCGCCTCGATGATCATCCGCACCGCTTTTTCGATCTTCTTTCCGTCCATCGCATTCCCCTTACCGGCCGGATCACGGCCGTCTTATTTACCGATACAAAACTCCCCGAAGATCTTCTCCAGGAGGTCTTCAGAATAACTTTTTCCCAACAGCCGGTCCAGGAGGCCGCACGCGTCTTTCAGGTTCTGGGCCGCGCATTCCGGCGGTAATTCATTATCGCGATATTTCCGCGTCTCTTCAATGATTTTCTTTATTTTTTTCAACTGCTGAACATGGCGCAGATTACTCACCACCACCTGTCCGGCGCCGTCGGCGCATCCCGCCACCCGGACCACCGCGTCCTCAAGAAGGGCGATGCCGCTCCGCCGTTTCGCGGAGATGACGACGGTATCCGGGAACCTGCGGCGTATGCGCCCTTCGTCTATTTTCATCCTCAGATCCGCCTTGTTGATGACCGCCACCGAACGCTTGCCCGCGAGCCGCCGCATGAGCAGGGTATCCCTGCCGTCGAGCGGAGCGCTCCCGTCAAATACGATGATCGCCAGATCCGCGGCCGCGATGCTTTCCGCGGTCTTTTTCATCGCTTTTTTCTCGACCAGATCGCGCGGCTCCAGGATGCCCGCCGTATCGATAACGCGCACCGGGATCCCCTTGATATCGATCACTTCCTCCACCGTATCGCGGGTCGTCCCGGCCACCGGGGTGACGATCGAGCGCTCCTCCCTGAGGAGCGCGTTAAGCAATGAGGATTTCCCGGCATTAGGCTTCCCGCAGATCACCGCGCGCACACCTTCGCGATACACCCTGCCCCGATTGCTCCCGGCCAACAGCGCTTCGATACGCGCGGCCGCGGCCTCCAGCCGGGCGCTCATCCCCTCCCGGTCAACGACCTGCTCATCCTCGGGAAAATCGATCTGCGCTTCCACGGGGGCCAGGCAGGCAAGCAGTATCTGCCGGACCTCTCCCAGCCCGCGCGAAAGCTCGCCTTTCAACTGGCCGAGCCCGATCTTGAGCGCCGTATCAGTGCGCGCCTTGATCACATCCAGGACCGCCTCCGCCTGGGCAAGGTCTATCCTGCCGTTAAGGAACGCGCGCCGGGTGAATTCCCCGGGTTCGGCCAGCCGGCAACCTTTTTCCAATACGAGCTCCAGCACCGCGCGCATCGCCACCATGCCGCCGTGACAACTGATCTCCGCGCAATCCTCGCGCGTATACGTGCGCGGCGCGGCCATCACGGTCAAGAGCCCCTCGTCGATAACTTCCTCGCCGCCCGGAGACCGGCGCACTATCCACCCGTAATGGACGGTGAAACTTTTGAACGCGGACGGCGCGCGCCCTGACGCGGCCTTAAAAACCTCGTCGGCCACGGCGAACGCGCGCTTCCCGCTCATCCGGATGACGCCGATGCCCGATTCGCCGGGAGCGGTCGCCATCGCGGCGATAGTATCCTGGATATCATGCATGATGGACGCCTTTCCCGCGGGGCACCAACAACGGACGGGCCTCGCCGACAACAAAGATCGAACCGGTAACGCACCGCACCGCCGCGCCGTCCAAAGGAAGCCTCAGGGCTTCCGCGACGCTCCCCGTCACCGTGACCCTGACGGCAGGCGACAGTTTCACCAGGCAATCCCTGATCTTCTCCGGCGCGAACGCGCGGGGATTCCTCGCCCACGTCACGATAAACCGGCGCGAAACGGACAACAGGGCGCGGCATATCCGCGCCAGATCCTTGTCCCGGGAGACTCCCATAACCACCACGATCTCCTTGCCGGAAAACCGCTCTTTGAGCGCCCGGGCCAGCGCGCGCGCCGAATCCCCGTTATGCGCCCCGTCGAGGACGGTCTCCCCGATAATCTCAAACCTGCCCGGCCAGAACGCGTCCGTCAGCCCTTGCCTGATCTGTCTTTCGCCAACGGATACCCCCAGAGAGCGTGAAGCGGAAACCGCGAGCGCGGCGCCGCAGGCGGCATTGACTATCTGATGGACACCCAGCATCCGGATCTCCAGCCCTTTGATCTTTCCCGGAAAACCCGTCAGGTCGAACCGCTGAGACAACGGCGCCTGCCGGATGGCGCGCGCGATAATATCCCGGCCGACCAGCAGTAATTTCTCGTGCTGGCGCCGGCACGCCCCCTCGAGCACCGCGCGCACGTGAGCCTTCTGGGGAACACTGATCACGCCCCCGGCTCCCGGCGGAAGCGATTTAATGATCCCCGCCTTCTCCCGCGCGATCGCTTCCAGCGTCGGCCCCAGCTTATCCATATGATCAAGGCTGATCGAGGTTATCGCGCAGGCGACGGGGTTGACAATATTAGTCGCGTCCAGCCTGCCGCCCAGCCCCGTCTCCAGGACGGCGCAATCGACGCGGCGCGCCTGAAAATAACGGAACGCGAGCGAGGTGTATACTTCGAAAAAGGTAAGCGGCCCCCAGGCGCTGGAACGGTTGAAGGAATCGATCGCGGGCCTCATCTCGGACACCAGGCGGGACAGTTGTTCGCGGGTGATCGTCCCCTCGAAGTCGCCGGACGGGCGGACGCCGGGTTCCAGCACGCGCAGCCGTTCCCTCGGATCGATAAGGTGCGGGGAGGTGTACAGCCCGACCCGGCAGCCGGAACGCCGCAGGATATGGGCGCAAAATAAGCAGACCGAACCCTTGCCTTTCGTGCCGGCGACATGGATGCTTTTAAACGATCCCTGAGGATCGCCGACGGACAAAAGGAAGGCGCGTATCCGCTCAAGTTTGAATGAACGCGCGTATGAATACCCGGAACGGCGTTCATAATTGACCAGGGAATTGAGGTACCTGACGGTCTCGCGGTAGGTCATGGCTCGCCCGGGGCAGGAAATACCGTTAATGGCGGAAATGCCTCATCCCCGTAAACACCATGGGGATCTTGTATTTATTCGCGACCGCGATAATCTTCTCGTCCTGGATCGAGCCGCCGGGCTGGATGATGGCGGTCACGCCCATCTTCGCCGCCTGGATCACCGCGTCCTCTTTGGGGAAGAACGCGTCCGAAGCCAGCACCGAGCCTTTGGCCAGCGCGCCGGACTTCCTGCCGCTCAGATACACCGAGTCGACCCGCGACATCTGGCCGGCGCCGATGCCGACTGTCCGGGTTCCCCGGCAGAGCACGATCGCGTTGGATTTAACGTGCTTGGCGATCTTCCAGGCGAATAGGAGCGATTCCATCTGTTTTTTCGTCGGTTTCTTTTTAGTAACGACCTTCAGCGCTTTCTCGTCGAGCACCTGGGTGTCCTCATCCTGGACAAGCAAACCGCCTCGTACCCGCTTAATATCCAGCTGTATCCCGGCGCCCCCCATTTCCGGGAGCTCAAGCAGGCGAAGGTTCTTCTTCACTTTGAGCGTTTCCAGCGCGGCAGGATCGAATCCGGGGCAGACCACGCATTCCAGGAAACCGCTGGCGGCGATCGCCTTCGCCAGGGCCGGATCGACCCTCCGGTTTATCCCGATGATCCCTCCAAAAGCCGAAAGTTCGTCGCATTTCCACGCCTCTTTATACGCCTTGAGGATATCGCTGTTCGTGGCCGCGCCGCAGGGATTGTTATGCTTAAGAAAGACTACCGCGGGGCCGGAAAACTCCCGCACGATATTCACCGCGGCGTTGATATCGAGGATATTATTGAACGAAAGCTCTTTTCCCCAGAGCTGTTTCATGCGCGCCAGGCCCGTATCTCCCGCCTGCACATAGAACGCCGCTTTCTGATGCGGATTCTCGCCGTAGCGCATCGCCTGGACTTTTTTGAATGAGAACGTCAGCTGGTCGGGGAATTCCGCGCACGAACGCGTCCCGGCGCTTCCAATTGCGCCGGGGACTGCGCACGAGCGCGTCGCGGCGTTTCCTTTTGCGCAGGCGATCTGCCCGCCGAGGAACTTGTGGATCGCGGCGTCATAAAGGGATGTCCGGGCATATACCTCGGCGCCGAACCGGGCCGAAAGAGCGGGGCTAAACGCCCCGTTGTTCTTTTCCAGTTCCGCGATCACCTCGCCGTACTGCGCCGGGTCGCTGACCACCAATACCGACCGGCTGTTCTTCGCCGCCGACCTGAGCATCGACGGGCCGCCGATATCGATATTTTCGACCGCCTCATCGAGCGCGACCCCGGGCTTACTCACCGTCTTCTCGAACGGGTAGAGGTTGACCACCACCATGTCGATCAGGCCGATGGCATTGTCCGCGAGCGTCTTCATGTGCCCGGGATTATCCCTGAGCGCGAGCAGGCCCCCGTGCACCTTCGGATGCAGGGTCTTCACTCTTCCGTCGAGCATCTCGGGAAAACCGGTATAATCGGAAACTTCCGTGACCGGGATGCCGTTCGCGGCGAGAAGCTTCGCCGTCCCTCCCGTCGAAAGTATCTGCACGCCGTATTTTTTGAGCGTCCTGCCCAATTCGACGATGCCCGATTTATCCGAAACGCTCACCAGCGCGCGCGTGACTTTGATCATGAGTAGTCTCCGGTGATCTATTTATTTGTCCTGATAACGAGGTAATCCCCGTCCTGCACCACGTACTCTTTCATCTCCAGCCGCACATGGTTCGCCGCTTTGGCCTTCGACAGGCTCCCGTCGGCGACGAGGTCTTTGTAATTGACGACCTCCGCCCGGATGAAACCGCGCTGGATATCCGAATGGATGGCGCCGGACGCTTCGTACGCGTTCATCCCGCCCTTGATCGACCAGGCGTGCGCGTCCTTATCGCCCGCGGTGAAAAAGCTGATGTGGCCGGAACGATAATACGCGTCGAAGAGGAGCGCCTTTTTATCCTCTATCTGCGCGGCCGTTGCCAGAAGGACCGGCTTAACGGTCAGGAGGGTCGCCCCTTCCAGGAACTTGCGTTCATCGTCCGACAGGGTAAGCTCGGAAAGGAAACCTTCTTTATCCAACTGCTCTTTCAGCCTCCCCAACAGGGCCTTCTCCGCGGGATCCTGACTGCGCTCAAGCCGCGTCTCCACGAATTCCATGTCCTTGATCACCAGGTCGAGCTTGGCGCCTTCAGGACAGGCGATCACGTCCGCCTCGATCAGTTTCTCCTCGGCCGCGATGATCTCCGCCTGGATGAACACCTTTTTGCCCGAAGTAAACATCTGTTTAAGCGTGTCGATGCGCGCATCGACGATGTCCGCTTTCCCGGCGGTAAAACCCTCTATCCCGAAAATTCCGATTTTCACTGGAACTCCTTTATGTTGTCTGGTTTGCTCAAAAAGCCTCAGATGCGAGACGCGACGACGAAGGCGTACTGAAAAAGAAGTACGCCGAGGAGGAGCACCCAAACCAATAAGAAGGTTTGGTGCGCGCTTGCGCGCGGCAACGACGCAGATGAGGCTTTTTCAGCAAACCCCACCTATTCTTCCGTTTCCTTGTGCTGTGCCTGATATTTCGCGATGATCGGTTGCGCGATCTTCGCGGGGGTCTGCTCATAATGCGCGAAGCGCATCGTGTAGGAACCCTTGCCCTGCGTCATCGAACGCAGGTCGCTGGCGTAGGTGAACATCTCCGACAGGGGGACGCGCGCCTTGACCACCTGGAGTTTGCCCTTCGTCTCCATGCCCATCGGCCTGCCGCGGCGCTGGTTGAGGTCGCCGGAGACCTGGCCGAGGAACTCGTCGGCCACGAACACGTCGACATCCATGATCGGCTCGAGCAGGACCGGGCCGGCGAGGGCGACCGCTTTTTTGATCGCCATCGAACCCGCCCGCTGGAAGGCCGCGTCGGAAGAATCGACGTCGTGATAGGAACCTCCGCACAGGCTCACCTTGACGTCGACCATGGGAAAACCCGCGAACACCCCCGAGGACATGGTATTGACGATCCCCTTCTCCACCGAAGGGATGAAATTCCGGGGGATCGCGCCGCCGACGACATTGTCCTCGAAAACAAAACCCGTGCCGTGCTCCAGCGGCCAGACCTCGATCCAGCAATCACCGTACTGGCCCCTGCCGCCGGATTGGTGCTTATATTTACCCTGGACCTTGATCCCGCCCCGGGAGATCGTTTCCTTGTACGGGACCTTGGGCGTGCCCAGCTCGACATCGACATTAAAACGCTTCTTGAGCCTGCCGACCATGATGTGCAGGTGCAGGTCGCCGAGGCCGGAGATGACCATCTCTTTGGTTTCCGGATCCACCTTGAAATGGAACGTGGGATCCTCCGCCATGAGCTTCTGCAGGGCCTGGGTGATCTTTTCGTCATCCTGCCGGGTCTTCGGCTTCACCGAAGCGGACATCATGCTGTCAGGGAACTCGACAGGCTTGAATACCGTCTTGGAGCCCGGCGCGCCGATCGTGTCCCCGGCATGCGTTTCCTTGAGCTTGGGGATGGCGATGATGTCGCCGCAGGAAGCGCTCTCCTGCGCGCGCTGTTCCTTGCCCTGCATCAGGAGTATCTGGCCGAACCGTTCGCTGATCTGGCGCGTGACGTTGAAGAAAGAACCGTTGGCCGCGACCTTTCCGGAAAACACCCGGGCAAGGCTCAGTTGGCCGACATACGGGTCAAAGATGCTTTTAAAAACAAACGCGGAGAATGGAGCGGTCTCGGTGGCGGAACACTCTCCCTGCGTCAATCGCACATGGGAAAACTCCAGCGGCGAGGCCAGGTCCTCTTTGATCGCTTTCAATAACTCCTCGATCCCTTTGCCCGTCGCGGCGGAACCGAAGAGGATGGGGAACACCTTGCCCGCGTCAACCGCTTTCGGCAGGCTGGCCTTGATCTCTTCCGGCGAAAGAGTTCCCTGGATAAGATATTTTTCGGTAAGCGCGTCGTCGCTTTCGGCGACGGCCTCGGCAAGTTCATCCAGGGAATCGGAGGCGAGCACGACCGCGTTCTTCGAAAGGCTGGACTTGATGTCCTTGAGCACCTTTTCCCGGTCAAAATCTTCTTTATCGGTTTTATTGACGAAGATCAGGCGCGGCATCTTCGCCTCTTCCAGCAATTCCCAGGCCTTCTCGGTGCCGATCTCGACGCCCTGCGCCCCGTCGATGACGACGATGGCGTTATCGACAGCCCTGACCGACGAAAGGACCTCGCCGTAGAAATCGGCGAATCCGGGAGCGTCGACTATCTGGATGCGCGCGCGGTCATATTCGCAATACATGAAACCCGCGTTGATCGACGACTTGCGCTCGATCTCATCCCCGTTATAGTCGCTTACCGTGTTCCCTTCGCCGACAGTCCCCTTCCGGGTCGTCTGTCCGCATTTGAAAAGCATCGCTTCGCAAAGACTTGTCTTGCCCGACTGGGCATGACCGAGCAGGATCACACTGCGTTTGTCTTTCACTTCCATCGTATTCTCCTTGCGGAAACCGCTGTTGCGAGTTTTAGATGAATGTGGCGCCTGATGCCCCGAAACCGATACAAAGAGCGAAAAAAGCCGTCGGAGAACCGCCGTCAAAGGCGGAGCCCTTCTCTAAATTATACGAAATAAACAAATACCGGTCAAGCACAAAACGGGCCGAAAAAGAGAAGCCCGCGCTCCTCTGCCGATGCGGAACCTCTTATCGCGTAAATATTTTTCTGCCTGTTAAAATAGCGCGAAAAGGGTTACCGGTGGCATGAAGGCAACAGACGGGATACGCGCGGGACACCGCGCCAAAGAGGGAGAACGGGAGGAATATCTTCCGGTCTTATTCGAGATACGTGAAGACCTTGGCCTCGTAATTCCGCAGGACATACTTCCCTTTCGCCTGGGAAAGCATGTAATTCGGGCTGACCGGGATCTTTCCGCCCCCGCCGGGAGCGTCGATCACGTAGGTCGGTATCCCGTAGCCGGAGGTATGGCCGCGCATCTTCTCGATGATGTTGATACCTGCCTCCACCGGCGTCCGGAAATGCTGGGTCCCCTTGACCAGATCGCACTGGTAGATGTAGTAGGGACGGACGCGGATCTTGAGGAGCTCGTGCATGAGTTTGCGCATCGTCGAAGGCCGGTCATTGATGCCCTTGAGCAGGACGGTCTGACTGCCCAGGGGTATGCCGGCGTCGGCGAGCATCTCGCAGGCGATGCGGGTGCGCCGCGTTATCTCTTTCGGGTGGTTGAAATGGATGCTCATCCAGACCGGCCCGTTCTTTTTGAGCGTCGTGATCAGCCCCTCGGTAATGCGCTGGGGCAGGGTCACCGGGATGCGCGTGCCGAGCCTGATGAATTCCACGTGGGGGATCGCGCGGATCTTCTTCAAAAGATCGCCGATCACCTCGTCTTCAAGCGTAAGCGGGTCGCCGCCGGAAATCAGGACGTCGCGGACCTTCTTATTGGAGCGGATGTACGCGAGCGCCGCGTCCCACCTGCCGGACGAGCTGTCGACCTGTTCTTCCTGGCCGACCAGCCTCCGCCGGGTGCAATGACGACAGTACATGGCGCAGGCCTCGGTCGCGAGCAAAAGGACTCTGTCCGGATAGCGGTGCACCAGATGCGGCGCGGGAGAATCGTGGTCCTCCCCGCAGGGATCCGACATCTCGTAGGGGCCGATCTTAAATTCGTGCGTCGTGGGAATTGCCTGCCGGCGAATGGGGCAAAACGGATCGCTGGGATCGAGCAGGGCCGCCCAATACGGGGTGATCGCCATGGAAAGACGCCCTTTGGCGACCTTGATGCCGTCTTCCTCTTCCGCGGTGAGATCGACGATCTGGCTGATCTGGTCGAGCCTGGTGATGCGGTTCTTCATCTGCCAGCGCCAATCTTCCCAGTCGAGAGGATTGATATCCCGGAAAAACGCCAACTGCTGGTAATCCCGCGCCTTTTTTTTCATCAGGCGCACAGCTTCCGCGGTCAAGCGTTGATGCTCATTCGCCAGGACATTACCCATGTGTGATGTTCCTCCTTTGACAGGCGCTTTTCAGCACGGCGTTGATCATCTCGTCGTACTTCAGCCCCGCGGCGTACACCATGATAGGAAAATTCGATTCCTTAGGATTAAGTCCGGGAAGAGGATTTATCTCCAGCACATACGGGATATTGTCTTTGCTCAGGCGGATGTCGGTCCGCGAGATGTCACAGCAGTCAAGGGCGCGGTGCGTGGCCAGCGCCGTATCCTTCACCAGCTCTTCGGTCTTCTTGTCGAGCCGAGCGGGGCAATGGAATGTCGGGGTCGTCCCCATCTCCTCGTTGCCCTGAAATTCCTTCATTTTCCATGAATAGAAAAACTCGCCGCTCTTATGGGCGGTGGAAAAATCGATCTCGAGGATCGGCAGCACGACGGTCGCCCCGTTCTCGAGGATGCCGACGGTCAGTTCCTTTCCCTCGATGAACTCCTCCACAATGACTTCCTGCCGGTACACGCTGTTGATCTCCCGCACGCGGTCATAGAGGGCCTTTTCGTCCTGCACGACGTTGGCGCGGCTGATGCCTTTAGCCGAACCTTCGCTGTTGGGCTTGACGATCAGCGGGAAACGCAGGGCGGGATCGAGCTTCTCGGTTCCCTTGGCGAAAAGCTGGAACGCCGGCGTCGGGATACCTTCCGCTTTGAGGATCTTCTTGGTGAGCGCCTTGTTCAGCGCGATGGCGAGCGAGAATGTGTTCGATCCGGTATACGGGATGCCGAGCAGGTCGAGCATCGCGGGGATCTCCGATTCGCGGAATTTCCCCCGGGTGCCTTCGGCGATATTGAAGACCATGTCGACGCGGTTATTCTTGAAATAGGAGAAAAGGTGCGGATTATCCGCCTCGACCGATTCCACGCTGTGGCCGCGGGAACGCAGGGCCGACGCGATGGCGTTGACCGTCTCCACCGAATCGAATTCGGAAAAATAGTCGGGGGGCTTGGAGACATCCTCCTTTTTAAGGTTGTACGTCAGTGCTACTTTCATTATGTCCCGCTCTTCTCGTATAATGGTAGTGTCGTTTGCGCGGCGTTCAGTTTTTTAACAGCCCGTGACGTTTCAGGGCGGTCTCCAATATCCTGCACAACATCTCGTCGTACGAGATGCCCAGGGCTTTCGAAACGAACATGAAGACGTCTTCCGTAGAAAGAGACGGGAGAGGGTTGATCTCCAGAACGTACGGATTTCCTTTCTCGTCCACGCGGAAATCTATCCGTCCGAAATCGCGGCACTCGATCGCTTTGTAGGTCTTCACGGCCAGCGCGGTAAGCTTCTTCGCGAGCGCGTCGCTGATCTTCGCCGGACAGACATACTCGACCGAGTCGTCCTTAATGTGGCCGAAGGTGTAAAATTTATCTTTCAGCTCAAGTTTACCGTCGATCTTTATCTGCACGACCGGCATGGCCTGGGGGTCATCGTTCCCGAGCACCGCGACCGTAAACTCCTCGCCGCGGATGAATTCCTCGACGAGCGCCGGCTGTTTATACGTCGTCGTGACATATTCAACCTGCTTCTTCAGCTCATCGGCATTCGCCACCCGCGAAGACTCGGAAAGCCCTTTTGAGGAACCCTCGAAACGCGGCTTCACGAAAAGCGGGAATTTCATGTGGTCAAAGCCATCCAGTTTCTCGCCCGGTTTTACCTCAAAAAAACGCGGGGTAGGGATACTGTCGGCGAGGAATATCTTCTTCGCCATGACCTTGTCGAGCGATACGGCGAGGCTCAACCCATCAGCGCCGACAAACGGCATCCCGGCCATTTCCAGGAGCATCGGCACCTGCGATTCGCGGTTCCTGCCGAACGCCCCCTCGGAAATATTAAATACGATGTCGACCCCCAGCTTGTCGATATTCTCGATCAGCCGGTATACGTTCCCGATCTTCTTGACCTCGTATCCTTTGGAGGCAAACGCCTGAGCAATGATATCGATGGTGGCGGGATGATCGAATTCCGCGTTGGCGTCCGCGGGATCGTCCTTCTTGAATTCGTAATCCGTCTTGAGGTCGTACGTCAGTCCTACCTTCATATGCTCCTAGAAGCTAAAAAGGCCCCTTGTTTCAGAGCCTTTTACATGCGGGTCGAAATGTTCACGTGTGTGTTTCCGCCTCCTGCAATTTACCCTGCGCGTATCACTCCAAATCATCTAAATTTTGCCATAACGTGCGCTTTTGTCAAGGGATTTCTCTCGTCGAAAAACGCGCTTTTCGCGATAATTCTTTTCAGCTAAGCTCTATCTCGCCCCAACTGGCGAGCGTATTCCCCAGGATGACGAGCGCCCCCCTGACGCCGCGGACCGAACGGGCAAACCCGATCGCGCCCGCCAGGTCTTTTTTCGCCTTAACCCGATTGCCTACAGCGGTGGCGCAGGCATCGGCCAGGAGCGCGTCGGCGGCAACGATCGTCACGCTGTCGGCTTTCCCGAAACTCAGGGAATGGCCGACCGTCCCTGACGACGTGCATACGCCCCGCGGCATTTCCCCGGGCGCGAACGACAACGACAGCGCGCGGGAGAAACGCGAACGGCCCGCGTAAAGGCCTACCGTGATTTTCTTCCGGGCCTTGAGGAAGATGTCCCCGCCGTTCTCAATGATCACGGTCCCGCACCCCTGTTTCAGCAGGTCCTTGCCGAGAAACTGCGCGATCGCCCCCGCCACCGCCGCCATCGGCCCCACACCGGCTTTACGGCTCTGCGCGGCCATCGCGCGGACGATAGCCGGCGCGCCGGCCTCCACGGGAATGGGGGAAAGGCTGGAGAGGAACAGCGGTTCCTTGTAATTGATATAGTCCTCTATCTGGCCGCGGTAAACCCGGACCCGTTCCCGGCAAAACCGCCCGTCGACCGGCCGGTCGGTAAGGATATGCAGGTCGGTCTCCTGTACGCACAGGCGCGCCTCGTGCAAGGCGTCCGGACAAACCCATTCGCGATAGAATCTCTTCTGGTATTTTTTCGACTTCATCAGGCGGGAACTTCTATGCCGCAGTGCGCGAGGTCCTTGACGAGTTGTTCGTATCCGGTGTACACATAGGCGCGGAACCCCATATTGCGCGCTTTGTCGATGAGCTCCGGCCGGTCGTCGGTATAAAACGTCTCGCCCGGCCTGGCGTTGAGCGCCTTCAGCGCCAGCGAATAGATGCGCGGATCGGGTTTCATGCACCCGAGCTCGCAGGAGGCGAGGACCTGATGGAAGGCGTCGAATATCGGATACTTCTCCCGGATGTATTCCAGGTGCAGGGCGTTCACGTTGGACAGGATCGCGAGGGTATAGCGCGCTTTCAGCCCCCGGGCAAGCTCGCACACCGCGCGGTTCTGATCGGTAATGAAGAATATCCCGTTCCAGACCGGCACGAATTCCTCGTACCGCATCTTCAGCCGGAGCCGGCTCCGTATCTTTCCGTAAAACGCCTTCGGCTCGACCTTCCCTTCTTCGAACATGCGGGTCAGTTTCGAATCGAAGAACATCGTATACATCTGTTCCGGCGTCTTTTTCGTCTGCGCGGTAAGCTGTTGGGCGGCCCGGAGGTGGTCGAAATCGATCAACACCTTCCCGAGGTCGAAAATGATCGTGGTGATCTTCTTATCTGCCATAAGTCCTGTCGGTTGAAAAAGGGGACAGACACCTTTTTCCTGCACGGGAGCGCACTGAGAAAGGTGTCTGTCCCATTTTAGTTATTCTTCCCGCGGGTTTTCTTGAAAAGGTCGAGGAAGCGGTCCTCGTATTCCTTGTAGACGCTCCATTTATCCAGCTCGGCCTTCAACTCGTTGGCCTTGGAAAGGTCGTTTTTAGCCTGGGCGAACAGTTTCTCAATGCGGTCTTTGATCGAGACCGGCAGTTTGGTCAGCTGGCTGAGCGATTTCTTGATCTTCTCGATCTCGTCCTCTCCGATCGGCCCCGGGGTCGGCCCCATCTTAAGGTAATCGAGCAATCCGTTGATCTGGGTATCGACCGCCTCCGCCTGTTCCAGAAGCTCGGCGAAATCGATCTTCAGCGCAAGGATGCCGGCCAACGCTTTCAGGACGGCGTAGGACGCTTTGGGATTCTCGATCTGGATGGTATATAACGGGATCTCGCCGAGAAGGCAGAAACCGTCGAACCCCTCCCGGTGCGCGAGGCCGAGGAAAAGGCCGTTAAGGCCGCTGATCTGCCCCGAGCTCAGTAATTGCATGCCGTGTTTCTTGAGCTGTTCCAGGAGTTCTTTCGTCGTGGCGGTATACCATACCGCGGGCGCCTGGGCATGTTCCATCGGCTGAGGCATCGCGGCGAAACTGATCACCTGCTTGACCTTGAACATCCGGGCCAGGCTGACCAGCCGGGCGCAATATTCTTCCGCCTTGGACGCGTCAGGCTGGGCATCCGCCAGGACGATGATCAGGTCGCGCCCGGCTTCTTTGTCTTTCATGAAATACAGCCGCGTGACCGGGAGCTCCGGCATATCGATCAAACCGTCCTGGATGACGCTTTCTATCGGATAGAAAAATCCGTCCGACGGTATCTCGCCCAGCTCCTCCGCGGGCAATTTTTCCAGGAGATAGGAAACGGCGCGGTGAGCCACCTCTCCCATCCCGGGCCAGGCGACGATCATATGGCAATTCTTTAATTTGGGTTTCCGGTAAAGTTTTATCTCATCCATCGCGAACCCCTTTTCTTTAAGATCCGAATGAAAATGTTTTCAGGAACTCCTCAAGCGCGCCGGCGCCTTTCCAGAGATTATCCGCCGCTACATACTCGTCGGCGATATGACAGCATCCGGTGGTGCCGAACCCGGTGGCCACGGACGGGATGCCGAGCCGCTGGAAAAACGAGATGACTGTCGCCCCTTCGGAACCGCTGATGACCGGCCGCAACCCGCGCGCTTCCATCGACTTTTTCAGGGACACCACCAGGCGATGCGTATCGCTGATGACATACGGTTGCTGTACGCCGTCGACCACTATCTCAAAATCTTTTGCGAAACGCCGCGCGGTCGTTTTGAGCATGCGCACCAGCGCCCCCGCGCGCATCCCGGGGAGGAAACGAAAATCGAGCTCGACTTCGCACCAGTCCGCCACGACGTTGACCTTATCGCCCCCGCGGATCACCCCGATATTGACGGTAGCGGGATGCAGGTACCGGTTGCGCGGCCCGGATAACTTCCGCTCCTTCAGCGCGCAGACGATCCGCGCCGCGGCATCGATGGCGTTGACGCCCAGCCAGGGATACGCGCCGTGCGCGCGTTTTCCCCTGACCTTCAGCGTGACATGCAGCAGGCCTTTCTGCGCCGCGATGATCTCGAAATCCTCGCAATCCAGCACGATCGCCGCGTCGGCGCGAAGCGCGCCTTTGGCCAGCAACGGCTCCAACCCGAGGCGGGACCCGCTTTCTTCATCGGCCGTCGCCGCGAACACCAGGGTATACCCCAGTTTCACGCGCTCTTCGGCCAGGCTGTTCATCGCCTCCAGACAACAGGCGAGGTTTCCTTTGCAATCGGTCGCGCCGAGCCCATACAAGCGCCCCTTGACGAGCGTCGCCGAGAACGGGTCGTGTTTCCACCCTTTGCCCGCCGGCACCGTATCCAGATGCGGCGTGATGAGCAGGCTTTTCGCGCCCGTCCCCTTCACCCGGCACAGCACATTGGTCCTGTTTTTCCCGTATGCGATGAATTCGGGCGTATGCCCCATGGCCCGCAGGCGCGCCCCCACAAAACGCGCGACTGCCGCCTCGTTGCCCGGAGGGTTCTGCGAATCGATAGCGATGAGTTCCCGCGTCAAATTGAGCAGGCGTCGGCGATTGATCATAGGGGTATTATAACAGAACGCCGGTAAAAGAAAAGGGCGGTTTGCCGGTGTTCAGCGGGCACCCCTCACAGCGCGGCCGGGTCTTGTGGCAATAGTCCTTCCCCAGCCGCACGATCAACGCGTGATACTCGTTGAACAACCGCGCGTCGGATCCCAGCGCCCCGGTGAATACGGACTGGACCCGCGCGTAATCGCTGTCCGCGGGGAAAAACCCGTGGCGCGAGAAGATCCGTTTCGTGTACGCGTCCACCACGAACACCGGTTTGCCGAGCGCGTAAAGCAGGATCGAATCCGCGGTCTCTTCGCCGATCCCGTTGACCGCGAGCAGGCGGGCGCGCAGACATGACGCCTCCGCCCGGGCCATCCGCGAGACACTGCCGCCGAACTCATCCAGATAAAAACGGGTATAGTTCCTGAGCCGGGCCGCCTTGATATTATAATACCCGGCGGGACGGATCAACGCGGCGAGCCGCGGCTGGCGGAGGCGATACAGCGCGGCGGGCGAAAGGCGCCCCTTTTCCCTCAGGCGGATAATGGCTTTCTCGACATTCCCCCAGCTGGTATTCTGGGTAAGGATCGCCCCGACCATCACCTCGAAAGGGCTCCGTCCCGGCCACCAGTACTGGGGGCCGAAACGGGCATAGAGTTTTTTGTAGACGGCGCGCAGGGGATGTTCCATCCGTGACAACGGGGCTATTCCTTCAACTGCAGGGGATTGAAATGATAATACGCGAAGATGGTATACGCGGTGCCGGATACCGAGCCGGTAAGTTTGCCTTTCGGCGTCGTCCAGCCATGGCCGGTATCGACGGAATCGAGGCTGGCGTACGGAAGACAGCCTTCGCCCTGCCCCGACGGGGACGGGCTGGAGATGATCATGTTGCAAAGCTGGTTGAGATATTCGTCCGCCCGCTCCTCATAACTGACCGCCTTTGCCGCCATCGACTGGCCGTGATAATAATCCGCCATCATCGTCAGCGAGACGATCATCTGGGCGGTCCATTCCGACGAAACAACGCCGCCGCGCGCCACATGGCGCTGGGGAGCGAAATCAAACCCCTTGATCCGCACCACCTGGCCGTCAAGCCGGGTATACGGCACCTCCACCACGCAGTTCTGCTCGGCGAACTCGACGATCTTCTCCGGGTTCATCCCCACTTCGGCGAGCTTGCGCGGCCCCACCGCGGCGATGGACCAGGCGTACGTATCGGTGGCGATGGTCGAATCGCCCTTGCCCCGGGCGATCGGGATATCCATCTTATCGTACGTGTGGTTCAACAACCAGATCAGGGAGGTATCGCGCGCGGACGCGTACTCCGCTTTCCCGGTCAGGGTACTGAGCATATCGAAGAACGCGTAGGCGTCGAGATTGTGCTCGGTCGCGTACCACTCCACGTCCGGGCCCCCGCGGATGCCGCCGTCTTTGTCCTGTTTCTGCAGGGCGATGATCCCCGCGGCGATCTCCTCCGCGACGCGCGTATACCGGTTGTCTTTTGTGCGGAACGCGTACTGGCAGATACCCAGCCCGATCCAGATGTTCGGCCCGGCGTGGACGACATATTCCGCCGGCTGGCTGTCGGTCGTGTAATAGGCGTTGAAGAAAAGGTCGTCCCGGCGCTTGGCCTTCTTGGCGTAGAAATCAAGCACCTTGCGCGCCCGCTCGAAATCGGAAAAATTAAGGTATACCATCAGGGCGAGCGACTGGTCATAACTGAACGCCCAGTTGGTCAGGTCGTTGTCCCCCTCAAAACTTCCCACCAGCCCGTTGCGCGCGTTCTGATGCACCGCCAGCCACCGGTACATCTTGTCGATGTTGGCCTTCTCCAGCACCGACTTCTGCGGGGCGAGGCGCAGGAGTTCCTCGGTCACCGTCGTTTCCTTGTGCTGAAGGGCCAGGAGCTGTTCCTGGAATCCCGCTTTTTCCTGGCCGAGTTTCCCGAGCGCGGTGTTCAATTCCTTGATCCGTTCGTTTGATTTAAGCTCTTCCTGCTTGAATTTCTCCCCCAGTTTCGTTTTTTCGTCGTCAAGCGAAGCGATCCGGGCCTCCAGCGCGCCGATCTTCAGCTGGAGATCCCCTTTTTCGTGGCTGATCTGCTTGATCTTGTCCTTGGCCACGCCCGACTCCTGGAGGATATCGATGAATTGCTGTACCAGGGCCTTGTTGCTTTTGATGAGGATATAATTAAGGTATGAATTATACGCGAGCACGCCTCCCAGCAGGAGGAACGCGGCGCAGATCACGACCGGCGCGGTCTTTTTGAAGCCGACATACCCCATGATCCGTTTCAGCCCGGCCGGCTCGATCATATCATAGGTAAGCCCCACCGCGTATCGTTCGGCGTCATCGGCGTTTGCTTTGGACCAGGCGATCCGCGCCGTGGCGTTCACCGGCGGACGGTACAACGGCATGCGGATCTGCAGGGTAAGACGCACCTCGTTCCCCTGCAGGAGCTGCCACGCCGCCGCGTCGAGCGTATGCAAATCAAGCAGGATGCCGCCGCGGCTGACGTTATGCGTGAACCCCTGGATCCAGCCCGAACGCGGTTCCCCCTCAGGCCCGGTGATCTTGAAACGTACGGGGAACACCGAATCAAGACGCGTGTATCTCCTGCGGTTCTGTTCGTTCGACTGCCCGCTCATGCCGTCCCTTCCCGCTGTGACGCCATTCCCGGTTCCTCAAGGCTGAGGATCCCCTCGAGCCGGAACGTGCGTTCAGCCGCCTTCAGACTGCAGAAACCCGTAAAATATGTCCGCTCCCCGTCAACCGTGATCTCCCGAGGAAGCACTTCCCGCTCGGTCACTGCGGAATCCGACCGGGAAAAATATCTGATCCTGATCCGCGAACCGAGCTCTATCGCCCGCCGTATCTGGCCGAGCTTCGCCTTCCGCTTCCGGTCGAACGCGCCGCATCCCCGGCCAAAAAGACAGACGAGGTCGTCCAAAGAAACGACCGCCTTCTCCCTCAGGCGCGCCGAAAGATTCCGGTACACATCGAGCGTGAGCTCCACGTCGGAAAGCGCGCGATGCGCCTGCCCTTTGCCGATCCCCAGGCTCTGGGCAACGAACCACAGCGCGTACCGTTCGAGGGAAAGCAGTTGGCGCGCCATAGAAAGCACATCGATGACTTCCACCTCCTCCGGGAATTCCATGCCCGCGAGGCGGTATTCCGCCGCCAGGAACCCCATATCGAACGGCGCGTTGTACGAACACAGGCACCCGCCGCGGATAAACTCCGCGAACCGGGGCAGAACCTCGGCCATGCGGGGTTTTCCGGACAGCATTTCGTCCGATATGCCGTTGACCCGGAACGCGCCGTAAGGGACCGGGCGCTGGGGATTCACCAGCTCCTGAAAAACCCCCACCCGGGTATCGCCGCGCACACGCACGCCGGCCAATTCGATGACACGGTCGCCGGACAACGGATCGAGCCCCGTCGTCTCGGTATCGAAAATTATCAGATCCCTCTCACCCATATCTTCACGCCTCATCCGCGCGATTGATAATATATGCCGCCGCCAGTTTCCGGGGGCGGTACGACATCTTCACCCTTTTCAGGTTGTCCAGCCCCGAGTCGTCCATCGCGTTCACGAAACAAAATCCCTCGTGGCGCGCGCAGAATTCCCGGAAGATGAACTGACTCAATCCTTTTATTCCCAGATCCGCGGTCTCAAACAACACGCACAGCGTGTCGTCGTTCATCCGGCAACCGAGCGTGAACGCCCGTATCGCCCCGCCCACCTGCACCACCAGCCCCGTCATATCAAGAGAACTGAAGTCATCCAGGATGACCTCCAGGCTGTTCAGGCTGTCGGAAAGCATTCCCCGGTATACCGGCTCAGGGGTAGTTTCGCCCCTGCCCCGCATCCATTCCTTGTACAGGGAAAGGCATTCTTCCTTGTGCGCCGGCAGGTACGGCCCGCAGGAGAACCGGTTTGCCCGGATGAAACGGTTGACCGCCGCCCGCTTGGCCTTCAATGGATCGCCCCGAAGCGCCGCCAGCGCCGGACGCGAATAGATGAAATCGTGTGATTTAAGCGCGTGCGGGTATCCGAGCGCGGTGAATCCTTCCACATCATCTTCTTCCGCGTTCTCTATCCGCGATATCCGCCGGTTCTTGTTGACCGCATCCATGATCCCGAAACACGGCTCGATCACTGCGGGATCGGGGGGGATGCCCAGCGGAGGAAGATAGAGAAAACAGCCCATGGCATCCTGAAAGAAAACGCACAGTGCGCCTTTGAGTATGCCCCAGCGGATGGTAAAGAGCTTTTTCCAGCAATAGATGTTCGGGAAAGAATACTGCGCCAGTTCATGGCGCCGTTTTCCTAAATAGCGGTCGAAAACAGCCTTATCGCCCAACGCCAGGGGTTTAAGCTCCACGGCTTCTTAGACCTCCAGCTCCGCGATATCCCGGCATTCCGGATAGGCCTGAAAGATCGCGGGCTCGCGCCGGAGCAGTTCCCGGCAATCCGTCATCAGCCACTGTCTCAGCCGCTCCGCGTACGCTTTGAATTCCTCGTCTTTACCGTGTTCCGCCGCGAATGGACAATTATCGTCGACCGAAAGGAACCGGCGCGAATCCCTCGTGTTGAGGAGGAACGGATAGAGGCGGCACTCGAACGGACGCGCCCCGTATACCCCGCAGGCATTGGAGTCCACAGCGAGATGCCTGCACCGGTACGCGGAACCTTCCCCCGGAAGACAGGGAACGACGCCGCAATCCCCCAACACCTTCTTCTCGTCCGCCGTCAGATACGGCAACCACGGCCCCTGGTCGCGGCTGAACCTGCAGCAATACCTGCAGTTCAAACAGTATCCGGCGGGAATTATCTGTTCCATTGCGCCCGTCATCCCTTTCCCCTCCTACTTAACAACGCTCCCGGGCTTCACTTCCCGGTGAGGGGTGAGGATCGATATCCCGTTCTCATCCGACGCGGCAAGGATCATGCCCTGGCTTTCCTCGCCCCTGAGCACGGCAGGCTCAAGATTGTCCACAACCACGACTTCTTTGCCGATCAGCTCTTCAATAGTATAACTCTTGCGGATGCCCGCGACAACCTGCTTCGTCCTGCCTTCTTCCAGCTCGAGGACAAGGACATACAACCGGTCGGCATTGGGATGTTCCCGCGCCTCTTTGATCCGCGCGACCCGCAACTCAAGTTTCTTAAAATCTTCGTAGGTGATCATGCACGCCTCCTAAAAATGTCTGAATGGGGTGGAACGGGGGGAATTACTGCTTGCGCCTGTCTTTCACGAACACCGACCCGCCGATCGATTTGGCGTATTTCTTGAGCTCGGCGGACACCGCGCTGATCTCGCCGACATGCGTAAACTTGCGATACTCGTTCGTCACGATGCCGATCGACACGCTCAACAGCGGCACCTGAGACATCTCGCCGCCGCGGTTCTTGGCGATCATGTATCCGCGTTTACGGTCTTCCTCATCGAAATACATCAACACGGTCCTGTCGAACTCGTCGACCACGAACTTGGCCACGTCCTCCGCCTTATCCGGCGTGGATATGTAGATAAAATCGTCCCCGCCGATATGGCCGAGGAAATCGGGCGCGTTGCCGAGTTTCTCCAGCGCCTGGATGGCGATCTGGCCGGTCTGAAAGATAACCTGATCGCCCGCCTCGAACCCGTAGCGGTCGTTGAACTCTTTGAACTTATTCAGGTCAAGATACCCTACCGCGAAGGGTTCCGCCTTATGGATCCGCGCCTCGAGCTCCTTGAGAACCGAGATATTGCCGGGCAGTTTGGTCAGCGGGTTGGCGTCGAGATCGCGGGTCACGCGCACCAGCGACGCCTTGACACGCGCGAGGAATTCCGCGGGTTCGAAAGGCTTTTCCACGTAATCGTCGGCGCCGGCATAGATCCCTTTGATCTTCGCCATGGGATCTTTGTCGGGCATAAGCAGGATGATGCTCAGATGGCGCAGGTTATATTTGCCGCGGATATACTTGCAGATCTCGGTGCCTTTTATCGGCGGGGCATTATAGTCGCAGAGGACGAGCGTGAAGATAGACCCGTTCAGGATGGCGCTCGCTTCCTCAAAGCTGGAAGCGGCCTTGACCAGGTATCCTTCGCCGGTCAACAACGCGTTGAGGAATTCCCGCTCTTCCGGCGACGCGACAATAATGATGATATCGCCTTCCGAAGGGGTCATGCGACGTCGCCTTTCTGTACCGCCTCCAGGAGCCCCTTGCAGGCGTTCTGGATATATTCAACCGCCTCATGGTTCAGCACCAGGTAGAACGATCCCCTGATATTCTCATTCGGCTCGTCAAAAAGGGCCTCGGCGACCAGCACGCATTCATCCTTGTCGTGCTGCCCCATGGTCATCTTGATGATCTGCTGGATCGAACCGCTGACCAGCGTCGGGATGGAGATGATGACGATGGTCTTGAGGATCATGCTCAGCGCGCCGACATACGAGGAAATGATCACGTTGCCGACTTCCTTGATCACCGACAAACCCATCTCGGTGAACACCGAACCGCGGTTTTCGTCGAAATGCTGGGGAAAACACGAATCGATAAGCTTGAACGCGCTTTTTTCCTCCAGGACAAAAAGGATCTCTCCTTTGAGGCCGCTGAGGATATTGCAGGAAACGCAGGTGACCAACTGGTTGGTGGACAGGCGGTTGAACATCTTTTCGGCGGAAATGATCTCCAGGGAGGGGAACTGGACGTTGATCTTCCTTCCCAGGATCTCGGAAAGCGCGATACTGCCGTGACCGACCGCGATAGAGCCCACTTCCCGAAGGATATCCATCTCGTCTTTCATAGGTTCTCCTTTACCTCACCACGTGTATAAATCCAGATAATAACGTAACATATCCGCTCTCGCTACGCAAGGTTTTTCAAAGCATGGCGCGCGAAAGGGCTCCGGGAAGCTGAAAAAGGGGGAAGCGGGAAATACTGGCGGTTTCCCGGGATTGAAACTACATGGAGAAAAACGGGGTCGACGAGATTTGAACTCGCGATCTTCGCCGTGACAGGGCGACGTGTTAAACCAGGCTACACCACGACCCCATGTAGAGTACTAAATTGTAGCGTAAAGACGCCTTTTTTGCAAGGCAAAATTAATATGGGCGGTAGAGGACTCGGACCCCTGACCTTCTCTGTGTAAGAGAGACGTTCTAACCAGCTGAACTAACCGCCCGGGCTTAGTGCAATTCCTTAATAATATCTTCCGCCGCCTGGCGCGGATTGGCGGCTTCCAGAACGGGCCTGCCCACCACGATAAAATTCGCCCCGGCCTGTTTCGCGGCTACCGGCGTAGCCACCCGTTTCTGGTCACCTTTGTCGGCTCCCGCGGGACGGATGCCGGGATTGACGATCACAAAATAGTTCCCGAGCTCCGCGCGCACCGCGGCGGTCTCCTGGACGGAACAAACGATCCCGTCGATGCCCGCTTCTTGAGCCTGACGGGCCCTCTGCATGACCAGCTCCCCCGTATCCGCTCCGGCGGCGCCGCTCGTCAACACGGTCACCCCGACGATCAACGGTTGCTGTTCCATGCCGAGCGCCGTAGCGCGTGTCCGCGCGCCACGCACGGCTTCTTTCATCATCTCAACGCCGCCCGCGGCATGCACGGTCATCATGAAGATATCCGGAGAAACCGCCGCCGCCGCGGCGTTGCGGACGGTATTGGGTATATCGTGAAATTTCAGGTCGAGGAATACCTTCGCGCCGCTTCTCGCGACCGCCCGCACCGCCTCGGGGCCGTACGCGGTGAACAACTGACTGCCGATCTTGAATAATTTCACCGTGGGAAAAAGCTTCTTTACCAGCTCTTCCGCCTTTTCCAGCGTATCCACATCCAACGCGACGATCAGCTCAGTCTTCATATCCTCAGGCTCCCGCGCAGTTCAGCCAGATCCCGCATCCGGTTCGCTTTTACATAATCCTCAATGCCTTTTTTGATCTTCGCGCAGGCCCCGGGATCGATGAAATTAACCGTCCCCGCGCAAACGACGCTTGCCCCGCAGATGATGAATTCCAGGGCATCGTGGGCGTCGACAATCCCGCCCATGGCGACGATCGGTATCCTGACCTTCTGAAAGACCTCGTACGTCATCCGCACCGCAACCGGGCGTATCGCCGGGCCGCTCAATCCGCCGACCACGTTCGCCAGCTTCGGCCTGCGGGTATTGATATCCACGCTCAACCCGGAAAGGGTGTTGATCAGGCTCACCGCGTCCGCACCCGCCTCCTCGACCGCCACGGCGATCTCGCCGATATCGGTAACATTCGGGGAAAGCTTGGCGATCACGGGTTTGGCTGTCGCTTTGCGCACGGCGCGAACCACGGCCGCGGACAATCCGGGATCCTGCGATATCAGCTTGCATTTCCCTTTGCCGCTGACATTGGGACAGGAAATGTTGATCTCCACCGCGCTGATCTCCGGGCGGCTATCGGCCTTTTCCGCCAATTCCACGAATTCCCCGATGGCGCCTTCGGACGCGATGCTCAGGATGACCGGGATCCCGGCCTTCTTCAGGAACGGCAGTTTATCCGTGATGAACGAATCAATGCCGGGATTCGCCAGTCCGATCGAATTGAGCATGCCCGCGGGGGTCTCGCAGGTCCGCGGGGGAGGATTGCCTTTGCGGGGATGAACCGTCACTGTCTTGGTGACGATAGCGCCGAGGCCGCGCAGGTCGAGAAAATCCTTGAATTCCTCCGCGTACCCGAATGTCCCCGAAGCGACGGAAACCGGGTTCTTGAGCGTAAGCTTTCCTATGGAGACGCGCAGATCGGGTTTCATATCCCTACCAGATTATCTCGCCGGCGGAAAACACCGGCCCGTCATGACATACCCGTTTATATCCGGAAATTGTATTGACCACGCACCCGAGACAGGCGCCGATCCCGCAGGCCATGTGCTCTTCCAGCGACACCTGCGCGGGGACTCCGCGGGCGCGGGATATCCCGCAGACCTCTTTGAGCATCGGCCGCGGCCCGCAGGCGAAAATAATACAGTCTTTCTCTTTATCCAAAAGCTGTTCCAGCAGGCGCGTGACAAATCCGTGATACCCCCGGGAGCCGTCATCGGTGGCGATACGCGGCGCGCAGCCCAGCCTGCCGAATTCAGCGGCGCAGCGCGCGTGCTCTTTCGACCGGCCGCCGATAAGGACGAGCGGGCGTAGCTTTACCATTTTCTCCGCCAGGAACCGTAGCGGGGCAACGCCCATCCCTCCCGCGACCAGCACGGGCCGGCGGCGGCCAAGGCCGGAAAGGTCAAATCCGTTACCGAGCGGGCCGATGATCCCGACCTCCTCGCCCGGCTGTTTCCGGGAAAGCTCCGCGGTGAATTTCCCGACTATCTCGTAGAGGATCTCCACCGTATCCCCGGAAACCCGGTGGACGCCGAACGGCCGGCGCAGGATACGCGTCCCCGCTCCGGGGACGTCGACCATGATGAACTGGCCGGGAACCGCGCTCCGCGCCAGCGGTTTATGCGTGAACGCGAGCCGGAAACAGTCGCGGCCCGCGCTCCGGTTAGAGATCAGTTTTACCGTTGCCTGAAATTTTCGCATAGTGAGCCGATAAATGGAGCGTCACCAGAATGAAAAATAAAATTACCGACATAAATACCACGAGGCTCGGCAAGACGCCCCGCCAGCCGATCATGGTCACCTCTTCCCACGACTCGACCAGCATCACCGCGGCCAGCACCGCCAGGATGCCGGGCAGTTCCCGCGCGAACCATTCCATCCGTAGCGGCAGGAAATTGCGGGGATCGCGCGTCAAAATGGTCTTCAGGGACGGGATGATCCGCGGCACGGTGCGGGTATATTCGGCATACGGCGCGCCGAAGAATTTCGTCAGCGCGGCCTCTTCCTTGCGGAAGAGGTACAGGTACCGGAAAAAGAAACCCCCGAGAAAAAGCGCCAGCGCCCACAACTGTCCGACGGCAAACACGATCCCCGTCCCGATAAGGACGATCCCCAGGTACATCGGATTGCGGACAAGCGCGTACGGGCCGTCCGTGACCAGCGCATTCCCGTTATCCGAACGCTCGGCCTTATATCCCCGTGCGGAAGCGCGCAACATCTGGCCCAGAAGGATCAGCATTATCCCGGAGATCTCGAAGATGGCGTCAAGCGCGCCCGCCGTCCGCCTGATCAGCAGGTACGGGAATACCGCGCAAACACACAAAGCGAAAGCTATTGTCCAGCCATTAACACGAATGCGGTTTTTCATATCATCTCTGACAGACCGGGCAGTAATACGTTCCTCTACCGCCCATCACGGTACGTTGCACCGTCCCTTTGCACCCGACGCACGACTTTCCTTCCCTGCCGTACACCTTGAGCTGAGGGACGTAATTCCCCTGTTGTCCCGATAACTGCACGTAATTATCCACCGACGACCCTTTGAGGCGCACCGCCGCGGACAGGATATCCCGCATTGCCCGGAACAACCGGCCCTTTTCCTCGCCGGAAAGGCTTGCCGCGGAACGGCCGGGAGCGATGCCGCCGGCGAAAAGCATCTCCGCGGCATACAGATTGCCGATGCCCGCGATGAATGTCTGATCCAGCAACAACGCTTTGATCTTTGTTTTCTTCCCGGCGAGCATGGCGATGAACTGTTCCCGGGTGATCTCGAACGGATCAGGCCCCAGCTCTTTGACGAACTTCAGCGTATCCCAGTCGGCGCGCAAGCGCAACTCGGCGAACAAGCGATTGTCGTTGAAATCAAGCAGGGAACCGTCCGAAAAACGGAAGCTTACCCTGCTCGTTTTCCCCGCTCCCGGGTACACGAACTGCCCGGTCATCTTGAGATGGGCGCAGAGGAACCGGCCGCCGGAAAGCTCCACGATCAGCAGTTTCCCTTTACGCAACACGCCGGTTATCGCGCGCCCCTCAAGCCCTTTGGCGAATTCCCGCGGGGAAGGCTCGCGGATGACGCGCGGATTATGGATATCCACCGCGCTGATCGTTTTGCCGACCAGCGTCTTTTCCATCCCCCGCCTGATCGTCTCTACTTCGGGCAATTCCGGCATCGGCGCCTACTTCGTTCCCACGCTTTTGACCCAGACCTCCCGCTCGCGCGGGCCGTCGCTTTCACACAGATAAATACCCTGCCATGTCCCCAGGCAAAGCCGCCCTTTCTCGACGATAACCGCCACCTCGGGGCCGAAAAGGGATGATTTTATATGGCTGTCTGAATTGCCTTCGGCATGGCTGTAATCCCCGCTCTCGGGGATAAGCCCGTTGAGCGCGGCGACCATGTCTTTCCTGACGGAAGGGTCCGCGTTCTCGTTGATCGTCAACCCGGCGGTAGTATGCGGACAGAACACCACGCAGATCCCGTCATCCAGCCCGGCCCCGGACACCGCCGCCTGCACATGGCCGGTGATCTCCACCATCTCCGCCCGGCGCGCCGTAGAAATCCGGAACTTATCCATTCCGCGCCTTTCGCGCGCGCACCCCGGAAGCATGGTATTCCTGCAGGGACTTGACCTCGAGATCCTTCTTGATCAACGTCTCGATCGCGTTGACCGTCGCCTGGGCGCCGGAGATCGTCGTCGTATACGGTATGTTATACTGCACCACGGCAGACCTGATCCTGAGCTCGTCCTGACGCGGGATGCGCCCTGAAGGAGTATTGATCACCATCTGGATCTTCCCGTCCTTCATCAGGTCGAGCACGTTGGGCCTTCCTTCGGACAGCCGGGGAAGTATCCTGACCGGGATGCCGTTCTTTTCCAGCGCCGCCGCGGTACCCGATGTCGAAACGATATTGAAACCGAGGTCTTTGAGCCGCTTGGCCAGAAAAAGTACGGCGCGCTTATCCCGGTCGCGGACCGAAACGAACACGTTGCCTTTGCGGGGGAAATGCTGGCCCGCGGCGATCTGGCTCTTGATGAATGCCCGACTGAAATCCTTGTCGATCCCCATGACCTCGCCCGTCGATCTCATCTCGGGGCCGAGGATAACGTCCACGCCGGGGAAACGGCTGAAGGGGAAAACCGATTCTTTCACCGAAACATGGCGCGGGGTTCTTTCTTCCGTGAATCCCAGTTCCTTCAATTTCCTGCCCAGCATGACTTTTGTCGCCAGGTTCGCCAGCGGGGCGCCGATCGCCTTGGAAACGAACGGCGCGGTGCGCGAGGCGCGCGGGTTGACTTCCAGCACATATACTTTATCGTCCTTGACCGCGTACTGCACGTTCATCAAGCCGATGACATTCAGTTCCCGCGCCATCTTACAGGTAGCCGTGCGTATCGCGTCGAGGATCTCGCGGGAAAGGGTGAACGGCGGGAGCGCCATCGCGGAATCGCCGGAATGGATCCCGGCCTCCTCGATATGCTCCATGATCCCCCCGATGATGAAATCGGTCCCGTCGCCGATAAGGTCGACGTCCACCTCGATGGCGTCCTCAAGGAACTTGTCGATGAGGATCGGGTGCTCGCCGGACACCCTGGCCGCGGCGAGGATAAAGCCTTCGAGGGTGCTTTCGTCGTAGACGATCTCCATCGCCCTGCCGCCGAGCACGTACGAAGGACGGACCAGCACGGGATAGCCGATCTTCTGCGCCACCTCTTTGGCTTCCTCGAATTTGAACGCCGTGCCGTTGGCCGGCTGGAGCAGGCCGAGCTTATCCAGCATTTTTTTGAATTTTTCCCGGTCCTCGGCCACATCAATGCTCTCCGCGCAGGTGCCCATGATGTTGACGCCGGCCTTGCGCAGCGGCACCGCCAGGTTCAGCGGCGTCTGCCCGCCGAACTGCACGATAACCCCGTACGGTTTCTCATACTCCACGATGTTCATGATATCCTCGAACGTCAGCGGCTCAAAATACAGCCGGTCGGAGGTATCGTAATCAGTGGAGACCGTTTCCGGGTTACAGTTGACCATGATGCTTTCCCACCCCTCTTCGCGCAACGCGAACGCGGCGTGGCAACAGCAGTAATCGAATTCGATGCCCTGGCCGATGCGGTTAGGCCCGCCGCCCAGGATCATTACTTTTTTCTTTTTTGCTTTCTGGATGTTGACCATAAGACCTTCGGGATTATTGTTGGTTTATTTTTGATGATCCGCTCCGTCTGCGCTACCGCTTCATCGACAGTGCGCGCGCGGATCACTCCTTTGATATTCCATGAGCCCAGGCTGATCACCGGGACCCCGAATTGCAGGCAATAGGCGATCTCCGACAGCGTCCCGGGCCCTCCGGGCAAAGCGATCACGACATCGCCGCTGGCAACCACCAGGACATTCCTGGCCAACCCCATTCCGGTAGGAATAACAATATCGATAAAAGGATTCGCGTCTCTTTTATCATAACTCGGTATAACACCTATGGTTATGCCGCCTCCGGCCTGAAAACCGGCACATACCGCCCTCATGGTGCCTTCCAGCCCCCCAGAAACCAGACATCCAACCACTTTTGCCAGTTTTTCGCCTAATTCGTGGGCAATTCGCTCCACTTTGGCATTACATGCCCGACCGCCGATAACACTGACTGTTTTTTGACGCATAGGGGGTTGGGGATGTTGTCTCACCCCTCGGGTAAACGCTTGAAAATTCCTACGGAATTTTCCGCGTACCCTCGGGGCTGTTTTTGCTAGCCCGACAGCTCCCGGGCAAAACTAGTGCGCCTGGCAGGAATCGAACCTGCACACATGGCTTCGGAGGCCAATGCGCTATCCGTTGCGCTACAGGCGCATAAAATCTTATTTCGGCGAGACGTATGCGTTGGTTTGTAACTAAGGTACAATTATACCACAAAAGCGCAGAAAGAAACCTAAAAAAGGCTTAATTGCTGTTCTGAGGGACCGGGCCCCGATTCCTCAGGTTCGATGGATACGATCCCGTATTCGCCATCATACCCGGGTTTTATCTGCACGTGCCCTTTACGCATCCGGATGACCGCCTCCGCCAGAGAACCGGACAATCCGGCGCGAAGCTCTTCCTCACCCATCTTCAGCAAGACGGTGAATTCCGTCCCGAATTTATTGATCACCGAAAGATACTCCTCTTCCACCGCCGCGGAAAGTTTCCCCATCCCCTTGACCTCCGCGATGATCTCATCGAGCGGGATAAGATTCTTGTATGGGATGTGGTTCTCCGGGACAAAGCCTTCCGGCCGGTCCGCGAGCTGTTCGACGCGATTGACCACGCCGACCGTCAACCCTTTGCCGCATTGAGGGCATTTCCCGTTATGCTGACGGGTCTCGGCGGGAGAAAAGCGGACCCCGCACAGGCGATGGCCGTCGAAATGATATTTCCCTTCCTCGGGAAAGAACTCGACCGTATACAAAAACCGTTTCTTATCTTTCGTCTTGAGGGTATCGCGGATGGCCATGTAATCCATCTCGCAATTAAAGACATTCGCTTCCCTGCCGATCTTCCGCGGGCTGTGGCTGTCGGAGTTGCTGATCAAGCTGAACCGGTCGAGGCCGGAAAGACGCCAGTTCATCGCCGGGTCGCTCGACAGGCCGGTCTCGATGGCGAATATCTTCGGTGTCTGGCTCCCGAAGCAATCCTCGATCCGGTCGAACCCGGACATGGAACCAAAGAGGGAGAACCACGGGGTCCAGGCATGCGCGGGCACCACCATGCAGTTCTCGTCGATGTCAAAGATGATCCGGGCCAGTTCTTCGCAGTCGATCCCCAGGATCGGCCTTCCGTCGCTGGCAAGATTGCCGCGCCGGCCGAGAACCTCGTTGATCCGCTCGACTGTCTTGAACGAAGGCGCGAACACCAGGTTATGCACCCGGTACCCTTTGCCTTTCTTCGAATAAATACTGCTGATCTCCGCGGTGAGCATAAAGGTGATGTCCTGGTGGCGATACAGGCCGTTGCCCAGTTCCTGCAGGTTCGCCTTGAGCTCCTGCAACCACAGGTAGTGCGTAAAATCGCCCGTGCCCATCAACTTGATGCCCTTGAGCCTGGCCCACTGGGTCAGGTGCTTGATGTCCATATCCCGCGATGTAGCGCGCGAGTATTTCGAGTGGATGTGGAGATCCGCGATGAATTCCATGGTAAACGTTATCCGGTTGCCCTGAACGCGACCGCGCCGTTGACGATCGTATACGCGGCGCGCCCTTTCAGGGTACTGCCGATGAACGGTGAATTCCGCGACGCCGAACGGAAATCCTCTTTTCTGACTACCCATTCATAGCCGGGATCGATGACGGTAATATTAGCCGGCCGGCCTTCGCCCAGCGTGCCGCCGTCGATATTCAATATCTTCGCCGGATTGAGCGAGAGTTTCCTGACCAGTTCGGGCCATCCCATCAGGCCGGTATGCACGAGTTGTGTAGCGCTCACCCCGAGCTCTGTCTCCAGCCCGATCACGCCGAACTCCGCGCGGTCGAATTCTATATCTTTTTCCCCGATGGTATGCGGGGCATGATCGGAAGCGATGACATCGATGACGCCCTTGGCCAGCGCCTGTCTGACCGCTTCGCGGTCGCGCGCACTGCGCAGGGGCGGGTTCATCTTCAACCGGGTATCGTACCCGGACAACGCGTCTTCGGTGAGCGTGAAGTAATGGGGCGCGGTCTCACAGGTGACTTTCACGCCCTTCTTCTTCGCTTTCTGAATGATCTCCAGCGACTCGGCACAGCTGACATGGCAGATATGCGCGCCGGCCTTTTCTTTTTCCGCCAACTGGACATCCCGCTGTACCCGCTTGTACTCGGATTCCGCCGATATCCCCCGCAACCCGAGCCGCGTGGAAACAAAGCCGAGGTTCATCACGCCTCCGCCGGAAAGCGCGCGGTCTTCGCTATGGCACAGCACCGGAATGCGCGCCTCGCGGGCCTTACGCAGGGCCTTGCGCATGATCTCAACGGATTCCACGGAACCGCCGTCGTCGGAGATCGCCGCTACTCCTTCTTTCCTGAGCCGGGCGATATCCACCAGCTCCTTACCGATACGATTACAGGTTATCGCGCCGCAGATAAGCACATTGGCCCGGGCGGTCCTGCGGATGATCTCCGTGAGTAATTGCACGTTCTCAGGGGTATCCATTGCCGGCTGGGTATTAGCCATGGCCACGACGGTAGTGATCCCTCCCCGCACCGCCGCCTCCGTCCCGCTCCTGACCGTTTCCTTATCCTCCCTGCCCGGCTCGCGCAGGTGCACGTGCATGTCGATAAGCCCCGGCACGACGAGCAGGCCGGAACAGTCGATCGTCTCCCCTCCCGCGCCGCGGCCGGAGCGGACGATCTTCCCCTCATCGACGACAATATCCCGGACTTCATCTATCCCGTTAGCGGGGTCAACGACCCTGCCGTTCTTCAGGATGATCTTCATGGCTGGCCTCCCGCCCGCAAAAGTTCCCTGGCCTGCGACACCAGATACAGGACCGCCATGCGCACGGCGATGCCGTTGGTGACCTGTTCGAGGATCACCGAACGCGGGCCGTCGGCGACCTCGCTCGACATCTCGATGCCGCGGTTGATCGGCCCCGGGTGCATGACGACGATATCCTTGCGCGCCTTTTCCAGCCGTTCCTCGGTGATCCCGTACTTCTTGAAATATTCCAGCTGTTTTGGGAACGCGTTCTGCTCGTCGCGCTCGAACTGCATCCTCAACACATTGACCGCGTCGGCGTCCCGCAGGGCCTCGTCGATGTCATGCGTGACCTTCGCCCCCATCCGCTCGACGCCCGGCGGAATAAGCATCTTCGGGGCGCAGACCGTGACCTGCGCGCCCAGCTTGGTCAGCCCCCAAATGTTGGAACGCGCCACGCGGGAATGGGCGATGTCTCCCACGATGCTCACCTTTATGCCCGCGATCTTCCCCAGTTTCTCCCTCAGCGTAAAGATGTCCAACAGTGCCTGGGTAGGATGTTCGTGCCACCCGTCGCCGGCGTTGACCACGCTTAAACCCAGCCGCTTGGCCAGCATCAGCGCGGAACCCGAATAGCTGTGGCGCATCACGATGACATCCGCCTTAAGCGCCTCGATGTTTTTCCCGGTGTCGATGAGCGTCTCGCCCTTTTTCACGCTGGAGGTCTCCGCGGCGATATTGATGACATCGGCGGAAAGGCGCTTCGCCGCCAGCTCGAACGAAACGCGCGTCCGGGTGGAAGGCTCATAAAAAAGATTGACCACGGTCTTGCCGCGCAGGGCGGGGACCTTCTTGATCTCGCGGGTCGTGACCTCCTTGAATGAATCCGCGGTGGAAAGGATACACTCGATCTCCTCGCGCGAAAGGTCTTCGATACCCAGCAGGTCTTTTCTGTTCCAGGTCAGGCTTGCGCTCATACCTTCTCCACAATAACTACCTCGTCCCGGCCGTCGGACTCCGTCAGGCGCGCCTCCACCGTCTCATTCTGGGCGGTAGGGATGTTCTTTCCGACATAATCGGGGCGGATCGGCAGTTCGCGATGGCCGCGGTCGATCAGCACCGCCAACTGGATGGTGGTCGGCCTGCCCAGGTCGATGAGGGCGTCGAGCGCGGCACGGATCGTCCTCCCCGAATACAGCACATCGTCGACCAGGACCACGTTCTTCCCGGTAATGTCGAAATCTATTTCCGTCCTGTGCACCACCGGCTGGGCGCCGACAAGGGTCAGGTCGTCGCGATAGAGGGTGATGTCCAGGATCCCGACGGGAATCTCTGTATGCTCGATCGCCTGAATATTCCCCGCCAGGCGGGTAGCGAGATGCACCCCCCGGGTGCGGATCCCGATAAGGCACAGGTTTTCCGTGCCCTTGTTTTTCTCGACGATCTCATGGGCGATGCGCATCAAACTGCGCGCCATGGTTTCCTTATCGAGAACCTTCGCTTTTTCTTTCATAAAGCCTCCGTTACACACCGAACGCACCCGGCGCGGCATCCAACGCTAATTGGAATTGCGTTGGTGTGGCCTCACGGCCAAATTACGCCGGTGTTGTCCCCGTGGACAAAAAAAATCCCAACCGCGGTAATCCAGGGTTGGGTATATATACGATCTCGTGTTTTTCCATGTCCGCCTTTTCAGCCTCTCAGGGCCAAGTTAAAGGGTTTATCGAATTGGCTAACTATACCACGCCGGCGCGCGGTTGTCAAGCTCCGGACTAAAAGAGCAGGTTCACCAGTTCGGGCGCGGTCGGCTCGGCGGCATCCTCATCCAACCGGATGAGCGCGGCGACACAATCGCGCAGGCGGCCGTGTGCCGTCCGGGCCCCGCGCGCGGCGACGGCAAAGTCACAAACCCTGCCGGGAGAAGGGCGCATGGCGCGGTCCACCATCACCTCGAGCGCCGCCAGTTCTTTCTCCACATCGAACGAAGCAAGGGCGCTCCGGCCGGTACCGGAAACGGCTGCGGCGATTTCCATGCGCGGTATCCGGCGCAAGTCGATGCCGCCGGGAGCCGTCCCGCCGTCTTTCCTGCCCCCGCTGACAGAACGAGAAATCCCGAAATCAAGCAGGCCGGAGGCAGACAGGATGGAAACGGCCTTTTGCGCCACTTCCGGCTCATACTTCATGAAAAGAAAGAGCGAACCGGTCAACTCGTGATGATATTCCGCCAGCTCCTCGATGCGGGCAAGCAGTTCGACGACATCCGGCACTCCGGCGGCCTCCAGCCGCGCTTCCAGCGCGTCGTCGAACAACATGTCGGAATCCCGCGCCATCTCGTCCCGGATAAAAACCATCTCATTCGGTTCCAGGGCCGCGCCGCGCGGAAGCCCCGCGGCCCTTCCATACTGCGGATATCGATACCGTTTGTCCGCGGGAATAGCGTCCGAAGACTGCACAAGCACCTGGAACCCCCCTGTCCGGGAAATAAACCGCGTGAATTTCGCCGCGTATTCCTGAGTCAATTCCGCGGCACCGCGGAGATCCTTATCCCCGGCGGCGTTCATATACCGCTCTCCCGACATGTACAACGTGCCCTGGGGCCCGTACCAGATCCTTTTCAGCCCCGCCGATTCCCCGATCCGGTTGAGATATGAGAAATTAATGTCCGCGGTGATGTCCCGCTCGCCGGGAAGGAAATACGGGTTATCATCCCAGATCGAGGTCTGACCGTAACAACGGATCATCTTCTCGGGCGGCAAACGGCCGGACAAAAGATGTTCCCCGCTACCGCCGTAATCAATGGTGATGGCATATCCCGTGTTCCCCCGACGGTTCAGGAGCGCGCCGACGGAACGCATGTACGCCGCGGAAGCGGTGTTCACCGGGACAACAAACGGCCCCTGACGTCCGGACAACCGGTTGTTGATGACCGCTTCGTTCATGCTCAGATATTCGGCGATCTCCGGGAAATCCGCGCCGTCAATATACGCTTCTTTGAAACGGAGCGCTTTGACGAAATCCTGTCGCGCTCCTTCCCGTCCGGGCTCAGCAAGATACTCCATCGCCGCCAGAAAATCCTCCCGGGAGATATACGCCGTGTCGAGATGGAACGGCAGGCCGAAATCCCCGCTCCCGGAGATGATCTTCCGGGCAAGCTCCCGGGGAAGCGTCGCGGCGATGACCGCCGGATTTTGCGTGGGGATCGAGATACAAACCTCGAAAGAGCGGTCGCGCAGGTATCCGCTCCCGATCCTGACCTTGTGCGTACCGAAGGCGTCCGGGAGCTCGTTTGAAATAACCACCCCTTTGAATCCTTTGCGTGTAAATGAGGCCGGATCGCGCGCGTCTGCCGGTTCCACGCGTATCTTTTTCTTGAAGGGTTCCAGCCGCGCTTCCTGTATCCCGCGCAATTTCCGCGAACGCTCGCCGATGGTATACCGCAGGTTTTGATAAAGCTCCTGGATCCCGGGATCTTTCGTCGCGGCAAAATAGGCGAGGATGTCGCGGGCAAGCGTACCATTGCCCGCGCCGAATTCCAGTATCTCAAACCGTTCTCCCGCGGAAATCAGTCCTCCCTCACGCATATTCCGGTAGATATCGCCGATCCGCGCCCCCACCATCTGACCGAACACCGGCGAAAGCGATTCCGGATAGGTGCTGAAATCGTATCCATCCCGGGAGCTTCCGATAGACGGCCGGGAAGTGTAATACCCCCATTTCGGGTTGAACAATGCCTCGTCCATATACTGATCGAAGGTAAAGAACGCTTTCGCTTTTTCCTTCGTGATCATCACCTCGTCCACCACATAGGTCAGCTCTTTCGGCGCCTTCCTGAACAAATCCTCCAGGTTCCCTTCCCGGTTTATCCTGCCGCCATCCGCGGAGATACTGCGGTCTTTTATGCCCCACGTATCGATATCGCTGTTCTCGTCCTTATAAAGAGCGCGGAAATTCGCCCGGTTGACGCCGGTAATATACTCTGCCTTTCGGGTAACCAATCCCAGATACGCCAGTTCCGCGCAGTTAAAACTGGTGGGGGTAGCGAAACCCGTTATTCCCGGAAGGTCTTTACGCCGGATCGCCCCGTTCTTCGCGTAATCGTACGAATAAAGCGCGTACAATAACGGCTGTTCCCTCTCCGGCTCGGGATAGGCAATGATCTTCAAAAGCTTCCGGAGCGGCGCGTCCCCGATCTTGCCTTTACGCAACGCTTTCAGGTTCTCGGCCCTGATCTTATCCGGGCTCTTCCCTCCCTTAACCGCGCGGGACAACGAATAATCGGGGGAGGTGACATCGTTGATATACTGGTCCCGCAAGATCTGTTTTAACATTGTCAGGGTTTCCGGATCGAAACTATAGTCCGGCCCTAATTCTTTGAATTCCGCGCGCCCGGCCTCTTTCGCCGCCCTCCGGCGCTGATTATTAATCTCGGTGGCGACTTTGTCCCGAAGGATCTCAAATACCGCTTTCCAGCCGGCCTGCGTGCCGCCGTCAGCGAGAGCATCGGCATGCCACACCTCGATATCGGGATAAAGCGCCCGGAGTTTCTTCTGATCGACGGCGAACGTATCATCACCTTCCTGAGCGATCAAACCGAGGGATTGCAGGGTTACCGTCAGCCAAAAAACCTTGTTCCGTTCCCGGGAAGTAGTCGCCTGCCGGGAAATCCGCAGATCCGGAACGAACAACGCGCCGTTTTCGGAGCCATAGATCTCGGCCAGGGCATCGCGCTGTTGTTCTGTCGGATCCGCGAGCAGTTTTAACAGCCACATCAGCATGGTCCGGTCAGCGTTGTGCTTCTGGCGAAGCGCGACAAAACGCCTCAGCCGTTCTTCACGGCCGCGGGCGTAATTCCGATACCGCTCCTGGGGGGCCTCCCAACGGACAAGATAATTATCGTTGATAATGCGCGGCAGTCCGGCCAGGGTCTCCTCTGACCACGGCGTATCGCCAAACCAGAATCCACGCAAATACCGGAGTATCGCGACCGCCGTTTGCTCTTTCCCCCCGTCCGCGAGCGCGGGATCATTCAGAGAAAGTCCTTCCCCCCAATCCTTTATTCCCGGATAAAGCGCCTGGAATGTATCCGTATCCACGGAAACGATCTCATCCCCGTCCAGAGTAACCAGCCCGAGGGATTGCAGGGCTGATGACAGCCAGATAACCTGATTCCGCGCCCGAAGAGCCACGGCCTGCCGGGAAATCCGCAGATCCGAAACAAACAACACCCCGTCTTTAAAAGCATGTATCTCCGCCAAGGCATCACGCTGTTGCTCGTTCGGATACGCGATCAGCTTCAACACCCACATCAGAACGCTCCGATCAACGGACAGCTTTTTACGGAGCGCTTCGAAATTCCTCATCCGCCGCTCTCTTTCGCGCGCGAGAGTCAGGGTCTGGCGTTCGGGCTTTTCCCAAAGGATCACATAATCATCCCGGATCACCTGCTGTAATTTTACTAACGCGTCTTTCCCCGCCACGTCTTTTTCCAGCCGGGTTTTTCGTACATACTCGATGATCTTTCCCGCCGTGCCTCCATCCGCGAGCGCGCCGGCATCGATGAAAAGTTCTTTCTTCCAGCTTTCGATCCCTGGATACAATGCGCGGAATTTATCCTGATCGATAGCGGTTATCTTCCCCGCTACCGGCGGCCCGAAACCCGCCTTCAAAAGCCCCATTGCCTGAAGCCCCTGCATGGGCAAAAGCACCTCCAGCGGTGTCTTAATGCCGTTCGTCCTCAGGAACTCCTCGACCACGGCATATGTAACCGGTTCCGGCCCGGCGTGTGTATAGATAAAATACAAAGCGTATTGCGCCGTCCAATTCAAGTCGGGACGAACCAACGTCTGTATCTGGTGGCGGATATTCTTGATCTCCTTTTTTACCGTCTTCTCGTCTTTGGCCGCCGTTCCATAGACCCGCTGACGAAGCGGTTCCAGCTTATCTTCAATGATAAAACCGTCTTTGCCGTATCGGGCATTCACATGCTCCCGCAACCGCTCGATAGTGCGCACGGTGAACTCCAGTTCCCGCGCCCCCAGCTCCTGCCGCAGATCCTCTTCCAAAACGGAAAGCACCCGCAGGAAAACACCCGCCTTAGCCGACCCGCCGTCGGCCCACGCATCTTCGCTCCACGTCTCGATGTCCGGATAAAGCGCCTGGAAATTTTTCCGATTAACGCCAAGAATGACGCGGTTGTTCTTTTGAAGCAATCCCAGGTATTCCAGTAACCCGAAATTAATGCTTTTGGGGATAGTAGTAATCCCTGCCCGTTTCCAAAGCTCTCCGCGCGGTAACGGACGCGTGCCGTAATCGCGATAGGCATACAGCAATCCCAGCACCACTTGCTCGCGCTCGGCTTCGGGATACGCGACAAGCGTCACCAGCTCCCTGAGCGCGGGATCGTTTATCCTTCCTCTACGCAACGCGTTCAGGTTTGCCGACCTTTTCGCGAAAATGCTCGGCCGGCCGTCGAACATGGGCGCCAACGCGTACTCCGGCGCATTACGATCATTGACATACTTGTCCCGCAACAGCTGGCGTAGCGACTTCAAGGAGTCGGGGTCAAACGGATCGCTCTCTTTTCTCTGCGCGCCCCCCTCATTCTCGCGGTTCAATTTACTTACAACCGCCCGTTTCAGCTCATCAAAAATGGGCATCCACTGAGTAGTCTTATCCTCTTCCTCTCTCGCGGCTTCCGGTTGGCCGGCCTCGGGGAACAACGCCAGGAAGTTCGCCTTGTTCACCCCGGTAATATTCTTCCCGCTCCGGGCAGCCAGGCCCAGGAACTCAAGACTTTCGGCGCTGATGCTTGACGGAATCCTGAATTTCACCCGCCGCGCGAGCACCTCGGGCAAAAGCGCGCGCCCGTCACCGTACCCGTACGAATAGATCAGGCGCAGTACCCGCTTATCCGTTTCTTCGTCGGGATACGCGATCAAGTGCAGTAATTTCCAGAGGGCGGTCCTGGCTTCGGTGGTTTTTACCAGCGATTTGAAATTATTCTCGCGCGTCCGGAAATCATCGGCGGACGACCGGGAATCCTCGAAAACGCTGGTATCATTGATGTATTTCTCGCGCAACAGCTTCTTCAGCGACAGAAGGACCGCCGGATCGAACGCCGCGGAGATATCCTTCCCCGCCGCAACCGCGGCTTCACGCTGGAGGGCATCCAGAGGTACCCGCAGCCAATTCAATCCGCCGTCTTTCGCCGGGCCGCCGTCAAAAAGCGTCCCCCATGTTTTGATATCGCCCGCTTTACTGTCCGCCGAGTAGAGCGCCTCGAACAGTCCCTTTGCCACTTTGTTGATGCCCTTATCCGTCATACCGATCAATCCCAAAGCGCGCAGTTCGCTGAAATGGATCGTCGGTGGAAGCGTGTCCCCCGTCGCCGCTTCCACCCGCGCAACCAGTTCTTTTCTGGTGAGGATGCCGCGGCCATGCGAATAGATCAGGTACAAGCTCGCTTTCTCCCGGTCAGTGGGACGCGTGAATTTCCTCAACCGGTGGCCCAGATTGCCGGGAGTCATGCGCCCTTTGCCGAGAGTTTTGAGATTCATGCTCCGTTGCCGTTCCGGGGTAATACGGTGCTTCGCCTTAGATATCTCTTTGTAATCGGGAGCGGACGGATCGGTGATATATCTCTCCCGCAATACTTCCCTGAACGCCGCGAGGGTCTCCGGATCAAAAACAAAATTCTCTTTGAGCTCCGTGTATCCGTCGCCGTTCGCCGCGTGTCTCTCTTTGTTTACCCGGGCGACGACCTCGGTGCGGAGGGAGGCCATGATCCCGTCCCACTGGGTCTGCGCGCCCGCGTCATCCCGCGTCCCGCCGTCGGTCAAGACGGCTGAACCGGTCAATCTCACTGAGGTACCCCGCGTGATCGCCGGCGCCAGATATGCGCCATTGAAACCGGATCCCTCCGCAAGGACTGTCCCCACCGTCACCTTGCCGGAGCGCCAGATGCCTTCCCCCATGTCCGCCATGGAAGGAGCCCCGGAAAAGATCCCGGAAAAATCCATACCGCCGCTCACATACGTGCGCACCGTCTCTCCGGCAACAGACTGCGCGTGTTCATTTACCTGATATTCGCCTTTCCGGAATGACTCGCGATAGCGCGCGAAATACGCCTCCGGGGAACAGGGCTTAAGGCTGACGATACCCTCAAGACTGCCGGTATCTATCCGTTCGGCGAGGTCGCCGCCGGCACCTTTGAATTTCTCCTTGAACCATTGCGCCAGGACCAGCGAATAAAACACCTGGCGCAACGCGGCATACCGGCCCGCGATGTTGACCTCGCGCGCCAGTTTCGGCAGGATCAGCTCGCGCATCAACCCGGACGCGTACGCGTTCAGCTCGGCCGCGCGCGCGTCGTCGAAATCATATCCCGACCCCTTGGAAAGCCGGTCATCCATCAGCTTGACGTCCAGGCCGGCTTTATACACATGAGCGGAAGAATCGGCCTGTTTGATGATCACCTCGCCGGGAACTATCCACGGCCTGGCAAGCGACGGGAGGGACGCGGGAACCGATCCATACACCGTCTCGGCCTTGGCGTAAAGCCTGCGCCAGTATTCTTTGCCTTCAGGAGTCTGCGGAGAGGTATATCGCGCGGTGTCTTTTTTCAGCTGGAGGTCCGCTTCAAGCAGGATCGTCCCGGCATCAGTCCGCGCCAGCGCGGGATCGATGATCCCGTCCGGCGCGTCCGGCCGCAGATTCACCCAGAACGCGCTGTTGGGAAGGGATATCCCGACCAGGAAATGCGTAAAAAGAATGCCGGCGGACTGTTCCAGCGGCACGAGGTTGTTTTTCGCGCTTCCCCGGTCATACAAAAGCGAACATCCGTCCGCCCGGTAATCGAGCGAACGCAAATGCGGCAACCGGCAATACGGAAGCGGCCGCTCACCCGCCTGGCGGGACGCCATGGCCGGAAGAACCGTTACCTGAGCAAGCCCCGGTTCCTGCGCGACAAAACACAGGATGGTCGCCAGCGCTATTATCCGTTTATATATCGCTCTCATATTCATTTTTTTCAGGGGGCGCCGGAGGTGTGCTTTGTTGGGGCTTTGAGGCTGGTTTGTCTTGGCTGATAAACCAGGTTTCCGGGCGCCCCCCGAAATCCGATCGCGCGTATTTAAGCGCGTACAGTGTCATTTTGCGCGGAAGCGGCATCCGCCTCCAGCAGGATCAACAGATCCCGCAATGTCGCCTCAGTCGGTTCCGCCTTCTCTTCCTCTATTCTCATCATCCCCGCGATGCAGGCGATCAACGGTTCGGCATACATGCCGGATGCTCCTTTCACCTTGCAGGCAACGACGAATTCCGCCATCCTCTGCGCCGACGGCGCCAGGCCGCCATTAACCATCTTTTCGATCCTGCCCCACTCCCTGTCGAGGTCAAGGGCCGCCACCGCTTTTCCGGAAACTCCCGCCAGAGCGGAAGAAGCTATTTTTTGTGTCGTGACCGGCAACGCGCGGAAATCGATACCGCCGCGCTTTTCCGTCGTTCCCTGAGGCGTCACGCCGCCGTCTTTTTTACCCCCGGCCTTCGTTTCCTTGATCATCGAAGCGGGTATCCAGACGGTCACCGTGGTCCCGGATCCTTCGGGATTATCCTTATATTTATTTTCATACTGATACACTTCGGTCTGGTCGAATTTCGCCTTCAGCCCGGCCTTTTCCCACAGGAACGCGAGAAGCCCTTTATCGCTGACTGCCGTGGGCCCCAGGATCACTTTTTGCCCGATCCCCCGTCCGCCGAAATACAGATTAAGCCCCTGTTTCCCCGCCTCCCGTTTCTGCGCGGTATCCGCGCCGAAAGAGTCGGCGCCATTGCCGGTGCACACGATCTTATACGCGTCCATGCCGTATTTTTTTCCGCGGGTAATAGTAAGTTTGATGATGCCGGTCTTCTTTCCCGCCGGCTTCTGAAGGCCTTTTGCCTGCCTGAATCCAGCGTCGAAATATGACGCGTACCCGTCGTATTCGTTGCACGCCAACTCCTGAAGCAGTTCGTTAAGATCGTAATCGTACACGAGCTGAAGCTTGTCGTCGAAATCGGCGACATAGGTCGAATATTTCTCCGTGAATGCCAGATCGGTAGCCAGGAATGTTTTCAACATCGCCAGGAACTTGACGCGCTCACTCTTGGCCGTTTCCGGGGTAACCGATTCCGTGTTGATGAATATCCCCACTTCACGGGTCAATACCGGTGTCCCGCCGTCCGCCTGCCCATTGTCTTTCTCCGCCTGGTCAACCGCCGGCGGCTGAAGGAGCGCGATGATGGCATCATGCTGTGTAATGATCCTTTCGAGCTCATCAAGCGCCCGCCGATCATAGTTTCCCTGCCTCAGCTTTTCCAGGGCCATTTCGATGAGCGTAACGCCGCCCAGAGAATTCGCGACATCGTGGCGCAAGCTCGCGAGCCTCTCCATGCTGGTAAGCGGCCGCGTCGTGACGGCCTTGGCCGGCACAATTATGTTGAACGTACTGCCTTCGCCTTCCGCGCTTTTTTCCAGCGTGATCCCGGCGCCGGGAATAAGGCCAAGGTTCTTTTTTACTGCATTCAACCCGAATCTTGAAGAGTATCCCACCCCGGACATGCGCTCATCCGCGCCCGTCGCGCCGTCAAACACCCGCCCCTGGTCGCTTTCCGGGATGCCCAGGCCGTTATCTGTCACCGCGAACCGCACCTGATCGCCGTTTTTAGTGACGCGGATGGCCACAATCCGCGACGCCTTATTCTGATCGCGATATTTAATGGCGTTCACCAGCAAATTCCGCATCGCGTCATCCAGGATGACCCTGGCGGAAGCCGTCGGCTCCAGCGCCGCGCCGCTTTCTATGCCCCCGATACTGACCTCTACGCCATAGCTTTGCGCGAAGCCGTTCTGCTCGTTGACCAATCCCCTCAGCCATTCCTCGATATCGAATGATTCCGCCGCCGGATCGTTAAACCATCCATCGAGGCGCGCCTTCGCCGCTTCGCCGGCCTTGGCCGCCGTGTCGATCTGCGTTTTCACATCTTCCGGCGCCTGAAATTTTTCCAGATTTTCCCGAAGTTCCTCCCACCGGGCGATCGCCTCGGCGACTTTCTTATCCACCAGTTCCTTGTCGAGCAACATTCCTCCGTCCGCCAAAGCATCATGCCCCCGCGCTTCCCGCAACGCCTGATCGATCACGCCGTCCAGGCGCAGTGCCGCTTCCCGGAGCCGGGCCCCTGTCTGTGCCTCATCGGCAATAGCGACCGCCGGACCGATAATCACCATCTGTCCGTCAGTGCTGACCGGGAAATACCGGTTCGGGGCCTCGCGCCCGGGCCGGAGATTGTTGGTCTCCAGCAACCGGCATTCGGTTATCCGGCCTTTCGCGGCGCGGCCTGCCCACGCCAGAACCTGCGCTTCACTGATAGACGGCTCGAAGATCGACGGCGCGCCCTTATCCCCGGCCTTCACCGTTCTGTCGAACTCCTGCCAGCTAAAAACTTTCTCCGCCCGGCCGCCCGACACCAGATAGACCTGCTGTATTTTATTCTTATACAGGGTCATCTTGATGCCGTCGGGAATGGCCATATCCGCCGTCCCGCCGTCCAGGAAAAAGTTCAACGTCTTCTGGGGCTCTTTCTGCCGGCGATACTCCCTGAACTGGTCATTCAGGAAACCCAGCGCCGCCTGCCGGGAATTCTCCAGCCCTTCAAGATATTGTTTAAGTGATTGTTCGATCCCGGGGATCTCATCCTCGGCCCGCGGTAATTTGACAGTCCCGGAGGAATAGCCGGAAACCATGTAGTGGCGATTCGTGCTTTTTACCAGTATCAGCGTGCTTTTCAACGCTTCGGAAACCACGGCATTCCTGATGATCGCCGGTACCGCGTCGGCGTTGGCCTGTTCCCTGTCGCCCTGTCCGTCAAGATCGGGGTTATTGTTCACGTCGCGCGCGTGGAGCGCGAGGCGCAAAGCCTCATCGATGATCTGCAGATATTTTTCTCCCATATAGCGGTCGCCCGCCTCGGTCGAAAGGGTCATATACACAATGTTCTGGAGCGCATACTGTTCGCCGCGGCGGATCACCCGTGCCTGGGCAAGTTCGATGCCGGATGCGGCAAAGAAATGGATAACCCCCCCGCGATACGTCGTATGATGAATGATCCCTCCATCCCTGCGCGCTGTTTCCCCGGTGCTTTTCGCGGAAGCGGCAGATACCTTATCCATGACTTCCCTCGCCATTGCGGGATAATCGCGCAATGAGGAATCCTGCGGCTCTTCCACTTTGATCATGGGCAAACCCGCCAGGGCCGCCATGATCGTTTCCGGCAGTTGGGCGGTATGATGGCGATCGATATCCTGCCATTCTTCCAGATTCTGCCGCGCCTGCTCTTCTCCCGCGTTCTGTATGCGGGTATCCTGGCGCGCCCGGGGAGCGATGTATACGATCTCTTTGATCTCGTGGAATTCCGGCTGTTTCAATGCCGGCACATCCGCCTCAACCACTACCCCTTCTTTGTTGCGATGGCGTACTTTAAGGAAAAGGGAGGACCTGGCCGCGGCAAACACGCCCTTGCCGGGAACCATCGCGAGGAACAGGGAATCGTCGCCGGCGAATCGCGCGTCCGGCATCGCCTGCGCGATCTCGGCGGACATCGTCGATTTCCCCGCTTGCGGCAGGCCGACGATCAGCATCAGGTTGCCGTCTTTATCCTCGGCAAGATTGTTCCCTCCCAACAGCATGATGTTCGCGTGCGTCCTGAACACGGGCAACAGCCTCTCGATCCTGGCCCGCACCCCGTGGCCCTGCACAAAATCGTCGTCCAACAGCCGGACAAAAAGCGTGAGCGCTTTTTCTATCTCGCCGGCATCATACGCGGTTTTGAGCGCGAGAAGGTTGTCTTTGAGCTCCTGCGACGGCAACGCCTCCAAGACTGCCGCGAACTGTTCTTCGTCGACAACCGTCCGTTGCGCGGGTTCCCGCGCGGATTGCGCGCGGATCTCTTCGCCGCGCACATTGAAAACCGCCGGCCTGCCGCTATCGAGCGCGAAACCCCGATTCTTCAGCACCGCCAGCATGTTTTCGTCCACGATCTCGGTTCCCGGCCGGACTCCGGCGGGCCGGACGAAGATGTTGGCCGCCCCCTGCGGATCCTGCACTATCCCCAGCTCATCGATGATCTTGTCGATCACGAACGAATATTCTTCCACCGTATCGCCGGCCTGGATGAAAAGCCGTCCCGCCGGCTTGTGTAATCTTTCCGCGCGTAACGGATCCATCTCCATCACCAGGTTCGCCGGATTGCCCTGCGCGTCACGCATGGCGATCACGGCCCGGCTTTTATTCTTAAAATTAAACTCGGCCAGCGCCGCCTGCCCGCCATCCCGTTGCGCGCCGCCCTGCGGCGCCGGCGTGTATTCGACCCGGGTACCATTGTGTGATTTCAGATCCGTGATCTCTATCGTATTCCCGTAGCAGGTAATCCTGACATGGTCGCGGGAAATGGCCTGCGGACGAAGCTCGAACCGGCCCGCCTTTTCCCCCCTGCCCAGTTCCACCGCTTCGCCGGAACGCAACGCTTTGAAACTTTCCGCCAAACCCGGCTGAATAATAAAGAACTCTATCCTGTGGTTCAACTGTTTTTTAAGCGGGTTGGTGTCCGGGATATCCTCATAGCGTATGACCTGCAATACCGCGCCGTCAAGGCCGGTATCGCTCGGCGCCAGCCGGACGGTAATCGGGTGTCCCGGCGCGTATTTAAACGCCGCGGTCTTTCCGCCGCTCAAATCTTCCGTAACCACGCCGGGCCGCGCAGAGGGCGCGGCCGAAGGGGCGGAAACAATTTCCCGTTCGCGTACCGCCGCGGCGATCTTTTTCAGCGGTTCCGCCAGAAAAGAGAAGCTCCCCGCCCAATTCCCGGCGTCGAAATGAAACTCCGTCATGTATTCTTTCATCACCCGGCTGTATCCGACCCCGTCGAGGAATCGTTTCGCCAGCGCGCCGATTTCCGGCGACTCGGACAGGAAGAGCGCGTCCATGGTCTCAAAAGGAATGACGAAAACGCCTTTGAATCCCGCGTTATCCAGGAACCGCTGAACCTCGCGCACATGTTCCGCGGCAACATACACGTGAGTAACCTCTTTAAGGTCGATATAGTCTTCGATATTCATCTCCTGGACAGACTCCATCTGCCCGGCCTTTTTTCGCGAGAAACTATCCCGGGACGTGCCGATAACGATGGGGATCTCCAGAAGTCTTTGCGCTTCCGTAAGCTCCTCGGCCTTCATGCCCGACAACACGTTTTCCCGGTATTCAAGGTCTTCCAGTGCCGCCTGAAACATCTTGTCGCCGGGAGAATCCGCGTTGAAATTTAACCGCTTGCGGTCGTTGAGCGTCTCCTCTTTCTTCGCCCGCACCGCCGCCAGGTCCACCACCCCGCGCGAAAATCCCGAGGAAAACTGCTCGGCATACCCGCGGGCAATCGTATACAGCAGGGTAACGGAGACGTATTTCTTCCCGATATTGCCGCCCCACGATGAACCTTCTCCCGATAAGATCGGGATCTTCTTCTCCTCCGCTTTGTTCCGGGAAAGCAGACGGTACCCTCCGGCACCGTTCTCTTTCGCTTTTGCCGTTCCCAGTAACGCGTACAGCGAAGTCCCGTGATACGCGTACGCCATCGGCTGTCTGCCGGCCTTCAGCCAGCTATCGAACTGCGCCTTTATCCCGCCGGCTTCCCGTTTCGCCTCTTTCGGCAGGGATGTGAAACCGCCGTCTTTCTGGGCGATTATCACTTCACCGTCGGTCGCGGCGGTCGCGCTCAGATACGTCTTACTGAATTCCTGAAACTGCGTCCACCGTTCCGGAGCGCTTCCCATCTGTCCGCCGCGGATCATCCCGGCCTGGATCGCGCTCCACATCGCTTTGCACTCGATGCCGCCGGAAACGTAATTCCGCACCGTCTGTCCGAACGAAGTGGAAATGGTCTCCCGGACATTGTATTCCCCTTCGTTGAACGATGTACGGTACGCTTCAAAGTAGGTGGATTTAAGCCAGGGAGTTTTTGATGCGAGCTTTGAAACATCCCCGCTTTCGATGCGGCCGGCATACGCCCCCGGCTTGCCGCCATAGGTGTGCTTGAACCACGTGGCAAGGATCAATGAATAGTAGACCTGGCGCAAAGCGGCATAGCGCTTCGAGGAATTGATCTCCCGGGTGATCTTCGGGATGATCAACTCGCGGACCAGCCCGGAAGCGTATTCGTTCAGCTGACGCTGACGTTCATCGCTGAAGTTGTAGGTCAGTGAGCCTTTCAGGTAATCCTGTTCCAGCATTACGTTCAGCGTGGCTTTATAGATGTATGCCGAACCCGGCGCCTCGCGGACGATGATCTCTCCCGGCACGATCCAGGGCCTGGTCAGGGTGGGGATATTCGTCAGCGTGGAACCGTAGAGTTCCTCGGCTTTCTTATACACCCTGTCCCAATATTCGCGCCCTTCGCGGGTGCGGGGAGAAGTGAACCGCGCGGTGTCTTTCTTGAGCTGGAGATCCGCCTCCAGCATGACCCGACCCATGTCGGTCTTTTCCAGGGACCGGTCGATGATATCCAACGGAGCATCCGGCCTCAGGTTGACCCAGAACGTGGCGTCCGGCAAAGCCAGGCCGGTATAAAAATATTCCATCAGCTTCCGCGTGCCGGTTTCCGCCTGAACGGTCGTTTCTGTGGTATCGCCCTTATCGAGCAACAGTTTGATATTGTCAGTCGCGTCGTCATAGGCGAGATACCGCAGGTGCAGGGGGCGGAATTTCGCCGCGGAACCGCCGGCGAGCCCGGAAATAAAACCGGCCATGTCAACCGGACCGGCGGCCTGCGCCAAACCGGCCTGTTGACAGGTAAATGACACGCACAGAATTATCGCGATCAGTTTCTTGAACATAATAGTTTATTTAATCCTTAATGAAGCGGACAAAAAAATAAACTCGTCGAGCAGAGCTTTGATCCTTGTTTATCAGCCATCTAAAGTATGGAATATAGCGGAGGGGATTTCAAGAAAAAATCGGTCTGGTTTGAAAGCGTTTTCTCGGCCACAGAGGCCGACACCCGCGCAATTCCAACAAGCGCGGGGTAAGCCGGGGGTCAGCGTTAGAATACTACGACGAATTCGCCTTTAACCGAATGGGTTTGCAGGTGGGCAAGCACGACTGCGGGTGTTCCGCGGACGATTTCCTCGAATTTCTTGGTCAACTCGCGGCAGATGACCACTTCTTTTTCCCCGGCAACCTGTTGCAGGTCATCCAGAGCCTTATCGATCCGGTGACAGGATTCGTAAAAAACAACGGTGCAGTCCATTTTCACCAGTTCCGTCAGCCGGTTGCGGCGGGCCTGCGATTTCTGCGGCAGGAACCCTTCGAAATAGAACCGGTGCGCTGGTTTTCCCGAAAGGACCAGGGCGTCAATGAGGGCAACCGGCCCCGGGATGGCCGTCACCGCGATGCCGTTCTGCACGGCCAGGTTGATCAGGTTATAGCCGGGATCAAGGACGCCCGGTGTGCCGGCATCGGAAACCAGGGCGATATTCTTCCCTTCTTTCAGGAGCCCGAGCAGATATTCCCCTTTGGTGAAACGGTTGTGCTGAAAAAAACTGGTCAGGGGTTTCTGGATGCCGTAATGGTCGAGCAGTATCCGGGTGTGACGGGTATCTTCGCAGGCAATAAGGTCAACGCTTTTAAGCGTCTCGATGGCGCGCAGAGTGATGTCCTGGAGGTTGCCTATGGGAGTGGAGACGATATAGAGCATCGCGCTCGGCTGGTTATTCTACGGTTACCGACTTCGCCAGATTCCGCGGCTGGTCGACATCACACCCGCGCTTATCCGCGATATGATAGGCGATCAATTGCAGGGGGATCGATACCAGGAGCGGTGAGAACAGCTCGCCGCAGACCGGCACAGAGATGACCTCGCTGGCGTGCTCGCGGATCTTCTCATCGCCGCAGGAGGCGATGCAGATGATCTTGCCTTTGCGCGCTTTGATCTCCTGCAGATTGGAGACCATCTTCTCGTATACCGCCGAAGCGCAGGCAATGCACACCACCGCACGGTACTCATCGATAAGCGCGATCGGCCCGTGCTTCATTTCCCCGGCGGCATACCCTTCCGCGGGGATATACGAGATCTCTTTGAGCTTCAGCGCGCCCTCGAGGGCGGAGGGAAAATTTATGTTCCGTCCCAGATAGAGGAACGACCCGAAATGGGAATGACTGCGCGCCAGGCGCGCGATCGTCTTCTGGGTTTTGAGCAGCTCTTCCATCATCCGGGGGACCGCGCGCAATTCGTCGAGGTACGCGGCAAGCTTACTGTCGGAAACGCGGCCCCTGATCTTCGCCAGGTAGAACGCGAACAGATAGAGCGCGGTAAGCTGGGCGGTATACGCTTTGGTGGAAGCGACCCCGATCTCGGGGCCGGCATGAGTGTAGATGACCGCGTCGGATTCGCGCGTCAGGGTGGATCCCAGCACGTTAACAATGGAGAGTACCGGCGCACCGTGACGCTTCGCCTCGCGCACCCCGGCCAGCGTATCCGCGGTCTCGCCCGACTGGCTGATCGCGATGACCAGCGTTGTGTCGTCGATAAGCAGGTCGCGGTAACGGAACTCGCTGGAAACATCCACCGCCGTGGGGATGGCGCAGACCGATTCGATGATATATTTCCCGACCATGCCGGCGTGATACGCGGTGCCGCAGGCGACGATCGCGATGTTCTTGATGCCCCTCAGCCGTTCTTCGGGTATGCGCTGTTCGTCGAAAAATATCTGGTTGGTCCCCCGCCTCAGGCGCGCGTTGATCACGTCATGGAGGATCTTCGGCTGTTCGTTGATCTCCTTGAGCATGAAATGCTTGTACCCGCCCTTCTGCGCCTGGGTGATATCCCATTTGATGCGGACGGGTTTCCTGGCCAGCGCCGTTCCCTTAAGATCGGTGATCCGGTACGCATCTTTTGTCAGGACCGCCATCTCGTTCTCGCCGAGAAAAATGATGTCCTGGGTAGCGTCGAGGATCGCCGGAACATCCGACGCGAGGAAATTCTCGCCCTTGCCGACGCCGACAACGAGCGGACTGCCGAAGCGCGCGCCGATCAGCGTTCCCGGCTCCCTCCAGGAGACGACGCCGATGGCGAAAGAACCCTGAAGCCGCGCCAGGGCCTTACGCACCGCTTCCTCCAAACTGCAATCCCGGTAATATTTTTCGATCAGGTGGACGATGACTTCGGTATCGGTCTGACTGAGGAACGCGTGCCCCTCGCCCTGTAATTCAGCCTTGAGCGCCACGTAATTCTCGATGATCCCGTTGTGGACAACGGCGATCTCCCCTTTGCAGTCGAGATGCGGATGGGCGTTGACCTGATTGGGGGCGCCGTGCGTGGCCCACCGGGTGTGCGCGATGCCGGTCTTCCCGGAAACGGGTTTTGTTTTCAAGAGCTTCTCGAGCGCGACGATCTTACCCCGCGCTTTACGCATACAAATGGCTTTTTTTACAGGATGGATAAGGGCGAGGCCGCTGGAGTCATACCCGCGGTATTCCAGGCTTTTAAGGCCGTTGAGAAGGATAAACCGGGATTCTCTTTCGCCGACGTAACCGATAATGCCGCACATCGAGGCATCCTTTCTTCTCGGAGGGGGGATACGGTAAGGCTGAAATTAGCGTCCCCACGGGGATTTGAACCCCGGTCGAGAGCTTGAAAAGCTCTTGTCCTAGACCAGGCTAGACGATGGGGACACAACCTACTGATGCAAAATCACAGGGTGAAAAACCCCTGTGATCGTTTATTCTTCTTCTTCGGCGATGACGGGAGCGATACAGGAAACGCGGTCTTTCTCCTGCAGTTTGATCAGCCGCACTCCCTGGGCGGACCGGCCGGTAGTGCGGATGTCTTTCACCGCGCACCGCAGGAATATACCGTTCTGCGTGATCACCATCAGTTCGCCGTTGTCGCTGACGGACTTCAGGCTGATCGCCGGCCCGTTCTTGTCGGTAACCTTGATATTAATAATACCTTTTCCCCCTCGGGCGGTCAAGCGATATTCTTTCGCCGGGGTGCGTTTCGCGAAGCCGAGATCGGTCACGGTGAGTATCGAATCCTCTTTCTGGGCGATGATCATGGAAATAACCTCGTCGTTCTTGTCCAGCCGGATGCCGCGCACGCCCTGCGCCTGCCTGCCCATCTCACGCACCTGGGTCTCGGGGAAATGGATGGCTTTCCCCTGCCGGGTGGCCATGAGGATCTCCTGCTTGCCGTCGGTCAATTCGACCCCGATAAGCTCGTCTTTCTTGTCCAGGCTCATGCCCAGGATCCCGCCTTTGCGCGGATTACCGTAGGCGTCGAGCTTCGTTTTCTTGATCGCGCCGAGCTTGGTGGACATGACCAGGAACCGGTCGCCGGTGAACTCGCGGACGGGGATGGTCGAGCTGATCTTCTCATCCTGTTTCATCTGCACCAGGTTGACGATCGACTTGCCCTTGGACTGCCGGCTGGCCTGGGGTATCTCATACACCTTGAGCCAGTAGACCTGTCCTTTATCGGTAAAGATCACGAGGTAATCCTTCGTCGAAGCGACGAAAAGATGCTCGATGAAATCCTCTTCTTTAAGTTCGGCCCCCGTCACGCCGCGCCCTCCCCGTTTCTGTTTACGGTAAGCGCTCACCGGCAGGCGTTTGATATAGCCGCCGTGGCTGATGGTGACGACGACATCCTCGTCGGCGATAAGATCCTCGACGTCGATCTCCTCGACCTCGCCCACGATATCGGTCCGGCGCGGATCGCCGTATTTCTTCCTGAGGTCTTCCAGTTCTTCCTTGATGATCGCCTCGATCTTTTTCTCGGAAGCGAGGATCGCGCGGCACAGCTCGATCTTCTTGAGGAGCTCGGCGTATTCCGCATCGAGTTTGTCGCGTTCGAGCGCGGTAAGCCGCTGAAGTTGCATCTCAAGGATGGCCTGCGACTGGATCTCGGAAAGCTCGAACTCCTTCATCAGGTTCTCTTTGGCGACGGGAACCGTTTTCGACGTCTTGATCACTTTGATGATCCGGTCGATGAACTTGAGCGCGATCTTCAGCCCCTCGAGGATGTGGGCGCGCTTGAGGGCCTTATCCAGCTCGAATTGGGTCCTGCGCCGGACAATGACTTTCCGGTGGCCCAGATAACAATCCAGCATCTGCCGGAGGCTTAAGACCCGCGGCCGGTTGTCGACGAGCGCCAGCATGATGATGCCGAACGTCGTCTCCATCTGGGTGTGCTTGAAAAGCTGGTTGAGCACGATCTGCGGTTCGACGTCGCGCTTCAGCTCGACGACGATGCGCATGCCGTCTTTATCGGATTCATCGCGGATATCGGAGATGCCCTCGATCTTTTTGTCTTCCACCAGATCGGCGATAACCTCGATCAGCGCGGCCTTCTGAACCTGATACGGGATCTCGGTGATGATGATCCATTCTTTCCCGTTCTTCTGATGTTCGACGGTGGCCCTTGCCCGGACGGTGACCTTGCCCCTGCCCGACGTATAGGCCTCTTTGATCCCCGTCCTGCCGCAGATGACGCCGCCCGTGGGGAAATCCGGCCCCTTGACGAACTTCATAAGGTCTTTGATCTCGCTTTCCGGATGGTCGATCAGATAAACGATCGCGTCACAGATCTCGTTGAGGTTGTGCGGCGGGATATTCGTCGCCATGCCGACCGCGATACCGCTGGAACCGTTGCACAGGAGGTTTGGCAAAGCGGAAGGCAACAACAGCGGTTCCTGAAGGGACGCGTCGAAATTGGGGCCGAAGTTGACCGTATCCTTATCGAGGTCATCAAGCATCGAAGAGGCGATCGAGGCAAGGCGCGCTTCGGTATAACGCATGGCCGCGGCGCTGTCGCCGTCGACCGAACCGAAGTTCCCCTGCCCTTCGACGAGCGGATAGCGCAGAGAAAAGTCCTGGGCCATGCGCACCAGCGTGTCATAGACCGCGCTGTCGCCGTGGGGATGATACTTACCCAGCACTTCGCCGACGATGCGGGCGCATTTCTTATACGGCTTTGAGTGATCGAGATTGAGGTCCTGCATCGCGTACAGCACGCGCCGGTGCGCGGGCTTAAGGCCGTCGCGCACATCAGGCAAAGCGCGCCCCACGATGACGCTCATCGAATACGTAAGGTACGACTCCTTTACCTCGGCCTCGATGGACCGCGGAACTATCTTCTCATTTCGGGTATACATTTATTTTCTCCGCAAGATTACACGTCAAGATTTTTTACCTGGTGCGCGAAATCCTCGATGAATTTCCTGCGCGGCTCGACCTGATCGCCCATCAGCACGGTAAAGAGCTCATCCGCTCCCGCGGCGTCCTCAAGCGTGACTTTCAGCATGGTCCGTTTCTCCGGATCCATGGTGGTCTCCCACAACTGCTGAGGGTTCATCTCACCGAGACCTTTATACCGTTGTATATGCATCCCTTTGACCGCCTGCTCCTTGACATACCCCAGGACATCCTTAAGCAGGAAAAACTCCTTCAGATCCTTTTCGCTCGAAACCCGGAAAGGGGCTTTGACCTTTTTAGGATCGGTTTCTTTCCCTACCGGCAGAGTTTCCCGGCAATAGTATGAAAAATCCAGGCCCGCTTTTTCAAGCTTGACGATTATCTCCTGCAGGGGCTTGGCCTCAAAGAGCTCAAGGAGCTCTTGTTCAACCTCTTTCCCCTCTTTTTCAGTCAAATCTTCCAGCTCATTCTCAGAAAGAATGAATTTGTCTTTTCCATCCACTTTTGTCCTATAAATAGGGAGTTTGTGGGTTTTTTGCTCCCTCAACTGCAGATATTTTGGGAAGTTAACTCCCTTTTTCTCCAAAATGCGGCCGAGCTTGCTCAGCTCATCCAAGCCAACCAACATCTCCTTAAACTGGTGGTCGGTAAAGGGTTCTTTGTCTTTACTTCTTTCAAAAACACACCCTTCTCTTCCCATCTCCAGCGTCATATTATTCATCTGCTGTTCAGTCTCGATATACTCTTCCCGTGAGCCTCGCTTGATCTTATACAACGGCGGTTGAGCGATATACACATGGCCGTTCTCGATCAGCTTGGGCAACTGCCGGTATAAAAGCGTCAAAAGAAGCGTGCGGATATGCGAACCGTCAACGTCGGCATCGGCCATCAAGACCAGTTTATGGTACCGCAATTTGCCGATATCGAATTCGTCGCCGACGCCGGTACCCAGCGCGGTGATGATGGTGCGGATCTCTTCATTGGAAAGGATCTTGTCCAGCCGGGCTTTTTCCACGTTAAGGATCTTGCCTTTTATGGGCAGGATCGCCTGGAACCTGCGGTCCCGTCCCTGCTTGGCGGACCCGCCTGCCGAATCGCCTTCAACGATATACAGCTCGCAGAGCGCCGGATCCCGCTCGGAACAATCGGCGAGTTTTCCCGGCAGGCCGCCGGAATCCAGCGCGCCTTTCCTGCGCGTAAGCTCGCGCGCCTTGCGCGCCGCTTCGCGGGCGCGGGAAGCCAGAATGACTTTGTCAACGATCTTGTTGGCGATCGACGGATTCTCCTCGAAAAAACCGGTCAGCGCGTCGAACACCGCGCTGGCGGCAAGCCCCTCGACCTCAGAGTTCCCGAGCTTAGTCTTCGTCTGGCCCTCGAACTGCGGGTTGGGGACCTTGGCGGAGATAACCGCGGTAAGCCCTTCGCGCGCGTCGTCGCCGGCAATGCTTATCTCGTCCTTAAGCAGGTTCTTGCCTTTGGCGTACTGGTTGATGGCGCGGGTGAGCGCGGATTTGAAACCGGAAAGGTGGGTGCCGCCTTCGATCGTGTTGATGTTGTTGGCGAACGAATACATATTCTCGGAGAAGCCGTCGTTGAACTGCAGAGCGGCTTCTATCTGAATACCCTCTTTCTCGTTTTCGAAGTAAATGACTTTATGTAAAGGGTTTTTGTTCTTATTGAGGAAGTCGACGAACGAAACGATGCCGCCGGAAAATTTGAAGACCGTCGCTTCCGTCTCGTCCTTGCGTTCGTCCTTGAGGGTGATCTCCAGCCCTTTGTTCAGGAAGGCCAGTTCCCTGAGCCGGTTCGCCAGGATATCGTAGGAATAGTCTATGGTCTTGAAGATCTCTTTGTCCGCCTTGAAGGTGACCTTCGTCCCGGTGGTCTTGGTCTTGCCGATGACGATCAGTTTGGAGGCGGTATTGCCGCGTTCGAAGCGCAGGTGGTGGATCTTCTCGTCGCGCTTTACTTCGACCTCGAGCCATTCGGAAAGGGCGTTGACGACGCTGACGCCGACGCCGTGCAGGCCGCCGGAAACCTTATACGCCGCGTGGTCGAATTTTCCGCCGGCATGCAGTTTAGTGAGCACGACCTCGACCGCGGGTTTTTTCTCGGTCTTATGCATATCCACCGGGATACCGCGGCCGTTATCGGTAACGCTGACGCTGTTGTCCGGGCCGATCACGACGTCGATCTTGGTGCAGACCCCGGCAAGCGCCTCGTCGATAGAGTTATCCACAACCTCGTACACCAGATGATGTAGGCCGCGGGAATAGGTGTCGCCGATATACATGGCGGGGCGGCGGCGGACCGCTTCAAGCCCCTCAAGGACCTGGATCGCCTTGGCGTCGTACGTCTTCGGCTGCCCCGGCGCCGGTTTCTGTTCCTCTTTTTCCTGCTTTGGTTCTTTTTTCATATCCTTCCTCGTTTAAAATGAAATAATTCTACCAACGAATAGCCGTTTATGCAAGCCCTAATTAATCTCGCCGATCAAAAAAACGATCTCTTTGACTTCCGGCAGGCGCGCGGTAACCGTCTGCATCAGCCGTTTTTTATGCAGGTTGAAATAATACATCCACGTCGAAGAATCGACGCTTATCCGGAGCACGCCTTTCGCCAGGGAGCGAAAACGCGCGTGCTCCGCCTCTTTTCCTGAAAAACATTCCGCGACGGCCTTTTCGGGATCCGTATCGCGCACCCGGGCCTTCAACTCTTTCAGAAGCGAATCCAGGGGTCCCTTGATCTGGTCCATTTAGCTCAAACGCATCGGCAGGACGATATAAATGTATCCCTGCGTCCTGATCACGCCCGGTTTCTCGCTCCCAGACAGCTCGAATTCAACGCTCCCGTCGCCGATAGTCTTGAGCACATCGGTGACAAACGCCGGATTGAACCCGATCATCATCTCTTTGCCGCGGTATTCCGCCGCGAGCTCTTCGCGGGATTCGCCGACATCGGGTGTCGATTTCGAGATCACCAGTTTATCCTTGAATACCTCCAGCTTCACCGCCTGATAATCGGGCGTGGCTAAAAGCGCGGCGCGCCGGATAGCGAGAAGGAACTGCTGGCGGTCTACTTTTACCTTCTGATCGGAGGCTGGAGGAATGACCTGCTGAAAATCGGGGAATTCCCCCTCAATAAGGCGCGAAATAATGATCACGTCCTTGAAATCAAATAACACCTGGTTGGTTCCTATAACCAGCGCCAGCTCTCCTTCGGCGGCAAGATTGCGATCGAGCTCCTGCAATGTCTTGAATGGAACGATGAATGAAAGATCTTTGGTCACCGGCTGGGTAAGTTTATTTTTACTGACCGCCAGCCGTTTTCCGTCGGTCGCTACCAGTGTGATCGTATCTTTGGAAATCTTAAAAAGGATGCCGTTGAGGATATATTTCACCTCATCCAAGGAAACCGCGAAACTGGTCTGATTCAACATGCGCTTCAACAACGCCTGTTCAATTTTGATCACTTCTTTATCTTTGAATTCCGGCAGTTTGGGAAACTCTTCGGGAGGAAGGCCGATGATCTTAAATTGGCAGTTTTTGGTTTCAATAATGACGATATTGTTTTTCTTTGTGTTTATCTCTATTTCTTCATCAGAAAGTTCTCGGATAATCCCGGCAAACCTTTTAGCGGGAAGCGTGATCGCGCCTGCTTCCAGGATATTCACAGGTATTACACAACTAATCCCAATATTAAGATCTGTCGCGGTAAGCCGTAATTTGTCTTTTTGTGTCTCAATAAGAATGTTTGATAATATAGGTAATGTGGCTTTTGTACTGATGATATTCTGGATTGTTTCTAACCCCTTAATCAAGACATCCCGGGAAAGTTTTACCCTCATTTAACGCCCCCTTCTATTATTATTAGTAACGTAACTTTAAGTATCGTATTAAACGTAGTGGGGTTTTGTTTCTGTTGAAAAACCACATAACGGTAGTAAACACTTTCATTTAAAAAAACAATACCCTTTGGATAACCGGTTGAAAACAGCGGGTTACTGTTGTATAACAGTGATGATCTTTTCTATTTTATCTTTTAAAGACCCATCAACCACAATCCCATTCTTTATCTTATTAAACGAATGTAAAACGGTGGTGTGATCTTTTCCACCAAAGAAATCCCCAATTTCCGGGAATGAAAGGTCGGTAAGCTCACGGCTCAAATACATCGCGACCTGACGCGGAAGGACGATAGTCTTAGTCCGCCGCTTCTGTTTCAGGTCATGCAGGGAAACACCGAACTCTTCCGCCACACACCGCTGGATGAAATCAATCGTCACTAATTTTTTTGGTTCTTTTAAAAGATCTTTCAATACTTCTTTGGCCAGCTCAAGCGTGATCGTTTTTTCCTCGAGCAGGGAATACGCGATGATGCGGATAAGCGCTCCCTCGAGCTCGCGGATATTCGTTTTGATCAGCTGGGCGATAAAAAAGATAACATCGTCGGAAACCTGCACGGGTTCCCGCTCGATTTTCTTTTTAAGGATCGCCACGCGCGTTTCAAGGTCCGGCGGCTGTACGTCCGTGGTCAGCCCCCAGCTGAAGCGCGATACCAGCCGTTCCTGGAGATTGGCGATCTCTTTGGGCGGGCGGTCCGACGAGATGATGATCTGTTTGTGCGCGTCGTACAAGGCGTTGAAGGTGTGGAAAAATTCTTCCTGCGTGGATTCTTTGCCGGCGATGAAATGGATATCGTCGAGGACCAGCATGTCGACATTCCGGAATTTATTGCGGAACTGCGCGGTGGAATGATGCTGGATGGCGTCGATCAGTTCGTTGGTGAAACGCTCGGACGGCATGTAACAGATCCGCACCGAGGGGGACGCCTGACGGATGTGATGGCAGATCGCCTGCATCAGATGGGTTTTCCCCAGGCCGACGCCGCCGTAGATGAATAAAGGGTTGTATGTCTTGCCCGGGGCCTGGGCGACCGCGAGGGAATATGCGTGGGCATGACGGTTCGAGGCGCCGAGGATGAAGTTATCGAAGGTGTACCGGGGGTTAAGAAAAAGATCCGGGCCCGCCGGGCCTTTGGCCCTTGCCTGTTCCGGCGGTATTTCGCGCGCCGCCTCTTTCGTTTTGGCGCAGATCTCCAGGCGGATCGATACGGCGCGCTTTAACAGCTGGGCGAGCGTTTCGTCGATGATCGTCCGATAATGCTTCTCAACCCAGTCTTTGAAGAACGCGTCCGGCGCTTCCAGGACGAATTCCCCGTCTTTCTGCGACCGTGGGCGAAGCGGCATGATCCAAGTCTGGAACGCGATATCCCCGACCTTGGTTTTCAACAAGCCTTCTGCTTCTTTCCAGACGGAAAGGATGTCACTCATTGGAGTCTATCCACCAAATCCACAGAATATTCACAACTTGCATAACTCTGTGGAAAACTGTACACGAAAAAGAAAAGCTCACTAATTATACAATAAATCGCGGTCCCGTCAAACAAAAATTATATTTGCGGGCGGGCATCGAGCAGATTTAGTTTGACCGGCGAGTTTTTATATGTTACAATTGCCGTTAAGTCGAAACATCAACTGTTGACTTGAGTTTGATTTGTGTTATAATCGTAAAACTATTCACCAAATCTAACAAAAGGACGCTTCCATGAAGAAAAATCTGAAGACACCGACTAATATCAAAGCCAAGCGCAAGCTGGGTTTCCGGGCAAGAATGGCGACAAAAGCCGGGCGCGATGTATTGAATCGTCGTCGGAGAAAAGGACGCAAAGTCATCTCTTTGTAATGCTGAAGCGGGTAGCGATCGCAGTCCTCAACGGATACCAGAAATCCATCAGCCGCCTTTTACCCCGTTCGTGCAGATTTATCCCCAGCTGTTCGGAGTATGCCAAGTTGGCAATTTCTAAATACGGCTTTTGGCGGGGAGGCGTGATGGCCGCGGGAAGGCTTTTGCGGTGCCACCCTTTTTCGGGCAAATCCGGATACGACCCATTAGTATAACAAAAAGGAAAAATGCAAAAACGACTCTTTTTAGCCCTGGGGTTATCCTTTCTCGTTCTGTTTGTCGGACAAAGACTTATAACTAAACCCCCGGAGCAGAATCGCGCTTCCTGCCCGCTGAATGCCACACGAGCGGTGCCGGCGGTGTTGTCCCTCGGAAACACGACGGTGCCTGCCGTTCCGGAGCTTCCTGTTGCGGCGGAACCGGCCGTTGTTACCGAGCAGGAGTATAATACGGAGCCCTCCCTCCTGACCTTTGTCGATCAGCGCGCGACGATCAAAAGCGCCGCATTCAAGAAATTCCACAACTACACGTTTTCCCTGGCCAATGGTTTCGCGATCGGCGATTACGCGCCTTTTGTAAGGCAAACCATTGATAATAATAGAGTTGTATACAGCTATGCCGACAGCAAAACCCGGATCAGCAAAGAATTTGATTTTTCCGGCGCGGCATACGAGATCAAGCTGAAGGTTTCCATAGAGAATATCTCCGGCCAGCCCATGAAGTTCTCCTTCCCGCTGGCCCTGGGCACGATCAATCCCAACCTTCAGCGCCGGGGAACCGCCGTATATCAGGATGTGTGTGTTTCCCTGCCGGACAAGATAGACTACCCGAATTATAAAAAAGAAGCCACATTCTCGTCGGTAAACTTCCTGTCGTTGCGCGACCAGTATTTTTGCGCCATTATCGAACCGGTAGCGAAAAACTATGCCGCGAATTTCCACAAGATCTCCGATAAGGAATTCGGGGTAAGCCTGGTATCTCCCGAGTTTGACATACCTGCGGGACAGGCCGTGACCCAGGAGTTCCGCGTTTATCTGGGCCCCCAGGACCTCAAAGTGCTTGCCGCCGCGAATAATCCCGACTGGCAATCCGTGGTTTATTTTGGCAAAATGAATCCCCTGGCGCATCTTTTGTTGAAAACCCTGGGCTTTTTCCATGCGGTGACCAGCAATTGGGGATTTGCCATAATTATAGTCAGCGTAATGATTTACATCATCCTCTACCCGCTTACACTTAAACAATTGCGCTCTATGAAAGAGATGCAATTGATCCAACCCAAGGTTGAAGAGTTGCGGGTTAAATATCACGATGATGCCATGCGCCTGCAGAAAGAGACCATGGAATTGTATAAGCTTCACAAGATTAATCCGTTGGGTGGTTGCCTGCCCATGTTGTTGCAGTTGCCGGTATTCTTTTCTTTTTACATGGTTCTTTCCCGCTCCATCGAATTAAAAGGCGCCGGGTTCCTCTGGATCAAAGATCTCTCTGATCCGGATAAGATCTTTGTTTTTCAGCAGAATATCCCTTTTGTGGGAAATGAGCTGAACCTGTTGCCGATACTGATGGTCATCGCCTCCTTCTTCCAGCAGAAGCTTTCTTCCGGCCAGATGTCCGGCCAGTCTGCGGAACAGCAGAAGATAATGATGTTTCTCTTCCCGATTATGTTCGGCGTATTCTTTTACCACATGCCGTCAGGCCTGGTCCTGTACTGGTTCACCAACACGATTATGACCGTGATTCAGCAATCGGTGATCATGCGATCAAAATGAGCGAGAATAATAGTATTGAGGTCGAAGGCAAGAATGTCGAAGAAGCGATTAAAAAAGCGCTGACAGCACTCCTTCTGACCAGGGATCAGGTTAAGGTTGAGATTTTGCGCGATGAAGAAAAAGGGCTTTTTGGTATGGCCGGCGCAAAATTGGCCAAAATACGGGTAACCAGGAAATAGCAGGATGTTCCACGGGGAACGGTGCAACATGTTCCACGAGGAACATTGGCAAAGCAATGGGTAAAATAATAGCCGTTTGTAATCAAAAAGGCGGTACCGGCAAGACTACCTCTGCGGTTAACATTGCCGTGTATATGGCGCTTGCCGGGAAAAAGGTGCTGATTATTGATTTAGATCCCCAGGCCAATGCTACGAGTGGTTTAGGGATTGATAAGCACGCGGTTACCAAGAGCACGTACCATATCTTATTGGAAGAAATGGCCTTAAGCGAGGTATATCAGCCTACCGCAGTAGCTGGCTTAACTATAGCTCCCTCCAATCTTGATTTAACCGGCGCCGAAGTCGAGCTGGTAGGCGCCATGGGCAGGGAATTCCGTCTTAAGCGGGCATTGGTCCCGGAGCGGGAAAAATTCGATTATGTAATTATCGACTCCCCTCCCTCCTTAGGCCTTTTGACGATCAATTCGCTTTCCGCGGCAGATTCGTTGTTGATTCCCGTACAGTGCGAGTATTTTGCTCTGGAAGGGTTAACTCAGCTGATGAACACGATCAAGCTGGTTAAGAACAACCTGAATCCCGGATTGATGATCGAGGGAGCGATATTGACTATGGCAGATTTCCGGACCAACTTGAGCCGGGAAGTTATCAAGGAAGTAAAAGAGCATTTTAACGAGAAAGTATTCGATACCGTTATCCCGCGAAGCATCAAGCTGAGCGAAGCGCCGAGCTACGGCAAGCCGGTGGCACTGTACGATAAGAACAATATCGGTGCGGTCAAGTACGAAGAGCTGACCAAAGAGATACTGGATGCGGCGGGAAAAATGTCCAAATCTGAGGAAATGTCCAATTCTCACAATTTGGACATTCCTGCGGCGCAAAATCCAGAACAGGCGCAACGCTAAGGAGACTTTATGGAACGAAGGGCTCTTGGAAAAGGTATCAGCGCTCTGATTCCTCAGCAGGCCGAAGGGGTGGCGGAGAGGACGAAGAATATTGTTTTTTTACGATTGGACCAGGTTAAGCCCAATCCTTTCCAGCCCCGGGAAGATTTCAAGGCCGAAGCGATGGAAGAGTTGGTCCAGTCAATCCGGGAAAAAGGCGTTATCCAGCCGATCCTGGTCCGGACCAAAGGCGACGCGTATGAACTGATTGCCGGGGAACGACGGTTGCGCGCCGCGCAGATACTTAATCTGCCGGAGATCCCCGCATTGGTCAAAGAAGTGGAAGACCGGGATTCCCTGGAGCTGGCGTTGATCGAGAACATCCAGCGCCAGGAGCTGAACCCGATCGAAGAAGCCCGGGCTTTCCAGTACCTTCTCGAAAAATTCCAATTGACGCAGGATGAGATCTCGGAAGTGATGGGGAAGGCGCGCGTGACGATCACCAATGTCCTCCGCCTTTTGAAATTGCCGTTGGAGGTCCAGGAAGAGATCAAGAACGGCCGGCTGACCTTCGGCCACGGGAAGGTGCTCCTGGAAATAGAGGACGCCAACCTGCAGAGAAGGGTCTGCCAGGAAGTTATAGCTAACTCATTGTCTGTGAGAGAGTTAGAAACCATCGTCAAAACAAAACGCCTGCGTAATCCCGCCAAGGTAGCGGCGCGCGTGGTCAGCGAAAAAGAACCGCTCGTCAGGATACTCGAAGAACAACTTCAGCAGGCGCTGGCGACGAAAGTCAAGATCGCGAAAAACCGGAAACGCGGCACAATAGCTATCGAGTTTTATTCCCAGGAAGATTTGGAACGCATCGTCAAAAAAGTGAGAGGAGAAGCGTAAGATGAGCCCGAGTCACGCAGTGTTGATCTTGATCAAGCCGGACGGCCTTAAAAAGTCGCTGACCGGCAACATCCTGACGCGTCTGTCGGAAACAAAACTGGAGATCGTCGCGGCGAAAATGGTGCGCGTGTCGCGCGAGCTCGCGGAGGCGCATTATCAGCATCTCAAAGGAAAGCCGTTTTTCGACGAGTTGATCAAATATCTCCAGGGGGAACTGCATGACCGCAAGAAAGTCATGGCGCTTATTTACTGGGGCGAGGATCCGATCAAGAAGTGCCGCGAGCTGGCCGGGGCGACGAACCCCGAGCAGGCTGAGCCCACGTCGATCCGGGGTTCCTACGGCAGGATCCTGACGAGCGGGTTGTTCGAGAACGTCGTCCATGTTTCCTCCGACGAGAAAGACGCGGAACGCGAGATCAAGCTCTGGTTCAATCCCGACGAGATCATTGTTGACCTGTATCCGGTGAAAGAAGCCGTGGTCACGAACGTCAAAAAACAGGTGTGGGCATGAAGAAACGGGCGATCGAGAGCATGACCGGCTTCGGCGCCGGCGAGACGCGCATTCCGTCCCAGGGGAAGATATCCTGCGAGATCAGGAGCACGAACCATAAATTCCTCGAGACGGTCCTGCATCTGCCGGAAGGGTATCTTTCGCTCGAGGAGCGCGTGAAGAACGAGATCTCCGCGCACCTTAAGCGCGGCCGCGTAGTCTGCGCGATCACCGTGACGGGCAGTTTTACGTCCGAGGTCTTTGTCAACGAGAGCCTCCTGAACGGCTACGCGAAAGCGATCCGCAGGATCGGTACGCGGCTTAAGCTCGCGAACGATGTCAGCCTCGATACGCTGGTCAATCTTCCGGGAGTCCTTTCCACGGCGGAAAACCGGATCGCGCCGAATAAATTGTGGCTGGTGCTCCAAAAAGCGGTCGACGGCGCGCTGAAAGACCTCCACGCGACGCGTCTCAGGGAAGGGAAGAAGCTGGTTGCCCACCTGGCGCGGCTTTCCGGAGAACTGAATAAGGACCTTAGTTTCGTCAAGGACAGGTTTAAGAGATCGATCAGCGAAAAGCTCCCCCAGCTCAAGACCGACGTCGAGAAAACAGTATTCCTCAAAGAGATCGACATCACCGAGGAGCTCGAGCGGCTCACGTTCCACATCAGCAGTCTTAACGCGAAACTGCGCGGCCCCGGCCCGGTGGGCAAAGAACTGGATTTCATCTGTCAGGAGATGCAGCGCGAGGCGAATACCATGGGCGCCAAGTCGTCCGACGTGAAGATCACGGGCAAAGTCGTGCAGATGAAGAGCACTATTGAGAAATTGCGGGAACAGGTGCAGAACATTGAATAATTCAGGGATGCTGTTCGTCATCTCCGGGCCTTCGGGGTCGGGCAAGACCACGCTTGCCCAGGCGCTTCTGAAGGATAAGGCGCTGGCGCGCAAGGTCAGGAGAACCGTTTCATTCACCACGCGGCCGGCCAGGCCGGGCGAACGCAACGGAAAAGACTATTTCTTTCTGACCGAGAAAGAGTTCCGGCAGGGGCGCCGGGAGAAAAAAATCCTTGAATGGACGAGGTATTTAGGGTATTATTACGGAACCGCGAAGAAAGCGGTTGACGACCAGCTGTCCCGCGCCCGGTCGCTGGTGCTGTGCATTGATATACGGGGGGCGCGCCGGATCCGCCGGCTGTATCCGCGCAATTCCGTGCTGATCTTTATTATGCCGCCCTCGATAAAAGAGTTGGAGCGGCGGATTATTCACCGCTGTAAAGATACGGCGCGGGAAGAACTTACGAAACGCCTGGCCCGCGCGGCGGAAGAGATCAAAGAGGCGGGCAGGTTCGATTACCGGGTGACCAACAAAGATTTCGCCGTCGCCTTGGGGAAATTGAAGAAGATCATTAAAGCGCGATGCGCATAAGGGGGGCTGGAATATGGAACGCGGATATGATGATTCTATAGAAAACCTGCTGTGCAAGAGCGGGAACTCGCTGTATAAGCTGGTTGTGATCGTGTCGAAACGGGCGTTGGAGCTGGCGGAAGGGAAGCCCAAGCTTATTGAAGAATTGAGCCTGGTGACCACCAAACCGTCGACGATCGCGCTCAGGGAAGTCAGCCAGGGCAAGATCACGCTTCGGCTCGCCTGACGATGGCCCGCCAGCGAGAGATCGTTTTAGGGGTCACCGGATCCGTAGCGATCTACAAGGCCTGCGAGATCGTGCGCAGGCTCCGGGAAAAGAATTGCAATGTTTCCGTGGTGATGACCGCCGAAGCGGCGGAATTCATCACGCCGGTACTTTTCCAGAGCCTTTCGGGGAATAAGGTGTATACCGGGATGTTCGACGCGCCGCGGGAATGGGAGATCGGCCATGTTTCGCTCGCCGATAAAGCCGACGCCGTTATTGTGGCGCCGGCGACCGCGAACATCATCGGCAAGATCGCCGGCGGTATCTGCGACGATATGCTGACGTGCGTTATCTGCGCCACGAAAGCGCCGGTGCTTATCTGCCCGGCGATGAACGATAACATGTACGCGAACAGGATCGTGCGGGAGAACTGCCGTAAACTGCGGTCTCTCGGCTACGCATTCGCCGAACCGAAAAAGGGTGCGCTGGCATGCGGCAAGATCGGTGTTGGCTGCCTGGCGGAAGTCGATATAATAGTCAGGCAAATATGTAAGCTAGCGGCGACGTAGCCAAGAGGTAAGGCAGCTGTCTGCAAAACAGCTATTCCGCGGTTCGATTCCGCGCGTCGCCTTTAAATTTACGTTCGCCACAAGCACCTTCCTGGGCAAGTGGTGGAACTGGCAGACACGAGAGATTTAAAATCTCTTGACCGTAAGGTTGTGAGGGTTCAACTCCCTCCTTGCCCATAGATTTTGGGTATTTCAATTCACAAAGATTCGCGGGCTCATAGCTCAGTTGGTTAGAGCGTTGCGTTGACATCGCAAAGGTCTGAGGTTCAAGTCCTCATGGGCCCACCATTTCAGTAAAGGAACATGGATATACAGACATTACGCCATTCCTGTTCGCACGTAATGGCGAAAGCGGTCAAACTGCTTTGGCCCGAAGTGAAGCTGGCGATCGGCCCCGCGATCGAAGACGGTTTTTATTACGACTTCGAGAAGAAGGAGCCGTTTACCGACGACGATCTCGCGAACATCGAGAAAAAGATGGCCGAGATCATCGCCCGGAACGAGGCATTTGTCCGGCGGGAGCTTTCCAAGAAGGAAGCCGTCGAGCTGTTTGAGAAACGCGGCGAGCGCTTCAAGGCCGAACTGGTCAGGGATCTTGCCGACGGCACAATCTCGGCCTACGCGACCGGCGATGATTTCGTCGACCTGTGCAAAGGGCCGCATATAGAATCAGCGGGCCAGATAAAGGCGTTCAAACTTTTGTCTGTCGCCGGCGCCTACTGGCACGGCATCGAGACGAATCCCGCGCTCCAGCGCATCTACGGCACGTGTTTCGAGACGCGCAAAGAACTGGACGCGCATCTCAAGGATATCGAGGAACGCAAACTGCGCGATCACCGCAAGCTCGGGCCGCAGTTGGAGCTCTATGACATCTACCAGGATATCGCCGGATCAGGGCTGGTTTTTTATCATCCCAAGGGCGCTATCTTACGGAACATCATCGAGGAGTACGAGCGCGTCGAGCACCGCAAGCGCGGCTACCAGGTCGTCATCACGCCGCACATCATGCAGGCGGAACTCTGGAAGCGCTCGGGCCACTGGGATTTCTATCGCGAGAACATGTATGTCCTCAAGATCGACGACAAGGACTTCGTGCTCAAGCCGATGAACTGCCCGGGCCACATCCTCATCTACCAGGCGAAGACCCGCAGTTACAAGGATCTTCCGCTGAGGCTTTTCGAGCTGGGCACAGTCTACCGCCACGAGAAAGCGGGCGTCATGCACGGGCTTCTGCGCGTGCGGGGATTCACCCAGGACGACGCGCATATCTTCTGCCTGCCGTCGCAGGTCAAGGCGGAGATCAAAAGCGTGGTGGATTTCGTCTTCGAGACGATGAAGGTTTTCGGTTTCAATGAGCTGGGCATCGAGTTGAGCACGCGGCCGGAAAAGTCCATCGGTTCCGACGAGGACTGGCAGATGGCGACTTCGGCGCTGGAAGATTCGCTCAAGGAGCTTGGCCTCACATACGACGTCAATGAAGGGGACGGCGCGTTTTACGGCCCCAAGATAGATATAAAACTGAAGGACGCGCTCAAGCGCACCTGGCAGTGCGCGACCATACAGTGCGATTTCTCCCTGCCGAAGCGGTTCGAGTTGACCTACGTCGATTCGGACGGCACGCAGAAACAGCCGATCATGTTGCACCGGGTGCTCCTGGGGAGCATCGAGCGTTTCATCGGGTGCCTCACCGAGCAGTACGCGGGAGGATTCCCGCTGTGGCTGGCTCCGGTGCAGGCGGCGGTCATACCGGTGCGCGACGATTACCGGGAGTACGCCGAGCGCGTGAAAGCGGCGCTGGAGGCGAAGAATATCCGGGCCGAGGTCATGGCCGGGACAGAGACATTCAATAAGCGGATCCGTCAGGCCGAAGTGGGGAAAATACCGTACGCGCTGGTTGTGGGAGAGCGCGAACAGACGGCCGGGACGGTCAGCGTCAGGAAACACAAGGCGGGGGATCAAGGCGCCATGCCGCTCGATCAGCTTATCGCGCGGTTGGAAGACGAGATCGCCCGGCGCGCAATATAAAAACGGGGCCGCGCGCGCTGCGAGGGCGCAGGCGTGAGGACCTTCTGAAAACGGGGAGGTGGTAGCCATAAAACGATTTATACGGATTAATGACAGGATTCGCGTTCCCGAAGTACGGCTTGTAGGGCACGAAGGTAACCAGTTGGGGATCGTTTCAACGGACAAGGCGAGGGAGTTAGCGGCGCAGGTCGCGTTGGATCTTGTGGAAGTGGCTCCGTCGGCGAATCCCCCCGTGTGCCGCATCATGGATTTCAGTAAATTCAAGTACGACCAGGAGAAAAAGGAACGGGAAGCCAAGAAGCACCAGAAAGCCGGGCGCTTAAAGGAAATCCGTCTTCACCCGAATATCGACGACAACGATTACATGGTCAAGGTTCGCCAGGCGATCGGTTTCATCAAGAAAAAGGATCGCGTGAAGATCGACCTGTTCTTCAAGGGCAGGCAGATCGAGCACCTCGACCTGGGCAGGAAGATTTTAGATAGATTCATACTGGACACGCAGGCGGACGCGCTGGTGGAAAAAGAGCCGACGATGGAGGGCAGGATCCTGGGGATCGTGCTGGCGCCGAAGAAGACCTGAAAAGCCACGAGAACAAACGGAGAGTATAGATGCTTAAGACGAAAAAAGGCATAGCGAAACGTTTCAAGTTGACCAAAAAGGGCAAGATCAAATATCATCCGGGCGGCAAAAGCCACCTGGAGACGAACAAGAAGACCAGCGCGGTGCGTAATCTGCGCCACGGTAAAACGGTGAAGAACAAGAAGTCAATAAAGTTTATCAAACGCATGCTTCCTTTCGGGTAAAACAGGCCCGTTTTCCAGCATGAAAATCAGGAGTATGTAATGGCTAAAGTAAAACACAGCGCAGAAACAAAAAAACGCAAGAAGAAGATACTTAAACAGGCCAAGGGTTTTTTTGGCGACCGCAGTAAGCAGTTCCAGCAGGCTCGCCGCGCCGTCGCGCACGCTCTGGTCTATCAGTTCCGCGACCGCAAGGCCCGCAAGCGCGATTTTCGCGGGCTCTGGATCGTCAGGGTCAACGCCGCCTGCAGGGCGGAAGGGATCAGCTACAGCAGGTTCATGAACGGGCTGAAGAAAGCCAAGATCCAGCTTGACCGGAAGATGCTCGCGGACATCGCGGTGCGCGATCCGGAGGTTTTCAAGAAGATCGTGGAGATGGCGAAGGGCTGATCCTGTCATGGACATCGAATCGGTTAAGACCGCGATCGAGGCTGACAGCGGGGCTATTGATTCCCAGGTCAAACTGGAAGAGTTCCGCGTAAAGTATCTCGGCCGCAAAGGCGTACTCGCTCAGATCACCGGCTCCATCCCTACCCTCCCGCCCGAACAGCGCGGGGCGGTGGGGAGGGCGGTGAACGAGATCAAGAACCGCGTTTCCGCGATCATCGCGGAAAAAGAGCGGTCTCTGGGATCCGGTCCCGCGCGGGAATCCGGGGAGAGGGTCGATTTGACTCTTCCCGGCGTTTCTCAGCGGACGGGCGGGAAACACCCGATCACGCTGGTCACCGAAGAGATCTGCGATATTTTTGAGAAGATGGGTTTCCGGGTCGTCGAAGGGCCGGAGATCGAGACAGAGTTCAATAATTTCACCGGCCTCAATATTCCCCTCGAACATCCTTCCCGCGAAGCGTTCGACACGTTTTACCTCAAAGACAATAACGCGAAAGGCGAGCGCCTGCTTTTGCGCAGTCAGACTTCGCCCCTGCAGGTCAGGGTGATGAAAAGCCAGAAGCCGCCGCTGGCGGTGGTCGCCCCGGGGAAAGTCTACCGGCCCGACGCGGTCGACGCCTGCCACTCGTTCATGTTCCACCAGATCGAGGGTTTTGTCGTCGACAAAGATATCCGCTTCAGCCATTTGAAAGGCGTGCTCGAACATTTCGCGAAATCCGTGTTCGGCGCGGATACGCGCATGCGCTTCCGGCCGCACTTCTTCCCGTTCACCGAACCTTCCGCTGAGATCGATATCTCCTGTTTCATCTGCAAAGGCGCCGGGTGCCCGGCGTGCGGGAGAAAAGGCTGGCTGGAGATCCTCGGCGCGGGCATGATCCATCCCAATGTATTCAAGAATGTCGGGTATGAATCAGGGAAATACACCGGGTTCGCTTTCGGCATGGGTATAGACCGTATCGCGATGCTCAAATATTGCGTGACCGATATCCGCCTCTTTTTCGAGAACGATCTCCGGTTCCTGGAGCAGTTCAGATGAAAGTCACCTACCGCTGGTTAAAAGATTTCGTTGATATAACGCTTCCTCCGGACAAACTGGCCGAGAAACTTACCATGGCCGGGCTGGAAGTGGAGGAGATCGAGGAAAAGGACGGCGATTCCGTCTATACCATCGAGGTCACCTCCAACCGTCCCGATTGGCTCAGCGTCCTGGGCATCGCGCGGGAAGTCGCCGCGATCACCGGGAAGAAGTTGAAGACGCCTGCCGCGGGGAAGATCGCGGCCGCCGGAAAAGAAAAGATTTCCATAGAGATCGAGGATACCGATGACTGCCCGTTGTACACAGCGCGGGTCATCCGGGGCGTGCGTGTCGGCCCGTCTCCCGAATGGATGCGCCGCCGGCTTGAGCTCGTCGGCGTGCGGCCGGTCAATAATATCGTCGACATCACCAATTACGTTCTTTTTGAATTGGGCGAACCGTTGCACGCGTTCGATCTCGGGAAGCTGGGGACGGGGAAAGTTGCGATCCGCCGGGCAAAAACGGGTAAGAAGATCACCGCGATCGACGGGAAAGAATACGCCCTCCATCCGGAAGTGCTTGTGATCACGGATACGAAACGCCCGGTTGCCATCGCCGGCGTGATGGGCGGAAAAGATACCGAAGTCACCGGCTCGACGCACGACGTGCTCCTTGAGGCGGCGCTTTTCGATCCGATCCTGGTGCGCCGCGGCCGTCAGAAGCTGGGCCTGCAGAGCGAGGCCTCGTACCGGTTCGAGCGGGGTATCGATCCGCTCGCGCCCGACGCGGCGTCACTGCGCGCGGCCAAACTTATGGAAGAATTGTGCGGCGGCGACATCTCCGGGGCCACGCGCGCCGGTTCCGCAGTCGAGCGGATAAAGACGATCAGCCTGAACATGGATAAGGTGTGCCGCGTATTGGGCGCGGAGATCACCTCCGCGCAGGCGAAAAAGATCCTTACGGCCCTTGGTTTCGGGGCGACGGCGAAAGGGGAAAAAACCCTGAGCGTCCGCGTTCCGTCGTTCCGCCGCGACGCCACAGAGGATATCGACCTCATCGAGGAGATTGCCCGGGTTTATGGCTACGAGAATCTTCCCAGCGAATTGCCCGCGTTGGCCATGCAAAAAATGGCGGCGCCTTCGTTCGTCCCGTTGATCAAGGAAACGCTGTTGGCGCAGGGGCTCGACGAAGTATTGACCTACAGCCTGAGCGACAGGAAATTTTCCCTCGGATCGTCCCGGGCGGATAGCTGTGTTGAGATCTGCAAGCCGCTGAGCGCCGAGCAGGAAATCATGCGGACATCGCTGATCCCCAGCCTGTGCCGCGTGGTGGCGTATAATCTTAACCAGCGCCGGCCCGCGGTGGCTATTTTCGAGGTTGCCCGGACATACGCGAAACCCGACAGGGAAGAAACGGTGCTGGGTATCGCGCTGAGCGGGGCATTCTCGGCGTGGTTCGGCCCCCAGGCCGGCAACGTTTCCCATAAAGCGGGCATGCTCCATTTGAAAGGGATCATCGACGCGCTGTTTTCCCGTCTCGGCATTGAAAGCGCCCGGCGCGGGTTCGAATACCGCGATGAGTTCACGGTCGCGGTTACCGTCGGGGGCGCGGCCGTCGGCATGCTCAAGAAGCTGAGCCGCGAGGAACAGGCGCTGTTCGAGATAAAAGAAAAAGACGTTTTTCTCGCCGAACTCTCGCTGGACACACTGCTTCCTCTGGCGCGCCGGGACAAGACCTTCACGCCGTTCCCGCGCTTTCCATCGATCACGCGCGATATCACGCTGGAACTTCCGGGCGGGATCCCCGTGCGGAAGGTCGTTGACGCGGCGAAGCGCTGTGGACAGGGGCTGATGCAGGATGCCGGCTTCCTCGATTACTACGACCGGAACCTTCCTCCCGGCATGAAGCGGATCACTATTTCCTGCGTGTATGCCGCCGATAACCGGACGCTCACCGAGAACGAGATCAATCCCGTCCACGCCGCGGTGGTCGATTCCCTCACGAAAGAATTTTCCGCGCAGACACGCTGAAGCCGCTCCTTCCGTCGGGCTTGACTTTGCCGGGCCGCGTGCTATACTTTGTCCAATTAGAGAAGACAGATTTCCCTGCCGTGTTCGTAAAAGGTATTTGACATTTGGTGAACCAACACCTTAACACGGGGAGCCATCACTCCATCGGCGCTAACGCGCCGGGGGCGGCTCCCACCTGTACCCATGTGGGTTCAGCCTGTCAAATATGCTGACGGCACATGCGGGGATTACTTACGGAAGTACCCCAAACCCCTCCAATCCGGTTTGGGGGTTGATTGACCCCCCGGTTCGAAAGGACCGGGGGTTTTCTTTTTCCTTCCATATTTCCCTTGAGCGGGACCATAAAGCGTGATAAAATCTTTACAGAGTTTGTATTGTCGTTATTAACGTGTTACCGGGTTGACAGATGGTTATTTCAGAGTTAAAACCGATTGGAGAGCTTACAGATAGCTTAAAAAACTACCGTAAGATATTTCTGGTCGGGTGTGGCGATTGCGCCACTGCCTGTAAGAGCGGCGGGGAGGCGCAGGTCGCTGCCATGAAGAGCGATCTGGAGGCCCGGGGGAAGACCGTTACCGGTTCATGCGTGCCGTCTTCGTGTTGTGTCGCGGCGAAGCTGAAGGCCGAATTCGCGAAATGGATACCGGCGCTCCGGGATTCGGAGGCCGTCCTGGTCCTTGCCTGCGGTTCGGGCGCGCAGTCGGTCAAAGAAAACGACCGCTTCGGGCTGGCCGTGATCCCCGCGTGCGACACTTTCGCGGCGGCGATCCTGGATGCCCGCGGCGATTTGCATGAACGGTGCGCGTTGTGCGGCCACTGCATCCTCGAGCTTTCCGGCGGGATCTGTCCGGTCGCGCGGTGCACGAAGGGGCTCCTGAACGGCCCCTGTGGCGGTATGGACAAGGGCAAATGCGAAGTGGACAAGGAGCGGGATTGCGCCTGGGCGCTCATCTACCGCGAAATGGAAAAGCGGGGAACGCTTGACGCCTTCAGGAAGATCCGCGCGCCGCGGGATTACAAGAAAAACCTCAGGCCGCACCGGTTAATAGTGTCATAAGTAATTGCTACAGATATGGTTAAAGAAATGATTGCGGACAGGATACGATTGACAAAAGCAAAGATCCGTACTAAAATCTTAGCAGGTTTAAAAAACAAGAAGGAGGAAGAGCTGTCCGAAAAAAGCCGTTTGGTAAAAAACGCGCTTTTCCGGAACCAGCTTTTTAAAAGGGCAAAGACGGTGATGTTTTACCTGTCGATGGCCCGCGAGGTCGATACAACGGAAATGATCGAGGAAGCATTGCGATTAGGCAAAAAAGTAGTAGTGCCTGTGTGCGACGGAAATAGAAAAATCGTGCCGTGCGAGCTGAAGCGGCGGGGAGCGTTGCTTCGCGGCCCGTACGGTATTCTTGAACCTGCGCGTAAAACGCCGGTGGACCTGGAAGAACTCAACCTGGTCATCGTCCCGGGATTGGCCTTCGATAAATGCGGAGCGCGCCTGGGCAGGGGCAAGGGGTACTATGACTATTTTCTCACCAGGCTGCCTAAGGATGCCAAGTCCATCGGACTGGCTTTCGACTTCCAGATCCTGCCTTCCGTTCCCACCGCGGATCACGATGTAAACGTCCACACAGTCATCTTTGCCTGAATCTCCGTGCTGAAGGCGGGGCCCGCGGGCCGGCCTTTCACGCACACTACAAGGAGGATGGAGATAGATGCTTACTTTACTGTTCTACCCGGTAGTAGCAATTGTCGCTTTGTACGCGGGGTACGCGCTCCGGAAATATTTCGCGGAAAAGAAAATCCATGACGCGGAGGCCCAGGCACGGTTTATCCTGGATCAGGCCAAGAAGGAATCAGAGACCCGTCATCGCAGTGCCGAGCTGGAGGCGAAGGACCTGCAGTATAAGATGAGGCAGGAGTTCGAACAGCAGACGAAGGACCGCAGGATCGAGATCACCAATCTCGAGAAACGCCTCTCTCAGAAAGAAGAGAACATCGACCGCCGGCTGGACCTTCTGGAAAAGAAGGAAAAGGATATCGAATCAAAGCAGGAAAACGTCCGGAAGCAGGAAGAAGGGCTGAAGGGCAAAGAGGACCAGTTGCAGTCGCTCATCGCCGAAGAGAAAGAGCGCCTTCAGAAGATCGCTTCGCTTTCCCTGGAAGAGGCCCGGCATATACTGCTGAACCGGTTGAACGAGGAGTTGAACCAGGAAAAGGCGATCCTCATCAAGAAACAGGAAGAAGAGCTTCGCCAGCAGGGTGACAAGAAAGCGGCGGAGATCATCAGCCTGGCGATCCAGCGCTGTTCCGTAGAGCATACTGTCGAGTCGACGGTCAGCGTGGTCACGCTCCCGAGCGACGAGATGAAAGGGCGCGTTATCGGGCGCGAAGGGCGCAATATCCGCGCGCTGGAGATGGCCACCGGCGTCGACGTCATTATCGACGATACCCCGGAAGCGGTCACGCTTTCCTGTTTCGATCCCGTGAGACGCGAGATCGCCCGGTTGAGCCTCGAGAAGCTCATCTCGGACGGCCGCATCCATCCCGGACGCATTGAAGAAGTGGTCGAGAAGATCAAGAAGGATCTCGACGATAAGATAAAGGAAGAAGGCGAACGCGCCGCGTTCGATTCCGGCGTGGACTCCCTGCATCCCGAGATGGTCAAACTGCTCGGCCGCCTCAAATACAGGACGAGTTTCGGCCAGAACGCCCTCCAGCATTCCAAAGAGGTCTCGTATCTCATGGGCGTGATGGCTTCCGAACTGGGGCTTGATTTCAAGCTCGCCCGGAGAGTCGGCCTTCTGCACGATATCGGCAAAGCCGTCGACCATCAGGTCGAAGGGACCCACGCGAAACTCGGGGCCGAGCTGTGCCGCAAGTATAATGAGTCGTTCGAAGTGCTCCACGCGGTCGAGGCGCATCACGAGGAGACCGAGGCGAAGAGCTTCTTCGCGGTCCTCGCGATCGCCGCCGACGCGATCAGCGCGGCCAGGCCCGGCGCGCGCAGGGAGACGCTGGAGACATACATCAAGCGGCTCGACAAGCTTGAATCCATCGCCAACCTGTTCAAAGGGGTAGACAAGTCGTACGCGATCCAGGCGGGACGCGAGATCCGCGTGATCGTCCAGCCGGAGAAACTTTCCGACGGCGACGCGATCAACCTGGCGCGCGACATCCGCAAGAAAATAGAAGAGGGCATGGAATACCCGGGGCAGATCAAGATCACGGTGATCCGGGAAACCCGTTCCATCGAATACGCGAAATAAAAACGGGGACGTCCCATTTTGGGACACCCTATAGCAGTACCTCTTCAGGACCCGCATCTGTTTCAGATGCGGGTCCTGGGGCGGGGATAACATTCATATGTCATGAAAATACTTTTCATCGGTGATATAGTCGGCACGCCCGGCAGGAACGCTGTGCGCGGGATCGTGCCCCGCCTGCGCGAAGAGCGGGGGATCGATTTCGTGATCGCCAACGCGGAGAACGCCGCCGGCGGTTCCGGCATTACGCCGAAAGTCGCCCAGGAACTTTTTGACGCCCGGGTGGACGTGCTCACTTCCGGCGACCATATCTGGAAGAAGCCGGAGATCTTTGAATACATCGTGTCCGAGCGCAGGGTCCTGCGCCCGCTGAATTATCCTCCGGGCGCTCCCGGAGCGGGATGGCGGATATTCACCTGTAACGGGATAAAGATCGGCGTCGTCTGCCTGCTCGGCCGGGTTTTTATGGAACCGCTCGAGGATCCTTTCCGGGCGGTCCGTCAGGCGGTCGATGAGATGTCGAAAGAGACGCGTGTGATCTTTGTCGATATGCACGCCGAGGCGACGTCGGAGAAGATCGCGATGGGGTGGTATCTCGCCGGCCAGGTGAGCGCGGTCTTGGGCACGCATACGCATATACAGACCGCCGACGAGAAGGTCCTGCCCGGGGGGACCGCGTTCCTTACCGACGCGGGCATGACCGGCCCGTACGAGTCGGTTATCGGCCGGCGCGTGGAGGATGTCCTCAAGCGTTTCCTGACTTCGGTTCCCGTGCGGTTCGAGGTCGCTTCGGGAAATGTCCAGTTGCACGGCGCGATAGTTGATGTCGACGAAAAGACCGGCAGGGCCAGCGCCATTGTCCGGGTACAGGAACACCTTCCGCTTTTTGAGCAATGAAAAGCTCCGCTCTCGTATCCGCATGTCTGGCGGTAGCGCTGGTTATGTCCGGCGTCTCCGCGGTTTTTGCGCAAACCGAAACTCCCGCCAAAGCGCCGTCGTCTGAGGAGGTCCTTGAGGCGGTCATCGACGCGTCCGCTCCCGGCGTCCCCCTTCCGAAGATCTTTGTTCCCGGCGTCGACCTGAGCGGCCGCGGTTTCCACGGCGACATTACCTGGCCGCAGACCATGGCCGCGCCCGAGGCGATTGAAAGCTGGCAGAAAGAGATCGGGTTCCGGGGCATGTACCGTCTCCAGCTTAATCTGTGGGAGATCAGCCAGATCGAGAAGAATAAAGCGCTCCAGGGAAAACTTCTCGCCAATTACGAATCGGTCATACAGAAGATCAGCGATTCCGGCGCTACCGTCATCCTCGATATTTTCAGCGCTCCCCAGGGGCAGGGCAAAGTGCTGGATCGCACCAGTTTTCCGGTCGACGGCAAAGCATTCAAACAGCTGGTAAAGCAGTATATGCGCCACTTCAGCTGTGAGAAAAAATATAAGATATGGTACGAAGTCTGGAGCGCCCCCGATCTCGATAATTTCTTCCTCGGGAGGAAAGCGGAATATCTGGCCCTCTACCGGTGCGTCGCGGAGGCGGCGAAAGAGCTTCAGGAAGAGACCCGCCAGATCATTCCGGTCGGCGGCCCGTCCACCAGCTGGTGGTTCCGGGGGTTCGAGGAAAGCACGATCCTGGCGCCGGAGCGCGGTCTTATCTACGAGCTCATAAAATTCTGCTACCACAACAAGCTCCCCCTTGATTTTATCAGCTGGCACGCGTATTCGACCGATCCACAGGTGGAACGGGAGCTCACCGGGTATAACAAAGAGTCGGTAGTGCTGATCCGCGAATGGCTGTCGTATTTTAACTTTCCGAAAGAAATCCCGCTTGTTGTGGATGAGTGGAATTACGATAGCGGTGTTTCCAACGTGCTGGAAGAACGCAACGGCAAGTCGAACGTGTGCGCCAGCTATATAGTGAGCAGGATCAAGGCGATGGCCGACGCGGAGTTGAGCGGCCAGGTGTTTTTCTCGCTGGAGGATTTTCAGGATAACCGGGAAGGCGTTGTGAGGAACGTCGGGCTGTTCTGGTACGAGCAGTCCCCGTCGGGGTACAAGGGCGCGAGCAAGGTTTCCTACAACGCGTTCAAAATGCTGGGCAGGCTCGAAAATACGCTCATCCCCGCGTCTTTGAAAACCCCGGATGAATTCAGCGGCGTGATCGCCACGCGGGGCGCGCCCGGGACGGCCGCGATCATCATCTATAATTACGCCGATCCGGATACGTTCCGGAACCATGTTGTTCATTCCATCGCCCTGCTGGGCGAGGCGGAGCGCAGATCTGTTGTCGCCGTGCTCCGTTCCGCGGGGGCCGGGAGATTGCCCGGGGAAACCGACCTGGAACGGTTGCGGTTGACGGGAAGGGTGAGGAACATCCTCAAGAAGGCCAGGGGGATCGGGGAGATCGGACAGCGGGCCGCGACCGCGGACCGGCAGATCCGGCTGACGGTAAAAAACATCGTTTCTCCCGCCGTTTTCCAGAAATACACGATCGATGAAACAAGCCCGCGCACCGGACAGTTCGTTCCCGTCGAGGAGAAAGAGATCGCCGCCGTCGATGGGGCGTATCAGGAAACGTTTACCCTGAAGCCGTTCTCCGTGACGCTGATCATGGTAAAGCCTAAGCCCGTGGAAGAAACCCCCGCGCTGGTTCCGCCGCGGGAAGTCCCCGTGGAGGTGCCGGTACTGGATACAACGAATACAACGGCCGCGCAGATCGGGAACGGCGGTGTCCTGCAGTCAAGGAACCCGGCCGTCCCGGCGCCGGTGAACGCGACGGTATCGGAGAGCGCGGCGGAGATCGTTCCGGCGGCGAATACGACGGTAATGAACACGACGGTGGAGAATGTGACGGCCAGCGATCAGGGGGCGCGTCAGTAATGGCGGACGGCATGGACGATCTTTTCGGCGCGGGACAAAAAGAGCTCCGGAAGATATTTACCGTCGGGGAATTGACGCAGACGGTAAAGCTTCTCCTGGAAAGCGGCCTGTCCGGGGTCTGGGTTGAGGGGGAGATCTCCAACTGCCATCCGCACAGCTCGGGCCATTGTTATTGTTCGCTTAAGGACGACACCAGCGTGTTGTCTACGGTAATCTTCAGCCGGACATACCGCGACGTGAAATTCAAGGTCGAGGACGGGCTGAAGGTGATCTGTTACGGCAACATCAGCGTGTATCCTCCCCAGGGGCGGTACCAGCTGATCGTCGAGAAGATCGAGCCCAAGGGCATCGGCGGGCTCCAGCTCGCGCTGGAACAGTTGAAAGAGAAGCTGGAAAAAGAGGGATTGTTCGCGCCGGAGCGCAAGAAGCCGATACCGTACCTGCCGGCGCGCGTCGGGATCGTCACATCGCTGACCGGGGCGGCGATAAAAGACATGTTGAAGGTCCTCGACCGCCGGTTCAAGGACGTGCATATCCTTATCGCCCCGGTCCGCGTGCAGGGCGAGGGCGCGAAGGAAGAGATCGCCGAAGCGATACGGGATTTCAACGCGTATAACCAGACATTGCCCGCCGGCGGGAAGATCGAAGTGCTCATCGTGGGCAGGGGCGGCGGGAGCATGGAAGACCTCTGGGCGTTCAATGAGGAGATCGTGTGCCGGGCGATCCATGCCTCGCGTATCCCGGTGATCTCCGCCGTCGGCCATGAACGGGACGTGACGGTCTCCGACCTGGTCGCCGACCTGCGCGCCGCGACGCCGTCGGTGGCCGCGGAACTGGTGCTTCCCCGCAAAGAAGAGCTCCGGGAGAAGATCGAGTCGCTGGTGGGAGGGCTTACCGCCGCGTTCGACAACGTCGCGGCGGATGCCGGACAGCGGAGCGACGAATTGCGCCACCGGCTGGGAATGGCGTCGCGCCACATCCTGGAACTGAATGAGAACCATTTAGTGCAGACGCGCGGGAAGCTGGAGATCCTCAACCCCGCGGTGCAGATACCCGAGTACAAAAACCGGATCCTGGATCGGGCGCGGCAGATATTCGTGCGCATGGAACATTTTCTCCGGATGCGGGAATCGCGGTTCGCGGGGCAGGCGGGGAAACTGGCGGGGCTTAACCCGCTGAACATACTTGAACGGGGATACAGCGCCACGTTCGCGCTTCCCGGGATGACGGTCGTCAAGGACGCGGCGGCGCTCAAGGCCGGGGACATGATCCGCACGAAACTCTCGCGGGGCGAGGTCACCAGCGAGGTGAAATCCATACAACAAGGAGAAGATAATGGCGGAGATTAAATTCGAGGACGCGCTGAAGAAGCTCGAGAAGATCGTGGAAGACCTTGAAAAAGGGGAGCTCTCCCTGGATGAGGCGCTGAAAAAATACCAGGAAGGCATTGAGTTGTCGCGGGCATGCACACAGCGGCTGGATAGCGCGAAAAAGAAGATCGACCTGTTGTCGAAGAACAAGAAGGGCGAATTCGAACTGAAGCCCCTTGATGAGAACAAGGTCGAAGGATAAAACCGGAACGCCATGTTTCTTGAGAAGATAACATCACCGCGGGATATCAAAAAGCTGTCGATCGACGAGCTCGGCCGGCTCTGCGCCGAGATACGTTCCCGCATGCTCGATGTCGTTTCCCAAACCGGCGGACATCTGGCTTCCAGCCTCGGTACTGTCGAGCTGATCACCGCCCTGCATTATTGCCTGGATACCCCGCGGGACAGGATTATTTTCGACGTCGGCCACCAGGCATACTGTCACAAAATACTGACGCGCAACAACGCGTTCGATACGTTGCGCCAGGCGGGCGGCATCAGCGGTTTTCCCTGCCGGGGCGAATCGGAGTTCGATTCGTTCACTACGGGCCATAGTTCCAACGCGGTGTCCCTGGCGCTGGGGCTGGTGTGCGCGCGCGACCTGCTTACGCCCGCGGACTACTTCCGGGTCGTCGCGCTTATCGGCGACGGGTCGCTGAGCGGGGGGTTGTGTTTTGAGGGGTTGAACAACGCGGGCCACCTTAAGAAAGACATGCTGGTCATCCTCAACACCAATGAGATGAGCATCGCCGCCAACACCGGCTCTCTGAGCACCTATCTTAACAAGATCATCTCTCAGCCGTTGTATAACCGGTACAAGGAGTCCTTCAATAATTTCGTGAAGTCCCGCGTTCCTAAAGGAAGCAGGCTCCTCAAGCTCTCCGAGAAATTCGAGGAAGGGCTGAAAGGGCTTTTTGTCCCGGGGGTCCTTTTTGAGGAACTGGGATTCCGGTATTTCGGCCCGCTCGACGGCCATGATCTTAACGTGCTGATACCGCGGCTGAAGAATATCATGGAGATCAAGGGCCCGCGTCTGGTGCATGTGATCACGAAAAAAGGCAAAGGATACGCGCCCGCGGAGAATGATCCGATCAAATTCCACGGTATCGGCGCGTTTGACCGGGAGACGGGACAGACACCGTGCGCCGGCAAGCGCCCCTCGTTCACGCAGGTATTCGGCGATGCCATCGTCGAGGCCGGCGCGGCGGATACGAAGGTCGTGGCGATCACCGCGGCGATGGCGGAAGGAACAGGGCTGAACCAGTTCCGCGACCGTTTCCCGGCGAGATTTTTTGACGTGGGCATCGCGGAAGGGCACGCCGTCTGTTTTTGCGCGGGATTGGCCGCGGCAGGGCTCAAACCCGTTATCCCCGTGTATTCGACATTCCTCCAGCGCGCGTATGACCAGCTGATGCAGGAGATCAGCCTGCAGAAGCTCCCGTGCGTGTTTTGCGTCGACCGGGCGGGTATCGTCGGGGAGGATGGGGTGACGCATCAGGGTACTTTCGATATCGCGTACCTGCGTACGATCCCCAATATGGTGATCATGGCTCCTGCCGACGGCGAAGAGCTCCGGCAGATGCTTCAGTGGGGGTTGGCGAGCGGTACGGCCTGCGCGATCCGGTATCCGCGCGCGGCGGTGCCGGAAACGGCGGTCGATCCCTCGCCGGTGGCACAGGGAACGGGGAGCCTGCTTCTCGACGAGGGCGCCGATTACGCGCTGTTCGCCTTGGGTTCCATGGTCCCTGCGGCGCTGCAAGCCGCCGCGGATCTGAGAAAACAGGGTATCCGCGGCGCGGTGGTCAATGCCCGCTTTGTGCGGCCTTTGGACGAAAAGCTGTTGAAAGAAATCGCTTCCCGGGTAAAATATATATTTACCGTTGAGGAAGGGACGGTCGAGGGCGGGTTTGGATGCGCCGTGGCCGATATGCTCATGCGGCCGGTGGAAAAGATCGGCCTGCCCAATCAGTTCATCCCGCACGGAGGGCGCGAGTCGATCCTGGAGAAGCACGGCCTTTCCGCGCGCGGCATCGCCGGACGGATAGAGAAAACACTGCGAGACTATGGTAAAGCTGACGATAAATAAGGAAAAATGCAAAGGATGCCTGCTGTGCGTGGGCGTCTGCCCTAAAGGGGCGCTGGCTCCCCTGAAGGAGCTCAATAAAAAAGGTTTCCTGCCGGTCGGGATGAAAGAGGGAGCGGTTTGTGCCGGATGTAAATTCTGCGCGCTCATCTGTCCCGACTGTTGCATCGAGATCACCAAGGAATAGACGAACCCGCATCTGACCGATAGGAATGGTCAGGGGTGAGATGCGGGTTCGAAACAGGAAACGCTATGGACAAAGTATTGATGACGGGAAACGAGGCGATCGCCGAAGGCGCTATCCAGGCCGGATGCGCTTTTTATGCCGGGTATCCCATTACCCCGCAGAACGAGCTGACCGCGTACATGGCCAAACATATGCCGGAACGAGGCAGGATATTCATCCAAGCCGAATCCGAGCTGGCCGCGGTCAATATGGTGCTGGGCGCTTCCGCCGCCGGTTTCCGGGCGATGACATCTTCCTCGAGCCCGGGGATCAGCCTGAAACAGGAAGGCATCTCGTACCTGGCGGGCATGGAACTTCCGGCGGTGATCGTGAATATGATGCGCGGCGGCCCCGGACTGGGCAACATCTCGCCGTCGCAGGGCGATTATTTCCAGGCGACAAAGGGCGGCGGCCACGGCGACTATCATTGTATCGTGCTTGCCCCCGCGTCCGCCCAGGAAGGCTATGATCTGATGTTCGAGGCCTTCAGCCTTGCCGATTTCTACCGGACCCCCACCATGATCCTTGGTGACGGGATGCTCGGCCAGATGATGGAGCCGCTGGCGCTGGAACCGAAACAGCCCGGCCGCCGGCTCCCGGAGAAAGATTACGCGTTGACCGGATGCGCGGGCAGGAAGGCGCGGATCGTCCGTTCGCTCTACCTTAAAGACGGGGTGCTTGAGGAGATCAATCTCGGCCTGCAGAAGAAATACGCGCAGATACGCTCCACGGAACAGCGCTGGGAAAGTTTTGAGGATAAAGACGCGGAGATCATGTTTGTCGCGTACGGCGGGATGGCCCGGATCGTCAAGAGCTGTGTGCGCAGGTTGCGCCAGCAGGGTGTCCGCGCCGGCTTGATCCGGCCGATCAGCCTGTGGCCGTTCCCGGATAAGGCATTCGAAGGGCGTTCCGCCAGGATCAAGTATCATGTTGTGGAAATGTCCTACGGACAGATGATAGAGGACGTGAAACTCGCGTTGTGCCGCAGGGATGTCTCGTTTACCGGCCGGGCCGGCGGAGGGATACCTTCCGAGGACGAGATCATCGCGGCAGTCAGGAAACTGGTGTAACCATGGAAAAAATATTCAGTCGTCCCACGTCGCTCCGTGACACGCCGACGCATTATTGCCCCGGGTGCGGCCACGGTATCGCCCATCGCATCGTGACCGAGGTCATTGACGAACTCGGCGTGCGCGAAAAGACCATCGCGGTCGCGCCCGTGGGATGCGCGGTCATCGCGTACGATTACTGGGATTTCGATTGCACCGAAGCGCCGCACGGCAGGGCGCTGGCGGTCGCGACCGGGATCAAGCGCGTGCGTCCGGAAAGCGTGGTCTTCACGTATCAGGGCGACGGCGATCTGGCCGCGATCGGGACCAACGAGACCATCCACGCCGCCAACCGCGGAGAGAACCTCACGGTCATCTTCATCAATAACGCGGTGTACGGCATGACCGGCGGACAGATGGCGCCGACGACGCTTATCGGGCAAAAGACCGAGACTACCCCGTTAGGGAGAAAGCCCCTCGAAGGATATCCGTTAAAAATCTCAGAACTGCTTGCCCAGCTTAAAGGCGTGACGTATGTCGAACGCTGTTCCCTTCATAGCCCGGCGGAGACGATAAAGGCCCGCAAAGCGGTGAAAGAGGCGTTCCAGAACCAGCTCGACGAAAAAGGGTTCTCCCTTGTGGAGCTCCTTTCGCCGTGCCCGACCTATTGGGGGATGACCCCGCAGAAGGCGGCAGGCTGGATCAAAGATACGATGATGAATGAATTCCCTCTGGGAAGGATAAAATAAATGGAGACCAAGATCATCCTCGCGGGATCGGGCGGCCAGGGTATCATGTTCATGGGCAAGCTTCTTGCCGAGGCGGCCCTGCGCGAAGGCAGGAACGTAACCTATCTTCCCGCGTACGGGGCCGAGGTGCGCGGCGGCACCGCCAACTGCACCGTGGTTATCTCCGACGACGAGATCGGTTCTCCGTTCGCCGAGGCCTGCGATGTCCTGCTGGCGATGAACGAGCCGTCCCTTCTGCGTTTCCTGCCCCGGGTGAAAAAGGGCGGCACAACCCTTGCCAACAGCTCGCTGATAAAAGAACCGGGCGCCGGCGTGAACGGGTTCCCGTTCACCCAGCTGGCCATTGAACTTGGCGCCGCGCGCGCGGCGAACATGGTGGCGATCGGCAGTCTCTGCCGGAAGACGGGGGCGGTGAGCGTCAAGAGCGTGCTTGCCGTGCTGGAAAAATCCACTGCCAAGGCCGAGGCCAGGGAATTGAATAAAAAAGCGGTACAGACAGGAGATTCGTTATGATGAAAGTACGTTTCGCGCCGAGCCCCACCGGTTTCCTTCATATCGGCGGAGCCCGCACCGCGCTGTTTAACTGGCTTTACGCCAAAGCAAAAGGCGCGAAATTCGTTTTGCGCATCGAGGACACCGACGCGCAACGTTCGAAGAAGGAATATCTCGACGAGATACTCTTCAGCCTGAAATGGCTGGGGCTTGACTGGGATGAGTTGTATCACCAGAGCGAGCGCTACGATATATACCGGGAATACGCGGAAAAACTTCTGGCGCAAGGCGTTGCCTATAAAGCCGCCCAGCAGGCGGTTGAATCCGTTGACGAAAGTGCGCACGGAGAAGGGGAAGAAGATGCGGAAGGCGAGGCTTCTAACCTCCCGTCGCAATTGGAGGCGGCGGAGCGCCCTTCCGGGCAGGCGATCATTTTTAAGGTTCTTCCTGGGAAAGTGGTGGTCAACGACCTGATTCGCGGCGAGATTGTTTTCGATACCTCGGTGCTCAAGGATCAGGTGCTCATCAAGTCCGACGGCACACCGTCTTATAATTTTGCCGTCGTGGTTGACGACGCCCTCATGGGCATCACCCACGTTATCCGGGGCGACGACCATATTTCCAACACCCCAAAACAGGTGCTTTTGTACAAAGCGCTCGGGTTCCAGATGCCGCAGTTCGCGCATCTTCCGTTGATCCTTTCCAAAGACGGGGGGCGGCTTTCCAAGCGTAAAGGCGCTACCGCTATTTCCGAGTACCGCGAGATGGGATATCTCCCCGGGGCATTGAACAATTTCCTCCTGCTTCTGGGCTGGTCCCCGGGAGGGAACCGCGAGATAATCACCATGGCGGACGCGGTAAAACTGTTCAATCTCAAACATGTCAACAAAACCGCCGCTGTCCTGGATATGGACAAGCTTAACTGGATCAACAACCAGTATTTGAAGGCCGGCGATCCGGATAAACTTACCGACGAGATCGTCCCTCTGCTGGCGGCCGCGGGATTGATCGATAAAGAGAACTATGACCGGCCGTACCTGCGTTCACTGGTGCTTTTGTTCCGCGACCGGCTTACCCTGCTCAAGGATTTCCCGAAGTTCGCCGATTTCTTCTTTGTGAGCGACGACCGGCTGTCTATCGACCCGGCGGCGCAGGAGAAATTCCTCAGCCGCGATTTCTCGAAGGAGTTCGCGCTGTTCGGCGAACGGCTGGAGAAGCTCGAGACGTTCGGGATACCGGAGATAGAGAAGTGTTTCCGCGATATGGTGGCGGAACTGAATATCCCCGCCAAAGAGCTTATCCATCCCATCCGCGTGGCGCTGACCGGAAAGACGGTTGGCCCGGGGCTGTTCGATGTGATATACTATTTAGGAAAGCAACGGGCCCGCACCAGGCTCTCGCGATGGGTTAAAAAGGAGAACGCATGAAAAAACCGCTGGCACTCGTTTTCGCTGTTGTTTTCTGCGCGGCACTGTACGGCTGTAACACCATGAAAGGCGCCTGCAAAGGGGCCTCGGAAGGCGCGAAGAAAGATTGGGACAGCACGTGCAACGCTACTCAGGGCGCCGACGGCTGGGTGCAGAAGAACCTCTGGTAGATTCTCTCGACATCGGCTGAGAATTCCTGTATAATTATTGAGCTGAATTTCCAGGTAACACGTTTATTGCCCTCTAGTGCAATGGTAGCACGACTGACTCTGGATCAGTTAATCGGGGTTCGACTCCCTGGGGGGCAACCAATAAAATCTCTCGAAATCCAGAATGAGAGATAGAATGAGCCCCGGTTATCCTTGATAATCGGGGCTCGTTTATGTCTTGAAGAGTCAAAAGGTTAGAGCGTTCGGAAAACGTGCCTTTCCCGCTTTCGGTCTTCTCGCCAATCCTCTCAGCAATAATCTCTGCCAGAAGGCCGGATTTTCTCGTCGAACCATCTCGTTATCTCCGAATCACCCGTTAGCCGGAGAGTCTTTTACCTGCGCCTGATGCCGTAAGATATGCCTTGGAGCCATACATTAAGAAGAAAGTATCATGTTTTGATGTACTCTAACAGACCGCATTTGATTCCTCTTCATCCCCGGAATTTTGATATTTCCATTGACGCAGGTCTTGTTTAGCAGTATATTTTATTTATAACAGGATATACTACAGCTAAGATAGTGGTGATAGCTTGAAGGGGGAACCTCCACTTTAAAATAAGAAAAACCTTCGCTCAAAAAGGGCGAAGGTTTTTTTGTTGGAGAATAAGGATGGATATTCGAACTCTTTTTCAGGCACACACAATGCCTGCTAATGCCTTGCCGGTTCGCTGTCATGTCATAGAGGGCGACAAAGCGAAGCTTCTAGAGGAATATATGGTTCAGCGGTTACCCGATTGTTACATTTCTCTTGATCATTTGAAGGAACGGGTCATAAAGACCGGCATGTCTGCATCAGAAATTCTTGCTACGAAGCTTCCTGATCCTGGATGTGTTATGTCGGGAGACTTCGGAGAATTAGTAACACTTTATTTCCTGAGTGCTCAATGTGCTGAAAAAACAATTCCGATTAAAAAATGGCGTTATAAGCAAGATAGATTAAAAGCAACTCCTCACTCTGATGTAATTATGCTTTATTGCTCATCTCCTGGGAAACCGTCACCACAAGATTATGTTATTTGTGCAGAAACAAAGCAAAGAGCAACAACATCAGATTCTAAGCCAATTCAAAAAGCAATCGAAGGATACGAGAAAGATAAGGTTGGTAGATTAGCGCGTACTTTAACTTGGTTAAGAGAAAAAGCGATTGCTCAAGAAAAGGTCGGCGATATTGAACTGGTTAATCGTTTTACTATCGATGTTTCCGTTGATTATCTTAAATATTTTAAAGCAGTCGCCATAGTGGACAGGACTCTTTTAGATGAGGAGATTACACAGAAAATTGAATTGCCTCAGCAAAATGCTTCACTGGAGATTATAGTACTAGGCATTGAAGGTCTGAAGAATTTGTACGAGGCTGTCTTTCGTAGAGCTCTGAAAGAGGTGGCAATTTGAACAGCTTGCTAAGAAATATGATGTCTCAGATGGAATCCTGGGAAGCTGCGGCTGAATTTGGTATCCCTGAGACCGAGTGGGCTAAATATGATGTAAGACAGCGTAGCGACAGCTTCTATATAGCTTGTTTAGCGAGTATTTTTGATGTTTTACGACTTGAGAATAAAGGAGAACAAGACGCTGATTTAGCAGCACTCGCAAAAACACTAATCATTTATTCACAAAGTGCTGCCAGCCCCTATTTAAAAGGTATTGAAAGAAAATTGAACCAAACATACAGTGCAGCTTTATATTATTTAGCCGGTTTTCCAGCTACAGCGAAGCTTTTATCTCGTAATTTAACCAACATGGAAGAAGCATCTACAGAAGAAGTTTTTCTTCTAGAATTTTTTAAAAATAGTACAAACGGAAGCGAATTGTTAAGACGAGTTTTGTCAAGCGCTCTTCAAAATGATGCCCAAGGTTTTTCGTCGGTAATTGACTATTTCCAAAAACAAGTAAGCTTAGCTTTGGAAGATGATCCGCGCAGATTTATTGCCGCAAAATTGGCACATTTTTGTGTGAAACGTTTTGCAGAATTCAATGTTTGGAATGCCTTAAGGCAAAATGCTGCTAACTATAGCCTTGAACTTTGGAAATCGTTTTTAAATAATGGGAAGACATTTTCTCTGTGGGAATTTTTACCATCCCAGCTCGTGGCTATACGCGCGGGAATTTTGGGAGATTCCGATGATACGTTTAGTTTGCAGATGCCAACATCTGCCGGTAAGACGGCGCTTTGTGAATTGCTCATCTATCATGAAATCAAAGCACGTAATCGCCGCGTGCTGTTCCTTGTTCCGTTTAGAGCCCTGGCTGCCGAGATTAGAGAAGGGATGTCTCGTCGACTCGAAGATGTGGGAATCCGCGTTATTACAAGTCATGGCGGGAATATTCCCACTCGTTCGGAAACGACTACGATTGAAAGCGCGGATGTCTTAATCGTAACACCGGAGAAGTTTGTTGCATTGACTCAGATCGTACCGAACTTTGAGAATCAGTTTAAGACGATTATTTGTGATGAAGGTCATCTCATTGATGATAATAGCAGAGGGCTCCAGTATGAACTTTTGCTTACGAAATTGCGAGGGACGCAGATGGAGCCCAGGAAGATTGTCTTTATTTCCGCTATTTTACCGAATGTAGACGCAATTCATGCTTGGCTCGGTGGTAAGAAAGAACACTTGGCATATTCTGCTTACAAACCCGTAGAAACAGACTATGCATTTTTAACTCTCCAGTTGTCCAAAGATACATGGCAGCTTGATGTCAATCCTCATCAAACACATCCGCGCAGTTTTTATCTATTACAATTTTTAGAAAAAGAAGACTTCCGTTATATTAACAAAATTACGAGAAACGCAAAGCTTATCGATGGATGGAAGTCTAACCTTTCTTTGGCTTGCGCAGCTGCCTTAAAAGCTCGTCGGAATGGCTCCGTCGCTTTGTTTACTACAACAAGAGGGGGTCAGGGCATACAAGGATTATCGGAGAAATTGCTTCAGTTTCTCGAGTTAAATGTCAATGTTACTCATAATGCACCATCTTTATCAATCAAACTGCCGATTCTTACGGAGTTTGTAGAGTTTATCTTTGGACCCACCTATTCTTTATCACGATTGGTTAGGTATGGTGTCGGTTTTCATCATGGTATGCTACCTCAGGAAGTCCGCCGTGTAATGGAAGAAGCTCTGCATGAGAAGGTTATCGACATTCTTTTGTGTACTACTACTTTGGCAGAAGGAGTTAATTTACCCATTAGGACCCTGGTAGTTCACACAACAAAGTATTACAACGGTTCTTCTCAGTCCTGGGAATATCTTCAAAATCGGACTATTAAGAATATTATTGGACGAGCAGGAAGGGCGGGCAAAGAAACTCGTGGGCGGGTATTGTTTATAGCTGGTTCCGAACGGGCTTCTATAATAAATGTTTTGCGAGAACGAGGGATGGAAGCGGCTTATGGTGCTCTTTTTCGATTGATAAGAGCTATCAAAGATTATACCAAAAGAAATGAGATAGTTTTAGAAAATGAAATACTTGAAAAACAGAAGCCGTGGTTTTTGTCGCTTATCGATAGCATAGATTTTGCGCTTCTTGACCTTATTCCTAGCGGTATTCGACAGGAGGATATTAATCGACATGTGGAGGAACTACTTGAACGAACATTGGCCAAACAATTTTGTGATACCCCAGATAAATGGGAGTGTCTTAAGACACTATTTTTTCTTAGAGCAGATCATCTCCAGCGTTCGGTAACTCCGGAAACTTGGCCGATTTTGCGTAAAAGCGGCACTACACCGCGATTTTGGCAATTTTTAACAAACTCAAAAATTCTAGATAATCCTCTTTGGCAGACTTTGTCTCACTCATTAGATGATAAATGGCTTAACGAAATTATTCTTACGTTACGAACAAATCCGGTATTAGAAACAAGAATGCCGCCAGAAATATTGCTGGTCATTATTCGCGGATGGATGTCGGGATTAACTTATGCCGAACTTTCCGCTACTTGTGGTTATGATGTGGATCAAATTTTGGAGTTTCTTACTAAGGATATAGGTTATCATCTTCAGGATTATGTTGCTAAAATGTGTCAACTTGCGATTAATCGTTATGATGAAATGGGGATTTCCGAAGTAGCAAGTAATTGGTCTTCGCTTCTGCAATTTGGATTAGGAACCATGCAGCAATTAGACTTATTTGAATGGGGATGTAGTGAGCGGCTTGCTGTCTGGGGAGTTTCGCGATATTTAATAGCAAAGCAAATACCCTTAAGGGACGATGATCTAATTATCTATCTTCGACAACATAGCCAGGAAGTTAAAGATACATTGAATAAGGATAATCGGGTCCCCGAGATGAGTGCGCGACGCCTTATCCATGAATTAAACCTCAACTAATATTCCAGCGTTAATTTTAATAATCAATGATTAGAAAGAAAACCGTATTAATTCTTGGGGCAGGTGCGAGTCGCGAGGTTGGATTCCCATTGGGGGAAACGCTTGTAAATGAAATACACTCTCTGGCAGTCGGAGAGACAAAAGGCAGGTGTTTGCGTTCCTCCCCCAAGGATATTATTGATAGTTATCAACCCAACGCCTGTCTTTTATGGAATCTGCTAAATGTGGCTGGAGAGAAAAAGAAGGATGGTAGCAATTATTCCGTCGATGATATCTCGGGCTTTGCTCAAGAATTGTGGGAAGCGCAACCGCCTTCCATTGATGATTTTCTCTCCCACCATTCTGATAAATACGGATTGATAGGAAAACTTTGCCTATTCTTTGTTTTATCAGGGTATGAAGATGAGAAGCGCATTTGCCCTCAGAAAATTAATGGAGCGATAAAGTATCCAAATATGGGATGGTATAAATATTTGTGGAAAAGACTCCAGGGGGATGTCAATGGGGACTTCGAAAAATTAAAAGAGAATAAAATGAGCATTATTACTTTTAATTATGATCGTTCCTTAGAGCATTATTTATTTAAAGCGATCAGAGCGACTTATGGATTACAAGGACGCGAAGACAAAGTTGCAGAATTCTTCGTTAAGATTCCCATTTTTCATGTTTATGGAGAATTGGGCGTATTATCTTGGAAGTTTAATCATCTTCACGAGTATCGAACGAAAGCAGATATTACGAATAATTTTGTTCCAGCAAGCTTAAGAGATCTTTTTGTTCTATGTGGAGAACCGGGTAAATATGGAGCTACTGATCATGATTTTGGTCCCACACAAATTGTAGGGGAAAAAGTACGACAGGATGTTGCGAAATCATTCATCGCTCGTGCGCGACAAATTAAGACTTATCATGAGTCGTCAGCCTCAGATAAGTATAGACAAATTTTTAATGAAGCCGAGAGGGTTTTATTCCTGGGTTTTGCATATCATCATCAAAACATTTCAGTTATGGGATTAGATATCGGTGGAGCGAAAGGTTCTCCGTTGTCTAATGACGTTGAAATCTATGGAACAGCAATAGGAATGACGTCTAAAGAGGTGGCGGAAACCAAGCATTACATGGCCAGCTTTTCAAGACCTTTTAACGCGTTGGCGATCTTAAACAAGTGGGAAGGGAGTGAGGATAAGACCCCGGGATTTTCTAGGATAACAAGCTTTTTAAGAAGCATTGCTCCTCTTGAATAAAACAGCAATAATATAAAAGGGTGAAAAACATATGAAAACCGACATAGGAGAATATATCGTAGGAGCATACCTTAAGATTATCAAAGAGTGTGCCTTTATTGATTATAATGTTCGAGCTCCAGGAGGGGGGGTGGAAGGGTTGGGGGAAATAGATGTGCTAGGTCTCGACTTTAAGAAGAACAAAGTTTACTTATGCGAGGTAACAACGCACATAAGAGGGATATTGTATGGGGACTATAAGACGACATTCCTCAGGGTTAAAGATAAATATTTGAGGTTAAAGCGCTATGCTCTAAAGCACTTGAAACAATTTAATGAAAATGACATCACCTATATGTTTTGGTCACCAGTTGTTCCAAGAGGGACGTTGGATAAGAAGCTTGAGACTATTCGAGGTCTCGAGTTAGTTATTAATGAAGAATACACTCGGTGCATTAATCAATTAAGAGAAAAAGCAAAGGACTTAACCCATGATGCGGGTAATCCATTTTTCCGTACGCTTCAGATTCTTGAGCACCTGAGAGAGATATGAGAGATCCCCACCAAAACATCTTCTACTATTACAGAGGTCCTTCCAGTAAGGATACAGCCTCGTTACACGACATTCAAGTAGAAGATAACACAACAAAAGCTCTTATTAATTTATTGGAGTTTACTAAGCGAGTAGAATTTGGACTCTTAATAGATAGGTTCTTGAAACTAGTCGGCGTTGCTTCCAAGCAAGTTACCTCGTTTAGATTACAAAAACATGAGGAAAAGAGTAGGCCGGATGGGGTAATAAACTTTGCCGACAACAAGATGTATATTGAATCTAAGGTCGCCGCTCCCCTAGGTCTAGATCAAATTGCTCGTCATAGGAGACTCTTAGCTCCGAATGATTTCTTGATTGTGATTACTAATGTTGAAACTGATAGAGAGAAAGTTGAGAGATTGAATAATCCCAAGATTAAATATACCTCTTGGAAAGACATACATCGCGCGTTTTTAGATGTAACTAGAGAAATTCGTACTATTCAAAAGCAAGCGCCTATTCGAGAGCTCATTAATGATTTTCTTAATTACTTGGAGGTAATTGTTATGACGGATTTCAGTGGTTTTAAAGATGAAGATTTTGATTTTTGGATTAATTTCGACAAGCATTATATTCCAATTTTAAAGAATAAACTTGAATCATTGGCGAACACTATAAGAGGAGAGTTGCCTCCAGGATTAAGAAGATATTCATATGTTAGAGTCGGAAATATATCGAAATCTGCTTATGATGAACGATCTGCCTGGGTCGTAATTAAAAAGCCAGATAATGTCAAAGACAAATTAAACCAATGCAATTTTACTATTCAGGTATCGAGAGCTACTTTGGATATAAATGCTGTTATACGTAATGGAAGATCTAGCGAGAAATGGAATGCTATGGGAATATTTTGTAATAAGCTAGCAACCAATCCTAAAAGGTTCTTAAGAGTCGTTAAGGGAATTAAGGCGGATTGTAGATTTATTGTTTCACGACGCGTACCTAAGGCTGGACCGGTTATTCGTGGTAACGAAAAGTGGTTGGGTTTTTTTGAGATTAAATTGAAGGATATAGTTAACGAAGATGACGTTCGATACATCTGCCAGATTTTAAAAAAAGCAGACGGAAATTATTCATTCCCTGGCATCCACATAAAACGATCAATCGGCAAGGGAGATCCGATCTTAGCAAAGCCACGTGAGCTTAAGAAGGATATAATTACAACAATTGCTGCTTTAAAACCGGCACTAGACTTTTTAGAGGAATAATTACGTGAATCTTCTGCAAGAAATAGATAAAATCTGGTGGGATAAGAATAAGGGGATAGAAGAAAAGTTGAATACTTGGCTTGATTCTCTTAACGATGGTGCAGAAAACCTGGGTTTAGCAAAAAAAGAATTTCATAGATGGGCGCCTCTAGGGGTTTATGTATCAGTCACCAAGGCTCGGGGAAGAGGTGTTTTCTCATTACGTTTCCTGGGGCAAGAAGTAGCCAAGCTTATTGTTAAAAACGAAGAAGTTTATCTTGAGCTTTCTGGTCATGCAGACAAAAATAAGAAATGGTTTGCTGTTACTTTGGCAGATGGAAGATATCTCTGGAGAGGCCCGCAAGCTAAGTTGTTTAGGTCAGCGTTCAAAGATTTGGAGCTTACTAAGAAGGGAGCGGCTAAAGTTAGAAGCCTTGAACATCGAATAGAATCGAAGTTCATTATTGAAATGTCTAAAGGGTCTGGTAAATTCGGCCTGGAAGACTTAAGAATTCAACCCGTAGTGATTGCCGCTAAATTCCCGTTGCAAATGCCTGTTCCGATTTCAGCTAATACAGGAAAGCCTGAGTCAACCACCGGATATATTGATATTCTCGCAAGGCATAGACTAAAGAATAATAGGACAAATCTTTCCGTTTGGGAGTTGAAAAAGCCGGGAGCGTACCAGCATGCTGCTTCACAAGCTTATATATATGCCGCGACACTTCTTCATGTAATTCGTCATTTAAAAAGAGGGGCCGAATGGCTTAAATTGTTTGGTTTTAACTATCGGAAGGTCCCAGATTCATTAGAAATTGAAGCTGTCGTTGCTATTGATCGCAATCAAAAGGCAAGCTTTGAGAAAGAGCGGGATATATTAGCAAAGGATTCCCTCTTTCGAGTTGGAAACGATAGAATCAGGTTGTTCGCGGCATATTATAGAGAAGAAGCAGAGGCGATTACTTTAGAAAGGAATCCTTTCATCGAATGCAATTAACCATTCATCGTGGTACTAGAGAAATAGGTGGTAGCTGCGTTGAGCTCCAGACTCAAAATACGCGGATTCTGGTTGATTTTGGTATGCCGTTGGTTACTTCTACAAAAGAACCATTTGATTCGAAGCTGCTAATTGGCAAATCTATCGAAGATCTCAAAAGATTGAAAGTCCTGCCAGACATAAAAGGCCTTTATAAGGATGAAGAGCGACAAATCAATGCTATTTTAATCTCCCATTCCCACCTGGATCACTATGGCTTACTGAACTATGTTCATAAAGATATTCCTGTCTACATGAGTGTGGGCGCGAGTGAACTAATCGAGGTTTCTAATATCTTCACGCCGAATAAGCTGAATAAGATAAACGCAAAGATAATCAATAATAAGAAATCTTTTGCTATCGGCGATATCAAGATTACGCCATATACCGTTGACCATTCGGCCTTTGATGCCCTTGCATTTCTAATCGAAGCAGAGGGAAGTAGAGTATTCTATTCGGGTGATTTCCGTGGCCATGGGAGGAAGAGCGCACTGTTTAGAAGAATGATCGCTAAGCCTCCTGAGAACATTTCCTGTCTTCTGATGGAAGGTTCTATGCTGGGCAGGGATAACCAGATTTGTAAAGATGAAGAATCCGTGCAGGAGGGGATCGAAGAGATTTTGCGTAAGAAAGATAATATCGCGTTTCTTTTTGCTTCCTCGCAGAACATCGACCGATTGGTATCTGCTTATAAGGCATGTCGCAAGACCAATACCACGTTTGTAATTGATATTTATACGGCGTTTATCCTTTATAGGCTTAGTAAAATAACAAAGAGCCTGCCTCAGTTCAATTGGGCCAATGTACGAGTTAAATTCTTCAAGTATCATGCGGATAAAATCGCTGAAGCTGGTTACAAGGATCTTCTCTATATCTTCAATAAGAGAAAAATTGAGCTAGATGAGATCAAAGCAAAGCAAAAGAACATCCTCATGCTTTTGAGGGACAATTCTCTTTTTCCCAAAATGATCGAACATATGAACGATGTCAAGGGAGCCACCAGTATATATTCAATGTGGGAGGGGTATTTAACAGATAAATTTAAGCAATTCTGCAAAGACAAAGGGCTGAAAATTGCCCAAGTCCATACAAGTGGCCATGCTACCGTCGCTGACTTGAGGAAATTTGCCGGATCCCTTAATCCCAAAGTACTAGTGCCGATTCATACATTTGAACGTGATAGTTATGGCGCTTTATTTAAGAATGTTACAGTATTAAATGATGGAGAGGCCCTCAATTTATGAGAGATTTTTATAAGGAATGGATGGGAATAGGTATTCAATTTATATACGAAGGAGAGCGTTATGAAACTTTACAAATTTAGACCGCTTGAAAATGCAGAAGATTTTAATCGAGCCCGGGTAATTTTAGAAACCGGGAATTTTTGGTGTTCGCAATTTACAGAGCTTAATGATCCCATGGAAGGTGTGTTTACCGTGTCTGCAAGTAAGGAAGTAAAGAAAATTATCAATGAAATCGCCAGTCGAAAATTTCAATTTAAACTTTGTTCCTTTTCAAGCGGAAAAGCGTTTGAGAATCCTTTAATGTGGGGATACTATGCGAACGGATTTAGAGGAATGGTAATCGAAATTGAGGTGGGTGAAAAAGTGGAGAAAGACTGGAAAGTTAACTACGTAAGTACGATTGAAAATTTTGATAAATGTAATAATGTCAAAACGCTTCTTATGACCAAGTTATCAGTTTGGGGACATGAAGACGAGTATAGATTTCTTGAGGTTACAAAAAATAATTATCATAAAATTGGTGAAATTCGTACAGTTTATTTCGGAGAACCGTATAGGAAAGTTGTTAATAGAAAACAAATCCTTGATAGTAGTGCTAGTTTAAAAGAATATAAAGAACGTAAGAGCCAATTAAGTAAAATCGCAATTAACAAGAGGATATGGACTGATTTAGTTGAAATCAAGAATAATAAGGTGGTTAGGATCAATTCGAAACCGGATGGCTTATTCCCGCCGGTTTCTGAAGAGGAGTTTCATAAGAGATTTCTGCGATGTCCGCAATGTAGAGAGAAAGTTCCGCGGGGTGATGGAAAAATCTGTAACTATTGCGGAAGTGAATTAAATTGAGATCCAATAAACTAAATAATCAACCAATTATTTGGCTATGGCGCTCTGCTTCCTAAAAACCGTACCACTTGCAGCTGATGTCACCATCGAGAGAAGGGACAATCTTGAATTATCTCTGCTCCAATAGTTTATGATCTGCCCCCCAATAACTGACCACTAGAGAACAGGTTTTTGCTTAACATCGGAGGCATGGATGAGAAAGACAGATTTCTGCAAGTCATGTAAGTATGTAGACTGTATTCTCGTGCCCCCGCTTAAGGTTAAGACTCCTGATTTGCTTGTGATAGGTGAAGCGCCAGGAGGGGATGAGGAAAAGGTGGGGCAGCCTTTTGTGGGCAAGGCAGGTAAAAAGCTTAGGAAAATTATGAGAGAAGTAGGATTTAACATGGCAAGGGTAGCGATAACCAATACCGTAATATGTCGTCCACACGGGAACGAGAAACCGAATAAGAAAGAAATCGATTTGTGTTCAAAACAATTTTTGTTTACTCTAATACGGGAACTGCAGCCAAAGATGATTATGTGTGCGGGGGAGATAGCGCGGAAAGCGATAAAAGCAGAGGTGTGGCAGGACATACCAGTGGCGCATGTGTTGCATCCGGGAGCGTACAGGTCCGATATAGAGAAAACGACTGAGATAATGAAGGTGCATAGCGCATTATATCCCGTGTGAAAACTTACAACATGCTTATTCGTCAGTATCCGAGAGCTTCGCTTGCAGAAGAGAGGAAGTGAATTCTAAAAGCTCAGAACGGTTCCAAAAAGAGTGAGGACGAGCTTGTTCTGCGTCACATTGGTTTCTTAATCTTCCGAATCCACAAGAAAGCATTTCCGCACTTAATCCCCCGGTTCGGGGAAGATCTGCTCGCGGAAGCCATTCTGAACTGATGGTTTAGAGATAAATAGCCCTTAGAATAGGTGACAAAAGGGACATAAACTGTATCTCTAAAGTGCCAATATTCTTGAAATTTGGCCTCAAGGCTATATAGTGAAGCTTGGTCAATTAAGAGATAAATTTGTAACGTACACAACACCGCGCAATTGAAATAACCCGCCGCGACAACGAAAGTTGTTGCGGCGGGTTTTTGTTTGGAGTATATTCGAAGTGGATATTGAAAAGAGGGGGTGGATATGAAGGTCATCGGATTCAACGGGAGCGGGCGCAAAGACGGGAATACCGCGATCCTCATCCGGCAGGTATTCAAAGAGCTTGAGAAAGAAGGGATTAAGACCGAACTGATCCAGCTCGCCGGCACGAAGATGCAGGGATGTTGCGGGTGCCTCCAGTGTTTCGCGCGGAAGGACAGGAAGTGTGTGATCACGGACGACGCCATCAACGATTATATCGCCATGATGGCGAAAGCCGACGGCATCATCCTGGGTTCACCGACCTATTTCGCGGATTGCACACCGCAGATCAAGACGCTGATCGACCGTTCAGGAATGGTCAACCGGGCGAATGGCGAGATGTTCAAGCGCAAGGTCGGGGCCGCGGTCGTCGCGGTCAGGCGCGCGGGCGCCATACACGCGTTCGACAGCCTCAACCATTTTTTTACTATCGGGCAGATGATCATTGTCGGTTCGTCGTACTGGAACATCGGCATGGGGCGCAATCCTGGCGAGGTGGAACAGGACGAAGAGGGGATGGCGACGATGAGCGTGCTGGGGAAGAATATGGCCTGGCTGCTCAAGAAAATAAAAGAGTAGCCGGGGACTCGATCAATCAGGCTATTCGGTAAGTTTTTGTTCCAGGGTGGCTGTGTTAAAACGCAGGCGCCTGAGTTGCTTCGCGGATACCGCTACTATCGCCACAATCCCCAGGGTTATTCCTCCTCCTACCGCTACACACGGCACTGTCCCGATCCAGGCGGCGAGCATGCCGCTCTCAAACGCCCCCAGTTCATTGGAAGCGCAGATGAATATGGAACTTGCCGACGCGATCCTGCCGCGCAGTTCGTCGGGTGACAACAGCCTGATGATCGAACGCCGGATGACCATGCTGACTCCGTCGAACGCCCCGCTGAGGAAGAGGGCGGCCAGCGAAAGCAGGAAATTACGCGAGAAAGCGAAAATGAGGATACTGGCTCCGAATCCCGCGACCGCGAGGAAGAGGTTACGCCCCGCTTTTCCGATGGGCGGGTGGCGCGTTGCCGCCAGGGTGGTTAGGAATGCCCCCAGTGACGGGGCGGCATTGAGCAATCCCAGGCCGGAGGCGCCGACGCCGAGGATGTCGCTGGCATAGACCGGCAGGAGGATGATCGCCCCGCCGAAAAAGACGGCGAACAGGTCCAGCGACATCGAGGTCCACAGGGGTTGTGAGCGGAAGACGTAGCGCCAGCCTGTCGCGATGCTTTTGAAAACGGGTTCCGCGCGGTCCGGCAGGGACTGTGGGTGAGGGGCGATGGCCCCGGTGAATATCCAGGAGGCCGCGAAACTCGCGGTTATCAGCGCGTAGGCGCCGGCCGCTCCCCACCAGTCGAAGATAAAACCGATCACCGCCGGCCCGATCACCGAACAGCTTATCCACGTACTGCTGATCCATGATGAAGCGTTGATCGTAAGGTGTTTGGGGACCACCTGTGCCTCAAATGCCGTGCTTGCCGGGTCGGCAAATCCGCGCGCCACGCCGGCCACGAAGATCATCGCGTAAAGCCCCATGAGCGGGACGCGGTTTTGCAGGGAGAGTACCACCAGCGCGAGGGCGCTGACGACGGAGACACAACGGGTGGCCAGGAGGATGTTCCGGCGTTTGAAATGGTCGGCCACGTATCCTCCGAACGGCGCGATGGCGATCGCCGGGATCGCTTCGATCAGTCCCAGCCAGCCCAGGGATAAGGGGGAATGGGTGAGGGAATAGATCTGGAACGCGATCACGACCGCCAGCGCCCGGCTGGCCAGCGTGAAAAAGCCGACCGATCCGATGAACAGGCGGATGGCGGGGATCTGTAAGGCTTCGAGCGACCGGCGCGGCATGTTATTCCTGACGGGTTTTGTGGAGATGGCTGTGGGCCATGCTGTAGGAAAAATAGACGACCAGCCCGATGATCAGCCAGGCGATGAAGCGTATCCAGGTGATTATCGGAAGCCCGGTCATCAGGAAAACGCAGGAGGCGACGCCCAGCAGGGGGAAGACCGGATTCAGCGGTACTTTGAACCCGCGCTGACGGCCCGGCTCCTTGACGCGCAGGATGATGACGCCGAAACATACCAGCACGAACGCGAAGAGCGTGCCGATATTGGTCAGGTCGACCATCTCATCGATGTTGGTGAAGGCGGCGACCAGCGCGGTGACTGTCCCGATAATGATCGTGGAGATATAGGGTGTTTTGAAGCGGGTGTGTACCTTGGCAAAGATCGCGGGAAGAAGGCCGTCGCGCGACATGGAGAAGAATATCCTCGATTGCCCGAGCTGGAGCACCAGGAGCACGGCGATCTGTGCGGCAATGGAGCCGAAACCGACGATGATCGCGGCCCAGCCGAGGTTGATGTGCTGCATGGCCAGGGCGAGGGGCTCGGCCTTCTGATGGGCGAGCGATGTCTGCAGAAGAGGGAACGGCACGATGCCGGTAAATACGGCGGTGACCGCCATATACACCAGGGTGCAGATGATCAGCGAGCCGATGATGCCGATGGGCATGTCGCGTTTGGGATTGCGGGTTTCTTCGGCGACGGTGGAGACGCAGTCGAAACCGATATAGGCGAAAAAGGCGATCGCCGCTCCGGCGCGGATGCCGGCGAAACCGTTGGGCGCGAAAGGATGCCAGTTCTCCGGCTTCACGAAGAATGATCCGAGCGCCAGGAAAAAGCCGATCACCAGGAGTTTAATGGTGACGATGGCGATATTGAAACGCGAGCTTTCTTTGATGCCGCGCACGAGGATGATGGTAAGCAGGATGACGATGAGGAAAGCCGGGAGGTTGCAGATGACCGGAAAGCCGAATAGCTGGGGCGCGGAGTGGACCGCGTTCCAGGTTTTTTGAAGCCCCGGATCGAGCTGGTTGAACGCGGCGCCGTTCGCCATCAGTGCCGACGCTTTTTCGTACCCGTGCCAGGCGGAACGGAAATCAATGGTCGACCAGTCGGGCAGGTGGATGCCGAATCCCTGGAGCAGGCCGTTGAAATAGCCGGCCCAGCTGATCGCCACCGCGATACTGCCTACGCAGTATTCCAGCATAAGGTCCCATCCGATGATCCAGGCGACCAGTTCCCCGAAGGTGGCGTAGGAATACGTATAGGCACTGCCGGAGATGGGTACGAGGGAGGCGAATTCGGCGTAACAGAGGGCGGCGAAGCCGCAGGCGGCCGCGGTCATGGCGAACGAGATGATCATTGCCGGGCCGGCGCCCGGGCGGGCGGCGTCGCCGGCGACGGCGGTGCCGATGGTGGCGAAGATGCCCGCGCCGATGATGACCCCGACGCCGAAGAGGATAAGCTCAAGCGGGCCGAGGACCTTTTTAAGCGTGTGGCCCGGTTCGTGGCTTTCCGCCAGGATACGGTTGAGGTCTTTGAGCCGGAACAGTTGCCGAGAAAGTCGTTTCATCGGAGTTATTGTACTAAAAAATCCCCGATTGTTCAAGACCCTTGAATTTTGACCCCGTTGCTATATAATAGGATTCCTATGGACGAGACACCCAAACAAACCACTAATTTCATCCGCGATATTATCGACGGCGACCTGGCCGCGGGAAAGAACGACGGCCGGGTGCATACCCGTTTTCCCCCGGAGCCCAACGGCTACCTGCATATCGGCCACGCCAAGAGCATCTGTCTGAATTTCGGCATCGCCCGCGATTATAAAGGGTTGTGCAACCTGCGGTTTGACGATACCAATCCCGAGACCGAGGATGTGGAGTACGTCAATTCCATCCAGGAAGATGTGCGCTGGCTCGGGTTCGACTGGCAGGACCGGATGTATTATGCCTCGGACTATTTCGGGAAGATTTATGATTACGCGGTCGAGCTGATCAAAAAAGGCAAGGCCTATGTCTGCGACCAGTCGCTGGAGGACATGAGGAAAAGCCGCGGCACGATCACCGAGCCAGGCACCGAATCGCCGTACCGCAACCGCGGAGTGGAAGAGAATCTGGACCTGTTCGCCCGGATGAAAGCGGGAGAGTTTTCCGACGGCGCCAAAGTCCTTCGCGGCAAGATCGATATGGCGCACCCCAATCTATTACTGCGCGACCCGGTATTCTACCGCATCCGCAAAGAGAAGCATCATCGTACCGGCGCCGCATGGTGCATCTATCCAACCTACGATTTTACCCACGGGATCTGCGATTCCATTGAGGGGATCACGCATTCCATTTGCACGCTGGAGTTCGAGGTGCATCGCCCGCTGTATGACTGGATCCTCGTTGAATTGGGCATCCACCGTCCCCAGCAGATCGAGTTCGCGCGGCTTAATCTGAGCCATACCCTGTTGAGCAAGCGTAAATTGCTGGAATTGGTGCAGAAAAAACTGGTCAACGGCTGGGATGATCCCCGCATGCCGACCATCTCGGGTTTCCGCCGCCGGGGATATACGCCGGAGTCCATCCGTAAATTCTGCGACCAGATCGGCGTGGCAAAGGCGGACAGCATTGTCGACCTGGTCCTCCTGGAGAATTCCATCCGCGAGGAGCTGAACAAGACCGCGCCCCGCGTCATGGCGGTGTTACGGCCGGTCAAAGTAGTCATCGATAATTATCCGGCCGACAAGGTGGAAGAATTCGACGTCGTCAACAACCCGGAAGACCCGTCCGCGGGAACTCGCAAGGTGCCGTTCGCGCGCGAGCTGTACATCGAGGAAGAGGATTTCCGCGAGGTCCCGCCCCCGAAGTTCTACCGCCTGTCTCCCGGCAAAGAGGTGCGCCTGCGCAGCGCCTATTTCATCAAATGCGAATCGGTGGTCAAGGACGCGGCCGGCAGGATAACCGAGATCCATTGCACCTATGATCCGCAGACCCGGGGCGGCGATTCCCCCGATGGGCGTAAAGTCAAAGCGACGATGCACTGGGTCTCCTGCCGCCACGCGGTCAGCGCCGAGGTACGGATCTACGAGACGCTCTTCACCAAACGCGATCCCAATGAAACGGCCGAAGGGCAGGAATTCACCGCGAACCTCAACCCGAAGTCGCTGGAAGTCCTGCAGTGCCCGGTCGAAGCGAGCCTGAAAGACGCCCGGCCCGGCGCGCGGTACCAGTTCGAGCGGCTGGGGTATTTTACGGTCGACAAAGACACGCTTTCCGCGGGGAAGCCTGTTTTCAACCGCACGGTCACGCTCCGCGACACCTGGGCGAAGATCGAGAAGAAACTCTAAAGAACGCGTTCCCCGAACGGATGATAGACGCAAGCGTTTCAGTGATCATCCCCGCCTATAATGAGGGCGCGAGCATCCGCCGTGCCGTCGAAACCGTTTACGCTTTCCTGAAAGGCAACTTTTCCGATTTCGAGATCATCGTGGTTGATGACGGCAGTGCCGATTCCACCGCCGCACAGATCGAGTCCCTTCTTCCGCGCATCCCGATCCAGTCCATCCGCAACCCGGTCAACAAGGGCAAGGGATATAGTATCCGGCGCGGCGTTGAGCGTGCGGAAAAGGAATACGTGTTTTTCTGCGATGCGGATCTTTCCACGCCGCTGGAAGCTCTGGCCGGATTCTTTCCGTATTTCGCCGCGGGATACGATATCGTGATCGGTTCGCGCGCCGTACCCGGTTCGCGGCTGGTCGTGAAGCAGGGTTTCCTGCGCCGGTCGATGGGGAAATGTTTTAATTTTTTCCTGCGCGGGCTCCTTTTCGGGGGGATGCGGGATACGCAGTGCGGTTTCAAATGCTTTAAACGCGAACACGCGCGGAAGCTGTTTTCCGTCCAGACTGTCGACCGGTTCTGTTTCGACGCCGAGGTGCTGTATATCGCCCGGCGGCGGGGGTTGAAAATCAAAGAGATCGGGGTGGCATGGACAAATCGCGCTGATTCGCGCGTGGCAATGGTGAGGGATTCGCTTAATATGTTCGCCGACCTTCTCCGGATCAAGATCAACGGGTGGAAGGGCGTGTATGACGCGGTCGAGGCCGGTCAATCCGCAAGGAGCTGAGATTATGAAGCGTGACGTATCGAGAAATCTGTCGCTCGACGAGGTGAAGAAAATCGACGCCTACTGGCGCGCCGCGAATTATCTTTCCGTCGGCCAGGTCTATCTGTTGGACAATCCCCTTCTGAAAGCGCCGTTGTCCGGCCGGCACATCAAGCCGCGCCTTCTCGGACACTGGGGGACCTGTCCCGGATTAAATTTCATCTACGCGCACCTTAATCGCGTGATCAAGCGCTATGACCTGGAGATGATCTACATCGCGGGGCCCGGCCACGGAGGGCCGGCGCTGGTCGCCAACGCGTACCTCGAGGGGACGTACAGTGAGTATTACCCGGATGTGGCGCGCGACGCCGAAGGCATGAAAAAACTTTTCCGGCAGTTCTCGTTCCCCGGGGGGATCCCCAGCCATGTCGCGCCGGAGACGCCCGGCTCGATCCATGAAGGCGGCGAACTGGGTTATTCCGTGGCGCACGCCTACGGCGCGGTGTTCGATACCCCTTCGCTCATCGCCGCTTGTGTCGTGGGCGACGGCGAAGCGGAGACCGGCCCCTTGGCGGCCGCGTGGCACTCCAATAAATTCCTCGATCCCGTTACCGACGGGGCCGTCCTGCCCATCCTGCATCTGAACGGTTATAAGATCGCCAATCCGACGGTCCTTGCCCGGATCGGGGACGCGGAGCTGAACCAACTTTTTGCCGGATACGGGTACAAACCGTATATTGTCGCCGGGTCGGATCCGGTGAAGATGCACCGGTTGATGGCGCGGACGCTGGATACGGTGATCCGTGAGATCAAGACGATCCAGGAGAAAGCCCGCAGGAATAAGAAATCCACCCGACGACCGCGCTGGCCGATGATCATCCTGCGTACGCCTAAAGGATGGACCGGCCCCAAGAGCGTCGACGGGCTCAAGACTGAGGGGTACTGGCGGTCGCATCAGGTTCCGTTCGGCGAGATGGAGAAGCCGGAGCATATCGCGGAACTTGAAAAGTGGATGAAGAGTTATAAAGCGGAGGAACTTTTCGACCGAAACGGCCGTCTGCGCTCCGAACTGGCGGAACTGGCGCCCAAAGGGAAACGGCGCATGAGCGACAACCCGCACGCCAACGGCGGGCTGTTACTGCGCGACCTGCGCATGCCGGATTTCCGCGCCTACGCGGTTCCGGTGACTACGCCGGGAGCCTCGTTTTCGGAGCCGACGAAGGTCATGGGGATATTCCTGCGCGACGTGATGAAGCTGAACAAGGCCGCGAAGAATTTCCGTGTCATCAGCCCGGACGAGCTTACTTCCAACCGCCTTGGTGCGGTGCTGGAGGCCACCAACCGCGCGTGGATAGCGGAGCGGCTGTCGGAAGACGACCACCTTGCTCCCGACGGGCGCGCGATGGAGATACTCAGCGAGCATACCTGCCAGGGATGGCTGGAAGGGTATTTGCTTACCGGCAGGCACGGCCTGTTCGCCTGTTACGAGGCGTTCATCCATATTGTCGACTCGATGTTCAACCAGTACGCGAAGTGGATCAAAACCTCGCGCCATATACCCTGGCGCAGGCCGGTCGCCTCGTTGAATTATCTTCTGACGTCGCATGTCTGGCGCCAGGACCATAACGGGCTTTCGCATCAGGACCCCGGATTCATCGATCATGTCGTGAATAAGAAAGCGGAGATCATCCGTGTCTATCTGCCGCCGGATACCAACACCCTGCTTTCTGTTACCGACCATTGCCTGCGTTCGCGCAATTACGTGAATGTGATCGTCGCCGGAAAGCATCCCATGCCGCAGTGGCTGGATATGGACGCGGCGGTGCGCCATTGCACCAGAGGTATCGGTATCTGGGAGTGGGCGAGCAATGATGAGGGCGGCCAGCCCGATGTGGTCATGGCGTGTTGCGGGGATGTTCCCACGATGGAAACGCTGGCCGCATGTGAGATCCTCCGGGAGAAATTCCCCGACTTGAAGATCCGCGTGGTCAATGTGGTCGACCTGATGACCCTTCAGCCGCAGATCGAGCATCCGCATGGGCTTTCCGATAATGATTTCGACAGCATCTTTACCGCGGACAGGCCGGTGATCTTCGCCTTCCACGGGTACCCCTGGTTGATCCACCGGCTGATCTATCGCAGGACGAACCATGATAATGTGCACGTGCGCGGCTTCAAGGATGAAGGAACCACGACCACGCCGTTCGACATATGCGTGATGAATGAAATCGACCGCTTCAATTTAGCCGATGACGTGATCGATCGTGTTCCCGGCCTGCTGGGGCGGGGGTCGCGCGTCAAGGAATGGCTGCAGAATAAACTCATTGAGCACAAACAATATGTGCGCAGTCACGGGGAAGACATGCCGGAGATCCGCGATTGGCAGTGGAAACCACAGGCCGCACAGAAGTAGCCCGCCGCTTGACCCGCGTAAATGCTTGACAGGGTTGCGCATAGATGATATCATCTACTATCAAGGTAGAGATTGTAGATATTTAGTAAGCATCTGCGGGAGATGGGGATGAGGCTTTCAACAAAAGGAAGATACGGCCTGCGCTTGTTGTTGGAATTAGCGCGGCATTATGGCGGCGGTCCGGTAACGCTTAAAGACGTCGCCCGGAGCCAGGAGATATCCGAGAAGTATCTCTGGCACCTGATACCTCAGCTTAAAAGCGCCGGGTTGATCAGCGCGGCGCGGGGATCCCGCGGCGGCTATAAACTGGCGCGCCATCCCGTGACGATCACATTATTGGAGATCGTCACGTGCCTTGAAGGATCGGTGTGCCTGACGGAATGTTGCGAGAATTCATCGGGGTGCAAACGTTCCGCGGGATGCGCCTGCCGCGATGTCTGGTCGGAGATCTCCGCGAAGATGTTGGAGCATTTCGCGCAGTATGATCTGGAGAAGATCGCCGCGCGGCAAAAAGATAAGCAGGAACGGCTTAGTTACGCGATCTAACGCGAAGGGGAGGCGGCAATGGCACGGATATTCGAGGATATTACCGCGACAGTCGGCAATACGCCCCTGGTCAGGTTGAACCGGATGGCGAAAGCTAGCGGGGCGGTAGTGGCGGTCAAAGTGGAATCCTTCAATCCGCTCTCCAGCGTCAAGGACCGGATCGGGGTGGCGATGGTCGATGACGCCGAGAAAAGAGGCGTTCTCCGCCGGGGTTCGGTGATCATTGAACCGACGAGCGGCAATACCGGCATCGCCCTGGCGTTCGTGGCCGCGGCCCGGGGATATCGTTTGATCCTGACCATGCCGGAGACGATGAGCGGTGAGCGCCGCCAGTTGCTGAAAGTCCTGGGCGCGGAATTGGTGCTTACTCCGGGCGGCGAGGGTATGGGTGGCGCGGTGAAACGGGCGGAAGAACTCGCCCGCGCGACGCCGGGCGCGGTCATCCTTCAGCAATTCACCAATCCCGCCAATCCTGAGGCCCATCGCCGGACTACTGCCGAGGAGATCTGGCGCGATACCGGCGGCACAGTGGATATCTTCGTCGCCGGCGTGGGCACCGGAGGGACGATCACCGGCGTAGCGGAAGCGCTGAAAAAGAAAAAAAATGATTTCAAGGCGGTCGCGGTGGAACCGGCGGGATCTCCGGTGCTTTCCGGCGGACAGCCGGGGATGCATAAGATACAGGGTATTGGCGCGGGTTTTGTGCCGGGCGTGTTCCACCGCGCGGCCATCGATGAGGTGATCCGGGTTACCGATGATGACGCGGGCGTGACGGCGCGCCGCCTGGCGCGGGAAGAAGGCATCTTGGCGGGTATTTCCGGCGGCGCCGCGGTGTGGGCCGCGCTGGAGCTCGCCGCCAGGCCCGGGAATAAAGGCAAACTGATCGTCGCGCTTCTGCCCGACACGGGCGAACGGTATTTATCCACCGGGCTTTTCAAAGATTGAGGGAGACGATGAAAAAAGCCGTACTTGACAGCGCGGCCCTGCTGGAAAGGGTGCGTTCGCGCAAACCGGTTGTCCACCACTTGACCAACTGGGTCACGATCTATGATTGCGCCAATGTCGTCAAGACGCTCGGCGCTTCGCCGGTCATGGCGCACGCGCCGGAGGAAGTAGCGCAGATGGCGAGTATCGCTTCCAGCCTGGTCCTGAACATCGGGACCCTGACGTCAGATTTCGTGGACGCGATGAAGATCGCGGCGAAAAGCGCCAACAAAAAAGGGATCCCGGTAGTGCTCGATGTGTGCGGCGCCGGGGCCACCGCGTTCCGCGACCGGAAATGCGCGGAATTGCTCGCGGCGGCGCGGATCGACATCATCAAAGGGAATACGTCGGAGATCGCCCGGATAGCGGGCGCCGACGCGCATACCCGGGGCGTTGACGCGGCGGATGTCGCGGGCGACCTGCGGTGCCTGGCGGCGCGGCTCGCCAGGACGCGGGGATGCACGGTGGTCGTCACCGGTAAAGAGGATATTGTTACCGACGGGGCCAGGGAATACCTTGTCCGCAACGGCCATCCGCTGATGGCCGCGATCGTCGGGACGGGTTGTATGGCGGCCTCGGTCATCGGAAGTTTCGCCGCGGTCGAGAAAGACCCGGCGCGCGCCAGCGCCGCGGGGCTCGCGTGTTTCGGGATCGCCGCCCAGCTCGCCGCGCGGAAAGCGCGCGGCACCGGTTCGTTCAAAGAGGCGCTTTTCGACGAGCTCTATGGATTGCGCGCCGGAACCGTTACACGCATGCAGAAGGTGTTTTCATGAGAGGCTATTATTTCATTACCGACCAGAAACTGAGCCGCGCGGGGATGTTTTCCGACGTGGAGAAAGCGATCAGCGCGGGCGTCCGGATCGTCCAGTACCGTAATAAGGACGCCTCCACCCGGCAGATGATCAAAGAGGCGAAGGAACTGCGCCGTGTTTGCCGGAAGACCCTTTTTCTGGTGAACGACAGGGTCGATGTATGCCTGGCCGCCGGCGCCGACGGGGTGCATCTCGGGCAGGACGATATGGATCCGGCCATGGCCCGCAAGATCCTCGGCGACGGCATGGTGATCGGTGTTACCGCGCACAATGTCGAAGAGGCATTGCGCGCCCAGCACAGCGGGGCGTTGTATCTGGGCGTTTCTCCCATCTTCCCCACCCGGACAAAACGCGATGCCGGCAGGGCGGCGGGGATCGGGTTGATCCGGGAGATCAAAAAGCATACGCATCTGCCGGTCGTCGCGGTCGGGGGGATCAAATTCACGAACGCCGCTTCGGTGATCGAGGCGGGAGCGGACTGCCTGTGCGCGATATCCGCGGTGGTTACCGCGGAGGACGTGAAGGCGGAGATCGGTAAATTTCAGGCGCTGTATGGGATCAGGCATAAACGGAGTTGAGATTTTGCGCGGGCTCAGGGAAATGAGGCCGGCGAAGACCGCCGCGCTTATGGCCCGGGCTGACGCTGTCCGGCACCGCTTTGCCGGCGACGCGGTGCAGTTGCGCGGGCTTATTGAGTTCTCGAACTTCTGCCGCCGGGATTGCCTGTATTGCGGCCTGCGTAAAAGTAACGGCGCGCTTCACCGGTATCGCATGACCCCTAAGGAAATGATCGCCGCGGCGCGTACCGCCAAAGCGTTGAAGATCCCGACGGTCGTCCTGCAGTCCGGGGAAGATCCGGGATTCCCCCTTTCGGAATTGTGCGGCGTGGTAGCGGCGATACATAAGATGGGGCTGGCGGTCACCCTGGGAGTCGGGGAATTGCCGGAGCGGGATTACCGCCGGCTTAAGGCCGCGGGGGCCGACCGGTATCTGCTGAAGATCGAGACCTCGGATCCGCGATTATATGAGCGCCTGCGCCCCGGATGCCGTTTGCGCGATCGGATCGCGTGCCTGAAGACGTTACGGAAACTGGGTTTTCAGGTGGGATCCGGGAGCATGGTCGGGCTTCCCGGGCAGAGCCTGCGAAGCATCAGCCGGGATATCCTGTTGTTCAAGCGGCTTGACCTGGACATGATCGGGATCGGCCCGTTCATCGCCCATCCACAGACGCCGTTGGCCGGTCGCGGCCGGACCAGGCTGGGGTTGGTGCTTAAGGCCGTGGCGCTGGCCAGGCTGGCGGTCCCGGACGCGCATATCCCGGCGACGACCGCGACGGGGACCATTGATCCGCGCGGCAGGGAACACGCGCTTTCGTGCGGGGCGAATGTGGTCATGCCGAACGTGACGCCGGCGAAATACCGCCGGTATTATCAGATATACCCCGGGAAGATCTGCGTTGCCGAGGACGCGCGCCACTGCGTGCCGTGCCTTGCCCGGCGCATCCATTCCCTGGGCAGGAGTATCGCCGCCGGGCGCGGCGATTCGCTGAAACGATGAAAAAACAGAAAATAGCCATAGCCATGAGCGGCGGCGTCGATTCTTCGGTGGCCGCGGCGCTCATTGCCCGCGCCGGGGCGGAAGCCGCCGGGATTACCATGTGCCTTGCCTTGCCCGAAAAAGCGTCGGGCGCGGCGGCGTGTTGCGGGCCGCAGGCCATCAGCGACGCGGCGCGGGTCTGCGGATTGCTCGGCATCCCGCATTACGTGCTGAATTTCGGGGCGGAGCTGGAGAAGAAGGTTATCGGCGATTTCATCCGCGAGTACGGGCGCGGCCGGACCCCGAATCCCTGCGTGCGGTGCAACGAGCTGGTGAAATTCGAGGCCTTGCTGAATAAAGCGCGCGGTCTCGGTTTCGACGCGCTGGCAACCGGCCATTATGCCCGCGTGCTGACGCGCGGCGGGAAAAAGTTCCTCGCCAAGGCAACGGATCCCGCCAAAGACCAATCATATTTCCTTTACCGGCTGACGCAGGAAAAACTTCGCCGGCTCGCGTTCCCTCTCGGCGCTTTGACCAAACCGGAAGTCCGCCAGATCGCCCGGGGGTTGAGCCTGCCGGTGGCGGAAAAGAAAGAAAGCCAGGAGATCTGTTTCATCCCCGGCGATTATCGCGCTTTTCTGGAGGCCCGCGGGATCAGGGGCGCCGGGCCCGGAGACATCGTCGAGCGCAGTGGTAAAGTTGTGGGGCGCCACCGGGGCATTCCCTACTATACGATCGGCCAGCGTAACGTGGGTGTCGCCAGGGGCTATCCGGTGTATGTCTCAGAGATCGACGCGCGGAATAATCGTATTGTTGTGGAAGGGAAAGAGGCGTTGCTGAAGCGGGAGTTTACCGTTTCCGAACTGGTTTTTCCCAGCGGTATGCCGCGCAAAAAGATCTTTATGGCGCGTATCCGTCATCTCTCGCGGGAGGCGCGGGCGGAGGTGAAGTTCCTCGGGGATACCCTGCGGGCGCGGTTCGCCGAACCGCAATTCGCCATCACCCCGGGGCAATCGGCGGTATTTTACGACGGCGACCTGGTGCGCTGCGGCGGCATCATCGATAAGGTAATAAAATAGGACTACCTCGACAGAACCCGCATCTGAAACATGTGCGTCCGCATTCAGGTTTCAGATGCGGGTTCTGTCGAGGGGTGCCCGATGTATGGAGGCCTCCTTTTATCATCCGTTCGCGGCCAGGAATTCCCGCGCCCTGCGGGCACGCGAGGGAACCACCTCGCGCCCCTTCTTGAACCCGCCCACCCCCAGATTCCACGCCTTGTGCACGACGGTAAAGATCTCCTCCTTCCCGGCGTTCGGGGCGAGATTGCTTTTCAGGTTTTTCAGCATCCAATCGCACAGCGCGCGATTTGCCAGATCGTAAATCCTCGGGGAACGCAGGACCTGCCCCCAGGAATATTTCGCGAAAAAAGGATAGAGGCGCTGGACATCGGTATACGCTTCCGGAGAGAATCCATAGGCGCCGAAACCTCTTCCATCGGGATGCACGTATGTCGGAGGAACCGCTTCGGGAGGCAGAAGCGGCGTCGGGCTTTCCAGATAGGTAAGCCCTTTTTTTAAATATGACCAGAGTTCGTCGGTGGCATAGGTGAAGACGGGTGATTCGGGCGCCGGTTGATGTACTTTCACCGCGGGTACGCGGTCGATGGACGTGGGACGGGGTGTCGTCAGCAGGAACGGTACGAACGCGAGCATGAGGAGCGATTTCATCCGGGAGATCCCCCGGCAAACCACGCAGGCTGGGAAAATACAAAACCCTAAGAGGGTATCCTAGGGTTCTTTCCTCTTGGCGGCGCAGCCCCCCACGCCTTCCGGCATGGGGCTGTCGCTTTGCGTCCCAGCATTACTGCTAGTTTGCCTTTTTCAAAAGGTTTCGCGGTTTACTTCCGATTAAACTATGACATATGTGTCAAGGGCGTGCCAGGTTATTTTCGCTTCAAAAGAAAGCGTTTTCAGTATTTTTCGCTTGATATACCGGGTAATGCGTATTACAATATGTCTTCCTCAGAAACGTAGATCTTGCGAGGGTGGCGGAATGGCAGACGCGACAGTTTGAGGGGCTGTTGACCGCAAGGTTGTGAGGGTTCAACTCCCTCCCCTCGCACCAAATAAATGAAAAAGCGGACTCATCGTGAGTCCGCTTTTTTTGTTTGCTCGCCGGCGTAATTCCGGTTGTTCTACTTGCGCTGATCCAAAACGTAGTTGCTTTTTTCCAGGCTCTTGGCGTATTTCTTGAGCTCCGCGCCGATCTCGCCAATCTGGGCGACATGCTCGATCTTGCGGTGCTCGTTGGAGACGATGCCGATCGATATCGAGAGCAGGGGGATATTGCGTTCCACGCCCTGCCGGTCTTTCGCCACGATATACCCCTGGGCGCGGTCGGTTTCGTTGTAAAACGAGGGGACAGATTTATCGAACAACTCGACCACTTTCGCGGCGATCTTTTCGGAGGTCTCCACTTCCGAGACGATCACGAAGTCGTCGCCGCCGATATGGCCGATGAAATCCTCGGGTTTGCCCGCGTCCTGGACCGCCCTGATGAGGATGCGCGCCGTTTCCTTGATGACTTCGTCGCCGTGCTCGAAGCCGTAGGTATCGTTGTAGGTCTTGAATTTGTCGAGGTCGACATAACAGACGGTGAAGAATTTCCTGCTGGCGAGCCGCTGAGAAAGTTCGTTGAGGATCGAGACGTTCCCCGGGAGGCGGGTGAGCGGATTGGCTTCGAGGTCGCGCACTGTGCGCCGGATGACCATCCGGATCCGGGCCAGGAGCTCTTTGGGCTCGAACGGCTTGACGATGTAGTCGTCGGCGCCCGAGTCGATGCCGTCGATCTTGTCGTGGATCTCGCCTTTCCCCGTCACCATGATCACCGGCAGGTGGCGCAGGAGGAGGTCTTTTTTGATCTTCGCGCAGACTTCCAGCCCGGTCATCCGCGGCATCTTGTAGTCGAGCAGTACCAGATCGGGCGCGTGCGCGAGAATGGCTTTCAGCCCTTCCTCGCCGTTCGTCGCCTCGGAGACCTCGTAGCCTTCGCCTTCGAGCGTTATCCGCAGGACGTCGCGGATATCGTCTTCGTCATCAACCACCAGTATGCGTATCGCCATTCGTTACCACGCGGATCCGGCGCAGGGTACGGGTGCGCCGGGCGTCCGTCCTTTATCCGATCGGTTGCGCCACGGGAAGGGTGAAGCTGAAGGTCGCGCCTTCGCCCGCTTTGCTTTTTACCCAGATCCTTCCGTTGTGCGCTTCGATGATATTCTTGACGAGGGAAAGGCCGAGCCCGGTCCCTTTGATGTCCTGGTTCATCGCGCTGTCGACGCGGTAGAATTCCTCGAATATCCTGCCGACCGCGCTTTCCGGGATGCCGCACCCGGTATCGGCGACGTCGACCTGCACTTCATTGCCGGCCTGCGTCACGGTCACGGTGATCTTCCCGTTGGGCGAATATTTGATCGCGTTATTGATCAGGTTGATGAAGACGCGTTTGATCTGGTCGCGGTCGCCGAGCACGTCGGGGATGCCATCGGGCACCACGCAGGCGAACGCGATGGACTTTTCTTTCATCAATATCGTGAGCACGTCGGCGATCTCATCGACGAGCGTCCGGAGATCGAGCGCCATCAGTTTCATCGTTACCCTGCCGGATTCCAGGCGGGCGATATCGAGCAGGTCGTTGACGAATTGGACAAGCTCGTCGCTGTGTTTGTTGATCTTTTCCAGCCTTTTCTGGACTTCCGGCGGCACCGCGCCGAGTTTGCCGGCGAGGAGGATCGACGCGTACCCTTTGATCGAGGTGAGGGGGGTGCGCAGTTCGTGCGAGACGCTGGAGACGAATTCCGTCTTGCGCTTGCTGATATTCTTGACTTCCTGCAGGGCCAGGCTTAATTCGCGCGTCCGCTCTTCGACCCTCTTTTCCAGCTCTTGATGGCCGGACCATGTTTTTTCGAACAGGCGGGCGTTCTCAAGCCCCTGGCCGAGCTGGTTGGCGAGGATGTTGATGAGCTCTTCGTCGCCCTCGGTGATGATCGCGTCCTTCACGTCCGTTCCGACCAAAAGGATCCCCCGCGCCCCTTCTTTGGGAAGTACGGGGCAGAGGACGAATGAGCCGACTTTGAATTGCGCGCGCAGTTTTTCTTTGTGCGCCGCGTCTCCCGCGCCGATCGAGGAGAATGCCCGGTCGCCCTGCATCAGCTGGAGGAGGAAATCTTTGTCGGCGTCGATGTACGCGCGCAGTGAACCGGTTTCCTCAGGGGTATAACCGATCTCCAGGGCCTGGGCGAAGCGGCGGTCTTTTTCCTGCCACAGGAATGCCGCGGCCCGGTCGAATCCCAGCGCGCCGAGTTGTTCGGCGCCGATCTTGGTGAATATCTGGTTTTCCTCGAGGGTGGAGCTGATGTTGCGGGAGAGTTTCTGCAGGGTGTAGAGGCCGGTCAGCTTCTTATCCAGCTCTTCCTGCGCTTTATTCAGTTCGATGTCGGTGCGGACGACCAGTTTCGCCTGTTCGTCCATCTCGTCGAGCGCTTTGCGCAGGTTGTTTACGGATATCTGCAGGGCGGTGACCTGGCTTGCCTTGAACATCAGGGCTACGCCGAGAGAGATCGCGGCGATCAGGCAGAAACCGGCGATGACGCCCAGTACATTGAGCGTGTTGATCTGCGCGATAAGCTCCGCGAGGAAAGAGGCGACCATCGGTTACCCTTCCACCATGAGGAACGAGAATGTCTGGTTATGGAAATAGACCTGTCCGTGAAAGCTCGCCGCGCGCATCGGGGCCATCTCGCTGGCGGTGTAGATGCCGATAAAGGGGATGTTGTCGCCGAGCTCCTGCTTTATCAGCGCCAGTTCTTTGGGCGCGTCTCGCCTGAGTAAAGTGTATCTGGAAAAGGAGCTGAATGCAACAGCAAACTTTGATGTCTGTTCCTTGAAGAATTTCATCGCGGGCAGGGAAAGGACCCGTTTCGCCTCTGTGATCGCGGCATGGGTCGCGTCAAGACAGGTTTCTTTCGTGCTGATCATCAGCCGGATGGAAGCGCCCTGGGGGATATTCCCCTGGCTGTGCAGGGAACCGTCGTCGTCGATGAATACGACGTTCCGGATCAGGTATTCTTCTTCCCCCTCGATCTTTATCCCGATCGGGTAGAAAACGGATAACTGGGGGATTTCTTTCTTCAGCGCGGTCAGCGTCGTCGCCAGGTATTCTTCGTAGAGTTTCACCGCGGGCTGGCCGTCGATCGTCCGGATGATGTTTCCCGACGCGGCGGTGATGATGCGCGGTTTGCCCAGCGGTTTCCACCCGTGTTGTATCCCGAACCCGTAGGTGAGTTTGCCTCCCAGGAGCATCGCGGCGCAGGCGTCGGACAGCGCGGCCTGGTTGTGGAAGATCCGGTTTTTCGTGGGCGTGAAGGGATCGGCGGCGCAGGCCCCGAGGCAGGGGAAGCTTCGTCCGAGGTTCTGTTGCATCCCGGTGATGAAGCTGGAGCCTTCCTCGATGACGCGGTCAAAAAACGCGAGGCCGAGATGGCGGGGGATATTCTTGAAACCGTAAAGGAGTTGTTCGCCGAGCTCTCCGCCCGCCTGCAGAAGCGGTTTGGTCTTGAGGTCTTTCACGCAGGCGGTGTTGCAATAGATGTCGTTGGGGAAACCCAGGAGCATCAGCGCCAGTCCGCGCGTGAGCACTCCTTCATGGGAGAGGACGGCGGAACCGCTCATGCCGATCAGCGGGATCTCTCCCAGGTGGTTTGCAAGTGATTTTAGGATAAGGGGATAGGGGTAATCGGGGGTGCAAAAGAGGATCGCCAGGCCGGTTTTGCCGCCGCGCCAATTCCTGCGGGCGCGGCGCATGGCTTCTTCCGCGGCAAGGACGGCGTTTTTCTCGGTGCTTACGCCTATACCTATATCGATCATACCGTGATTCCCATGGGTAGTGAAGCGTTCTTGAATGGAAGTATATACTAAGGGGAAACCCCGGTCAATAAATATAATTTGGAGTTGATTTATTCTTGAATTATGATATATTCTATTACTGCGCTTGTCGCGATATCTGCGGCAGGCATGGCCCCATCGTCTAGCCTGGTCCAGGACGGATGGTTCTCAGCCATTAAACACCGGTTCAAATCCGGTTGGGGCTACCAAAGCTTTCCTCGTACGCTTGACAAAGGCGGCAATCACCGTGCTGCAATTTTTTCAAAAAAGCCTGTTCCGTCCTCAACGCCGCAGTCGCAGTCAGATCGCGGTCATCATCACCTTCGTACTTGCCCTCCTGGTCATCCTGGCCGTTATCCTTATCAACCTGTCGCGGCTCAGCGACATGAAAACACTTACCTCCCAGGTTTCCGATAAGGCGGGACTGACCCTGGCTTCCCAGTTGGGAAGTTATGGCAAATTACTTAAGGATCACGAGATCGATAATACGGAAGCATTGCTGGCCGGCGTATTGCTGGCAATCGTGGTGACGTGCGCGGTATCGATCATCGCGATCGTCACGTTCGGCTGGGGGCTGGTGGCCGCGGCGGCCCTGGGAGTGAGCGGCGGCCTCTTAAGCGGCGCCTGGAGCCTGTTGCATCTCCAGGCCTGGAACGGGGCGGCCTCACAGATGACCCTGTATTCCAGCCTGCGCGAGGGCGTGCTCAATGAGATGCTTACCTCCCTGCAGGGGGACACCGAAGAAGTGGTCCGCGATAATCCCTCCACGGGAATTTTTCATACCAAAGACAATCTGTATACGTACGATCTTACCGACACTTCGCTTAACTATACGTTAAAAGGAAGGACGAAGACCGGCCGTTTCTCCGCCTGGTATTTCTCCAAGCGTTTTCCCCGGGTCGATGACGGCGCCTTGCGGCTTGCCGTGGATAATTTTACGCGCACCGCCGCCGCGACGGTGATCCCGGGCGGGGTGGACGAATGGGAAGAGAGCACCTGGAAGTACAAATGGCTCTCCTGGCCATTGCGCCTGGAGTCCGGGGTGATCACCGGTTCCGGCCCGGCCTGGGTTTTAGACGGTTCCACCATCCGCGCCGGCACCGATTGGGATAAGAACGACGTCATAACCACTTTCCTGAAATGGTTGTCGAAGGATCTTCCTCCTGACCGTCCCACTTTGTTTGAGATCGGTTCTCTGGTGGGGATGGAGCGTTTCTTTCAGTTGAATTCGGACTACCTCGATGCGGCCGGCGGACAGGATTTTTGTTCGGACGCGTGGCCTCACGGGTGGGGCGTGTGCGGTAAATATCTGTCGCAGGAGATCACCGAGGACCTGCGCGCGACGTTACAGGCGATCAAGCTGTTGATGAATAACAGCATTTCCACCCGCATCCAGACCGTTTTTCTCTGGAAGGGCGATTTTTACGATAAGTCATTCAGCCATAGCGCTTCCGGCGGGGGCCATGATGTGTATGACCGGCTGAACCGGCTTGACCATGATATCACCAAGCTGATCAACGGGTTCAACAACGTTAATACGAACAAGGTTGAGCCGGACATCGTGGCGGGCCGGGACATCTATAACAATCCTACTTTTTGCGAGCAGGGCAGGGGGGGCGTGCAGCACGAATGTTTTACCCAGTTGGAAGAGTGCGAGTATTGCTGTGCGTGGAAATGCACGCCGACGGGGTGCCACTGTATCAAATGGTGTAAGGATCAGCAATGCATCACTCCGATGCCGGCGCGGTGGTACGGCGACTATGGTACTTGCCCGGGAGATAACGATTGGGAAGTGAACCACGATTACAATCATTCTCCTGCTTGTGGGAATGTGCAGACGCCGGTAGGGGCGGAGTTCCCGTTTAATGGAGACCTGTTTTATACTCGTCCCGCATGGTGTGGCGATACGCGGGCGCCGGTAGATTGCAAGACCAAAATAACTAAATGTTCCGGCAATAGTTGCCAACCGCCGCCGAGCCATTACACCATGCATCCTTCGTATAATTTCCAGGGCAATTTTGGGTGGGATTCGACGTCTTTGCCCACCAGTGTCGACCAGGCGGTGACGGTGTTGACGGCCCTGCGCGAGGAAGTCCGCGAGTTGCGTTGTCAGGTCCTGGCATTTTCCACCGTGGTGGATACATACTTGGCGGAGCGCGAGACCAGCCCGCATTACAACACTATCGATTACGCCTGGGAGGACAGCACGAAATCAAAAGAAGCCGGCCGCCAGCATTTCGTGCGCGTCAAGATCTCCGATTATCCGAAATACGCGGCATTCCCCCAGATGAAAACCGAGACCCTCAATATCTTGAATGTCGCGATACCCTTTATTACGCTCAAAGTGACCGCGGTGAATTTGAACGGCGGTTTCAGCCTCTCCGCCAGCCGGTACGATTCGGATATCTCGTTCCCCTGGTGGAACATGCGTACCCGCAAGAAGACCAGCGATACGGCGTACTCGCGGGAACAGTTGACCGCCATCATCAACGCGGTCCATACCACCGGCAATACCGATGCCGTCGCGGGCGCGGCGCAGACCCTGGACGATACCTACGCGGTCCGGAGCGCTACCGAAGCCAGGTATGGGCCGCAGAAGAGCGATATCACCATTACCCGCAAAGAATAAGGAAAAACTCTTCTATAATATTGCGGGGAGAAGAGAAGAAAGAATTGACGTCGTTTTTTAGTTATGTTATAGTACTCTCAAAATCGGAGGCTTAATGAAAAACCTGAGAAACGGTTTTCTTTTTATTTCGCTTACCCTCGCAGTCTTTTCCCTTGCCGGTTGTGACAACCTTCCGTTCAATTTTTCCGCTCCCCCGAAACCAGAAGGGACGATAGTCGCTAAGGTGGACGGCTCCTATTATATTACTCTCGAAGAACTGAACCAGGAGTTGGACGCGCTTAACGCCATGGCCGCCTATTATAATCCCGGCAGTGAGCCGAAGAAATTCACCAAGGAAGAAAAGATCGAGATCCTCAAGAATGAGCTGATTCCCCGCTACCTGTTCTATAAGATGGCCAAGTCGAAGGGGATGGACAGGGATCCGAAGATCAGCGCGGCCCTGCTTAACGCTCAGATAAAAGTGCTGGTCGAACAACTGCTTAAGAAAGAAACCGACGGGTTGACCGCCAGCAACCAGGAGATCGAGAACTTCTATACCACGTACAAGGATCAGTTCCAGCAGGATGAGGAGCGCAGGATCCGCGAGATCGTCGTCGCTACGGAAGACGAAGCGAAAGAGATCCTCATTGAACTGCTCAGGGGCACGGATTTCGCAACGCTCGCCCAGCAGAAATCCATCGCCAAGTCCGGCGCCAAGGGCGGCGATCTGGGATTCATCCGCAAAGGCTCCAAGGGGGTTGATTCCCGGAAATTCGACGAAGTGGCATTCTCTCCGTCATTGGAAAGCGGGCAGTTGAGCTCGGTTTTCAAGGACAAGGACGGGTATTATATCCTTCGCCTTGACGGGGTCAAGGGCGGGCAGGTTACGCCGCTGGGCGAAGTGGCCGACCAGGTCAAGAACGCGGTGGTCTATGTGAAACAACAGCAGAAACTGCAGGAGATCAAAGACAGCCTGTCCAAGAAAGCCAAGTACGAACTTTACCAGGAGCAGGTAAAATAAAATGAATAACATCGAAATGCGGCACAAGCTGTTACTGTTGATCGCGGTCGGCTGTGGCGCCCTCGCGGTCGTCCTGACCGTTTCCTATGTCAACTCGGAGCGGGACAAGGTCGCCCGGCAGATGGAAAAACTCAGGCAGGCGGAAGCGAACATGAAGAATTCCGTCACTCCGGAGAGGGAGATCTCCGTTCTGGTCGCCCTGAAAGACATTCCCGTCGAAACGATGGTCACGTCGGAGTACCTGGGCATCAAAAAGATCCCGGAGCAGTATGTCCAGGACGGCGTGTATACGGCCCAGGATAATATCCTCGGCAAGACGGCCAAGGCTCAGATATTCGCCGGCGAGCAGATCACGCGCAAAAAAGTCGGCGACGCGGAGAAGGTAAAGCTGGTCTCGGAGATGACCCCCGCGGGAAAGCGGGCGGTTCCCCTGACTGTCGATAATATGGCGGCAATCGCCGGCATGTTGCATCAGGGCGATTATGTGGATGTGCTCGCGATGATCAGCCCTCCGTCGTCATCCTCGCTGTATGCCTTGTCCGGGGACAGCACGGCGGGAAAATCGAGCGATCCTAAAGTCTTGACCATCCCGTTGTTCCAGAATGTGCTCATCCTGAGCGTCGGGTCCGAGGCGAACGGAAAAAAGCGCTCGGGGGCTCCCGAGAACAGCGTAACGGTTTCCCTGACCCCGCAGGAAGCGGCGCTCGCGTCGTTCGTGCAGGAGCAGGGGAAGATCCGGATACTCATGCGGTCCAACAGCGATTTCGACCAGGCGACCATCAAGCCGGTGAACTGGGACTCCCTTTTTGAATATTTGTACCCGCATGCCCGGGACGGCGTGAAGCCTCCCGCGACGGTTGAGATATACCGCGGCTTGCGGAAAGAGATCATTTCTTTATCGGAAGGGAAAAAATAAATGAAGAAAGCGAATAGCCTGCTTATCGCGGTATTCCTTTTGCTCACGGTATGTACTGTGGGCGCGCAGGAGCCGGCAGTCGGAACCGTCGACGCGGTGACGCTCTATACGGGGGAGATGAAACTCCTTCCGGTCAACACGCCGACACGCGTGGTCGTCGGTAATCCCGATATCGCCGATGTCTCATCGGTGAGCGAGACGGAGCTGGCGATCGCCGGAAAGAGCGCGGGCGTCACTACCCTGGTGTGGTGGGACACGAAGGGCGAGCATACGGCGAAACTTCGCGTATTCGCCGAGCATATGAGCGAGATCAAGTACCGCATCGATAATCTCCTGGCGGATGTCGGGTTTCCCGGGATAGTCGCCAAGAGCGCCGACAGCGAAGGCAAAGTCCTGCTTATCGGCCGGGTAAAGACCCAGGCGGAGATGGACCGGATCAATGGCGCGCTCGGCCCGCTTCTTCCGAAGATTACCAGTCTTATCACCATAGATGAGGAAAAGGCTATTATCGAGCTGGATGTCGAAGTCCTGGAGGTCGACCGGGACGCGAGCAAAGCCCTGGGCATCAAATGGCCCAGCGCGTTGACCGCGACCGAGACCGCGGGATTGAACAAAGTGCGGGACATACCCGAATCGCTTTTCCATGTTTCCGACTGGACGCATGACCAGCTGACCACTTCGGTGGATATGCTGGTGACGGAGGGCAAAGCGCGCGTCCTTTCCCGTCCGCGCCTGGCCTGCCAGAGCGGCAAGGAAGCGGAACTTCTCGTCGGCGGTGAGAAGCCGATCTTGACGACGCAGATCGCGTCAAGCGGAAGCGGTTCCGGCACGAGCGTGGAATATAAAGAATACGGCATCAAACTGAAGATGGCGCCGGTATATACCGAAGGGAAGATAAAACTCGCGATGAACGTCGACGTCAGCGATCTGGGCACGGTCGAGACATTGGGGACTTCTTCGTCGGGCTCGGTTACGACTACCGCCAAGGCGTATCCGCTCGTCAAGCGGTCCACGTCCACGCAGTTGTTTTTGAATAACGGGCAGACGCTGGCGATCAGCGGCCTCATCCGCCAGAAGAGCACGGAAGACCTGCAGAAGGTCCCGTGGCTCGGCGAGATCCCGGTCCTCGGCCTGTTTTTCCGCCACCGTTCTTCGGCGACCGGCGGCGGCGGCGGCGAGCGCGGGGACATCGAGCTGGTGATCATGGTCACCCCGAGAGTCGTCGGCGAACAACAGGCTGACGCGGAATTTGTGCCGGCGGGACAGAAAGTCGTGGCTCAGCCCGATCCGGGGCCGGCGAAAAGCGCTCCGGAAAGCGCGCCGGTTGCCGCCAAGCCCGCGGCGCTTCCTAAGACAGCGGTTACTCCCGTTAAGAAGATTGCCGTTCCTGAGCCTGTTCTGGCCCCGCAAGACCGGTTTGGACGGACAGTGACGGGATTCTTCCTGGATAAACTGGTGTATCCTTCGATGGCGAAACGGACAAAGGTCGAGGGGACGGTGGTCCTGGCCCTGCATCTTTCCGCCGACGGCACCCTCCTTGACGCGATCGTCAAGAAATCGTCCGGATCGATGATCCTTGATGAACAGTCCCTGAGCACGGCGAAGAATATCCAGCCGTACCCGGGGTTCCCGCGCGACGTCACCGAAAAAGATCTCTGGATACAGATACCCATCGAGTATAACCTGGCAGGAAGCAGATAAGCATGGCCCATGTCATTTCGATCTTCAGTCCGAAGGGCGGGGTAGGCAGGACATTCCTCGCCGTCAATCTCGCCGCGAGCCTTGCCCAGAAAAGGGGCAAGAAGAAGGTGCTTGTCGTCGACATGGACTTCCAGCTTCCCGGCGACATCGCCAAGCTCCTCGACTTAAAACCGCGTAAAAGTGTCATCGAGCTTGCCCCCGAGTGGAAAGACACGGGCGCGATCGTTCCGGAACACCTTCCCGATTTTATCCTTCATTATCCGTTCTGCGGCCTTGATTTCCTCCCGATGCTTTTTAACGTCCGCCAGCGCAGTGCCATTGACGCGGGGTTCCTGTCCGAGCTGATCGCGCAGTTGAGCCGGAGTTACGAGTATATCGTCATCGATACCGGCGGCGTGATCTCGCGCAACCTGCTGGCGATCCTGGAAAATTCCAATCTTATCCTTTTCGTCACCAATCCCGACGTACTTTCCGTTTCCCAGGTCAAAGAAGGCTTCGATACGCTCCAATCGTTCTCGTTCCCGCTTAAGATGATGAAGGTCATCCTTAACCGCGCGGAGAGCCTCGGCGGCGTTTCTCTCGTCGAGGTCAAACAGGCCCTCTCGCCCGATATCGTCGCGAGCATCCCGTCCGACGGGAAAGCGGTCTGCCTGGCGATGAACCGGCGCAATCCGCTCGTCCTGGATAATCCGCAGTCGCGCACCTCTAAAGCGATCAGCACCCTCGCGGACGCGCTTATCGCCGACAAGGGGCTGTTTGTTTCGCCCCAGGATCTGGAGAGCTCGCTGGCCGGAGCCGCTCCGTCGGCGAAAGCGGCGCTTTCCGCCGGCCCCGAAGAACAGCAGATATCCCTGGGCATGTCGATCTCACAGCAGGAACTGCGCGGCCTGCGGAAAGTAAGCAAGCAGGACAAGATCAACGAGCTTAAACAGCGGATCCACGCGCGGATCCTCAAAGACCTCGACCTCCACCGGCTCGATATCGTCGCCGGCGACCAGCAGAAATTCGCGGAGCTTAACGAGAAGGTCAAGAAGGTCGCCTCCAATGCTTTGGCCGAAGAGACGGGCGGGTTCATCCCCTCCTTCGCGGACCGCGAGAAGTTCATTAAAGAGATCGCCGATGAGGCGATCGGCCTCGGCCCCCTTGAGGATCTGATCGCCGACCAGGGGATCACCGATATCCTGGTGAACAACAAAGACCAGATCTATGTCGAGCGGCACGGCAAGCTGGAACTGACGGACAAACATTTCGTCTCGAATATGCAGGTGCGCCAGATCATCGAACGCATCATCGCGCCGCTGGGGCGCCGGATCGACGAATCGGTCCCCATGGTCGATGGACGGCTTTTTGACGGTTCCCGCGTGAACGCGATCATCCCGCCGCTGTCGCTTACCGGCCCGACCCTGACCATCCGTAAATTCGCCGCCAAGAAACTTCAGGTCGCGGATCTGGTCGCCCTTGATTCCCTTACGGCGGTTATGGGCGATTTTATCAAGGCCTGCGTCACTTCGCGCAAGAACATCATTGTTTCGGGAGGTACGGGTTCCGGTAAGACCACGGTGCTGAACGTCCTTTCCGAGTTCATTCCCGACGGGGAACGCATCGTCACCATCGAGGACGCGGCGGAACTCAAGCTTCATCACCAGCACTGGGTCAGGCTGGAATCGCGCCCGCCGAATATCGAGGGAAAAGGCGCCATCACGGTGCGCGAACTCTTCCGCAATACCCTGCGTATGCGGCCCGACCGCATCATCATCGGCGAGTGCCGCGGCCTGGAGACCCTGGATATGCTCCAGGCGATGAACACCGGCCATGACGGTTCCATGACCACCCTGCACGCCAATTCCACCCAGGACGTGCTTTCGCGCCTCGATTCCCTCATTCTCATGGGCGGCATCGAGATCCCATTGAGGGCTATTCGTGAGATGATCGCGTCAGCTATCGATATGGTCGTGCACACCTCGCGCCTTCCCGACGGATCCCGTAAAGTGGTCCAGATCAGCGAGGTGACCGGGATGATCGACGATATGCATATCGGCCTGTCCGATATTTTTACGTTCAAACAGACCGGCATGAGCGACAAAGGGAAAGTGGAAGGGTATTTTACTCCTACCGGCAATATTCCCACCTTTTACGACGATCTCCGCAAGCGCGGGATCAATCTGCCCGACGACATCTTTAAACCGAAATGATCCGATGAAAATAACCAACGCGAGCAAGAACACCATCCTTGCCCTGCGGGCTCAGCGCGCCGATTCTTTTATCAAGCGGCTGATCGGATTACTGGGTTCTTCCGGCCTGGGCGAAGGCGAGGGGCTGGTCCTTATCCCGTCAAATTCCATACACTCATTTTTCATGCGTTTCACGTTCGATTGTATCTTCCTCGACAGCGCGGATACTGTTATCGCGGTTCTGCCTTCTTTCAAGCCGTTTCGCCTGAGCCCGCTCTATCTTTCGGCGTGCGCTACTCTCGAATTGCCCGAGGGTGTCATCAAAGCCAGCAACACCGTGCCGGGCGATAAGATCGTTTTCGCGTAACCCATCCGGTTTCCTCCGCTTGTGCAATCTTGACAATCCCCAATTAGTGTGCTACGCTTCATTTATTAATGCGTTCATAAATGTCCAAATTACATGGCCCCTTATAAACTCAGCGCTGAAATCCAGGAATTCATTATCAATAGGAAGAAAGCTGATCCCCAGCTTTCCTGCCGTATCCTTGCGCCATTGATCGCCCGCCAGTTTAATGTCCCGATCTCTAAATCATCCATCAACGCGATATTCAAGGCGAATGGTTTGAGCAAGCCTGTGGGCCGGACGCGTATTCGCGGTAAAGTTGTCCTGGCGCAATCCAATGTCGCGGGGACCTTACGCGACCTTCCCCGAATCAGCAGAGAAAAGGAGCCGGTTCGGGAAACGACGGTAGTGCTGGAAAACCTTCCCGCAGAACCGGCGCCTGTGGTTCCCGTTCCGGAAAAGGTTCCGGTTGAGCCAGTGCCGGTAATCCCTGCGGTTGCGGAGGCTCCTGCCGAACTTCCCGCAGAACCGCCCGCAGAACCGCCCACAGAACCACCCGTAGAATCTGTGGTGATAGCCCCAGAATCTGTAATAAATGTCCAATTGTCACAAACGGCTGAGTATAAACCAGTTGTGCCTGCTCCGGAGTTTATGAATATCCGGACAGATCATGTTTTTGTGTCAAATGGAGGCTGTTTCTTTCTTCTGGCCGCGGATAGTAAATCCGGGATCTCGGTTTTGATTGCCGAGAAAATCAGCCGGAAATTGCCGCATTTGTCCCGGGACTTTGTCCACACGATTATCCTGGCGGAGTTGTTCAAGCCGATTTTTCGAAATATCGATGATTTTTGGGTTTTTCTGGGGAGGGAGATAAAAGAGCCAGTTTATAGCCACTATTTGGGAGAAATACAGGCGCTTTCTTTTGAGGAGCTTATTCCTGAGCTGGAGCATTTGGATTTCGAACGTAAATTAATTAGTTTCAAGGAGTTGTTCAGGGAATCACTTCTAAAGATCCATAATTACTTTCAAAGCCAGTTTTTGCCTGGGGGATACCGCGCGTTTGATTTGTTGACGATGTTCAGTAAATTCTATGCGTTACGAGGCAGGGTTGAGAAAAACTCAAATTTGTTGATAATTCATCTTATTTATGATGCCCAATTCCGCTGGATCCAGGACATTGTCTGGTTGGAAGATTTCTCTTACGCGGTGAATAAAATTAACGAAGCTATTGTCAAAACAGCGGATGATGAACAAATCTGGATCGATCCTAATCCGAAACCGTTGCCCTGAAAACGCTTTCTTACCGAGGGGGTTTTGTCATTGACAAGCACTAGTCAGCATGGTATATTTTGCGTGACATAAGACATGGTATATAGTTTTGGATACAAAGCCACGGATCCAAAATTGTGTTTTCTTCAACTGGGTTCGCCATCTGTGGATCCAGTTGTTTTATTTAGAGGTAAATAATGACTTTAATAAAGTCTACGAGAAAAGGGCAGGCAGTTCTGGAATACTTCATCCTCACCACGGTGGTGGTTGCTCTTTTGATGTTCTTCGTTAAAACCACATGGTTTACCGGTATCAATAACCATCTGGGTAGCGCGTTTAACGATGCGGCGGATAAGATAACGAGCGGCGGGGGCGCGGCCAGCAGTTCTGCTTCAGCGGTTGCTACTCCGGTAACGTCCGCGGCGAGTACTTTTGACAGTGGAGGGTTGCCGCTTGCCGGGCCTTCCCAAGAGCTTCCCGGGAACATCCATATGCCGGATGTCATTATCCCGGATATTAACGGGGGAAGCAAATCATGAGCGCCAGGAGCGTGAAAGCGCAAAGTGTGATCGAATACGCGCTGTTGATCTCGGTAGTCGCGATCGCGTTTTACGCCATGTATGTATATTCACAGCGCGCGTTGCAGGCGAATTACAATCTGATCGAAACGAGGATCAATGAACGTCCGTGATCCATCGAGGAGGTAAGCGATAGATGCGTAACAGAAAAGGGCAGAGTATACTGGAGTACGTCATCGTCCTGACGGTCATAGTCGCCGCGATCGCCGTGGCCGCCGGCAGTGCCATCAAGCCTGCCGTAGAACACAGCATGGACAAGGCGGCGTCATCGATAGAGACGGCTGTTGATAAGTTGCCGGATTAATCCATCATTATTCTGAGGAGGTGAACATGAGGCGTGATCAAAGAGGACAGAACGTCGCGGAATACGCCATCCTGATCGCATTGGTGATCGGCGCGGCGATGGCGATGCAGACCTATGTCAAGCGCGGTCTTCAGGGGCGCATTAAAGGCGCGACCGATACCAATATCAATAAGAAATTCGGCGATTTCGAGTTTAAAACGTCCCAATACGAACCGTATTATGCGAATAGCAGTGCGGTAGTCGATAGTTCGCGGAATTCCAAAGATGATGTGAGGCAGGGCATGGAGATCAACCGTGCTGTTGAGGAAGCAACGGTGCGCAAGGGCGGCGCGGAAAGTTCCGAGACCACATCGCGTGATAATCAGGATTATAAGGAGAGCGACTGGTTAACCCCGGCCGCGTCCGACTAAGGAGGGATGAAGATGAACAGGCGTAAGGGTCAAAGTATTCTTGAATATGTCATCGTATTAACGGTTATCGTCGCGGCGATCGCTGTGGCGGCGGGAAGCGCGATCAAGCCGGCGGTCGAGAAAGCGATGGATGGGGCGAATTCCACGATCACCAAAGCGGCGACTAATCTTCCGGGAAGCAAGTAGTCTTTTTAAGGAGGTGACGGCAATGTTCAATCGCAGGGGACAGAATGTCGCGGAATACGCTATCCTGATCGCGGTAGTTATCGGCGCGGCGATGGCGATGCAGACCTATGTGAAACGGAGCCTGCAGGGAAGGATCAAAGACGTCAGCGATACGCGCAAGGAATTGAAGCCTGATATGAAGGGGAATACCGGCGGCGGGCTGGAAACCCTCACGACTTTTTCTTCGGGGCCGACCCAGTACGAACCGTATTACCAGAACAGCACCGCGGACGTGCAAAGCACGAGGGACTACAAAGAAGATATTTCGGCGGGGTATGGCGTTGACCGGAGTAATATCAAGGAAGAGACCAGGAAAGGGGCGGGTTCCCAGGAAGAGCAGACAGCTCCGGAAGCCCAGACAGCGTTTTAATATCATTTTTTAGAGCTTTTCATAAGGAGGCCGGCATGAGGAAGCGCACGAGAGGACAGAGCACTCTGGAATACGCCGTTATCATCGCGGTAGTCGTGGGCGGGTTGATGGCCATGCAGTATTATATCAAACGTGGTTACGCGGGCAGGCTGCGCGCTTCATCCGATGAGATGGGCGAACAGTTTGATCCGTACGCGTACAAAGCGAGCCTGACATATAACCAGTCGTCTAATGTCACGCAGACCGCGACTGACACCGGTTCGAAAACATGGCACCGCGAAGACCAGGTCAGCAAGAAGACCGGGTCGGAGAATGTCACCGCGTTCAACCTGAGCGACGGGCTTTACGGTACCACAACCGAAACGACCCCGTAATAATGCGTACACGGCGGGTAGGCCAAAGTATCGCGGAGTATGCCATCGGGGTGGCGGTGGTGGTGCTGGCGGTCAGCGCCATGAGCATTTACGTGAAGCGCTCCCTGCAAGGAAGATATCACGATACGGTCAACCGGGCCGCGCGTGAGGCAAATGCCAGCCGGCAGTATGAACCGTATAGCCAGAATTCCACCGCGAACGTTTCATCGACCGCCGACAGGAAGACGGAGATATATTTAGGCGGAAGCCATAGCTCTGATATCCATGAAGTCACTACGGTCGGCATGGTGAAGCGGGATATATTCGCCAGCGGAGACGATAGCGGCGGTGGAGGGGGTGGAGGTGGCGGTGGCGGCGGCGGTACGCCGTATTCCGTACCCGTGGGCGTGGGGCTGGAGGACAAAGGAATTTCCGGCGCTACCGCTGTGCTCAACGCGGACGGTTCGCAGACGATCACCATAAAATTCACCGATACCAGTCGCGCGTCGTTATCGTTCAGTTTGCCGTCATACAAAGGGACGATCGGCAATGTGCAGGTGATCAACTCCAGTATGGGGGCGATCTGCCAGTATACGGTGACCGCGGCTGACGGGGTTACGCACAACCATTATGTGACGTTAGGGGGTGTGTGATGACGCGCGGTTTCCGCAGAGGGCAGAATCTCGCGGAATATGCCCTGATCATCGGGGTGGTCAGCCTGGCGCTGGTGGCTATGCAGACGTATTTTAAACGGGGGATCCAGTCGATCGTCAAGGTGTCGGCTGACGAACTGAGCCGTAACGCGACAAAGTTCTACTGCGATACGTATCGCGATATCGACGGCCAGACGCTGGGATCGATCTCGACCTCTATGCTGGAGTATTCCAGCTCCGGGGCGAATATCTCGGCCGCGAAAAAGATCAGGGTTCAGGAGTCTTCGGACGGCGGTTTCGTGAAAGAGACGGATATTGAGAAAGATACCTCGAAATTCACCAGTGAGTTTAAATATACCTCAGGCTACAATCCCGGCATAAAAACGTCCGAATCCGGGACTACGGGGAATCAGAAACAGCCGGTAGAGCCGGCTAAAGAGCCGTAAACAGCGAGCCAGGAGCTTCGCATGGTACGCCACGGAAGAACAGCGAAAAACCGGAATATACGCGGCCAGTCCGCGCTGGAATATGCCGTGCTTGTCGCGTGTATCGTGGGCGGGCTGGTAGCGATGCAGGTGTACGTGAAACGCAGTTCTGAAGGAAGGTTAAAGCAGGCGTCGGATTCCCTCAGTGACCAGCAGTACGATTTCAAAGCGGCGGACACCGATATTACCACTACCGTAAATTCGAATTATACCATCAAGCAGAAAGAGGTCGCGATAGAAGGGGAAGACCCGGTTACGCACGCGTCGACCCCTTTGATCGGCATACAAAGCGATTACTATATCAACGAGACTACTGAACGCATCGGCCATGAGAAGATCGGCCAATCCGCGATCGATTCCGCGGATGATCCGGACGATTCGGATGATCCCGATGATCCGGATGATCCCGACGCCATGCCCGAGGTGACCGTTGCCTATGACCTTACCGGCGCCGTCAAGTCCGCCGCGATCACGAAAGATAGTAGCGGCCACTATCATTTCACGGCGACATATAACGGAAACCCGTGCGATAAAATCATGCCGGCCAACGGGACGATCTCCAATGTGCAGGTGATCAATTCCAGCATGGGGACGATCTGCCAGTATACGGTGACCGCGTCCGACGGGGTTACGCAGAACCATTATGTGACATTGTAGGGCGGATATATGAATACCATTTTCCATTCACGAAAAGCGCAAAGCATGACCGAACTGGCGGTGTTCGGCGCCCTGCTGATCGTCGGGTTGTCGTACCTGATCCGGTACGGTATCCAGTATACCGAACAGCAGAGGCTGAAGATGGACACGTTCCGCCAGGCGATGAATGAATCGTATTACCAAAGCCAGGGCAAAGAATCTCCGGCGATCGTGGCGGTGAAAGATTTTACCCTGCCGGAGCCCGGGGACCGGTTTGGACTGGGGAGCCGCACTACGTTGCAATCCACGGCCCAGGTGATCTGGAGCAACGAATTATATGGTTCGTCCGGTTCTACCTATACGGGCGAACCGAGCGCGGCGGAACTTAACGCGGCGAGCGGCCCTTCATTGAGCTATGTGTTCAATCCGCAGTCCAGCGCCCCTCAACGCAAGGATTATAAGACCGCGCGATATTCGGACAAAAACATGGCCGGAAAGCCGATCACGATCTTCCTCGCCGATAATATGACGGAGACCATTCCTCCGGGAGAATATAAGATAGAGCCCGGTAATCTGGGGAAGGATTATCATACGGAGCGCGATTTAGACGGTACGGAAAAAAAGGTGGTCAAAGGACTGCTCCGTGTGTCAGGAGATTGCACCAGCAGTTATTGTCCGTATGAATTCATCACTCGGGGGGATGTTGATGAGGACGGGAAAGCGGAGCAGATCATCAGGCCGACGGATGCCGACGAGAGCGGCACATTGTCCGGGTTGATCGCTCTTGACGGGCAGGAAGGGGATATTGATTCCGAGAAAACGTCGGTCGATGCCGACAACGGGATCACCGCGGAGAATCTGCAGGGCTTCCTGCCGGGGACCAACAGCATTACCCTGAAAAAGCAGTCTTTGCGGGTGGTCGACGCGCCGGCATCCACGACCGCGATCACGACGTATGATAACAAAGATACGATCCAGTACCGGATACGCACGCAGGCTGAGACGACCCACGCGCCTGTGTCCGAAACGGTCACATTCGATTACACAAGGAAGGGGACTGAGCAATGGACCGCGCCAAAATAAGAGGCCAGGTACATCTGGAGTTCGCTCTGACATTCCCCCTGCTGATACTTTTTATACTGTTGGCGGTCAAGGTGTTTGTCTGGTTCGGCTCCTCGATCGTGAAGCGCAACACCGCGTACCAGCAGTCGCGCACGACAACCGCCGCGCCGACGGTCAATTACTACGACGAGAAAGCGAATAAACTCGAGTTGTTCAAATGATAGGGAAAAAGGGTGTTTCCGCCATCGAATACGCGGTGATCGTCCTGGCGCTTACGCTGGCGCTGGTCGCCGGGTACAAATACCTGCGGGGAGCTGTTTCGGGAAAATGGAAGCAGGGCGCCGACGCGATCGGGTTCGGCAGGCAGTATGATCCGGCGACAACAACGGTGACCGAGCCGGTAAAAGAAACCGTTAGCACTGTCAGCTCGTCGGTAGGGCCGTGAGAATTCCGCGGGCGTCTTCATAACGCAAGAAGGAGAATATGTTACTTCTCATCGTGATCTTGTTTTTTGTCTCCATCGGGTACCTGGCGTACGTGGGGATGCCTATTCTCATGGGGCGCTATTCGGCGACACAGAAAGAGCGTATGGAACATTCCTCCAAGGATCTGGATCGGATGTTCGTGGCGACGCGCGCGCCGCAGATGCTGATGATCTATACGCTCATCCCGATAAGCCTTGCCGCGGTCGGGTTTGTGATGACACACAGCGTTATCGGGCTGGGGGTGGGCCTGGTCCTGGGTTCCATTATTCCGCCGATAGTCATCAAGTACATGGTCATCATGCGCCGGTACAAGTTCCAGGGGCAGTTGGTGGACGCGCTGATGATCCTCTCCAGCGCGCTTAAGGCGGGCATGAGCCTTAATCAGTCGGTGCAGATACTGGTGGAAGAGATGCCCGCGCCGATGAACGAGGAATTCGCCCTGGTGGTGCGGGAGAACAACATGGGCGTGCCTTTGGAGGAGTGCCTTGAGCACCTGCGCATACGCATGCCGATCGACGACCTCGGGCTGGTCACTTCGGCCATTACGGTAGCCCGGGAGACCGGCGGCGACCTGACCGAGATATTCTCCCAGCTGGTGTTTACTATCCGCGAAAAGATCAAGCTGGAGCGCAAGGTGCGCACGTTGACGGTCCAGGGGAGATTGCAGGGGGCGATCATGGGGCTTTTGCCCATCGCGTTCGGCGCGTTCATTTACAAGGTTAACCCGGAGAATTTCGACATCATGTTGAGCAGTCCGGTAGGCAGGATGCTGCTGATCTGGGCGGTGGCATCGGAGATCATCGGTATCATATTGATCCGCAAGTTAAGCAAGGTAGAGGTATAAGTATGAGCGTAATGCTGATCATTATCGTGGTGTTGGCGTTCGTCAGCGTAGCCGTGATCATCTACGAGTCCACGCGCAAGCCCGTTTTGGAGGGCGTGACCCTGCCGGCGGAATATAAGGGGAATGAACAACAGTCGCAGTTCGATTCCCGCGAGATATTGAACATGACCGCGCGTGTGACCGATCACCTGGTGCCTAAGGCTAAAGATTCGTTCGCGGAAAAACTCGACCGCCAGCTGGCTTTTTGCGGCAGGAGGATGAATGTCAGCCAGTTCATGGCCGCCAAGTTCCTGGCAATGTTGTTTGTGCCGTTTGTGGGGTATGTGATAGCCAAGCAGTTCATCCAGCCGGAAATCCCCCATATTGCGGTTCTTGCCGCGATCGGTTTCGTTATACCCGATCTTATTCTGCGGAATAAAGTCGCGAAGCGCAAGCTGGAAGTGTTCCGCGACCTGCCGTATGTCATCGATTTGCTGAATATCTGCGTAGGGGCAGGCCTGGATTTCATGGTCGCGGTCAACCACGTTATCCATCAATACCGCTCTTGCGCCCTCTTGGATGAGCTAAAAACCATGGTTAAAGAGATCCAAATGGGGCTTTCGCGCCGCGACGCGCTGAAGAATATGGCCAAGCGCGTAAATACTCCGGAGATCAATTCTTTCGTCAGGACCCTTTTGCAGGCTGATCGCATGGGCACTCCGATCACGGTTGCCCTTAAAATGCACTCAGAAGAGCTCAGGAGCATCCGTTTCCAGCGCGGTGAGGAGATGGCGCTTAAAGCGCCGATCAAGCTTTTATTCCCCCTGCTGGCGTTTATTCTGCCTGTAGTCATGATTATTGTTGCCGGTCCAATATTGATCCAGTTCATGGGGGGCGGGATTAAGTTCTAATTTGAGCATTACCTGACGGGCTATGACAACTGGTCATAGCCCGTTTTTTATTCCATAAATGTCCAATTAACCATAATCAATGTCCAAATGTTGTTATAAATGTCCAATTTAAGAGAGTGGCTATCTTAACCCCGAAAGCGGGACTGGGGAGAGGGAATGAGCATTTTGGAGGCTAATGAGGAGTGGTGAGGCAATTTTGAGGGTAGGCAGGGCGAAGCGCGGCCAGGTAATTCTGGGCTGAGGTTCGCACTCAAAATGAGATCTTTTTGGGGTACAAGGGAGTGACTTGATAAAAACTTTAACAAACTTAGCGCCTGTCCGAAATGTCAATTTCATCAGAGTTCAATCACACTGCAAACAAAAGACTTTCGTCTTTCGTGGAAAGAAAACCCTTTCAGAATTCGGCATTTATTTTATTGACACTGCCTACTATATATGATATATTTTGTATGCCGATCGAAAAGGTTATCCTTACAGGCCTGTGAGGATAGCAAAGCCACGGGATGATTGCTTCAGGGGATCGTCGAGTAACTGGGCTACCGAAACGGTGGAGTTCAGTTATTTTTTTTCGCACTTCATAATAAGTTTATTAAATATTAATTAAAGGGCATCGCAGGTTACATTTTTATCTCAACAATAAAAATGAAAAACAAAAAGCCCGAAGTAAAAAAGTCAAACTTTAATCCCTGGATGCGCGCGATCGCGTTGATGATCGTTTGCGTATTCCTGCCGGAACAAGTTTCCTGGGCTTTTGGTTATGATCCCACCGTCCTTTGGAATCCCCAGCAGTACCTCGGCGCGGGCCAGGAAGGCTACACCTCCAACTTCGTAGCGGAGAACGTCAAGCGTTCCCTGGATTTCCTCGCCAATAAACCCCTTCAGAAAGTAAAGATCTCCGAGAATCTGGTCATCGATACCGCGCCTTCCAAGAACGCGCCGAAAGAGATCAAGATTGACCGCAAGACCGACAAGATCGCCGCGGAACGGATCATCCGCGAAGAAAGCAAGAAAGCCAGCCTGGTCATCAGCCCGCGCCAGGTCAAACAGGTGTATGACTGGTTGCGCCGGCCTGATACTCAGATCAATAACTATTGCGGCGTGTACGCGTTGAGCAATTTCCTCAAGTATAATCAGAAAGAAGTCAGCCAGGATGAGCTTACTCTGCAGGTGGTCCTGGTGGATATCATCGCCGGAAAGCTCGACACCTACTCCGGAAAACTGCGCACCAGCCTTTTCGCCATCAACAAGATCGCCGGTTCCTACGGCTTTGAGATGACCCCGGTGAAGGTCGATGCCAAAGAGCTGACCAATGAGGCGCTCAATGACATCGCGCCGTTCATCGCCCACCTGAACGCGGAACATTTTGTCTTCGTCACGCGGATCACCCCGGATAAAGTCTATTACCTGGAAAAGGACAAAGAGGAGTTCTTCGCCAAAGAACAGGTGGCCGGCGCTTTCAGCGGCTACATCCTGGTGGAGAGCGCGCTTCTGCCGTTTAACGGCGTGGCGTTGAGCGAGGTCAGCGAAGAGCAGGCCGGCCAGGCCAAGGGCGGAAGCACCTGGGATGACCTCGGCAAGAGCGTCAAGTCCATCGCCGCTCCCGCGGTAGGCAAGATCACTACATTTGCCACAGGGAACGCCGATTACGGCAATAAGGTCAGCAACACGTTCGTCAATACCAACTTCTCCCGGATGGCGACGAGCACGATTGGCAGTATGGCTTCGTCCGGTATCGGACAGGTGACCGGAGCGCAGAGCAGGGCGCAGTGGGATAATTATGTAAACCAGTTTGGCGCCGCGGGGGCTCCGTTATGGGCCATCGGTACCGGCGTCGGAACCGGGTATGGTACTAATGCCGCGCTTACCGCCTTGACCGGTGTTCAGGCCGGGTCTATAGGCGCGAAGCAGTGGGGCCAGGGTGTGTACGGGTATACCGGCGGGATCACCAATGTCCCGATGAAAATATTGTTCGGCAAGGATCTGGCTAATCCTAATAGCGCGACAATGGTGGGTATGGGGGACAGGATAACATCGATCAAGGCCTCCGAAGCCCTGGATTATGTGTCTTTTGTGACATTGCCCGCGGCGGTTGTCGGCGGCGCCGCGAAAGCCTCTTCATTGAGCATGGCTTCATTGAAAGGATTGACTGCCACCAATGCGCTGAAGATCGGCGCGAGAGAAGCCGGTTTGGCCCTCCTTCCCGGCACAGCGAATTTCTTAGGGTTGACCGGCGGGTTGACTGTTCTGAATTGCGCGTTCGGTCCCAACAAAGGCAACCTCATTAAGAGCCATCAGGATTCCCAGATGCTTGCCTATGATTTCGGCCTGACTTTCCCCAAAGTGGGATGGGATATGTATGCCGGGGCTGCCGATTTCTCGGTTGACGCGCGCTTCTTCGCCCAGGATGCCGCCTGGTCGTTTGTGGGGAACAAAGGACGCGCGCCGGGCGTCATGTATGATCCTTTTACCAGGAAAATGATCACCCGGGATTCCAAATGGAGCAATCGCAAGGATTGGTCGGACATTCCCTTTGCTACTACCGTGCAGGGCGCCTATTGGGGCCAGAAGAACCAGACGGAAGCTCATCTGCGGACGAGCTATGGCGCGGAGACCTATGACAATTGGATCAAGCCGGGAGAGGAATTTGTCGCTTCCACCGCGATTATCTCCGCCGCCACGTTCGGTGTTGGCGGCGTTGCAGGCGTGGGCGTAAAAGCTAGCGCCACGGCGCTTGTCAGTAGCGGAGTGATCGGTGGCGGTGTCGATATGGGGATGACGTATTTGACTTCCGGCGGCAAGGCTTCACTAAATGAGTATTACCAGAGCGGGTTGACCGGCGCGAAATGGGGCATGGCGACCGCGCCTCTGGAAGTTACCGGCATCGGGGTGTTGGCTCCGCTTTCCAGGACTTCTAAGATAACTACAGCCGGCAGGTTGAGCCGGTTCAGCGATGTGGGAATCAATGTGGTTTCCGACACTTCTAAACTCAGCCGTTTTGGCGATGACGGTTTAGCCGTGGCTTCCAGGGCGGGCAAGTTGAGCCAGGCCGTGGATGCCGCCGCAACTTCCGGTGCGCGGGTATCCGCGACGCTTCCCAAAATTTCTTCCGTAAGCGGGAATGTCGCGCGGGCCGGGCGGTTCATGGATAATGCCGCCGGTTCTTTCGACATGCTGGATGCCGCCGGCAGAGCGAGCGCGGGATTGATGAAGGCCGGGTCTGCGATTAAGACTACGGCGTTGAAGGTTCCGGCATTGGTTGAGAAAACGAAGTTCTGGAAGGCCGCTGATTTTGCGGTCAAGCATCCGAAGCTCGACCAGACTATAAAATTACCTGCCACGATACGCAAGGCCGTCGGCGAGAAGGCGATGTCCGCGTTCACCCGTGCGGGCGATAAACTTCATATTGCTCCGGAAACTATGCAGAGTGTTGCGGATGGCGTAGGCAAAGGCAGGAATGCGGGCGGCAAGGTCGTCGGAGGGATCAATACATGGCTTGTCCGTCCTGCCGGCACCATGATGATCGGCGGTACGGTGTACGGCGCTCTTGCGTCCACGTCCTCGTTCAAGAATTATATGAAGTCGCAGAACGAAGTTTCCGATCTTACGGGGCAGATCGGTAGCAGGGTCAACGCGCTGGAGAAGGGCAGTTATAATATGGAAGAGGTGAACGGCCTCATCCAGTCGGGGTGCGATGATCCCACGGAGATAAAGAACTATTTCGACGACAAAGTCGCGGATAAGCAGATGAGCCGCGACGAGGCGGACAAGAAGACCGCTCTTTACAGTGATTCTCTGGTCATTGACAAATTGTCTACCGCGGTTACGGCGAATACCAAGAGCCAGGGCGAGAGAGCGAAGGTAAATGAATTTGAGAAGTTGTTCCTCGACGCGGCTGATCTCGGCCAGGGGATACCGACTCAAATCGGCGGCGTGGTCGGCGGGCCTGTCGGCGAGGTTATTAAATCGGTGGGCAGTTTTAACCTGCTTACCGGATTTAACATCGGCGCCTCGGCGAGCGCGGATCCGGTTAACGGGTTGGCCGGTTTCGGCAAGTTCTTCTTCTCTATTCCCGAGAACGCGGTTGGTTTCCGGGAAGGGTCGATGTATGAAGCGCTTTCGAACGGGTTTGCGGGCGCGACTAAAGGCGATGTGTCCGGTATCGGCGCGGGAGCGTGGAATTTTATAGGCCGCGAACATCACGGTAATTATTGGAATCCGGGCAAGGCATTGGGAAGCGGCCTGATCATCTATTCCGGCGGCAAAGAGGTGAAAGGCGATATCAAGGCCGCCAATTCATTCTTTGACGCTTCTTTCCAGAAGCACTTCCCCCGGCTGGCCAATCAGAAACCTTTGATCAAAACCGGGATATTCATGGCTCCGTTGGTAGTAACTGGCCTTGCCGAGGTATTGAGCGGTAACGCCAGCGGCGCGGCATTCGGTGTCGGCCTGGTGGGAGCTTACGGCATGCCGATGTTGGGCGGGAAGGTGTATGGAAAGTTTGTTCCGGCAGACACGCTTTCCGCGGGGACCAAGCCGGCGACAAAGCTCAGCAATCTCGATCAGGCGGATATCAGCGCCTTGAGGAGCAAATATGATCAGGCGAAGATCGACCAGGGCGGTACGGTCAAGCCGGGGACGGAAATAACCATTGAACCCGGCAAATTCCAGCAATCTTCGGAATTGGGCGGACGTCCGGCGCAGTTCTCCATCCGGTTGAGCGAAGAGTTGATCCGCGACCTTGATCAGGCCGATACGGTTACCGCGGATAAGAATATCGCCAAGAGCGTGTCGGGCGAATTGAAGATCCAGCTTACTGCGGGCGATGTGAATGCTATCCGGTCGCGTGTCGGATTGTTAGACAGGATATTGCAGAGAAAGCCGAGTGTCGAGATCATTGACGGTATGCCGTTGCTGGTGACGAAAGAGATGCGTGAAGCGGGCGCGGGTTCGTATGTCACCGCCATCCCTAAATTGGAGACCGGGAAGGTCACTTTGGCCAGCAGAAACGGCAAGCTGGTGATTGAGACTGAAGCGGAACTGCGCACGTATATAAAGATCAGGCAGGTGGAAACGGATTATGGCCGTAAGCCTGGCGAACTCGCCCCGGAGGCCCTTGCTGAGCACGGTATCGGGAAGGATATATATAGGAAATATACCGAGAACATCACCCAGGAAAGAAAAGATGTGATGTTCGAAACCATCACGCAACTTGAGGCCGCGAATAAACAGCCGGAACTTTCCCAGGATATCCTTGATCAGAATGGGATAACCGCGGAAGGCTACGCGGAATATAAGGAGTATAACGCCAACAGGAACAGGACTGAAACGTTCCTTGATTCTCTCGACAGCTATGCGGCTTCTGAAAAGAACACGGCCGGCAACGGCGGTAAAAAAGGCCAGGGTGCTTTCCAGAAAGTGCTCAATGATATCGTTGCTCATGACCGCGCCCTCAGTCGTAAACAGGAAACAACCGCGCGGATCATCAATATGGAAAAGACGCTCGAAGGCGCGCCGGTTACCCCGGATGTCCTGAAGGCAAACGGGATCAGCAGTAAAGAGTATGTCCAGTATCTGCGCACAAAAGAGAATTTTTCCAAAACAGGCAAGATTGCCAAAACTGGCAAAGAGGATCTGGATTACGCGGACAAGAAATTAACGGGTATGGCGGATGGATTCGCGCTGTTAGACCGGGCCGAGCAGGGAGATGCAACTGTCGGCAAAAAGGCCTGGACTCCTTCGGCGACCGAGAAATTCCGCGCGGCCGTGGAATCGGCGCAAGCTTCGATGAAGAGGAAAGGCGGCGAGTTTACCGCGGAATTACAGGCGTCGTTGGGATCCCACGGCGAGGATTTCATGTCCACAGTGGCCGAGGGGTATATTACGGTTGATGTGATTCATAAGATCCGTGAAGGGAAGGAAAGCGAAATAACCGCCGAGCAGAAGGCGTACGAGTCATTCGCGCGGGCGCATATCTTCAATAACAAACTCCGCCGCGTTCTCAGGGAACGGCAGTTGAATTACGACGCGACGCAGATCGGATTCGGCTGGTCTCTGGTCAACGATTTCGTCAATGCCCGTAACGGTCTCAAAGACAAGAAGGTCTATGACCTTGGTTGCGCCGGCGGTAAGACGGAAGAGATGTCCATCGTGGCGCGGTATCTGACTGAGGCCTTCCCGAAAGATAAAGTAGGGTATCATACCGCGAACGAACAGCTCGTAAAAGAATTCCTCAATAAGCCTATCTTCTGGGGCGGCCGGATCAATCATGTACAGTCCGGAATGATCTCCCTGCTGAAGAATCCGTATGTCGCCGGTGTCAACGCGTTTGACACACATACCTTGTTGATGCTGGCGAGCAAAAGAGATATCCTGGGCCGGAATTATTTAAAGAAACTGCATTTATTCACCGACGAACCTCAGCAGGCCATGCAGTCGGCAGACCTGGTTACCGGCACGAAGTCGCGTTTCGAACCTCTGCTCAAGTTCTTCAAGAAGCGGACGAGCACTAAGCTGTATACCACACTGGGAGAGATGTACGTGATCACCGCCCGCGAAATCGTCAATCAGTTCAAGGTGGAGGTGAAAAACGGTGACATAACCGTCAAGGAAGATTCCCAGACTTTAAAAGATATGGGCGGTAGTGAAGCGATCGAGAAGGAGATTGCGACAATCGAGGATATTCAGCGCGCGGGTGGTGATCAGGCGAAGATCGACCAGGCGTTGAAAGACGGCGGGGTCAAGACCGTCCAGGAGGCCTATAAGAAGGTAAGCGCCCGGCTGGAAGCGTTGAAAGACGGCATGGTGGATAAGGGCCTGCTGGAAAGACAGGGTTATGGTTCCCGTTTCAGCGATCCGTTCACCGCGGAGATCATCGCGAAATACGAAGCGCTGCGCAAAGAGAAGAATCTTTACGATTATAAAGGCGAGAGCTACGAGATCGTCAATACCTTTGCCAAGTTCGTCGACATGAAGGAAGGCAAAGATTATTATATCTGGGATACGAACGGCGAATACTGTATCGCCGAGTTATATTCCGGTATCCCGCGTACGGGCACGCATTTCGGCACCAGCAGTCGGCATCAGGGTGCCCTGCATAATCTCGATGCGCAGGTAATGGGTATTAAACATGGGTGGGAGTTCACCGCTTTTGAGGACCAACTGCATACCAAGACCAAATTTGCCGCCAACTACGTCGGCGCGCTGGACAAGGCCGGCAGTGTCTCCGGTTTCAGCGGTACTGCCGAAGCGTACAAACCGAGCTTCAAGTCTTTGGGCATGTCGGTTAAGAAAATGGGGCCCAATTTCGAATCGGAGATCCGCCAGAAGACCCAGCTGACTGTTCTGGATTCCGGCAATGGGAATAAGGCGGAAACCTTGATCAAAGCGATCAGGAATGAAGGCGTCAAGCCGGGCGAAGAGAAAACCTTGATCATCGGATCCGCGAGCGATGCGGCGGAATTGAAAACCATGGCGGCGCAGATCAAGGCTGAGACTGGCGTGGAAGCTACGGTGATCATTTATGATTCGGAGGCGTTTACCGAAATGGCTTCCGCTACAGACGCCAAAGGCGAAGTCCGTTCCCCGGAACAAACCATTGCAGAGATAAAATCGGGTCACGCGGAGATCTGGAACGATTTTGTCGAGATCATCAGCAAACAGGGAGGACGCAGTATCCTTTCCATGAAGAGCTGGTTCTCGCCGATGGCCAAGGTCAGCGACCGTAGATCCGCGGAGATGTATATTGAGCAGAATCCGGAAGCCGCGCTTAAACTGTTCAGGAAGCACAGCGCCGATCTGGCGATCAAAGATTATACCCGGCAGTACGAGAAGTTCCTGGCGTTGAGGAAAGAAGATGCCAAGAACGAGAAATCCGGCGTGCCGTTGCCGAAGCGCGTACTCCTGATGCAGGGGCTGATCGAAGGGTTCAACGTTGCCGAGAAATTCTCCGATAATGAAAAAGCGGCGATGTTCCTTTTCGGCATGAATACCGACGCCAACCGTTCCCAGGCCATGCAGAGGATTGGCCTGAATCCGTTCGCCGCCAAGCGCAGGGTCCAGGGCGAAGCCTTCTGGGTAGTGGATAAGAATGACCGGTATATTACGATGAATGAGCGTCAGCATGTTGTCAACGCCGGCAATCCGCAGGCGCGCAACGACGCGATCTTCGGTGTTTCCCTGCGCATCCAGGATGATATCAATCGCCAGAATATTGCCAAGGTTATGCGCCAGTCTGAGGTTTCTCCCGCGTTCCAGTTCGCGCGCACCATCTTGAAGCATTCCGCTGAATATAAATGGGATTACGCCCGGTTTACCCCGAGCAATATGAATATTGCTAATGCCGCGGCCAATGCGCAGAATGATCAGGACAGCTTTTGGATCAGGAGCCTGTTGTCCGAGTTCGCGTTGGCGAATGGGGCTCTTTCGAAAGAGGGCGCGGCGTTATTTGGGCTGGCCAACGGGATCAGAAAGCTCTCCCGCGGCGAACTTATCCGGCTTGGCGAAATGGGGCTGTCTCCGCTGAAAACGATGCTCGACGCCCAGACCGGCGCGCTTTCCTATCGGGAGGCCCTGGAGGTCGCGAAGTACTTATATAGGAACAACCTGGTCCAGGCCGAAGCGGTTTTGGATGAAAAGAAGCGCGAGAATATTCGCAAGGTCTATGAAGATTTCGAATTCAATCTCAAGAAACTGACGCTGGCGGCGCAAGCGTTGTCGGCATGCAAAGTGGCCGGATTGAGCGTCCCGGAAATACAGGATATCATGAATTCCGAAAGAGCTGATTTCGCCCTCTTAAAGATAGTCCAGGCTAAGCTCGGCGCGGAGTTTGACAATAATTTCCCCGAGATCAGCGCCGCGGCCGCGATTATGGAAGAGCTGAATGCCATCAAACAGGAAGGGGAAAACCTGAAGATGCGCTTTGAGAGCGAGCAGGGCGGCTGGAATAAAGTCCAGGCCGGTTTTGGCCGCGTCCGGAATTACGCTATCGGCACGATAGTCACCAAGATCCAGGAATTCCGTTTGCGCCATCTGGTTCCCGTGGGAGGCAAGGATAAGAAAGAACTCGTGCCCATGGTCGTTCTGCTTACGGCGAACCTGAATGACGTGAAAGGCGACGAGATAAGCCAGAAGATCAGCAGGACGCTTGATTTTGTCGCTACGAGCGGTATCGGTAACGGACGTATTTCCGTGGCGGATGTTGTCCGGGTGGTTACCGGCGAGAAAGAGTTGGAGAAGGTACTGCTTGATTATGCCAACCGCTCGACAAAAGGCGTTTTTGAACAGTTCGCGGAGTATCGGAAAGTGGTTACCGATATCCAGGAATTGAGGATGTATGGTGTTAAAGTCAATGACGCCGGCAATAGTATCAATCTGCTGACGAATGATATTATTGATAAAACCGCCAAGGCGAAATTTGACAATAACGTAGGGAAAGCGGTCAAGCATCTCAAAGGGATCCAGGGGAAGATCGATAAATTCTCGAAACTGGAATTGAATCCGCTTAAAGACGGAGAGCTTACCTATAAAGCCTTGAAGGCGATTGCCGGAGATAAACTGCCGGAAACGGCTATTGCCCGTATCTATCTCGGGTTCGGCACGGTGAAAGCGGTGGATGTACGGCAGATCCTGTTGGCTAAACTCAAGGCTTTGCCCGCGGATAAAGCGCGTGCTTTTGTTTATAAGCTTGATGGCGCCGCCGCGGTCGAAAAAGACTTTGAAGAGTATGTCGAAACGTTCGCCGCGGATAAGGAATTGTATTCCCTGTTGAAAGCGGGCATCAAAGGGATCCAGAATCGCGAATACCTGCCGGAGAACGAGTCCGTTGTCCTGGCTAAGGTCGAGCGTAAACAGGATAGGGTTCTGAAGAACGAGATTGCGCCGGCCCAGATGAAGGAAAAAGCGCAGGTCGCGCAGGATATCGCGATGCTGGGGTTAGGGATGATGACCGGTGAACAGCCGCAGGACGCTGAAACCACGGGGGAACTGGAAAAGAAGCAGGCCAGGATCAAGGAACTTGAGGATTCCATCAGTAAAACGATCCGGGAGACCGGCAAGGAGTTTCTGCCGGTAATCTTCTCTACGGAATCCGCGGAGTTGCCGCTGGCAATGATCCCCGCGCTTGTCGCTTCCATGGAAAAGGCGTATCCTTCGATCAGGGTACTCCCCGTTATTACCAATGTTATGTCCGTTCTTGAGTTGACGAATGACTATAATGTTTCCCGTCACCAGTATAAAGGCGAATCGTTGTTTAATCTGAGCCGGCAGTTGACTTCGGCGGCGATGAAGAACGGCGGCTTGTACAATAAGATCCACATCATCACCGGGAAGGATATTTATAGCTATGAAGAGCCGGAGCTGGACCGTGTGTTTGGCCTTGGTGCGGCGGAAAAAGTTACTCATACCGGCAAACAGTTGAGTTTCCTGCCGGCGGGATCAATCGCGTCAGTCTATGGCGCGAATTTCAAGATGAACGATCTTTTAAAAGGCGATTTTGACACGCTGGTTGACAGCTTCGCGAGCGATTTCGGCTTGTTCGGCCTCTCAAAAGAGGATAAATACAGGACATATTACGCTTTTGTCGAATCAATGCATGAAATAGGTCACGCGTATGGGCTCGATCACGTGAGCCTCCGGAATGACATCATGCACCGGGAGAACATCATTGAGGGTGCGTTTGCCAGAGGATACCAGATGCCGGAATCAGGGCTGATTCTTAACGATACCCTGGCGAAACGCGGGTTAAATCAGCTTGACGCGAATTCACCGGTTTACGTCGCGCCGGCGACTCCTAAATCTTCCGAAACCGCTGTTCAGGAGGAAAATGATCAGCAGGCCGAGGTGGGAAGAGGCCAGAAAGATAATGATACGCATCCCGGTTCCGGTTTGGGAGGCGTTGGACAGGAAGGCAATATTCCTATGGTGCCGCCGCCTTCTCATGACCAGTCTCCGCTTCAGGACGGCGGTACCAAGACTCCGTTTATCCCGGTCACTCCGACTACGGCTCCGGGCACCTTCGGTAGTCTGGTCGGGATGAGCATGACTTCATCGGATAATGTCCAGATGCAGGCCGCCCTGGCGGCGCAATCCGTCAATAATAAGGTCAATTATACCGTCTTAATAGACGGCGTTATAAGCAAAACAGTCCAGAATGCCATCACCCGACTTACGTCCCCGGGTATTTTGAGGACGGCAGGTGCTTTGCTCGGCACCGCGTCGTGGTCCCGCACATTGAATGGGCAAAAAATAGTTGGAAAAAGTGGTGATTCAGTTGTTAAATCGAGCTCTTATGGCTGTTTAATTGCATCAAACAGTGGTGCCCGGGTTATGCCCGGTACGGAATCAGCGTTACCTGTAAACACGAATACCCGCGCCCCGAAGGGCCGGACAGTTGGAAGCGTAGTAAAGGTAGTAGCGACAAGCAACAGTCAGTCGAATGATGTAGCGGATCTGAGTGCTACGTCACGGATAGAAGTAGCGCGGAACTTGGCCGTATCAATAATCGGCACCGTTGCTTCTCCGAGGGCGCCTCCGCTCCCTGAGGCCAACTTCTCTTTAGGAAGCAAAGCCGGCGAACAAACCGGTGCCGGGGAAACTGCGTCCCGGGAAGAATCAGGAAACACCGTAGCGAACAAAGCGTCAGGTTCCAACAACGGTTGTGTAGTAGCGGCGAACAGCACCATATATAGGATAGCGCAGTATGCGACCGCTCTGATCGAAGAAGTAAGGGCCTTCATCAATACCCTGAATCCTTCTTCGATGAATAAAGCTCCGCCTCTTGATGCGATTCTTACGCATATAGGGGGTGGAATTCGTGTTTCCAGCTCCTTCCACAATCCTTCCTCAAGCAACTCTCAGTTCCACAATACCTTAGACATATTTAGCTCCGGCGTCAGCCTGTTCAAGACCAACCTTCCGTGGCTGGTGGGGGTCATTCGGGCGGCCGGAGCTTCTATATTTGGAGGCGTCATCGGGGGGGTCAGCTCGATCATTAACCGGGTCAGTGGCACAACCAAAGGAGGCGCGTCATGGAAAAAATCACTCTTAACCACATTGTCCTCTTCGAAAAGGACGGCATCATCTACGCCGCAGGCCGTGAGAAGGACAACAACCGTATCAAGATCTTCCTTATTAAAGAGAATGAGGGGACAGTCTACTCGCGCAACGGACGTAAAGAATCTTGGGAAGAGATCTTTGGGAGCGCTCGTGGCGATGTCATCGGTCAAATCGTTGCTGCGCGTAATACCCGCCGCGTTCCGGTCTACAAGATCAACGACTACTTCAACGCGTAATAGCCGCCAGAACAATTTGCTGCAGACTTCAGGACCTACCGTGGCAGGTTATCTTGAGGTTTATGCGGCATTAAGAGGCCTCACGCAGAGTCTCCTCCTCCGGAGAACTGACCCCTCTGCTGGGGCCTCTTTAAATTCGAACATCTTGCTGCAGACCTCAAGACCTACCGTGGCAGGTTATCTTGTGGCTTTTGCGGCAGAATTCAAAGGCCTCATGCAGAGTCTCCTCCTCCGGAGAACTGACCCCTCTGTTGGGGCCTTTGATAAATCTTCGTCGCGGACTTCAGAACCTACCGTGGCAGGTTATTCTGAAGGTTCTGCGGCATCTGTTGCATCTGAGGGCTCTGTGGCCCGGACTTCGGTTCGCGGCTTCGGGGCCCTCAATGCAGCGTTTGGCGCGGTCGCGCGGACCTGCAGTGTCCAGCATGACGGCGGTATCGAAGTGGCCGATATCAGGAATTTCCTGCTGAGCAATGTCTTATTCTTCACTTTCATCGGTCATTCCGCTTCGGGCAAGAACGCCTCGATCAACCACCTTCGTTCGCGGTATCCTTTCTTCGAGGTGGTCAAGAAGGTCACTACCCGCGCCCAGCGCGATGCTAACGATATGGTCATTGTGGTTTCAGATGTTGAATTCACGCAGTTGGTGAAAGACGGGAAACTCTGCTTCGTCCGCGCCAGCAACGGGCATTTATATGGCTATTATACGGAAGATATCCGGATGAGCTGGAAAAACGGCATGATCCCCTGCTTCGATACCGCTTCTTTCAAGAATATCGTGTATCTTCAGCATGAGATGGAACGGGTCTTCAGCGATGAAATGGAGCAGGGGGTTGCCCTGAAGAATATTACCGTGGCGATCACCCGGTTCGATGCTACGACTCCGAAAACCTTTATCCGCGGCGTTCTGGAGAACGAGCGCGGCAATAAGGGCGGCCTGGTCCTGACCGCGGAAGGGCAGGAGGCGATGAGGGCTGAACTTAACGCCAGGTTTGAGCAGGCGATGCGGTTTGTCAAGGATCTGGGCGTCGAGCTGGAGAAACAGGCGGCACAGACTTCCGAACTTAAGTATTTTGTCCTGGTTAAGCATACGGGGATCATTCCGCTTGCCGAGATGGACGGCCTGGTTGACGCTCAGATGCGGGCAATGATCAATCAGCGCACCGGGCTGGCGTTGGACGGCGGGTATAAGCCTTCGGCCATTTTCGTCACCGCCGGGCTGGTATTGACCGGCGCGATCGTGCTGGCGGCGAACGCCTTCATGCCGCTGGTGCAGTACCTGCTCCTTACCCCGGTCGGTGTCGCGGGCCTGATCGCGTTCGGCGTAATCCTCTATGCCCTGTATCATCATTTCGTGAATTCACCCAAGATCCGCGGCGAGAGCCTGCTGAAGCAGGTTAACGGCGTTTGCGATCAGTTAAAAGTCAGCGCGGGAGAACGGGGTGCCTTGATCGAGCGGACCCTGGACAAGGTTATCGAGCATATCAGAAGAGAACAGTATAAAGTCATTTCTGCCAACCCGATCATGAACAGGCTTTCCGCCGAGCCCACGAGCATTCTGGGGAAGGCGATAGTCAAGGTCATTGACGCGGTCATCAGCATCCTTACCGGGCTTATCCTTTACCGGTTCCTGCTCCAGCATTATTTCGTCAAGATCGAACTGGCGTTCGATGCCCGCGCTTCCAGTATTCCCGCCGATATGCTCGAAAAGATGGTTACGGAAGCTCAGACCGAGTTGAAAACCGAGAACGTGCTGGGCAAGGGCGCTTCCCTGCTCACGCGCGTCCCGGCGTCGCTTGATTATTCGATCGTTTACCTGGGCGACCGGCTGGGTTCCCAGACTACCGCCAACAACGCGGTTGTTTATGCCGGCATCCTGGGTGCTGTGTTCATCGGCGGCTTCCTCTCATTAGCTCTTCAGAGGACAGTAATTCGTATTCTTTCTATTGTTGCCGCCATCGTAATACCCGCCATTGTTCCCGCATCCACCCTTGCTCTGGGCATTGACGTAAGCACGATTACCGTCGCGATCGGCGCCGGGGCGTTCGCGATCACCGTTCTGCTGATTACGACCAGCGCGTTCATCGTTTTCTTCCTTGATCTGCCCGCCGCGTGGAATATCTGGAAACATAAGAGCGATACGAGCACGGCGGTTATCGACATCCTCGGCATGTTTGTCCGGGATACCCTTTCGATGATGCTGGTCGGGCCGGAGATCGCCGCGGCGCTGAGCTGGGCGGGACATTTCCCGGTCGCCGGCGAGACCGTTGCTTTCATGGAGAACTTCGTGTACGGCGCCGACGGTAAGGGTGGTTTAGGCAACTTCGTGGTATCCGGCTTCCAGAATGAGCTCGCGACCCTGGCGAGCCTGAATACGGTGGCGGCTCCTGTGGCGACGGTGAATGAAACGGTTCCCGTAAATACCCCTCTTCAGACGTCAAGTGTCGAGAAATATTTCTCCGGCACGCTGAACCAGAATAATCCGACCGGCCTGCTGACCAGCCAGGGCGGAAATACCGGTACCACTAATTGGTCATTCACCTTCGACCAGGCTTTGTGGGATATCCTTTATCTGCAGAACGGCCAGGCGCAGAAGACGACGTCTTCCACGGAATTCTATCGCAATGTGCTGAACCAGTCGAAGGCCAGCGGCGAGTTTAATGGCTACGCTACCGCCTACGACGTTACCGATACGAACGGCTTGGTCGCGGAGAACAATTACAGGCCGGGCCCGAACGCCTACCAGGCTGTCCGCTCCCTCGTGGAGTACCAGACTACCGGTAATGAAGCCGCGCTCAACGAAACGAAAGAGCTGGTATATGCCGCGATCCGCTCCCAGAACAATGGCGCTATTCCTTCAACGCTCGGTAGTAATTACGCGTCGAACGAAGAGAACTTCGATTGGCACCCGGTCTTCCAGGATTATTACACGCTTACCGGGGATACCACCGTGTTGGAAGCCGACAATGCCCTGCAGGCGTACCTGAAGACTCAGTATAATTCCAAGACCGGCCTGTTCAACCGTGGTTCCGTGATCATGACTGATCCGCAGGGCAAGACGGTTATGATCCCGGATGCCGCGTTCGCCACCGACGTTCAGCCGATCGCGATCCTGTCTGAAGGGAAAGATGTCCTGAAGTCGTGGGGCATCGATGCCGCCGAGTTGATGGATACCACCGAAGCGCGGGCGGTCTCCGCATTCGAATATGTCAAGCCGGACGGCACCACGGTTACGGTAAATCTGGCCCGGTTCAGCGATACCGAAGTAGGTAGCGTGGAATGGACCGGGTGGTTGTCGCTTGGTTTCCGGTTCGCCGGCAACCAGGAAAAGGCGAATTACTATGTCGGTCAGATCGCGCAGATGGAATATAAAGGCACCCTGCCGTACGCGACCGACGAGAATGCCGATACCGGACATGGTTTCTCTACTCCGTATGGCTCATATGCCTTGTCCGGCCAGGCGCTGTATGAATTCGCGAAATCAGGAAATAGCCCGTTGACCATGGCCAACGAAGGCGCCACGGTGGATATTACCGCCATCGAAAAAGCGCAGTCCGCGCTGACCGCGGAAGATTATACCGGGTTTGGTTGGGCCTATGAGAACCTCAAGGTTGCCGAAAAACGGCTCGCGCAGGTCAATCAGACCCTTTCAAACAATGATTATCAGACATATCTGGAGAGCGAGTTACGCAAGGCCCAGGCGTATCAGGGGACGTTGTCTGAGACCCTGGGAATTATTCGGCAGTATAACGCGGAAGGTAAAGGGAATGAGTGGGGCGTTTGGGTGGAGGCCGCGCTTCCTGTCGAGATCGAGGATGCTTTTACCGGAATGGAATATCAGGGCACTTCCGGCACGATGCTGGTGTTTAAGCATACTAACAGCAAAGGCACTGTCGGTTATTACGGGATCAACACCGACGCGACGTATGGCAACACCTATTACTGGCTTTCCAGCCCGAAAATTGGCGAGGCGTATATGGCCGCATTGCAGGATGAGCAGGGCGGATGGCTGGCGCTTCCTCCGGGAGTGTCCGCTCCGAGCGGCACCGCAAACTCCATAGTTGAGAACGATATTACCTATATATGGCAGCCGAGCATCAAAGCCAACGCAAAGGCCCGCGCGGCGCTGGCCGATTACGGGTATGTTACCGTAGACAGCACGCGTATCCAGGATATGATCGAGATCGGCATGTGGACGCCGCAGGAGATCAAGGATAACGGCTGGAATCTGGTGGTTTTCGACAGCACTACCGGCCGCGGTACGCTGACGATCGGGGATCAGACGTATCCGGTGATCTTCACCCCCGGCGTTAAAGCGCTCCAGGAATATATTGACGCGTTGAAGGGCGTGAAAGCCCCGACCGGCGGGTATGTCACCGGAATGGCCGGACAGAAAGACTGGGTCAACAGCGTTACTATCGCGTCAAAGACGGTTTCTTCCATTCCGTCGTCTGATGTGTACCAGAACGGCCTGTTAGTCAGCGAAGTTAAAGGCGGCGTTCAGACCAATTTCACCTATGAAGGGCCTTTTGCCCAGTACGGCATCCCGAACCTGGCGGTCGCGGTGATAAAGGGGGACACCACTACCACTACGATCGTGACGACTACTACGGATGTGAAGATTATCTCCGGTTCAAACGCTATGATCGTCACCAAAGAGGTCAAGACGACGGTCACGGACGCGAACGATACTGTTATTTCCGCGAAGACCACTACGCAGATCCTGGGCGTCGACGCGCAGGGCAATCCCGTGCAGTATTTCAGCCAGTCGCAGACCGTGAACGGGGCGGAAGTCAAGGGCGTCGCGCTTGTGGACGCGGGACAGACCACCGCTTTCCTCGACAGCGCCGTGCGCGCCAAGACAGGGTTGACCGGCAATGAGCCGCTCAAGAGCATCTATTATTATGACAGCGAGTATAACCTCCTGAAGAACGCCGACGGCACGCCGATCCTGGCGGGATATTCCGTCGCGACCGGGGATACGATCGCCGGCAAAGACTGGCCGATAGTCGCGGAGATCGCGCCGAACGGAGATTTCGTCAAGGCCCGCGCGTTCGACGCGCTCGGCAACGAAAAAGCCGACATCGCCAAGCTGGAGATCGGCGCGGCGCAGGTCCAGTACCTCATCGACGAGTTCGAGAATACCGACGTGACCAGCTCTACCGAGCCGGCCCACCTGATCTATAAAGGGTATAAGAACGGTACCACGTATATGACCGGCGACGTTTATACGACCGCGTATTATACCGACCGGTTTGTGGTTACCGCGAATAACGGTACGTTCCAGGGCGTCGAGGCCATTCTCGCTCAGCTTCCCACACTGAACGAGAATCCCGGGTTAAAGGTCTCCGCGGCGGAGAAGTTGAATAGCGGTCTTGCCACCGTCATCAATGATATGGGTATCAAGGACGGACAGCAGTTCACGATCATCAGGGAGAAGATCGTGGTTACCGGCGACGGCACTAAATTCAATTATCGCGTTGAAGGCGATCCGCTTGCCCGCGTCGTGGTCTTTGAGACCAGCAACAAAGAGGCCGATGTCGAGATCAACACGGCGTTCAATAACGGGGACGTCAAGAAAGCGTATATCTTCTCCACCGATAACCAGATCTACCGGGTTCGCAGCGCCGACGCGCTTACCACTCCGCAGGGCATGATCGAGGATTACCGGCTTAACAGCGATGTTGTGGCCGCGGCCCAGAAGGCGGGGATCCAGTTCCGCGATATCCAGCTGGCCGAAGTCACGCAGGAATTGCTGGTCGACGGCAAAGATGACGATGCCAGCGCGATAGCGACCCAGATCCGCTACGTCATAGTCAAAGACCCGCTCAAGCGCGATTTCGCCCGTTATGATAACGGCGCCCTGCGCTTCATCAATCACGATCAGGATCCGACCGGGTTCCAGGCCCCGTTTGCCCTTGCGACCGGCGAAGTCATCGTGGCGCCGGAACTGCAGAAGGTCATCCGTCAGACCCGGTATATCGAGACATCCGGCGATGAATATGTGTATCGCGTCATCTATGAATACAAAGACGGGAACGAATACTGGGATGCCCCGATTTACATCGGTTACAACTACCGCACCGGGATCATCTGGGAGCATTACGTGAACGAGGAATGGAAATATTATTCCCGTGCCGGCCTCCCGCTGTATACTACCCGCGTGATCGGGACTAAGGATTACGTTTCCGTCAACGACTCCCTGCTTTATTACGGGACGGAGCTTGGTAATGGGACGTATGCCGGTATCATCGGCAACGCCGTCGAATCCCGGTACAACACGTTCGAGATCAATCAGGCTATGATCAACAACCGCCAGTACCTGGTGTATACCGAGAACCTTGAGACCGCGACCCCGATCGGCGATGGGCTCAAGCACAGGGTGTTCCGCGCCAACGATAAGGGCCGGAACGAGCTGTGGGCGATCGTGGAAGGCGATTCGATCCGCAGGGACGTCTATGATTATTCGATCGGTGACAAGGTAGCCAACGCCCTCGCGTTCTGGCAGATAACGCCTGTCACCAAGAATGGCGAGGACGTAAAGCAGATCATGACGGATGTGCAGAATTCCGCGGAAGTGAAGATCGTGTATGAGAACCGGCCGGCCGGCGTCTTTATCGACTGGGTGCGTTTCGCCGAGCGGACGCCGCTGATGTTTGCGGATACCTACAAGTCGGTATTGCCCGCGACCTTGCCGGGCGCCGGCATCGTTGCCGTGGCCTTCTCCGTGGTGACCGGCCTGATCATCGCGCTTATCGCGGGAGTCTTCACGCTGACGCGGTATATCGATTTCATGAGATTATTCAGCGACCGGAAGAACATCAATTTCATGAGCCTGAAAGTCTTGACCGGCAAGCTGAATGACGCGGTCCTGGCGAAGAGGATCATCGTGCTCAACGGCCTGCGCGGCCCGCTGGTAGTCGGGCTTAACGTGCCGGGCAAGAAAGAAGTCGCCGGCGACACGAAGGCCATGGCGAGGCGTGAAGCGTATCTGCTGGCGCTCCTGATGGATTACGGATTTACCGGCGATGAGGCGAAAAAGCTGATCGCGCTGTATGACGCCGGCAAGATCGCCTTCGCGGACAAGAAGATCGATCCCAACAAGATGATGCAGGCGCCGGTTATTACGGAAGATGTGGCGCAGTCTGTTACGGCCGCGGCTGTCGCCGGATATCCGCAGGCGATCGTGATCATGGACCTGAAAGAGAAGGGGCTGATTACCGACGCTGATATCCTCGCGGCGTATAATTCAGCGGCGGGTTGCCGGAGCGTCAAATTGATGGCGCAGATCGCCGCTCACATCGAAGAAAAAGAAGGCGTTAAGCTTGAAGGGAACGCCGTCATCTGGTGGTTGCTCAAGAATTCCCTGGTTACTCTGGCGGAAGACAGGATCCTGGCGGAGATCAAGGCTGAGCCCGTCAAGATCGCGGAACTTTCCGCGAAACTGCCGTCCACGCCCGAAGGCGAGACATTCAAGGTTATCGTGAATAACGGTATCGTCGGCGCCGAGGCCATTATCGCCGAGGCCGCGAAGACCGCGTCGTTGAATACCCTGGTCATGAAACTTATCCAGTATCAGATCATCCAGCCGGTGTTCAATACGCTGGTCGCGCAGACGATCGGCGATGTGAAGATCGCGGCGGATAAAGAAAAACTGCTGGGCTCGGTGTTCGCGTATATCCAGCGGGCGGTCATTTCCAATCCTTCACTCCTTAAAGATTACGCCACGAAGAATGATTTCACTTATAATCCGTATCCGATGGATATTACCTCGGAAGCCAAGACCCTGCGCGAACAGATCATCTTGAATATCCTGCAGTTGAACGATTCGCAGACGGTGGAAGGGACCAGGACGATCGGGGCGGAGAGCATTATCTGGCCGTATATGCTGTATATTACCCGGAAGATCAACCACGAGCTGCTGGTTTCCGGTGAAATGGCGGGAGATATCAATACCCTGATAGCGGCGCTGGACAAGTTGATCCACGCGACGTTGACGTTCGAGAAAGAACGGCATCGGCAGGTAACGAAACGCGCTGCCCATGCGAAATCAACGGATAAGCTCTACGACTTGTTCATCGATGAGGACCTGTATGATCTCTTCGACATGCTGACGCGTGATGACACGCTCTCATTGAGCGCTACCTTGAGAGAAGCCATGGAGACCGCTCAAGAGGGGAAGATCGCGAAGGCGGCGGCAGAGCTGGGCATCACGGCGGACGATACCAAAAACGACATCGCGTTGATCCTGAAACTGTCGGTAATCACCTCGGCCGACGAAAAGGCCAAGAGCGGCGTTAAGGAATCAAAGATCGCGGCGTTCGGCCTCCTGAAATCCCTGACGCTCAAGATGATGATGAAGATGTATCCTGAAGCGGTTAAGGCCGACAAATGGACCGCTCAGGGAGCTAATCTGATCGAGCTTTACGTGTGGAGGATCCTCGCGCCGTTATTCAGCGCTAAATTCTGGGGTATTTCCGGTTCGCCTCTGCGCATTGCCGCCATTATCGCGACCGTGGTCGCGCTGGCCGCGGCGTGGGGCATCGCGCTGGGCTCGGTATTTGGCATCTTGCCGGCCCTCACGCTGTTCGGCGCGGCGTTGCCGGTGATCGGGCTTCCGACCCTGGTTTTCGCGACCGCGATGGGGATGACGGTCATGCCGGTGGTGGCAGGGCGCGCTTCCTCACTCAAGGAAAAGTTCTTCTGGGCTTCGATATTTACCGCTAACGCCGCGTATCTGGGCCTGCTTATGCACCACCTGTTCTGGAAGATGGCTTTGATCACCTTGACCGCAGGAACCGGCGTTACGGTCATCCTGGTCCTGCTGACGCTGGTGCCGACGATCATATCTTTCTATCACCTCCGGGTGACGCTGAGCAGTTATCTGGCGTTACACGAAGAACTGTATAGCAAGACCGCGCGCGGCATGGTTGGTTTAAGGTCGTTAGTGCCGCCGCTCACCCGTTTGACCGAGAAGGGCGAGAATGCCTACTGGGAGAAGCTGTACGAAAAGTGGTTCGCCGAGCTCTTCCTGCTCGAAATGAAGCGCATGCCGCTTGAAGGCACGGGGGAAACCGTCGCGGAATCGTTCGGACGGCTCGTGTGGTATCTCTACGCGCACAACCTTATGTCGGAAGACGAGTATAATAATTGGGACAAGGCGTTGCGCGGCCAGGGCGGAAAGTTCGTCCAGCCCAAATCCGTCAAGGCGCAGGAGATCATCTATAACAAATTCTTCACCTATTCCGTGAAGAAACCCGGCACGGATGTCTACGCCCTGCTTCAGCCGAGCTCGACGCATCTTACCAGCGCGCTGCCTGCCACCGAGATCTTCACGCATTCCATGTTTAACGCCGGTCTGCCGGGGACATTCGATGATATCGGCAAGATCGGGGTGATCGTTGAGCAGGATAGGGCATTGGGCGCGGGGGAATGGGAGAAATTCGTCAACTCTTTGAATGTGAGCGCGGCGATCAAGACGCGGCTTCTGGCGATGACGTTCAACGAGGACCTGGACGAAATACTCGGTGGGGTAGAGAATAAGGCGGCGGTTCTTACCGCGGCAAAAGGCTGGATGAAAAAACAGGGCAACTCCCTGGCTGGTTATGTGGCGCGGACCAATGTGGCTGAGTGGGAAAATACGGTAAATCGCATCGTAAGACAGTATCCGCAGCTCGGCAATACGACGGTTATCCGCGAATTACGGGCGCTCAATGAGCGGTCCAACCTGTATTCTCTCATCTATGAGAAGACGGCAAACGAGACTTCTTCTGAACAGAAGAAGTTCATCGAAACCGTCATCATGGCGTTCCTCAACGAGATCCGTCCGAATAACAAGGCCGTCCTGGAATCGATGGCAATCGACACCGCGTTGTATCATATCTCCGTAGCCACCAGCCTGGGCGATTTCAAATACGCAGATGCCGCGAAGGTGATCGGGCAGAAGTACAGCTCATTAGCCCAGGCGTATGCCGAGTTGAAATCGAAGGCCACCGGGTCTTCTACCGAGAATGATTTTGTGGCGAAATATGAAGAATACGTGTATCTCGTGGACATCAAGTTACGGCATATCCCGGCCGAAGCGTTCGTGTTCTGCAATACCCGGGCCGGTAGCAAGGTTGACGATGACGGCATTGTCGCGGGAGTCAAAAAGATCCGCCAGATCGAGCTTTCCGAAGTGAAGAGCGCGATAAACGCGAAGGCGGCCTTTACTCCGGAAGAGGTCAAAAAGATCGTAGCGAAGATAAAGGACGCGGCCGGAAAATTGGCCGTTCTGGACGAGAAGGTTGGAAAGATCGAAGCCCTGCTTAAAAACGGCGCGCTTTCTCCGGAAGCCCGGGCAGAGGTTATTGCCATCATCGAAGAGCTGGAGGCCTTCAGGCCGCTGGCGAAAGCGATTGAGGCGTTTGAAGCGGCGGTAAATGAGACCGACCCTGAGGCGGTAAAGGCGAAACAGGGCGAGATTTTCAAGCTTCTCGGGTATTCCCAGAGCTTCGACCAGTTGTATAAATTCGTCGCTCAGTTGATCAAGCTTTATTTTGCCAAGGGCACTTCTCCTGAAGAGCAGAAGATCATTCGCGGGATGTTGCAGGCTGATTGTATCAGGAATGCCGACGGCAATGACCTCGGCGAATGGGCCCTCGAATTCATGAAGTGGCAGGAAACCAACGGAGGCGATGTTTACAACCTCCTCTTGAACGGCAAGAACGTCGCGTCGGTTGACGCGTATTCCGACCGTCTCGAGATGCCCGCGTACGAGTATTTACTGCAGAAAGCGATCATCGTCAAGGCGTTCCTGGACAACGGGCTTTCTTATCAGGTGTATTCTCCCAAGACTGACGACCTTATTCCCATGAATAAGAACGGCGCCATCGGCCAGGACCTCTGGCTCTTCTATCCCAAGACGGTGAACTACGACGCGCTGGTGAGGGCTTATCCGGGACAGAACGGCTGGCGTTTGAGCTGGGCGGCGATGCAGGGCCGGAACCCGCATTTCGCGGTCATCAACCCGATGATGAAGGTCTGGTCGAGCAGTAACATGGCGTTCTCCGGGACCCGGATCTACGCGATCGCCCAGGAGACCTGGACCGGCGAAGTACAGCGCGGCCGGCGCGGTATGTTGACCTTCTACGGCAAAGGGCTGGCGCGGCCCGAAGTAGTCGTCTCGATCTTTACCCCGACCGGCGAAGATTCCTCCGCCTTCCTGCTGAAACAGCGGAACAATGTCAAGTGGTGCTCGGATCAGATCGACTGGTACGTGTTTGAATGGGGCCGTCCTTCCCTGTTCGCGGAATCGATCGCCGCCACGGAGATGCGGTATGCCTTTAACGTTACCCGCTTCCACATGGATCGCGGCCAGTTCGCGGTTTATTTCAACAATGCCCTCGGATTTGACAAGAAGCTTTCGCATTACTTCCTCTTCTTCCATTATTTCGGCTCCATCTTCGCGCTGGCCCTTCTCGCGGTGATCCCGGGCCTGACCACGTTCAGCGGTTTCGCGTTCCTGACGCCGGCGATCGCGTTCATCGGCATCAGCTACATCCTGATGCAGGCGATCAACACCAACAACCTGATCAGACATTGGCGCCAGAGCGGCAACTTCTGGATCGGGATATACCGGACGCTTAAAGACCTGGTCCAGGCGTTCCCGTATTACGTATCATTGATCCCGCAGTTCTTTAAAGGCGCGACCTATGCTTCTCATGAGAACTTCAATTTCATCCGGAGCGTGAAGAATCCGCTTTTGGCGACGTTCAGCAAGTCCAAGCGGAGAGCGGAAACCCTCGCCTTCGCGAAGGTTGATTCCAACAATCCGGATTCAAAAGTCACGATCCAGCTGATCGCGGCGGCCGGCATCATCGGCTGGGTGGTTGCCCTGGTGACGACTACTCCGCTGGGCGCGGCGATCCTGGTGCCGTATCTTCTGGCGGCGATTGTCTTTATCACCGGGTTCGATTCCTACGACGCGTTCGTCGCGGAAAAAAGGAATGTTACGAAAGCCATAGGATACGCCGTTGTCGGAACCGCGTTTGTCGCGGCGGGGATCGCCCTCGCGGTCTTCATGGGCAAGACCCTTTGGATGGGCCTCGCGATGATGGTCGCGGTCGCGGCGTATTATTACGCGTACGAAGCCTGGACTTCCAAGGCGGGGATGATCTATAGCATCCGGTTACGCGAGTCCTTCATTACTGCTCCCTGCAAGGCGTTGTTCAGCGGGGAAACATATAAGAAATTCGGCCGTTTCCTGACGGCGCGGTTAAGCAAGATAGGCAAAAAGGCTGAGGCGACGGACGCAAAGAAGTCTCCCGCCGTGGAACCGGCTGTGAAGGCTGTTGAAGCTAAGCCCGCGGAGAAAATTGTTCCGCCGGCCGTTGTTACGCCGGTTGTTGTGCCGGCTGCGGAAACGAAGACTGAAGTAACGGAAGAGGCGGTGACCGCGCCGCAGGCCGTCGTGAAGACTTTTGGCGGCGTAAAAGACGTCCTCATGAAGGAGATCGCCGATGGCCAGGGTAAATTGGGGAAAACGCTCTACGATACGATGGTGTCGGCCGAGGGAAAGAGATATATCCGCGAGGGCGGTATTGCCTATGTGCCGGCCGGTAAGGATTTGATCGTTGTCGGCGATACGAAGGGGGATGCGGCATTCACCCGGGCAGTGATCGCTGAGACGGGGTTCATTACGAGCATGGAATCCGGCGACAAGAGCCGGGTTTTCGTCTCGCGTGGTTCGATGATCGGCGATGACGTGACGGCCCGGGAGAACGTCGAGCTGTTGCTGGAGCTGAAAGCCGCGTATCCGGAAAACGTCATCCTGCTTGCCGATGAAGCCGATTTCCAGTCCGCGCACAGCGAGTTCGTCGAGATCTTCCATCTCCTGCCCGCGATGGTTATTACCGCCGGCGGCGTGGTCGTGATCAGCGGCGTGGCGCCGGACAAAGCCAATAATCTGGCCGGGCTGGCGCAGGATGAAGTAGCTCTCGCGCAGATAAGGAAAGATTCCGCGGTCGTGGACAGGGACGTGTCTTACCGTTTCATGTACCCGTTAATGGCGTATATTCTGATCACCGGGAACGCGGCGATCGGGAACTGCGAGATATTGTTGAACGAGCTTCTGGTGAGGGTAAGGCCGGGTTGCTATACTGTCGTGCCGGCGTATAAATGGAACAGGACGTGGGTGAAGGAGATTGTTGTTAAAGAGGTTGGCGCCGGTCAGGATGACAGCGAGGCCCGTAAAGACGGCGCGATGGTCGGCACCATCCTGAAAGAAGGCGAAATGGGGCGCGAAACCGCGGATAACAAAGTGTATCGCGACGGCGGGCTGTGCGCCATGATCACCAGAGGGTATGTGAGATTGCTTTTGACGGAGCTCCTGAGAAATATTACGGCCGCGGAGAAAATTCGTAAATATCGCCCGGAGTATGTTGCATACGCGGAAGAGATCCTTTTGAGTAAACTGGAGGAGCGTGCCACGATACGTACCATTAACCAGCTGGTTGCCTTGAGAAAGGGCGATCAAAATAAGGCGTATGTTAAGAAAGCGGAGAACATATTATTAAAGAAGCAACTCGATGTAGATATTATTCGCTGTTTGATGGCGTTAACAGATGAGTTTAAACCAAAAGGCACGTATATTTTAAGCGAATTTTCGAAACTTCCTCCCGAGGGCATGATAGCAGTCCGGGGATTTTTCATAGTGAATCCCATAAACATCAGTTCTCTTTTAGCCGAGGCCATCGAAATTCTTAATGCGGGAGATTCGTTTAAGATCGAAGTTGTGGAATACGACGCGCATTATTTGCAAATATCTGAATGGGATGGTGAATGGACGCCTCCCGACATAGAAGCGCGCATCATTAGAATAGCGCCGCCGGGAGGAACTCCCGTATTCGCTCCGGTTGCCCTGCCCGTGGAGAGCGAGTCGCAGAGGCTTGCGGCGGAGGTGGAACTCTTGAAATCGCATATTCATGAGACAGAAGGGAGAATGGAGTGGCTCATCGGAGAGACGGGCAGAAAGCAGAAAGATATGCCCAAAGACGCGCGGAAGTTACGGCGCGCGGTCAAAATAGCGCGGGAATTAAGAAGCGCTTTCAATGCCGCTAAAGCAAAAAACAAATTTGTAGTAATGCATACGCTTGAGAAATCGCTTGCGGAGGCGGAAGAAGCCGTTTTGCGCGCTCAAAAAGCAGTAGCAACCGATCGGATGGACTTGGATTCACTGCGGAGGGCAGGCGAAGTTTACGATAAGATGTTGAAAGACATAAAAGACGCTTTGGCCCATGCTGAGAAGGCATTGGCTGAGGAACAGGCTAAGGACGGCGGGATCGCCGCGAACGGCGCCATGGTCGGCACCATCCTGAAAGAAGGCGAAATGGGCCGTGAGACCGCGGATAACAGGTTATATCGCGATGGCGGGACTGCCGGAGCCTTTTTATTGTATCCTTTGACGAAAGCGCTTTCCGGCGAAATGGCGGGAAATACATTCAATCGCGACGGCGGAATGCGGGTAATCGACAGCCGGTCCGGCCTGCTCCGGTTGATCGCCGAGGCGTCCGGCGAGGAGAAGGCATTCTTCGAGAAGATCGCCGCTTCCGTAGATACCGCTCACGAGATCATGCGGGAGATCTATGGTTCGCATTCGATCAAAACCGGGGCGCAGGCGCCGATCCATGAATATACCGCGTTGACCTGCCGGGCGATCTCGGCAAAGATGCAGAGATATTTCTATAATTATGACCATTCGTACCTGGCGGATGTGGTCAGCTACGCTCCGGCAAAACATTATCTGCTGCGTTTCAACCGGGGGAACACGGCGGTATTCGTGGATTATAGTATCGGGCAGTTCCCCGCGTTCCGCGACCAGGAATTCGCCGTGATCATCACGGAAAACCTGCCGACCGAGACGGTATTGCCCCGGTATTACGGCGCGCGTACGGTTGTCAGCGAGGATGGCGGGAAGATAGATGAATCGATGAAATTGACACAGTCCCTGGCGATCACGACAAAATCGCGCATATTCTTTTTGGTCCTGGATGGGCTTGCCGGGTTGCAGATGGCCGGTAAAGCGGGTACTGAACTGGCGGTTGCCCGGCATCCGGAACTTGATAAACTGGCCCGCCAGGCTTCAGTGGGGCTGGTTACCATTGTCGAGCCGGGCGTTACTCCCGGCAGTGGCAACGGCCACATGGCGATCTTCAGTTATGATCCGGTGCGCCATGCCCCGGGCAGAGGGGTGCTTGACGCGATGGGCGAGGGTATCCAGCTCATGCCCGGCGATGTCGTGGCGCGCTGTAATTTCGCCACGATGAAAGACGGCATCATCACCGACCGCCGGGCGGGCAGGGTGGCGACGGATGAATCCCGCGCGGTTGTTGAACAGTACCTGCAGGGCATTGAGATCGATGGGGTCAAAGCGCTGGTGTATGTGACAAAGGAACATCGCGGCGTGGTGATCCTGCGCGGCGGACAGGGATTGAGCGCTAAACTTAAGGATACCGATCCGGGCAAAGAAGGCCAGCCGGCGCGCCTGGCGGAACCGAGAGCGGGCACTCCGGAAGCGGAAAAGACCGCGGCGATCGTCCGTTCCCTGGTGGAAGAGGTTAATACGCGCCTTGCCGGCCAGCAGAAGGTGAACACCATGCTCCTGCGCAGTTGGGACGAGCTGGTTTCCCTGCCGTCGTTCAACGAACTCTTTAAGCTTACCGCCGCCACCGTGGCGACGTATCCGGCGTATAAAGGGATCGCTACCGTGGCCGGGATGAAAGTCCTGCCGGTCGGCGGCGAGCAGAAGATCTCCGATCAGATCAGGACAGTCGCCGGTAACCTGGACAATTTCGATTTCTTCTTCATTCATTTTAAATACACGGATAAGGCCGGCGAAGACGGTGACTTCGACGCGAAGGTGCATTATATAGAAGAGGTGGAAGCCGCCCTGCCGGAGCTTCTGAAACTGATCGACCTTGAGCGCGGCGATACGTTGGTCGTTACCGGCGACCATTCCACGCCGGCGGCGATGAAGAGCCATTCGTTCCATGAAGTTCCGGTGATGATCTATTCGAAGATCAGCCGCGCCGATCCGGATGTCCTGCGTTTTACCGAGCGCGACGCGAAATTCGGTTCGCTGGGGCGGATCAAAGGGCGGGATATCATGCGCCTTACCATGGGCCATGCCGGGAAACTGGATAAACTTGACGGCCCGCTGGAAATCGACAATAAAGACGGCGGTAAGAAGACGCTTTATCCTCAGGTCGACCTGGCCCAGAAGCTGGTCGCGCTTGCCGTGAACAATGATAAGATCAACCGGCACAGGGCCGGGAAGTTCGGGTATGGCGCTCTCCGGGTCGGTTTCTTCCCCGAGGGGACCTACGCGTATGACAAGACTGCCCGCAAAGACGGCGGTTCTTACGGCGCGATGGTGAATACCGAGATGGAAGTCATCGTTGTGCAGTTGCTCATGCAGATTGCCGAAGCGGGCAAGATGCTGAAATTATTCGTGGCATACGGACGGAGTTCGACAGTTGATATCGCGTCGTCCGCGCTTCTTCCGGGCGCCGGCGCTTATAGAGCGGCGGAACATTTAAGATCGGTCAATGTCCGCGGCCCTCCGGCGGGGAACATTCTTCCTTCATCTATCCGTGACGGCGGCACAAACCTCAGGAACTACAAGATCTTTCTGGCGGCTTTATTCGCGGTCTCATTGCTGGGGGCTACACCGTTCGGCACGTTCTTCCTGACGGCTTCGTACGTAACAGCATACGTCCTGTGGCGGCGGTATTCCACCCGGTTGCATTCTATCCATCCTCAGCGTCCTCATCCTCTGATGTTGAACCTGTTTTTAGCGGGTTCGACCATCCTTGTGGCATTCTTTCCTATAGTTCCCGTAATGAGCCCGGATATATTCTGGGGCGGCCTCGCGATCGGGCTGATCATGGGAGCGGTTATCGGATTCGAATTATTCACCGTGATCGTTTCGAAGGATGAGCATGATATCCTCGCGAAACTCAATCCGGGTTCACGCCCCTCCAATGCCGCGGTAGTGGAAAAGGCGTTTGACAGCGCTTTCGCCAGCCTGAAAGAGGGGGAGATCACCGCGGCTATCGTGACCACCAAGATGTTCTTTGAGATGCCCATTGAGACAAAGATGAAACAGATGGTCAGCACGGGCATCCCGGAATTCGACGACCAGATGATGGGTACGGAGTTCCCGCGTTTCAACGCGGCTGAACTGGCAGGCATGGGATACGGCAACGCCTATTTGACCCTGATCAACGGGATATCCCGGAAGACGGGGGAAGAGGTATATCCGTATATGCTCACCCGCAATCCGTTCTCTCGTGACGGCGGCGCCCGGCTTACTTTGGAGGAACGCCTGCTCCTGAGATTTATGCAGTATTATCTGGCTCCTCGCGAAACCTTGCGCAAGGCCGATATTCTGATCCTGCTGGGGAACGATAATCTGGCGGTGATCGAAAAAGCGGCGGAAGTGGCGCGGTATGCCGATTACGTCATCCCCTCCGGCGGCCGCGGCAGGCTTACTCCGGGACTGATCGAGAAAACCCGGCAGGCGTACGGTGAACGGGTATTCCAGGGGGTTGACCTCGTGACTATTCCCGAGGCGGCGATCATGAGGGCCATTCTTATCGCCCGGGGCGTGCCCGCGGAGAAGATCATTACTGAAACCGGCTCGGCCACTACTAACGAGAATATCAAGAACACGCGTGCCCTTATAGAGCGGCGGGGGCTGAAACATGATACGGTTATTACTATGCAAACTCCGATCCAGCAACGGCGCGCCGCCTATGGATACCGGACGTATTTCTTCCCGGCCTCGGAGTCGAAGGTCATCCATTACGCGTGGGGGCTTCCCGAGGCGTTATCCCTCACGGATCGGGAGATGAACGTGCTTTGGAAGACATGTGTCGACGAGGTGGAAAAGATCGCCATGTACGGCAACGAGGGGGTCAGGTTCCTTAATTTCAGCATCGGTGAATTGCCCGAGGGCATCTTTAACGTACTGAAGGCGCGCCTTGCCTCGCGTATAGACCAGACCAACCTGAATGCGGCCGCTTCGGACGCCGAGATCGCCGCGTCGGCCCGGGAAGCGAAAGAACACGGTTTCGCGCTGTTGGCGATCCGTCCGGAAATGGCCGGAGTCGCGGCAAAAGAATTGAATAATTCGAATGTCAAGGTCGGGCCGGCGATAGGTTTTCGCCTGCTGACCCGGGCCGCTTCCGGACTGGCCAGCTATAACATCCCGCTGGACGAGAAATTGAGGGAAATCGATGATTCAACGGCCGCCATTCGCGGTTATAACGCCGGTTTCGAGATCGATTTCGTGATCAATGTGTATAAGCTGGTTGAAGAGCGTGATGAGCGGTATGTAAGAGACGAGATCGCGGCGATCATTCAGAAGGTCAGGGGCCTGGAGATAGCCGGCGAGCATATCGTCACGAAGGTAATTTTAGAGGCCTGTTACCTGAGCGATGCTCAGAAGCGGCAGGTTTGTGAGTGGGCCCGGGAGAGCGGCGCGGATTTTGTCAAGAGTTCAACGGGATTCGGCACCAAAGGGGCCGAACCGGCGGATATTGATCTGATGAAAAAGGCTGTTGGCCCCGGCATGGCGGTGAAGGCCTCCGGCGGGATACGGAACCTTACGGATATGTTCACGATGATGAACGCCGGCGCGGCGAGGATCGGTACCAGCGCCGGGTCAGCGATAGTGGAAGAGTCCGAGGCCGCGCGCAAAGACGGCGGTTTTGGCGCGATGGTCAACACGGTTTGTGAAACGATCGAAGTGATATTGATGCCGGCGGTTGGCCTCATCAAGGCAAAGAGCATGATTATTTTCGCTCCGGCGCGGGTATATGGCACCGACGTGGCGGTCGATCTTCTCGTCGGCAGGGAAGAGAAGTTCATCGAACGCGAGGGAACGATAATGCGCGGGCGCGGCCCCCCGGGCAGATCAAGTCAATTTTCCCTTGCTCGTGCAATATCAATCAACGATCTTGAATATCTCGCCTCCGGTTCCCCCTATAACCTGAACGAAAAATATTCTCTTCTTTCGCGCCCGCAGATCGACGGTGGGAACGCCTATGAGCGTACGCCTGCGCTTCCGGTAACCGGCTGGAAGACTATTGAGACGAATCTGGACAACCGCGGGCTCGTTTTGCGGGAAAATCAGGGAGTCTATGCTTTTGTCAAAATCCTCAACACGGAAAGTCACGATTTCACGCTTCTCCTGGATGAACGGATACCTTCTTTGTTGTTCGATGAGCATGCCGGGCAGTTGAAATTCGGGGAGAGGCCGATCTGCATCGATACCGATGTCCGGAAGATCGATGATTTCCTGGGCGGCAGAGAATGGGATACGGCAATCTCCGTCAATAACGTCGGGTTTAACCGGGATAATGCCGCATGGAGTAACGGGAAGTTGTATCAGGGACAACGTTCTACGTTGAAGGCATATTACGGCGCCATTTTCTGGAAGAACGGGTTAGTTTCCGCCGACGATGTGGTATTCAGCGGTGACCGTGTCTTCAGGGCGGGAAGAGATATCAGTCCCGAGGTGAACTTTGTCCTGGGCGGCGTGGGGATCATCAGGAACGGCGAGCGCGTCGCGTTCTCCGCCCTGCGCAACCGTTTCGTCGATCTGCGCCACCTGTTCCATTTCGCCAATATCAATCCGTCCGCGATGGTTCCGGCGGGTGACGGTTTTCGCGGAGAGGTGCTTTTCGGCAGGGAAGAACTGACCAATGCCCCGTGCCTGTTGGAAGCCGCGCTTCAGGGCCTGGCGATCCGGGTGGCGTTGCCCGAAGGGATGACCGAAGCGGAATTCGACCGGGCTTTTGCCGTTGACGGGATGTATACCAAGATCGATCCCCCGCAGGCTCCGGGACAATATGCCGTAAGAGGCGCGATGGCCTGGGTCAATTTCGCCGAGGGGCATTATCCGCACATAGTTCTGGGGCTTCGCGATGGCGAAGTAAGGATATACGCGTTCCTCGGAACCGGGCGCGGAGGGAATTACGGCCCGACCATGCGCCAGTTGCAGAGTATGTTGATGGAAGACGGATTGGAAGCGGCTTTCATCCTGTGCAATGGAAGTGATGTGTTTATCAAGACCCGGGAGCGGGTTTTTGACAGCCAGTATCAGCTTTATAATAAACCGGTTATACCGCAGGCGCGGCCGATACGCGATTTCGCCACTGCCTTGCTTTTGGCCGTCGAAAAAGACGGCGGCAGGGCGATTACGGACAGTGACGAGCGCTTTTTATTTTTACCGGACGGGAAAGCGCTTTCGCCGGAGGCGCTGGTTTCCGCGTGGAAAGACCTGGCGCGGTTGAACGCGTTGGGAGATCTGCGCGCGGCAGGGCAGGCGGTTAAAGGCGACCGGGCGCTCGCGATAAAAGCGCAGATTTCTTCCCGGCTCGGTTCCGGCACGCTTGATGAAGCGGTGCGGGATGTTTTCTTCGAGGATGGCCGGGTCATTATCCTGTACGGATTGGCCGGACGCGCTCCCGCGCTGGTGCGCGTCGTTTCCGAAGACTTCGTTGATTATCTGACCGGCACCCGCAAACTTACTTCGGTCTTTTCACGCGGTTCCCGCGCGGATATCCTGCTGGACGCGGAAGAGATAGAGGCTCGTATCAAAGAGCTGAGCTTTTATCGCAGTCATCCCGAATTCTATCAGTTCGTCCGCGACCTTAATTCTTCCGACCAGGCGACGATCATTTCCGTGATGGAAGCGTTGGAGAAAAAGCTGGGAGATCCGGTTGTCGGCGATGAGGCGCGCAGGCTTTTGACCGCCGGGCTGGGCATCGAGAACGGGGCGGCCCAGAATCAGGCGCAGGCGGTCCTCAATCATGTCAATAGCGGCAGGCCGCTGGATTTTCCCCGGACAAAGACGCATCGTATTGTTCCGCTCAGCCGCGGTTTCGGCCCGCAGGCGATAGTCGTACGGACCGGTTTCAATCCGTTCAGCGATACCACGGCTCTCGCGATGTTTCGCGCCGAGTTGGTCGTGGCTTCGCAAGCGCAGGTATCGATCATCCTTCCTTTATCCGTCCAGCCGTATTCTGATAACGCTGTTAATGTGGTACTTTCCGCGGGCGATGCCGGGTATCTGCGTAACGGCACGGGTATTGTACATTATGCCGTCCGCACCAGCCTGGATGCGGGGCAAAATTGGCAGTACGCGCCGGATGCTCAGGCTAACGGCATGGTTATCTGTCAGCCGGATATCCGCGGCACGAAAGTGTATCAGGCGTGGCCGGCGTATCTGGGCCTCTTCGATGAGAACGGCACTGTCCGGTATGACGCGTCGGGCAAGCCGGTTACCGGGAAGTTCATTGATGTGGAGCGCATCCTGCCTTCGCTCAAGGCGCAGAAGTATTCCTATATATACGTCATGGGCGTTTACCAGCTTGAGAAGCCGTGGAAGGTCACAGGACAGGCCAATGTCGATTCATCCATCTTTTCACCGTTGGCGTTCACCATCAGCGAGGATCTGGGCGGGGAGCGGGCATTCCTCAGCCTGGTGCGGGAAGCGACGCGCAACGGTATCAAGGTTATTGTCGATGTCATTCCTCACGTAAACCAGAACAGCGAAGAACTGCCGGAGTACGCGTTCGTCAAGGTGCGTTCGCCGGAAGGTCCTGTCACGCGCAGGTTCGCTACCGACGGTTCCATCAATCATGAACCGCCGTTCAATCCCACGCAGTGGCTTGATTCCGTCACGCTGAATTGGCGCGATGAGCGGGTGCTGTCGGCGTACGTGGAGCTGGTGAAGCGGTTGTCCCGGATGGGAGTCAAAGGCATCCGGATGGATGTCGCGCATAATTTCGGGACTATGTTGCCTGTTGACCGGTCATTGAACGGCACGCAGAAACTGTTCGGCCAGGTGAGCTCCTGGGAGCGCGGCGCCAACGGCGGGTATAAAGTAGTCAACGAGTGGTTCAATGAGGCGGCCAATCCGCTTTTGACGCGTATCGTAAACGAGGTGAGCGCTCAGGACCCCGAGTTCGTTTTTATCGGCGAAAATTACGGCCGGTACCCGCAGATTATTAAATCCGGGTTTATCCCGATGGATTCCGGCACCCACGATGACCTGCACAGCGTCATATGCGAGGGCGCTCCGGTCGGCAAGATAAACGGCCATTTCCGCTGGCTGTTGGGTATGCTCCCTGAAGGGGCGCAGGTAGTCACCGCGCTGGAAACGCATGATTATAACCGCCTCATGGACCGTTGGAAGAACTACGGCCCCGCGCGGATAAAAGCGGCGGTCTGGATCTGGCTGGCGACTTCCCGCGGTGCGCTTTCCGTGTATAACCGCCAGGAAGAGGGCGAGGTGCACCGCATGATGATCGACAACCTCACCAACCATGATCACGCGGAGGCGCAACGCCAGAAACTTTACGCCCAGCTTGATTTTGAGCGCGCCTCCGGCGAAACGATCCAGGGTTTTTACCGGCGCGTCTTGTCTTTCTATGATGCGTATGCCTGCCTGCGGACGGGGGAGAACTATATTTTAGATACGCGCAATGAACGGGTCTTCGCGATCGCCCGGTACAGCGATTCCGAAAACCTGATCGTCGCCGTCAATACGGGCAGTGGGGTCGAGTTTTGCGGGTTGGATCTGATGCCGTTGCTGGGCAAACTTCCGGTCCAGGATGACGCCGGCCGCTTTTATCTGGTCAGCGACGCGGAACGCCGGACAAAAGAGATTTTTACCGGCCAGGAACTTCTCCGCGGCGGGTTCTCAGTGCGGCTCGAGGGTTATGAGGCCGCGGTTTTGTCCGTACAGGAGCTGTCCGCGGACAGCGGAGTGCGCCGGACAGCGTTGCGTGACAGCCTGAACCGTTACGAGAACCAGTCCCGGGAGACCAGGACTCGCGTTAATTCCGCTTTTACCGCGCTTTCCCGCGCGCTCATCGCCAATGACCAGGATAGTTTCGCGGATAGCTTTTCTTACATGGCGCGCATCGTCCAGGGGCTTGATCCGGAAGCCGCCAATACCAATAACCTCGCGGTCAACGACCTGACACTGCTTGTCCATGAATTGCGCGGCGCGACCGGCAAGAACGATGTCCTGGCGCGCTGGTTTGAGGCGATGGCCATGTCATCGGATAGCGCGGTCGCCACCGCGGCGGCAAAGGCGGGCCGGTGGATGCATATCGGCGCGCTGGTATTCGTTTCTCCGGAAGCGGTACCGGTATCTAAAGCCGGCGGGCTGGCGAACGTGGTAGGAGAGCTGGCGGCGGTATTGGCCGAAGCGGGCATCAAGATGTATATCATCTCGCCGAATTACAAATACCGCGAGATCAAAGGGAACCGGGTCAGCCGCGAAGAGATCAAAGAGGCGACGATCCGCAGGCATCATATCCGCTACACCGGCAAGGCCGTCGATGTGTTCTTTGGCAACCATCCCGGCGCGAGGGCATGGCTGGCGGAAACCCGTATCAACGGCGTCGAATACATCCTTCTGGATAACCCGACCTATGCCGACACGTTGTACGGTTATCTGGCGGGCGATACCACGGATCCGAATCAGGTCGGCAGTAAAGTGCATGAGTTCCTGCGCGCCCAGTTCCTTTCCCTGGGATCGCTCGAGGCGATGAAGGCGATGAACATTTTCCCGTCCATCGTCGCCGGCCATGACTGGATGACCGCCCCGCTTATCGCGCATCTTAATTGCGGCGCGTCGCTCTATAAGAACGATCCGCATTTCAGGGATACCAGGACGGTCGGCTGGGTGCACAATAACGGCCAGGATTATCAGTTCAAGGTAGAGCAGTATCAGGGCGGGGAGAACCTGCTTGATAACCTCGGTTTGCCCGCCTCCGATTACGGCTGGTTCATGGACCCGCATGACGGCCGCTTCATCAATCTTACCGCGGCGCTTATCCGTCACGCCAATGTCGTTATCGCGGTCAGCCCCGGGCAGAAAGAGGATTATATCAACACCGACGCCAAGGGCGGCGGGGAAGGGCTCCGTCATATTTATGAACAGCTGGAACGGGAGGGAAGGCTCAAGGCGCTGACCAACGGCGTCGACATGCGCAGAATCCAGGAGAAATGGTTCGGGGCGCTTTCGCTGGATGTCGCCGGTTCTCAGAAGCGGATCCGGGAATTCCTCTCCAACGCCGCCACAGCGCGCGCGGAGGCGAAAGATATCGTCGCCCGGTTCCCGATGTTCTGGCGCGGCGCCTCCCCGAAGGTCGATGAAGATCGTTTTGTGGTGAATATGGTTTCCCGCATCGACAGCCAGAAAGGCATCGGCCTGGTCGGCGATTTTGTCCGCAGGGCGATCTCCAGCGGAAGATATCCCGAAGCGGTATTCGTGCTTGCCGGGCAAGGCGATCCCGCGTTGATGGCTGATCTGCTCGCGCTCTCCCGCCAGTTCCCCGACCGGGTTGGGTACTCCAACGGCTATCTGCCCGATCCCCATCCGCTCGACATCTATCACCGGGCTTTTCTCGCCGGCGATTGCTTCATCGCATTCTCATTGTGGGAACCGGGCGGGATATCCCCGATGGAGGCGCTGGCGTTCGGCGTGCCGTGCCTGGTGTCCGACAAACAGGGCCATAAATCCACGGTAAGGACCGTGTATCTTCCGGAATTCGCCGGCGCGTTCGGCATCAGCCGGAACCAGCGGGATTTCAACGGCGCCCGTTTCCCCATCGACGACGGGAGCGACACGCGCACTGTCGATAATATCATGATCGCGTTCGACCGCCTCTACGCGATGTGGCGCGCGCGCAAGACCGACGGCGCCTGGAACAGGATGCGGCGCAACGCGTTGTTCAGCGACAACAGCTGGGACAAGACGGTTGCGGACGCCGGCACTATCTTTGATGAGCTGGTGGGGAAGGACGGCGGCAGCGCGGATGCGCGCCGCGTCGCTTCATCTCGCGACGGCGGCAACGCAGATGCGCGCCGCGTCGCTTCATCTCGCGACGGCGGCACGCGGATCCCGTTCCCGTTCCCGAACCTTTTCGATAACCAGCGCGGCTGGAACGAGCCGGAGTGGCTCGAGGCGTACATCGTCGCCGGGAGCGCGCTGAAGGTGTTCGACGCGGAGAATAAATTCATCCCCGCGTCAATGGTGATCGAGTCTGCCGCCAGGGAATTCGCCGATTACGGCCTTACCGCGGACAACGCGGTGCTGTTAAAAAGGCTGGAAGGCCTGCGGCGCAGGGGGCTTATCCGCGGCGAGGATAATAATACGGAGCTTCGGCGGGAAAGCGGGATCGCTTTGGCGGTCGAACCGCGCGTGCTGGCGGTCTGGGCCGACGATTTCAATTATATCCTGGGGGATATCGAAAAAGCGATTACCGGAGGGCGCCAGCAGTTCTTCTCCGTCATTGACGCCTATGCCTCGGTGGTCGAGTTGTGGCGGGAGTATCCGATCGAAGCCAGGTATCCCGTCCTGCGGGCGGTCGTTCAGCTCGATACACAGTCGCAGAAGGCGGTAGCGGAATGGCTGTTCGGCCGCGGGGCCTCCAACCGGTCACCGCTGGTGGACGCGATACTGCTTCTGCTTGATTTCGACCGGGCCCGCGAGGAATGGCTTTCGTACCGGGCGCCGCAGTTGCTGGGGCGCAATATGTATTTGATCGCGGCGGAGATATCATTGCTGGCGGGCGGACTGGGGCGCGTCATGCAGTATCACGGCACCGCCATGCATCTGCTTACCGGCGGCAAGGCGCGGGTGTATTATCTCGAGCCGTTCTATCCCCGGACCCGCGACCAGGCGGGCAACGTCATCGACTTGGATTACGCCAGACTGCCGATACCGGTTTCCGGGATCGAGCGGGCGGGGCCGGTATTGGGCACTTTTGTCGGCGGAAAGCCCGTGGAATTCGAGGCGTATACCGGGATCAACGCCCTGGGCATCAGGACGTACATGATCCGTGACGTGAAGGGGTATTATGTCAATATCCTGTATGAGTACAGTACCGCGGATTGCCCGGCGTCGAATTTCGAATTCACCGAGTTTTTCACCAAGGCCTCGCTGGAACTGATCAAATATCTCGAGCTTAAGGAAAAGAAAACCCGGGGCGCGGCGTATCGGGCTCCGTTGGTAGATGCCAATGACGGGCAGGCTTTGCCGATGACCGCGTGGCGCCGGATATTCTACGGTGAGAAGGATACGATCCTGAGGGGGGAAGAAAGTGAGGCGGATGTGGCCGCGGCGTACGAGATATTCCGGGACGCGGTTTTCTGCGGCACGACCCATACGTACCGGAACCGCGTGATGATCGGCGGGGATATCAAGAGTTTCGGCCTGCAGTTCCTGCGTTCGGCCGGGGTGCCGGATGAGTGGCTTTGGGTGTTCCTCAGGAAAGAACTTGACGGATCACTGTTGTGGGATTTTACCAGCGCGGGCGTGCGGTGCGCGGATGTGGCCAAAGGCGTCAGCGCCATTCACGCGTATGAGATGAACGCGCGCGATCCTTCCGTCACGTTGTACGGCGTGACCAACGGCGATAACCGCCAGTATTCATCCGAATATTTCCGTTCGGCGCTTGCCGAGGCCGGATGCGGCGAGTATGAAACGGCTTCCGCCGCGCAGGTCGCGCAGGCCAAACGCGTCAGCAAAGAACGCATGGGATTGAACCCGAATCAGATGACGGTTTCTTATTCCGGGCGCTGTGTGCCGGAGAAAGCAGGGAGGGAACGCGCGTTCACCGACGCCAATATTGAGGCGATGGTGAAGGCGGGCATCCAGGTGGTCATCTTCGGCAATGTCCAGCCGTATGAGGCCAGCCAGCGCATCGGCGCGCAGTTGGAGGAATTGCGCAAACGGCTGGAACGCAAAGGCTATCCCGGAAGCTTCCTGCTGAAAACGAAATTCAACATCGAAGACCAGCGCCGGCTTCTGGCGGCCAGCGATATCCAGATACAGGATTCCGACCGCTACACCGGCGCTTCAGAGTATACCGAGGCCGATGTGTCCGCGAATGCCGGCCTGCAGATGGGCGCTCCGTTCTGGGAGGGCATCATCCAGCATCAGGGCGCGGTGGTCAACCGCAGGCTCCGGAAGGGGAATACGCTGATTCCGGCCGCCGCCGACCCCCGTGCCTATCTCGATGTGCTTTTCTGGGCGAACGAGGAATTCAAGTCCGGCCGGTTAAGCGGATACCAGGAACAGTCGATCCGTTTCAGCCGGATACTGGAGGCGTCCCTGACCGGCGCGGAATACCTGCGCCTCTGGAACGCGACATTCTTCAATAAGAAACCCAATCCCGCGCGCGCCCGGATCCCGGGTGAGATATTCGACGTGGAAGCGATGGCGATGAACGCGTACCTGGAAGAAGGGGAACAGGCGCTTGACCGGGAAGGCGATACGTTCTATGTGAAGGGTCAGGTCGATGTCCTGCGCGAGAACCTTGAGTTCTCGGCGACGATCAGTCTTACTACGTTCGACGCGGTGTATTCCGCGAACGGCCGTACCGGTACGATCCCGTTCGACATGATCAACGCGCGGCTGGTCAACGAGTACGGGCTTTCCCTGCCGTTAAGCATCAAACGGGCGATGCGCTGTAAGGCCGAGTTCTTCACGCTTCTGCCGAAAGACGTTGCTCTCCCGTTCGAGGGGGCGCTGGAGATGACCTCCGGCGTCTGGAAGACCGCCCTGCCGGTGAAGATCGTCGCCCAGAGGTCCGTCAATGCCTGTTTCATGAAACCCGAACCGCGCCGGATACCGCTTCGTTACACGGAGATCATAGAACTGCTTGAAATGCGCCTCGGAGATTTCCTGTATTTCGACCCTCAGCTCCAGGGATGGACGGTGGTGGCGGGAATGCCGCATTTCGATCAGCGCACGGGCGCCTGGCTGTTCAATTGGGGCAGGGATACGATGATCACGCTGGTGTGCCTGGCTTCCGAGAAACCGGCGTATTTCCGCGCGATATTCCTGGATTACCTGCGTTTTGTCAGGAACGGCCAGCTTCCCAATCTCATCGGGGACGGGAAAGCGCCGACATATAACAGCGTGGATGCCAGCCTTTGGATGTTCTGGGCGCTCGGGAAATATCTTGAGGAAACCGGCGATTACGCGTTTGCCGGGATGAGCGTCACGATGGCCGACGGGCGGCAGGCGACTGTCCAGGAGATCCTCACTGAGAGCATCCGGGCGTATACCGAGGGCATCAGTCAGACGCATAGCTGGACGGAATTGAACCGTTCCCAGTCGTTCCGCCGGGAGATCGAGATACGCATGGACCCGGCAGACGGATTGATCAGCGCCGGCAATAGCCAGACACAGCTTACCTGGATGGACGCGCAGATATCCGGCCGGCCGGTGACGAGCCGTCACGGGAAACCGGTCGAGGTGAACGCCCTCTGGTACAACGCGCTTTCCGTGATGGCCAGCGTATATGCCGCCCGGGGAAACACGGTTGGGCAGGAGGAGATGGCCGGGCGCGCCGCGCGGGTAAAAACAAGTTTCGCTAAATTCTGGAACAGCAGGGAAAACTGCCTGTTTGATACCATCGACGGCGATCCGGCGCAGGGAGCGCAGGTCAGGCCCAACCAGCTGTTCGCGGTATGCTTCGGGTTGCTGGATGATGAACAGGCGAAACAGGTGGTGGAAAAAGCGCGGGCGCTTTTATTCACTCCCTACGGCCTGCGTACGCTTTCGCCGCTGGACAAGGCCTATCAGCCGTATCACCGCAATGAAGAATCGTATCATCAGGGCACGGTCTGGCCGTGGCTGATGGGCAGTTTCATCGAGGCGAGCGTGAAGGCCTGCGGACGCGAACTAACGATCATGTTCCTCGCTGAAAACCGGTATTTTTCCGTCCTGGAAAAACTGTTGAAGAACGGCGAGGCGCGTTCTATCCCTGAGATATTCGACGGCGAGGCGGATTCGGCCGAGAGCTGGAATCGCCGCGGGTGCTCCAGCCAGGCATGGAGCGTTGCCGCCGCCCTGCGCGGGATGCGCATGCTTTTCCCCCGCGAGAACGGTATGCGCCATGTCGCCGGGAAAACGATTTACGAGATGGTAGTCCGCGATTACGCTGATGATGCCGCTTCCGGCTTGCGCAACGGGGCCGATGAGCTCGATTACCTGGCGTCGGCGGGAGTGGATTGTGTTTATCTGCTGGGAGTGATGAAGCATACCGGCAGTCCTTTTGAGATCATTGATCCGCGCGCTATCGACGAAAAAGCGGGTAATGAAGAAGATCTCGCGTCGTTCATCGCGAAAGCGCATAGCCGTAACATGAAAGTGCTCATCGATTGGCTGGCCAATCAGCATGTAGCGAAGTCCAGTCCCGTGTGCGCGGAACATCCGGAACGCTTCCTGTACACGTACGCCACGGACGGGAACTATTTTATCGAGGAGAACGAACCGCTTGTGCGCGGCGCTACTCTCGAGGCCGATTCCCTGCGCGTCCGCCTTGGACTGGGCGCGGGATTGCTGGCGATGAAAACGGCGTCGGGCGCGTTGCCCAACGATGCCGAGGTCGGCGGTACGCACATTGCCGCCCGTCCCGCCCGCCGGGATCTGAGAGACGCGATAGGATATCATGCCGCGGATGAATACATCGTGCCCGCCGATACGGCGCTCTTCGTGGCATCCGCGACCGATGAAGTCCCCTTGCGCTGTTTTCCCCGGCGCTGGGGTTCGCTTGCCCAGCCCGATCTGACGCATCCTGATGTCATCAGCGAGGCGCTTGCCATCGGAAGCTACTGGCTGGACAAAGGATTCGACGGGTTCCGCGTCGATGCCGCGCTGGCCACGTTCCCGGACAAGATCAAAGAGAACTGGGGGATGGAAACGCGGGATAACCTTACCGCGCTGTTCATCCGGGCGATGCGGGAGAAGCGGCCGGACGTCTTCATTCTTTTTGAGGGATTTGACCGTCATTCCGAGCTACTCGAACTGGCGGGGTATGCCTCGGCCGGCGTGTATAGCTGGAGGCCGCGCAACTTATTCACGGAAGCCGTCAATGACAGAGGGATGATCGCTTCTTTAGGGTCATATCTGAAAAAGCTGGAATCCTGCCCGCGTCAGGTGCGCGATTTCCTTGTCAGCCTGGGGCCTGAACACGACGCGTTCGACTTTAACGATCCCTGGGCCCGGCTTTCGGCGGCGGAGAAACGCCTTCTGTACGCTTTCTACGAGCTTCTTCCCGGATCACTCCTTGTTTTTAACGGCCAGGTATATGGTAAAGAATATGCGTATCGCGGCAAAGGGGCGGGGATCCTGGCGCCGATGGTCAGGGACGCGCGGCCGGGCGAGTTGGCTGACGGCAAACAGTTATTTACCGTCCGGCAGAGGTGTCCGCAGTTGTCGACCGGGGAGTATCTCCTGCTTTCCGGCGCGCAGTCGGATGTCGTAGTGATCTGCCGGTTTGACGAAAACGCGGTAGTGGTCGGCGCGTTCAATCTCCTGCCTGAAGAGCGGGTGGCGGGTGTTTCTTTACGTCCGGCAACCGCTCTGGTGTATCCCGGCGCGGACGCGCGCGTGGAATTGGAGATGAGGAGCCTGCCTCTCTCCGGCGAAGGAGCATGCTCCGGAGAACTTGCCGGTCAGGAAATAGAGATAACCTGCGCGCCGAGATCCGCGAGTGTGTTCGTGTTTACCAGAAAAGACGGCGTTTCATCGCGTGATGGAGGGGTTTTCCGGATAAGGGCCATGTTGTTCGACGCGGATGAAGTGATCTTTGAGACCGCGTCGCATTACTGGCACGCCTGGGAGAAGGCGCTGGCGGAGAACGGCGGCCCCGCGCTGACGATGGAATTGTTCCGGTCATTCCAGGGAAGGAAGAGCGAAGAGGTCCTGCGAATGATCTTCCCGCTTTTATCCGCTTCCCGTATCGCCCGGATAGAGGAAGAGTGCACCAGATATTACCGCCAGCGGTTGGAGAAGATCGGGTTCAACTATTATACCAGCACTGTCGCTCTGGTCGGATTCCTGTCGGAAAGAGGCGTCCGGTGCGGCGTGGGTTCCGGTTCCGCGGTGGTCAAACAGATGCTTGCCAGCAGTGGCCTGCAGGATCGTTTTGACGTGGTGATCGACGGTAAGACAGTGCATAACGGGAAACCTCATCCGGAGACGTATCTGCGCGCGGCCCAGATCCTGGGTGTCCCTCCGGCGATGGTCGCGGTGGTCGGCGACGCGGATGTGGATATGCGCGCGTCGGTCGCCGGCGGTTTCGCGTTGGCCATCGGCCTTAACAGGGGCGACCGTGAAAATGGGGAAATGCTCAGCGCCAGCGGCGCCGATATCGTGGTGGAAGACCTCTGGGATCTTGATCTGCGCGTTCTGCTTGACGGCAGGGAACGCGGGGACAGGCCGTTGTACCTCCGGCAGTTCGTGAAGGAGAGCATATGCCCCGGCCTGCCGCGCGTATATCTCAGAGACGGCGGTCGGATGCGCAATGACCTGTGCCGGGTATACGGCCCCGGATGCGGGCAGTTACTGCTTGATGACGCGAACGGCAGGGAGATCGTCGATACCCTGATGAAGGAAGGGGCGTTGGAAGTTGTGAACGCTCAGGGAAGCGCGTTTACTATTACCGTTACGCGTTCGCGGATAGAGAGCCTGCTGTTTAGTGTGCGTATCAGCACTGTCCGGGGAGTTATCGGATATGCCGAGGTCGAGCCCGCGTCGGCCGGCAGGAGCGCGCGGATCATCACCCGCGACGTGAATGATCGCGATTATGACGGGGTCGTTCCCACCCTTTTGGCCCTGGCCCTGCGCGGAGCGGATACATTGAATATCTTCGACCGGGAAGGGGCGCAATTTCCCGCGTTAGCCATTAACGACATCATTATACGTGAGGGTACGGGGGCGCGGACATCTACCGTGGCTGGTGATTCCGCCTCCCCCTCATGTATTACATTCCTGGCGGCGTATCCTCACCGCAGGGAACGGGATCAGCCGGCATCGCTCCGGCGGATGCCGCGGTACGCGAAGAATGAATGGGAAGCGCGGGTTCCGGAAAGCGACCGGTACGCGTGGTGGACAAAATTCCTGGCGCGGGACGCGGTAACCGGCGGGATATGGGCGGGCAAGGCGATGCCGATCATGAACTGCCGTATCTCCGGAAAATCGGTAGCCTACAATTATTCAGGCGTTGTTTTTATGGGAACCCGGGAGACGGTCGCGGAGCCGTTCCGGTTCAATGAAAGAAGTTTCCGGGAGGGACTTATCGAGGCCGCACGCGCCGCGTTGCCTGAACACGCGCGCGACGCGGATGCGATGGGCTGGTTACGACAGGGAACGGTAAAATTCATCATCAACGGCAGGTTTCTCGATCCGGCTACCGGACGCCTGCTGTTTGTTCCCCCCGCGGAGAAATACCGGGAATATGTCAACCTGTACCTGTTCCTGGAATTGTATGTGTACGGGCATTACGGGATACTCGACCGCGGTGATTTCAGTCTTCTGTCCTGGAAAGATATTTTCACTCCCGCGGTATGGCGCAGTAAGAAACGGGCCGGTGACGGATGGGAGTTATTCATTCCCCGGGAGATCGCCCGCGATTTTCGCGCCCGTTACGGGATATGGTTCGATCCTTTTGTGGCGGCGGTGAAACAGGATGGCACTATCCTGGCGTTGAATGAGCGGTTCCAGGGCATGACAGGTAACGGGTTGGACGGAGGACAGCGCACATTGTTCGCGGAAGAGCTTCCGCCGTCGGTCGCGCGTATCCCGCTGGAGGCAGTCGCGACGTGGCGGCCGTGGGTCTTCAAGGTTTATGCCCGGGGCCGGGGGCTTTTCGCTCTTGTCCGCCGGTTCGAGTTGCTCGACAAAGACCAGGCGAAGCGGCTGATATTCATCCGTGTCCGGCCGGTCCCTTCCGATGAACGGCTGGCGGTCGCGAAGCGCCTCGTCAGGTTGTACCGGGAGGCGTTCGATTCGACCGGCAGGGTGAAAGGGATCGCGTACGCGGATTCTATCGTGATCCATTGGAACCGCGATGAGTTCGCGGCCGGGAAGCCGTACGCGCGGCAGGCTCACGAACTGCAGTTTGTGCGTTCCGGAAGAGGGGGAAGCCTGAAACTTGCCGACCTTCCGCTGGATTCCCGCGGCAGGATCGATCTCCTGTCCCTCATGCCTTTCCTTAAATATAAACTCGGGGCCGACCGTGGGCGCATCACGCCCGCCGATCAGGAGAGCCCGATCCTGCACCGGAAACTCCTGCCGGAGGTCGAAGAGGTGATCGCGCAGGTGCGGGCCCGTTCTTCGTGGCGGCAGTGGGGATACCTGCACCAGCGTTCGCCGTGCCAGTTCGCCTTTTTGCTCGACCGTACCGTCTGGGTAAAGGCCCATGACGCGTATTGGAGCTTGACCCGCGAACTTACCACGTTCCCCGCCGTTTCCCAGCCGCTGATGGCCCCGCTGGATTTCAATGATAAAGGACGCGCCGCCCTTTCTGATTTCCGGAAAAACAACCTCCTGCGCGACGTTTCTTCCCGCAGGCAACGGCAACGGATCATCCATAACCTCGATATATTCCAGACTGATCTTTCCGAATTCGGCGTGAATGACGGAGGGAAAGAAGATGCCCGGATGGACGTGGCGGAAACGGTAGGACGGCTACGCGAAAGCGACAACGGCCTCATCAAGACGGTAGTGTTCGACCTCGGGGGAGTGCTCAGCGATTGTCCCAAAGTGAAGGTAGTCGCTGACCTCGCGTCAGCCATCAGAGCGCGGGCCGGCAAGGACGTCGACGCTGATCTGCTGGAATCGCTGTTTTTCTCGTCTCCCACCGCGCATCAGTTGCGGGTCGGTTTGTATGTGGAAGATTTTCTCGCGCGGGTGAATCCGGTCCTCGTCTTCGAGTACGGGACAGAGGCCGCGGTCGGGTACGAGGAATTCCTGGAGCTGTTCTTTAAAGGGTGCGGTTCCCGGCCTGGGATGCGGGAGCTGGTCGAAGAGTTCCGTGTCAAAGGGAAGCGGGTGTATGTTTTCACCAACTTTTTCGTCAGCCGGTATGACCGGCTCAAGGAGATCGCCGACAACTGGCTTGAAGAGGCGTATCCGGGGTTGATCAGGGCGCAGGACGTGATCAATTCCAATTCGATCGGTTGCGCCAAGCCTGATCCTGAGGCGTTCCTGAAATTGCTGGAGCGTATCGGCGCGCGGCCGGAAGAAGTTTTGTTCATAGATGACCAGAGAGAAAACGCCGCTACCGCCGCGGCCATGGGATTCCATTCGGTCTGGTTCCGGGCGCCGGCTGTCCCGACGGCCGATCCGGTGGAGGAAAAGGCCGCGGAATTGACATGCGGGCTGGAAGGTGAAGAGGCGTTGGCCGCCATCACGGGATTCGTCCGGGCCCTGCCTTACCGTTTCGACGCGTGGCAGACTACGGCGCAGGATACACTGAGCAAGGGTTTCGGCATGTGCCTGAACAAGACCAATCTCGCGATCGCGCTGTGCCGCGCCGCGGGTTTTGAAGCCCGTTTCAAAGAGATATGGATCAGCAGGGAGGTGCTTAAAAATGTTACCCTCCAGGCATATTATCCCCGGATCCATCCCCGGACCACACATTTCCTGATGCAGGTGTTCCTGGCGGGCGCCTGGCGTGATATCGAGCCGGATGCCCGTGTCAGTGCCCCATTGTTCGGCATACATATTTCCCGTCGTTTCATCCTGGAGGAAGACAGCGTTACCTATACCAGCTTGGCGCAGGTGATCGACGCCCAGCGCCGTCGGAACCGCGTGAGCATATCCGCAGACCCGATGTTCCGCACCCTTAACCGGGTATTCCTGCAGAACCGGCGGAAACCGGTTCCCCCGGAATTCATCCCCGGCCGGACGAGGATAATCGCCGTGTGCGGTCTGGCGGGAAGCGCTAAAACTGTGGTGACCGCCGCCGCCGAAGTCCTGGCGCCCGGATATGTGAAGGTCATCGCCCTTGACGAACTTGGCCATCTGGTGCGGGAGCGTGAGCCGTATAAAAGCCGGATTGTTTCCGCTTTCGGAGAAGGCGTCCTGGCGCAAGACGGAACGGGAACGATTGACAGAAAGGCCCTGGGCGATATCGTGTTCAGCGATGATACGCTTTTACAGCGGCTCAATGCCATCACGTTTCCCGGCATCGAGGCTGAGGCCATCGCGCGGATCGACGCGATCCGGCAAGAGGGAAATCCCGTGTTGATCGTGGTGGAATCGGCGGTGTTGTCCCCCGCATCGAAGCTGTACGCGAAATGCGAACACGTGTGGTTTGTGGAAACGGATACGGCTCTCCGCCGCCAGAGGCTGTTGGAGCGCGGATGGAGCGAAGAGCGGATTTTCGAACTTGAGGAACGCCAGGCGCCGGTGTTGCAGGCGATGCGCGCGGATAAGCCCGGCATGGTCATCCGGAACGGGCGGGATATCGCGTTCCTGCTGGCGGAGGTCGGCGAACAGCTGGCCGCGGTTAACCGCGACGGCGGGGAATTCTTCTTCAAAAACGGTTATTGGCCGAAAGGACTCGATCTCCGGGATATTGAATATTGTTACATCCTTGCCGCGGGCGGCGGCGGCGACAGCCTGGGCGCCATCTACCATGCCATGGTCATAAAAGAACTTTTGCCGGAGGTAAAAGTGTGTGTCGTAGTGACCAACCTGAAGCGCGCCAGGGAAAGTCCGCTGGACGGGCCTCTTCCGGTGGAGCTGATGGGGTTTGAGGGACGGCGCGGGTTGCCGGCGGAGCCCGGGAGCAGGTATTTTTATACGATCGGCCCCGGCCTTTGCATCGAGATGCCTGATCAGCGGATCCCGCTTTCAGAAGGGAATGTGTACGCGCTGGTAAAGGCGATGGGCATTGAAATGGTCATGGTGGATGCCGCTCCCAGCGGCAGGGCGCTGGCGGAGGACTTTATATCGTGGAAACGCGTTACGCTCGACCGTTCATTTTTCCTCTGTCTCGATATGGGAGGGGATGTCCTGGCCCGTTTCCCCGGCCCTATCCGTCCGGGTTACCGTGGGGATCATCCGGAACGCACTATTCGTTCTCCCTGCACCGATTCCCTCTTCCTTGATATGGCGATGGAACTGCGGCGGGAGATGGGCGGCCGCGTGATGCTGGGCGTCTGTGCTCTGGGAGGGGATGCCGAGCTGGGAGAGTCGCTCGCGGTATATCTGGCTGACTATTTCGCCAATGAAGAGATCGTGGCGGTGATCGACAATCTCCGGTTCATGTCCGGCCGCAAGACCGGTCACGGCAGGAATGCCCGGTTCATCGCGGATTGCCTGAGCGCGTATTACAGCGAGGTTTCGGGTAATTTCATCACGCGCATGTTCGCGGTGACCGGATTGCTTGCGTTGCTTGACGGACGGGTGCAGGAGCGTTGCCGGACCCATTACGCGCAGTGGGGCCCGGTTTTCGCGCGGGAAGGATGGAGCTCCGGTTTTCCTGTTCCCGTGTTGTTTGATCGCGCGATCATGTGCCGGGAACTTCCGCGCGTGATATCCCGGGGAACGATCCGTAATGGAAGCCGCAGGGAGATTTTGCCGGTCAGCTATTTTTCCACCATCATGCTCGATCCGGCTACCGTGGCCGGGCGCATCCGGATGAAGGAGATGCTTGATACGGCAAAGACGTGGAGAGAAAAGGCGGCATTTCTTGCCGGCCAGGGGTACGCGACCGAATTGACCGACGAGGAGAACGCGCGCGACCTGGCAAATGACGGCGGCAGGGCGGCATTGCCTTCGCCGTATATAAGCCTCCTGGATGAATTATCCAGGTCCGGGGCGCGGGTCACCTATAAAGAGTTCAGCCGTAAGCTGGCGGAACGGGGAGTGAAAAAGACCGTCGCCGATCTTCGGCGCGACGAGGAGCTCCGGCAGGTCTTTAAGGCCTTCCCGCGGTACATCCGCGTGATGAAAGTGATGTTCCGGGGAAAAGAGCTCGATCAGCAAAAGATGATCGCGGTCCTGCCATCCGCGGTTGATTATGACCAGGCGTATCGCCGCTGGCTGGAGAATGCTCCGGATTTTCCCGATATGACATTCCTGCTTTTCTACCAGATCATCCATGCCAACCCGCATCTCGAAGCGTTGTATCCCGGGAAAAGGTACACAATCGCTTCTTCCGAACGCGCGCCGCCCGCGCGGACAGCCGTCGTCAATAAAGAAACGATCCGTCCTTCCGCTCAGGAGTACAGGCTCCTGCTTGAGTTCCTTTCCCGAAACCAGCTCCGCGTCACCCTTTCCCAGTTCGCCCTGATGCTGTCCGGCATGAGCAGGTATAGCAGTCGGATCAACTCCGAGGTGAAAGTATTCGGCTATTATCTTACCGCGACCATCCTTGCAATGGATCATTCCCTGGTGGAGGTGTTGAAATCATCACCCTCATTAAGCGACGTTTTTATTATTGAATATGACCGGCGCAATAAGAAAACGATCGACTTCGCGCGCGTGAAAGGGGCGATTACGGCATTCAGGAATATCAAGCGCGATTATGCTCAATTTCAGGATGCCTACCCGGAATTCCGGGGAATGACGTACAAGAAGTTCAAGACATTCATTTATCTGACCCCGGCGCTTCACGCGCTCTGGGAACTGACGTTCCAGAGCGATATCAAGCGGTTTATCCGTGAGGGCGGTTTTGATCCGGCGCGTGCCGCGGCCATCGCCCGGGAACAGGGGTATCCGGGCATGACGACCAAGCGCATGGGCAGTTTGATGGGGCGCATGTGCCAGATCGACGGCGCATTGAGTTGCGCGCGTTCGTTATTGCTGGCGCAGGTAAAAGCGAGGGGAAAGGCGGCGGTTGGTGTCCAGCGCCTGAAGCCGGTCGCCGAGGATTATTTTACCGCGCTTTCCCGCGTGAAAACGAATAACGCCACGGTTACCCTGGTTCAGTTACAGCGCTTGCTGGCGGAAGGAAAACTGCCCGGCGTGGTCCCGGAGGGAACAGCCCCGGCGAAAACGTTTGATGTTACCGCCAGGCAGATCGCCGGAGACGAGGACTTCCTGCGGATATTGAGAAAACACGGTGACCTGGCGCGGGTGATGAGAACTTCGCTTAATGGAACGGAATATGACACGGGGCGCATTCGAGATGCCCTGGGTGCCAACGCGAAAATGGGCGACGCGTACCGGCAGCTTCGAAAAGAAGAAGTCATCGCGGGTTCAGTGAGCGAGACAAGTTTCCGCAACCTTATTTACAATAATCCGCATCTGTTTGTTGTCTGGGAAGCCCGCAAGACAATCACGCGCCGTGTGCCGGCCCTGACGGCGGATGCCGTTTCTTCTCCGGCACGGGGAGAGAAAATCGCTGTCCCCGCGAACACGCCGGTTATTCCGGCTGAGACACGGGGTAAAGGCCCTGTCAAGCAGAGCAAGACGGTTGCGATGATCACCGAGGCGCTTCAGAAAATGCGGATACGCGGTATCCGCACAGGGAAGAAGGAGTTCTATGAGTCGTTCGCGCGTGAGGCATCTTTTCCCGGGTCGGAAGCGGAATTTTCCGCTTTGTTAGCCGTTTCTTTAGACCGCCATCCCGGTTTGAGAGCTGTAGTAGCGAAGGATGGGAAATCGGTTCCGCCCGTCAGGTTGCCTTATTCGATGCGAAAATCAGGGCAGGGCGCGCAGGGTAAGCCTGTCCCGGCATCGCCGCGGTCCCGGCTCCCTGAGCCGTCGGATAAAGACTGCCTGGCGTACGCGAAATACGTCAGCCATGAGATAGGCGGCATTCCGGGATACGCTTTATTCGGCGCGCGTCTCCGGAAGATCCTGGCGGAGGACGGGTTTGACACCAGCAAGGTCGATGTGAAGCGCGTTGTCGAGGCGTTGACCAACAAATATGGCGTATCGGATGACGTGGAACAGGCGGACGGCGGCCGCGAGATGGTTACCGCCCTGCGTTCAGCGCTGAACCCGGAACGGTTCGGCGGGAAGGCCGTATCGCTTGCCCGTCTTATCGCTCTGGGATATGACGTTCCTCAGGGGTTCGCGATCTCTTCCGACGCGTTCCACCGGTTCCTCGGGGAGACAAAGATCTGTTCGCTGATCATGCCGATGCTGGAAGAAGTAAAGAGCGACCCCGGGAAGATCGAGATGCTCATCGCGGTTTCCGAGAGCGTCAAAAAACTGATCCAGGCGCAGGAGATGCCGGAATCCCTGGCATGGGAGATCCGCGACGGATACGCCGCTTTGAAGGCGCGGGCGGGGGACCGGGAAGGATTCTCGGTCGCCGTCCGCTCCAGCGCTATCGGCGAGGACGGTAAAAGCTCGGCGTTTGCCGGACAGCACGACTCTTTCCTTAATATATCGTCAGAGGAAGAGTTAATGAAAGCGGTCAAATCCTGCTGGGCTTCGCTGTGGAACCCGCAGGCGATCGGATACCGGTTGAGCCGGGATATCGACATTTTTTCCGTGACGATGGGAGTAGTGGTCCAGGAGATGATGGATTGCGATGGCGCTTCCGGTATCGCTTTCAGCGTCAATCCGCATACCGGCGATCCGTTCGAGACCCTCATCGTTTCTTCCTACGGCCTGTGCGCCGGGCTGGTTTCCGAAGGCGTGCCGTTCGATGAGATCAGCTACGATAACCATTCCCGGACGGTCAACCAGTCCCGTTCCCGCAAGGCGGAGAAAAGCTGGAAGATGTCCCGGTGCCCCCGCGGGGCAGTCGAGAAAAAAGCCGTTCCGGCGCGCAAGGCGCGTAACTGGTCCCTGACCGGCGAGCAGCAGGTGGCGGTGGCGGAGACCGTCCTGGCGCTGGAAAAGAGATTCGGGTATCCGGTGGACATGGAATGGTGTTATCAGCGGGGGAAACTGGTCCTCCTGCAGGCCCGTCCGATCACGGCGCTTGATCCCCGTCAACAGTTCCCCGTGAAATGGGAAGGAGAGAAGGACAAAACGCTGGCCTGGGGCCTGTATCTGATGGGTGGCGAGAGTAGTCCCTACACCCCCATGGAATTGTCGCGGTTCGCGTATGTCCGGGCCGGCACGGATAAGGCATTGAAAGATTTCCCCATGACCGTGGCTATGCGCGAATTCAACGGATTCATGTATAAAGCGACGCACGTCGAACTGTTTCGTCCGGAGATGGCGCGATTTGCGGCATTGCTGGCATATCAGCTCCTGCTTAATTTCGTTTTCGCTTCGGTCAGATCCCTGTCCGCGGTATTCCCGCCGTTGCGCGGCACCTTTGGATGGTTTGAGCGCAGGTCCTGGTTCTATGACTGGGAGAATGTCCTGCCGGAGGTCAAGGAAAGGCTTGGCATGATGAGGGAGATCAACGCGCGCGCCCCGTCAGCCACGTACGCCGATTTGTGCCGGAACATGGATGAGCTGGCGAGCGCGCGGGAGCGGTTCTGGGAGATACATTTTTCCGCCGCTCTTTCGTTTTTTACCCTGCGCCTCGGGCGCAACGTCACCATGGAGGATTTCATCCTTTTGACGCAGGGAGTTCGTACGATCACGTCGGAGATGACCGATGCCGCCCGGCAGTTGTCCCGTATGGTGAGCGCTGATCCCGCGCTGGCCGCGGAGTTGCGCAAACGCCTTGAGGAATCCACGCGTGCGGGGACAACAGTCGATGTGACACGCTGTGCCCCCCGGTTTATCGCCGGATACCGGTCTTTCATCAGGGACTACGGCAGGTTCTCTACCCGTTTGACCAACCCGATATGGGAGGAACAGAATCTTGAGCTCCTGCGCTGGATCCTGGAATTGAGCGAAGAGGATAACGGCGCGCGCGGTGACGCGGGCCGCGTACGGGAAGATGAGCGCCGCCGGTTGTGCGATGAGATCGCCGCCAAGAGCCCGTTCCTGTCGCGTTCGTGGGTATCGTTCAAACTCCTGATGCTTCAGAAGGCGATCCAGTATTGCGATAACCATCATTATTACATCGAACAGGCGCTGGAGGGCGAGGACCGTCAGTTCCTGTTGGAGGTCGGCCGCCGTTTTACCGGAGAGGGCGTGTTGTCCGCTCCCGAGGATATATTCTTCCTTACCTGCCCGGAGGTCTCGGATATCCTGCTGGCGTTATCCCGTTCGGTCCCGGTATCCGCGGATTCGTGGACAAACCTGGTCCTTTCGCGCCGGGCGCTGTACGCGTCACGGTCGTCTCTCCAGCCGCCGCACTCAATCGGTAAAAAACCGCCTGTGGCGGGAACCCGGCGCCGCCCGGGATCGATCTCAGTCATGGATATCTTTTCGGAACAGCATTCCACCGGCGCCATTATCCAGGATGGCCGGCGCAGGATCCTGACCGGGGTGCCGGCGTCACGCGGAGTCGCGGAAGGGCCGGTCGTCATCGTCCGCACACAGGCTGATTTCAAGAAAGTGAAGAAAGGCGATATCCTGGTGTGCAAGGAAACGACGCCTTTCTGGTGCACGCTCTTCCTGATGATCAAGGGCGTCGTCGCAGATTCCGGCGATAATATCCTTCAGCACACCGCCATTACCGCCCGCGAGAACGACATTCCCGCCGTCATTGAGACCAGGATCGCCATGAGCACGCTTACCGACGGCCAGCGGGTGAGGATCGACGGCCTGGCCGGAACGGTTGAGATACTTGATGAGCCGCTCGCAGACGGCGGCCGCGCGAATGAGGCGGCGGGAACCTGCTGTAGCCTGAAGTTAGACGCGGACATGGACGATGAGTTGTTCGATGAGACCGCGCACTATTACCGGGCGAAGCTTTTAGTCGTCCGCACGGCGTTTGAGTCCATCGCGCAGTACTGGAGCGGCAGAGAATTCCTGGAATCGATCGTGACGCGGATGAACCAATCGGACAGTCCCGCGTTCAGGAGCGACCTTGCCGACCTGCACCGCGTATTCGTTCCGGTCATAGACAAAGCGCAACCGGATGTCTGCCTGAGGGAATGTTTCATCAAGACCCTGGGTTTCGACCCTGCCGGCGCCAAGGCACAGGAACTGTCCGCAGTGTACGGGGAATGGGTGGAACAGAAATGGCGCGGCATTTATGAGAAAAAGAGCGGGAACGAGGCCGTTGAATTCTATCTCCTGTACGTGTATATCAAAGCGGTTGTTCCTTCCATCGCCAAGTTCATGAAGAAGATCAGCAACCGGCCGCGTTTCATCGACAGGTCGGAATTGACCGCGCTTTTCGATGAGCATTATAACAGCTGTATCGCGCTGACGGCAAAGCTCGAGGAGCCGTGGTTGAAATACGCGGTGATCGAATCGGTTATTCCGGTGATCCTGGCGAATTCCAACACGGCGGACCAGGTAAAGGCGAAGCGCGGCGATCTCCAGGACTTCGTCGAGGGGAGATTGAGCACGGTGCGGGACCGGAAGCTGGCGTATTATTTCATCAACAACGTGATGCCCTACGTCTTCCGCCAGGTGAATTCCGCGGAATTCACCCGCACGCTTCCCGTCCTGCTTGATTTCTGCCAGGACGTGTTCCGGGAGAGCGGGGATAATTTCAAGAAGATCAGTTTGATCAATTCCATACTTGAAATGGCCGACTTTGGGAACTATACGCAGATACAGGAAATATACGCGAGCCTGGCCAATATACAGAGCGATTATCCCGAGTATATCTCCGCTATGATCAGGGCGATGAACAAGAGGATCCTGCGGTATAAGCATATCCTCAGGGATTTCGGGGTTGACGATGTCGACGAAATAACGCGCGGCGTGGAGACGTTAAGCGCGGAGGAACAGAGAACGATAGCCGGGCTTAAGGACAGCATTACTCCGGGTTTCGAATGCGAGATCAAGGAGCTGTGGGATCCGCTTGTCCTGGAGGAGAACCTGATCGGGAACGCCGGATATGAGGCCGAAGGCAGGAGCATTATCGTGGCGAACAAGTGCGTTTTCGGGACGGAGACCGGGGTTGTCGCGCGCAGTCCGGAGAATATGTTCGACGACAACTATTCCCTGAGCCTCAGCGGCCCCGACGGCCGCGTCCATACGCATACCATCCTGGGATGGAAGCTGAAGGCGTTTGAGTCAATCGGAAAGTCTTTCGACCTGAAGACCAATATCCCCGTGGTCATCATGGACGGGTTCTATGGCTCGCTCATCAAACGCAATGAGGAATTCCTCGGGTATATGACCGATGACAATAAACATCGGGACTTTTTCTATAAACAGCCCTTGATCAGGACCGACCGTGTGACGGCCGATGGGCGCGCCATCTATGTCTCACCCGGCTCATGGGGTTTTGTGCGCGGCCTCATCCTTTCCGGAACTATCGCCGAATTGCGCCAGAGCGGCGTCGAGTTTATCGTTCACAGCAACTTGAACAACCTGTATGAGCGGCTTGATCCGCATCTGGTCGGGTATTTCTCCGCGTTGATCAAAGAGGCGAAGGACGCGGGAGAGGAAGTTCCCGTCTGCATGGTTGAGTTGACGGATTATCTTGAGGGCGACACCGGCGGGGCCGCGGTGGTGGTGCGCAATGACGACGGGAGCGAGACGCGGCGGATCCTGCACCAGAATACCTGGAAAGGTAATTTTAAAGAGTTGATGAAAGGCCGGCGCAACTATAATACCGCTAATTACATCATCAATATCGGCCGGCTGTGGGAGATATTCGGGCTGACGGAAGATGATTTTGACGGTACGGATGAAGAGGTCAAAGAATGTCTGAACAGCAAAGTCAGGGAGGTCGAGGAACGCCGGGGCATCAGGCCGGTCGTCAAAGAGGGGTTTGTGCCGAAAGGGAAATCGACGTACGAGAAAGCGGTGTTCCTGGATTACCTGCTGGAAGAGATCACGGTTCTCGGCAGATGGAGCGCGGTGTATGTCCCGCGGGACAGCCATTACGTCAGGATCAAGTCCGGCCACGAGTTTTTTAACCCCATCCTCCAGCTCAACCTGAAGAACCGGCTGGCTTCCGTGCTGAATGGCCATGCCGCCGCGGCATCAGCGCACGTATCCCGGGCGAACGGGAAGGCCGACGACGATGCCGGCCAGAAAAGGGCATTCAAGAACAGTATCCTGCACGCGGAACGGATACTGACGGAATGCGAAGAGCTTGTGGCGGCGGACGCGTTTGACGAGAAGAAAGTAGAGACGATCCTGCGGTACGCCGGCGACATCGTTATCATGACCACGTTGACCGACAAGGAGATCGCCGATGAGGACATCAAGGCGATGGACAAATTCCTCGCGCGTTTCGTCACCTTCTGCGAGGGCGCGTATCTCCAGGTCGCCCGGCTTAACAGCCGGAATCGCGACGAAAGCAGGCCGAAATTCGACGTTGACGAGCTGGTCACGCTGGGATTCTACGGATTGGCGTATAAGCACATGTTAAAGATAGCCGACCGGGAGAAGTTCTACCAGAAACAGATCCTGTCGGTCGATGAGGATGGGCCCGGGATAAAATTGGCTGTCAAGAAGTCCGTGAACTGGTTCCTGAAGATCGCGTGGTTTGTCGGCGGTTTCATCGGGTATGAGCGGCGTAACTTTATCGCGGCGCGCGCGGAAGTGGTGCGGCTGGGCAATGAGATCCACGAGAATCTTTATGCGACGGAAGAAACGGTGCTTGATGAGAAGCTGAGCCTGGACCGGTTGATCGCGCCGGCCGTGATGAGCAAGGGCGAAGTGGTGGTGCAGTGGTACAACATCCTGTGGGCGAATATCGTGCCTTTCTTACTGGTGGCACTGCTGACGTTCTCTATCGTGAATATGCTGTTCCTGCATACGGGAGATGGCGCGGAATTCCGCGTGAATGAACTGATCCTCACGTTCGGCCCCTGGGTTTGCTGGGCGCTGGCGCTGACGGCCGCGAATATTGACATCTTCGAGATCAAGAAAACGCGGGCGTTCCGGAGATACCAGCGGGATATTGAGTCGAAGAACGCGCAGAAACTGCTCCTCGGCCAGTACCGCCAGGCGGTGCAGATCCTGGGCGAGGAAAAAGACGATCCCAGCATCGATTGTTATGTCATCGCCTGCGAGAAACAGCTTGAGCTGTCGCCGGTGATCAAAGAAATGTTGCCTGCGGGTGTTCCCGTGATTTGGGGGAATACCCTGCACGACCGGTTCAAAGGGAGCGGATGGGCTTTTACCCGGGTCCTGAAGTCGTGGGATGAGGATATTACCGTGGATGATTACATCGGGACCCTGATCAAGATGGGCGGCCAGAAGATCGCTTATTCCGCTTCCAGCCCCTGCCTGAAAAAGAAGATGGGGCGCGCGTTGATCGGATTGTATCTCATCAGCGGCGAGGATTACGACCTCCAGAACGCCGTTTCCGTGCCGTGGGTCTATCGCGACAGGCAGACGCTGAACCTGGTGCCGGTGGATCTTAAGCCGATGGAATTCGGTATGAATACCATTTCTCTGGCGGGAAATGAGCTTAAAAAAGGCGGGGCGTACGGCGTGATCGTGCACGGGAAGCGCACGTTCTTCGGCCACATGAGGCGGATCGGGGTCAAGACGCTGGTGAGCGTGTGGGGGACCCTGCGGGACAAACGGTCCAGCGTCATCATCGGCAACCAGCCGAAACTCCGGAAAGGCGCGGCCGTTCTTCAGGCCGACAAGATGGCCGCGGATAAACATGTCCGGAAGGATACGATCGACCGTATCTTCGACTGGCGGGAACTGTACGAGATCAAGAACTACATAGATTCGGTCTATAACTGGTATTTCCAGTGGGATAAGAAGGAGCTGAACCAGGTCACCTATTTCGCCGATATCATGTTCATTACCTACACGGATAAAGACGAAGGATCGTTGACCGAAGTGCGCGATTTCATGAAGTTCATCAAAAAGTTGAATGTCTGGTTCAAGGGCGCGGGGCAGGGCACCGGCGAACAGATCCAGTTCTCCTGGGTCAGGGATATCCTGTCGGTTTTGGCGATCCTGGGGAATGAGGACGGCCCGGAGAACGTCAAGGCGTATTTCCAGGGACGCAGTGAACGGAACGTCGACCATCCGGATTATCAGAAATATAAGGAAATATGGGGGAACCTGGCGAAAGAATATATCAAGTATTTCTCGGGACAGGAACGGAAGCCGTTATTCTATTCGGAGGCCTCGCGCAAGCCCGTGAACACCCTCAGTTGCAACCTTTCATCGGTCCGGGAAGGCCTCGCGGATGCCGCGGACTATGTGAAAGATACCGAAGCTCTCACTGAGATGGGCCGGTTACGCGCGGAATACCTGCAACTGGAAGGGTTGAGGAATACGATGCCCGGGTTTGTTGATCTCGCCCGGCAGGCGAAGAAAGACGGTGGGCGCGTCCCGGAGGATCTGCGGCAGGAGCTTAAGTCTTTGTCTTGGGACAGGCCCGGTTTCCTGCCCGATGCCGGCGGAAGCCTCACTGTCGAAACAGCTATGATGGACAGTTCCCGCGCGGTCATTGTGCGCCAGGGAGGCGGGTATCTCGTTGGCGCGGCGCTCGCCGGGGATATCCTGTATTCGATCCAGGTGAGGCCGGCGTGGCGCGAGAGAGGGGTGGGCACGCTGTTGCTGGGGAAGACATTAAAATCAGCCAAGGATGCCGGACTTGATGCGCTGGTTCTGCGCGCCATGCCCAGCAAGTTGGGATTTTACGAGAAGTTCAACACGCGCGCCGCGCGGGCGTGCAATTTGCCCGTTTCGCGGAGCGTGGCTGAGGATAACAAGATCATTACCGTCTTCCTGTACCATCTTGACGCGGTTTCTTCCGTTGAGCTGGACGGTATGTGCGCCTGTGACGGCGGCGCGAGGAAGGTGCGGTTCGACCTGGAGCGTATTGAAGAAGCATTGCGGGAGTCGCGCCCGCAGGAAAGTTATTCCGCGCTTTTATCCCGCCAGGAGAATGACACATTGTTCGAAATGAAACTGGAAGGGTTGCTTGCGGCATACCGGTACGCGGACGTGCTGATCGCCGGAGGCGAGGATATCCGGGCGCAAGACCTCCTGGAACTGAACAACCTTTGCCTGTGCGGGGAGAGCGCGTGGGTCCGGAGGCGGTACGCCCGGCATGTCGCCGCCACAAAGAGGGAATTCACCGCTGTCATCGGTCCTGTCTGGTCCTGGTACAGGGATCACCCGGGCATGCCGGCGGCCGAGCGCGCCGCGGGGCTGGGCGCCCGGGTCATCAGTAATCCCAAACTTTTCCTGAACGACGGTAACCGGAGGACCAGCAATATAGCGGTCAATCTGGTCCGCGCGCGGGCAGGGCTGGCGCCGTTCATCCTCGAGCCCGCCACTCGCGATGAGTATACCCGGATAACCAACGGTATTGCCTCGCTTTGGCGGGAGACATTGTCCGGGCGGGTTCTACTGGGGCTGTATGCCCGCCGGTTATCCGTTTTTATGGAGAAGAACGCGCGCGAGACATATCTTGTTGCCGACGGCGGGATGGCGCGCCGCGTGCTGGACGCGATCGGGATCGATTGCGAGCTCGCCGGCGGGAACAGGGAGTTTTTCTCTTCCCCTAATACATCCTCCTCTTTGACGGCTACGCTGAGCGTGGGCCTGCTTGCCGGCTTCGCCGCGATACTGATCGATCTCGCCGTTTCCCTTATTACCGCGTATTACGGCCTGCCGGGACAGGTTACCGGTGAATTGAGCAGTCCGGGCACATTCATCTCCTTCGCGTTCGGCGCGGTGGTCATCGCGCCTTTTATCGAAGAGGTGGTGGCGCGTTTTCTCATGTTCGGCGGGCTGGGCTACGCGCTTTCCCGGATAAAAGGCGTCCCGGCCGTTGCGGCGTTCGGCTTCGCCGCGGTGCTTTCGAGCGTTATCTGGGCCGGCATGCATTTTGTTGCCGGTTCGTTTTCCGCTTTTAATCTGCCGGTCATGGGTGGCCTTATGGCGATGGGGCTGATTTTCTCATGGGCATATTACAAGACCAACAATATCTTTGTTCCGATTACGGCGCATTACGCGGTCAACGCTACCGGGGTCGTCCTCCTGGCGGCGGGCAGGGTCATCGAGCTTTCATTCGTGATGAGTGTCGTGTTGACAGTCATTTTCCCGGTCAGCGCATTGCTGGCGGTCTACGTGTACCGCGATCATGGCTTCAGCGGATTTGTACGGCGTCTCCGCGAAGGAAGCCGGGGATTCCATTCCCGGTCCGAGTTGAAATGGTGGGAGGTTGAACGTGAGAATTGGGATCGTGACGATGTGACGCCCAACGACGTGCCCGCGCTGATCGACGATTGGTTCACGGCGATGCGTAACGCGGGGTTTGCTCCGGAAGTCGTCTTATTTATCGCGACTGAGGCATCGCCGCTTGATGACGCGTTCGCGTTGTTCCGGGAGGCGTGGGATTTTCCCGCCCCGGAAATGATCACCGCGGAAGTCCATAATGACGATAGTATTGAGGCGGCGAAAGAGTCCATCCGGGATGAAATGGGCAGGAGGAGATTATCGTTTGCGGGTAAATCCGTGTTGATAGTCGATGGAACCTGCTGTAGCGGCGCGACGCTGGCCCTGGCGCGGGAAGCCGTGGCCGGGCTTGGCGCCGACAGCGACTTTATCCGGAGCGGTGTGCTTGTTTCGATACGCGCATTGCCGGAGGGAGAACGAGCCGATCTTCCTTTCCGGGCCGCCCCGGCGAGCGTCTGCTGGCACGGCCGTGTCAGTTCCCCCAAAGCCCAGGCGCGGTACCGGATCATGTTGTCGGAGCTTTCCCGGGCGTATATCGAGGCGCACGCGCGCGTGGACGGGGGATTCAAGAGCATTATGTTACAGTATACGGCTGACTTTTCCGGCAGGACGGCCTGCGTTGACGGAAATTGCTGTTTTATGCGTTCTCCCGGGGGACTGCCGGGCATACATGAGCTTTTGTGCGGACAGGCGAATATCCGCGGCCCTACCCGTGAAGCCGATATCCTCCTCGCTTTTTATCCTTCCCCGGCATTACGTAAAGACCTTCCGCTTGAAAAATATCTTATCCGCTGGCCCTGCGCGGCCCTCCAATCCGTCCTGGGGTATGAGCCCGGGAGCGGTTTTGTTTTCCGGGCGCGGTGCGCTATGTACGAGCGCCGTCCGTCAGATTGCGCGCGGTATCACGCTGTGTGGGATCCGGAGCAGAAATGTTTATGCGAACAGCACGCCTGCCGTGAGATAGCGCTGTATTATCTTCTTAACAAAACGAGCGTTTCCCGTGACCGGCTGGTTTGTTACGCCGGGGCGCGCGGGCCCGCGGGCATCGTGTTCACTCCGCAGGCGTACGCGAAGCTTATCAACGATGAGTTCAAGACCGCTGAGCTTTCTCTTCCGGAGGCCGGCATTGAGGGCAAATTCTTCGTGTTTTCCCCGAAGAACGGGCGGGAGGCGGGCATTTATTCCGGTACGGCGGATCAGCGCCGGCGCGGGGCCGGTACAGCGCGCGACGGAGGAAAGTCCGTTCCGGAAAAGTTGAACGCCGTGGCCGGCCGCGAACTCGTTCTTTTCCTCTCCCCGGAGCGCCAGAAAGCGCTGGGTATTGAAGAGATCCACGCGAATCTTGTGCGGGACGTATCCGATCATACATCCATCCTTATTCTCGGCCCGGTCGGGGCCGGTAAATCGGTCATTACCGAGGATATTATTTCCGCGGACCGGGTAGACAGGGGCCGGTATCTGCTGGCCGCGGAAGATCTGGTCTGGGTCGCGGTAAACGGCACCCATGTGTACGCGTACGGGCAATTACTTTCGCAATTCATGCCGGTTATGGGTTTTAACTTTGTGGTCCGGGATCAGCGCGGCGAGAAACAGTTCAAAAACCTGCCTGCCGTATCCGAATCGCGGTTCGAGGAAGTCAAACAGGTCATCTATGTCATGGCGACCGGCACGCGGTTCCTCAGGATCATGAAGGTCGGTGAGCACGACCGGCGGATCGCTACCCGCATCAAGGCCGACCTGCGCGCGGATAACGACCTTTTGCATAATCGTCCGTTATCCGAACAGGCGCTCGCGGCGATATTTTCGCGGGAGATCATTTTTGTGGAGCGCCCGCGCGGCATGATGGAGGGGAGATACACGTATGCCGACGGTACGCTGTCGTTCATACCGGGAAGCCGCGACGGCGGCAGGCAGGAAGATCCCGGATATAAGAGCTGTATGTTGCCGGCGCATACGGCGGCCCGGAATGCGGAAAGGTCCGAGCTTTACCGGACGTACTGCAACGGGTACCTGGGAATCACCCGGGAGGCGTTTGAGATTTTGTCAAAGTCGCGCGCGAGCTATCGGGTACGTACCGATTGCGGAGGGCCGGCGATCGCGGAGGGCGGCAGGAGGCATGATGACGATGAGCAATGTACCGTCGGCACGAGTGTGGTCTATGTGAGCAATACTCAGCTTACGTTCGGGGTGATGCATGGGTACCGGATAGTGCTGTATCGCGCGGCCGATAATGGCGAGGTGGACGCGAAGACCGAGGTGATCGATTTCAGCCGGGAACAGGGTGACGGCGGAATATCGGCGGATAGCCGGGCGCGGGCGGCGGTGGCGGCGTGGATGGCGGAACAGTCCATCGGGGATATCGGCGCTTTGGTTGAGGCGGTCCGCGGTTTTACGGGTGTCCGCGCCGCGTCATATTACACTGCGGGCACGATAGAAGAAATCATTTCTTCCGGTTCCGCGGATAGCCTGGGAAGGAGCCTGGTTTTCGCGTTCGGCGCGGCGGAGTTAGGGGCCCGCGCGCGCGTGCTTGTCGCGGATTTCTCTGATGGGGAGCATTCCCGGACACATGTGCTTGTCCTTCTCGCGGAGGGAAACGAAGAAGTTCCGGTGGAATTGACGGCACGGGCGGCCTATCCGGGGTTCCGTGCGTATCCACGGCGGATGTATGAACAGACTATGGGCATGGCGTTGAAGAAAGAGGGTGTTATTCCCGGCGATCGCGGCTTGCTTTCCGGAGTGAACCGTTTCCTGGCCGGAGAGGGCGACGCGGTCCCCTGTTGTGTGCTTAACGCGGAGTCGTGCCTGTGGAGCGCTACATGCAAAGAGAAAAGCGAGACCGGCCCGGCGTGCCGCGCGGTCCGGGAGCACGCCATTACCCGGGGCATGACCCGGCACGAGTATTATGAGATCTTTCCGGAGAGAGTCCCCGAGTTTGTGGACTCCTGGTTTAAAGATATGACGAAGCAGGAATTCATCCCGCAGGTAGCGGTGTTCCTGGCGCGAGAGGCGGTCGCGCTCGGCCCGGTATATCTGCGGTTTTGCGAGAAATGGGGAGTTCCTGCCCCCGCGGTCATCTATCCCGAGATCCATTGTTATCAGGACAGCCGGGAGATCAGCGCGATCATTGTCAGGGAGCTTACCGCGCAGGGCATCGATATTAAAGGAAAGCGCGTGGTGATCGTTGACGGGACCTGCGCGACCGGATTGACTATGCGCGCGGCGCGGCGCGCGGTCATCAGCCTGGGGGTGGATGTATCGAAGGTCAGGACATGCGTGCTCATCTCCAACGTGAAAATGATGACGTATCAGCCTGACTTTGCCGGATTGAGGGTGTGGGCGGATATCCTGACGACTTCCTGGTATCAGCAGTATTCGGACGGATCGATGCAGATCCTCCGTGACGAGTTGAAACGGGCGACCGATGAATTCCTCGCGCGCGGATTTACGGCGGCCGACGGCGGCAGTAAATCACGGTTCGTCCGCATTTCCCGGGTCTCTCCGTATCTTCGGGAGGCGGCGCTGATCCTGTTCCGGATGAAGAAACGCGGAGAGGTAAGAACGTATTACCTGATGGGGAGTTTCGCGCGGGGGCGCCTGCCCGATCCGTTGCATGATATCGATTTCGCGGTGGAATTTTCCTCTGACGGCGCGTTCAGCGGTTTGCTGGATACGCGGGCCAGGGAATTGCTTGAGGCCGAGTTCGCGCTCATCAGCGCGCAGTGCGGCGTGCCCCTGCATCTGAATTTTCTTCCTTCGGGGACGGTGTATAAGGCCGGTGTCGGCGGAAGTATCTCGGCGACCGGCATGTCCAGGATACCTGAGATAGCGGCCAATGATCCGGCGCATGAGTATACGTTGATAGATCTGGCCGGTATTGACCCGCTGAAAGCCGACGACGATTATTTTGTCAGACTGTATGAGAGTATTCGCCGTTCCCGCAGGCGTGACGGCGGTAGCCGGGAGAATGACGTTTGTCTGTCGCGTTTCAAAGACGCGATCGACGCCAGGATAGCGCGCAAGGCGGGCGACGGTTTCTATGAGGAATTCCCGCGCTGTTTCTTCACCCTGTGCATGCCGAAAGTGGCGGAAGTGACCGGCGGCGTCCCGGGGCGCAGGGAACGAGTTATCGAGCGCGCCACCGGCATGGTTGAGGACGATATCGATTGGCTGTGTATCCGTGAATTCCTTCTTTCCGGCGTGCCGGCGGCGGTTGCCTGTTGCCGGACCGGCGAGTTCGACGATTATCTCTGCGGGTTGGAACGGGTAGCGCGGCGCCTGGCCGTGTATGAAATAACCCTTCGCAGGACCCTCGTGCTTTTTTACCGCCTGGGCGGCCGGGAACTGGTTACTTCGCCCGAAGATTTCGAGACGTTGCTGGTGGTCGCGGATTGTTCCATCAAACTGCCGCTTATGGCCGCAGTATGGCAACGCAGTATGTTGAGCGCGTATCTGCGCGACAGCCTGAGTCAGGTGGGCAGGTATGGGAAAGACGGGGGGCGCGTGAACCCGTATATCTCGCGGGAATTCGTGACACGGGGGCTGATGATCGCCGACCTGCCGTTTGTCCGGTTCTCCCATTTTGCCGGAGGGATCCGCTCCTGCCTTCAGAGGATCAGCCGCGATCCGGAGATGAGCCGCCGGATACTGGTGATCGGCGTGGGGACGGGAGTCATTGTAAAGGATATCCGCGACGAATTCCCCGCGCTGACGCCGGTTTTCATCAATAAAGAAAAGATAATCCTGCCTCCGCAGGAGTTAGCCGATTGCCTGCATTACCGGAACAGCGCGGATAGCGCGCGCGAGGCGGCGGAGTTCCGGGAGTATTTCTTTAACAACATCCGTTATCAGGACGTGGAGAAGGGGCTCTCGTATCCTAAAGGAAGTTTCTCCTGCGTTATCGTCCCCAACAGCGTGGAAGAGTATATCGAGAATAAAGCGCTCCTGTTCAGCGAGGCCCGGCGCGTACTGCAAACAGGCGGCGAGGCGTTTTTCAGTACGATAACGGGATTCCATGTCGAGGGGTATCGTGTCCATGAATTCTTTGGCGGCCTGGGGCCCGAATATCGCTATCACACGCATCAGGCCTTCGGCAATACCGGCGCTTTGAAAATCATCAAGAACGATCCGGCGAAGCCGTTTCCGCCGCTTGTCCTGGCGCGTCCGGCGATAAAACGGAAAGCGATCATCGGATTCGATAATTCCCCGGATATCTATACTTGCTATTACCGGCTGGTTGCCGGGGAACCGGCGGTGCGGGAGTTCGGCCTGGGAGGTCCGGGAAAGACTATCCCGTGCCGGGATGCCGGCGGCGACTGGCGGAACGGCCTCCCGAAAGAGGAAGGCGCGCGGAGGACCTTTACATTATCGGATGACGGCGGGAGATCTGTCTTTTCCCGGAGCCTCGCCGGTGTTGTTGCGGCGTTTTCCCTGACATCGCTGATCACAACCGTGTCAGCGTGCCCTTGCGCGTCCGGAGGGGCTACTGCCGCCGCCATCGAACCCATGACAGTACTGCTTCTCATCGGCGGTTCCGTGGTGATCAGCTTTGGTTTCCTGATCATCGCGGCTTTCCTTGACGATATCGTGGCCGGTTTCCGGCGGGCGGCGGGCTTTCTGTCGAAAGCGGTGATGTTTATGCTGGGGGGATTGTTTGTCGCCGCCGGCCTGTTGGTTTCCTGCCCCGTGTTGCTTACCATTGGGGTGGCGTTCCTTTCCGGAAAAGGGGCCGCGTTGCTCAAAGAGCATTTTACCAGGGCAAAAGACGATCCCCTGGCGCGCCGCAAGCTGTTCAAGAAACTGGCGTGGTGGTCGGCGGGGATGGTATCGGTTTATCTGGAGGCATCGTTCATCGTCTCGGGCGCCATTATGCCGTTTATCATGCTGAACGCGGCATTCGTGGCGGCGATCATCGCCGCCCGGTATTGGGAGGAGCGCGTCGCGCTTCCCGTCAGGCTGGCCTACCCGTTGATCTATTTCTTCATCGGCAAGTCGCTCGCGTATATCCTTATGTCGCCGTTCGCCTGGGGCGGGAATCTTAAATTCGGCATGGCCATCTTTCTTTTGTTCGTGCTCAAGGGAACGTTGAAATACGCGCATAACGCGTACCAGAACGGCGTAAAGCAGGCGATCCTGGAAGACATCACCCGGTTGATCCCGGACAACCGTATCGGAAGATTGGTTAAGGCAAAAGTGGAGTCCGTCGAGCAGAAACTTGCCGCGGCGCGCGCGCGTAAAGAGCGGGAGCGTGACGGCGGGGAGATGCGCGAGCGCCTGCGCTATTGGTTCTTCAACAAGGTTTCCTGGCCGGTCAAGAAACGCACGATCTATCCGGTCAGGGATATGATCCTGGCGAAGACAGGGGATGAGTTCTGGGAGCGGTTGATGGACGACCCCCGGACGGCAAGACTGCCGTTCGCCCCGTATGTTGTTTGTTTCTTCCTCGCCGAGATAATTTTCAGGGAGCAGCACAGGTCGTATGATAAAGGGCTGACCCTTTCCTGCGGTTTTGTGACCAAAGCGCTTGATCTCGCGGAGGAGCGTCTTTCGCCGCGGAACGCGTTTCATGTCTGGTTCCACGCGGGGCCGTTACTCAGGCGGGGGGAGTATACTACCGGGGCATACATCGCGGCGCTCAAAATAGTGAAAAATCCCGCGACCCGCTGGCAGATCGTCCTCGGGCTGGCAGAGCGGCTGGATACGTATATGGAGGAGATCGATACTGTCCTTTCGGCGGCAAAAGACCCGGAGATGCGCTACCGGGAGGAGGCGGCGCTTGCGGCGATGAATGTGTATCTGGGAAGGATGCTGCTCAGGTGGAGCGGCCACAAAGCGCTCGAATTCAATGAAGGCTATTTTCACCGTTACGCCGATCTCCTGAAGTTTGTCCGCAATATCCCGGAGTCCCGGGCCGCGGAACTTTATTTCGGGGATGATATCTCCGGGTTGTACGCGTACGCGAAGGAATTCATACCCGCCCATCCCCTGGGCATCCAGCCTAAGGAGCAGATCTGGATCGTCCACCATTTCCGCGCGGCTTGTTATCTCCTGATGGCGGGGGCGATGCTGTTCAAGGAAAAATATGAAGCGGAGGGGATGTCCGCGCGGGAATTTGAGAACCGCCTCCTGCCCCGGTATGTCCATCTTGCCCTCAACGCGTGGATGGCCGGGGAAGAGAACGGTATCTCGTGGGAGGAGATCCAGGACGAACTGGTGAAGGTGTTCGCGAAGACGCCGCTTCCGGAAGGCAAAAGAGACGGCGGGAAGTATTCGGCCGATAAGAGGCTGCCGGTTTACGGCGACGCGTATTTCTGGCCGGGCAAGATGCCGATTACCGTCAAAGACCTGTTGAACCTGGGGGTATTGAAAGATACATACCAGGCGGCGTCATGGGATTTTGAGAATATCATGAAGGGTTTTGTCAACCACGCTTCTCCTGAAGCGGTAACCATCCTGCAGAGACGGTTAAAGCGGCCGTTGCGTACCCATAAAGAGATACTCTATACCCAATCGGTCGTCAACGCTCTTCTGGATAGCGGTTTGTCTGCGGAGAAGCTGGAAAGAATGACGAGGTATATCACAAAGTTTTCGCAGTTGCGGCGCGAGTATCGTAAAGATCTGCGCGGGTTGAGAGGCCTGCATTATGGTATCAAATGGTTCGGCAAGCGGCGCAAATATCATCATAGGGGAGTGTATCCCGCGAATACCCGCGCTTTGATGCGTCTCGGCGGCGCGATACTGTTGCTGGAAGAGATATACGTATCTTTGCCGGAGTCTTCTCATCCGGTGCTTAATGAGTGGCGCGAACGGATGGGGTCGATGCTGGATCAGCCGGAGATAAAGTTGTTCCGGGAGAGGCAGGACTTCATCAATATGAGCCTGATCGGCGATCCGGACCTCCTGCTCAAGAGGGAAAAAATCCTGAAAGCGGGAGAGACCGATCCCTTCCTGCAGGCGGCCATTGAAGAGAAGATCAGCGATTTTGACGCGGGGAGGGCGGACGTCAGGGCGATACGGGATGCGGCATGTAAAGAGTTCCCTTTCCTGTCCGAGCGGTTCACGGACCTGTGGAAGCGCGTACCCGCGCCGAATAATCGCGGCACGGTCGCTCATTTCGCTTACAAGTACGGTTTCTTGCGCAGTTTCCCGCATACCCTTATGCAGAATCCTCTGGCGGAACTCAATTTCTATTGTTGCGTCGCTCTCGTCCTGCTTACGGAGGATTGCAAGTTCCCCGTGCTGGCGGATAAGCCCGGCAGGGTTACGCTGGTGAATTACCGCAACCCGTTGCTCATGTCGCGCGAAACCGAAGAGGAAATCCTGCGTAAGAAGATGGGCGCGCTTGATGAAAATGCCGGTTTGGATGACTTTTTCGCGCTCCTTCGTTCCGGGCTCAAGGAAAAATCAGCGGAGATCCGTCCAGTGACCATTAAGATGGGCGGCAACGATAGCGCCCTGCTTTTGACCGGGCCGAATATGGGAGGCAAGACTACCACGGCGCGCGGTATCGGCATGGCGGTGTTGTTGAATCAGATCGGTTTCCCGCTTCCCGCGGAATTCGCGGAGTTATCTGTTTTTAAGAATATCTATACGGTTTTCGCTTCCCGGCAGGAACCCCTCCATGAAGGGAGCGGGTATTTCGGCGGGCTGGTCAAGAGCATCACTGAAATAACCGGGAAGGCCGGTCCCGGCGACCTGGTCATTCTGGATGAGGCGCCGACCGGCACGGATTACAGCGATCTTGTCGCCGTCACCGTAGTGCTGCTCGAAGACCTGATAAATACCGGAGCTACCGTTGTTGTCACCGGCCACCTGAAAAAGGCGTTCGAACTGGTCGCCGGGAAAACCGGGTTGACTCCCTGGCAGCACACTGTGTCTCAGGTGGATGGGAAGGCGACGCCGGATTTCGGACTTATCCCGGGGATCGCCGGCAGTAGTTATGCGATCGAGTTGCTGGATCGGGCGGGGATGCCGGAGGGGATCAGCCGGCTCAGCCGTATTTATTACGATATCATCACTACCGGCAGATCGTGCGAATTACCTTCGGTTGATCCGCGGATGGTCAATCCGGTGAAGGCCGAGGAAGACGACGGCAAGGATGTGACCCCGGATCACCGCATGCTTATTGATACGCTGACCATTCTTTATCATGAGCGGTTTTTCTCCGATAAGGGGGAAGAACGCTATATGAAAAGATTCGAGGGGTTGTTTAGTCCTGAGGCTCTGGATGTGTCCGCGGCGGAACGTAAAGCGCGGATGATCGGGGCCCTGGCGGGGTTGGGCGATGCCAGGCTTAAACTGCTCGCGGAAAAGATCTCCCGGTTTAGCGGAGTTCTGACAGGTTTCGTTTTTGCCAAACTCGCGGAACTGATGACGGGTAATTTTTCCGAAGAGAGCGCCCTGCGGGGGGCGCGGGAGATCCGGTCGTCCCTGGAGGCCATCATTGCCGAATTACCCGGTGATACGGCCGGCATGGAATTGCGTGAACCGCTGGACAATGCGTTGGCATTATTGCCGGGGATCGAGGAGTTGTTACGGGACGAAGCGATTCTCGGAAAGAAGAAAAGCGATAAATGGAACGATTTCCTTGGGAGGCTTGAAGCCGCGGCGGCGCCGTTCGAAGATAATCTAGGGATCGCCCGGTCGGTGATCCGCTGGGAATTGCGTTCGCCGCATGTCGTTTCCGCCAAGAGCATATTCACGCTGAAGGATAGCAAGCCATTTTTCCCCGCGGGCCTGCCGTCATTTTTCAAAAGGTTCGGCACTCCTTTCGTATCCAAGGATCCGGTGGAGCAGTCGTTTTCCCTTAATCCTGCCAGGCCGTTGGCGGTGATCACCGGCCCCAACTCCAGCGGTAAAACAGCGATGCTTTTTAACTGCTGGCTGAACGGTTTATTCGCGTTAAAGGGGTACTATGTATCCGGGGAGCTGGATATCAGCGCGTTCGACCGGGTATTTTCGTTTTTCGGAGGTTACGACAACGTCACCAAGGGAGAGAGTTATTTCTTTAATGTCATCAAACGGTACAGCAGGATCATAAACCAGGTCACTCCGGACAGCCTGGTGATCCTGGATGAGATGCACGGCACCGATAATTTCGAGCTGGCGGCGATACAGTGCGCGGTGTTGCAGTATCTCGCTTCCCTGCGCTGTGCGGTTATATTCAATACCCATATCAGGGATGGCCTTGAGACCATGGCGCAGAACGTTCCTGTAGATTTCTGGAAAACGGATGTTGTTTTTGATGCCGTGGAATCCCGCGTTGTGCCGCAGTTCACGGTGTCGCCTGATCCGGGCATGCGCGCGCAGAGTTACGGCCTGGCTATCGCTGGACGCTGGATGTCCGAAGAACAGGGGAAGAGGGCAAAAGAGGTGTTTGCGCAGATGAACGCGTCTCGGGAGGCAGGCGGCCGTGACGGCGGCAGTACATTCGCCGATTTCTTCGAGCTGGAGGATATGACCGTGAGCGTGAGAGAGTGGGGAGACCTTTCCCTGCTTCCTGAAGAGAAAGACTCCTCGCTTCTTCCCACCGCGTGTTTCTTCCCGTACCTCAAGATACTCCGGATAATGGATTTTGACCTGATGTACGATTGCGTAGCCTGGTCATTGCGGTTTACTGATGAGAAAATGTCCCGGTACTGGAAGCGCATCGACAGGCTTTACGCGAGCTACGGATACAGGCGGGTTGACACGGAGAGGGAAGCGGAGATCGCGGTGTATCGCCGTAAAGGAAAGAGGACGCACGCGGCGCTCCGGTTCTCCGAGCACTGGTGGGAGAGCAAACTCGGCACTTCGTTCCGGATCCTGCATACGCTGGATGAACTGGAGGGCGGGATTTACGGAAAGGTGTGGAGATTTTACGGCAAGGATGGCGGAAAAGCGAAAGGGGCAATCGCGATCTGGCCGGTCCGGGAAACCCGCGGATGTATCCGCGCTGTCCTGGAACCCCTGAAGCGGGGCGCGTACGATACCGTTATTCTGATGAATGCCGCCGATGCGTATAACGTGTTCCAGTCGGTTTACGACTTGGGAGACACGGGAAGGCTCGATCCGGAAACGTCATATTTCATTCCCGCGGCGAACTGGGTTTCGACCGACTTGCCTTATTTTTCCGGATTGTCCATCGATGAGAGGATACACAACAGCGGGAAGACGGACGGGCAATTGGTCCCGTTGATAATCAGGAAGGCCCGCGGGAACGTGATCGCCGAGGAACGGGCTGGGTTCGGCAGGGATTCCTGGAATGGGATCTATCCGGATGTGTTCCGGAAAGAGAATGGCATCCTCGGCATCTGGCTCGCCTCTTCCGAGCGTCGGGAATCCGTCCGTCAGTTACCCGTCATTACTTTTGAGGACGCGCGCGACCTGGCGATGACATTCTCTTATAAGCTGATCGGTACGGATTTCCGCGGTGTACTGGACCGGGAAATCGGGAAGACGTTGCGGCTACGCGCGATCTCGGCGGAGGCCGGCATGAAGTTCGGCGCCCGGTTCGACTTCCACGATTTTCCTCAGGTGTTCAATAATGGCGGCCGGCGCGAAGCGCTGGCAGTCGCGGAGTATCTGCGTGGCCGGGGGCTGGAGACCAGAGCCGACGGCGCCGCGATGTACGCCGCTGACGGCGGGGCAGAGGAAGGTATTCTGCGTAAAGGGATCATTTTGAATGAGGGGAATACGGCGGTTTTGCGTCCTCTTACCGCGACCGAGGAATACAACTTTGACCGTTTCGCCGAGTATCTCAAGGCCACCTGGGATATGCCGGATCCGCGTGTGTATGATAAAAATAATAATGCCGTATTTTATAACTACATAGACGGGTTGTTGTTCGCGGGAAAAGAGATGTACGACCCGGAAAAGGAGAACCTCGGCAGGGATACGTTCAAGACGATCGTTCTGGGCGATACGGCAGTGAGTATCTTCGGAGATTTTATGTTGGCCGGATTGCTTAATCAATGGGCGGAAGGGCGTGATCAGGGCAAGAAAGCCCGCGCGGACGATTTCCGGCGGGATATTTCCCGTTATTTCGGCCTGACCTGTTATCCGGCCATGCACGCGGACATTCCGGGAGGCTCCCGTCTTACCGGCACGATATCGTGTACCGTTCCTGAGATCATCGGGCGCGCGAGAAGTTTTCTCGCCGGCGAGTTCGAATACCCATTGATCGGGTCCCCGCGTTACAGCGGTATCCCCGCGAGAAAATACCGTGATTTTGAACTTCCGGAGGATCCCGGAGACCGGATATGGCGTATCCGGTCATGGAATACATTGCCGCGTCACTGGCTTAAAGGACTGGTCCCCGAATTCCTGCGCTTGGCGATCGTGAAAAACGGAGTGGAGAAGGTGCTTTACGCGAAACAGGACGCGTCCCCGGGCGAGGAAGTGCGTGAATCGTCGTTGTCATCGTCCGGCGATTACCTGGTGATCATCAAGAATACCGGCATACAGCTTCTGGAATTGAAACGGTTTACGGCAGTCATGGAAATGCCGCGCAATCTGGTCCCGGCGGGAGCCCTGTTGTTATCTGACGGGCAGGAAGATGGCATCCGGCAATTCTACAAAAACGGGGAGGTCTTTACCTATTCGGCGGACGGCGGCGAGGTGTCGTTATGTTCCCGCAGGAAATGCTGGAACGCGGGATTTAACAGCCGGGTCATGCCGCGGAAGAAGTGTGCCGACGGGTTATGCTGTTTCCTGGAACCGGACCTCTCGGGGGAATACGGCGCGTACTATAACCTGGTCAAAGAGTTGGCGCCGCGGTTCGGCGATGAGGTGGTGCGGACCGAAGCGGCGATCAGGTTCGCGGTATACGAGAAGGTCAACGGCGACCCGGTATTTTATTATAAGAAAGCCTTTCCGTGCAAGGCCCTCCAGGTGTTCTTCGAGTATTACGATGACAGCGGATTGACCGTAGCCACCCGGTGTTCGGCCTATGATGAGCGCCCGCGCGTCTGCCGGGTCTTTCCTGAGGGATGGGATGATGGCCGCGGCAGTTTCTCCGCCCGGCGCTGTGGCTATGAGAATTCCTTGCGCAACGGTGATGTGTTCTCGTACGCCGTCAGCATCCGGTATATACAGGGTGCCCCGCAGACTTTTGCCGGTTTATCTGATCTCGAAGAACAGGGGGGCGGCGTGTTCTTTACGCAGGAAGCCCTGGCGATGCTGAGGGAGCGCGTCCGGTCATCACGGGGTGAGACGCTTCCGGGAAGCGAAGAGAGATATTTCATCATCCACCTGCGCGGAGACAGTGGGGTGAGTTATTACCGTGACGGCGGCGTCTCGGCCAGCCGGGAACTCAAAGAGCTGGCGGCCAGCGAGTTCACCAAGAGCCTGTTGGATACGCGCATCGACCGATGCAAACAGCTGGTCAATGAATGGCGCGCTATTCTCGAGAAGGGCGCGTTGACGTACGCCGATGTGACGCGGATGCAGGTTGTTTCCACCGAGATCATTTCTCAGGCGCCGTTAGAAGAGGATGTCTATTCGGTCCATCCCCGGCGCCTGGTGTGGCTGTATCAGCAGGTCACGATCCTTGCCGAGGAATCGTTTGTCAGGGCGCGGGATCTTGCCCGCATCGATGACGCGCATAAAAAGAAACTGCTCCTTAAGTCCGCCAAATTCCCGTATGTCGCGGGGTACGCGTGTTATTATCAGCATCTGATCAGGTTGCTCGCGTCGTTGAGTTTCCTGGGCCTCCGGCTTCCGCGCCTGCCTTCCGAGCGGGAAACCGGCCTGCGGCGCGCGCTGTTTGCCGCCGTCAACTGTTTCTCTTACGCGGCTAACCCGTTTTTCCGCGGCGTCTGGTGGTTCTCGTTCCACACCTGGAGGCTGATCCCGGGCCGGGAAAAGGCGAAACAACGGGTTTTGAAGCTGGGGAATATGATCGTTCCCGGGCTCTACGCGGAGCAGGGCGGGTTCCTGATGAATTGCCGCGACCTTACGCCTCCGGCGCGGGAAGCCATTCCGGGATCGGAATCCGATGAGTCATCGGTTGTCGTAGGGGTCGACCAGCAGTTCGCGTTCAAGATGATCCCATTGGTCTACATCCTCCCCACGGTTACTATCGCTCAGGAATTGCTTTCGCTGGCATGGTTTTACGTTTCCGGCCAGCCGGTAGTCTTGAGCCCGCTCGGCCTGACGAAGATCCTTTCCAGCTTCGCCGTCGCTTCTTCTTTCCAGTTTGTCGCGCTCTGGTTCCATGACAGTTTCTTCGCGCGCCACGCGCCGAAAATAAAAAGGCTGGTGGAGGGGTTGAAACAGGAGGGGCTGGAGGATTATAACCGCCGGTTGTTCAAGGCGGAGGTCGCGAATCTGTGGAGCGCGTGGATCCGGGAACTGCGCGGGAAAGAGGCGAGCGTCGATATCATTGTGATCATTGCCGCCGGTGAACTGCGTTTGCGGGAGGCGGAAAAACGGATCATCAGGCGGATGAATGTGCCGGTGCTGATCAAGAGCGTTCCTTCCGAGGGAAGCGGCATGGCCTATCTTTCGACGGTCAACCGGTGGAATGAAGGGGAGACCGTGGGGGATTTCATCCGTTCCCTGGTGTCCGATGGCTCCCGCTTCGTGGACGGTACGCGCACAAGTGTCAGGATCCGCGGGGATTCGACGCCGGTTTCCCGGGCCCGCGTGTGCTTCATTATGGCCGGCGGCCCATTGAGAACGCTGACGCGCCCGGCGATCGCGTTTCCCGGGTTCTCCCGGAAGCGCGTGGTATATCTGAGTTCGATCATGTTCGCGGTCGGCAACTGCCTGCGTTTCGGCCAGGCGCTCAGGCAGAAAGGCGACTGGGCGGGTATTATCGTGAATAACGGGGACGGTTTCTATTGCGGCCCCGCGCGGTTATCGGAAGGGATCAACCTGGTCGGCGCCTGGGAGAGCATCCGTCAGGTGGCGGAACAGAAGCTGGGGGTGATCACGGTGCGCGACGACCTGTCCATCGCCGCCATTTATGACCGGGCGCGGATGGTTTTCATCAAGAAACAGGAACACGCGGCCCGGGAAGAGTCGGCCTTTGACTGGAATAATGTCGACCGCAAACAGATGCTTGCTTTCACCGGCATCGTTGTCGCGGCTTTCCCCCGCGAGAGCGCCGGAGAACTGGCGCGGTACGTCCGCTTTCAGAAAGACCTTTACGCGTTCCTTTCCGGCCGGGTTCCCGCAGGGCTTTCAATACGGCTGGTCCCGGATATTTTCACGGTCCTGGCGCGGATCAGCCAGCGCGCCGATAACGATTCTTACGCTGATTCGGGGATATCGTATTTTAACGCCCGCCTGGGCGCGCTCAAAGATTGCGATGAGCGGTTTGTTCGTTCCGTGCGCGTGTTTTACCGCGACCTGGGAGACTGGTATTGGGAATGGTTCCATCGTAAGGAAGGTTTTGTCCTGAGGACCGACCTGCCGTCGCATCACGAAGCGATGTGTTGCCGCAGGTCGGCCGGCCCGATGTCGCGGGAGGACCTGGATTCGCTGGAGGCGGCTGCGCGGGAACTGGTCGAAGAGCGTGTTCAGCGCGACGGGGGAGTTTTCGCCGGCGCCCTGGTGGGAGCGGTGGCCAAGGACGTGGATCTGGGTATTGAGACCGCCGACAACCGTTTGTATCGCGGTAACCGCCGCGGCGGGTCCGTTTTCGACGGCGGGGTAGATTGGAAAGAAGAGGCTCAGCGTCAGTTCGCGGAGCTGGAGGCCTCCATCGAGCACATGGAAGAGCGTCACCGGGTGGAGTTGTGCGGTTGTCTTGAGGCTATCCGGCAGATCAACGGTCATGAGGAACGCCTGCGGAGCCTGAGCAATCGCGATCTCCGGGATTTGACCTGGGTGTTGCGTAACAGGCTTGAAGGTGGAAAGAATCGTGCCGCGGTCCAGGCCGAGGCGTTTGCCGTCGTGCGCGAGGCGTTCCGCCGCCTTACCGGTATCCGTCTTTACGACGTCCAGATGCTCGGCGGGTGCCTCCTCGACCGTAAACGCGTGCTCGAGATAAAGACCGGGGAAGGCAAGACATACATCGCCATGCTTCCCGCGTACATGCGCGCGCTGGAAGGGATCCAGGTCCACATCATCACCCAGAACGATTACCTCTCGCAAAGGGATTACCGGCTGACAAAGGATCTTTTCAGCTTTCTCGGTGTCCGGTCGGGGCTGGCGCAGGAGTTGGATTGCCAGGGTGTCTCCAAGACCGGCCATCTTGACCGGTTATTCAAGACGCTGGGGATAGGGCTGATCTTCTCCTTGAGCGGCCTCATTATGTGGTCCCTGATGCTTACATGCGCCGTTTATCTGGTACTGGGCATGTATGCCGCCACCGCTATCCCCGGGTTCTGCCTGTTACTGAGCGTCGTCTTCATGCTTTTGACGGGGCGCAACATGGCCGATATGCTGACCTTCCATCATGTCGGTTATTTCGTTTCCCGGGAAATGGCGCAAGGGTTCAAAGAAACGCTCTATACGGAAACCGATGTCATTTACACCACTATCGCCAATACGGGTTTTGATTTGCTTCTCGGCGTGGTTTCCCGCGATGACCTCAAAAAATGTTTCGCCATCGTCGATGAGGCCGACTATTCGCTCATCGACCTTAACGGTTCCGGGCTGGGGTTGTGCGTGGTCGTCGGCCTGGCACAGAAGGAATTCGAGAACCTTCGCGATATCGCCGAACAGCTGGTAGAGGATAAGGATTACCAGTACCGGCGCGGTGTCCTGGAGCTTACGACGGCAGGCGAGCACAAGGTGAACACGTTCCTCAGCGACCGGGAGGCGGCGGTATGGCTGCGCGCCCCGGTCCGGAAGGCATGGCAGCGGATCAAGAGATATTTCCTGACCGACGCCCAGATGAGGTTTTTCGCGAAGGAAGACAGGAAGATCGTCTGCCAGCTCGAGATGCTCCGCGAGAAAAAGACGGAGTTTATCAAGGCCTATTTGACCGCGTATAACTCGATCCAGCGGGATGTCGATTACCTCGTACACGGTGACGAGATCATCGTCGTTGATCGTTCGATCGGGAGATGCAAGCCGGGTTCACGGTATTCGTTGGGCAAGCACCAGTGCATCGAGCTCAAGGAACGCATCATCCCCCGCAGGGACGTGAGTAAAGAAAACCTTCCTGTTCCGATACTCTTCAGGCAGTATGGGAGCCTGACCGGGATGACCGGGACCATCGATCTCGCATTGGCCCGCGAGGAACTGCGGCGCGTGTATGAAGTGCAGGGCGTCGCCGTCCTTCCCCACCGGTTCCTGAACCGGCGCGTGGATCATGAATGCCGTTTCTTCTCTTCACCTGAGGCATGGGGCGGTGCCGTGGCCGGACGCGCCAAGGAATTGCAGGCGGCGGGCAGGCCGGTCCTTCTGGGCACGAGTTCTCCCGCGGCTTCGGAAGCGTTCAGCGCTGTTCTGCATGCGGCCGGCGTACGCCATAACCTGATCAATGCCAAGAATGAAAGAGCTGAGACATCCGTGGTCGCGCATGCCGGACGTCCCGGCACCGTGACTGTCGCCACCACCATGCTCGGCCGCGGCACCGATATCAAGCTGCATCCCCGCTCGGTCCAGGCCGGCGGGTTGTTCGTGCTCTATACAGAGTTGAGCCCGATCAGCCCCCGCATCGACCGTCAGTTCATGGGCAGGGCCGGCCGTCAGGGCCAGCCGGGAGACACGGAGGGATATATACTCCTCACCGCAGAGCAGTTGAAGGAGCTTCCCCGGGACATGCCGTTGAGGCCGGACGGGTCGCTTGATCTCACCGCGCACCCCGATGTCGAGCAGGCTATCCAGAAGAGCATCGCGGACGCGGAGTATGAACAGTACCAGGTCCGGCTCATACGTTTCATGATCGACTATATCCTCTACAGCATGAGGTCTTTCCTCGTTCTCGACGGCAGTCGGTCCGCGGCGGAGGAATTCCTGACCTATTGCGAATACTACCAGATCGTCCACGAGGAAGAGCTTTATACCGCCGCAGGGTATGCCGCGCTTAAGGCTACGTTTTTCAAGAAATGCGGGGAGTTGTTGAGCGACGGCATGGAACAGGGGAAGTGGTCCCGTTTCAAGAACCGTGACTTCGCCGAGACCGAGTCCCGCGTTCTCGCGGGGAATATTCTCGCGGATAAGCCTCTGCGCAACCGGCGGATCGGGGAGATGACCATGCAGGAGGCGCGTCTCGACGGCGGCTGGGCAGATGACCGCCGTGTCGTCTCCTCTCGCTACGGCGGCATGGCAATTGACCGCCGCGTCGCTTCCTCTCGCGACGGCGGCGTAACCGCCGGCGCCCTGGTGGGAGCGGTGGCCAAGGACGTGGATCTGGGTATTGAGACCGCCGACAACCGTTTGTATCGCGATAACCGCCGCGGCGGGTCCGTTTTCGACGGCGGCAGGGAAGGCGGGGAGCATTCCGTACGATCAGAAACCGACAACGTATACGCGGCATTGACCGGGCGCAAGTTCAGGATGGGGCCGAGACCGCCGGAGCATATAGAACGCGGCATTAAGGAATATCTGGCCCGGGTGATCGAGACGCGTGAACCCATAAAGATCCTCCTGGGTTGGGGGCCGAACAAGAACATACATCTGCCCGCGCGTTTGGCTGATCTCGCCGAGGAAGCGACGCTGGATAATCTGGCCATGCTGGATGACCTGGTCAGGGTGAGTTACCGTCCGGGGCTGGAGATAGAGATCCTTTTGTCGGACGTCCGCGCGCAAGAGGTGAACCGGGTGCCGCGCGAAATGACCGAGGCGTACGCGGAAAGCCTGAAGGCGATGGTAGAGGAGAAGGATTACGGGTATTTCGTCGAGACCGCGACTATGGCTCCGCTCTTCAGGAAATACCGGCATGACCTTGATGTCAGCCTTAAAGAAGTTCGCGCGCGCGTTGGGGACAGCCTGGAAGGGATGGAGGGATTCGAGGCGGTCGTGCGTAACGCATCCCGGAACACATATATCGAGGCGGATCTGCCTGAAGCAGGGATCAAACGGCTGATCTTCGAGGCCGCGAAGACGTATTTGATCTATCATATCGCCGAAGTCGAGGCGGATATATACCGTGACTTCAGCGCGCATATGCGGGCGGCGTTCATCAGGACCGGAGGGTTGTATCGCAGGTTCATAGTGAAAGACGGGACATTGCCGGCGGATCGCACCATATATCTGTTTACAAGTTGCCGGGGGAACAGGGTCCAGCCCTGGCAGGCGATAGGAGCCCGGAATGGGGAGGGGAAAGTCGAGTTCCTTACTCAGGAGAGATGGAAGGCGGGGTTCGCCGGCGCCGGCAGAACGGAGGGCATTCGCGTCGCCTCCTCTCGCGACGGCGGGAATATCCGGCCGTTGATGCCGGAGCGCCGGTTCAGGCAGTACACTAAGAACCGGGGGGTGGAAGATTACGACATGATACTGAAGGATTACAGGGCCGGATTCCTCCTGAGCAACCTGCTCTGGTTCCATCCCGCCGGCGCGTTCCGGTGGCTCGATGCGGGGTGTGGTATAGGGAAGGCGCTGGAAGAGGCGCGCCGCTACGGCGACGGCATCGTCTGCTATGGCGCCGACATGGTGTCCTGGCGCAGGCGCGCGCCGGAGTTCACCTTCCTGCAGGGGGACATCACCACTATGCGCTTTCCGGAGCAGATGGACCTGATCACGTCGTTCGCGGTATTCCAGTATCTCGATGACCCGCTGGCGGCCTGGGAGAACCTGTTCAACCAGCTGGCGCCCGGCGGTAGCCTGGTCGTTCAGCACTACCTTCCCAACCACGAGTATAAGTTATTCTTATTTTACTGCGACCTTTTCGATGGGTTGAGAGCCAAGGGCGTGAATGTCTGGCGGTATGATGACGAGCGGCGCGATGAGCTGGCCATCCTCCTGGTCGCGCACAGGAAGACGGAGCGCATCCATTTCAATGTCCGGCCGGAGAAACCGGCTTACCGTTTCGTGCGATTTAACCAGCCGCGCCCCCTCGGGTTCAACATCAACCTGGTCCGGTATGCGCCGGGCGAAGGGGAATTGGTGGAGGTGCGTTTCGACGGCGGCTGGGCAGATGACCGCCGCGTCGCCTCTCTCTGCGACGGCGGCTGGTCGGAAGACCGCCGCGTCGCCTCTCTCTGCGACGGCGGGATGCGTTTGGCGCCGGTGAACATCGCCGGATTCGTCATCTTATCCGGGGCCTTCGGGTGGTTGATCGCAAAAGACGCGGTGCGTCTGGCGGCGTATTGCGCGCGGAACCGGAGGCTTTCCATCAGGCCGGAGGATGCGAAGAAGTTCTACTCGACTTTCGGGATCCGGCAGATAAAGACGCTGTGCGCGATCCTGGCGGGAAGGCCGGGCATCGCGGAGGAGCGCATCCGTGTCGCGGTAAACACGCATGACGCCGTAGCGGTGTCCCTCGGAAAGAGATATTTCGAGGAGCGGGCGGTTTTCGCGGCCTTTCGCGGGGTGACTTCGTCCATTGAGCTCAATATCGTGGATGCGTATCTGGTATCGGGGGTGATCGCGGAACTGCTGAAGAATTCCTGGGACGCGATCGTCTCTTCCATTGACGAGACAACCGGCCAGATGCCCCGCGCCGGCACGATCACCGTTGGGCTTGAGATATCTTCGGGCGTCCTGGATATCCACGTGACCGATAACGGCGCGGGAAGGGCATGCGCGCCGACTGCTCAGAAAGCCACAGACCCCCGGATGTTCGGCGGCAAAGGGTTGGGGGTACGGAACAGGAGATTTGGTTTTATCCGGGAATTCATCTCCCTGGGGTATCCTTCGAAAATACGCTGGGATCATTTGGAGAGCGGCGTGGATTTCAAAGGAACAGAGACCGAGGCGCGCGCGCGGGTTTCTTTGCCGGGGTGGGGCAATGGCCCGGACATCAGCCGTAAATTCGCCGTGGAATTGTACGGGTACAAGAACAGTGCGCGGACGGAAAAATATGAATGGCTCATCAGCCGCGACCTGGCCAACGATATCAGGGTGATATGCGCGGCTTCGCGCGGCTCCATCATCCCTCCCGACGCGGTCGAGGCCATCTATGCGCGGAATAAGAAAGCGATAATGGTATTGACCATGCTTAACGCAGTCTTGAGGAGCCGGACGATCATCCGGAACGGCCTCTTTGTGTTGAAAGGCGGCCGCCGGGCGTTCGTGGCCGTGGTCGAGAGAAAAGATCCCGCCGGCCGCGATCCGGCGGTGTTCACCGGGAGTTTTGACCCGATGACCCTGGGACATCTTGACGCCCTGAAGAACATCCTGGCCAGTCATGACCGGGTAGTTATCGTGGCCGTGAACGCGTTGCGTAAAAAACATCTTTTCGGCCTCGGGGAGCGGGCAAAGATCATCGGGTCATATCTTGATTCCATGGGAGATGAGTACCGCTGGCGCGAGGGCGATGCGAACGACAGGCGCGTGGCCTTGCAGGAAGGAATGCTGATCCGGGGGGTGCGGGACTTCAACGATTTTCTGTATGAGCTGGTTTTGATGTGCACCATCCGTGTCCGGAATCCCCGCGTGAGGACTTCGTTCTATATCGGGGTCAACGGCGTTTCGAGCACTACGGTGAGGAACCGGCTCTCTTCCGGAGAGTCCTGGCAGGCATGCGTTTCCCGGGAGGCGACCGCGCGCATCCTGAAGATATTCAAACTGCGGTATATTTTGTGCCGGCGGGAAGATGAGCTGGGAGAACTGTTGGAAAGGCTGGAGGCCATTATCGCCGACCGGCCCGATGATCTGTCTGTCGAGGAATGGTTGGAGCGGCATGGCTTGACTTTGGAAGGCTCTATCGGCGCCATGAGTAATCTTTTCGACCTGACATATTACCGTCCGGTACCGTTGCTGTCGTCCTCCGGTCCGGCCGGCGCGTTGAACAAGGATTTGGATATCATGACACGCGCGGCGGCGATGGCGCAGACGCTTCAGAGATTACGTGCCCAGGACAGAGATATCCGGCCGGCGGGAGTGGATACGGCGTGCGGAGAGTTCCGCCGTGACGGCGGCTGGTCGGAAGACCGCCGCGTCGCATCCGTTCGCGACGGCGGCTGGTCCGAAGACCGCCGCGTCGCCTCTACCTGCGACGGCGGCAAGGAGCCGGAGTTCACCGCGTCCGCCTGTGCCCCGTGGAGCCTGATGCATGTGAGGAGGATGTTTGAGGACCAACGCGGCAGGCGCCTGCTGGCGGGCATATCGGAGTTCCGGCTGGAGCGTTTCCGGAACGGCACGCTGGGCGGCGATACGGTCATTGAAGGTTGTCCGGTCTCCCTGCATCCGCAGAGCTTCCGCAGGTCATGGGTGCAATTCCGGAACGGCGATGTGGCGGAGCTCAAGATCCCCGGCGAGCGTCATAACCACCAGGGCGTCAATGAGCGCGATTACGACATGCCGCTGGTGTTCAAAGACATTCCGTTCCATCAGCCGCTGATGAAGATCGTCATGCCCGCGGGGACGTACCGGCTTTACGGCGAGGACCGGGAGGAGGCGCGGCCGGTGGTGATCGTCAGCGAGGCGTACCAGGCATCGCGCTTTAATGCCCTGACGAAGAACGACGTGGAGACGCTTTCGTATAAAACAGGGCTCACCGTCGAACAGATCTATCTGCTGATCGCGTGCGGCCCTGTTCTGATTGCCAAGGCCCTGCACCGTAAAGGCTGTTCCATCGCCCGCGACCAGCACTATGAGAATTTTGAGATGATCCTTGCGGACAGCTTCACGCACGCGGCAGGGCTTCCGTCGGCCCTTCCGGACGGTACCATTCCCGCGGGGGCCGTTCTGATGGTCAACGATACCGACGCGATTATTCCGATGAAACGGTTCCTGCGGCGGTATCTCCAGGCCAAAGAGCTGGATACCCTTGTTTTGCGCACTCAGCCGCTGGCCAGCGCGGCGTGTAACGTGCTCTCGGCGTCGGGCATGTACCGTTTTGGGTACATCGCCTTCGTTTCCCAGGCCCTTGCCCTCTGTCTTTCGACGAGTTGGTGGCTCTGGAACAGCGGGTTTAATTCCGCGGTCGTGCTTGCCGTAACCAGCATGTGTTTCGCGCTGATCATCGGCATTCTGCTGGTGATGCAATTGGATCGTATCCGGGCCGGATGCGGGACGGAAGTATATTCGCTGATGGTCCGGCGGGCCGCTCTGATGGCCGCGGCCGGGTCTCTCTGCGGCGCGATCAATCCGCTATTGAGTATCCCCGGGACCTTTTTGGCCGCCGTAGCGGTTATCGGCCGGGAGATGTACAGGGATGAAATGGAGTGGCGGCGGGTATCGCGGAGCAAAGGGAAATTTAATTCTCTCCCCAGCCTGCTGGAACAGGTGGAATGCCCCCGCGGGCAGGTGAAAGGCTGGGTGCGGCTTGCGTACGCGGTATATCACAGCCGGGAGGAGATCCCGTTCGGCACGCCCCGGGAGATCGTCGACGCGGTCACGAAGAAATTCGGTCCCGCGGGGCTCGTTCCCGGTATGGACGGAGGAGCGGGGGGGAACCGGACCGGGCTGGTTATCTCGGCAAAAGAGATAAAACGTATCTTACGGCTTCATGACTATTGTGTCGCCGCCGCGCATCAGGACTTCATCGATGCTTTTGGTTCCATCGAATATCAGGCGTTGTATGGCCGGATCTCCCGGGTGTACCGGGACAGCCCGGCGTTCCGGCGCGAACGCGATCAGAGCAGGGCGAAGAAGGCTCTTCTCCCCGGGTACAGCGACATCCAGCTCATCACGTTGGCCCGGGAGGCGGGGTATCGTTTGCGCGAGGCCGATCGTAACGCCCGGAAAAAGGGCTGGCAGGTGAATTATTATTCTCTTAGCATCCGGTTGGATAAGATCGCGGAATACAATGAGGAGTGGGCGCGGGAATGGACAGCGAATAAAAAGCCGGTGGGATTCCCCCATGCGCCGGGTATCCGCCGGATTGCCCCCGCGGCCCCCCGGGAGAAAAAAGAAGCGCGGCCGGCGATCTCGCTCCTGCCGGCTCAGTTCGAATTTCTGCGCTATATCGCGGACCGGCCGTTGCGCACCGCGGAACTGACGTGGTGGCATGAAGTTCCCGTAACGGTCACCTCCGCTCCGATCGCGGCGCTGAAGGTGCTTTTTGACTATGAGCTGGTCGAGCGGGATAACGGGATAGTGCGGGTGGCAAAGGCGGGCGTCGCGGTGTTGGGAAACGGCGCGCGGTATATCCATGCGCCGGGGAGCGGCAGGCGCGGGGCGCGCAAGGACGCTTCCACGGAAGAGATTTCATGTGCTGGAACGCGGGCGATCGAAGAGCTCATTGTCGCGTACGACGATCCCCTGTTGTTCGATCCGGCGGAAACCGGGGACACGGGGTTTGACGGCGGGATCTTTTACCGGAGCGAGTGGCAGGGGAATTACGGTATTCCCGAAGACGAATTGCGGAAGGTGATGGCCGAGGTCAAGGAATGCCTGTCCCGGGACGACGTCGCGGCGGCGATCGGTGTTGCGTACCGGACATGGTCGAGCCCGGTCATCGATTTGGCCTTTGATCTGGTCGAGCAGTGGAGGGATGCCCATGACCGCGGTTTATCCGTTCGACTGAGCAGGGAAGCGTACCTGCGGTATCATCTCAATCAGCAATCCGCCTGGCTCTGGGACCTGGTTTCCACGGTCGAGGTCAATTTCGCCCAGGCGAAGAATATCGTGGAGCCTTTTGTCAACGTAAGCCCCTGGATGGCGGCAGAGCTTAAACGGAGACTGCCGGACGCGGAAGTGGCGGTATTCGACTGCGATCCCTCGCGTGTCCGGGCAGTAGAGTATTTGAACCGGCGGGACAGGCTTGGCCTGACCGTGCTTTGCGGTGACATGGAAGATGAAGCGTTCCAGGAGACGATACAAGACGCGGATGTGCTTTATACGAACTGGCTCGGGCCGGACAGTTACCTTTTGCCCGCGCTGGAACGGTTTGCCGACCGTTACGGGGTTTCTTTGGTCGTTCCCGGCGGGAGATACGGGGACACTGTGAGGTTTTATGTGCGGGGAGCGAAGGACGGCGGCATGAGCGATTTCTATCCGGCCATCCAGGATCAGGTGTCAGGGGATTCGCGGCGCGCCGGGATCGCGGCGGCGCAGATAGAAACAGTGTCTTCTTTTATCCGTACGCTTCATACGGCGGATCCTGACAGCGTGCTGTTTTTATACCGGTTGTTGTGTGAACTCCGGCATGACGATCCCCGGAAAGCCGCGATCCTGCGCGCGTTTCTGGATACGGATCAGGGCAGGCAGTTTGAACGGGAAGTGAGCGATTTTGCCAGGCGGATCATATCTTCCCAGGCGCAGGTTGATAAATCACCGGAAACCGTTTCCTACTACCGGTTTATCTGGCCGATCGCCGGCATGGTGCAGTTACGGTGGCTGCATTTTTTTCACGTGAAACAGCTGGTTGCCGGTATCCTGAGGGTCAGGCGTAGCGATAATGAACGGACAGTGATAGTGGACGCGGGATGCGGCATCGTTACTCCGGTTATCCTGCGCGCGCTGGGCGCGGGGAAGAGGTGGTATATCGGGCTTGATTCGGACCGGGTATTGACCGGGTGGAACCGGAAGGCCGACCGGTTATTCCCCCGGCGCAACGCCGAGTTTCATACGGCAAAGGCCGGTTATTTCCCCTACAAAGATAACAGTATCGATATCCTCCTGTTCGTTTCGGCATACGTGGATATCGATGAGGCAATGCGGGTGCTCAAATCCGGAGGTGTGGTTATCTTCACCGCGCACACGTATGAGGCGCACCTGATATATGAAGCCTTGTTGCGCGCGGCCGGATTCAATATCCTGGATACGGGATTTTCTGTCCCCTTCCCCCATATGTTCATTATTGCCGAGAAAACGCCGGGTTCGCGCAGGCAACCGGTGTTCGGGTATAAAGACGAGGACGGGAACCGGGAGGTAAACGGTGCCGCCATCCCGGAAAGGCGGAAAGACTTCATAATAAAGACATGGATGTTTTGGCTTATCCTGGCGAGCGGAGTTTGGTGCGCATTCCATTTCGTCGGCCTGCAGACGTACTTCGTTCTCTACGTGTTCTGTCTTCTGTCCGCTCTGGTTGTTGCTCTTATCGCGGCGAATGGCATGCCCGCGTTTCCGGAGCAGAGGTTAAAAGCGCAGGCTGACGGCGGAATGAAAACAGGAGCCGGCGTTCTCCGCCCGGTATTGGAAAGGGTGTTTTGCCGGTTTTTCGATTATTTGGAGTATGTGCGCAGGCAGGTTTTGCGGCGCGCGCAGGCGATCAGTCTTCCCGGAAAAGACAGGAATCAACGGCAACGGCCGGTACGGGGCGTGGCATCTTTGGCCCGGCAGGAAGCGTTGGATGTCCCGGTCGTTCCGGTAAAGGCTGGGAAGAGGTGCAACGCGGAAAGTCTCGACGCTGTTTTGGCTGGTTTGGGGATGGAACCGTTGAATCCTGAAGCGGGGCTAACTGTTTCTCCGGCTGTAAAATACATTTAAAAAGTGTTACGAAATTGTTTCGCTTTTTTGCTTGACAAACCAAACTGGTTTCAGTATACTTAGTTAAGTAACTAAGGACTTTTGTAAACTCTTTTTCCTACAAACCAAATGCCACGGATCTCTAATCAAAGTTGATTAGAGAAACGCGGCATTTTTTATCGCCCATGGAAAAAAGAATACCCAAAAATCTCCTTGTGTGCCTCCTCCTGGCAGGAGCTTGCGTTATTTTTGCCGGGGGACATGCTTTTGCCGGCATGGTTCAGAGTATTAAGATCCCCGCTCAGTTGGGAACCCTCAAAGAATCCTACATCGATCCTTCCTCAAGCCGTGAACGCGTGATCATCCAGATACAGGATGCGCATTGTAACTACGAAGCCCAGAAAAATCTCGCCCGTATCCTGGAATACCTCATCAAAGAGCATAATTTCTCCCTCGTCCTTGTTGAGGGCGGGAGCGGGGATGTCGGCCTTTCGTTCCTGCGGTCGTATTCCGATAAGAAGACCCGGGAGGAAGTTGCCGAGAAATACCTGCGTACGGGGAATATTTCCGGGGAAGAGTACCTGGATATCGTTTCCGACCTTAATTTCAAGATCTACGGTATCGAAGACAAGAACCTTTACGACGCCAACCTGGATTCGTTCATCGGCCTGGAAGGGTACCGCGAGCAGGGGCTGAAGGACCTGGAAAAGCTGTATTATACGGTCGAGGCGCTCAAACCACTGGTGTACGGCCCGGATTTGCGCGCGTTTGACGCCCGCCACAAGGAATATGAGGCCAAAAAGCTGTCCCTGGCGGACTATTGCCGTTCCCTGCGCGCTGTTGCCGAGGCCAAGGGTTGGAATTTCAAAGCGGATTATCCGGCGCTTGCCGCGTTCCTGGACCGGGCGGAGGCCGAGAAGACGGTTGACCTCAAGCAGGCGGAGGAACAGCGCAACGCCCTGATCAAGGAATTGGCGAGAACCCTTGATGAACAGGCGGTTAAGGAGTTGATCGCCAGGACCCAGGACCTCAAGGATCGCAAGATATCCTCGAACGAGTATTATTCCTTCCTCAAGACCAGCGCCCAGCAGAACCGGATCAACCTCGCCCAGCAATATCCCCAGCTTTCTTCCTATATTATATACGCGAGCCAGGGTAAAGAGATCAAGGCCGGCGATTTCATCAAAGAGGCCGCGGCAGTGCAGGCTAAGATCGAAGGATCGCTGTTTGTCTCCAATGACGAGCGTACGCTGAGCCGGATCTCCCGCACCATCGAACTGCTGACCAAATTCATCAAGCTCGATCTGACCCCGGAAGAATATGTCGAGTTCAAAGCCGATAAGAACAGCCTGAAGACTTCATCCTGGATCAATTTCCTTCTCGACAGTTGCCGCCGGTTCCAGCTCAGCGAGCGGCCGGAGGCGTCGCGCGTGATCGACGACAATTTCGACAAGCTGGATAATTTTTATAAAGTAGGCATGGAGCGTGAGCAGGCGTTCTTCAGGAATATCGAGGCGCGCATGCGGGAAGCGGGCGTCGGCAACGCGGTGGTCATCACCGGCGGTTTTCATACCTCCGGCGTCAGCCGCATGCTCAAAGACAGGGGATATTCGTATGCGGTCGTCACCCCGGCGATCACCAAAAAAGGCGATTCAGAGGTGTATTTCTCGGTACTGCGCGGACAGAAAGATAATTTTCAGGATTCCGTCGCGGTCGAAGAAGAAGATTAGATTACGGTGTTCCATCCAACAAAAAAGGAGAGCGTTATGGTACGGTTCTTCAATCAGATCGCGTGGAAAAAGATCATCTCTTCGATGGTCAGCGTCGTCTTTATCTCTACCAATGCCGCGTTTGCCGGCATCCAGTCAAACCTGCGCCCGAACGCGGCGAGCTCCCGTTCCGTCGCGGAACAGCTCGAAGGCGATCTCTCCGCGCGCAAGGACGGCGGCACGATCCTCAGCTACCTGGATGTCTCCAAGGGCCAGGACGCGATCAACTACCTGATCAATCGCCGCGATACGCAGTATATGAAGGCGGTCCGGTCGATAGACAGCGCCAATCTCGTGGCGGTCATGCCTGACGGTTCTTTTGCCTACGGCCATGATGTGTACGACCAGCTTAAGAAGAACAAGATGTCCGCCATCGCGGTCAACATCGTCAGCTACAGTGAGATCGAGGGCCATTTGCTGGCGGCCATGGAGAACAATTCGATCATCATCTTCGAGGTTGCCCGTTCCCAGATAGGGTACGCCATCGACGAGAAGCAGGTTGTGGAGTACACCCGGGAGATCATGAAAAAGATCGGGTGCAACATCCCGGTCGTCGTACACGGGGACCATATCCAGTACACCCTGGAATCATTCGACCAGAATGCCCTGCTCAAAGAGGTGTACGAGAAGGAATACGGCAAGGATTCGTTCACGGCGTCCATGGACGTCAACAAGATCGATACGAATATCCTCCTGGCGGTATCGTCGAAACTGCGCGAGAACGCCGCGAAAGAGCGCAAGGATATCAGCGACATCATCGAACGGCTGATCAAGGCGGGTTTCACTTCGGTCGCCATCGACGCGTCGACCCTTTTCGACGAGAAGGCGCATGATTACGTGGTCCGGTATTACCAGACTAAAGGCACCGCGGAAGAGAAACTGGCGATCAATCTCGAGGAAGCGTTCGCGCTTCCGCTGGAATGGGGCACCGATTTCCTTAAAGGCACGGCCGATTACAACACAATCAAAGGCGAGGTCGTCAAGGCGTTGAAAGACCGCAACCGGTCAGATGAAGAAGTGGCCGCGAAGGTCAAGGAAATGGAAGCCGCATACGGCACGCTCGTGAAAGAGGCGGAAAAGGCCGGCCTCGCGGCGGATGCCGTCATCGCCGCGTACGACAGGATCTCCTATGAGGTGCAGGCGGCGAATATCGCCGGCAAGCTCAGCGACAAGGTCATGGAGACCGTGTCCTCGAAAGAAAAGATGCTCCTTCTGCCTACGAACAATGTGGAGGAGACCGCGTTCCAGCTGGCGAAGATCGACGAGCTGGCGAAGAAGTACAACCCGGCCATGCTCGGCCATGTCGGCAAAGAGGTGGAGGTCGGCCATGTCGACAAGAAAGTGCCGAACCCGCGCCGCGGCGGCAAGCTTGAGGCGAAGATGACCCACCCGATGGCCATCCGCGTCATGAAGGAAGTCCTTGATTCGAAGGGGCTCTCTTTCGACATTGTCGCGTTCAATAACGGTTCCGGTCACGGAACGGATTACGATAAAGACAGCCTTACCCCCGTTTCACAGGTCGGCAAGATCAGCCCGTACCTGACCGCGGATTTCAAGCGCGAGGTCGGGGATGACGCCGCGGATGCCCAGCACGGCACTTCCGGTTCGGATATGGAAGAGCTTGCCGAGCTGTCCAAAGCGGGCGTGGTTAAATTCAATATCGCCACCAACAACCAGCAGACTCAGCTTAACGTCCATTATCTTCTGCATAAAGGCATCGTCGGCCAGGCGCTGATGGATGCCGTCGCCGCCACCCCCGAGAAATTAGTCGAGGGGCTGAGCGAAGAGACCCGCCAGGCGATGAAGCAGTTCGCCGAGGATCTTAAGAGCGGGCGGATGACGGATAAGATCGAAACAGCGGACAGCACCTTCACCCGTTTCATGAAACTCACCTACGCGTGGGCGAAGAAGAAGGGGAAGGTCAAGGACAGTTCGAGCGTCGCCGACATCGGCCTGGTGTTCGCCAAGGAGTTTAAGCGGGCGTTCAAAGGCATGGATGGAGTTCTCGTTGATATGGGCCGTCCGGTCAATGTCAAGAGGATCGGCGTGCTTATCGGCGGCGGCCTCGCCTCCGGCCATAACTCGGTGCTGGAAGCGATGGTCAAAGAAGCCCGGAAACTGGGCATCGAGATCGTGTTTATACCCGAAGGATGGGCCGGCCTGGTCAAAGGGAAGAAGCCGCTTGTCCTCACCGAGGCGGCCATCAAAGCCGCGGCAAACAAGGGCGGCAGTATCATCAGCACCAGCCGCACCAATCCCTATAACAAGGACGGCGTCGCCGAAGGCCAGCCGGCGCTGGTGTGGAAGAATATCAAAGCGCTGGGCCTCGACGGCCTGGTTACCCTGGGCGGTGACGATACCAACAGCGTTTCGTACAATCTCCAGAAAGACCATCCGGATTTCTTCGTCATCGGCCTGCCCAAAACGATGGATAACGATATCGCCCTGCCGGAGCAGGACGCGCAGACCTATGGCTATGACAGCTTCGTTGAGGGGGCGATCAAAGCGATGGAATCGGTTGTCATTGAAGCCCATGACCTCAAACGCATCATGGTTACCGAGGTCTTCGGCCGCAACGCCGGTTTTGTGGCGGACAGCGTCGCCGCGAACATCGGCGCCACACGGTCGCTGATCCCGGAAGAGGAGCTCGACCTTGAACAGCTGGTAAACGACATGGGCGCGTATTACGGCGTGAACGAGTACGGAGTCGTGCTTGTCGCCGAAGGCGTCAAGATCAGCAGGAACTACAAGAACAACGCGAAATATCTCGACGCGGCGTTCGCGGCCGATCCGATGGCGAAACTCGCGTTTGAAACGGCCGAGAAGGCTATGCCGGACGCGTTCGGCCATCCGAAACTCGAGAATTCGGGCAAGATCATCGCGGCGGTATTGACCGCCGGTTTAAAGATGAACAAGGTCAAGGCCAAGGTCAATGAGACCGGCAAGCTGGATTACCAGATACGTTCGGTGCCGGTGTCCAAGAAGGATAAGCAGATGACGCAGATGCTGGGCACTGCCGTGGTGAAGCGTATTGCCGCGCGCCAGAGCAACCAGCTCCTGTACGTATATAAGAATGAGATCAAGAGCATGGAGCTTACCAATAAGCTCGGCGGCCGCACGCTCGATTTCCAGGGGCAGGGCCTGGATAAAGAGATGCATGCCCTGGCGAATATGGCGACGATCAAGAACGCTCATCTCGACCTGGGGACTCAGGCGCAGAACGAACCCGTGTTCGACGGCCTGATCGCCAAGTTTAACCACCTGAAGCAGGGCGAACAGCTGGATATCACGTATCCCGAGATGAAGGCGCTCCTGGGGACGCTCAACAGCCTGACCGGCGCGGTCGGCGAAGACGTCGATACGTTCAACGCGATCCGCAGGATGGTCAATCGCATCCATCCCCGCTACGGCGACCAGCTTAAGCGCATCGCCTCGGTCGTCGATTCCGGCGACACGGATATCGCGTTGCGCCTGGCGGAAGTCATGAAGCCGATCAATTTCTACGGCGGCGCGTTCAACGCGCTCATCGCGCGCAGTGGCAGTCTCGCGAACTTCGAGGGGCCGCGCTACGAGCCCGGCCTTAATCTGGTCGCGGTGCGCGGCCTGAAGGGTTCCAAACAGATGGACGCCGAGCAGTTCGTCGAGCTCAACACGCATTACAACGGCGTATTTACCCCGTACCAGGTAAGGGGCATGCGCCTCGGCGAGCCGATCGTCGTCGACAAGGATACGAAGGTCGAGACGATCATCGTGCCGGCCGACGCCAATACCGGCAGGCCGGAAACGACCGTCCTGTACTTCGACTACAATATGCCGGTGCAGAAGTGTTTCGAGATCATACAGATGATGGGCATCACGCTGGATAACGTGGTCGCGGATTACGGTCCGACCGATGATAAGCAGGGAGACCGCCTCCAGGCCTACATCGATATGGGCTTCTCGGTTATCGGCGCTTCGCCGATGAACAAGGCGAGCGTCATCGCGATGCTCAAGGCGCGCGGTTTCTCGGAAGAGAATTTCGCCGAGGGGCTGTACGCGTTCAACCGCGGGGATATCTCGGCGCTGATCAAGATCCTGGATACCCTCTCGTGCACCACCAACGCGATGGTCCCGACCATCCTCCTTATGGAGGAGTTCTTCGGCATCAAGAGCGCGACGGGCCTTACCACCCACGCGGCTACCGATTCCAACCTGTTCTTCCCCATGGTCTCCAAGCGCGCGCGCAAGGTGCTGGATAAGCTCAGAGGCTTCCCGATCGGCGACAATATCCAGCCCGCCTCTACCGGCGCTTCGGATAACGTGGTGAAGATGAACAAGGACCTCGCCGGTAAAGTCATCATCGAGTGCGACCGTGTCGGCACCCTGGCCGGTTCCAAGTTCAACATCACGTTCCACCTGAACCGCGCGACGACTGTCGAAGAGGTGAAGGGGCTGTTGAAGAAATTTGCCACCGAGATGTCCGACGGCGCGATGAAGTTCTACGAGGGCGAGGATTCGCTCAGCTGGTCTCCGCTGGAGACTTCGCGCATCGTCGGCTGGCCGGAATCGTCGATCATCGACGGTTTCCGTATCAGCGTGCTGGAAGGCGATCCGACCTGCGTGGTCATCCACGGTTTGTATGACAACCAGGCGGCCGCTCCCGGGCAGATGATGCATCGCTGGGTGCCGTATATGGCGTCCGCGCAGAGACTGCATAAGATCCTGACCGCGGAGAGCATGAAGAAAATCGCCGGTATCGAGGCGAAAGCGTTTGAGAAGATGGGCATCTACTACAGCGACCTCGCCGAAGCCGTCAAGGCATCGGGCACTAAGGGCGCGATCGTGGTCAATGCCGAGGCGATCTTCAATAATGTCCTGGCGATCCCGTCGCTCAAAACGATGAAGGATACAGGCGCCCTTGAGATCATTGTGCAGACGAGCGACGCGAATGCCGTCGAGCGGCTCACGGCGATGGGCGTTGGCTCCTTTGCCAGCATCCAGATGAAGAAGGTTGCCGGCGTGGTGCTTGACCTGAACGGGAAGGGCATCGTCAACGACCGTATCGCGTTCATCAACGGCAATCCGAAGCTCGACGTCAAGGAAGAGCTTAAGGAGACCCCCGGCGTGAAGGCGATCACGATCGGCACGGCGAACGGTAACGCGATCAATGCCATGCCGCTGGCGGTGGCCAAGGCCGCGACCATGGTCGCGCAGAACGAGGCCGTCACCACGCAGTTTAAAGCGGTCGCGAATGTCTACCGGAACGTTGTTTCCGAAGAGGCGTACCAGACCATCGAAGACGTTACTGCCGCGGTTTCCGAGATGCCGTTGATCACTGTCGAAAGTGAGCTCGGCCAGGCGCAGGCCGCGTATGAAGAGTCAGTAAGCAGGATATAAGCTTTACCGGTTCCGCTCTCCCCGCGGGGAGGGCGGAACCGCTGTTTTGAAAACGTACTCATCTTTCCATCATTTATCATAACGGGATTTTTTGTGAAGAATAAAGAAAACGCTTACATTCGTAAACCCCAAACCGGAGGAAGACACATGTTCGCACGGTTAACCGCAAGTACCCTGGTCAGGAAGATCATCTCCCTCGTCATTGTCCTGCAGTTCGGCGCAGGATCGGTCGTAGCCAAAGGCTACGCCGCGCAGGATCATCTGCGCCCCACCGCCGCCAAGATGGATGGCGGCAGGCGGGCTAACCTCCAGAAAGCGCTGGACGGAGCGAGCCTGGACAAGGTCGCGAAGGCCCCGATTGTGCAGAACGACGGCGGTTTTACCGGCCGGGATATCTTCAAGAATATCCTCGGCGAATACCGGATATCATCCACGATAAACAATCTCGCCTTCGGGACGTTCGTCCAGGGGCAGGTCGATCTGGGCTCGGTCCAGGATAAGGCCGAGCTGGTCAGGAATTTCGGCGCGATCAAAGACGGCGACAGTTTTTATACCCTCGAATTCACGGGGATCCCGCTCGCCATCGTCAAGAAGGATAAGGCCGGGGACGTCACCGTTAAAAAAGTAGTCGAGGATATCGCGTCGATCCCGTTGAACATCCTTTCCGACAATGCCGATAAGCTTAAGGCTGACGGCATTACTTCCGCCGACATCCTCGTCCGCGATTTCCTTATTCTCGAGAAAAGGTCGCGCATCGATATCACCCAGCGCATGACCGTCGAATTCAGCGAACTGCGCGATTACGTTTACGATATGGCCAAGAAAGTCGGCCAGGAAAATGCCCGCGAGCTGGCGAAGGCGTTGGCCGGTAAAGCCGCCGTCGACGCGGTCATGGCGGAAGTTACCGACAAGGCTAAGCAGATCGGCCGTGACAAGGCGAAAGAAACCGGATTGGCTTTGGCCGGCGGCAAGGGGTTGAGCCTTTCGGTCATGAGCCGCGTTGTGGACGTTCCCCCGGGGCTTAACGTCACCACGACCGCGTATTTCAAGTTCGTCAAGGACAACAAAGAAGTCTGGAACAAGATATTCACCGAGCTTCAGTCGCTGGATACGATGGATGATCAGAAGCGCGACGTGGTCACCTCGGAGATCCGCGATGTCATAAAGAGCGCGCCGATCCCGGAAGATATCAAGACCGAGGTCACCGCGATGTACCATCAGATGAGCGTTACGCGTTTCCTCGCGGGAAAAGAGGCCCCGGCGCCGGTCGCTGTCCGTTCTTCCGGTACCAAAGAAGACATCCATGTCAAGACCTGGCTTCCTGTTTCTACCGGTTCCCAGGCCGGCCAGTCGGATACCTTCCTTAACGTCAAGGGCGAGCGGGATGTGCTGGATAAGTTGCGCGCCGATTTCGCGTCGCTTTTTACCGACCGCGCGGTCAGCTATCGCGATGACGCCACATTCCTTCAGTTCTCCGGCGCCATCGATTTCAAAGGCAAGACCTCCCAGGATGTCTATTGGGGCATCGTCGCCAAACTCCGTGAATACGCCAAGAAACTCGATAAACCGGAATACAGCGTGTACGCCGACCTGATGAGCAAGGTCACCAGCCCCAATCCCGGTTCGGTGAACCTGATGGGGGCGATGGAGGATATCCTCACTCAGGAGTCGAATCCCGAGATGGCCAACGCGCTCGCGGTCCTGAAGATGAAGGCCGAAGAGGTCGTGCATCCGGAACAGATCGGAATCGATGTCGTCGTCATGCAGATGGTCAAGAGCTATCTCGCCGGCGTGCTTTTTACCGTCAACCCGGCGACGAAGATGGCCGGCGTGGCGCAGTCGCTGTATAAGGCGTGGTATCAGAACGACAATTCACTGGTGTACAAAGACGCCAAGACCGGCGCTATCCTGGGAACCAGGCCTATCGTTGTGAGTTTCGACGTGGCGTTCGGCTACGGCGAGAACGTCGTCGGCGGCAAGGTAAACCCGGATAAGTTCATTATGGGCACCTATGACGGCAATAAATGGTTCGTTATCGAGAAGCGCAAAGGCAATAAGCTGATCCAGATGAAAAACGTGGAAGAAGTTATCGGCCTTCTCGCGGGCAAGATAACGGAAAAGGACCAGCGCGCTCTCGCCGATACCGTTAAGGAAGCGATCGCCTATGATGAGGTCGGCAAGCGTATCAACGGTATCCTGGCGACCAAGCTGTACGGTATCCGGTACCTGAAGGCGCTCGCGGGCAAAGAGGAGAACGACAAGGAGAAGAAGGCCCGCGTCCAGACCATCGCGAACGAGATCGCCGACATGGTCAAGAACAAGGATTCCGAGGCCGAAGTTGTCGCGTTCATCAAACAGAATTTCGAAGTCGTCGACCAGAAAGGCTATAAAGGTATCCAGGAAGCGGCGCTTTCCGGCGTCGTCAAGGAAGTGTTTGAGAAGGTACAGCAGGCCGCGGCCGAGACTGATCGCGGTATGTACAAGCTGGGCCAGCAGTTGGGCGACCTCAAGAAGGCGAGCGCCCTCATCCACATGATCAAGGAAGTGTGGGAAAATAAGGAGTTCACCCTGACTGAGCGCCAGGCTGTCCTCGACAAGCTGAATCTTTCCAACCAGGAATTGCGCAACATGAGCTATCTCATCCGCGCGCTGGTGGATAACAGCTTTACCGCCAACTACGAGACTACGGCGACCCATCAGAACGCGTTCTCCATGACCGATGAGCAGGCGCAGTATGTGGCGCGCATGGGCTGGGCGATCACCGAGTATTATAAGGATGCCCGCGATATCGAGTTCGCCATCGAGATCGACAAAAACGCTCCCGCCGATAAGGCGTTGAAGCTGTACGTTGTCGATGACCATGGCAATGTCCAGGGCATGGATGAGAAGGGTACCCTGGTTACGGTGAACGGCGACGCCGACAAGGCGCACATCAAAGCGGCTTCCCTGCGCCTGTACAACGTGCAGGCCCGTCCGTATACGGCGGAGTACCTGAAAGTCGACGTTATGCGCGCCAGGACCGAAGCGGATGAGAAATGGCTGGAAGACAATTCGCCGAAGCCCATCGCCAGCGGTACCAAGGGCGAGAACGCGACCAGCGGGTACGTCCTGGTGTTCGATCCGAACAAAGACGTCGCCTGGCATGCCGACCAGATCCGCCGCTTGAAGGCCGGCGATTTCACCGCTGAGGAAAAAGTTCAGATCAAAGCCATGGGGCTTAATCCCGAGGAATACGGTTCAGGCAAGGAGAAACAGCTGTCGATCATCCTGTACCTGCTTGAGGCCGACCCGAACCATGACCCGATCATGCGCCTCGTCGACTCGGTAGTCACCATCCGCGGCGGCGATACCTGCCACGCGGCGATCTTCTGCCGCGAACAGGGCATTCCCGCGGTCACCGGAGCGGGCAAGGTCATCCTTCGCGGACAACTCCTCAAGACCGGGGACGCTGTCACGGTCGACGCCAACAACGGCAACATCTACGAGCAGGATTCCGACGCGGCGAAACGTATCCCGATCAACTATGTGAAATTCAAGATCAAGCCGTACGGTATCCCCGGGGATGACGACAATATGCCGTATCCGGGCATCGGCCAGATCATCGCCGCGGCCTCCGCCGCCCAGCAGAATTCCCCGATCATGCTCGCGGTCGACGCGGTCGGCAACTCGCTGACCCGCGCCGAGTTCAAAGGCGAGGAGATCGGTATCAACGTGTACGCCGGATACGGCCATTACCTGCTCCGGCAGATCAAGGCGGGGAAGGTGGAGCGGCCGGTGCGCGTGCTCATCAACGACCTTTATTCCGGCAAGGCCGGTGTTTCCCTGAAGTTCGTCGATAACCTGAACCGCGAGGCGGTCCTGGCGTTCGAAAAGAGCTCCGCGGCGCTCGACGCGTTCCGCGGCGTTTTCGGAAGGAACTATAACCTCCGCGACGGCATCACGCTGTTGCGGTTCTTCGACCTGCAGAAAGACATCGCGCTGTACGGACTCGCGGCTATCGAGAAGACGATGACCATCGAAGACCGGCAGTTGCTGGAATTCGTCCCGACCCTGCCTAAGGATGTCTATGCTGTTCTGGAATATCTCTATGGGGCGGCACAGCGCAGGTATAACTACGACTATAACATCATCACCGACCTTGAAAGGCATCCCTGGATCCTGAAGGAAGTCGACGCGAAACTCGCGGAGAAGGGATACGCGACCTTCAAGGAGTATATAACCAACGAGTTCCTTTATTTCTACAACCTGATGGGTTTCACCATCGCGCCTGACCAGACCGCCAAGAACAGGGCCTACGACTTCGCCCAGGATAAGATCCGCGGCATGCCCGGTTCCGAGGTCTTCTCATGGCCGGGGGTCAACCCGTTGGTCGGCCTGCGCGGGACCTCGCTCGAGATCGAGGCGTTTGACGAGGATTTCGGCGGAAACCAGCTGGTCCTCGACTTCCTCTTTGACTCCGTGATCCAGGCGCACCAGAGCACCAATAATCAGGCCTGGTTCTACGTATTTGTCCGTTCCGGCCGCGAGCTGGATACGCTGGACAAGATCATCGAGCACAAGGCCAAACAGACCGGCAAGCTCCCGAAGGAGATCGGGATCATGATCGAGGTGCCCAGCGCCGCGCTGGTCGCCGACGAGCTCGCCGGAAAGATGGCCGAGATGGAGAAGAAATACGAGAAGTACGGCGTAAAGCACACCTTCTTCTCGTTCGGCACCAACGATTATTCGCATCTGGCCGGCGTGGGCGACCGCGAGGACCCGCGCATGAAATTGGATATCCAGGATCCCGCGGCGCGGGCGATCATCGCCGAGATGAAAAAGGCCGGGTATTACTATGATGACGCCGCCAAGCGCCTGCCGCTCATCGATGAGGGCGCGGACGTCATGATCCAGCTGATGGAAGCGGTCGTCGCTTCCGCCAATGACAAGCATGTCGCCACGTCGCTCTGCGGCGAGGCGATCACTGCCCTCGTCAACCGCGGCGATTACGAGAGCGCGGGAAAGATCATGGCCCTTCTGGATTCGTTCGGCGTGTCCATGATGAAAGTCCGCCTCGCGGCGTCGATGACCCGCGTGGATACCATGGCGGCGACTAAAGAGATCACCGTCCCCGAGTCGGGCCGCACGACGCGTGTTGACCTGTCCCAGGCCGACGTGAAGCAGAAGAAAGGCATCATTAAAGGAAAGGTTATCTTTGTTGAGAACGCCGATGACCTTGTCCCTGCCGGGCTCAAGGGGCTCCAGGGGGCGGAACTTACCAAGACGAAAGAGGGGCTGAAACTCCAGAGCATGGACAGCGCCCGTTCCACGATGCGCACCTATAACTCGATCGTGGTCATCGCGAAGAACCTGGTCGCCCTGCAGAAAACGGAGCTGGTCGGGGCGATGGGCGAAGCCACATTCGCCCGGTTCGTCAGCGAAGGCCTGCTCAAGGATATCGGTAACGGGGAGTTCGTCTGGACCAACCTCGCGATGAAATCCGAGAAATTCAACCAGGAACTGGTCGCCAAGGGATTCTCGGAGACGGAGCGTAAGGCGATCGAGGGCCTCTGGCAGAAGGCCTGGGACAATAGCATTGAAGGGCTCGAGCGCCGCGGCATCGATTGGGATGACCTGCAGTATGCCAAGGCCATCATCGTCGATAGCGACGTCAACCTCGAAGGCTGGGACGTGTTCCGCAAAGACAAGAGCATCATCCCGACCCGCATCAAAGCGGAAAAGGTCAAAGGCATCGCGGCGAACCGCCGGAGTCTGGAAGACATGTTTGTGACTATCGACTACGCCGCGAAGAAGGTCTACGAGGGTAATCTCGCGGTGAGGAAGATCGAGGCGAAGTTGCGCAGACTGCCGGTCCCGGCGGTCACGCCGCAGGTCGAGACAAAGGCCGCGGTCGCGGATGACGCCAATACCGTGTATACAACGCTCGTGTACCATCCGAAGGCCATTCTCGCGTATGAGAAGGGCAATCTCGGCGAGCTGGGTAAGATATTCGATGAATACGTCGGAAAACTGGTCGAGGAAGTGGAGAAGGTGACCCAGGAGTCCGACGCGCAGAAGCGGGCATGGCTACTCGGGAGACTGCAGAAGAAAGTCGAGGTTATTCCCGAGCCGGTCATCAAGCAGTTCATGCAGGACGTGCTTGCCGGCGCGGAAAAGGACGGCAAGGTCGTGCTCGCGCAGGATTGGGTTTCCGGCCTGCGGAAGGCGTATTTTGCCGACCTGGAAGCGGGCATGAAACAACTGCTGGCGGGCAAGACCGCCGAGCGTTTCATCACCGATGCGTTCAAGGCGGGGATGCAGTCCAGCCTGAAGGCGAACGCGGGACGTTTCGTTGTCCATACGATGACCAGCGTCAATTGCGTCGACTTCAATGACATGCGGGCCGGTTTCCTCGTGGAGCAGGTCAATCCTAACCGCCACTACGGCCTGCGCGGCGCCGCTCGCGCCATCAGCGATATGTGGTTGATCAACCGCATGGAACTGCAGGCGTTCAAGGAGATATGGGAATCCCTGCCGGTTGCTGAGAGGAAGAACTTCGGCCTCCAGATCACCGATCTGAAAGGCACCCAGGCCGGGGCGGTAGTCATCGCCTGGCGCGAAGTGCTCAAGGATATGGGCATCATTCCCGGACAGGACGGCCTGCAGGTCGGCGTCAACATTGCCACTCCCGCCGACACCCTGGCAGTGGACAAGTACTTCGATTATTTCAACACCCTGGGCACCGGCCTTAGCTTCATCAGTTATGATACGCTGAAGCTCGGCGCCGCGTGGGCGGGCGTGGATATCTATTGGAACGAATGGCGCAGGCTCGCCAAAGAGGCGGAACTCCTCAGGTTCGGAGGTATCGCCGCGTCCATCGTTGAAGCGAAGGTTGAGGCCGCGAACAAAGCGGGCATGCCGGTCAAGAGCGTGGTGTCATTCGAGGCCGGGAACGCGCGGAAGGACGGCGGCACCGTCGTGAAGGCGCCGGTTGTCAAGGACGCGCTGGTCGAGGCGGTGAAGTGGTCCGATAAAGCGGTCTATCAGAACTTCGCGAAGAGCTTCGGCAACTTCGTCAGGACCGTCAGCTATGTGGACGGCCTTAAGAGCGCGGTGATGGTCGAGGCCAGAGCGGTGATCGATAACGCCGGGTCGCTGGAAACGCTCAGGAAGATGAAGACGGCCGGTCCCGGATTGGAGATCGTTATCTGGTCGAATAACGGCGAAGACCTGGCCAAGCTCGAAGCGGCCGGCGCGGCCGAGTTCGCCAGGCTGGAATCGAGGGTCCTTGACGCGGCGATCAACGCCCTGAATATCAGGGGCATCACCGATCGCAAGATCGCATTTATCAGCGGCGGGCTCACTACCGAGACCGCGGACCTGCAGTATAAGCATAAAGGCATCAAGATCATCGTGGTCAAGAAATCGGTGAAGAACGCTGACGGCGCGGCGCAGGTTAATGCCATGCCGATGGCGGTCGCCAAGGCGGTCACGCTCGTCGCCGATGACAACGATGTCGAGAAGCGGTATCGTCAGATGGCGAGAGACTACAAAGAGCAGTTGCCGGCGGACGAATACAGAGCGCTCGTGGATCTGACCAGCGCGGTATCCGAGATGCCGCTGATGAGCGTATCCGATGAAGTCGCGCAGTCGCAGGCGACATACGAAGAAACGATGGCAAAGATCTAAGGACTGAGATCCCGCTCCCCGCAAAGTTTCACCTCCTGACGCGCTATCACCGGGCGGGGAGCGGGCTCAACCTTACAACCAGGCGGGCAGAGAGATGAGAGCTGAACTGAAGATCGTTGTGCTGGGTGTTCTCACGGTCGCGTTGACGGGCAGTGCGTGTTTTGCCGGCACCGACCATCTGCGCGCGCGGGCGGCGAAAGAAAGCAAGACATTGCCGGCGCTCGAACAGGATTTGAAGATGGACGCGGCTAAGGACGGCGGCGCGGCGCGCGTCAAGGTCGCGGTAGTCGGCGGCACGGGCAATATCGGCTTGCCGATCGTCAATCGTCTTAAAGCAAGCGGCGCGGTCGAGGTGCTCGTCGGTTCCCGTAAGGCCGATCCGGCGCGCGGTATCCTGACCAATCAGGAAGCGGTCAGCCAGGCGGACGTGGTCATCTATACCGTTCCCGCCGCGGTGTTCACCAAGACCGTGGAGGACACGGCCCCGTTGATGAAAGATAACGCGGTCGTCCTGGCGATGGTTGTGCCGATGGGCAAAGGGCCGGACGGCAAACTCTCCCACCAGCCCGCGCAGGGTTTCACGTCGGCGGCGGAGGAGATGGAAGATTTGATCAAGAAGAACACGGGGGGTAAGAAGGTCCGGATCGTGGCCGGCATGCACAATATCCCCGGGGAATGCATCGGCGATCCGCTGTACGCGCTCAAGCATGACGTAGTGGTGATGGGTGACGATGAGCAGGCCTGCAGGCTGGTTGCCGATAATGTAGTCAAGAATATCGGCAGGCTGAATCCGGTCATCGCCGGGGGGCTTTCCGCCAGCCGGTATTCGGAACAGCTTACCAGCCTGATCATCCGCAGTAAGAAAGAGCTCCTCCAGGGCAGAAGCCTGGTGGATCTTTTCAAATATATCGCGGCGCGCAAGGGCAATGTCAGCCTCGGGGAGATCATGTTCTACAACCGCGAGATCCTCGATCCCAACCTGAAAACGATGTACCTGGAGAACGGTCCCGGGCGGCTCAACGCCGACCTCGACCGTCTTGCCACCGACACTTCCGTGCGCAGGCGGGAATATATCGCGGTCAGGCTGACTCGCCTGGCGGAACTTGTCCCGGATATGCCGAAGCTTAAAGCGAAGATCGACGCGGCACTGTCCGCGTATAAAGTGAGCCTTGCCGACGCGAAAGTCTATAGCGGCGCGGCGTCAGCCGCCGACAGTTTCATCAGCCGGCTGGCCATGGTAAAGGTGAATAAAGCGGCGATCGTGGTTACCGCCGAGACGATATTCCGGAACGGCGGAGTGATCGCGAGCCTGCGCAACCTGAAGGATTCGGCGCTGGACATTGAGCGCGTGGCCTGGGCCGGAAGCGAGGCCGACGCCATCAGGCTCCGGTTGATGGGGGTCGACAGGCTCGCCGATATCCAGGTGAAGCCGTTAAGCGCGATCGTGGATATGCTCGCCGTCAAGGATGTCGACGCGCGCAGGATTGTGGTGATCGCCACCGGTTCCGCCGCCGAGACGCGCGAATTGATCAAGAGCGAGCCGACGGTCAGAGCGGTAACGGTTGCCGCGCCTCAGGCGAAGGATGTCCCGGCGGTAAATGTGATGCCCCTCGTTGTTGCCAAGGCGGTGACGCTGGCGGTACAGGATGGAGATGTGACTACGCGTTTCGGGCTGGTGGCCGAGACCTATAAAGGGAAGATATCGGACGAAGAACTTTCTCAGTTGGAAGATCTTGAAGCAAATATATCCGCCATCCCGCTGGTGACCGTGGACGCGGAGCTTGCCAAAGCGCAGGTCGCCTACGAGGATACGATCGGCAAACTTTAAACATGGATGAAATCCACAAGGAGGAGCGCACCATGGTTATTCCGAGCAGGAAGATGTTGAAGCGGCTTATTTCTTTTATCATGACCGTGTGTTTCGTCGCGACGAGCGCGCCCGCCAGGGCGATCGCCGGCGCCGACAACCTCAGGCCGCAGGCGGCTAAAGAGAGCCCGCGCGTCGCGTCGCTGGAAAAGGCGATCGACGGCGCCAAGAAGGACGGCGGCGCTGTTTCCCGCGTCCTGGTTCTGAGCAACCTGATTTCCCTGCTGGAAGGGGCGATGACCGGCGGTTACAACGTCGAGCACGCCATTTCCGACGGGTCGCAGGGCGGCATCTTCAACCATTCCGAACCGCGCGCCAGGCTCGAGATCACCATGCAGAACCTCCTTCTGGCTACCCGCGACCTGATGGGTCAGGGCGCCAGCGAAAAGACGATCACGGATAACTGGAAGGCCGTGCTTCAGACCGCGAACCTTTCCAAGGACGAGATCGGGCACACGATGGCGGTGCTGGATATATTCAAGGGAGGGAAGCGGGACAAGGTCCTTATCGATTTTCTTTCCCGCTCGCTGGTCAATAAGGTCGTCAATGCCCAGTTGAAAACGATGGTCACGTACGGCGACAAAGGCGATTTCAAGCAGGTCGTGCTGTGCGTGGGCGAGACCCGGGCGCAGTATGATGCCAAGCTCACCCAGGGCGTGCTCTATCAGGACATCACCGAGATACTTGAGGGGATCAGCGCGGAAGACGCCGCGAAGATCGGCCTGCGTATCGCTTACGAGCCCCGCTGGGCGATCAACCAGACTCCCGCGATAACCCCGGCCAACGCGGAGATTCAGGCCGCGCACCGTTTCATCAAGGACACCACGAAGAAGGCGCTGGGCGCGGAGCTGGAGGTGGATTACGGCGGGTCGCTCAACGAGAAGAACTGCGCCGAGATATTGGCACTTCCTGACGTCAACGGCGGGCTCATCGGCGGCGCGGCCAAGGACACCAAGAAACTGGCCGTGATCATCGATACCGCGATCGCTCTTTTCGACGCGCAGGGCAAGATGCTCAACATCGGCATGAACTGGAAGGCGGAAGACGCCTCGACCAAGCTTGAGCCGCTGGCGAATTTCGTCGAGCTCTTCAAGACGAAGGATATCTCCAAGGCGCGCGTTGTTATCAGCACCCCGCAGGTCAAGGTGGTGGGGGCGGCGATGGCGCAGCTCGCGAAGGATATGACGGCGAGCGATGCCCGGGCCGAAGCGCTTGTCGCCCGGCTGGAAAAGAGCCTCACGGATCCCGCGGCGCGCGCGAAGGCGATCGCCGATATCGCGGCGCTCAGTCCGGTGATGAAGGATTTTATGGATCTCTTCCTTATTAAGGAAACCGGCAGGATCGATCCGGAGCAGTTGTCCGCGCTCAAATCCCGCCTGGTCAAAGCGTTCGCCCCCGAGAAAGCGGCGACGCGCATCGCCGTGTACGGGGCCAATTCCGTCGCCCGCAACGCGATGAAAGAGATCGTCCGGAACAATTACGATAATCTCGAACTGGTCACCGTGGTCGGCAAGCCGATCGACCAGCTCGTCCCCGCCATCCTTGTCGACAGCCAACAGGGTTCTTTCAACGGCCGCGGCCGGATCGCGAAAGACCTTTTGTACCTGGGGGACCAGGAACAGGCGATCAGGGTGTTTGACGAGAAGGCGCTGACCAGCGCGACGAAAGCTCTGCCGTGGGCGGCGTTCGGTATCGACGCGGTCATTATCGACGAGGATTCCTACGCGAAGATCGCCAAGGATATCAAAGATACGTTCGGTTCGCGCGCTATCAAAGTGATCGTCAGCCGCAAGGCGGGCGACGGCTTTGTGACCTATATCCCGGGATTGACGAAAGAAGAGGACGTGCAGAAAGCGGCGCAGGTGAATGTCATGGCTACCGCGCAGACCGCGGCCATCCTCGGCACGAAAGTAGTCGGCACGCTCGGGAGACTGCAGTGGGTAAGCCCCGCGGTCGGGCAGTCCTGGTATGACCAGGTCCCGCCGACGTACAAAATACCGGGTTCGTACCAGACCGGCCATTTCGAGGACAAGGCGTTCAGCGATACGGTCGCCAAAGCGCTCGGCATCGATGCCGGGATCATGTCCCGGACTACCGTGATCAAGACGCAGGTGTCGCACGGCCAGATGATCGAGCTGACCATCGGCGTCGACGGAAAGATCACCAAGGACCAGGTCAAGGACGCGTTCAAGAAATTCGCGGCGACCAGCGACGTGCTCGGCATGCCGGAGAAAGGCGTGGTGCTCTCGACCAATGTGGTCTGGGGAGACAAGATGATCCGTTTCGCCGCCGACAGCATTTACGTCCAGGAGTATCCGGGCGGCACGATCGTCAAGATCGGGTTTGACCTGGACGAGGACATGGCGCAGGTCGATCATATCCTCAAAGTCGCCAGCGGCGCTTCCGCGGGCAAGGAATCTCAGGCGAAGGCGGAATCGAAAGAGGAATATGCCTCCAGCGATTTCATGGCCCATCAGGCGCAGGTATTGAAAGATAAAGCCGCCGCGGATGTCGCGGCCGCGAAAGCCAAGGCCCAGGCCAAAGTGGCGGAATTCGCGAAAATGAAAACGATCGTCGGCAAAGGGCAGATCGCGGTGCAGGATGACCAGCCGTTGGCCGGAATGCAGGAATTCTTCGGCGCGGTCCGCTACCTTACTGCCGGGCAGATCGGCGACAGGATCGGACTGTTGAAGGCGCCGGATGGCACCGCGGTCGGTGTCTTCTCATATCAGAACGGCGTCCTGGTAGGTTCTTCGGTGTTGACCCCGGCTTCTCTTGAGGCGACACAGGATACGATGATGAAGTATTACAGCGCGCTCAGGGATGTGGCGCTGACGCAGTCGTTCAAGAACGGTAAGACCGAGGTCGAGGTCATCGATGTATACCGGCCGGAGGAGAAACTGCGCGTGCGTTTCGGCGTTTCCGCGGCCGACCCGAAAAAGACGGTCTACAAATCCGTCGATCAGATGATCGGCGGCCAGTGGGTCGCGCTTTCTGAGCCCAACACCGTGATCGACCCGTCCGATTTTGACGGGAAATATGTGAGCGTGGTCAACGGCGCCGGCGGCCGCATCGGTTCCCTCTGGGTGCGCGCGGCGAGCGACCTCGCCAAGAAGAATATGCGTATCGTCGCCATGGGCGGCCCCACGGCGAAAGAACTCGCCGAGTTCCTCGACAAAGGCGATACCGTCCAGGGCAGGTTCGCGGGCACGATCAAATACGGGACCGACTGGATCGAGCTCAACGGAAAACGTTCCATCATCTTTTCCAGCCGCGCGGCCAAGACATTCCGCGAGCCGGAGAGCTATCCGTGGGGCACATTCCTTTTCGCGGGCGTCAGGGTGCATGTGGCGGTCGACGCCACCGGCAACTTCACCACCGCCGACCAGCTGAGCCTCCACCGCAAGGCCGGGGCTCTGCGCGCGTGGGTTACCGCGCCGGGTAGCGGGGCGGAATTCGATACCCGCACGTTCGTCATGAACATCAACCAGGACAAGTATAATCCCGCGACCGACTTCGTGGGTTCCACCGCGTCATGCACCACCGGTTGTTTCACGCAGTTGAGCCGCACGGTGGAACTAGCCATCGCCATCAAGAGCGGGAAACTCGATCCCGCCGCACTGGCCGCGGCCGTGAAAGAGCTTAAGCAGACCATCATCAATGCCGCCATCACCAAGGACATTCAGGTGGCGGGTGTCATGACCACGTATCACGCGCTGACCGAAGAGGCGCTTAAGGCCGACGAGGTCGCCGACGCCAAGAAGGTGACCCGTAAGCGCGACGCCTCGGAGAACATCCTCAGGACGAAGACCGGCGCCAAAGACGCGACGAAACAAGTCGCGCGGGCCCAGGTGGATATCGACGGCCACGCCGTGCGTTTCCCGACGGATGTCGGCTCCCTGGTCATCCCGAACTTCGTGATCTCGGGGACCTACAGCAAGGCGGAGATCATCGAAGCCGCCACGCTGGTGGAACAGGCCGCCCGGGGCGTGAAACTGGCGGATGTGTATTATTCCGGCCAGATCAAGCTGATCAACGAACTGCGCACCATGATGGCGACGATCAGCCCGGAAAAGACCGATGTGGTCAATTTCGTCAACGGCGAAGGCACGGCCATGACCATGGTCAAGCTTCCCGGCTGGTACGAGAATGAAAGATACTACGCGCTCGAAGCGGTCGATTTCAATTACTACGAGATGCGCAGGAAAGAGACCGTCCCGCAGGTGAAGATGAGCGATGACGGCAGGCTGATGTTCGCCAAGAGCGCGGCCCGGACCGACGGCGGTGTTACCGCGGCTGTCCCGTATATCAAGGATATGAAAGCGGCCGACCTGAAGGGCAAGAAAGTGCTTATCCGGGTCGACTTCAACGTCTCCGACGATACCGGCAAGATCAAGTCCACCAAGCGGATCAAGGAAGCCATCCCCACCCTGCGGTATCTGGTTGATAACGGCGCCACCGTGGTGCTGATGTCGCATAACGGCAGGCCCAAGGGCGAAGTGAAGGCGGCCCTTTCCATGGGCCCGGTGGCCCAGGCGCTTGACGAGCTGATCAACGCCAACGGCGCCGGCGTCAAGGTGAACTTCATCGCCGGCAGTATCACCGATAAGGGGCTTTCCGACGGCGTCAAGGAGAAGATCGCCGACGGGGCCATCAACGTGCTGGAAAACACCCGTTTCTTCAAGGGTGAGGAAAAGAACGACGAGGCCTTCAGCCGCAAGCTGGCCGACCTGGCCGATAATTATATGTTCATCTTCGACGCGTTCGGCACCGCCGAGCGCACCCATTCTTCCACCGGCGGCTGCGCGCGATTCATGCAGAAGGTCGCGCTCGGTTTCCTGATGGAGAAAGAGGACACGTATCTCCAGGGCGCGCTGGACAACCTGTACGGGTTGATCATCGGCGGAGGCCCGAAGGTGAGCGAGAAGGTTCCCGTGGTCGAGAACGTCATCCCGAACATCGCTCCGGGAGGGTTCCTGGTCATCGGCACCGGCCCGGCGCCGGCGTTCCTTAAAGTAATGTACGGTATCGAGCTGGGCCAGAAACCCTCGGCCCAGGATATCCGCGACGCGAAGAAGATCCTGCGCCGCGCGGAGAAGTACGGCGTGCGGGTCATCCTGCCGGCGGACTTCGTTGTCAGCGACAAAAATATCGCCGAGAAGGCTAATGAAAAAGGCGAGAACTGGATCGACCTGAAACAGGTTCCGGCGGGCGCCAAGGTCTTCACGGTGACGCTGGAGGAGCTCAAGGCCGGTTATTTCGCTCTTGCCGGGTCGGGATACGCGACTCCCAACCTGCTTACTTATTCGAAAGACCTGTTTATTTACGATACCGGAAAACTTACTCGCGCGGAGGTCGACGCGACCATTAAGTCGACTCCGAAAGGCAAAGCGGTCTTCTACAACGGCCAGCCCGGCGTTGAGGAGATCAAGGAGTTTGCCGGCGGTTCCAAGGCGATCGGCAAGTCCCTTGTCGATGCCACGGCCGCGGGAGTGATCACGGTCGTCGGCGGCGGGGATACCACCAAGTCGGCCGAGAAGACGAAGGTAGAGGTCTTTGACGGATATCTCGGGATGAAGACTGTGACCGTCGCCGAGATGGTCACCCATTGCTCGACGGGCGGCGGGGCTTCGGCCGCGTTCCTCAAGGGCGAGAAACTGCAGGTCATCAAAACGTTACAGGATATCCAGGCGAATATCGCCGCCGCGCAGAACCTGGGCGTGGACAAGGAAGACCTGATGAAGTTCAAGTCGGCCGACGCCAAGGTCTATGACGCGCAGGCGGGCGCCGCGTTCACCGCGTTCGTGGGCAAGGTCGGCGGCAAGGTTACGCAGTCCGGCGATACCGCTACTGCCAAGCTTGAGGGAGTCCAGATCAGCGATTCCCGCGGCAAGCCGACGGTTCGCGCGGTGCTGACTATCGGCGACATTACCACCATCGGTGAAGTCCCGGCCGGGGCCTCAAAAGGCGAGGACGAGGCGCGCACCGTGGGTGCCGCCCAGGCGATCAAGAACATTAACGACATCCTTCTTCCGATGATCAAGGAGAGCGGCATGGACCTGCGCCGCCACGAGGACCTCATCGCGCTGGAAGAGATGATCATCGCCCGCGCCGGCGACAACTTCAAGGATATCGGCGCGGACGCGACGGTGCCCGTTTCCTGGGCGCTGTGGCAGATGGCCGCCAAGCTCAACAATCTGGAGCTTGACCAGTATATACAGAAATTCGAGCCCGAGGCCGTCGGTAACGGCAAGGTGCTCCATTATATGAATATCTTCAACGGCGGACTGCACGCGATCAAGCCCGGCGAAAAGCTGGGGATCCATCGCATCGGCCCTCAGGAGATCATGATCGTGCCTGAGGCGGATTCGCAGGCGGCTTCCCTGGCGGGAGGCGATACCGTCGACCAGCGGCTCAAGAAAGAACTCATCGCCGAGTTCGGCGCGGACGTGCTTACCCGCGCCGATGAATTCGGTTTCTCGGTCAAAGGGCTGGGCGACAGCGACGCGGCGATCGCGCGGGTGCTGGGAGCGGCGCAACGGGCGGGCGTGAAAGTGCGCCTGGCCATCGACTTCGCTTCAACCAGCTACTATGATGCCGATACAAAGATGTACGACTATCAGGGCAAGAAACTTACTACCGACCAGATGGTCGACGAGCTGGTTGTCCTCGCTCAACAGTATCCGCAGGCCCTCCTCTCGTATGAGGATCCGCTTGCCGAGAACGATTGGGACGGCTGGGTGAAGTTGACGAAGGCGCTCGCGCCCCTGGGCGTCAAGATCATCGGCGACGACCTCTTCGTCACGCAGTTGGGCCGGTTGAATAAAGGCATCGAGATGGGCGCGGGCAACGCGATCCTCATCAAGGTGAACCAGAATGGTTCGGTCTGGGGTACGGTCCAGGTCATCAAGAGGGCCCGTCAGGCCGGTTTTGACTATGTCGTATCCCATCGTTCCGGCGAAACGCTGTATGCCGGTATCGCGGATCTGGCGGCAGGCACCAAGGCGTTCGGACTTAAGACCGGCGACCCTCAGCCGTTGGTCGACGTTTCCGACCCGAGCCAGCTTGTCAGAAGGGCGAAATATGATAGAATGGTCGAGATCGAAAAACGCAATAACGCCAGCCCTAAGGTGATGATAGTGGCTCCGCATCTCTTCGAGCTTGGCGGTGTGCGCAGTGACCTGGTGGAACTCGGGAAACTGGGCGCTTCGGTCAAGCTTGCCATTTATGGCGCGAATGCCGAGAAGCTTAAGACGCTCGTCGGGAATGACGCGATCGTCATTGCCAAGGACAGCGCGGCGTTGACCGCGGAGCTGGCGAAGCAGGGGTATGCGCCGGAGGACATGATCGTGGTGCGTTCGCCCAAGGACGCCGCGGTCGAGGGTGTCAGGCAGATCGTCGCTTCTGATACGGCCGACCTGGCGCTGGCCAAGGCCGCCGTTGTGTTGATGGATGCCGCGAAAGCGAACGCCGCGCTGGGCGAGATGTACGCCCAGACCGCGCAGGCGGGCGTGATCGCGCAGGATGATTACGCCGCGACCAGGGAAGCGTTCCTGGCGCAGATCGATTCACCGACGTTCGAGATGCCGGCTGAGATGAAGGTCACTCAGCAGGTTGCCGACGGCCTGGAAGAGCTGAAACTCGCCGAGGCGGAGTTCATCAACCGGGTCTAAAAGGAGTTGAATGATACGTTGTCTCCGGTCTTTTCTGGTCCTTGCCGCGGCCGGGTTCTTTCTCACAGTTTCCGACTGTCGTGCCGCCGATGTGGGCAAACTCGAGTTGAGCTCGCTCAGTTTCTCGGCCTTGAGTTGTTCGACGTCGGCGGGATCCGATACCCTGGTCCTGACCGTGGCCGGCCGGAAGGCGGCCGCGCTGGAACCGGTGATCGACGCGGAGGGCGCCTGCCGTAAAGGGCTGGAATATTTCTTCACCGCGCTGGCGCTTCCCGACGAATGTTTCTGGGTGAACTTGAGCCCTTCTTCGCCGGAGAAAGTGGTCGACCGGGAGCTGGAGAGCACCGATTTCGGCAGGATACTGCTGGCGGCCGACCTCAAGCTGAAGAAAGACGCCTGCGAATTGACCAATCCGCAGACGAAGACCGGCCGGGAATACTGGGACCGCCTGTACCGCAAGGCGGAAGAGCTGGGCATCCCCGGGAAGATACCGATGCTTAACCGCATCTGGATCTATCCGGCGCCGGTGGCCGTCACCGAGCAGAAAGAGCGCGTGAATGTCGTCGAGAGCGCGCTTGAGGTGCGGCTTGAGCGCGGGGTGCCGCCGGCGCAGGGGCAGGACGAGAATGTCCGGCAACTGCAGGCATACGGGATCGGGCTGATGGAGGAGATCGTCCTTCCCGCTCTGACGCAACGGGTCAATGAGGGGCCGGGATACGCCGACCTGCGCGAGGTGTACCGCGCGCTCGTCCTGGCGCGCTGGTATAAATCGCGCCTGCACGCCCGGGATTCGTTCCTGACGAATGTCTTCGCGGGATTCCGGCGCGATATCGAGCAGGATTTCTTTTACGGCACCCGGGAAGTCTACCGCGATTATCTCGAGTCGATGAAAAAAGGCGAATACGCGCTGACCGAAAGCACGGCGGGCAGGATCGATGTGTACCTGCGCATGATGACCAGGAAGTATTACAGCGGCGGGATCGACCTGCGTACGACCGTGTTCGTTCCCGGGGCGGCGCGCGCCGGATCGACGGAGGGAAGCTTCTCTTTCACCACGTCGATCGCGCGGGAGGACAGCCGTCCCCTGCGGACGGCGAAACAGCGCATGGAGATCCGCCGGGGCATCGGCGACTATATGATGACGAAGATCTCCGAGTTGTTGAAATCGTTCCCGCTTCCCACGGCGAAGCATCAGGAACAGACGGAAGAGAACAGGAATACGCAGAACAATATTTACGATAAGAGTTTGTAACAAAATTCTTTACTCAAGGGACGAAACTGTTATAATAAGATTACGAAAAAGCCACGGTCATATTCTTATAATCCCTTGATCTATAAGGATATGGCTTGTTTTTTAATAAAGGCGTGAATTCGGCGGGACGAAGTATCTAACCGTACGATGAGAGGGAGGGGATCAATGCAGAACCAGGAGTTTGAGGACAAAAGAGTTTTTGCCCGGCTTCCGGTCAGTCTTACCGTCAAGTACCTGGATCTCGGTTCCAACACCGAGGGAGAAGCTCAAACTCAGGATATCAGCGCCAAGGGAATCGGCCTGGCAACGGACAGGGTGCTTTCCCCAAATTCATCCCTCGAGATGTGGCTCAGGGTCCCGGACAAAGGCGAACCGTTTTACACGCGGGGCGAGGTTGTCTGGTCATCCGATAACCGGGCCGGGATCAATCTCGAGCGGGCGGACTTGATGGGCATATCCCGAGTATTGCGTACTATGAAGAGCAGTCCCCGATAAAAACCGGTTTGACTTTCCTTCAGGCGCGTAGTACATGTAGGACATCTTTTTCAAAACCCTTCTTCTTCCCCTTATCCGTCCTGATTGTTATGGTTCACGCGATTTCTTTATTTCTGGCTTGCTCTTTGCTCCTGCAGGGATGCCTTCCGTCCGGCGGAAGCAGTCCCGCCGGCGGCAGTAAACCGGTGACGGTCTGGCACTGGATGACCGACCGCCAGCTGGCTTTTGAACAGCTGGCGCAACAGTATGAGCAACAGACGGGCGTAAAGGTGATCTTTGAACTGTACGCCCCCCCGGACGCGTATTCTCAGAAAGTCAGGGCCGCGGCGCAAGGGACCAATCTCCCGGATATCTTCGGCATCCTCGGCGAGAAACAGGATTTCGCCTCATTCATCAAGGCCGGCCACGCCATGAACCTTACGTCGTACATGGAAGCCGACGGCGGTATCTGGAAGGCGAGCCTGTTCGAGAAAGCGCTCGAGGTCAACGTATTCCCGCAGGACAATAATTTCGGCATCATCCCGGGGATCTATGGTGTCCCCATCGACATGATGTCGATAAAAATGATCTATAACAAGGCCCTTCTTGCCGCGGTGGGCGGCGACCCGGATAATCCTCCCGTGGATATCGAGGATCTCATTCGGCTGGGGCCGAAGATCAGGGAAAAGAAAGTGCTCGGCCTGGTTTCGGGATGGGCCGACGGGTGGCTGTTGGACTGCCTGGCCAATAATTACGCGTTCAACATCATGGGCAGGGATAAGGTCATGGCCACGATCGCGGGCGAGGTCCCGTACACCGACCCTGACTGGATCAAAGTTCTGGACGTTTTCGCGCGGATGCGGGAAGCGGGCATCCTGTCCAACGAGCTGGTGACGATGGTCAACAAGACCGCCGAACAGCTTTTCGCCAACGGCAAGGCGGTATTCGCGTTCAACGGCTCCTGGGGCGTCAACGTTTATAAGGGCATGAACCCCGGTTTGCAGTACGGGGTGACGCTGGCGCCGAAGGCGTCCGGCGCGCACCCGATGAGTTTCTGGGGCGGCGCGGGTTCTTCTTTCATGGTCAACGCCCGGTCGAACAACAGGGACAAGGCGGTCCTGTTCCTCCGGTGGCTTTCCGCGGCCGAACAGCAGACGTTCCTCGCCTCGGCGACGAACAACCTGCCGGCGAACCGGAACGCGGTGAAGAATATCCCGCCGGTCCTGGCCCGGTTCTCCGCGGACATGGATCAGGCGACATACCCGAATACCTGGAGTATCGCCGAATCCCCGCTCGTGGTCGAGGAGCTTGATAAAGGGATACAGTCTATCGTCATCGGCGAAAAGAGTTCCGAGCAGGTGGCGCGGGAAGTGCAGAAGGCCAAAGAACGGGAATTGGCGAGAAGAAAGAAGTAAGGCCCCGTGAAATTGGATCGCGACAGATGAAACTGAAAGCGACATTCGAAAATTATCTTTTCGTTTTGCCGGCGGTGGCCATCTTCACCGTCTTTTATATCATCCCGTTCTTTTGGGTATTCCAGCTGGGCATGTTCAACTGGGACGGCATCTCCCCGGCGAAGGAGTTCGTGGGGCTGAGCAATTTCCGCGAGGTCTTTTTCTCCGACAGCGCGTGGTGGCGTTCGATGCGTAACGCCGGGTATATCACGCTCATCGCGCTTACCCTGCAGAACGCGCTCGCGTTCGCGCTGGCGCTGGCATGCGACCGGCAGATCCGGCTGAAGAATTTCTACCGGCTTATTTTTTTCATCCCCCCGATCCTTTCCGAGATCGTGGTGGGCATGGTCTGGCGCTTCATCATCAACGATATCGAGGGTGCCAACATGATCAACCGGTTTTTCACCGCGGTCGGCGCCCCCGGGCTGGTGCGTCACTGGCTTTCCGACCCGCAGTACGCGCTGACGACCGTGGCTGTCGTTCATTCCTGGAAAGGTTTCGGCTGGGGATTCCTCATCTTCCTCGCCGGACTGCAGACCATCCCGCGCGAGTTGTACGAGGCGGCACGGGTTGACGGAGCGAACGCCTGGCAGCAATTCAAGAGCGTTACCCTGCCGTTGATGGCCCCGGTCACGGCTATTGTCGCGATCCTGACCATCCTGGGCACGATGCAGGCCTTCGTGCTGATCCTTTCGCTCGTCGGCGGCGAGTTCGCCGGCCATACGAGCGTGCCGGTCCTGCGCATCCTCGCGTCGATGCGCGGTTCGTCCCGGTTCGGGTACGCCTGTTCGCAGGGCATCACGTTCGGCATGTTCCTGGTCGCCATTTCATTCGTCCAGTACAAGTTCTCGCAGAGGTTCAAGCAGGCATGAAAAGCGCGGGCTATTATACGGCAAAAAGCATCTTCAGCAACACGCTGGTCCACCTGTTGCTCCTGGCGGTGGCGGCTTCCTGCGTTTTTCCGTTGTTGTGGATGGTCGTTTCCAGCTTCAAGACCCAGACTACCATATTCGACGGCTCGTTCTGGCCGAAGCAGTTCCATTTCGAGAATTATCTCATCGCCTGCCGGCAGGGTAATTTCGGCAGGTATTTCCTCAACAGCATTTTTTATACGGTCTCGGTCGTGGCCGGTATCGTGCTGGTCTCTTCCCTGGCGGCGTACGCCTTTTCGCGCCTGCGTTTCCCGGGGAGGAACGCGATGTTCTATACGTTCATGGCGGCGATGATGATCCCCATCCCGGGCAGTTTCGTCGCCCTGTACATCCTGTTGAACACGCTCCATCTGCGCGACACCGCGGCCGGGTATATCCTCTGCATGATCAATGTCGGACTTTCGACGAGCATCTTCCTCCTCAAGACCTTTTACGACAAGATGCCGCACGAGCTTGAGGACGCGGCGCGCATCGACGGTTGTTCCAAACTGGGCATCTGGTGGCACGTCATCCTGCCGCTTTCCGCGCCGGCGCTGGCGGTGGTGATCATCTTCAACACCCTGAATGTCTGGAACGAGTTCATCCTCGCGCTGATCATCTTCGATTCCCGGGATATGATGCCCCTGCAGGTCGCTTTGCAGATGTTTCAGGGCGAGTTCGTGACCAATTATCCTTTGTTGATGGCCGCGCTGACGATCACCGCACTGCCGGTCATCGCGCTGTACATGGTGATGCAGAAGTACCTCATTAAAGGCGTAACCCAGGCGGTATTGGTAGGATAATGATGAATATGAAAAAAATCGCCGTCTTGATCTTTTGTGTCTTTCCGTTAGTCGCCGGCGGCGCGTTTGCGCAGCAGCCCCCGACACAAGGGGAGGTGTCGGGGCGGGCCTCTGCCCAGTCAGCCGCTCCTTCGTCGGCGGAGCTTGTCGCCCAGGCCTGGATGGCGCATAACAGCAAGGACGCGGAAAAGGCCTTTGCCATCACCCAGCAGGTCATCGATCTGTACGGGGCCGAGGCCGCCCGCCAGCAGGCATCGCTTAAGGCCATGCCGAGCGCCAAAGAAGATATCGAGCGGGTGCACAGCCTCAATGACGTGGCTACCGCCTATTTCATCCGGGGCGAGTCGTTTATGCGCCAGGGCAAGAAGGACGAGGCGATCGGGATATTCCAATTGATCATCGATAAATATCCTTACGCGAAGGCCTGGGACCAGTTCGGCTGGTTCTGGTCGGTGGCGGAAAAGGCCCAGGTCAGCATCTGGAAACTGCGGGGGCTGGATCCCCAGGAAGAATCGCTGAAGGGCAAAGTCAGCCAGCTGGCCACCAAACTCGTGCTTAACGACCCCGGGCGCGAGGAATTCGTGGATTACGCCAAATACGGCGAGTTCCAGGGCGTCGGGACCGAGAACTACGCGTACGCGGTCAAAGACCAGGAAGGTTTGAGCCTGGCGGTGGGGGAAGGGATATACCCCAACACCAGCTCCGTGCGTTTCGATCCGGAATTCAAGAAAGCGCTCAAAGACAAGCGCCTTAACGCCAGCCAGTGGGACCTGGCGCAGTCGCCCGACCTGCAGGCCGCTTTTTTCAAATGGGCGACGTCTTCCGAGCCCCAGGGCGTGCGGTTGTATTATACCGCGATGATCCTGGAGAAGGCCGGGCTGATCAAGAGCGCGATCAAGGCGTATTACGCGATCGTCGTGCATTTCCCCGGCGCCTATGGGTGGACGTATTTCAAGACGCCCTGGTACGTGGGGCAGGCGGCGATCACCCGGATAAATTATCTTCTGCGGCAGAATCCCCAGCTGGGGTACCGCCTGCAGGACGCGGATATCCGCGTGATCAACGGTTTCGACAACGAGATCGCCAACGACCGGATCGTCGTCAACCCGGGGAAGTTCGTCAAAACGAACGGGTTCCTCGAGAAATTCCGGCCGAAGGTTTCGCCGGACCAGCTGAGCATCAAGCGCCGGCTGGGCAAGGGCAGGGTGCACCTGGTGCAGTATGAGACCGGCGACTGGCAGCTCCTCGTCGACGATAAGCCGTATATCATCAAAGGCGTGACCTATGCCCCGGTCAAGGTGGGAGAGTCCCCCCATGAAGGGACGCTTTCCAACTGGATGGAGAACGATTTCAACAAGAACGGGAAGATAGACGGGCCGTACGACGCGTTCGTCGACAGGAACCGTAATAACAAGCAGGATCCGGACGAGCCGGCGGCCGGCGATTTCGAGCTGATGAGGGAAATGGGGGTCAATACCATCCGCGTTTACCATCAGCCGGGCGTGAAGATCAACAAGGAATTACTGCGTGAACTCTACCAAAAATATGGTATCATGACTATAGTGGGCGATTACATCGGGGTGTACGCCGTCGGCTCCGGGGCGACCTGGGACGCCGGCACGGATTACACCAACGAAGAGCAGAAGAAAAGGATGCTCGCCCAGGTCGAGGAGATGGTGCGCGACCTTAAGGACGAGCCGTTCGTCCTTTTCTGGTTGCTGGGCAATGAGAATGTCTACGGCGTTGCCTGCAACGCGAAGAAACAGCCGGAGGCGTTCTACCGGTTCGTCAACGACGCGGCGCAGTTGATCAAGTCGATCGACAGCGAGCGCCCGGTGGCGATCTGCAACGGCGACGTGTTCCATCTCGACGCGTTCGCCGCCAACGCGCCGGATGTCGATATCTTCGGCGCGAACGCCTACCGGGGGGAAGCGGGGTTCGGCTTCCTCTGGAGGCAGGTGAGTATCGAGGCCCAGAGGCCCGCGTTCATCACCGAATACGGTTGTTCCGCCCATTCCATGGGCAAGACCGATGATGAAGGCGAAGCACTGCAGGCGGCGTATCACCAGGGTTCATGGGACGACATCGAGGGGAATATGGCGTTCGAGGGAGGCGCGGGAAACGCGCTGGGCTCGGTCGCGTTCGAATGGCTCGATGAATGGTGGAAAGGGTACGAACCGTCGATCCACGATAAAGAAGGGTTATGGATCGGGCCTTTTCCCGACGGGTATATGCACGAGGAATGGTTGGGGCTGTGCGGCCAGGGAGACGGGAGTTTGAGCCCGTTCCTCAGGCAGGAGCGCAGGGTTTACACGATGTACAAGAAGGCCTGGAAACGGTAACATAACAGGAAAACAACAGGAGGTGGGTATGAGAAAGTTTCTGCTCGGGGTGATAGCGATGGCGTTTGTGGTGCCCGTCGCGTTTGCCCAGGAAAAGGACCAAAAACCGGCAACACAGCAGGAGTTCTGGATCTACAAGGATAAAGGCGCCCGGGACAACCATTTCGCCCCTTCAGGCTGGATGGGAGACGCCGGCGACATCAAACTCAACGATCAGTGCACCGACAATCCGCATTCCGGCACCACCTGCATGAAGTTCGATTACTCCGCCAAGCGGAGCGGCCAGCAGGGATGGGCGGGCGTGATGTGGCAGAATCCCCCGAACAACTGGGGTTCGAAAAAAGGCGGGTTTGACCTTACCGGCATGACGAAACTCACCTTCTGGGCGCGCGGCGCCAAGGGCGGCGAGATCATGCAGAAGGTCACGACCGGCGGCATCAAGGGCACGTACGCCGATTCCGCGGCGATTGAAGCGGGCCCGATCGAGTTGACCGACAGCTGGAAAGAATACACCGTGAATATCGCCGGCAAGGACCTGTCGTACATCAGCGGCGGGTTCGGCTGGGTTGTTACCGCGGACCAGAATCCCTCGGGCGCGGTATTCTTCGTCGATGACGTCAAGTTCGACGCGGATCCTTCGATCAAGCCCGAAGGCAGGAAGGTCGAGGCGATGCCGTTCTACATCTACGCCGACCGTTCTTCCGTGAACAACCATTTCATCCCGTCCGGTTTCATGGGTGATTATGGCGACCTCAAGATCGACAGCGGCAGTAAAGAGGATCCGTACCTCGGCGACAGCTGTGTCAAGGTCATCTACAGCGGCAAGGCGACGCAGGGGGCCCGCTGGGCGGGTATCTTCTGGCAGAATCCCGCGAACAACTGGGGTTCCGTCGACAAAGGTTTCAACCTTTCCAAGTCGCAGAAGCTCACTTTCTGGGCGAAAGGCGCCCAGGGCGGCGAGCGGATCGAGGAGTTCAAGGTTGGCGGCATCATGGGCGAGTTCTCCGACACCGACTCGGCGGCCATCGGGCCGGTCATTCTGAACAAGGAATGGACCCAGTACACTATCGACCTCAAAGGCAAGGATATGTCGTACATCATCGGCGGCTTCACGTTCTCCACGAACGTCGATGTGAACCCGGATGGCGCGACAGTCTACCTGGATGAGATCAAGTTTGAATAAACGTAACGCGAAACACGCAAGACCAGCGGCCGCACGCCGCGCCTTTATCGGCGCGGCGTGCGGTCTGCTTCTTTTGGCGTCCGCGGCCGTAGTCCTGCGTTCTTCCCGGCCCGCGCCGGGCGTGCGCGTCCTGCGGGACGGCAAAGGGGCGTACCGGATGACGGTCGACGGGAAACCGTACGTGATCCGGGGCGCCTGCTATAACCCCGTTCCCATCGGCCAGGGCTCGGACTATGACTGGTGGTCGGATCCGTACAAGCCGTGGATTGTTGACGGCAAGCTGATGAAGGAGATGGGGATCAACACCGTCCGCTTGTACCAGCCGGGCGACGATCCGGCGAAGGTCAAAGCGGTGATCGGTGACCTGTACGGCAATTTCGGGATCAGGGTGACCATGGGCACCTGGCTGGGTTTCTGGGAATACCCCTGTCCGTTGTACGGCGACAAAGAATTCAGGGACCGGATCAAAGCGGACGTGCTCAAGATGGTCCGCGAATATAAAGACGAGCCCGGGATACTCTGCTGGATCCTCGGCAACGAGAACAATTATGCCTGCCTGGGTACGGTGAACCCCTGGTCGACCGACGAGATTGACAAAGAGCCTGATCAGGCCCGGCGCAAGGCGATGCGGTTCGAATTATATTATTCTTTCATAAAGGAATTGACCGATGAGATCCACGCGATCGACCCCCGTCATCCGGTCGCGCTGGGAAACGGCGAATTGATCGGGCTGGATGTCGCCTCGCGCGCCTGCCCGAACGTGGACATGATCGCCTGCATCATTTACCGGGGGAAGACTTTCGGCGCGCTTTTCAAGTCGCTTAAGGCGACGTTCGACAAACCGCTGATGATCTCCGAGTTCGGGGCCGATACCTATGACGCGGTGGCCCGGAAAGAGGATCAGAACCAGCAGGCGTTTTTTCTGGAGGCCGAGTGGCGCCAGATCTACGCCAACCTCGCGGGCGGCAAAGACGGCGAGGGCAATTGCCTCGGCGGCACGATGTTCGAGTGGACGGACGAATGGTGGAAACACAATCCTACCGATTCGGCCCGCTGGGCCGTCCACGATACCGAGTCGAACTGGTCGAACGGCAGTTATTATTTCGACATCACCGCGCCGAACAACATGAACATGAACGAGGAGTGGTTCGGCATCGTCGCGCTTTCGGATACGCAGAAAGAGGCGGGGCTCGACAAGCGGGTGCCGCGCAAGGCCTATTACGTGATACGGGATTTTTGGAAGGACCCGGAGGGATCGCCGCAGTCAAAGCCCCCGGTGAGGAAAGAAGAGCCGCGGGAGAAAGTCCGCGGGATAAAAATATCAGGGGACTAACCATGAAAAAACATATCCTGTTGTTATGCGCGCTGGCGGTGTGGGCCGCGCCCTGCCGCGCCGATGATCTCGATCCCGTCCGCAAGGCCATCAGTGAGGCCGGCGACGAACAGTCGCTGGCGAAGGGGCTGGAGTCGGCGGGCGACACGTTCCTGAAGGAGCACAAGTACGACGAGTACGTAAGCTTCCTGAAGTCGGTTCCGCGGGCCGACGCGCTCGGCAAAGCGGTGGTCAGCTATTCGGTCGGCCAGGCCCGGCTGGCGCAGTTGAAATATTACGAAGAAAGCCAGCAATGGGAACAGTATTTCAACCAGGGCGGCCCGTTGCGCCAGGAAGCGGTAGAGGCGCTGACCAGCGCGCAAAAGATCGGTTCGCAGGCGAACGCGGTGACGGTGTATTCCAGCCTCCTGTTGTGGCAATTCCATAAGGACCAGCAGGATTCCGCCCAGTCGGAAAGCCTTGACCGGTTGGTACAGGCGGCAAAGGAGTACGCGGCAGGCGGCACCGATCCCGAGCCGTTGAAGAAGTCAGCGGATCTGCTTTCCGGGTACGGCGAGAAACTCAAAGCGCGCCAGATGTACGCGGATTATTTCCACAAGATCTCCGCGGGAGGGATGACCGACGAGAAATTATTCCAGGCCGCGCAGGGTTTCCTGAAAGAGGGTAATCTCGACCTGGCCGAGGCGGCGTTCGGCGCCTACGCGGCCAAGGTCGGAGCATATCCCGCGGACCAGGCCGGCCCCGCGTTGATCAACGCGGCGAAGGAATTCGCGTATCAGGACGGCCGGATCTGCGATACCGCGTACGCGGAGAAACTGTTCGCCCAGGCGGAAGCTATCGCGGGGGAAAAGGTTTTTGATGAGGACACGCTGTACCTGCGGGCGTTCAATCTTGAGGCCGGCGAGGAATTCCTCGCCGCGGCCGAGATGTACGCGCGGCTGGTTGCCCGTTTCCCCGAGGGGAAATACCGGGATACGGCCCTGTTCAAAATGGGCATCATCCGGGCATACGTGAAGCGCGACCTCACGGGGGCGCGGGATGCCTTTACCCAGCTTTCCGCCCGCGAGCCCGCGGGTGCGTTCACCGCGGCCGCTTTGTACCAGCTCGGCCTTTTAAAACAGTGGGAAAAGGATACGGAAGCGGCGAAGGCGTTATACACGAAAGCGCTGGAGATCGCGGGGACTGCGCTTCCCGAGACCGCCAAGCTGATCAACGAACGGTTGACGGAGATCGCGAACGGGACGGCTATCGCGTTTGCCCTCAAGACCTTCCTCGATAATTCGATCGGCGAGGCGGGCAGTCAGTTGAATATGTCCAAGGCACAGATAAAACTGCCGGCGCTTTCGATCGATAAGGGGCAGGAGCTCGCGGTCGGCGCGGCCGCCGCCCCGGGCGAGAGCGGATGCACGCAGGTGGTGCTGACGCATTACTGGTCGGGAGACCTCGGGTCGGCTTCTCCCGGGGACGACCAGCCGGGTTTCACGGCCACGTATGGGGAGCCGGGGATCAAAGTGCTCAACCTTCTGGTGATGTCCGCGTCCGGTGTTGTTGACAGGACGCTGAAGATGGTCGAAGTAAAATAGATCTTATCCAGCCACGGTAGGCGAGAATCAGCGGAAAACCCGCTCCCTAAAGGGGCGGGTTTTTTGTTGCGCCCCGCGCGAACGTATTTACTTGTTTTTTTAAGCGGCGGAGATAAAATAATTACTATGTGGAGCCTATTCCTTTGTGCCGCGTTTTTCTTCTTTCCCCGGATTGCCGGAGCCGAGCTTATCGAGATGAGATCCGGCCAGGTATTCGACGGCGAGGTGGTCCAGGAGACGGAAGATATCCTGACGGTCCGGGAGGCCGCCGGGGACGGGTATATGGAGAACAATTACGAAAAAGCGCAGATCGTCCGGGTCGGGGACCGCGTGCTTGGCGAAGGCGGCGGGAAACAGTCCGGCGTCGGGGGCGGGGTGAGCCTGGTCGCACGGCAGGCGGCGGAGCCCGACTGGGAAAGCGCGGAGCGGGTTGAATACGAGCGTTCCCTGCGGCAGGTCGGCGAGGAGATAACCGCGGTAAAACGCATGTGGGATTCCGACCGTTCCGACCTGGGCAGGATCAAGGAATGGGCGGCGAAATTCCATGAACTGGGGGGCAGGGTCCAGGAAAAATACCGGAAATCCGCCCTTGTCTCATATTCATATCTGAGCGGGGCATTCGTGGAGATCGATCATTTCAGTTCCGCGGTAACGGATATGGAAAGGGTCCACGCGTCGTATCTCAAAAGTCTCGAGCGGAACGCGGCGGGATACCAGCGGCGGTTCGAGGAGTGTTATAAGGAGAATGAGCGGCTGGCGGGCGAGGCATTGCGCAACGCGGTGAAGTACGTGGATATGGCGAAGATGAAAGCGGCGAAACGCTAAACAGAAGGATGCACGGGAAGATAACCGCCTTAACAGGCGGTTTTTTTGTTTGCGGCGGGTCAGGCGCGCCGGGAAGAGGTGAAAGAGAACTTGCGTACGGTAAAATAGGTGATCGTGAATATCCCCGCTTCGATGGCTACCGTCGCCAGCGCCGCCCCTTTGTACGAGAAGGTGGAGATGAGGAGGAAGATGAGCGGCAGTCCGACCATCGCCATCATCACGTGGATGCGGGAATAGACATCGGTCTTTCCGCTGACCAGCAGGAATTGCACGCGGAATGCGTTGGCGCTGACAAAGAACACCGCCAGGAGCAGAAGCCTCAGGGAAAGCACGGTTTCCCCGTAATCCCCGCCGCAGACCAGCCTGACGATGAGATGCGCGAAAAATATCGCCAGCGGCAGGAAGATCAGCGAGATCCTGACGGTGATCTGTTGGATGCGGGACATCATTTTGAACGCCTTGCGCCGGTTCTTGTGGAATATCTTGCTTAAGCGGGGGAAGAGCGCCTGGGAGAATGACGCCAGGGGGAAGGTCTGGAAAAAGTTGGCGATTTTCTCGGCGACGGAATAATATCCCGTTATGGTATTGGTGGTCAAAAGGCCGATGGCGAAGACGCGGGTGGTCGTGTAGGCGTTGATCGCCACGTTGGAGATGAAGATGTCCCATCCGGCCTTGAGCTGGCGGCGCACGTTGTTGTATCCGGGGATGGTGTAGGTGATGTCGAATCTGCGGTAGGCGATATATTGTCCCAGGATACCGGTGACCATGAAAACGGCGGAAGTGATCAGCGGGACCATCAGGTAGTCCGCGGGCGCATGGACGAAGAGGAAGATGCAGAGCGCGTAGATGATCCCCCCGGCGATATTAAGGTCGGCGATGTGTTTCATCTTCTCTGTGCCCTGGAAGAACCAGATGGGGAAAAGGGTGTTGCCGGCCACCGCGCCGAAACTCAGCGCGTAGACCAGCCAGTCGTTCCGGAATTTGGGGACGAAATACACGGCCAGTCCCAGCACGATGAAGCTGACCAGCGCCAGGGCGATCTTGACCGTCATCACCGCGGAGAATACCCGGCAGACCTTGGCGTGTTCGTCGCGGCAGAGTGATATCTCTTTGGTGGCGGAGATGTTGAAGCCGTAGTCGGTGAGGATCATGAAATACTGCACGAACGCCTGGGCGAACGCGATGAGGCCGAATTTCTCCGCGCCGATGACCCGGAAAAGGTACGGCAGGATGATGACGGGCAGGAAGTAGGTGATGGCCTGAAGGGCCGAGAGGGAGGCGAAATTCCCCATGACCACCCGGCGTTCTTTGGCCCCGGCCATGTGGTATGTTTTCTTTATAAGTTGGAATAAGGAACGCATGCGTCTAATGTACACGTTTCCCGTCTTTAAGTCAATAAAACATATTTTGTTAAAAAGGGGACAGACACCTTTTCCCTGGCGTATTCGCGGTGGGCGGAAAAGGTGTCTGTCCCCTTTTTTTGTTGTTGGATTTAGCCCCGGAAATGATATAATTTTACCATGATCAAGTTCCCGAAAGACTTCCTCTGGGGGGCGGCGGCGGCCGCCTATCAGGTCGAGGGCGGCAACGCCAATTCCGACTGGTGGTACTGGGAGCTGGAAAAGAACAAGGAACATTCCGGCCCGGCCTGCCGCCATTACGAGCTTTACGAGCAGGATTTCAGCCTCGCCCGCGACCTCCATCATAATGCCCACCGCCTTTCCATCGAATGGGGGCGCATCGAGCCCGAAGAGGGGAAATTCTCCTCCGAGGCGCTCCAGCATTATATCGATGTCATCCAGTCCCTGCGGCGCAAGTCCATCGAGCCGCTGGTCACGTTGCACCATTTTACCAACCCCGTCTGGTTCAGCAAAGCGGGAGGGTGGACGAATCGCAAGGCGGCCGCCCGTTTCCTGCGGTATTGCGAGTTTGTCGTCGAAGCCCTCGCGCCGCACGTGCGGTACTGGATCACCATCAACGAGCCGATGGTCTATATCACCCACGGATATATCTTCGGGGTATGGCCGCCGCAGGAACGCTCGTACTGGAAGGCCAAGCAGGTCGAGGATCAGATGGTCGCGGCGCACGTTAAGGCCTACCGGTCCATCCACGCGATCTATCAGCGCGCGGGGCTCGCGCGCCCCAGTATCAGCATCGCCCAGAACATGATGGCGTTCGTCCCGTGCATCCCGTCGCTTAAGAACAAGTTCGCGGCCTGGGTGCGGGATCAGGTATACAATTTCGGCTTTCTCAACCGGATCGCGCGCCACAAGACCCTTGATTTTATCGGCATGAACTATTATTCCCGCCAGTTGGTGGAACTGAAACGCTGGGGGATCTCCAATATCGCCAAGGATGTCTGCCGCAAGAACCACCGGCCGGTGAAGAAGAACTCCCTGGGATGGGATATCTATCCGGAAGGGATTTACCAGTTGCTTCTGGAGTTGAAGCGGTATCGTCTCCCGATCATCATCACGGAGAACGGCATCTGCACCTCCTACGACGAATTGCGCTGGGAATATATCGACGCGCACCTGAGGAATATCAACCGGGCCATCGAGCAGGGAGTGCCGGTCGCCGGGTACCTGTACTGGGCCTTGCTGGATAATTTTGAGTGGGACAAAGGATTCGGGCCGCGGTTCGGCATCATTGGCGTGGATTACGCCACCGGCGCGCGGACAGTCAGGGAGAGCGCCCGCAGGTTCGCCCGGGTATGCGAGACCGGGGCGTTGGAATGAGAGTCACGGTATTAGCCGCGCTCATCCTGGCGGCCTTCCTGTCCCCGGCCATGGCCGGACAGTGGGAAAAACAGGCGGGCATTTATTTCCTCGCTAAAGACGGCCGGGAGAGCTTCAGCGCTCAGGCGGCCGGGCCGAACAAATTCGCCTCCAAATACCTCACCTACGACGGGATCGATTTCCTGGCGCGGGGGCAGGATAGCTGGCGGGATTACGGCCGCCTAAACCTGGACGGGAACAACGTTTTTTCCGTTCCCATCCGCGCGGGCATGAAAGTCGATGCGGTGCATGTGCTCGCGGGCGGGAACGTCGGCAATTCATACGCCCACGACCCGGTCCTGCGCCTCTTCGGCGACCGGTATTATTACGCGGTACTGACGCTGACGTTCACGTACCAGGACGGCGGGTACAAAGCGCTTTCCGTCCCGGTGATCTGGGACTGGTTCCCCGGCGCCGCGATCGAGTGGGCGAATGAGGGAGCGCGGATAAAGTACGTCGGCCGCAACCCGGCGCGCAAAGACGCCCTGGTGTTCCATATCAGCTTTGTCAACCCGCGCCCGTCACAGCCGGTGAAAGACATTCTGCTTTCCGACAGCTGGATCGGCGATTATCCGTTTTCCGAGGTTTTCGCGCTGACGCTTAAGTCCGGCGATGAGCTGGAAGCGGCGCCGCGGCAGGATCGCCGTTTCACTCCTTTGCCGTCCCTCGCGGACAACGCTCTCGCGGATAGCGCGACCGCCTGGCCGTTCGATACCGGGCTTGACGGGTGGTCAGCGGGATGTTCCGCCAATTGGGGCAATGACGCGTTCTGGCAGGCGGATAGTTTCGGGCGCAAGGGCGCGGTAGTTATCCCGGGATGCAATCAGGGCGGGGACAGGTACGCCTGGATCGAGAAAAAGATCGCCCTTCCGGATTGGGACAGTGTCATCCTGAAATTCCTGCGCCACAGCGGGGCGTACAGCGATCATGCCACGGCATGGACCGACGGCTCGCTGAAGGTAACGGTCAGGGCTCCCGGAGGCTCCGCGCAAACAGTATCCGAACAGCTCTACAGCGGTGAATGGGGCGCTGGGAGCGTCGATCTTTCGCAGTACAAGGGCCGGACAGTGATCGTCCGGCTGGAGAATCACGGGGGCGGCACGGTAAAACTCGGCCCTACCACGTCCTGCGGCTGTGACGCCGAAGAGGCGCTCATCGCGGATATGCGCCTGGTAAAGCAGTAATACGATAACCTACAATTCCCTCCCTGCGGGATAATCACTCAAAGATAGAGGAAACCAATGATATCAGTCAATAATCTTTCACTGCAGTACGGTTCGCGCAAGCTTTTCGCCGGCGTGAACATCGTTTTTTCGCCCGGCAACTGTTACGGGCTCATCGGCGCCAACGGTTCGGGAAAATCGACATTCCTGAAGATACTTTCCGGCGAGATCGATTCGACGGCCGGGAACGTGGAGATCGCGCCGGGCAAGCGCGTTTCAGTCCTGCGCCAGGACCAGTTCGCGTTCGATGAGGTTACTGTCCTGACCACGGTCATGATGGGCCATAAACGGCTCTACCAGATCATCACCGAGAAAGAGGAATTGTACGCCCGCCATCCGTTCACCGATGCCGACGGGATGCGCGTTTCGGAACTGGAGCATGAGTTCGGCGAACTGCAGGGCTGGAGCGCCGAGTCAGACGCGGCGAAGATGCTTGGTGACCTCGGTATCGAGGAACCCCTGCACTCGTGCCAGATGAAACAGCTCGAGGCCGGACAAAAAGTGCGCGTCCTTCTCGCCCAGGCGCTTTTCGGCAATCCCGATATCCTCCTGCTGGACGAACCGACGAACTATCTCGATGTCGAGTCGAGCATGTGGTTGGAGGAATTCCTCTGTAATTTCGAGAACACCGCGATCGTGGTCTCGCACGACCGCCATTTCCTCGACAAAGTCTGCACCCATATCGCGGATATCGATTTCGGCAAGGTCAAGCTGTACATGGGCAACTACAGCTTCTGGTCAGAGGCGACCGAACTCGCGGCGCGCCAGCGCAGTGAAGCGAACAGGAAGATCGAGGATCAGCGCAAAGAACTGAAAGAATTCATCGCCCGGTTCGCCAACAACGCGTCAAAATCACGCCAGGCGACCAGCCGCAAAAAGATCCTGGAGAAACTTACTATTGAGGATATCGAGCCGTCATCGCGCCGGTACCCGTACGTTAATTTCGAGCAGGAACGCGAGGCGGGGAACGAACTCCTGGGCATGGAGATGCTCAGCAAGTCCGTTGACGGCCAGGTCATGTTCGACCGGCTGAACCTGACCATTCATAAAGGGGATAAAGTCGCGTTCGTCGGGCCGAACGATCTTGCCAAGACCGTGCTGTTCCAGATATTGTTGGAAGAGGGGAAGGCCGACAGCGGGAACTTCAAATGGGGATTTTCCACCAAGCGCTCGTATTACCCGAGGGACAACTCCGCGTATTTCAGTTCGGAGCTCACCATCGTCGATTGGTTGCGCCAGTTCTCCGCGACCACCGAACAGGAGTTCATTCGGGGATTCCTGGGCCGGATGCTTTTTTCCGGGGAGGAGGCGCTCAAGCCGGTGAACGTCCTTTCCGGCGGCGAGAAAGCGCGCTGTATGCTCGCGCGCATGATGGTCAGTCAGCCCAACGTGCTGATCCTGGATGAGCCGACGAACCATCTCGACCTGGAGGGCATCACCGCCTTGAACCGGGGGCTGGAGAAATTCCGCGGCACCATTCTTTTTTCTTCCCACGATCACCAGCTGATCCAGACCGTCGCCAACCGTATCATTGAAATCACGCCGCGCGGCTACATTGACCGCGTGCATACCAGTTATGACGAATACTTGGAGAATGAACAGGTTAAGGCACAGCGCCACGCGCTGTATGCCGCTTAAAAAGGAGGGGAAGATGAACAAATACGTGCAACAGGTTTTCCCGGCGCTTCTGCTGGGAGCGTTTGTGGCTTCTGTGGCGTATGCCCAGAGCAACCAGACTATGCCTTCGGGAGGAATGCCGCCCGCACTGCCGCAGTCGTCGATTGCCGCCTGCGAGGGGAAAGTGGAAGGCGCGACATGTGCAGTCGGGAACGAGACCGGGACATGCTCGTATACTCCCGATAAACAGTACTTTGCCTGCAAACCGAGCCGTCAGGGCCGTGCCCCGGGTGGCAACAATGGGGGAGGGCGTCCTCCCGCTCCGCCGGATGGTAATGGCGGTGGCCCCGGAGGGCCTGGTGGTCCCGGTGGCGGTCAGTAAATAGATAGAAACCGCGTTAAAACAAAAAAGCCGTTGGTTTACACCAGCGGCTTTTTTTGTTGGTTGCGGGGAGTTATGGTTTGTAGGCTATGTGTTCCTTTAGCGTTTTTCACTAGTTTGCAGGATAGGGCATAGCTATACCCCCATAATATATAAATAACCAATTGCAAAAGACTTGCAATTATGTTTATCCGTAGTAGAATTAGTTTGAATCACAACCTGAAAGGAGGTTCACCATGAGTAAGCTCACTGCTTACTTAATGTCAGAACCCCTGCCTTCTCGCATCTAGAGCCCGAGCAAGCTTATGGATTTTCCCCTTAAGCATTCGGACACCTCGAAATGAAGAACTCCATAGGGTTGTGACTGCAATAAAAGGTTTAGCTATTGGGGATAGAATCAGCTTCCCAACAGTAGTTATTGATTGGCTTTCGGGGTTCGTAGAGATTTAAAGGCGAAGCTTATCGAGGCGGCAGACAACTTTGGTGGGAAAATCGCTAAAGCCTGCCGCTTAAACCTTTTTAAGCCCCCCAATTCTTCTACCTTGTAAAGTAAAATGTGGAAGAAGTACGAGAAACTTGTTTATGCTAAACTAAAATTCTTGTATCCTGAGTACACTAGAAAATTCCATGATACAGCTAGGGGAATTTTTAGCCGCAGGTCTCGCCAAATTGATATTTCGCTTAAAAAACCTATGGAGGCTGGTATTCAATTCGGAGTTGTTGATACAAAATGCTACAATAAAAAAATTGATGTAAAAGCTGTAGAAGCCGTCATTGGCCTCGTAAAAGATGTGGGAGCACAATTCGGCGTCATAGTTACCAATAAGGGATATTCCAAAGGCGCCGTAAACAGAGCGCACGCGGATTTAATTCATACGGAAATTGTTTTATATTCTGACTGGGAAGCCACTGATTTGGCTTGGGCAGATGAAATTGGTTCAATCTGGGGCTATAACTTAGTGCTTCGGTGTCTCAAATGTAATCGCCTAATCGATTTTAGTGGAGAAGAATTAAGTTTTGATGTAGCCGAAGTAGATGAAGAGCGCGCTATGGGATCGGAAATTATACATGCCTACTCTTGGGAAGGATATTGCCCCCAATGTAATAAACAAATATCATTTTCGCTAGAAATAATTGAATACCCGTTAGGATTCAAACAATTAGGTAATGCTGAAAGCAAAGGCTGTGAGATAGTGAAATGTCCTCGCTTTTACCCATCTTAAAAGGGCTCGCCATAGAGATAGAGGCATTACCTCTTAGTTCCTCGCTACGCGCTGAAACTTGTCTTTCCGCTACAATCTTGCCATCCTAAACTTACTACATCAAACCGACCTTGGGAAATGTTTACAATTCTGGATTCTACAACTCAGTTATTGTTTATTATAAAACATAGCGAGTAATGATATCTTCTGTAATATTAAATTATAAATAGACAATCGCGCGACTAATGATATAATAACGCCTATGCAGCCCATAGAGGGCACACTAAACAAAATTACCATGTAAGCAATTCTCTCAAAGTGAGAGGGTTGCTTTTTTTATTCGATATGAGAGGGACTAATGAGTGAAACCTCATACATTGGATATTTAAAGTATTCCGGGGCTTCGGTAAAGGATGGTTACTTAGACGCCACAAAAACAGCTGAAGCTTTACTTGGCTTTGATAAAGCTCTGCGGTTTTTTGTTGAAGATTCGCTGCCAGAATTAAAAGGCAAACCATTTGAAATACCAGTTCGAATACAAAAGGGTTCTTGGGAGGCACTAATACCTACAAGCATTGGGCAATGGATTGCAACTTTCGGCATTGCCACAACAACAAATCCTTTTTTATTTTCGGATGCTTTTCGAGAAGCTCTAAAAATGATGCAATGGGCTATTCAAATCTGCGTTCATTTACAAGGAGAATCCGTAAAAACTATCCGAAAAATAGGATGGGGTGATAATGATACAATTCCAATCACTAATTCGGCAGGAAAAACATTAGAAGTTCCTAAGAAATATTTTGACAAATATAGTGAGATGCCTCCCAAATATTTATCCCAAATGGCGCGCCTGGTCCAGGATGACCGAGAAATGAAAATCGGAGTAATGGAGGGTGGCAGACGAGTAGAAACCGGAATTACAATGGCTGAGAAATATTTCTTTACTGAAGAAGAAGAAGAATTGACGGAAGTCCTCTTTCCTGAGCTAGTTCATGGTCAAGTGGTTAATTTGAACGGGGTAACTACGCGGGGCAACTTAAAAACAAACAGCATGGGTCTTGAATACAAAGGTCATATTTTAAGTTGTACTCCGGAGCGCGGAAGCGTCGCAGTATTTAAACACGCACTGTATTGTACTTGTACTATAACTGGTGTAGTTAATAGAAAATCCGACTTCTCGGGTTTACTGGATGCTAAGAAACCAAAAATTACTTTTTCTAGCATAGTTCCAATAAATAGAAAGAGCAGCCAGCTTGAACTATTTAAACGTGAGGAGAATTAAATGAATAACATCATGGATATACTAAAAACACCAAAGCACGTTTTTTTGTATTGTTGTTTAGTAAGCGCTTCCTTATTATCCGGTATTCTCCTCATCTACATCTTTAGTCGTTACCTCTTTTTCAGTTTAACTATTGGCAAGCTGATTCTTCTAGCAATCTCAATTTCTGCCCCACTGTTTTTACTAAACGTAACCTGCATGCTTTTCTTAGCCAGTCAAAATCTGTCTCGGGAAGGCTTAATTGAAAGTAGCATTATTATGGGCAGCTCAATTACAGTTGTAATAACGTATGCAGTAGCTATCGCAGGGTTTCTCCTCAAATTCGATACAAGGGTAGCCATCGGAGTACTTATTTTAATTTCATTAATAGTTATTGCACTAACAATAGGGGCATTTAATTTCAAAGGCAATACGACTGGTCAGCACGATACGCCAAAAGGGGCAGGGGTTAAAGAGAATTAACTTTTTCCTAAAAATTGAGAGGAACGTACCTCTCTAGTGCAGATAGTCTAAGGTGAGTATAAAACAAAACGGAGATATCCATTGCTGAATATCTCCGTTTTTGTTGGTTGCGGGGAGAGGATTTGAACCTCTGGCCTTCAGGTTATGAGCCTGACGAGCTACCGGACTGCTCCACCCCGCGATTCTAGGGATCTATTTAATCCTGCGGTACCATTCTCACCGGGATCTCATCCTTGCGGACGACGCCCAGTTTTTCCCTCAGGATCTTTTCCTGGTACAGCTTGTTCTTGTCGATGAGCTCCAGCTCCCGGAGGAGCATGGTGTTTTCCGCCGCGAGGCGCCTGTTCTTTTCGAGCAGGTCGTGGTTCTTATCCCGCAGGGCCTTGATCTTCACGTAGCCGGGGAGGAAGAGCACGAACGCCGCCGCCGTCAGGGTGAAAAACCAGAATAACTTCTTTACGACTACTTGCATTTAGGCCACGAGGTTCCGGCGTAAACCGCCTTTGAACCAAGCGCTTCCTCGATCCGCAGAAGCTCGTTGTATTTTGCGATCCTATCGGTACGGGACAGCGAGCCGGTCTTGATCTGCCCGCATCCGCATGCAACGGCGAGGTGAGCGATGGTGGTGTCTTCGGTCTCGCCCGAGCGATGGGAGATGATGGCGTTGTACTTATTCTTCTGCGCCATCCCGATCGACTCGAGGGTCTCGGAAAGAGATCCGATCTGGTTGACTTTAACCAGTATAGCATTACCACACTTTTCTTCAATACCTTTTTTCAGAAACTTCGTGTTGGTGACGAAGAGGTCGTCCCCGACGAGCTGGCACTTGGCGCCGAGCTCTTTGGTCAGTTTCTTCCAGCCGTCCCAGTCGAATTCGCCCAGCCCGTCCTCGATGGAGAGGATGGGGTACTTGGCGATCCACTGGCCGTAGATCTTGATGAGGTCGTCGGAGCCCTTCTGGGCGCCTTCGAAGGTGTACTTGCCGTCCTTGCAGAAGGAGCTTGAGGCGCAGTCGAGGGCGAGGGCAACGTCCCTGCCGGGCTTGTAGCCGGCCTTCTCGATGGCCGCGATGATCAGGTCGAGCGCTTCCTGGTTGGACTGCAGGTTCGGCGCGAAGCCGCCTTCATCGCCGACGGAGGTGGAAAGTTTCTTCGAGTGCAGGAGGGATTTGAGGTTGTGGAAGACCTCGGTGGCCATGCGCAGGCACTCGGAGAAGCTCGAGGCGCCGACGGGCATGATCATGAATTCCTGCAGGTCGAGGTTATTGTCCGCGTGCATGCCGCCGTTCAAGATGTTCATCAGCGGGACGGGGAGGATGTTCGCTTTGGTGCCGCCGAGGTACTTGTACAGCGCTTCGCCTTTGTCGATGGCGTCCGCTTTGGCCACGGCCATGGAAACGCCGAGGATGGCGTTGGCGCCGAGCTTGGATTTATTCTCGGTTCCATCGAGCTCGAGCATGACCTTGTCGACCTTGTGGAAATCAGGTTCCATCCCCTTGATCTTGGGGAAGATGAGTTTGTTGACGTTATTGACGGCCTTGAGCACGCCTTTGCCCATATATTTGCTCTTGTCGCCGTCGCGCAGTTCCAGCGCTTCGTATTCGCCGGTGGATGCCCCTGAGGGGACCGCGGCCCTGCCCATAACGCCGTTAGCGAGCGTTATGTCCACCTCTACGGTGGGGTTGCCGCGGGAATCGAGTATCTGACGAGCCTTTACTTCCTTGATTTTAGTCATGGTTTTTCCTTTCGTTAGAAGTTCCTATTATAAGCACCCCCGGGGCGGCGGTCAAGAGAAAACAGAAAAGGTTGACGAAGGTAAACCCGTATGTTATGGTACTTATACCTATAAGTACTTACAAGGAGCGCACATGGACTGGAAAAAGACAAAATGGTTCTGGAAAAATAACTGGATCCGCATCAGCGTGATGACCGGCATCGTCCTGTTGACGTTGTCCCTGATTGTCCTGATTTACTGGGGCATGCGCGCCTGGAACGAGTCCGAGTCATACCTGCGGCAGTCCCAGCTCGCCATCCTTCCTATACAGTTGTACATGCAGTTGATCATGGGGATCATTTTCGCCGTCATCTACACCTTCATGTGGTACTGGCTGTTCATGAAGAAAGGCGCGCAGTCGTTCACTCAGACGCAGAAGAAATCCATTTCCGGCAAGGATATCGGCGTGCAGTGGGCGGACGTCATCGGCATGGATGAGGCCAAGCAGGAGGCGTTCGAGGTGGTGAAACTCATCACCGACCGCGCCGAGGTACAGAAAATCGGCGGCAAGATCCTCCGCGGGATCCTGATGATGGGGCCTCCGGGATGCGGCAAGACGTATCTGGCCAAAGCGATCGCCACCGAGGCGAAGATGCCGTTCATCTCGATGTCGGGCTCGGAATTCGTGGAGATGTTCGTGGGCGTCGGCGCCGGCAGGATCCGCAGTCTTTTCAATAAAGCGCGCACTCTCGCGGAGATGGAAGGCGGCTGTATCATCTTCATCGATGAGATCGACGCCGTGGGCGCCCAGCGCAGTGTCGACCGCGGTTTCGGCGGCCAGACCGAGGCGAACACCACGGTTAACCAGCTCCTGGTGGAGATGGACGGGCTCAAGGAAAAGGACACCAATATCGTCATCATCGGCGCCACCAACGCGCCGGAGGGTTTCCTGGACCCGGCGCTCCTGCGCCCGGGCCGGTTCGACCGCAAGATCTTCGTGGACAAGCCCAATCTCGAGGACCGGGAGAAGCTTTTCGCCTATTACCTCAAAGAAGTCAAATACGATCCGGATAACATCAAGATCGACCGGCTGGCGCGCATCAGCGTCGATTCCAGCCCGGCCGATATCGCCAATATGATCCGTGAGGCGGCGCTCATCGCGATCCGTAACAAAAAGAGCGTTATTTCGATGAAAGAGATCGATGAGGCCCGGGAGCGCATCGCCTTGGGTATCAAGCGCCGCATCAAGATCCGGCCGGAAGAGAAGCGTCAGGCGGCGTTCCATGAGGCTGGCCACGCGATGATCACCTATCTTCTGGTGCCGACCCAGGATGTATTCAAGATCACCATCACGCCGCGCGGCCATACCGGCGGCGTTACCTGGACTCCCGAGAACGAGGAGATTTTCATTCGCGACCGGAAGCAGTTGTTGAACCAGATCAAGATATTCCTCGGTTCGTACGCGGCCGAGAAGCTCAAGCTCGGTATGACCACCGCGGGCGTCGATTCCGATTTCCACCACGCTCTGCATATCGCGCATAACATGGTTTGGCGCTGGGGCATGGGAGGCTCCGGGGCGCTGGGGAACTTCGGGTTCTACCAGAATCCCGCGTCCGCCGCCCTGCTTTCTGAAACGATGAAGTCCCGGCTGGACAACGACGTGCAGGAGCTCTTGCATCAAACTCTCAAAGAGGTGGAAGAACTGCTCGGCAAGGAAGAGAAGCTCCTGGAGCGGCTTGCCAATGAACTCGTTGCCAAGGAAGAGCTTAATTATGACGAGATTGAGGCGATTTTCAAAGAGTTCGGCAAGACGCGCCCTTAGCCTGCTTCTCCCGCTGGCCCTTGCCGCGGGATGCACCATCTCGGACTCCCCGACGTACGTCAAGAAAGATATCGACAAGACGGTAGAGAAGATCATGCGTCAGGAATACAAGACGCAGGCCGTCTCCCGTCTGGTCGGTTCCACCCTCTGGGTATATATCCCCGTCAAAGACCTTTTCGAGAAGACCAAAGGCAACGATCCCGACGACAAGATCAAAGAGCGGTTCGAACTGCTGGAGAACGAAAGCATTCTCCGGGAAGGGCTTTTGCGCGTGAGCTACCTGGTGAAGCCCATCGTCCCGGAACGGGAGAAGGACCAGGGGTATAAGATCAACAAGAAGGCCCTGGAGAAGATCAACAACGCCTGGGAAGTATTGCGCCGCATCGCTTTCAGTATGGACCGCCGTGAGCGGGACCAGATCCAGTTCTATGTCCTTATGGGGGCGGATACCGTGAACGGGCTGGAGATCAGGGAGACCATCTACTATAAGGATTTGATCAAGGTCATGTACCGGGTAATTTCGCCGGGAGAATACCATCACCGCGTGGTGGTTGATTCAGGACTGCGTTCCGAGGTGATCGGCGACACCGAAGGGAAGTCGGTCAAGTTCACCGAGATCAAGTTCAAGGATTTCCTCTGCAAGCAGATCGAGCACCGGGTGGGCTTGAAGTTCCAGAAGCCGGAGGTGGAGCAGACGGCCGATACCGACAAAGAGATCAAGAAAGCGGTGCTGGAGACGCTCCGCGCCTACGAATTCAACGATTTTTCCGCCGCGGAAATGACCAATCTGCTGACCAACGCGAAACAGCGTTTTGAGGCGTGTGATATCGGGGAGCCGAAGAAGAAGTAACTTACGGGGTAATAAGGACTTTCCTGCCTTTAATTTTCAACCTGCCTGCCAGAAATAACCGTATCGCTTCCGGGTATACTTTATGTTCCACCGCGTGGATCCGCCTTTCCAGCGAATTAATCCCCTCATTCTTACGGATCAGTACCGGGCTTTGCAGGATGATCGGCCCGTTGTCGGTCTTCTCATCCACGAAATGCACGGTGACCCCGGTGGCCTTTACCCCGTAGTCGAACGCGTCTTTGATGGCGTGCGCGCCTTTGAACGCGGGGAGGCAGGCGGGATGGATGTTGATGATGCGGTTGCGAAAGGCGTTGATGAGTTTCGGCCCCAGGATGCGCATGTAACCGGCGAGCGCGATGAGCTCGACCTTTTCCTGCTTCAGGCGGCTGACGATCGCTTCCTCAAAGATTTCTTTCGACGGGAAATCGTTCCGGCAGACGATACAGCAGGTGACGCCGCACCGGGCGGCCCGGGCGATGGCCCCGGCCTTCGGGTTGTCGCAGATGAGCAGGGCGATCCGCGCTTTGAGCGTCCCTTTTTTTATCGCCGCGGCGATCGCGGAGAAATTCGAGCCCCGGCCTGAAGCGAACACCGCGATATTTTTCATGGATGCCTCCAGGCGCCGTTAGTTGAAAAGCGGGTTTTTCCGGTTGAACGCCATGCTGACCGCTCCCGTGACGGCGATGAGCAGTCCAATGCAGACCAGGATCGCCGACTGGGGGAAGCGCTCCGCGAGGAAGCCGCTGATGAACATGAAGACCAGGAATCCCAGATGGATGACGATCTCAAGCGAACTGAATGTCTTTCCCATCATATTGTTATCGCTGACGCGGTGGATGATCGTGTTCGATGCGATCATGATCGGCGAGAGGGAGATGCCCAGGAGGATCGCCAGGGAGGCCGCGCACGGGAAATACGGGTATTTATTCAGGAAGAAGGCGAATACCGCCAGCATCAGGCCGCTCCCGATGAGGGAAAAGAAGATGATCTTGAACTGCGAGAGTTTGTGGCCGATCGCTCCGTAGACGATGGCGCCGAGGAAAAGCCCCATCCCCAGGAAGACGATGAGGAATCCCAGGTCTTTTGTCGCCGAATGCAGGGTGCTCTGGACAAAAGCGATGGTGACTACGTAGACCGATCCGAGCGCCGACCAGAGGAGGAAGATGATCGCGGCGGTGAAGCGTATCTCCTTGTGCCGGATGAAGTAAATAATCCCTTCTTTCATGTCGGCGAATACGGATTTCTGTATTCCCTGCACGAGATCCCTGCCCAGCGCTTTAAAATCGACCTGCGAGTCCTTTTTTATCTGTCCGCCGATGAAAAAGATGCATAACCCCGAGACCAGGAAGCTGACCGCATCGAGATAGAAGCCGCCTTTGGCGCCGAGAAGTTCCACGATCAGGCCGCTGATCCCGAAGCCCAGCACCGCGGCGATCATGCCGGTGGTGTTGATGAGGGAATTGGCGGTGACGAGGTATTTTTTGTCGACGAGTTCCGGCACGATGGAGAGTTTCGCGGGTACGAAGAACCTGCCGATGGAGAAGGCCAGGAAGATGATGAGGTAGATCCAGAGGAAACGGTCGCCGCGCAGGAGGAAGAGCGGGATAAGCACGACGAGGACCGCGCGCAGGAAGTCGCAGGCGTACATCGTCCGGCGCCTGTCCCAGCGGTCCACGTAGGCGCCCGCGAGCGGGCCGATGAGGAAGACCGGGATGATGGTGAAGGAGAGGATCTTGGCGATCCCCATTGCCGAACCGGGCGCGCGCTGGTAGACCAGGCCGATGAGCGCCATCTGGCTGAGCCTGTCGCCCAACTGCGAGATGATCTGCCCGGTCCAGAGGAGGAAGAAATCGCGGTTTTTCAGTACTTTGGAGAAATGCGACACGTCTATCTGGAAATTAAAAAGCCGACGGAGGGAATTGAACCCGCGACCCGCGCTTTACGAAAGCGCTGCTCTACCAACTGAGCTACGTCGGCATAAATCCACGCATATGATTGTCAACAGCACAATAGATTATAGCAAGTTTTCGCGGTTAGTCAAGAATGGCAAAAAAGAGAGGCGACAAGCGGGTGATTTTATACTATAATGATGTTCATTAAGGTATTCATAAAGACTTTTAAAAATGGCGATTTGTCCCGGCGAGGGGGGAATAAAAGACTTGACTTGGCCCCGCGCTCGTAGTATAAAATAAAAAAATTGCTTATAACGCTGCGGAGAAAGAGAGAACGCTCATGTCCCAGGTAAATTTTCAGAATGACGAGTTGACTGAAAAGGAACGGCGCAACGTTGACATCCTTGAGCTTCTGCGCAAGCGCGGCCCGATCAGCCGTCCCGACATCTCAAAAGAGATTGGGATCAATGTCGTTACGATCTCCAATTACATAGACGATTTCATTAAGCACAATCTCGTGTACGAGAAAGAGCTGGATATTTCCGAGGGCGGGCGCCGTCCGGTTCTGCTCGACCTCAATCCCCAGGGCGGTTATATTGTCGGCGCCGGACTCAACCTGATGAATATGGTCGGCCTGCTGGTCGATCTCAAGGGCAATATCATCACCAAGACCCAGATCGCCCGCCCCAACAAGCCGTCGGTGAAGGACATCACCGAGTGCCTGCTTGAGATCATCCGCGAGATCTTCCGCCGCTCGAAAGACTATACCTCCAATATCAAAGGGATCGGCGTGGGCATTGCCGGCCTGGTGAACAAGAAAGACGGCTCCATCCACTGGCCGCAGAAGATGGACCATTATTACACCTACGCCTCCGTTGACCTTCCCCTCAAAGCGCTCATCGAGCGCGAGTTCAATCTGCCGACCCTCATCGAGAATGACGCCACGAGCGCCTGTTTCGGCGAGTACTGGCTGGGCATGGAGACCGGCGTCAAGAACATGGTCTACATGTTCTCCGGCGTCGGCACGGGTCTCCTGATCAACGGCAGTATCTATCGCGGCAACCAGGGGTATGCCGGCGAGACATCGATCTATAATTATAAAGAGCAGGACCAGTTCAACTGCGACGCGGGCAAGAGCTGTTTCATGAAACGCTGGGAGGTCGACCTGGGCATCCTGGAGGACGTGAAAGCAGAGTTCGCCAAGGATAAAGAGGCCGGCCAGAAGTTCTTCAAACTGACATCTTCCACCATGGAGAATGTCGACTTAAAGAGCGTGTTCATCGCCGCGCGCAACGGCGATCCCGTCGTGCAAGCCGCCCTTGACCGCGCGGCGCGCCGCCTGGGCATCAAGGTCGCTTCGCTGGTCAATCTGCTTAATCCCGAAATGGTCATCATTGGCGGCGGGCTGGAAGAAGCCGGCGATATGTTCCTTAATAAAGTGACTGCAACCGTCAAAGAGTGGGCGTTCCGTGAAGTGACCGAAGATTTGAAAGTAGTGTATTCGCAATTGCGCGAGAACGCGGTCGCGCTCGGAGCGTCAAGCCTGGTTATGCAACGCCTGTTTGCTCAGCTGTGGTAAATTTTTCCGGCGAATCAAGGAGTTTTTGTGGATAGGAAGAATCTGCTGATCGGTATCCTGGGCGGCCTGGCGGCACTGTTCTTTTTCATGTTCTTCGCGACCTTCAACGGCGTGAAACAGACGCAGGATGCCCTTTCCCGGACCGAAGAGGCCCGCAAGGCCCTGCAGTCAGACCTGGATTCCCTCAAAGGCCAGCACCAGGCGCTTACCGACAAGGTGCGGAACCTGACTAATGAGGTGGAAGATCTGACCGGGGAAAAACAGAAATTACAGAACGATCTCGCCGCGACCGACAAAGAGCGGGAGATGCTCAAAAGCGAGATCGGTAAATTGAACACTAATCTCGCGCAGGCCCAGGCCGCGGTGGAACAGGCGAAAAGCCGCGTTATTCCGGAACCCGCCGCCAAACCCCAGGCGCCTGTCGAACCCGCGGATTCCAACGAATACTGGGCGGGGGTCCTGAAAGAGAAAGTCAACCTGGAGATGAAGCTGGGGAACCTGGAACGGCAGTTGGCCCAGACCCGGCTTTCCAGCGAGAAGATAGAGCGCGAGAAAGGCGATATCGGCGGGGAAATCGATGTCCTGAAACGGGAAAACGCGGAACTTAAGCAGGAACTCGAATATAACAAAAAGATGATCGACGGGTTGACGCTCGACCTGGCGATGGAGAAGAGCAATTCGTATGAGATCAAGAAGAGCCTGGGCGGGCTCAAGACCGAGAACGCGGAGTTGCGCGAACGTTTCCGGTCGGTCGCGGCGCGCAAGGAAGATCTGTCGGCCCAGCTTGCCGAGCTGAAGGCGAAGAACGACGAACTTGAGAACAGCCTGGATAAGATGCAGGTGATGGTCAAGGAAAAATTGCGGCAGGTCGACAGCATTAAAAGCGATTTTTCGACATTGGACCGGGAAGCGGATCGGATCGGAAGGCCCGCGCCGGCCGCGCGCGTCCAGCAGGCGGAACGCCGGGACGCGGTGACTCTGCCGGCGATCGTGATCCGTCCCGACGGCAGTCAGATGAAGAAAGAAGCCGCGGCGTCTGCCGTAGCTGACGCGGCGAGCGTGGTCTCGGTCAATAAAGATAATAACTTCGTCATCATCAATCACGGGAACGCCCAGGGCGTAAAGCTGGGGGATAGCCTCCAGGTGTACGACGGGCAGAACCAGCTGGCCGGCGAACTGGAGATCATCCAGGTCAGGGAGAATATCGCGGCGGCCGACATCAAAAAAGAGCTTCAGCCGCTTAAAGTAGGATTCATCGCCCGGTAACGCGTTTTTGAGGATGTAAAGCTGTGCGCGTAAAAAAGCCTTCCACATCGATCTCGATCGAGGACGTCGCCCGCAAGGCGGGGGTGTCCATCAGCACTGTTTCCCGGGTCATCAATAAAAGCCTTTCCGTCAAGGAGCGCAACCGCGTCAGGGTGCTGGAGGTCGTCAAGGAACTTAATTTCCAGCCTTCCGTGTTCGCCCAGCGCCTCGCCACGGGCAAGAGCAATGTCATTGCCCTGGTCATCCCCCGCTACGAAGGGCTCTTTTATTCGTTTTACGCCCTGGAACTTATCCGCGGCATCGGTACGCTCGCTTCCACGCTTAAGCTCGATCTCCTGCTTCATCTCGCGGATAACCGTTCGCAGTTCAATCCGCGCAGTGTCGGCGGCATTATCTTCGCGGATATCATCGGCAACCGCCCCCAGATCGATGAGGCGCTGAAGCAGGGGATCCCCAGCATCGTGATAAATAATTACGTCGAGGATATCGACGTCAGCTGTATCGCGGTGGATAACCGGGGCGGAGCGGAGAACGCGGTGAATTATCTTTTGAGCCTCGGCCACACGAAAGTGGCGCATATCAGCGGCGACGTGGTTACCCAGGCGGCAAAACACAGGCTGGAAGGGTACCGCAAGGCGCTGGAGAAGAACCGGATCCCCGTGCGCGAGGAGTATATCGCGCGGACCGATTATTCCCGCGGCCAGGCCCGCCAGGCGACGGAACGCCTCCTTCAACTCGAGGATCGGCCGACGGCGATCTTTGTCGCCTCCGACTCGATGGCGCTGGAAGTCATGGCGGTGGCCAGCGAGGCCGGCATCAAGGTGCCCGATGATCTTTCGATCGTCGGTTTCGATGACAACCCCTCAGGGCTCTACGGCCCTGTTTCGTTGACCACGGTGAAACAGCCGCTGGTACGGATGGCTCAGGAATCGGTGAAAGAGCTCGATATCCTGATGAAGAGCAAAAAGAAACTGGTCAAGCGTTTGTTCCTCCCGACTGAGCTGGTGATCAGGGAATCCTGCTGTAAACCGTCGGGGAAATAGCCGCCCAAGAGGGCGCCGGCGGGGCGCCCCTTACGTTCTCTCACTTTTAAAACACCTACCACAAATTGTGCTTTTCCGACTAGAACACACAATATGTTGTATTTTTGTATTGACAGTGGCCTGGGGTATTGGTATACTACGATCCTGTCGTTTTAATCTACAACGCTCGGCGTAACTTAGGAGGAGAGGAATCATGTCGTTGAAACTCTCGGAAAACGCAATCAAGGTTCTGGAGCGCCGGTACCTCAAGCGCGACAAGGCGGGCAAGGTATGTGAGACTCCCGAAGAGATGTTCCGGCGCGTGGCGCGCGTTATCGCCGGGGCCGAGAAACTCTACGGGAAGACCGAACGCGACATCGCGTCGCTCGAGGACAATTTCTACAAAGCGATGACCTCGCTGGAATTCGTCCCCAATTCCCCGTGCCTGATGAACGCGGGCCGCGACCTGGGCCAGCTCTCGGCGTGTTTTACTCTCCCCATTGAGGACTCGATGGACTCGATCTTCGAGACGCTCAAGGCGACCGCGATGATCCACAAGTCGGGCGGAGGGACGGGATTCTCCTTCTCGCGCATCCGTCCGAAGAACGCCGTCGTCAAAACGACGGGCGGCGTCGCGTCCGGCCCCATCTCCTTCATGAAGGTCTATGACTCCGCCACCGAGGCGGTCAAGCAGGGCGGCACCCGCCGCGGCGCCAATATGGGCATCCTGCGCGTCGACCATCCCGACATCTTCGAATTCATCACCTGCAAGGAAAGCAATAACCAGATCATCAATTTCAATATCTCCGTCGCGCTCACCGATCAGTTCATGAACAAGCTCAAGTCCGGCGAGGAGTTCAGCCTCGTCGACCCGCGCACGCATGAGGTCTACAAAAAGATCGATCCCCGCGAGGTGTTCGACCTGATCGTCAAACAGGCGCACAAGAACGGCGAACCCGGCATCATCTTCATCGACAAGATCAACGCGGAAAACCCGACCCCGCACCTGGGGAACATGGAAAGCACCAATCCGTGCGGGGAACAGCCGCTCCTGCCGTATGAGAGCTGTGACCTCGGTTCGATCAACCTGGCGGTAATGCATAAAGAGGGGGCGAAGGGGTATGAGGTCGATTGGGAGCGCCTCGCCGCGACCACGCGCCTGGCGGTCCAGTTCCTGGACAACCTCATCGACGTCAACAAATTCCCGCTTCCCGAGATCGAGAAATCGACGAAACAGACGCGCAAGATCGGCCTGGGCGTCATGGGCTGGGCAAGCATGCTCATCCGCCTCGGCATCCCGTATAACAGCGATGAGGCGGTCAGCCTCGCCGAGAAGGTCATGTCGTTCGTCCTGAACGAGTCGCTCAAGCGCTCCCAGGAACTGGCGAAAGAAAAAGGCGTCTTCCCGACGTATAAGGGTTCCATCTGGGAGAAACAGCGCGTACTGATGCGCAACGCCACCCTTACCACGATCGCCCCTACCGGAACGATCAGCATCATCGCCAGCCCCTGTTCTTCCGGCATTGAGCCGCTTTTCGCGCTGGTGTTCTTCCGCAACGTCATGGATAACGATAAGCTCGTGGAAAGTGATCCTCTTTTCGAGGAGGTCGCCAAAGACCGCGGTTTCTACAGCCGGGAACTGATGCAGAAGATCGCCGAGACCGGATCGCTCCACGGGATCGAAGGGATACCCGAGGACGTCAAACGCGTGTTCGTGACCGCCCATGACATCACCCCCGAGTGGCACGTGAAGATGCAGGGCGCGTTCCAGAAATCCGTGCACAACGCGGTTTCCAAGACGATCAATTTCCCGCACACGGCGACGCAGGACGATGTCCGCAAGGCCTATATGCTCGCGTATGACCTCAACTGCAAAGGGATCACCGTGTACCGCGACGGTTCCCGCGAGGAGCAGGTGCTCAACATCGGCACCAAGAAAGAGGCCCCGCAGGCCAAGGCGGAACCCAAGCATGAACTTGGGAAGATCACTCCCCGTCCCCGTCCCGAGGTCATCCTGGGCACCACGACCAAAGTCGCCACGGGATGCGGCAACCTGTACGTTACCATCAATATCGACGAAGAAGGCAAGCCGTTCGAGTTGTTCACCCAGATGGGCAAGGCCGGCGGTTGCGCCGGTTCCCAGCTGGAAGCGGTGGGCAGGCTCGCGTCGCTGGCGTTCCGTTCCGGCGTCGAGGTCAAAGCGATCATCGAGCAGTTGCGCAATATCCGCTGTCCTTCTCCGTCATGGGAGAAGGGGCAGAGGATATTCTCCTGCGCCGACGCGATCGCGCGGGTCATCGAGCGCAGGCTCCTGACCGATCCGACCGCCGCCGCGGCGAAGGTTGTCGACGAGATGAAAGTGATGAAGCATTCGCACGAGGATAGCATCCACGAAAGCGCTACCGGCGATATCGCCGGCGTCTGCCCGGACTGCGGAGGCGCCTTGCGCCACGAGGAAGGCTGTGTGAAATGCCAGGTGTGCGGTTATTCGAAGTGCTAGGGTAGTCTCAACCTTCATCGGGAGTTGCGGATTACCGCAACTCCCGATTTTTGGTTTTTAGTAAATGTGAAAGGCGCATGAAGAAGGTCATCTATATCATCCTTGACGGCCTGGCCGATTCTCCGATCCCCGTGTTGGGCGGCATGACGCCGCTCGAAGCGGCCCTGACGCCTAATCTTGACCGGTTGGCGCAGAAAGGCGTCACGGGGCTGGTGCGTACCGGGCCGGTTGACGCCGGCGTGCAGTCCGATGTCGCGGTGATCAGCCTCCTGGGGTACGATCCGAACTATTGCTATACCGGCCGCGGCCCGCTGGAGGCGGTTGCCTCGGGGCTTGATTTTTGCGACGGTAATATCGCCTGCAGGGTCAATCTTTCCACCGCGGGCGCCGGGCCGGGGATAGTCAAAGACCGGTGCGCCGGCCGCGACCTGAGCGCGGAAGAAGGCGCGTTGCTGGCGCGGGAAATAAACACGCGGGTGACGCTGTCGAACGCCACGTTTGAATTCAAGCATATGGTCGGCCATCGGTGTGTCCTGGTCATCCGCGGCATCCGGTCGCGTTTTTCGGCGCAGGTCACGAATATCGATCCTTCCTACGAGCGCCGGGGGCCGTTCAGCATCGCCCGCTGTGAGCCGCAGGATGTCCTCGTACCGGCGGCCCCGCTTCCGGGGCATGAGAACGAAGCGGAAGCGGCCGAGGCCGCCGCCGTGCTCAACGAATTCTTCGCCAAGGCGGGCGAGGTGCTCAAGGCCTCCGCGACGAACACAAAAAGGACGGCGGAAGGCAAGCTTCCCGCCGATATGGTGCTGATCAGCGATTGCGGGGACAAACTTCCGTCATTCGCCCCGATCGCGCGGGTTTTTCCCGGGATCAAACTGGGCTGTTTTGTGGAAATGCCGGTCGAGCGCGGCATTGCCCTGCGCATGGCCATGGAGATCGTCGACCTGCCTTCGGCCACCGGACATTTGGACGTCGACTATCCGGTATGGGCGAAAGTCGCGCTTGCCGCCCTGGAACGGTTCGATGTCATCTACATACATCTTAAAGGCCCCGATGAGCCCGGCCATGACCGCGATCCCCTGAAAAAGAAACAGGTCATTGAATCCATCGATAAATGTTTCCTCCCGCCGCTTCTTTCCGGCATCGACCTCGCCGGCCATCTTGTCTGCGTTACCTGCGATCATACTACCGACAGCCTGCTGGGCCGTCATACCGGCCAGGCCGTCCCGCTTTTGATCGCCGGAGGCGATATCCGGCCGGACGGGAGCCTGAGCTTCTCTGAAAAAGCGGCGGCGCAGGGTTCGTTGGGGGAGATTGAAGGGCGCGACCTCCTGCCGCTGTTGATCAAACACGCCGTATCTTAACATGCCAGATTTTGATGTTCTAGTCATCGGCGCCGGACATGCCGGCATCGAGGCGAGCCTTGCCTGCGCGCGCATGGGGTGCCGCACCCTCATGCTTACCATCAATGAGGATACGATCGGCCATCTCAGCTGTAATCCCGCCATCGGCGGCGTGGGAAAAGGACAGCTGGTCAAAGAGGTCGACGCGCTGGGCGGCGAGATGGGAAAGGCCGCTGATGCCTGCGCCATCCAGTTCCGCATCCTCAACGCCTCCAAAGGCCCGGCGGTGCAGTCATCGCGGGCGCAGATCGACCGGAGGCTGTACAAAGAATACATGCAGAAGATCTGCCGGGGCCAGCGGGGGCTGGCGGTCAGGCAGGCGCAGGTCGCCGCGCTGATCGTCAGGGACGCGGCGTGCGCCGGGGTCAGGACGGCCGCGGGGGAGGAGATCACCTGTTCCGCGCTGGTCGTCGCTTCCGGCACGTTCCTCGGCGGGTTGATCCATATCGGCCTGGCGCATCATCCCGGCGGAAGGACCGGGGAACCGGCGGCGGAGGCATTGGCAGCAGATCTTGCCCTCCAGGGGCTGAAGCTTCTGCGGTTCAAGACCGGGACCTGTCCCCGGTTGGACACCAAAACCATCGATTATTCCCGGCTCATCGTCCAGGACGGCGATGCCGTTCCCAAACCGTTTTCTTTCTCCGCGCGCCCCATCCTCCAGCGTCAGCTTCCCTGCCACATCACCTATACGAATCACCGGACGCACAAGGTCATTACCGATAACCTCGATAAATCGCCGTTGTACACCGGCATCATCACCGCGACCGGCGTGCGGTATTGCCCATCGATCGAGGATAAGCTGGTCAAGTTCCCCGGCCGGGAGCGCCACCAGATATTCCTTGAACCCGAGGGGCTGGATACCGACCAGGTGTATCCGAACGGACTTTCCACCAGCCTTCCCGAGGAGGTGCAGGAGCAGATGGTCCGTTCCGTGGAGGGGTTGGAGGAAGCGAAGATACTCGAATATGGGTATGGCATCGAGCATGGCGTGGTGGAACCGACGCAGTTGTATCCGACGCTGGAATCGAAGCCCGTCCGGAACCTTTATTTCGCCGGACAGATAAACGGTACGACCGGATATGAGGAGGCGGCGTGCCAGGGGCTGGTCGCCGGCATCAATGCCGCGCTGAAGGTGAAGGGGCGCGCCCCGTTCATCCTCGACCGCGCGTCGAGTTATACCGGCGTGCTGATAGACGATCTGACTACGAAAGGCACGCAGGAACCGTACCGGATGTTCACCTCGCGCGTCGAATACCGTCTGCTGATACGCGAGGATAACGCCGATCAGCGTTTGCGCAGGGCCGGCTTTGAACTGGGGCTGGTCTCGCCGGAAGAGATGAAGGCGACTGAGGATAAACTGGGGCGCATCGCGGAGGTAAGAAAGCTCCTGCGCGGTTCGTTCCTGAAAGCCGGTCCGGGAACGGAAGGTATTGTTACTTCGCTCGGCCTGCCCGCGCTGCGGAAAAAGACCAGTCTGGAAGAATTGCTCAAGCGTCCCCAGGTCAATGCCCTGGCGTTGTCGCGCATTCCCGGCCTCGCGCTGGACGCGCCGGCCGACCTGCTTTCTCAGGTAGAGACCGAGATCAAATACGCCGGTTTCATCGAGCGGCAGGCGCATGAAGTGGAGAAATTCCGCAACCTGGAGAAGATCAGGATACCGGAAGGCTTCGCGTACGCCGGCGTCTCCGGCCTTTCGCGGGAGATCCGCGAGAAGCTGACGAGATTCAAGCCCCTCAACCTGGGACAGGCGGCGAGGATATCCGGGGTGACGCCGGCCGCGGTCTCTCTCCTGATGGTTTATCTGAAAAGAGCGTGACGCGGGCGCTTTACGCGGAATTTACTTGTCTTTTCCGGGTTTAGGGGTTACTCTTAAGGGGATATGGAAAAGAAAAACTATAATCTGGTAAAGAAGTTTTGCGCGGGGTTGGGGCTTGACCTGTTCGGCGTCGCCGATGTGGCCCCGCTCCACGACAGTTTCGCGCTCTCCCAAGAGACCGCGGCGAAATTCCCGTTCGCGGTATGCGTCGGCGCCCGGCTTTCCCGCGCGCTTCTCGCGGACATACCCGATCATCCTACCCGGCCGTATTTCCACCATTACAAGACCGCGAATATGTTCCTCGACCAGGCGTCGTACCGGATCGCGGCGTTCATCGAGAAGAAAGGCCATGCGGCGTTCCCCGTCGCGGCGTCCCAGATCCTCGATTGGGAGAAACAGACCGCGCTTCTTTCGCATAAGCATGTCGCCCAGCGTGCCGGCATAGGCTGGATCGGCCGGAACAATCTTCTGGTGAATAAAGAGCTGGGAAGCGGATTGCGGCTGGCGACGATACTGACCGATATGCCGCTCGCGGTCGACCGGCCCGCGGAGAATGCCTGCGGCGCCTGTCACCGGTGCGTCGTTGTGTGCCCCGCGAAAGCCATCAAAGAAAGGCCGGAGGATTTCGACCATCAGGCGTGTTTCGCCAAACTGAAAGAATTTCAGAAACTGCGTTACACCGAACAGTATATCTGCGGAGTTTGCGCGAAAGCGTGCACCGGCGGCGAGGCCGGCCGGAAAAAGGGGAAGAGCCGATGAAAGAGAAGATCCTGGTCGTTGACGATGAGAAAGACATCGTCAAGATGCTCACCTACAATCTTCAGAAAGAAGGGTTCCGCACCCTTACTGCTTATGACGGCGACGACGCGCTGTATCTTGCTGCGCGGGAACACCCCGATCTCATTATCCTCGACTTGATGCTTCCCGGCACCGGCGGGCTGGAAGTATGCAAAACGCTTAAAAAAGACCCCGCTACCGAGAAGATACCGGTGATCATGCTTACCGCCAAGACCCAGGAAGCGGATAAGATCGTCGGTCTGGAGCTGGGGGCGGACGATTATGTGGGTAAGCCGTTCAGCGTGAAGGAACTGGTCGCGCGGGTGAAAGCGGTCCTGCGCAGGACGAGCGAGAAGGGACAGGCGCCGGAGCTGTATGAATCCGGGGCGTTGCGGATCGACTTTCCGAAGATCGCGGTAACGGCCAACGGTAAGCCGGTGGAGCTTACTTCTAAAGAATTCGAACTGCTTAAAACTCTCATCGGCGCCAAAGGCAGGGTGTTGTCGCGCGATTACCTGCTGGACACGATCTGGGGCTTCGATAACGCGCAGGAGATCCAGACGCGCACCGTCGATGTCCATATCCGCACTCTGCGCAAGAAGCTCAAAGGCGAAGCTAAGCGCATCGTGACGGTAAAGAATTACGGGTACCGGTTCGAGGCGGAAGAGGAAGAATGATGTTCGGGAGCCGGAGTAAAAAAGAACTGGAAAAGGCCGTGGAGGCCGTCCGCGCGCTTACTGCCGAGGCCGAGCGGCTTAAGGATGAGAACGGCCGGACTGTCGCTATCCTCAACAGCATGATCGAGGGGGTTATCGCCGTCGACCGGGATTCGCGCATCCTTTCCATTAATCCCACCATCGAACGGATATTCGGCATCACCCGGACAGCGGTCGGCCGGATATTCCTTGAGGCGATCCCCAACAACGATCTTTACGAAGTGATCTGTACGGTGACGAGGGATGGCGCGTCGGTGACCCGGGAGCTTACCCTCGTCTGGCCCGTCCAGCGCATTTTTCAGGTCAATGCCTCGCCGATCCTGCGCGCGCAATCCCCGGCGGGTTGCCTGCTGGTCATTCATGACGTCACCGCGATGCGCAAGCTGGAGACGGTGCGGGCGGATTTTGTCGCTAATGTTTCGCATGAGCTCAAAACGCCCCTGACATCCATCAAAGGATTTGTGGAAACCCTGTTGGAAGGGGCCCTGGATGACAAGGAGAACAGCCGTGAATTCCTGAAAATAATCCAGGACCACACGGAACGGCTGAATAACCTGGTTAACGACCTGTCGGAGCTGTCGTACCTGGAGTCACGGCACGTAGCGCTGGCGAAAACCGGGTTCGACCTGCGCTTGCTGACGGCGGAGGTATTGTCGGGGTTCCGGTCGCAGTTGAAGAAAAGGTCACTGTCCGCCGAGAACCAGGTTACCGATATCACGGTTTCCGCCGACAAAGACAAGATCTGCCAGGTACTGACCAATTTACTGGATAACGCCATCAAGTATACCGGGGAGAATACCGTTCTGCGCGTTTACTCCGAACGGTTTCCCGGTTTCGTGAAGGTGCATGTCCAGGATCAGGGGCTGGGGATACCCGCCAGGGACATCCCGCGCCTGTTCGAGCGTTTCTACCGCGTGGACAAAGCCCGTTCGCGCGAGATCGGCGGCACCGGCCTCGGACTTTCCATCGTCAAGCACATCGTCGAACTGCATGGCGGCACCGTGGGCGTCGAAAGCACCGAAGGCCTCGGTTCCTGCTTCTGGTTCACGCTCCCCGCGGCATAAAAACCCCTCAAACACCCTGTTTACCGGCTTTTCTCCGACGAGAAATTATTTAACCCGCATTTAACCCCGCCTTAAACCCGATTTAAACCCCTCCGTTTATACTTTGCTCATGATGAAGATCGTGAGAAAGATCATAGGAATCATATGGCGGCAGGCGCGGGTTGTGCTCGAAGAGGAATCCCGCCAGCTGGACCTGTTTTACAGCGGAGCGTAGCTATGGAAAATCCCCGGGTGACTGTTTTTTTCGATGAACTGGTCCCGGAACCGGTGTTTTTTCGCGAATACGCGCGTAACGGGTTCTCCGGAGAATGTCCGGCTGATCCGGGGATGGACGTCAGCGCGCAGACGATGATCTCAATAGTCAGTGAATTAGCGCGCGTGGGCGCGGTTAATTGAAATGGGCAAGACGCAGTATGGACTGCGTAACAATAAGGAGGAGTTGGATGAGAAAGGCAATGGCGGTAATCGGGTTGTGTTTCATGGTTTTTTCCGCGGGCATGCGGCAGGCCTGCGCGACGGAAATCGATGTCCTGGTAAGCAAACTGGTTGAAAAAGGTGTTTTGTCCCAGGGGGAAGCTCAGCAGATCGTGACGGAAACGAAGGAAGAGGTGCGCAAGCAGATCGCCCAGGGCAAGGAAGATACCCTGCCGTCGTGGGTGCAGGCGATGAAGTTGAAGGGTGATTTTCGCCTTCGCCTGCAGGATGACCATGCCAAGGCCATCCCGCCGGCCACGACCAACGACCGTCAGCGCGCCCGCATGCGCCTGCGCCTGGGGCTTGAGTCAAAGGTCAATGATAAGCTCCTTGTCGGGGTAGGGCTCGCGACAGGCACGAACGCGACGGGGGCCGACGGCACCCGTTCCACCAACCAGTCCATGGAAAATTCCTGGAGCAAGAAGGTGATCGATCTCGATTATATGTATGCCCAGTATTCGCCTGCGACATGGGCCACGTTGACCGGCGGTAAATTCAAGATCCCGTTCTGGGAGCCGGGCGACATGATTTGGGATACGGATATCACCCCCGAGGGAGGCGCGATAAACCTGACCAGGAAATTCCTCGGCATGGAATGGTTCCTGAATACGGGCGTGTTCGTGATCGACGAGAGTTCCGGCGACGCGGATGACCCGGTGCTCTGGTCGATCCAGCCGGGTTTCAGCGCTCCTCTGACCAGCACCATCACGGTCAAGGGCGCGGTCGCCTACCAGGATGCCGCGAGCGTCAAGGGGCGTAACGTCGAAGGCATCACCACGCATACCAATTCGAACAGCGGCGGGGCGCTTCTGTACGACTATGATATGCTTTGGCCTTCGATCGAGGTATCGATCAGGGATCCGTTCAAAGCGTTCGGGATCCCGGCCATCGACATCCCGTACCTGGCGCTTTTCGGCGAGTACGTGACCAACCTCAACAGCGCGGTCAAAGACGAAAAGAACGGGTTCATGCTCGGCGCCAAATTCGGCGCGGAGAAGGTCGCCAATTTCGGCGAGTGGCAGGTGAGGTATAACTACGTCATGCTGGAGAAGGATGCCGTGCTGGATATCCTTCCCGATTCCGACCGCAACGGCGGCAAGACCGGTACCCGGGCGCACGAGGTTATGTTCGATTACGGCCTCGGCAAGAATACCTGGATCGGGCTGGATGTCTATCGCGCGTGGAACCTGGCGAAGAGCGGAGTTTCCAATACCCGGAGTATGAGCACGGTAGCTCAGATCGACTGGAATATGAAATTCTAATCAATGCCGGCCTGCCGCTTCCGCGGCGGGCCGGCCCACTAACAGGAGGATCGGAAATGAAGTCCATACAGAGAATAATCGTGGCAGGCGCCCTGGTATTCGCGGGCGTGATGCCGGTACTGGCCGCGGAACGGGTTGTGTGCGAAGGCTCCACCACGGTACTGCCTATCGCGCAGAGGACCGCCGAGGAGTTTATGAACAAAAACGCGGATGCGGATATCACCGTGCGCGGCGGCGGTTCCGGAGTCGGGATCACGTCGTTGATCGAAAAGACCTGCGCGATCGCCAATTCGTCCCGCTCGATGAAAGATACCGAGTTGGATAAGGCGGTATCGGCCGGTATCGATCCGAAGGCGAATATTGTCGCCATGGATGGGATAGCGCTGATCGTCAACGCGTCTAATCCGATCGCGAAAATATCCAAAAAACAGGTGAAAGACATCTATACGGGAAAGACCTCGACCTGGTCAAGCCTGGGCGGCAGTGAGGAGAAGATCGTGGTCGTCTCCCGCGACAGCGCCAGCGGTACCTTTGAGGCGTTCGGCGAGATGGCGCTGGATAAGGCAAAGGTCCGCCCCGACGCGCTGATGGAGGCGTCGAATCAGGCGGTAGCTTCGGTTGTCGCCAAGACTCCCGGTGCCATCGGGTATGTAGGGCTCGCGTATATCGGGCAGGGCGTGAAGGCCCTTGAGCTCGATGGGGTCATGCCTTCGAAAGAGACCGTTCTTTCCAAACAGTACGCGCTTTCGCGGCCGTTATTCATGTATACCGACGGTAAGCCGCGGGGGGCGGTCAAGGAGTACATCGATTTTATCCTGAGCCCCGAGGGGCAGAAGCTGGTCGATGAAGAAGGATATGTGGCGATAAAATAACGGTGTAGAGCCGGGGATGGCGCGAGCCGTGAAGGGATCTCCGGAGGACAGTGCCACGGTGGGCGCGGCGGGCGGAAACGCCCGCCGCAACTTCATACCGATACCATATGACAAAACTCAAAGAACGTTTCTATAAATGGTTCTTTACGGTCCTGGCGTTCTCCGCGCTGATATTCCTGCTGGGGATCGTGGTTATGCTGTTCAGGGAGAGCCTCCCGCTGTTTAAGGCGGTGAGCGTCCGGCAATTCCTGTTCGGCACCCACTGGTATCCGACGCATGAACCGCCTGAATTCGGCATAGTACCGTTGATCCTGGCTTCTTTCTGGGTTACCGCCGGCGCGTTGCTGGTATGTGTCCCCCTGGGGATCGGAAGCGCTTTGTATATCAATGAGCTTGCCGGCCATCGTCAGAAAATATTCCTGAAACCGCTGGTGGAGATACTTTCGAGCATCCCTTCGGTGGTCTACGGATTTTTTGGTATGGCCATCGCCGCTCCGTTCCTTCAGAATGCGTTGCATCTGCCCACGGGGTTATGCGCGCTTACCGCCAGCATTATCCTCGGCATTATGGCGGTCCCCACCGTTACCAGTATCGCCGAGGACGCGTTAAGCTGTGTGCCGGTTTCTTTCCGTGAGGCGTCTTTCGCGGTGGGGGCGAATCGCTGGCAGACCCTGGTTAATGTGATCATCCCCTCGGCCGGTTCAGGGATTTCCACCGCGATAATCTTAGGTATCAGCAGGGCGATCGGCGAAACAATGACCGTGTTGATGGTCGCCGGCGGCGCGGCGGTGATACCGCATTCATTCCTGGAACCGGTGCGTCCCTTGACCTCGACCATCGCCGCAGAGATGGGGGAAGCGGTCATGGGTTCAGCGCATTATAACGCCCTGTTCTCCATCGGTTTGGTCCTGTTCCTCGTCACGTTTGTTTTCAATATCATCGCCGAACTGGTCAGCCGCCGGTTCCGGCTCAAGCTGGGGTTGTGCCGATGAGCTCACGACGCAATATTTCGCAGGTTATCGGGTTCGGCGTCCTTACCGCATGCATGCTGGCCACGCTTGTTATCCTGGGCCTTATTCTTTATTTCGTGATCGCGCGCGGCGCGGGGGTGCTCTCCTGGGGGTTTCTTACCGAAGCGCCGCGCAAGGCGATGACCGCGGGCGGTATCGCTCCCGCCATTGTCGGGACTTTTTACCTTACTACGGGGGCGATCGCGTTCGCTTTGCCGCTCGGCCTGGCAACCGCGATCTACCTGACCGAATACAGCCCGCGCGGCTTCGCGGTGAATATCATCCGGATGAGCATCAATAACCTCGCCGGGGTGCCGTCGGTGGTGTTCGGCCTGTTCGGCCTGGCGCTGTTCGTGAAGTTCTTCCATTTCGGCGTATCTATCCTCTCGGGATCGCTGACGCTGGGCATCCTCGTCCTGCCGTTGATCATTTCCGCTTCCCAGGAGGCGTTGACCGCGGTGCCGCAATCGCTCCGGGAGGCTTCGCTCGCGCTGGGCGCCACGCACTGGGAAACGATACGCAAAATCGTCCTGCCCAATGCCCTGCCGGGGATCTTGACAGGAGTTATCCTGAGCATCGGCAGGGTGGCGGGTGAGACCGCGCCGATCCTTTTTACCGCCGCCACATTTTACAGCCGCGGTTTCCCGAAGTCCATCATGTCGGAGACGATGGCGCTGCCGTATCACATCTACGCCCTCATGACCGAGGGCACCCATCCGGATAAGCAGGTGGGCGTCGCGTACGGCGCTTCGCTCATCCTGGTATTACTGGTGCTGGCGGTGTCCGCGGCGGCCATCATCTTCCGGCAGAGGCAAAGGAGTTGTCATGCACGCTGACGTACGGATCAAGGTAGAGCATCTGGATTTCTTTTACGGCAAGACCCACGCGCTGAAGGATATCAGCCTGGACGTCCTTACCAACACGGTAACGGCGATCATCGGCCCTTCGGGGTGCGGCAAGTCGACGTTCATCCGGCTGTTGAACCGCATGAACGAGCTTATCCCGCATACCCGGTTGACCGGGAAAGTGCTTTTGGACGGGAAGGATATCTTCGATCCGGCGACGGATGCCGTCGATATCCGCAGGAAGGTGGGCATGGTGTTCCAGAAGCCCAATCCGTTCCCCAAAAGCATTTATGAGAATATCGCCTATGGGCTGAAAGTTAACGGGATGCGTAACGGCAAGAGCATCGAGGCGAGGGTCATCCGGTCGCTTAAGGATGCCGCGCTCTGGGAGGAGGTCAAAGACCGGCTCGGGGATAACGCCCTGCGCCTTTCCGGCGGCCAACAGCAGAGACTGTGTATCGCCCGGTGCCTGGCGGTGGAGCCGGAGGTGATCCTTTTTGACGAGCCCTGCGCCAGCCTCGACCCGATCTCCACGGGGAAAATAGAGGAACTGATCATGGAGCTGAAGAAAAGCTATTCGATCGTTATCGTGACCCATAATATGCAGCAGGCGGCGCGTGTTTCCGGGCTGACCGGTTTCTTCCTGATGGGCGAGCTGGTCGAGTTCGGCAAGACCGAAGGGATATTTACCGCTCCGAAGGATCCGCGGACGGAAGCGTATATAACCGGGAGGTTCGGATGAGCGTGCAGGGGATGTGCCGGATACTTTTCGTGTGCGTCGCTAATTCCTGCCGCAGTCAGATGGCGGAAGGTTTCACGCGGGAGTATGGGGCGGGCATCATCGAGGCGTACAGCGCGGGTACCCATCCTTCGGGCGCGGTCGACCCCCGGGCGGTCGAGGTCATGAACGAGGCGGGGATCGATATTTCCGGACAGATATCGAAAGGGTTCGACGCGCTCCCGGTCAAAGAATTCGATCTTGTCATCGGCATGGGGTGCGGCGATTCCTGTCCGCTTGTGCCGTCCCGGGGACGGTTGACGTGGGATATCAGCGACCCGAAAGGGGCGGATATCCGGGTGTTCCGGGCGGCGCGGGACGATATCCGCGACCATGTGCTGGAACTTATCGAGGGGATCAACAAAGGGGGATAGATGGAAAGGCATTTCGATGATGAGCTCGCCGATTTAAAGAGACAGATCGTGAATATGGCCGCGCATGTCGAGGAGATGATCATTCTCTCCATCGGCGCCCTGCATAAGCTCGATAAAAGCCTGGCGTACGGGGTCATTGACGCCGATAAGGATATCGACGATCTCGAAGTGGCGATCGACGAGAAATGTGTCGACCTGCTCGCGCGGTTCCAGCCGATGGCGACAGACCTGCGGTTCATCACCATGGCGATGGGCATCACCACCGACCTGGAGCGCATCGCCGACCTGGCGGTGGATATCAGCCAGCGCGTGCTGGAATTGGCCGGAGAACCTTTGCTGAAACCGCTCGTGGACATCCCCCGCCTGACCGTTATCGCCCGTGAAATGGTGCGAGAGGCGTGTGATGCGTTTGTCAGGGGCGACGCGGATCTTGCCAGAAGGGTTATCCAGCGCGACCATGAGGCCGACGAACTGCGCAACCGGATCGTCGAAGAGTTGACCAACGATTACATGGCCAAAGATCCGCAGACTGTTCCCCGGGCATTGCCGCTTCTGCTGATCGCCCGCCATCTGGAACGCATCTGCGATCACGCCACGAACATCGCGGAAGAGATAATCTATATGGTCCAGGCGCGCATGGTCAGGCACCACCCCGAAGACCTGCGGTAGATCCCGCCGATTTCACAGCCATTTTACACGTTTTTCACGCGTGCTTAAAACCCTTCATGCATACTGGTAGCAGGCTCAGGACAGCGAGAGTGCGCATAAGGAGGAGATGTGGGAACGCAGAGGAACGCCATCGTATTCGATTCGCTCCGTCACAGGAATATCTATATCACGTTCATTCTCCGGCAGGTGGGATATAACGCCATATCGTGTTTTGAACTTGCCACGATCAAGGAACCGCTGGAATCGTTCCGCTTCGACATAATCGTTATCGACAACGCGTTCCCCGGAACGGAAGAGGTGTATAAGTTGATCACGCGGACCCAGGGGAAGTCCGGGGCCCGGATGGTTATTATTGAGAAGGCGCGGGTATTCATCACCGTGCTGGGCATCAATTTTTACCGGCAGTTGTCAATGAGCAGGGAGGTGCTGGAGGATGTTTTGCGCGCCGATTCTCCGGCCTGGGAACAATATGGGGAGATAGCGGGGACGCTGTGCCCGCATAACGGGTAAAAATAATTTTCAGGACGCTTTCGGCCGGGAAAACCGGCGCGGAAAGCGGAAAGGGGATTTTTTGTCTTTACACAGATTTAACATTGGCTTAATATTCCGCTAACATGCCGCGTATATACTATGAAAAACAGGAGGCGTTCATGAAAAAGGTCTTTGTGTTAACGATTCTTTTCGCGGCGTGCGCCGCGGGCCAGGCGTTTTGCCGGGGCACTGATTCCGTGCAGGTGAAGGGTTCGGACACGATGGTCAACCTCGGCCAGGCATGGGCCGAGAAAGATATGGAGAACGAAGCGGCGTATATTGCCGTTACCGGCGGCGGTTCCGGCACCGGTATTTCCAGCCTTTTAAGCAAGAGTTGCGATATCGCGATGAGCTCGCGCACGATCAAGGCGAAAGAGATCGAGCAGGCGAAGGCCAAAGGCATTGAGCCGAAAGAGATAAAGGTCGCCCTGGACGGGATCGCCGTGGTGGTTAACCCGAAGAATCCCGTTGATAAGCTTACGCTCGACCAGCTTGCCGGGATATTTACCGGGAAGATAGCGAATTGGAAAGATGTCGGCGGGGCCGATCTGCAGGTTGTCCTTCTTTCCCGCGAAGTCAATTCCGGGACCCATGTGTATTTCAAAGAGCACGTCCTGCGTAAGAACGACCCGAATTCCAAAGAAGAATTCGCCCCCGGCGCGCTGATGCTCCCGTCGTCACAGGCGATCGCCGACGAAGTCGCTTCCAATTCCGGCGCGATCGGGTATTACGGGATGGGGTACATCTCGGCGAAACAAAAACCCGTCTCCATCGCGAAGGACGCCGCGTCGCCGTATGAGAAGCCGACCGTGGAGAATGTGATCAGCGGCACGTATCCGATCTCCCGCCCGCTGTTTTTCTATACGAACGGCGAACCGCAGGGCGCGACGAAGAAATTCGTCGATTTCTGCCTCTCGCCCGAAGGCCAGAAGATCGTGGCCGCGACCGACTTCGTTCCGTTGAAGAAATAATGCGTAAGATAAAGGAATTCATCATTGAGAAGCTGATTCTCGCCTGCGGCCTGGCGTCGATCTTCTTTGTCGTGCTGATCTTCATCTTCCTGCTCAAGGAAGGGCTCGCCGTTTTCGGCCAGGTCAGCCTCGGTAAATTCCTTTTCGGCAAAAGCTGGTATCCCATCTCCGAACCCCCGCAATTGGGCATATTCCCGCTGATCATGGGCTCCCTGTGGGTAACGCTGGGCGCGGCGCTCATCTCCGTGCCGATCGGCGTCGCCTGCGCGCTGTACATCGGTGAGATTGCCAGGGGTAAGACTAAAGAAGTGTTGAAAGGCGGCATCGAACTGCTTGCCGCTATCCCCAGCGTGGTGCTCGGGTTCATCGGCATGGTTACTCTGGTGCCGTGGGTCAAGAATACGTTCCACCTGCCTACCGGACTGACCGCATTCTCCGGTTCGATCATGCTCGCGTTCATGGCCATGCCCACGATCGTCTCGATCGCGGAAGACGCGCTCTACGCGGTCCCCAAATCATACAAAGAAGCGGCGTTCGCGCTGGGCGCCACGCACTGGCAGACCATCCGCAGGGTCATCCTGCCGGCGGCTTCCTCCGGCATCCTCGCCGCGGTGATGCTCGGTATCGGCAGGGTCATCGGCGAGACCATGGCGGTGATGATGATCACCGGAAATTCCGCGATCATCCCCCATTCTTTGCTGCAGCCGGTGCGCACGCTGACCGCGACCATCGCCGCGGAGATGGGCGAGGCGGTGGTGGGGGCTGAGCATTATTTCGCGCTCTTCGCCATCGGTATCGTGCTTTTCGTGATCAGTTTCTTCATCAACGTCACCGCGGACCTGTTCCTGCACCGGGAGAAGAAATGAAGAATCCCCGTGTCCAGCAGAAGATCGCGTTTTTCTTCCTCCTCCTGGCGACCCTGCTGATCATCGTTCCGGTGGGGATGATCATCGTCATTATCGTCCAAAAAGGCGTGCCGGGGCTGTCCTGGCAGTTCCTTACCGACATCCCGCGCCAGGGGATGCGCGCCGGCGGGATCTTTCCGGCGATCGTCGGTACGGTCTATCTGGTGCTGGGCGCGGTCCTGTTCGCCCTGCCGATCGGCGTGCTCGCGGCGATCTACCTGAGCGAATACGCGCGGGACAATATCATGAACCGCATCGTGAAGCTGGCGATCGTCAATCTTTCCGGTGTGCCGTCGGTGGTCTACGGGCTGTTCGGGCTGGCGCTCTTTGTGGTATTCTGCAAGTTCGGCGCGTCGATCCTCGCGGGAAGCCTGACCCTGGGCATCATGATCCTGCCGCTGATCATCACCGCGTCGCGGGAGGCGCTGGAAAGCGTGCCGGATTCGTTCCGCGAGGTCAGCCTTTCGCTGGGGGCGAGCAAGTGGCAGACGATCCGCCATATCGTGCTCCCCAACGCCATCCCCGGTATCATCACCGGGACGATCCTGGGTATCGGCAGGGCCGCGGGAGAGACCGCGCCCATCCTTTTTACCGTCGCCGCGTTCTATTTGCCGCGCCTGCCGCGTTCGGTCTTCGACCAGGCGATGGCGCTGCCGTACCATCTGTATGTGATCTCCACGCAGGTGCCCAATGTCGGCGAATCGGTGCGCTACGCCACCGCGCTGGTACTGCTCGCGCTGGTGCTGGTGATGAACCTGATCGCGATCGTGATCCGCTATAAATTCAGGAAGATGAAAAAATGGTGACGGATAAGATAAAATTCGACGTTAAAGGATTGAACATCTGGTTCGGACAGGCCGCGGCCCTTAAGGATATCAACCTGCAGGTCAAGGCGAACGAGATCCTCGCGGCCATCGGCCCTTCGCGGAGCGGCAAGACGACGTTTTTGCGGACGCTCAACCGTTTGAACGACCAGGATACGTCATTGCGGATGCAGGGGCAGGTGCTGATGGACGGGGAGGATATCCGGCGCATCGATCCTGAGGTGGTGCGCAAACGGGTGGGGATGGTGTTCGCGTTGCCCCTGCCGTTGCCGCTTTCCATATTCGATAACGTCGCCTATGGGCCGCGCATGCACGGGATCAGCGGGCACGCGGAACTCGCCCGGATCGTTGAGCGCGGTTTGAAGGAAGCGGTCATTTGGGATGAGGTCAAGGACCGGCTGGGGGAGTCGGCGTTCAAACTTTCCGGGGGGCAGCAGCAGAGGTTGTGCATCGCCCGCACCCTGGCGGTGGAGCCGGAGGTCATCCTGTTCGATGAGCCCTGCTCCGGCCTCGACCCGATCTCTACTGCGAAGGTCGAGGAAACCATGCTGAAGCTTAAAGAGCGGTATACCATCGTCCTGGTGACCAACAATGTAAAGCAGGCGGCGCGCGTGGGCGACCGGACCGCGTTCTTCCTCAACGGCATCCTGGTGGAACTGGACCGGACAGACAGGATGTTCACCGCTCCGTCGGATAAACGGACGGACGATTATATCAGCGGAAAATTCGGATAATATGGATAAGATCACGATCTCCCATCTTAATCTCTGGTACGGCAACTTCCCGGCGCTCAAAGACGTGAGCGCGGCGGTGAAAGAAAAGACGATCACCGCGATCATCGGGCCTTCCGGTTGCGGGAAGTCCACGCTCCTGCGCGTTTTTAACCGCATGAACGACCTGGTCGAGGGGGTGCGTCAGGACGGGGAGGTATTGATCGGCGGCGAGAATATCCTGTCGCCGGAAACCGACCTCCTGCGTTTGCGCAGGGAGGTGGGGATGGTCTTCCAGCGCCCCAACCCGTTCCCGCTTTCCATCCGCGACAATATCACCTTCGGCCTTCAGATACACGGGGAGTTCTGCAAGAAATGCGATCTTGATGCCGCGGTCGAGAACAGCTTGAAGTCGGTCCTGCTCTGGGATGAGCTCAAGGACAAACTTAACCGTTCGGCGCTGGGGCTTTCGCTGGAACAGCGCCAGCGGCTCTGCGTCGCCCGGCTCATCGCGGTCAAGCCGGAAGTCCTGCTGATGGACGAGCCCTGTTCGGCGCTTGACCCGCAGTCGACGGCGCGGATCGAGGAATTAATGCGTGAATTAAAGCACGAATATACTATAATAATAGTTACCCATAATATGCAGCAGGCGGCGCGCGTTTCCGACGAGACCGGTTTCATGCTGTTGGGCGAGATGGTTGAATTCGGCGACACGCACCGCGTATTCACCGCTCCGGGTGATAAAAGGACCGAAGAATACATAACCGGAAGGTACGGATAAATTACGATAACGGCAGGGGGGATCCATGCAGAGGCATTTTGACGATGAACTGAAAGAATTGCATAAAGATATCCTGAAGATGGGCGTGATGACCCAGGAAGCTATTTTCCGCTCATCCGAATCGCTCCGGAACCGGGACAAGGAGGAGGCGCTGGGGGTTATCGCCAGCGACCGTAAGATCGACATGCTCGAGCTCGATATCGACGAGCGGTGCATCGACCTCATTGCCCGGTATCAGCCGATGGCCGGCGACCTGCGTTTTATTACCACCGCGATGAAGATAAATTCCGACCTGGAGCGCATCGCCGACCTCGCGGTCGATATCTGCCAGCGCGTGGGTGAATTGCTCGATAAGCCCGTACTTAAGCCGCTTGTGGATATCCCGAAACTCGCGGTTATCGCCAAGGATATGGTCAAAGAATCCATCGACGCGTTCGTGAATAAGGACGCGGAGCAGGCGCGCCGGGTGATCCGTTCCGACGAGGAGGCCGACCGCCTGCGCAACCTGGTCCAGGAAGAACTGGTCAGCGATTACATGGCCCGCGACCCTTCCACCGTTGACCGCGCGGTGCCGCTTTTGCTCATTGCCCGGTATTTCGAGCGCATCTGCGACCACGCCACCAATATCGCCGAAGATGTCGTCTACATGGTCGAGGCAAAAGTCCTCAAGCACCATGCGGAGGATGATAAGAACGGGCCCGTCCAGGGGTGATAAGCGCTTGACCCCGTCCCGACGGCGAGTTATAATCATCAGAGTATACCTAAATACCCAGGACCACCGTCTCAGGACCCGCATCTGAAGCCATCATCTTCAGGAAGCGGGCTTCAGATGCGGGTCCTGTCGAGGTGTATAATCTGTTCATAGTATGAAAGATGCCATTATTGCCTGGATCGAGAAAAAGACGGTTTCCTGCGGCGCTTCGGGGCTGGTATTCGGCCTGAGCGGCGGCCTCGACTCGTGTGTGGTAGCCGTGCTTGCCCGCAAGGCGCTCGGGAAAAAGAGCGTCCTCGCGCTTTGCCTGCCGTGCCACAGTCAGGACCAGGATCTCGTGGACGCGCTGACGCTGGCGAAGGAATTCGATATCCGCACCGAGACTATAGATCTGACGGACGCGTATGAGAGCCTGACCGGCGTATTGCCGCCGGCTGACCGGATGGCCTGTGCCAATATCCGGCCGCGCCTGCGCATGACCGTCATGTATTATTTCGCGAAAAAGCTCAATTACCTGGTCTGCGGCACCAGCAACAAGACCGAGCTCCTGAGCGGGTATTTCACCAAATTCGGCGACGGCGGGAGCGACTTGCTTCCCTTGGGAGCGTTATACAAGACCCAGGTCCGCGAACTGGCGCGGGAACTCAAGATCCCGGAGCATTTCATCACCAAACCGCCGACTGCCGGGTTATGGCCGGGGCAGACCGACGAGGGCGAGATGGGGATCACCTATCCCGAGCTCGACGATATCCTGTGCCGGATGGAAGCCGGGAAAAAGCAGGAGGCGGCCCCCGCGAAGGTCGCCAGGGTAAAGCAGATGGTCGAGGGTTCCGCGCATAAGCGCGGGCCGGCGGAAGTGTTCAGGGTAAAATAGGATAATCAACCCCGGAGGGCGGCACCATGGACGAGATACTCGAAATACTGGAAAAAGACGCGCGGATCAGTCCCGAAGAGATCGCTAAAATGACCGGGCGGAAACTGCCGGAGGTCAAGAAGGCGATCGCGAAATACGAGAAAGACGGCGTCATCCTGCGCTACCGGACGGTCATCAATAAGGAATTGATCAAAGAGCCCGACGCCAAGGTGCGGGCGCTCATCGAGGTGAATATCACTCCCCAGAAGGATCTGGGTTTCGACAAGATCGCGGAACGCATCTATTCGTTCCCCGAGGTCACCAGCTGTTCGCTGGTATCCGGTACCTACGACCTCCTGCTCATCGTGGAAGGGCACGACCTGCAGTCGGTCGCGGGTTTTATCTCGGAAAAACTTTCGCCGATGGGGAGCGTCAAGGGCGTGGTCACGCATTTCCTGCTCAAGAAATACAAGGAAGACGGCGTGATGCTGAAGCAGAAAGAAGAGAATAAGAGGATAAACATCTCATACTGATGGAAAAATATATCTCTAAAAAAGTAAAGGAAATGGCGCCGTCCGGCATCAGGATATTCTTCGACCTGGTGCTCGGGATGAAGGATGTCATTTCCCTGGGCGTCGGAGAACCGGATTTTGTCTCGCCCTGGCAGGTGCGGGAAGCGGCGATCTTTTCCCTCGAGCAGGGGTTCACGTCGTATACCTCGAATAAAGGGCTGTATAAACTGCGGCTGGGGCTGAGCCGTTTCCTTAAGATGAAGTACGGGCTGGAGTATTCTCCCGATGACGAGATGCTCATTACGGTCGGTGTGAGCGAAGGGCTCGACCTGGCATGCCGGGCCCTCCTTGAGCCCGGCGACAAGGTGCTGATCCCCCAGCCCGGGTATGTTTCCTACGGCCCCGTGGTCGAGCTGGCGGGCGGTATCCCGGTCATGATCGACACCCGCGCCAACGGTTTTAAATTGACCCCGCGGATACTGGAACGCCACATCGGCCCGCGCGTCAAAGCGATCATCTTCAATTATCCCGCGAATCCCACCGGCGTCTCGTACACGCGCGCGGAGCTTCTGGCGTTGAGCCGGGTATTGCTCAAGCACAAGATCGTCTGTGTTACCGACGAGTGCTACGCGGATCTGACCTATGATTTCGGCCACACCGCGTTCCCCTCGCTTCCCGGCATGCGGGACCTTACGGTGTATCTTAACGGTTTTTCGAAAAGTTTCGCGATGACCGGCTGGCGGCTCGGATATGCCTGCGGCAACCGGGAGATCATCGCCGCGATGACGAAGATCCATCAGTACACCATGCTGTGCGCGCCGATCACCAGCCAGATGGCGGCATGCGAGGCGTTGCACAGTTGTAAGAAATCCGTCGAGGAGATGAAACGCGAATACCGCCGGCGCAGGGAGATGTTCTGCGCGGGGCTCCGTGAACTGGGGTTGGAGTTCCAGAAGCCCGAAGGGGCGTTCTATGTGTTCGCGTCGGTGAGGAAATGCTCGGGGCTGTCGGGCATGGAGTTCGCCAAAGGGCTGTTGAAAGAGCAGAAAGTGGCGGTGGTCCCCGGAACGGCATTTGGTGATCTGGAGGATTATATCCGTATGTCATACGCGTCGAGTTATGAAAACCTCCGTGAAGCGGTGAAGCGCATGGGCGCTTTTATCGATGGCCGGAGCTTAAAAAGGACACATGACTAAAACAACGAAAAGAACGAAGCAGGAGAACTACGGCGCTTATCTTCAGCAGATCAGCGCCCTTTCGAAGGTCGCCAGCCTGATCGCTTCCGGTCTGTATCTTGACGAGCTGTTGCGGCTCATTGTGCAGGTTACCGCCGAGGTGATGAATTCAAAGATATCATCCCTGATGCTTATCGATACCGAGCGGGGGGAGCTGGTGGTGCGCGCGACACAGTCGATATCGGAGACGTACAATAAAAAGCCGAACGTGAAACTTGGCCAGGGTATCGCCGGCCAGGCGGCGGCAGAGAACAAGACTATTGTGATCCATGACCTGCAGAAAGCGCCGCGGTATCTTAACCGGGAGGTCGCCCAAAAAGAAGGGCTGGTCTCGCTGGCGTGCGTTCCGCTGGCGGTCAAAGGTAAAGTGATCGGCGTGTTGAATTGCTATACGTCGAAACAACATGAGTTCTCGCCTGTCGAGCTTGACCTGCTTTCCGGGCTTGCCACGCAGGCGGCGATCGCTATCGATAACGCGGAGCTGGCGGTGCGCGCCAAGAGCGCCGAAGACGCGTTGATGACCCGTAAACTCATCGAGAGGGCTAAGGAGATACTTTCCGAAGAAGCCGGCATCTCTCCTGCTGAGGCGTACCGGCTTATCCAGAAGCAGTCGATGGACAGCAGAAAAAATATGCGCGACATCGCCGAGGCGATCATACTCGCCAAGGACTTGAAGTGCAAAAAGATTTCCCCGTAAGAACTTCCGTGCCGTCCGTCCATCCGCGCCGCGCAGCCTGTTCCTTCGCGATCGCCCTCCTTTTATGGCCTTTTCCCGTCCGCGCCCATGATCCTGAAGACCCCCGGGGATTTTTCCCGAAGGCCATACTGCTGGGCGCGGAGGGCAGATTCGACGAGGCCGGTGAATATATCATGAAAGCGCCGGGAGGGGAGGAGAAGGATACCCTGGAGATAGCGCGCCGGTTGCTTTCCGGGATCGCCGAGAACCGTATTGATCCCCAGGCCGCGGCGATGTTCTTCCACGGGATCGCGGCACTGCGGGCAGGGCATACCGACGAGGCGTCCCGTGAATTCGCGCGCGCGGCCGCGATCAGCCCGGATTATGCCGATACGTACCGTCTTCTCGGTTCGCTCGCCGCCGCCGCGGGTAACCATACGGAAGCGGCGGGCTGGCTACGCACGCTGGTCGCGCTTTCCCCATCCGACGGTAACGCGTATCAGGCGCTTGCCGCGTCGTATCACGCGATGGGACAGGAACGGATCGCCGCGGGATTCTATGAGAAAGCGATAGAGAACGGCGTCCAGTCGGCGGAGATATTCATCAGGCTGGGAGACGCGTATGTGGCGTCAGGGCAGGCGGTCGAGGCGCAGAAGAGGTATCAGCAGGCGCTGGAGCGCGATCCCGGCAACGGGGCGGCGTACCTGGGCATCGGGCTTTCGTACCGTTTGATGGGCGACGCGCCCGGGGCGGGGAGCAGTTTCGCGCGGGCCCGGAAGATGTGTCAGGCGCGGGGAGAGTGGGAAACGGCCGCGAAGGCGCAGGGATATCTTGATGAGGCGGTACGATGAAGATCGGTATCATTTATTATTCATTTTCCGGCAATACCCTGAAAACGTGCGAATACCTGAGGGCCCGGCTTTCCCTTCAGGGGCATACGGTAGAGATGGTCGAATTGAAACCGCGGCAGGAGGAGCGCGTGTTCCTTCAACAGGGACGGCAGGCGTCCCGCCGGGAGGCCCCCGAGCTTTCCGCGGTGAACTTTTCCGTCGCCGGGTTCGACCTGGCGGTATTCGCTTCTCCCGTATGGGCATTTACTTTCGCCCCGGCGTTGCGTTCGTTCCTTGCCCGGTGCGAGGGACTGGAGAATAAGCGGTGCGGTTGCGTGCTTACCTGCGGCGCCCAGTGCGCCAGCGGCAACGCTCTGAAAGAGCTGACGCGGGCGATCGCCGCTAAAGGCGGCACGGTCGAATTCGCGGAGTATTCGGCGGGTTCCCGCGCCGGCGATCCGGCATACCTGGACGGCAGGTTTAAACCTTTTCTCGATCTTCTTATATGAAAAAGATACTTTTCGCCGCGTTCCTGGCGTGCCTCCTGTTCCCGGCAGTCCTGCCGGCGCAGGAGATCCCCGCGTTACCCGCGATCGGCAAAGACGACCGGGTGCTGATCCTTGCCCCGCATCCCGATGACGAAGCGATCGGCGGCGGCGGGCCGCTCATGCGCGCGCTGGCGGCCGGGGCGCAGGTCAAAGTCGCGTGTTTCACCAACGGCGATCATAACGAACTTGTGTTTATCCTGTATGAGAAACGCCTGACCATGCGCAAGGGGGAATTCCTGCATATGGGGGAGGTGCGCAGGAAAGAGACCCTGGCCGCCCTTACCGGCGCGGGCATGAAACCGTCGGATGTCGTTTTCTTCGGCTATCCGGACTTCGGTACGCTCTCCATTCTGATGAAATACTGGGGCCAGACACCGCCCTATCACAGCATCATGACCAGGATAAGCAAGGTTTCCTACCCGGAGGCGTATTCGCCCGACTCCCCGTATGTGGGCGAGAGCATCCTGCGCGATATGCGCAGGCTCCTTGCCGATTTCAGGCCCACCAAAGTATTTGTTTCCCACCCCGCGGACATGAACAGCGACCATCAGGCGCTGTATCTTTTTCTGAGAGTGGCGTTGTGGGATCTGGAAAAGACCGTTCGCCCGGAAGTGTTCCCGTACCTCATTCATGTCGTGGGCTGGCCCCGGCCGTTGGGGCGTCATGCGGAGCTGGATCAACAACTGCCCCCGGAGAACATTTATGACGTACGCTGGCGGCGCCTTGAACTTACCCCCGAGGAAGAAGCGCTCCAGCAAAAGATGATCGCCTGTTACAAAAGTCAGCTGGTTTTTAAACCCGGATACCTGTACGCGTTCAGCCGGAAAAGCGCGTTCTTCGGCGATTGCCCGACGGTATACCTTCTGGAAAGCCCGAGGGACAGTTTCCTCTGGCAGGATGTCGTTTCACCGGACGGCCAGCCCGCCCGGCTGTCTTTCAGCCGTAAAGGGGATAGCCTGTACGTGAAGCTTTTTCTTAAGACCGCGTTTACCCGTAACCTGGGCATCCGTGTACTGTTACTGCCGTACAGCGCCAAAACCGATTTCGCTTCCATGCCAAAACTTAATATCACCATCGGCCTGCGCAAGATGCAGATAAAAGACGGGAAGCAAGTTGTGTTTATCAAAGGGGCTTCTATCAGCGTAAAGAACAAAGTCGTTGTCCTGAAGATCCCGCTTGCCAGCCTGGGGAATCCGGACCGGATCCTCAGCCGGACGTGGGCGCGGTTCTCCCGTGAGTTCCCCTTCAAGGCGCCGTCCTGGAGGGTCATCGAGATGGTGCGGAAATGAACGAGACCGTCATACGGCCATATAGCCCGCGCGACCGCCGGGCGGTGCGCGAGATCGCCTGGGATACGGCGTTCCTCGGCCATTCCGGCGGGGCATTCTTCACCGATAAACCCCTGCTTCAGGATTTCCTGACCGCGTATTTTACCGACTATGAGCCGCAGTCGTGTTTTGTCGCCGAGTGCTCCGGTGAGGTCGTCGGCTACTTGTTGGGCGCGGTCGATGAGCGTCGCATGGGGGAGGCCTGCCGCGGCAGGCTGGTGTGGAGCCTGCTGGCCCGTTTTTTGCTCTGCGACGTGTTCCGGCCGAAGAATATAATTTTTGTCCTGCGCATGATCAGGAGCTGGGCGCGGGGCGAGTTTCGCGGCGAACAGTTTTATCCGGAATACCCGGCTATCCTGCATATCAATCTTAAAGAAGGGTTCCGGGGGCATGGGACGGGAAGCCGTCTTATCGCCGCGTACCTGGCATATCTTAAGGCGGGGAATGTTCCCGCCGTGCGGCTGGCGACAATGACGGCGAAAGGCGCCGCGTTCTTCGAGAAACAGGGATTTGTCCTGTTGTCCCGCCATATGCGCTCGTATTTCCGGGCGCTTACCGGCGCGGATACCGTTGTCAGCATTTATGGAAAGAAACTTTTGTAAAAAGGGGCTGTTATGAAAACACATCTTTTTATTTTTTTCATCATCGCGTTGTTCCCCGCGGCCTGTGCCGCCGAGGATGCCGGGGCCGGGTGCGTCGGTTGTCATGCCGTGTCCACTCCCGCTATCGTCAGCGACTGGCGCCAGAGCGCCCATGCCGGGGCCGCGGTCTCCTGCGTCGCCTGCCATGGGGATAAACATACGCGCGCCGATGACGCCGCCAAAGCGGAACTGCCCGGCCTCGATACCTGCGCGTCCTGTCATGCCGCCCGGGTCGCTCAGTATAAGAAAGGGAAGCATGCCCTGGCCTGGAGCGCGATGAAGGCCATGCCGACCCTGCACTGGCAGCCGATGGTGATGGTGGAGGGGCGGGAAGGGTGCGGCGGGTGCCACCGGATCGGGCTGAAGAGCGCGGATGAAGTCCGTCAGCTCAGGAGTAAGGGGGAGGCCGGCGTCAGCGGGTGCGACAGCTGTCATACCCGTCATACGTTCTCGGCGAAAGAGGCCGCCCAGCCGCAATCGTGCCAGACCTGTCATATGGGATTCGATCACGCGCAGTGGGAGATGTATTCGTCGTCAAAGCACGGGGTGCGCCATGAGCTCGCGCAGAGGAACGTCCTTTCCGCGGAAGCGGCCGCGCCGACCTGCCAGACGTGCCACATGCCGGATGGCGACCATGGCGTGCGCACGGCGTGGGGTTTCCTCGGGGTGCGCCTGCCGATGCCGGAGCGGGCCGACTGGGCGCGCGACCGCGCGACCATCCTCAAGGCCCTTGGAGTGCTCGATCCCCAGGGACAGCGCGCTAAACGGTTTGAAGCGGTGAAAAAAGCGGATATCTGCCGCCTGAGCAAGGAAGATTTCACGAAAGAGCGGGAAAAGATGGCGCGCGCCTGCAGTCGTTGTCACGGGGCTTCGTTCGTGAAGCAGGAACTCGATAAAGGGGACCAGTTGATCCGTCAGGCGGACCGGTTGATGGCCGCGGCGATCAGGGAAGTGGAAGGGCTGTACCGGGACGGGTGTCTGAAGAAACCGGAACATTACGCCTTCGCGTATCCCGATATCCTCGCGTTCCACGACGCCCCCACGCCCATCGAACAGAAACTTTTTTTGATGCTCATGGAGCATCGCATGCGCGTGTATCAGGGCGCGTTCCATTGTAATCCTGATTACACATTCTGGTACGGGTGGTCGGAGATGGTCCGCGACCTTACCGAGATCAGGGCGATGGCCCAGGAATTGCGTAAACGCCAGCCCCCGAAGAAGAAAAAGGCCGCGCCGCCCAAGCCCCGCGCGCCATGAGAAGGATCATCGCCGCGTCTGTGTGCGCCGTTTTTTTCTGCGGGTGCGCGACTGTCGATTTCTCGGCGGTGCGCTACGCGCCGCCGCCCTGTTATAAACAGGAGTCGCTCGATTTCCTCGCCGCGTTGCAGAAACAACTGACGTTGAACCACCAGTATACGTTCCTTATCGTAGATGATAAGGCGTGTTCCCATGCCGGGATCCCGGAGATATCCGGGTATACCGTGAAGATCCCGGACCTGGCTCTCAAATACCTCTACCAGAATTATTACCGCCACCGGTATCAGGTTCTGGCGTCAGTGGCCTGCCACGAGATCGCTCATTATGAGTTCAATAGCGGGGAAAAGCAGCATTTTTTAGTCGATACCCAGGCGATCGGGCTTTTTCAGAGGGGAACGCTCCTGGTGCCGGCGGATTTCTATAAGTCGCTTCTCGTGATGCGCAATTACTGGGCGGCCCGCAAAGGCGTGGGAGGGCAGGCGGCCAATATCGGGTGGAATGCCGTCCAGGTCGCTACGCTGGCCACGATCGGGGTGGGGGTCTTCTCGGACTGGTACGCCACGGACATGAACAAGCGGATCCAGCAGATCGCCCGTAAATACGCCATCAAAGACCGGCGGTGCTACGAACGTTCCACGGCCGATCCGGCGCGCGGGTGCGACACGGATTATTCGCAGGTCCTGCTCTTTCCGCGGTACGGAAAGGACAGGATATGAGCATACCCGCGTACGCGGCCGTCCCCCCGGCGGTATTTTTCTGCTGTGTGGGGCTGGCGGCCATGATCGATACGGTTTATCCGGGCGCCCGGATCATCCATCCGCCGTTCACCTTCGCGGGATACGTTATCATGGCCTTCTCCGCGATCCAGGGTTTCGGGTCGCTTGCGCGTTTTTTGCGCAAGGGCACCACGGTATTCTCCGGCGGCCGGCCTTCCCGCCTGGTGACATCCGGGTGGTTTTCCCTGACCCGCAATCCCATGTACCTGGCGCTTGTCGTGTGCCTCGCGGGATTCTGCGTCACGCTCGGCGCTCTCGCGCCGTTCCTGGCACCCGCGTGCGCCTGGTTCGTGTATGACAGCCTGGTCATTCCGAAAGAGGAACGCAAACTGGAGGAGGTTTTCGGGGCGGAGTACCGGGAGTATAAAACGAAGGTCAGGCGCTGGATCGGCAGGTACAGGCGGGCGTAAATAAAAAGAAACACCTCCGGGGCGCCCGCGCGCGCAACGGAGGTGTTTTTATTTTTCTCTACCGGAGAAAATGTTTTTGCAGGGCCGCGTCGCCGATCTCGATGACCGTGGGACGGCCGTGAGGGCAGGTGAAAGGGTTATCGCAGAGGAGCAGGTTCGCGCGCTGGAATTCGGCCTGCTCGGGGTTCATCGCGAAGCCGAACATCACCGACGAACGGCAGGCCATGCGGGCGATCTTCTCCGGAGCGAGCTTGGCGATCGTTCCTCCCGCCAGCAGGTTGCGCACGCTGTGTTCGACATCGGTCACGAGCGCCGGATGCGCGTGCACCGCCAGGGTTTCTTTATCGAAAAGAGTGGTCTCAAACCCCGTTTTCTTCAACGCGTCCGCGTTTTCCTTCCACATCAGCAGTTCCTGGGGCGACAGTTTCAGCAATTCCGGGGCCAGGAGCGGCTGGATCTCCACCGCGCCTTTTTCCAGCTGGTTCCGTAATCTTTCGAACGTGATCCGTTCCTGCGCCGCGTGCTGGTCGATGACCAGCAGGGAATCACCGGTCTCGAAGAGCAGGTATTTCTTCAGCAAGTTCCCCAGATAACGCGCCTGGCGCAGTTTTTCCTTCAGGTCGTTAGGCGTTCCGCTTTCCGCGCTGTTCCCGAAAAGCGCCAGCCCTTCCTCGAGCGCCGCCCCATACCGCGCGGCCGGTTCGGCCACGCCGGAGGGCGCCTGGCCGGCCGGTGTTCCGTCCTGTCCCGCGGGAGCGGCGGCGGGCATGGCAAAGAGCGGCGGCGATTGCCGGGCTTTGCTGTTGGTCATCAGCAGGTATTCGCAGAACGGCCGCAGGAGGGTGATCAGTTTGAGGTCGTCCTTGACCCGCACCTCGCGTTTTGCCGGATGGACGTTGACATCGAGGTCTTCCGGGGGCATCGTGATGAAGACGCAGAAGAACGGATACACGCCGGGAGAGAGCAGGAGGCGGTAGATCTCGTTGACGTGGAAGCTTACCGTGCGGTTGGAGACCGGACGCCCGTTGAAGAAAACGAACTGCAGGTCTTTGCGGCTTCGTTGTATATTGATGTCCCCCAGCACCGCGTGCAGGCGGATGGCGCCGAAATCCTTTGTCCCCTCGATCAGGTCTTTGGGTTCGAGGTTGAGCGCCCGCGCGCACCGGGCGATAAAACCGGTTTCCGGGCGCAGGTCGCAGAGCACTTTTCCGTCATTCTCCAGGAAGAAACTTTTTTCCGGGAAAAGCAGGCAGTAGGGCAGGAGCACATCGAGGATGGCGTTCAGCTCAGCCGTGTTCGATTTGAGGAATTTCTTGCGCGCCGGAGTGTTGAAGAAAAGCTCTTTCACCTCGATCGCGCTCCCGGTGCCGCGGGTGCAGGGTTTGAGCCCCAGGCGTTCGCCCCCGCGCACGTGCGCTTCCCATCCGCAGTCCCCGCCTTTTGTCCGTGAGGAGAGCAGGACGTCGGAAACCGCGGCGACGCTGTAGAGCGCTTCGCCGCGGAATCCCAGGGAACGGATATCGTACAGGTCGTCCGCCGAGGAGATCTTGCTGGTGGCATGGCGGTTGAAAAGAGTATCGATGTCCTCCCGCGCGATGCCGCCGCCGTCGTCGTTGACGCGGATGAGCGTTTTGCCCGCGCCTTTGAGCTTGACCTCTATCCCGCGCGCCCCGGCGTCCAGGGAATTCTCGACGAGTTCTTTTACCACGGACGCCGGCCGTTCGATGACCTCGCCCGCGGCGATCTTGCCGGCGATTTCCGGAGGAAGGACATGGATTCTATTCATTGGCGCAGTATTTCTCCTTTAATTTCTGGAGCTTGTTGAGCGCCTCCAGCGGGGTCAGCCGGTCGAGGTTTATCTCCCCGAGGTCTTTGGCTATTTTTTCCCGTATCCCGCTGTCGGTGAACAGCGAAAGCTGTCCGTCCGCGGGTTTGACTTTGCGTATCTTTTCCTGAAGGTTGCCGGAGAGCTCAAGCCTGCCCAGGATCTCCCGGGAGCGCGTGACGACCTCCCGGGGAATTCCCGCCAGCTTCGCCACGTAGATACCGTAGCTGTCATCGGTGCCGCCGGGGACGATCTTATGCAGGAAGATCACCTCGTCGTTCCATTCCTTGACGCTGACGTTGCAGTTTTTCACGCCGGGGAATTCCTCGGCGAGCGCGGTCAGTTCGTGGAAGTGGGTGGCGAACAGCCCCCGGACCTTCTGAGCGGCCAGGAATTCGGCGATCGCCCAGGCGAGGCTCAGCCCGTCGAACGTGGAGGTGCCGCGGCCGATCTCGTCAAGCACGACGAGACTGCGCGGGGAAAGGTTGTTGAGGATGCCCGCGGTCTCGCTCATCTCCACCATGAATGTGCTCTGCCCCTTGGCGATGTCGTCGTGCGCGCCGATGCGGGTGAATACTTTGTCCACGACCCCCACCGATGCGGTAGCGGCGGGCAGGTAGCTTCCCATCTGGGCCATGATCACCAGGATGGCGGTCTGCCGGATATAGGTCGATTTTCCCGCCATGTTCGGCCCGGTCAGGATGACGAGATGGTTCTTCCCGTTATCCAGGAAAGTATCGTTGGGGATGAACGGGCCGTTCGCCGCCCGTTCCACTACCGGATGGCGCCCGTCGCGGATGTCAATGGTCAGGGAATCGTTTATCGCCGGGGCGACGTAGTCTTTCTCAAGGCTTAATACGCCGAGTGAATACAGGGCGTCGAGTTCGGAGAGGCCGCCGGAAAAGCGCGCGAGCGCGTCCGCCCGGTCGAGGATGCGGCGATGCAATTCCGTTACCAGCTCGCGCTCGATGGCGAGCACCTTTTCCTCGGCAGTGAGTATCTTTTCCTCGAATTCCTTCAGCTCCGGGGTGACGAACCTTTCGGCGTTGGCGAGGGTCTGCCTGCGGATGTAATCCGCCGGCGCGCGGTCGAGGTTGGTTTTACTGATCTCGATGTAATAGCCGAAGACCTGGTTGAAGCCGATCTTCAGCGAATTGATCCCGCTCCGTTTGATCTCCCGCGCCTGGAGTTCTTTGAGCCAGTTCCGGGCGTTTTCCTGGATGGCGCGCAGGGCGTCGAGCTCGGCGTTGAAGCCGGTATTGATGATCCGGCCTTCGGCGTGGGAGAGGGGTATCTCCGGGTTGACCGCTTTTTCCAGGTAATCCCGGAGATCGGGGATATCGTCCAGGCGGAACGCGTCGTTCTTTTTTTCCAGTTCCGCGACCGCCGCGCGCAGTTCGGGGATCTTCAGCAGGGTCTGGCGCAGGGCGAGCAGGTCTTTGGCGGAGCTCGATCCGCAGGAGATGCGCGAGACGCTTCGTTCGATGTCGGGGATGTTGCGCAGGAGGCCGGCGAGCGTTTCGCGGCACCGCGGGTCGCCTTTGAGCGCGGTCACCGCGTTCTGCCTCCGGATGATCGCGTCCACGGTTTTAAGCGGCCGGTTTATCCAGTCCTTGAGGCGGCGCCTGCCGAATGAGGTGAGCGTATGGTCGATGGTTTTCATCAGCCCGTCGAGTTCCAGCCCCGCGCAGGCGGCGGGCGAGATGAAGACAAAATCGCTGTCGGTATACAGGGAGATCCGGTGGATGTGGCGCAGGGGCTGGTGGTGCACGCGTTTCATATATTCCAGCAGGGCCCCGGCCGAGGCGACCGCCCCGTCCATCGCGTCGATGCCGAAGCCCGACAGGGAATGGGTATGGAAATGCTCGGTCAGGGATTTGCGGGCGATATCGGTATTGAAACACCAGTCTTCCAGCGGGCTGAGCGTCACGGCTTTCTGCCGCAGGAGCGGCCCGGCGAATATTTCCCGCGCCAGGGCTTCCTGTTCCTGGGGGAAGACGCATTCGTACACCGGGAGTTTGGCGATCATCTGGGCGAGCGCTCCGGCGTCCGCGGCCTCGGCGCAGTTGATCGTGCCGCTGGAGGTGTCGGTAAAAGCCACCCCCCAGCGTTTGTCCCGGAAATTTATCGTGACGAGGCATCGCGCCTCGAACGTGGTGTCGTCGATATAGGTGCCGGCGGTGATCACGCGGATGACGTCGCGTTTCACCAGCCCTTTGGCCAGCGCGGGGTCCTCAACTTGTTCGCAGATGGCGACTTTCAGCCCTGCTTTGACCAGGCGGGAGATGTATGAATCGGCGGCATGGAAGGGGATCCCGCACATGGGGATCCGGCCTGATTTCCCGGCGTCCCGGGAGGTCAGTACTACGTCGAGGATGGGGCTGGCGGTCCGGGCATCGTCGGCGAACATCTCGTAAAAATCGCCGAGGCGGAAGAAAAGGATGCAGTCGTTGTGCCGCGCCTTGATCTCCTGGTATTGCCTGAGCATCGGAGTGAGCGTATCCATGGTGGATTCAGTTATAGCATATTTTAGGGCGGACTGCAATTAAAGAAGCGTCCGCACTTGAAAACCTGACGATTTTCTGATATAGTTATTACACACTGCGGTAACTCTTTCAGTGACACCATTTGCGGAGAAAATTAAGAAACGCCACGGTTCTTACTTTTCATTGAGCCGTGGCATTTTTATTGTCGAAAAAAAAGGCATTCTTCAGGAAAGCGGCGGCGTTCTGCCTGGCCCTTGCGCTGGTCGCGGAGGGCGGCATCGCGGAAGCGCAGGCGCTTCCCCGGAGCCCGGTTCCCGCCGCGGATACGTACCGGCCGGCCCATCTGCGTTCCCTGTCTTTTGACGGAGCGCGCCCGGGCGCGCGCGTCCTGCTGGACGCCGGCGACCAGGTACTGCACGGCGCGTCCGCCCCATCCTTGCGCACCCTCCTCCAGTATTTCCTTACCGGCGTCAGCCTGCCCGATTCCGCGTTCTGGGTCAATCTCCGTCCTGACAGCCCGGACGCCGTCATCGACCCCGCGCTGGCGCGGACAGAGTGCGGCCGGATCATGCTTGAGGCCGACCTTCAGCTTAAGAAAGACCTCGCCGCGTATCTTTCCCCCCGCAGTCCCCCGGGGGCGCGGTACTGGGAGCGGATGTACCGCAAGGCTGAGGAGCTTTTCGGCGCGTCGCACGGATCAATCCCCGCGGTGAGCCGCCCCTGGATCGTGCCCGGGGAGATCGTGATCCAGAAGAACGCCGGGAGCGCGTATGTCTATAAAGCGACACTGAAGGTCATGCTGGAGGCCGACCGCCTTAAAGGCGACGCGGCATATTCATTCGCCGATGAGCGTCTCGGCGAGCTGAACCGGTACTCCGCCGGGTTGATGAAAGAATTGATCATCCCCCGCCTTACGCGCGACGTCAACTGCGCGCGCAGGTACGCCGCCCTGCGCCAGGTGTATTATTCCCTTATCCTGGCGCAGTGGTTCAAGAAAGCGTTCGTCGGGCAGAAGATGTATCCGGCTTCGCGCGCCGACAGCGGCGACCTGGCGGGCATCGAGTCCGCAACGCGCTGGTCGAGCGGCGAGTACTTCCGTCAATACCGCGAGTCGTTCGCTCACGGGGAATACCATTCCCGCGAGGCAGTCGCCGAAGGCGCGGGCGCGCGCGTGCGGAATTACGCCAGCGGAGGGCTGGTCATGACCGGGTTGCTGGAAAATACCGGTGGTGAAAGCCGGGTATACGCGGTGGCCGCGCCGGGCGGGGCGGTGCCGGAAATACCGGCGTTGAATACGGCGGTGGCGGTGTCATTCGACGGAGGATCGGCCGCGGCCCCGGATAACGTTCCCGCCGGTTATTTGCTCGCCGCGTTAGGTATTGACGGTACGACGCGCGCCCGGGGGCAGGTGGCCGCGGCCTGGGACGGATATGAAGTCCGCCGTTTCGGGAGCGGCCTGTTCGATCCGGCCATGCTCGCGGTTTTGCAAAAAGAACTGGTGCGCATCTCGGCGGTTTCGATCGAACAATTCGACCTGTTATATGACGGGGAGGGAAAACTGCTCGGCCTGTTCCCGGTCTTCTCCCCGCTCATCCGGGAAAGGGCGAAGCTTTCTCCCGCGGAGATCCCGCTCCAGTATATCAATATGTCGTATTATAATTACCCCCTGCCCCGGGCGTCGGATCCCGGCGCGCAGAAGCAGTGGAAAGAGATCAGTTTTCTCCTGCTCAAGGACCGCGAGGCGATCAACCGGTACAAAGAGCAGGCCGGGTGCGATATGATCGAGCTTAATACCCTTCCCGACGGCCCGTTCGTGTACGCCTCCATCAACAAAAAGACCGGTACGTATGAGGCCCGGCCGATCTGCACCTTCATGGAAAATAATAAATTATCGTGGAGCTTCGGGAAACTCCCCGAACCCGATCCCGGCAAGGAGCAATTATTCACCGTCGTGTTCCCGACGGTGTATAATCCCGCGAACCCGGATCATTATCGCGCCGACCGCCACTATTTCGAGGCTCTGTATTGGGATTTTGAGCTGAGGCCCGGGCAGAGCATGCTGGTGGTGGGCCCGGGGGTCGGGGTCGAGGCGTGGCTCGCGGCCCTGCGGACCGGAGGGGTGATCCATTCCGTGGGCATCAATCCTTTCGAGATCGCCAATCTCAAGGCCACGGCCGCGGCGGGTGGATTCCGGGTGGAGGCGATCACCGGCGATAATATCATCGACGAAAACGGCGTGCCGCGTTTTTCGCGCGTGTTCGACCGTATTACGTGGGACATGCCCTGGTATTCCGGCTACCTCGGGGACGCGCTTTCGCCTAAGCGGCGGCTGGCTGATTTTTGGGACGGTGATTTCAAGGGAGAAGCCCTGCGCCGGTTCTGCCGGGGGCTGGTCCTGATGCTGGGTACGCGCGGGAAGGCGTTATGCTGGAATATGCTCGATGATCTCAGCCGCGATCCGGTGGGGAAGATATTCCGGGAGTATAAATTCGATGTGACGATGAAAAAAGCCGGGCATAACCAGGAGATGCTTTATTTCGTCGGCCGGCCCGCGCAAAAAGACGGCGGTTCCCCGATCCTTGACGCGCGGATACGCTGGAACAGCCAGTTCCCTCTCCCCGCCGCGGTCCGCGAAAGGATACGCAAGGTTATTTCGTGGGCTCAATCGCCGGATGACGGTTCGGGCCGCTCGGGTATCGTCGTCCTGCCGGAACCGCTGACCTATACGGTCAACGGCCGGAAGATGGTCGTCACCGCGGTCAAGGTCAAGGGGATGGGCGATTTTCGGAGCGCTGACCATCGCCAGCCTTCCGAGAAAGAGATCTATCAGGGAGATTACGAGATAGTTATCGACGGGCAGGGGAGGATGCGCATGGAGGATTTCGATCCCGATCCCACGGGCGGGCTGACGTTCCGCGGGGCCGAACACGAGTTCCGGATGCTGGGGACGATCCTGTCCAGGGACGGGGCGCGGGTGAACATCCCTCTGGGCTTCGGTTCATATCCCGGGAAGATGTTCCGGGATGACGCCATGGGATTCGTGATCCAGGGGATAACCGACCAGAAAGACCCGCGTTTCCGCGACACGCTTATCCACGGGGCGGATATTAGTCTTGGCGGAAAAGGCATCCAGACGCGGCCGGGTGATGAATTAGTACGGCGGGCGGGGGGGAGCGATGACGCGACGGTAGCGGCGTACCTGTATGACTGCTACAGGAAATGGGGCAGGGCATTGCGCCGGCTCAATGACGCCGGGATATTGCAGCAGTCGGGGCATTCGCAGAATTGGATGGTCGATCCGGACGGCGAGGTGGTCATCCATGATTTTGATTCCGCCCTTGATAAAAGGATGCTTACCCCACAGGCTGGTTTTATGTATCAACTGGTGACGGAGCTCGGTCAGACCATTTCCTATATCGTCGGCGATGAGACCTTTACCCGGCTGGGATATTTCCTGATGGAGCAGGGCAGGCCAGCGCATGAAGCGTTCCTGCGCGGGTATTTCGGCGACCGGGAATTCGAAGGACAGCCGGCATTCCGGGAATTGACCGGACGGCTGGCGCAACGTCCCGAGCAGATGCGGGATGAGTTCGACCGGACAGTAATGATCGTCAGGCTGGAAGCGGCGCTTTTCCTGTATGAGCCCCTGGCCGCCGCTTTGCGGCAGAGGCCGCCGTTCCCCGGGCAGGAGTTCCGGGAGGAGATCGTGAGTTTCGCGGAAAGAGGGGCGCCGGAGCAGATCGTGAGCAGGAAGAAGAGGGAACGGGAAGACGCCGCCGGCCGGGACGGCGGAAAGATGGATACGGGAGGTATCGACCTGACCAGCCTGCAGGCACCCGCGCGCCCGGCCGCCGTGGCGGCGCGGGCGGGAACCGTTGATGAACGGGAATGGGGGCGGGTGGAACGGATGGCGGCCTGCGGCATGATGCCTTCCGTCCAGCGGCTGGAACTGTTGTTTTGTCCCGGCGCCGTTCCGGCAGACCGGGAGGGAGCCCTGCGCCTGTTCGCCCGGATCATGCGCCTGCAGGAAACCGCCCTGGATCCCGCGTCCCCGGTCATGATCCGCTGGCTGGAATCCGTCCCGGCCGCTCCTTCCTATAATTAGCCAAAGCCGCTTGACAAAACAGCGTTTTATCCTATAATTGAAACCATAAGGCTTACAACTTCCATTTTATTCCCGCCACTTTAAATCAGGAGTGAACGATGCGTAAAATTCTCTCTGGGGCAAAACTTTCATTGTTGTTAACGGTTACGGTACTGGCTGTCGCGGTTTCCGGATGCGCCACTACGGCTCAGAAACAGGCGCGCAATGACCAGCAGTCCAAGGATATGCAGGGCAAGTTCGCCTGGTGGGGAAAGACAGGCGCGACTCCCGCCCCGGTGAAGGACGCCGCGCGCGGCGGGTACTGGTGGTGGCCGACAAAACCCGGCCAACCGGTCAGGGTGTGGGGTAACGGCGGCTACATCTACCTGAGGACTATCTTCGATTACCAGTCGGATGAACTCCCGCCGGCCAAGCCCAAGGAGATGCGCCCGTCATTGCTGATCAAGAATATCGTCAAGAACGTCAAGGTCTACTTCGATTACGACAAATCGAAACTGAGGGAAGACGCTAAATTCGTGCTGGAAGACGGTGTCAGGGCGCTTACCAAGAGCCCGGAGACGACCATTCTGATTTCCGGCAACTGCGACGTGCGCGGCTCCGAGAAATACAACGATAAGCTGGGGCGCAAGCGCGCGGACGCGGTGAAACAGTATATGATCGACGGGGGCATACCCGAGGATCGCATCAAGATCGTCAGCCGCGGCAAACTTGACGCGGTAGCCCCGGTCACCGACCTCAGGGGCATGGCCAAGGACCGCAACGCGCAGTTCATGGTGGCCGAGGTGCAGGAAGTGATGTTGCCGACCCCCGACGCGGGCGTGAATACCCCGGCGGAAGTGCAGATCCCGGCCGACGCCAAGATCGAGGACGGGAAATACGTCACCGAAGTCACGGAAGAGGTCGCCGGCCAGGTGAAGGTCGATACGAAAGAATATACGGTCAAGAAGGGGGATACCCTCTGGACCATCGCTCAGTCCCAATTGGGGAGCGGCCACCGGTGGAAGAGCCTGGCCGACATGAATAAAGACAGGGTCAAGAACCCGAACAAGCTGAAGCCCGGACAGGTCATCGTCATACCGGTCGAATAAGGACCAGCGGCGCGGGACGGGTTTAAGGAGCCAGGTAATAGTGGGCGGAGAAAAAATCGACAGGATCTCCACATTACTCAAGAAGAAGCATATCTGCCTTGATCTCCAGGCTACGAGCAAAAAAGAGCTTATCCAGGAGATGGTCGACCTTCTCGCGTCGACGAACAAGCTGAAGGACAAGAAGGCGTTCCTCGCCCAGATCATCAAGCGGGAAAAACTCGGTTCCACCGGCATCGGTAACGGTCTCGCCATCCCCCATGCGAAATCCGACGCGGCCGACGGTTTCGTCATCGCGTTCGGAAGGCACAGCCAAGGGGTCGACTTCGGCGCTCTCGACGGGGAGAAGACGTACCTGTTCTTCATGCTCGCTTCCCCCGCGGACAATGTCGGAGGCCATCTTAAGGTACTGGCCGACATCTCGCATTTTGTTAAGGACAAATTCATCATCGATTGCCTGAAAAAGGCGCGGGATGACAATGAAGTCCTGGCAATAATCTCACGGTATGAAAAAAAATAGGATCCGCGCGGTGCCGGCTTGTATACCCGCCGCCGCGCTCGCGCTTATTTTATCCCTGTTTGCCGGTCCCGCTTTTTCCGCGGCGACGGAATCTCCCCGCGCCGCCATCGTTTTTTTCTTTTCCCCGACGTGCCATGAGTGCCAGCAGATAAAGCAGGAATTCCTGCCGAAGCTCCTTGCCGGACGTAGCGGGGTGACGGTGGAGTTTTGCGATATCAGCGAGATAGATAATTACAAACGCCTGTTCGGGCTTTCCGGGCAGAACGGATCGGCGGCCGTCAAGGTGCCGGCGATATACGCGGGGGGCGAGCTTTTGACGGGTTCCGCCCAGATCCGCCAGAAACTGGGCGGGTTGATCGAGGCGCTTTCTCCCGTGAAAGAAGAGGGTGCGCTCCTTCCGTCGTACGACCCGGTGGCGCAATTCCGGCGTTTTACCCCGCTGGCGGTCATCGCGGCGGGGCTGATCGACGGGATCAATCCCTGCGCGTTCACCGTGATCGTCTTTTTTGTCTCGTTCCTCGCGCTCCAGGGGTTCCGCAGGGCGCGTCTCTTCGCCGTCGGCGCGTTTTTCATCGCCGGCGTGTTTTTCACGTATCTTGCCATCGGGTTCGGGCTGTTCGGGTTCTTTTACAAGCTCGGCGCGTTCTGGCAGTTGCGGGTCGCGTTTAACTGGGCCATCGGGGGACTGAGCATCGTCTTCGGCGCCGCCGCGGTCGCCGACGCGGTAAAATTCCTGAGGACAGGGAATACCGACGGCATGATCCTCAGCCTTCCGCAGGCGGTGAAAGACAAGATCCATTCCGTGATCGGGATGCGCTACCGCGGCACGGCGCGGGAACAGTCGGCGACCATGGCGCGCCTGGCGGTGACCGCGTTCGTCACCGGGTTCCTTGTTTCGCTCCTGGAAGCGGTCTGCACGGGGCAGATGTACCTGCCGACGATCATCTTTGTGATGAAATCGGCGCCGGTGAAACTGGCCGCGTTCGGCTACCTGGCGCTGTATAACCTGATGTTTATCGTCCCGCTGGGCGCGATCCTGGTGCTGGCGGTGACGGGCATGAGCTCCGGGCAATTCACGCGGTTCCTTAACAAGCATTTCATCGCGGTGAAACTTTCGATGGCCGCGCTTTTCTTTTTCCTGGGGATATATCTGGTATGGAGGGGATGATGAGGGTGGTCGCGGTAGCCTGCGGGCTGTTTTTCACGGCTGTCGCCGGATGCGGCGCCGCGCCGGCGGACAAGGCGCAGGATTCGTATTCCTGGGATTTCGGCAGAGTCCAGGGAGCGCCGGTCAGCCATGAGTTCGCGCTTGTCAATAACGGCAAGGCCGCGCTGACGGTTACCGGGAACACGAATTCCTGTGAATGTACCGAGTCGCAGGTCAGCAGGAAGGTCATCCCTCCGGGGGAGAGTGCGACGGTGAGCGTTACGTTTAAGCCCGCGGGGTATGCCGGCCCTGTCGACCAGTTCGTTTACGTCACTACGGATGATCCGGAGAATCCGGTGTACCGGTTCTCGATAAAGGCCGATGTGGCCGGGTAAAAGGAGGAGTACATGTCTTCATTGAATCTTCGTATGGGCCTTCTGCTGGCCGCGCTGTTCGCCATCGTGTACGCCGTGGTGGCGATGATCGCCCATTCCATGGGCATCGGCAGTTTTTATTTTTACCTGTTCCTCTCATTCGGGATCATGCTCCTGCAGTACCTGATCTCCCCCAAGCTCGTCGAATGGACGATGCGGGTGCGCTATGTGACGCGGCAGGAAGCCCCCGAGCTCCATGAGATGGTTGAGTCGCTGGCGCGCCAGGCGAAGATCCCGATGCCGCGGATCGGTATCGCCGCGATCCCCATTCCCAACGCGTTCGCGTTCGGCCGGGGAAGGCGCGACGGCAGGGTGTGCGTGACCGAAGGCATACTGCGCCTGCTCAATAAAGACGAACTTAAGGCCGTGCTCGGCCATGAATTGACGCACCTTAAGAACCGGGATGTCGTCACGATCATGATCCTCTCGGTTATCCCGATGGTGATGTACCGGATCGCCTGGAGCTTCCTGTTTTACGGGCGCCGGCGCGATGAACGGGGAGGCAACACCGTGCTCATCGGTATCGCGGCGTTCCTGTTCTATTTCATCACCAACCTGCTTGTCCTGTACGCCTCGCGCATCCGGGAATATTTCGCCGACCGGGGCGCTGTCCAGCTGGGATGCCGTCCTTCGGACCTGGCGTCGGCGCTGTATAAGCTGGTATACGGTTCCGCGCGCGTCGATAAGGAAGAACTGAAAGAGTTTGAGGGGCTTAAGGCGTTCTTCGCCAGCGACCCTTCCCAGGCGTATAAAGAGATCCGCGAGCTCAAAGGGCTGGATGTCGACCATGACGGCACCATCGACGCCGGCGAACTTCTCGCCCTGCGCGCCAAGAAGATCAAGCTGAATTTCGGCGACCACATGATGGAGGCCCTGAGCACGCATCCCAATATGCTTAAACGCATCAAGCAATTGTCCGAGTACCGGGCTTGACGTTCCGATAACGCATTGCTACAATAAACGCACATAGCTAAAGGCGCACATCCGGCGCGGATTTGTGTTACGCCGGTGTGATGTTCGTACATCATGAAGATATTAGTCATTAATTCCGGAAGTTCATCGATCAAATACCAGTTGTTCCAGATGCCCGAGCGCGAAGTGATCGCCAAGGGGCTTCTTGAGCGCATCGGGGAGGACGAGTCGTTTTTCTGCCAGAAAAGCTCCAAGGGCACCCTGGAGATAAAGAGCGCGGTGGCGGATCACGAAGAAGGCATCGCGTTCATCCTGCGCATGCTCTCCGATAAGCGCGACGGCGTTATCGCCTCGGGGAGCGAGATCGCGGGGGTAGGCCACCGGGTCGTGCACGGCGGTGAGGAATTCACCTCGTCCGTCCCGGTGACGGCCGCGGTGATGAAGAAGATCAGGGATTTCTCTGACCTGGCGCCCCTGCATAATCCGCCGAACCTCATGGGCATCGAGGCGTGCGCGAAGGCCCTGCCTCAGGCGGTCGAGGTCGCCACGTTCGATACGGCGTTCCACCAGACCATTCCCCCTCACGCGTACCTGTACGCGATCCCCAAATCGATCTACACAAAATTCAAGATCCGCCGGTACGGTTTTCACGGTACCTCGCACCGGTATGTCAGCGGGCGGTGCGCCGAGCTGGCCGGGCGCGATCACGGTGGGTTCAATGTGATCACCTGTCACCTGGGTAACGGGTGCAGTGTCTGCGCCGTGGAGAAGGGGCGTTCCGTCGAGACAAGTATGGGGCTGACGCCGCTCGAAGGGCTGATCATGGGGACCCGCTCCGGCGATATCGATCCGGCGATCGTTTTTTCCCTCATTGATAAAGGATATACCCCGCAGGAAGTCAATGCCATCCTTAATAAGAAAAGCGGGCTCCTGGGGATCTCCGAGTTGAGCAACGATATGCGGAATCTCATTCAGGCGAGGGAGAAAGGCAACACGGGGGCCGCGCTCGCCATCCAGATGTTCGCGTACCGGATCAGGAAATATATCGGGTCGTACATGGCCGTCCTCGGAAAGACCGATGCCATCGTGTTTACCGGCGGTATCGGCGAGAATAACGCCGCCTGCCGTGCGGAGAGCCTCGCGGGCCTTGAGCCTTTGGGCGTGCGGATCGACGAGGAGAAGAACCGGACGGCGCGCGGCGAAACGGAGATCAGCACCGGTTCCTCGCCGGTAAAGGTCTATGTTATCCCCACGAACGAGGAGTTGCAGATCGCCTGCGATACCTTCGCCATCGCGCAGGGGAAACCGGCCGCGTCGTAATTCCTCACACGGGAGCCATTCATGGATTTTCTCGGCCAGACCAACATCTTCATCTTCCTGGTCCAGGTATTCCTCCTGTTGGGATGCGCGCGCGCGTTGGGCGAGCTTTTCCGGCGCTGGCGCCAGCCGCCGCTTGCCGCCGAGCTCATCGTAGGCATCGCCTTCGGGCCGACCCTTTTCGGCCGGCTCTCTCCCGGACTTTACGCGTCGGTGTTCCCCGCCAATCCCCTCCAGATGAAGATGCTCGAGACCATGGCCTGGCTGGGGATATTCTTCCTCCTGCTTGAGATCGGGCTGGAGACGGATTTTACCAGCGCCTGGAGGCAGAGGGGCGACGCGCTTAAGATCGCGACGGCCGATGTCGTCATTCCCCTGGCGCTGGGTTTCGCGGCGTCGATGTTCCTGCCGGACAGATATTTCGACCCTTCCCACCGTGTCCTTTTCGCGCTGTTCATGGCTACCGCGATGTCCATCAGCGCCATGCCGATCACCGCGCGCGCCCTGCATGACCTCAATATTTCCAAGACCGACCTGGGTTTCCTGATCATGTCGGCGCTTTCCGTCAACGACATCATCGGCTGGGTGGTGTTCACGGTAGTGCTCAGCCTGTTCGCGCAGTCGCATCTTGACCTGGGCATGCTGGCGATGATGCTGGGGTTGTTCGTCCTGTTCGGCGCGGCCTGCCTGACCATCGGAAGGCGTTTCGCCGACCGGACGCTTTCGCGGATAAAGGAGTGGCAGTTGCCCGAACCCGGGGCGTCGCTTACGTTCATCTGTCTCGTCGGCCTGGGAGTCGGCGCGGCGACCGAGAGGATCGGGGTCAGCGCGTTGTTCGGATTTTTCCTCGCCGGGATCATGGCCGGGCAGTCCCGGTTCCTGTCGGAACGCACCCGCCAGGTGATCTCGCAGATGGTCTATGCGGTGTTCGTGCCGCTGTTTTTCGCGGGCATCGGCCTGCGCCTCGATTTCGCGAAGAATTTCGACCCGTACCTGGCGGTCTTTGTCACCGCCATCGGGATCGGCGGCAAGTTCCTGGGGGCATGGGCCGGGGTGAGGTTCACCCGCCAGCCCAAGTCCAACCGCCTGCCGATCGCGATCTGCCATATTCCCGGCGGGACGATGGAGATCGTCCTTGCCTTGGCCGCCCTGCAGATGGGGTTGATCAAGGAACCGGTATTCATCGCCATCGTGTTCGGGGCGATCGTTTCTTCGATGATCATGGTGCCCTGGCTGGCGCGTTCCCTGCGCGAGCGCAAAGAGATCAGCCTGCTGGAATTCTTCCCGCGCCGGGCGATCATCGCGGATCTGGGGACCGCGTCGCGCGACCAGGCCATCGCCCAGCTTGCCAAGGCCTGCGCCGAGCAGTCGGGGCTGGAGGAAGACGTGATCTATGCCGCGGCGCTGGAGCGCGAAAACGAGATGGGCACGGGGCTCGAGGAAGAGATCGCGGTCCCGCACGCGCGCCTGGCGTCGCTCAAGGTGCCGGTGGTGGCGTTCGGAAGGTCGGTGCAGGGCATCGACTGGAACTCGCCCGACGGTAAATTGACGCGTTTTGTTTTTCTTATCCTGACGCCGCCCGAGGATGACGCGCTTCAGGTGCAGATCCTGCGCCATATCTGCCAGACCATGAGCAGGGAAGGCCACCGCGAGCAGATCATGAAAGCGGGCGATCGCGAACAGATCTGGGACCGGTTGCACCGGTTCTTTACCGCCACGTACATAATGACGAAACGGACATGGAAAAAACGAAATTTCACGAGTTAAAGAAAGTCTTCGATACCCTCCACGGCCCCAAGGGCTGTTTGTGGGATAAAAAGCAGACGCACCGGACGATCCTCAAAGACCTGAAAGAAGAGGTGGATGAGTTCATCGCGGCGGTGCGCGCCGGCGACCGGGATAATATGAAAGAGGAGCTGGGGGATGTCCTGCTCCATGTCATGTTCCACGCCAAGCTCGCGCAAAAATCGGGCACGTTTGACGTCGAGGATGTCATCGACGGGCTGATCCGCAAGCTTAAGCGCCGTCATCCCCACGTATTCGGCACCCAGAAAGTCAGTTCCACCCGCGAGATCATCAGGAACTGGGAGAAGATCAAGGCGCGGGAAAAAGCCGCGCGGCGCGCGCGATGAAGGCCAGCCTTTTCCACGATATCCCCGAAACCCTCCCCGTCGAATTATTCGAGACATTGATCACCCGGAAGGGATTCATCCTCGAGCGGATCGTCTCCCGCGGCCATGCCACGCCTCAGGGCGAGTGGCTCAGCCAGGAACGGGACGAATGGGTACTGCTTGTCCGCGGCCGGGCGTCCCTGCGTTTTGAGGATGAGGGCGTGGTCGGCCTCGAGCCGGGCGACTTCCTGCGCATTCCCGCCGGGAAGAAGCACCGGGTCGAGAGCACGGCGGATGACGGGTATTCGGTATGGCTGGCCCTGCATTTTGACGCGGACAAGGACAAAAGCCCGGAGGCCCCGGAGAAAGGGGTTCGCCGGGTGAAGGTCATCCGTTCCACCCGCAGGAAAAAGACTGTCGGTGCCCGGTTGTACGGCGGGACGCTGTACGTGTATGCTCCGGCGCGCCTTCCGGAGAAAGAACTGCGGCAGATGGTGGCGCGGTTTACCCGCCGTTTCGAGAAAGGCCTTTTGAAAAATGAGCTCAATAGTTCCAAGAGCCTGCGCCAGGTCGCCGAGGAACTCAACGGCCGGTATTTCGGCGGGTCGCTGAAGGTGGACTCCATTCAGTATGTCACCGATCAGACCAGCAAGTTCGGCTGTTGCAATATCCAGTCACGTTCTATCCGTATTTCGCACGCCATTGCCGCCATGCCGGATTGGGTTCGCGATTACGTGGTCATGCATGAACTGTGCCATCTGAAGGAACCATCCCACGACAAGGCCTTCTGGGAGCTGGTCGTCCGCTATCCGCTCGCCGAACGGGCGAAAGGGTTCCTCCTCGCGAAAGGAATCCCGCCGGAAGAGGAGGAGGGATGATGTTTTCCTCCCGGACGAAAGAGCTTTTGAGGGAGAGCTGGTCCATCAGCTGGCCGATGGCGCTCATCATGTCGTTCGATTTCGTGCTCGGCCTGACCGACGTGTTCGTCGCGGGAAGGATCGGGACGGGGATACAGGCGTCCTACGGGATCGCCTTCCAGGTGTACTATATCTTCCTTACGATCGCGATGGCGTTCACCGTCGGCACGGTGTCGGTGGTGTCGCGGCTTTTCTCTTCCGGCAAGGCGGAGGAATACCGCGGTTCGGTCTATACCTCGCTGGTCAGCACGTTCGTCATGGGGGCTTTTTTCGGCCTGGCCGGTTTTCTCGCCGGGCCGTCGCTTATCGCGAACATGCGCATCCCCGCGGAAATAAAAGAGGCCGCGGTCCCGATGATGCGCGTATATTCCGCGGCCCTGTTCTTCGATTATCTCCTGCTTAATTCGAACGGCATTCTGCGCGCGAGCCGGAAGATCATGGTTTCCCTGCGGACGATGGCCGTCGTCGCCGCGCTGAATCTCGCGCTGTGTTTTATCCTCGCGTTCAGGAGCCCGCTGGGATATAAGGGCATCGCCTGGGCGATGGTCATCAGCACGTTCTGCGGTTTCGCGATAAATTCGCTGACGATCGGGAAACTGGTGTCCGGCGCGCGCCGTTTTTCCCTGGCCACGGCGCGGCAGATGGCGGATATCGGCTGGCCGATGGCCCTGCTCCAATTCCTCTGGCAGGGGGCATCTGTCGCCATTTATACGATCCTGGGGAATCTGCCGGCCGGGCGCGTGGAGACCATGGCGGCGTTCACCAACGGGCTGAGGATAGAGTCCGCGGTGTTCCTGCCCGCGTTCGCGTTCAATATGGCCAACGCGGTCATCGTGGGAAACCTTATCGGCAAAGGCAGGAACGACGACGCGTACCATAACGGCATCGTCACCGCCTGGCTGGGGGCGGCAATCGTCGCGCTCCTGACCCTGGCGGTCATCGCCTGCGCGCCGTTCATCATGGCGCTGTTGACTCCCAGCGAAAGCGTCGCGCGCGCCGGGATCACGTATCTGCGGATCGCGTTCCTCTCAGACCCTTTCATGGCGTGGGGCGTCATTCTGGCCGGGGGATTGAGCGGCGCCGGGGACACCCGGCGGATCATGCTCATCGTGGGTTTATCCCTCTGGCTGGTGCGCATCCCGCTGGCGTTCCTCTTCGGCCTGCGTCTCGGTTTCGGCCCCGCGGGAGTGTGGTGGGCGATGAACGCCTCGATCATCATTCAGACCCTGTTTATGTCCCGCCGGTATTTCGGCAGGAAATGGCTTATACCTCATCAACCCGACACAAGGAGCGTCTAATGGCCTCGAATCCCTCGTTCGATATCGTTTCCGAAGTGGACATGCAGGAAGTCGATAACGCGGTGAACCAGGTGAAAAAAGAACTCGCCACCCGCTATGATTTCAAGGGCAGTAAAGCCTCGGTCGAACTGAGCCGCGAGGAAAAGAAGATCACGATCATCGCCGACGATGATTTCAAACTGCGCGCGCTGAAGGATATCCTGAGCACCAAGATGGCCAAGCGCGGCGTCTCGCTCAAGTCGCTCCACTACAACGACCCGGAAAAGGCGTTCGAGGGGACACTGCGCCAGAAAGTGGATATCGCCACCGGCATCGACAAGGAAAAGGCCAAAGACCTGGTGAAGATCATCAAGGATCTGGGTTTGAAAGTGCAGGCGTCGATCGAAGGAGAGAAGATTAAGGTTTCCGCGCCGAAAAAAGACGACCTGCAGGCGGTGATCGCGCACCTGCGCTCCGTTGATTTTCCGCTCGCGCTCATGTTCACCAATTACCGCTAATTCGCGCTTGCGTACGTCCTCGCGCGTGGTAAAATAAGGCATACCTGAGGAAGAGGAGTTCCACTCTGAGGCCGAGGGGGAAAAGGCGAAGCTTTTTACCCTAACCCGGATATCCCTGGTTAGGGTTATTTTTTTACACAGGAGCGGTCATATGGATACCCGGCAGATCGGCGTGGTGGTGCTCATCCTCAAACAGCGCGAACAGGCGGCGCCGCAGGTCAACGAGATCCTTACCCGGTTCGGCGCCATCATCGTGGGCAGGATGGGATTCCCGTACGAGAAACGCGGGGTGAACATCATCACCCTCATCGTCGACGGAACGAATGACGAGATCGGCGCGTTGACCGGCAGGATCGGCCAGCTTAAAGGCGTGACGGTCAAGACCGCGCTGGCGAAGGCGTAAAGACATACGGGAACGCGCGAGGAAGAAGGGGAACATGGATAGTACAGTGGCGGAAAGAACAGGCGATTGGAAGAAGGGCGTTATCAAGGCGCACGAGAACGCGCGCTACCTGAAAGACGGCAGACATTTCATCGATGAGCCGGAGATAGCGCGCGTATTGAAGGACCGGCGGGATGCCGCGCCTTCTCTCATCAGGGAGATCATCCGCAAATCGCTGGAGATCAAGACGCTGGAGCCGGCGGAGGCCGCGGCCCTGCTTGGCGTGCGCGACAATGATCTGTGGGAAGAGATATTCCAGGCGGCGGCGCAGATCAAACGGAAGGTGTACGATAACCGGGTGGTCACGTTCGCGCCGCTGTATTGTTCCAGCCATTGCGTGAATAATTGCGCGTATTGCGGGTTCCGCGGGGAGAATCAGGCCATCGAGCGCCGGAGGCTGAGCATCGCCGAAGTCCGTAAAGAAGCCGAAGTGCTGGCCGGTAAACTCGGTCATAAAAGGCTGGTGGTGGTTTTCGGCGAGCATCCGTCGTCGGACGCCGCGTATATCTGCGACGTGATGCGCGAGGTGTACGCGGTGAAAGTGAAGACCCGCCGGGGCTTCGGGGCTATCCGCCGGGTCAACGTCAATGCCGCGCCGATGAACGTCGCCGACTATAAAAAAGTGAAAGCGGCGGGTATCGGAACGTTCCAGGTCTTTCAGGAGACGTACCACCCCGCCACGTACAGCCGGGTACATCCCCCTTCGACGATCAAGGGGGATTATCTTTGGCGGTTGTATAGCCTGCACCGGGCGATGGAAGCGGGGATCGACGATGTGGCGATCGGCGCGCTCTTCGGCCTGTATGACTGGCGTTTTGAGGTGATGGGATTGCTCGCCCATGCCCGCGACCTGGAACGGTGCTTCGGGATCGGGCCGCATACGGTGTCATTTCCCCGCCTTGAGCCGGCGGCCAATACGCCGTTTGTCCGGGCAACCGGCCACGCGGTCAGCGACGCAGATTTTAAGAAGCTGGTCGCGGTATTACGGCTTTCCATACCGTACGCGGGAATGATCGTTACTTGCCGGGAAAACCCCGCGACAATGCGGGAGGTGATCGCGATGTGCACCCAGCGCGACGCTTCTTCGAAGGTCGGCATCGGCGCGTACAGCGAGCGGGGCGACGTTCAGGAAGAGAATATCCAGCAGTTCATCCTCGGGGACAGCCGTTCGCTCGACGCGGTCATTAGGGACCTCGCGGCGATGGGGTATATCACGTCTTTCTGCACCGCCGGGTACCGCTGCGGCAGGACCGGGGATAATATCATGGACATGTTGAAAAGCGGCAAGGAAGGCTGTTTGTGCAAGCTCAATGCCGTCCTGACCTTCCAGGAATGGCTGGAGGATTTCGCCAGCGACGAGACCAAAGCCATCGGGGAGAAATTGATCGCCCGGGAGATCGCCGAGATAGAGAAAAGGGTTCCCGGCGATTTTACGCCGCAGGCCCTGGAGGCGTTCAAAGAATATCACGGACGTATCAAGCGCGGGGAGCGCGACCTTTGTTTTTAACCGTGAGGGAATATGGAATACCGGATTGAAAAAGATCTGTTGGGAGAGGTGAAGGTCCCCTCCGGGGCGTATTGGGGCATCCATACCCAGCGGGCGCTGGATAATTTTTCCCTCAGCGGCAGGAAGGTCAATCCGGCGCTCATCCGCGCCATGGCGGAAGTGAAAAAAGCCTGTTGCCTGGCGAACGCGGAATTGGGATATATCCAGAAGAAACAGGCGGACGCGATAACCGGGGCGTGCGATGAGATCAGCGCGGGGGGGCTGGCGGATCAGTTTCCGTTGGACGCGTTGCAGGGAGGCGCCGGGACTTCGACGAACATGAATCTCAATGAGGTGATCGCCAACCGCGCGATCGAAGCGCTTGGCGGCGCCAAAGGCGACTATTCACTCATCGATCCGCTCGCTGTCGTCAACCTGCATCAGTCCACGAATGATGTGTATCCTACCGCGGTGAAGGTGAGCGCGATCCGCGGTGTGCGGGGTTTGAGCCAGACGGTCGCCGGACTGCAGGGGGTATTCCAGAAGAAAGAAAAAGAATTCGCCGGGATCGTCAAGGTTGCCCGGACCGAATTGCGTGAAGCGGTGCCGATGACCATGGGGCAGGAGTTCTCCGCTTTCGCCGAGGCGTTTGGCCGTGACCGCTGGCGGGTATTCAAATGCGAAGAGCGCCTGCGCCAGGTGAACCTCGGCGGTACCGCCGTGGGCACGGGGCTTACCGCCCCGCGCGGTTACATTTTTCTCGCTACCGACAAATTGCGTGAACTTACCGGGTTCGGGTTGGCGCGGGGAGAGAACCTGGTGGATCAGACCGCCAATTCCGATCCCTTTGTGGAAGTTTCCGGTATCCTTAAGGCCCACGCGGTGAATCTGGTGAAGATCGCCAACGACCTGCGCCTGCTGAACGCGTTCGGCGAGATTAGTTTGCCCGCGCTTCAGGCAGGTTCTTCGATCATGCCCGGGAAAGTCAACCCGGTGATGCCGGAGGCGGTCATTCAGGCCGGCCTGGCGTGTATTGCCAATGACGCGCTGGTGACTGAGGCGGCCGCGCGCGCTTCCCTGCAGATAAACGAGTTCCTGCCTCTGCTTGCCGACGCGTTGCTTGGCTCGATCGATATCCTTTCCCGCGCCGACGGCGCGTTCGCGCGCCACGCGGCCGGGATCACCGCCGACGAACGGCGTTGCCGGGAGTATTTCGACCGGAACCCGGCGATCGTCACCGCGCTGGTGCCGGCGATCGGCTATCAGAAAGCGCAGGAGCTCCTGAGGGAATTCACTACTTCCGGCGCGGATGACCTCCGGAAGTTTCTCGCCGGGAAACTCGGTTCCGCGGCCGTTGACCAGGCGTTCTCCCCTGAGAATCTCACCGCGCTCGGATACACCGAAAGGCCGGGATGAAGAAGACGCCCCGCTCATTACGCCTGCAGATCGGCATCTTCGGCCGCACCAATGTCGGCAAGTCGAGCTTCCTCAATTTTGTCTCCGGGCAGGATGTGGCGATCACTTCGCCCATCCCCGGGACGACTACCGATGTGGTGGAGAAAGCGATGGAGCTTCTGCCGCTGGGCCCCGTAGTTTTTCTCGATACCGCGGGGATCGATGATCATTCCGCGTTGTCCGGGGAGCGGCTGAAAAAGACCAGCAAGATCTTCGACCGCTCCGATGTGATCGTGCTGGTGCTTGAGGCCGGGGTGTGGGGAGAGTATGAAGACCGGATCAGCGCCGAGGCCTCCGGGCGGAAGATCCCGGTGATCATCGTGGTCAACAAGGCCGACCTCAAGGCGCCGTCCGACGGATTTCTTACCGGGCTGAAGAAGACAAACGAGCGTATTATCGTCTGCTCCAGCATGGATCCCTCCGGGCGCGAGGCGTCGGTCACCGCGCTCAAGAGATTCCTCCTCGATGTTTGTCCCGACGATTTCCTTAATCCGCCGCCGTTGCTCGGCGACCTCCTGCCTCCGGGCGGACTGGCGGTCTTTATCGTGCCCATCGATCTTGAGGCGCCCAAGGGCAGGCTGATCCTTCCGCAGGTGCAGGCGATCCGCGACGCGCTCGATCATGACAGCGCGGTGATGGTGGTCAAGGAGCGGGAGTACGCCGCACTGCTTACGCGGTTGAACCGGCCGCCCGATCTGGTGGTCTGCGATTCACAGGTGGTGCTGAAGATGGCCGCGGACACCCCCGCGGGAGTGAGATGCACGACGTTTTCCATCCTTTTTTCCCGCTCCAAAGGCGATCTCATTGAAGCGGCGAAAGGCGCGGCGGTCATCGGGAAACTGAAGCCCGGGGACAAGGTTCTCATCGCCGAGGCCTGCAGTCATCATCCCATTGAGGATGATATCGGCAGGGTGAAGATCCCCCGCTGGCTGAGGCAGTATTGCGGATTCGACCTGAAGATCGATGTCTGTTCCGGCCGCGATTATCCCGACGATCTTACCGCGTATACGCTGGTCATCCATTGCGGCGGCTGTATGTTGACGCGCCGCGAGATGCTTTTCCGGATCGAACAGTGCCGCCAGCAGGGAGTCCCCATCACCAATTACGGCGTCTGCATCGCGGTCATTCAGGGCGTGGTCAAACGCGCGCTTTCGCCGTTTCCCGCCGCGCTTGACGCGTATTTGAAGATGGTCTAGAATGAAGCCATGCAGATACCCGCTCAGACCTTGCGTACAGTGAAGTTAGCCGTTCTCGCCGTCCTGGCCGCGCTCATTGTTTTTTCCAACCGCGTCTACCTGGGGAAGGTGATCCGCGGCCATCTTCGGGCCGTTTCAACGGACACGGGCGGGGCCAAAGAGCTGAGGGCGCCTCAAGAACAGGTGAAGCGATGATCAGGAAATGCACGCATGAAGATTTCGAGGCGATGCTCGAGATTATCAACGACGCCGCCCAGGCGTACAAAGGGGCCATCCCCGCCGATTGCTGGCATGAACCGTATATGCCGCGCGAGGAGCTGTGGCATGAGATCTGCGACGGCGTAAAATTCTGGGGGCTGGAGGAGAAGGGTGTCCTGAAAGGCGTGATGGGCATCCAGGATAAAGATGATGTCACGCTCATCCGCCACGCCTATGTGCGCACGCGGGAGCGCGGTAAAGGGATCGGCGGAAAACTTTTGAACTATCTTCTGCCGCTGGCGGCCCATCCGGTCCTCATCGGGACCTGGGAAGCGGCGGTCTGGGCGATCGGTTTTTACGAGAAGCACGGCTTTAGCATGGTAAGCCCCGCGAAGAAAGACCGCCTGCTGGATACATACTGGAAGATCTCTCCCCGTCAACGGGAGACCTCGGTGGTGTTGGCGCGGAAAGAGAGGCGGAAATGATCGAACTGCGTTTGCGTTCCCGCGCCACCGGCCCCGGACAGGCCGAGCTCCTGCGGTGCATGCTGATTACGGCGGGCATTGCCCTGGAGCGCATTGTGGAAAAACGCCAGAGGGGCGTTCTTTCGTTCTCGGTTTTTACGGATTCGGTCCGGGAGGCCCGCGCGATCGCCGGGGCGGTGCGTGAACTGCGGCTCAAAGGCATTTCATTCTCATTCGTCCCGCTCAAAGACAGCGACTGGAAGACGCGCTGGAAAAAATATTTCAAGCCGTTCAATATCACCCGCGAGATCCGTATCATCCCCGTGTGGGAACAGGCGCAGTCCGCGCCCGCGGGGATGGCGGGGATCCGCCTCGATACCACCTCCGCGTTCGGCACCGGCCTGCACGCGACTACCCGGATGGTGGCGGGGATGATCAGGTCGCGGCGGGGGCGGCTGGGGGCCTTTCTCGATATCGGCACGGGTTCCGGCATCCTTTCGGTCATCGCGTTCCGGTACGGCGCGAAGCTCATCCGGGCGATAGATTTCGATAAAGAATCGGTCGTTACCGCGCGCAAGAACTTCCGCCGGAACGGGTGCCCCGACCGGTTCCTGGCGGCGCAGGATTTCGCGCGTTTCACATCGGGGCGGCGCTTCGATTTCGTGGCCGCCAACCTTTTTACCGAGGATCTGGTCAGGTTCTGTCCGAAACTTATTTCGCTGGTCGAGCCGGGAGGGTATTTGGCGGTTTCCGGCATATTCGCGGACAATTATCCCTCGTTCCGGGCGCGTTTTAAAGACAGGCGCGCGCGGTGTGTCGAAGTGGCGAAACGCGGGAAGTGGTACGCGGCGCTGTACCGGATTAAAGGGGGCGCCCGATGACCGGCCGCTTTCTGGCGGCGGTGATCGCGCTCGCCGTGTTTTCCGGGTGCGCGGCTAACGACGCCGTGTTGATGAAGACAAGCGTATTTGACGCGGCGCAGGTTTCCGGGGTGCGTACCGATCTGTCCGGGATGAAGGATGACGCGATCCTCCGTCTGGCGGAGATATATTTCGGGCAGGCCACCGTGTTCTTTTACGCCAGCCAGTATACCGGCGCGCCGCTGGTGGACCGTAACGATATCCTGTTCGCCGAACAATTCAAAGTAGCGCCGACGACCGGAGGGCTGAAGGAAGCCCAGAAATTCAACGGGTTCATGCTGGAACTGGCCCGCCGGGAACTGCGGGCGGGCCGGTGCCCGGAACATCGCGCCGTGAAGCTGACGCAGGTGCCGGTGGTGTACGGGTGGCCGTATGCGGCGGGGGACATCCGCAAGGAGCGCGCCGGCAGGTTGATCCTGTCCAGCGGGAAGAAAACCCCCGCGACACCTGCCCGGGGTTTCATCTGCCCGGTCGACGGGCGCCGTATCATCCCCTATAACCTCGCGGGTAAGACCAAAAAGACCTCGATCGACAATCTTGACGCCATCGCCGGCGGATTCATCAAGGAGGATAAGTAGCATGGAACAGACTCTCCAACAGCAACTTCTCGCCTTGATAACGCAGTGGGGGGATATCGGCGTCTTTGTCGCGATGTTCCTGGAATCGAGCATCGTACCGATCCCTTCGGAGCTGATCATCCTGGGCGCCGGCGCCATCGGCATCCCGCTTCCCTCGATCATCATCTTCGGCGGCCTGGGTTCGACCCTCGGCGGTATCTGCGGCTATCTTATCGGCAGGTACGCCGGCTACCCGGTCATCCTTAAATTCGGTAAATATATCGGCATCAAACCGCACCACCTGAATAGATGCGAGGAGTTCGCGAAGAAATACGGGGGATGGGGGGTGCTGGGCGGGAGGTTGACCCCGGTCATCCCGTTCAAAGTATTTTCCATCGCTTCCGGCGTTGTCCGCACCCCGCTTCCGGTATTTATCGTCTTTACCCTTATCGGCGTCCTGCCGCGCATGTACCTTCTGGCCGTTTTCGGCCAGTTGATCATGAAATACCACCGGCTTGCCATCGCGGCGCTGGTGCTTGCCTGCGCCGGTGTTTTCCTTGTCCTGCGCCTGAGAAAATGCCGTTCGGCCGGGACGGCGACCAATCCTTGACAAGTCCCGCCTTTCAAAGTAGACTAGGTGGAATAATCTCTATCCCGGTTTCCCTTATATAATAGGAGGCGGAATGATCTGGAATGCCCTTAAGGTCGGCGGCGTCACCATATATGTGCTTTTATTGTGTTCGCTCCTCTCCCTGGCGGTCATCGTGGAGCGGTATATATATTATAAGAGAAGGGCGGGCGTGCGCCGGGCTGATTTCATGGCCCAGATCAGAAGCGAGCTTACGAAGCACGGGATCGACCGGGCCCGGGTGGTCTGCCATCAGACATTTGCCCCGTTCGCCAGCGTGGTGCTGGCCGGACTTGACGCGAAAGGCGCTCCGGAGAAAGAAGTTAGTGATTGCATGGAGCGCCAGATCGTTATCCAGACGGCCGCGCTCGAGCGCTACACCGCTATTACCGGCACTATCGGCTCGACCGCGGTCTATATCGGACTTTTCGGCACCGTCCTGGGTATCATCCGCGCGTTCCGCGATATCGCCTCATCGACCGCCGGCGGCATCAACGTGGTGGTCAACGGTATTTCCGAAGCGCTCGTCTGCACCGCGGCGGGGCTGGCGGTCGCCATTCCGGCGGTCATCGCCTACAATTACTTCATGCGCCGCATCGAGACGTTCGTCACCGACATGGAACTGAGCGCGTCGGAGACGCTTAACCTGTTGAGCAGGAAATGATCCATCACCGCCGCGTCCGCAGGAAAGTCGAAGCGGAGATCAACATCACGCCGTTCACCGATGTCATCCTGGTGCTTCTGATCATTTTCATGATCGCCACGCCGCTTATCTCTCAGAGCAGTATCAACGTCAAGGTCGACCTGCCCGAGGCGGCCAGCGCCAAGTCGGGGACGGATAAGGGGCCGGTGTTCGTCACGATCACCGATGAGGGGATGGTGTATTTGAACGATGACGTGGTGACCCGCGAGGAATTGAAGAAAAAGATCGGCCAGCGGCATAAGGACAACCCGGAGGTTTCGGTGGTGATCCGGTCGGAGAAGCTGGTCCGTTTCCAGGACGTGGTCGCGGTCCTGGATATCCTTAATTCCATGGGCATCAAGAACCTGGATATCGCCGCGGCCGCGCGGAAATAACGGCGCACACAACCCTGATTAATATGGAACAACAGGAAGACCTGGGATTTTTGAGCAAGTGCTGGCGGTTCATGATCGGCAAAGGCCGTAATGTTTCCGACCGCGGTGTTTTCCATAAATTATCGCTCATCGCTTTCTTCGCCTGGGTCGGGCTGGGCGCCGACGGCCTTTCTTCGTCCTGCTACGGCCCCCAGGAAGCGTTCCTCGCCCTGGGAAGCCATCATTACCTCAGTATCTTCGTCGCCCTGGCGTCCGTTTTCACTATCTTTATCATCAGCGCCAGCTATTCCCAGACCATCCAGCTGTTCCCCTCGGGCGGCGGCGGGTATCTGGTCGCCAGCAAACTGCTTTCGCCTAACGTGGGGATGGTCTCCGGCTGTGCCCTGATCGTCGACTACGTCCTTACCATCACCCTGTCCGTAGCCAGCGGCGCCGATGCCCTGTTCAGCCTTTTTCCCGTACAGTTCCAGCATTATCGCCTGATGTTCGCCATGCTTATCCTCCTGTTGTTGATCTTCATGAACATGCGGGGCGTCAAGGAATCCGTCCTCCCGCTGGTGCCGATATTCCTCATCTTCCTTCTGACGCACGCGTTCATCATCATCTACGCGGTGATGACCCACGTGCCGAATGTCTCCCAGCTTGTGCAAACGACACAGGGCGATATCCGTTCCACGATCGGCCAGGTGGGGATGCTCGGCCTGTTGATGATGGTGCTCAAATCGTATTCGCTCGGCGCCGGTACCTATACCGGGATCGAGGCGGTTTCCAACGGCCTGCCTATCCTGCGCGAGCCGCGGGTCCAGACCGGCAAGAAGACCATGACGTACATGGCGATATCGTTGTCGTTCATGGTGCTCGGGCTGATGGTCGCGTATCTGTTGTTCCGTGTCCAGCTTCAGCCGGGTAAGACCCTGAACGCGGTATTGTTCGAGAGCGTGACCGGGGCGTGGCAGAACCGGGGATGGGCGGCCGCCCTGGTGCTGACAGCGCTTTTTTCAGAAGCCGCGCTTCTCTTCGTGGCGGCGCAGGCGGGTTTCCTTGACGGCCCGCGCGTCATGGGCAGTATGGCCAAGGACCGCTGGCTTCCTGTGCGTTTTTCCATGCTCAGCGACCGGTTGGTGACTCAGAACGGCATCCTGATCATGGGACTGCTGGCGCTGATCCTGATGTTCTTCACCAAAGGCGCGGTCGGCTACCTGGTCGTGCTCTATTCCATCAACGTGTTTATCACCTTCACGCTTTCCCAGTCGGGCATGGTGCGCCACTGGTGGACGGTGCGCAAGAGCGACAAGGATTGGTTCCATAAGCTGGCGATCAACGGTGTCGGCCTGCTCCTTACGACATTCATCCTGGTGTCCATGGTCGTGCTGAAGTTCAAAGAAGGCGGCTGGCTGACCCTGTTCATCACCGGTATCATCGTGGTCCTGGCGTTGCGCATCAAGAAACATTACCGCGAAACGGCCGCGCTTTTGAAGCGGTTGAATACCCTGGTGGTCGCCGCGGAACTGTCCGATCCGGAGTTCATGGCCAGCCTGGCCACGGACCGTAACGGCGAACATTTCAACGCGAAAGATAAGACCGCGGTCATGCTGGTGCGCAGTTTCGACGGGTTGGGACTGCATACCCTCTTCGCCGTCATCCGCATGTTCGGGGGTTTTAAGAATTTCGTGTTCGTGGAAGTGGGCGTGGTCGATGTCGGCACGTTCAAGGGGGCCGATGAGTTGAACAACCTGGAAAAGCATGTGCGCGGGGACCTGGACCGCTACATCGCGTTCATGCGGAAGAACAATTACCACGCGGATTCATACCATACGCTGGCTATCGACGTGGTGGACGCGATGGTGAAACTCGCGCCGGAAGTCCGCCAGAAATATCCCAATTCGGTTTTCTTCGGCGGCCAGCTGATCTTCCCGAACGACACGTATTTTACCCGGTTCCTGCATAACTACACGGTCCTTTCGATCCAGAGGAAATTATACCGTGAGGGTATTCCGTTCGTGATCATGCCTACCAGGGTGTGAGGCGCGCGAACGGATCGGTTGTAACCGGCCAATAATGAAGGAGGCGGTATGGGCAAGAAGATATTTTTCACCGCGGCGGCATTCGTTGTGTGCGTGTTCCTTTTCGCGCAGGCGGGCAGGGGTATCGCGCAGATGAAGGATGAGGCTCCCGCGAAGAAAGAGGGGATGAGCCAGGCGATGCCGCCCCGCGCCGGGATGATGGGCGGAGGCAAATGCCCGTACCTGGCCGAAAAAGGGGTTGAGGGCGAAGGCATGGCGGATATGCGCCAGATGATGGGCAAGGGCAAGGAAGGCTGTCCTCTCGCCGAAGGCGATGACGCGGCCATGGGCCCCGGGATGATGGGTAAAGGCAAGAAGCGGGGCATGATGGGGGGCGGCTGCAGTATCGTTTCCACCAGCGGCGGCGGAGTGATCGTCCTGTGCGGGCGTGGTCTTTATAAGTATGACCGCAACCTCAATCTCATAAAAAAGGTCAAGATCGGCGAATAAGAGATAGGGAAAAAATTAGGGACAGATACTATTTTCTTTCGCATTTTATGCGAAAGAAAATAGTATCTGTCCCTAATTTTTTATAGATACTTGTGCTGTTCTTTCGCGTAGGTGAGCACGGTTTCTTTGGAGATGATCCCTTTTTCGTAGAGGGCTTCCAGGGATTTGTCCATGGTATGCATCCCGTGCTGGGATCCGGTCTCGAGGAAATTCCTGATCTCCTCGTTCTTTCCCCTGCGGATCAGGTTGGCGACCGCGGTGGTGCAGAAGAGGACTTCCGTCGCCACAACCCGGCCTTCCGTATCCGCCCGGGGCAGGAGTATCTGGGAGACCACGCCCTGCAGGGTTTCGGCCAGCTGGAACCGGATCTGCTGCTGCTGGTTGGCCGGAAAAACGTCGATGATGCGGTTGATACTGCTCAGGGCGTCGAGCGTGTGCAGGGTGGTCAGGACCAGGTGGCCGGTCTCCGCGGCGGTGAGGGCGATGGAGATGGAGGCCAGGTCCCGGATTTCGCCGATGAAGATGACGTCGATGTCCTGCCTGACGGCGAACTTGAGGGCATTCTCGAACGAGTGGGAATCGATCCCGATCTCTCTTTGTTCGATGATACTGCGTTTTGATTTATAGAGGAACTCAATAGGTTCCTCGAGGCTCAGGATGACCTTCTTGCGCTCTTTGTTGATCAGTTCGATCATTGTCGCGAGCGTGGTGCTTTTGCCGCTGCCGTTGGGGCCGGTGACGAGGACGAGCCCTTTGGGTTTGCGCGCCAGTTCCTCGATGACCTGCGGCAACCCGAGCTCGGTGATGCTCTTGAGCTCCTGCGGGATGACGCGGAACGTCGCCGCGGCCTGGCCGCGTTCATGGTGCACGTTGATGCGGAAACGCCCCGATTCGTTGGTATACGACATGTCCAATTCCAGGTCTTTCGCGAAACGTTCTTTCTGTTCCGGCAGGAGGAGGTTATCGATTAGCCCCGAGACTTCTTCCGCGGTCAACGGTTTGTTCTGCACGGGCAGGAGCTCCCCGTAGACGCGCATCATCGGCGGATGGCCGGCGACAAGGTGCATATCCGAGGCGTTTTTCTTGATGAGGGTGGCGAGGATGGCGTCGAGATCGACCGTTTCGGTCCATTTTTTGACGAACTCGAGATCTTTGGCGTGGATCTTCTCGAACGATGTGCCGATCTCATACGCGCGGCCGGGAGTGATCTCTTTTACCCAGACTACGCGGTTGGTGGTGATGATCGGGGAGAGCAGGCGCGGGCTGTGAATGGACAGCCGCAGGGTGGTGGTGATGGGGAGGGGCTCGCTGAGGATAAGCTGGACGCCTCCCGCGCTCAGGTTATTGGTGGAGGTTTCCCTTACCGGGCAGTCCGGAACATCCGCGAGGCTGTATTCGACTTTTAAATTGAGGGGGATGCGTGTGCCGCGTCTTTTTTCCATCGGTTTTCTCCCGGTTCTGGCGGTTCATTATAATCATAAAAGAAAACGAGGCATAGTCAAGGGATTTATCCGTAAAGAAGTTACCATGTCCCGCTGTTTCTTACTTGTATCAGTGTAAGATACGCAGTGAAGCGCAGACTACAAAGGCGTCCCGAAGAACGGGGCGCTTTTTTATTTAGGCCGGTTTTGAGACGCAGGCGTCTTTTAATTCCACTGACGGATTAGAAGGCGTTTTTTTTGTTTATACGTAAAGCGGAGAAAAACAGGTGAAAGGAGAAGGAATGAAGAAAAGGACGTCGTGGTTTTCGAAGTGTGGCGTGGAAAAAAGATACTTAAGAAAGGAGACGGTATGGTAAAGTTCATCTTGTTATTCCTCATGTGCTTTGTGTCGATACTAACGCCCTGTTTTGCGCAGGATCCGGGAGGAGCGGAAACGCTTGCCGCCAATCCGTTGGCGCCGGTTGATTTCGTGTGGATTCTTATGTGCGGGTTCCTGGTGTTTTTTATGCAGGCTGGTTTCGCCATGGTAGAGACGGGTTTTTGCCGGGCAAAGAATGCCACTAACCTTATGGCGAAGAACACCATCGACTTTGTTATCGCATCCCTGGTCTTCATGGCGTTTGGTTTCGCTCTGATGATGGGTAACGACTACAAGGGGTTGATCGGGACTTCGGGATGGTTCCTGCACGGAAGCAATTACGATGTCAGTAAATACCTGATGTTCTTCTGGCAACTGGTATTCGCGGGCACAGCGGCGACTATTGTTTCCGGGGCCGTTGCGGAGCGACTGAAATTCAAGGCGTATTTCCTGTATAGCCTCGTGGTTTCGGCTTTTATATATCCGATTTACGGCCATTGGGTGTGGGGTGGCGGTTGGCTGTCTAAACTGCCGTTCGGTGCGGGACATGTCGACTTCGCCGGTTCCGGAGTTGTTCACACCATCGGCGGTTTTGTCGGCCTGGCGGGCGCTCTTGTATTAGGGCCCCGGTTCGGGAAGTTCGGTAAAGACGGGAAACCGCGGGCTATTCCCGGCCACAGCATCACATTGGCCGCTTTGGGTACGTTTATCCTTTGGTTCGGTTGGTTCGGGTTCAATCCCGGGTCGACCTTTTCGGCTCACCAGTTGCGGATAGCGGTTGTCGCCGTGAACACAAACCTGGCGGCGGCGGCAGGCGCGGCAGTAGCGATCCTCCTGGTCTTCGCCAAAACGAAAAAGTGGGATGTGGGTATGATGCTGAACGGCTGTTTGGCCGGTCTTGTTGCCATAACCGCTCCCTGTGCATGGGTAGAGGCGTGGGCGGCGGTGGTCATCGGCGCGATAGCCGGGGCCTTGGTCGTCTTGAGCGTCTATTTCTGGGAAGCGCGGGGTGTCGATGATCCCGTAGGCGCGGTCAGCGTACACGCCGTTAACGGTGTCTGGGGCCTTATCAGCGTGGGACTTTTTGCCGATGGTACCTATGGGTTGTGTACTACCAACGCGCCACTGGTGAAAGGGTTATTTTACGGCGGCGGATATGGTCAGTTGATCGCTCAGCTTATCGGGGTCGCGGTCTGCGTCAGCTGGGCATTCGGGCTCGGTTTGATCGCGTTCAAAGCGATGGATAAGTGGTTCGGCATCAGGGTTTCTCCCGAGGAGGAACTCAAGGGGCTGGACATTCCGGAGCACGGGACACCGGCATATCCGGATTTTTACTCGCATAACAAATAACGCAGCAGGAGGACGATCAATGAAAAAGATAGAAGCGGTTTTTCGAGTGGAAAGGTTGGAGGAGGTTACTGAGGCCCTTGAGCAAATTGGTTGTCCGGGGATCATGATCAGCCATATAGAAGGCCATGGCCGTCAGAAAGGGGTAACCGAGCAGTTTCGCGGCAGGGAATACAAGGTAGACCTGCTTCCCAAGATAAAAGTGGAGATCATCGTCAAAGACGGCGACTGTGATAAGATCGCGGTTGCGATCGCAAAAGCCGCGAAGACAGGATCGATCGGTGACGGCAAGATCTTCGTTTATCCCGTGGAAGACGTTATAAGGATACGGACGGGAGAAAAAGGAGAAGGCGCCATATAATTCTCTGCCGGAAGCCGTGCCTTGACCGGGTTAACCGGGCAAGGCACGGCCACGGGGAGCATCATGTTTGCCTGAAAGATGCGGATATGCCGGTCATGCGCTATCCAGGTGATAACAGCTGCCACAGTTTTACGTCACCTCATGACCGGCATGTTTAATTGAGGATGGACATGGAATTGTTCTGGATATCCCCCTTTCTCCTGCTTTTGGGCGCTATCGCCGTGGTGCCTTTGTTGTGCAAGCATTGGTGGGAGAGGAATTTCGCGTTTGTCGCCCTCTCTCCGGCCGTGTTCGTGGCCGTCCATTATTTCCAGGTCGGCCATGCCGCAGGTCTGTTGCACGCGGGCCTTGAATATTTCAGTTTCATCTGCCTTATAGGTTCTTTGTTTGTCGTTTCCGGCGGGATACATATTACCGTTAAGGGGGAGGCGACGCCCCTGGTGAACAGCGTGTTCCTCCTTGCCGGAGCGGTACTCGCGAATGTGCTGGGCACTACCGGCGCTTCTATGGTTTTGATCCGTCCATGGATTCGCATGAACAAGTACCGGCTTACCGCGTATCATATCGTTTTTTTTATCTTCATTGTCAGCAACATCGGGGGCGCCCTGACGCCGATAGGCGACCCGCCGCTTTTCCTCGGTTACTTGCGGGGGATACCGTTCTTCTGGACGATACAGCATGCCTGGCCGGTTTGGCTTTTTTCGCTCGCCGCGCTTACGTCGGTTTTCTATATCCTGGACAGGCGTAATTTCCGGCGCGCCCCGGCGGGTGTGCGCCGGAGAGAGACCGCCCATGAGGAATGGAGGTTCCTGGGAGTCCGTAATCTTCTATTTCTGGCGTTAATCGTCGGGGCGGTGTTCATCCGGCATCCCCGTTTTATGCGGGAAGCGGTTATGCTTGCGGCTGCCTGTTTGTCGTATCTGACTACGTCCAAACATGTGCATGAGAGCAATAATTTCAGTTTCGGACCGATCCGGGAGGTCGCCATCCTGTTCGCCGGGATCTTCATCACGATGATCCCGGCCCTGGAATGGCTTGAGGCAAATGCCGGAAGGATCGGCATCACCACCGCAGGCCAGTTTTATTGGGGGACGGGTTTATTGTCCAGCATCCTGGATAATGCCCCTACGTACCTTAATTTTTTGAGCACCGCGCGGGGATTATCCGGTGATCCCAGCGTCGCGAATCTTCTCGCCGGACATTCCGACATCGTCTTGGCGATCAGCGTAGCCTCCGTTTTCTTCGGCGCGGTGACGTACATCGGTAACGGACCGAATTTCCTGGTGAAATCCATCGCTAATCAGGCAAAGGTGAGAATGCCCGGATTCTTCGGTTTCCTCTTCCGGTATAGCCTGCCGTTCCTGCTTCCCGTCTTCCTGATGGTTTGGTTCATATTTTTTAGGTAAGGTTATTATTTGACAAATACGCGGCAAATGCTATACTTTAGGTGTAATACGATAAGGTAGACAAACGAACAATGACGTTCGCCAACGATGGCGAACGTTTTTTTTGGATAACGATGTCCTGAACACGTATACCCGGGGTATATGCGTTCAGGATTTTTTTATGAGCGAGGCGGCAATGGAAAAGACGATCATCCGCGTGGCATGCGCCCAGATCAACTGCATGGTCGGCGACCTGGCCGGGAACGCGGAGCGGATCCTGCGGTATGCCAAAGAGGCAAAAGAGCGCGGCGCGGACATCGTGCTTTTCCCCGAGATGGCGTTGACCGGGTATCCCCCGGAGGATCTGCTGTTCAAGCCTTCATTCGTGGAAAATAACCTGGCGATGATGGAGAAACTCGCCGCTTCGGTCAGGGATATTACTGTTGTGGCCGGTTTTGTGGATCGTGAAGGCGGGAAATTGTTCAACGCGGCGGCGGTTATCGCCGGGGGCAAGGTCACGGCGGTGTATCACAAGATGTGTCTGCCGAATTACGGCGTTTTCGATGAAAAAAGGTATTTTGAGAGCGGTTCCCGTCCGCTCCTGGTGACAGTGGGGAAATGCTGTCTTTGCGTGGCCATTTGCGAGGATGTCTGGGTTGATGAGGGTCCGTTGCGGGCGGCGGTACAGCGCGGCGCGCGGGCTATCCTCAGCCTTAATGCTTCCCCGTATCATGCCGGCAAGAGCGGTGAGCGCGAAGAGCTGATGCGGCGCAGGGCCCGCGAGTGGGGGGTGCCGCTGGCATCCGTGAACCTGGTCGGCGGTCAGGATGAACTGGTTTTCGACGGCCAAAGCCTGGTGATCGGCCCCGACGGTTCGGTTATCGCGCGCGCGGAACCTTTCAAGGAAGACCTGCTGTGCGCAGATATTCCTGTGGCGGGATCATTTTTCCGGCCCCGGGGCGTGCGGGTGGCTGACACGGTGGCCGTTCACGGCGACAGCATGCCGGGGCGCGCGGCCCGCCGGATGGGGCTCGAGGAGGAAGTGTATTCGGCGCTGTGCCTGGGTTTGCGGGATTATGTCGTCAAGAACGGTTTCAGCAGGGTGGTGGTGGGGGTGAGCGGCGGTGTCGATTCCGCGCTGGTGGCGGCTATTGCCGCCGACGCGCTGGGAAAAGAGAATGTCACCGCGGTGTTCATGGCGTCCCGCTATTCGTCGGCAGAATCCGGCGATGACGCCCGCCGGTTGGCGGCGAACCTTGGCATCGAATTCACCTGTGTTTCGATCGAGCACCTGTTTAAAAGTTACCTGTTGATCCTTGAACCGCACTTCATGGGCCGGAAACGGGATATCACCGAGGAAAATATCCAGGCGCGTATCAGGGGGAATCTTCTGATGGCGTTCTCCAATAAATTCGGATGGCTGGTGTTGACTACGGGCAACAAGTCGGAGATGAGCACGGGATACGCCACGTTGTACGGCGATATGGCCGGAGGGCTGGCGGTGATCAAGGATGTGCCCAAGATGCTCGTGTACCGCCTGTGCAGGTACCGTAACGCGGTATCGCCGGTCATCCCGCAACACATCCTTGACCGGGCGCCGACCGCGGAGCTCAGGATGGAACAGAAAGATTCCGATTCCCTGCCGGAATATGAGACGCTGGACCGTATCCTCGCGGCGTATGTCGAGGAGGATAAAAGTTACACCGATGTCCTGGCGATGGGGTTCGATGAACCGACGGTGCGCAGGGTGTTTAACCTGGTGGATAAAAGCGAGTATAAGCGCAAGCAGTCGGCGCCGGGCATAAAGATCACCGTCAAAGCGTTCGGCAGGGATCGCCGGATGCCGCTTACCAATAAGTACGCGGAAGGCGCGGGAGAGTCGCGATGATAGTATCCGGGGATTTTGAACTGTTCTTGAAGAAGCTGGCCCCCAAGCTACGGGGTATCGCCTACCGGTTGAACCGGGGTTTTTTCTCCCTGGATGCCGACGACCTGTTCCAGGAAGCGGTGGTCTTCCTGTGGGAGGGGTTTCGCGCCGGCGAATTCCGCGATAAGACGGAAAGCTACGTGCTTCAGGGGTGTTATTTTCACCTGCAAAACCATATCCGCACCTGCCGGGACAGGATCAGCAGGATTTGTCTCGACGCGCCGGATGACGACGGGCGGAGTATTGAGGAGAGGATAACGCCGGCCGGGGCGCACGCGGATTTCCTGGAAGAGCTTAATTCCCGCCTGCTGGCGGAAGTGATCTGCAACAACGGCCTGACCGCACGGGAGAAAGAGCTCCTGCCGTTGTTCGCCGAGGGGCTGACGACGCGTCAGATCGGCGCCCGGGTCGGGATCTCGCACGTGCGCGTGGTCAAGATGAAGAAAGAGATCGGCGCCAAGTGCCGGAAATACCTCGACCTGAATATCCGGTAACGGTTTTTCCGCGAAAGAAGTTACCAGGCGGGTCCCGCGATTACTTGTATACGTGATAACACAGTGATGTGTGCGTGACAAAGACGTTTTCCCGAGAGGGACAAGCGTCTTTTTTCTTTTGTACCAGCCACAGAGAAGTGTAGTGCCAATGCGGGCGTTCCGGTCTCTCGATGACCAGGACGCCTTTTCTTTTTACAACAACAGCAGTACAACGAAAGGAGAACCGATGAAAAAGTTATTGTGTATCATCTGCGCCGCGGCAACGATGTTTGGCCTTGCGCCGGCGTTCGCGCAGACCGCGGGGGTTCTGGGCGACTTGGGGCTTGAGGTGACGGGCGACGTGTCGTATTTCAGCCAGTATGTGTGGAGGGGTTTTGTTCTTGATCGTGACGAGGTGATCCAGCCCGGTTTTTACCTGAGCAACCAGGATAAAGGGTACGGCAAGCTCAGCTTGAAACTCTGGTCGAGCCATGATATGGAGAATGAGGATACCTTGCATTCCGACGAAGTGGATTATATCGTGGACTATACCTATCTCTTAAAAGGCGTCGGCCTGTCGCTCGGCCATACGTATTATGACTTCACCGAGACGAGCACGCACAGCAAAGAATGGTATGTGGGCGTTACGGCGCCGGTGTATACCCTTGCTTCGCTTAAGGGGACCACGGTGTCACCGTCCGTATACTTCTACCGGGATTACGGCCATCCGTCAGATGGCGGCGGCCTGGGCACGTATCTCGTGGCTAATCTGGCTACCAGCACGCCTGTTGCCGTCGGGAAGTATGCCTGTTCTTTCGATCTTTCCGGCCACTATGGATGGAACCGCGAGCTTTTCATCGCGGGAAAAGGCGGGGATCTTGGCCTTCAGGCGGCGTTCACCGTTCCGGCCACGCCGAATATGACGATCAGCCCGAACGTGAACTATTCCCGGCCTTTCGCCGATCTCAAAAAAGCTGATGACGGCAATCAGAAGACGAGGACGTATTGCGGGGTGACCGTGAAATACAAGTTCTAAACAGTTAACATTGCTCCGGGCATCCTGCGGCAGCTAGGATGCCCGGGCACAACAGGAGGTCTATTATGAATGCAGGGGATACTGCATGGGTTCTGGCGTCAGCGGCGATGGTCCTTCTCATGACCCCCGCCTTGGCGTTCTTTTACGGCGGCATGGTCAGGAGAAAGAACATCCTGGGCATCCTGATGCAATGTTTCATCCTGATGTGCGTGATGAGCGTAATGTGGGTCCTGTTCGGGTACAGCCTTTCATTCCATCCCGGCGACGGTTTCTGGGGCGGTTTCGGGTGGGCGGGGCTTAACGGGGTGGGATTCGATCCCTATCCGGATTACGCGGCGACTATCCCGCATCAGGCGTTCATGATCTTTCAGTGCATGTTCGCGGTGATCACTCCCGCCCTGATCCTCGGGGCGTTCGCGGAGAGGATGAAATTCTCCGCGTTCTTCCTCTTCATGGTCCTGTGGGCGACAGTCATTTATTATCCTGTCTGCCACTGGGTATGGGGCGTCGGGGGATTCCTGCGGAAGATGGGAGCGCTTGATTTCGCCGGCGGCACGGTCGTGCATGTAAACGCGGGCATCGCCGCGCTTGTCGCCTGCTTGATGCTGGGGAAGCGCAAGGGCTATAAAGGCGCCGCGTATCCTCCGCATAATGTTCCGTTCATCCTCCTGGGTGCCGGCCTGCTCTGGTTCGGCTGGTTCGGTTTCAATTCCGGGAGCGCGCTGGCGGCTAACGGCCTGGCGGTCAACGCCTTCGTGGTGACCAATACCGCGGCGGCGGCGGCGGGTTTAAGCTGGGCATTGATCGAGTGGAAGATGAGCGGCAAGCCGACCACGTTTGGCGTGGCTACCGGGCTGGTTGCCGGCCTGGTCGCGATCACGCCCGCTTCGGGATACGTCAACGCTATCGGAGCGGTGTGCATCGGCTTTCTGGTAAGCGTTTTCTGTTTCTTCATGGTGACCTTTGTGAAGAGCAAGTTCGGTTATGATGACTCTCTGGACGTTTTCGGCGTACACGGGGTAGGCGGTATCTGGGGTGCGCTGGCGACCGGCCTGTTCGCGACGAAGACGATCAATCCCGCCGGGGCGGATGGGCTGTTCTACGGTAATGCGGGCCAACTGGCGACTCAGGCGGCCGCGGTGGGCGTTACCATGGCCTATTCCGCGCTTGGGACATTCCTCATCTGCTTGGTCGTGAAAGCGATCACCGGATTACGGGTAGCGGAGAAGGAAGAATACATGGGGCTGGATATTACACAGCATCATGAACGGGCGTATACGGTGATTGAATAACTCGGAGGGTACACATGAAATACATCATAGCGATAATCCAGCCTGACCGGCTGGCGGAAGTAAAGGATGAGCTGTATAAGGCCGATGTCAATCTGATCACCGTCAGCGAGGTGCTTGGTCATGGCCGGCAGATGGGGGTTACCGAAGTGTACCGCGGTATCCGGGAGTCGGAAAATCTCCTGCGCAAGATACGGTTGGACATCGCGGTCAACGACAATTACCTCGATTTAACGATCAAGGCGATCGTTAAGGGCGCCCGTACCGGGGAGATCGGTGACGGTAAGATCTTTGTGCTAGACCTGAAGGATTGTATCCGTATCCGGACCGATGAGCGGGGGCCGGCGGCGATCGGATAAGCCGGTGTGAGACTACCTGCGCGCGGGGCTCTTATGGGTCTTTCCATGGGGGCCCCGCGGTTCTTTGACAACCCCAAAAGTATAGGATATGTTCTGGCTATGGGGAATATAATAAGGTAAACGGCGATTTCCCTTGACAATTAATTGTAGCGCAATACAATTTTATTGTACACTCTAACCATTCTCTGCAAAGAACAGCCATGGGCGGATTGTCGGGAAGTGACGGGCACAGGGCGTTGATCGCGCGGTTACCTGAAAAAGCCGGGCCGTTTCTGGCTCACGGGCGCCGGGTAGCCGCGTTCGCGTCCGCATTCATGCGTTCCATGGATATTTCTGAGGAATGCCGCGGTATTGTTGTGGAGGCCGCGGTCGTTCATGACATCGGTAAATTATATGTGCCTTCGGCTATCCTGGAAAAGACGGGGCAATTGAACGAGCAGGAAACGGCGGAGATCAGGCGGCATCCGGAGTTCGGCTATCGGATCATTCTGGGGCTTGACGCTGACGCGCGTATCGCGGAGGCCGTATTCCGCCATCATGAGCGGTTGGACGGGTCCGGGTATCCTTCCGGCCTGCGCGGCGATCATATCCGGCCTGCCGTCCGGATCATTACCGTAGCCGACGTAGTCGAATCGATGGTCTCCCGGCAGGCCTACCGTCCGGCGTTATCCACGCAGGCGGCGTTGCGGGAGATCGAAAGAGGGAGCGGGATAGTATATGATCCCGTAGTCGTTACAGCGGCCGCGGAAGTTCTTGCGGCGGGGTTCAGTTTCGGCGCGTAAACCGCCGGGATTCGAACAGAATACGCAACGGTAATCGCCGGTTCCCGGGCAAAAAATGGATAGACATGGCCGGAGCCGGGGGATATAATATTCTATCGATATTTCCATTCTCTGGTATACTTCCGGAAGACTCCCAAACGTAAAGGTTTATTGAGGTTAAGCGCACGATGAAAGAGATTATCACGAAGATTTTACAGGAAGAAGAGGCCACTCGTACGCGCGTGGAACAGGCCCGGGCCGAGGCGGCGGAGATCGTCGCGCAGGCGCGTAGCCGCGGCGCGGCGATGGTCGAGGCGGCGCGCGCCGAAGCCAAGGCCGAGGCGCAGAAGCGGCGCGAGGAAGCCCTGCGGGGATTCATCGAGGAAAAAGGAAAGATCATCGAGGAGACGAAGCGCCAGGCCGCTGAGGCCCGCGGGAAGCGGGAACAGGATATCCCCCGGATGGCGCGTCAGATATTCAGTCAGGTCATCGAGACGGGACGCTAAGCCGTGAGCCAGCTTGCCAAATACGCCTATGCTAACGCCAAGATACGCGCGATGCTCTCGCGCCTGCTTGACGAGCGTTTTTTTGATTCCCTGCTGGCGGCGAGGACCATTGAGGACGCGGCGGTCCTGTTGAAGAATTCCCCGTACGCCTCCGTATTCGAAGCGGCGCGGAAAGACGGTTTCGATATCCACGGGATCGAGGAGGGGCTCACGCGTTTCGACGAGGATGTCTTTCTCAGGGTGGCGGGCGTGCTCCTGCCGTCGGAAAAATATTTTGTTTCCCTGCTTCTTGAGAAGTACGAGATAGAAGCGCTCAAGCTGGCCTTGCGGTTGTGGTACCGCAAAGCGAAGGTCGATCCGGCGGAATACCTGCCGGCGCGGCAAATCGTCCATCCGATCGACTACCGGCGCATCCTCGCGGCGAAGACCATCGAGGAGCTGATCGTCCTGCTGTCCGAGACGCCGTATTTCAAGCCGCTGGCCCGGGGACGGGACAAATTCAAGGAAAAGGATTCCTTGTTCTATCTCGAGGTTTCCCTGGACATCGATTATTACGGCAGGATCATCCAGGCGGTCTCGCGTTTTTCCCCTTCCGACCGGAATGTCGCGTTGAAGATCCTGGGCATCGAGATAGACATCGAGAACATCAACTGGCTGATCAGGCTCCGCAAATATTACAATGTCGCGCTCAGCGATATGCTGGAGTGGATCATACCCGGCGGGGCGCGGGTCGATAAGGATCTGGTGCGCGGGGCGTATACCCCCGACGGGTTGGGTACGATCATCGAGCACGTCGCGCGCGGCCCGTACGCGGCCGTCAGGGATGTGACCGAGCAGAATATTTCCCTGATCGAGAATTTCCTTTACCAGGCGTTGTTGCGGGAAGTGCGGCGGGCCCTTTCCGGGTTCCCGTTCTCCATCGGGACGGTCCTGGGATATCTTACGTTGAAACGGAGGGAGACCAGGAACGTCATTTCCATCCTTAACGCCGCGCGGCTCGGCTGGAAAAAGGATGAGACGGCGGCCCTGCTCAATTTGTGATGTTGACGACCGATCCGCTGGAACTGGTAAGCCTGGTCGTTTTGAAGGATAAATCCGAGGAAGTCAGCTCGTACCTGCTCCATGCCGGGTTTTTTCATCCGGTCGATACCCGGGCAATGGAGGGCGGGCTTACGGAACTTGAGCCGGTCCGCGTGGAACGGGAATACGAACGGTTCGACCGCCTGCGTCAGAGGGCGAAAGAACTGGCCCGCAGGATGTCGGCGAGCCTTTCTCCCCGCGGCGACCTGAAAGATATGTCGGTTGAGGCGGCGGAAGCTCTCCTCGGCGCGCGGGAGGCTGAACTGGCGTCTCTCCTGCAACAAAGGGAAGAGATCGCCGGGGCGGTCAGGGCGGACGAGGCCATGCTTGCGCAGGTTAAGGAATTCCTGCCGTTCGCGATCCGCGAGGACGGCGCGTATTCGTTCCTTTATGTTTCGCTGGGCAGGATCGAGGAAAAGAGCCTTCCCGTCCTCCATCAGGGCCTCGGGCAGATGGCGTATGTGCTGTATCCGTTCGCCCGCCACGGCGCGCGCCATGTCGACGCGCTCTTTATAGGATTGCGCCGGGACAGGGAAGCTCTGGGCAAGGTGCTTTCCGGCGTGGGATGGCAGGAAGAGAAACTCGCGGGGCGCACGGCGGTATCCGAAGAGGCGCAGAAACGGCTCCAGGAACAGGTGGCGGGGGCACGCGCGCGGATCGCCGCTCTCGACGGCCAGGTCGCCCAGTTTCGGGTGAATAATCTTGATGAGTTGTCGCGGATCGGCTCGTTCGCGGAGTTGAACAAGTCGCTCCTTGACGCGCGGCGCAACGCGGCCTCCACGCGCACAACGGTGATATTTTCCGGGTGGGTGCCCGCGGAGGATAAAGGGAAGATCTTCGCCAGCGTCAGCCGGATCACGGAAACTTCGTATGTCGAATCCCGGGACGCGCGCGCCTCGGGCGTGGCCGCGGAAGATATCCCGGTGCGTTTCGCGCAGTCGGCGCTCTTGAAGCCGTTCGGCCTCCTGGTGGGATCGTACGGGGTGCCGCGGTACGGGACTATTGACCCGACGTTCTTTGTCGCTCTGGCTTTTGTTTTCATGTTCGGGCTGATGTTCGGGGATCTCGGCCAGGGGCTGGTGTTCGCCGCGATCGGGGGTTTTCTCCTCGTGAAAGCGCGCGGGGCCCTGGTCAGGCAGTTCGCGGCGCTCTTGTTGTATTGCGGATCCAGCGCCGCGCTGTTCGGGTTCCTGCAGGGGAGCGCGTTCGGCGTCGAATTCCACTCGGTGTTTCCTGACCCGATGCGGAATGTGCCGGGGCTTTTAAGTTTCAGCGTCTACGCGGGCATCGCCGTCATCAGCCTCGGCATCGCCATAAATATCGTCAACGCGCTCCGTGACAGGGATTACGCGCGGTTGTTCTTCGATAAATCGGGATTGATCGGCGGCCTGGTATACTGGGCGGCGATCGCGGTGGTCATCCGCGCGATGTTCGAGCGCGGCCCGGTGCCTCCGGTATTGTACGCCGTTATCGGGGCGGGGATGGGAGCGCTGTTCCTTTTTCCGCTCGTGGATTTTTTCCTGCGCCCGAAACATGGGCATGGGAGCCTGTTGGAATCGTTCATGGAGAGTATGCTGGGGCTCCTTGAGTTCGCGATGGGATACCTGGCCAATACCGTTTCGTTCGTGCGTATGGGCGCGTTCGCGCTGGCGCACGCGGCGCTGTTGCTGTCGGTCTTCCAGATCGCGCGCATGTTCCACGGGAGCGGTTCGCTGGCCGTCATCATCGCCGGCAATGTCGGGGTGATGATCCTTGAAGGCGTGGTGGTGAGCATTCAGTCGCTGAGGCTTAATTATTACGAGTTCTTCTCGAGATTTTTCGTCGCCGGCAAAGCGGTGTTCAAACCGCTTTCGGTGTGACATATCAAAAAACAAGGAGGAGGGTATTATGAAGGGACGCAAGATGTACGCGCTGTTCGGGTTGTTGTTCCTGGTGTTGACCGCGTTGTTCCTGGTGTCCGGCCGCGCGTTCGCGGAACAGGGTGGGGCGGTTCTCGATCCTTCCGCGGCTAAATGGGCCTTCGCGTCGGCCGCCGTGGCGGTAGGCGTCGGTTCCATCGGCGCGGGCATTGCCGTCGCGTACGTGGGATCCGCGGCGATCGGGGCGCTCAGCGAGAAGCCGGAGACGTTCGGAAAGTCGATCGTTTTCGTCGGGCTGGCGGAAGGTATCGCGATCTACGGCTTGATCATCGCGATCATCATCCTCGGTAAAGTGGCATGAACTTTCTTTGCATCGCGGAAAGGGAAAGCGCCCTGGGCTTCCGGCTTGCCGGGATAGAGACTCGTGAGGTCTCTTCGGCCGGCGACGCCTTCGACGCGCTGGAGGAGGCCCGTGCCGACAAGGCCACGGGTATTATTCTCGTTACCGGGCGCGTGGCGGACATGCTTCGCGGCGCGATCGACGAGCATATCAGCCTCAATCCCCTGCCGTTGATCCTCGAAATACCGTCAAAGGGCGATTTCAGGCCGCGCAAGAGTTCTTCGGAGCTCCTGCGGCAGATAGCGGGAATGTAATATGGAAATGAAAAAGAAGGATATGGCCGATCAGGGGCGTAACGCCGGGACGATCCTCGCGCGCATACAAGAGGAGTCCGCGCAGGAGATCGCGCGGATCATCCAATCCTCGCGCGCCGAGGAGGGAAAGATCATCGGCGAGGCGGCGGCTGAGGCCGGGCGCGTGAAGGCCGGAGCGGCCGACGCGTTGCGCCAGGAACTGGACAAAGCGCGCGAGCGGGTTTTTTCGGGGCTGGCGCTGGAGAAGAAGCGGCTCCTGCTGGAGGAGAAAGACCGGTTGATCCGGCAGGTGCTTCAGGCGGTGACCGAGCAGGCGCGCCAGTTCAGGGATGGGGCCGGGTACGCCGGTTTCCTGCGCGCCGCCGTGGCCGAGGGGGCGCGGGTAGTCGGGGGCGACGCTATTGCCGTCACCTACGCGCCGGCCGACGCGAAGTCGTTCGGCCAGGGAGAGTTCATCAGGGCACTGGAGTCGCATTGCCGGGAAGCCCTGGGCAGGGCCGTCACGTTCTCATACACGCAAGGGGATTTCAACGAACCCGGGGTGATCCTTACGTCTGTCGACGGCAGGATCAGGTTCGATAACAGGTTCTCGTGCCGCCTGTCGCGGCTCGAGGCGGATATTTACGCGCAATTACTGAAGGAAGCATTCTGATGGAAAAGAAAGCGGGCAAGGTTTGCAAGGTTGTCGGTCCTGTCGCCCAGATCGAGGAGGTCGGGGGCTTGCGGATGCTCGACATGGTCGAGGTAGGCACCAACCGCCTCATCGGCGAGGTTATGCATCTCAAGGGCGACCGGGCGTATGTCCAGATATACGAGGATACCACTTCGGTCAAGGCGGGCGATCCGGTCTTTTCGCAGGGGATGCCGCTCAATGTCGAATTGGGGCCGGGACTGCTCGGTAATATTTTCGACGGCATCCAGCGCCCGCTTGAGGCGATCAAGGCGAAGGAAGGGGCGTTCATCCAGCGCGGCGCGCAGATCAGCGCCCTGGACCGTTCGCGGAAATGGCGTTTTGTCCCGCTGTTGGGCGCGGGCCAGGAGGCATTGCCGGGGAACGTGCTGGGCGAGGTGCAGGAGACCCCGTTGATACGCCACCGGATCATGGTGCCGCCGTCGGTACGGGGCACGATCTCCTGGATCGCCGCGGAAGGCGATTATACGGTCGAGGAAACGGTATGTAAATTACGGACCGAGAAAGGCGAACTGGCGCTTCCGATGTTCCAGCGCTGGCCGGTGCGCCAGAGCAGGCCGGTGCGCGAGAAAGAAGTGCTCGGCGATCCGCTTATCACCGGGCAACGCGTCATCGATACGCTTTTCCCGATCGCCAAAGGCGGCGCGGTCGCCGTTCCCGGCGGTTTCGGTACGGGCAAGACCGTTACTCAGCATCAGGTCGCCAAATGGAGCGACGCGGATATCGTGGTCTACGTGGGGTGCGGCGAGCGCGGCAACGAGATGACCGATGTTTTGCTGACGTTCCCCAAGCTGATCGATCCGCGGACCGGGCGCCCGCTCCTGGAGCGCACGATCTTCATCGCCAACACTTCCAACATGCCGGTCGCGGCGCGCGAGGCGAGCATTTATACGGGCATCACCATGGCCGAGTATTACCGCGATATGGGCTATAACGTCGCGTTGATGGCCGATTCCACATCGCGCTGGGCCGAGGCGCTCAGGGAACTTTCGGGCAGGCTTGAGGAGATGCCGCTGGAAGAAGGTTTCCCGGCGTACCTGCCGGCGCGCCTCGCGGAATTCTACGAGCGCGCGGGCAAGGTGAAGACGCTTTCGGGCATGGGCGGTTCCATCTCCATCATCGCCTCGGTTTCTCCGCCCGGCGGGGACTTCTCCGAACCGGTCACGTCCCACACCAAACGTTTCGTGCGCTGTTTCTGGGCGCTGGACCGGGACCTGGCCTATTCGCGCCATTATCCGGCCATCAGCTGGACGGACAGCTATTCGGAATACCTCGACCAGATAAAGGCCTGGTGGGAAAAGAATATCGACCCGGAATGGGGGAATTACCGGTTGACCATCATGGAGATCCTTCAGCAGGAACAGCGCCTTCAGCAGGTGGTGAAACTCGTGGGCGCCGACGTGTTGCCGGTGACCCAGCGGCTGATCCTGGAGGTGAGTTATCTTTTCCGGAACGGCTTCCTCCAGCAGGTCGCCTATGACAAGATCGATACGTACGCGTCGCCGAAAAAACAGTTCCTGATGCTCAAGGCGATCATCAAATTCTATCGCAAGAGCGAGGAGCTGATCCGGAAAGGTTTGAGCATCTCCGAATTGCGCAAACAGCCGGTGTTCCAGGAGCTCCTGCGCATGCGGTTCGCGTACACGGAATCGCCGGAAGACATGGGGAAGCTCGAATATTTCGCGGATAAAGGCGTCGAGGAAGAATTAAACAAGTTGACCAGTCTCTAACCTCGACAGAACCCGCATCTGAAACTTGGATGCAGGCGCACATGTTTCAGATGCGGGTTCTGACCGAGGGGGGATAGAAGGAAAAAAATGAGTGAATACAGCTTAAGGGAATATCGGGGGCTGGAAGAGGTCGTCGGCCCTATTTTCGTGATCCGCAATATCCATAACGTCGGGTATAACGAATACGTGGAGGTTACGGATAACGAAGGCAAACTCAGGGTCGGGGTGACTCTCGAGGTGGGCCAGGGGTACGCTGTTGTTCAGCTCCTCGGCGGCACCGGCGGCATTTCGACCGGCAACGCGCTGGTGCGTTTCCGCGAGGAACCGCTCAAGATGGGCGTTTCCGAAGAGGTCCTGGGCCGGGTGTTCGACGGCCTGGGAAACCCGCTTGACGGCATGCCGCGTCCCGCGTACGACGAGATGCGCGACGTCAACGGCATGGCCATCAACCCGACCGCCCGCGATTATCCCTGCAATATCATCGAGACGGGTATTACCGCCATCGATATGATGACGACTCTGGTGCGCGGCCAGAAACTGCCGGTATTTTCCGGCTCGGGGCTTCCGCATGACCTTATGGCGGCTCAGATTGCGCGCCAGGCGAGGGTCAAGGGCGAGGACTTCGCCGTTGTCTTCGCGGCGATGGGCGTGAAGTTCGATACCGCCCAGTTTTTCCGGAAGAGTTTCGAGGATTCGGGCGTGCTTGACCGCGTGGCGATGTTCCTGAGCCTGGCCAACAGCCCTTCCATCGAGAGGATCCTGACGCCGCGGTTCGCGCTGACCTGCGCCGAGTACCTGGCGTTCAAGAAGAATATGCACGTGCTGGTCATCATGACCGACATGTCGAATTACTGCGAGGCCCTGCGCGAGCTTTCCTCGGTCCGCGGCGAGATCCCGGCGAGAAAGGGATACCCCGGGTACCTGTACAGCGATCTGGCCAGCCTGTATGAACGGGCGGGAATGATCCAGGGGGTCAAGGGTTCCATCACCCAACTGCCTATCCTGACCATGCCCAACGACGATATCACCAACCCCGTTCCCGATCTTACCGGGTATATCACCGAGGGGCAGGTCGTGCTTGACCGCGAGCTTTTTGCGCGCGGCATCTATCCGCCGATCACCGTCCTTTCGTCGTTGTCGCGCCTGATGAAAGACAATATCGGCGAGGGGCATACTCGCGACGACCACTCGGCGCTCTCGTCGCAGTTGTTCGCCTCGTACGCCCACGTCAAGGATATCCGGGCGCTGGCGTCCATCATCGGCGAAGAGGAGCTTTCGCCGCTCGACCACCAGTACCTGAAGTTCGGCGATGAGTTCGAGCGCAAGTTCCTCGGCCAGGGCTATTATGAGCGCCGCACGATCGAGCAGGGGCTCGACCTGGGATGGCATATCATCGGCCTGTTGCCGCGGGATGAGCTGGTCCGTATCAAGGCGGAGATACTCGATAAATATTATAAGCCGCGGGAAGACGCGGAGCAGGCGGAGAAATGAAGGTAAACGTACCGGCGACGAAGACCAACCTGTTCAAGATGCGCAAGTCGCTCGACCTTACGCGCGAGGGGCACGATCTTCTGGACGAGAAACGGCGCATCCTCCTGGAGGAACTTACCGCTCTGGTGGACGCGGTCGACCGTTTTCAGGAAGAGTCGGACAATGCCCTGCGCAAGGCGTACGCGGCGCTGGACCGGTCGGTGGTGTCCATGGGGCGCAATCGCGTGGAGGATATCAGTTTTTCCATCGATATCAGGAACGAGCTTGCCATCACGCACCGCAGGATCATGGGCGTGCATATCCCCGTGATCGGCCTGACGGTGAAAGAACACGCGCCGTATTTCCGCTCGTTCGACACGAGCCTTTCCGTCGACGAAGCGATCCGGAGTTTTCAGGACGCCGTGAAGGTCCTGGCGAAGCTGGCCGAGAAAAAGGTCGCGCTCCTGCGCATCGCGGCGGAGGTGCAGAAGACGATCCGCAAGGTCAACGCGCTGGAAAAAGTCTATATCCCGTATTATCAGGAAGCGGTCAAATATATCGGCGACAGGCTGGACGAGGAATCGCGCGACGCGTTCGCGCTCCTCAAGATGATCAAGAACAGGCGCAACGCGTAAAGGCAGGGTGATATGGCGATACAAAATATCATGGTCGCGGTCGGTGCGTTTTCCCATTCCCTCGTCCCCGCGAAATATGCGGTCGTTCTCGCGAAACAGCTTAACGCGCGCCTTACGGCGGTGCATGTCATCAACGTGAAGGTGCTCAAGGACTTGCTGAAGAACCGCGTGTTCGTGGAAAGCGAGGCGCGGCAGTACGAATGCGACCTCGAGGAGCAGGGCAGGCTTTTTATGGAGCGGCTTACGAAGCTGGCCGGGGAGAAAGGCGTTACCCTGGAGACCGCGATCGTCCGCGGCGAGATCAGCATTGAGGTCTGCCGTAAGGCCCAGGAGATGAAGGCGGATATCCTGGTTATGGGGGAATTGAAGCAGATCTTTTCCACCGCCGAATTCTTCTACGACGAAGGGGAGCGGCTTTTCCGCAGGGCGCATTGCCCGATCCTGGTCGTCAAGGACCCGGAACGGGTGGAAGCGCTGTACGCGGAGGCATAATATGAAATTCACCGATTTCCTGACAAAAGAATGCTGTATTATGGAATTGCGCGCGGATACCCGGGAAGGGGCGATACAGGAGCTTGCCGCGGGGCTCGCGGCGCGGGGAAAGATCGGCGATCCCGGCGATTTTGTCGCGCGCGTCCTGGAACGGGAGCGGCTTGGTTCGACCGGTGTGGGCAACGGGATAGCCATCCCGCATTGTCCGGCCCCCTCGATCAGCGACCTGGTGATAGCTTTCGGCAGATCGCCGCGGGGGATAGATTTCGAGGCGATAGACGGGGCCGCGGTGAAGTATATATTCCTTTTGGGGGCGAATCCCGCCCACCTGAGCGCGTATCTGACGATGTTGGCGAGCCTTTCGCGTTTGCTTACCAACCGCGCTTTCAGGGATGAGTTCGAACGGTGCGAGGACGCCGGCCGTCTGGTGGAGGTGTTCCGCAGGTACGAGAAATAGGAAGAGGACGCGAAAAAAGACGTTACCAGAGCGGTGGTTCCCTTACTTGTATAATTGTCAGCGAGACGTACGCACAGAGAAGTGCGTTCGCGGCAACAACTCTGGTAGCAAGAACACAGGCGTTCTCTTTTTGGGAGGCGCTTTTTTTATTTTACCCCCGGCAAAACATATTTTCTGAGGAGGGATACGATGGGAATCCGCACCGAGGTATTGCTTAAGATCAATTCCGTCGACTTCGCCAAACGGGAGAAACCCGCGAAGGTATCATCGTATTTCGGTGAGAATACCTTCAGTATGGAGACGATGGCCAAATATATCTCCAAGCCGACCTTCGCGGCCTTCAAGAAATGGCTCGCCGAAGGCAAGGTCATCACCAAGGCGCAGGCCGACGAGATCGCCGGCGCCATGAAGGATTGGGCGATATCCAAAGGCGCCTCGTTCTATACGCACTGGTTCCAGCCGATGACCGGGCTTACCGCTGAGAAACATGACAGTTTCATCAATGTCATCGCCCCCGGCAAGGTCATCGAGAAATTCTCCGGTTCAAAACTTATCCAGGGCGAACCCGATGCCTCCAGTTTCCCGTCCGGCGGCATCCGTTCGACGTTCGAGGCGCGCGGCTATACCGCGTGGGACCCCTCAAGCCCGGCGTTCATCATCGAGAGCAAGCTCGGCAACACGCTGTGCATCCCCTGCATCTTCATCTCCTATCACGGTGAGGCGCTGGATAAAAAGCTCCCGCTCCTGCGCTCCGACGAGGCGGTCAGCAAGGCCGCGGTTAATTTGCTCAAGCTGTTCGGCCGCAAGGATGTTTCCAAGGTCTTCTCGACCTGCGGCCCGGAACAGGAGTATTTCCTCATCGACAAGAATTATTACACACTGCGCCAGGATCTGGTGATGACCGGCCGCACGCTTACCGGCGCGGGATCCCCCAAGGGACAGCAGTTGGAAGATCAGTATTTCGGTTCCATCAAGGAACGCGTGCTTAATTTCATGTTCGAGGTCGCGGAAGAGGCGTATAAGCTCGGCGTGCCGGTGGTGACCCGCCATAACGAGGTGGCCCCGCATCAGTACGAGTTCGCGCCGATGTTCGAGAACTCGAACCTGGCGACCGACCACAACCTGATCCTCATGGAGCTGATGAAGAAGGTTGCCTTGCGCCATAATCTGGTCTGCCTGCTCCACGAGAAACCGTTCGCCGGCGTCAACGGGAGCGGCAAGCACGTCAACTGGTCGCTTTCCGACAATAACGGCAACAATCTTTTGAATCCGGGCGAGACTCCCGAGGATAACCTGCAGTTCCTGGCGGTCCTGGCGGCGGTTCTGCGCGCGGTCTATACTCATTCTGATCTGCTCAGGGCGAGCGTCGCGCTTGCCGGCAATGAGCACCGGCTTGGCGCCAACGAAGCGCCTCCGGCGATCATCAGTGTTTTCCTGGGCGCACAGTTGACCACTATCCTCGATACTATCGAGAAAGGCGCCAAGGGCGTGGTCTCCAAGAAGACCATTATCGACCTGGGCGTTTCCGGCCTGCCGCAGTTCAACAAGGATACTACCGACCGCAACCGTACCTCGCCGTTCGCCTTTACCGGCAACAAGTTCGAGTTCCGGGCCGTCGGTTCATCGCAGAACATCTCGACCCCGCTCATGGTGATCAACACCATCATCGCCGAGTCGCTGGATTATGTCGCCGACAAGATCAAGAAGGCTGAGGGCGGTAGCGGCAAGAATTTCAACGCCGCGGTGCTCAAGGTGATCGCCGAGGTCGTCAAAGAGACCAAAGACATCCGGTTCGAGGGAAACAACTATTCGGAAGAGTGGGTGAAGGAAGCGGCCAGGCGCGGCCTGCCGAACATCGCCTCCACCTATGAGGCGCTGGAGGCACTCGTCAAACCGAAGAATACCGGGTTGTTCGAGAGCTATAAAGTGCTTAGTAAAGAAGAGATGGTTTCCCGCTACCACATCTGGGTGGAGATGTACTGCAAGCTTCTCGAGATAGAGGTCAACGCGCTCAATGAGATGGTTAATTCCAGCATCATTCCGCCCGCCCTGGAATACCAGGGGCTCCTGGCGGATAACGTGGCCAAGCTCGCCGCGCTGGAAAAGGGTTCCGGCGTGAAGCTTGATGAGAAGGCGTTTGCCAACCAGAAAGAGCACCTGAGCGATATCGTTTCCAAGATCTACTACGTCCGTCACAACGCCAAGGAGATGATGGAACTTATGGAAACCGCCGAGGCGCTTAGCCCGGAGAAGAAAGCGAAGCTTCTCTTCGAGAAGATCAAACCGTATATGATCCATATCCGTAAGCATGTGGATGACCTGGAAAGGGTTGTCTCCGACGAGAATTGGGTGCTCCCGAAGTACCGGGAGATGTTGTTTATAAAGTAATTTTCCGGGAACGTCTCCTCCGGGACATCTCTATAGAGGTGTCCCGGAGGGAATGTCCCCTCGCGCTGTAAAAAGTATCCCCGGGGTTCCTGCAACGAAGCAGTCTACCTTCCGTACGATCAACGATCGATCGCGATTTTTTTTATTCTCCCTTGCTTAATCTTTGAGCATACTGTGGTTCCTGCCGCTTTGCGCGCGGCGAAGGTGGGGTGAACGCGATGATTACCGTACTGATCACCGAAAACGAACAACAGATAATGACGCTTCTTTCCCGTGTTCTCAAGGAGGGAGGCTTCAGTGTTTCGAATGTCTCCCCGGCGGCGCTCGCGATCGGCCGCGCGAATCCGGCGGACAGCGTTTCTCTCGGGGACAGGAGCCCCGAGCTGGAAGATGCGATCTTCAGCGAGAAGAAGGGCGTGCTTTATAAAGAGATCGTGGGGACGATCGAGAAGCGGCTTATCGAGCAGGTCCTGCGGCGGACTGAGGGGAATCAGCTTAAGGCCGCCAGGATACTGGGGATCAACCGCAACACGATACGATCGAAAATAAAGAAATTGGAGATAGACGCGAAAAAATGGAAAGAGCAATGAAGAAAAAAAGTTTTGATGCGACGGGACGTGCCTGTGCGCAGCTGCCGCCGCAAATGGAAGCGGCGCAGCGTGCCGCTGCACTGGGTCTTTATGACCCGCGGTTTGAGCACGACGCCTGCGGTGTCGGGTTCGTCTGCGATATAAAAGGCAGGCGGTCGGGATCGATCATCGCCAAAGGGTTGGAAGTCCTTCAGCGTCTTGAGCACCGGGGAGCGACCGGCGCCGATCCCAAGACCGGCGACGGCGCGGGCATCCTGATCCAGATACCTCACGAGTTTTTTGTCAAAGAATGCGCGAAAAACGGGATCGCCCTTCCCGGGCGCGGCGAATACGGCACCGGGCTGGTATTCCTGCCGCGTGACCCGGCGCAACGCGCGGCCTGCAAGGATATTTTCCGGGCCGCGGCCGGATCGGCGGGGCTGGAGGTGCTGGGGTGGCGGACTGTTCCGGTCGACAACACCGTCATCGGGGCCACCGCCCGTCAGACCGAGCCGGTCATCGAACAGCCGTTTATCTCGGGAGGGAAGGTAACCGACCCGCTCAGTTTTGAGCGTACCCTGTATGTCCTGCGCAAAGACATCGAGAAGACGATCCGCCTGCTCCCGCTGAGCGAGCAGTCATTTTTCTATATCACCAATCTTTCCTGCAGGACGTTTTCCTATAAAGGCCTTTTGATGGCGGATCAGGTCGGGAGTTTTTTTCTCGACGTGCGGGAAGAGGGGCTGGTCAGCGCCATCTGCCTGGTCCATTCACGTTACAGTACCAACACGTTCCCGACCTGGGACCTGGCTCAGCCGTTCCGGTATCTTGCCCACAACGGCGAGATCAACACATTGCGCGGTAACATCAACTGGAGCCGCGCGCGAGAGGGATTGCTGGCCAGCGGCCTGTTCGGCGGGGATATCGGGAAGCTTAAACCGGTCATTGTTCCCGGCGGTTCCGACTCCGCCGCGCTCGACAACATGTTCGAACTGCTCATCCTCGGCGGAAGGCCGTTGTGGCACGCGATGATGATGCTTATCCCCGGCGCGTGGGAACAGGACAAACGGATGGACCGGAAACTTAAGGCGTTCTATCAGTTCCATGCCTGTTTCATGGAACCCTGGGACGGCCCCGCGGCGATCGCGTTTACCGACGGCACGCGGATCGGCGCGGTGCTTGACCGCAACGGCCTGCGTCCCTGCCGGTACCTGGTTACGAAGGACGATATGGTGGTCATGGCATCGGAGGTCGGTGTCCAGGATATCCCCGGGAGCCGGATAAAGTATTCCGGAAGGCTGGAGCCGGGAAAGATGTTTTTTATTGATACCGAAGAAGGGCGTATTATCGGCGACAGCGAGGTGAAGGAAGCCGTTTCTTTGTCCAAGCCGTACATGAAATGGGTGAAAGACGGGCTCATAGATTTTGACAGTGGAGAGACACGTCCCGGCCTTTCTCGTGAGGCCGGTGAAAACAGGGATATCCTTTCGGAGCTGAAAGCCTTCGGATATACCCGTGAGGATTTCAAGATGATCATCAAGCCGATGGCCGAGACCGGGCAGGAGCCCGTCGGCTCTATGGGCAATGATACGCCTCACGCGGTGCTTTCGTCCGAGCCGCAACTAGTGTATTCGTATTTTAAGCAGTTGTTCGCCCAGGTCACCAATCCGCCGATGGATCCGATACGGGAAGAACTGGTGATGAGCCTGTTCACGTATCTCGGCCCCGAAAAGAACATTCTCGACGAGACAGCCGGCCATTGTCACAAACTGCTGGTGAAACACCCTGTCCTCACCGACGGAGAGCTTGCCCGGTTGAAGGCGATCGGGGTGAATGGGTTCAAGACGAAAGTGATCAGCCTGCTGTTCGCCGCGCGGGGGAAAGATACTTTCACCACATGCCTTACGCGTGTCTGCGAAGAAGCGCGCCAGGCGATCGCGGACGGATTTACCTTCATCGTGCTCAGCGACCGCGGAGTGGATAGCGGCCACGCGGCGTTGCCGGCATTGCTGGCGACCGGCGCGGTCCATCATTCCCTGGTCAGGGATGCCTTGCGCACCCGGATCAGCATCATCGTGGAAAGCGCCGAGCCGCGCGAGGTGCATCATTTCGGGCTGTTGTTCGGCTATGGCGCCGATTGCGTCAACCCGTATCTGGCGTACGCGGCCGTGCGCCGGCTGTCCGGCGACGGCGAGATCGGCATCGACAGCCATGCCGCCGAGCATAATTACATCAAAGCGGTCGAGAAGGGCATCTTGAAGATACTTTCCAAGATGGGTATTTCCACTCTGCAGAGTTACCGCGGGGCGCAGATATTCGAGGCGCTGGGGCTGGGCGCCGATGTCGTCGACCGTTGTTTCAACGGCACGGTCTCGCGCATCGGAGGCATCAGCCTGGCGACGATCGCCACGGAGACGCTCCGGCGCCACGCGCAGGCGTTCCCTGCGCGCGAGCCTGACGGCGCGTTGTTGCCGGCCGGCGGTGTTTACCAATGGAAGAAGGACGGGGAGTTCCATCTTTGGAATCCCGGGAGCATCGCGGCGCTTCAGGACGCGGCGCGCAACGGCGACGGCGAGAAATACGCCGAATTCGCCCGGCTGATCAATGATCAGTCGCGGAACCCCGCGACCCTGCGCGGGATGCTCAGGATAATCCCCGGCGCCGCGCCTATCCCCCTGGATGAAGTCGAGCCCGTGTCGTCCATCGTGAAGCGTTTTGCCACCGGCGCGATGAGCTTCGGTTCCATCAGCCGGAGCGCGCACGAGACCATCGCCATCGTTATGAACCGTCTGGGCGGTAGGTCGAATACCGGCGAAGGCGGCGAGGATCCCTCCCGTTTTGCCCCGATGGCCAACGGCGACAGCCGCCGGAGCGCGATCAAACAGGTGGCCTCGGGTCGTTTCGGCGTCACCACCAATTACCTTGTTAATGCCGATGAGATACAGATCAAGATCGCGCAGGGCGCCAAGCCCGGTGAAGGCGGACAGCTTCCCGGACATAAGGTCAGTGTCACTATCGCGCGCACCCGGTATACCACGCCGGGGGTCACGCTGATCTCTCCGCCGCCGCATCACGACATCTATTCCATTGAGGATCTCGCGCAGTTGATCTACGACCTCAAGAATACCAACCCGTCCGCCCGGATCAGCGTGAAGCTCGTTTCGGAGGCCGGCGTCGGCACGGTCGCCGCCGGCGTCGCCAAGGGCCACGCCGACATGATCCTCATCTCCGGGGGGGACGGAGGGACCGGGGCTTCTCCGCTGAGCTCGATCAAGCACGCGGGGCTTCCCTGGGAACTGGGCCTTTCCGAGACGCATCAGACGCTGGTGCTTAACGGCTTGCGCGGCCGGGTCCGCCTCCAGACAGACGGCCAGATGCGCACGGGCAGGGATGTCGCCATCGCGGCGATGCTCGGCGCCGAGGAGTTCGGTTTCTGCACCGCCGCGCTCATTGTCCTGGGCTGTGTCATGCTCAGGCACTGCAACCTTAATAACTGTTCCGTGGGTATCGCTACCCAGGATGAGGTGCTGGAAAAACGTTTCACCGGCAGGCCGGAGCACTTGATCAATTATTTCACTTTTGTCGCCGGGGAACTGCGCGCCATCATGGCGGGGCTCGGCGTGCGCACCGTCAACGAGCTTATCGGCCGTACCGATCTCCTGGAGCTTAACCGGGATATCGCGCACTGGAAATGCGCGGGGCTCGATTTCAGCCGTATTTTGTACCGTCCGGATATGCCCGCGTCTGTGGACAGGTACTGCGTGACCGGGCAGGACCACGCCATCGACGGCGTTCTCGATCGCGTTCTTATGGAGAAAGCGAAGCCCGCCTTGGAGAGTTCGCGGCCGGTCCGGATCAGTTCCGAGATCAGGAATTCCAATCGCACGACCGGCGCCATGCTCAGCGGCGCGGTGTGCAAACGGTACGGCGAGAGCGGCCTTCCCGACGGCACCATCCACTGTTCGTTCAAGGGGTATGCAGGGCAGAGCTTCGGCGCGTTCCTGGCCAAGGGAGTCACGTTCGAACTGGAAGGCATGGCGAATGATTACGTCGGTAAAGGCATTTCCGGCGGGACGATCATCATCTATCCGGACCGGGCGGCGGATTACGACGCGGCCAAGAACATCATCATGGGCAATACCACATTCTACGGCGCTATCTGCGGCGAAGCGTATATCCGCGGAGTGGCCGGGGAGCGTTTTTGCATCCGCAATTCCGGGTTGAACGGCGTTGTTGAGGGCGTAGGCGACCATGGCTGTGAGTATATGACCGGCGGAAGGATCGTCATCATCGGCCCCACGGGGAGGAATTTCGGCGCCGGCATGTCCGGCGGCATTGTGTACGTGTACGACGCCGCGGGGGATTTCAAGGACCGGTGCAATATGGCGATGGTGGAATTGTGCGCCCCGGATGACGCCGACGCGAAGGTCATCCGCGAACTGCTGTCCAACCATTTTCGCGCCACCGCCAGTCCCGTGGCGCGCGGGATCATGGACGGTTTTGGCGCCGAACTGAAGAACTTCGTCAAGGTCATGCCGATCGAATACAAGCATATCCTTGAGGAGCAGAAAAAGCGCGAAAAAGAAATGGATCTGGGAGAGGATACGGAAGGTTAGCGCACACGCGTACCCCGGCCTCTTCGATCAGCCGGGGGTGAGAGAGGCATAATGGGCGATCCAAAAGGATTTCTGAAGATAAAACGGGGCAAGACCGAATACCGTCCGGTATGCGAGCGCGTAAAGGATTACGCGCGCGTCTTTAAACTTCGGGACGAAGCGCAATCGCGGGATCAGGCATCGCGGTGCATGGATTGCGGCACGCCGTTCTGCCATAGCGCCTGTCCGGTCGGGAATTATATCCCGGAATGGAATGATCTGGCCTATCGCGGCCAGTGGAAGAAGGCGCTGGACCTTTTGCGCGCGTCGAACAACCTTCCTGAAGTCACCGGCCGCGTGTGCCCGGCGCTGTGCGAATACGCCTGTGTGCTCGGCCTGAACGACGATCCCGTTACCGTCAGGGAGAATGAGCTGTCGATCATCGAGAAAGGATATGCCGAGGGGCTGGTTGTCCCCCGCCCGCCGAAAAAGCGCACCGGCAAAAAGGTGTGCGTGGTCGGGTCGGGCCCCGCGGGACTTTCCTGCGCCGAACAGCTTAACAGCGCCGGCCATAGTGTGACAGTCCTGGAACGGGATGATAAGATCGGCGGTATCCTCAGGTACGGTATCCCGGATTTCAAGCTGGAAAAACAGGTCCTTGACCGCAAGATCGCCGTCCTCGCCGCGGAAGGGATCGTGTTTAAGGCCGATACCGAAGCCGGCACCGCGTACCCGACGGAGAAATTGCGCAAAGACTTTGACGCGCTTTGCCTGTGCGGCGGCTCGCGCGTGCCGCGCGACCTGACTATCCCCGGCAGGGAGCTGGCGGGCATCCATTTCGCGATGGATTTCCTTTCCCAGTCCAACCGGCGCGCGGGGGGCGGCACAATTCCCGCGGATACGCGTATCGACGCCAAAGGGAAACACGTGCTGGTCATCGGCGGCGGCGACACCGGTTCGGACTGTATCGGGACTTCTGTCCGCCAGGGAGCGGCGTGCGTTGTGCAGGTTGAGGTGCTTCCGAAGCCTCCGGAGGCGAGGACGCCGGCGATGGCATGGCCGAAATACCCGCTGTTGCTTAAAACCACCACCAGCCACGAAGAAGGCGGCGAGCGCCATTGGTCGGTCCTGACGAAGAGGTTCACCGGCAGTAACGGGAGCGTTACCGGAGTTTCCTGCGTCCGCGTGGAATTCGTCAGGGACGCGCGCGGGGTGCAGGTGATGAAAGAGGTTCCCGGCTCGGAATTCGAGATAAAAACCGATCTGGTTATCCTGGCTATCGGGTTCTTGTACCCGCGAAAAGAAGGGTTGCTCGCGCAGTTGGGCGTTGAGCTCGATCCGCGCGGGAACATCAAGGCCGGAGCGGATTACATGAGTTCGGTAAAAGGCGTTTTTTCCGCCGGCGATATGCGCCGGGGGCAGTCGCTGGTTGTCTGGGCGATCGCCGAAGGCCGCGCCGCGGCGCGCGCTATTGATACGTACGTGATGGGGAGCAGTAATCTTCCCACGGTATAGCCGGTAGATTTTTAAATTAGGGACAGATACTATTTAATATTCCGGTGACCGGAATATTAAATAGTATCTGTCCCTATTTTTTTCGTTGTATAATGTATCCGCATGGACAAAAAACCGGTTTATATCCTGGGTATTTCGGCGTTTTACCATGACAGCGCGGCATGCCTGATCAGGGATGGCGAGATTGTGGCGGCCGCCCAGGAAGAACGTTTTACGCGGAAAAGGCACGATCCCGCGTTCCCCGCCTGCGCGTGCCGGTATTGCCTGCGGGAAGCGGGCATATCTTCCTCCGACCTTTCCTTCGTGGTGTTTTACGACAAGCCCTTCCTCAAATTCGAACGCCTTCTGGCGACCTATCTCCAATTCGCGCCGGCAGGGTTCCGTTCTTTCATGCACGCGATCCCCGTCTGGCTTAAAGATAAATTGTGGGTGAGAAATACGATCGCCCGGGAACTGGGATACAAAAAAGACAGGATCATCTTTTGCGGCCATCATGAGTCGCATGCCGCTTCAGCTTTTTTCCCTTCCCCGTTCCGGGACGCCGCGTTCCTTACCCTTGACGGCGTCGGCGAATGGGCTACCGCGAGTTTCGGTTCCGTAAACGGGAATACGGTGAGCATCGATTCAGAGATCGATTTTCCCCATTCCCTGGGGCTTTTATACTCCGCGTTCACGCAATATCTCGGTTTCAAAGTAAATTCCGGCGAGTATAAAGTCATGGGGCTGGCTCCCTACGGGGAACCGGTGTACCGGGACCGCATCCTCGCGGAACTTGTGGACCTCAAAGACGACGGTTCTTTCCGTCTCAATCTCGCGTATTTCGATTATTGCCGCGGTTTGACGATGGTCAACCGGCGGTTTGAGCGCTTGTTTGGGGGGCCGGTCCGCGCGCCCGGATCTTCCCTTGACCAGCGGCACATGGATGTGGCCCGTTCGATCCAGGCGGTGACAGAAGAGATCATCCTGCGGATGGCGCGTCATGTGGCGAAGGTAACCGGGATGAAGAACCTGTGCCTGGCGGGCGGCGTAGCGCTTAATTGCGTGGCGAACGGCCGTATCCTCAGGGAAGGGATCTTCGATAACGTTTGGATCCAGCCCGCGGCGGGAGATTCAGGCGGGGCGCTGGGCGCGGCGTTATCCTGCTGGTACCGGTATCTGGGTAATGAACGGACCGCGGGCGGGACCGTTGATTTTCAGAAGGGGTCGTTATTGGGGCCCGCGTTTTCCGACGGACAGATCCGTTCTTTCCTGGATGAAGGTTCGATCCGTTATTCCCGTCTTTCCGACGATGAGATCCCCGGCCGGGTCGCGGAACTTATCGGCGACCAGAAGGTCGTCGGATGGTTCCAGGGGAGGATGGAGTTCGGCCCCCGGGCCTTAGGGAACCGTTCGATCCTGGGAGACGCCCGTTCCGGACAGATGCGGGATATTGTGAACCGGAAAATAAAATTCCGCGAGAGCTTTCGTCCGTTCGCCGCTTCAGTCCTGAAGGAGCGGGCACGTGAGTATTTCGATCTCGGCGCCGAAAGCCCGTATATGTTGTTCACCTGTCCCGTCAGGGAAGATAAACGCGCCGTGATACCCGCGGTCACGCATGTGGATTTCTCCAGCAGGGTGCAGACGGTCGACGAGGAGCGCAATCCTTTGTTTTACCGGTTGATCAAACGGTTCGGGGAGCGGTACGGCTGTCCGGTCGTCATCAACACGTCGTTCAATGTCCGCGGCGAACCGATCGTCTGTACTCCCGCCGACGCCTTCCGGTGTTTCACGCGCACGGATATGGATTATCTTATGCTCGGGAATTATCTTATCGGGAAAGACGGGCAGGATGCCGTTTGCGGTATTCCGCCGGGAAAGTCCCGTTCGATCATCGCGACGGCCTGTCGTTTTCCGGCGCGCGTCGCCGGCGCGGCGGCGTGGTTGTCTTTCGCGTTGTTCTTCTTTACCGGGTTTACCGCGATCGGTTTCCTGGCGAGGCGCTGTGGGCCGAAGCTGATTGAACGCGGTTTCCGGGGTGGGGGAAAGACGTATTGGATCCCGGTGCCGCGGGTTGCTTTTGACAAGAGCCGGTACGAGAAGCAGTTTTGAGATAGAAGAGTAAACGGCGGTTTTTTTGTACCGCGACAGGACCCGCATCTGAAACCCGCATGGGCACGCGCAGGTTTCAGATGCGGGTCCTGTGCTTTTTGGTGCGCGCGTGAACGCGCTAAACGCTGTTGCGGTAATATGAAAGCACATAAAATGTGTTGACAAAACCTAAGATATCGTATATTATCTAGCAAGAGTTATAGTAATTGCTATAAACAACCATGAAGTACTACTAACGATTCAGCGACAGCGAGGAGGAAAGCATGGCAGCAAGGCTCGTAACTCCCGAAAAGATCGCCAGAGACCACGGGATATCTTACCAAACTATCAATTATTACACCAATCTGGGCCTCCTGGTTGTTAAAAAGAAGGAGGGAAACCACCGGTTGTACAACGCCAAAGAGGTCCGGGAGTCGCTTGAGCGGATCGCGAAACTCAAGAACAAGGGGTACTCCCTGAAGTTGATCTGCGATTTGATCAGAGAGGGAAGATGAGTTATTTTAATGTCTTAGGACTCAGCAAGGAACCTTTCTCTTCCAGCCCGGACCCGGAATTCTTCTTCGAGTCCAATGAGCATAAGGCGGCGCTGACCCGCCTGCTCATAGAGATCCGGCTTCGCCGCGGGCTTTGTGTCATTTTGGGGGATGTGGGGACCGGCAAGACCACGCTTTCCCGCAAGCTGTTCCAGATGCTGGGGGAGCGACCGGATATGCTGTTCTACATGATCATGGACCCCACGTTCCATAGTGAGGAGCTTTTCCTCGAATCCCTCATCCGTGCTTTCGGCCTTGAATACGAGCTCGGGAAGGAAAAATCGATCCTTGATTATAAGGAGGCGATCAAGCGGTTCCTCTACCAAAAAGGTGTTGAGGAGAATAAGACGATCGTCCTGGTGGTCGATGAAGCGCAGAAGCTCAACTCGTTATCCCTGGAGATCTTGCGTGTCTTATTAAATTATGAAACCAACGAATTCAAACTCCTGCAGTTGGTGATCTTCGGCCAGATGGAGTTGTTGCCGCGGATAAAAGAGATCAAGAATTTTGTGGACCGGATAGTGCTTAAGTATGTCCTGAACCCGCTGGATGAGGATGAGACCAGGGATTTGATCGAGTTCCGCCTGCGCCATGCCGGTTTTGAATCCGGCCACGCGCTGTTCACCCCGGACGCGATCGGCGAGATACATAAATACAGCCATGGGTATCCCCGCAGGATCAATCTTTTATGCCATAACGCCCTGCGTTCCCTCATTTCCGACAATAAGGTCGTGGTCGACGGCGGGATGATCCGGGAACTGGTCGCCAGAGGCTTGAACTGAGCATATGAATAAAGAATCTTCCGATGAAAAGCTGTTGAAATTGATCGAAGGGGGCGCGGACGCCCGGAAGCTTCCCCGGGTGGGGATCAAGGTCAGGACTCCCGCCCCCCGGCCGGCCCAGCCGTTCAAGTTTAACTTCAAGTTCCGGTTCAGTATCTCGAACCTGAACAAGACACTCTTTATCATCGGGGCCGTGTTGACCGGCGTATTTATTTACCGTTCGATAGCGGGGGAGAAAACGATCAACGCGGAGCTGTTCCTGCGCGTCGATGACAATCCCGCTTCATCGCGGAAGGCGGGGGTGAAAAACGAACCCGAGAACCTGCCTTTGCAGGATTACCTTGAGGCGCTGGAGAAGAGGAACATGTTCCTTCCTGCCGGCACGGTGCGCAAGGCCGAGGAGACCGTGGAACAGGCTACGGTGAGCGCGGCGCAGTTGGAAGACATGGCCAAAGACCTGAAGATGGTCGGTATCATATGGTCGGACGATCCTGAAGCGCTTATTGAGGACCAGTCGGATAAACGGACCAATCTCGTGAAAAAAGGCGATACCGTGGGCCAGAAACAATTCAAGGTCAAGGAAGTGCGCCGGAATTCGGTTGTCCTGGAATTGGAAATAGACGGCAAGATGAGGGAGTACGAATTACGATGAGGATCATTCTGCTCGTGATCGTCTGTTTTCTGTCCGCGGGGGCCTCCAGCGCCCGCGGCGAGGATGTCGCCCCGCCGGCGCCCGCGCAGGGAAAGACGGCGGCCAAGGAGACTATTTCCCTCGATCTCAAAGGCGTCGATATAAACGAGCTTTTCAAGATCCTTTCGCTCAAGAGCGGCTTGACCGTCATCAGTACCCCGGAGGTTCAGGGAAGGATCACCGTGTTCCTGAACAACCTGTCTTTCGATGACGCGCTGGATGTCATCCTGACCATCCAGGGGCTTGCCTGCGAGAAAACGGGGAACATCATCAAGGTGATGACCGCCGCCGAGTACGAACGCGCGTTCGGCAAGAAGTTCGGGGAGCGCAAGAAGGTCAAGACCATTAAGCTCGCGTACGCCAAGCCTTCGGATGTGGCGAAAGTGATCACATCCCTGAAGTCGGATATGGGCAAGATCATCGTGGACGAGGGGTCGGGAACGATCGTTCTCATCGATACCCCGGTCTTCATCGAAACCATGGAAGAGGCGATCAAGGACCTCGACCAGGCGCTGGAGACCGCGGTATTCGACATCAATTACGCGACATCGGCGGATATCAAGGCATCTTTGAACGACCTGATCACCCCGGGAGTGGGGCAGGTGATCATCGACACGCGCAGTAACAAGGCGGTCGTCACCGATCTTCCCCGGAGGCTGGAAAAGATCAAGCGGCTCATGACGGAACTTGACGAGAGCAGCCGCCAGGTGCTTATCTCGGGCCAGATCGTGCAGGTTACCTTGAACGACCACTCCCAGAAGGGGATCGAATGGGAGAAGGTGTTCGGGAGCGGGCTTTCCAACCTCGACCTGGTCGGGAAGTTCTCCGCGGGGACCCTGACAAGTTACGGTAAACTGAGCGTCGGGACGCTCAGCGCCAACGATTACAACGTCGTCCTGACCGCGCTTCAGGAGTACGGCGATGTCTCCACGATCTCCCGCCCGCAGATCGTCGCGGTAAATAAGGAAGAGGCGAAGATACTGGTGGGTTCCCGCGAGGCATACGTGACCCAGGCCCAGAGCCAGTCCGAGGGCAGTACCGTTACTTCCGAGAGCGTTCAGTTCATCGACGTGGGGGTGAAGCTGGTGGTGGTTCCCACGATCGGCAAGGACGGGTTTATCACCATGAAGATCAAGCCCGAAGTGAGCTCGGTCCGCGAGGTTCTCAAGACTACCGCCGGGAGCCAGGTTCCCATCGTCGAGACATCGGAGACGGAGACCGTGGTCAAGGTCAAGGACGGGGCGATGGTCATGATCGGCGGACTGCTTAAGAAAGAAAAAACTGATTCTACCGCCGGTATCCCGGTATTGGGGAAATTGCCGGTTGTCGGAGGATTATTCGGCAGTCGGGATAAGCAGGAACGCAAGACGGAACTGATCATATTCCTTTCACCGAAACTGATCAGCGGGGACGTGCAAAACCCCGCGGAGACGGAGAAAAGTGAGAAAAACAGCGCGTAATATAGTGGTGCCGGCGCTGATCGTCATCGGCGCGTGTTGTTCCGGGACCGTCCTGGGCGAGGATGTCCCGGCCCCCGCGGCGGCGGTAACACCGGCGGCGGGGAAGATCGCGCTCGATCTGAAGAATATCGACCTGATCGAGCTTCTCCGGATACTGTCGATAAAAACGGGCAAGACTATCGCCCCCAGCAAGGATATTAACGGCAGGATCAATGTTTTCCTGAACAACGTCACGTTTGAAGACGCCCTGGATATCATCCTGGTCAGCAACGGGCTTGCCTGCGAGAAGAAGAACGACATCATCTATATCATGACCAACGCCGAGTATAAGGCGAGGACCGGGAGGGATTACCGCGAGCCCCGGAAGATGATCACGATCAAGCTTACCTATTCCAAACCGTCGAATATCTTCAATGTCGTTTCCCAGCTGAAGTCCGAGATGGGCAAGCTGGTCGTTGACGAGGCGTCGGGGACGCTCATTATCCTCGACGTGCCGGAGAAACTGCTGGTGATGCAGAAAGCGGTGAAGAAACTCGACCGCCCCCTGGAGACGAAGGTGTACGACCTTAATTACGCCAAGGCGTCCGATGCCAAGGCCCAGCTGGGCGCGGCGATCACCCCGGGCACCGGCGAGGTCATCATCGACGAACGGAGCGGCAAGGCGATCGTCTCCGATCTTCCGCAGAAGATGGATAAGATCGACCGCCTCGTGAAGGAGATCGATGAGGAGACCCGGCAGGTATTCCTCGAGTGCGAGATCGTGCAGATCACCCTTTCCGACACGTTCCAGCGGGGGATCAACTGGGAGAAGGTGTTCGGCGACGGGGTCGACGGCCTCGATTTCACGGGGTCGTTTCCGGTGAGTTCCACGCTTTCGGCGTACCAGAAAATATCGGTGGGAACGCTGGCGCGGGATAAATACAACGCGGTGATCAATCTCCTCAATACGTATGGAAGCACGCGCATCCTGTCCCAGCCGCTTATCTCGGTGGTTAATCACGAGGAGTCGAACGTCATGGTCGGGGTCAGGGATGCCTATGTCACGCAGACCCTCAGCCAGGGCGGCACCAGTACGGTGACTTCGGAACAGGTTGAATTTGTCGACGTGGGCGTCAAATTGAAGGTTTCGCCGACCATCGGCGCGGACGGTTTCATTACCATGAAGATAAAACCTGAGGTGAGCTCCGTGCGCGAGACCGTCACGACTTCGCTGGGGAGCCGTATTCCCATTGTTCAGACATCCCAGACCGAGACGGTGGTCAAGGTCAAGAACGGCACGATGATCATGATGGGCGGACTCCTGGAACGGTCGCATGTCGATACCGTCAAGGGCATCCCCGGGCTTTCCCGGATGCCGTTTATTGGGCCGTTTTTCGGTAACCGCGACCAGACAAAAAAGCTGACCGAGCTGGTTATATTCATTACGCCTCATCTTATCCGGGGCGATTCGGAGAACCGGGTCCCGGAGCTTGACCGGTATATGTCCGGCCCGAACGCTCCCGCGACCATGCGTAAACATTTTATCGCCGATTTTCTGAGCCCGTCGGAAGAGAAGCCGGAGGGGACGGACGGCGCGTCACTGAAGCCGCAGGAAGGGATAACTACTTCGGGTACGGTCAATTCTTCCGGAAATACCACTTTGCCGGAGATCGAGCCGGCTCCGGATGCGGCGGCCGGGCAGGAACAGGATGCGGCGGCGGAATTGGACGCGGTTGAGGCAGGGCCGGGATTGGACGCGGCGGAAGCTGACCCGGGCCCGGACGCGGCCGGACAGGAACAGGATATGGGGATGATAGATCCCGCCGGTACGGCGGCGGCCGGGCAGGAGCAGGATGCCCTGCCGGCGGAGGAAGGCCAGGAAGTGGAAGATTTTGAAGGGACGCTGGGATAATGATGGGGAATAAGCCGGGAATGAAATCCGGAGAAAGAAAATTACTGGCGGCGTTCGCCTGCCTGATATTCCTTACCGTCTGCATCGGCGCCGTCGCGCTGATGGAGATCCGTTCTTTGAGCCGCGGGATGAACCGGCTCGCGTCCCACAACATGGCTTTGGAAAAAGCGGTGTTGGAGATGAAGATAAATTATACGGTCTATGCCGCCGGGGTCAGGAATTATGTTTTCTGGAAGGTATCCCGTTACCTGGGCGCGGTTTCGCTCGCGGTCGACCGTAACGGCCTTCTTTCCGCCGGCGAAGGTTTCCGGCGTAACCTGGAACTTTACCGCAAGAACGCCGTGGGCCGGCGCCAGGCCGGGTGGGCCGGGGAGATCGAGAGTTCTTTCGGCGAGCTTGAGGCGCTGGGCAGTCATATCATCGACGTGGTGGATGACAAGGATCCCGCCTCGTCCAACCGCGCCGTCAATGACCTGCTGATGGTTTTTGAAAGCAGGTTGTATAAACTGGATAATTTCCTGGATAAGACGGTCAGGCTGGATAACTTGGCGGATATCGAACGGGAGTTGTCCCGGACCGAGGCGGCCAGGGACAGGGCGGTCATTCTCCTTCTGGTTTCCCTGCTGGGAGCGGTGATGACGGGCAGTCTCATCGCGTTGTCGGTGATCCGCCGCCGGGTACTGGAGCGCGTGTACCGTCAGAAGCTGTTCAACCGTATGATCCATCTCGAGGAGAACGAGCGCAAGAGCCTTTCGGCGGAGATCCACGATCAGATGGGCCAGGAACTGAGCGCGTTGAAGATAGCGCTGGGGCTGATATCGCAAAAGATGGGCGCCCAGCCGTCGGAGGTGATGGAGTGGTTCGCCCGGGCGAAAGAAACGACCGCTACCTTGATGCGCAAAAGCCATAACATCGCGTATATACTGCGGCCGCCGGCGCTGGATGAGATCGGGCTGGTGGACAGCATCGAGGAATTGTTGATCGAGTACGGCCGTCTTACCGGGGTGCGCTATACGTATGATAAGCCGGAAGGCGCGTTAGCCCTTCCGCCTGAGCATGACCTGCTCCTGTACCGGCTGGCGCAGGAATTATTGAACAACATGGCGAAATACGCGCGCGCGAAAAACGTGAGGATCGGGTTCAAAGTGAGCCAGGGCGTTCTCGAGTTCGATTATGAGGATGACGGCATAGGATTTTCCAGCAGTGAGGTCTTCGCGTCGCCCCGCCGGCGCAAAGCGGATGATACCTGCCTGGGGCTTCTGGGGCTGAAAGAAAGAGTGGAGTTGCTTGAAGGAACGATCCGTATCGATACCGCCCCGGCGAAAGGGATGCGGGTCGTGGTGAGGATAGGAGTATAAGCCGATGACCAGCATAGTGATAGCCGATGATCACGCGATCATCCGGGAAGGCATAAAAAGCGTGCTTGCCGGGCATTCTCAGTACCGGATATGCGCCGAGGCCGCCAACGGCCAGGAGGCGCTTGACCTGGCGGAAAAGCATAAGCCGGATGTTCTTTTGCTGGATATCTCGATGCCGAAATTGAGCGGGTTGGATATCATCGAACGGATAAAACGGCTTTCTCCCGGCACAAAGGTCATCGTGATCACCGTGCATCAGATGGGCGCGTACGTGCTTAAGGCCCTGCGCCACGGGGTAAGCGGATATATCAACAAAGAGAACGTGGTGGAGGAATTGATGCCGGCGCTGGCCCGGCTTGACAGCGGCAAAACCTATTTGGGCGCTTCGGCTTCCGAATACCTGGCGAATATGATGACCGATACCGGGAAAAACGATCTGTCGTATACGAAGATATTGACCGACCGGGAACAGGATGTCTTACGGTTGACCGCGGGGGGAAAGACCGCGAAAGAGGTCGCGGAGATCATGTTCCTGAGCCGGAGGACGGTGGAGAACTACAAGAACTCCATCCTGAAGAAGCTTAATCTGCATAAGACCAGCGAATTGATCAAATACGCGGTGGAGCAGAAGATAGTGTAGGCGGGTAATAGAGTAATGTGTGCACCCAGATTGAGTAGTTTGGCTATTGTGGTTTGGCGCGTAATAGCTTATATTTAGATCGGGGCAAGAGACGTGAGAAAAGACAGTACGTTAAGAGACAGGGGAAGACGGATGGACAGAGCGAGGATGAGTCTGATAGCCGGTGCACTCCTTCTCTTCCCCTTTTATACGGCGCAGGCTGTGGAAGAACAGCGTGCGCCTTTGGTTTTTGAGTACACCCGGCAGGGGCCCGCGGCCATCGATTCGCCGGTTACCGTGACATCGGGCACCATCACCGCCATATCCTGTTCGTGGGAGTCGGACGGTGAGGTCAGGCTGGAGGTCAGCGCGAACGGCGGCGGTTCGTACACGCGCGTCGTCAACGGCCGTCCGCTCGAGGAAGGGTTCCTTCCCGGCAACCGGTTGTGTTTCCGGGCGGCGCTGGGCGCCGACAGCAGTCTGCGCACCGTGACTCTCGGGTACCGTGACAGCTCGGGCGCCGACAGGATGTACCGCGGTGCATGGGGCGAGTTCAAATATAAAAAGGCGATCGGGATCACCGGGACAGGGGAGGAACTGTTCGACTGGCCGGTGAAGATACAGATCGGGACCGACCTGTACGCGGGCAAGGGTATTAGCGGAAATTTCCGCGATGTCCGTTTTGCCGCGGCGGACGGGGAAAGCGGGCTGAGCTATTATCTTGAGCGGGTCGACCTGCGCAACGGGCTGGCGGTGTCCGCCGATTTCTGGGTGAGGATCCCCCAGCTTCCTGCCGAGGGCGGGCAGGTGTATGTTTATTACGGCAACAGCCGGGCATCCGACGGTTCGGACGGGGATAAAGTCTTCCCGTTCTTTGACGATTTCAACGGCCGGGAGCTGGACACGGGGAAATGGGAACTGAAGGCCGGGCTGGACAAGGAATGCAGCCTCAGCGACGGGTGGCTTGAGTTGGGCGATTGTTCCGTCATCTCCCGGCAGTTCCGGATCAGAAAAGGGATCATCGAGTTCAAGGCGAAGGCGGATAAAGGCGCGGCGATCCAGGCGGTCGTCCGGGGCGCGATGAGCGCGCACGGCGCCTATCCGATGGAGCAACTGGTCTATTCCTCCGCGTATCCGGGAGCGGAGCATGCCATCGCGGTCAACGATGTGGCGAAACTCAACACCGGGAGCCCGATCAAACCGCTGGCCGAGTATATCTACCGCGCGAGCCTCAACCAGTCGGAGATCGTTTTTGAAAGATTCAGCGGTAGTTATGAGAAAGAAGCGGAGATACGTTTTCTTAATATGGATAGTTCCGATACCGGATATATCGGCCTCAGGGCCGGGGCGGACCTTCTGGAAAAAGGGAGCGCCTATTTCGACTGGATACGGGTCAGGCCCTACGCGGAATCGGAGCCTGCCGCCATACTCAACCTGAAGAGGGAATGACGCCATGAAAAAAACCATCGGTGTGTGCCTGTGTGCCATGTTCTTCTGCGCGCCCGTGTTCGCGGGCCAGAGCTCGGTCGGTTTTTCCTCGTCGGCGGTATGGAGATCCGATGGGAAAGGCGATTACGCGTTCAAGGGGAACGGCGACGCGCAAACCTGCGTGATCAACACCGCCGGAGAGGTGGAATCGGCGGTCACCGGTTCTTTTGAACCGTCGAATAGTGTGGCGGCCGATGCCCCCGTGGAGAGCATCACCGCGTCATGGGATTATACGGGCGATGTGCGCCTTGCGCTCTCCGCCGATGGGGGATATACCTACGCGCGCGCGGTTAACGGGGTCCCCTTGAAGGCGGGTTTTAATCCCGGCCGGCAGATCAAGTGGCGGGCGGAATTAGGCCAGGAAAGCGTATTGCGCGGGGTACGGGTGGCGTACACCTGTAAAGGGCGGAAACAGTATACGTTCGGCTCCCCGGAATTGAGCGGTTTCAATTTCCGCAAAAAACTGCAGGTCGTCAATAAGGGGCCGATCACCCTGGGCAACTACCCGGTGAAAGTGCGCGTCAGCCGCGCGGACTACGACCGCAAAGTCACGAAGGACGGGGTCGATGTCTATCTGGGCGGCACTGTGGGCGCGGCGTTCGACGATATCAGGTTTACCGCCGCCGACGGAGAAACTATCCTGGGGTATTATGTCGAATCGGTTTCCGATAACGCGGGCAAGCCGTACGCCGATATCTGGGTCAATGTCCCGGAGATCCCGGTGGAAGGGGTCTCCCTTTACCTATATTACGGTAATGCCGGCGCCGAGAGCCTTTCTTCCGGAGAGGCGGCGTTCGCCATGTTCGATGATTTCACGGGCGACGAGATCAACGTAAAACAGTGGACGGTGGTGAAGAAGGAAGGCGGCGCGTATTCGGTTTCCAACGGAGTGTTGAATCTTTCCCATGCCGGCATCCGGCATAAGAAAGCCAAGGCGGCGCGCGGAGTCATCGAATACAAGGCCAAAGACGTCAAAGGTCAACAGTCCATCGCGAAATGGACGCCGGCCGCGGGCGAGGAATACGCGGGGCTGTCCACGGATACCGCCCTGGAATGCGACTGGATACGCCTGCGCGCCGAGGCCGCGATGAAGCCGGCGATAGACGACGCTTCCCGCACGGCAAAAGAAGAGAAGGTACAGCTCCCTGTTTTCATCAATACAAAGATAGCCGCCAACGGAGACCTGACGGTGAAGTCCGCGGGGCTCGCCGGGAAATATATCAGCGCCCCCGTCGCGTTAGGGCTGGCCGCCAGGATATTCACCGCGCGGGTCGACGCCCAGAACATCGGACATGCCGGCCCGGCGATGTCGTTCGACGCCGGCACGGATTTCCTGGGCCCCGTCGGCGACGGGAAGACCTATTACGTGTCGAAAGGCGATTTTACCGCCGGCGACACGTTCATGTGGAAGATCGAATTGCCCGCGTTTTCCGGCGATTCGGGATCGGCGGCGGCAGTCAGCCTGGTAGCGGCCGACCACCGGCCGGGCACGATCACGCTGGTGTCGCCGAACGGCGGGGAAACCCTGGGTGTGGATACCCAGTATGCCATCAAATGGAGCGCGGATGATTATGACGCCGCGTACCTGATGAAGCTTGACTATTCTCCTGACGGCGGCAAGACCTATGAGCCGGTCTCTGCCGCGGTCCCCAACACCGGCAGTTATTCCTGGCAGACCCCGTTGTCCGAGTCGGCGCGCGGGATGATCCGGGTCAGCGACGCCGCCGATGGGCGCGTCTTCGATGTCTCCGACAAGAGTTTTCGCGTCGTGCAGGGGCCGGGCGAGTATCTGGGCACCGGCAAAGGCAGTTGGGAGGCCGTTTCAAATTGGGGCGCGGGGAAAGAACCCGACCTTTCCACCGACGTGCGGCTGGTAACCGACGCGGTGATCCGCTGTGACAAACAGATCGCTTTCAAGAGCCTGACCATCGGCGACGGGATCGGCGCGCATACCACCGTTTTAGTCATCCGTAATTCCATCAATCCCGCCAGCGGCGATATCATTATCCGCAAGGGGGGGAGCCTGATACAGGAGAATAAACTGGCGTTGTCCATCGCGGGGAACCTGGACGTGCAGGCCGGGGCCCTTTTGACCCATTCCAATAATACCAACGACTTTTCTTACGGGATAGATCTTGGCGCGAAGAATATCACGCTCGCGGCCGGCGGGATGATCTCCTGCGACGGCAAAGGATACGCCGGCGGCCAGGCCCGGAACCCGGGCAGGGGCAAAGCGGTCGGTATCTACGACCGGCAGGGCGCGGGGACCGGCGGTAGTCATGGCGGTTCCGGCGGATATTCCAAAGGCACGAAGAACCGGTCAGCCAGCTATGATACGCTGTCAGCGCCCAGGGAATTAGGTAGTGGCGGCGCCGGCGGCAAAGAAGGTAAAGGCGGCGCGGGCGGCGGCGTGATCAAGTTGACGGCCCAGAATGAATTTTCGATCAGCGGCGCGATCAGCGCCAACGGCTCGGCCGGGTTGCCCGGGAAAGACGGCGGTTTATCGGGCGGCGGCGGCGCGGGCGGCAGTATCTATCTTATCGCCGATACGTTCACCGGTTCGGGCGCGCGGATAACCGCGACCGGCGGGTCGGGTAACACCGACGGCGGCGGTGGCGGCGGCGGCAGGGTCTATATCCAGGGACAAAAAGGCGCCGTGCGCGGCACGATCAATGTCAACGGCGGCGACGGTTTCGATAAAGGGAAGGCGGGCTCGATTGTCTTCAAATAAAAAAACCATTTACGGGGGACGGACACCATGAAAAATCGCGTGAGAAGCAGAGCGTCGGTATTGCTGGGCTTCCTCAGTGGTCTCGCACTATTGTTCCTCGGCCCGCCGCGGGCGGAGTGCGCCGTCGATTTCGACGTCACCAGCAATACCTCCTGGTCGGCAGGTACCTATATATATAACAACCTGACCGTCAGCAATAATGCCGTGCTGACGCTTCTGTCGGATACCGGGGCGGGGACGGGGGTAAATATCGAGGCCGCCAATATCACGATCGGCAGTGGTTCCAAGATATCCGCTACGGGCCAAGGATACGCGGGCGGCACTTCCGGCGTGGACGGCGCGGGTACGGGCGCCGGTAAGGGCTCGAGCACGGGCGGCGGCGGCGGCGCGGGTTACGGCGGCGCGGGCGGCGCGGGGGCTTCGGGCGGCGCGGCGGGGAGCACCTATGGTTCCGTTGATGAACCGGTCAATCTGGGTTCGGGCGGCGGCGGCGGCGCGGTAGGCGCGGGCGGCGCGGGCGGCGGCGCGATAAAATTAAAAGTAAGCAATACCATCACCATCGGCGGCGAGATCGAGGCCAACGGCAGTAACGGCGCTTCCGAAGCGGGTTCGGGCGGCGGCGGCGCGGGCGGCAGTATCTTCATCGCCTGCGATACGGCGGCCGGAACAGCGGCGATCTCGGCGAAAGGCGGCAACGGCGGCAGTACCGCCAGCGCGGGCGGCGGTGGCGGCGGCGGCAGGGTCAAGATCTACTATAGCAACGTCAACAATTATTCCGGCACGATCAGTGTCGCCGGAGGTACCGGCGCAAACGCGGGCGCCGTCGGGACCAGCTCTACAGCGCAGTCCACGATCGCCGCGTATACCATCAGCGCGACTTCTCCCCAGGTATCCGGTACCGGTTGGACGGAAACCGTCACTGCCAAAGACGCGTACGGTAATACAGTGACTTCCGCCACCAACAGCGTGAACGTGGCGGCGACGGGTTCGGCCCGGCTCTATACCGATAATACCTATACTACGCTTGCCGGCCTGGGATATACCTATCGCAAGCTGGTCACGATCACCGGCGCGGCGGGCGCGGGAACCAATTATCAGGTGAAGATAAAAGTCGGGGAATCCAGCGGTTCCACCGGCGCGGATTTCAATCTGGCGGGCCATTGCCAGAATTATCCCAATGACATCAGGTTCCTGGCCAGCGATGGATTGACCCAGCTTTCGTACTGGAGAGAAAGCATCAGCGGCACCGCGCCGAACCGTGTCGCGGTGTTCTGGGTGAAGGTTACGGATGATCTGAGCGCGAACCGGAATATCTATGTCTATTATGGCAAGAGCGGCGATACTACTGCCAGTAACGGGGCGAATACATTCCTGACGTTTGACTGGAAGGTCAGGGCTAACAACACGGTATTGGCTCTCGGCGGGGAATCCTCACACATAGTGAAGTCGGACGGTTCGGTCTGGTCATGGGGACGCAACGTTGAAGGCCAGTTGGGCGATAACAGTACGACCGACCGGTCATCCCCCGTGCAGGTATCCGTAGCATCCGGCCTGACTAACGCCATCGCGGTCGTCGGCGGCCCCAATCACGCTATGGCGATAAAGTTCGACGGTACTCTCTGGGCCTGGGGATATAACACCAGCTATGGCCAGTTAGGTGACGGTACTACGACCAACCGGTTGGTACCGGTGCAGGTGTCCGGTTTGACCGACGTAGTGTCGGCGGGCGCCGGCACCAATTACAGTATCGCGTTAAAGAGCGACGGGACGGTCTGGGGCTGGGGGTACAATAATTACGGCCAGGTGGGAGACGGGACGACTACTACCCGGAGCTCCGGGCCGGTGCAGATTACCAGTTTAAGCACTACGACGGTGGCGATAGCCGCGGGATGCTATGGCGGGTATGCCTTAAAGAATGACGGGACGGTCTGGGCGTGGGGGCGCAATGATTACGGCCAGGTTGGTGATGGTAGTACGACTCAGAGAAACGCTCCTGTCCAGGTTTCCGGCCTGACCAACGTGATAGCGATAGCGGCGGGGTGGGGCCACGCCATGGCCTTGAAGGCTGATGGGACTTTATGGGTGTGGGGTTATAACGGAAACGGCGAATTGGGTGACGGGAGCACTACCAATAGATCAGTCCCTGTGCCGGTTTCGTCTTTGACCAATATCGTGGCGATGGCAGGGTACTACGATCATAGTATGGCGTTGAGATCCGACGGTACGGTCTGGGCATGGGGGTACAATAACTACGGCCAGTTGGGTGATGGGGCTAACTCCAACCGGTTAATGCCGTTCCAGGTTTCCGGTTTGAATGGCGTAGTCGCGTTCGCGGGAGGAGGCCAGGGACATCACAGCATGGTCTTAAAGGCAGACGGCACCGTATGGAGCTGGGGATATAACAGCAAGTATCAGGTTGGCGACGGGACAACGACTAACCGGTATACCCCGTTGCAGGTGGCCAGCCAGAACGTGGGCGGCCGGCTGGAAAAGACGAGCGGCATATTCACTCTTCCTAATTTTATCACCGCCCCCGCGGATTATTATTTCCTGCGCAAGTATGCCGCGACCGAACCCGCGGTAGGCACGGTCGCCGCGGAACAGTCCATTGCCGGCATGGTCGCCAGCTATACGCTGACCAGCGGCGCGGCCAGTATCTATCTGAAGGATGCCTCTGCCGAGACCATCACCATTTCCTGCAATGACGCCAATGCCAAGACCGGCGCCAGCGCTCCTATCCTTGTCAACGGCACCAGCAGTGGTTATTTTACCGTTACCGGCATCGCCGATCCGGTTGTTGCCGGCACCGCGTCAGGCGTCACTGTCACCCGCAAGGATGGCGCGGGCGCTACGATCACCGATTACACCGGTACGGTGCATTTTACGTCTACCGATGCTTCAGCAGTCCTGCCCGCGGACTATACTTTTGTTGCAGGAGATAACGGCGCGCATACGTTTACCGACGGAATAACGATGAAGACCGTCAGTGAACAGAGTGTAACGGTAAATGACACCACGACTACCACGATCAAAGGCACGCAGTCGGCGATCACCGTTACGCCGGCGGCGACCGTAGCTTCCTATACAGTAAGCGCCACTACCCCGCAGACCGTGGGCAGGGGATGGACCGAGACGGTCACCGCGAAAGATTCCTACGGTAATATCGTAACCAGCGCGGCGAATAATGTGACATTGAGCAGTACGAGCGCGAACGTCAACTTCTACAGCGGTTATTCCAACGGCATCCTCTCCGGTTTTGCCTATCGCAAACAGATCAACCTGGCCGGCGTTGCCGGAGCGGGGACGGGTTATCAGGTGAAGGTGAAAGTCGGCGAGTCGGCGGGTTCCACCGGCGCTGACTTCAACCTGGGCGGCAACGCGTTGAGCTTCCCGAACGACATCCGTTTCCTCGCGTCCGACGGCGCCACGCAGTTGAGCTATTACCTGGAACAGACTACCGGTACGACGCCGAACCGGGTCACTACTTTTTGGGTCAAGGTCAACGCCGATCTTGGTTCCAGTCAGTCCATTTACGCGTATTACGGTAATGCCTCGGCAACCACCAGTACTCAAAACGGCGCGAACACATTCCTCGGGTTCGATTTCAAGACCGGGGAAGCGGGGGTGGTCATAGCCGCCGGTTATAATCACACGGTAGCGTTGAAGCCCGACGGCACCGTTTGGGCATGGGGCTACAATAATGTGGGCCAGCTTGGTGACGGGACATCGAACAACCGGGCGACGCCGGTGCAGGTCCTGGGCTTGAGCAACATCGTTTCCATCGCTGTCGGGGAACATCACAACCTGGCTTTGAAGAACGACGGCACGGTGTGGTCCTGGGGGCGCAATGATTACGGCGAATTGGGCGACGGTGTCACCGGTTGCCGGTATACGCCGGTACAGATCTCAGGATTGACCGGCGTGACCGCGATCGCCGCCGGGAGCTATCACAGCGTTTGCCTGAAGTCCAACGGAAAAGTGTACAGCTGGGGTTACAACAACTACGGCCAGTTGGGCGATGGCACGACTACCAACCGGCTCGCGCCGGTGGAGGCGACCAGCTTGAACGGTGTTGTCGCGATATCCTGCGGCGGGTCTTTTACCATGACGCTTAAATCGAACGGGACGGTGTATGGCTGGGGATATAACGGTAACGGCGAATTAGGGGACGGATCGACGAGCAACAGATATTTCCCGGGGCAGGTGCAGGGAAGTTTGGGCAACGTAGTGGCGATCGCCAGCGGCGCGAACCATTCATTAGCGCTGAAGTCGGACGGTACGCTCTGGGCCTGGGGATACAACGGATACGGCGGGCTCGGCGACAGCACCGGGACTTCGCGGGCTACGCCGGTACAGGTAACGACATTGAGCGGTACGCGGGCGATCAGCGCGGGATACCATGCCAGTATCGCCTTGAAATCAGACGGCACGGTGTGGACCTGGGGTTACAATAACTACGGCCAGTTGGGCGATGGCACGACCACCAACCGGACAGTTCCTACCCAGGTCCCGTTGTTGGCCAATATGACCGCGGTCTATATGGGCGGTAATCATGCTGTCGCGTTGCAGTCCGACGGCACAGTGTGGGATTGGGGATGGAACAATTACGGCCAGTTGGGCGATACTACCACGACCAGCCGTTATACGGTGACTAAAGTGGGAAGTTTTGCTTTAGGCGCCCGGTTGGAAAAGACCTCCGGTATTTACAGCCTCCCGAGCCCGATCACCGCTCCTACCGACGTTTATTTCGCGCGTAAATATTCCGCCACCGAACCGGCGATCTCTTCCGTGGCGGCCCAGGAAACCAGCGGTACAACGGGCACCAGCTATGCGCTGACGAACGGCGTCGCGACGATCTACCTGAAAGATAATGTCGCGGAGACGCTTACGATCACCGCTGTCGATGGAAACAGCAAAACCGGCACTTCCGGCTCGATCGCGGTCAATCCTGAGTCAACGCTTACCAATTATACCATCACCACGACGACGCCCCAGGTCGTCAACACCGGATGGAGCGAGACCGTCACCGCCAAAGATTCTCTGGGCAACACAGTCTCCGGCGCTTCCAATACCATCAATTTGACGCTCACCGGCTCGGCGCGGTTCTAC